>Ga0183095_10014_pt2 | contig 940164 bp, 923 predicted proteins | sample BioMet4_FD_130346 | JGI IMG/M metagenome (GOLD analysis project Ga0183095, IMG submission 130346) | Microbial communities from bioreactor (seeded with sewage sludge) at LBNL, California, USA - Biofuel metagenome 4 (v2) (version 3) | ecosystem: Engineered > Bioreactor > Anaerobic > Unclassified ...
AAAAGTTTAGCCCTCGTATAATGAAAAAAGCCAGAAAGTTATACAGTTACTCATAGAGTTTGGGATGTTAAGATGCTGGGTTTAGCCCAGAGCGGTTCTTTTATCTTAAAAAATAGAATTAGCTTGAGGGTCAGTTAGGTAATTGCACTAAAAACTTGAGTGGTAACAAAGTCAACTTTGAGGTTAGACTGTATTGTACGAGGCGAAGTTAATGTGCAATAAGGTTGAATCATCAGCAAGAGGAATTATCCTCTTGCCTACCAAACTCTCCAATCATGTCATGGAGGTTTATCATGGATAATTTTATCGGATTGGATGTCTCTAAGTCAACTGTGAGTGTGTTTATCCCACAAAGTGAGCTAGAGATAGAAATAGCCAATACGGTTAAAGGCTTTACGCAGTTATTTTCTAAACTCAAAAAACTTTATAAAAAAGAACACGATTCCCTCGTTTTTGTTTACGAACCAACATCAAGTTATAGCAGTACCCTAGAACTCTTTTGTGCCAATAAACACATTCGAGTCTTTAAGATCAATCCAAAAGCTTCGCATAACTTTGCTAAAGCGCTATCGATTCGTAATAAAACCGATAAAGTAGATGCAAAGATGCTCTGCCAAGCAGGAATGCTGGCAAAAGAAGAAGAGATTCATATTCCTGTTATTGATGTGATTGTAGAGCAAATAAATGACTTGATGAGCTATTACCAACTATTAGTAAAACAAAGAGTCCAAACAAGCAATCACTTAGAAAAACTGCAGCATAAAGAGAGTACTGCAACTTTAAAAAAAGCCTTGGAAAAAGAGATTCAAGCCTTTAAACAAAAAGAACAGCATACGATCGATGAAATAAAAAGACTCATCACCAAAGATAGTAAATTAGCGTTGAAATACCAAAGTATCCAAACCATTAAAGGACTTGGCGATATTGCAACTATTGCGTTAATCCATCTTTTTCTAAAATATCCCAATGCCAATCAAAAACAGATCATCTCTTTAGCAGGACTTGACCCAATTGAAAAAACCTCAGGTACTTCGGTTAGAGGAAAAACACGCATTTCAAAAGCGGGTAATAAACTGTATCGAAGGTCATTATTTATGGGGACAATGGTAACGATTCGTTTTAATGAAGAGATGAAATGTTTCTATGACAGACTTAAAGAAAAAGGTAAACATACGACTTTGATACAAATTGCTGTTATGAAAAAACTGATTATTATTGCTAGAGCACTCTTTCATTCCAACCAAGGTTATTCAAGTGAAATCTATCAGGCTCATTGTGGGATGGTGGCTCAAAATTCCAATGTTACTTAAAGCATATAATAGAGAAAAACAGTTATGATTTATTAAGATTTTTAGGGTGTTTTAAGGTGGTAACTGACCCTTTTCTTCTTTTCTTATTTCCATCCTCGATAATAGCAAGCATTCGATATTAATAAGTGTCTTGTCTTTGATTCATACATATCAATATTTCTTAAAGATAGTTTTCACTCCATCACTATAAATAATTAAAATAATTTTCTATATTTTTTCTTATTAGCGACCAAAAAGAAACTAATGAAGTTATATAATAAAAAAATAAGATTAGTTATTTTTTATAATAAGTTATAAGGAGCTGGTTATGAAAGTTACTTATTTCATATCAAAAATACTTGCAGTATTTGCTTTAATCATTATATTGTATGGATTCGTAATTCCGTCGGTAGGTTTTCATGGAACTTTGGAACGTATCAAAGATGGTAGAATAGGCGATATTCCATCATATGTGTATCCTCTGTGGAATTTTTATCAAAAAGATAGGTATATTAGTATTAATACGCCCCAAAAAACCAGGGGCAACTTAAGAGGAATGATAGAGATTTCTGAAGAAATCGGTGTCCCCTCAATGCCTATATGGAAATTTTCTCTTGAAGCTCCGAATTATCCTAAAGAAGCTTTTCCTTATGGCCTTCCCGTATTTATTCATTTTGATGGATTAAGTGGAGAGGTACATGAAATGAATACCATTAATCATTATGTTGGAATGGCTCATATGGAAAGAGGAGGAATTTACGAGCGGGCACTTGCTCCTTATTCTCTCATTATGCTTGCAATGTTACTTGCGTTATTCATTATTTATGACATTAAATGGATTGACACATTTATGCTCATTCCCGTACTCCTACCTTTTTTGTTTATAGGAATTTACGGGTATTGGCTTTATTGGTTTGGCCATACTCTGCAAGACGGTGCCATTAAGATTGAACCATTTATGCCTATTCTTCTTGGTGACGGGAAAGTTGCTCAATTTACAACACATGCTTATCCTGTTATTGGTTTTTGGGCATTGTTATCAATTAGTATATTATCTTTATTCGCATGGAGATTAAAAATAAAGGCATTAAAATATCAGATAGCACAAAAAACAACTTTTCTTCAACATTTTTTCATGATTCTTGTTTTAGTAGGAGGTATATCGGCGAGTATACACATGGTTATAACCGATATGAGAGTCAATACATTGGAAAAAATTTCTGCCATTGTCAGTAGCACTAAGCCAAAACCTATAACTGAGGTTATCGTGCAAACGCCAATAGTTAATGCAAACGAAGAGATGGAAAAAGAAAGAGAAAGAGAAGCTGAAAGACAAAAGCAAGCATTAAAAGTTAAAGCCTTAGAAGAACGAGCAGGATCTGTAGGTAAATTTAAAGTCAGTCAACTCTATAAAAGCAATTGTGCTCCATGCCATGGCGTAAATGGAGAAGGAGCTATGGGAACGAAATTGATAGGCTTAAAAAAAGAAGGAATGTATCAAAAATTACTAGAATATAAACAACAACAAGAAGAAATGCACAGTGAAATTCTGGAACATATGTCGGAAGAAGAGGTTCAAAACGTTATTGACGAGATTAGTAGATTTGGAGCTCAATAAGCGATATCAATAGGAGAAAAAAATGAAAAAATATTTATTGATTATCTATAGCATAATACTAGGATTGACGTTTTCTGTGCAATCCATGTATGCTCAATCAAAATTTCAAGATATTATGCAACAGCGCGGACTCACTGAGCAAGACGCCATTGCTGCATTAAAAGTCTATCAACCTAGCGGTAAACATGATGAATATTATGTGTTTGCCAGTGGCGGACAATCAGGGCAAGTATTAGTTTACGGTGTCCCCTCTATGCGGATATTGAAATATATCAGCGTTTTTACCCCTGAACCGTGGCAAGGATATGGTTTTGATACAGATTCAAAAGAAATTTTAAGAGAAGGCAATGTAAGAGGTCGAGAAATTAATTGGGGAGACACGCATCATCCTGCACTTTCTGAAACGAATGGTATCTATGATGGGAAATACCTTTTTATTAATGATAAAGCGAATGCTAGAATTGCCGTTATTAATTTAAAATATTTTGAAACTTCTCAAATCGTTGTGAACCCTCTTTTTAAATCAGATCATGGCGGCGCTTTTGTGACGCCAAATACTGATTATATTCTTGAATCATGTCAATATGCTGCACCTTTAACAAACGATTATTATCCTATGGAAGCTTACCAAGATACTTATAGAGGGGGAGTAACTTTTTGGAAATTTGACAAAGAAAAAGGAAGAATTTTGCCAGAAGAATCTTTTACGTTAGAACTTCCTCCTTATATGCAAGATTTGACAGATGCTGGAAAAGGTATCTCAGATGGATGGGGATTTACTAATTCTTTTAATTCCGAACTTTATACGGGAGGAATTGAAAAAGGGCTCCCTCCCTTCGAAGCGGGATGCAGTCGTAGCGATACGGATTATTTACATGTTTACAATTGGAAAAAATTAGCTGAGCTTGCAAAAGATACAAAAAATGTGAAAATCATTAATAATCACAAAGTAATTCCTATTGATGTGGCAGTTAAAAATAATGCACTTTTTTTGATTCCGGAAAATAAATCTCCGCATGGAGTTGACGTGAATCCTGACGGTCAATATATTATCGTTTCTGGAAAGCTAGATACACATGCCTCTGTCTATGACTTTAAAAAAATCATTAAACAAATAGAGAATAAAGAGTTTATCGGCAAGGATTCTTATGGTATACCAATCCTCGATTTAAAAAAATCATTGCATGGTCAACTTGAATTGGGACTTGGACATCTACATAATAGCTTTGGAAAAGAGGATGGGATTGTTTACAGCTCTTTGTATGTAGATTCTCAAATTGTAAAATGGGACTATAAAAATTTGAAGCTACTTGACAGAGTTAATATTCACTATAATGTTGGCCATCTTGAAGCGATGGAAGGTAAATCTGCCGATCCTCAAGGGAAATATCTTATCGCTTTGAATAAATTAGCTATTGATAGATTTTTACCTGTCGGACCATTGCATCCACAAAATAATCAACTCATTGATATTGGCGAAAAAAAGATGGAACTGTTATACGACTTACCGATACCTTTAGGCGAGCCTCATCAGGCTGCATCCATTCGCGCAAGTAAAATACACCCCGAAGTCAGATATCCTATGGGAACAAACCCGAAAACGGGTCAGCCGCATATAGGTAAAACGCTTGCGGGAGAAGAACGTATTGTTCGAAAAGGAGATCATGTTTATATTTATGCGACGATGGTGCGTTCACATATCAATCCAGAGCATATTACCGTCAATAAAGGGGACAAAGTAACGATGTATATTACGAATGTCGAACGTGCAGAAGACGAAACGCACGGTTTTACGATTGATCATCACGATATTCATGTCTCCGTCGAACCAGGGGAAACGGCACAGATCGATTTTGTCGCAGATATCGAAGGTGTTTTCCCTTACTATTGCACGGAATTTTGTTCGGCATTACATCTGGAAATGATGGGATATTTTTTGGTTAAAGATCCGAAAAAAGATTATGACTGGAGTCAGAAATCAAAAATCAAAAATCTCTCTCCTTCAGAGCTTCAAGAAGAGTATAAAAAAATTACAGCCAATAATGAAGCATCTAAAAACGTTGTTGATGATCTTTTTACATTTTTAAAAGAGAATCAAGCTTCGAAGTATCCAACTGTTAATAACTTGGTAGAAGATGCTAAAGACCAATATGCGAAGATTCTTCCAGAGAAAGAGAAAGCTTTCAAAGCGTACAATGAAAATAATTTGGAAAATGCTATTCTGTTTGAAAATATGGCATGGCAATACATCATCAAAACGGCTGATTCGGCTATTAGGGCTAAAGATTTGTTAGCAAGTGTGTTGGCTTCTCCAAAATCTGAAGCTGTTAAGAGAGGAGAGGGGGCTTTTAAAGAAGGCGGTTGTTCTGGATGCCATGTCATTGGCAGAGTTAGTTCCGGTCCAGATTTAACGGGTGTGCTTAAACGCCATAAAAATGCTGAGCAATGGATTGTAGAATATGTTAAAAATCCTGAAAGTAAATTTCAAGAGCCTTATATGAAAAAGCTCATTGAATTTTTTAACCTTAAAATGCCAAACCAAAATATGAATGACCAAGAGATTACAGATATTATTGAGTATTTTAAATGGGTAGACAAAAACGCTGATTTTTTCTAAATATAAGAGAAGAGAAACATTGATTTTCTTATTTCTCTTCACAAAAGAGATATAAACGAGAGCCGAAATTATAAAAAGGTCGGAGCTAAACTTTTAACTTTCTAAAATTTCATTTTTTTACATGTAAAGACATAAAAAGTCAACTTTTCAAAGTTTAGCTTCCGTATCATACAACATCGCAAAAAAGCTATAATACAAAACAATCTAGGATAACTAAAAGGGAAAAATTATGGATAAATTTTTAGAAGCAGCCATAGAAGAAGCCCAAAAAGGGTTGGATGAGGGTGGCATACCTATTATTGGTGCTGTTCTTGTTATAGATGGTAAAATCGTAGGGCGTGGTCACAACCAAAGAGTTCAAAAAGGAAGTGCTGTGCTGCATGCTGAAATGGACTGTTTGGAAAATGCTGGACGTCTTAGTGCCGCTGATTATCGTAGAGCAACTCTCTACTCTACGTTATCTCCTTGTGATATGTGCAGTGGTGCGATTTTGCTTTATGGCATACCCAAAGTTGTTATTGGTGAAAACCAAACTTTTTATGGACCAGAAGCGTATGTAAGGTCAAGAGGTGTTGAAGTTGAAGTGCTCAACAACCAAAAATGTCGTCACCTGATGGAATCTTTTATACACAATAATCCTGAACTTTGGAATGAAGATATTGGTGTATAAAAAGAAATCAGAACTAAACTTATAACTTTTACAATCAATAAAATCTTTACATGTAAAGCTTCACCACAAGAATTTACCCCACTTCCCCTAAGCTCCGATACGAAAGTTTCAGCTACAATAAATTGATATACAACACTCTACATGATTCTTAATTCACTTTTACGAGGAATTCTCTTATAAATGTTGCCCAGCCAAAGGGTTTTGTTCGACAAAATACACTGGAGGCACCAATGCTTAAAAAATTACTTTCTTCTTCATTAGACTCAAACTCAAGTGTGGTTCTTGCCACCGATTTAGATGGTACGCTACTCGCAAGTCCATTGCCTGCCCGTCGTCATTTACGTGAACTTTTCAGTGGTAACATTCCACATGCTAAGCTTATTTTTGTGTCAGGTCGAGGCTTAGAGTCCATCTTGCCACTTTTAAACGATCCAATGGTTCCAAGGCCTGATTATATTATCGCGGATGTGGGCGCTACGGTCGTGCATGGCGACACGTTGCTGCCTGTTTTTCCCTTGCAACAGAGTATTTCCGATGTATGGCCAGGCACACAACAGGTTCTTGACGCTCTTGAACCTTTTGGGTATTTGGAGCGCCAAAGTGTACCCCAAGAGCGACGTTGTTCGTTTTTTGTGCGCGAAGGATTGATCGATGATGGTCTAAGAGCTGTTGTGGAAGCCTTGGGTTGTGAGCTTCTTTTTTCAGCACATAAGTATCTCGATATTTTGCCCAAAGGAACGGGGAAAGGTGCAACCTTGCGGAAGCTCTGTGCACAACTTGAATTTGCTCCTGAACAAATTGTAACCGCGGGTGATACACTCAATGATCTTTCGATGTTTAAAGAGGGTTTTTCGAGTATTGTTGTGGGTGGTTCTGAGCCAGCTTTAATTCATGCGGTGCGTGATTGCAAAGAGGTTTATCTCTCTTCTGGGGAGGGGTGTGCAGGTATTATCGAAGGGCTTGCGCATTATGAATTTTTAAAAAGTGAAAAGCCTTCTCTCATTCATAAAGCAGGAAAATCAGATTTGGTGATGGTCTATCATCGCTTGCCGTTTGATGAAATGGCAAATGGCAAACGACATAAACCAAAAAGCCCCAATGGCATCATTCCCACATTGTTGAATTTTTTCACGACAGGCATCAAAGGTTCATGGGTCGCTTGGTCATTGCAAGCTTCTAGAACGCCTGCAAATTTTGAGGTACAAGTGGATGTTGATGTTACCAAATACCCCCATTTACAAGCCGCGCGCATTCCTCTTTTAGCCAAAGATGTTGATCTGTTTTACAAGAAATTTTCCAAAGAAGCGTTTTGGCCCATCATTTTTTCATTTCCCGATAAGGTGGAGTTTAAGCAAGATCATTGGGAACATTACCTTGAAATCAACGAGATTTTTGCTAAACAAACGGCGCTAGAAGCCGCCAAAGGGGCACTTGTTTGGATTCATGATTATAATCTATGGATGGTGCCTGCCTTTTTGCGTATGCTAAGACCCGATCTTAAAATTGCTTTTTTTCACCATACCACCTTTCCGCCTGCTACTATTTTCAACATTATCCCGTGGCGTCGTGAGATCATCGGAAGTTTGTTGCAATGTGATTATATAGGCTTTCATATACCTCGTTATGTGGAAAATTTTGTGGATGTTGTGCAAAGTTTTGCACCTACCACGATACTCTCTCAAACACCATGCGCACCACGCTTTATGACCTATGGCTGTGCGCTTGGGGTCGATAGAGTGACCAATAGCATTCGTGTGGGAGGAAAAGAAGTTCACCTTGGGGCGCATCCTGTTGGCATTGACTGTGCCCAAATAGACCTTTTGCTCAAAAAATTAGCTGTTCGCCATAAAATCGAGAGTATTCGCAATGAATTTGTAGGCAAACGTGCCATTCTCTCTTTAGAAAGACTTGATTATGTCAAAGGCTCACTCGAAAAACTCTTAGCCTTTGAAACACTCCTTGAAAATCATCCTGAGTTTATCGGAAACTTGGTGTTACTCAACTTTGTAACGCCTGCTGCTCCAGGTATGGAAGTGTACGAAGCCCTGCGAGTCGATGTTGATACGATGGTTGGACGCATCAATGGTCGTTTTTCGACACTGGATTGGACGCCTGTGCGTTACTTTTACCGCTCTCTTGCGTATGAAGATGTCATCGCGTATTATGGTGTGGCAGATGTGGCGTGGATCACTCCCCTTCGTGATGGACTGAATTTAGTTGCCAAAGAGTATGTCGCAACACAAGGCAATCTTGGTGGCAAAGGCGTACTCGTCCTCTCCGAATTTGCAGGGGCTGCGGTGGAACTGCATGGCGCACTGCTCACTAATCCGTATGATGCTAAAAGTATGGAAGAGACACTCTATCTTGCTCTCACATTAGGCGAAGATGATCGAGCGTATCGAATGTCAAGGATGAATGCGATTGTGCGAAGTAACGATGTGCATACGTGGGGAGAGGGCTTTATGGACGCAGTCATGCACAAAAGCAAATAAAATGACGATCAATTCATTTTTAGACTATACCTTTATGGGAAACACCCTTTTGGACTATTGCCTCGCATTAGGGGGTTATACTTTAGGTACGTTGTCTGTTTTTATTTTGAAACATTACATTTTGGCAAAGCTTAAAATATGGATCAATGCGATTCCAACACAAGTGAGTGGTTTACTTATTCGTGTCATAGAAAGCTATTTTATTCCTATTTTTTACTTTTCCATCTTTTATGTGTCACTCAAATTCCTGACATTGTCCTCGAAAATAGAGCATATCCTTGATGTGATGATGATCGTTTTATTAACGATGTTTTCCGTGCGTATTGTGATTGCCATCGCGCATTATAGTTTGCAACGCTATTTACAAAAGTCCGATGATTCGATTCAAAAGAAAGATCAGCTCAAAGGAATTAGCGGGCTGGTGAGTTTTGCGATTTGGATTATTGCCATCATGTTTCTTTTGGATAACCTTGGAGTAAAAATAACCGCCGTCGTCGCAGGTCTTGGGATTGGTGGTATTGCCGTTGCCTTAGCTGCTCAAGCAGTGCTGGGGGATCTTTTTAGTTATTTTGTCATCTTTTTTGATAAACCTTTTGAAACGGGTGATTTTATTATGGTGGGTGATAAGTCAGGTATTGTCGAACACATCGGCATCAAAACAATACGCATGCGCGCACTCAGTGGCGAACAACTGGTTTTTTCTAATACCGATTTGACCAATTCACGTGTGCATAATTATAAAAGAATGGAAAGTCGAAGGGTCGTTTTTGCATTGAGTGTGACGTATCAGATTGCGCCAGAGTTGCTCAAAAAAATAACGACCATCGTCAAAGAGATCATTACAATGATCGATAATACAACGTATGATCGGGGACATTTTTCAACGTATGGAGATTCAAGTTTGAAGTTTGAATTTGTTTACTTCGTTAATGGTGGGGATTATAATACTTATATGGATATTCAACAGTCAATCAATCTTGCGATATTTGAAGCCTTTGACAAAGAAGGGATCGAATTTGCTTACCCGACTCAAACACTTTTTATTCATAAAAACACAGAGTAATTTTGGATTTTTTATGAGACAAAGGCTTTACATGTAAATCCCTTTGGTGAATGTTTTACGCTGGAGGAACTTTGATCATGTAACCAATACCTCTAATATTGATGATAAAATCTTCTTTCAAATTATTTTTTAGGCGGTTGATTTCTGTTCGTATGGTGGCATCATCGACATCCATATCAAAATCATTCCACACATTTTCTCGAAACATATCAAAGCCACAAACAAATCCACGGTTCCGAGTTAAAAATTCGATAATTTGAAGTTGTCGTTTGGATAGAACTTGTGGTTCTTCGTGAAAATAAAGTGTCATCGTGTCACAATTAAAACTGTAAGAAGCGGAAAGTCTTTTGTGATGCATATCTTTTTTAGCGGTTTTGGAAATTCTATCAATTCTTAGATTGAGTTCTTTTAAATGAAAGGGTTTTTTCAAATAATCGTAACACCCAAGTTCAAATGCTCGTGATATATCTTCGATGTCAATGAGCGTTGAGATAAAAATAACAGGCATTATTTTTTTGTGTGCATGCAGTGTTTCTAAGATTGTTAATCCATCAACATTGGGTACGTTGATATCAAAAACAAGCAAGTCAAATTTTTCATTTTCTAAAATTTGAAGACAGATATTGCCATCTCTTACGGAAGTGATGACATGACCAATGGTTGTAAGGTACTTTGTGATAGATTCATTTAAGAGAATATCATCTTCTAAGAGTAAAATTTTCATGTGTTTAGCACTTTAAATTGATATGAAAAGGATGTTATATTTTCACTTGAATGCAGTGTTATTTTTACATTTTCTTCCTTACAAATTCTTCTGACGAGATTGAGCCCCAATCCAAAGCCTTCTTGTGATTGTTCTTCCCTGTAGTATTCTTCAAAAATTTTTTCAGGTTCTTGGATTTTTCGTGAGTGTGATGCAATGAAAAAATGACAATTATCATGCTCTTGATGCAATGAAACAATAATCTGTTCATTTTCAAAGGTATATTTAATAGCATTGGTGAGGTTGTTATCGATGATACGTTGTAATTTTGTCTCATTAAAAAAGATATATATCTGACTCAAATTGGATTCAAAGAGAAACATTGATTTTGCTTTGTCTGCAACTTGAGCAAAAAAATCAATGCGACTGCGGACATAGTCAACTAAATCAATCCTTTGCTTCATATAGTGAATATGGTCTTTTTTAACCAAATAACTCAAATCATCATACATTGAAAAAATACTTTTAGCGGCAACTTCGATATTTTCCAAGTAAACACTTTTCCCAAATTCCATCTCGTGCAGTTCGATATTGCCCATAATAACACTGAGTGGTGAATTCATTTCGTGGACGGTATAACGCAAAAATTGCCTATGGGATGCCAAAAGATTTTCAGAATAATTCATCTGCTTTTCTAAACGTTTGGACTGCTCTTCATAATCACGAGCACTTTGTTCAATTAAGTGGGTCAATGATTCAATCGTTTTAAAAGTTCTAAAATAAGAAGTATCTTTTTTATTCATATCCGTATTTGTATGTTTAGCAGGAAGAGGACTTTCTTCTGATTCGCTTAAAGCAACAACGGTCAGTGTTTGATTCAGGAGTTTATTGTGACCATCATGATGATAAAATTCAGAGTAGGTGTAAAATCCTGAAGTGGTGGCCGTTCGTGCAAAAGATCCAATCCCCAGTTTGATAAGAAATGGCATAAATCTTCGTCGTGCCATACAGGAGAAAATAAAAAATGTTTCTGTGTTGATCGATTGTAAATTTTCTAAGGATTCTATAGGGTCTTGCATCAAAGATTCAGCATCGCCAAAACCAATTCTGACTTGATCTCCTTCATTGAGATTTCCACTGTAACTAAGGCTTCCATCTTCATGTTTTGCAATGACAGCTCTTACCATCGTAACGCTATTTTTTTCAAGGATAAGGGGAAATTCTGTTTGTGAAAAATTACCGCCGAGGTATTTATCATAAAAATCAGTCGCTCTCATATCATCGATCATGTAAACTCTATTATTTTGAACCTTGGTAAGTATATGTGTTAGTCCGATGGGTTTCCAATCAAATTTATAATTCGTTGCGACTTGAAGAATATCAGAATTTAAAGAGACTCCCACCACACCTTCCCCTATGAGCGTATGTTGAGATGAAATATAGGTTTGTTCAAATTTTCCATTGTCTCCTGCCATACCACCACAAACAGGAACGGTTGAATCGAAGGTTTCAACACCTTGCAAAAACTCTTCGGCATTCATATGAGTACCGTCAGAAAAAAGAATCAGTAATTTTGTATTGGGTGTTATCAAATCCGATGCTAATTTCATACCGCATTGAAACGAATCATCATTTTGTGCATAGGCTGTCTTGATAAAGGTATGCTCAAAAATACTAATAGAGATAATGGTTCTGAATGTTGTGATGGACTCGCCGTATATCTCTCCATCCGTGGTCGTTCCTATACAAATAGCGTTTGGAAGATGACTTAGGATAACGTCACTGGTATACTTTAACACTTCTTTACCGTGGCCACAAAATATTTGTACTAAAACATTTTTTTCATTGACAAATAATGAAAAATCTATAATACTTGGCAGAGAACCTGTTTCATAACAAAAATTATAGGTTTTCATAAAATGTCTCCTTTCACCGTTTTGACCTTAAAATAAAGATACCCAATAGTAGCTTTCAAAAAGTTGCTTTAAGCGATGAAGTTGCAAAAAAAAAGCTTTACATGTAAAGAGATTACGTATTTACTCACAAATTTCTGTTTGCAATAAGGCATATTTGCAATCGATACTGTTGCTATATTCATGCTAGATTACTAGTATATAATCTTCAGTGATAGTTAAGACAACAAAAAATACGTAGGTTATGGGAGGCCAAAAAAATATTCTATAAAACATGAGTAATACAGTGTATGTACGTGCTTCATAGTGAATTTAAATTGGTGAGTTTTTTGACGGTTCATATCTAGTAATATGCAAAAAATACATATTATAGGTATTTAAATGAGATTTTCAAAAAGCTTATAGATATCAATATGCTTTTTTCGCATATTGTTGCATTTAGTAATAGAGTAACACTAATTTTAAGGGGTAAAAAGATGTTAAAGAAAATGTTAATCATCAATGGCGTGAAAACGACTTTGGTTGCGGACGTAGAAGATAAATTATCTGATGTGCTTCGAAAACAACTAGGGCTCACAGGTACAAAAGTAGGCTGTAACAGTGGTGAATGTGGTACATGTACTGTTATTCTTAATGGTAAACTTGTTAGATCATGTATTACGAAGATGAAAAAGATTGAAGACAATGATGAAATTATTACCATTGAAGGTGTCGGTACTAAAGACAAGCTTCACCCACTTCAAATTGCTTGGATGGTCTATGGTGCAGCACAATGTGGTTATTGTACACCAGGTTTCATCGTCTCCGCTAAAGTTCTTCTAGAGCAAAACAACAACCCAACACGTGAAGAAGTCAGAGATTGGTTCCAAAAAAATAAAAACCTCTGCCGTTGTACAGGATACAAACCTCTTGTTGATGCGGTTATGGATGCAGCAAAAATCATGAGAGGCGAATTGGATATTAAAGATTTCTGGAAAAAAATACCAGAAGGTGCGTCATTGGTTGGCTCATCTTATATTCGTCCTTCTGCTATGGCAAAAGTTACGGGAACATGGGACTTTGGAGCAGATTTAGGCTTAAAACTTCCCGTTAATACCCTTCATGCAAAAATTGTGCAAGCCGAAGTTTCTCATGCAAATATTATCTCAATTGATACTGAAGAAGCTAAAAAAGTCCCTGGTGTTGTTGCTGTTTTAACCTATAAAGATGTTAAAGGAACGAACAGAATTAACGGTTTGGCTTTCCCTACAAATAAAGGTGATGGTCTAGATCGTCCTATCTTAAACGATACCAAAATCTTCCAATACGGTGACGCAATCGCTATTGTTCTCGCTGAAAATGAAAAAGCGGCTCACGAAGGTGTTGATAAAGTGAAAGTAGAACTCGAAGTATTGCCAGCGTATATGAACGCTCCTGATGCGATGGCAAGTGATGCTATCGAGATTCACCCAGGCACTCCAAATGTTTACTTTACGAATCACATTAGTAAAGGGGCAGAAACTGCGCCTATTATGAAAGAGGCTGCTTATGTTGTAGAAGACAGTTTCTATACACAACGCCAACCTCACTTACCTCTTGAGCCAGATGTTGGTTTTGCCTATGTGGATGATGATGGAAAACTCATTATTCACTCAAAAAGTATCGCACTTCACTTCCATGCACTTATGATTGCTGAGGGTGTCGGTATGAAAGCAGAAGATGTCTATATCGTCCAAAACAATACAGGGGCTACTTTTGGTTATAAATTTAGTCCAACGATGGAAGGACTTCTCGGTGTTGCTACAATGGCAACAGGTAGACCTGTGTATCTTGAGTTTAATATGAAACAACAAATTACCTACACGGGTAAGCGTTCTCCATTCTGGACAACAATGAAATTGGCTGCTAACAAAGAAGGCAAACTCTTAGCATTGGAATCTGATTGGAGTGTTGATCATGGTCCTTACTCAGAATTTGGTGACTTGTTAACACAACGTGGTTTCCAATTTGGTTGTGCGGGTTATATGATTCCTAACATTCGTGGTAATGGACGCACTGTTTGTACCAACCATGGTTGGGGTTCAGCATTCCGTGGGTATGGCTCTCCAGAGATTATGTTCCCATCTGAGGTGCTCATTGACGAATTGGCTGAAAAAATTGGTATGGATCCGTTTGAATTCCGCTATAAAAATATTTACAGACCAGGTGATACAACCCCAACCAGTTGTCAGCCAGATGTCTATTGTTTAGAAGAACTCTTTGATAAAAGTCGTCCTGTTTACGAATTAGCGAAAAAGACAGCGGCTGCCAAGAATGCAAACGCAGCTGCTGGTAAAAAATACGGAGTGGGTGTTTCTACTAACATTTATGGTTGTGGCTTAGATGGTCCAGACTCTTCTGAAGCATGGGCTGAGATTACGGCAAAAGGTGTTACGGTAGGAAATTCATGGGAAGATCATGGTCAAGGTGCCGATGTTGCGACTTTAACCTTTGCGCATGAAACATTAAAACCTTTGAATCTTAAACCAAGCCAAATTGATTTGGTTTTGAACGATATGACTAAAACACCAAACAGTGGACCAGCTGGCGGAAGTCGTTCGAATGTTTTAACGGGTAATGCTACAGTTGTTGCATGTAGAAATTTACTTGAAGCATTGAAAAAAGCAGATGGAACGTATCGCACTTATGCTGAGATGATCGCTGAGGGTCGCGAGGTTAAATACATGGGTAAATGGACAGCACCATGTACCGATACACCTCCAACAGATGGTCAAGGAAATCCATTCGCAGCGTATATGTATGGTGTTTGTATCGCTGAAGTTGAGGTCGATACCAAAACTGGTAAAACGAATGTTGAGAAAATGACGTTAGCGTCAGATGTTGGAACCATCATTAATAAACTTGTTGTTGATGGACAGATGTACGGTGGTCTCGTTCAAGGTATCGGTCTTGCATTGAGCGAAGATTTTGATGATCTTAAAAAACATACAACTCTCACAGGCTGTGGTATTCCAAAAATCAAAGATGTCCCAGATAATCTTGATCTTATCTATACCGAATACCAAAGACCAAACGGCTTACTAGGTTCTGCAGGTGCAGGTGAAATGCCTCTTGCAGCTCCACATGCGGCCATTATTAATGCTATTTACAATGCGTGTGGTGCAAGAATTACGCACTTACCAGCTCGTCCAGAAAAAGTGTTGGAAGCTTTAGCTAATTAGTCTTTTTAGAAAAAGCTTATTAGAAGATGTGTGAGATACTCTTTGTATCTCACACATTCATTTGCCTTTAACGCGATACTATGAGGATATAAGAATGGATTTAGATAAATTATTGGAAATTAGCAATCAATGTATTCATTCAGAACCCCCCGTATGCGTTGCATCGTGTCCGGTTCATATGGATGTGATTGCATTTGTGTCTGAAATTGAAAAAGGTAATTTTGCTGGGGCTTATACAATCATGGAAGCTAAAATCCCTTTTAGCCGTCTGATTGGACAAATATGTGACCATCCTTGTGAAGCAACGTGTGTCAGAAAAGACGTTGGAGGAAGCATACGCATCAGCGAACTTGAAAAAACTGTCATTGATTTAGGGTATATCAAACCCAAAAAAACTTTCATCTTACCCAAGACAAAAGGTACTGTTGCCATCATTGGTGGAGGGTTAAGTGGGTGTGTTGCAGCGGTTGAGCTAGATAAAAAAGGGTACAAAGTCAGCATTTATGAAAAATCAAACCGCTTAGGTGGATGCCTTTGGGATTATGAAGGTAAAGGTTTAGAAACCGTCATCATAGAAGAAGAACTTTTGGTGATGCAACAAAAAGGTATTACTGTTTACTATGATACTGAAGTATTAGAAGAAAATCTCCAAAATTATATTGAAAAATATGATGCTGTTTATTTGGGAACAGGGTGTTGGAATAAAGCATACGCGATCCATCCTGATACACTTCAAGTAGGTGAGCTTCCCTTGTTTATAGGCGGGAAAATTCAAGCTCATACCCGTTCGGTTATCGGCTCTGTAAGTTCTGGTAAACGTGCCGCTATCTCAATAGATCGTTATATTTCAAAAACCTCTATGACCGCTTCTCGTGAGCGTGAAGGAGTTTTTGAAACGAAATTAAAATATAAAATCGATACCGTAAAACCCGCTGAAACAGTAGTGAAAACATCGCTTATTTACTCCGATCATGAAGCGATAGAAGAGGCCAAGAGATGCCTTAAATGCCAATGCGATGAGTGTATCAAGGCATGTGCGCATATGCAACGATTTAATATCACACCGGATAGATATATTAGAAGCATCAATCATAATGAACGGATTGTTCTAGGAAACAGAAGTGCCAATGCGATGATTAATTCTTGTACGGAGTGTGGTTTGTGTAAAGAAGTCTGCCCCATCGGAATTGGGATGGCTGATATTATTCATGCCACAAGACTGAGCATGGTAGAACGTGGGAAAATGCCACTTTCAGCGCATGATTTTGCACTGAAAGATATGCAATTTAGCCAAAGTGATTCCTTCTCAATGGTTCGAAAACAGCCCAGTAAAGAACAATCCAAAGATCTCTTTTACTATCCTGTAATTGCCTTTTCTGGCTATGCGAGAGGCTTGTATAAGGGATCAGGAAAAACGGGCTATCTCTTTTATCCAGGATGTCAACTAAGCGCAACCCATACAGACACGATTGGCGAGATTTATAAACATGTGGTGGGTATTATCAAAGCAAAAGATGCGGATAACGATGTTGGTCTTTATTTAGGGTGTTGTGGTGCCCCTGCGGATTGGGCAGGAAGGCTTGATCTCATGCCAGAAAGTGTGGAAAAAATCCACAAGGTGTGGACAGAAATGGGTGAGCCTACGTTTATCTTAGCCTGTTCCAGTTGCGCTTCTACCTTTGAAAAATATCTACCGATGATCAAGACGATCTCTTTATGGGAAGTTTTAGATAAATATGGTTTGCCTACGACAGATATTAAAAAAGGTAAGCGAGTTTTGAGCATTCATGATGCGTGTGCGAGCAGACATAATACAGCAGTACATGATAGTATCAGAAGCATCGTTAAGACCTTAGGCTATACCATCGAAGAGCTTGAATATTCCAAAGAGAAAGCAAAATGTTGTGGCTATGGTGGTTTGGTTTCAAATGCGAATCCTGAACAAGCCGATGATTTTGTGAAGGACCGTATTAACGAGAGCAAACAAGATATTTTGGTGTATTGTGCGATGTGTAAAGATGCCATTGTCAAAGGCAATAAAAGAGCATATCATATTTTAGACCTTATTTATGGCATTGAGAAAGATGAAGATGCTCCTCAAAAAATGCCAACACTTTCTGAGCGACAAAACAATCGAAAACGACTCAAACATCAACTTCTTAAAGAGATATGGAACGAAGAGGAGAGTGCCATGGACACAACGTATGATTTTACACTGCATATTTCAGATGAAATCACCGCAATGATGGAAAAGCGATTTATTTTGTTGAGTGATGTTGAAAAGGTGATCGATAATTCTCTTATACATAAAGAGCGGTTTTTTAACCCTGAAACATCAGATTTTCTCGCACGATTGAGGGTTCAAAATGTGACGTATTGGGTGAAGTATGAAGAAAATGGCAGTGACATCACGATTAAAGATGTTTACAGCCATAGAATGGAAGTGGTGGAGTCCTAAGATGGAAAATAAAATCGATACACAAATACCATGGATGTGCGATAAATGCCAGAAAGCATTGGTATCACAAAAGGTCAAAGTGCGCTATCTTGATGGAAATTTTGAAGTAGAACTTTTAAAGTGTCCTACTTGCAATATGGTGTTTATTAGCGAAGATTTGGCATTAGGCAAGATACTTGAAGTTGAAAAAAGCTTAGAGGACAAGTAACGTGATGAATGTCTATGAAAGCAGCTCGATGCAAGAAGCTACAGGAGAAACCTTACGTCCTGGAGGGTTTATACTGACCGATAAAGCTGTTAGCTTTTGTGCTTTGAATAAGCAGATGAGAGTGCTTGATTTAGGCTGTGGTATGGGAGCAACGGCTTCGTACCTTTATCAAAATCATGGAATGAAAGTGGTTGGCATTGACCCTTCTGAAAAGTTATTGACTATCGCAAAAGCAAAAAATCCTTTTGCAACCTTTATCTTAGGGTCGGGTGATGCTCTCCCTTTTGAGCAGGAGAGTTTTGAGTGTGTTTTGGCAGAGTGCACCTTGTCACTGATGCATGATTTACATGTAACCTTGCACGAGGTGTATAGAGTTTTGAGCAATGAGGGTTGGTTTGTCATCAACGATGTCTATGCCAAAAATTCTGAAACACTAAGAGAAATGGACAATTTTTCTATCACTTCGTGCATGCGGGGCATGCATAATCTGCCTTCATTAAAAGAGGTATTGGAAACAATAGGATTTGAGATCATGTTTTTGGAAGATTGTTCTCAACTCTTAAAAGAGCTTATGGTCAAAATCATCTTCTCTCACGGATCTATGGGCTCTTTTTGGAGTAAAACCATTGAAGGAGAAGAAGCTCAAACATGTTGTCATTTTGAACAGAATATTAAACAATGCAAGCCAGGTTATTTTATCTTAATCGCAAAAAAAGGAAAAAACAATGGATGAATTATCACTACGTTTATTTAAACTCTCATCAGCTGGATTTTGCTGTGCTCAGATTATGTATAAACTTGCTCTTGAAGATGAAGGGATACAGAACGATGATCTAATCCGAGCTGCTCAAGGACTATGCCGAGGTATCGCCGATACACAACAAACGTGTGGCGTTTTGAGTGGTGGCATTGGTGTTTTAGGCCTTTATGCTGCTAAAGCAAAAGAAGAAGAGAGTGCCAAAGAAGATTTTACACAGATGGTTACTGAATTTCATGAGTGGTTCAATGTGGAATTTGGTGCTACTAAATGTGTTAATCTGATAGGCGTTACTGATTTTCATGGTGCAGACCAGAGTTATAAGCTGACCTGTGCGGAGATGATCAAAAAGGCATATGTCAAAGTCTATGAAATTTTGTTGGAACACGGCTATGAATACGGGAATAGAAGGTAGATAAGATGACAATGACCTCTTCAACGCACATTGAAAGTTTGTGCCCGATTTGTTTGCGTAAGCTGGATGCTTACATGTACGATGAGGGTACTACCACCTACATACACAAAGTATGCTCAGAACATGGAGCGTTTAAAACCGTTGTATGGCGAGGTAATATGCCCATGCGCGAGTGGTCTCGCACTAAAGAGAGGGCTTACATCAAAAGCCCCATCACACAGGTAGATCAAGGGTGCCCCTATGACTGTGGATTGTGTAGTTCACACAGACAACATACGTGCACGGCACTCATTGAAGTAACCACGCGTTGTAATCTTAGTTGCCGTTTTTGTTTTGCGGATGCTCTTGATTCCATAAGTAAAGATCCATCGTTAAAACAGTTACGTTTTCAGTTTGAGAGTATTTTAAAAGCTTCTGGTAAATGCAATATTCAACTCTCTGGTGGTGAACCAACGGTAAGAGATGATTTAGCAGATATTGTTCGTCTAGGCGTTGAACTGGGTTTTCCTTTCATTCAAGTCAATACCAATGGTATTCGTATGGCGAATGATGAAGCCTATGTGAAAGCTTTAAAAGAAGCAGGACTTAATTCTATCTTCTTGCAATTTGATGGAATTGATGATGCAATTTATGAAAAACTGCGCGGAAAGGCTCTGTTTGATGTTAAATGCCAAGCGATTGAGAATTGCCGAAAATTCGGCATTGGTGTTGTGCTGGTTCCTACCATCGTACCTAACATTAATGTGGATAGCATTGGTGAGATCATACGTTTTGGTGTAAGTCGATCTCCTGCAGTTAGAGGCGTACATTTTCAGCCCGTAAGTTATTTTGGGCGCATTCCTGAAACCCCTAGAGATGCAGATAGAATCACCTTACCCGAAGTCATGGAACATATTTGTGAACAAACCGATCAGATGGTTTCACTGCAAAGTATGCAACCTCCTGGATGTGAAAATGCGCTCTGTTCCTTTAATGGCAATTATCTGATAGATGAGGGTATTTTAAAACCTGTGACGAAGAGGTCATGTTGTTCAGGGGAAAGCGAAAAAGCAGAAGTGGGTGCGACTAAAGCCAAAGCTTTTGTGGCACGTAATTGGTCATATCAAAAACAACACGTTCAAGAAGAAAAACTCTCTGATTGGGACAAAATTCTCAGTGCAATTGCAAACAACGCTTTTAGCATTTCAGGAATGGCGTTTCAAGATGCGTGGAATGTGAATTTAGAGCGTATTAGAGATTGTTGTATTCATGTCTCTACTACGGATGGTAGGCTCATACCTTTTTGTATGTATAACATCACCAACAGGGATGGTGAGTCCCTTTATCGAGGCGCAAAGAGGATACGATGAACGTAACACCCTTAGAGCATTGGATCATAGAGCGTACTCACATTGCACACAAAAGCCAAGAAGCCATGCGTGCATACCAGCTCGACGAACTGATTAAAACATTAGCATATGCAAAAGAGAAGAGCCGATTTTATCAAACAATGTTGAAAGATATTGACCTAAACTCTATCGTATCTTTTAAAGATTTCGAGCAAATTGCGTTTACAACCTCTGATGACATTAAACGCAATGCGTATAATTTTGCCTGTGTCCCGAGTAATGAAATTGAACGCATTGTGACTTTAAATACTTCGGGTACGACAGGAGATGAGAAGCGCATCTTGTTCACGCAGAAAGATTTGGAGTTGACCATTGACTTTTTTCAATATGGGATGCGCTGTTTGGTTGATGAAAGCGACAAAGTATTGGTTTTACTTCCCGGTTCTGCTTATGGAAGCATTGGGGATTTACTAAAAAAAGCATTAGCGCTTTCGAAAATTGAGTGTATCGTTCATGGGATACTGAATGATGTTGAAAAAACGGCTTTGTGTATCGAAGAAAATAACATTACATGTATTGTGGGTATACCGATGCAAGTGTTGTATTTGAGTAAAGCCAAACCTGAGGTGTTTGCAAAGCATATTAAAAAAGTTCTTTTAAGTACAGATTATGTCCCTGATGTACTCGTCGAGGCGCTTAACGATAATGGAGAGTGTCACGTTTTTAACCATTACGGCATGACAGAGATGGGATACGGTGGAGGTGTTGAGTGTGAATGCCTCAATGGCTATCATTTACGGGAAAATGATCTCTATTTTGAAATCATAGACCCCATTACGGGTCAGCCTGTGGAAGATGGCGTGTATGGCGAAGTTGTTTTTACAACGCTCCATCGTCAAGCAATGCCACTTATTCGTTATAGAACAGGCGATATGGCACGCTTTTCTACCAAACCGTGTGCGTGTGGCACTTTTTTGCGAACTATGGAAAAAGTGTTGGGTCGCATGGAAAATAAAATAGACATTAATGGGCATGCAATTCATTTAAGAGAGTTCGATGAAATTCTTTTACGCTTCCCTCGTATTTTGGATTATAAGCTTACGGTATGTGAGAAAAACAGTTTACATGTAAAGCTTATCCTTGCCAACAAAGAGCGTTGTGTAGCGTTAAAAGAAGAGGTAATCCGTCGTATTCGAGACTGTTTTCCGTTTGAATTTAATTTTAGACTTCATGTAGAAGAAGACGATCACTCACCCAAAATGACCAACAGCATGATCAAAAGAAAGATAGACAACAACATAAGAAACAAAGGATGACGGATGAAAACCATAATTGAACATATTGTGGATAGTTTAAATGAAGAACACGAAGTTGTTACCGCAACGATATTGCAAAAAAGTGGTTCAGCACCTAGAGAAGCTGGAGCTAAAATGCTGATTCGTAAAGATGCCTCTATTGAAGGAACGATTGGTGGAGGCACACTAGAAGCTATGGCAATACAATTAGCGCCTGAAGTATTTAAGACGAAACAGTGTTCTGTTGAAGACATTGAATTAACCGATGATGACGCAAGAGCTGCTGGTATGGTATGTGGTGGTGAAGTCAGTGTTCTTTTGGAGTACATAGACGCACTTGATATTTCACAACTCAATATCTATCATAAAGCAAAAGAGCTCAAAGTTTCAGACACAGATTTTGTGATGATTACAAAGATTTCACAGTCAAAAAGACACCTTTCCGGTAAAAATAAATGGATATGTACTGAAACGGATCTCTTTGGTGAAGAAGATAAAGAGGTTCAGAACATTGTAAAAGAGCTTCGAGAAAATTTTAACCATATCAAATTTCATCTTTATGTTGGAAACAATAGGTATATGATTGAGCCTTTTTATACGACAGATAAGCTTTATATCGTTGGAGCAGGGCATATTTCTCAACAAATTGCAGCTCTTACTAAAACACTTGGTTTTTACACGGCTATCTTAGATGATAGGGAAGCATTTGCCAACAAAGAGCGTTTTCCTACGGCAGATGAAGTGCATGTTGTTCCTTCAACCTATGAGGGGTTACTTCAAGATGTGCATATTGCTAAAAACAGTTATATTGTTATTGTTACCAGAGGTGTTGATAAAGTGGTACTAGAGCAAGCGCTTCAGGCAAAGGCAAAATACATTGGTATGATCGGAAGTAAAACGAAAAAAAATTATGTTTATTCTCAACTTCTGCAAGAGGGTTTTGCACAAAAAGATTTGGATGATGTCTGTTGTCCTGTTGGTGTTTCTATCAATGCTCAAACGCCTGAGGAGATCGCCATTAGTATCGTTGCAGAACTTATAAAAGTTAGAAGAAGCTAACTTATGGAAAAGAGCAACATCGCTGTTCTTATTATTGCCGCTGGGTATTCTTCTAGGATGCACGATTTTAAACCCCTTTTGCCCTTTGGGCAAATAACTGCTGTGGAGAGATTGATTCAGACCTACCAAACCCATGGGATAGAGCATATATACGTTGTCACGGGACATAGGCAGGATGATATTATTGAGGCACTTCAAGGGTATAAGGTTCATATCGTTTATAATGAAGATTATGCAAAAGGTATGTTTAGCTCTATTCAAAAAGGGCTGAGTGCCATAGATGAAACAGTGGTGGCGTTTTATATGCAGCCAGTAGACATTCCACTCATTAAAGTGAAAACCCTTGAAAGTTTATACGAAGCATATACCCATGAGCATAAGGGCGTTCTTTATCCTACTTTTCTTGGGAAAAAAGGTCATCCTCCGCTTATTGATATGAAGTATAAAGAGAAGATTTTAGCAAGTGATGGGAACGGTGGACTTAAAAAAGTATTGGAAGCGTTTAAGGAAGATGCTTTACATGTAAATGTGTCTGACCAATCGGTTTTAATGGATATGGATATACTGGATGATTACATTAACCTTGTCGTCTATGAAGTGATGAATACTCCCACTAAAGAGGAGTGTTTGGCGATCATGTTAGAAAATGAGGTACCTGAACCTATCATTAGACATTGTGAAGCAGTGGAGGGCATGGTCAGTAAAGTGTATGAGAGCATCACGTCTTTTGGGCTCAATATAAATAAACAAACTTTAAGTGCTGCGGCATTGTTACATGATATTGCTCGTCAAGAGAAAAATCATGCCTTTATTGGTGCCCAAAAACTACGCGCGATGGGTTATGAAGCCATCGGTAATATCATTGAAACGCACATGGACATTGATGTCAAAGACCGTACTCCTTTAAATGCCAATGAGCTACTCTTTTTAGCCGATAAATTAGTGTGTGAAGATGAGGTGTGTGGTTTTGAAAAACGCTTTGAAAAGGCGCTTAAAAAATGTGAAGGCAATGATGAAGCACAGCGCAACATCACAAGACGCTTAAATGCCACAAAAGCGATTATTTCAAAAATAGAAAATCTAACGGGTAAAGTTTTCAACGATGGTTGACAAAGTCTATTTGCTTCGACATGGGCACATTGATAATGGGAGTGAAAAAAGGTATCTTGGTCGGACGAATATTCCCCTTAATAGACAAGGAAAAGAGCAAGCTCACATCTTACATGACTATTTTAAAGCAATTCCTATTGATATGATTTTTACGAGTCCACTCAAGCGCTGTTTACAAACTGCACGTATTCTTTGCGTTGATAAACCTATCACCTATCATATTGTAGAGGCATTTGCTGAGATTGATATGGGCGATTGGGAAAATGTGGAAATGTCATATATCGCGTCACACAATCCAGAACTATATGCTCAAAGAGGTGAAGATTTAGAATACTTTACCCCACCCAATGGCGAGAGCTTTCATGACATGGCAAAACGTGTCAGAGATGCCTTTGATGCCATTACTCACCATGCAACGGGTACTCTTCTCATCGTCGCCCATGCTGGTGTTAATCGCATGATACTGTCCCATATTTTAGGTATAGACATTAGGGATATGTTTACAATAGAACAACCTTATGCGTGTGTGAATGAATTAACGTGGAATCAGCAACGTATGCAGTGGAATTATCAAAGAGTTTTATAAAGAGGCTTTACATGTAAAGCCTCTTTATGATTGAATTCGCTTAATTAACTTTTGCTTTTTCGAGCTTTTTACGTTCGACTTTCATACGATCTTGAAATTTTTTACTGCGGTCTTTCGCAAAGAGTTGCATGTCTTCTACTTCGTCCATTTCATCCACAATCTCAACACCTAAAAGCGTCTCAATAGCATCTTCAAGTGTCACAACACCTGCGGTTTGCCCGTAGCTATCAAATACCACAAAAAGATGAGTTTTACGTTTAATAAATTGGTCGATCAAGTTTGGAACAGGCAAATACTCCGAAACCATATGGACTTCATGTGCAATATCTGCGAGTGTTGTTTTATCGTGATCTTCCACACTCTCTTCTAAGATGCGTTGATTAAAAGCAATGCCCACAACATCATCCAAAGTCTCACCAAAGACAGGAATACGTGAGTGAATATACATACGATCATCTTCAATCGCAGTTTCAATGGTAGTAGTCGCTGGCAAAGCAAACACAACACTTCGAGGTGTCATAATATCTTTGGCTTTGATATTTTTAAGTTTTAAAAGATTTTCAATCAGGTCACTTTCTTTGCTAAGGATTGATCCCTCTTTTTCACCCATTGCAACGACTGCCATAATCTCATCACGTGAAAAATTGCCTTGGTGTTTTTTGTTTCTTGAAATATAGTTGGTCAAAAGTGATGAAATCCATGTGAATGGCGTACTAATTGTCACCAAAAATTCGATCATATAGGCTGATGGAATCAAGAGTCTTTTCCAGTAAAGTGCACCAATGGTTTTGGGGATAATCTCTGAAACATATAATATGAGTAGCGTTACGACAAAAGCAACTAGGGTTTGCCATTCAGCACCAAAGAGGATTTGAGTTTGAGCACCCACTCCTGCTGCTCCCATAGTATGGGCAAAGGTATTGAAGGTTAAAATCGAAGAGATCGGTTTGTCTATATTGGCTTTTAATCCTTTAATCATTGAAATAACAGTTTCATTGTTTTCTTTGGGGAGTGTTTCAATGTAAGAGTTTGTACTCGAGAGTAAAACCGCTTCTAAAACAGAACAGAGGAACGATACGGAAAGAGCAAGAGAAAGATAGACGATCAGAAGTGTCATAGAATAACTCCCCTGAGATTAACGAAATGAAAACTAACCGAGTCCGGTTCGCTTTGGGTCATACAGAATTCCTTTAAAATATTTTGTGCGTTATTATAGCATAAACAAAATACTACTTTATTACAGGCTCAAATGTAAGCGAGATAGAATTGACACAATGGCGGGTATTTTTTTGTGTAATTTTTTCGCCTTCAAAAACATGCCCCAAGTGCGCACCACAGGCATTACAGAGGATTTCAGTGCGTCTGCCATCACGGTCCGTTTCGCGCCTTATCGCACCTGGTAGTTCATCATCAAAGCTTGGCCAACCGCATCCTGAATGAAACTTGTCAGATGAGCTATAAAGCGGGGCATTGCACTGTTTGCAGTGGTAGATTCCTTGGGCATAAAAGTCGTTGTATTGCCCAGAAAATGGCATTTCTGTACCTTTGTGAAGGATGACGCGTTCTTCTTCGGGCGTCAGAGAATGGTGTGTCATAAAAAATCCTTTATCAAATGATGAAAAATTATGCACAAGGGTTTTTAAAAGAGCAAAAAACCTCTTTACATGTAAAAGTTATAACTATTTTTGTGTAAGAATGTCTTTACATGTAAAGATTAGACGGTTGGTTATAGGTTATTTAAAAGTCTATTCACTTTCAGATTTGGTCAAATGTCTTAGTTTTTCAATAAAAGATTTTTTACCGATAAAAGAGAGCATATCGTTTTCGCGAATTTTATAAGATTTCTCAACATCAAATGTCCAGTTATCTCTGGTTTTGCAGGCAATGAGATGGATCTCATTTTCAAACATGGCTTCAACGTCACTCACTTGTTTACCAATCAGTGATTTTGTGACGAGAAACTTTGCAATTTTGATGGTGCTACTAAAATCAACTTGGTCGATAACAACGTTACCTACAAGGTTTTCAACGAGTTTTTTAGCGGATTCTCTCTCAGGATAAATAACTTTAAAAGCCCCAAGTCGCGCTAAAATTTCACCATGCGTCAGTGTGATGGCTTTGGCAATAATATTTTTATTGTCCAACTCTTTCAGTGCCATGAGCGTTAAAATGCTCGCTTCAATATTTTCACCAATACTGATAATAACTGTATCAAGTCCCACAACACCCGCTTCTTGAAGGGCTTTGGTATCGGTACTGTCTAAAATAAGTGCATCTTGAATGTAGTCACTAATCACTTGAATTTTATGGGGATCGTTGTCGATAGCAATGATGTCCATGCCTTGCTCAGCCAGTCCTTTAGCGATGTGAAAGCCAAATTTGCCAAGACCTATAACGGCGTAAGTTTTCATAATAAAATCCTTCCTTCTGGGTACTGTATATGTTTAATTTTTTCTTTTCCTATGATGAGAAATCCAAAGGCAAAAATACCCATTCGTCCTATGAGCATTAGCGCTATAATCATCGACTTACCAAATGTGCTAAATTTGTCTGAAAGGCTCAGTACATCACCATTTCCAACGGAAACACCTACCGTACAAAAGGCCGAAACCACTTCAAAAAGTGTCGCCATAAAATTCGTATGTTGTGTCTCTGTTAAGATAACGGTTGATGTAATAGCGATAAAAGAAGCAACTAAAATGATAGCGGAAGAGCGGTTAATCACCTCTTGAGGAATGGTACGTTTAAAGGCGTTGGGTTGTTGGTTACTGATCTTAATCGTGTGCAGTGTTGCGATGATCAAGACTGCAACCGTGGTAATTTTGATACCACCCGCCGTACTGCCTGCTCCTCCACCAATCATCATATAGATGGTGGAACAAAAGAGTGAGGCGTCACTCAGTTGAGAAAGGTCTAGGCTATTAAAGCCAGACGTTCTAAAGTTGACAGAGAGAAAAAAGCTGTTAAGAATGCTGTGGTAGAGTGACATGTGGCCAAAAACACCTTTGTTGTCCCACTCAATCGCTAAAAAGAGCAGTGTACCTGAAACGATAAGAATGAGTGTACCTACAAGGGTTATTTTTGTATGAGCTGAGAGCATAAAGCGCTTATGAGTTGCTTTGGCATGAAGTTCAACCAGTACCAAGTAGCCAATACCTCCCAAAATAATCAAAAATCCAACAGTGACTAAAACGGTAAAGTCCGTTTGATAACCTATAAGATTGTCCCTAAACATGGAAAAACCAGCATTATTAAAAGCTGCAACGGCATGAAAGACTCCTTGCCAAACTGCTTTATGCATGGGCATATGTGTTGCAAAACGAAGGGTTAAGATAAAAGCACCGATGGATTCAATAATCAGTGTAAAGAGAAAGACTTTTTGAAGAAAATTTTGAATGTCGAGATTTGTTGAGTAATTTAGGGAATCTTTTGCCATATTTTTTTCATGGATGGTAAGATTTCGTTTCATAAATAAGAAGAAGAGGGTGACGATACTCATGTACCCAACACCGCCAACTTGCATCAGGATTAAAATGACAAATTGTCCAAAAAAAGTAAATGCTTCGGGGGTGCTTTTGACGATAAGACCTGTCACACACGTTGCGGATGTAGAAGTGAAAAATGCGTCGATAAACTGTAATTTTCCTACATGGGCAAAAGGCAACATTAATAAAATAGCACCGATAAAAATAACCGTAAGATAACTAAAAAAGATAATCCGTAAGGTCTTTTGATTCATTCATTTCCTTTGAGACGATGCTTCTAAAGTGAGAAACTTTACAAGCATTTACAACAAACTATTGTATCAAATTTATGCACAAGTTGATAAAATTTCATGGTTTACATGTAAAAAAGTGTGCAAGACAAAAGGTGAAAATTACCAAAAGAGAGACTTTTTAGATAAAATTGTTTTTCCAAATTTTAAGGAGAATGAATGAAAAATCCCAAAGGATTTAGAGGAAAGTATTTTAGCCTTGCGGCAATACTTGCTTTAAATGCTACACTCTCTTTGGCAAGTGATGTTCAAAGTGTTGTAGATACTGAAAAGCAACTGTATACGCCAAAAGCGGAAGCCTCCTCTGAAACAACAGAAGTGCTTGAAGAAAGTAGCGCGCCTGTTGTGGTGATCTCAAAGAAGATCAAAGAAAAAAAGTCTGAAGTTTATACTGCTTCCAAATCCTTGGTCAGTGCGACCAATGTTACCGATAATGTCAGCATTATCACCTCCGAAGAACTCTCTCTCAAAGGCATTACTTCTGTTATTGACGCATTAAATACTATTCCTGGTGTCAGCTTTGCCTCCAATGGTGGACTTGGGAAATCAACGGCTGTTATGATGCAAGGGATGTCTAACCAATATACGCTCGTAATGGTTGATGGTGTACGCTACAATGATCCTAGTGCACTTTTAGGCGATGCCGATTTGAGTCATTTATTGGTAGGCGATATTGAGCGTATCGAAGTGATTAAAGGTGCGCAAAGTGGCGTTTGGGGAGCTGATGCAGCGGCAGGTGTCATTAATATTATTACTAAAAATCCACAAGTTGGAACTCATGGTACCGCAGGTGTGGAATTTGGAAGTTACGGTCGTAGAAGTGCCAACACGTCGATTTCTCATAAAACGGATAAATTTGATGTCATGCTCTCTGTGCAACGTGTCACAGAAGATGGCTTTACGGCTTATGCCCCTAGAGGCGAAAATATAGACCAATACGAAGATGATGGTTATCGCAATACCACGGTGAACCTTAAAGCGGGTTATTGGATCGATGCGTATAATCGCATTGAGGCTGGATACCACGATATTAATTCACTCAGTAGTTACGATGATTTTGGTTTTCCCAATAGTTCTCAGCACAGTGATGCTCATATCCAATCTGGCTATTTAACCTATAAATATTTTACATCCAATCATGCCATAGAAACCACTCTTTCACAAAGCTCCTTTCATAGAAAAGAGCTCAATGCTTCCTATACAGGCGATTTAAATGATTATCAAGGGAAAGTACCTTCTCTTGAGCTTAAAGATACATGGAAATACTATGACAATAGCGCTTTAGTGTTTGGAACTTCCTATGAAAAACGAGAGTTGACATATACAGCCATTGGCGATAGTGAAAAAGAGCATAATGAACACTCCAAAGCACTGTATATGAACAACACCAACAAAGTTGGTAACGTCATCCTCACAGAAGCCTTACGTTACGATAGTTTTAGTGCGTTTGATGATAAAGTTACGGGTAAAATCGGTGCAAAATACCTCTTTAGCGATCAATTCAATATCTATACAAATTATGGTACCGCCTATAAATCCCCTTCAATGTTTGAAATGATTTATCCTTGGGCAAGTTATGGCATTAGTAATTTTGATCTCAAACCTGAAAATATTAAAAGCTTTAACATCGGTATGCAATATGCGGGATTCAATATAAATGTTTTTAGAAATGAAATTGAAGATATGATTGATGCACAGTATGATGCATCAACGTATAAATACCAATATGTGAATCTCAACGGAACATCGGTCATGAAAGGAATCGAGTTATCGTATGAACAACAACTCCTGCAATCGTTATTGATAGGCGCAAACTACACCTATGTCGATGCCAAAGGGGAAGATGGTGAGAGACTTAAAAAACGTCCTCGTTATCAAAGTAGTTTGTATGCAACCTATATGCCGACAAACAAATTGACCTTTAATGTTAACGGTACGTATATTGGCTCACGAGCTGATGTCTCTTTTGACCCAATAACATACGCTCAAAAAGATGAAGAGACTGGTAATTATTTTGTAGCGAGTGCCAAAGCGAGCTATCAGATTGATAAAACATGGAATGTTTATCTAAAAGCCAATAATCTCTTTGATCGTTACTATCAAACGGTTTATGGGTATGCCTCAGCAGGGCGTAGTGTTTATGCCGGTGCGGAAGCGAGATTTTAATGAAACTAGCCCTACGTCCTTACCTATGGTATAAACTGCTCAATTCTCTTTTTTTTGGGCTTGCGGTAGGAAGTGTTTTTGTGCTTTACACACCGCTTGAGCCTTCTGTGTTTTCACTAGGGGGCATTGGGCTTGCCATTGGTTTGCTCATAGTGGCGAAAGGGTACGAGAAGATGATGAATCTTCTCGTCTTTTACCGCATTACCCTTTTCGTGGAAGTGTTGACATTCCTTATGATTGTCAGTTTCCTTGTTTTTCAATACAACTATAGTGATGTGCTGTTGATCTATATTGCATACCAAGTAACCTTTGTTTTTGGTAATTATCTCATGCGTATGGAAACCCTTGCCCTTAAGCGTACACTCTTACTCTCCTTTGCCGATGTCATTAAGCAAAAAGGCTATCTTGCTGGAATGGTCATCTCTTACCTTTTTTATAAGGTGGTTGAATTTTTTGGCATTGTGAACAAGGAAACTCAAGTCTATTATTTGCATGCGTTGCTTTTGGTTGTTCAAATTGTAATTCTTTGGTATGTTTTCAGATCTTTTCGCACCAGATAAGCTTCTCTTTCAGGAATAATGATTACAATAAAAGTTAATTTGAATTGTTAAGGATCGTGCTTGCATCGTGAAGAGAACACGTTGTTTCATATGTTTGTTAAGACCTATGAACAGTATAAAAAGAGAAAAGCCTTTATTTACAAGGTTGTAGATAAAGAGTTTGAAGTCACCTATGAAAAATTATTTGAGGATGTTTTAGTCCTTTCTCGTGCTTTTAAAAGCAAAAAGATTGAGAAGGGCTCTAAAGTCATGTTTGTCTGTGATAATCGCTATGAGTGGATGGTCACTGACTTTGCGCTCATCTCTTTGGGTGCGATTAGTATTCCAAGGGGATGCGATACTCCAACACAAGAGTTAGAGTTTATTCTTACGCATTCGGGTGCCGAGTTTTTGATTATTGAAAATGAGCAGGTCTACACGAGACATGAAACGATGCTCAATACTTTAAAGCTAAAAGCGATTTTTATTCTTGAAGCACCTAAAGTTCACTCTTTATTAACCAATCTTTATTCTTACCACGATCTATTAAAAGATCGAACAATTCATGCGGATGAAATTGAAGCTTTCTGTGCGAGAAAAGCACTTTTGGATGAAGAAGATGTTGTGACGTTGATCTATACATCTGGAACAACAGGTATTCCCAAAGGGGTTATTTTAACCCATAAAAACATTATGTATAATGTAGAAGAATTGCCCCCACTTATTGCTCTTGAGTGTGATGATGTTTGGGTTTCTATTCTTCCATCGTGGCATATTTTTGAACGAGCCGCTGAATATCTTTCGATCGCAAAAGGCAGTTGCACGGTCTATTCGACCATTAAAACATTTGCGGCTGATTTAGAACAGTATAAACCAACGATTGTGGCTACCGTGCCAAGGCTATGGGAATCTATGTACACAAAGATTAATACAGCCTTGGAAAAAAAAGATCCTAAGAAAGCAAAACTTTTTAACAAACTGGTTGCTATTTCGGCTGCTTATAAGCGTGCAGATCGTGTTTTAAAAGATGAATTACCCTGTTTTAACAAGCGGTCTATACTCTTTACATGTAAAGATAAAACCATTGCTTTTTTTAAACGTTTATTCCTAAGCCCATTCAATGCAATTGCTCAGAAAAAATTAGCGCTCGTGCAGGAAAAATTTGGTGGAAGACTTCGTTTGGCCGTGAGTGGTGGCGGTGCGCTTCCCGATTTTTTAGATACATGGATTGATGCAATTGGTATTCGTATTGTCAATGCCTATGGTATGACAGAGTGTGCGCCAACCATTGCAGGACGTGCGTTGCAGTGCAATACTTTTTCAACATTGGGCTTACCTGTTCGCGGTACAACGCTTGTGGTTGTTGACAAAGAAGGTGATCAATTAGGTTCTGGTGAAATCGGGGAAATTTGGGTCAAAGGTGCGCAAGTCATGCAAGGCTATTACCATAACCCTGAAGAGAATGCTAAAAGTTTTAGTGAAGATGGCTTTTTTAAAACAGGTGATCTTGGAAAATTGACCATCAAAGGTGAGCTGGTCATCACTGGTCGATCTAAAGAGATGATCGTGCTTGCAAGTGGTGAAAATGTCGATCCTAGCCGAATTGAATCAACGATAGCCATGCTGCCTTTTATTACGGATGCTATTTTAGTAGGTCATACAAAAAAAGGGTTAGGTGCGCTTATTGTGCCTGATTTTGAAAAATTAAAAGAGTATATTGCATCTCATTTTGATAAAGTGGTCTATAATATTGAACAGGTCATGGAAGATAAACAGATTGTGGCTAAAATCAAAAGTGAGATGAACGATCTCTTGCATCAAGGACAAGGATTTAAACCTTTCGAAAAGCTCCAAAATATTCATTTCTTAGACCAAGAGTTCAAAGTAGGTGAAGAGTTGACGAATACTTTCAAAAAGAAACGTCACGTTATAGAAAAAAAATACAAAGAGATTATCGACAAATTTATACATTAAAGGAATTATTATGGCAAATGTCACATCGTATGGTGCAGCAGCAATGGTTACAGGTTCATGTCACTTATTGGAAGTTGATTCACTAAAGATTTTGATAGATTGTGGAATGATTCAGGGCGAAAATTGGCATGACAATTATGAGCTTTTTCCGTTTGATCCTACGTTGATTGATTATTTGGTTTTAACGCATGCGCATATTGATCATATTGGACGTGTACCAAAACTGGTTAAGGAAGGGTTCCATGGCGAGATTATCGCAACCGATGCAACGCTCGATATTGCCTATATTATGCTTTTAGATAGTGCAGGTTTACTTGAAGAAGAGTATCAAACATTACTGAGAAAGGCACTTCGACGAGGCGATGAAAACAGTGTGCAAGAGCCGCTTTATACGAAAGAACATGTGGAGCAAGTCTTTACAAAAAAACTTCGTCGGGTTTTATACGATGAAACCATTAAACTCACCCCTTCGGTAAAGCTTTGCCTTCATAATGCAGGTCATATTATGGGAAGTGCCTTTGTTGAGGTCAATTATGAAGAAGACACTTTACATAAAAGTGTTGTTTTCTCAGGCGATTTGGGAAGCAAAAACCGCCTACTTCTCAATAATCTCAGCCCTATTAAACATGCAGATGCACTTTTTGTTGAATCAACGTATGGTGATAGAGAGCATAAAATGTTAGAAGAGAGTATCAAAGAGTTTAAAGAAGCGATCATTCAGACGATTGATGCAGGTGGAAATGTCGTCATCCCTTCTTTTGCGTTGGAGCGAACACAAGAGATTTTATGGTTATTGCATCAGATGCACCAAGAGGGATCATTGCATAACTGCCACGTTTTTTTAGACAGTCCTCTTGCCATTGAAGCAACAAAAATATATAAAAAATATCCTGCAGAACTGAATAAAACATTAGGCTTACGCGTCAGTTTGGGGGATGACCCTTTTGATTTTCCAGAGCTTCAATATACGTTACGTAAAAAAGATTCGATGGAAATTAATGATGTTGAAAAACGCGCTATTATTATTGCAGGAAGCGGTATGTGCAATGGTGGAAGGGTTGTACACCATCTTAAACAACGCATCTGGAATCCAAAAAATGCCATTATTTTTGTAGGATTTCAAGTTCATGGGACATTGGGACGTAATATTGTTGATGGGGAGGAGTTTGTTCGCATTTATGGTGAAGATATCAAAGTGCGTGCAAAAGTTTACACGATTAATGGATTTTCTGCGCACGCAGACCGTGTGGATATATTGGCCTGGATCAAACAAATTTCAGGTCTCAATCTGATCTATTTAATCCATGGTGAAACCGATAAACAAGAGCTTTTTAAAGCCTATTTGCACGAAAATATTGACACTAAAGTACATATTGTTAAAAAAGAAGAGCGTATTCATCTTTGAGAATTGACACTATAGCTTTTAAAATGCTATAGTTTGCCCAATATAGTTTATTGCTCAGAGCCTTCTTCTGTTCTTTAGTGCTATTTTGGCTTGTTATAAAAGTCTTATGAAAAGAGTCTTGACGTATGATTAGAGCAATGTTGTATCGTGTCTCCTTATTGCAGGCATTAGCGGTGATGATTGTTATCTCGCTGCTATTGCCTCTACCGCTTTTGATGCTAACATATGCCAACAGCACTTACAAACATAAACAAGAAGAGTTTACAACACTCAATACCAAAAAATTTAATCTTTCTTCTGCTATTTTTGTTGAGTCTTTATGGAATTTTTATCCCGAACTTGGGCAAAAAATGCTTGATCAACTCCTTCTTGATCCAAAGTTACAATTTGTTCATGTTGATGATAGCGATGGCAAACTTTTTTTAGGTTGGGAAAATAAGAATAAGAGTGGAAATGACGACAACATTCTTCTTTTACGAAAAAAACTGGAAAAAGATAATATTGTCGTAGGAAGTTTAGAAATGGGCTTTATTCGTGAAGATCTCATTGCTTCTATTATGGCGGATATGTCACTCTTTGGCTACATCCTTTTTTTACAAATCTTCTTTTTAGTCGTGCTGATCTCTTGGATTTACTACTATAAAATTATTAAACCGATTAGGCGCTTAGTCGAGCACTCCACTCTTTTAGCCCATCAAAAACTTGATGAGCCTTTTCGTTGGGATGAAAATGACGAAATAGGAACGCTTGGTTTTGCGCTCGACAAGACAAGAATTCAGCTTAAAAGCTTGTTTGACTCTTTAAAACATGAGAATGAAATACTCGATGAGAAGGTCAAACAACGAACGAAAGAACTTGAAGATGCCAGTCGGTACAAATCTGAATTCTTAGCCAATATGAGTCATGAGATTCGAACACCTATGAATGCCATTATGGGTATGTCACATCTTATGCGTAAAACAGCCATGAATAGTACGCAATTAAGCTATGTCACTAAGATCAAAGAAGCCTCTTCTGTGTTGCTTCGCATCATCAATGATGTTTTGGATTTTTCGAAAATCGAAGCAGGCAAGATGGAAGTTGAATCAGTTGCATTTGATTTGCATAAAGAACTTAAAAAAAGCTGCTCAATTTTCTCCGTTCTTGCTAAAGAAAAGGGGATTGGTTTTCAATGTGATTTTGTGGAGAGCAATCGCTTTTTTAAAGGTGATCCATGCAAAATCATGCAAATTATCAATAATTTTTTAAGCAATGCCATTAAGTTTACGAAAGAAGGCGCTGTTATTTTAAGCGTAGATGAAAAGGTCAATGACGATACTACTTCAACCTTGACTTTTCATGTCAAAGATAGTGGCCTTGGCATTCCAAAAGAGAAACAGTCACTCCTTTTTAAAGCCTTCGGGCAACTGGATGCTTCAGTTACACGCAAACATGGAGGGACAGGACTAGGGCTTTATATTTGCACTCAGCTTGCTTCAATGATGCATGGACATATCACACTGGAAAGTGAAGAAGGACGAGGAAGTCTTTTTAGTTTTATTATTAGCCTGCCTCTTGCAAAAGGGCTTGATTTACAGCATGAAAATAATGCAGCCAATGCCTATGAGCCACTGCGTATTTTACTGATCATTGATCAGAAAAAAGAGAGTGATATGCTATGTGATTTTATTCGTTCATTTGGTTTTTTTGTCACTGTTCAAAAAAGTAGTGATGATGTTGCTTCGCAGATTAAAACCATTGATAAACCGCATCAGCTCATCATTCTTGATTATGAACTATCAAAAGGTATGAATGGGGTCTCTTTTTATGAACAGTTGCTCCAACAGGTCACTTTAGTTGATATGCCTCCTGTTTTGATGCTTGCAACCAATGATGATGCTGAGATTAAAAACCGTATTTACGGTGCTGGAATCAAAGCTTGTTTGAAAAAACCGATCAACCCTTCAATGCTTTATGATGAACTTGTTGCATTATCGGCAGGAAGTTCTCAAACATCACTGTTCGATCCTTCAAAGATTGATCTTTCTCAAAAGCGTATTTTGGTTGTAGAAGATAATGATATTAACCTTGAAGTTGCAACCTATCTGCTCAAAGAAACCCATGCTAAAGTTGAAATTGCACGCAATGGGTTAGAAGCTGTTGAAATCATTCAAGAACAGGCGCATCCATTTGATCTTATCTTGATGGATGTTCAGATGCCTTTGATGGATGGGTATGAAGCTACACGTATTATTCGAAAAGAACTTAATATTTTAACGCCTATTGTGGCAATGACGGCTAATGTAATGGTGCAAGATATTGAAAAATGCATTCAATCTGGTATGGATGCACACATTGGTAAACCTTTTGATATTGAAGACTTTTATGGCACGCTGCTAGAGGTTTTACATGTAAGCCTTTCCATCGCTCCTAAACAGCAAGTCAATACTCAAAAACGTGTTAAATTACATTTTAATAAAAAAGAAGCCATCAAAAAATTAGGTGGTAATGAAGCACTATGGCAAAAGCTTTTTTGCAGTTTTTATGAGACCTATCTTCTTCTTCCTGAGAAGCTTCATGAATTCATCAAAAAAGAAGAATTAGCAACACTTCTTGATTATGTACACACGGTCAAAGGACTTAGTGGTACGATAGGTGTGTCTCTTCTTGAAGAGACATTGTGTCTCTTTGAAAAATCTTTAAAAGAGGACAAAAGTATTCAAGATAGTCTATTTGAAGCGGTTTTAAACGAGCATCACTCGTTGTTAACGACACTGCGTGATGAGTATAATAGGATCGATCCTGCAATGTATCAAACGTTACATGCACAATCTTCAGAATATTCTTTAGAAGGATCACTTAAAGAGCTTAAAGACGCCCTTGAAATATCCAATGTATCAAAAATAAATCTTCTAGTAGAGCAATTGTCTTCAGTCGAGATACTGCGCGAACATGAAGTCTTTAAGACGTTACTTCTGGCGTGTAAATCTTTTGATTTTGAAGCAGCTTTGGAGCATTTAGCACGTTTGAGCGAGGAGATAGCGTATGGCTAAAATTTTGGTGATTGAAGATACTCCTGAATATATTGAAATGCTGAGTTCTTTACTAAATGAATATGAAGTTTATGCAGCAAAAGAGGGAAAAAAAGGGATTTTACTAGCAGAAACTGTCCTGCCTGATTTAATTTTATTAGATATTAATATGCCTTTGATGACAGGGTATGAAGTGTGTCGCAGATTGAAGCTCAATGAAAGAACACATGCCATTCCTGTCATTTTTCTTACTGCCAATGATGGGAGTGATTTTGAAGAGATTGGGTTTAATTTAGGTGCTGTTGATTTTATTTCAAAGCCTTTTCATGCAAAGGTCTTAAAAGCAAGAGTTAAGACGCATATAGCATTGTATCAGCTCCAATCTCATTTGCAGGAAGAAGTCAATGATAAAACGGAAGAAGTACGTAAACTCAACCATGAAATGACATATCTTGCGGCTTCTATCGCAGAGCTAAAATCGAAAGAGACAGGTCAACATTTGAGGCGTGTAGCAGAGTTTTGTTATCTTTTATGCAAATTCTTAGGTCACGATGAAGCCGAGTGTGAAAAGATTAAAATGGCATCCGTACTGCATGATATTGGTAAAGTTGGCATCAGTGATGAAATTCTTAATAAGCCTTCAAAACTTGATGCTACAGAATGGAAAATGATGCAAAGCCACTCTTTATTGGGTTATACGATGTTAGTTGACTCTGAATTTGCACTGATGCAATTGGCGGCAACCATTGCGCTTGAACACCATGAGCGTTGGGATGGGAAGGGTTATCCTTATGGTAAAAAAGGTGAAGAAATCTCTTTAGTAGGGCGTATTTGTGCGGTGGCGGATGTCTTTGATTCCCTTTTGGATAGACGTGTCTATAAAGAGCCTTGGGAAGAGAAGGTGGTTAAAGACTATTTTATGACGATGTCAGGTTCTCAGTTTGACCCTACTATTGCCAACCTTTTGCTTGAAAATTTTGATATGTTTATTTATACGTGGAAATCACTTAACCGACCCAAAGATTAAGTAATGAAATCTTTTTTCCTCTTACTCTTTTTATGTTTTTCCCTATCTGGCGAGGTTTTTAAAGTCTATACAGAACAAAATCCCCCTTATAATTTTTTGGAAAATGGAAAGGTTAAGGGTAAAGCAACTCTTTTGTTAGAACAGTTGTTTCAAAAGAGTGGTCATACAATTTTTGAAAATAACATTTATCTATTACCTTGGACGATTGGTTATCATGAAGTATTAAATAAAAAAAATACGATCATCTACAGTATGGCTCGTCTCCCTGAGCGTGAAGCTTTGTTTCGATGGGTTGGACCTATAGGAAAAATGACATTGGGAGTTATAGCCAAAAAAAGCAGACATATGATCATCTCAACACCTGATGCATTACATAATTATAAAATTGCTACCATTCCAGGTACTTCAACTGAAAAAGCTTTGTTTGATATTGGTTTTCGTGCTGAAGAATTGGATCGTTTTGCTAATCTCTCTTCTCAACTAAAAAAGCTTAAGGAAAACCGTGTTGATGCCATTGCTTTCAGTGTTGAGGCAGTGTGGCAACTTCTTCAAGAAATGGAAAGTGATCTTTCCGAATATGAAGTTATTTATGTGCTCAAAGAGAGAGATTTATATTTTGCGTTTTCAAAAGAAACCAATGCAAAATTGATCGCAGAGCTGAATGAGACACTCAAAACCCAGCTAAAATAGATCAATTATTTTCTTTATTTTCCCTTCAAGCGAAGTAGAGTATAGTTTTAAAAAGAACAAAGGAGACATCATGCAAATTAATGCTACCGCCATGACAGCGATGTCAAACTGGATGAACAACAGTGCACAAAATGTTGCTAATGTGAACACCGACAATTATAATGCAACACAAACAACGATTACCAATCAAAATGATGCCATTGTCGCACAAAGCAGTAAATCAACTAATGGCACTGATTTAACAACAGAATTTACCGATCAAATCGCTATTGATAAAAGTTTTAAAGCGAATGTCGAAACGATTAAAACTCAAAATGAGATGTTAGGAAGCCTTCTCGATATGAAAGCATAATCTTCAAAAATACTCTTGCATTTTTTACATGTAAAAATTTCCTCTCACAATGAGAGAGTCTTTTGCTTCAATGGCTCAAAAGTTTAAAGTTTAGCCCTGACCCCTTAAATCTTCTAAGGCATCTGCTCCCCATGGATTGTAAGCATAGCCTTTTATGCCTAGTGTCGCCCCGACTTGTTGGGTCAAGATACCGCCTAAACTATGTCCTGTAAGCGTTAATTGTGAAGCTGAAATACCATACTCACTCATCATTTTGTTTACAAAAGAAACGGCGGCATTGTATTGAAGATTGACATTGCTGGCTCCTGCTAGTATGTCTGTAATCCAATCCATTGGGCTTAATGGTTCAGTGCCACGAAATGCGATGGTGTAGTTGCCTGTGGTGGTGTCTTGAAGCAAAAGAGCGTTAAAACCGCTTAGGGCTGAGTTGGGTGTGTGGTTGATGACTTTGTAGGTAGTGCCTTCAATTACTTTTTCTTTTTTGCTTCCATCATCATTAAGCTCATCAGTAAAATAATCAATTATTGTTTTATTATCATTATAAACCTCTGATGATATAATCCCCATTATTGTGATTATATTTGCACTTGTATCCATCTTATTTTTCTCCTTTTATATATTTGTTGTAAAGTTTTATGTTTAAATTAACTGCGTGTTTTGCTGAACCGTAGGATGCAATATATTTAAAGCCATCTCCATTGTAATAGAGATAACTCTGACTTTCACATATTTCCCAGCCCCATGAACTATAATATCTATTCCCCAATGCAAAATCAGGTGCGATATTGTAAAAAAATGGGGAATCTGATCTATTATAAGCAATAGTATTACCCGTTTGATTCTCTATGATTTTTGTCTCATCTGAGTAGAGGAACTTCCTTGAAAAAGGGTTCAGCCTAACTTCATTGAAAGTGACCGTGTAGTTCATCTGAGGCATAGCGTTTTTGTCATCATAGATGGTTTCTTGGAGTTTAAAGCTATTTAAAAGAGCACTTAATTTATTTCTCAAAACATCATTTTCTTTGTCCATGCTAAGATATTTGTCTCTCGTCTCTTTCCAGTTTGGAGGGTATGAGTCGGTAGCTTTTTTGAACTCTTGGCGTAGTTTCTGAAGTTCTTTGGAAAAGGTGGCGTACTCTTCTGCTAATTGATAATACTCTTGCGATACATCTTTGTATTGGTACACATAAACCTTACCATCAGGTGCACCCAGTGCCATAACCTTTAGACGAATATCATTAAGATAGTTTTTAACCATCAACTCTCTATCTTTCTTGTCAAATCCTGGATAAACATTGTCTTCCCAGTAGATGCTTATTGGATATTCCACTTTTTTATTGACATAAGTCGATGGTGTCGTAAGACAATAATAAGCTCCCAATGTATTGGTGATGATGATGTCATAGGTTGGCAATAGTATAAAAAAAGCCAATGCACCTCTTTTTATCCACTTGTTATCTGTTTTTTGTTTAACAAATTTATAGATACCTATCGCCACAAAAACATAAATAAGCAAGGCTACGCCTAAAATCATTGGCATTGGATTTTTCCTCCATTTTTAATCTTTACATGTAAAGATATTTCTTGCTCTTTTCTCCACCGTTTCAACATACCATCTTCTAGCTCACGCGACCTTGTTTTCTTCACCACTTTGTGCCCCTTTGTGTTGAATTTATATCTTTACATGTAAAGCCGTTTAACACCAGTCAGTTCACCACATTGTGTACAACATGGGGGAACATTCTTTTGTTCTAGGTGTTGCCATATCTGTTTAATTGGTAAAACTTTTGTAGCATCAATCATAAAGCAACAAGGAGCTTTGGTTCCATCTACAAAATAGTCATGCATCTTTTTATTTTCTAAGTAGGTACATTGGTAGGTTGTATAAGGTAAAGGTTCTGTGGTGTAATGCGCTTGGTAACTCTTTTTTGGTTGTATTCTTTGTATCAAAAGAGGAATGTTCTGCTCTTTGGCAAAGGCTTTAAGAGGTTCTAGGTTTTGCCCATAATTTACGGCATAAAGTTTGATCTTTTTAGGGGTTAAGCTATGGCACGCTAAAAGATGTTTGAGCGTTTTAGAAGGAGAAGTCCTACCACTTCGTTTGGCGATCTCTTCATCTAGGGTATCCATAGAAAAACCAATAGTATCTAATAAAAAGAGATGCTTAGGGTCTATGTCTATGCTACCATTGGTGATAATACCGATATGGTGACCCATCTCTTTAGCAAAGACAACCATTTTCCAAAAAGAAGGATGCATCAGTGGTTCACCGGTACCTTGAAGTAAGAGCAAGGTAGGTGTCTTCTCGGATTGGACAATCTTCTTAAAACACTCTTCTGACATATGACTATGAGGTAGTGTATCTTGAGGGCAGTAAAAACAGTGGGCATTACATACTGTTGTTATTTCTATTTGCGTGAACACTATGACCTCTTTTAGTACAACTTTTGAGTTATATGAACAGATAAGATTGCCTAGGGAAGTCACATTTTAGTCATTGTACCCTTAAAGGTTATAACAAGAAAGACTATTTATATTAAGAAAGATTGGTACTATAAAATCAACATAGCATCGCCGTAAGAGAAAAAGCGATACTTCTCCCCGACAGCTTCTTTATAGAGTTCCAGTGTTTTTTCAATCCCCACAAAGGACGCTACGAGCATAATCAATGTTGATTTGGGAAGATGAAAATTGGTTAAGAGGTGATTGACGCGAATAGGGGGATTTTGTGGATGCAAAAAGAGATCGCATTTTCCCACGGGTACTTTGGTTCTGGCAAAATACTCCACCGTTCGGGTTACCGTTGTTCCTACCGCTAAGATGTTTTTTGGGCTTTCAATGAGTTTACATGTAAGCGGTGGAATGGCGTAAATCTCAGAATGCATGACGTGATCTTTGATGTGTTCAGCTTCAACAGGCTTAAAGGTTCCTGCGCCTACATGTAAAGTTAAAAAGTGAGTTTCATAACGTTCTTTGAGCGCTTTAAACATTGCATCGGTAAAGTGTAAGGAAGCGGTTGGTGCAGCAACTGCACCTTGCTCTTTGGCAAAAACGGTTTGATAATCCTCACTGTCTTCGTTGGTATCATCACGTTTGATGTACGGAGGCAGTGGAATATGCCCAATTTTTTCTAGCACGTCAAAGAGAGCTTGGGTATGTAGAGCTTTGCCTTCTTGGAAGAAAGCAACAACACGCGTACCATCCTCTTTGAGTTCGATGATTTTTGCGTGCATCTTTTCATCAAAAAAGAGTTCGGTTCCCGCTTTAACACGACCTCTGATGTAAACGGAGTAGCAATTTTCTTGCAGTGGGGCATTGAGTAGCACTTCAACTTCACCACCACTCTCTTTTTTACCAAAAATACGTGCTTTAATGACCTTTGTGTCATTGAGAAGTACTGCAATATCTTCAGGTAAAAAGTCAAAAAGATGTTTGAAAAGCGTGTGAGTGATGTGACCACTTTTGCGATCAAACACCAAAAGCCTCGCCTCATCTCTGGGTTCAACCGGATGTGTGGCGATAAGCTCTGGTGGAAGCGTGTAGTCGTAGGTCGATTTTAAAAGCGGGTCTATGGTCTATTCCTTGCTTTTTGTTTCTTCAGTATCTTCAGCTTCATCAACTTCTGGTTGGATGTACGGATTCACCGCTTTTGCAACCAAAATAGAAATGCCATAAAGCATAAGTAGAGGTCCTGCCATTAAAAATTGTGACAGAATATCGGGAGGGGTTAAAATACCTGCAACGACAAAGATAATGACAATGGCATAGCGGAAGAACTCTTTGAGCCCTTTATCATCGACAAGCCCCAATTTTGCAAAGAAAAAGATGACAACAGGCATCTCAAAAGAGAGCCCAAATCCAACTAGAAATTTTGTAAAAAAGCCAACATATTCGCCAATGCTAGGAAGTGCTGTAAACAAGGCACTACCAAAAGCAATTAAAAAGCCAAAGGCTATAGGAACTACGACGTAGTAACAAAAAGAGGCGCCTAGTGCAAACATCAACGTTGCCGCAAGCACAAAAGGAATCACCAATTTTTTTTCATTATCATAAAGCCCAGGAGCGACAAAAAGCCAAAACTGCCAAAAAATGACAGGCAATGAGAGAATAAACCCTGCAAAAAAAGCAACTTTCATTGCAGTGAAGAAAGGCTCTTGTACACCTGTGAAGATCACATTGCTTCCTTCTGGTAAAACGGCTTTCAGGGGAGCAATCATCCATGCGAGAATCGGTTGCCAAAAGGCAAAACAGACAATAAACATCACGAAAATAACAAGTAAGGAGATAGTAAGTCTTTTACGAAGTTCAGCTAAATGGGGTTTTAACTCATCAAACATTATGCATTTACCTCTTTTTTCATCTCTTTAGGAATCTCTTCAACTATCGTAGGTTGTTGTGGTATGACAATAGGCGTGGTAGGAGAGTCAAGTGAAGCACTCTCTTTAACACTGTTTTCAAGCTCTTTTAAAGAGTCATTGACACCTTGTGTCGTTTTTTTAATTTCTTCAAGTTCATCAAATGTGATGACTTTGCGTGCACTTGCTGTCGCTTCATCTAGTTTTTTCTTGTAGGTGATTGCTTCATCTTTAAGCTCTTGAATTTTCATCTCTTGTTCAAAGGTGCTTTTGACGTCATTGATGCTGGTTTTAAGTGTTTTAAACATTTTTGCACCTTTGACCATTGCTTCTGGAAGTTTTTCTGGACCTAAAAATATAATTGCAATAATCACTATAACAAGGATTTCTCCTATACCCATACCGAACATGAAAGGTACCGCCTCACAGTTAATTTGAAGCTTGGATTTTATCTGAATTTATATCAAAATACCATAAATATCTATTATCCTATTGTATAATAGATCAAGAGAAATTTCAGAAAGAGCGAGCGAACCTATGTTGTTTAACATGAACCCTTTACGTATTGTGATTATTTATGCTCTTTTTTCTGTGCTGTGGATCTATTTTTCAGATCATGCCGTGGAGTATTTTGTCACTAATACCACTCTCTTCGCAACACTCTCAACTTATAAAGGTTTCTTTTTTGTTTTCATCACATCAGTGTTGCTTTATAGTTTGATTAAAACAAAAATTCTTCAAATTGAATCCATGCAAAAAAAACTTAAAGAAAATGAACAACGTTTAGAGCATGTTATTCAAGGTGCCAATTTGGGGTATTGGGATTGGGATTATGTCCATCATACCCATGTTGTCAATGATATATGGCTCTCTTTTTTAGGCTTAAAACGAGAAGATATTGATGATATGGATACGGATTGGTCGAAGAGAATTCATCCTGATGACCAAATGATTGCGCACAACGCTATTGAAAATACAATTCGAAATAATAAGCCTTATGTTATAGAGTTCCGTATGCGTCATCAAAATGGTCATTGGGTTTGGATAGAAGGCTCAGGCGCTGTCGTAGAACGCGATAAAATGGGTGCTGCATTAAGACTTGCTGGAACGCATCGAGACATTAGTGATCGTAAAAATGCACAACAAGAGGTACTTTTTTTAGCGCTAAATGATCCTTTGACAAAACTGCCAAATCGTGTTTATCTGAAACAAGAACTTGAAAAACGTTTAGTGAATGAGCCTGCATTATCCTTTATATTTTTAGATTTGGATCGTTTTAAAACCATTAATGATATGTATGGTCACACGTTAGGTGATAAAGTTATTCAATTAGTTGCTGAACGCTTTTTGTCGTGTTTATCTGAAACTGATTTTATTTCTCGTGTAGGTGGCGATGAATTTGTTATTTTGACGAATGGCCATTTTCATGTAGAAGCATTGTGTGAAAAATTAGCAAGTAGTTTAGCTGTTCCCCTTGACGTTGCTATAGAACATTTCAAAGTGACTACAAGCATGGGGGTAGCGTGTTGTCCACAAGATGGTAAGAGTTTTGAGTCCCTCTTGAAAAATGCAGATACAGCGATGTATGAAGCTAAAAAAATTAGTAGTAAAAAGTGTTATGCTTTTTATACGGCTTCTATGACAGAACATCTTTTAAATGTTTCTAAGTTAGATAATGACCTCAAAGTTGCGATTGATAATGACGAATTAATCATTTGTTTTCAACCTGAAGTCAATCTTTATACCAATCACATTACAGGTCTCGAAGCACTTGTCAGATGGCAACATCCTATTAATGGCTTGATGATGCCAGATAGTTTTATTGCAAGGGCAGAGGAGACAAGGCTGATCATTCCCCTTGGATTATTGATTTTTAAAAAAGTGTTAGAACAGATGAACAGATGGTATCAGCAAAATCTGTTTGATGGTGTCATTGTTGCCATCAATATTTCCAGTGTACAAATTGAAGAGGACGATTTTGTTGAGAAAATTGAAGCCATACGTGAAAATGTTGATATCAGTGCTCTATGTATAGAGTTGGAAGTGACAGAGAGTTGTTTTATGAGTAACCCAAAACAATTTGCTACAACGTTACAAAAACTTGAAAATTTGGGCTACAAAATTTCAATTGATGATTTTGGTACAGGGTATTCGTCTCTGAGTTATCTTAAACAATTACCGTTGCACAAACTTAAAATTGATCGTTCCTTTATCAAAGATTTGCCAGAGGACACAGATGATCAAGCTATTGCTAAAGCGATTATTGCTTTGGGTAAAACACTTGAACTTGAAGTATTGGCAGAAGGAGTTGAAACGGAAGCGCAAAAAGCCTTTCTTATTGAAAATGGGTGTGATAGTATGCAAGGCTATCTTTTTGCAAAACCTATGACTGCTGAAGCGCTGGTGTCCTTTTTAGATCAAAACTAACTTTTAGCTCCTTTTTTGTACAATAAGCCTATTTTAATTACATCACATAGGGCAACAATCCATGGAAAATTTAGACGCAGTGTTAAAGAAACATAAGTTAACCAAAGACGAATATGAAAATATTTTGAACATTTTAGGACGTGAGCCTAATATGCTAGAGATCGGTATCTTCTCATCCATGTGGAGTGAGCACTGCTCGTATAAATCCAGTAAAAAATACCTTAATGGGTTCCCCACCAAAGCACCATGGGTCATTCAAGGTCCTGGTGAAAATGCGGGTGTTATCGACGTCGGCGATGGTATGGCAGCCGTCTTTAAGATGGAATCTCACAATCACCCAAGTTTTATTGAACCGTACCAAGGTGCAGCAACGGGTGTTGGCGGCATTTTAAGAGACGTTTTCACGATGGGTGCTCGTCCAGTGGCGAACATGAACTCCCTTCGTTTTGGCAATGTCACCAACAACGATGATATCTCACGTCACCAACGCTTTCTTGTCCGTGGTGTCGTTGCAGGCATCGGCGGATACGGTAACTGCATGGGTGTTCCAACCATCGGTGGTGAGACCTTTTTTGACGAGAGTTACAACGGCAATATTTTAGTAAACGCCTTTACACTCGGTCTTGCAAAAAGTGATGAAATTTTCTACGGCAGAGCTGAGGGCATCGGCAATCCTGTTGTGTATGTTGGCTCTAAAACAGGGCGTGATGGACTGGGTGGTGCGGTTATGGCGAGCGATAGCTTTACTGAAGCTAACAAAAGCCTTCGTCCAACCGTACAAGTCGGTGATCCATTTGCCGAGAAACTTCTTTTGGAAGCGTGTTTAGAACTCTTTAAAACCGACTACATCGTGGGTATCCAAGATATGGGCGCTGCGGGCTTGACTTCTAGCTCATTTGAAATGGCAGGACGAAGTGGAAGCGGTATGATCATGCACTTAGACAAAGTTCCTGCGCGTGAAGAAGGGATGCAACCGTTTGAATTTATGCTCTCCGAATCGCAAGAGCGTATGCTCATTTGTGCCAAAAAAGGGTATGAAGATAAAGTCGTTGACATCTTTAGAAAATGGGATCTTAACGCTGAAATCATCGGTGAAGTCACAGAGACTGGCAATATGGAACTCTTCTGGCATGGTGAAAAAGTCGCCGATATGCCAGTACAACCCGTCAGCGAGCAAGCACCGATTTATGATCGGCCAACCAAAGAGCCAGCTTATTTAGCAGCTATTAAAAACACAACGATCCATGACTTTGCGAAAATTGAGAACCAAAAAGCGTTTGACACTCTTTTAAATTCTGTCGAAGTCTCTGATAAAACATGGATATTCAACCAATACGACTCAACCGTGCAAACCAATACGATTAAAGCACCCGGAAGCCTTGATTCCAGCGTGATTCGCATCAAAGAAAACGGCAAAGCGCTTGCAATGAGCAGTGACTGTAACCCACGTTATAACTACATTGACCCTAAAATGGGTGCTGCGGCGGCTGTGGCGGAGAGTGGAAGAAACGTTGCGATGAGTGGTGCACGACCTCTTGCCATTACCGATTGTCTCAACTACGGAAACCCCGAAAACCCAGAAGTCATGTGGCAGTTTGCGCAGGGCTGTTACGGCATCAAAGAGGCGTGCGCGAAACTCAATACACCGGTTGTCAGCGGTAACGTCTCTTTGTACAACGAAACCAACGGTGTAGGTGTTTTCCCAACGCCTGCGATTGTTATGGTAGGACTTAATGATAATGCGAACAAAACGCTTCCTTCTTGTTTTCAAAAAGAGGGCGCAAGTGTTTATCTGATTGGCGAAACGAAGAGCGATTTTGGTGGTAGTTTGTATATGAAAGAGCTTTTTGGCAAAGTCGAGGGAACACTCGCTGAACTGGATTACGACAAAGAGTTGAAACTCTGGGAGCTTGTTATCAAAGCCAATAAAAAAGGTTTCTTGAATGCGGCTAAAGATGTCAATGTGGGCGGTATTGCTATTGCTTTGGCAAAAATGGTTGCTAAGAGTAAAAAAGGCGTTACATGTAAACTTACATGTAATAATGCTAAAGATATTTTTGCAGAGAGTTTTTCACGTGCTATCGTTGAAGTCAATGACGAAGCGGGCTTTGAAGCAATGGCAAAAACGATTGGTTTAAGTGCTGTTAAAATTGGATCTGTGGGTGGAAATACCTTTACATGTAACGATGTTTCAAAATCCATTGATGCGATTTGTGAGCGTTATTTTAAACGCTTTGCTGAAGTGATTGAACAAGATATCTAAATGCTTCAAGAGGTGCGAAAGCACCTCTTTCTTCATCTTAAATTTTTACATGCGATTTTCTAGCTTTTGTTGATGTGCCGTAAAAATATCTTCAAGTGCAATATTGTATTTATTAGCAATGACTACAATATTTCCAAGCACATCTCCTAACTCTTCGGTAAGGTTTTGTATATTTTCATCGTAACTTTTGACAGCTTCATCTGCTCTATCACGTCCAATCTCTAGGGCTCGAATAGCACGAGCAACTTCTCCTGTTTCTTCCGATAAAAAACCAATACGAATAAAGATATTTAAATCCAACCACCCTTTTTGCGCATAATAAGCTTCCACAAATTTTTGAAATTGATTTAAATCCATTGCTACATCCATGATCATAAATTCTTTTAATTGGAAAAAGAATATTATTCTAGCTTAAATTTGATAATGAAAAGGGCATGAATGAAAAGCATTGCAGTTTATTGTGGTTCAAGTCTTGGTGCACGTGAAATCTATAAAGAGCAAGCGATTTTACTAGGCAAATTTTTAGCAAAAAATAATATTGCGTTAATTTATGGCGGAGCGAGTGTTGGTATTATGGGAACTATAGCAGATGCAGTTCTTGCTGAGGGTGGTTCTGTTATTGGCGTTATTCCATCATTTCTTGAACAAAAAGAAATTGCACATAAAGATTTGACAGAACTGATTTGTGTGGATACGATGCATGAACGTAAAGCTAAAATGATGGCATTGGCGGATGGTTTTATTGCTCTGCCAGGAGGTCCTGGAACGCTTGAAGAATTTTTTGAAGTTTTTACATGGAATCAAATAGGTTTGTTGCAAAAGCCTTGTGGAATCCTCAATATCAATGGTTATTACAACAGCCTCATTGAACTCTTTGATCATATGGTTGAAGAAAAATTTTTACAAGAACGCGCACGCAATGTATTTTATGTTGATGACAACTATGAGAGCTTATTGAATCAAATGAATGCATATGCACCACCTGCTATTAAAACATATCATTAATGGGCATTAAAAAATAGAAAATTTATGTTTGAGTAACACAAGCTTGGCTTGTGTTACATGTAAAAGTTAAAACGTTCCGTATGCCACAAAAAAGGCAATATTCATACATTGAGGTTGTGCGGCACCACCTTTGGATGGGCAGCGTTTCATGTAGGTATTAATGACTTTGCCATCTTTGTTGGTGAGCATCGGATAATTAAAATTCATATAATCCAAGATATTTTTGCCATTTGAATGGTGAATAAACTCAACCGTACCATCAGATTCAACTTTTGTGACAATTCCCACATGCGTGATATTTTCAGCCACTTGAACAGAAGGTTTTTTGACAGCAACTTTATTTTTACCTTTACCTTTGGTTTTTACAGCTGCTTTGTGCTCCGTATTTTCAAAAAAGACAAGGTCGCCAAGATGGGGAAGTCTTGTTTCATATGCATTCCCTTTTTGCGACATAAGATTGAACATGGCACGCGATTTTCGAGCATTATCAAAACTCTGGCTTAACTCTTTTTCCTTATAAAAAGGAGCTCCAGTTTTATAGTTAATGAGACTCACAAAGCCTGAACAGTCGCCACCATCGCGTTTCCCTAAATACATCAATGCATTTTGAACGATAGATTCACGTAAAGAGAGCTCTTGAACAGGACGTAAGTCGTAACTCTCATGTTCTTGTTGTAGATAAAACTCGTTAGATGGTTGTTCCCCAAGATACATTTTCTTCTCAGGTTGAGTGTTCTCTGCTATTGGTACTGTAGGTGTTTCCACAGTTGCTTTTGGTGCGCAGCCTATGACAAAAAGAGCAGCCATGCTCAATGTAAGCCATTTTTTCATTTGATTCTCCCATACGCGCTAAAATATGCAGGTGCTAAGCATTTATGGTTTTCATCTTTAGAGCATTTTTCCATATAAGAGTTGACAACTTTATTGTTGTACATCGCAACGGTTGGATAGTTAAGATTCATTTGGCTAATCAAATTTTTTCCTTTGGTGTGGTGTATAAAATAGACAGTTTCATCGGGATCAATTTGTGTGACAATCCCAATGTGTGTGATGTTATCATCACTTTTGGATTTAGAATATTTTTTAACAGTGTTGGCAAAAAAGATAAGATCACCAACCCTAGGTTTGTCTTGGTAAGTACGTTTTTGAGTTTCAAGAAGATTGTAAATAGCTAATGAGCGTCTTGTGTCTTCAAAATAGCCATTGAGCTCTGCTGGTGTGAAAAAAGGCTCGGTACTCTCTTTGTTGACCAAGCTTACAAACCCAGAACAATCTAAGCCATCTTTTTTCCCTTGATGTTTAAGAGCATTTGTAACGATCTCTTGACGTTTGGGTACATCATCTTTAGCTTGTGGAAGTTCAGGAGCATTCTGTGTGAACTCTTTTTGGGCACAACCACTTAGTAAAAACAAGCAGGAACAAAGTGCAAATAGGTACTGTTTCATTCAAATCCTCATAAAAAGTGCGGCAGGCATATTAGCTATTTTTACCTAAATTTTTGGTACAAAAACTGTACGTTCTAAGGTATCTAACCATTTTTCTTCCATATGATCGTACGTCTTAATGGTAACATGATTGTCATATAAAAACAAAGAGTTTGTCCAGATAACCTCTTTATTCATATCTGCATTGTGGATGTTCGTGACATGTTCGACTTGGTTGATTGTCGAAGCAAAACTAGGCTCTTTTGCTGATGTGTGCGTATGTCCACTAACCCATAAGAAAAGTTGGGGATTATCATGAAGCAAAGTTTGAATTTTATCCTTAGGCTGAGCGATAAAATTGGGAGTATTCGCCCAATGGTTATAATTTTCCAATGTATGATCGAGTGGCGCATGAAAAAAGACGATAGTGGGTGTTTTGGGATGGTTCATGAGCTCATTTTCAAACCAACTGAGCTGTTTGTCTGAGAGTTTAGTTAAATATTTTGGATCATCGGCAGAAAGGAAAATGAGTAAATACGGTGGTTTTTCAATGCTATAGTAGAGCCTTGAAAGCCCAAAAGTGCTCTGAAAACGCTTCAGTTTTTCGTCTTGAATTTCACGAGGCGCATGTTGGAATTTTCCATTGCTATCGAGCGCATCAGCATAAACAAAATCGTGATTGCCTGTAATAACATGCAGAGGCTTCGTGAGTTTTGAAAAGTAGTTTTTAGCAAAGTCATATTCCTCTTGTGTTCCGGTTTTGGAGCAGATGTCACCCACTGCTACGACCATATCGACATCATTCCACTGGTTAATCTGCTCTATGACGTGCTCTTTCATGGGTACATTTTTACCAGGCAGATGCGGATCACCTAAGACCACAATATGACTGAGCGGTGCCGCAGAAAGACAAAGCGCAAAAGCCAGCGAAAGAAAGAGCTTTATCATAGGCTATCCATTGCCTTTTGCATACGGTTTAATATCTCTTTTAAAACACTTTTTTGGGTTCCAAAATTGAGTCGTACACAATTTTTATCACCAAAGGGTTCCCCATCGCTCAGCCCAACACCATGGTCTAAGAAAAACGCGTAAGGACTCTTTACATGTAAAGCAGATGCATCGATCCACGCAAGAAATGTCGCTTCTTGATCTAAAAGTTTGAGTTTTGGATTTTTGCTGACAAAGTCTTGTACCATTTTAAGATTTTCTGCCAAATAGACACGAAGTTCACTAAGCCACGCATCACCTTCAAGGTAAGCCGCTTTAAGTGCGGTAATGCCCAAAAGGTTGATACCTCCGACCATACTGCCCATTGTCTTTTTAAAGTTTTGACGAAGCTCAGCATTGGGGATAATGGCAAAAGAGGCTTGAAGCCCTGCAATGTTAAAGGTTTTACTTGGCGCCATGAGTGTAATGCTTCTTTGCGCTAATGTGTCGTTCAGTGAAGCGATAGGAATATGCTTAGCCTTTGGATTCAAAAGCAGATCGGCATGAATTTCATCGGAGCAGATGGTAAGATCATGTTTTAAACAAAATTCTCCTAGCCTTTCAAGTTCTTTACATGTAAACACTGTTCCTGCTGGATTGTAGGGATTGCACAGCATAAAGAGTTTACATGTAGGCGTAATCGCTCTCTCCATCGCCTCATAATCAAGAACCCAGCGGTTGTTTTCCTCTTTCATCGCAATGGCTATAACTTCTTTATTCACGTATTTGGGTGCTTTAATAAAATGCGGATAAATCGGAGTAGTTGTCATCACACTTTTGCCATCCACGCTCAGACAAGCAATATTCATACTACTCACAACACCATGAGTAAAGAGCAACCACTCTTTTTTAATTTCCCAGTTATAGTGACGTTTGAGAAAGGAAAGAATCGCATCGTAGGTTTCATCATCGATGGCGGTATAACCAAAAACACCCTCATGCACTCTTTTTTGAAGGGCATCTATCACACATGGAGGTGATTTGAAATCCATATCGGCAACCCACGCGGGGATGACATCAGTCCCTTTGTACTTGTCCCATTTTTCGCTAGGTGTCTTTGTTCTATCTACAATCTCATCAAAACTACCCATCAAAATTGTCCTTTTTTTTAGTGTAATGATTGTAACATATTTTTATAAACCAAGTTTTACATGTAAAGGTGAAAAAATGACCTATGTCATTATTGTAATTGTAATTGTTGTCTTTTATCTCTTGACAAAGAATTATCAAACAGAGGCATACCAGCATATTAATGTCGATGTGAAGCAGACGCTTAAAGGAGATTTGGCGGAGCATGAAGCGGGACTTTTAGTCGCATTGATGGCAAAAGTAGCCAAAGCGGATGGCAGAGTCAACGAGCTTGAAGCAGAACTTTTGAGTTTGACATTTAATGATATTGCTCGTGTGTTTGAAAACAGTGAAAGTGTTCGTGAAGCGCTAAAAGTGATCTATCAAAAAGAGATGCAAAGTTTTGATAATACCCTGATTGTCTCACAAAAATACCTTAAACTGACTCGAAATGACTACGCAAAACGTCTCAAAGTCATGGAATATCTGCTCAATCTCGCCTTTATTGACAATGAATTTTCTCAAGCGGAATTTATGATCACCGAAGATATTGCCAATGCGTTAGAAATTAGGCATGCTGATTTTGAAAAACTGATTGCCTCTTTTGAACAATTTTATGCCAACAAAGCCTCAAAAGCGCAGATGGGAATAAAAAATGCCTATGCAGTTTTAGGAGCGGAGCCAAGCGAAGATATGGAGAGTATCAAGAAAAAATATCGCGCTTTAGTCAAAGAACATCACCCCGATATATTAATGGGGCAAGGAAAAGATCAAAGCATTATCGATGCTGCAACGACAAAACTACAAGAAATTAATGAAGCGTATGAGATGATTAAAAAGGAAAAAAGTTAGATGCTATCGACCCCATTTGAAAAACACACCCTCAGTATGTCCGTTTTAATGACACCCGATAAAGCCAATTTCTCTGGCAATGTACATGGAGGTGATCTCTTAAAACTGCTGGATCAAGTCGCTTATGCGTGTGCATCACGCTATTGTGGTGGTTACGTGGTAACGATGTCGGTTGATCAAGTTATTTTTAAACAAGCCATTCCTGTTGGAACGCTTGTAACCTTTTTAGCCAGCGTTAATTATACGGGCAAAACATCAATGGAAGTCGGCATTAAAGTGATTGCGGAGAATATTCAAAAAGGGATCGCAACCCATACGAATAGCTGTTTTTTCACGATGGTAGCTGTCGATGAAAAGGGGAGACCTACGCCTGTGCCTCCCTTAGTCCCAGAAACAGAAGTTGAAAAGAGACGTTTTCACGATGGAAAGCGTCGCCGTGACATCAGACTGCACGGTTACAATGAGATTTCACCCCAAAATTAGGGGTGTGTGTTTTAGAGTTCTGATTTTATAAGATCTTCTAACTCTTGTTTCCCAAATTTAATGAGTGGTTTGCCATTGACAAAAAACTCTGGGGTCGCATTGACGCCAAGGGTTTTAGTGTCTGCAATATCTTGTTTAATCAGTGCATCGATCTCAGGTTTTTTCAAATCCTCTTTTAACTGATCAATATCAATTCCCGCTTCGGGTAAAAATCCCCAAATAAGACCAATGTTTGGTGTACCATGGCTTGCCCATTTATCTTGGTATTTGTAAATGACTTCGAGTGCTTCGAGGTATTTGCCTTGCAAGCGTGCCGCCTCAATCATCGCTACCACATAGTAAGAATCCGTATGAAACGGAGCATAGCGCAATACCAGTTTGAGTGTGTCAGGGTTTTGCTTGAGAATATTTTTCACAAACGGATAAAAGCTTTTACATGTACCGCACGCAGGGTCAAAAAATTCAACAATGGTTGTTTTGGCATTGGGATTGCCCAGAACATAAGCGTATGGGCGCACAAGCGCAGCACTTTTTTCTGTGGAGACAGTGTGGTTAGCGTTTTTATACAGATAACTTCCTCCCACAAATAGAAGCACAAGAACAAAGAGTGAAGCGATAATAAGAGTCTGTTTTTTCATGGTTATGAAGCCTTTTTATTTGATAGAGTTCTTACAGAACTCTTTTTATGACGGTTTTTAGGCAAAGCCCAAAAATCTACGCTACGCCGCTGTGGCACTAAAGCTTGCCTCTACTGAGGCAGAAGACGTCTTACAATTTTGCAAGACGTCTAATGAAAATTAAAGTAATGAAAATAAGCGCAAATCCTACCAATGAGAGGAGTTGAATCGTGATAAATCCAAACCAGTTGATGTAGTCACTCGTGCATGAAACCCCTTGGGAACACGGAGCTAGAGTTTCGGGTACGATGCCATAGTAGAGCAAATTGTGATAAATCGCAAAAAAAAGCCCTAGAATCACAAGCGGCATGGCATATTTGAAAACATTTTGATCGTTGCTAAAAAGTGCGACGAGGAAAATAACGGTTAATGGATACATGCAAATGCGTTGATACCAACACATGACGCAGGGAGGAAACATCATAATCTCACTGAAAAAGAGACTTCCTAGCATTGAGACCATCGAAACGATCCATGCAAAAAACAGCAGTGTAAAAAGTGTGTTTGACGACTTTTGTGTTTGATTCATTAAAACTCCCAATATTTTGCCAATTGTATTTAATACGTCCTAAAAGGAACGTATTGTAAAATAAAATCATCAATAAATTATTAATACGATAAAAAGGACGAGTGTGAGAGCGTTAATTAGTGTCAGCGATAAAACGGGGATTGCGGAGTTTGCTAAGGATTTGGTGGCGTTGGGATTTGAGATCATTTCAACGGGTGGCACCTATAAACTTTTAAAAGAAGAGGGTATTAAAGCTCTGGAAATCAGCGAAGTCACCAAGTTCCCTGAGATGTTTGATGGACGTGTGAAAACACTCAATCCAATGATTCATGGAGGCATCCTTCACCGAAGGGATTTACCTTTACATGTAAAAGTTGCGAAAGAGTATGGCATCGAAGGAATTGACCTTGTGTGTGTCAATCTCTATCCGTTTAAAGAGACGATTGCTAAGACCGATGATTTTGATGAAATTATCGAAAATATCGACATCGGTGGCCCTGCGATGGTAAGAAGTGCCGCCAAAAACTTTAATGATGTTCTGATCGTCACCGATGTGTTGGACTATGATAAAGTCATTGAGGCGCTTAAGTCTGGATCAAACAGTTTAGAATTTAGAAGAGATTTGATGATTAAGGCGTTTGAGCACACGGGTGCTTATGATAGCATGATTGCCAACTACATGAACAAACGCTTTAACAACGGTTTTGGTGAGAAACAGTTTATCGTAGGCACCAAAGCATTTGATACCCGCTATGGCGAAAACCCACACCAAAAAGGCTCATTGTACGAGTTTGACTACTTCTTTACAAACAACTTTAAAACGCTCAAAGGCGAAGCTAGCTTTAACAATATGACGGACATTAACGGTGCGGTTAAAATTGCCGCATCCTTTGGTGACGCGCCAGCGGTATGTATCATCAAACATGCCAATCCCTGTGGTTTTGCGATTGGTGGCGATTTGTTAGACAGTTACGTTAAAGCGCTTAAATGTGATCCTGTCTCTGCGTACGGTGGTGTTGTGGCGATTAATGGAACCTTGAACAAAGCCTTGGCTGAGAAAATCAATGAAATTTTTGTGGAAGTCATCATTGCGGCGAATGTCGATGAAGATGCGTTGCATGTGTTTGATGCGAAAAAACGCATCAAAATCTTTACCCAAGAGAGTAAATATTTAGTGCTCAGTGAAGATGCGTACGACTTTAAACACGTTGATGGCGGTTTTGTCTTCCAAGAGAGCGACATGGTCAACGATGATGAGATCAAAAATGCCAAATGTTTAACCAAACGTACCGCTTCTAAACAAGAAATGAATGATCTTGAAATTGCCTATAAAGTCGCAAGTTTGACCAAATCAAACTGTGTGGTGTATGTCAAAGAGAGCGCCATGGTAGCGATTGGTATGGGTATGACCAGTCGTGTGGATGCTGCCAAAGCAGCACTTCGCAAAGCGGAAGATATGGGTATTGATGTGAGTGGTGCAGCACTTGCAAGTGAAGCATTTTTCCCCTTCCGTGATAGCATTGATGCAGCCGCTGCAGCGGGTGTTAAAGCGATCATTGAACCAGGTGGCAGTATTCGTGATGACGATGTTATCGTAGCTGCCAATGAGCATGGTATGGCACTTTACTTCACAGGCGTTAGACACTTCTTACACTAAAATATACAATGAGAGCCTTTTTTAGGGCTCTCTTATTATCAATCTTGCTAATTAAGACAATAACTCTCTTTTTCTTGATGTAGATTAAGGAAATTAACTTTACTTTGCATTATAGTTTCATCAAAAACAAGGATGAAATGATGATGACTCCAGACAATTATCCCCATGAAGCAAAACTTTTACATGTAGACAATGCAACGGTTCCGTTTTTCACGTATGTACGAGAAGGCATAGAATACATTAGCTTTGATACCTCTTTATGCACGCCACCAGAGCCAATGATCAATGCGATGATTGCGCTTGAACTTTTAGATAACGCATATAAAAAAATAGTGATGATTAACCATCGTTCCCCTATTGGTTTACTTGCTAAAGTACAACCTTTTTATGACATTGATGTCACTGAAATTGAGGGTGGAAAACTTCAACTTGTTTTTTCCTATAAAGAGGGAATGAGTGATAAAGTTGATTTAAGTCAAAAACAGTGCAACGGTTAATATGAAAGTCTCTTTAGCCACAGAGATGGCACCACCTTTTGTATTGGTTGCGCATTTCTTTATTGCAGGAATTATTTTTTTGTTTTTAAGTAGTATTGCACTACTGTTTATGAGTGTTGACATCTCAGGCTACATTATCTCTTCCTCCTTAGCCGCTTTTTCTCACTTATACTTATTGGGTTTTGTGATGATGGTTATTTTTGGGGCCATGTATCAGCTTCTCCCTGTTGTGCTTGAAGTACCTATCTTTTCTAAAGATTTTGCTTATGTGCAATTTTATATGTACGTTGTTGGATTCTTACTGATGGTGAGTGGGTTTACTTTTGGGGAACTTCATTTGCTGATTCCCTATGGTGCAGTTATCACTTATCTTTCGATGCTCATTTTCTGCTTCAATGTTTTTTTAACATTTAATCGTTTAAAAAAGATCACACTCGTAAGTAAGTTTTTGCTTATAGGTACGATATTTTTGTTTATTTCCATAACCTTAGGTTTATTGATAGGCCTTAGCTTAGGACATGGTCTTTTAGCAATTGATATTGACGCATGGGTAAAAGCACATATGTTGGGTACTCTTGGCGGCTTTGTGATGATGATTGTTATGGGTGTTTCAATGGTATTGATACCGATGTTTTCCCTTTCTCATGATTATGAAGAGAAGTGGATCAATGCAACATTGTATTTACACAGTTTTGGAATAGCGCTATGTATGATTGCCTTGATTGTTAAACTTCCTTTTTTTATTCAAGCGATTGCTATGGTGTTGATAGTATTGGGAATTTTGTGTTTCATGGTGCAAATAGGAATTATTTTTCATCAAAGAGCACGCAAGCAAAATGATTATTGGGTTAAAAATGTTGTTTTTGGACTGGTCTGTTTATTTGCAGCAGTGATAAGTTCTATGTTCTATATGATTTTAGCGAATAGTACAATAGGTATATTAGCTGGGGTACTTTTCTTTTTTGGTTTTTTGCTCTCATTTATTGTTGGGCATATCTATAAAATTTTGCCTTTTTTGGTCTGGTATGAGAGATTTGCACCATTGGTGGGCAAACAAAAAGTACCACTTTTACACCAGATGATTCACACGAAAGTAGCCGATACACAAACATGGATACTGTTTGTTTCCGTTGTTGTTCTTAGTAGTGGTGTTTTAATGCAGTTTGAAAAACTTTTTTTCATAGGGAGTGTGTTGCTCCTTATATCTTTGATATTGGTAGCTTTTAATACAGTGTATGTGTTTAATTATAAAATTAAGGAGAATGATTGATTATTACAGAAGAAGATATTTACAATGCTATTTCAACCGTAATTGACCCAGAAGTTGGCTTTGATATCGTTTCGTTAGGACTTATTTATGGTGTCAAAATTAAAGATGCTAAAGTGAACATTACCATGACGCTCTCTACGAAAGGATGCCCTTTGCATGAACTGATTCAACAATGGACAAAAGATGCGGTCTTAAAAGTCGATGGGGTACAAGATTGTATGATTGAAATCGTATGGGAACCTGCTTGGAATATTACAATGGCGAGTGAACGTGTCAAAAAGGAACTGTGTGGCTAAATTGTGTCATTTTAATAATACATTAATTCCTCAAATAGACAAATATATACTATAATAAAAGTTAATTTTTTGTATTTGGAGACGCAATGGATTTAGTGACCAAAGTGCACAGTGAGCATGTGAATATTCTTATCACAGGCACGATTAAGACAATTGGAAATGCACAAGCGATCAAAGATGCAATTCGCCAAGCGCATGAGCAGCATCCCCATATTAGCATTAACCTCATGATTCAAGACTCTTTTATCATTACGTCATCGGTAATAGGTTTTTTAATCAAGTCCATTAAAATGGACAAAATGAATTTACATGTAAAAGTAGGTAGTGAAGAGCTGTATGAGATGTTAGATGATATGAATTTGATTGAAATCATGAATGTTGGAAGGGTGCAAGGATGAAAAAAGGTATAGGTTTAAAAATAGGGTTAACTCTCATTCCTTTGCTTTTGACAAGTTTTATTATTTTGCAATTTTTTATTGTCAATGAGTTTAAAAAATCATCTCAGATCCAAAGTGAAAATAATCTTAATTTGTTTAGTCAGTCTGTTTTCCAAACCGTACGTGCGGCAATGAATTTAGGGGATCGTGCTTTGATTGAAAAGTCATTGAAAGATGCTGGGGAAATGAAAGGGATACAAGAGCTTAAAATCCACCAATCACAAGTGGTGATCGATACTTTTGGTATTAATGCAAAACCTTCTACGGATGAAGCTGTCATTGGTATCTTTAAAAATCCTGTACAGCATAGCGTGACTCTTGATGATGCAAAAGGGCATCGTTTAAGACTTTTAAAACCTCTAATTGCTGAACAAGATTGTTTAGCGTGTCATGCTACCTCTCAAAAAGGCGATGTGCTTGGTGTGATGGATATGACGTTTTCATTTGCAGAAATTGATGAATATATTGGTGCGATCAGTTGGAAACTTATTAGTATCTTTATACTTTCATTGCTCATTACTTCCGTGCTCATTATGTTGGTGTTAAAACGTGTTGTGGGAAATCCATTGGGAATTTTATTGGAAAGAATTAAAGATTTATCAAGCGGAAACGGTGATTTAACAGCTCGGGTACAGATTAATAGTCAAGATGAGATGGGTGATATTGCTCAATATATTAATATTTTCATCGAAAAAATTCAATCTATTATTCTTTCATCTCAAAAAATTTCTCAAAATGTTGAACATACAGGAGAAACACTCAATACCAATGCCGTTGAATTTTCCAAAGGTGTCGTAGACCAAGCGCATCAAATTAAGATGTCGTTTGATCTCATGAAAGATATTGAAACAGATCTTGATCTCTCAGAAGAGCTTGCAATTCATACCGTGGAAGATAACACTTCGTCCTTTAATGTCCTTGAAAAGATGAGCATTGCTTTGAATGATGTTGTTCAAAATATCAACGGAGCAAGTGATTCCGAGCAAGAGATGGCACACCAAATTCAAAATGTAGTTTCGCAAACCGATCAAATTAAAGGTGTTTTGGCGATGATCAAAGATATTGCGGATCAGACCAATTTACTTGCGCTCAATGCTGCCATTGAAGCGGCTCGTGCAGGAGAACATGGTCGTGGATTTGCGGTTGTTGCTGATGAAGTACGAAAGCTTGCAGAACGTACACAAAAATCGCTCGCAGAGATTGATGCTACAATTAGTGTCATTGTTCAAGGGGTCACACAACTTAGCAGTAATATGGAAGTGAATGCTGAAAATATTAATCGCATTTCACAAAGTGCATTTGATGTTCAAAATGCAACTGAAGAGACAAAAAATCGTACATTAGAATCTATCGAAGTTTCCAAAAAAGCTTCTAAAAAAGTTGTTGAGATTTCACACTTAACAAATCAAATGATGGAGCAGATGAAGCGCACGCTAAGTTTATCCAACAACAATGAAAAAATTGCAGAAGAACTTTCACATATTTCTCAGCGAATGCTTGACTCTTCTCAAAATCTAGATTCTACACTTTCAACGTTTAAAGCTTAAAGGCAAAGAGGTTTAACCTCTTTGCAACATCTCTGCTTTTTCTTCTATCTCCAATAGCTCTTCAATCATCGGCTCTAAGAGTGCCTCTTTCTCTTCTAATCTTTGACTCAGTGTACTTAGTCCTATTTGCTGATAGCATTCAGGATTTTCAAGACATTTTTTTGTGGCGGCAATTTCGTCTTCAAGTGCTTGAATTTGTAACGGTAGTGTTTCAAGTGCACGCTGCTCTTTGTAGCTCAGTTTTGTAGGCACACTCTCTTTTGCTTTTTGCACTTTTGGTTCTTCTTTTTCAATCCAGGGTGCTTCTTGAGCTGATTCCATTGCGTCAAGCTCTTTAATCTCTTTTTCAATCTCTAAATATTCACTGTAGCTTTGATAACTCTCCTCAATGATGCCTTCGCCCTTAAAGACATAGAGCTTAGCTGCAATTTTATCCACAAAGTAACGATCATGGCTGACAAAAATGACTGCGCCAGCAAAACTTTGGATGTACTCTTCTAAAATATTGATGGTTGGAATATCCAGATCATTGGTTGGTTCATCGAGAATAAGGCAATCTACTTCTTGAGAAAAGAGTAGGGCAAGTGCAACACGATTTTTTTCACCGCCACTGAGGATGCCGATCTTTTTGTTTAGATCTTCTTTTGGAAAGAGAAAGTCTTTAAGATAGCCATAGACATGAAGATTTTTCCCTTTAACATCAACCCTATCGCCTCCATTAGGACAAAAAGTTTCTATAAGGTTTTTCGTATCATCGAGCATAGCTCGTTGTTGATCAAAATAGCCTATTTTAAATTCGCCTTTATCAAAATTTCCACTATCAACGTTGAGATCACCGAGTAAAATTTTTAAAAGTGTTGATTTTCCTGCTCCATTTTTTCCAACAATGGCAATACGATCTTTTTGTAAAATACGGGTACTAAAATCTTTAATGAGAAGTTTATCGCCCAATTTTTTATGGATGTTATACATCTCAAAAAGCATTTTTTGCTTATTGATAATCTTCTCACCATTGAAATTGTGCTTTTCTCTCTCTAATTCCAGTTTAAGTTTTCGGACCAAAGAAGGATTTTTTTTGGCAGACTCACGTAGTTCAAAAACTCTCTGTTTTCGCCCTTCATTACGTTTGAGCCTCGCTTTGACACCACGTTTTAACCACTCTTCTTCCCCTTTGAGGTATTTGAGGAGATTTTCATGCTGTTTTTGTAAAGATAAGATCAATAACTCTTTACATGTAAGATAGTTTTCATAACCACCTTCAAAACTCCTCACTTTTCCATCATCAATTTCAATCGTTCGTGTTGCTAAATGGTCGATAAAATAACGATCATGGGAGATAAAGAGAAGGGTAAATTTTGATTTTAAAAGCATCTGCTCTAAAAACTCGACCATATAAACATCTAAATGGTTCGTTGGCTCATCCAGTAGTAAAATGTCAGGTTTTTGAAGGATGAGACCAGCGAGTGTCACACGTCGTTGCTCGCCGCCACTTAAGAGATTGACATCACTTTGTTCAAACTGTTTGAGATCAAATTCTTGTAAAACTTGCTCAATCTTTTCATCTAAACTCCATGCATCATGCAAATCCAAAAAAGTGACGAGTTGGCTCTGCTCTGCAAGTAGCGCTTCATTATGGTAGTCAGATTCAAGTATCTTAATGACCTCTTCATAACGAACCCTTGCCATTTTGAGCTCTTTGAGTTCTTCTTCAATCGCTTCTTTAACATTCATTCCTTCTTTAAAGCGAGGGGTTTGATCTAACATACCAACTTTAATATTTTTTTGAAGAATACGTCTTCCATCATCGGTTTCCAATGTGCCAAAAACGATTTTCATCAGTGTAGATTTTCCACCGCCATTTTTACCAATGATTGCAACACGCTCACCTTCATGTAAGGAAAAGTCAACGTCTGTTAAAATTTTTTGAGTTTCATATGCTTTGCTAATGCCGATTAAATCTAAAAGTGCCAAATGTACTCCGTTGTTTTTGCGCGTATTATACCATTAACATGAGAAGGAAGAAGAGGATAAAGCTTTGGACTTTACCCTAAAAGTTGGTTATGATCTGAACTGATTGAGTTTGTTGTTGAGATTTTCAGCTAAACGTGAGAGATGGTCCGCTGCTGCAGCGATTTCTTCTACGCTTCTTGCATTTTGACTTGTCAACGTATTGATGTTGCTCACCATACTGACGATTTTATCGGTGTCCTGTGAAATCTTTTGTGAGTTTTGGGCACTGGTTGTTACGGAATCAACGCTCTCTTTCATCACTTGTGTTGTTCCCAAAATTGTCGTTTCAACACCACTGGAAACCGTCGATAGTCTTTGAATGTTTTTAGCATTCCTTCCCATCTGTTCAGAAGAGTCTATGATAGATTGCACAATCACATTAATAGTTGCGTTAATCTCCGTGAGTGAACTTTGGGTGCGTTCAGCGAGTTTTCGTACTTCATCGGCAACAACTGCAAATCCACGACCATGTTCTCCCGCCCTGGCAGCTTCAATGGCAGCATTAAGGGCTAGAAGATTGGTTTGATCGGCAATATCAGAAATGACCGTTAAGATTTGTTTCACTTGTTCCGCATCATGGCTCATTTGCTCTAATTTTTGAGCGAGGGCAGTTTCAGCATCACTTGCAGATTCGACTTCATTGCGAAGCGTAATAACTTCATTTTTAGCATTGTCCAATCTATGTCCTGCAGTCGCAATATTTTGTTTCATTGTCTCAGAAAGTGCAGCAGTTTCTTGAACGAAGGTTTTAATGGTTTGGATTTCTTGGATTGTACTCTCAACAATCGTAGAACTTTGTTCAGCATTTCGTCCAATTTGCATACTGGTGGTACTCAGTTCATGGGAAACCGAAGCATTTTCGCTGGAGGATGCTTTGGCATCAACAATAGTGCTTTCAAGAGTTTCAACCAATGAATTAAAGCTATCAACCATCTCTTTAATCTCATTTGATTTTTCGTATTTAATGCGGAAATTAAGCTCTTTTGTACGAACAAAATTGCCAATACTATCACGTACAAGATGAACACCTTGCATGATGTTGTTTCGGATAAGAATACTGATAAAAATTGTAGAGCCAATAATGGCAAGAGAGAGAATAATCATAACCATGTTGGCATTCTTTTTAGCATCCGCAGCATCCTTCGCCATTTTATTGGCTAAGTCAAGGTTGTATTGCATGTGAGTATCAAATGCAGTTGTCAAAGCTTTTAAGATAGGTCTAGCTTTATTAAATGCAATTGTTGCTTCTGCTTTTTTTCCTGTTTCAGAAAGTTTCAGAATATCTTGCACAAGAATACTGAATTTTTGTAACGCCTCTTGATCTTGCGTCAATAATGCTCTATCTTGATCATCACTGACCATTGTTTCATAGTTTTTGAGCTCTTTAGTAAGATCATTGAGTGCACCTAAAATACCCTCTTTTGATTTTGCATTAGCCCCTTTATCTTCTTGTGTAATATGTTCCCATAAAACAAGTCGAAGTCTTAATGCATAAAGCATAGAATGGTTTAAGGAGAGAACGCTTGGCAAAGAATTGACAGTTACATAATTGGTCTCTTCATAGATTTGATCCATCTTTTTCATACTGATCCCGAAAATGGTACAAGTTCCGATAATTGCGATGGAAAGCATAACAATCAGTTGCTTAGAAATTGTCATTTTGACTCCTTTTTATTCTTTTTTTTTATTCTAAACTCACTTTCCTAATAAAATATTTAAGTCGATTTTGTGGATATTAAAATGAGAAGAAAAGCTGGTTTCTGTGAAAATAATAGCACTCGTGTGTTGCAAATGTGTTGTATTGGTTTAGACAATATTGATGAAAAACTGGTATGATAACGTTTTTCAATTAGCAAAGGAACAAGGCTTTATGTTAGAATTTATTATACTCATTTACATACTTTACCTTTTAATTAAAATGTATGCTGCATTTATGGAAATAGGTTTTGTTATTCAAGCGCGCACTTTAAAAGCGATTATCCTCTCTCCATCGAATTATGCCAAAGCAGCTGCGTATAAGATAGCTTCACAAAAGCTCTCTTTAGTCTCCTCTTTCTTTGATTTTATTCTCTTTTTTGGTTGGATCACTTTTGGTCTTAGCACGCTTGATTCTATCATATATGTTGAAAATGAAGCATTGCGATCTGTTCTCTTTGTGATGAGTTTTATTGCTATCAACTATGTTTTACTCCTCCCTTTTGATCTTTATCAAACATTTGGACTTGATAAAAAATTCGGCTTTTCTACGATTGATACTAAAACGTTTATTGTAGATCAGGTCAAATCAATCTTTATGTTCGGCTTTTTGGGTGGAGCGTTTTTTTGGGCTATGAGTGCCATTATTATGGCATATGATTATTGGTGGTTTTATGGATTTTTATTTTCTTTTGTGGTTATTTTATGTATCAATATGATTTACCCGATTGTGATCGTTCCACTGTTCAATAAACTGACTCCCCTTGAAGATGAAAGCCTTAAAAGTTCTATTGAAGCACTTTTAAAAAAAGCTGGACTTAAAAGTAGCGGTGTTTTTAGTTTAGATGCGAGTAAACGTGACAATAGACTCAATGCTTATTTTGGTGGGTTGGGTAGTTCAAAGCGCGTTGTCCTTTTTGATACCTTAATTGCCAAATTGGAAAAGCATGAGTTGTTAGCTGTACTTGGACATGAACTGGGGCATTTTACACACAAAGATATTCTTAAAAATATTGCATCAAGTGCTTTAATGCTTTTTCTGATGTTTGCTCTCTTTGGAAATCTTCCCGTGGAGCTTTTTGACTCTTTACATGTAAATAAATCTGCTGCTAGTGTTATGGTACTTTTTTTACTACTTTCTCCCGTTGTCTCATTTATCTTAATGCCTCTTTTTGGACTTTTGAGTCGTTACAATGAGTACAGAGCCGATGAATATGGCAGTGTTTGTGAAAGTAAAGAAGCGCTTGCTTCTGCCTTGGTTAAACTCGCTGATGAAAATAAAAGCTTTCCTTTTTCACATCCTTTAACGATTGCACTTTATTTCACCCATCCTCCATTAACAGAAAGACTGAAAAAATTAGGTATGCATTTTGATGAAGGTGAAGCACTTGCGCATTAAAGAACTCTTAGCACAAAGTGCAGAGCAATTGCGAGAGGTAACCGATATTCCTCAAAAAGAAGCGATGATCCTTTTAAGTGAAGTGTTAGGCGCTGAGATAAGTTGGCTTATAAGTCACAGTGAGGATGAGATAGGTGAGAATAAGCGTTTGAAAGAACTGTTACAACGTCGTAAAAATCATGAACCTCTAGAGTATATTTTGGGGCGAGCCAGTTTTTATGGTAGAGTTTTTGATGTTGATACACGCGTTCTCATTCCAAGACCTGAAACTGAGATATTGGTCGATAAAGCTATGTCATTAGCTAAAGAACTTTCTCCTAATGCCCATATCGTCGAAATTGGATGTGGTAGCGGAATCATCTCAATTATGCTTTCACTTTTACTTCCTCATGCAAGATTGACGGCGGTAGATATTTCAAGTGAGGCTTTACATGTAAGCAAACACAATGCACAAAAACATGGTGTTAGTGACAAAATAGCGTTTCTTGAGGGAAGTTATTTAGATAGTGTGAGTGGAGAAATTGATATGATTGTTTCTAATCCTCCTTATATTGCTAATGAAGAGCCCTTAGGCATAGGGCTCTCTTTTGAGCCATCTTTAGCACTTTATGGTGGAATAAAAGGTGATGAAATGTTATGTCATATTATTGATCTTTTTCAGGAACGAAAGGCTAAAGTGCTCGTATGTGAAATGGGGTATGATCAACGAAATGCTATTTGCCAGTATGTCGAAAAGAAAGGTTTAGCAGTGGACTTTTATAAAGATTTAGCGGGATTAGACCGTGGATTTTGGATTAAGGAGTAGAAATGAAAAGTTTAATGGTCGTTTATTTGGCAATGTTAGGTATTGCCATTGGTGTTGAAATCGCAGCGGGTGCATTTATAGCCCCAGTGATCTTTTTTCCACAAAAATATCTAGGAGATGGAGTTCTCACTCATTTTCAAAGTGGTGTTTTAATGACACAATTTTTCTTGAAGATGAATATTTTAATAGGTTTTGTAGCGCTTTACAGTATTATCTATGAAGTACAAGTTTGGATGATGGGTAAAAACTATGATTTTCTCTCATTTCTTTTGTCTTTTATTTGTGTGATAACTACAGGACTCTTTCTCTTTTACTATACGCCATTTATTATTCATGCACAGCAATTGGGCTCTGCTGAGACAGTAACCGAAGCCTTTGCAACGATGCATAAGCAGAGTGAATGGGTTATGAAATTATTGATGGTTGCCCAATTTGGTTTATTTATCAGACGAGGTATTTTAAGTCAACGATAAAAGGAAGAAGCTTTTTGGCTTCCTCCTTTTTGCATAGAAGAGGGTTGAGGGTTAATTAATCCATTTGGTGTCTAATATAAGTTGGGATATCAAGATAATCATCTTGTCCCTCATAGCCACCACTTACTTTTTTCATACGTAAAATACGTTCTTTTTTGATTGATTCTTGATTGTTATTAAGCATCTTGAGCTCTTTTGAAGCTTCAACTTTATTTTCAAAACCTGTTGCAACAATAGTGACTCGAACAGAGTTGTCTGGCATATCTTCACTGGTTGTTGTACCAAAGATAACATCAGCATCTTCATCTGCACAATCCAAGATAAGACTCATTGCATTGCTAATCTCTGTAATAGGATAACTTGCTGGAATTTGGAAATGAACCAAAACACCAAGTGCCCCATTGATTGACATGTTATCAAGCAGAGGTGATTCAATAGCACTTTTAATTGCTTCAATCGCTGCATCATCGCCTGTGCTCTCACCAATACCCATAAGTGCCATACCACGATGACTCATAACGGTTTGGACGTCTGCAAAGTCAACGTTAATATCACTTTGACCTGAAGAAAGAACAACTAAGCTCATACCACTAACAGCACGACTTAAAACGTCATCAACGATTCTAAAGCTATCTTTGATTCCAAATTTCGCATCAACGATAGAAAGTAGTTTATCATTAGGGATAATAACGATAGAATCACTCTCTTTGCGAAGTTCATTGATACCCATCTCCGCAAGTTTAGCTCTTTTCTTACCTTCAAACATGAAAGGACGTGTGACAACAGCAACAGTCAGTGCACCGACTTCTTTAGCTGCTTGCGCAACAATAGGAGCAGCACCTGTTCCAGTTCCTCCACCAAAACCAGATGCAATAAAAACGATATCTGCTTTTTCTAAAGAACTTTTGATCTCTTCGTAACTTTCTAATGCTGATTCTTTACCAATTTCTGGGCGCATACCAGCTCCCAGTCCTTTTTTACCCAATTGAATTTTTGTTTTTGCTAAACAGTTTTCAAGGGCTTGAGCGTCAGTGTTTGCAGCAATAAGATCGATACCACTAATACCTTCTCTTACCATGTGGTTGATCATGTTACCACCACCGCCACCAACACCAATAACTTTGATTTTAGCGCCGTAAACACATTTTGATTCTTCTATGCTAAATCCGTTCATACCTCATACCCCTCTTTAAAATAATTGTGTTAATCTATTCCATAGCTTAGAGCCAAACCCTTCGCTTTCTTCTTCTTGAATATTTGCAAGATCTTTGAGCTTCTCTTTTGCATTATCTGCTTGAGGAGCTGTTCCAATATCGCCTTCTTCTGTTTCATCACCATCGTCAAAAGTCTCTTGATGATGGCGAGTTGGTTCAATGGTCTCGTCTTTGTAACGTAACTTTTTATTCGAATCAATCTCGTAGGGTGTGAAATGACCACCACCGTATAATACAAGACCAATTGCTGTTGAATAGCTTGGATCTCTGAGTGTCTCAAAAAGTCCATCCATTTCTCTTGGCTTGGCAATTCTTATTGGCACATTGTCAAAAATTGCTGATGCTAATTCTCTAATGCCATCAAGTTTTGTCATTCCACCTGTTAAAACGACACCTGCGCCGATTTGCTCTTTAAAGCTACTATCTTCCAGTGTTTTTGCTAAAATCATCAGTGTTTCTTCAACCCTAACATAGATAACGTTAGAAACAATATTCAGTGATACTTCATGGGTTGAGCCATCATCGCCAATGACAGGGAGCTCTATAAGCTCGCTAGAATTACTTTTGAGTGAACCATAATTGATTTTAATTTCTTCAGCTGCACCTAATGGAGTATGCAGTGCTGTTGATAGATCGTTAGTGATATTTAAAGATCCAACGCCTAAATAATCATTGAAACGCATCGAATTGCCTGCATGAATCATCACATTACATGTAGCACCACCCATATCAATAACAGCAACACCCAATTCTCGCTCATCATGATTCAAAACAGCAATCGCTGAAGCATAACAATTGAGAACAATGTTGTCAATTTCGACACCGGCTGATTTAACAGCTTTTCTAAGGTTGCTAAGGGATGATTTTTGTGCTGTAATAATGTGTACTTGGACTTCTAAACGAGCACCATTCATGCCAAGTGGATCTTCAATAAACTCTTGATCATCTACTTTGAAGTTATAAGGAAGCACGTGAAGCTTTTCATATTCATTAGGAATATTGGCATTATGATCTGCCATTTGCATTGCACGATTAATCTCTTTAATGCCGATGTCACGATTTGGAATATTAACAATACCGCTGCTATCAACACTTTTGGTGTAAGCACCAGAGATTGAAACGATGACTCTCTCGTACTGTGTTCCTGCGACTCTTTTTGCATCATTAAGCGCATTGCGAATCGATTTTGAAGCAAGGTCAATGTTGGTAATAATACCTTTTTTAAGGCCTTGAGACTTTGCAATACCTGCGCCTAAGATTTTGATGTCACCATCATCGTTTTTTTGAGCGATAATAGCGCAAATCTTGGTTGAACCAATGTCGATACCTAAAATCGTAGTGCTCAACTATTTTCCTTTGTAGTATTGCTCGACTTTGTATGCAGCAGCGAGCTTTTTAATAAGATTTTGGTTTAATTCAGCTTGTTTAACTTGTAAAATATTTTCGCTAATCAAACTAACATACTGCTTAGCTTTGTCTTTATTAAGCAACTTTTGTTCCAAAACCTCGTAGACTATGGCTTTACCATCAATAACCTTATAATCTTTTTTGTTCATGTTATCAAAAACGTGACTTAAAAACTCAGCACTTTTTGCTTCACTCAGACCTGCAATTGACTTAACAGAATCTCTGCTTACAAAACCAAGATCACTACTTGCTGTGAAATTTTCAAGTTTAGCTTGAGCTTTTTTCTCTAAGGTCGTATTTTTGAGTTCTTCTAAAAGATCACGACTTGCATCTTTCTTGGCTAACTCGTAGGACATTGGTTCTGGGAACTTAATCTCTTTCATTTTTATTATAACGTAGTTGTCTTTGACAATAAGTGGTTTGAGCACTTCGTCTTTTGCAGCCACTTGGATTTTTTCAAGAGGGAATGTTGTGTCATCATCAAAAATAACTTTGGTTTCACTTGCATTCACTTCGCCCTTTTTAAAAGCAAGGAAGGATTCTAAAGCAATTTTTTTGTCATTTTTGAGTCGTAAATCAATAATGACTTTTGGTTTTGCTTCTTCAAAACTCATCAGCTTTCCATCAGGTTGCGTGTAGTTATGTTTCTCTTGTGCGTAAAACTCTTCTAATGTTTTATCATCAAATTTTGTTTGAGAGGCAGGGATATTGAGTAATTCAAGTGTATAACTTTTTTTTGTAAGGTATTTAGATTTATTTTTGTCCCAATATGTTTTGATAGCTTCTTCACTAGCAGTCACTTCATTGGCATCCAGTGTCACAGCGCTAATTGCAAGATGATCTTCCATGAAAAAAGCGGAAGCAAAGAGATCGATCTCTTTTTGTGAAGGCGTCAGTTTGAAAAAGTTTTCTAGTTTTGCATTTAAAATCTCTTTTTCAAGGCCATTTTCATAATCATTTGGGTTAATACGGTTTGCTTTTAAAATAGAATAGTAGAGCTCTTTATTAAAAACGCCATCTGTTTGAAAACTTGGAGTATTTTTAATTCGATCTTTAATGTCTTCTTTTGTTGCCAAAAGACCTATTTCATCTGCATAGTTTAGTAGAAGGTTCTGATTTATAAGGGTGTTCATAACAATTTTGTTAAGTCCCATTTGCTCGGCTTGTTCTTGAGTGAGCTTGCCACCTAAGAGATTATTGTAGTAATTGAAATGGTTGGCATACGCTGTTTGAAACTCTTGGACCGAGATGATTCGATGTCCAACTTTTGCGACAGAGGCTGCACGATCTTTGTTCATATCATAAGCACCCCATCCTACAAAACCAGCACCAACGAATGCTATTGTGCTAATCCAGATAGTGATGACCAAATATTTTTTATGACGTTGCATCCACGTAATCATTCTTGCCCTTTAAGAACTTTGTATTTTGCTATAATTCTATCTGTATAGTTATTAAATAACCATAAATTGCGTGAAACTCCTAACAAAAAAAGGCAAAATGTAACAATGAACACGAAAAAATTAATTGAAGATGATTTAAAGCATATATGGCATCCTTGCACGCAGATGAAAGACCATGAGACACTTCCTATAATTCCTATTAAAAGAGGTCAAGGGGCTTATTTATATGATTTTGATGATAACCGTTATATTGATGGTGTTAGTTCCTGGTGGGTCAATCTTTTTGGACATTGTAATCCTTACATCAATCAAAAAATTAAAGAGCAATTAGATACTTTAGAACATGTGATTTTTGCGGGATTTACCCACGAACCGATTATAAAACTTTCCAAAAGACTTTGTGCATTAGCACCCAAAGGTCTGGAGAAGTGTTTTTACGCCGATAATGGCTCTAGTGCGATTGAAGTAGCGCTTAAAATGAGCTTTCAATATCATCAAAACAGAGGGCAAAAACGACCGCTTTTTGTCTCCTTAGAAAACAGTTATCATGGCGAGACTATTGGTGCTTTAGCCGTTGGTGATGTGAAGCTTTATAAAGAAGTGTTTGATGATATACTCCTTCAAACCATTCAAGCACCTGTACCCAAAGATCAAAGCGAAGAGAGTGCCATTAAAGCTGCCGATGGATTAGAACAAATTTTTAAAGAAAAAGCAGATCAAATTTCCGCTTTTATTATCGAACCATTGATTCAATGTTCAGGTGGAATGAACATGTATCATCCTCTTTATATTACACTTGCACGCAAACTGTGTGATCACTATGATGTTCATTTAATTGCCGATGAAATCGCTGTTGGCTTTGGACGAACCGGTAAAATGTTTGCCTGTGAATATGCGGATGTTAGTCCTGATTTCATGACACTTTCTAAGGGACTAACAGGAGGTTATCTACCTCTCTCGGTCGTACTAACGACGCAAAAAATCTATGATGCCTTTTATTGTGATTATTCTGAATTTAAAGCATTTTTGCATTCTCACAGTTATACCGGGAATCCTTTGGCGTGCAGTGCCGCTAATGCGACATTAGACATCTTTGAACATGAATCTATTTTGGAAAAAAATAAAGAAAAAATTGCGTTAATTGGTTCTAAATTAGAACAATTCAAGACTCTTCCAAATGTGCAAAAAGTCCGTCAGACAGGCATGATTGCAGCGGTAGAACTTGATGTTTATCCGATTGATTTTCGGGTGAATTTAAAGATATTCAAGTATGCGTTTCAAAAAGGTGTGATTCTTCGTCCACTCGGCAATGTTGTCTATTTTATGCCTCCTTATGTGATTACATGTAAAGAGATTGAAACGATGATGGATGTAGCGTATGAGGCGATTGTAAGTCTCAATAGATTATAATAGAACCACTTTAACCAAGGAATCCTAGTGAATATACCCCATATCCCCGTACTGTTAGAAGAGGTCAAAGAGGCGTTTCGTAGCATTAATGATGGGGTTGTTATTGATTGTACATTAGGGTATGGTGGGCATAGCGAAGCATTGTTAGAACAAAATCCTAATATCAAATTGATAGGCTGTGATCAAGATGAAGAGGCGTTGGCATTTAGTCAAAAGAGGCTTGAGCGCTTTGGGGATCGTGTAACCCTTCATTATGGTAATTTTGCCTCTGTCATCGCTCAGTATGCGCATCTTCCCATTCGAGGGATTTTGGCTGATATTGGTGTTTCCTCTTTACAACTGGATAAAAAAGAGCGTGGTTTTGCTTTTGACTCCGATGTTTTGGATATGCGTATGAATCCAAAACAAGAGCTTAGTGCGTACGAAGTGGTTAACCATTATTCACAAGAAGAGTTGGAATTTATTTTACGTGAATATGGTGAGATTCATGAATATAAGAAAATGGCTCATCTGATCTGTGAAGCACGTTCCAAAGCGCCTATTGTAAGTGCCAAAGAACTTTCAAAATTGGCTGGAAAGGTGGGTGGGAAAAAGAGTATTCATCCTTCAACACTTCTTTTTCAAGCCATTCGTATTGAGGTTAACAATGAGTTGGGAGTTCTCACAGAGCTTTTAGAGAGTATTAAAAATGCCGATTTTAAGCAGTGTATCGTGGGGATTATTTCGTTTCATTCCCTTGAAGACCGCATTGTGAAACAGACATTTAAACTGTGGAGTCAAAACTGTATCTGTTTGCCTTCCGTGATGCGCTGTACATGTGGCAATAATCATAGCATGGGAAAACTCATCAGTAAAAAGCCGATTGAAGCCACAGCATCGGAAATTAAAAAGAACCCACGCAGTAGAAGTGCAAAATTGAGAGTATTTGAGATAAAGAAGGCGTAATGAACGATAAAAGTGAACTATTAGAGCAGTATGATGCGGAACAGAAAGTTGAGAAAAATCTCGATTTTCGTTTTTTATTGCTCGTTTATATGGTGATGTTTGTTGCTTTTTTGATCATCCTTCCTAAAATTTACATCAAAAATCAGATCTATTATATGAGTCGTGACATCAATAAACTCTATGGTGAATACTCAATTCTTAAAGAAGAGAACCGCGTTTTAAAGCAAAATTTGGAAAATATTCGCTTCAAAAATCAAATATTAGACACGATTTATATCGATTAATCTTTTTACATGTAAACACACATTAGGAGTTGTTATGCCCCAAGATATGCTGTTGTTAGCTATTTTTATCACTTTTGTTATGGCTATGATCGTTTTAGGATTTTGGATTAGGTCTGTGTTAAATCATAAAGATGATGAACTTTCTCACGCTAAAGCTAAAAATGAACAGTTAAGTGCAGAAAACCTAGCCATCAACATGAAAAGTGCAACACTTCAAGCTGAACTGCAAGCACAAAAAGAGAGTCATCAAAGGCTCAAACTTGATATTGAAGAGCAGGGTAAAAAGCTTGAGCTCAAACTTAACGCTATTATGGAACAACACTTAGAAAAAAAGCTTCAAAAATTGGACGATACCTCGATCAAATCACTTGAAACACTTCTCAAACCTTTCAAAGAAAATTTAGAGCATTTCAAAAAAAGCGTTGAAAATTCACAAGAAAACAGTACGAAAAAATTTGCAGAACTTTCCAAAGAGATTGAGTTGGTGGCACGTGCAGGCATGAATATCTCTAAAGAGGCTGAAAATCTGACTAAGGCACTTAAAGGGAAAAAACAGAGCCAAGGCAGTTGGGGTGAGATGATCTTAGAGAGTGTTTTGGAATATTCGGGTCTTGTCAAAGGTGTTCATTACGAAACCCAAGAGAGTTACAAAGATGAAGAAGGTCGCACCAAACGCCCTGATGTTGTCATTAAACTCCCGCAAGAGCGCACGATCATCATTGACTCTAAAGTCTCACTCAACAGTTACGATGAATTTGTGAGAGCTGAAAGTGATGAAGCAAAACACGTCGCTTCAAAGGCTTTATTGCAAGCTTTTCGTGACCATATTGACACGCTTGACTCTAAAGATTACGCACACTACAAACAAGGCACACTGCAATATGTCTTTATGTTTGTACCGATTGAAGGAGCCTTTTCGGTTGCCATCAACGAAGATCCAAAGCTCTATGAATACGCACTTCGTAAGCATATCGCCATTGTCAATCCTTCAACACTGACGGTTTCATTGCGTACGATTTATCTCTATTGGCAAAGTGAACAATCCAGTACGCTTGCTACGAAACTGTTTGATGAAGCCGGTAAAATGTATGACAAGATGGTTGGTTTTTCGGAGAGTTTTAAGCGTGTAGGCTCACAGCTTCAAACACTCAATAACAGCTACGAAAACGCTCAAAAACAGCTCACAGAAGGCTCAGGTAATATCTTAGGTCGTGTAGAGAATTTGAAGCGTTTAGGGGCAAAAGCAACCAAAAATCTTAAAGATGCCAAACTCGAATACCAAGATTTTAGTACCGACATTGAACCGATCGAGCTTTTAGAGGAGAACACAGAAGAGTAATTTTTGATATAGCATTGTTGATTGCCTCAAATCGTGTTACAATTTCTTAATTCCATAGTATTTATTCTCTGCCTTCCTCATTGTAAGGAGCATCACTATGAAAAAAACAAAACGGTATACCTTCACTTTTAGCATTATTACCCTTATCTTAGGGCTTGCAAGCTTCCTTTCTATCTCCTTGATTGGTCACAACTATGTACAAAGTTCCAAAAATTCCTACACTATGATTCAAAAGCGCAATGTTGAAGTGCGTAAAAATATTATTGAAGCCATCAAAGTCTCTTTGCAAAAGACCTCTGCGCATCTTAAGGTGCTTGTTAATAGTCAACAAAGTGATGATCTTTTTGCTTCACGCGAAATTTTTACACGCATGATGTGGGAAATGTTGCTTTCTGATGAAAAGATTGCGAGCATCTATATTGCCGATCAGCTAGGCAATTTTTTTCAAGCCAGACGCACACCCGAATTTGCAATGCGTACGATTGATGTACGTGGTAATGTAGGTGTTGATGAGTGGGCGTACAAAAACACTCAGTTTGAAACAACACGTGTTGAATACACTCCATTATCGTTCGACCCTAGGGAACGTACGTGGTTTAAGCAAGCAGTGTCGCATGAAAAATTTTACTGGTCAGAGCCTTATGCGTTTGCTTCAACCAATGAAATAGGCATTACGGTTTCGTACCCCTATATGAATCCAGCAGGTGAAAAGGTGAAAGTCGCTGGCATCGACTTTACCATCGCTTCGATTACAAAATTGCTTCAAGAACAGAGTGTTGTCATCGATGGTCCTATTGTCATTGTCAATCCTTATGGCAATGTGATTGCAAGCTCATTACCAATGGCGGAAGCAAACCTTAGTATAGAGCAATTTCCTCAAGAAATCAAAGCATCGTATGAGAAATTTTTAAATGGAACACGTCGTGGACGAGTACAGAGTGCCACTCATGAAAATTACCTGTTTGCTTTTTCAGAATTTCCAGCAGACTTTGGAAAACAGTGGTATATTGGAACGTTTTTAGAAGAGAAAAAGGTGACTCAAGAAATTGATGCAATTATGATTCAAAATATTGTGATCTCCCTTCTAATGATGGTTATCATCATTGTGGTGACATGGTTTTTCCTCAGACACATTATTATAGCACCTGTTGATCTGCTTAAAACGATGAGTGATAATGTGGCTACAAAGCAGTATGACGCCGTGCATCACATTAGCACGCGGATCAAAGAGTTTTATGCACTCAGTCATTCGATGGTTTTGATGGCACGTTCTATTAAAACACATGAAAAAGCACAAGAGAATCTGATGGAGTCGTTTATCAAACTGATTGCCAGTGCGATCGATGATAAATCGCCTTATACGGGCGGGCATTGTGAGCGTGTACCCGAACTTGCTTCTATGTTGGCGGAAGAGGCCAATAAAAATCATCAAGGTATTTTTAAAAAGTTTAATTTCAAAGATGAAAATGCATGGCGAGAGTTTCGCATAGCGGCTCTTTTACACGACTGTGGCAAAGTGACAACACCTGAATATGTGGTCGATAAAGCAACGAAACTTGAGAGTATTCACAACCGTATTCATGAGATTCGTACCCGTTTTGAAGTGTTGCTTAGGGATGCGCATATCGCTTACTTAGAAGGGCTTTTGGAAGGTAAAGAAAATCAAGCACTGTTACTGCAAAGACGCAAAGAAGCAGAAGCAAAACTTTTTGATGATTTTTCTTTTTTGGCGGAGTGCAACATTGGTGGCGAGTTTATGGATGCGCAAAAGATTGAGCGACTCAAACAAATTGCTTCGGTGACGTGGATGCGCCATTTTGACGATCGATTGGGGATGAGTGAAGCTGAAAAGAAACGCTTGGCTGATATTCCGCTCAAATCGCTTCCATGTGTGGAAACGCTCTTACAAGATAAACCAGAGCATTGTATTATAAGAGCTCAAGAGATTGATACAAAAACATATGCACGTCTTGGCATTACGATGAAAATACCACAATATTACAATAATTTAGGAGAGCTTTACAATTTGAGTATCGCACGAGGAACGCTCAATGATGAAGAACGTTATAAGATCAATGAGCACATCATTATGAGTATTCGCATGCTCTCAGAACTTCCGTTTATGGACAATCTCAAACATGTTCCTGAATACGCTTGTGCACATCATGAGACGATGAAAGGAACGGGCTATCCTAGAGGGCTTAGCAAAGAGCAAATCTCTTTACCAGCGCGTATCATCGCCATTGCCGATATTTTTGAAGCATTAACGGCCAGTGATCGACCGTATAAAAAAGCCAAAACGATCTCTGAAGCGATTAAAATTCTCAGTATACTTAAAATGGACGGGCACATTGATGGGGATCTGTTTGAGCTCTTTTTACGCAGTGGCGTTTACTTGCAGTATGCGAAGAAGTATCTTAAGCCTGAACAGATTGATGAAGTCGATATAACACAATATCTTTCATCGTAAGCCTTTACATGTAAAGATGTTCTTACATTTTTTGTTTCATCTTACCACAAGTAACGAAGCGTTAGAATGTCACAAAAAGATAGGAGACAAAAAATGTCTGAAAAACATTTTGAGCTTGACATCAAGGGCATGACATGTGCGGCATGTTCGGCACGTATTGAGCGTGTGCTCGGCAAGCTTGAAGGTGTGAGTGCCAATGTCAACTTAGCTACAGAAAAAGCGTTTATTAGCTCTTCTAATCCCGAAATTAATCTTCCAGAGATCATCCAAAGCATTGAAAAAACAGGTTTTGGTGCTACCGAATCTTCCAAGGTCGATCAAGAGCAAAAAAGTTTAGACAAAGAGCACGATTACCAAAAGCTTTTACGTGAATTTAGTCTCTCCGCACTGCTCACACTGCCGTTTTTAGTGGAAATGATGGGGATGCTTTTTAACATACACGTGCATCTTTCCCCAACGTTACAATTAGCCCTTGCAACGGTCGTGCAGTTCTACTGCGGACGAAAATTTTACGTGGGTGCGTACAAAAGTCTTAAAAGTGGTAGTGCCAATATGGACGTGCTTGTTGTTTTGGGTACGAGTGCCGCGTACTTTTTAAGCCTTTGTGTTCTGCTTTTGAATTTACCGTTGCATCTTTACTTTGAAGCGTCTGTTTCGGTCATAACACTGGTACTCTTAGGCAAACTTTTGGAAGTGAGAGCGAAAGCCAAAACAGGTTTTGCTATCTCAAAACTGCTTCATTTACAGCCTAAAAAAGCATTTGTGGAACGTGATGGAAAGATCGAAGAGATCAGCATTGAAGCGTTACATGTAAACGATATTTTTGTGGTCAAAGCAGGTGAGAGCATCCCCACCGATGGTATTGTCGTTGAAGGCAATAGCATGGTCGATGAGTCGATGATGACGGGCGAGAGCCTTCCCGTGCTGAAATCTGCGGGCGATGTTATCGTGGGAGCGACTAAAAATGGCGATGGCATGCTCAAATGTCAAGCGACGAAAGTCGGTTCCGATACTTTTTTAGCTTCCATCGTTCGCCTCATCGAAGAAGCGCAAGGTTCTAAAGCACCGATTCAACGCCTTGCTGATACGATTGCGGGTATTTTTGTGCCCGTTGTGGTGAGCATTGCAGTGATAACCTTTGGTGCATGGTGGTTTATCGGAGGGAATTTTGAAGAGGCGATTATCAATGCTGTCTCAGTGCTTGTGATCGCATGTCCGTGCGCACTTGGACTTGCGACACCCACAGCGATTATGGTGGGCGTTGGGCGAGGGGCGAGTGAAGGAATTCTCATCAAAAATGCCGAAGTGCTTGAGAATGTGGGCAAAATCAACGCCGTTGTGTTTGATAAAACGGGAACATTGACGTATGCCAATCCTCAAGTCGTTGATGTTTTAATTGAGAATTCACTTTCAAAAGAGCAATTTTTAGCGCTTGCTGCAAGCTTGGAAGAGGGCTCAAAACACCCCTTAGCCAAAGCGATCATCGCTTCAGCTCCACAAAGTGCATCAAAAAGTGTTCAAGCGTTTCAGAACTATTCAGGACTGGGCGTTTCTGGGGAGATTGATGGTGTGGTTTACTTTGCAGGCTCACCTGCTTTTATCGCTCAGTTTGCATCATTGCAACCTTCAACGGTCGCGCAAACGTTTTTGGAAGAGGGCAACAGTATCGTAGCGCTCTCTACCAAAGAGCAGATCATCGGTTATATCGCACTGGCAGATACGATTCGTGAAAGTGCCAAAGTGGCGGTAGAAAAGCTTCAAAACGATGGCATTGAAGTCTATATGCTCACAGGTGACAATGAACGTTGCGCTCAAAAAGTGGCCAAGGAGCTTGGCATCAAACACTTTTTTGCGGAAGTTTTGCCAAACGGCAAAGCGGAGGCCATTTCGAAGTTAAAAAGCGAAGGTAAGTTTGTTTGCATGGTAGGTGATGGCATCAACGATGCGCCTGCTCTTGCCGTGGCGGATGTGGCGATAGCCATGTCCAATGGCTCCGATATTGCGGTAGAAAGTGCTGATCTCATCTTGATCGCCAATGATCCACTCTATGATGTGGTCAATGCCATTGCGCTTTCACGTGCGACGATGTCAAAAATTAAGCAGAACCTCTTTTTAGCTTTTGTGTATAATACCCTAGCGATTCCACTGGCATTTTTGGGCATGTTAAACCCGATTGTCGCAGGGGGAGCAATGGCGATGAGTTCGGTCTCAGTCGTGAGCAATTCACTGCTTTTACGACGTTGGAAAATGAAATAAACACATTTTTCTGCCTCGAAAGAGGCAAGCTTTAGTGCCCTAGTGGCTAACGTAGCTTCTTGGGCTTTGCCTAAGAAGCGTTATAAAAATAAATAAAGGATAAACAATGGCAACCATCACGTTAGTGGTTAAAGGAATGAGTTGTGGAGGATGCGTTAAAAGCGTCAAAGGTGTTTTAGAAGGCATCAGAGGGGTTAAAAGCGTCAATGTTGATCTCGCAAGCGGTAAAACCATCATCGAGTATGATGCACCGATTGATGTAAGTGTCTTTGAAAAAGCAATTGATGAAGCAGGGTTTGAAGTCGTTTCATAATTTTAAATTCTGACACGCTTTTAAAGCAAAGCTTTAAAAACTACGTTAACACTGGGTTCTCTTCGGCAGAGTGCCCACGCGCCTTTGGCTCGTCAATTATCGTTTACATGTAAAGAGGTGAGCCCTGTTATTGGGGCTCACACAATGCGTTACTTCTCAAATAAAATATGAATATACCGCTTCGACCATAACCCAAAGATCACAATCCACAGAACTGCCACTGTCAAGACGGCATGCAAATATCCAAATTGCGGAAAAATACCTGCAAGAATGCGTATGAGCGCCATCGCTTGAATGAGTCCAAAGAGTGTCACAGCATACGCATCGGCTTTTGGTGTGCGTCCAGAATGCCCCAAAATGACTCTGGTTCCAAAGCCCACAAGAACGGTTGTAAAATAACCGAGCGCTAAGGCATGCAGTGGCGATTTTTCCAAGTAAATAGCATGTCCAACCAGTGCGCTAAAGTCTTGCACCACAAAAAGTCCAAATCCCACAGGGACCCACCAAATGGAGAGAAAAAGCACCCATAAAATAGCGGGGGATTTTTGAAAGGGTAGACGCCATTTTAAAAGTTCATAGGTCATGATGCCAAAGAGCGCACTGTCCGCCACAAAAGCGTTGATGCTTAAGGCTTCTAAAATCACTTTGAGCATGAGTGCCACACAAACGAAGAGTAAAAAGTGTTTGCTTTTGTTCATCGTGTAGCCGATGATGGTATTGGCAGCGAAAAAGGGCATCATCTTTTGAGAAACGATGAGCACGATAAAAAAGAGGTAGAGATAAAAACTAACGCCCAGTGCTAGAGCATAGGTCGGAAGAAAGGGATCAGCGATGAAGAGTATTTGCCCCACAAGTCCCAGTGCAAAGGCTCTAAGCATCCATGTGGTATCGGTTTTATTGGTAACCGTACTTTTGGTTTGAAACTCGAGTAATAGCAAACAGAGTTTCACATAACCTGCCAAGATAACCAGCATCGAAGCAACGAGTGCGATCTCTGAGACAAATGAGAGGGCTATAAATAAAAGTCCGCCACCATTGATCATCCATGCAATGGGCAGATACGCTTTAGGCGATGCTGCTGGACGCGAAAGGTAGCGTGGAAACGTTGTGAGCAAAAAACCTGCAAAAAACTGCGTAAAGACGATGAACGTCATGGCGTAAGCATGGTAGAGTCCAACGCTTACATGTAAACTTAAAAGACCTGCGTATTGCAGACCAATAAGCGCAACAAAGAGTACGCTTTGTACCACGCCCGCAAAGAAAAAAATGCGGTGTGGCTGAGCGGCAAGGTTTTGAAGAGCCGTCGTCTTAGGCGGCTCTGGTGGGGTTAAACTACTGACAAAAACCACAACAACTAGCCCCTCTGTTGGCTGCATCGATAGCGGCATTTAGCGCTTCGTCATAATTAGGTTCTTCCGTAATCTCAGGAACCACCTGTTTGTACACAATCTTGCCGTCTTTGCTGATCACAAAAAGGGCACGCGCACATAAACCTTGAAGTGCTCCATCACCGATGAGTATGCCGTACGCACGTGCAAACGCTTTGTCTCTAAAGTCGCTGCCAACGGTGAGGTTTTCGATGCCTGCCACATTGCAAAATTTCGCTGCCGCAAAAGGCAAGTCCATCGAAACAATCGTCACGTCAATGTTTTCATGCTTCGCCGCTTCTTGGTTAAAACGTCTCGCTTCTGCGTCACACACAGGCGTGTCTAAAGAAGGCACAGCGATGATGAGTTGAGCTTTGTTACTCTCACCACCGATGGTTTTTTCCTGCAAATCAGGCGTCGTTACTTTCACCAAAGGCGCATAGTCTCCCACCTCTTGATAATTACCCTCCAACTTTACAGGAGTTCCTTTTAAAGCTGTCTTGTCAATTTTCGCCGTAAAAATCATGTCAATCCTTTGTTGTATTTTATATGAGAGCAATTTTATCCCATTTAAAACAAAAAAACCTTGATCTACATCTAGGAATTTAAAAAATCTTTACATGTAAAAGGTTATTTCATTTTGCAATATTTCTAAAATGAGAAGATAAATCAAGCTAGAATGTGCGTAAATCTTTACATGTAAAAAGGAAACCTCACAATGGAAAAGCAAAATGTTGTTTTATATACCGATGACTTGGGACATGTGAATTTAGAAGTGAGCTTAGAAAATGAGACGGTTTGGCTCAGTCAAAAGCAGATGGCGGAGCTTTTTGATGTCAATATACCAGCTATCAATAAGCATATCAAAAATATTCTAAACGAGGGGGAGCTTGAAACTTCAACTATTTCCAAAATGGAAATAGTTCAACAAGAAGGGAAAAGAAAAGTTAAAAGAGAAGTTGAATTTTACAATCTCGATATGATTGTCTCTTTAGGATATCGTGTTAATTCAAAACGAGCAACTGAGTTTAGAAAATGGGCGACCAATGTTTTGAAACAGTATCTCATCAAAGGTTACGCTCTCAACCACCAACGCATCAATGCTCAAAGTCTAAGTGAACTCACCGCTACGATGGAGTTGGTGCGAAAAAGCATCGAAACCAAAGAACTCAGTAGCAACGAAGCCAAAGGATTGCTTGACATTATCAACAACTACGCCAAAACATGGGCATTGCTTCAAGGTTACGACGCAGAAGCACTTCATGCATTACAAGGCACGCTGCATCAGCGGTTCATTTTAGACTATGATGAGGCTAAAAATGCTATAAAAGCGCTCAAAAAAGACCTAATAGCAAAAAGTGATGCGACAGAACTTTTTGGCAATGAAAAATCGGGTGAGTTTAAAGGGGCACTATTAAATATCTATCAAACGTTTGGTGGGGTTGATCTGCTTCCAAGCATTGAAGAAAAAGCGGCAAATTTGCTTTACTATGTCATAAAAGACCACGCATTTTCAGATGGCAATAAACGCATTGGCTCCTTTTTATTCATTCTCTTTTTGCATAAAAATGGCATCGCTTACAAGGCAAATGGTGAACCAAAAATCAACGATAACGCTTTAGTCTCTCTTGCTCTTTTAGTCGCCGCAAGCGAACCAAGCCAAAAAGAGTTGATGGTGAGGCTCATCGTCAATCTTTTAGGAGAAACAGATTAAAATACGATTATATATAAAAATGATATTAACGTAATAAATGATTAATCAGTGTTAAAAAATTAAAAAACAAAGGTCTTGTTATGAATTTTTGGATTTATCTTGATAAAGTTTTGATTTTTTTTATGCAGCGATTAAAACAATTCCACTTTTTTATTCTAAAAAAAATTGGTTATGCAATAATAGATAATCCGAATAAATACGAAGCACTAATTCCCAATGAAAGTGCGGATGAAGATGGACAATATTCCCAAGCGTTATTGTATGCACTAAAAACACCCAAAGTAAATAATATTGCTATTTCTGGTGCTTATGGCTCAGGAAAAAGTAGCTTTTTAAGAACCTTTGAAAAAAAGAATGATGTAGATTGGCATTATCTTCATATTTCACTAGCGACGTTTAAAGATCCAATTGGTTCAGATACAGCTAAAGAAGGGCAAACTTCAAAAGGGGAAGGGAAAACAATTGACATAAAAGCTGAGAAAGTTACACAAGAAGAACAACAACTTATTGAAAAAAGTATTTTGCAACAAATTTTTTATAAGGAATGTGATAAAACGATTCCCTATTCACGGTTTAAACGGATAAAAAATCTTAAAAAGTCTTTTCTTTTTTTACATGTAATTGCTATAGCTTTTTTCTTATCTTATATTGTTTCAATCTATTTTCCTATCAAGACAAGTGCATTTATTCAAGTATCCTCATCAGATTTTACAAGTATACTTAATGAATATAAAATATGGTTTTTGTTAATAGCTCTTCCCATAGGCTTATATTATTTTTACCAATTGATCAAATACCTATCAAATTTAAAAATCAGTAAATTTAACCTCAAAAATGGAGAAATGGAAGTTGCAAATAAAGATAAAGCTTCGATCTTAAATGAACACTTAGATGAGATTTTGTATTTTTTCCAAGTGACACAGTTCAACGTAGTTGTCGTTGAAGATTTAGATAGGTTTGACAATACAGAAATTTTTATAAAATTGAGAGAGCTTAATACACTACTCAATAATTCAAAAGATGTAGGACGACGCATTATCTTCATTTACGCGATTAAGGATGATATGTTTATAGATAGCAAAGATCGAACAAAATTTTTTGATTTTATTCTGCCAATTATTCCCTACATCAATTCAACAAGCTCTTACCAAAAAATGAAAGAAAAATTTAAAGGTGAAAAAATCAGTGATGATTTTTTAAGAGATATTGCACTTTATGTTGATGAGATGAGGCTTTTAATCAACATTCACAATGAATATAAGTTGTATAAAAATAAAATTGGAAATTCTGAGTATTTTTCTGCAGAAAAGCTATTGGCAATGATTATATACAAGAACTTTTATCCCAAAGATTTTGCATTACTGCACAAAGGTGATGGTAATTTGTATAACATTTTTAGTAAAAGGCTCAGTTGGATTTCGTCTTTAGCCAATAATGTTGCACAAAACAAGCAGAAAAAAAACGATGAGATTGCTAAGAGAAAAGAGTTGACTGCACAGGAACGTCAAAAGACTGTTGAAGAATTGCGTATGGTGTATCTTCTTAAAATTTATCAGAAAGTTAATTCTACTCAATTTTATAATCATAACAAAAACTTTAATATATCAAGGGTTACAGAGCAAGTACAAGATAAAATATTTGAAGAAATTATAAATTCTCAGCATATTAGTCAGCATTTTTCTTTTGCTGATGTTGAAAAAGAGGTCAATAGTACACATACGTATAGAGGAAGAGAAAAGCTTATACTTGAAACGAGTGATGAAAAACTTGAGACTTTTAAAAAAGAATTAGAAGAGCTATCTATTGAAGAAAATAAAATTAAAAAGTATTTTATTCGTGATCTCTCAAAGACAGAAATTTCAGATGAAATTTTTTCGGCAATAAAAGATGAATCTCTCTTAAAATATCTTATTCGTGAAGGGTATATCGACGAGGATTATCATTGGTATATTTCACACTTTTTTGAAGGAAGTTTGACATATAAGGACAGAGAGTTTGTTTTGGCGGTCAAAGATGGGAAAGCATTGCCTGTTGATTTTGAATTAACCAATAAAAAAGAGATTGTTTTGCATCTTAAAGAGAGCGAATTTAACTCAAAATCAATCTTAAATTACAACTTGGTGGAGTATTGCATTCAAAATAGAGAAGAAAAATCCATAAAAGACAAATTTGACATGTTATTTAAAAAATTAGCAGATGAAAGTAATGAGTCACAAGAGTTTATTTTATCTTTTTTATTGATAACAAATGAAGGTTTTTTTACTAAAAAGATAGCTACTCTTTGGAAAAACTTGTGGTTTTATATTGTTAATGAAAGCAATGTAACGCAAGAGAAAAAAGAGGCGTATTTTAAGCTTTTGTTTCAGTATTTGAGTGTCAAAGAACTTGTTACCATTAACATTGAACAGTCATTAAAACTATATCTTCAAAACAACGAAAAACTAGAGAAATATACAGAATCTGATAATAAAAAATTTCAAAGTCTTATTGAATCTTTGAATGTAAAATATCCTTACATCGAAAATCCCTCAGATAATCCACCGTTGTTTAGCTTTATCTATGAAAAAAATCTTTATGCGCTTAACGAAAAGATGATAAATCAAGTTGCCTATGCCAAAGGTAACCCTGAGCATGAAATTACACAAGCATTAAAAATAGCTCATCTAACGACCCTCAAAACGACTTATGCTTCCAGGTTGGTTGATTACATTGGGCAAAATATCAATGAGTATATTGAAAATGTCTTTTTAAAAATAGAAACAAATACGCAAGAATCGGAAGATGTGCTTATTGAATTACTTAATAACGAAGATGTTAAAAAAGAAAAGAAAATAAAAATTATTCAAAAAGAAGTAGTAAAAATTCAAGATATTTCAAAATTAAAAGATAAAGAAATTTGGGAGCACGTACTAGAATCTAATAAAGTTGTCCCTAAATGGAATAATCTTTTGTACTACTATCAGGAAGTAAATGAGCTCAATAAAACACTTATAGAATTTTTCAATAAAGAAGAAAATTATAGTGAACTTTCAAAAAACAAAATGAATAATGAAGCAACTTTTACGAAAGAATTATTACAAAAATTTTCAAAAGAAATTTTATTAGCAAATGAAATTTCAGATAAAGCCTATGAGTTTATTGTGAGAGGGATTTGGTTTTGGAAATATCCAGTTTTTGAGTTTCAAACCTTATCTTCTAAAAAAGTTGATTTTTTGCTTGAAAATACAAAATTAGAACTAACACAAGCAAATATCAATAATTTGAGAGAATATTTTACAGATAAAGTTGTTGTTTTACTTGAATATTTTAAAAGTGACTTATTGGCAAAGATAGATAAATTTGAATTGCAAAGTGGTGATTATCTACAAATCTTAAATTCTCAAAAATTTACGGATACTGAAAAGATATTGCTTATAGAAAAAGCCGATGTATCAATCTTTGAAAGTAAAGAATTGGTGTTGAGCACCAATAATCTCTATATCAAAAATTCAAAACTCATACCAATGGGTTTGTTTGAAGTCTTATTTGAAAAAAGTGCTTTTAAAGAATCTTTGGAAATTTTAACATTACAAATACCTTATTTGGAACTTGAAAAGATAAGTGAATATCTCACTCAACTTGATAATCCATATTCTGATTTAAGCCAGAAAGGGGCAAAACCAATAGAATTTGAGGCTAGTGACCTCAATAAAGCACTAATTGAAGCATTAGAAAATAAAAAGTATATTTCAACAAGTTCTCTAAAAAAGAATAAAATTATTGTCAATAGAAGAAGAGTTTAATAACGTTTACATGTAAAAATTTCAAAGGAGAAAATATGCAATACAAACTTATCACAGGACCCGATGATTCAACCTTTTGTGCGAGGATTACGGAGTTTTTAAATAACGGTTGGAAGTTACATGGAAACCCAGCTGTAACGTTTAATGGTCAAACAGTGATTGCCGCGCAAGCGATTGTAAAAGAAGATGACAAAGATGTAAAGGCGTGCGGATTTACGAAATAAGAGCTTTACATGTAAAGCTCTTATATTTAATCTATACTCTCAAATAACTCAGGGCGATACTCAAAGTGCATGGTGTCGTAGTGATACCATCTTCCGCCCCAGACAAAGCCATGTTTTTCAAAAATATCGACGATTTCTTTGGGAAATTCATTGTGAAAATTATGGGTTTTGTCCCATTGCCAGTAGCGTGAGTAGTGAGTGTCGAGGTCTATGGCAATGCCGTAACTATGGGCACTGAGGCGCTCTGTTTTGGCAATCTTGCGAAAGAAATAGGTACCATCAACTTTTTTGAGGTATTTCATGTACTCTTCGGGCAAACGATCAAGCTCATCAGAGACTTTTTGAAGTTGTGCGCTTGCATTTTCATTTTTGTTAAACTTGAGTTTTGTGCCTCCGTGGTTGGGAAGCCAGTTTACGGTGGTAAGATTTTTCTCGATCTCACTTTTACTGGAACCGTAGAGTTTTTTCAAAAAGGCATCATTGCGAAAACGACCGGGATCATCATTGAGCGCAGGGTCTGTGATGGGCGCAAAGGCGGGGTATTTTTGGTTAAACATGTCTTCGATGTCCGCATTTTCAAGCAATTGCTCAAATGTTTTCACTTTTTTATCATCATATGGCAGTGAGCTTCCATCCATAAAAAAGACGGTGTTGTCTTTGATGGTTTTAATACTGGGGTATTTGGAAACGAGATTATTGCTTTTTGGATTGGCAGGCTTGATCATGATGCCCTCAACGCGGTTAATGAGCAGTCCTTTTTCTGGCACGTTTTCTTGATTGGCTCCCACATAGAGGTCTGAGATGATCGCTTTACCGATGACATTGCGACCCTCTTTTCCATCTTCCATCGTTCTTACACCCCAGATATTTTGCATGACAAGGGCTTTTCCTTCAAATTCTCCGGCATAAAGCATGATATGCCCTTTGAGGTAAATGAGGCTTAAAAAGGCTATGCCATTTTTGAGTATCATTGCTTCTTTCTCCTTAGGTGTTAAATCTTTAAGTGACACATACTCTCCAAAACTTTTTTGTGCGGCGGAATTTCTAGGGATCCAAATGCCAAAAGGGGAGAGAAAGTCACGCGTCATAGCAGAACAGTCACGATTGGCAAGATACCCGCCCCAGCCGTATTTTTCGCCTAAGAGTTGATCTCCAATTTTGCTGATGCTCTCTTTGCTAAAGTCGATAGGTACGATTTGTGCAAAACTTTTGGGAACATGAAGCTCCAATTTTTGGGCATTAAATGCGGCATCATGAGTGTATATGTAGGCATGAAAAAAGTTGTCATCTTCGCTGCTAATAGGTAAAATAGCACCTACTTTGGCGTAAGTGATGAAACGTTGTTGTGCATTATAAAGAGGTACATTGTCTTTTACAATAGCGATTTTTTTGGCGCTTAAAAATTCGGTACGCTCTCTCGCATTCACAAGCACGAAACTCTCTACAGGAAGCCAACCCGAAGCAAAAGAGCTCTCCACAAACGCCCAAGCACCGTCTTTACTGTAGTGCGAGATGATAATAGGCTCAGCGACATGAATGCGTGACGTTTGCAAGTAATCAAACGGGTAGCCTTCACCCGGTAAGGTTGTTTTTTTGAAAAAAGGTTTTTCTGTTGGGAGGTTACGCATTTGCGCATTTTGGATCATAATCGCATGGGCGTTGATACTTCCATAGGCTTCTACGTTCGTTGCATTGATGATAGCATCAATCTCAGCGCCATCAATGAGTTGTAAGTTTTCACCATAATAGCGATTTTTCAGTCCATAGGATCTGTTTGCCCAGAGTGCATCTTCTTTATCATGGCTGACATGGGTTTTAAACCATGGTGAATAATAGCGGTAGGTAAAATCATCTTGTGCAACGCTCTGAGGTGTAATGTTTTGTGCTAAAAAGTCTACATTTTGAGGGTAAAGGAGCATTGCTTTTGAAGTGCTTTTCTCTGCGACAAACGTCTGCGCTGAGGGTTCTTTTGTGGCACAACCGCCTAAGAGAAAAAGTGTACATATAAAAAGAAACATATTTCGTATTGACATCGTTTTAAGTCCTTCCTTTTGTAAGTGCTATAATACCAAAAACAACTTAGGAAGCCTCTTTGAACTTAGCACAAAAACTCATCGATATTTTAAAAAAGGACAATGTACTGCTTACGGGTGGTGCGGGTGTGGGCAAAAGCTATCTGGTGGGTGAAATTGTTACGGAGCTAAGAAAAGTAGGCAAACAGGTCGTCGTTCTTGGAAGTACAGGGGTGAGTGCGGTTAATGTGGGTGGTCAAACTTTGCACAGCTTTTTTGCCTTTGGCATCTGCAACCATCTTGATGAGCTCACTCGCCATGACCGTTACGCCAAGGCAAGACTTACTGAAATTAAAAAAGTGCTCACGAGATGCGATCTTTTAGTCATTGATGAGATTAGCATGGTTTCGGCTGATTTGCTTGATATGATCTATTATCGTCTTCGTAATGCCAATTTTGAGGGAAGTGTGCTTTTTGTGGGCGACTTTTTTCAACTGCCGCCTGTTTCCAAAGGCAAAGAAAATAGCTTATGGGGCGGTTTTGAATATGCGTTTGAGAGCAGTTCATGGAATGCGTTTGAGCCTGTGGTGGTGGAGCTGACCATCACGAAACGAACACACGATGTGCTTTTCTTTTCTCACCTTGGAAAGATACGACGAGGCATACTGGATAGCGACACACTCGAATACTTAGAAGCTTTGCGCACCAATGTCGGTGTTTGGGATGATGACCCAACGGTTTTGTTTGGCAGAAACAAAGAAGCGGAGATGCTCAACATCCAGAAATTGGCACAGATTGAGAGCGAGCCCATCGTGCTGAAAGCCAAAGAAAAAGTGCATGAACAGTCTTTACATGTAAACAAAATAGAAGGCTGGAAAAACGCACTTCCGATTCCTGTGGACTTGACCTTAAAAGTGGGTGCAAAGGTGCTTTTTTGTACCAATAAGTGGGGCAAATACTACAATGGCGAGCGAGGCATTATTAAAGCGATTGATGAAAATGAGGTCATCGTGGAAAAAGCGGGCGAATTTGTCAAAGTGGAGCGCCAAGAGTACACCTTGCATGAAAATGTGGTGATGGAGGGTGAAGTCAAAGAAAAACCGCTCGTTTCCATTGAGCAGTTTCCTTTAAAGCTCGCCTATGCTATCACGATTCATAAGTCTCAAGGCATGAGCATTGACTCTTTGGTCTGTAACATCAACAACATCTTTGAAAAAAGCCAATTTTACGTCGCAATTTCAAGAGCACGTTACCCAAAACAGCTTCTGCTCGACTACCATTATCAACGATTTTATGAGCATTTGACGCGGTGTGTGCAAGTCTCACCCAAAGTAGGGGAGTTTTACCAAAAATCAGATATTTTGAAAATAGAAGAAATTAAGAGCGATTCACTTTTTGATGAATTTTGACGATTTACATGTAAAAGAAACAGGTTTAAGGGGGCAATTATGAATCTAGAAATTTCGTATGAATCAAAAGGCTTGATAACCTACTCACAAAGCAATCAAGACGTCAACGCTAAAGATAAAAAACTGACAACGGGTAAGCAGATTACCAACAGTTATTTAGCAGACTACATGGCAAAAGTTGCCTCTGAGTCTAAAACGACTTTTGGCACTCAAGCCGATACGTTTACTCTTGCTGATATTGGTTATAAAGGCAAACCTATTGGTCAGTTGAGTCAAGATGAGGCTAAGTCCTTAGTCGCAGATGATGGTTTTTTTGGTATTCCCCAAACGAGTGCACGTATTGCTGATTTTGTCATTAATGGAGCAGGCGATGATCTTTCCAAACTTCAAGCAGGACGATCGGGAATGCTCCAAGGTTTTGGAGAGGCTGAGAAACTTTGGGGTGGAAAATTACCTGAAATTAGTTATACTACAATGCAAAAAGCACTCGAAAAAGTTGATGCCAGAATCAAAGAACTTGGTGGAAGTGTGCTCGATACATCAGTCTAAAAAAGGGTCGTATGAAACGTCTTTTAACAGCAATTTTACTTTTACATGTAAGCCTTTTCGCAGAGACATTGGTTTTAGAGCATTTTAAAACCAATGTTTTTGCAAAGGTCGATAAAAAGCCTGTTGAAGTAACCATTGGTTTGGTTTTTGAAGGCAATGATGTCAAAAAAAATGAACATAAAGTTGTTGATACCCTCAATATTGTCATAGGCAGTTATTTTGCAGAAGACCTTGTGACCTCTCGTGGAAAAGAGCTTTTGAAATCTACACTGATTGCTTATGCCAAAAAAACACATAATTTAGTGATTGATTCGGTGTATATTCAAGAGCTAACCGTCAAGAGCAATCCAACCACCCAAGAAATTGTTGATGCTATCAAAAAAGAGGGCGTTTTCCAACAACAACAGCAACAAAATAGTGCGCCCAAACAGCAATATCAATCCCAACCACAACTCAATCTAGCACCTCCTCTTCCTAAACGATCCCTCATTCCTGAAGAAAAAGCAGTTAATTTCTAGATGAAAGATTTTGAAGCTGCAAAAGAGTTTTTTAAAGATACTGTTGATCCTTCGTTGTATTTTGATAGCATAAGTGCTGAAATTGCCCGAAATAAACTCCAAGAAGCCATTGGCAATCCTGCTATTCCCCTTATGTTTATTATTGGTGATCCTGGTGTAGGGAAAAGTCATATTATGCGAGTCATGCACCATGCAACAGCCCTTAAAACGACTACTGTTTTGATTGAACATCCTTTTTTTGATCCACGCGATCTCTATAAAGAGCTTTATGAAGCGCGAGGTATGAACTTTGATAAAAATAAAAGCCAAGGCGAATTTTTAGATGATCTGTTTGAAGCTTACGTAGGGACGTTGTGCACGATTTTTATTGATGAAGCACAACTGTTAAATAATGACCAATTTGAGTTTATTCGTGTTTTAAGTGACACGAAACTGTTCCAATTTGTATTGGCAATGCACAAAGATGAGGGTATCATTTTACTGAATAAAAAGCAATTTAAAACACGTACGAAGCTTGTCATTGAATATGGTAATCTTGAGGAAAATGAGATACTGCGTTATATTCAAACATTGCTCATGGGCCATATGCATGGTGATATTGCCCTCATGTTTTCTAAACATGAGGCGAAAGTCATTGCGCGCTATGCCAAAGGAAACTTTCGTACGATTAAAAAATTTCTCTATACGCTTATGAAACTTCTTGATTACGCACAGCAAAAAAATTTATCAAAATACCGAAAACTGGGCAGTTGTCTTTTAACAATGGCAGCGCTAGATATAGGACTCATTGATGACAAGTAGTCGCTTCGAAGAGTTAGAAAAACGCTGTGCAAGACTTAAAAAAGCACGTATTCTTCGCTTAGTCTCTCTCCTTGCATGTTTGTTTTTAGGTTCGTTTGGTATTTATTATTGGTTGAATCATGCGCACCAAGGGGTAAATGAAAACACTCATGCATCGGTTCATGATGTTAATGCTTCTATACCTCTTCTTTCTGATATAAATGAGACGACAACACAAAAGGTAGAAGTTATACCGATATCGCAAATGGAGGCTTCGGCAGAGACACTTTTCCTAGCGCCACATGTGTACAAAGACAAGACTAAATTACCTTCTGCTGAGCTAGAAGAGGCCAAGCGATCTTTAAATGAAGAACAGCATTTGCTAAAAGTATTTCAAGCAGAACAAAATTTTTCTAATGCGTATGCTTTGGCACATTTTTATTTTGAACGCAAATCGTATAGTGAAGTTATTCTTTGGGCCAAAGAGGCAAGCAAACGTGATTCACGCTCTGATTTACCTTGGATTTTGTATGCAAAGTCAAAATTTTATCTGGGCGATCGAGCAGAAGCCATAAGGTCTTTGGAACTTTTTTTAGGCTATATTAATTCTAAAGAAGCACAAGCACTTCTAAATTTTTACAAAGGACAAGAATGAGAGTCGTTTTTGTATTATTGGGTGTCTTTTGGAGTTACATTTACGCATACTCTTACAATGATCTTTTAAGAGATTATGAGGCTAAAAATTTTGATAAAGTATGCAATGAAGGCAATGCTTTTATTCTGAAAAATGATAAAAATGAGCAAATCCTTGTTGCCATTGGTGATGCCTGTTCGAGAATCGATTCAATCAATCCTCTTGGAAACATCAGCAAAAACCTTATTAGCACTAAGGAATACCGCGAAAGTGGTTCTTACTTTGCAACATTGGTGCTTCAAAAAAAACTTATTTATCAATTTATGCATGACAATATTAATCTCAAAGAACTCAAACTTCCACGAACCAATCATGTCCTCTCAATAGTCTTTGAACAGCTCTCAAAAGGTAATTATGAAATTGTTGATAAACGTATTGAGATCACAACACCTGAGATGAACTACTTATTATGGCTCTCAGATGATGATCCAAAAAAGGTTTATATCGACGAAAATAAAGATGGTAAGTTGGTTAAGCGTCATTGGTACCTATAAGGCTTTACTTTATTTTAGGGTGTTTTGGACTAAAATCCCTCCTCTAATTTTTTTACTCTAGGAACTCAATGCCTCTTAGTCGACTTAATGCTGAACAAAGAAGTGCTGCAACAGCACCCTCAGGATATAATCTTATTATTGCCAGTGCAGGAACAGGTAAAACTTCGACCATTGTCGCAAGAATTGCTCATCTTCTCAATCATGGAACGCAGCCCTCAAAAATTTTACTGCTAACTTTTACGAATAAAGCTGCTGCTGAAATGCTTGAGCGTGTGGGTATTTTCTTTGATAAATCGATTACCTCTCAAATTGAATCAGGCACGTTTCATGCGGTGAGTTACCGTCTTTTAAAAAAATTGGGACGTAATATCGTTTTAAAACAGCCTAAAGATCTCAAAATTTTACTCAAAAGTATTCATGATAGACGTCGCTTTGACCATATTGACTCAAGTGTAAAGGCGTACAGTGCAGCGTATTTGTATGATCTTTTTTCACTGTATCAAAACAGTACGGTAACACAAAGTTTTACGGAGTGGCTTGAGTCAAATGACAGTGAGCATGGTCTTTTTTTCGATATTTATGAAGATATATTTGAAGAGTTTCAAGCGCTCAAGCGTGAATTTGGGTACGTTGATTTTAACGATCTTTTGATTTTGATGCGAGATACGCTCAAAACCACGGATACGCTTAGTTTTGATGAAGTGCTCATTGATGAGTACCAAGACACCAATACGTTGCAGGGTTCTTTGATTGATGCTTTTCACTCAAAATCTCTTTTTTGTGTGGGAGATTATGACCAGAGCATTTACGCGTTTAATGGCGCGAATATTGACATCATCGGCTCTTTTGCCACGCGCTATCCCAATGCCAATGTGTTTACGCTCAATAAAAATTACCGATCATCCCATAAAATTCTCTCATTAGCGAATCGTGTCATTGAAAAAAATCCAAGGTTGTATGAAAAAAGGCTTGAAGTAACGCGTGATGGTACATTTGAAGCACCAAAACTTTTAATTTATGATGAACTCTTTTCACAGTATCAGGCAATCTCAACGCTCATTAAGCATTCTATGCATGCGCCTGCTGACATTGCCGTTATCTTTCGCAATAACTCGACAGCCGATGGTATTGAAGCCACTCTACGTGAGCAAGGCATCGCCTGTAAGCGAAAAGGAGGCATCAGCTTTTTTGATTCAGCCGAAGTCAAAGCGATGCTCGATCTTGTTGGCGTGGTAGTTAATCCTAAAGATATGATGGCGTTTATACATAGTTTTGAATACGCTAGAGGGGTAGGAAGTTCGCTTTCAAAAGAGCTTTTTGACGGACTTTTTAAACTGGGCAATGGCAATATCTATCAAGGGTTTTTCAACCCAAGAGACGATGTGGAAGACATTTTTAAAAAAAGAGCTAAAAACCATCAATTAGGGCTTTTTGATGACATCATTGATCTAGGCAGTGTCAGTCGTTTTTACAATTTTGGCTTTGAAGAGCTTTTTCTCTCCAATCCTATTTTAAAACACCCAAAGTTGACCACCGATGGTGCGAAGTTTTTACATCAATTTTATAAGTTTATGAAACATGCAACACGTATTAAAACACCGCAAAGCCTTATCAACCACGTCTTAAGCTCGGAAGTGTTTAGTGCCATTGCTGAAGTTTTAGCTATCAAGCGCACGATTAAAAAAGATGGCACTATTGATGAAAAACTCAAAGCAGAAGCACGTGCACGTATCTTTCGTAAAGGACATCTACTCAAAGATTTGGCGAGTGGTTATGCTTCGAGTGAGCGTTTTTTAAATGCGCTGACGCTTGGAAGTAACGAGATGAGTGAAGGTGAGGGTGTCAATTTACTCAGTATTCATGCTAGCAAAGGGTTGGAGTTTAAAGAAGTCTATGTCATTGATCTCATGGATGGACGTTTCCCCAACCGTAAATTGATGCAAAAAGGTGGAAGCTTGGAAGAGGAACGTCGTCTCTTTTACGTGGCAACCACACGCGCAAAAGACATGCTCATTCTCTCATACGCAAAATATGATAAGATCAAAAAGATTAGCTATACCCATTCACCCTTTTTAGTTGAAGCGGGAATGGTACATTAAGTTTTAAAGTCTTTCCTCAATTAAAAGAGATAAAATAACTCCTAAAAAGAGAGGAGTTTTTTATGTCTAAAATTCTACTACTTATCGCTATTTTTACCACGTTTTTATTTGCTGAATTACGCCATGTCGATGTCAGTGAAGAGGTTGTTAAAAGTGGCATTAAAATTATTGATATTCGAACCATGCCCGAATGGAAAGAAACTGGAATGGTTAAAGATGCCATCCCGCTCACTTTTTTTGATGAGCAAGGACGTTATGACGCAGATAATTTCATGAAAGAGCTTAATCAATATGTGAGTAAAGATAAAGAGTTTGCTCTGATTTGCCGAACGGGTAGTCGAAGTGCGGCTGTTTCTGAGCTTCTTTCAAAGCAGGGTTACAAAGTGGTCAATCTTAAAGGTGGTATGAAATCATTGATTCAAAAAGGCTATACTCCTACGCCTTATAACCCTTAGGAGGCTGTTATGACGCATACAAATGAACTCATTCATGAAGATTCTCCCTATCTGTTGCAACATGCGCACAATCCTGTTAACTGGATGTCATGGAGCGATCAAGCGCTTGCCAAAGCCAAAGCCGAAAATAAACTGATTTTCCTTTCCATTGGGTACAGCACCTGTCATTGGTGTCATGTGATGGAGCGAGAAACGTTTGAAGACGAGATGAGTGCCAAAGTGCTCAATGATGCGTATGTGAGCATCAAGGTCGATCGTGAAGAGATGCCAGATCTGGATAAATACTACCAAGATGTGCATTATCTGTTGACACAGCGCGCAGGTGGTTGGCCGCTGAGTATTATTATGACTCCAACACAGCAAGTCATTTTTGCAGGAACGTATCTGCCGCCTCAAAGTGGACAAGGGCGTATGGGATTTCGAGAGCTTACGAGTTTTATCAAAGGTAAGTTTGATGATGATTTAGCCGAAGTTCAAAAGAGTGCGCAAAGCATAGAAGCTGCTATTAAGCACTATGAGCGTAGTTTTGAGCAAAAAGAGAGTATCCATACAGACGAAGTGATTGAAACGTTTGTGAGCAAAGTAAAAGCAAGTTATGATGATGTCTCCAAAGGGGTGGGAAGTGCGCCCAAGTTTCCGCATGCTTCGACGTGGAATGCCCTTTTGGATATTTACGCCCGAACGAAAAACCTTGAAGCCCTCTATATGAGTGAAGATGCGCTTACGGCTATGGCACGAGGCGGCATCAACGATCAAATAGAAGGTGGATTTTACCGTTACAGTGTCGATGAGGCGTGGGTGATTCCCCATTTTGAAAAGATGCTTTATACGAATGCTGAGTTGATTGAAGTCTATGCCAAAGTATTTAAAATCACACAAAAACCTCTCTTTCAAGAGGTCGTTGACACAACCATTGACGCGATGGACGAGCGGTTTTTAAAAGAGGGATTGTATCTGAGCGCTAGCGATGCAGACTCTGAAGGCGAAGAGGGCAAATACTTTGTTTTTGGTTTCCTTCAAGCCAAAGAAGCGCTTTTAAAAGCAGGTCTGAGCGAAGTGGAAACGAAAGCTGTTATGGACTATTTTGGCATCACAAAATTTGGCAATTTTGAGCACAAAACCACCAATCCTGTTCTTACATGTAACGATAAACCTGCGCGTCTGAATGAAGCGATTGCAATTTTAAAAGAGGAACGTCAAAAGGTAGCGTATCCGTTTATCGATACCAAAATTTTGACCGCGTGGAATGCGTTGATGGTCACAGCACTCTTTGAGGCGGACAAAGTCGAAAAAGCAAAAAGCGTGCTTGATACACTTTTAAAATCTTTACATGTAAACGGCATTTTGTACCATCAAATTGTGGTAGGTGGCAGTTTGAAAGTGGAAGCGTTACTGGAAGATTATGCCTTTGTCATTGAAGCTTTATTGCGTGGTTATGCACATACCAAAGAGGCTCGTTACTTAGAATTAGCAAAAAAGCTAAGCCATGAAGCAGAGCAGAAATTTTACAAAGAAGAGACGTGGTATCTCTCCGATAAAGCCTTTCGTGCTAAAGCGGTTTTGGAAGATAACAGCTACAAAAGCCCACTCTCAACGATGATCAAAAATCTTTTTGAATTAGCGAAGTTGGAAGATGATACAGCACTGTTTATAAGAGCGAAAGATATGTTGGAGAGTTTTGGGGCTGGCATTCAAAAATATGCACATGCGTATCCCGAAGCGGTGAGGGCAGTTACACTTTACATGTAAGGAAAATCCTTACATGTAAATGATTTATTGTTTAGTTCCATTAAAGTAGCCTGTCCCCTTTATTCCTTATTAGCCCTGACCCTTTTTATTCTTTTATTATACGATTAACTTGAAACAACAACAGCCAATGTTGAATGCGTCAATTGAATTGGCTTGTTATATTCGTGCTAAAAGGTCACCGTAACCGCAAATAACTGTGCCGACACTAGCTAGGATAGCTCCGAAGTAACCACACAACTTATCCCAAAGTATTTGGCGCTGACTATCCAAGTATTCTTGAGAATGTTCTATTAGTATTTTTCCATCATCGGTATACCCTGCTACGGTAGCGATTGTTGTCCCATTATCTGGATCACCACCAACACCATTGATACCTAACCTAAAAATACTTCTATAGCTGAGTATTGCTCCCGCCAAAACAACCAATGCCCCAGAACGCTGAAACCAAGTAAATGATTCATTTCCCCAGTCCACATAAAGCGAGTAACCCGATATGGATAGACTAAACACTACATAGAAAAATAAACGCATTAGCACCCTTGTTTTTATAATTTACGAGAAAGAATATAACTATTTATTCAACGAACATTATATACAAAACAGTCTGATATAGAACAATAGAACAATAGGGGGGGCAGAGCTAAACTTTTAACTTTCTGTGTTTTCTGCCTACATTTTACAGCATTGGAAGTCGTGTGTGATGTTTTATGAAAATGGAGGTTTGATGCAGCTTGGAGAGATAAGGGCAGTTCTTTTTTACATGTAAGGAGAAATCCTTACATGTAAACGTATGGTTTAAAGTGCTTTAGCGATAAAACGGTTTAAACGTTTTGCAAACGCAGCGGTATCTTCGATTTTCATACCTTCTTGAAGTTTGGCTTGATCGAGAAGTAAGAAAGCAACGTCATTGAGCTCTAAAAGATCAGATTTTGCACTTAATTTTTTGAAAATCTCATGCTCAGGGTTGATCTCTAAGATTGGCTTAACGGTTGGGAGATTGTCTTGCCCCATCTGTTTGAGCATTTGTTGCATTTGGAAATCTGGGTCGTTTTTATCGTACACGAGGCATGATGGAGAGTCACTTAAACGGCTAGAGATTTTGACATCTTTGGCATCGTCTTTGAGAATTTCTTTCATTTTGACTAAAATCTCTTTGTAGGTTTTTTCGTCTTCTTCGACTTTTTCTTTATCTTCTTTGATCTCTTCGTCGATGTCGGAGTTGTTGACAGGCTTGATCGGTGTTTTATCGTACTCTCCGACCATTGGGAAGACGATGGCATCAACTTCTTCATCGAGGAGTAAGACTTCAATATCTTTGGCTTTGAATTGCTCAATCAGTGGAGAATTGCGAAGGATGCGCTCATTTTCACCGGTGATGTAATAGATGCTTTTTTGATTCTCTTTCATGCTCTCTTTGTACTCTTTAAGGCTGACGAGTCCATCGCGTTTAGACGATTTGAACAGTACGAGCTCTAAAAGGGCTTCTTTATTGTCCCAGTCATTGTAAAGTCCCTCTTTGATGACGCGACCGAAGTTTTTGTAGAACTCAAGGTATTTTTCTGCATCTTTTTCTTTGAGTGATTTAAGTTCGCTCAAGATTTTTTTCACGGAAGCTTTTTTGATGGTCTCTAATATTCTGTTTTGTTGTAAAATCTCACGACTGACGTTCAGTGGTAAGTCTTCCGCATCGATGATACCTTTAACAAAACGTAAGTAAGTTGGTAGCAACTCTTTCTCATCATCGGTGATAAACACACGTTTAACATAAAGCTTGACACCTGGTTTATAGTCCATTCTAAACAAGTCCATAGGAGGTGTTGAAGGAATGTAGAAGAGGGTGGTGTACTCAAAGGTTCCTTCTGCTTTGGTATGACTCCATAACAATGGATCGCTACTATCGTGAGAGATTTGTTTGTAAAAATCTTTATACTCTTCGGGCTTGATTTGGCTTTTGGCTACTGTCCAAAGCGCACTAGCTTTGTTGATTTGCTCATTTTTGATTTCAGTGCTTTTTTCTTTGCCTTCATCGTCATACTCTTTGACCTCTTTGTCCATATAAATAGGGAATTGAATGTGGTTTGAGTATTTTTTAATGACCTCTTGAATGCGGTAAAATTCTAAAAATTCATCTTCATCGTCTTTGAGGTAAAGGGTAATGGATGTTCCGTGACTCTCTTTGGTAACTTCGGTGATGTCATACTCCGCTCCTGCGGTTGAGCTCCACATATAAGCGGTTTCTTCACCCGCTTTACGACTGATAACATCGATTTTATTGGCAACCATAAAGGCTGAGTAAAAGCCAACACCAAACTGACCAATCAGACTTGAATCTTTTTTCTTGTCACCACTAAGGTTTGCCAAGAATGATTTTGTGCCACTTTTCGCAATGGTGCCAAGATTTTCAACCAACTCTTCTTTGTTCATACCAATACCGCTATCGCTGATGGTTAAGGTTTTAGCTTCTTTATTGATGGCAATATCAACACGTGGAGTATAAGAGAGCGCTTTGTATTTTTCATCGGTTAGCGCGAGGTAATTAAGCTTATCAAGAGCATCAGAAGCGTTGGAAACAAGCTCACGTAAAAAAATCTCTTTGTTGGAGTAGAGGGAGTGAATCATCAGGTCTAAAAGCTGAGTGACTTCGGTTTGAAATTGATGTTTTGACATAATTTATCCTTTGTGATATGTGTAATTTGGATTTATCAAAGAGCTTTACATGTAAAAAAATTTTTTGATAAATCCAAAAAAAATCGCGTAATTTTATCAAAAATGTAAGAGTTTTAAAGCCACAAAAGTGGCTTTAAAACATTAATATTAAGAAGCTAATTCGAGAGCCAATCTCTCTTCCATAGCATGGTACATTTTCTCAAACCATGCTTCATCCTCTTTAGGATTGATAGGGTCAAGATAGATGACTCTAACTTCTCCACCATGTGCGTCAAGATTTTTTGAATCAAGAATATGTCGAGTTCCCACAATAATGGTAGGTTGCACAATTAGGTCTAACTTTTCAGCCAAAACTTTTGCGCCACTTTGAAACTTTAGAAGTTTATCGCCATACCCACGTGTACCTTCTGGAAACATGGCAAGGACACGCCCTTCACTGATACGCTCTTTTCCCTCTTTAATCATTTTGATGATAGAGCGCTTATCGCTACGATCAATGGAAATCATACGAGGCGCAGGGATAATATGACCAAAAAGCGGAATATCTTCAATCTCTTTTTTAGCAATCCAACAAAGATTTTTAGGATAAATAGTTTCAAGAGCGACAATATCTACAAGACTTTGATGGTTCATGACTAAAAGTGTAGTCAAAGGCGATGCCTCACCTATTTGTTTGATGTTAAAGCCCATTAAAAAGGTTTGTAATCGTCCCCATGTACGTCTTATAGGATGTGTATGGTTACGGAAAGCATACATTAAAACAATGGTCATAAGAACGGTGATGACAAATTCTATCATCACATAAAAACCTCTAATTTTTGCTAATATTTTCACGCGTTGTCCATCCAATTTTTCCATCAGGAAGTAAGATTTTAATGTAATTCTCTCGCTCTCCTAATTTTTCAACATCTAAGATTTTGTTACTTGTAAAAAAGACCGTTGATCTTTCTGTTGGAAGAATCATAACGCTACTATTATTTTTAAGCTTAACGTTATTGAGAGGGTTTTGGTCAAAGAAATAGAGTCCCAAAAATATTAGGGAAATAACCAAATAGTACCATTTTCGGCGCTTGATTAAAACAATAAAGAAAATAAAGGAGAGCGCACCATACGCAACACTTTTATAAAACTCAAAAATGCTCTCTTTGGGGTTAAGTCCAAGTTGGGTACTGACTTCATCACTTTCTATCACCATAGGAAGAGTGATTTTATTAAATTTATTTGTTGGTAAATCAAAGTAGGTAAAATCAAAACTTTTTTGATAATTTGGAACAATAGCATAGTAGTAGATTTTTTGGCTGGTTCCTGTCTCCGAAAAAGAATCAATACCACTTTTTGCAATACCGCTGAGTTTAAAATCTTTTAGGTTAGCCCCAGTTGTCTCGATTTCGAGAACAACGATGACATTTTTACCATCAAAAGTTGTTGTTTTATATTTGTTGATGGTTAAGCTTTGTGCAATGACATTGCTGAAAAAAGGATCCGTTTTGAGTTGAATGAGCTGAGAAGGCAGTGTTAATGCTAGCGCTTCACTTTCAACGGGTTCTTGCTGTTGGATCAAAGAAACATTGAGGCGTGGCATAATAGCCGTTTTAGAGTTTATTTTGAAATAAAAGGTATTATAATAAGTGTTATCAAGAGAGCGTTCCCAAGGATTTTGTGGGTTGATAACATCAACACCGGATGCACCTATAAATGTTGTGTTCATCGCATCAATTTTATTATTTGCGACAATAGCTTTAATTTTAATAGGAAAAACTTGTCCTACATAAACTTTTTGAGGGATCTCTTCAATTGTGAGAAAAAGGGATTTAGCTTGTCCGGAAAATGTACTCTCTTCTGCTAATAATGAAGAGTAAAGTAATGCAAAAGAGAGTACAAAGAGTGTTAAGATTTTTTTCATTAATTTAATTTATAAAACCATTAAGCATTTTGACGCCATCGTCAGAACCAAGTATCTGCTCAATCGCACGCTCTGGATGAGGCATAAGTCCAAAAACATTTTTAGCTTTATTACAAATACCAGCAATGGAATCCACAGAGCCATTTGGATTTTGTACATTTCCTTTTTCATCACAATAGGTAAGAAGAACTTGGTGGTTATCATAAAGTTCTTTGAGTCCAGCTTCATCAATATAGAAGCTACCTTCACCATGAGCAATGGGAATATTTAAAAGTTCACCTATTTTGCATTGACGTAGAAAAGTATTATCGTTGTTTACCACTTTGAGATGATGAAACTGTGAGATAAAATGAACATTTTCATTACGCTTCATAGCACCTGGAAGCAAGCGTGCTTCTACAAGCATTTGAAAACCATTGCAAATGCCAAGAACTTTGCCGCCGTGATTTGCAAACTCAATAACAGCTTTCATAATAGGAGAAAATTTAGCAATGGCAGCACTTCTTAAGTAATCTCCATAACTAAAACCACCAGGAAGAACGACTAAATCGGTTCCCTCTGGTAGCTTCTCTTCTTTATGAAAAACAAGGACAACCTTTTGTCCCAGTTTTTCAAAAGCATATTTAGTATCGATTTCGCAGTTTGTTCCTGGAAATACGGCGACAGCAACTAGCATGTTGGAAACTCAATCGTATAGTCATCAATAACGGTATTGGCTAAAAGCTCTTCACACATAATTTTGACTCTCTTTTCAGCACTTGCTTTATCACTTTGTTCAATATCAAGAATAATTTGTTTTCCTATACGTACATCATTTACTTCATCAAATTTTAAAGAAGAGAGTGCATGATGAACTGCTTTACCTTGTGGATCTAAAACGCCATTCTTGAGTTGAATATTGACAATAACTTTCATAGTATACTTTTTCCTTTGATTTTAGTGCGACAAGATACGTTTTAAGACCTCTTCGTAAGCAACTTTTACATCACCTATCCCTTGTCTAAATCTGTCTTTATCAAGCTTTTCATTAGTATCCATATCCCAAAAACGGCAGCTATCAGGGCTAATTTCATCAGAAAGAAGGATATTACCGTCTTTATCAACACCAAATTCAACTTTAAAGTCAACGAGTTTGAGTTTACGCTCAGCAAAAAAGCTTTTCATAATAGAGTTGATTTCGCGACCAAGACGTTTGAGCTCTTCAAGGTCTGATTCACTTTTAACCAAATTAAGAAGTAAGCAGTGCTCATCATTGATGATAGGGTCACCAAGAGCATCATCTTTATAATAAAATTCTACGAGTGTAAAAGGAAGAACCGTACCATCTTTAATCGCAAGACGTTTTGCCAAAGAGCCTGTTGCTATATTTCTAACAACGACTTCAATAGGAATAATTTTAACTCTTTTAATCAGTTGCTCTGTATCATTAAGTGTTTTGACCAAATGTGTTTTAATACCGTGTTTTTCAAGAAGGTGAAATAGTTGTGTACTAATTTTACAATTCAGTGCGCCTTTTCCTGCTTCATTGCCTCTTTTTTCTGCATTAAATGCTGTCAAATCATCTTTAAACTCTGAAATTAAAAGATTCTCATCATCTGTTAAAAAAAGTTTTTTACCTTTACCTTCGTATAACATTTCACCTTTGTTCACTGATTGCTCCTCAATTATTTTTTAATAGAAAGTACTTTGATCGTATCAACAGCACTTTTTAGTTGTAGGTCTTTGAAAAGATTTTCTTGACTTACTATCTCTTTATCTGCTTTCGTTTGATCTTTTGTTTTGGTTTTTGGTTTCTCTTTTGTCTCTGCCGTTTTATTATCATCTACTTTTTTAAGTTCACTCTCTAAATGTTTTTTAAGATCTTTCTCTTTAAGGGATTGTTCATTACTTTTATGCGGCACATCACCAGGATAAACAGTAATATCAGGAATAACACCTTCTGCTTGGATTGTGCGACCACTTGGAAGGTAGTAACGGGCAATGGTTAAACGAATTGCTTCATTATCAACGACAGGAAGAACCGCTTGAACACTTCCTTTACCAAAAGTTTTTTCACCAATGATGATGGCACGTTTATGATCTTGAAGGGATCCACTTACAATTTCACTTGCACTGGCACTACCGCCGTTGACGAGAACGACAAGAGGAGTTTTTGTATTGCTACCCGCTTTAGTAGCGCGATACTCTGCATTTTCTGATTCAACACGACCTTTTTGAGAAACAATAATCCCTTCATCAACAAAAAGATCCACAAGACCTACGGCCTGATTTAAAAGTCCACCAGGATTGTTTCTAAGATCAAGAATAATACCTTTAGTGTTTTTGTTTTTATTCAAGGCTTCTTGTACGTCACCTACAATGTTCTTATCAAAGTTTACAACGCGTACATAGAGAATATTTTCATTTTCAATTGTTTTAGAATAGACTGATTCGATTTTGATAATATCACGCACAATAGCGATAGTAAGAGGTTTGCTCTCACCTTCTCGCACTAATGTAAGCTCAATACCAGTACCAGGTTTACCGCGCATAATATTGACGGCTTCATCAATCGTCATATTTAGAGTTGCTTGTTTATTGATTTTAAGGATGATGTCGCCTGCTTTAACGCCCGCTTTATCAGCTGGTGTGCCTTCCATTGGGGCAATAACGGTTAGTGCACCATCTTTTTGACCAACGGTAATTCCAAGTCCACCAAATTCACCATCGGTTTGGATTTTAAGGTCTTTAAAATGTTTTTCATCGAGGTAAGAAGAGTGAGCATCGAGGTTTGTTAAAAGTCCTTCAATAGACTTTTTAATGATGTCATCAATTTTGATGTCATCAACATAATATTTTTCAATTGTCGCTACAACGCGTGTAAACTTTGCTAAAGAGGCAAGACGACTTTTTTCGCCTTCAGCATTGTCAGCCGCAAAGAGAGTTGAAGAAAACAGGGTGGCAATACCCAAAAACGTGGCAAAAAAGCCAACGGTAGCAAATGGTAAGTGTTTCATAGCGTGTGTATGCTCCTAGCATGATATGCATATTATTTGTGATGAAGATTATAGTGGAGTTTCCCTAAATTTTGTATGAATGCACGGATGCAATTGTAAATATTTTAAGTAGTTTTAGGCTTTGAAATATAGTATTCGTTGAATAAAAGTAATACCATGCTACTAAATAAACTTGACATCAATAGACTAAAGTTGTAAAATTATAAAAATACTATAACACCTTAGGAGGCACTTAATGGACTCACTTTTTGATCAATTAACCAATCAAATGCGAGAAGCAATTGAGAGCGCTATTAGCCTTGCACTGCATTCAAAAAATTCTGAAGCAACCCCTTTACATGTAACATGGGGGCTCATTACGAATTCAGCTTCTATTCTCAATCAGGTTTTCAATAAAATGAATATTGATAAGAGTGCTATAGAGCTTGAAGTAAAGAGCGAAGTTCAAAAACTTCCCACAGCATCCCATGTAACAAAAGAAAGTATCTCAGTTTCTCGTAGTCTTGTTGAAACATTACAAAAAGCCGAAGGTTTAATGAAACAAAAAGGCGACAGCTATCTTTCCGTGGATACATGGTTACTTGCGAATATCGACAGTGATCCACTCAAAAAGATTTTAGGTAAATACCTTGATCTTTTACAGTTTAAGAAAAACCTTGAAGCGCTGCGTGGTGGCAAGAAAATTGATAAGCAAAGTAGTGATGAAAATCTTGAATCGCTTGATAAATATGGTATTAATTTAACGAAACTTGCCGCTGAGGGGAAACTCAATCCTGTGATTGGACGGGATGAAGAGATCCATCGTATGATGCAGATTTTAATTCGTAAAACTAAAAATAACCCGATTTTAATTGGGGAACCAGGAACAGGTAAAACAGCGATTGCTGAAGGTCTAGCGCTTAAAATTTCTCACAATGATGTGCCTTTAAGCCTTCAAAATAAAAGCGTGATTGCTTTAGATATGAGCGCACTCATTGCGGGTGCAAAGTACCGTGGTGAGTTTGAAGACAGGCTCAAAGCTGTTATTGATGAAGTGAAGAAAAGTGGCAATATTATTCTCTTTATTGATGAAATTCATACCATTGTAGGTGCGGGTGCGAGTGAAGGCAGTATGGATGCTGCAAACATTTTAAAGCCAGCTCTAGCACGTGGCGAACTTCATACGATTGGGGCAACAACGCTGAAAGAGTACCGCAAATATTTTGAAAAAGATGTGGCTTTACAACGTCGTTTTCAACCTGTCACGGTCAATGAACCTAGCATCAATGAGGCATTGCAAATTTTACGAGGCATCAAAGAGAGCTTGGAAGCGCACCATCATGTCACGATTATGGATTCTGCGTTAGTGGCAGCTGCAAAGCTTAGTTCTCGTTACATTAGTGACCGTTATTTACCTGATAAAGCGATTGACCTTATTGATGAAGCGGCGGCCGAACTTAAAATGCAAATTGAGAGTGAGCCAACGGAGCTCAGTCGTATTAAACGTCTGATGAGTACGTTGATGGTTGAAAAAGAAGCGCTTTTAATGGAAAAAAACAAGAAAAATGAAGAGCGCATTGGTATGATTGAAAAAGAGCTATGCGATGCCAAAGAGAAACGTAGTTCGCTTGAAATTCAATTTGAAACGGAAAAAAGTGTTTTTAATGACATTGCTTCCATTAAAACAAAATCCGAAGCATTGCGTCGTGAGGCAGAAAATGCTAAAAAGAACAGTGATTTTAACAAAGCTGCTGAAATTGAGTATGGTAAATTGCCGGAGCTTCTCAAACAAGAAGAGGAGCTTAAAGCCAGATGGGAAAAGATGGTAGAGAACGGGACATTGTTGAAAAACAGTGTGGATGAAGAGATGATTGCAACCATTGTGAGCAAATGGACGGGTATTCCGGTGAACAAAATGCTTCAAGGCGAAAAAGCTAAGGTTTTAGCAGTTGAAGAGCATCTTAAAAAAGAGGTTGTAGGGCAAGATGCAGCCATTCATGCGATTGGGCGCGCTATTAAGCGCAATAAAGCGGGTCTTAGTGAGCAAAATAAACCCATCGGTAGCTTCCTCTTTTTAGGGCCAACGGGTGTGGGTAAAACGCAAAGTGCTAAGGCGCTGGCAAACTTCTTGTTTGATACCACCAAAGCGCTCATTCGTTTTGATATGAGCGAATACATGGAAAAACACTCGGTCAGTCGTTTGGTCGGTGCACCTCCAGGCTATGTTGGGTATGATGAAGGCGGACAACTCACTGAAGCTGTACGTAGAAAACCGTACAGTGTCGTTCTTTTTGATGAGATTGAAAAAGCGCATCCCGATGTCTTTAATATCTTGCTTCAAGTGCTGGATGAAGGTCGGTTGACGGACAACAAAGGTATTACGGTTGATTTTAAAAACACGATTATCATACTAACGTCGAACATCGCTAGCGATAAAATTATGGCGTATGAGGGTGAAAAACGTACCGAAGAGGTCATGAAAGAGTTACGTGCACATTTCAAACCTGAGTTTTTGAACCGTTTGGATGACATTATTATCTTCAATCCTTTAACAGAAGATGGATTACGCGAGATCGTGAGTATTATGTTTAAAGAGATTGAAATCAAACTTGCCGCCAAAGAGATTAAAGCTGAGCTTACTGTTGCGGCAAAAGCTCTGATTGCCGAGGCTGGATTTGACCCCGTTTATGGTGCTCGTCCACTTAAACGCGCACTCTATGAACTCGTGGAAGATAAACTAGCGGAGCTTATTTTGGAAGAGAAGTTGCACGAAGGCGAGAGCATTGTCATTGATGCAAAAAATGGTGAAATCGTAATAAAACAACACTAAGCTTCAACACTTCTTACATGTAAATCTTTTTACATGTAAGAAGTTACTGACAATCTTTTTCTTGAATGGAAAATTTAAACAGTTCTGCATTATTCATATCGTAAAAAACATAGATAAAAACTGCCCCTTTTTTCAGAAGTGAACGTGTTTCATAATCGCTACATAAATAGCTTTTATTGTTATCGAATGTCGTTTTAATGAGCGTGCCTTTATCGGCTTTCAGAATCGTTTTGACGTGTTCATTAGCAGAATTGATGCGGTTTCGGTATTCAATGGCATTGTTAACACTGACGATGTCAACCAGCGTTGTGTAGTCATCTAACATCATAGGCAGATGTTCTTTCGTGCCATCTTTGATAATGGAAAGAATTTTTGGGATATCTTCTTCTTTTATTTCATCTAAGTCGTTTGAATCCTCAGCGACAAGTTTTGAGATAAGTGCTAAAATAATCAATAATCTTTTCATATCATTCCTTTGTCGGAATTTTACAATAAAATCATTAAGTTAGATGCCAATTTTTGAAAGGAAATGCAAATTTTATGAGTTATTTAGAGTGGTTTGAAACACATGCTAACAAACATCATCGCATTGTTCAAAAATTGGGTGCACAAAAGTATACGAAAGAGATGATTATTGATTATTTTCTTTTCGATAATATGGTTGAAAACGAGCCTGATTTTTGTCTTTTGTATGCTAACAAACAAAAATGTCATGATATGAAAGCACTCAATTGTTATTTATGTGCTTGCCCTAATTTTCGTTTTAATGATGCAGGGTTAAGAGTGGAAGAGGGTGTTACATGTAAAAGTGAATGTTCGATTGGTTCTAAAAAAAGTGGGGTGTTTGTGTATGAAAACGTGGCGCATTTAGATTGTTCGGCGTGCATCGTGCCTCACACCAAAGCGTATATAAATAAACACTTTGATGCGGAGTGGAAAAAGATAATGCAAAAATGTTTGGTTACATCTCTAAAGGCAGAGAACTCACAACAATGCCATCGCGATCCGCATAAAGATAATCCCCTTCATTAAAGCGAATACCTCCAAAATTTACCGTTACATGTAAAGACCCTTCACATACTTCCATCGTCTTTTTTGGGCACGTTCCAAGTGCAAAAAGCCCTACATCAATCTCTTTGGTATTTTTAGTATCACGCACATAACCATTGATAACAATTCCAGCCCAATTATTTTCATAAGCAAATTTCATAAGGTTGTCGCCGACAACAGCGGTATATATTGCATCAACATCTACCACAGCAATTTGGCCATAACCTTCACTTTTAAGTAGCTCAATGAGTGTTTTGTTACTGCCTGAGAGTTTTACCGTAACAATTTGTCCCATAATACGTTTAGCACCACCATACGATTTCATTATAGGTTCAAGCACTTGGGTATATTCTGGGAACTTATCGCAAAGATCTGCCGTGTAAAATTTCATAGTGACTCCTTATTTATTTGAATAGGTGTATTAAATTTTGTTGATTGGAAATAATCGATTGTTTAGGCGTGGTAAAATCCACTTTTTCTTTATGACATGTTCCACAGGTTTTGAGTTCTTGATGGGCATTTACATCTTTTTGCGCATAGACTTTTTCTTGTGAATGGCAATCAAAACAATCTCTGCCGCATTGACCATTTTTGGATGGCTGATTGTGACAGGTGATACATTCATTTAATATGGCATGATTTTGGTCGTTGATGTAAGGTCTAAGCTTAGAATGACACTCTAAACAACTTCCACCACAGGCAACTAACAAGCTCTGTAAGCTCATAATGAGAAGAATAAGAAACAAAAAGGCTTTTTTTGACATGGACTCACTTTAGAAAATTTGTGTTAATTATACCTTTACAAAGGTTAAGATAGAATGCAACATTATTAAATTTTTAGGTCAGTCCATGAAAGTAGTCACAGGTGTAGTGGGTAATGACATCCATGTAGTCGCAAACAGACTCATTGATATATCATTACAAGCGAGAGGTTTTGAGGTATTTAACTTAGGGGTCAATACTTCATTAGAAGAGTTTATTGACGCTGTTGTTGAAACAGATGCAGACATTTTACTCATCTCTTCGCTCAATGGTGAAGCAGAAGGATGGTGTCGAGATTTACAATTTTTACGCTCAGAGTACGACCTTCGAGATGTCATTTTTGTGATTGGTGGTAACCTTGCTGTGGGTGAAGCGGCACAAAGTGATATTGTTCCCAAATACAAATCCTATGGATTTGATCTTGTTTTTCATCAAATTGATCTCAATACAGGGCTTGATGAGATAGAACGTTTTGTAAAGGAGCGAGCATGAGTTTACTCCAAAAAGAGCGTGATGTCATCACCCGCAATGAATACGCCGATAGTTTTGATTTTGATGAGATTGAGGATTTCATTTGCAATGCGAATAAAGAGATGTTTATCTCGCATCATTTTAAAAAACGTGACAGACTATTAGTGCAACCTCGTGGTGGTTTTCCGACCTACAAAAAGATGTTTGAACTCTATGAAGAGTTTATGAAAGCGGACATTGATGTTCTCCCTCTTACCATTGATAGTAACACCAGACTCAACGACTACGCGATGGCCAAAAAGATGCTCACTCTCTCCGAAGAAAACGAGATGGATATGCTCAACGGCTACCCACTGGTCAATCACGGTTACCGTACGACTCGAAAGATGATGACCCATTTTAACAAACCTGTCAGTCTTCGTCATGGCACACCCGATGCGAGGCTTTTAGTGGAAACAGCATTGGCTTCGGGCATCTTTGAGATCGAAGGTGGACCGATTACGTACATGCTTCCGTACTCAAAGAATTTTCCGCTTGATAAGGCCTTTTTGTATTGGAAATATGTTGACAAAGTCTGTGCACTGTACTCGACGCTGAATGAGCCTATCAACCGTGAGTCTTTTGGTCCTCTTACTGCGACACTTGTTCCGCCGTGCATTGTCATCGTTATTCAACTCATCGAGATGCTCCTTTCTATCGAAGAGGGTGTAAAATCATTTTCGGTCAGTTTCTCCCAAAATGGCTCGATGATGCAAGACATCGTCACCTCGCATGTTTTGAAAAAACTAGCCCGTGAATATGCGGATATGTTTGGAGGAAGCGATGCCATCATCAATCTTGTGTACCACCAATGGATGGGCGCATTTCCACGCGATAAAAACCTCTCTGATTCGCTTATCAACACCAATACCGTCATTGCAGCGATGGTCAGAGCCGATAAAATCATCATCAAAACTCGCGATGAGGCCTTTGGAATTCCAACTATGCAGTGCAATGCCCAATCGGTTGCTAACACCAAATACACCCTTCGCACGCTCAAAGGTCTACCTGTTGTGCATGACGCAGAGGAAGAAGAGAATTTGGAATTGGAAGTGCGCGCCATTATGGACGCGGTCTTTAATGATTCTGCGGATACTTTGTGGCGTAAAGTATTCAACACCATTAAAAATGGTTTGATTGATGTTCCTTTTTCACCGCACATTATCAATCACAATGAAGTGATTACGATTCGTGATCAAGAGGGGAATATTCGCATTATCGAAAAAGGGAAACTGCCACTACCGGATCGCTGTTTTGCATATGAAAAATCAAAGGTCAATTTACCTGAAAGTAAAACTGAAGTCATCAATAAAATTATCCATGATATAGGGGCGATGCTATGAGTAAACTTCTCATCGACGTAGGAAGTACCTACTTTAAAGTTTGCCAAGAAAGCGGGATCAGCCAGTATTTTAGGGATTTCAAGAAAGATATTTACGATGATTTGATCACTAAGTGCGGCAACATTTTTGCAAACTATCAAAAAGAAGATATTTTTATCTGTTCTTCCGCCAATGGTGGCTTAAGTACGCTTATCATCGGACTTACTAACTCCTTTAGTTTGAAGTTTGCTAAAAACATAGCGTTTAATTCAGGCATTAACATTATCGACACTATTTTGTACAGTAAAATTGAAGAGAGTAAGGCCCCTAGTGAACTCATTGATGTGGTTATTATTGTCGGTGGAATTGATGGTATTGGCAATGTATTTGATGAAAAACTGTTTGCCTACCTCAAAAACGTTCAGTATAGCAATATTGTTTATGTTGGAACCAAACAAGACGCATCATTGCTAAGCGAACAAATTCCTCAACTTAAAGTGCTTGGAAACATTATCACTGAAAAGTTACATGTAAACGGTGGCGAGCTGAAAGAGTACCTTACAAACCTCTACCAAGCCGACATTGTGGGTAAAGAAGATATCAAACATCTCTATGAAATTACCGCCAATCAAATCTACTCAACACCGTACATTGTAAATCGCTCTTTACCGCTGATTGATGCAAACTTTGAAGTGGTTAATCCGTTCATTGTCGTTGACATTGGTGGCGCGACAACAGACATCCATTACAGTCGCGATTTAGTACGCGATAACATTGTGAGTGAAAGTGGTTATGATCGTTTGGTTTTTAAAAAATTGGGTGTCTTTAAGTCGCGCGAAACACTTATTTTTGCGGCGAAAAACAACGAATTTGTGTATGAGTTGTTAGCCTATCTGAATGTGACAGAGAATATTTTGGAAGAGGAGAGTGAGAAAGCATTGCGTGTTTTGATGCAACTTTCTATCTTTTTGGTACTTTACAAGGTTTCAAGACTGCATCCTTTGTATGTGACACTGCAGTTAGAACTTCTAAAAACGATTGTTTTAACGGGAGGCATTACCAAAGTGCTCTCTTATGAAGAGGTCGAGACCATTATTCAATTTTTCTATAAAAAAGTAATGAATTTACATGCTATCCCCAATATTGTCATGGATTATAATTATGCAATCTGGACGTTGGGAATGGAAAACAACGAATCAAAGGAGTCCAAATGTCTATAAACTGTATTCGTGCACTCATTGAAAAAGCTTCTCTTACGTGTCCTGATAAAGTTGCCATTATTGATTGTGCTAAAAAATTAACGTATGCAGATCTGTTTCGTAAGGTCAATCAAATTGCGCGTTATATCAGTGAGCTTGAGTTGCCTAGTGGTTCACGTATTGGTATTTATTCGCACAAAAGCAGCGAGCAGATTATTGCGATTCTAGCACTTCTCTCAACGGAGCATATTTTTGTTCCTATCTCACGTCTACTAAAACCTGAGCAAGTAGAACATATCATCAATGATTGCAGTATTGCATGTATTATTACCGATAAATCAAAGATTAAGAGCATTGATGAGATTAATTTTCAAGGTAAAATCATTACCTACGAGGCGAGTGAGCGCGACATTGTCTCATTTGAAGAAATTTATAAATGTTGCAGCGATACCTTTACATGTAATATCGGTGATTATCAAAATGCAGCCATTACCTACAGTTTTGGACTCACTGGGTTTCCTCGTGGTATTGTTATAACGCATCGAAATCTCATTGACAGTGCAAGGGTCGCTTCAAATTACTTGGAACTTCAAGAGTGTGATGTTATCTCTGGTACATTGCCTTTTATTTTAGATTACGGCCTTAACCAGCTGTTTTGTTCTATTTATAACCATGCAACATTAGCGCTACACTCCCTTGCTCTTCCAGCAGATTTCTTTAATCATCTTATCAATGATAATGTCACAGTTTTACCGATTATGCCTCCTCATATTGCGCAGATGTTCGAAAGTGATCCTAAACGTATTCCTAATGCGAAGCTTTTGGGAAATGTACGTATTGTGACCTCTTCAGGGGGAAAAATTACCCCTAAAATGATTGCGGATATCGAAGAGCGTTACCCCAATGCTAAGTTTTATTCGATGCATGGGCTTACTGAAGCCTTTCGCTCCACCTATCTTGACCCTGCACAACTCAAAATTCGCCCCAATTCCATTGGCAAGCCAATCCCTGGAGTGGAAATTCATGTCATCAATGAAGAAGGCTTGGAGTGCAAACCACGTGAAATTGGTGAATTGATTCATCGTGGTGGGTATATTTACAAGGGATATTGGAAATCAAAAGAAGATACGCAAAAACGTTATAAAAGCATTACTATCTTGGATAAAGTGGTCAATTTAGAAGGTGATCTGACCGATGAAATCGTCGTTGCAAGCGGTGATTTTGTGTACAGAGATGAAGAGGGTTACCTTTACTTTGTCTCTCGCAAGGATGACATGATCAAAGTGAGTGGTTTTAGAATCAGTCCGTATGAAATTGAAAGCGTGGTTCACGATAAATTGCCTCAAATTAGCCAATGTGCTGTTTTTTCCATCGAAAATGAAAAAACAGAAGAAGAGATAGTGATGGTATACAGTGCATCACGTGAAATTTCTAAAAATGAGATTTTATTTGAGCTTAAAAAACATCTACCAAATCACATGATACCTTCCATCATTGTTTATAAAGAGAAGCTTCCACAAACCAGTCCAAGTGAAGCAAAAATTGACAAGGAAGTTTTGAAAAAAATGGTTATGGAGTTGCACTAAAGGCTTACATGTAAAGCGATGCTTAATCGAAGCTCATGCAATTTTAAGTAAAGCTAAGGTAAAATCCGTACCTTAAATTATTTTTTATTAAAGGAAATTTTGATGAAAAGAACGTATCAGCCACATAGTACCCCTAAAAAGCGTACACATGGTTTCAGACTTAGAATGAAAACTAAGGGTGGACGTAAAGTTATTGCAGCACGTCGTGCTAAAGGTAGAAGCAGATTGGCCGCTTAAAAGATTATGAAACTCTCAAGGCGACGAGAGAGTATTCATACGTTTATAACCATGCAAAAAAATGGCATTATGAAGGTGCCTTAGTCTTTTACAATAACGATACAACAAAAAGAGTTGGCTTTACGGCAAGTAAAAAAGTCGGTAATGCTATCAAGCGAAATTTAGCCAAAAGACGATTTAGGGCTATATTTTTAGAAATTCAACACACTTTACATGATGGCGTGTATGTTTTTGTAGCAAAAGAGAAGATTAATCACATATCGTATGATGCTTTGAAAAAAGGGATTATATGGTCTTTGAAAAAATTAAACTGTGTTAAAGAATGAAGTCTTTAGCATTGTTGTTGATAAAGCTTTATCAGAAGTTTTTTACACTGATTGGCTATGGAAGTTGTAGGTATTATCCGACATGTTCGCAATATGCCAAAGAGCAGCTTCTACACAATAGTTTTTTAAAAGCTATCTTTTACAGTTTTATACGCATTTTGAGATGCAATCAGCTTTTTGCTGGAGGAATCGACTATCCAGTCGTGACTAAAAAATTTGTATCTCCTCTTCCTCTTTCTCTCAAACAACCATGCACTCATCGTATCACTTTTTGGTTTGTACCAAAAGATATGCAAAGTTTTTACGTGGTAAAATCTTTTAAAACAACGAAATAAAGGGAATCTCGTGACAGATAAACTCACTCCGCAGATGCGCATTATTATTGCCACTGTATTATCATTTTTATTTTTTGCTCTGTATGATCATTTTTTTATCCCCAAAAATCCTCCGCTTACTGAAACCACAACACTTGAACAAAATGCAACGCCATCATCAACCACTAGTGCACCTGCTGACGTAAAGTCTGTGAGTAGTGTAGATGTTGCTGGAACTCCTAAGAGTTCATCCAATGTAGGTGAAATTATTACAACAATTAAAGCGGCTGGCTACGAAGTTCAGATCGACAGACTTGGCAGAATTGCAAAGTTTTATCTTGAAGAGGCCAAATATAAAGATGACAAGGGTGAGCGTTTTCAGCTTATCGATGCTTCTCAATCTCTTTTACCCCTTGAAATTCGATTTAGTGATAAAGCCATCAATGAAGATGCTTTTGTTATGTCTTACAGCGCTGACAAAGATAAAATTGATGTCAGTGAAAATGGTAGTAGCGTTGTTTTAACGCAGACTCTCAGCAATGTTGTTGTCACCAAAACCATTACCTTCTTTCCTTCAGGTAAATATGATTTACATGTAAAGCTTTCAACGCCTAAAGAATATTTTCTTTCTCCCGGTGTTAGACCTAGTATAGCGGTTGATAGTTACACCTTTCATGGTGCGTTAATTAAAAAATCTGATGGTAGTATTAAAACGATCGCAGATGGCGATGCTAAAAATGATGATCACTTCGCAAATGCAAAAATTGTAGCTGGGGCGGATAAATACTACACCACATTTTTTTATGAGCTGGGTAAAGGTTTAGAGAGCGTTGTTTCTGTTGGTCAAAATAAAAATCCACTTTTATTCGTTAAAGGTGAAGAAGATTTTAAACTGAGTGGTTACATTGGACCTAAAGAGCATGTAAAACTCAAAGCGATTAGTCCTGAGCTTACAGATGTGATTGAATATGGTTTCTTTACGTTTATTTCTAAACCACTGTTTGCACTTCTTGCTTTCTTGCATGGTATTTTTGGTAACTGGGGTTGGGCGATTGTTGCTATGACCATCACCGTTCGTTTAGTGCTTTATCCTTTGACATACAAAGGTATGGTTTCGATGAACAAGCTTAAAGAGCTTGCACCAAAAGTAAAAGAGTTGCAGAAAAAATACGCGGATGATAAGCAGAAGCTTAATACGCATATGATGGAACTTTACAAGAAAAACGGTGCGAATCCAATGGGTGGATGTTTGCCAATTGTCTTGCAAATTCCTGTTTTCTTCGCCGTATATCGTGTTCTTCAAAATGCAATTGAGCTTAAAGGTGCACCATGGATTTTTTGGGTGCAAGATCTAGCGATTAAAGATCCTTATTTTATTTTGCCGGTGGCAATGGGTATCACGATGTTCTTACATCAACGTATTACGCCAACAACCTTTACCGATCCAATGCAAGAGAAAATTATGAAGTTTTTACCACTTATCTTTACTTTTTTCTTTGTAACTTTCCCTGCAGGTTTAACACTTTACTGGTTTACCAACAACGTAGCATCTATCGTACAACAGTTTTATGTCAATAAACTTTTCGCAAAAAAACATGAAGAGCAAAAGGTCGAGAAATGATCAAAGTAGAAGCAGCAACACTCCAAGAAGCTTACTCCAAAGCCGCGAGTGAGTTGTCTTGTTCGGTCGTAGATTTAGATATTAATATTGTTCAAAATGGTTCAAGTGGATTTCTTGGGCTTTTTAAAAAAAGTGCCATTATTGAAGTGCAACGTAAAGGCACTAAACCTGTGAGAGAAGAACGCGATCGCAAAGAATTTGTTCCTCACCGTAATGAAGAGAGTAGTAGCAATAACGAAGCTGATTCATCTTTTAATGATGAGAGAAGAGACCGTAATAGGCGTAACAAAAATAGACGCAATAAAGGCAAAAAAGAGTTTCCACGAAGTGAGGCTGGTGAGAAAAAAATTGAATCAGAAACTGCTATTGTTGTTCCATCAAAAGAGACAACAGCTCCTACTCTTGAGCCTAAAGTCGAAGTTGTCAAAACGTCTGTTAAAGAGCCAAGACATACTATCGTTTCTACTGCAATTGACCAAAACTTTCATCATGAAAAACGAGAAATTAATGATGTAATTGATGAAGTTCGTATGCAGATTAAAAATCTCTTCAAGTACAGTTGTTTTACACTTGAAAGTCCTATTATTTCAAAATACAGTGATGATACAATTTTGATTGAATTTAGTGGTGAAGATGCAGCGTTGCTCATCGGTAAAGAAGGGTATCGTTATAAAGCACTTTCATATTTGCTCTATAACTGGATCAATCTTAAATATGGACTGAATATTCGTCTTGAAATTGCAGAATTTTTGAAGAACCAAGAAGAGATGATTGATAAATACCTTGCCCCAGTTATTGAGCGTATTCGAAACAGTGGTAAAGGACAAACAAAAATTTTAGATGGTGTTCTTATCAAAATTGCCCTTGAAGCACTTCGTGCTCAGTTCCCTGAAAAATATGTCGGTATTAAATCAGGAAAAGATGGCGGAAAATTTATTGTTGTCAATGATTTCAATAGGAAAACCGCATAGATACTATTGCTGCTATTGCCACAAGTGCAGGGATTGGTTCCATCGCGATTGTTCGTGTCAGTGGTCCCAATGCCCTTGCGTTGGCTCAAAAACTTTCTCACAAAAAAACCTTTGATCCACGCCTTGCCACACTAACATTTTTGCACGATTATTTGGGTGATGCTATTGACCAAGCCATTGTGATTTATTTTAAAGCACCTCACAGCTTTACTGCTGAAGATGTGGTTGAATTTCAATGCCATGGTGGTAGTGTTGTTGCAGGGATTGTTTTAGAAGCGCTTATCCATCATGGTGCACGACTTGCCAATCCGGGTGAATTCTCCAAACGCGCTTTTTTAAATGGCAGAATTGACCTCTCTGAAGCAGAAGCTATTGCTGCGCTTATTGAGACAAAAAGTGTGGATGCTGCTAAAATGCTTACTCGCCAACTCAAAGGTGAACTTCGAGATTTTGTTTTACATGTCAGAGAATTATTGATTGAAATTCTTGCTTTTGTTGAAGTGAATATTGACTATGCCGAAGAAGATTTGCCTCTGAATATGATCGAAAATATCAGAGTGAAGTTAGATATACTTGCTAAAGAGCTTTTAAAAACCTATGAGAGTAGTAAACGCCGGCAAGGACTGATGCAAGGCTTTAAGATCGCTATCGTAGGTAAACCCAATGTCGGCAAAAGTTCACTGCTAAATACTCTTCTTAGTTATGATCGTGCCATCATTAGCGACATCGCTGGGACAACACGTGATACGATTGAAGAAGAACTGCGCATTGGCACACATTTAGTGCGTATTGTAGATACTGCAGGCATCAGACAAGCGCATGATGTGATTGAAAAAATAGGAATTGAGCGTTCTATCGCGGCTATTGAAGAATCTGAGATTGTCATTGCTCTATTTGATAACAGTATGCCATGTGATAACGAAGATAAAGAGATACTAGCATTACTTCAAAATTATGCAGAGTCAAAACAAATTTTAATGGTTCTCAATAAAATTGATTTGCCAAATCACTTTGAGACTCAACATTTAGGACCAGATTTCATAGCGCTTTCATGTCAAAGTGACAGCTATAAGCTTACTCAAAAACTCGAAATACTTTTAGATCAAACAACAACCGATGACAGCATAATGCTTACGTCTGCACGCCAAATTGAAGCTGTTAAAAAAGCCTATGAAAATGTTCTAAACTCTTATAAACTACTGGGAGAAGGGGAGCTTGAGCTCTTTGCTTTTCATATCAATGAAGCCATTCATAGTATATCATCGATCACAACTGCCTTTGAACGTGATGAGATTTTGGAAAAGATGTTTAGCAGTTTTTGCCTTGGCAAGTAAACATTATTTATAAACTATTTACCTCAATATGTTAGTATAAAAATACTATCAGAAAGGGGATTTTATGTTTACAACGATAGAAGAGTTCATTAAAAAAGAGTCTTCTTCGGGAGTTATCTTAATCATCGTAACACTCCTCGCTCTTTTGTGTCAAAATAGCTTTTTAACAGATTTTTACACTCATTTTCTTCATACACCTGTTCAAATAAGTATAGGTTCTTTTGGTATTGTTAAACCATTATTACTATGGGTCAATGATGGATTGATGGCTATTTTCTTTTTTCTTGTTGGGCTTGAAATTAAACGAGAAGTTCTTGAAGGCGAGCTCTCTTCTAGGCGTCAAATAGCATTACCAGCTATTGCAGCTCTTGGCGGTATGATCATGCCTGCTCTTCTTTTTACTTTTTTTAATCATGCAGATTCTTTTTCTATGAAAGGTTGGGCTATTCCTACCGCTACGGATATTGCTTTTGCATTAGGGATTCTTTCACTTTTAGGCTCTCGTATTCCTACTTCTTTAAAGATCTTTTTAATGGCTCTGGCTATTATTGATGATCTTGGGGCTATTGTTATCATTGCGTTATTTTATACCAGTGATTTATCATTAGTATCCATTATTGTAGCTTTATGTGCTATTATTATATTAACAACGATGAATTATCTACGCGTTGTCAAAAAAGCTGCTTATATCTTAATTGGGATTATTCTGTGGGTGAGTGTATTAAAATCTGGTGTTCATGCGACCATTGCAGGTGTTTTACTCGCCTTTTGTATTCCTCTTTATTCTCACACTAAAGAGGGTAAACGTTTTTCAATGCTCAAGGAGATGGAACATGGTCTTCACTCTTGGGTTGCCTTTATTATTCTTCCACTGTTTGCTTTTGTAAACGCAGGTGTTGATCTTAAAGATGTGTCACTAGGTGCACTCTTCTCAGATGTTTCCTTAGGTATTATGCTCGGTCTTTTTTTAGGTAAGCAGTTAGGTGTTTTTGGTTTAAGTGTATTGGCGATTAAATGTGGATTAGCTTCTTTGCCAAGTGGTAGCAGTTTTAAACAGCTTTATGGTATTGCAATTCTTACAGGTATTGGTTTTACCATGAGTCTTTTTGTCAATACGTTAGCCTATAATGATACTGATTTGTTTCATTATGCTGATAAATTAGCGATTTTATTGGGCTCTTTTCTCTCTGGACTTGTTGGATATTTATTTTTAAAAAGTATTCCCAAATCTTTATAACACCAATCTAAGTTATAATTGATTACAATCTTTGACTGACTCTGAACATTAAAAAAGGAGCCGCTAAGTGAGACAACTTAATTTAACTAAACGCCTTTTTTGGATAGTGGCTTTTTTAGTTTTATGTGCCAATGCCTTTGTCATCACTTATTTATATCAGCAAGCCGAAGATCTAGCAAAAATTCGTGCCTATTCCAAAGCCAAGACGCTTCAAGACTACTTTATGGCAATGCGTTTAGTCTATCATCAGCAATTTTTAGAGAGTGGCATTGATCTCAATGACTCTACAATAGGTTTCCTTCCCGCTCATGCTTCAACCCATATCAGTGATGAGTTTTTGAAGCGTTCTATGCAAGGAATTACGATTCACAATGTTTCTGATCGTCCACGCAATCCCGTTAATCAAGCCGATGATCGCGAAATGAAGGCAATTACGTACTTTAACCAAAACCCTGATCAAAATGAAACAATTGAACTGGTTAACAAAGGGGGAAAAGAGTTTTTCTTTTTTGCTTCTCCTTTGCGTATACAGGCATATTGTTTAGTTTGCCATGGAGAAAAAAATGAAGTTTTACCTTATATTGCTAAACGTTATAATAATGCATATGGCTATAAATTAGGTGAAGTACGAGGTTTAACCAGCATTAAAATTCCTAAAAAGACTTTATTTGATGATGTCATAGGGCTTTTTTGGAAAGAAACTATATTTAGCTCAATGGTAGTGATTGGTTTATTGATTTTGATGTATATGGCAATTCGAGAGTTGACTAAGCGTGATGTTGAACAGAAAAAAGAACTTGAAACATTGGTGTTGCAGCGAACTAAAATGCTTACTCAAAAAAGTATTGAGCTTGAAAAATCGTATGCTCAACAAAAACACCTTTACGCAGTTCTTCGTACGGTTGCTGATAGTAATCAAATTTTAATTACGACTCAAACATTAGAAGAGTTGTTATCTGAAACAGCGAAATGTCTTTTTGCAAATAAATCTTTTGCCCATGTCAAGATTTCACTCTATGAAAATGGAGCTTTACATGTAAAAGAGTCTTTTGGTTTTGATGAAGAACACGATATCAATCCAATCGAAAAAGAAATTTTTGCACAAGGAGGATTTCGTATTCTTACTCCTACGAGTGAAAATTTACCTCACAATTGTCAACTAACAATAGTACGCTATAACGTAAGTGAAGCTTATATTACAGTACTTCAAAGTGACAAATTTGCACAAAAATCGTTAGGTGTTATGAGTATTTGTACAACGATGCCAGAAGGTTTTAGTATTGAAGAACGTGCTATGATTGAAGAGTTAGCGGGAGATATCGGTTTTGCAATTAATTCATTTTTGCAAAAAGAGAATATCTTAAAACTTTCATATTATGATTCTTTAACGAATCTTGCCAATAAAATCCTACTAACAGAACAGATTAAACTTTGTATTAGTACCAACAAGCATAAACAAACTTATGGTGCATTACTTTTTATGGATCTGGATAATTTTAAATCCATTAATGATCTCAAAGGGCATACTGCCGGAGATAAATTGTTGATAATGATGGCACGCCGCCTTGAAAACTTTACCAAAGAGCATGATATTGTTGCTAGATTTGGGGGTGATGAATTTGCTCTTTTATTGCCAAATCTTGCAAATAGTATCGAAGAAGCTGCCAAAATAGCTGAACATACTGCAATGCAAATTCTACTTGCAACGAAAGAGCCTTTTTTGATTGATGCCTATCTTTGTTACATTACCGTAAGCATTGGCATTAGTCTTTTTGATGGAGATGAGGACGCCGCGACATTATTAAGTCATGCTGATAGCGCAATGTATACTGCAAAGACAGATGGCCGTAACACCATTCGTTTTTTTGATCCACGTATTCAAAAAATAATGGAAGAAAAATCTTCGATGTTGCAACACCTTCGAGATGCAATTGATTCTGAACAATTTGTTTTATTTTACCAACCACAAGTTGATATTCATGCAAATATAACAGGTGTTGAAGCTCTGATACGTCTCAAGACAGTCAATGGTGAGTTGATTTCTCCTATGCAGTTTATTCCTTTATGTGAAGAATCTGGCTTGATTATTCCTTTAGGTGATTGGGTTTTAAAAGAGGCTATGGCGCAAGTAAAATATTGGCAAAACGATGTCAAAAAATCGACATGGCGTGTTTCGATTAATGTAAGCACAAAACAGTTTGAGCGTGAAGATTTTGTAGAAATTGTTCATAATACACTAGCATTAATTCAGATCAATCCGTCATTAATTCGTTTAGAATTGACAGAAAGTCTTTTGATTCGAGATAGTGCTAAAGCATTGGCAAAGATTCGTGAGTTAAAAATGTTAGGAGTTTCTCTGTCCGTTGACGATTTTGGGACAGGGTATTCTAGTTTGCAGTATTTGAAGCATTTAAATGTTGATGAACTAAAAATTGATCAATCTTTTGTACGAGATTTTATCCTCAATAGAAGTGATGCTTTGATTGTCGAGACCATTATCTCTATTGGTAAAAGTTTCAATATGGAAGTTATTGCGGAGGGTGTTGAAACCAAAGAACAGTTTGAACGGCTCAAAGAGATGGGATGTCACTTTTTTCAAGGCTATTTCTTTGGGAAACCAGCAGCTTCTGATGCGATTTAAATCTTTACATGTAAAGATTTAAATCGTTTATCTTTAAAAAAAATTATTCGCGTACGACATCATATCCTCTTGGAATTTCGGCACGGAACAGCTCTTCATCTAAAAAAAGATTTGTTGTTTGGTTTGAAAAACTAATTTCAACAGCATTATCTAACTTATCACGATAGACAACCTTGTCAATACTCTCTTTATGTGCAAAAATCGTATACGTTGTGTCCATAAATTTTGTTACATATTTATTGGGAGCGATCTCTTTGGCATCTTGTAGTAATTGTGCAATATTGGGAGTATTGTCAAGTGTCGTAATAATTGCTTGCTCTAATTCTGGCTCAATAATCAAAACATGTGTATTGTTGAAGTAAATTTTTTTAGCCACAGGTTTTTCGTAAATCCAAAGTGCCTTTTTATCATTCGTGGCGTAAAACATCCCCTCATAGGTTATTGTTTTATTTTGATCGTTGGTCACTTTTTGTGTGAAATCACTTTGAATGGTTTTAAAGTGATCAATTTTGGCAAAAAGGAGTGTTGTCAAACAGAGAAACATCCAAAAAAATCGCATAAATTACTCCTCGTAAAGATAATAAGATATGGAGTTTTATCAAATAGATAGTAAAAGTATGATAAAATCCCAAGTTTTAAGAAAAGTTAATAGTATAAAAGTAATGAAAATAGAGGTGGAATCAGATGCTATTGAGTAATATTGTTCGTAAAATTTTTGGCACTAAAAACGATCGTGTTGTTAAAGAGCTTCAAGCACGCGTTCAAAAGATTAATGCCTTAGAGCCAGTGTATGAAAAATTAAGCGATGAAGCCTTAAAAGATGCCTTTAATGCTTTTAAAGCAGACGTTCGATCAGGAACAAAAACACTTGAGACTATTTTAAATGATGTCTTTGCTATTACGAGAGAAGCCAGTAAACGAACAACGGGTATGCGTCATTTTGATGTACAAATGGTAGGTGGCTTAGTGCTTCATGGTGGAAATATCGCAGAGATGAAAACAGGTGAGGGTAAAACGCTTGTGGCAACGCTTCCTGTTGTTTTAAATGCAATGTCTGGCGAAGGTGTTCATGTTGTGACGGTTAATGATTACCTTGCAAAAAGAGATGCTGCTGATATGTCCCGTATCTATAACTTCTTAGGTTTAACTGTTGGTATTGTCACCAATGATTTGGACAATGATGCTAAACGTAAAGCACAATATGATGCAGATATTACGTATGGAACGAACAACGAGTTTGGATTTGATTATTTACGTGACAATATGCGTTATGCAGTGGATGAAAAAGTTCAACGTGTCCATAATTTTGTTATTGTGGATGAAGTGGACTCAATTCTTATTGATGAAGCAAGAACACCTTTAATTATTTCTGGTCCAGCCAATCGTACATTAGATGGCTATAAAATTGCAGATGGTGTTGCCCAAAAGCTTACGAAAGAAGCAGATTTTACGGTTGATGAAAAAAATAGAACTGTTTTGATGACCGAAGATGGCATAAGTAATGCTGAAAAACTTTTTGGTGTCGATAACCTTTATAGCCTTGACAATGCTGTTCTATCGCATCATCTTGATCAAGCCCTTAAAGCACGGTATCTGTTTGTTGCTGATGTTGATTATGTGGTACGTGATGGGGAAATTATTATTGTCGATGAGTTTACGGGGCGTTTAAGCGAAGGACGACGTTTTAGTGAAGGATTGCACCAAGCGTTAGAAGCAAAAGAAGGCGTGATGATTAAAGAAGAGTCTCAAACACTCGCAGACATCACCTTCCAAAATTATTTTAGACTTTACAATAAACTCGCAGGTATGACAGGAACTGCACAAACAGAGGCAACGGAGTTTGCACAGATTTATAATCTTGATGTAATCTCAATTCCTACAAATGTTCCAATGTGCAGAGAAGATATGAATGATCTTATCTATAAAACGGAACGTGAGAAATTTGAAGCAGTTATTAAAGATATCAAACTGTGTCATGAAAAAGGTCAACCCGTTCTTGTGGGTACGGCTTCTATTGAAAAAAGTGAGTTACTCCATTCGCTGCTTAAAAAAGAGAAAGTTCCTCATTCTGTTTTAAATGCGAAGAATCATGAAAAAGAGGCGCAAATTATCAAAGATGCAGGCGTTAAAGGCGCTGTAACGATTGCAACTAATATGGCAGGTCGTGGTGTTGATATCAAGCTTGAAGATGAAATTAAAGCCCTTGGAGGTCTTTATATCATTGGAACAGAACGCCATGAAAGTAGACGTATCGATAACCAGCTTCGTGGACGTTCAGGTCGTCAAGGCGATAATGGAAAAAGCCGCTTTTACTTAAGTTTGGAAGACAACCTTTTGCGAATTTTTGGAAGTGATCGTATTAAAGCCATTATGGAGCGTTTAGGAATTGAAGAGGGTGAACATATTGAATCAAAAATGGTGACTCGTGCAGTTGAAAATGCACAGAAAAAAGTAGAAGCACTTCACTTTGAATCTCGTAAGCACCTCTTGGAATACGATGATGTCGCTAACAAACAACGTAAAGCAATTTATAACTTTAGAAATGATCTTTTGAATCCTAACTTCGATATTGAAACAAGAATTAAAGAGATTCGTGTGGATTTTGTGACGAATTTACTTTATAAAGCTGAGATTTACGAAGGTATTGCAGAGACAGAGTATAACATTGAACATCTTATATCTATTCTTCAAGATGAATTAAATGCTTCATTTGATGTACAACAATTACAAAATTTAGAGTTTACAAAACTTAAAGATGTGATTATTGAAGAACTTCAAGAGAGTTTTGATGCCAAAATGTCTGTCGTTGATGAGACTCAACGTAAAGAAATTGAACGTATTTTATACCTTCAGGTTCTTGATAATACATGGCGAGCACATTTATACCAAATGGATATTTTAAAAACAGGTATTGGTCTTCGTGGGTATAACCAAAAAGATCCTTTGACTGAGTATAAAAAAGAGAGTTATAACCTTTTCATGGAGCTCGTAGAACAAATCAAATATGAATGTTTTCGAACATTGCATATTGTTCAACTTCGTGATAACAAAGAAGAAGAAGAAAAGCGTGCTATGGATGAGATGATTCGAAGGATGGAAGAGGCAAATGCCAATGCTACACTTCAACATCAAAGCCCTTATGCAGAAGAAGATGATGAAAAAGATAAAAAAGCAGCACGCAATGAGCCATGCCCATGTGGAAGTGGTAAAAAATATAAACAATGTTGTGGTAAGAGTGGTCCTAAAAAAGGGCTTTTAGCATAAGGGCCTAGCGTGCAAAAAAATCTTAGTTTTTACCTTGTCAAAAAGTATTTACGTTTTGACAAGTCTCAACCTTTTATTACAGTTATTTCGCTTTTGGCTTTTTTTGGGGTAGCTATTGGATTGACCGTCCTTATGGTTGCTATGGCGATTATGAATGGATTTGATAAAGAGTTTGAAAAAAAACTCTTTACCATGAATTATCCTCTCTCTATCTATTCACGTAGTTTTTCTCCTGTCAATCAGACTCAACTCAATGCACTGGAAGAACAGTTTCCAAAACTCAAGTTTAGCCCCTATATTTCGACACAAGTGATTATCAAAAAAGGTAATCGTTTGGAAGGTGGCATGCTCTTTGGTGTGAATTTCGATCAAGAAGCAAAAATTAATGCTATTGTAGCTGAAGCTATTAAAGGGAAGACGCTTGATAAATATGATTTGATTACAGGTAGTGAAATTGCTAAAACACATCTTTTTGCACAAGATGAAAAAGCGACACTCATCTTTACCAAAAATGATCCTGGTGGCATGAGCCTCATTCCTAAAATGAAACGCTTCAATTTTCAAGGTTCCTTTCGTTCTGGCTTGATGGCGTACGATAAAGCTTATATGTACACAACCCTTGATTCATTAGCGCAAGTTATGCAATATGAAGTTGGTCAGTTTGATGGGATTCATATTTATTCGGACGAACCATTTGTGGATATTGAAAAAATTCGTAAAGTGCTTCCTGATGACTTAGGCATTGTGGGTTGGTGGCAGATGAATGGTAACTTTTTTGCAGCTTTAGCGCTTGAAAAAAGGGCTTTATTTATTGTTTTGATGCTTATTATTTTAATTGCTTCTTTAAATATTATTAGCTCACTTTTAATGACAGTCATGAATAGGCGCAAAGAGATTGCTTTATTACTCTCTTTGGGTGCGTATAAAAAAGAGATCAAAAATACTTTTTTCTATCTAGGACTTGTAATTGGCGGTGGAGGAATGCTTTTTGGTATTTTACTTGGGGGGGTGGCACTTTTCGTATTAGGTTCATTTGATATTATCTCTTTACCAGCAGATGTTTATGGAACAGCGAAATTACCATTAGATCTCTCGATGCTTGATTTTGTACTTATCGTCATTGGAACTAGTTTTATCGTAACGTTTTCTTCCTATTATCCAGCGCATAAAGCAACACAAATTAATGTGCTTGATACGTTAAGAAACGAGTAAAATTAGATGTTCAGTAGGCTTTTCAAGCCTACTGAAATAAATCTGTTGTAATATTGCAATTCTCTTCAACGATATTATTGAGTTTATGTAAAAGCGTTTTAGCATCTACTCCATCATCTGGGTAGGTAACCACATTATCATACGGTTTTTGATCTAAAAAGCTTTGAATACCAGAAAGCACCTCTGTAGCACCATTCCAGTCGGTTCCTGTAAGCATAACTACATAATGATTGCTATGATTAAAGATAGCATCTGTTCTTCTTAAAATTCTTTGGAACATCTCTAAGCTATCAATCTCTTTACGGTCTTCAAGTGAAAAGAAAATCAAGGAGAAAGGGACTTCATCTTTAATACCAAAGCGTTCTAATAGTGCTATATGATGGTCAATAAGATTTGTTAAATTGATTTTAGAAAAAGCAATTCCAGACATGATAACTCCTTTGATTATTCTAATTTATTTTAATTGTACTCTAAAATTTATGCAAGCGTTTCGATTTGTTCAAAATTAAAATAATTATAGCCTTCTTTGTGTTCATAGGTAAAGTTAATATGGTGTGCCTTGACAATATGATGTACAATGTAAAGTCCTAAGCCAAAACTTTGATGTGAATTTTTTTCTTGTACAAAAGGTTCAAGATAATGCTCAAGGTCGTAGGTAAGAGGTTTGCCTTGACTGATGAAAGATATTTTTTCTTTAGTTGCTATAATTCTTATTTTTTGATCGATGGAGTATTTTATACCATTGTCAATCACATTTTTCATAGCGGTCGTGAAAAGTCTAAAGTCTACATGTAAAATGATTTCATCATCAATCATATCAATTTCGATCTGTTTTGGATTAATCATTGCAAGATCAATGGCTTCATCAAGCATATCAACTAAGCGATAAGGTTTGATATTTTTGAGACCTTCCCCTGACGTGATTTGCTCAATCGATGCAAATTCATTGATAAGCAGTTCAAGCTTTTCAAATGTACCGATTAAACGGTCACGTTGCTTCCCATTCTCAAGCATTTCAGCACTAATACGCCCTTTAGTAATTGGGGTTTTGAGCTCATGCATAATGTTACGCAAAAAAAGCTGCCTTGAGTGATTAAGTTTATTGATTTGTTCAACCGCATTATGAAATGAATTTGCTACCTGAGAAATTTCATCTTCGCCATCTGTTTTACAATTAATATCAAGATCTCCTTTTGCAAAACGGTCCATCTGGCGCTTAAGCTTACGCAGAGGTTTGAGTTTACGAATCGTTAAAATATAAGCAACAATAATAATGGCAAAAACAACGCCAAAAATTGTTTTAATAAGATCATAACGATAAGGCTGAAAATCTTCATCTTTGAGAAGGAGTGAAGAGTATTTTGTTTCAATGTGTAGATAGTGGTTGTTGTCATAACGTAAAATAGCACTGGTACCAATACGATCAGAAATCTTTTGAATCACTTGTGCATTTTGAATGATGAGAGTTTGTGTCTCTTTATCCGTAATTTCACGCATTTGGTACCCTTGTACCTGTCTTTTCAGTTCATCGTTGGTAATAAAGTTATTGAGATGAAAGAGTGTTGCACGCGCTATAATCGAATATTTTGCATTGAGCTTATCGGTATAGCTTTGTTTGTCATATTCCAATAAAAAAAGTAATGCTAAAAAGATACTCACAATACTGATAGCAAAAATAAAGGTAATACTGTAAAAAATAGAAGATTTGGTCATTGTAAAAACTTATATCCTACGCCACGGACGGCATGAATGTATTTGGGCTCTTTGGGGTTTTCACCAAGTTTTTGACGAATACGTCCAATAATAACATCAATACTTTTATTCGTTGTCTCTTCGCTAATAGCCTCAATATTATAGATAAGTTCTTCACGCGAGACAACACCGCCTTCTTTTTTCATCAAATAACCAAGTATACCGTACTCTGCAGCTGTCAAATGGAGTGTTTTCCCTTGTAAGATGATAATCATTTGTTCTTCATTTAAAATCAAATCTTTTATTTTTTGAATGCTTTGTTCGGTAGCAACAACTCCCTTTTGCCTACGTAATAAGCTCATAATACGTGCTTGTAGCTCTCTTGGATTATACGGTTTTGGTAAGTAGTCATCTGCCCCGTTTTCAAGAGCCGTGACTTTATCTGTAATATCTGTCCGTGCTGATGAAATAATAATAGGAATGGTATGATGTTTGCGAATTTCTTTGCATACTTCAAGTCCATCAATTCCAGGAAGGGTAAGGTCTAAGATAATAAGATCAAATTTTTTGGTGTCAAGTGTTGAAAGACCTAAATAGGGATCATCTGCAATCGTAATAGCGATATCAAATTGTTCTAAATACTCCATTAAAATTTCAGCAAGCTCCAAATCATCTTCAATCATCAAAATATGTGTCATACACCCACTCCTTACATGTAAAGGATATTATAGCTGATTTAGGAGGCATTTGCCTCCTAAATATTAGGGCATAACGAGGATAGCACGGTAGTTTTGACGGTTAATGACAACACGTTTTTTACTGTTTTTATACTCTTTAAGGGCGTTATTGAAATCTTTAAGAGATGTGATGTGCATTTGTTCTACTTGAATGATGATATCTCCTTCTCTAAAGCCTATTTTTTCTGCTTTGGAATCTTCTTTGACATCCAAAATAAGTACACCTTCTATCTCTTTGGGTATTTGATATTGTGCTCTTGTTTTATCGTTAATTTCTAAAAGGCTTAGTCCCTCGACGGGGCTAGATGTAGTTGATTTAGCTTCGCCATTACTATTGGTCGTTTGGTCTGATTCCATTTTTGCTAGCTTAATTTTAGTTGATTTCTCTTTTTTATCACGCTCATAGGTAATTGTAATGGTTTTATCAGGAGCGATGGCGGCTACTGTATTTTTGAGTTCATTAGAGTTTTTGATTTTCACTCCATCAACTTCAATAATAAGGTCAGAGACTTGAAGTCCACCTTTTTCAGCAGGTGAGTTTTTCTCAATCATTAAGATCAGTGCACCTTGTTTATTGTCATACAATTCTTTAAGATCGTTGGTGAGATCAGCGATTGATATACCCATGAACCCTCGCTCGATTTTCCCCGTTTCGATCAGGGTTGTTGCAATTTTTTGCACCATGTTGGAAGGAATGGCAAAACCGATACCATTATTGCCTCCACTTTTAGAAAGAATGGCACTGTTAATACCAATAAGAGCGCCTCTACTATCGACTAATGCTCCACCAGAATTACCGGGGTTAATGGATGCATCTGTTTGGATGAAGTTTTCGTATTGATTAAGTCCAACGTTGTTTTTATTGAGCGCTGAAATAATACCGTGTGTTATGGTCTCACCTACGCCAAAGGGATTTCCAATGGCAAAGACCACATCGCCTTCAAGTAGATTTGATGAGTTCCCAAATTGAGCAACATGTAAATCTTTGGCATCAATTTTTACAACAGCAAGATCGGTTTTAGAATCTTCCCCAATCACTTTTGCCTTGTACTCTTTCTCATCATCAGGTAGCGTGACAAGAATCTCTTCTGCCCCTTCAACAACATGATAATTGGTAACGATATAACCATTAGAAGAGATCACAACACCAGAGCCCAGTGAATGTGATTTACGTTCTTGTTGTTTTAGTTCAGGAATACGGTTACCAAAAAAGTCTTTAAAGAATGGATTTTGCATAAGTTCATTAAGTTGGTCATTTTGTTTACTTTTTTTCGTTGTCGCAATGTTAACAACACTCTTCTTGATCTCTTTTATAGCGTTATTGTATGAGAGTATAACATTAGGAGATGTGGCATCAACATGCTGAGAATCTTTAGGCATTTGAGCAATTTCTATGGTTGCTCCAAAAAGAGAAAGAGATGCGATCATTGATAAAAAAACAATCTTTTTCATGGATAAACTCCTTAATAGTTTCTTAGTAAGCATTATAAGGGAGAGAGGTAAATATAAAGTAAATATTAAGAAAACAGCGAGTAAGTTGATTGACCTAGACTAAAGTTTTGTGTTATAATCACTATAAATATTTATACAAGGTTAAAGTCATGAGTAAGAGTTTATATGAGACCTTAGACGTCTCTCAAGACGCAAGTGCGGAAGAGATCAAAAAAGCCTATCGACGTTTGGCTCGCAAATATCACCCTGACATTAATAAAGATGCAGGTGCAGAAGAAAAATTTAAAGAGATCAACGCTGCGTATGAAATTTTGAGTGATGCCCAAAAACGCCAGCAATATGACCAATACGGTGATAACATGTTTGGTGGCCAAAATTTCCATGATTTTGCAAATTCACAAGGTGGCGGGGCTAATTTAGATGACATCTTGCGCAGCATCTTCGGCGGTGGCGGAGGGTTTGGCGGCTTTAGCACTGGTGGTCGTGCGGGTCACGGTGGATTTGGTGGTTTTGGAAATGCAGGCTTTGGCGGTGGATTTGGTGGTTATAGTGAGCCTGATTTGGATGTAAGCGCCAAAATTATTATTCCTTTCAATGTTGCTATTTTGGGTGGAAAACACTCCCTTTCCTACAACAATGACAGCTTTGATGTGAAGATTCCTGCAGGCATTAAAAATGGTGAGAAGATGCGTGTTAAAGACAAAGGAAAATCGTATCAAGGTCAAAAAGGTGATTTGATTTTAAGTGTGGAAGTTGCTGATAGTCCTGAGTACACGCGCGATGGAGATGATTTGGTAAAGAGTATTGATATTCCTCTTAAAACAGCACTTTTTGGCGGTAAAATAGCTGTTGATACGCTCTATAAAGAGATTACATTAAAAGTCAAAGAAGATACGAAAAACGGACAAAAATTTAGAGTTAAGGAATATGGTGCACTCAATCGCAAAAATCAATCGAAAGGCGATTTGTACCTTGTTGCCAATATTGTTTTGCCTCCAGTATCTTCATTGGATAGTGATCTTAAAACAATGATGGAAGCAAAGTTACCACACTAAATTCTATGTGTGATCAATGGTTTTAGTGCTTGAATAAAAAGTACCAAAGGTGCGTGAAATTGCCACTGAGGCAAACTTAGCGTTAGCGTAGTCTTTAGAGCTTTGCTTTAAAGGCGTATTAAGGATTTTGGAATAAAAAAAGAGGAGCCTCTTATGCACCATGATTATGAAGAACCTGTTTATTTGATTAGTGTAGTTGCAAAAGTTTTAACGATTCATCCTCAAACACTTCGTCAGTATGAAAGGGAAGGATTGGTTAGACCTTCGAGAACCGATGGAAAAATGCGTCTTTATTCTCAACGTGATATTGATAAGATCAAGATGATTCAACGTCTCACACGTGATCTTGGCGTTAATTTAGCGGGTGTTGATATTATCATGCAACTTAAAGACAAAATTGATGACTATGAGTTATTGGTTGAGAATTTGCGCTTGGAGCTAAGTGGGCTGACTAAAAAAAGTACGCAAACTAAAAATCTGCTGGTTAAGCATAAAAATAGTTATGAGATTATTTTATTTGGGGAATAGGTGTGGATAATATATTAGCGATTATTTTAAGTGCAACGGCCATAGCAACGATTTTTAACATTTTGTTAAAACGTTTTAATATTCCAACGATTATTGGGTATATCATTACGGGATTTGCCATTGCCTACATGTACAAATTAGGTCGCAATAATGATTCTTTGACACAAATTGCTGAGTTTGGAATCGTTTTTTTAATGTTTACGATTGGCTTGGAATTTTCGATCAAACATCTTTTGAGTATGAAAAAAGATGTTTTCTTTTACGGTTTTTTACAGGTTTTACTTGTAGGAGGTGCCATTGCTTTAGGCGCAGAATACTTTTTTGGAATTGAGAAAAAAAGTGCCATTATCATTGGTTATGCTCTAGCACTTTCATCAACAGCCATTGTTCTGAAAATTTTGAATGATAGTGGAACAATACACACAATTTATGGACGTAAAGCACTTGGAATTCTTTTGTTTCAAGATATTGCAGTCATTCCTATTTTATTGATGATTAATATTTTTTCAAATCAAAATAGTTCTATTTCGTCTCTGCTCTTGCAAACGTTTTACAGTGCAGTGATTATTTTAGGCTTGATGTTTATCATTGGAAAATACCTACTCAATCGCTTTTTATCGCTTGTTGTTTGGGCGGATACTCAAGAAATTTTTATTGCATCAGTGTTATTACTAGTTGTGGGTGCTTCTTTTTTATCGCACTCTTTAGGATTTTCATACTCTTTAGGCGCTTTTTTGGCAGGTATGATGATGTCTGAAACACAGTATAAGCATCAAATCGAAGCCGATCTTGTCCCCTTTCGAGATATCCTTCTGGGTCTTTTTTTTATCACCGTTGGAATGCAGATTGATCTTAGCTTAATTGCACAAAATTACGCCACAATTTTACTGTTTTTAGGGGTCATGATGGCCTTTAAAACATTGGTGGTTTTTACTATTTTATTTTATTCAGTAGGTGGGAGAGTTGCACTCAAAACAGGATTGGCACTCTGCCAAGGAGGCGAGTTCTCATTAGCAATTTTAGCCCTAGCCAGTTCATCGCATTTAATAAGCACCAATACCTCTCAAGTTCTCATTGTGACAGTTGTTCTCTCTATGGTTATGACACCTTTTATTCTTAAAAATATGAAAAAAATTGTAAATTCTATTACCAAAGAGCCTGACAATGGCGATTTTAAAATTCATTCTTCTGGTATTAAAGATCATATTATTGTTTGTGGTTATGGAAAACTTGGACAAGAAATTGTCTATCGTCTGAAGAAGATGAATGTGAATTACCTTGTTTTAGAACATGATATTAATCTGGTTAAATTAGGGCAAAATAGAGGTGAATCTGTTTATTTTGGTAATGCTGCCGAAAAAAGTATTCTTCAAAATGCCTTTGTAGAAAATGCAAAATCGGTGATTATTGCAATTAATAATGAAAAGAAATTGATCTTGCTGTGTGAGGTTTTAAAGTCATTTGATGCACCGATTAAGATTGTTGCAAAAGCAAGTGACTATGATGAGAAAAAACTATTGAAAGCTTTAGACGTAAAACATATCGTAAATGAAGGAAGAGAAGCAGCCAAAGCACTTCTCCATGTCGCACTCGAAGAAAACCCTACTGAGTGATAAAAAGGGCTATCTCATCACTTAAAAAATAATCGTTATTAAAGACGCGATTATCTTTACATGTAAGCTTTTTTTCTCTTATCAAAAGATTTACTCTTTCTCGCTCTTTTGGGCTAAATTCATCTAAAACAATACCAATATTGCTTCGAAGGCCGAGAAAAAGTGTTTCAATGTGTAAATCTTCTCTGCTTAATGTTTCGATTTCTTGGAAAAGAGGATTTTGTATATAGGTTTCAATCTCTTTACTAGGGTAAAAACGCTTATTATTCAAAAATCCTACAGCTCCTGCCCCAATGCCTAGATAATCTTGATGCTCCCAATACCCTTTGTTATGAATGCTTTGGTATCTTCCAAAATTGGAGATTTCATATTGTGGAAATCCTGCTTGAATAATTGCTTGCACAAATGTTTTTGCCAGCTCTTCAGAGTCATTTGTCACATCCTTTCTTTTGTAAAAAGGCGTTGCTTCTTCTAGTGTGAGGGTATAAGCACTTAAATGGTTTATTGGTAAAGATGATGTTATATGAAGGTCTTCTTCAAGTAAGGAAGGTGTGTCAAGCGCTGTGCCATAAATAAGGTCAAGGGAGATATTTTGAATGCCAGCTTCGGAAGCGTTATGAATGGCTTGAAGTGCAATTTTGGGTGTATGATTACGCCCCAAAAAGATGAGCTTTTCTGCATTGAAACTTTGTACGCCAAAACTCAGACGATTGACGCCTAGATCCTTCATCGTTTGTATCCACTCTTGAGTCGCCGAGTGAGGGTTTGCCTCAGAAGTGACTTCGGCATCTTGGCTTAAATAGGGCGTTATCATCTTAAAAAAGGGCTCATACCACGAAGCAGGAATGGTTGAAGGAGTCCCTCCGCCAATAAAAAGTGAGGTGATACTCTCTTTTTCGGCATTAAATTTTTCAAGTTCAAAACGAAGTTGGGTGGTGATATGGTGCATATAGTTTTGCTTCAGTGTACCCTTGTTCTCATAGGAGTTAAAGGCGCAGTAGTGGCATTTACTATCGCAAAAAGGGATATGCAGATAAGCTAACACGAAATTCCTTATATCAAGCAAGTTTAATGACTTTTTAGATACTATTTTAACAAAAATATAGAGGTAATGCGCAATTATGGAATCACCAAAACGATACAGACCTAATGTTGCTGCTGTGATTGTCTCTGCAAAATATCCTTTTCAATGCCAACTTTTTATTGCCAGTCGTAGCGATATAGAGGGTGCTTGGCAATTTCCTCAAGGAGGAATTGATGAGGGAGAAACACCACAAGAGGCTCTTTATCGAGAGCTTGAAGAAGAAATTGGTACAGGTGACGTCGAAATTATAGCAGAGTATCCGCACTGGTTACAATACGACTTCCCTCAAAAAATTGCTCAGAAAATGTATCCTTTTGATGGACAAAGCCAAAAGTATTTTTTAGTGAGACTCAAAAAAGATGCGAAGATTAATATAGCCACCAAAGAACCAGAGTTTTGTGATTACCGATTTGTCAGTTTGGAAGAGGTTTTTGATTTCATTACCTATTTCAAGCGTCCCGTCTATAAACAGGTGTTAGAATATTTCAAAAAAGAAGGGTATCTTTAAAATGTTGATCGTTCAAAAGTATGGTGGCACAAGTGTTGGCAGTGTTGAGCGCATAGAAGCCGTTGCCAAAAGAGTGATAGAAAGCAAACAAGCAGGGCATGATCTCGTAGTCGTTGTTTCGGCGATGAGTGGTGAGACAAATAAGCTTTTAGACTATGCAGGTTTTTTTAGTAAAACGCCTAACCATCGTGAAGTCGATATGTTACTTAGCTCTGGAGAGCGTGTAACGAGTGCACTACTTGCTATTGCTCTTGAAGCACAAGGGTATGCTGCTGTGTCGATGAGTGGTCGACGTGCGGGCATTGTGACCGATGAAATACATACCAAAGCACACATTGAATATATTGATACAAGTAAAATGCAAGAAGAACTCAAAGCAGGCAAAATTGTCGTAGTGGCTGGTTTTCAAGGCGTAACAGAAGCGGGTGAAGTTTCAACCTTAGGCCGAGGGGGCAGTGACCTCTCTGCTGTCGCTATTGCTGGTGCTCTTGAGGCAGATCTTTGCGAAATTTATACGGATGTTGATGGTGTCTATACCACCGATCCTCGTATTGAGCCAAAAGCAAAAAAACTGGATAAAATTAGTTACGACGAGATGTTGGAACTTGCAAGTTTAGGAGCAAAAGTGCTTCAAAGCCGCTCGGTTGAGATGGCGAAAAAACTCAACGTCAATCTTGTGACACGCAGTAGTTTTAATGACCATGAAGGAACACTTATTACAAAGGAAGATAATAGTATGGAACAACCATTAGTAAGCGGTATTGCACTCGATAAAAATCAAGCTAGAGTTACTCTTCGTGGTGTTACGGACAAACCTGGTATTGCAGCTGAAATTTTCAAAAAACTAGCAAGTTGTAACGTTAACGTTGATATGATTATCCAAAATGTAGGACACGATGGTACTACCAATCTTGGTTTTACGGTACCTCAAAATGAGCTTGATATAACAAAAGCTGCCATGAGTGAGCTTAGAGCAAGTGATGTCATGGAATACGATAGTGAGATTGTGAAAGTTTCGATTGTCGGTGTTGGTATGAAATCACACAGTGGTGTTGCATGTAAAGCGTTCGATGTTATGGCAAAAGAGGGCATCAATATTGAGATGATCAGTACCAGTGAAATTAAAATTTCCATGGTTATTCAGGCAAAATACGGCGAACTCGCTGTTCGTGCATTGCACAGCGCATATCAATTGGATAAATAATTTATGCAACAATTCTTAAAATGGACACTTGAAGAGATACGCAAAGATGGCTCTTCAATGAGTTGGATGGAAGAAAAGAGGTTTGAATGGGTTCCTCTTGCGGCTTCCATGCTTAAAAATCTTCTGGATGGCCACACTTTTATTGTGATTACCGATGATGATCGGGCGTGGTTTTGCCACTATATGTTGCGAGCCATCAATAATCATCGTAAAAATAGACCGTTGCTACCATTTTTATCCTTGCAGACGCTCTATCCCAATTTGTATCAAGTCAAGACCAAAGAAGATATTGAACTTTTAGAAAATATGCTCTCACAAGCATTCCCGAGTGGATACACCTTCTTTTATGTGGGTAAAAACAGCGATATCAAGATGCAAATTGCCAAACGAAAAGACGATAGCTTCCTTTGGATCATGGATGAACATGTCCAAAATAGCTTTTATCTTTTAAGTGATGATGATAGTTTAGATATTAAATTAATTCAGCTTTTTAGACTTCTCGATAAAAGTATCGATGCCGTGCTTTTTGCCGAGGTTACCTTTGAAAATGAGTGACGAAGGGGTTTTAAGCCATATTTTAATTTGTAAAAATGTGGAAAAAGCAAAAGAGAGCTTGCAAGAAGAATACGCTAAAGAGCGCCATCTTTTCTTTTGCAAAGATGAGTTTTTGATTGATGATGCCAAAGAGGTCATTAAAGAAGCTTATATCGCAGAATCTGCTAATAAATATCTTATTTTAATAGCAAAAGGGTACCGTGTAGAGGCGCAAAATGCACTACTGAAAATTTTAGAAGAGCCACCTCGTCACATCGTTTTTATTGTAGTAGCTTCTTCTAAAACAGCGTTTTTACCAACAATTCGTTCGCGTTTACTTCAAAAAGAGTTGATTGTTGAGCATGAAATTATTCAGAGTGGATTAAACCTCAAACAACTTGATCTTGGGGATATCTATCCTTTTATTCAGAAACATCAAAATGCAGAGAAAAACTTTTTAAAAGATTTGGTACAAGCGATTGTGTTCGAGGCGATCAATGAGCACCATTTGCGATTTAGCGAAAAGGAATTGGAACATTTTCAAAAGCTTTTGCATCTTGTTGAGCTCAATACACGTGGACAAACAATTTTAACTTCACTTTTACTTTCAATTATGCTTAGGAAATATCGATGAAACTGTATAAACTTTCATCTCAGCTGGATGCCAAAGCATTGTTACAAACGGTTGGTGTTACGCACGAAGGAAGTGCACTTTTAATCCCTAAAACACATCTAAATCTTATTTACATCAAAGATTTAAAAACACCTGCTGCCAATATTCTCAAACAAGATGCTCTTTCCATTGGGGCTGATCTGGCTGTTCCTAAAGACACCATTACATGTAAAGTCCCTTTGGTGGATGCCGTTTTAATTGCCAATGATAAGCAACTTAAAGAGTTGGCACACAAAGAAAAAATTCAACCTTTTGGGTTAAAAGAGGTTGCTCAAAAATTGAGTGAGTTTACCTTTACATGTAAAGATGATTTTAGTGTGATGGGTATCATCAATACCAATGAAGACAGCTTTTTTCAAGGCAGTCGTTTTAAAGATGAAGCAGCACTCAAACACGTTGAATGCATGATAGAAGAGGGTGCTACTATGATTGATTTAGGCGGTGTTTCAAGCCGTCCTGGAAGCCTTGGTGTCAGTGAGCAAGAAGAGCTTTTGCGTGTGAAACCTATCATCGATCTGATTTTCAAGCATAAGCTATTCGAAAAAGCACAGTTCTCACTTGATAGTTATTCACCCTTGTGTTTGGAGTATGCGCTAACGCATGGTTTTAGTATTGTCAATGACATTACAGCGCTTGCGAATGATGATGTTGCTCGTGTTACCGCGAAATATGATGCAACAGTCATTTTGATGCATATGCAAGGTGATCCAAAAAGCATGCAGTATGAGCCTGCCTATGATAATGTTATACTAGAAGTTGACGCCTTTTTCGAAGAACGTATTGCAAAAGCACTCCAATTTGGCATTAAGAAAATTGTTTTGGATGTAGGGATTGGATTTGGAAAAAATTTAGAGCATAACTTGCAACTTCTGAAACACCATGAACACTTTTTACATTTTGGCTATCCCCTTCTTGTAGGAGCAAGTCGTAAATCGATGATCGATAAGATCATTCCTACACCGATTGACGAGCGTTTACCAGGCACCCTTGCCCTTCATCTTAAAGCATATGAACATGGTGCGAGCATTATACGTGCTCATGACGTTAAAGCACATGTACAAGCATTAAGCGTGCTTAAAGCACTGAATCAAACAACTATTTAGGAATCTTTTTTGGAAAAAATACTGAGCCTTTTAACACGTATTAGTGAACTTTATACCATACCGCAGTGGATTGTCAATAGCGGTGCCATTACCATTTGTATCATTTTAGTTGCTTTTCCTTTTGTCGCTCGTTATTTAATGCGCCCAAAATACTTTAAATTTCGTGAACTCATTTTATTTAAAGTGCTTTGGCGTTGGAAGTATAAAAAAGGCGATGTTGTTGGACTGTGGTGCTATTGCCCTAAATGTCAGAGTATGCTGATGGTCGATGATGAAAACTGTCGCTCCGAAGAGACGTTACAACATAAGATTACCTATTTTGTCTGCCAAGAATGTGGTGGTAATGAACTAGGGCGCGTTATTGGTGGCGATAGGCGTTATATCTTAAGTCTGGTTAGACGTGATATTTGGCGACATATTCGTGATGGAAGTTACAACGAAGTTGCATCTGCAACCAAAGGGGCACTTGAGCTTTATGCGCAATTTGAAGAAACCAACATTCAAAGTGCTGAAGCACCAGTTATCTCAGAGGAGACCCCAAGCAGTGAAATCAGTGATGCCAATGAGAGTACGCAAGCGAGTTCACATAAAGCTGAAGAGCAAAAAGAAACATCTTTACATGTAAATGCCCCTGAAGTGATGGAAACAACATCCGAGCAGATAGAAGAGCCTGATAGAGCACAAGCAAGCATTCAGACTGAGGAGATTAAAAAAGATGGAATTTGAATTTTATTATTATGCTATTTTCCTCGCAACGGGTGTTATTGCAGGTTTTATTGACGCCATTGCTGGAGGAGGCGGTATTATTACGATTCCGGTACTTTTGGCTTCGGGGCTGCCTCCACATATTGCTCTTGCTACCAATAAACTTCAAGGTACTTTTGGTAGCGGTATGGCTTCGATCAATTTTATCCGTAAAGGGTTTATCTCGTGGTCGGAAGTGTTCGTTGGTGTCATCTATACGTTTATCGGAGCGGTCTTAGGAACGTATGCGATTTTGCTGATGGATGCGAGTATGTTGTCCAAACTGATTCCCGTTATGTTGGTGGGAATTTTTATCTACACACTTTTGTCGCCTAAAATGGGCGAAAACGATCGTCATGCGTATTTGGGGCAGCATCTTTTCTTTCTCATCTTTGGTTTAGGCATCGGTTTTTACGATGGTTTTTTTGGTCCAGGTACAGGAACCTTTTGGACGATAGCCTTAGTGACACTGCTTGGATTTAATCTTAAAAAAGCAACGGCACAAACGAAGGTGATGAACTTTACGAGCAACATTGTCTCCTTAGCTGTCTTTCTTTGGAGTGGTAATGTGCTTATTTTGGTCGGTTTAATGATGGGTTTAGGACAGATTATTGGGGCGTATATTGGCTCTAATATGGTCATTAAAAAAGAGGTGAAGTTTATCCGTACGTTTTTCTTAATTATGGTCGGACTCACCCTTCTTAAACTTATTTACAGTAGTTACATCGCATGAGTTACGAAGAATATTTAGCCAAAATTGAACTTGCGAATGCGTGGGCAAAGGCGTATTACGTTGATGATGCACCGCTTGCGAGTGATGAAGAGTACGATAAACTCTACCATGAAATTTTAGATTATGAGCAAAAAAATCCCCTCTTTGCAGATGCCAATAGCCCCACCAAGCGCGTCGGTGGCATGGTGTTAGAGGGCTTTAACAAAGCAGAACACAAAGCGCGCATGTGGAGCATGGAAGATGTGTTTGATGAGCATGATCTGGATGCATGGATAGAGCGCGTTAAAAAAGTCAAAGAGAGCTTTACCTTTTACTGTGAGCCGAAATTTGATGGGGCGAGTCTGAATCTCATTTACGAAAACGGTGTGCTCAAACAAGCGATTACAAGGGGTGATGGAAGCATTGGTGAAGATGTCACGGAAAATGTGAAAACGATTGGTTCTATTCCTTTACGCATTGACTATCAAGAAAGCATCGAAATTCGTGGCGAAGTGGTCATCAAAAAAGCGGACTTTGAGAGACTGAATAACGAGCGTTTAAGCCTTGGCGAGGCTTTATTTGCCAATCCTCGCAATGCCGCAGCAGGTAGTCTTAGACAGCTCGATACCGCCATTACGGCTAAGCGAAAACTGATGTTTTACCCTTGGGGCATTGGTATGAACAGCTTAACACAGAGCTTTTTAAGTCAAAAAATGAGTTTTGTCTATAACCTTGGTTTTTTAAAACCCCCTCGTATTATTGTGACGCAACGTGTGGAAGATGTCCATACGCTTTACGCTGAACTGATTGCCAAGCGCGATGAGATCGAAATGATGATGGATGGCATGGTCGTTAAGATCGATGATGTGAGCTTGCAAGAAGAGCTAGGCTATACGGTGAAATACCCTAAATGGATGGTGGCATTTAAATTTCCTGCGATTGAGAAGGTGACGAAGCTTGAAGATATTACCTTGCAAGTGGGGCGAACGGGTGTGGTAACGCCTGTGGCAGAAGTCGAAGCGGTCAATATTGAAGGTGTCATTGTGGAGAGAGCAACACTGCATAACTTTGATGAGATCGAGCGTAAAGACATTCGCATTGGTGATAGCGTCATTATCATTCGCAGTGGCGATGTGATTCCTAAGATTATTAAAGTGTTGATTGACCGACGAAATGGAAGCGAAAAAGTGGTCGAGCGACCGCTTACTTGTCCGGTGTGTGGCAGCGAGCTTTTGGATGATGGAGCCCTCATTAAATGTCAAAATCTCTCCTGCGATGCGAGAGTTGTAGGAGCAATCATTCACTTTGCGTCTAAAAAAGCGCTCAATATTGATGGACTTGGCGATAAGATCGTTGAACAGCTTTACGCACAAAAACTCGTTTTACATGTAAAAGATCTTTACACGCTAAATGTCGATCAACTGCTCGCATTAGAGGGCTTTAAAGCAAAAAAAGCAGACAACCTTTTAGAAGCGATTGAGCAGAGCAAAGGGGTGAGTTTAGAGAAGTTCATTAATGCTCTTGGCATTGAACATATCGGTGAAGTGGCGGCTAAAAAGATTGCGCGTACGTTTGGTTTAGAATGGTTAGAAGCAAGCCATGAGCAAATTATCGCTCTTGAAGGCTTTGGCGAAGAGATGGCGAAGAGTTTGGTGGAGTTTATTCACGTCAACAAAGCCGAAACGTATGAATTGATGGACGTTATTCAGCCCATTGCTTCTAAGCTTGAGATCACAGAGTCGGTATTTACGGGTAAAACAGTCGTTTTAACGGGTTCAATGAGCCAGCCGCGCGATGAGATTAAAGTAATGCTCGAAAAATTGGGTGCAAAAGTAAGTGGAAGTGTCTCTAAAAAGACCGATTTTGTCATTTATGGCGAAGATGCAGGCAGTAAGCTCTCTAAAGCAGAAGAACTTGGTGTCAAAACACTCTCAGAGAGTGAACTCAATGGGATGGTTGAATGAGACTCGATAGTTATGTGTTTGAAAAGGGGTTCGCGCAAAGCCGTAATAAAGCGGCAGAACTCATTAAAGAGGGCAGTGTATGGCTCAATGGCAAAGTAGAGCGTAAGAGCTCTGTGGAAGTTGGAGAGCATGATAGCGTAGATGTTTCTAAAATGACGCAATATGTGAGTCGAGCGGGACTTAAACTGCGCGGCTTTATCAATGAATTAGGTTTACATGTAAAAGGGGTTGATGTTCTTGACATTGGGAGCAGTACGGGTGGTTTTGTGCAGGTTTGGCTTGAAGAAGAGGTTAAGAGTGTGACCGCTGTAGATGTGGGAAGTGAGCAGTTACACCCGACGCTAAAAGTCGATTCTCGAATTATTTTACATGAAAATAGTGATATTCGACTTTTTAAACCTGGAAGAGCCTATGATATGGTCAGTTGTGACGTCTCCTTTATTGGGATTGGTGCTCTTTTAGATGTAATCGATACGTTAGCAAATTCTGCTATCATTATTCTGTTTAAGCCCCAATTTGAAGTGGGAAAAGATGTCAAACGCAGCACAAAAGGTGTCGTTAAAGATGGCTCGGCTATTATGCGCGCACATTATCTATTTGAGTCACAAGCCGTGAGTCTTGGTTGGACGTTGATCGAAAAAAGAGAATCACTTGTAAAAGGGAAAGAGGGGAATGTTGAGACGTTCTACTATTTTAAAAAAAGAGAGTGTTGATACCTTAGCCATCGGTAGTTTTGATGGTATTCATGTAGGGCACAGACAGCTTCTTAATCAGCTGGGTGAAAATGGCGCACTGTTTGTGATAGACAAAGACCAAGCCAATTTAACACCAGGGATTAAGCGTAGCGAATATGCGGGCTATCCGTGCATGTTTTTTCATTTTCTCAAAGTAAAACATCTCAGTGGCGCTGAATTTGTAGCGCTCTTAAAGCACGAATTTAAAAATCTTAAAAAGATTGTGGTCGGTTATGATTTTTGCTTTGGGCAACATCGTTCATGCACCGCCAAAGATCTCAAAACATTTTTTGATGGCGAAGTGGTGATTGTGGATGAGTTTTGCTATCATGGTATTTCAGTTCATTCAAGCCTGATTCGTACCTATTTACAAGAAGGGAAGCTGGAAGAGGCAAACCGTTTTTTAGGACGCGAATATGCCATTTCTGGCGATGTCATTACAGGGCAGGGCATTGGGAAAAAAGAGCTGGTTCCGACACTGAATATGAAGGTCTTAGAGTATCTTATTCCTCATGAGGGCGTTTATGCAACACGCACACGTATTGCGCAAACAATTTATGATTCCGTTTCATTTATTGGTGTGAGAACCAGTACGGACAGTCAGTTTTCTGTTGAGACCCATATCTTAGATCAGAATCTTGCGGAAATTCATGGAACTATTGAACTCTTTTTTGTAGAGTTCTTGCGCGATAATCAAAAATTCAATACGCTTACTGATCTCAAACTCCAGATCGAAAAAGATATCAAAGATGCTAGAAAACAGCTAGGAACGTGCAGAATTTACTTGAATGATTTTTTATAATCGTACATTTTAAGATCAGCCGTTTCAAGTACACTTTTAAAAGAGTCTTTGGCTTTAAAAGGTGCAACACCAAATGAAAAATCAATATAAAAGATTTCTTGATTGTGTTTAAAAGGTGTTTTTTTGAGGTTAAGATTGACAGTATGTAAAATTTTATGTATATCTTCTTCATTTTCGCTGTTGTGAAGTATCAAAAATTCATCTCCAGCAAAACGAATAGCTGTTGTATTTTGTACTTTTTTAAGCACTTTACCCATAACATGTAACACTTTATCACCCACAAGATGTCCAAATTTGTCATTGACGGCTTTAAAGGCGTTGATGTCAATGAATGCTAAAAGACCATTACTGATAAAGTGATCATCTTTGAGGAATTTTTCAAAAAGCCATCTTCGATTGTAAAGTCGTGTGAGCTCATCCACGTAAAGCTCTTCTTGCAAGGAAGCAATTTTGAATTCTAACTCAACCATATTGTTTTCAATATATTGCAATGCCATATTATCTTTATTTTCAATGGCAATACGTGCATTGACAACATTTTCTTTGAGTGCCGATGTTGAACGTTCAGTCTCATTTTGAATATATTGAATTTTTTGCAAAGCGTAGATCAAAGCGACTTCTTTATCAATATCACTCACTTTGATGCCAAGTTCTTTGGCTTTGGTATAAAAGATGTCACGGTAAATTTCAGGCAAAACAATTTCAAGGTTAAGTATCTCTTTAATCGTTAGATCGGTCAATTCTTGCAGTTGTTTGTTCATTGGTGTACCTGTGCGAAAGTAGTGACAGTATAAGAAGTGAATGCTTAATACTAACTAATATTTTGTTATAATTTAAAAGAATTTAATGCTATGGATATGGATTGTAATGGATAAAGTATTTACCAAACCAATAACCAAACAATTTGAGTTTGATGAAGATGTTGCAGTCGTTTTTGACGACATGCTTGAGCGCTCAATTCCTTTTTATAAAGAGGTCGTTGATCTTACATGTAAAACGATTTGCCACCATGTAAAAGAGGGAGCGCAGATTGTCGATCTTGGTTGTTCAACGGCCAATACACTCTTGGCTTTGCATAAACAAAGCGATAAAAGCTATCATCTCTTAGGCATTGATAATGCCGAAGCAATGCTCAATTTAGCGCGTCAAAAAGTGCATGCGTATGGAGCATCAGTGGAGTTTGTACAAGCAGATATGACACACGTTGATCTAGGTTCTAAGGATGCCATTATTGCTAATTACATGCTTCAGTTTATTCGTCCACTCCAACGTGCTGATTTTGTGGCTAAAATTTATCAAGCGCTTAATCCGAACGGATTGTTTGTTTTTAGTGAAAAAATTGTATTTGAGGATAAAGAACTCAATAAGCAGATGATAGATCTTTACTATGATTTTAAACGTCAGCAAGGTTACAGTGAATTTGAAATTGCTCAAAAACGTGAAGCATTAGAAAATGTCTTGATTCCTTATACGGAAGAAGAGAACAAAGCAATGCTCAAAAATGCAGGATTTTCAACGATAGAAACAATTTTTAAATGGGGAAATTTCGCGACATTTATCGCGAAGAAAAAGGTGTAGAGAGAAGTTCTCTACACAGCTTAGTGTTGAAAAAGTTTAGGGTTTTTAGCTTTGATATATTCAATAACTTCAACAACTTCTTCAAAGCCCATTTCACTATCTTCATCTTCATCTTCAAATACTTCATCAAGCCCTTTTAGGTAAAGATCAATAGCTTTTGGTAAATCTTCTTTTTTAGCACCGGCAAAGTAGAGTGCAGCCCCAAGCATATCAGCCAGTTGCATTGACATCTCCTCGATCTCAATTTCCGCACGCTCGAGCTCTTGTTTGAGTTTGTTGGCTTCCATGATTATCCTTTATTTGCGATGATACTCATCACTTGTGATTTGATAGTATCATAGATAAAAGCATCTTTGAAATTGCTGAGAAGTCCGCCACTGGCATTGTGGTGACCACCACCATTAGCGATTTGCGCAGCAATTTTGCTGACATCTACTTTACCGTTTGAGCGTAGGCTAATAGTTTTTTTTGAGGTAATATCCATAAAAAAATCAAGATCAGGATTGGCAGTTAAAAAGTCATTGCCAATGACGGAAACATTGCCAATATTGTACGTTAAAATCCCCTTGTATTCTTTATACATAATTTGCATTCTCTCTCTGTTCTTGGTGAGTAAAATGACATTATATGCAGAGACTAAGTTGCTGAGTGTATTATTGGTTGATGTTACAAAAAACTGCTTTTTAATGTTATGAATAGCATCATCTAAAGCGATATGCGCATCTTTACATGTAAAGTATTCTTGTGCTTTTGTAAGGAGTGAAAAGATATAGTGGCTATTCTCTTCAGGGAACATCACTTTGTTCACCTCTTTAGCGCCACTAACGAGTCCCATACATACTTTTCCTAGCTCAAATTCTGGTTCATTTTCCAGCCAAATATCCACAGCATTAACAACATCAACAAATTTGCTTAGTTTCGCATCTTTACCGTAAAGGGCGCTGAAAAAGTCATAAGTGATTTTGGTAGCGCAACGGCTAGAATCTAAAAAGTACCACTCAAAAGCATCCGCGCATTCTTGGCCTGTTTTGTGATGATCCAGTACAAAGAGCATAATCTCTTTATCACAGATACTGACTTTGGATTCAAACTCTTTTGCCTGATCCATGGTAAGGTTAAGATCGGTGATAAGAATGACATGTTTTTGTAGCGAAGACGTTTGAATGTTATTTAAGATTTGATTAAAACATTCATTGATCTCTTTACCATAGTTTGAGTTATAAAAAGCGATCGAATTAAAATAATGGGCACTCACCATTTGACAGCCATAGCCATCTAAATCCGTGTGTGAGAGGTGGTGTATTTTGTGGTTCATAAAAATCCTTAATGATATATGTATTGGTTATTTTAGAGCTTTTCTATTTCGATAGAACCCATAACTTCAAATTTAGAACTTGAATCAATCTCAGCATGAGAGAGAACGACGATATCAAGCCCAAATTTTTCGAAAATATCAGAAAGTGACTTTCGAAGAAGAGGATCAACGATGATGACAACAGGTGCAACGCCTTTATGGAGTAGCTTGCTTGCTTCATCGCTACATTCTTTAACAAGTGTATTGATTTGACCAATGTTAAGGACAAGATCACGTACCCCATCACGTTCTCTAAGAGCATCTAAAAGTTTTTGTTCTGTTCCAGCATTAAACGTGAGAAGCTTTAAAACACCATTGTCATCTTTATATTGCTTCGTAATAACACGAGAAAGCTTAGCACGTACTTGCTCAACAATGATTGAGACATTTTTAGTGACTTCAGCGACATCACTGATCGTCTCAACAATCGTGAGAAGGTCTTTAATAGGTATCTTCTCATGAAGAAGCGCTTTAAGTACTTTTTGAATAAGCCCAACATTGGCCACTTTGAGACAGTCATTAACAACCACTGGGTAGTCTTTTTGCAATTTATCAATAAGGCTTTGAACTTCTTGACGGGTAAGAAGCTCTTCGGCATATTTTTTGATTAATTCGCTTAAGTGTGTTGAAATAACCGTTGCTGGATCTACCGTTGTATAGCCTTTAATAATGGCATCTTCTTTTAATGCTGCTTCAATCCAGATGGCATCCAGTCCAAACGCAGGCTCTTTGGTTGGGATACCTTGAACTTTGTCAATGGTTAATCCACTATCCATTGCCATGAATTTATCAGGATAAATCTCACCATTACCAATTTCAATACCTTTTAATAAGAGTTGGTAATGATTTGGGCTTAGATGTAAGTTATCACGAATTCTGACTTGTGGAATGAGATAGCCAAAATCAGAGGCAATTTTACGACGCATACTTTTAACTCTCTCAAGTAGGTCACCCCCTTGTGCAGGATCAGCCAATTTGATGAGTTGATAGCCTAAATCAAGCTCCAAGATTTCCAATTTAAGAATATCATTAAGCGTTGTTTCTTCTTCTTTTCGTAGTTCTTCTGGGCTTTTCTTGGGTGCTGCACTGGCTTGTGCTTTACTGTCTGCTTCTTGTTTAGCTTTTTGCATAGCAACAGGAGTAGAGGCAAAGAATTTTTGAAATGAAAAGCTTCCATCATTGGTTTGTTTCACAAGATAACCCAGTCCCAAAAAAATTGCTCCAACAAATATAAGAGAAAGCGTTGGAAGTCCTGGAACAAGAGAAAATAAGACTAAAATAAAACCTACAATAAGCAGTGTTTTATGCTCACCAAAAAGTTGTTGAACGGCACCATCAGAGAAGCTTACATCATCTGCTTTATTGGCACGCGTAATCAAAATACCCGTAGCGGTTGAAGTAATAAGGGCTGGAAGCTGTGAAACCAAACCGTCACCAATCGTAAGAATAGTATAGGTTTGCGCACTGGTTCCAAGATCAAGTCCATGTTGGAATGAACCAATTAAAAAACCACCAATAATGTTAATAATAGTGATGATGATACCCGCAACAGCGTCACCTTTAACAAACTTACTCGAACCGTCCATTGCTCCATAAAAGTTAGCTTCTTGAATAATGTCTTCGCGACGTTTACGTGCCGTTTTTTCATCAATCAAACCAGCATTCAGATCGGCATCAATCGCCATTTGTTTGCCCGGCATCGCATCGAGGGTAAAACGTGCTGCAACCTCTGCAACCCTTGTTGAACCTTTAGTAATGACCATAAAGTTAATTAAAACAAGAATGGTAAAGACAACAACACCAATGACATAATTACCTCCAACAACGAATTGCCCAAAACTAGAGACAATTTCACTCACAGCATCAGGGCCTAAATGTCCATTGGTAAGGATCATTCTTGTGGTTGCAATATTCAAAGAAAGTCGGAAAAGCGTGATGATCAAAATAAGGGTTGGAAAAGTTGAAAGATCGGTTGGCCTTGGAATATAAAGCGAAATCAGAATAATCAAAACGGAAATAGAGAGTGAAATGACTAAGAAAAAATCGAGTATAGCACTTGGAAGCGGAACAATAATAATCGCCATAATAGAGACGATAAAAACAACAACAGTAAGATCTTTTGCTTTGACAAGAGGCTCTAAGTAAGGAATAACCCTAGCGAAGAGCGCATTTTGATTTTTAGCCAATCAACACCCTTAAATTTCAATAATATCTTTAAGTGTCATATTATCTAAAAATAGATCAATTTTCGTTTGAAGCTTATTAAGAATTGGCCAAACACGACAGTATGTCCCTTTGCCACCAGGACATTTTTGTGTTGAAGGAGAACATTCAAAAACCATTGTTTGCTTTTTTTCAGCGCATTCGACAATCATTTTGAGTGTGAGATTTTCTGGCTTTTGGGCGAGCATAAAACCACCATGAGCACCTTTAAAGGAGCTAAGAATGTTTTCTTTTGCAAGTGCTTGAAGGATTTTAGCTAAAAAGCTCTTGGAAATACCGAGTTGATTGGAGAGTGTATCAACATCTTGTGGGCTATTCTTTTGAGAAATAATAATCAATGATAGCAGTGCATACTCACTCGCTTTAGTTAATAACATAGTTTTCCCTCGAACATATTTATAGGTTAAATAAGATAAATATTGTACTAAATAAACGTTATATTTAGCTTTAATTAGGAAAATAACTCCTAAATCCTTGACAGACTTGAAGTTGTCTCAGAAGCTTTTTTGAAGATAGAAGGTTGTGGCAGAGTGCCCATAGACAATTTTAATTTTTTTAGCTACAATTTCAAGCTTTTGTTTAAAAGCAAAAATTAAATACCAATCAGGAGGTCATTATGGCTTTAGGTTCGGCGGAAAAACAAGTAATTGTTAGTCAGTTTGGCAGAAAAGAGGGAGACACAGGTTCTCCAGAGGTACAAATCGCGCTTCTTTCTAAAAGAATTGTTGATTTAACAGAACATCTTCAGAGTAATAAAAAAGATCACTCTTCAAGACTAGGACTTCTTAAACTCGTCGGTCAACGTAAACGATTGATGCAATATCTTAAACGTAAAGATTTTGTCACATACAGCAAAATCATTAAAGAGCTTTCTATTAGAGATAATAAAAAATAGTCAGTGCTTTACTGTAGGATGAAATTTTCATCCTACATCTCTTCTTTTCCCTTTCCTCTCTTTTTCTTCATTACATGTAAAATTGATTCAACTACTTAACTTCTAAGTATCTAAATTTCACTCTTAATTCTTTTTCTTTCAATATTTTTCTATATAATATACGAAAAACCGTATAAAAATAAACATTAAATGAGTAATATACTTAAAAAAAAGTATTTTTAACCAAAATAATGTAGTATTAACATACTAAAATGTTATTTTTTAGATATAATAACTTATAAAATAATCGTATTTATGTATAATTAAACCAGCCTTAGCTAGAATCCTATACATGAAAACAAACGATATTTTTAATCTCCTTCATAATGCTGTTGAGTCTAAATTTTTAGGCAAGAAAATTTCTCAGCGTGAGATGGCAGATAAATTGGGCGTATCGATGCGAACTTATCAAGATTGGAAACTTGGTAATTCACAACCTCAAGCAGCATCAGCTATTTTTAAAATGCTTGGTGAACTGGAAGAGGGCGATGCCTTGCGTTTAATTCAACGCATAGCACATGAACTAAAGGATGAAAAGTGAGTACGTTGTCCCAAAATGAAAGACAAGCTTTAAATGACATCTTCACCACCATTACTGAAAAAGAAACTTTTTTCTCCAAGCTCAAAGAGAGTAAAGGCGAAATAAAACATTTCATCAAACTTCTCTTAATGCGCAATAAAAAACGCCTTAAACATCCTATTCGTTAATTACTACTTCTTTTAAACCTTTCCTTATTATTAAATCACTATGCCCTTTTGAGAGCTTTTCCTTTACATGTAAATCTATGCCCATGCCCTTTTTATTTATTACTTGACATCAATGCACTCAATGTTGTATAATTTCCTCAGCAATTAAACATGAAGAGTGCTAAAAATGAAAAAACCGTCGAAGCAAGAGTTGATTTTAGATGCCATTATTCAAACCTATCTTAAATCAAGAATGCCTATTGGATCTTTAGAATTACAGATGAAGATGACATTAGGGATCTCTCCTTCAACCATACGTATTTATTTTAAAAAACTCTCTGATGTGGGTTCCCTAGAACAGTTACATGTAAGCGGCGGACGTGTTCCAACACACCGTGCTTTAATGGGATATTGGCAAGAAAAATTGGATCCAACCCATCCTTTAGAAATTAAAAATATTGATAAAATTAAACGCTCATCCCACGAACACAATCTTTTTTGTATTGTTGAAAAAACAGCCAATTCTCCTTTTAAAGAGTTAGTAACGGTACAGAATCGTTTTTTGATTTTAGTCTTTGATGAACATGAGGTTGTTTTAAAGTTTAACGCTAAAGTGGAGCAGTTTTTACAACGACTCGTTGGCTGTCAAATGCGCGAACTCAAAGACATCTCAGCACAAGTTGGGTTGTATGAGTTGCATGAAAAACTCTCAGCCATTTTTTCCCAAGCACCCATTTTGAGAGAAGGGGAAAGAGAAATGTATTCCATTGCACAAGAACTCCAAAATGAGGCGTTTATCCAACGGTTTCAAACGCTTCATTTTGTAGAATCTATTACCGATGGACTCTACTTTGATGGCTTTGTTCCTCAAGGATGCATGGCAATCAAACAAAAAGCACAACTCAAAGATGAAGATACAACTGTAGATTTTTTCTGCTTTGGTCGCATCGAGAGTGATTTTGAAGAGTTCTTTAATCAAGTGAAGGAGTAAAACGTGGATGAAAAAATAAAAGAGGAACAGAGTGTCTCTGATGTTTCTGCTGAGATCGTTCCTGAGTGTTTAGAACCTCAGGAAGACGAAGAATGCGAATGTGAGGAGAAAAGTGAACTCGAAGAACTCCAATCTAAAGTTGCCGAACTTGAAGATAGATATTTACGAGCAAATGCTGATTTTGACAATATGAAACGGCGTTTAGAAAAAGAGAAAATGCAAGCCATTTCGTATGCACACGAAGTGTTTGCACGTGACCTTTTACCCGTCATTGACTCTTTAGAAATGGCAATTTTGGCAGGAAGTAATACAGAGATTGAGAGTGGTGAACTTTTAGAAAAAGTTAAAGAGGGTTTAGGTCTTACGATTGATCAATTTCGCAAAGCGTTTGAAAAACACGGTGTTGAATTGGTCGCTATTGATGGAACATTTGATCCAAATTTCCATGAAGCAGTCATGCAATTAGAAAGCGAAGAGAAAAAGAGTGGCGAGATTTTACAGGTTTTCCAAAAAGGCTACAAGATCAAAGATCGTATTTTAAGACCAGCAATGGTGAGTATTGTAAAATAAAATTAAAATATGACCGTTAGATTGTGCTTTAGTGCAATGAATTGAAGACAGGTTTTGTTCACGTTCAAGAAAATAGTAAAAATAAAAATCAAAGGATAAAAAATGGGAAAAGTAATTGGTATTGATCTAGGAACTACAAACTCATGTGTCTCTGTCTATGAGCGCGGTGAGAGCAAAGTTATTCCTAATAAAGAGGGTAAAAACACAACACCATCTGTTGTTGCATTTACCGATAAAGAAGAGGTTTTAGTTGGTGACACTGCTAAGCGTCAAGCGGTTACCAATCCAAAGAGAACCATCTATTCCATTAAAAGAATTATGGGTCTTATGAGCAATGAAGAGAAAACGATTGAAGCTAAAAAACGTCTTCCGTATGCTATTGTTGATAGAAATGGCGCATGTGCGATTGAAATCGATGGTAAAGTGTATACGCCTCAAGAGATCAGTGCAAAAGTGTTGATGAAACTTAAAGAAGATGCTGAAGCGTATCTTGGTGAAGAAGTCACGGACGCGGTTATTACCGTTCCTGCATACTTCAATGACTCTCAAAGAAAAGCGACCAAAGAAGCGGGTACGATTGCAGGCTTGAACGTTCTTCGTATTATCAACGAACCAACAGCAGCGGCACTTTCTTACGGTTTGGATAAAAAAGAGGCCGAGAAAATTGTTGTTTATGACTTGGGTGGTGGAACATTTGACGTTACCGTTCTTGAGACAGGTGATAATGTTGTTGAAGTTTTAGCTACCGGTGGTGACGCCTTCTTAGGTGGTGATGACTTTGATAATAGATTGATTGACTGGTTAGTTGCAGAGTTCAAAAATGACAATGGCATTGATCTAAAATCTGATGTTATGGCCCTTCAACGTCTTAAAGAAGCCGCTGAAAATGCGAAAAAAGAGCTTTCTTCTTCGAATGAGACAGAGGTTAACTTGCCATTTATCACCGCAGATGCAACAGGTCCAAAACACCTTGTTAAAAAGCTTACGCGTGCTAAATTTGAATCTATGATCGAAGATTTAGTCGCACTTACGATTAAAAAGATCAAAGAAGTGGTTAATGACTCTGATTTGAAAAAAGCTGAAATTAAAGAGATCGTTATGGTGGGTGGATCAACCCGTGTTCCTTTAGTTCAACAAAAAGTAAAAGAGTTCTTTGAAAAAGATCTTAATAAATCTGTAAACCCTGATGAAGTTGTTGCCATTGGTGCTGCTATTCAAGGTGCCGTTATTAAGGGTGATGTCAAAGACATTCTTCTTTTAGATGTAACGCCTCTAAGCCTTGGTATTGAGACTTTGGGTGGTGTTATGACAAAACTTATTGAAAAAGGTACAACCATCCCTGTTAAAAAATCTCAAGTGTTCTCAACAGCGGAAGATAACCAACCAGCGGTTACCATTCATGCCCTACAAGGTGAGCGTGAGTTTGCTAGAGATAACAAATCACTTGGTCAATTTAATCTTGAGAGTATTCCACCAGCACCTCGTGGTGTACCACAAATCGAAGTTGCGTTTGACATTGATGCGAATGGTATCTTGACCGTTTCTGCAAAAGATAAAGCAACCGGTAAAGCGCAAGAGATCAAAATCTCTGGTAGCTCAGGATTGGATGATGCTGAAATCGAGAAAATGGTTAAAGATGCTGAACTTCACAAAGAAGAAGACAAAAAACGTAAAGAAGCGGTTGATGCTAGAAATCAAGCCGATGCACTTGCTCACCAAACAGAGAAATCTTTAGGTGAAATGGGCGATGCCATCAGCGCTGAAGAGAAAGTAAAAATCGAAGCAGAGCTTAAAGCCCTTAAAGAAGTTCTTGCAAACGAGAGTGCGACCAAAGAGCAAATCGACGCCAAAGTAAAATCTTTAAGCGAAGCGAGCCATAAACTTGCTGAAGCAATGTATAAAAAAGACCAAGGTGAAGCAGGCGGTGCCGCTAGTAGTGAAAAACCAAAAGCAAAAAAAGATGACGATGTCATCGACGCTGAAGTAGAATAATAACCTCTTTTTTTACTTTCTTAGCCGTATTTATGGTCAGTAAATACGGCTAGGAGAAGCTCTTTTCCTTTCGTTATTCTCCTAAAAACAAATAATCCTATTTATTTCATTTTTGCATGATATAATGTCTGCCATCAAAAAATATAAGTGCGCTGAAGATTGAATGGTCAAGGTATAGTGTTATGAGCAAAGTGGTTAAAATATTTTTAAATCATGGATTTACTCCGATAGATAATAGTGCTTTTAGACGTGGGACGGTCTTGGATTTTGATTGCTACATTCAACGATTCAATGGCTTTGTCATTTTAATTGAAAGTGGTACATTTTTAAACGAAGAAATATATCAAAAGCTTAGTAACCCTGATTTACAAATTTATGTAGAAAACAAAAGTTATCCAAAGTACAAGTTATATCATGATGAAACTGTCCGTAAAATAGGGGATGTATCAGAAGAGAATACCTTTTATAGCTTTGATGAGGCTGTAAAAAATTGTATTGATATTCATAAGCTCGTATTAGGCACTAAAGCGATCACTGAAAAATTAAAACTGATATATACACATTCCAAATCTCTTTTTGATGCTTGGATCAAGAATAAAGAAGAAAAATATCTCCCTATAGAAGCCATTGATATATTAGCAGAAGAGTTGGTGTTTGTCGTCAATCAAGAACGTGTTACGCTTTCTAAATTCAATGACTTTTTAGATGAAAAAGATTCCTTATCAGCGCATTGTGTGAAAGTTGCTTTTTTTGCTTCAATTATTGGTAGCCAGATAGGCATTGATATGACGGATCAGAAAAAATTAGTATTAGGTGCAATTTTACACGATATTGGTAAATATGAGCTGGATGATGAGTTATTGAATAAGCCTGATTTTTTGAGTGAGAGTGAAATTAAAAAAATTCAGACACATGTTGATGCTAGTGTAGCATTAGTCAAACGGAGTGGTTTAAAAGATAGAATTGTCATTAATGCAATCAAGGAGCATCATGAGAGGTTAGATGGAAGTGGTTATCCTCGCGGAATTGATAGTTCTCGTATCAGTTCATTCGCAAAAATTATTGCTATTTGCGATATATTTGATGCCTTGATTACAATAAAACCTTACAGAGGTGCGTATAGTACCTACAATGCTTTATCCTTAATTCAAGAGGAGTCTAAAAATAAGCTTGATATAGACTATATTAAACTCCTCATTAAACACTTACGGTAACGCAAATCTTTTTACATGTAAAGCTTTATCCATTCAAATGAGAGAGGTTTTCGCTTGGTAAGCTTTTTTCCATAATTTCTATCTCTTGTTTACCTGAACGCACAATGTTACTATCGGTCGTTAGGTGCTTTTTCTTGATTTTATCGGGGTAATCAACATTTTGCAGGATATGTCTAATGGTGTTAATCCTTGCTTTTTTCTTATCGTCTGAGAGAATAATGGTCCATGGGCATTTTGGATTGTTTGAAGCTAAAAGCATGGAGTATTTCGCAACCGTATATTGATCCCACAGCTCTTGTGATTTTTCATCTACGGGAGAGAGTTTAAACTGTTTGAGTGGGTCTGTCTTACGCTCTTTAAAACGTTTTGCTTGTTCTTCTTTGCCCACTGAAAAATAGAATTTGAAAAAGATAATGCCTGCATTCGCGATCATGGTTTCAAATTTTGGAACTTCACGCAAAAATTCTTTATGTTCTTCTTGGGTACAAAATCCCATAACAGGCTCAACGCCAGCCCTGTTATACCATGACCTATCAAACAATACGATTTCTCCCGCCGAAGGCAAGTGTTCCGTATAGCGCTGGAAGTACCATTGCGAGCGTTCCGTATCGGAAGGCTTGGAGAGTGCGACAATTCTCGCACCACGAGGGTTTAAGTGCTCTGTGATACGTTTAATCGTTCCACCTTTCCCCGCGGCATCACGCCCTTCAATGATAATAAGCACTTTGAGCCCTTTATCTTTGACATGATTTTGGAATTTGAGCAGTTCAATTTGAAGTCTCTTTAAATCTTTTTCATATTTGAGTTCACTTTTCTTAACCCAAATTTGAACTTTGTCATCGTTTCTTTTTATGGGTTCTTTGTCCATGATCAGTTCTTCATTTTGGAAGACTATTTTTTCTTTTTTCTTTTTGCCCATATGCTGCTCCTGCTTTTACATGTAATCCTTGATAATACTCTTAAAATCGTTGTAATTTAAAAAACATTTAGAGTTCTTTGATACAATAAACAATTATTTTATAAAAGGTGCTTTTGTGCAACATATTTTACGGTATTCTGCTTTGTTCTTTTTATTAATGGTTTCTCTTTTTGGTGTCGAAAAGCCAAAGGTCTTAACACCTGAAGAAGCTTTTAAAATAACAGCGACACACACTCTTCAAGGTGCTATTATCAGCATTGTTTTAGGTGAAAAAATTTATATGTACGATGATAAGATAAAGTTAGAACTTACTTACCCTAAAGTAGTTGATATAACAGGATGGGTTGAACGACCTAAAGCAGAAAACTTTCACGATTATGTAACGCAACGAAAGCCTTTTGAGCTTTTTGTCCCACAAAGCTTATTGGAAGATCAGGTCAAAAAAGGCAATTTTACGCTCAAACTTTCTTATCAAGGTTGTTCAGAGCTTGGTATTTGCTATCAACCCCTGACCAAAGAATTTACATTTAATCTTACAGGATCTTCTCTTATTGTCTCACAAAACAAGATGGCTCTCTCAGAACAAGATGAAATTGCACAAAGTTTTATGAATAACAATATCATTTTTGTCTTGCTCAGTTTTTTTGGTTTTGGACTCTTACTTTCATTAACACCCTGTGTCTTTCCGATGGTTCCTATCCTTTCTTCCATTATTGTCTCTCAGCCTAGTATGTCAATGAACGCTAAAAAGGGTTTTTTACTCTCTTTAGTGTATGTCTTAGCCATGTCTTTGGCTTACACTATTGCAGGCGTTCTTGCAGCACTTTTTGGTGCGAATATTCAAGTTTCAATGCAGAATCCTTGGGTTATCGGTATTTTTAGTGCAGTCTTTGTTATCTTGGCTCTTTCTATGTTTGGCTTTTATGAGATTAAGATGCCAAATTTTATTCAAAACAGAGTAAGTCAAAAAACAGGTAAGGCACAAGCTAAAGGAATTATTGGTATTGCGGTTATGGGCTTTTTATCCGCGCTCATTGTGGGTCCTTGCGTGGCAGCACCTCTTGCTGGTGCTCTTATATACATTTCGCAAAGTGGGGATGCCTTGCTTGGTGGAAGTGCTTTATTTGTGATGAGTCTTGGGATGGGAATTCCTCTGCTCTTGTTGGGGACAACGGCGGGTAAATATATGCCACGTCCTGGCATGTGGATGCGTAATGTCAGTGTCTTTTTTGGAGTCATGCTACTAGGCGTTGCTATCTGGATGCTTTCTCGTATTATCCCAAGTTTTATCAGTATGTTTCTGTGGGCAGTATTGATTATTAGCGCTACGATTTATTTTGGAGCACTTGAGCCTTTAAATGAGCATACAAAAGGGTGGCAAAAAATATTTAAGAGCCTTCTCTTTATAGCACTCGTATATGGTGTAGCCCTTTTCATTGGTTTTTTAAGTGGTGCAAGTAATCCTTTAGCGCCTTTTGAAAAATTTACAGCTAAAGAGAGTGCGACTGTATCTTCATCATTATCTTCTTCCTCTTTTACGAAGGTTAAAAATCTGGGTGAGCTTGAGAATGCCATTAAAAGTAGCCCAAAGCCAGTAATGGTTGATTTTTATGCTGATTGGTGTGTAAATTGTGTCGAATTTGAAAAGTTTACTTTTAGTGACGCTAGAGTGAAAGAAAAACTTGAAAAATTCACGCTTTTAAAGATTGATGTGACAAAAAATAGTGAAGAGGACAAAGCTTTACAAAAAACTTTTACGATTTATGGTCCTCCTGCTATTTTATTTTTTCAAAAGGGTAAAGAGAGTGCAGAGTTTCGTCTGGTTGGGTTTAAAAACGCTGATGAATTTTTAACACATCTTGAAAAAATAGGGATTTAAATGAACGTTATATTGATTGTTGAAGTCGAAGGTTTAGCGGATAAAACTACTTTTGAAAAGCATCTCAAAAAAGAGGGCTTTACACCCATCCCTGATGAAGAATTTGCCTATGAGGGCAACACGACAACACATATGTTTAGTACACGTGCCTTTATCCTAGAAGTGGTTGAGAAAGGGCTCAAAAAATCTGGTTTTGAGTCATGTAGGATTATTTTTCAAGTGGGTGAAAACCCAATGGAAGCGTATCTTTTTGATCATGAAAAAGATACTTTTGAGCAAGTAGCCGTTTAAATGATAAAGAGAGATTTATGGCTCTCTTTATCGTTTATTTAAAAAAATGTAGTGCTCGCTCTAAATCTTCTTTCGTATCAATGCCAAAACTTTGACTCTCAACCTCTACCATTGCAATTGTGTAGCCATGGTAAATAGCACGCAACTGTTCTAGTTTTTCAATATGTTCGAGAGGCGCATAGGGCAGGGTACAAAAAGTTTCAAGTGCTTTTTTACGAAATGCATAAAGACCAATATGACCAAAATAGCCCTCAAATCCACCTTCACGGTCGTAGGGAATCACGCTTCTAGAAAAATAAATAGCATTTTTGTTGGTATCTAAAATGACTTTAACAAGGTTCGGATCTTTTACATGTAAAAGATCAATCTTCTTACACGCACTGGTAATCATCGCGTCAGTACGTTTGGCTCGCTCAATGACACTTTTGACAACGGCTTCTTCAATAAATGGTTCATCGGCTTGTACATTGACAATAATTTCATTTTCTGAAAGATTGAGTTTAGAAGCTGCTTCGTTAATACGATCTGTCCCGCTTTGGTGATCTTGTGAGGTAAGAATGGCTTTAAACCCATAATCTGAAGCGAGTTTAACGACTTCTTCCGTATCTGCGGCAATGGCGACATCATCAAGATTTTGTACACGTTTGGCGGTTGCAATGACCATTGGAAGCCCATGGATATTGGCTAAGATTTTACCGGGAAAACGCGTGGAAGCAAGGCGCGCGGGGATAATAATCACTTGCATTCCTTTTTACATGTAAGAAAATCAAAAATCTCTGCTTCGATCCCTTCTTTTTCAACGATTTTATCATGAATCACAGGCTCGTTAAACAGCGTGCTGATGCAGTTTGGAATCTTTACATGTAAAGAGGTGCTAATGCCTTCAAGTGCCTCTTTATCGCTGTATTTTACGCTGTTTTGATTAATCGCATTAAGCATCGTTGGTGCAAATTTGGTCCATTCGGCTGTAGAGCAAAGCACACATGGAAGCGGCTTAGTTTTGAGCTCTTGGTACGCTTTAAGACACGTTGCGGTGTGTGGATCCATGATGTAGCCTTGATCAGCATAATGCTTGATTTGTTCTTTGCCAAAGGCGTCATCGGAGTAAACCGCTTCAAAATCTTCTTGTAGCTGTGCAAGCTCTTCTTTGCTTAGCGTATAAAATTTATTCTCTTTAAGCGAATCCATGAGTTCTTTGGTTCGCGCTGCGCCAAATTTGTCAAACAAAACACGCTCAACATTGGATGAGATCAAAATGTCCATCGCAGGTGAGGTTGTTTGAAGCAGGCTTCGGTTGCGTAAGTCATACACACCCGTCGTAATCAGGTCGGTAAGAATGTTATTAATGTTGGATGCGATCAAAATTTTCTCAATCGGTAGTCCCATTTTTTTAGCATAATATGCACCTAAGGCGTTACCAAAGTTTCCACTTGGAACAATCGTATAAAAAGGCTTTCCAAGTTCGACTTTATTGTGTTTAAGCAAGGCGACATACGCGTAAATATGGTAAATGACTTGGAAGATAATACGTCCAAAATTGACCGAGTTGGCGGCACTGAGTTTAATATTTTTGGCACTCAGTGCTTCTTTAAAGCTAGGTGAAGCCAAAAGGTTTTTGAGTGCATTTTGGGCATCATCAAAGTTGCCATGAATACCGATTATTTTGAGGTTTGGACTCTTTTGTGTGGTCATTTGTAGGCGTTGCACATCGCTGGTTCCACCATCAGGATAGAGACAGACGACTTTGATATTGGGTTTATTGGCAAACGTATCGAGTGTTGCGGGGCCTGTATCGCCACTGGTTGCAGCTAAAATGAGGTACTGCTCATTGATTTTTTGGGCAAGGTGGGACAGAATATAACCAAAAGGTTGCAATGCCATATCTTTAAAGGCGCGTGTTGGACCATGATAGAGTTCGTTAACAAATAAGTCATCTTCTATTTGAGAGAGCGGTGTAGGCTCGCTTGCATCGTCAAATGTGTCATACAAAGCAACTGCTTTTTGCATGACTTCTTCTTCAATGTCAATGTTAAAGAGTTTTAACACATCCAATGTGATCTCTTTATAGCTTTTTTGAGAGGCTTGCTTTAAAAAAGCGGTATCAATTTTAGGTAAGTTCTCTGGTACATACAGTCCGCCAAAGCTTGCGCTTGGATTTAAAATAGCAAATGAAAAGGGAACTTTGTTTGGTTTTTGCCCGTCATTGCCTCTAGTTTCTATAAACATGCATTTCCTTCTTTATTCTTTAATGATCGTGCCAATACCATCTTTGGTAAAAAGCTCTAGTAAAATGGAGTGTTGTATTCTTCCATCAATAATATGCGCACATTCAACCCCACCTCGAATTGTCTCAAGGCAAGCGTCTAGTTTTGGAATCATGCCGCCGCTGATCGTACCATCTTTTTTAAGCGCTTTGATTTTTGTTTTATCAAGGCTTGAAATGAGATTTCCCTCTTTATCCAGAACACCTGGAGTGTCTGTAAGAAAGATAATTTTTTTGGCTTTCATTGCCACAGCGATTTTACTAGCGGCTAGATCGGCGTTGATGTTGTAGCCTGGATGATCCACCGTATCACCTGATGCAATAGGGGCAATCACGGGGATGAATTTTTCACGCATCAGATGCTTGAGCACTTTCTTGTCGATCTTTGTAATATCGCCTACCAGTCCATATTTGCCATCATCCATCGGTCTCGCGTGGATAAAATTGGCATCTTTACCGGTAATACCAATGGCTTTTGCACCATGATGATTGAGTAGGGTGGTGATCTCTTTGTTGATGCTTCCACTGAGTACCATTTCAACCACTTCCATCACTTGATCATCCGTCACACGTAAGCCATCAACGAAAGAGCTTTTCACGTCGAGCTTATCTAAAAGTGCATTGATTTTTTTACCACCGCCATGGATAATGATAGGTTTAATTCCCACAAGATACAAGAGAACAATATCTTTTGCAAATTGTTCTTTCAGTTCAGGGTTGATTTGTGCGGCACCACCGTATTTGATCACAATGGTTTTTTTATTGAAAAGTTTAATGTACGGCAATGCGTCCATTAAGATTTGTGCTTGGTGTATTTTATGTTGCACAGCAAATCCTTGTATAAAGGTTAAAGCCTTATTTTAGCGTTTAGGAGCTAAAAGTGTGTTTATTTTTGTGAGTGTTTCAGGGAAGATTTCGACTTCAAGTTTAAGAATAGAGAGCGGGATATCAAAGGTAGCCATTTTAACGGCATCTTTTTGTGTGGTTAAAATAGTGGTTGCATGATGTTCCAAAAGAAGATTTTCAAGCTCTTTTTCATTGTACATGTAATGATCTTCAAAGCTAATTTTTCCAATAACATTTTCGGGCAAATAAGCATCCAAGCGACTAGGTTTGGAGATAGCTGTTACGAGAAGCATTCGTTCACTAGGATTAATAACTTCAACATGACGTTTAAAATCTATAGCTTCTGAGATAACGATATCAGCGTATTTGTAAAGAAATCTTGGCTCACGATACGGTCCACTGGGGATACAAAAACTATTTTCTGGTTCGGGATTTGGTTTGACTAAAATGTCGATTTTATGAATAAAACTTTTGGAAAAGCCGTCATCTAAAAAGACAATTTTTGCACCTTTTTTCTTTGCAAAACGGATTGCTTCAACACGATCTTCACTCACAATCACGGTTGATTTGGGTAAAGACTTGGCATAGAGCATTGCTTCATCACCACTGGCAGGTGCATCACACATAATTTGACCATTATCAGAGACAAGAATGAGTCCATGTGATTTACGCCCATACCCACGAAGTACAATAGCAACATGGTCATGATTTTGAGCTAAGGCTATACAAAAAGGTGTTTTGCCATTGCCCCCAACGGTAAGATTACCAATGCTGATGATGGGAATCGTAAAGTAAAGCTTTCTTCTTCTGCCAAAGAAGCGCTTTGATAAAACAATTGCACAGTAGAGGACACTCAATGGTAGTAATAGGTAAGATAAAAATCGTTGGAATAGGGAAGTTGGGTAGAAGAGATAGGCTTCTACCCATAGAACTAAACGTGAACGGTTAAACACGGTTCTTAGCAATCTCTTTAATTTGATCACAAATGTGAAGCACATCTTTATCACTAAGGCTTGAGTAGATTGGGAGCGATAAAATTTGTTGATAATTACTGAGTGCTTTTGGAAAATCATTAACACGTAAGTTGTATTTATGTTTGTAATAGCTTAAAAGATGTAATGGAATGTAATGAAGTCCTGTATAAATTCCTCGCTCTTTGAGCTCTTTTGCAAAATTATCCCTATTTTTATCAATTTTGATAATGTATTGCGCATAAGTATGATCACGTTTTTTAATCGGTGTGGAAACATGTGGACAGGAAGCAAGCTCACGGTTATAAATATCAGCAATTTCGAGTCTTCGCTCAATAAAGCTTTCATTTTTTTCCAATTGACCAATTGCAAAAGCTGCATTAAGTTCATTAAGATCGTATTTTAATCCAATATCAACTACATCATAGACATAACCAAGGTTACCAAATTTGTCCCAACCATCTCCGACCAATGCATGATTGCGAAGAAGGCGCGCACGTTCTGAAAGCTCAGGATCTTTGGTTGTCATAATGCCTGCACTTGACACAGAATTATTGGATTGTGGATTGAAACGAAAAACGGTAATATCGGCTTCAAGAGAGCCTATTTTTTGACCGTTATACGTAGCACCCAGTGCTGCTGTTGCATCTTCGACAATTTTAATGTCATATTGCTTCGCTAGCTCATAGATTTTTGAAAGTTCAGCAGGTTGCCCAGCAATATGGCTGATAAATGCACCTTTAAGTTTTTTAGCTTTATTGTTTTTAAGGACACTCTCTAATTGTTCAATATCGATGTTGAAATCATCTTTATCAATATCTACAAAAATAGGTTCAGCGTCAAAGTGACGTACAACTTCAGCTACAGAAGGAAAAGCATTGACCGAACAGATAATTTTATCACCGCGTTTAAGATCTAATGCACACATAGCAAGATGCATAGCAGCTGTTCCATTCACAGTTGAAATTGCATCGCCACAGTTAGTATATTTTATAAACTCTTTCTCGAGTGTTTCAACTTTGTTAGCTTTTTCCAAATCCAAAACTTCATTGATAAGTGTTTTTTCTCTTTGATCGATAAATGGTTTATAAAATGGTATTTCTTTCATGTTTATCCTTTATTTTACCGCTGATAAATCAGCAATGGTTGGAAGTTTTCCTTTAAAAAGATTGCTTGCAATACGCTCTAATGCCATTTCAACGAGTTCTTTCTCAAAACCAGAAGCAAGGAGAGCTTCTTTACTCTTTTTCTCTTCTATATGAGCGTAAAGCACTTTGTCAATTTGTGCGTAACTAAATCCAAACTCTCCCTCATCACTTTGATCTTCCCAAAGATCAGCCGATGGTGCCTTGGTAAGAATAGAGTTTGGTACACCAAGGTGTGCTGCAAATTCAAATATTTCTGTTTTATAAAGTTCACCAATGGGGTTGATTGCGCAGGCAAGGTCACCAAAAATAGTGCCGTATCCAAGCAGAATTTCACTTTTATTTCCTGTTCCCAACACAAGAGCATTTTCTCGTGCTGAAATATCGTATAAAACGGCCATACGCATACGTGCGCTAAAGTTACCAATGCGAAGTTTCGAAGCATCTTTTTTATCGTGGAAGTAGGTATCAACAAGAGGACCAACAGGAATTTTTTCAGTTTTGATACCAAATTTCTGAGTAAGTTCACTTGCATGCTCAAAGCTTGCACTACTTGAAGTAGAGGCTGGAAGCATGATGCCTAAAAGATTATCTTTAAAAGCTTTGTGGGCAAGAATGGCAACAACAGCCGAATCTACGCCACCACTAATTCCTAAAACGACTTTGGAAAAACCAGCTTTTCGCACCTCATCTTGAAGAAACTTAACTAAATAATTTTCGATAGATTGGTATTTATTCATAGCAGTAACCTCGTAATCAATTTAAGCAATAGATTAATTATACTAAACTTAAAATTAATGCAATCTTTTAAGCTTCTAAAGCAAAATAAGATGAGATGTGTTAAAATTTTAGAAATTCATAAAAGAAGTAGCTAATGCAAATAAAAAGTAGAGCATGCGGGGCATATGGAACCAATTGTTATATCATTACTATTAATGACAAAGAGATTATTATTGACCCAGGAATGGAAGCAACAAGTTGGGTTTTACGCAATGTGCATCATCCTATCGCTATTTTAAATACGCATGGTCATTTTGATCATGTATGGAGTAATGCCGAACTTTCAGCTCAATTAAACATCCCAATTTATGCGCCAATAGATGATTGTTTTATGCTTGAAGATGATCCTTTTGGACAAGGAACGCCTCCTAGTTATGCAAATGTAAAAGTTGTGGGTGATCAGAGTTTTGATATTGAAGGTATATGTGTCAAATTTTTTCATTTTCCTGGGCATACACCCGGTTGCAGTGCGATTTTAATTGATAATACCCTTTTTAGTGGAGATTTTATTTTCAAAAATTCGATTGGTCGGTATGATTTTCCGTATAGCAGTGGAGATCAAATGCGCAAAAGTCTGGAAAAATTTCTAAAAATTGATGCTGATTGGAAAATTTTTCCGGGGCATGGAGAAAGTACAACACTTAAAGTTGAGCAACAAAATGTGCCGTATTGGTTTAATTTCCTATGAAAACTCTTTTGGACTGAAGCTCGCTTGAAGCTCTTCAATTTTTGTTTCTAGAATATGATGTTCTAATAAGACAGCTTGAAAAATACCTTCAAAGACCTTTATTTCATTAATTGTGCCAATAACTTTGATCTCTCTTTTACGAGCATCTTCAAAACGGCCTTTAGCTTCAAAGTTGACAATATCGCCCACTTTTGCAGGTGCAAAAAACTTAGAACGGCATCCAATGACGACAACATTGGGTTCATTAACCGCCGCAACCGCCGCATATTCTGCTGATCCAAAAAGAAAACCACTGTGAATCAAACCAAATTCATCGACACTCATTTCATGGGTTGTTTGTAAAAGGACTTTGGAGCTATTTTTACTAAGTTCTGTGAGGTTTCCCACAAGGGTACTTTTAATTTTAATGTGAGTTTTGAGATCGTCATTTAAAAAATTGGTAGAATCGAGCGAACTTTCATCCTGATTGTCTGACTCATCATCAAAATTAGTGGTGTTATCAAGCATCTCTTGAACTAAACCCGCTTTACTCTTTACCATTTAGCATCCTTGCTATTTTTATTTTTTGACACGCTTTTAAAGCAAAGCTTTAAAAACTGCGTTAACACTGAGTTCTCTTCGGCAGAGGGTCTGCACACCTAGGCGCTATAATTTTCCACAATAAATTTATAATTGATAACAAATCGACGGATTTAACGTTTTGCTTTAATGTAAACCCGTTTAGGTGCTGGAAATCCTTCGATAGTGAGTTCTGGGTTATTTGGATCTAAAAAATGTTCTAAACTTTCACCGTAAATCCACTCAGTTTTGCGTTGTTCATTGGCATCAGTTTTTTTGATCTCTAATACTTCAATGTCTCTAAATTTTGCACGTTCTAGCCAGTTTGTCAGCGCTGGAATAGTCGGTACAAAATAGACATTGGGAATCTTTGAGTAGGTTTTTGAAGGGCACAGTGCCACAGGTGTGTCTCCATCAATCATAAAGGTATCTAAAATGAGTTCACCATTAGGGTTTAAGCCTTGGTAGAGTGCTTTGAGTGTTTGTATCGGATCACTTCGATGGTACAGAACACCTAAGCAAAAAAGCATGTCAAATTTGTGCTCATACTCTGGTAAGTGTTCAACACCGAGCATTTCATAAACAATATCACTGTGAATGAAGTGGTTGATAAAATCAAACTGTGTTTTATAGAGTGCTGAGGGGTCAAACCCAACCAGTTTTTTTGGTTTATGTGCGAGCATGCGAAAAAGGTAGTAGCCGTTATTACAGCCAATATCTCCAACAACTTTGCCTTCTAAATTGAAATAGGGCTCTAAAAGATTGTATTTGATGAAGCTTTGCCATTCGGTATCGATCAAAGTATCAAGAATTTCAAAAGGACCTTTGCGCCATGGTTTGAGAGCGAGGGCACACTGTTTAATTTTTTCTTGATCAGAAAGCTTTACATGTAAAGCTTTTATCGAGATAGTATCACCCAGTGAAAACGAAATATTTTCAAGCATAGGAAGAGAGGTAAGTGCCTCTCTCATTGGCTTAATATCTTTCCATTCTAACCAAGCAAGACGCTCTTGGCAGATTTTTTCTAAACTCATAATTGATTATTCAAAAAGGCTTTTGGTAGCATTAACACTCTTGTCGACCCCTTTTGAAACACCATCTGTTACAGTTTTATAGTCGACAATATTTTCATCGCAATCTTTATGGTAAATACCCATACCATCGTAATATTCTGTACAATCATTATAGTAGCGTCCCGATACACCTCGGTCGTTAAAATAGACGCAGCCTTGTAAAAGTATGGCAGTGAGTAAAATTAATATTGTTTTCATGGGTTGTATAATAGCATTTCGTTTATTAAATTTTCAAGGGCTTAAATGGAGTCAATATTAGAGCATTTTAAAGCAATTACCGCCATTCCTCGTTGCAGCTATCATACGACAAAGATGAAAGAGTATATCAGTGCGTTTGCTCATTCCCTTGGTTTTGGTGTGCACGAAGATCATGTAGGAAATATCTTATGCCACAAAGGAGCTCCTAAAGTCTGTTTGCAAGCGCATTACGATATGGTCTGTATTGGCGATACCCATCCCATAGAAATTGTTATGGAAGGTACTCTTGTTAAAGCTAAACACTCCACATTAGGCGCTGATAATGGGATGGGCATGGCCATTATGTTTTGGGCCATGGAACATAATGAAAATTTAGAGTGCCTTTTTACGGTTGATGAAGAAGTAGGGCTTATTGGTGCTATGCAGTTTCGTCTTCCCCTACAATCTTCTTACCTTCTCAATCTTGATGCAGAAGAAGAGGGTGAAATTTACATTGGCTGTGCAGGTGGTATGGATGTTATTGCTTCTTTGAAACTGCACTATATGCCATTGGAAGAAGAGATTAAACTCTATGAAATCAGTGCGTTTAGCTTTACAGGTGGACATTCAGGCGTTGATATTGATAAGAAAATCCCTTCAGCAATTAAAGCTTTAGGGTATGAGCTTTTAAAACACGATGTTCTCTTAGTCTCATTGCGTGGAGGGGAAAGGCGCAATGCAATTCCTAAAAGTGCAACAGCCATTGTCGCATCTAAAACGCCTTTACATGTAGACGATACACGTTTACATGTAAAGAGTTTGGAGAAAGGATCGCACACAAAATATATTGCTCAATCAAGCTCTATTATAAAGGCATTGGGTGCCTTTGCCCAAGGTGTCCGTGAGTGGGATAGAGAGCTTGATATTCCCTCTATGAGTATCAATCTTGGTATTGTTTCCGATTTTGAAGGTGTACTTCGATTTGACTGTGCGGCACGTGCAATGGATGATGAAAATTTGGCTATACTAGCACATGAAACTGTTGCCTTCTTTAAAGCGCTTGGTTTTGATGCCGTACAAGAAGGATGGCATGGAGCGTGGAAGCCTGAAATGACACTTTTCGCGCAAAGTGTACAAAATGTAATGAAAGAGTTTTATCCTCATGCAACCTTTAAAGCGATTCATGCAGGACTTGAGTGTGGTGAGTTGATCATGCGTCAAGCTAAAAAAATAGAAGCAGTTTCTATTGGACCGACGATTCGCTATCCTCATTCTCAAAGAGAAGAGTGCGACATGAACTCTGTTTCAAATACAGCGTTCATTGTTCAAAATATCATCAATACCTATAAGGAGTAAGCCATGTCATTAATACATTCCTCTTTAGTGGAACTAGGTCATAAATTAGAACATTTTGAACTTGAAGATCCAAATGGAAAAATTTTTAAAAGCAAAGAACTGTTTGGCAAAGGTGGATTTATGATTGCCGTAATGTGTAACCATTGCCCTTACTCTAATGCTATTTGGAAGAGGTTGAATGCCGTTGCAGAGTTTGCCAAAAAACTGGACATCACCACCGTTGCTATCAACCCAAACATTCATCCTAACTATCCAGAAGATTCGCCTGCTCATATGCTCGATAAAATCAAAGAGATGGGTCTAGCGTTTCCTTATCTTATTGATGAAAATCAAAATGTTGCAAAACATCTTGGTGCCGTCTGTACTCCTGATATTTTTCTCTTTGATGGTGAAGAAAAACTCTATTATCATGGAAGATTGGATGATAATTGGCAAGATGCACGTAGTGTGAAAGAGGAAGATCTCAGAGAGGCAATCATGTTACTTTTTAGTAAACAAGATGCCCCAAAAATTCAGCATCCTTCGCAAGGGTGTTCCATTAAATGGATTGATACCGTTACGGGTTAAGTTAAACTTTAAATGTTTGTTTTGTTTTACAATGCTCTGTTAAAAAGCACGTTTCACACAAGGGATTGACCGCTTTACAGGTGTACCTGCCAAAAAGTACCATCGCTTGGTGAAGTGTGGCAAGATCATTTTTAAAAATTTTAGTTAACTCTTCTTCTGTTTTAATGGCTGTTTTAGCACTTGAAAGCCCTAGACGGTGTGCGACACGAAAAACGTGGGTATCAACTGCCATTAAGTTGGCAGAAGCGTATTCGATCATGACCACATGAGCGGTTTTTTGTCCCACACCTGCAAGTCCCATGAGTTTTTGCTCATCCAAAGGAATCTCTCCATCGTACAGTTCAACTACTTTTTGTGCCATTTTAAGAAGATTAACAGCTTTATTGTTAAAAAAAGAGCAAGAAGCGATGAATGATTTGACTTCATCGAGATTCGCTTCTGCAAGTTCTTTTGCATGAGGATAGCGTTCAAAGAGAGCAGGGGTAATAAGGTTGACACGTTTATCGGTGCATTGGGCAGAGAGCATGACACAGACAAGAAGCTCATACAAAGAGCTATATTTGAGTTCAGTAACCGCTTTGGGGTAATGTTCCAAAAAAAGAGCTTTAATAATTACAACCTCTTTTTGTGTGGCCTTTTTCATCATCTACCTTATTTTTTCGAAAATTATACCGACAATCCTTAAAATTAACATTTCATTTAAGAAATAGTAATAAGATTTGGGGTACAATACGCGAATTACTTCAATAAAGGATTTTAGTGAAAAAAGTTATTCTAAGTAGTATTGCAGCTGCAGTACTAGGTGTAAGTTTAAATGCGACAACATATGCAACCGTTAATGGTGAAGATGTCAATGAGCAAGACATTGCTGTTCTTATGCGTGCTATGCAAGGCGCAAAGTTTGAAGAACTTCCTGCTGATGCAAAACAAAAAATTGTTGAGCAAGCAGTAGAGCGTAAACTTTTGACTACAGAAGCAATGAAAAGTGGTGTAGAAAAAGAGAAAGATTATACGGAAGCTTTGAAAAAAATCAAAGCAGATCTTGCTCTCGAAGTTTGGATGAAAAAAATCTTTGATGCTGTTAAAGTAGATCCAAAAGATGTTAAAGATTATTATGACAAAAATGCTGACAAATTTATGCAACCAGCAACCGTTAAAGCAAGACACGTACTTGTAAAAACAGAGCAAGAAGCTAAAGATGTTATCAAAGAACTTGATGGATTGACAGGTCAAAAACTCAATGATAAATTTGTTGAACTTGCAACGACTAAATCAACAGGTCCTAGTGGTCAAGGTGGCGGTGAGCTTGGTTGGTTCGCAGCAAATCAAATGGTAAAACCTTTCTCAGATGCAGCGTTTGCACTTAAAAAAGGTGAAATTACTAAAACTCCTGTTCAAACACAATTTGGTTACCATGTTATCTTAGTTGAAGATACAAAACCAGCTGAAAAAGCAACATTTGAAACAGTAAAACCACAAATTGAAAATGGCTTGAAAATGGAAAAATTCCGTATTCAAGTACAAGATAAAGCACAAACACTTAGAAAAAACGCAAAAGTAACCATTAAATAACCCCAAAAAAGAGAGCCTTACTCTGAAAAGGTAAGGCTTTTCACAAAAATCTTGTTTTTTAAAATAGAGGCTAAAAGCCTTACAGTATAAAAGTATGTTACATTTACCTCAAGAGTCAAGCTTTAGAGCATAGCGTAATGTAGCCTTTTTGGGCTTTGCTTAGAAAGGTATGTAAAAATTGAAATAAAGGGCGTTTTCATGTTGAATGCGAAAATTTTTGATTTTGTAAAACCGGGTGTTGTTACGGGTAATGATGTGCAGAAAGTTTTTGCAATTGCAAAAGCCAATCAATTTGCAATCCCTGCTGTCAATGTTGTGGGAACAAATTCTATTAATGCTGTTTTAGAGGCAGCCAAAACGGTTAATTCACCAGTTATTATTCAGTTTTCCAGTGGTGGGGCTGAATTTTATGCAGGTAAAGGTGTGAATGGCCTAAAAGCAGGAGTCCTTGGAGCCATTAGTGGTGCTTTACATGTCCATACGCTTGCTGAAGCCTATGGTGTAGCTGTGATTTTACATACGGATCATGCTGCACGTAAACTTCTTCCATGGATTGATGAGCTTTTAAGCGCTAGTGAGATGCATTTTGCTAAAACACATAAACCACTTTTTAGCTCTCATATGTTGGATCTCTCAGAAGAACCACTAGAGCAAAATGTACACACGTGTGTCTCATATCTCAAACGAATGAGTAAAATGGGCATGACGTTAGAGATTGAACTTGGATGTACGGGGGGCGAAGAGGATGGTGTGGATAATACCAGTATGGATAATTCAGCCCTTTATACGCAACCGCAAGATGTCGCTTATGCCTATGAAGAGCTTTTAAAAATTAGTCCAAATTTTACCATTGCTGCCTCTTTTGGTAATGTACATGGCGTTTATAAACCGGGTAATGTGAATTTAACACCAAAAATCTTAGATAATTCTCAAAAATATATTCAAGATAAATTTAAAACCGATGCAAAACCTGTCAATTTTGTCTTTCATGGTGGTAGTGGAAGTGAACTCTCTGACATTCGTGAAGCCGTTAGTTATGGTGTCATTAAAATGAACATTGATACTGACACGCAATGGGCATTTTGGGAAGGGGTTAAAGGGTATATTGAAAAATATGCACCTTATCTTCAAGGTCAAATTGGTAATCCAGAAGGTGACGATAAACCGAATAAAAAATATTATGATCCACGCAAATGGCTTCGTTCAGGCGAAGAGGCTATTAAAAGCCGCTTACTTAAAGCCTTTGAAGATCTTAATTGCCTCAATCGCTTATAATCCTTAAGAGACCTCTTTTGAGGTCTCTATCTTTTTACATGTAACGATGTTCTTTCCTCCTTCTCTTTTTGAAAAACGGGCTTTTAAAGACCACATTTTTTATATTAAACGTGATGATCTGTTAGATAAAGATTTTTCAGGTAATAAAGCACGTAAATTTTACTACTTCTTAACGCATGATTTTCCTCATATAAAGCGCGTGGTAAGTTCTGGATCAAACCAGTCCAATGCGATGTATTCTCTCTCTGTTTTAGCACGTCTTAAAGGGTGGGAGTTCATCTATGTATGCGATCATATTCCACGCTTTCTTAAAGAAAATCCGATGGGTAATTACAAAGCAGCGCTTGCAAATGGAATGAACATCATCGAATCACATCTGCGCGAAGCAGAAGCTGAAAAGTGGCTTGATGCAAAAAGTTTATATGTAAAGGAAGGTGGCAGACAACGCGAAGCAGAAGAGGGTATGAAAATTTTAGCCAATGAGCTTTTATCTGATATACAAACACATTCCATTCAAAACCCTTATCTTTTTTTTCCCTCAGGAACGGGTACAACAGCACTGTTTTTACAAAAGCATCTTCCTTTTCCTGTCTTTACATGTAACACGGTAGGTAATAGTATTTATTTGGAAGAGCAGTGGAAGATGGTTGAACCTGACCTGACACGTTTACCCACCATACTAGAAACCAAGAGAAAATATCACTATGGCAAATTGTACCCAGAGCTTTTTGAGTTATGGAAATCTCTAAAGAATGAGATGGGTGTAGAGTTTGATTTAGTGTATGATCCTGTGGGGTGGAAAACGTTATTAGAGCATATCTCATCGCTTGATGGGACGCCTATTTACTTGCATCAAGGTGGAATTTTGGGCAATAGTTCCATGATTGCTCGGTATGCGCGTAAGGCAAATATGCTATAATAAAGCACTTATAAAGAGGATTAACGATGTTACTTTTAAAAACCAGTGAACAAAATTTTCAAGTTCAGTTCAATACACTTTTATGTCGTGGAAATATGGACATGGAAAATGTCTCAAAAATTGTTTCAACGATTATTGCAGAGATTAAAGCAGATGGTAATGGTGCTTTAAAAAACCATATTGAAAAATTTGATAAATGGCATGTTGCAAACGATGAAGCACTTGAAGTCAAAACAAGTGATATGAAAAAAGCGTATGATGCCCTTGATACCAAGCTCAAAGAGGCATTAGAGTTAGCCTATAAGCGCATTTATACGTATCATGAAAAGCTTATGCCCAAATCGTGGCTTGATTTTGAAGACAGTGGCACCGTCTTGGGACAAAAAGTAACGCCAGTGGATCGTGCAGGACTTTATATTCCAGGAGGAAAAGCAGCATATCCAAGTAGCCTTTTGATGAATGCTATTCCCGCACTTGTGGCAGGAGTGAAAGAGGTTGTTGTTTGTACACCTGCTCCCAATAATGAACTCAATCCACTGCTTTTGGCGGCGATGCATCTATGTGGCATCAAGAAGGCTTTTAAAGTGGGTGGAGCGAGCGCGATTGCGGCAATGGCATACGGCACACAGAGTATTCCTAAAGTCGATGTTATCACGGGACCTGGTAATATCTTCGTAGCAACGGCAAAAAAACTTGTTTTTGGTGAAGTGAACATTGACATGATCGCAGGGCCGAGTGAAATTGGTGTTTTAGCCGATACGACTGCCAATCCACACCTCTTAGCGATTGATTTGCTCTCCCAAGCGGAGCACGATGAGATGGCAAGTTCTATTTTGATTACACCTTCTCTTGAAATTGCGGAAAAAACACGCACTGAAATCTATACATGGCTTGAGACATTAGATCGCAAAGCGATTGCGGAAGTTTCTATCAAAGAGCGTGGAGCGATTATTGTGACGCGTGATATGGACGAGGCAGTAGATTTGATGAACCAAATTGCACCTGAACATTTAGAAGTGGTTACCTCTCACCCTTTTGATCTCCTGCCAAAGATTCACCATGCGGGTGCTATTTTTATGGGATCTTATACACCTGAACCCATTGGCGATTATATTGCAGGACCGAATCATACTCTTCCAACGGGTGGTACGGCGAAGTTTTACTCGCCTCTTGGCGTTGAGAATTTCTTGAAGCGTTCTTCTATCATTAGTATGAGCAAACAAGGTCTAGATGAAATTGGTGAAGCGTGTGCACTGCTAGCACACACTGAAGGACTTGGTGCTCACGAAGCGAGTGTTCGCGTTCGCCTTTCTCAATCAAAAAAATGAATATTATCATTCTAGGTGCTGGAGGAGTTGGAAGCTATTTTGGCGCCAAACTTCTCCAAGATGGTCATCACGTTGTCTTTATTGCACGAGGGGCACACCTTGAAGCTCTTCAAACTGAGGGCTTACATGTAAAGCATCCGAGCTTAGAATTCAATCAAAAAATCCAAGCACTTGATCTACCGAGTTTATCTGAATTAGATGCTACTTCATTTGATCTGATTATTCTTGCAACCAAATCAATTGCAACACGCGAAGTCTCCATTCAACTTGCTCAATGGCTTCGAGCTCAAATGAAACCACCGTATATTCTCTCTTTGCAAAATGGCGTTGAAAATGAGGCTATATTATGTGACTATTTTTCAGAAGAGTATATTATGGGCGGTTTGACACGAAAAATTGGTGCACATGTGGTTTTTCCTGGATATATAGAAGCAGTTGGTAGCGCCGAGACTATTTTAGGCATGATGCACACGACGATGGAAAATGAGCGCTTTTTAGAAACATTGGCGCTTGCATTGAATCATGCTGGTATTCCGACCCAGACAACATATGACATTAAACAAGAACTTTGGAAAAAACTGATTATTAACAATGGTGTGAATGCCCTTTGTGCGTTACTTCGTGTCAAAACAGGCATTTTATTTGAGAAAAGTCCTCTTAGCGAAGTGGTTTATGGGCTTATGCAAGAGACAGCCTATGCTGCACGTAGTTTACATGTAAAGATTTCGCAAGAAGATGTTGATGCAATGTTTACCCTAATTAAGCAGTTTGACTCGATTAAGCCATCCATGTTGGTTGATTTAGAACATGGTAGAACGTTAGAAATAGAAGAAATTTGTGGTGTTGTCATTCGAGCTCTTCATCAAATAGGCGTTGATGCTCCGTATACCAAAACGATTAAAGCGTTACTAGAATTTAACATGGAGCAATAAATATGAGTCAGATAAAAATTGGTATTCTTACGATCTCAGATCGTGCCAGCGCAGGTATTTATGAAGACCTTTCAGGCAAGGCGATTATTCAAGTATTGAGTGAATATCTAAGCTGTGAGTGGGAAAGGGTGTATAAAGTGATTCCTGATGAACAGCCACTGATTGAAGCAGCCCTTGAACATATGGCAGATCATGATGAATGCTGTTTAATTGTCACTACAGGAGGTACAGGACCTGCTATTCGTGATGTGACGCCTGAAGCTACGGAAGCCGTTTGCTCAAAGATGATGCCAGGCTTTGGAGAACTGATGCGTCAAGTCAGCCTTAAATATGTACCGACAGCAATTTTATCACGCCAAACGGCAGGTATTCGTGGACGTAGCCTCATCATCAATCTTCCCGGAAAACCTAAATCCATTCGTGAATGTTTAGATGCAGTCTTTCCAGCAGTTCCTTATTGTATTGACCTTTTAGAAGGACCTTTTCTTACATGTAACGAAGAAGTGATCAAACCTTTTCGTCCAAAGTCTTAAAAAGAGGCAAAACAGTTGGAGATTGAAAGCTCCAACTGTTTTACATGTAAAGATTAAATGCCGAGTGAAATGAGTTCTGCTTCAATTTTTGCCATTTTAGCGTTAGCATCATCCAACCCTTTTTGATTTTCTGCTATAACTTCTTTGGGAGCATTGGCAACAAAGCGCTCGTTGGAGAGCATACCTGTTAGTTTCATGATCTCTTTTTCAAGCTTGATTTTTTGATTATTGAGGCGCTCAACGATAGGGCTTAGATCAACACCATCAAGTGGAATAAACACTTCAACATTATCTCCAACATCGGTGGCTGAGTTAGCGATCTTAACCTCAGTAAAGTCGATATTTTCAACTTTTGCCAATAAGCTAATGTACTTCAACGCATCTTTAAGGTTTGCAGCATCAGAGACTTTGATAAAAGCGTGCTCTATTTTTTTATTTCCAAGATCAATATTGGCCTTGGCACGTCGAATGCCTACAATCGCTTCGATAACAAGTTCAAAGGTCTTCTCAATTTTTTCATCTTGTTTGAGTGCATGAGGATAGCGTTTGACCATAATGGATTCATTTTCTTCCAGTGTTTTATCGGAAAGTTCTTGGTAGAGGAATTCAGAGATAAATGGCATAAAGGGATGAATAAGCTTCATTGCCTCTTTAAAGATAGCTCCAAGCTCCAAAATAGCAGGTTTGTCTGCTTTGCTAAGCTCAATACCCCAATCACAAAATTCACCCCACAAGAAGCGGTACAGTGTGGTTGCCGCATCATTAAAGCGGTAATCGCTAAAGTGAGCACGTACCTCTTCCATGGCCACAGCCAAACGGCTTTTCATGTATAAACCAAGTGCAGTTTTAATTTCGATTTTATCTAAATCTTCAAATGAGCTTGCATTCATCAATAAAAAGCGTGAAGCATTGTAAAGTTTGTTGGTAAAGTTACGAATTTGTTCTAATTTCTCACTACTTAATTTAATGTCACGACCTTGAACAGCAAGAATGGCGAGGGTAAAACGTAAGGTATCAGCACTGTATTCGTTGATGGTGTCCAGTGGATCGATTACGTTTCCTTTACTTTTGCTCATCTTTTGACCGTGTTCATCTTTGACAAGAGCATGGAGATAAATGTCTTTAAAGGGAAGTTTTCCAAGGGTGTGTTCACCTGAAAACATCATACGTGCTACCCAGAAGAAAAGGATATCAAAGCCTGTAATGAGGAGGGTATTTGGATAAAAATCTTTTAAGTCACTTTCATTCCATTTTTCATCTTTGTAAGCATCACCATTTTCCCAGCCGAGTGTTGAGAAAGGCCAAAGACCTGAACTAAACCATGTATCAAGGACATCAGGGTCTTGGTGAAGCTTGTTGCTATAGCATTTAGGGCATTCTGACTCGCTCTCCGCTTCACTCGCCCACTCATGTCCACATGCATCACAGTAAAAAACAGGAATTTGATGTCCCCACCAAAGTTGACGCGAGATACACCAATCACGAAGCTCTTTCATCCATGCATTGTAGGAATTGAGCCAGTGACTTGGGTAAAATTCGGCTAGGTGTTCATTGACCTTTGCAATAGCACCTTCCGCGATCTCTTTTTTAACAAACCATTGTTTGGAAATGTAAGGTTCCACCACATTTTTACAACGATAGCAGTGACCCACTTGGTTTTCATAATCTTCGACTTTATCAACAAAACCTTCACTTTGTAGTTTTGCCATAATAGGTGCACGTGCTTCTAAACGCTCTAAACCTTGAAATTCACCACAATAGCCGTTGAGAATACCGTTGCTATCAAAAATCGTGATAAATTCCAAATCATGACGTTTACCCACTTCGTAGTCATTGATATCATGTGCTGGAGTGACTTTAACACAACCCGTTCCAAAGCTCATATCGACATGCTCATCGGCAATAATCTCAATCTCACGACCAATAAGTGGCAGAACTACTTTTTGACCCACGAGATGTTTGTAGCGCTCATCGTCTGGATGAACCATAACAGCCGTATCACCAAAGTACGTTTCAGGACGGGTAGTTGCTACGACTAAAAATTCTTTGGAATCTTTGAGAAAGTATTTTAAGTGATACAGTTTACCTTTGTTGGTCTCATACTCCACTTCAATGTCACTAAGAGCACCATCATGAGTACACCAGTTAACCATGTAATTCCCACGAACGATCAAACCTTCTTTGTAGTATTTTACAAACGCTTTTTTAACGGAGTTTTTAAGTCCATCATCCATCGTAAAGCGTTCTCTACTCCATGCAGGAGAGACTCCAAGTTTACGCATTTGGTGAACGATTTGCCCACCACTGTACGCTTTCCATTCCCAAACTTTTTCTAAAAACTTCTCACGTCCCAGCTCTTCTTTTTTAATACCTTGCGCAAGGAGTTGTTTCTCAACCACATTTTGTGTGGCAATACCCGCATGATCAGTTCCTGGTTGCCAAAGTGTTTTAAATCCGTCCATGCGTTTGAATCGGGTGATAATATCTTGAAGGGTAAAGGTAAGAGCATGTCCAATGTGGAGACTTCCCGTCACATTGGGAGGTGGCATCATAATACAGAAGTTTTTGCCTTGCTCTTGAATGGCTTTATTTCCGTCAATTTCAAAATAGCCTCTATCTTCCCAAATTTTGTAATAATTCTCTTCTATTTCTTTTGGGTTGTAAACGGTGCTTTTTTCACTCATAGTCATCTATACCTTATAAATTTTTGTTAGATTATACAAAAATAGGGGTAAGACTTGGTTTAAGCTAGGAATGTGGCGGTGTTTTTGCCAGCTTCTTTAGAGATATAAAGTGCTTGATCTGCACGTTGCAGCATTGTTTTAAAATCATCGTCATTTCTATAGAGTGTGTAGCCAATACTGAGATTGATTTGAAGTTCTTGTTGATCGTGATTGCGAGAAACTGGAATTGTTTTGTTGTTAAATTCATTTAAAATACGATTGACAATCGTTGAAGCGGCATTTTTGTCTTGATCAACAATAGAGATAATGAATTCATCCCCGCCAAAACGTGCAATAGATTCAGAGGCACGAAGAAGTTGTTGTAATGTACTAGCCGTTATTTTAATTGCCTCATCTCCTATAAGATGCCCATAAGTGTCATTAATAGGCTTAAAATCATCTATATCCAAGATGACTAAAAAAAGATAATCACGGTTACGTTTTACTTTTTGTATTTCTTTTTGAAAGACACTCATAAACATTAAACGATTATACAGTCCTGTTAGACCATCAAAATGCGATAAGTTTTCAACTTCAAGGTAAGATTTTTTTAAAAAAAAGGCTAGAAATGTGATGAGAATGGAAATAATAAACGCAAAAATAAAGGAATAGAACAGGGCATTGTAAACAATATCCTGCTCTTCGATAAGGAGTTGCGTATTGAAAGAAGCGATATTTTTGTAGTGTGCTACGTGTTTCCCATGAAGGTATAGAACAGGTGACATACTAATGACAAGATTCACAACAAATGTTATTGAACCAAGCAAAATAGGCTTTTTAAGAAGAATGCGTGGGATTCATTTCATAACGTACCTATACCCCTTTTATGTTGTGAAAATAGTACCATAAAAATGAATAAAAGAGGAAGAAATAAAATAAAGAGTCGTTTTACGACTCTTTATACTCATACAATCCCGCACTTAGGTAACGCTCACCAGTATCACATAAAATGGTAACAATTGTTTTACCTTTATTTTCAGGTTTAAGTGCAATTTGAGATGAAACATAAACATTTGCTCCTGCTGAAATACCTACCAATAAACCTTCTTGTTTTGCAAGATTTCGAGAGGTTTCAATGGCGTTTTCATAACTGACTTTGACCACTTCATTGTACAATTTTGTGTCAAGGACTGAAGGAATAAATCCAGCGCCAATACCTTGGATTTTATGTGGTCCTGGGTTTCCACCAGAAAGAACGGGCGATGTTTCTGGCTCAACGGCAATAATTTGAATATTAGGGTTCAGCTCTTTTAGTCTTTTTCCTGTACCTGTGATGGTTCCACCAGTACCAACAGCCGCTATAAAAATATCGACTTTACCATCGGTATCTTTCCAAATCTCTTCCGCTGTTGTAGCATAGTGAATTGCAGGGTTTGATTCATTGGAAAATTGTTGTGGTACAAAGGAGTTTGGGATCTCTTTTGAGAGTTCAGTCGCTTTATCGACAGCACCTTTCATTCCCAAGGCTGGTTCCGTTAGTACAAGTTCTGCCCCCAAGGCTGCTAGAAGTTTACGTCTCTCTAAACTCATGGAACTAGGCATAGTAAGCATCAGTTTAAGTCCCATACTTGCACATACAGTTGCAAGTCCAATACCAGTGTTGCCACTTGTTGGTTCAATGATAATTGAATTGAGATCAATTAACCCTTTATCAAGTGCTGTTTTAATCATATTAAATCCGATACGATCTTTGACGGAATGTGATGGATTTAGAAATTCACATTTTCCTAGTACCAAAGCATTTGAAGCTTCTGAGGCACGGGTTAGTTTGACAAGAGGAGTATTTCCAATTAGTTCAGTTACATTGTGTGCATACATAATAATCTCCTTAGATATTATAATTTAATTGATTGTTAAGACGTTGTGCATAAACGTCAAACTCAGAAAGTGGTAAATTGAAAATCTCTTGTATCTTTGCATTGCTTTCTTCATAGAAAATGCGAAGTACAGGATCTTTTACTTCACCTTCTGTAACGACAAGGTTTCCTTCAAGGGCGATCAAAATATCTTTAATCAAAATATCTTGAGCATTCTTGGCAAGAAGATAGCCACCATAGGCACCTCTAACACTGTTAACTAAACCTGCTTGACGCAATAGAATTAAAAGTTGCTCCAAGTAGTTTTGTGGAATCTCAGCACGTGCTGAGATCTCTTTAATTTGTAAAGGCTTTGCACTCTTTGATAAAAAGAGTTGGTACATGGCACTTAAACCATACATCCCTTTGGTTGAGAGTAATGACATTTTGCGTCCTTAACCTAAAGCAATTTTAAGATCTTCGATAAGATCATCTGCATTTTCAAGTCCAATGCTGAGTCGAATAAGCCCAGCTTTAACACCCGTAAGCTCTAATTCTTCAACAGAAAGCTGTTGATGGGTCGTACTTGCTGGATGGGTAATGATTGATTTTGAATCACCAATATTCACAACAACTGAGAAGATTTTTGTGGAATTAAGAATGTGTTTTGCAAATTCAAAATCATCAACTTCAAAACTTAACAGTCCAGATGTTTGACCGTCTTTAAAGTATTGTTTTGCTCTACCATGTAAAGAGTCACTCTCTAAAGCGGGGTATGAGACTTTTTTCACTTTAGGATGCGCTTCTAAGAAGCTTGCTACTTTATAAGCATTACGTGAATGCTCTTTTACACGAATGGATAATGTTTCCAGTCCTTGAATGAGCAACCAAGAGTTAAAGGGTGCAATGGTTGCTCCAATATCACGAATCAGTGAGAGGCGAATCCTGAGTGAAAAAATAGGGAATGGTAATGTTGCATAGACTAATCCATGGTAGCTCTCATCGGGTTCATTAAATTGTGGATAGCGTGGATTGCCAATCAGTTTCGCATTGAGCCCTTTAGCTTCCACAATCAATCCACCCATTGCGCTGCCTTGACCGCAGATGTATTTGCTAGCACTGTGAACGCTGACATCAATGCCATGATTAAGTGGCTGGAAGAGAATTGGTGTTGCAACGGTGTTATCACATACAGAGATAATGTTGTATTTTTGAGCTATAGCAACGATTTTTTCGATGTTTGGGATTGCAATTTGTGGGTTTGAAAGTGATTCAAAAAAGATTGCTTTAGTTTTGTCATCAATAAGGGCTTCCAAATCATCGGCATCATCACTTTCAAAGACTCTGCCTTGAATGCCAAAACGTTTTAATGTATGCGTTAAAAGTGTTGTAGATCCTCCATATACTTTCTTCGCAACAATAATATTATCTCCAGCCTCTGCTAAGTTAGCAATGGCGAAAAAGATAGCCGCTTGACCTGTTGCCGTTGCAATGGCTGCTTCGCCATTTTCAACAGCAGCAATTCTATTTTCAAGGACGTCTGTTGTTGGATTGTTAAGACGTGTGTAAATAGGTCCAAGTTCACGAAGGGCAAAACGATTGGCGGCAGTCTCTGCACTTCCAAAGTCATAGGCAGTGGTTTGATAGATAGGTACTGACATTGTTCCAAAGTGTTGTTTATCATATCCGTAATGTAAGGCGAGGGTTTCCTGATTCATCTTTCATCCTTTTGATGTATTGTTGCTGAAAGTATAGACTAAATATTTTTAAATGTCAAGTAACTCTATCAAGCAACTAATGATTAAAAAAGTAGAGATTGATATTTTTAGAAGAGGGTGGGGTAGATGTCGATAAAGAGTGTTTACATGTAAAGATGTATATGTAAGAAATAATACGTAACTTTCTATTTATATCGTATAAACTAACAGTGTAAATTTAACAGATTATTTTACATATAATTATATGTAAATATCTATTTTATGGTATGTTTTATGAGAATATTTAATAGACTAAATACGATATCAACTAACGCTTTGTTAGTCGCTACTATATTTAAAACGTTTAAAATATAGTAGCTTTTTTAGATGAGCCAAGTTTTAGTGTGCTATAATCTTATCTTTTTAAAAGCACAGGAGAAATTGATGTTATACGAAGATGAAGATGACTTTTTTATGGGAAGTCCCAAAAGTAAATTTTTTGATATTCTCTTTCATGCTAACCAAGATCTTGTCAAAATGAAGCTTTTACAAATCGTAGATCGTTACAGTGCCATGGAAATTTTACTTGAAAAACAGTTTGGAGTCGATGCTCTTGAAGGATTGATTTCTACGGTGTTAATGGATGAGACAGATTCTGTTGTTGAACACAATAATGATCTTTTTATTAGCACAATGGGAGAAATATTAACTCAAAATGAGTAAAATAGGGCTAGGATTTGTCTGTTGGATATTAGCGTGCACATATGCTCTCTCAGCAGGGATTAATTATGAATACACCCATCAATTCATTCTCAAAAAGGATGAAATAGGGTTGGTTTTAATTAACCATAAAGAGGTTACAAAAAAACCTACAGCCGATAATCCCAACAATGAGTACATTTTACGCTTACGTTGGACACTGTATACAAATAATATGTTGACAGTATTGGTCAATTACAGAGGATATCCAATGCAATATATAATGCAGAAGAAACATCCTTTAGAGACAGTGATTATTCCATTGTTGCCTGATGGTGACAATAAAATGCTTGCTCAAACGTATTTGAAGATTGTTTTTAATGACTTTGATCAAAGAAATAAAGAGGCAATTTTAGATATATTTATAGAAGATAATTTACAACGTATAGAAGTTGAATTTAAACCAAAAAAGAAACCGTAGGATCGCACAGGTGTTAGGAAAAGTTGAAAATTTGATGGTAGAAATGGTCGCTTCTTTAGGCGACGCACGTAGTGTTGAACTCTTTCATAGAGTTCCGAAAGGTAAACGTTTACGAGCAAAACTTATTTTAAAAATTGCAGGTGCTAGCGATGTTTCGCTTAAATTAGCGGCAATCGTTGAACTCATTCACGCAGCAAGCTTATTACATGATGATGTGATTGATGATGCTTTCACAAGACGAGGTGAAGACTCCATTAATGCGCTTTTTGGCAATAAAACAGCCATTATGCTAGGCGATATACTCTACTCTAAAGGCTTTAGTGAATTGACATTTATGCCAAATGAGGTGGCATATAGTGTTTCTCACGCTGTTGCACTTCTTTCTGTAGGCGAGTTCTTGGATGTTGAACTCTCCCATGCATTCAATGATAGTGAAGAGCGTTATTTCGATATGATTTATAAAAAAACAGCTTCCTTAATCGAAGCTTCCGCTAAAGCTGCGGCATTGCTTGCTGGTAAAAATGCTACTATTTATGCGCTGTATGGCAAAAATTTAGGACTTGCTTTTCAGATAATCGATGATATTTTAGACATTACTCAAAGCAGTGAAACACTTGGAAAACCTTCTTTAAATGATTTTAAAGAGGGAAAAACAACTTTACCTTATCTTTACATGTACCGTAAACTCTCTTCCTCGGATCAAGTAAAACTGCTCTCTTTGTTCCAACAAGAACTCGATGAAACGCAAAAAATATGGATCAAGACAAAAATGAATGAGACAAACGCCTTAGAAGACTCCATTTCGTATGCAAGAAAATTAGGGTTGGAAGCGTTAGAGGTCATTGCTAAAGAAGAAGATGTGGGTTTGAGCACTATTATTAAAGAGATGATTGAGAGGAATTTTTAATGCATTACCTCACTATGAGTTTTACACATAAGAACACAGATATTAGTATTCGTGAAAAATTAGCTTTTAATTCGGAAGAAAAATGCCGTACGTTTATGGGCACACTGACAAGTTGCGCAGCTGTTAATGAAGTAATATTACTCTCTACCTGTAATCGCGTAGAGGTGATTGCCAGTGTGTCAGAGTGTGAATCAGCGCTGAATGATATGTTCGATCTTGTCAGTCGCGTTTCGAGTATTTCGCGTGAAGAATTAGAAGAGAGGGCAGACGTCTATGAAGATAATGGTGCGATCCATCATCTCTTTACTGTTTGTTCTTCTCTTGATAGTTTGGTTATTGGTGAGACACAAATTGCGGGTCAACTTAAAGAAGCATTTAAATTTGCTTTTGAGAATAACTACTGTGCACAAAAATTGGGACGTGCAATGCACCATGCCTTTCGCTGTGCTGCTGAAGTACGCAGTCGAACCGATATCTCAAAAAGTCCTGTTTCCGTTTCAAGTGTTGCAGTAAGCAAAGCGAAAGATTTACTAGGCAATATTGGAGGTTTAACCGCTTTGGTTGTCGGTGCTGGTGAGATGAGTCAATTAGCAGCAAAACATTTAATTTCCAGTGGTGTTAACATTATTATTATCAACCGTAATTTAGAACATGCCCAAGCGTTAGCCACTGAATTAGGCGAATTGGCAACAATTGCACCATACTCAAAATTGACAGAATTTATCAATCGTTACCGCCTTGTTTTTACCGCTACGGGGGCACCTCATAGTGTTATTACCGATGATATGGTTGAAGAGCGAGAGTTCTCACGGTATTGGTTCGATATAGCGGTTCCTCGTGATATTGACGTGAATGAGCATAAAGATTTACATATTTTTGCGGTTGATGATTTGGAAGAGATTGTGAATCAAAATATGTCTCTTCGTGAAGAGCAAGCAAAGATTGCTTATTCTATTGTGGGGCGAGCTACGATGGACTTTTTTAAATGGTTACAAAGTATGTGTGTTGACCCTATCATTAAAGAGATTCGTGACCATGCCAAAGAGTGCTCTTTACAAGAGTTAGAAAAAGCGGTTAAAAAAGGCTATATTCCTGAAGAGTTGAAAGATCAAGTGGAAAAACTCTTGCATCATGCGTTTAATTCTTTCTTACACTCACCCACTAAAAACCTCAAAGAAGTAGCTGAAAAACCAGAAGCCGATACGATTGTCCAAGCGGTTCAATATATTTTTAATATCAATGAAGATCAAACGAAGCGAATGAATATGTATAAATGTGAATACCAAATGGGAGTTAAGTAATGAAGTTTTCAAAATTATATGCACCAACAACCAAAGATGCGCCTAAAGATGCAACCCTTCCGAGCCATCAATTTTTGGTGCGTGGCGGTTTTATCTCTCAAGTAGGTAGTGGACTGTATAACTTTTTACCGATGGGAAAAATCGTTTTTGATAAGATTAAAAATGTCGTTAAAGAAGAGATGGATGAAACGGGTGCCCAAGAGATCCAAATGGATGTGGTCACACCTGCGGAACTTTGGAAACAAAGTGGACGTTACGACTTTTTTGGAAAAGAGTTGTGCCGCTTTAAAGATCGAAAAGAGAATGAATTTGTTTTAGGACCAACGCATGAAGAGGTGGTCGTAGACATTGTGCGCAATCGTATCAACAGTTACAAACAATTACCACTGCATTTGTACCAAATTACCACAAAATTTAGAGATGAAGCACGTCCTCGTTTTGGACTGCTTCGTGGGCGTGAATTTACCATGAAAGATGGATACAGCTTTCATGAAGACGAAGCATGTATGAAAAAAGAGTTTGATGTGATGGAAAAAACCTACACCAAAATCTTTACGCGATTAGGACTTGATTTTAGAGCGGTCGATGCTGATAGTGGTGCTATTGGTGGTAGTGGCAGTAAAGAGTTTATGGTGTTGGCGCAAAATGGCGAAGATGACATTGTTGTATGTGAGAAATGCTCGTATGCGGCAAACATAGAAGCCGCAAAGCGTGCCCCTAAAATAACTGAAGCAGAAGCGCCAGAAGCGAATCTTTCCAAATTCAAAACACCGGATATGAAAACCATTGAAGATGTCTGCAATTTCTTTAAAGTTGATCCGTTTTACAGCATTAAAGCGGTGGTTAAAAAAGCCGTTTATGTCGATAAAGAAGAGGTGGTTGTTTTCTTTGTCAGAGGCAATGATGAGCTTCAAGAGACCAAAGCCCAAAATGCATGCGGTGCACTTGATCTTTTAGATGCTTCATTGGAAGAAGTTGAACGTGCAGGGCTTAAGGCTGGTTTTATTGGACCTGTTGGATTAGAATGTGTAAAATTTTACATAGATTTAGAGCTTAAAGAAGCCAAAAATCTTATCTGTGGCGCTAATGAGACAGACTTTCACATGGTGGGTGTCTCCATGTTTAACTTTAACGAAGATCGTTATAAAGATCTCGTGAGTGTTAAAGAAGGCGATAAATGCGCTTGTTGCGGTGACAAACTGGGTGTGACCAAAGGTATTGAAGTCGGGCATATTTTCCAACTCGGGCAAAAATATGCTAAAGCTATGGGTGCAACATTCCTTGATAAAAATGGTAAAGCTCAACCGTTTTACATGGGATGCTATGGTATTGGTGTTAGTCGTTTGGTTGCGGTGATGATTGAAGCAAGCCATGATGAAAAAGGGTGTATTTGGAATAAACAAACGGCTCCTTATCTTCTCGATATTATTGTTTCCAACGTTAAAGATGAAGCGCAAAACAGTTATGCCGAAGAGCTTTACATGGCGTTAAAAGCAGAGCATTTCAGTGTGCTTTTAGATGATCGCAATGAGCGTTTCGGGTTTAAAATGAAAGATTATGAACTTATCGGTCTTCCGTATGCACTGATTGTTGGCAAAGAGTTGGAAGAGGGATTTGTGGAGATTGTAGAGCGTAAGACATTGGAAAAAACTGTTGTCAAAAAAGAGGAAGCTCTTTTGAAACTCAAGGAACTTTTAGCGTGAAATATTTTTTAATCTATCTCTTCTTAGAGGTCATGGTAAGTGTCAATATTGCTTCTGCTATAGGTGCATTTGCAACGTTTATTGAGCTTGTCGTATCTGCAGTGCTCGGGTTTATTTTACTTGCAAATATGCGTATTACGCTGATGCAAAACCTCAATGCATTGATGCAAGGAGAGATTAGTATTGAATCTTTTCAACGACTGAATCTTTGGACAATCGTCGGTGCAATTTTACTGATTTTACCAGGCTTTCTAGGCGATATTGTAGGATTATTGTTGCAATTTAGCTCTATTGTGACACTGATTGCTTCAAAATTTTTACATGTAAAAGATGAAAACAGTTCTACTGAATATTTTACGGAAGGAAAAAAAGATGAGATCATTGATGTTGAAGTTATTGACGACACTAATCACCTTAAGTAGTCTTTCACTTTTTGCTGCAGATGCAAATGCTGATCTTGACACAAAAGTCACGACATTTTTACAAAAAGCCATTATTCCGAATGAAAATTATACGTTTGATAAAGTTGTTATTCTCAAAAAAGAAGCGATGAAAGAGATGCCTGACTGGATGGTCTATTTTGTCCGCATTGATCTTAATTTAGTCAAGCAAGAGGGTAAAAAACTCTCCGTCAATGATATGGTTTTTACGAATGGTACAATTTTGAGTAAGGATTTTTCAAATCTGAACAACGGTCGAAGCGTCAAAGGAAGTTATTCGCTTGATATGGATGCTTCTGCCTACAACAAAGAGCATCTTTTAGCAGGCAACCTTAATGCACTTCATAAAATCGTTGTATTTAGTGATCCATCGTGTCCTTTTTGTATGGATTTTGTCCCAGAAGTTCTTGCCGATGTCCAGAATCATCCTGAAACATTTGCGCTTTTTTATTACCATTTTCCACTTAACATCCATCCTGCCTCTCCAACGCTTGTCAAAGCAATGATCTTTGCAGAAGAGAAGGGTGATCATGAGATTGTCAAGAAAGTTTATAAAGAATTTTTTGATATTAAAGAGACGGATGAAAAAGCAATTTTAGATATTTTCAACAAAGCTTTAAATAAAAATTTCACACTTGAGCAGATCAATCAAGCACACATTCTCCAAAAACTTAGTAATGATGAAGCGCTAGCAAATGCTTTAATGGTCAATGGCACTCCTACGATTTATCTTGATGGTAAAAAAGACGATACAAAACGAAGTTATAGAAAATTTATAAAAGAGTCTAAATGAAAAAACTAATTATTGCAACCCGTGGAAGTAAACTTGCCCTTTGGCAGTCTGAATTTGTCAAAGCGGAGCTTGAAAAAGCGCATCCTGGTCTTGAAGTAGAACTTTCTATTATGATGACCAAAGGCGATAAAATTTTAGATGTTGCTCTGGCAAAAATTGGCGGCAAAGGGCTTTTCACTAAAGAGCTTGAAGAGGCGATGCTTCGTGGCGAAGCGCATATTGCGGTACACAGTCTTAAAGATGTCCCTATGGAATTTCCAAAAGGGCTTAAACTAGGGGTTATTACCAAACGTGAAGATGTCCGTGATGCCATGCTTTCTGAAAAGTACGCTTCGTTAGACGAACTGCCTCACGGTGCAGTCGTTGGAACAACGAGTTTGAGACGTCGCATGCAACTTTTAAAACTTCGTCCTGATTTTGTGATTAAAAACCTAAGAGGCAATGTCAATACACGGATTCGCAAGCTCAAAGAGGGCGAATTTGATGCGATTATCTTAGCGAGTGCGGGCATTAACCGTTTGGGACTTGCCAGTGAAGTGACCCATTTTACACCGATTTCAAAAGAGGTGATGATCCCTGCTTCTGGACAAGCGGCACTTGGGATTGAAATTGTCTGCGATGCCGAGGTTGAACGTTTGGTCTCCGTGCTGAATGATGAAGATGCCATCATCGAAACACGTGTTGAGCGCGACTTTGTGACCATCCTTGAAGGTGGCTGTCAAGTGCCGATCGGTGTGAACGCCGAACTGCGTGGCGATGCTTTACATGTAAAAGCAATTCTGGGTCTTCCTGATGGCTCTGAAATGCTCAGCGAAGCGATAACCACCACACGCGCAGAGTATGCAAGTGTGGGCAAAGCATTGGCACAAAAAGTCATTGATAGAGGAGCGAAAGCACTCTTGGAACGTGCCGAACAGATCGCGTTAAACGAAATTTTTTAAAGGCAGAAAATGCAGCGAATCATTGACCTTCTACGCCAAAACGATCTTTTACATGTAATTGATACGGAGCTCGATATTGACTTGGAAATCCCCCATCTTGCTTACATTGAGGTCAAAAAAGAGGACTCCAAAGCGCTTTTATTTACCAAACCTGTGAGCAAAAGACTGGGTAAGAGCTTTGATATGCCAGTGCTGATGAATGTGTTTGGCTCCGATAAAGCGACCGAGCTTATTTTTGGTAAAAATCCCAACGTCGTAGCCAAGCAGATTGAAGCACTCATGCACATGAAACCGCCAACGTCTTTTATGGATAAAATGGGCATGCTTGGCACTCTTTTTAACCTTAAAAATGTACTTCCAAAACGACTCAAAGGTAAGGGTGTCTGTCAAACAAAAGTGTATGATGAGCCAAATCTCTATGATTTCCCGATTCTAACCACATGGAGCGAAGATGGTGGTCCTTTCATCACGATGGGGCAAGTGTATACCCAAAGTTTGGATGGAACCAAACAAAATCTAGGCATGTACCGTCTGCAAGTCTACGATAAAAATCGTTTAGGCATGCACTGGCAGATTCACAAAGACAGCGCACATTTCTTTCATGAATACCAAAAAGCGGGTAAAAAAATGCCCGTGAGCATTGGAATTGGTGGCGATCCGCTTTATATTTGGTGTGGACAAGCGCCCATGCCGATTGGTATGTTTGAACTTTTACTGTACGGTTTCATCAAAGATAAAAACGCTCGCTTGGTTAAATCACTGACCAATCCTATTTATGTACCCGAAGATGTGGACATCGTCATTGAAGGCTGGGTTGATCCTAGTCTTATGGAGATCGAAGGGCCTTTTGGTGATCATACCGGCTATTACACGCTTAAAGAGCCGTATCCTGTGATGGATGTGACCTGCATTACATGTAAAGAAAAACCCGTTTATCAAGCGACCGTTGTGGGAAAACCTCCTTTGGAAGATAAATACATGGGTTGGGCGACGGAGCGCATCTTTTTACCACTTCTCAAAACGACAGCGCCAGATTTGATTGATTATAACATGCCTGAAAATGGCGTTTTCCATAACCTCATCTTGGCAAAAATGAATGTGCTTTACCCAGGACATGCAAAACAGTTTATGCACGCATTTTGGGGTGTGGGACAGATGAGTTTTGTCAAACACGCGATTTTTGTTGATGAAAATGCACCAGAATTGGAAGATTATGAGTCTTTGAGTGATTATATCCTCAATCGTGTTAGTGCCAAACGCTTACTCATCAGTGAAGGCGTGTGCGACGCGCTTGATCATGCCTCTCCCAATGCTCTTTTTGGTGGGAAACTCGGCGTGGATTGTACAGGAGGTGTTATAGATACACCATCTAAAACTATTTTGAGTGATAGAGACCTTCTTTTTAAAGTGACAACATTAGTTCCTGAAGTGTCTGCTCTTAAACAGTACAAAACGCAGACGAAAACACCGATTACCGTTATGACCATCGATAAGAAGAGGGCAGGCAAAGAGGTGTATGAAGCACTCAAACCTTTAAAAGAGTACATGAAGCTCTTGATCGTTGTTGATTGTGAAGGTAATGATGTGGATAATGCCTATATGCTCATCTGGCGCGTGGTCAATAATATTGATGCTCTTCGTGATATTTTCATTGAAGATGAATTTATCAGTATTGATGCAACGACAAAAAATGCACTTGATGGTTATACCAGAGAGTGGCCGAAAGATACTGACTGCGATCAACAAACAATCAAACATCTTATAGAGCTTGGTTTAGTCGAAAACAATCCTGAGTTTTTAAAGCACTTTCATATCTAATATTTTTTTATGTATATCATTTGTTTAAAAAAATAACAAATGGTATACATTTTCTCTCTATAAATCTCAAATCAACTTTTTGTATTGAAATATTTCATAAAAAGTAATAGAATAGTCTATTCTGACTTGGGAGTAAGCTATGCAGACGTCTTACAAGCCTTTAGTTGAGCGTTACGATATTCCTAGACCTACATTGATTGAGTGGCAGAAGAGGGCTGAGCAAAAAGATAACTGGCGTGTGAAGCACCTAGCGTATCTAAGAATGCAGTTAAGCGTTGAAAAAGAGACATATGGTGAGATTAAAAGCTACGCGCCATGTATTGAGGATCTTTTTCTTTTTAGTATCTATCTTTTCTTTCACAATACCACCGATTTTTTACCCAAAGAGACATTTTTAAAAGGACTTAGAGAGTTTTCTCTCGAAATTCGTAGTGGTGTTGAGTACCAACATGATTTTGCGGGACGAATTTGGTCGCTTCGCATGAGTGAAGAGTCAAGTAAAAAGATGGTAAATTACTACCGATTGTTTGATCTTCTCAAAAAATTTACAGCTGCACAGTACGCTCTTTTGTTTAGTGCTGTTTTAGAGTTTGTAACAGTAATGAAGCAAAAATATCAGATTGAGACAAAGAGCTTTTTAGAAGGAAAAACATGGCAAGAGCTTTATATGTACGATAAAGCGTTTGCACCTAAAGTCATCGAAGATTTTTTTATCAAAAAAGGGATTTTATAGATAATAAAAATTATTAATTACAATTAATTACAATTTAAGTAAGGGTGTATTAGAATTTCAGCACAAATTTAAAGGAGTATGAATGAAACAGTATGAGACATATAAATGTAGTAAATGTGGTAACGAGGTTGAAGTTCAAAATGTAGGTGGCGGAAAACTTACCTGTTGTGGTCAAGAGATGGAGTGCATCACCAAAGACCTCACAGCGGTAAATCTGATGAAAGCATTTGCAGGCGAATCACAAGCTCGTAATAAATACGACTTATTTGCAGACATCGCGTTAGAAGAGGGCTGGCACGCAGTTTCACGTCACTTTAGAGAAGCGGCTGAGAATGAAAAATGGCATGCACGTGCAGAGTTTAAAGCTTATCATAAGCTTGTAGATGGTGCTGAGACTGAAATTACACTCAAAAATCTTGATGCAGCGATGGCGGGTGAAAATTATGAGCATACAACAATGTACCCAGGTTTTGCAAAAATTGCAGAAGAAGAGGGTCATAAAGAGCTTGCACGTCTTTTTAATGCCATTGGTAAAGTAGAAGTTGAACATGAACGTGAATATAAAGCTCTTCAAGATGCAATGAAAGAAGATGGTTTCTTTGCAGATGCAGAAGAAGAAATTTGGGTCTGTGAAGTATGTGGACATATTCATAGAGGCAAAAAGGCACCCAATGCGTGTCCATTGTGTAAAGCGGGTAAAGAGTACTTTAAAAGACAATCTTTAGGCATCTAAGTTAAAAAAACAATGGCAGAAATATTGCTTACTTTTGTTATGCGAGAATATTTCTGCTGTTGTGCATAATAGTATATTTATTGTTTCAAAATCTCTCAATATTGCCTTATCTTCATTTATCAGTAAAAGCTCAAAACCTCTTATATAAGGGGAGTTTTTATTTTTTAACTCCATAGAAGCTATTTTCATGCTACGAACTTAATGTAATATTTGTTATATTAGAATTTGATAATTAACTATGAAAATTTAAGTTTTCAATAATTAATAAATAAAAGAAGTTACCATATTTTCGGCTCCCATACAAGGAGGCTTCATTCAAAGGCTTTTTAAGTACACCTTTATTTTTTGTGCGTTAGCATGAACAAAGATGCAGAAATTGGTTTTTTGTCAAGTGTTTTTTTGGCTTTACTGGTATAGCACTTTGATGAATGAATGATGCCAATTAAGCAAGTATTTAATTAATAATTAGAAATAACAAAAAATTTATTTTAAGGAAAGTATCTCATGTTAAGTTTCTTTCGCTCATCAACCGAATCATCGCATCAATCTAGCAGTTCATCGTCAAGTGGACTACCCAATCAAGCTATTTTAACTTTAACGCTTCAAGAAAAAACGATGACAACCGCTCTTGAAAAGCTTCCTTTTAATCCAAAAATTGTTTTAGGGTTTGTTTCCCCTGCTCTTGATTTTAGTGCTATCTCTTCAAAAATTAAACAGCTGCTTCCTAACGATACAACATTAATTCTTTCAACGACTGCAGGTGAATTATGCAGTTTGGATCGCTCTAATCCCCTTCCTTCCCTTTATTCTTCTGCCAATGCTGGCGAAGGCGATAATATTGTTTTGATGCTCTTTTCTCCTGATATGGTGAGCGATATTTATGTGGCTTCAATTCCGCTCAAAAGCGAAGATATGGCAACCAGTAAAAAAACAGCGGCTGAACGTTCCGCTTTGATTGCTGAAGAGGTTAAAAAAGTGCGTGTTCCTTTTAAAATGCGCTCAGATGATACCCTTGGATATACACTTATTGACGGATTGAGCGCAAGTGAGAGCTTTTTTATGGAAGCGGTCTATCATATAGGGAAATTCCCCTGTTTGCTGATAGGAGGTAGTGCTGGTGGTAAATTAGATTTTCAAAACACTTATATTTATGATGGAACTCGTACACTTCGCCATCATGCAGTTATTACGTTTATAAAGCTTGCTCCAAAATACCGTTTTGGTGTCTTTAAAAGTCAAAATTTTAGACCAACGGCCACGGTATTTACTGTTTTGGCAGCCAACCCTATCACTCGCACGGTCACAGCATTTTTGGATCGTAAAACCAATGTAAATGTCAGTGTGATAGAAGCGTTAACCAGCCATTTTCATTGCTCTGCCAGTGAACTCAACTTTAAACTTGCAAATTATACTTTTGGTATTGCCATTGATGGAGAGATTTATATTCGCTCCATTGCTTCTATTGATATTGCAAACGATACGATTCATTTTTATTGTGATATTGAAGCGGGTGAAGAGCTTGTTTTACTAGAAAAAACTGACTTTGTGCAGACAACAAGCCATGATTTTGCTGATTTTAGCCGCAATAAGCCTAAGGCAATTGGTGCAATCTTTAATGATTGTATTCTAAGACGTCTCTGTAATGCCGAGGTGCTCAATCGACTGGATACCTTTAAAGAGATTCCTGTTGTAGGTTTTTCGACCTTTGGTGAGCTCCTTGGCGTCAATATCAACCAAACATTAACCGCAATCTTTTTCTATCAGGTTGATGGAGGTAATTTTGAAGATGACTACATTGATAATTTTGTTCAAAAATACGCAGGATTTAAAAGTTATTTTTTACTACGAAAAATCAATCGCCAAACGATCATCAATAACCTTAACAAAGCAATGCTTGAGCAGATGAAACAAAGCATGCCATTACTTCGAACCATTGGTAGTACATTGCAAGATGCTGTAACGGCCATTGATGCGATAGAATCACAACTGGGGCAGGTCAAAGGTGAATTTAACCTCTTCTCCTCTAGTATGGAGCAAGGAAGCTCGGACAATGCAAGTCTTTCTATTGAGGTCGATAATCTTACGAATAATGTCCGCGATATTCGTGTTGTTTTAAGTGTTATTGCAGACATTGCAGACCAGACCAATCTTTTAGCCCTTAATGCAGCCATAGAAGCGGCACGGGCAGGAGAACATGGACGCGGTTTTGCTGTTGTCGCAGATGAAGTGCGCAAATTGGCAGAACGTACCCAAAAAAGCCTCTCAGAGACCAATGTATCGGTAAGTACGATCATTCAGGCGGTAGAGAGTATTAGCAAAACAATGGGTAATGTGAGCAGTGGGCTTTTAGCCGTTTCTTCCAAAAGCAATGCTCTCTCTTCAGATATGGAAAATTTGGCCGAGAAGAGTCAGCTCATCTCTGGTGAATTAAAGTCTCAATCCAAATTGACTGAAGAGCTCAATAATGAGCTTAGCAAACTGGGTGTTTATGAAAAAACACTCGATATTTTAAATCACTAAACGACTCCATTCTAAGGGCATTGTAAAATGCCCTCTTTCTTTACATGTAAAGCTTTTAACTTAACTGACGTATGGCATTTGCACTTAAAAGATCTAGGGGTGTGCCACGCTCTTCCAAGTGTTTTAACAAAAGTTTCTTTCGCTCAGGAGGAAGGTTTTGTCCCATTTTTAATTTACATGAAATACTCTTTGGTATAAGTTTTAAGATCATGATCTCTTCAATGCGCTTTTTGTACATAGGATTTTCAGCAGTAATGGTTTCATACCTTTTTTCAGGTTGGAGCTTTTCCATTAAAGCGTTTAGTGCACTGGCTTTGTGTTCATTACTTTCAATGATCGTGATGACTCCTTGCATGATGATGCTCGCATAAAGCTGCGATGCTGGACATGCCGAAGTTGTTTCACTAAAGTATGATGGAAGTAACGAATAGGGTTTCACAATACTCAATGAAGCATTGGGATTTTGCGCAATCAGTTCTATCTTTTTACCCTCTTTTGCTCCATGAAATGCTATACCCTCTTCCCACCAAACAAAATTAAGCGGTATTCCGTATGGAACATTATTGTCAATCAGTGAGAGGGTTCCGTATTCACATTCACTCAGTAAAGTATGAATTATCTCTTTATCGGTGATTTCAAATTCATTTCGTCGCATGGCTTTTTTCCTCAATCAGTCGGGTGTATTTTTCTTGTAGTTCGATGTATTTGCTCAAAAGTTTATGAAATTCGACCTCATAGTCTATTGTTTCATTTTTGTCTGGCTTAGTTGTTGCCTCATTTTGAATGGTAGTGTTACTAAGGTACTCATTTTATGCTTGATAGCGTATTGTTGGGCGGTTATGAGGTTTTGCTCTACCATATTTTTCCTTTTACATGTAAAAACATTACGCGCTATTTTAATCAATTAGTCTGAAAGAAAAGCAAATTATCTTTACATGTAAAGATTTTTACATGGGTTGAAGCAAGGATAAAGTATAATAACTCTACATATCGTTACAAAACTCTCAACGATTTTTCTCCAATGACATTTAATATCGCAAGAAGGACATAACATGGGCGGATTACTTAACAATAGCGTTAAAATGGAAAAAGGTTATAAACTAGCAGCACTTTCAACACAGCAAAAACATACGGTTCCCTATATTGGAAAACAAACAAATGTGGGTGAGGTGAACTCTGATAAAGCAAAAATGAGTGATGCTCGTAAAGCGCAAGCCAAAGCTAAAGCCAAACAAGCTAAAAAAGATCGAAAAAGAAATAAGTAACAATGTGCAGGGATTGTTTCCCTGCAAAGTATTTTAGAACGCGTATTTGAGATTAAGCCCTAATGTTTTGTAGTCATAATCAGGAATATTGCTTGCATTCATGTTATAGCTTTTATACTCCACTGCCGCAGAAATAGCCCTTGTAATAGGATAATCAACCCCTAACCCGTAACCTAAACCATAGCCAGCGTTACCATCAACAGACTGAAGTTTTGCACCAACGATACCATAAGCGTTCAGTTTTTCCCAGACATTGTAACCGAGTTTAAAATCTGTACCAGCGCCATACATTGAGCCATCACTTAGATTGGCATATTCGCCATTAAAAGCAACACCAAAAAGCACTTTATTGTCTAATGTTTTTGTAATGCCATAACCGATATCGTAAGCAGCCTTGTGCTCTCCATCGATACTTGCATGGGAGATGCCACCATGAACATCTTCAACATAATCTCTTGCGTAAGCATTCATTCCAAGCACTGCTGCTACTGAAATGAGACATACCATTTTTTTCATCACACGTGTCCTTAAAGCATTTACCTATCCGAAAAACGGACTTTAACGTGAAAGCATCAAGCGTCATCACGTTTTGAAGAGCGGTGCTCTTATATCAGCTCCATAGAGGAGAACCTTAATCCGAGTAACTAAAAAGCAAATAGTGTGCCGATTTTGAGAAATGTGTGGAGCGTTGAAGGAAATAAAAAGGCTGTATGGGTATTACAGCCTTTTTACATGTAAAGATTAAATTGTACCTTTTTCATACCATTTACGGAGCCATCGATCCATGGGGTACATAAATTTATAAATGGCAGGAACAACCAGCAAGGTTAAAACAGTCGAGCTTAAAAGTCCGCCAATGATCGCAAGTGCCATTGGAGCATTCGCTTCGTGCCCTGCTCCACTACCAAAGGCTAATGGCATCATCGCACCGATCATCGCAAAGGTGGTCATAAGAATCGGACGAAGACGTTTTTCACCCGCTTCAAGCAGTGCATCATCAATCTCTTTGCCCTCTTTGATCGCACGGTTTGCAAAGTCAACGACCAAAATGGCGTTCTTTCCAACCATTCCTAAGAGCAAGATAATACCGATCATAACAAAAAGACTGAACGTATACCCGCTTAAATAGAGTGCCACCATAATACCTGTCAGCGAAAGCGGCATAGAGATCATGATGATAAATGGCTGAATCAGTGACTCATAAAGCGCGGCTAAAATCAAGTAGATCAAAATCACCGCCAAAAGAACCGCTGCCCCAAAGGCTTTGGCAGTGTCGTTCATATTTTCAACGTCACCTGTAAAACGGTAATGATACCCTTCTGGTAAAATTTCTTTCATTTTGTCATTGACTTGGACGACCACTTTATCAAGGGATGTGCCAACAATGTTAGCTGTCACTAAGATTTTTCGCTCACGATCAAAACGGTTAATGGACGCTGTTCCTAAATTGTTTTCAAAGGCAATCAAACCTTCCAGTGCGACAAAATCGCCATTGGCATTTCGGACTTGCAGTTTTTTCATATCTTCCAAAGAGGCTCTAAAATCATCTCTATAACGGATCGTAATGTCAAATTGCTTACCATTGTCTTCGTAGTAGGAGATAGCACTATCACTAGAGTACGCTGAACCTAAAACGGCGGCGATCTCTTTAACACTCACCCCTACTCTTTGCGCATTTTCACGAAGGATGGTGATTTTCATCTCAGGTTTACCACTCTCATAGTCTCTATCCACATCCACAATACCCGGTGTTGCTTTTAAGAACTCCATGAGTTTCATAGACGTTTGATCTAAAGTATCAAATTGGTCGCCTGTGATAACCACTTGCAAAGGTGCTGTTGTATCACCCGTGTCAAAATCATCCACTTTTTCAACAGAAACAGTCAACCCTTCCATCCCTTTCATCTTTTCACGGTACTGTTGAATCAAGGTAAGTTGGGAAACCGTTCGCTCTTTGACGGGTTTTAACTTAACGTAAATACGTGCTTTATGAAGGCTTTTTGCAGAATCATAGCCGATTGAAATGATGGAATAAGCAATCGATGGATCACCCTTAAGCATCTCATCCACGGGGATGACCTTTTGTTTCATGGTTTCAAGATTGATGCCCACAGGTCCTTTGATGGTGACTTGAAATTCACTGTTGTCTTGCATCGGAAGGAAATCCATACCAACTTTAAGGGTCAACGAGGCAAACAAAAGGGCAAAAGTCACCAAGACCGTGATGGTTTTAAAGCGAATCAGCGGCTTTAAAATGCTCACATACGCTCTATCAACCGCTTTTAAAATGGGCTCGGTTGCGTAGTAGAACTTGCTCTCTTTGGCACTGAGAAGACGCGCTCCAATGGATGGAACAAACATAACCGCCACAAGGTACGAAATGACAATACCTGAAGCTACTGTCATCGCAAAGGAGTTAAAGAACATACCTACGATACCGTCCATGAAGGCAACGGGAACAAAGACGGCTAAGAGAACCGAAGAGATCGCCAAAATGGAGAATGCCACTTCTTTAATTCCTTCAAACGAGGCTTTAAAGGGTCTCATGCCCTCTTCCATCTTTTTCATAATATTTTCGATAACCACAATCGCGTCATCGATGAAAATACCAATAGCAAGGGTCAGACCAATGAGTGTGAGGCGGTTAAGGTCGTACCCAAGCGCATTCATTATCGCAAACGTACCAATAACCGACGTTGGAATAGCAAGGGCTGAAACAATCGTTGCCGTTACATTACGCAAAAAGGCAAAAACGATAACAATTGATAAAAAAGCACCAAAAATAAGGTCAAAGCGAACATTGTCAATGTTAATCATAATCTTTTCAGACTGGTCTTGCAAGATTTTAATTTCGTTGCTTTTACCTGCAAGCAGTTGCATATCAGGCAAGATTTTTTTAACACCTTTGATGATGTTTAAAACATTTTCACCTGCAATCTTTTTAACTTCGAGCGTAACACCTCTTTGACCGTTATACGATGAAAAACTCTTCGGGTCACTGAGTCCATCCACGACAGTTGCAACGTCTTTAAGGCGCACACCTGGTTTGACGAGAAGGTCTTTGATTTCATCAATATTGGCAGCATCGCCATCGGCTTTGATGACGATCTCTTGCTTTTGATCGATCATCTTTCCCGCACCCTGTTTGATGTTTTGCTTGGAAATGATGCCACTCAGATCAGAGGCGCTGAGGTTGTATTTGTTCAGTAAAAATGGGTCGATAAAAATGCGAATTTCACGCTCTTGAAACCCAATAATATTGACTTCACCCACCCCTTTGACGCGTTGCAATTTAGGTTTGAGTTTTTCATCGGCAAGGCGCATCAAAGCAATGTCGTTTTTGCCATCACTGGCGACGAAAAGCTTGATAACGCCTCCTGATGCACCGAGTTTTTTCACCACAGGTTTATCCACTTCGACAGGAAGGTTAAGGGCGCCTATTTTATCGCGTACGTCATTGGTTGCAACATCAATGTTTTTATTGAGTTTAAACTGAATGACCACCGAACTAAATCCTTCATAGCTGGTTGACATCAGTTTATCAATGCCGTCCACTCCAGAAACCGCTTCTTCAATCTTATCGGTCACTTTGGACTCTACGGTGGAGGGATCAGCGCCATTGTAATTGGTTTGAACCGTAACGACAGGAAAGTCAATATTGGGATAAAGATTAATCGGCATGGTGTTATAAGACATCAAACCAAAAACAATAAATACTAAAACGCCCATTAGGGTCGTAATGGGACGATTGATGGCTATTTTATACATCGGTTAGTCCACACTGATCATGCCGTTGCCAAAAAGACCTGGCATGAGATCGACAGCTTTGACTTCGGCTTGCATTTCACGCGTACTTGGTAAAATAGTTGGGTAGATTTTACTGATCACACCTTCGTATTTTTTATCGCTTCCATCGACTTTATAAGAGAATTTTTGCCCTACTTTGATGTTGGTCCAGTATTTTTCATCCATTTTAAGCACAAGCTTGACATCGTGAGTACTCTCAACGGTTAAAAGTTTGGTTTGAGAACCCAGAACGATGTTGCCAAGTTCTGTCATTTTCTTTGTGACAACTAAATCATACGGTGCGCGAAGTTCTGTTTTTTTAAAGACGATCTCTTTATTTTGAGCATTTAAACGCGTAATGTCTCTGTCATAAAGATAGTTTTCCATTTTTTCTTTGTCAATCACATCCGCAATCTTTGCGTAACGATCATAGGTATGTTGGGAATGTTCAGCATTTTTTTTCGCAATTTCAAACTCGTTCTTTTCTTGCGCATTGTCAAGTGCAAGTAGCAAATCACCTTTTTTGACTTTGTCTCCAACATTTACATGTAAAGATCCAACAACGCCTGAGATCGAAAGACCCAGTTCAGAGCTTTTTTCGCTGACAACATCAAACGTTGCGTAAACTTCTCCTGCAACTAGGGCTTGAAACATAAATAACGTTGTAATTAAAATTTTTTTCATTGGATGGCTCCTTTTATCTCTTTACCCATTTCGTAGAGTAAGACGGCTTTTTGGTATTCCACTTCATTTAAAGCGGTTTGAAGTTGTGAGCGTGCATTAAATTTATCGCTTAATGCGTCAAGATAGGTGACGTTGTTGACGATACCTTGTTGAAATTTCTTTTTAACCAGCTCATACGTCATCTCAGATGCGTTAAGCCTTGTTTTGGCCGCTTCTATCTTGGCAAGAGCTGTTGTGTAGCTGTTTTGAGCACTTTTAAAACTGGCTTTGGCTTTGTCTTTTTCATACGCTAAGTCACTGTTTTTAGACAGATACATCTTTTGTGCGGCTTGATAACTGGCTGAAGTGGAGCCAAAGTCAAAGATTTTCCACTGCATCGAGAGTTGTACGGTATTTTGGTGGTCTGCATCTGTTTCCCATGCAGGGTTTGCATAGTCGTATTTGAAACGTGAATAGGTGTCTTCTATTTTAATGGTTGGCAAATGCGGTGATTTTGCCGCTTCTGCTTCTGCTTTAGCACTTTGAACGCTCTGCTCTAACGCTAAAATATCAAAGCGTGTTGCGTCATTTACTTTGCTTTCTTGAAATGTTATGGTTGAACCTGGCTCAACACGTACCTCTTTCCCTGTCATATATTCTAGGGTGTTTGAAATGTTGTTGAGGGTATTGTCTAGGGTTAAAAGGTCGACTTTAGTTTGCTCAATTGTTGAGATGATCTTTTGCAACTCATCGGCGGTTGCACTACCAACAGAGAGGAATTTTTCAAGTCGGTAGCGTTCTGCCTCAAGTTGTTCCATCTTTTGAAGCGTTGCTTCTTTACTTGCAAGGGTGCTGATGTAATTGTAATAGTAGTAGATAACGTTTAAAGAGGTATTGTTTTGCACCGATGCGAGCGAAAATGTGGCAGATTTTACAAGGGCTTGTTGTTGGTCAAACAACGCTTCACGTTTTCCACCATCGTAAATGGTAAATGAGACTATGGCAGACCCTGTGCGACTCTTTTCGGGGTACAGCATACTCTCCTCTTGGTTATAGGTTTGGTTTGCACCAAAACTGAGACTGGGTAGATACCCACTTTTCGTGGCGTACTCTTTTTCTTTTGCCGCTTCAAGCTCATAGCGTGAGGCTTCCACATGTTTATTGGCTTCGGCAAGGCTTAGAAGTTCAGGCAAGTTTCCTGCAAAAGTAAACAGTGGAAAGAGGCATAAAAGTGTTAATTTTTGCATGGTTCTTTCCTTGTGTATTGATCGAGTAAAAAGGTAATGTATTTGGTTAGGCGCGATTGTGTCTGTTCGAAATTAAGATTGTTCATCTTGGCTTGAATAATAGTTCCCTCCATAAAAATAATAATCGTATTGGTGAGTATATCAACATCGTGTACTTCAAGTTCACCTTTGGCAATGCCTTGATGAATGCATTGGAAGATAATGTCATAATCTCTTTGGCAAATGGTTGCAAAATAATTGGTATAAAGCCCCGTTTTGTCAATCAGCATGGTACTAAGAAAGTTTTGGTAGAGAATCAAAAGTTCTTCTTTATCATGCTCTTCTTTACATTCACTAAAATTAAACAGTTCTACAATTTTTTCTGTGGCACTCATCGTTTCTGTAATACGTGCATGAAAGACCTCTTGGTGACGTGCTGCTAACATATCCCAAATTGTAAGGATAATCTCTTCTTTATTTTTAAAATAGAGATAAATCGTTCCTTTCGCAATGCCAGCACTTTTTGCTATTTCATCCATACTCGTTTGGGCAATACCTTTTTGGGCAAAAAATGGTATTGAAGCACGAGCAATGTCAAGGCGTTTCTCTTCTTTATCAATAAGACGAGCCATGTACTCCCTTTTTAAATGACTGACGGTCATTCATTTTTTTGAAATAGTACATTTTTTAAGTAAATATGTCAATGAAATATCAAGCCAAATGTTAAAATGGCTTGGTGATGGTAAGAAGTATAATCAAGGAAGTGGTGATCTCAGGGATAACTCTAAAAATCCTAAAAAATCGTATTTTGTTTGAAGCATCTTCGTTGGTTAATTGGATAATATATTTTTTACATGTAAAGTGATAGCCCACCATACAGGCCACCAATGTGAGCTTAAGATGTAACCACCCTCCACTTTGGAGTAAGCTTGGGTTGAGATAAAGTAAGATAAGTCCAAATGTGATCGAAAAGACCATAGCAATGCTTCCCACTTTATAAAGACTGGTTTCTTGCAATGCGATGACTGCTTGAGCATCACGTGGTGCATTGATGTGATAGACAAAGAGTTTAGGCAGATATACAAGCATAATCATCCATGTTGCAATAGAGATAACGTGAAATGCGAGTACAAGACTGTAACTATTCATTTCGTCTCCTTTCTCAGTAAGTTTAATAGCCATTAGTATATAATTTGCTCAGAAATTTCTAGTGACATTTTACGACTCAAGGTATGACATTTTGCGACTAGGTATTCAAAAACAAGCCCCTGCGGAAGCATTTTTATTTATTCTCACATTTTTAACCAAACACTATGGGTTTGATGCAAGCTCTTTTATAAATGCACGCAATATCAGCATACAAGCATTGCAAATCAAGGGTACTAAAATCAATGCAGCGTATATCAATGAACTGATTGATGAGGCCATTGCCTATGCTGGTGATTCTAGTGTATTGTTTAAGTTGTTCGAGTCCGTCAATCCCAACAAACTTGGCGTTTTGGGATATTTGATGCTGCATTCTGGTGATGTTGAAGAAGCGATCATCAAGCTGTGCCGTTACTATCCACTGATTGGCAAAACACTCAAGCCTTTTTTTGTGGCTGAAAATGACATGTATAAATTGACACTGCTGATTCATAGAGAAGGCGAGATGGAGCATCTTGAAAAGTACAGTGCTGAGATTCACTTAAGTGCACTTCTTCATCTCATTAATAAAATTATTCCAACACAAATTTACCCGATCCAAACGACATTTAGGCATACTAAACCTTTACATGTAAAAGCATATCAAAAAATATTTGGCGAAAATATTCTCTTTGATGAGGTAGAAAACGCCCTCTTCTTCGACAAAACGCAACTGGCAATGCAAACAAGCTATGACAATCCGTATCTGCTTAGTGTCTTTGAAAAAGAGGCAGAACAAAGCTTGGGCATGAGTGTTCATGGAAGTCTTAAAGAGCAGGTTTTAGGCTGTATACTCATTGCAACGGGAGAGCTTGATGTTTCGCTGGAGAGTGTCGCCCACAAAGTGGGTATGCACCCACGAACGCTTCAGAAAAAGCTCAAAGAAGAAGGGGCGAGTTTTGTGACTCTTTTGGGCGAAGTACGCCAGAAATTGGCAACGCATTATTTGCAAAAAGGACTCGATGCTCCAACCATCGCTTCTTACCTGGGTTATGCTGAACCAAGTCCCTTTTTGCGAGCGTTTAAGAGGTGGTATGGACTGAGTCCGAAGGTGTGGTTGGCTTTACATGTAAAAGGTTAAACGTTTACATGTAAGGCTTTTTAAGCCTCTTGTCCAGTAATTCTGTTAAAACTTTTTGATACGTTTCAACAGGATAAGCACCGTTCATGATCAGCTCATTATTGAAGATCATTGTGGGAACTGCAGATATGTTTTGTTTATGCCAATATTCTTCTGCCTCTTGCACTTTCTTTCTAACATTTTCATCATCCAGTTTTCCCAAAAAGAGATCTTTATCTAACCCAATGCTTTGCACAAGCTCTCCTAACGTATGGCGGTTCGATATATCTTTTTTCTCTGTAAAATGAGCACTAAAGAGTCGCATTTTAAGTTCCATTTGTTTTCCAAATTCTTTTGCAACATCAAGAAAAATATGGGCATTGCGTGTGTTGACCGTCTTCATTCCATCATAGTAATTAAACGTAAACCCTAGTTCTGCCCCATTTTTTGTGATAGTTGCTTGAGTAGATTTCACTTGTTCTACGCTCATCGTGTATTTATGCGCCAAATAGGAAACGGCATCTTCGCCATCAAGCGACATCGTTGGATTGAGTTCAAAGGGATTCCACACAAGTTCAAACTTATCTTCCACACCGAGTTCTTTCATAGCACGTTCTAAACGCTTATAACCGATGATACACCAAGGACAAACGACATCAGAGATGATGTCAATTCTGATTTTATTGGAGAGTGTCATGTTAAATTCCTAAAGTACGATACGATTTTCTCTGCTTATTCTATACGAATTATCGCAACAAAAAATTAATCGTTCCATAGAATGACTCCACATTTAAAATCCTGAACCATTTTGTTCATGAAATAATTAGATAAGAAGAAGCTGCTTTATTATCTATTGAGCAATAAGGTCGACGATCTCATCATAATGGAGTTTAAAATGGCGAGGATAATCAACAATCATCTCTTCTAATGTAATGTGCTCATTTAAAGCGCTTATCCATTGATGTTGCAATTTTGAGCGGTCAACATTTTGGATGACATGTGCGACATGCATGGTTGTGTATTTGAGTAAATGAATTAAATCATCCCACTCGTAGTTGTTGTAGTTTTGAATTTTTATCCAGATGTCATTTACGCCAAGATTGGCATAATCGGGGAAGATTAAGGGGCTTTTTTGATACTGCAAATGGATGATTCTGTGGGCGTTGTTGGATGCCGAATCGCACAGATGACCTACAATTTGTCTGATGGTTCTATTTTGCGAATTTGTTTTTGTTGCTACCTTGTTAATATCTACATTTTTTAAGATAATGTCTAATTTTCCAAGTTGTTTTCGTATGTCATTACTGACATTTTCTAACAGTTCCATTGTGCCCTCCTTCACTGATTATAGTTGTGTCTGTTATTATATAGTACGCAGTCTGAATTTGCATAAAGAGAATCAGGGCTAAACTTTTGATTTTAGCAAGTGGAGAATGGCTTTACATGTAAAAGGTTTTGAGTGATTTTATTTTAGAGTAAAGAGGTGGATGGGGTGAAGGGATTCGAACCCCTGAATGCTGGTACCAGAAACCAGAGCCTTACCGCTTGGCGACACCCCAAGATAATGTTAAGTTATAGAGTGAGCAATGAGTTATCTAAAAACTTTTCGAGCGAAATTTTATCTTTACTTAGATTAATGCAAATTGAAAGTGTTCGATGAGCATTATCACTAAAAACATGTCAATACTTTTGAACAAAAATTAAAAAACGGTGGTGAGCTCCTTTGGATAAAAAGAGCCTGCCACCTTGTACCCTTTTTAGCGTATTAAATTCTCTCTTGCCACTTCGACCAATTCATCGCCTTTGCCGTTAATGATGGCTCTTAACATGTAAATGCTGAACCCTTTTGCATTTTCAAAAGAGATTTTGGGTGGCATGGTTAGCTCTTGTTTGGCGGTGGTGACATCTAACAGTGCCGCTCCATCAAAGGCAAGGAACTCGATGACACTTTTTTCTAACTCCTCAGGTTTTTCAACCCTGAAACTTTTGATGCCAACGGCTTTGGCAATGGCTGAAAAGTCGGGGTTGGTTAATTCGGTATTGTCTGACAAATAGCCGCCCGCTTTCATCTCGATGGCGACAAAGCCTAAGGAGCTATTGTTATAAATCACGATTTTGGCTTTGATGGTGTGCTGAACCAGTGTGAGCAGATCGCCCATGAGCATTGCAAAACCGCCATCACCACATAGAGCAATGACTTCTTTATCAGGAGCGCTTACTTTTGCGCCGATGGCTTGTGGAAGGGCACTGGCCATCGAACCGTGATTAAACGAGCCGATGAGTTTTCGCTTTCCATTCATGTTCACATAGCGCGCCGCCCAGACGGTGGGTGTGCCCACATCGCACGTAAAGATCGCGTCCTCGCTGGCGTATTTATTGATCAGTTTCGTTAAGTATTGCGGGTGAATCAAGCCCTCTTTGCTGGTTCCACTGGCGAGTTTATCAAAGGTCTCGACCGTTGATTGGTAGTGTTTGAGAGCGCTTTTTAAAAAGGTGTCGTTCTCTTTTTGTTTGATCTTGGGCGTTAAGAGTTCTAGACTCGATTTTACATCGCCCACGATGCCTAAACTGATTTGAGTGTGTCTTCCGAGTGCTTCTGGTTTGATGTCGATTTGTATGATTTTAGCCTTTTGGGGGTAAAACGCTTTGTACGGAAACGCTGAGCCTAAGATGAGCAAGACATCGGAGTTTTCCATCGCGTAGTACCCTGATTCATAGCCGATGAGTCCTGTCATGCCGACACTGTTTGGGTTATTTCCCTCCATGGACTCTTTGCCTCCAAGCGCATGGACAACGGGTGCATGAAGCCGTTTGGCAAGTTCAACCACGTCGTCATGCGCATCACTGCACCCTGCCCCACACAGAAACGTTATGTTTTTGTTCTCATTTAAAATTTTCGCAAGCAGATCGATGTCCTCCATACACGGCAACACCTTGGGTAAATGCGGTTCACTCCACAGATACTTGGCATCTTTAGGCATCGGTTTGAGTAAAAGATCGCCCGGTATAACGATGACGCTCACCCCTTTTTTCAAAATGGCTTGCCTGATGGCAGTCTCTAAAATATGCGGCATCTGATCAGGATTGGTGACCAACTCACAATAAACACTGCACTCTTTAAATAAATTTTCGGGATGCGTCTCTTGAAAATAATTACTTCCGATTTCACTCGAAGGAATGTGTGAAGCAATCGCCAAAACAGGAACCCCTGTTCGATGACAATCAAAAAGACCGTTAATCAAATGCAGATTTCCAGGTCCAGAAGAGCCTGCACACACAGCAAGTTTTCTGCTAATTTTCGCATCGGCACCTGCCGCAAACGCTGCCGTTTCTTCATGCCGTGTTCCCATCCACTCAATTTTTCCCAATTTTTGCAAACTATCACTTAATCCATTGAGCGAATCACCTGTAATTCCCCATATGCGTTTGATGCCTACTTCGGCTAAAAGCTTCGCAAAGTACATCGCAATGTTGTCATTCATGAAAAATCCTTTCTATCTTTTGACATAGCTGCATTTTAATCCTTTTATGCTGTATGAAAATAAAATATTGAGTGTGATTTTGGAAAATAAGGGTGGGTGGAGAAAGCTGTTTTTATCTTTACATGTAAAACGTTAAGCATTTAGTTTTGACTACTCATATTTGTGTCCGTTGTATTCTATCCAACCGTTAACATGACGATTGTGTGGATCGTGATGTGTCCAATGCACTACGCCACCTTTGGCGTTACTTTCATATTCGCCACAGAATTTTATAAAACTACCTTCGGTAAGCGAAGATACTTTCGGCGCTATATCAATATTGTGAGCAACGAGTAGCGTTTTTCCTGATGCCAATTTGACAATAAACCTTTGATGGCGACTGCCTGTCGTGTCATCGCTTAAGAGTTTCGTTACATTTCCCGAGTCGCACATGGGTGAACTTGCAAATATCTCGAGGCTTATCAGCAGTAGCAATACTATTTTTTTCATTTTAAACTTCCATTTTATTTTAATTCTAAAAAAGGTTACATGTAAAGGCTTGTAATAAGCATTTTTTCCTCTTCAACGGAAAGAAAACGCCACTGAGCACTTTCGATGTCGAGGTTAAAACTGCCAATGCTTACACGTTTTAACTCTAAAACTTTTAAGGGTGACCCAAATTTTGAATCTTTCAGTGCTCCAAAAAGCCTTCGTATGTGCCTATTTTTTCCCTCGTCAATTTTGACCCTAAGTTTTGTTTTAGCGCCACCAGTGCCCACTTTTTCGACTTCAAGCGCTTTGAGCAGTCCATGTGGGCTTTGTACCCCTTTTAACGCCTCTGCGATATGCTCATCGCTCACATGACCTCTGACCCAAATCTCATAGACCTTGATGCAATTTTGTGGCGTAGTCAACGCATGGTTGATTTTGCTGTTGGTCGTAAAGAGTAAAAGCCCCTTCGATTCCAGATCAAGCCGTCCGATGGGCATCCAACCCTCGCTAAACGCCCACTCAGGCAAAAGATCATAAACGGTTTTGCGCCCCAGATCATCCGAGCGTGTGACCAGATAACCTTTGGGTTTATTGAGGGCCAACAGCTCTTTTGAATCGTGTGGTGTTTCATTCATACAGAGGATTCCTTGAAGTTTTTGAACATCTTTAACAAAACATTATATAAACAATAGCCTGAAATAGCCATCTAAAGTTGCCCTCCACTAAGATCAAACTAGCTGAAATTTTAAACGTTAGATTTTTAGGTAATCTTATTATAATTTTATTTGACTATAGTGAGAGAAATGTTTATACACGCTGCTTAAATGGAGAGAAACATGAATAGCCCAAAAATACCACTATCGGTCTTAGACTTAATTCCCGTAGGAGAAGGCTTCACCATAGCGCAAGCCATCGAGAACAGTACCAAACTAGCCCAAGAGGTTGAAGCGTTTGGTTATACGCGTTATTGGGTCGCCGAACATCACAATTTTAGCGGAATTGCCAGTGCCGCAACATCGGTCATTTTAAGTTACATTGGCTCACAAACGCACACGATCAGAATAGGCTCAGGTGGCATTATGCTCCCCAACCATGCGCCACTCGTTATCGCCGAGCAATTTGGAACTTTAGAGTCTTTGTATCCACATAGAATCGACTTGGGTTTAGGAAGAGCTCCGGGAACGGACAGACAGACCATGCTAGCGCTCAGACGCAATACCAACAGTGACGGCTCAGACTTTCCTATGATGCTCGAACAGTTACAATACTTTTTATCCAATCGTGCGGGTACTAAAGGCATCAAAGCCGTTCCGGGCTATGGACTCGACATTCCCATCTGGTTGCTTGGCTCAAGTACGTTTAGCGCGCAATTAGCGGCAGAAAAAGGACTTCCATTTGCGTTTGCCTCCCACTTTGCGCCCGATGATATGGAAGATGCCATAAGACTCTACCACGCAAACTTTAAGCCCTCCACACACTTAAAAGAGCCCTACATCATCATCTGCATCAATGTCGTCTGCGCCGCAACAACGGAGCAAGCACACTACCTAGCAACTAGCGAACTTCAAAAGTTTCTGCATCTCCAACGTGGCGATAATAGCCCTTTAAATAAACCCACACACGATATGAGTCATTTATGGGAACCGTGGGAAGAAAAAAGCATACGCCATAAAACCAGAGAGTCCATCTGGGGAACGCCCGACTTTGTCAAAGAAAGACTAGAAAGCCTTATATCGCGAACGGGTGCGAATGAAGTGATGATAAACTCCATGATCTATAACCCAGAGGAGAGGTTAAAATCGTATGAGTTGATTTCAAGGGTTTGGTTTTGGTGATTTATAAAAAGCAGTCTATCTTTTTTATCTTACTAAGATGGCATATTAATTAAAAAGTTAAAAGTTTTGTCCTGACTCCTATTCTTCTCTTAATCTCATTTTTTATACTTTACATGTAAAGTATTTTGGAAGAAACAATAAAAACTATTTAAAGTAGCCTGTCACCTTTTATCCTTCATATTTTTCTGACAAAACACGGCATAACCCTATTAAAAAGTCTTTAATATAACTTGATAAAATAAATGTGTAGTTATGAGTTAATTGTAATTGTTGACCATAGTCTGATTTAACTATCGAAATTATCCATTCTTTATTGTTTTTTATATTTGGCTTCTCTCTAAACTCTTGATCAAAATAAAGTTTATTCTTTACAATATTTTTTAATTCAATATCATCTTTCGACCATGAAATAACACCACTTGCATGAAAAAAACAATTTCTAATTTTTATGGATGCTTGTATTTGTTTAAATAAAGTTACTTTTTCTAGATTGATATTTTTCTTTTTAAAGTATTCAAAAAGTTTATTAATTCCTGCTCCTCTGATATCACTTATTAGTAATGAACTATCTCTATTTTCTAGTTCTTTTGAAAGCTTAAATAAGTTATGTTCAAGAATTGAGATTAGTGTGAATAAATTACTAATATTGGTAAGATAAGGAAAAATTTTGTTTATCTTGAATGATTCATATTCCCATCTAAGGTTTGCAGTTGTCATATCAATGGAGGCTTCTTCATACATATTGTATATCTCTTTCTCACGTTTTTTTTCTTCTAATATTAAATAGTTGCTTTTCCATATAAAATCTGAAATATACATGAATTCTTCTTCTATTTGTGATTCAATTGATGAATATTTTCTTTCTGAATTAATAACCATTTTTTACTATCCTAACATTGAAATTGATAAATAAATTAGCGACAAGGTATTTTATTGAATATTTTGTTGAATATTTTGTTGTAACGAAAAAATCAATAAAATAGAGGTCAGGGTTAAACTTTTAACTTTCTTTACATGTAAAAGCATCAAAACCCCAACAACCGCGACTTTGGATCACCTTTTTGCGTATTCACTCCCAGCACCATACTCTCATAAACCGCTTCGGATTTTAGACTGTATTCGAGTTAATAGTTAATGGTGACAGGCTACTTTTTTATATTATTCTCTTTCTCTAAAGTAGCCTCGTCCCCTTTATTAGAGTAACAGAACCCTTTATTAGAGTAACAGAACCCTTTATTAGAGTAACAGAACCCTTTATTAGAGTAATATGTAAAATTATTTTTATATTATTTGTCAACTCTGAATTTGAAAATTGCTTTCCAATATTTATCATTGAGAGTACTCTTTTATCTTATGGAAATCCCATGTTATTGCTGTCCCAGATTTTTCTACAGTTCCATCAGAATATATGTTGACTGATGACTTCGTAAGGTTAATGATGTCTCCTTGTATCATTCCTTCATAACTACTATTGAAAGTGTATGCCTGGCGATATTTTGTCTTTGGATATTCTATGACATCCTGACCATGGATACTGGCACCATCCCGGCTGAATATAACCGGATGTTTGCTTGTTGGGTATTGGGCTTCGAGCGTAGAAATATTTGATAATACATAATCTACACTATCTTTATTCCGCCATATTACAAATTTATTTTCTTGAAGCATAAATAGAAATGCGTGATATTTTCCGTAACCAATGGGAGTTTCTTCATTATCGTAATATACGGCAATAACTGGCAATCCATTTATAGATGGATGAATGTTGGTGGAATCTTTAGGTTGTGTAGGAATGATAACAGGGGTGGATGTAGCGCTGGTATTCTTGTCCATCTCCCTAAAATATTTTGGAAAATCACCCTTCTCCAGCTTAGCTAGAACCAGTTTAATTTCATTGACTCTTGAGGAATTACAAAAATTCTTAATTGTTTTGCTTTGTAGGTGGTGAAACATAATTCCATTCATGTCATGAACAAACTCACTTTCACCATATTCTTTGATCATGTTGTTAATGACAGCTTTTTTATCAAATTGAATGCCACAAGTTATTGCTGCGCCAGACCTAGACCAGGCATATTGTAAATTTGGATCCCAGCCCATAGCATCAACACCTGTAAAGCCATGTTCATAGTGATATTCGTAGACTTCAGGTTTTATTGAGTAGGCTGTCATTCCACCCTTTCCAGAGTATTCGGTTGTGGCACATCCAAATACAAAAACCACACCAATAAGTGCAGTAAATATTGTCGATTTATTCATTTTTTCTCCAGTTCTTAATTGATAAAAATAAGGGTCAGTTACGAATGGCATTTATGATGGCAGGCTATTTTCTCTTATAAAACATCAACCCATCCTATAATAGCATCAATACTTTCTTGACTCATTTCATGCCCCGTATGCGGTAGTTTAATGACATCTGGAACGATGCCTGATTTTTTCATATTTATCACAACCACTTGCCCATAACTATTATTCTGTAGTCCATATGTAACGAGTATCTTATGGATACTCTTGACCCCTTGATAAGTATTGCTAGGAGAGCCGCCTCCTTCATGCAAAATATAAACGTTAAAAAAATCGGTAAAACCAATCCAATTTCGATCCAATCCTGATCCCACCAAATGTGCACCGCTGCTAAAACCTGCAGCGATTTTTATTTTAGGGTCAATATTGGGAATCATATACTTCAGATAATCCAACATAGGTTTTTCATACTCCCAAAACCTATCGATTGTGTTGGATTCAATGGCTACTCTTGGTAATTGATGATCCGGATAGGGCAAAGCCACTAAAAGAAATTTAGTTTTATCCACAATTGGAGGAATAGAACTAATGCTATTTGAACCGCCACCTGGGCTAAACCATACCAGTAAAGGCATACTATCATCAGATTTATAGTGTTCAGGTATTCGTACCTCAAACAATCTTTGTTTACTGTCATTGGCTAGAGCTTGAGGTACTTCCAATCGTAAAATTTTACCAGGGGCTAATTGAGATATATCATTTGACGTCTCTACTTTAATATCGTCATGTGATTGGAACGATTTATTGATTCCTATCAATATGAGTAATATCACGAAAAAAGCAAGAATGATTTTTTTCATTGAATAATTCCTTTTTAATACTGAATAAAAGAAAACGATTTAAAGTAGCCTGTTGCCTTTATGCCCTCTAATCATGTATAGTTGACTTTATATTCAAAAGAATATGTCTATAAAAATCAAAAGTCTGTTATCACAGAAATTAAAACATGTGGCTCAGAATATTGAGATTTTTCTAATTTTAAAGATGGTTGCCATTTACACGAACTTTTGATGCATCAGAAACAATTATATCCTCAATATCTAGCAAGCGAAAAATATGCCCTTTTAATTGGAATTTTTGATCTTCTGTATAGCAAAGAACATCTGCATTAGATGGAAGTGATTGAAGTTTGCTGATTAGCTCTGCAACTTTCATATAAGTATCCTTATTTATAATTTGATAGAAAATATTTAACTTAAAAAATATCTGTACATACTTGATAATTATATTTTATTATATATAAAAGTCTAACCTTTGGAAAAAGAGGCAGAATTAAACTTTGAACTTTCTTTACATGTAAAAGCATCAAAACCCCAATAACCGTGACTTCGGGTCACCTTTTTGCGTATTAACACCCAGTACCATACTCTCATAAACTGCTTCGGATTTTAGAGCGTATTCAACCCTGTGTTGCTCGCCTTTTTGGTTGTATGTCATACACACGGGTACAGAGCGAATGCCAAAATATTCACTTACTTTGGGGGCAACATCAAGATTACATGTAAAAAAATCCACTGCAAAAGTTCCTTTTTGCATGACACGTTCTATTCTTGCGCGGGCGATTTTGCATTGGGTGCAGTGGGTGGTGTAGAACAGAAGAAAAAAAGCACGAGGGGATGGTTCTTGTAAGCGTTTGAAAACGGCGGCTTCATCTAAATCGTGCATCATTTTAAAATGTGCCCGACGCGTTTGAGGTAGTAAACGCTTGCAAAGGGTACAAAGAAATCCTTTACATGTAAAGCATTGATGATGGTGTCACACTCGCCTACATAGACTTCGATGTTCACGCCTCGTTCTTTCAAAGCGCATAAACGCTCCTCATTCCACGTGTAGTGTAAAAGCTCATTTAACTCTTCCAAACTTCCTTGTTTCAAAAATGGTTGCATATCAAACGTGGAAGGATACACAATATTTTGCATAAAATTTTGTGTATAAAGCTCACTGTTTTTGGAAAAAGACAAGGTTTGAAGCTTTTTGAATTTGGCATCTTTATCCTCAAAAAAGGCAGGTGAGAAGAGTTGGAGGGTGTCGATGCGCTCTTTACATGTAAGAGTGTATTCAAAAGCTTTAATCGCTCCGTAACTAAACCCAGCGACGGTGAAATCGCTTTGGTTTAGGTACGGAGAGAAGAGTTCTTGCTCGTTTGCAAGGCAAAATCCACTAAAGAACTTCATCGATAATGGCTTTTAAACGCACTTTTGAGATGCTCTCTACACTGTAAAGCTCATCAGAAATTTTGGTGAGAATGGTGTTCATACCTTCTAAAAAGTGCTCAAGTTCTGCTTGTGAATTTTCCAAAATGAGTAAGACGTCGCTCTCATAGGGAATGAGTTTTTCGCCCATGCCATAGACTTCAACCATCTCTTTGGCGATCGCAGTTGCACGACTGAGATCTTCTGTGGCGTTGGTAAATTTTTCATTGTACGCGAGTTTCGTTGCAACCATGCCTGCAAGATAGACTTTGATCCGAGAGAGCATTTGTGTTTTAGACTCGATCTCTCTATCCATATCTTTAAGGCGGTCATTGACAATGCTAATTTTATCAAAATCGATTTCAAACCAGTATGCACACAGTGCTTTTGCGGCTTGGTAGAGCGCTTGGATTTTCTTCTCTTCATCGGAGAAGCTAAGCACTTTCTTCTTACCCATCAACACTTTTTGACGTACGGCTACAAAATCAGCAAGTTCAAGGATGGTAGAGCCTCGGCGAAGCGCGTTAATGGCGGCTTCATTGACAAACGTTGCCAGTGCTGCGCCACTAAAGCCGACACTCATATTGGCGAGTTCTTCCAAATTGATTTCGGTTGGTTTGTTGCGCATATACGCTTTGATGATCTCTAAACGATCGTTTTTATCAGGAAGAGAGATAAAAATACGTCTATCAAATCGACCTGAGCGAAGCAGTGCCTCGTCGATGATATCAATTTTATTGGTCGCGGCAATGACGATGACGCCACTGCTGTCTTCAAAGCCGTCCATTTCTGTAAGAAGTTGATTCAGTGTTGATTCGCGCTCGTCGTTTCGCATGCCACCACGCGCGCGCCCCACGGCATCAATTTCGTCGATAAAGATGATGGAGGGAGCATGAGCCTTCGCTTGGGAAAAAAGCTCTTTAACCCTCTTCGCACCCATTCCTACGTAAATCTGCACAAAGGTCGCACCGCTTTGGTAGAAGAACGGCACACTCGCCTCGCCTGCAACGGCTTTGGCGATCATCGTTTTACCCACGCCCGGAGGACCAACTAAAAGCACACCTTTGGGAAGGGTAATGCCATAACGTTTGTAGCGTGCGGGATTTTTGAGGAAATCTACGATCTCTTCAAGCTCTTCCTTGACATCTTGAATGCCCGCAACATCTTTAAAGCTGACGTGTGCCCTGACAGGTCTGATGATGCTACTCATAAATGGATCGTAGCTTGCATAGGCTTTTTGGTTGGTTTCTTGCTCTTTTTTAATATCTTCAGCCCTCTTTTTACGTGCATAAAAAAACAGTGCAAATAGAAGACTTCCGAGCATACCTAAAATAACAAGGTCTTCAAAAAAAGGATTGGACTTTTGGACTTCAATGGGTACTTTTTTAAGAAGTTCTCCAATGTCAATACCATCTTTGATGATGACAAATTGATCGTTAAGACCGTATAGCCATACTTCATTGTCTTCGACTTTGGCTTTTTTGATCCCACCACTTTCTAAAAGTGCATGATAGGTTGGTAGATCAATAATTTTAGGCGTTATACGTAAATACCCAAATGCGAGTAGCACAGCAAATATGCTCAGTGCCATGATGGCAAGCATCAGTTTTTGGGATTTAAAAATGCGCATAATTAGCCTCCTGTTTGATGGCATAGTTTTCGATAGTCACCCACTCTTTTAGAATGTCACGATTACTTTGAATGATGACTTTATTGAAAAATTGGTCGTATCCGACGTAGTGGTCATCTTTATACTCTTCGACCAAGACGTTTAAAGGTATTGCACTATTTTTTTGCCTAAAAGTAATGTTTTTCGACTCTACAAGGGCTTCTATACTCTTAAGTCGCTCTTTGGCAACATCACCTTTGACTTCGGGTTTCATCGTACTTGAAGGCGTGCCATCACGTTTTGAGTAAGTAAAAGCGTGTAGATGTGTGAGGGGAAATTGTTCTAAAGTCGTGAACGCTTCATGCCAAATCTCTTCACTCTCGCCCGGATGTCCTGTGATGTAATCCGTTCCTAGCGCAAAGCCACGCTCACTGAGCTCTTGGAAAAGTTCCAAGTCGCGTTTGACATTGTTGCGTCTTCGCATAAGCTCTAGCATACGCTCAGAGGTGTGTTGAAGCGCTACATGTAAATGTCGCTCCAACCACGGTTCGCCTAGAATTTCTCTAAAACTCTCATCGATCTGCACAGGTTCAATACTCCCCAAACGAATGCGTCTAACTCCCCTGATAGCGCCTAAACGTTGAACGAGTTTTCCCAGAGAACTACCTTTGTCTTTGCCGTAACTGCCGATATTTGTGCCTGTCAGTACAAATTCACCATAGCCATTGAGAGCTAGTTTTTGCACTTGTTCAATGATTTTACTTTCATCTTGGCTTCTCGCATTGCCTCTGACGTAAGGAATGATGCAGTAGGAACACCTAAAATTGCACCCTTCTTGAATTTTGATAAACGCTTTGGTTTTGCCCGTGTATTCGTGAACAATTGTCTCATCTAAAGAGGTGAGATCACCGATTTGATAAAACGGTATCTCTTGTTTGAGAAGCGTATTGATCTGCCCTTTTTCTGAGTGACCCATGACTCCAAAAACTTTGTTTTGGCTAAAAAGACTCTCGCCTTTGCTGATCGCTCCACAGCCTGCTAAAATGACTTTTTTACCCTCTTTGGTGACGTGGTTGATGTAACTTCGCACGCCTGTGTCCGCACCATTGGTGACCGTGCAGGAGTTGACAACAATGATCTGGGCTTCTTGCTCGACTTCGGTCACTTCAAAATCAGTAAGGTTTTCCATCATCACTTGGGTGTCATAGATGTTGGTGCGACATCCGAACGTTTTAAAAAAGACTTTTTTCATCAGGACTCTTTAGTTCATCGGGTGGAAATGAGGGTCGCTCTTGCTTCCCAATATTGATATTATGTGTTTGGTAAGCAATCGTAATGTCATCTTCTTGCATAAAAGCATCAATAATTTCACAGCCAATCGTTCCACGAAGGGAGAGTGCTGCATACGAGTTTGTCATATACCAGCAGTTGATACAAAATCCTTGTGGCTCAACGAATGAAAATATGCGAGGTTCAACGTTTGTGTTTTTAAGGCTGTACTGATTGCGGAGTAAATTGAGCTGTTTGCGTGCAATGTCTGTGTAACCTTTTGAATATTTTTTGGTAATTTCTCGTGCTATATGAACCGCTTTTTTATGGTTTGAACCAAAGGTGATGTAGATGTTAATGCCATCCCAAACAGTGCGCATTGTACCATGTGTATAGTTTGAAATAACCGCAGAGAAAATGAGATTGTTAGGCACAAAGAAAATTCTTCCTGAGCGCGTGTTTTCCATATACGATGTTAAGGTAATGTCTTCAAGTACCGTCATACGCAGGAGTGAAATATCGATAATATCGCCAACATAAGGCAGACCATCTTTTTTAACTTTGATACGATCTCCAACGTGGAAACTGCCCCCAAAAATGATGACCATCCATCCTAAGATGCTCATAAACCAGTCTTTCATCGCAATCGCAATACCCGCAGAGGCAAAACCTAAAACAGTTACAAGGTAGGAGACATTTTCGATGTAGGAAAAAAGTAAAATAAGAATAATCAGTGTGACGTTGGCAAAATTGATAATTTTATTGGCAGTATAAAAACGCTCATTGTCTTTGATATAACGTTTAGCAAAAAATTTGAGTAAAAGCGTAAAAACAATGACAACAACAATGAATATACCGATGTTGAAGGCACGTTTCATTTGTAAAGTAATGTCTTGCGTAATACGAATCGTTGCCTCTTCGACTTTCTTTACATGTAAAGAGTAACTGGTACTCGCAATCTCTTGTGCAACGATAAAGGCATTAAGCTCTTTTTGTGCCTCATAGATCATGTCTTCATTGGTAATTATAGGCTCAATTTGGTAAATTTCTTCGATTAGAGCCAGTTTTTCTTTGAGTTTTGTAACCAGCAAGTCTAAACGATCAATTTGTGCTTTATAATCCATACTATCTTGTTTGATTTTTTTGATGTACGAAAGTGCTGAAATAATAGCAAGCGGATTCGTGATTTTTGGGTACGTCTCCAAATCAGTTGACTCAATTATTTTGCTAAAAGGAGAGTTTTTAAACTCTTGCAAAAGTTCGATCTGTTTTTCAAGTGACTCTTGTTTGCTCGTCAATCTTTCACGTTTTTCTACAGAAACTTTGTCTTTGGCCGTTTTTACTTTTTTAAGTTCGGCATCGACTGTCGATAACTCTTCGATCAATTTTTGATAACTTAGGTAATTGCCATAACGCTTGTACCAGAGATTGTTTTGGATGGTTTCATCAATGGCAGCCACTTTTTGATGGAGAACTTCCGTTTTCATGGCGTCTTCAAGCTTTAAAGTGCTGTTTGTTTCTGCTAAAAGAAGATTACATGTAAAGAAAATCAACCAAAGAATTTTTTTACACATTGACGTCCTTTAATGCTTCTAAAACAACCTCTTTGGTAATGTTGTTACGCATATCATTGCCACCAATTCCATTGGCTAAAATAAATGTTATTTTGTCATGAGCACTTTTTTTATCTAAGAAAAAAGCATCGTAAAAAGCTTCTGGATCACTAATATCATAGTGTGTTGGTAACGCGTAACGTTCTAAGAGGGCTTCTATTCGACTGCCCTCTTCCTTGCTTAACAGCCCCAGTTTTTGTGCTAAAGCGTTTGCCATCACAATACCAATGGCAACAGCTTCACCGTGTAAATAGGTGCTGTATTGAGTTTGGTTTTCGATCACATGCGCAAACGTATGTCCATAGTTTAAAATGGCGCGTATGCCTCTTTCTGTTTCGTCTTGTGAAACAACATCGGCTTTGATAGCGATGCTTTTATGAATGGCCGTTGTAAGATGAGTTTCATCGTGAAGATCGTGTGTTTCAAGCCACTCAAAAAAATCTTTATCAAACGTGACTGCCATTTTGATAATTTCTGCAACACCTGCGGCAAATTCACGCTTTGGCAAAGTTTTAAGAAACGCACTATCGCAATAAACGGCGCATGGTTGCCAAAAAGAGCCAATGAGGTTTTTGCCATAACGGTTGTTGATACCTGTTTTGCCACCCACACTCGCATCGACCTGCGCTAAAAGCGTTGTAGGAATTTGAATGAAGCTAATACCTCGTTGATAAATCGAAGCAGCAAACCCCGTCATATCACCAATAACCCCTCCTCCAAAGGCAATTAAAAGAGATTGACGATCTAAGCGATGTTCAAAACATGCGTCTAAAATAAGATTGAGACTCTCAAAATTTTTATACATTTCGCCATCGGGTAAAATAACCGTATAAAGTTCTTTGGCAAAAAGTTTTTTTTGGAGCGCTTCAAGGTGAAGAGCTGCTACCGTGGTATTGGTTACGATTAAAACTTTTGTATCAAAAATAAGCTCTTTTAAAGAGTCTATTGTGACGCTATAATCTTTTGAAGTGGTTTTATTTAAGACAACATTGACTTGCATTATCTATCCATATTTTTTTATTTATCATACTCAAAAAGCACTTAATTATGCATTGATTGGGATAAATAGCTGATAATTATTGGCAAGTTTAAAGTGAAGTTTTTCCATATCTGTAGAGAAAATAGAGAAAAAATTAGCTTCCAAAATTTTAGGGCTAAAAGGTATGAATTGCAAAATATTGTTTTTATTACGAAGCTTTACCAATGGATTTTTATCACTTTGCACCACATCCACTTCACGCCCAAAGATCTTTGAAAGGTTGTCAAAATGCTCAATCAAGCTATTTTTTGCATTTTCATGGTCAGGGTTATAGCTGTAGAGTTTGAGTTCAAGTGAGAGTTGGGTTGCCACATCAAAAATCACCGAAGATTCTTGCTCAATTTCATGGGCGTCATTGCTTAGAACTACCCCTTGGTTTAGACCACCAAAGCCACGTTTACCCATCTTAAAAATCGGCAATTTTGTTTTATAGAGTGTACGTTTGTTTTTTTGGAAAAAGTTGTTCATTACGACAATCAAACCGATGTCCATTTTTTCTGTATCTTCACGCAAAACTTTACGCGGGCTGGTCTCAAAATAGTCAATCATAACGTGTATATGGTGATTACTGTAGCCTTTGATCTTTTCGAGTGTCTTGGAGTACGTCGGATTGATGATCTTTACATGTAATTTGTTGCTATTAAGTTTGGAGTGCAATAACAAGGCATCGTTGATGAGTGTATCAATCTCTGTATCATCCATCCTTAGCATGTCAATGATACAGTAAATACTGCTTCCAAAGGGTGAAGGGAATTGTCCCAATTCTCGTTTGATACTTTTAAAGACACTTTGCAACACTTTAGGATCACCAATCATCAGCAAAAGATCATTAGGAAGAAGCATCAATGCAGGACGCGGTAAAATAAGTGTATTTGAGCGGTAGATGGCTGCAATTTTCCATTTACTCTGCTCAATAGAAGCGAGATGTCGGTAGGCGTAAGAGCTTCCCACAGGCACAGAAACTTCCATAATTTCACCAATGCCAAGTCCGATATTTTGAGCGACAATCGGCGTGTTTGGAAGATGATCGGTGAAACGAGAAGCGAGAATTTCACGGGAGTTGAGCATCAAAAGACGTTTATCTTCAATTTTTAAATCCCATCTGTCCATGATGACGATGCGCACTTTACTGTCCACGCGTCTAATGTTGGTGTAGGTGGCTTTAACATCCAGTTCATTGGACATAATAATCATGATTTGAAAAAACTGCTCATTGAGAATGATCGCAAGCTTTTCGTAACTTGTAGGATCAAATTCGAAAAATTTAAAATTTTCAGGGCGTTTTTTAGGTATAGTCTCTTCTTTATAGGTCACAATGGTGTAACTATTTTCGCCTGCTTCGGTTTCCATAACCTTTTCTAAAAATTGTTTTGCTAGAATGCCATCAGCGATGATCAAAATTTTTTTCATTGTAAAAGACTCCCCATAAACTAAAGAGGATATTGTAACTAAAATGGAATTTCAGATAGATAAAACCGATGGACGTGCTCGTGCTTGTACGATAAAAACGGCACATAGTACCATCCAAACCCCTGTATTTATGCCCGTTGGAACGGTGGGCAGTGTGAAAAGCTTAGATGCTGTTGATATGAGCGAAATGCTTGGAGCTAAGATAATCTTAGGTAATACGTACCACCTTTATTTACGTCCCAATGATGAAGTAATTAAACATTTTGGTGGGCTTCATGGCTTTACCAAGTTTCCGAACAGTTTTTTAACCGATAGCGGTGGATTTCAAGCCTTTAGTTTAAGTGATATTTCCAAAGCCGATGTCAATGGCATTATGTTTAAAAGCCATATTGATGGCTCATCGCACTACTTTACGCCTGAGAAGGTGCTTGATATTCAGTACAACTTTAATTCTGACATTATGATGATTTTGGATGATCTTGTTGCCCTTCCTGCAACCAAAGAGCGTGTTGCTCTGTCCATTAAGCGCACAACCGATTGGGCACAACGTGCGATTACCTACCATAAACAAAAACAATCTGAGGGTATTGGACTTCATCAAAACATTTTTGCGATCATTCAAGGAGGAACCGATAAAGAGTTTCGTCGTATCAGCGCGAATGAGCTGTGTGCCCTACCCTTTGATGGATTTGCCATTGGAGGACTCAGCGTGGGTGAGAGCAATGCGGAGATGTATGAAATCGTTGAATACGTCACGCCTCTGATGCCAACGGATAAGCCACGTTATTTGATGGGAGTTGGAACGCCTGAGGATTTGGTGGAAAACGTGGAGCGAGGGGTGGATATGTTTGATTGTGTCATGCCAACCCGAAATGCGCGTAATGGTTCACTGTTTACTTCCTTTGGTAAAATCAGCATCAAAAATGCTAAGTTTCAAAGAGATGAAGCACCGCTTGATCCTGAGTGTGACTGCTTTACATGTAAACATTACTCACGTGGTTATTTGCACCATCTTTTCCGCTCAAAAGAGCTGACCTACTTTAGACTTGCGTCTATTCACAATCTTCATTACTACTTGACTTTAATGAAACAGATGCGTCAAGCGATCCTTGAAGGACGCTTTGCTGCTTTTAAAGCAGAATTTTACGCGAAACGAGCCAAATAAAATGCGCTACACGGTGGATGCGAAAGAGCGTTTTGAGTTAAGTTTGCTCTTTTGGCTTGATCGGTTTATTAAGTCGAAACTGACCTCTCTTTCCAACCGCCATGTCGAAGAAAATGCCAAGCTCTCCGCCATTATTGGCGCGCTCAATCATGGTAGTGCAACGATGGATGAGCTAAAAAATCTTGCTAAAGAGGCACGTAATATTGGGCTAATTGGCATCAATCTTTTTATCAATCCGCTGGAGAAATTTTACTATTACATTGTACCTATGGGGTTGACGTCTCTTAAAGAGATTGATGAAGAACTTTTGAGTGAATTTCTTGCCTCTCAAACAGGCTCACTCTCCGATGCCACAAAGAAAAATTACCGTATGGCGGTTGTTTCACTCTTTAAATTTATTGACAAACAGAACGAAGACGCTAAAGGTAATTCACATCAATTTCGCATTGAGCTTAAGAACTGGGGCGGTCTTGGTGGTAAAAAAGGTGAGAAACTTCCGGCTCACATGTATAAAGAAGAGCTCTCACGCTTTTTCAAAGCGATCGAGGAGACGGAGTTTAAACCCTATGTTCAGGCAAAAAATAGACTTTTGATTAAGATGATTATTTTTACAGGTATGCGTGTCAGTGAGGCTTTGGACTTAAAACTAAAAGATATGGTAAAAGATGAGGATTATTACATCTTTCAGATTCGAGGTAAAGGCAATAAACCTCGCACGGCGATGATTAAAGTGGAACAGATTGAGCATGATTTGAGCGAATGGATGAGTTACCGAAGTTCTGAAAATCCCCTTTTGTTTCAAAGCCGTACGGGTAAACCTTTGACGCAAGCGTATGTCAGTTATATCATGGATAAAATCCTCATGACGGCGGGGATTAGAAAAGAAAAAAACGGTGCGCACATGTTGCGCCATACTTTTGCAACACTGCTTTATCAAAAAAATAGAGACCTGATTTTGGTGCAAGAAGCACTTGGACACTCTGATTTGAATACCTCTCGCATTTATACCCATTTTGATAAAGAGCGTTTAAAAATTGCAGCTAATACTATGGATGACGTACAATGAAACATTTATACGACCAGATCGATCGTTTCCACCTTTTAGATATTAAAAATGCAACTCATCCTTCCATGTTTGTGGAAGAATCCAACTATGATATTTTAATCTTAGCGCTACCCACCTCACGCGACAAAGAGCTTAAAATTGACTCGTATGCTTTTGTGTTTGATGGAACTTCATGCTATTGGTACGATAAAAACGTGCAAGAATTTATAGATTTTAAAACGATGGAAAAAGTCTATGAATTACTGAATGAAAAAACAAATATTGCAATGAAAATGTTAACTTCTTTGCATGAAAGTATTGATTGGATGGAAGAGCAGTTATATGACAATGCTCAGTTGAGTTCATTTATGCGCTATTGGCTTAACACAAAAAAAGATCTCAGTCGAATTAACCGCCTTCTAACACTGAGTGTTGAAGTTTTGGAGAGTTTTATTGAAAGCTATCTCAAAGAAGAAAATTTTTTATCCATTCATTTTAAAGATATTCACGAACATTTAAGTCGTACCAATCGCTCCTCTTTACTGGCAATCGACAAGTTAAATAACCTTTATAATTTTTACACCAGTCGCAATAATGAACGCATGAACAAAACCATCTACCTTTTGACAATTTTCTCTGGAATTTTTCTTCCCTTAAATCTCATTGTTGGTTATTTTGGTATGAATACACATGGATTGCCCCTAGATGGCATCGCTAATGGATCAACAATTGTTGCATTTTTATTGGGATGTTGTGCCATGTTAATGGCGGGAGTTATTTTATATTTTGGTAAAAAAGTTTAATCTTTGAGGTGCTTTTTGGGATAATCAAAAAAGAGAATGTGTCCGCTCTCTTCGGTAATTTCTTTAAAGCTCTCCACCTCAAAACTAATACAAACGATGGCACAGGTAGGAATATTACTTAAAATAGCACCACTTAAACGCTCACCCACTTCGGTGATGGTTGGGTTGTGTGCAATAATAAATATCGAACTATAGTGATCGTCTGTAGCATGGATAAGCTCCATATACTGCTCATATGAACTCTCAAAAAGAGTATCGATAAGTTTTATTTTCTTTTTATCGTAATTCATCTCTTTCACAAGCTCTTTAGCTGTTTTTTCAGCTCTTTTCGCAGGGCTAGTATAGATAATGTCGGGCTTCACATCAAACAGTTTAAGACGCTTTCCCATAAACGCAACATCGCGTTTTCCCCTACTATTAAGGGGTCTTTCAAAATCATCTATGGTTTCATCTTTCCAGCTTGACTTGGCATGTCTGATTAAATAGATTTTTTTCATATGTCCTCTTTTTCGTATGCTCTATTATAGACGACAAAGGATGAGATTAAAATAAAAAATTCTCATTGATCCAATTTAAGACGAGTCTTCGGTTAACCGCAAAGAAAGGAAGCTCTTCTCGTAGGACAATTTCAAGTTTTTTCATCGAATAGTCATCCAATCGTAAATCATCTGCAACGCGGTTCATCATCATGAGCATTTGGGGTGCTGAAGTTTTATCAAATTTTTCACTTCCTTCTGCTTCAAAAAAAGTGGTTTCATTGTAGGTGTTCTTATCGGGTTGATAGTCATCAAATTGTAAAAAATCTTCCTTTACATGTAAACTCACACACGCTCCTTTTTAGGTAATAAAAATGTTAATAAAAATGCAATCATCGCAATGGCTGCTCCTATAAAAAAGACAGCACTGATAGAATAAATCCAGACAATTCCTAAGGTAAAAGGCAGAAAAACGGCCGCAATATGGTTGATAGCCGAAGCAACCCCTGATGTGACAGCAATATCTTTAGGGTCGGCTATTTTTTGAAAATACGTTTTTAAGGCAATAGCAATGGTATAAAAGAGATTATCTAAGATATAAAGCGATACTGCCATCGTTTGTGATTGTACCAAACCATAAAGGATAAAAATGAGAACAATTGAAATATATTCTAATTTTAAGGAAAGCGTTTCACCAAAGCGTTCTATGAGTTTTCCTGCGTAAGGTGCGCAGACCATATTTAAAATCGTATTGACAATGAGAAGTAAAAGCATATTTTCAACAGTAAAATGAAACTTCTCTACTAAAAGAAATCCTGCAAAAACAACCACAATCTGACGGCGTGCTCCGGCAAGAAAAGTGAGTACATAAAAAAGCCAATATTTTTTGCGTAGAAACAGCTTGGTTTCTTGGACAATATCGTCTTTAAAATGTTCAAACCCGATCCATGTTACGATGGCTAAAAGCATAGTGATTCCACCGCTGAGCACATAAACAGCGATATAGCCTATATCAAAGATTTTCATCATAACATAAAGTATTGCCAACGTAAAGAGTGCTATAAAAGATCGAAGGGCTGAGATTTTACCAAGAAAAGAAGGCGCTTGATCTTTACTAATCCATTGCAGTGAAAGAGAACTATGTAATGTTTCAAGATAATGAAATCCCACAGACATAATGAGCGTTGTAACGTAAAGTCCGACGACTGAAGGGAAAAAACCTGTCAAAAGTGTTCCGAGTCCTAAGAGTAATAAAGAGAGGTAAGCCGCTGTTTGTTGACGAAAAATTATCAAAACAAAGACAATGCTAAAGGCTAGGAGCCCAGGAACTTCACGAATACTTTGCAGTAAACCAATTTTTTCACCATCAAACCTAGCCATTTCAACCACAAAGTTATTTAAAAGAGCATTCCATGTTGTAAAAGCAATAGGAACAGCAGCCGCTAAAAGATAGAGAAGTTGCTCACGTGTAGTAAAGAAAGATTTAATGTTCATAATGTAGGCGATACCCTATACCACCTTGATTTTCTATAGTATCTTCAGGGAGTTTTTTGCGAAGGCGCTTTACGAGTGCTCTTATATTTTCGGTCGTTGTAAGTTCTCCGCCCCAAACATACTGTTCAATGCGTTCGAAAGAGATGTTTTTATTGAGATTTTTAGTAAAAAGATTGAGCAGTAAAATCTCTTTTTTGGCAAGCTTCACCTCTTCTCCTTCTCCATCAAGAAGAATTTCTTGCTCCATAGAGTAGCTAAAACCTTCAGGAAGTGAAACGAGACAAATTTTTGGTTTGCAAAGTTTTTCGATTTTAGTTTCTAATTCGTACATGTAAAAAGGTTTTTTGAGATATTCGTCGCACCCTTTACTGTAAGCCTCTTGAATTGTATCCAACTCAACATTGGCACTGATGATAATAGCGGGTGTAGAAGCATCCATAACACGGATCTCTTTTAGCAGGCTCAGACCATCAATACCAGGGACATTGATATCTAAAATAAAACAGTCATAGCCATTATCAATGGCCTTTAACGCTATTTTCCCATCTTTAAAAAGGTCAATACGGTACTTTTTCTGCTCAAGTGCTTCAACCATAAGGTTACCGAGTCGTTCATTATCTTCAAGTATCAATATTTTCATGCAGCTCCCTTGGCTTTTTTGATGGTAATACAAATTTGTGCACCATTCTCTTTTTGTTTAGCAATAATTTTTCCACCCATTTTATCTTCAATAATCAAACGTGCCATGTAAAGCCCAAATCCATCTCCATGCTCTTTGGTACTCATAAAAGGGTCAAAAATAGATTCAAGTTTACTTTTTTCAATACCACAACCATCATCGCTGATGGAGAGATAGATATGCGTGTCATCATTGCTTAACTCAATTTCAATGATACCATCTGTATTCTTACTCTCTCTCTTTTTCACAATACTATCTTTTGCATTATTAATGATGTTTAAAACACATTGTTTAAATTCATTAGGATAACCAAAAGCTAAGAGTGGCTCTTTGGAGGGTTGGACAATATTGATCGTAATGTAATTGTACTTTACATTATGATTGACAACACTTAAAAGGGTATCGATGGCTTCACGTACATCAAAGGCTGTCTGCGTAGATGAAGGCTTAATGAATTGTCTAAAATCATCAATCGTATTGGACATATATTTTACTTGCGTCATAATGTCATCGACAACTTTCTGAGTATCTTCTTCCCCAAGAACTTTTTTACGGCGTTTATAAATGAGTTCTTGCGCAATAGCGGAGATTTCGACTAGAGGCGTTTTCCACTGATGGGCAATACTGGCGATCATTTCACCCACTTCGGATTGTTTTGAACGCTGGATAACAAACTGTTCATGGCGTTTTCGCTCTGTTTCAATACGTCTTTTTTCTGTGACATCGGTTAAAATGGTGACAACGCCTGCTTCTTGGTTGTTTTCATCGGTATAGTATGTTCTTCGAACCGAAAAAATAATTTTATCTTTAAATGGCATTTTCATCACAATCTCAGCACTGGTGGGACAATCAAGGGGAACTTCTTGAATTTTATCGCAAAAACCAGGCATGATTTCTTGAACATTCTTACCAATAATATCAATTTTATCACGCTCTATTATCTTGCAGAGAAGATCATTACATCCCAAAATCTTACCATCATTCGCTTTCCAAAAAATGGCACTTTGGATGTTATTTAAAAGTACATAATCCAATTTTCCTTGACGTAAGAGCTCTTTTTCCAATGAAATACGTTTAATAATATTTAAAACCAAAATAGTGGTGAGTAAAAGGAGTAATGGCATGAGCGCAAAGGCATTTTCAACAAACTTGCGGTGTTTTTCATAAAAGCTCTCAACACCATTGATGACCTCAGCAGGACTAGGAGCATCACTCAGAGGAATGCCATATTTACGTAAAATATTATTATCAAAAAAATAGCTGCTTGAAGGTGTCTCAATAGGTACAGAGGCAATCTTTTTGCCATTAATAAGCTCAAATGCTTTTTTAGCAGCCATTGCCCCTTGATCATAGGGGTTGATCATATACCCACCAATAATTCCTTCCCCGAGATGGATATGATTAAGCGCAAAAATAGGAAATTTTGAGCGTTGGAAAAAAGATCTGAGTCTATGATAAGGTATATAAACCCCATACATATCACGGTAAAAGCTGGTAAAAAGAATGACACTATGTTTAGGAAGTTTGTCAATTTTTTCGTCAATTTTATTAAAATCAATTTTGTTGTCAAAGACCACACGGAATTTATCTTGAAAATTATTGGATTCATCAATAATCTGTTCTTTAATGGCGAGAGAAGAATAAGCATCATCACTGATAATATAGACCATCTTTGTTGCAGGGAAGAGTTGATAGATCAGTTCTAGGTTTGTACGTATATCTTTGTATTCAATAACCCCCGTTACATATTTTTTGAGATACGTATCTAATTCTTTAGGGTTAAAGTTCTCCACACCACAAAAAATAACGGGGGTGTTTGGAAAAAGTTCACGGTGGTATTTTAAAACAAAATCATAGGCGTAGTTATCGGCAACGATGATGGCATTATATTGACGATTACGAAATTTCTTTCGATAAAGATCCAGTAATTCATCAAAATAGTTTTCTGATTCTATCTTTTTACTATCCATATATTCAGTAGTAAGTTCATATTGTGGATGTTTAAGCATAATATCTTCAATACCACGTGAAATTCCATCACTCCATTTGAGGCCTTTATTATAGGAATGTATTAATAAAATTTCATCACTATATAAAAAAGAGCTGTAAAAAAACAATATGATTAGAATTTTTAAGTATTTCATAAGTTTAATGCCTTGTTTTTTTGTAATTCTATCAAAAAAGTCTCATTTATATCTCTTTTATCGCCATATAATTACATCAGTCTTAATTATGAGATGTTGAGTAAAATTTATTGATGGAGGTTTCGCGATGTCGAAAAAAGCAATATCTATGCTGATTCCAGTATTGGTAGTGTTAGTTGTGTGGTTTATCCCTGCTCCTGAGGGATTGAGTGTTAATGCATGGCACTTTTTAGCAATTTTTCTAGGAGTTGTTGTAGGTCTTGTTCTTGAACCAGTCCCTGCTGCACTTGTTGGTTGGATTGGTGTGTGTTTAGTTGCCTTACTGGGCATTATTGATCCCAAACCTGCTGAGGGTATTAAGTGGGCACTTTCTGGCTTTTCCAACTCTATTATTTGGTTGATCTTTGCCGCATTTATGTTCGCTGCAGGTTATCAAAGAACAGGTCTTGGTAAAAGAATTTCTCTTATCATGGTTAAATTTATGGGTAAAAGTTCACTCGGTCTTGGCTATGCTGTGGCATTTGCTGACCTCCTTCTTGCTCCATTTATGCCATCAAATACCGCAAGAAGTGGTGGTACGATTTTCCCTATCGCGATCAACATCCCACAAATCTTTAACTCTACTCCCGAAAATGAGCCAAGAAAACTCGGTGCATATATTACTTGGGTAGCAATGGCTGCAACATGTGTGACAAGTTCTATGTTCTTGACGGCACTTGCTCCAAATCTTTTAGCGATTGACCTTATTGCTAAAAGTGCAAAAGTGACCATTGAATGGGGAGCATGGGCAAAAATCATGATTCCATTGATGTTACCTCTTTTCTTATTAACTCCATTGTTGGCATACATCGTATATCCTCCAACACAAAAAAAATCTCCAGAAGCACCAATTTGGGCTGCTAATGAACTTAAAAAAATGGGAGCTATCTCATTTAAAGAGATTATGATGTTGTTGTTTGCTGTACTAGCACTCGTTCTTTGGATTTTCGGTAAAGAATTGCATATTGATGCTACAACCGCAGCGATCTCTATTGTTGGTTTAATGGTTCTTTGTAACGTAATCTCTTGGGATGATATTATTGGTAACAAAGGTGCTTGGAACGTTTTAGTATGGTTCTCCACTCTTGTTGCACTTGCCGGTGGTTTAGCAAAAGTAGGCATCCTTAAATGGATTGGTACATTAGCAGAATCTTCTCTAACAGGTCTTCCTCCAATGACATTGATGATTTCTATGCTTGTTGTATTCTTCTTGCTACACTATTTCTTTGCAAGCGTTACAGCACATGTTTCAGCGTTGGTTCCTGTTTTTGCATTGATCGCTGTTAAATTTATTGCTCCTGAGCAATTACCAGCATTTTTGATTCTTTTCGCAGGAAGTCTAGGTATTATGGGTATTATCACTCCATATGGTACAGGTCCATCTCCAATTTGGTACGGTGCTGGTTATATTTCACAAGCACGTTGGTGGGCATTGGGTGCACTCTTTGCTGTGATTTATCTTGCCGTTTTACTTCTAGGCGTATTCATTTTTGTATAATGTTATAAGGTACATCCCCTTTGTGGGATGTACACTTTTACAGATCTTTACATGTAAAGATCTGTAGAGGTGCCCTCCTTTTAAATGTAAACTTGAACATTGCACCTCTACGCTTAGTACTATGTGTGTGACAAAAACTAACTTTTTCGGAGATGAAAAATGAGAGAAATTAAGTACGAAGAGATCGTCAAAAGTGTAAAGGATATGATCCTTTATAGTGCAACCAACTTGCCAAAAGATGCTTACAAAGCGTTGGAAGATGCATACAAAACTGAAAAAAGTGAAGTATGTAAACAAGTTCTTAAACAAATTTTGGACAATGCGGACATCGCAGCCAATGAAGCAAGACCTCTTTGCCAAGATACGGGCTTAGCCGTCTTTTTTGTCAAAGTCGGTGAAGATGTTAAGGTTGTTGGTGGTAGTTTGAAAAAAGCGATCAACGAGGGAACAGAACAAGGCTATAAAGAGGGTTACTTAAGAGCGTCTACCTGTCATTGGGATACACGTGCAAACTTAAAAGATGAAATCGGTTACAACCTTCCAGCGGTGATTCACTTTGACCTTGTTGAAGGGGATGTATTAGACATTGAATATGCTGCAAAAGGTGGCGGTTCTGAAAACGTTTCTCGTGCAACTGTCTTTGCTCCTGCAAAAGGAAGAAAAGGTATTGTTGAATACGTTAAACAAGTGATCTCTGATGCGGGTCCAAATCCTTGTCCTCCATTAACTGTCGGTGTTGGTATTGGTGGAACCTTTGAAAAAGCGGTTATCTCTTCAAAACATGCTCTCTTTAGGGAACTTGGAAGCAAAAATCCAGATCCAGTTTTGGAGTCAATGGAAGAAGAGTTAATGGTTCTTCTTAATAACTTAGGTATTGGTGCTATGGGAATGGGTGGAACAAATACAGTTCTTGGCGTTCATATTGAGAAAAACCCATGCCATATTGCGAGCTTGCCAGTGAGCGTTAACGTTCAATGCCACAGTTCACGTCACATGCATATCAAGCTATAAGGAGAAAATTATGAGCAAAACTTATCATTTAACAGCACCACTTAGTGAAGCAGATGTAGTACAACTTAAAGCGGGCGATATTGTTTATTTAACAGGTGTTGTCTATACAGCACGTGATGCAGCACACAAAAAATTAGTTGATCTTTTAGATGCAGGACAAGCACTTCCTTTCGATATGAAAGGTGCAGTAATTTATTTTGTTGGACCAACTCCTCCAAAACCAGGCGATCCAATCGGTAGTGCAGGTCCTACAACGTCATACAGAATGGACTCATACTCACCAAAACTTATCAATGAGCAAGGTCTTAAAGGTATGATCGGTAAAGGTAAACGTAGCCAAGAAGTTTTAGATGCATGTGTTAAATCAAAAGCCATTTATTTTGGTGCAACGGGTGGTGCGGGTGCACTTCTCGCACGTCAAATCAAAAAAGCTGAAGTGATTGCCTATCCAGAACTTGGCCCTGAAGCCATCAGAAGACTTGAAGTCGTTGATTTTCCTTTAACGGTTATTAATGATACCTTTGGTGCAGATCTTTACAAAATGGGTCGTGCACAATACGAAGTGTTCTCATAGACCTTCATTATAAAAATGAGAGCCGCTAGGCTCTCTTGTGTTCTTTTACTATTAAAATTTTATCAAAATCTATTTAGAATTTCTGTCTCAGAGTTTTTTTGATAAATTTTTCTTTTTTTTGTTTTAACGGTGATAAAATATCACGCATTAAAGATTATATTGTTTTTGTTGGTTAGATAATGTGCGTAGTTGACTTAATACGATAAGTTTCAAAATATATAAACGGTGATAAAGGATAATGTATGAAAGTTAGTGTGGGCTATGGAAAGGACGAAAAATTTGAGTTGGATATTAACGATAAACAGTTGGTAGGTGTATATAATCCAAATGGTGTTCCCAAAATTGATTACAATAAAGCGATTGATGATGCCTTAGCCAATCCTCTTGGGAAGGAGAGTTTTGATCATTTTAGTGATACCAATGAACGTATCGTTTTTATTGTCAATGATGGTACGCGCCCTACTCCAACGCGAAAAGTACTTGCGCGCATCTATCCCAAAATTAAAGACAAAGATATTTATTTTATTGTTGCAACGGGGTGTCATAGAGCACCCACTGAGGAAGAGTGGCATTTTATCTTAGGTAAAGAGATATACGAAGATCTCAAAGCAAAAAATCGCCTTTGGAGCCATGATTCGCACAATGATGCAATGGTTTACCTTGGCAAATCGACTAATGGGACAGAGATGTATCTCAATAAAATCGTAGCGGAAGCTAAAAAAGTGTGTGCCATTGGTTCGGTTGAACCACATTATTTTGCAGGCTACACGGGTGGACGAAAAGCGTTTTTACCCGGTGTTGCGGCGTACGATACGATCCAGCAAAACCATCTTTTAGCGCTTCATCCTAATGCGCAAGCCCTTTCTTTAAAAGGTAATCCTGTGCATGAAGATATGATGGATGCGATGAGCGTACTTCAACATATTGATGTCTTTGCCATTATGACCGTTTTAGACAGTGACCACGACATCTGCGCGGTTACTGCGGGTGATTTGAGTGATTCATTCTATGCTGGTATTGATAAAGCAGATGAAGTTTTTTGCGTAAATATCCCCCAAAAAGCGGACATTGTTATCTCTGTTGCTCCGTATCCTATGGACATTGACCTTTATCAGTCTCAAAAAGCACTTGACAATGGGAAATTGGCGCTTAAAGATAAAGGTATTCTCATTATGGTAGCAAAATGCCGTACTGGTATTGGCGAAGAAGGATTTTTTAAACTCATGAGTTCCGCACATTCAGCTCAAGCGGTGTTGGATAAAATCAAATGTGGCTATAAACTAGGTTACCACAAAGCAGCTAAAATGGCGGAGATTAACCTTTGGGCTCAAAGTTGGGCGGTGAGTGAACTCAGTGATGAGGAGATGAAAGCGGTACACTTAAAGCCATACCATGATTTACATGTAGCTCTCGCTGATGCAATCAAAGAAAAAGGTGAAAATGCCAGCATTATCGTACTTCCTTTTGGTTCGATTACCGTTCCAAAACTGCTAAATAATAAAGAGTGTTAAAGGCACGTGGGCTTTCTACGCAAGATTACCTAGTGTTAACGTAGGTTTTAGAGCTTTGCTTTGCAACCTACGTCAAGAATAGAAATAAGGATTGATGATGAGAGTTTTGTACTATGACTGTTTGAGTGGTATCAGTGGCGATATGAATCTTGGCGCACTTCTTGATGTGGGTGTGGAAGAAGCCTATCTTAGACAAGAACTCTCAAAACTCTCTTTGGACTCTGCCTTTGAACTCGTGATTCAAAAAGCTAGTAAAATGGGCATTGGTGGAACAAAAGTAACCGTCAAACTCACACCTCAATGGCATATACATGCACATCATCATGAACATCATCATCATGAACATCGAACATTTAAAAGCATTGAAGCGATCATTAACAACAGTACCCTTTCTCCAAGCATCAAAGAACGAAGTCTTAAAATGTTTTGGATGGTGGCAATGGCTGAGGGAAAAATCCATGGTAAAGAGCCTCAAGAAGTCGGATTTCATGAAGTGGGGGCAGTTGATTCTATCGTCGATATTGTAGGCGCTGCGATCTGTTTGGAAGCTTTACATGTAAAGAAGATTATGGCTTCAAAAATTGAGCTTGGTGGCGGGTTTGTGCAGTGCGCACATGGCACACTGCCCGTCCCTGCTCCTGCAACGCTTGAGATTTTAAAAAATGTACCAGTCACATTGGGGCGCGTGGCGTTTGAAACAACAACACCCACGGGTGCGGCTATCATTAAAGCCAATGTGGATGTTTATGAGAAGATGCCCTCTTTGCTAATTGAAAAAATAGGCTATGGCATTGGTCATAAAGATTTTTCAATTCCCAATGTATTGCGTGTTTTCTTGGGTGAAGAAGAGGAAGCGGCTCTTCTTGAAGAGGTGGTACTAGAAACCAATATTGATGATATGAGCCCTGAAATACTTGCATACGTACAAGAAAAACTTTTTGAAGCGGGTGCTAAAGATGTCTATACAACCGCTATTACCACTAAAAAAAATCGTTTGGGTGTGAAGTTAAGCGTTTTGGTTAGTCAACAAAAAGAGGCAAAAGCGATGGAAATTATTTTTGCTGAGACTTCTTCCATTGGACTGAGACGCTCACTTGTTCACAAAATTATGTTAGAGCGTGAGATGAAACGTGTTGGTACACCCTTCGGTGAAATTAGTGTGAAATGTGTTTTTTTACAGGGGAAAATGCTCAAATATAAAGCGGAATACGAAGAGTGCAAACAAGCAGCTCTCAAACATAATGTACCAATTTTAAAGATTTATGAGAGTGTAACTATGGCAATGAAAGATAAAAAAGATGACTCAAAAATATGAACATTTAAAAGAGATTATTGCTTCCTATGAACGTCTTATTGTGGCGTTTTCTGGAGGTGTTGATAGTAGCTTTTTACTTAAAACTGCATACGATGTTTTAGGATCTAACGCTTTGGCTATCACCGTTTCGACTCCGTATATTGCCAGATGGGAAATTAATGATGCTAGGCGAGTTGCCAAGGAGATTGGTGTTTCACATTTGGTGATGGAAAAGCCTTGGATTGATGCCATTCGCCACAATCCTGAAAACAGATGTTATCTTTGTAAGCACGCCCTATTCTCTTCTTTAGGTTCTTTTGCAACAGAACACAATTTTAGTGCCATCGCTGAGGGTAGTAACGTGGATGATACCTTGGAGTATCGCCCTGGACGTGTTGCTCTTGGAGAACTTGGTATTAACACACCTCTTTTAGATGCAGGATTGAGTAAAAAAGAGATTCGCGCTCTTTCTCAAGAACTTGGACTGAGTACATGGGATAAGCCCTCTTATGCGTGTTTATTGACTCGGTTTGCGTATGATAAGCCTATTGCAGAAGGAGCTCTCATGATGGTAAGTGAGGCAGAAGCGTATATGATCGCGCAAGGGTATCCCCAAATGCGCGTTCGTTATGAAGAGGGTTTAGCACGTATTGAAATGCCTCAAAATGAGGCTATTCGCCTTTTGAATGATAGCCATTTAAACGAGGTAACGGAACATCTTAAATCGCTTGGATTTTTACATGTAACGTTAGATCTTGAAGGCTATCGACATGGTTCTATTGCAGAGTCATTAAGTATTTTGGAAAAGGTATGATATGTGTGGACAAGGAATAGAAAAGCTTTTAGAAGCAGTTAAAAATGGTGATATTAGCATTCATGATGCACTTAAAAAGATCAAAGCAGAACCGTTTGAAGAGTTGGATTTTGCAAAGATAGATCATCATCGTGGCATTCGTTTGGGGTATCCGGAAGTCATCTATGGGGAGAGTAAAACACCTGAACAGATTGCTCAAATTACCCAAAAACTTCTTGATAGAGAAAATAACATTCTTATCACCCGTGCCAATGAAAAAGCCTATGAAGTTGTTCTTGGCATTGCCCCCGAAGCAAAGTACAATGTGATGGGGAGAACGATTACCATCGAGCGAGAAATCATGACGCCACCAGAGAGTTACATCGCCATTATAGCCGCAGGAACGTCAGATCTTTATGTGGTCGAAGAGGCGTATGAAACAGCGCGTATTTTAGGCAATCATGTTAAAAAGGTTGTCGATGTTGGCGTTGCGGGGATTCACCGTTTGTTTGCACACTTAGATGTCATTCAAAATGCCAAAGTGGTCATCGTTATCGCAGGAATGGAGGGTGCACTTGCAAGTGTTATCGGAGGTCTGGTCGATAAACCTGTCATCGCTGTACCAACAAGTGTTGGTTATGGTGCGAGTTTTGGAGGTGTTGCAGCGCTTCTTTCCATGCTCAACAGCTGTGCCAGTGGTGTGAGTGTTGTGAACATCGACAATGGCTTTGGAGCGGCGTATAATGCAAGTATTATTAATCATCTCTAATTGAGAGTTTGAGGCTTTACATGTAACTTAAATAATAGAAAGTCTTGAAGTCGCCTCTTTAATACAAAACTATTTTTAATTGATGTATTTGAATGCAAATTTTCTAGAAATGTAACTTGGCTTTGTTGACGAATTGTTATATCGTGTCTTGATAAGAGTCATTGTTTGATTGGGCTCTAGCACAAGATTATCTATTTTTCGATAGACTTTATCTAGCCTTGCTTCTGCTTGAACAACAACTCTTTTTTGTGTCATATTAATAACGTTTACTTCTGCACTCATAGGACTTTTGTACAAATACATACATACTTGTTCGGTCTCATATTCGCAAGGTGGCATTGCATACATACTCGTGAGTAATCCTATTAATAGTAATATTTTTTTCATACTATCCCTTAATCTGATGTTTTTATAGCTCAATTGATTATATATTAAAAATTAAAAATTTCATAATTTTTATTAATTTGTGAGTCAAAAAGGTTAAACAGATGACTTTTACATGTAAACTTTTCACACTTTAAAAATCTTTACATGTAAAGATTTAGTTATACACTTTGGTTGCTCTTCTGATTTCTGAAATGAGCTCTTTTTGGCGAGTGTACATGTAACGAAGCAAATAGTCATCATATGGTTTTGGTAAATTTTCGAGAGCTACAACAATTTTTGTATATTCATCGGTGTGCCCTATATAAGTTACTTTTGCTTCAATATCCATGATAACATATCCATTTTCACCCTCTTCACATGGAAGTGAAAAATTGAGTCGTACGTATTGGTTCATCATCTCTTCTTCGCGGAAAGATTTGGTGACTTTCATCGCAATAGAATTGACTGAGATGTCGATAATCTCGCCTTGTGCGGAAGAACGATGGGCGTATTTGATAAGAACAGGTGTTCGTACACTGGTTTGTACCCGCGTATGTTGCCTGTTATTGGCGCTTGAGGCTAGAAACTTGAGGTTTTTAATGATGACAAGTGAGCGTTTAATATCGACCAAAGAGATTTCGGCTTTGATGTCTTTTGGAAAATTAGGCGCTTGAAGGACGGTTTCCCCTTCGAGTTGCATCGCGTAGCCTTGAAGGTTTTCGCAGCTCATTTGGTAGCTGTCTTGGGCTATTTTTATGATGGCTGAATTGGTGTTAATACACAAACCTTTGTAGATATTGAGCAGTTTGATAGGAATTTTATTATTAACACAGTTGTGCATCAAATAAGAAATTTGCTCTTGTTCTTCAATAACATTATCAAGGTAATCAAGCTCATAATATTTTATTTTTTCAATATCATGTGGCAAGAGATTTTTGGTATTGATCTTTTCAATGTAATCAATGACTTCGTTAAGATCATCCATCTCTATCTGGAAGGCTGAGGAGAGAATAATAGGTGTTATCTTTTCATTGGCCGTTGCCGAGATGAGCTCTTGCTGAATATACCGTGTTTGATCGCAAGCGTGTTCAAAGGTCTCTTTTTCACCCATCAAAATATAAAGATTGGGGCTCCATTGGATGAGGTCTTGCCCCTCCTCTTTGAGCTTGAAGAGTTGAAGCATCAAATTTTTGAATGCATCATAGAGTGTTGTACTGGTAAACGTTTTACTGAGCTTATCCAGATTGGAAATATTAATAAAAATAAGAGAAATAGGCGTTTGCGTGACACTTTGCTGTGCAAGACGATCTTTGAGTTTATCGACAAAATCAAAGCGATTCATAATAGATGAGCAGTTTTTAGGTTCACTTTCAGGTTCGTAATTAATGAGGGTGACAATTTTTTCACTACTTTGCGGAAAAGATTTGATGACACAAAGATAGATCTCTTTTTCAGCGGAAGCTGTTTCAATAACAATGCTCCCTTGTGCATCTCCATCTTCCTTCAGCGCTTCACATAACTCCTCATCACGGTTGATTTTCGTTTGAAGTGCCATCAGGTCATTGGTTTCATAAAGCATTTTTGCTTTGGCATTCGCATACGTCAGGGTTTCACCTTGGAACACTAAAAAAGGAAAAAAATGTTCTATCTTCTTTTCAAGTTCAATTTTTTGAAACGTGAAAAGTTTATCATCGAGTTTATTGGGACTTTTAGAAAAGATCGAGAAGAGGAGATTTTCTTCATTTTTAAGCGGTAAAACGTCCGTAATTCCAAAATGCAATGCAAATTTGAGTAAGAGTCTATTTTCCACATCATCGGCAAAAAGATAAGCAATAATTGGTTTACGTTTGGCAAAAAGGCTGACAAGGAGTTTGAGTTTGTCTTTATTGCCATCGCCTATTTCAATGAAAAGTATGTCTGCAAGAGGGGCAGATTTGATATCTTTGGTAAGATCAAACGATTGAAAAGAGGTATGTTCTTTTTTAGCGCGATCTAAAATGGTTAATTTTACTTCATCAAAATAGAGATGAGCAATAGATTGATAGCGTGTTTCATGCAAAAACTGTTCTAAAAGCATCTGAATTCCTCATAATCATAGTAATTCAAATTCTACCCAAATTCATAGGAATTTTAATCATTTTTTAACTACAATAACTGAATCTTTTAAAAGGAAACAATGAATGATGTATTATTTGGCGATCAAAGGGAAACAAAAACTAAGTGGTTCTGTCTCAATTTCTGGGGCAAAAAATGCCGCACTTCCCCTTTTAGCGTTAACACTCCTCTCAAAACGACCCATCACAATTTCAAATATGCCTCAAGTCGCCGATGTGAAAACACTGTTGCAACTGCTTACAAATTTAGGCGCGACGTTTACATGTAAAGAAAAAAATGTTGTTGAAGTAGATGCTTCAACGGTAAATTCAGCCTGTGCCAATTATGATATTGTTCGAAAAATGCGTGCCTCTATCTTAACACTAGGACCACTCTTAGCGCGTTTTGGACATTGCGAGGTTTCGCTTCCAGGTGGATGTGCTATTGGTCAGCGCCCGATCGATCTGCACTTAAAAGCGTTAGAAAAAATGGGCGCCGTCATTGAAATTAAACAAGGATATGTTTTGGCCAAAGCACCTAAAGGGCTTAAAGGGACAACAATCAGTTTTGATAAAGTGACAGTGACAGGTAGTGAAAATATCATCATGGCAGCAGCACTTGCGCATGGCGTAACGACACTGGTCAATGTTGCAAAAGAACCAGAAGTGGTGCAATTGTGTGAAGTTTTAGCTGAGTCTGGTGTGAGTATTGAAGGTATTGGAACTTCAAAATTGATCATCCAAGGCAGTGGTGGAAAGCTCTTAGATATTCAAGATTTTCGTGTGATTCCGGATCGCATAGAAGCTGGTACCTATTTGTGCGCAGGTGCTATTACGAATTCAAAAATCACGTTGAAAAAAGTTAATCCTAGACATTTAGATGCAGTTATTTTGAAGCTTCAACAAATGGGTTTTAAGGTCGATGAAAAAGACGATACCCTCACCATTCATCCTTGTGAAAAAATTCTACCTTCTGACATCGAAACAACTGAATATCCAGGTTTTCCAACGGATCTTCAAGCGCAATTCATGGCGCTATGCACGCAAGCAAAAGGCACCAGTATCATTGATGAGCGCTTATTTGAAAATCGTTTTATGCACGTGAGTGAACTTTCACGTATGGGGGCAAATATTAAACTTAAAGGTCATAGTGCCACCGTTGAGGGAAAAGCTAAACTAAATGCTGCTGATGTTATGGCAACCGATCTTCGAGCAAGTTCAGCGCTTATTTTAGCGGCACTCGTGGCAGAGGGAACAACCAAAATTCACCGAATTTATCACCTTGATCGTGGTTATGAAGATCTTGAAGGTAAATTCTCACACTTAGGTGCGCATATTGAAAGACTTGAGGAGTAATCAATGAATAAAGGGCAAGTGGTTAGTTTTGATGAGGCAGTCGCGCTAAGTCAAGATCTCGTATCGACTAAACCTTATTGTGTATGGGTTAGTGTCTTTGAAGCTCTTGGGCGAACACTTGCCAAAGATATTATATGTAAAAAAAATCTCCCTTCTTATAACAACGCAGCCTTGGATGGGTTTGCCTTTAAACATCAAGAAGGGCTAAGTGAACTCTTGATTAAAACAACGATTTTAGCGGGCAATGTGGTTGAACCAAGTTTAGGCGAGAATGAGTGCTATAAAATCATGACAGGTGCCAAAGTCCCTGATGATGCCGATACTATTATTCCTTTTGAAGATTGTCTTTTATACGATGAGCATAAAATCATTCTCTCTCCAAATGTGAAAAAAGGCAATGCCCTTCGTCTCAAAGGAGAAGAAGAACGCGTTGGTGCTCTTTTACTCAGTGAAGGAACGTGTTTAAGTTCACGGGATATCGCTTTGCTTGCCTCGCAGGGTATCAGTATGGTTGAAGTCTATAAAAAGCTTGCTATCGCTGTTTTTTCAACAGGTGATGAGCTCAAATCTCCTTGGGAAATTGCAAGCGAAGATGAAATTTACGATATCAATGCGCTCTCTTTAATGGCTCTTTTGCGCGAGCATGGCTTCGCTGCGCAGTATTGTGGCGTTATTCCCGATAATTTAGAAGCTGCAACCGCCTATTTTGCACAAATGAAACAGTATGATGTTTTGGTGACCAGTGGGGGTGTCAGTATGGGCGAAGCGGATTTTGTGGAACGGGCACTGCTCATAAATGGTTTTAAAGCTTCATTTCATGGTATTAACATCAAACCAGGAAAACCGACGATGATGGGCAAGATGGGAGAGACAATTGTGGCTTCTATGCCAGGAAATCCTTTAGCTGCTTATGTCAATGCGTTTTTGTTTCTCATTCCTGTACTCAAAAAATTTCAAGGTCAAAAAAAGTTTAATTTTGAAGTGATTTATGCACAAAACAGTGAGCCTTTTAAAGTTAAATCAGGTCGTATAAACCTTGTTTTGGGCACATACAATGAGGGAGCTTTTTATGCATTTGATGGCAATAGATACGGTTCAGGCATGGTTAAACCCCTTGTAAACAGTAATGCGCTTTGGATCAGTGATGAGACAACAACGCATGTAGAATCGGGAGAAGAGATTAAACTTTTGTTATTCTGATTCTTTAGTTTTAATATTTTTTATTTATAAAAATAGTTTAAAAAACTTGACCTTTTAAATATTTTTGGCTATTATGCAGCTATGAAAATAAGGAAATGTTCCAAATAAAGGTATGTGATGTTTACTGAAATTAGAATCTCTACAAAGCTTCTTTTTATTTCGTTTGTTACCGTTCTTGGTTTGATTATTCTCGCTTATGTGAGCATTAACTCTAGTGTGATTGGTAAAAACTCATTAGAAACGATTTATGAAAAAAATGTAGTGCCCGATAGTGAAATTACCGCGGCACGTAGCACTTTTGAAATGGTTTTAAATGACCTGATTCATGTCACAAGTGAATTTCTACCTACTGGTCAGGCAAAAGATCATATTCCGATGATTGAAAAAAATATGAAAGAGTTTTTTGATAAAGCGCTCAAAAGTGATTTTTATTCTGATCCTACTTTAAAGCAAAACCTTAATGAAGCGTATGACCGTTATAGTCAAAAAATTGCACCACAATATCAACGTATCTATGCATTGTATGTCAAAGATAATCGTGAAGATATAGGCGATATGGCAGTTGAGATTGAGGCAGATTGCAAATATATATCACAACGTTTTGATAATATCTCAAAATTTACCAATCAAAGAGTGAAAGATATTAGTGTAGAAATAAGCACAAAACTCAAACAAAATCTTTATTTAGTCATTGCTATTTCACTAGCGGTTTTAGCCATTACTTCTAGCCTTCTTCTATCTATTAGCCGTTATATTGTCAAACGTATTGGACGTATTGGAGACCATCTCTCTGACATCACACAGGATTTGGCACTTAACCGTCCTTTAGAAGTCCTTAACCATGATGAAATTGGGCATATCAGCGAACATCTTAATACCCTCCTTTCAACGCTTCAACAGGCCTTGATTAAAGCTAAACTAACGATGACAACCAACTCTGAAATCAATAAAAATGTACAAAATTCTTCTCAAAAAATTAATGATCTTGCTGAAGATCAAGATCGTATTGTGGAAAATGTTAAAAAACTTACCTCTAAAATTAATCGTGAATTACAAGAATCACGAGATATTTCAGAGACATCAGCAATGTATATGAAGGAAGATTATGTCATGCTCGATGAAATGATTAAAACGCTTGATCAAATTGTTGAAAGCATTAATAGTGTTAGTCAAGATGAACAACATATCTCCTCTCAGATGCATGATTTGGCAGAGCAGACAACCCAGATTCGTTCTGTACTGGATATGATCAAAGATATTGCAGATCAAACGAACCTTTTGGCACTGAATGCTGCCATAGAAGCAGCCCGTGCAGGTGAGCATGGACGTGGTTTTGCTGTCGTTGCAGATGAAGTGAGAAAGCTTGCAGAGCGTACCCAAAAATCACTTTCCGAAATTGATGTTACCATCAGTGTTGTGGTTCAAAGTGTATCAAGTGCCAGTGAAAATATCAAAGAAAATAGCCAAAAAGTGGTTAATCTCAATGAAGATGCCATTAAAATTTCATCAATGGCAAATGAAACAAAAGAGAAGACTTCAAAAAGTTTAGAGATTACCAATGTAGCCTATGAAAAGGCACTCAGTATCAGTAAGGAGATTGATAATCTCACGCAAGGAGTGGAAGCAGCAACAGGTCTTGCCCATGAGAATAAAAAGATTGCTGATAATTTAATGAGTGTCTCAACTAACCTCAATCTCTCAACAGCAGAACTAGAGAAAGAGATTACTATTTTTAAGGTATAAAATTGCTCTCTAAGCCCTTTAAAATCTATTTGTGCTACAATTGTAGTCCAAATAGATTGACATAAAGGGTTTTTTTTGGTAGAATTCCGTCCGTTTTGCGGGAATAGCTCAGTGGTAGAGCACGACCTTGCCAAGGTCTGGGTCGCGAGTTCGAACCTCGTTTCCCGCTCCATTCTATTTTCACTTCTTTTTTTATCTTCACTTCTTTCATCAGAACCAATTTATATTGATAAAACTTATTGTATTGAACAGGATGAACTTAAAGCTTCATTTTTTGGCTATCAAGGCAAAGATGATACTGTTTTAGTCCAAATTCCAAAAGATCGCATGCAGTATTCAATTAACTCTAATGTACTTGTTTCCGCTCTAACAGATCGCAATGTGACTGTGATTGATAGCAGTGATGGCGTTGTTATTTTTAAACATAATTGTACATTAATGGGCAAGGCAGACGCAATTGAAGATGCTTTTTTGAAAAAATTTCAAGAAGCTTCTCCCTCGGTTCTTATTGATGAAAAACCGCGTATTTCAACCAAATCTTCACTCCCTGCGGATTTTAAACGTTATCAGTTGATTGATGTGCACATTCCTGAAAATACACTCAAAAAAAACAGTGGTTCATTTGTCGCAATTTTTAAAGTAGGAAACAGAGAAAAAAAACTCTATTTTTCTTATGAAATGAACGCTAAGATGCTTGTATTTAAAGCAAAACGTAATTTGCTTAACGGTAAAATCCTCACAAACGATGACTACGAGAGCATTTGGATGAGTTTAGAAGGCATTCCTTCAAGAGCTGTTCTAAATGAAATACCACAAAATGCGATGACAAAAACCAGCATTAAAGAGGGACAGGTTATAGCAGATTATCATTTTGATGTGAGAAAAACTCTCTCAAAAAAAGATAGTATAAGAGCCCTCCTAAAAGAAGGTGGCTTAGTGATAGAAGTTCCAGCGACGCTTGTAGAAGATGCTGATATTGGGGATGTTGTTAAGATTAAAACAGAACAAGGCAAAATTTTGAATGCAAAAATTGTATCATCTAAAGAAGCGGTAATCCTCGAATGAAGCGCATCATTGTAGGCATCAGTGGTGCCAGTGGTGTTGAACTTGGTCTCTCTTTTCTGAAAGCACTTCCTTCTGACATTGAAAAGTATGTTATTATCTCTGAGCATGCCAAAATAGTTTTTGCTAAAGAAGCCAATACTGTTTTACTTGATGATGAGAATATTGGAGCTGTGACGGCTTCTGGCTCTTTTAAATGTGACGCTATGGCGATTATTCCATGTAGTATGAATACGCTTGCTAAGATCACTTATGGTATTGCAGACAATCTCCTTACTCGTACGGCATCAGTGATGATTAAAGAGAAACGCCCTCTTCTGCTCGCTCCTCGTGAGATGCCTTTTTCGGCAATTGCGTTAGAAAATATGCTTAAACTTTCCATGCTTGGCATCCATATTGCACCTCCTGTGCTTGGTTATTATGCCAAGGCTTCTAGTCTTGAAGAGATGGAGCATTTTCTCATTGGCAAATGGTTTGATCTTTTAGGAATTGAACATAATCTTTTTCAACGTTGGGAGGGAGCATGAGAGTAGCCATCTATCCAGGGACGTTTGATCCCATCACCAATGGTCATATGGATGTCATTAAGCGTGCTCAAAAGCTTTTTGACAAAGTCTTAGTTGCGGTAGCACTCTCTGAAGAGAAACACCCTGTCTTTGACATAAATACACGTGTTGAAATGGTGCAAGCTGCCATTAAAGATATGGATGGTGTTGAAGTTGAACCTTTTGATAATCTGTTGGTGAGCTTTTCCAAAGAAAAAAATATTCGCGTTATGATACGTGGACTTAGGGCGGTGAGTGATTTTGAATTTGAACTCCAAATGGGCTATGCGAATGCTTCATTGTGGAGTGAAATTGAGACGGTTTATTTGATGCCAAGCCTTAAAAATGCATTTATTAGCTCGTCTGTCGTTCGATCCATTGTAAAACATGGTGGCGATGTTTCTCATTTAGTTCCACCAATGGTCTTACCTTATTTGCAAAGTAGATTTACATGTATGTGATTTTTGAAGGTATTGATACGACGGGGAAAAGTACCCAAGTGGCATTGTTCGCTCAAAGAAATCATAATGTTTTAGCCACGAAAGAACCCGGTGGAACACCTACGGGAATCAAACTTCGAGAAATGTTGTTGGGCGGCGCACTGAAAGGCTCTTTTAACGCAGAACTTTTTTTGTTTTTAGCTGATCGAGCATTGCATTATGATACGGTTGTTAAACCCGTACGCAATGAGCGTTTAGTCATTAGTGATCGTGGTTTTTTATCAGGAATTGCCTATGCCTGTGCCAACCATTGTGAGGTTGATGGTGAGTTTTTACTCCAAATGAATCGTTTAGCTCTTGAAGAAAATTATCCTGAAAAAATGGTACTTTTCTTAACAAATGAAACACTGATAAAAACAAGGCTAAGTGCTAAAGTACATGATGCCATTGAAGAACGTGGTGTAAGCTATTTGTTACAGATTCAAGATATAATGCGTCGCGTTGTTAAAACCTTACCAATTCAGGTTTTAGAAGTGGATGCTTCGCACGAAATAGAAACAATTTATAAACAAATCGAGGAATTTTTAAATGATTAATGCATTACGTGGAATGAAAGATACCCTATCCCCACAAAGTGAAATTTATCAATATATTATTGCGACATGCACTCGTATTGCGCAAAATTATGGTTTTTCGTTTATGGAAACGCCGATTTTAGAAGAAACAGCGCTTTTTAAACGCAGCGTAGGTGAAAGTAGCGACATTGTTGGTAAAGAGATGTATCAGTTTATTGACAAAGGTGAAAACGATGTCTGTTTGCGCCCTGAAGGCACTGCAGGCATTGTAAGAGCCTTTATTCAACAAAAGTTTGATAAAGCAGGTGGTAACAGACGCTTTTTCTATCACGGTCCAATGTTTCGTTATGAGAGACCTCAAAAAGGACGACTACGACAATTTCATCAGTTTGGGGCGGAGAGTTTTGGTGAAGGTGATGTTAGAGAAGATGCAACGATTATTTTGATGCTAAAAGCGATGTTTGAAGCGCTTGGCATTGGGTTTACCCTAGAAATTAACTCATTAGGTTGCCCTGCTTGTATGCCACAGTATCGTACAACACTGGTCAAATTTTTAGAGACACGTGAAGGGTTATGCGAAGATTGTGAAAGAAGAAAGCTTACCAATCCTATTCGTGTACTGGATTGTAAAAACGAACACTGTAAAACATTGCTTGCAGATGCTCCATTAATTACCGAGCATTTATGCATTACATGTAAAGATGATTTTACAACATTGAAACGTATCTTAGATCAATTTGGCGTGTCTTATTTGGTCAATCCAAAGCTGGTTCGTGGACTTGATTATTACTCCAAAACAGCCTTTGAATTTGTAAGCTCTGAAATTGGTGCACAAAGTGCTATCGCTGGTGGTGGACGTTATGATCGTCTGGTGGAATTTTTAGATGGAAAATCAACACCTGCGGTTGGTTTTGCAATGGGTATTGAGCGTTTAATGGAACTGGTAAAAATGCCAGAAATCGAACGTGAGGGATACTATATCGGTGCCTTGTGTGATGAAGCATTAGATGTTGTTTTTGAATTGGTGGATCGCAAACGGAAAACAGAAAAAGTCCTCACCGATTATGATGCAAAATCGCTCAAAAATCATCTTAAAATCGCTGACAAAAACTTTGTAAAATTTTGCGTATGTATCGGAGAGGATGAGCTTTCAAAGCAGAGTGTTTGGATCAAAGATCTTGTGAGTAAAGAAGAAAAAATTATTAATATTGCGCATTTTTAAGGAGCAAGACATTGGACTACGGCATTAAAACATGGGGAAACGATAACTTTTTTATCGAAGATGGTAAAGTAAAAGTTAACACAGGCTGTGAGCCTTCGTTAATAGAGATTATTCAAGAGATACGCAAAGATGGTATCCGTGGTCCTATTCTTTTAAGATTTCCTCATCTGATTCAAAAGCAGATCCGTATGATTTACAAAAGTTTTTCTGATGCGAAAAAAGAGTTTAACTATGAGGGAAAATTTAGTGCGGTTTATCCTCTTAAGGTCAATCAGTTTCCTAATTTTGTGAAGAACCTTGTCTCTCTAGGAGAAAAATATCACTATGGGCTCGAAGCTGGCAGTAAAGCGGAGCTTATTTTAGCGATGGCGTACAACAATCCAGATTCGCCTATTACGGTCAATGGCTTCAAAGACAATGAGATGATCTCTTTAGGCTTTATTGCTGAGGAAATGGGGCATGACATTACGCTAACGATTGAAGGACTTAATGAGCTTGAGAGCATTATTTCCATTGCCAAAGATCGTTTTGGGTGCGTGCCCAATATTGGTCTTCGTATTCGCCTTCATAGCTCAGGTATTGGTATTTGGGCGAAGAGTGGCGGTATTAATTCCAAGTTTGGTTTGACTTCTACAGAGCTTCTTGAAGCGGTTAACATGATTCGTGATGCCAATTTACTAGATAAATTTACAATGATTCACTTTCATATTGGTTCTCAAATCACCGACATTGCACCGTTGAAAAAAGCCCTTCGAGAAGCGGGGAATATTTATGCAGAACTCTGTCGCATGGGTGCAACGCATCTTCGTGCGATTAATCTTGGTGGCGGTTTAGCCGTTGAGTATTCACAACATAAAACAACGCTTCATAAAAACTATACCTTAAGCGAGTATGCCAACGACGTTGTGTACTTACTCAAAGATATTGCGACACAAAAAGGGGTTCATGAACCCGATATTTTCATCGAATCAGGTCGTTTTGTAGCCGCGCATCATGCAGTATTGGTTGCCCCTGTTTTGGAGCTTTTCTCGCAAGAATATACCGATATGAAACTTAGACCCAAAGAGGTTAACCCTCCTCTTGTTCAAGAGTTGTATGATCTTTTAGGAACGATGAACCGTAAAAATGCCCTGGAATTTTTACATGATAGTATTGATCATATGGAGTCCTTACTGACTTTGTTTGATTTGGGTTATATTGATCTGCAAGATCGTTCCAACACCGAAATTTTGGTCAATCTGATCATCAAAAAAGCCGTTGGTTTGGTTGCAGATAAAAAACTCAGTGAGATTCTAGACATTCAAGACCGTGTTCAAGAGCGCTATTTGGTGAACTTCTCACTCTTCCAGAGCTTGCCAGATTTTTGGGGGATTGGTCAGACGTTTCCTGTCATGCCTTTGGATCGTTTGGATGAAGTCCCAACGCGTTCCGCCTCTTTATGGGATATTACCTGCGATAGCGATGGCGAAATTGGGTTTAATACCGAAACACCCCTCTTCTTGCATGATGTAGACATTAAAAATCGTGACTATTTCTTAGGCTTTTTCTTAGTAGGGGCTTATCAGGAAGTATTGGGTATGAAACACAACCTTTTTACTCATCCAACAGAAGCTACTATTGTCATTGACGATGATGGCTATAAAATTGAGAATATGCTTGAATCCCAAAGTATTAGTGATATTTTAGAAGATCTTGATTATGATATCAAAGAGGTTCAAGAAAATCTCAATGATCGTATTGAAGCTTCAGATAATATCAGTGAAAAAGAGAAAAAACACATCTTAGGTGAGATTTATCTCTTCTTAAATGACAACGGCTATCTTAAAACGATTAATAATGAGGATAATGTGCAATGAACTCTGTCTCCTTGTGGGAAAAAATTAAAGAAGATTTTTCCCAACCGATTCTGCATGACCCAGCCATAAACTCTAAAATAGAGCTTTTTTTCAACTATCCAGGCGTATGGGCTTTGGCAAATTACCGCATCGCACATGCTTTACATGTAAAAGGGTTTCGTACCCTTGCTCGCGCTATTATGGGCATTTCACAGATTATTACCAACATTGACATTCACCCTGCTAGCACGATTGGTCGTCGTGTCTTTTTAGATCATGCCTTTGGGGTGGTCATCGGTGAGACAGCGATTGTGGGAGATGATGTTTTGATTTATCAAGGGGTCACGCTGGGTGGTGTTAGCTTAGATCGCGGTGTGAAACGCCATCCTACTATTGGCAATCATACGGTTATTGGTTCGGGTGCTAAAATCTTGGGTGATATTATCATCGGTGAAAATTGCCGCATTGGTTCCAATTCAGTTGTGGTAAAAAGTATTCCCAACGACTCCACTGCTGTAGGTGTTCCTGCGCGTATCATAGACAAAGGACGCGATAAAAACCCAATGGCACACAATAAAATCCCTGATATTAACAAAGAGCTTTTTATCTATATGTTCAAGCGTATTAAGATTTTGGAAGAAGCTGTGCTAACCACCAACAAAGATCTTAAAATCAAAGACGACGAACTCGAAGCCATTTATAAATGCTATTTGGAATCCGTTAAAGAGTAAATGTTTACGTTTGTTTACTCTTTTTACTTCCTTTCTTTTAACTTTTTACACTCTAAACTTCTTTACATGTAAGCTTTACATTTTCACTATTTTGTAAACCTATTGTTTTACAATTTTGTATATATGCCCTCAATTATTTTTCTTTCATATCTTTTTAAAGCCCTTTAATAGCCACTTTTCTTCACTTTTTAACTCAGGAATACTCCATGCAATAAGTGCTGGGATGATTGACTATATTAAAAAGGAGAAACCCGCTATGCCACATCATGAATTTGAATGCAGTACCTGCATTCCAGAGAGAAAATCACATGCGGTTGTGAAAGGTGAAGGCGAGGATCTTACTTCTTGTCTTCCAGAAGGACATCTTCTCACCATCCCTGGAACCATTTCAGAGCGAGGTTGTGCGTATTGTGGAGCCAAACATGTTATTGGAACTCCAATGAAAGATGCGATTCATATGAGTCATGGCCCTGTTGGATGTACGTATGACACATGGCATACCAAACGTTACATCAGTGACAATGACAATTTTCAACTCAAATACACCTATGCGACCGACATGAAAGAGTCCCATGTGGTGTTTGGCGGCGGCGATTTGCTTAAAAAGAACATCATTGAAGCCTTTAAAGCGCATCCTGAAATCAACCGAATGACCGTGTATCAAACCTGCGCATCGGCATTGATTGGGGATGATATGGAAGCGATCACCAGAGACGTTCTTAAAGAAATGCCTGATAAAGATATCTTTGTTTGTAACTCTCCAGGCTTTGCTGGTCCTAGTCAATCAGGAGGCCATCATAAAATCAACATCGCGTGGATCAATGAAAAAGTTGGAACGGTTGAACCCAAAATTACGAGTGACTATGTCATCAACTATGTTGGGGATTATAACATTCAAGGCGATTGTGAAGTGATGTGCGATTACTTCAAACGTATGGGTATTCAAGTGCTTTCAAGTTTTACAGGCAATGGATCATACGATGATTTACGTAGCATGCACGGAGCACATCTCAATGTCCTTGAATGTGCACGCTCGGCTGAATACATCTGTAATGAACTTCGTGTGAAGTATGGCATTCCACGACTTGACATCGATGGATTTGGATTTGAACCACTTTCCGATTCATTGATGAAAGTGGCACGCTTTTTTGGACTGGAAGATCGCGCACAAGCGATCATTGATGAAGAGACTGCCAGATGGAAACCTGAACTTGACTGGTACAAAAAACGTCTAACGGGTGTGAAAGTCTGTTTGTGGCCAGGAGGATCAAAACTCTGGCACTGGGCAAACGTCATTCATGAAGAGATGGGTGTTGAAGTCGTCTCGTTGTATACCAAATTTGGTCACCAAGGCGATATGGAAAAAGGTGTGGCACGAGCCCAACCCGGCACGCTCGCGATTGATGATCCCAATGAATTAGAGGGTATCGAAGCGATGGAAACACTCAAACCTGATGTCATCTTTACGGGTATGCGCCCAGGAGAAGTGGCAAAAAAACGCCGTGTTCAATACCTCAATGCGCATGCCTATCAATGGACCCTACAAAGGGTATGAGGGTTGGGTACGTTTTGCACGCGATATTTACAATGCAGCGTTCTCTCCGATTCATCAACTCTCAGGGATTGATATTAGTAAAGATCCGATTGCCATCGATAAAGGTTTTATGACCCGTAAAATGATCTCTGATGTCAAACTGACTCCAGAAGAGGCCAATGTTGAGGGCGAAAGACCGTATACGGGCGATTTTGATTGTGTGACACGACTAAGAGGCAAAGTATACGATCCTGAATTGTCTCGTAATCACGAGTCAGCAGCAGTTTAAAGGAGAAAACAATGAGCGATGAAAAAGTGAATATGCAAATGCAGTCGACACAAAGCGTTCGGATTGCTCAGATGGAAGATTATATTATGAAACATTGCCTTTGGCAGTTTCACTCTAGGTCTTGGGATAGAGAGAGACAAAACGAAGGGGTTTTAAGCAAAGCAAAGCAACTTCTGTGTGATGAAGAAGTGGCAAAAGAGACGCCCGAAGATCGTTGCTACTGGGTCGATGCCCTCTCCTTAGCCGAAGCCTTTAGAGCGCGCTTTGCGTGGTTTGCGGAAATGGATAAAGAGAGTATCAAGGTGCTGATAGAAAAGCTTAAAGAACGTATTGACTACGTCACGATTAGCGGTTCGCTCAATAAAGAGCTGACAGTTGCACGATACTAAAAAAGGATAAACCATGTCATGTGAACTCAGAGCAAAAGAGCGTACGGGTATTATTAACCCGATCTTTACATGTCAGCCGTGTGGCGCACAGTACGTCAGTATTGGTATTAAAGATTGTATCGCAATCGTACACGGTGGGCAAGGGTGCGTTATGTTTGTACGGATGCTGTTTGCGCAACATTTTAAAGATAACTTTGACATCGCCTCTTCTTCGTTGCATGAAGACAGTGCTGTTTTTGGAGCAACGGGAAGGGTTGAAACAGCAGTCGATGTCCTTTTAATGCGTTACCCTGACATCAAAGTCATTCCGATCATTACGACATGTTCGACAGAGATCATTGGCGATGATATTGAAGGCGTCATCACGAAACTTAATAACGGGCTTTTAAAAGATAAATACGAAGGGCGCGAAGTACATCTCGTTCCTGTGCATACACCGAGTTTCAAAGGCAGTATGGTCAGTGGTTACGATGTTGCGGTCGAATCAATGCTCAAAGCCTTTGCAAAGAAAAGTGGAACACCTAATGGCAAGATCAATCTGATCACGGGCTGGGTGAATCCGGGCGATGTAACAGCCCTTAAACATCTTTTGAAAATGATGGGGATTGATGCGACGGTTCTGTTTGAGATCGAGAGTTTTGACTCTCCTTTAATGCCAAGCGGGCAATGCGAAGTCTCTCATGGTGATACGACGGTGGAAGATATGATAGGCACTGCCGATGCGATTGGCACGATTGCACTCAATCGTTATGAAGGGGGCAAAGCGGCAAAATACTTGGAGAAAAATTTCCAAGTACCTGCGATCATCGGACCTACGCCTATTGGGATTCGCAATACCGATACCTTTTTGCAACGCCTCAAAGAGATGACGGGCAAGCCCATCCCTGAGGCGTTGGTCAAAGAGCGGGGTATTGCCATAGATGCCATTACCGATCTTGCGCATATGTTCTTAGCCGATAAACGTGTGGCGATTTACGGCAATGCTGATCTTGTCATTGGTTTGGCGGAATTTTGTATCGATATGGAGATGAAACCTGTGTTGCTCCTTTTGGGCGATGACAACTCAGGGTACAAAAAAGATGCGCGCATTAAAAATCTTCAATCCAAAGTGGACTTTGATATGGAGATTATTACCAATGCGGATCTTTGGGAACTTGAAGATCGTATCAAAAACAAAGGCTTACAGCTAGATCTCATTATGGGGCACTCCAAAGGAAGATTTACCTCCATTGACAATAATGTCCCCATGGTACGTGTGGGCTTTCCTACCTTTGATCGTGCGGGTCTTTACCGTCATCCTGTTGTGGGGTATGCAGGGGCGATTTGGCTTGCCGAAGAGATCGCCAACACGCTTTTTCGTGATATGGAATATAAACGTAACAAAGAGTGGTTACTCAACGTTTGGTAGAAAAAAAGAGGGATTTTTTCTTTACATGTAAAGCTAAAATCCCTTCATTATGAATGAGGAAAAAATATGCACACAATTCGTTATAACAAGAGAATCTGTACCGATGAAGCGATGATTGAATCCTTTTTGCAAGAGACACGCGTAGGCATTGTGGCGATGGTTGATGAAGAGAATTTTCCTTATGCCATACCTGTCAATTATGTTTGGCATAAAGGGGCTATCTATTTTCATGGTATGGGAAGTGGAAAAAAAGAGAGTCTATTACTTCAAAGGCCTTCTGTTTGTTTTACTCTTTTTCATGAATACGGTACCGTAGTTGACCCCGTTCCGTGTCATGCAGATACAGCATACCGTAGTGTTGTCATTTTTGGTAAGGCAGAAAAAGTAATGGACGCTGAAGAATCAGCCTTAGTTCTTCAAAAATTACTTGACAAATACACACCCAATTACTACAAACATCAATTATCAGGAAGTTTGATCGAAAAGTATCGTTCCACACATGATGGAAAAGCTGTTTCTGTTTTTAAAATTGAACCAACAACATTGACCGCTAAAGAAAATATAGCGCAAGAGAGTGAATTGTTTAATAAAGAGGCATTTTTGCGTGAATGAGACTAGAACATAGCAGTAAAATAACGTAGTATAAATAACTATACTACGTTTAGGTGACATTCATCCCATCTGAGGAGATACACAGTGGATACGATTTGCATCAGCCCTATCCAAGATTGCCCACGCTATCAAGAGCTCAGAGTTTTATATGAAATTGCACTCGCTTTAAAAGGGAGTGAACTTGGCATAGAAATAGCATTTGAAAAGACGCTCAGCCTTCTTAAGAGGCATTTTTATATGGATAAAAGTATTTATTATGCGCTTAATGATGAAAGTAATGAACTTGAAGTGTTAAGTTCGGCAGGGCTAAGTAAACGGCAAGAAGTCTTAGCTACCTATAAAGTGGGCGAAGGTGCAACGGGATTATGTGCACAATTTTTAGAGCCTGTTGTGATTGAAAATATCCATCAAAATATTCTCTTTCTCAATAAAAGCTGCAGTTTAAAAAAGAGTGAGATTTCTTATCTTGCCATACCAGCCCTTTCTCAAAATAAACTTTTTGGTGTTTTAGGTGTGAGTTTAACTCAAAAGTCGCTTTGCAATATTGAAGAGATGGTGACAATCTTAACCATTACCGCTTCGCTCATGGCGCAATCACAACAAATCTACCAAACAATCAATGATGAAAAAAAGCGTCTTAAAGAAGAAAAACTCTACTACAAAGAGGAGATATTAAAGCAGAACGAAATCATAGGTTACAGTCCTGTAATTCAAGATGTTTTAGAGATTATTGGCAAAGTAGCGTGTACCAATTCAACGATTTTTATCAGCGGTGAGACGGGAACGGGCAAAGAGCTTATCGCAAAAGCTATTCATAATTACAGTCATCGTAAAGAGAAGCCTTACATCAAACTCAATTGTGCTGCCATTCCCGAAAATCTTTTGGAAACAGAGCTTTTTGGACATGAGCGAGGGGCCTTTACGGATGCCAAAGAGATGCGTAAAGGTCGTTTTGAACTGGCACATGAAGGAACACTTTTTTTGGATGAGGTTGGCGATCTAAGTCTAAGTCTCCAAGCAAAACTGCTGAGAGTCCTGCAAGAGCAAGAGTTTGAAAGACTTGGTGGAACAAAGACGATTAAAGTTGACGTGCGCATTGTGGCGGCCACAAATCGTGATATTAAAGAGATGGTACGCCAAGGAAGCTTTAGAGAAGACCTTTTCTACAGGCTCAATGTCATTCCCATTCATTCCCCTCCTTTGCGTGATCGAGGTGATGACATCATCTTGCTTGCATGCTATTTTTTGGAGCGTTTTTGCAGACGTCATGGCAAAGAGCGTACCTTGTTGCCTGATGCACAAATGATGCTCAAAGAGTACACATGGCCTGGTAATATTAGAGAGTTGGAAAACAGTATGGAACGTATTGTTCTTCTTGCTCCCTCTTTACATGTAAACGCTCAAGTAATTTTTTCCGTACTTCCAGCAAAGACAAAAATTCCTACTAAAGAAGTTGAAACTAAGGCTGATTTGGAAGATTTGGAGCGACAAGCCATTATAAGAGTGTTACGAGAATCAAGAGGCATTAAAATAAAAGCAGCCAAGAAATTGGGCATAACCAATCGTCAAATTGGTTATAAAATTCAAAAATATGAGATTTGCATGCAAGAATATCTGGAGTAATGAACGATTAAAGGAAGCCATGATGTCACGTTTTTTTTCAATTAAGGAGCTTTATAATGAGTCTTCGTGTTCACATAGTGGAGATAAAGAGAAAAAAAATATTTGTGAAAGACTTCATCCAGGAGCATCCATCAGTGATTGTGCTTTAGAAGGAGCATTTAAGTTTTTAAGCTCATATGAAGATTGTGCCCATCTGATCTATTCATCGTCGACGTGCTTTACGACCACATTCATTGTAAAATCTTCCCAACAAAAGCATTCAAACTATTTTTGCAGTAACCTAGATCTCAATGATATTATCTTTGGTGGCGCTTCAAAACTGATGTTCCAACTGGATCGAATCGTAACTCTCTGCCAACCCAAAGTTATTTTTATCTATATAACATGTGTTACTTCGCTCATTGGTGAAGATGTCAATGCCATTGCACAACAGAAGCAGCATGAACTTGGTGTCCTGATAGTTCCCATTTTAGCGGCTGGTTTTTTGGGTGCTGAAAATTTTGGAGCACGCATTGCAAGTATGACACTTTGTGAACATCTTATAGGACGTAAAGAGCCAAAAGAAATAACTCCTTACGATGTTAATTTACTCAGTTGTGATGCCAGTTCACAGGAGATGAAAACCTATTGTGCTTTGATTGAGAGCATAGGCTTACGTGTACTGACCACTTTTGGGAGTGGTGATTCTGTTGAACCCATTATGTATGCACATAAAGCCAAACTCAATATTTTGATTTCAGCCAAACCGCTCGCGACCATGGCACGAAAAATGGAAAAAATATGGGGAATTCCTTGGATTCAGGTTTCTTTTTTTGGAAAATATGCCACATCCGATGCTTTACGTACGATTGCTGAAGTTTTTAATGATGGAAAATTGAGTCGCAATACACAAAAGGTCATTGCTTTTGAAGAAAAAAAATTGGCAGAACAATTAGAGCTTTTCAAAGATAGCTTGTATGCAAAAAAAGTTCTTATCAATCTTCAAGGAACGCTATCGTGGGCGTATATTCCTCTTTTACGAGAGCTAGATATGCATGTGGTCGCAACGTCTATTGAAAATATAACAGAGGATGATAAAGAACAAGCGATTCGTCTTCTGTTTGGCAAAGGAATGTTTATGTATGAACCAGAAAATGAGCAAATGGATCTTATTGAAGAAGAAAAGATTGATCTTTTGATTACAAACAGTGATAATGTCTATGCCGCAGTTCAAACAAAAATCCCCTTTCTCAATATAGAGAAGGCAAAAGAAAAAAATTATGTGGGGTACCGTGGTATTTTAGAATTTGCTTACATTCTTGAAAATACCTTGAAAAATCCTCTCTTTAAAATCGTTTACCGTGAAGCTCCTTGGTTAGGATAAATTTATTTCAAAAATTAAAAGAAAACTTCAGAAAACGGTTGAATTTTCGCTATAATCTGCACGATATTTTTATAGAGGAATGTTTCATGCTATCAAAAAGAATCCAAGTCTTATCACCCTCTTTAACTTTGGCTATTACGGCTTTAGCAAGAGATCTTAAAGCTCAAGGAAGAGATATTCTTAGCTTTTCGGCTGGTGAACCAGATTTTGACATACCACAACGTGTCAAAGATGCCGCGATTGAAGCCATTCAAAATGGTTTTTCAAAATATACTGCAGTAGCAGGTACGCCCGAAGTGCTTAAAGCAATTGCTGGCAAACTTAAGCGTGAAAATAACCTCGATTACAAGCCTTCTCAAATTGTAGTCAACGTTGGTGCAAAACACTCATTGTTTAACATTTTCCAGGCGATTCTTAATGAGGGTGATGAAGTGATTATTCCTTCACCTTATTGGGTAACCTATCCTGAAATTGTGAAATACTCTGGTGGTACACCTGTGTTTATAGAGACAGATGAAGCAACTGGCTTTAAAATAACACCAGCACAACTGAAATCTGCCATTACGCCTAAAACAAAAGTGCTTTTGTTCAATACGCCATCCAATCCAACGGGAGCCGTTTATTCAAAAGTCGAACTTGAAGGTTTAGCTGAAGTTCTTAAGGGAACCAATGTTTTAGTGGTTTCTGATGAGATGTATGAGAAAATTTTATTTGATCATTTGAAATTCACCTCTGTTGCATCAATTAGTGAAGATATGTTCAACCGAACCATTACTGTCAACGGTTTGAGTAAATCTGTTTCGATGACAGGATGGCGATTTGGCTATTTAGCCTGCCCTATTAAAGAGATTGTAGATGCGATTGTTGATCTTCAAGGTCAAAGTACCTCTAATATCAATTCTATTACGCAAAAAGCAGCCATTCCAGCGCTTAATGGCCTTGTAGATGATGATATTGAAAATATGCGTGCAGCTTTTGAGAGACGTAGAAATATGGCATATGATTTACTGAACAATATTAAAGGTATTTCAGTCATGAAACCAGAAGGTGCTTTTTACCTTTATGTCAATACCAAAGCTGTTGAAAATGATTCAATGAAGTTTTGTGCAAAACTCTTAGAAGAAAAAGGTGTTGCCGTGGTTCCAGGTCTTGGTTTTGGATCAGATGGTTATTTTAGACTCTCTTTTGCAACCGACGATACCACGATTCAAGATGGTATAGGACGTATTAAAGCGTTTGTTGAAAACTACAAATAACTCTTATTGAAGGGCACTTTTTAAAAAGTGCCCTCTTCTTTCAAAAATATTCTTCAATATTAATATGGTTTTGGTACAATTCCGACATTATTTTTACATACACACTCTTATAAAGGTTAGACATGAATAAATATGTCATCACACTTGCGAAAACATGCTTGGGCTGTAAAAAACCATCGTGTCGTACGGGATGTCCTGTTGGCACACCCATTCCAGAAATGATTCGTCTTTTTTTAGCAGGAGAAATTAAAAAAGCAGGAAAAATGCTTTTTGACAATAATCCTCTTTCTGTTATCTGTTCTATGGTTTGTCCACATGAAAAACATTGTGAAGGTCACTGTATTCTCAATAAAAAAGGAACGGCAGTCAGTGTTGGAAGTATTGAAAATTATATTTCTGATCTTTACATAAACGATCTTCAGTTTGAAAAACCTGTAAAAAATGGTAAAAAAGTGGCGATTATTGGAAGTGGTCCTGCGGGAATCTCTTTAGCCGTTATTTTAGGTGCTAAAGGCTATGAAATTACAATGTACGATGCTCACGATAAAATTGGTGGAGTATTACGCTACGGTATTCCTGATTTTAGGCTCAATAAAGATATCTTAGACACGATTGAAACGAAATTACGCCAATTGGATGTTACAATTCGCCCTAATATAACGGTGGGTAAAAACATTACCATTGGTGATCTTTTTAGAGATGAATTTAAAGCTGTTTTTATTGGTACAGGGGTTTGGTCTCCTAAAAAACTTGGTATTAAAGGTGAAAGTTTAGGTCATGTCCATTTTGCTATTGACTATCTCAAAAATCCTTCGGTATATCGTTTAGGAGAAACCGTTGTGGTTTTAGGTGCGGGAAATGTTGCTATGGATGTTGCTAGAACGGCGGTCAGACACGGTGCTCGTGAAGTGATCATTATGTACCGTAAAGGTATGGAAGATATTCCCGCATCGCACCATGAAGTTGAATGTGCCAAAATTGATGGTGTTAAGTTTGAGCTTTACAAACAGCCTATTGAAATTAGTGAAAAAGGTGTTATTTACAGTAGCACGGATGCAAGTGGCGAAGAAGGTTTACTTGAAGCAGATTCTATTTTAGTGGCTATTAGTCAAAATCCTAAAGATAACATTGTTCAAACTGCGAAACAGATTGAAGTCGATGGTAAAGGTTTGGTTGTGACGGATGAGTGTGGACGAACTACCATGGAAGGCGTTTTTGCTTCAGGTGATGTGGTCACAGGAGCCAGAACGGTTGTTGAAGCAGTTGCCTTTTCAAAACGCGTTGCTGTGGCTATCGAAGAGTATATCGATACACTTTAGGAGAGAATGAGTTTTACATGTAAAAGCTTTACATGTAAAACTCTTAAATATTATTTTGTCTCTGTTCCAAAACGTGCTTTTGCATCTTGAAGAGCACTAATAAGTTCATCAAGATTCTCATAAGGAATATGTGCTTTCCAATCAGGCTCTTCCCCACTTTTTTTCAGTGCAATACCAATACTTACAACAGGAAATGATCCATTTCCATATGGCTCTTCCAAATGAGAGACTGAAATCATTCCATTTTTTGTTCCTGCTAAGGGAAATTTAGTAAGTATCGTGTTTTTTCCGCCCATGACGTGATCCTTTTAATTCTTTTTAAAAAATTTTGCGAGTTTTGCTTGCGTTTTCAACCACTCATTTTGTAATGTGAGTGGAAAACCGCCGTAAATTTTACCGCCTTCAATCGACTTTGAAACACCACCACGTGCTGCGATGGTTGCAAAATCACCAATCTCCAAATGTCCAGCTGTGGCACTTTGTCCACCCATAATGACATTACGTCCCAATTTTGTCGAGCCTGAAATACCTGTTTGAGCCACTAAAATACAGGCTTGCCCTATTTCGCAATTATGTCCAATCTGAACCAGATTATCTATTTTTGTTCCTTTTTGAATAATCGTTGATCCAAAAACAGCACGATCAATTGTTGTATTTGATCCCACTTCAACATCTTCTTCAAGGATAACATTGCCACTATGATAGATTTTAATATGCTCACCCATTTTTGTATGAGCATAGCCAAAACCATCGCTTCCTATAATCGCCCCTGCTTGAATAATACAGTTATCTTGGATGATTGAATCATCATACACAACAACATTAGGGAAAATTTTAACGTTTTTACCAATTTTAACATTGGCACCAATGGTGACGTTCGGCATAATCTCTGTGCCTTCCTCAACCACACTATTGCTACCAATAACCACATTTGGACTAATGAAACATTTTTCTGAAATATGGGCAGGTGAAGAGGTATCAAAGGCTTTTTTAGCAAAATATACACTTGCATACGCCATACTTAAATGGGGATTGTCACTGATAAGCGCTTGAGATGTTTTGGGTAGATATGCTTGATACGCTGAGGAAAGAATCACAACGCCTGCTTTTGTATTTTGCAAGTCAGTTAAAAGTTTTGGATTGTCAAAGAAAGTAATTTGGGAGGAAGTTGCCTCCTTTAGCGTTGCAAAAGAGGTAACTTCCTTATCTATACCTGAAAATTCAAGCGAAATTGCTTGAGCAAGAAGGTTGAGTTTCATTAAATATCCATTGCGACAGAGCCGCTTCTTACGATGTCTGTTGGGTTGTATTTTTTAACCGCTTTTAAAAAATTATCGATACGATCATAATCATCTGCAACCATGACAACGATAAAATCCTCACCACTACTAGCAATCGTTCCATTATAGGCTTTGAGCATGGCATCAAGCCCATTAAAGTCTTCATTGAGAGGAATCTTGACCAACGCCATCTCTTTTTCAACAAACTGACCTGATTCTATAACTTTGTACGTAGGTATCAATTTATGCAATTGCTTTACAATTTGTTCCAAAACAGGAGCACTGCCTGAGGTTACAATTGTCAATCGTGATAGATTTGTTTTAGGTATTGGCGCAACTGTAAGTGAGTCAATATTGTAACCACGTCCCGCAAAAAGACCTGATATACGTGACAAAACACCGTCTTCATTCAAAACGATAACCGATAAAACTCTTCTGATATGTTCCATCGCTTACTCCTTATACTCAAGCATCATATTGTAAAGCGTTCCACCTGCTGGAACCATTGGTAAAACGTTCTCCAAGCGATCAACTTGAACGTCAATCATACAGACAGTGTTACTTTCAACAGCCTCTTTAAGGGCTTTATCAAACTCATCTTTGGTTTTAACTCTAAAACCACGTCCTCCAAAACTCTCAACCAGTTTGACAAAGTCAGGCTGGACGGAAAGATCGGTTGAAGAGTAGCGTTTATTGTAAAAGAATGTTTGCCATTGACGAACCATTCCCAAGAACTGATTATTTAAGATGATATTAACCACTGCTACTTTATTTTCAACGGCAGTCATCAACTCTTGAATATTCATCAAAATAGAACCATCACCCGTAAAATTGATAACAGTTTTGGAAGGCACCGCTACTTTGGCGCCAATGGCTGCTGGAAGACCATAACCCATCGTTCCAAGTCCACCGCTCGTAATCCATTGACGAGGATAAGAGAAAGGATAAAACTGTGCAGCCCACATTTGGTGCTGTCCAACATCTGTACAGATAATGGCTTTATCACCAAGTATCTCACCAACGCGTTCTATTGCCCATTGTGGTTTAAGAATCTCATTTGAATCTTCATATTTCAATGGATGGATTTCACCATAACGCTTTAACAAATCACGCCAAGGTTTATATTTGTTTTCATCAATTTGTTCTTTGGCTAAAGGGATCATCGCCTCTACAACATTTTTAAGATCACCTACAATGGGGTAATCAATCGGAACAATCTTCCCAATACTGCTTGGGTCAATATCGACATGAATGATTTTAGCATGTTTTGCAAATTCGCTCAGTTTTCCTGTAACACGATCATCGAAACGTGGTCCAAAAGCAATCATGAGGTCTGCTTCGCTCATGGCCATATTGGCACTATAGCAGCCGTGCATTCCAAGCATTCCAAGTAGTAATGGATTTTCATCGCCCATAACGCCGCGCGCCATCAACGTCTCAACCGCAGGAATGCCGCAGATTTTTGCAAATTCACGTACTTCATCGCTTGCATTTGAGTTAATCGCACCACCGCCAATATAAAGAACAGGACGTTTTGCTAAAGCAATGGCTTCAATCGCTTTTTTAATCTGTCTTGGATTGCCTTTGTAGGTTGGCTTATAGGTTTGCATTTTAATTTCACTTGGATAGGCGAAATGACCAATTTGTGCTGTGACATCTTTGGGAATATCGACATGAACAGGACCAGGACGACCACTTCGTGCAATGTAAAATGCCTCTTTTAAAATACGTGGCAAATCTTTGACATCTTTAACTAAGTAGTTATGTTTGACACAAGGACGACTAATGCCCACAGCATCAATCTCTTGAAAAGCATCTGTGCCTATCATACTAATAGGAACTTGACCGCTAATCACAACCATAGGGATAGAATCCATATAGGCTGTTGCAAGACCTGTGACGGCATTGGTAAAACCAGGACCGCTGGTAACAAAGGCAACGCCTACATCACCCGTTGCACGTGCATAACCATCTGCTGCATGCAGAGCTGCTTGTTCGTGTCGTGTTAAAATATGTTTAAAATAGTTTTGTTTGTAAACTTCATCATAAACATTCATGATAGCACCACCAGGATAGCCAAAGACGACGCTGACATTCTCCTTACGTAGTGCTTCTATGACCATTTGGGAACCGCTTAACTCCATGACCTCTCCTTTCATATTTTTGATGATACTTCTTATAAAAAAAGTGGGTTATTATAGCAAATAAAGATTAAAGAAGGCTCATTTTTGGGGCATATGTTATGATTTGTTCAAATTGTAACACTGCTCAAGTGCGACACCTTCTCTGAGTCCATCATCAATTACGATGCAACTTTCAAAGCCAAGTTTTTTCATAATTGCTTTGACAATTAAGATGCCAACAACGACTAAATCCCTACGATTTGTGCCTGTATAACGCTCTGCATCTTCTTCATTCATCAAAGATAAACGCTCATAGGCTTCATCAAAATCCTTTACATGTAAAACGGTTCCATTGACAATATTGGCATCATAATGAGCATAATCCAAGCCTTTTAGAAACGCAGCAACGGTTGTCGGTGTTCCAGCAGTTGTTACTAATTGTAAAAAATTGGAAGAAATTGGATCGTGTTGAGTCATAAAATTATCAATGGAATTAACGATACGCGTTACATGTAATTCACGATCAAGTGAATATCTCTCCGCTATATTGATAATTCCAAAAGGAAAGCTTCGTGACTGTTTTGTACCATCTTTGCAAAAGGTAAATTCTGTTGAACCTCCACCAAGGTCAAATAAGGCATAGGTTTGATGTTTAAACCCTTCGCGCTTGAGGGCATTTTCAACAGCAAGTGATGTGAGATATGCTTCTTTTTCACCTGTTATAATCTGAAAAGTAAGGCCAAAAATTGTTTCGATTTCTTGCAAAATTTCTCTAGCATTTGAAGCGATACGCATTGCTTCAGTGGTTACACAGAAACAGCGTTCATTTTTAAAATCAAAGATATGAGAGGCTTCATATAGGGCATTCAAGATATTTTGTTTGGAAGATTCACAAATCAATCCCGTTACATGTAAATCTTTACCTGTGCGCACAATTTTTTCATAAATATGAATACGCTCTTTCGTTTGACAATCCATTTGTACAATACGCAGGGTATTAGAACCTAAATCACAACCAATCATCTTCAGCCTATTTTTTTCGAAAGAGCTTCATAAAAGCGCTGATAATAAGGCGTAAAAGACCTAAAAAGAGATAAACAATCGTTGTATACAAAAGTGGATGATATGGCATCTTTTGTGTACTCAGATGCATTAGATGCTCTATAGGGTGTGTCAGCCATTGATTCATATGCATTCCCAATGACAAGACAATAAAAATCAGGATAAATATAAAAAATTCTTTTTTCAATAAAGACCTTCGCAATAATAGATAGATGATTTTATGAAAACAAAACTTAATAATAGGTTGAATAATATAACATTATAACGACAATTTTAGAATATTATAAATAACTAAAATAATGAGGTATAATTTTTTTAACCAAGGGAAGCCTCAGAATGTTGGAAGTAGAATGGGGAGATCATACAAACAAAAAGGATGGGCAAACTATGAAATCAGACAAAATCATTGAGGAAATACTCATTGAGATTGAGAAGCATGAAGGTGGAATGTCTCGCCGTAATGCGATGAAACTTTTAGCAGCATCGCCAATTGCTGCGAGTGTCTTAGCGGGCGCTGCAACAGCAACAGAAGCACATGCTTCTAGTTCCAATGCTACTGGCAAGATAGTCATTGTGGGTGGCGGTCTTGCAGGTGTTGCAACAGCTGCAAAATTGACACACAGACTCTCTAATCCTGATATTACAATTATTGAGCCAAACCCAAAATCAGTTTCGTATCAGCCTGGGCAAACACTGATCGCTGCTGGTGTGTGGAAAAAAAGTGACATTACCTATGAAACTGAAAATTTTATTCCTAAAGGTGTGAAATGGATCAAAGACTCTGTCGTAACGTTTGATCCACAAAATAATAAAGTAAAAACAGCCGATGGTACGGAAATTAGCTACGATTATCTTGTTGTCGCAACAGGATTAATGCTTAATTTTGGTGCTATAAAAGGGCTAGAAGGCGAAATTACTTCTTCTGGTGCCAATAATGACGTTGTTCGTAATAAAGTAGGAAAAGATGGTGTTTACTCTATCTATTTTGCAGATGGTGCTGTTGATACACAAAAAGGTATTGAAGAACTGATTGCTAAAGCAAAAGCGCATAAGGGATCTGAAAAACTCCAAGCAATTTTTACCGATCCTGATACTGCTATTAAATGTGGTGGAGCTCCTAAGAAAATTATGTACATCACACATGATTTACTCAAAAAAGCAGGTGTTCGCGATAAAGTAGAATTAACCTTCTGCCCATCAGGCGACAAAATGTTTGGTGTACCTGAATATAGCGCTGCTATTTTAGAACAGTTTAAAGTAAGAGACTTTAAATGGGAATTTAAAACCAATTTAGTAGCGATTGATACAGAGAAAAAAGTAGCGACATTTGAGAAAAAATGGCTTGAAAAAGGTGAGTATGACGAAGACCTTAAAGAATATACCATGGTTTCTATGAGTAAAAAAGTTGATAAAAACTACGATTTTATTCATATTACTCCTCCACAAAAAGCATCAGATATTGTTGGTAAATCGCCTATTGGTTCAAGCAAAGGCTGGGTTCCTGTTGTGAAAGAAACCCTTCAACATGTAACCTATAAAAACGTTTTTGCCCTTGGTGATATTGCTGCTGTTCCTATGGGTAAAACAGGTGGCAGTGCTCGCAAACAATATCCTGTTGTTGTAGAGAACCTCATTGCTGTTATGGAAAAACAAGAGAAACTTCCTGCTGCGTATGATGGTTATACCGTCTGTCCTTTGATTACGAGCATTGGAACTGTTGCACTGCTTGAATTTAATTGGACAGCCAAACCTGCTCCATCCTTCCCTCTTGATCCGACACAAGAGCGCTGGATTTGGTGGTTACTCAAAGTCTATGCACTTAAACCTATGACAATTTATGGCATGCTCTCTGGTAGAGCCTAATTTTGTTGATGATACATAAAAAGGAAAAACTTATGAAAAAAATGAATTTAGCACTTTCTCTAGCAGCAGTTGCCTTAGTTGTTTTAAGCGGGTGTGGTGATAAACCAAAATCGGATGTTGCTACTTATAAATATACTCCAGCACAAGTTTATGCTGAGACTTGCGTACATTGTCATGGTCCAAAAGGTGAAGGTATCGCTGAGAAGAAAGCACCTGCGCTGACCAAGCAAAGTATTCAAGAACTTGAAATGTCACTTTTTGATATTAAAAATGGTGGTCTTGGACAGTCCACAGCAAGTGAGCATGATATTATGGAACATAATATGAAGAAGCTGGCTGAAAAAGGCTACGACTACGATATTAAAATGATGGCAAACTACCTTCACAATGCGTTCTACGTTGCTAAATAAAATTTGAATATGATGTTTTTGGTGTACAACACACCAAAAACATCTGAAAGTTACTTATGAATAAAAGATCTGATGAAGTTTTTGTTTGGCCGTTGTGTACACGTATGATTCATTGGATTATTGCTACTTCTTTTCTCCTCGCTTTTGTGACATCTTTCGATCGCACTCTATTTGAATGGCATCTTGCTTTTGGTTTTATTTTTGGAATCATGTTGCTTTTTAGAATTATTTGGGGATTTTTTGGTCCTAATTATGCAACGTTTAAAACGTTCAAATTAAAATACAGTGAGCTTCAAAGCTATTTCATTGAAAAAGTGCAAAACAGATGGCGAAAAATTCATGCAGGACATAATGCCGCATCAAGTTGGTTTACACTGATTGTTTTAGGTTTGGGGAGTTGGATTGTTTTGAGTGGACTTTTACTGCAAGGGACACAAGAAGCAAGCGGTCTTTTTTCACGTTTAAATGCGCATTATTTTCGTTTTTCTTCGGCATTACTCTTGTTTCATGAAATACTTTCTTATCTCCTTTTTACTTGGGTAATGATCCATATTGTGGGTGTTTTAATTGAACAGTTTTACCATAAGACACATATGCTTTTTGCGATGATTACAGGGTATAAAAAAGCGGAAGGTCAAGATGCGACTGTTTCGATAGTGCGACATCTTTTTGCCTATTCAGCAATTATTTTATCTATGATGACGCTCTTTTTTGTTGCGCAACCTCAGGATACTTTTTTAACAAAGAGCTTATTTGAGCGGCGAGATTTTAAAGCTGAAAATAGCACTTTTTATGAAAAATGCAGTAAATGTCATAAAATCTATCCACCATTTATGTTACCACATGACTCATGGATTCGTCTTATGGATGGTCTTGAAAACCACTTTGGTGAACAGATTAGAGAAAATAACATGACTCAAAGTGAGCAAATGAATATTAAAGCGTATCTTTTAAGCCATAGTGCAGAGAGCTCGTCTCATAAACTTGCTTTTAAAACCTTAGAATCACTGGGCGAGATGCGTCCTATTTCCATGAGTAAAGTTCCCTATTGGCGAGAAGCACACAAAAATATTGATAAAAAAGTCTATCAATCTTTACATGTAAAAAATGCTTCAAATTGTTTTGCCTGCCATGAAGATTTTGAATATGGGATATTGGAAAATAGACGTATCCATATACCTAGATCATGATGAAACTTTTTCGAAATCATATTTTGGCTATAATCATTCCTAAAAAAAGGATATTATAATGCTTCTAGGCGTAAATATCGATCATATTGCAGTGCTTAGAGAGGCACGAAAGATTAATGATCCTGATCCTCTTGATGCAGTTTCTTTGGTTAAACGTGCTGGAGCTGATCAGATTACCATCCATTTGCGAGAAGATAGACGTCATATGAATGACGATGATGCTAAAAAAATTATTGAAACGTCTCAACTTCCTATCAATTTAGAGTGTTCTATTAATGCCGAAATTATTGATAAAGTGCTTCAATTACATCCGCATCGAGCTACGCTTGTTCCCGAAAAGCGTGAAGAAGTGACAACAGAAGGTGGACTGGATGTTGTTAAAAATAAAGAAATCATTACAGAGATCGCAAAAAGACTTAAAAAAGAGCATATTGAACTTTCGTTATTTATTGATCCCAATAGTGCTATGATCGAAGCTTCAAAAGAGATCAACGCTGAGTGGATTGAGTTACATACGGGATTGTATGCCAATATTTACGCGATGCTCTACTCTAATCTATCACGTTCAAGACACAGTATCAAAGAGCTTGAATTGGATCGTGAATCTTTACATGTAAAGCTCCTTGAAGCAACCCATGAGCTTGAAAGATCTGCAAAACAAGCACAGCAATTAGGGCTTAAGGTAGCTGCAGGGCATGGACTAAACTATCAAAATGTTAAGCGCATTTTAGATATTAAAGAGATTTGCGAGCTTAATATTGGGCAGAGTATTATCGCACGTTCCATTTTTGTAGGGTTTGAGACTGCCGTTAAAGAGTTATTAGGATTAATACGATGAAAAAAATAGCGATTAGCATTGGAGATTTAAATGGTATTGGTTTAGAGATTGCTCTGCGCGCACATCAAGAGGTGCAAAAGCTCTGCGATCCAATTTATTGTATCAACGAAAATATGCTTGGTTGGGGAGCGGCACTTTTAGGTTTAGATGTCCCTAGTGACTTTGAAATACGTGATTGTGGCAAGGTTTTTGAGATTGAAGCGGGTGTTTGTAGCGCTGAAGCGGGTGAAAGCTCATACGATTCGTTTATTACCGCTGTTGCACTGGCTAAAAGCAATGAAGTTAGCGGTATCGTCACGCTTCCTATTAACAAAGAGTCATGGGCCTTAGCAGGTCTTGAGTATAAGGGACACACCGATGCACTGAGCGATCTTTTGGGGTGTGAAGCCATTATGATGTTAGGTTGCGAAGAGATGTTTACCATACTTTACACTCATCACATTCCACTGCGCGATGTTCCGCATGAAATTAAAGCAAAAAAAATCAAACCTTTTTTGCTGAAAGTGTATGAAGAGATTGGCGAAGATCGTATCGCCGTTTTAGGACTTAACCCTCATGCAGGTGATCACGGTGTGATTGGCGATGAAGATGAAGAGATTAAGCGAGCGATTGAAAAAGCAAATAACTTTTTGGAACGTGAAGTCTTTGTAGGACCTTTCGTCCCTGATATGGCATTTTCAAAAGTCAATCGTGCAAAATTTCGTTATTTTGTCTGTATGTACCACGATCAAGGGTTGATTCCTCTTAAAGCACTTTACTTTGATGAGAGTATTAATGTAAGCCTTAATGCAGGTATTGTTCGCACATCTGTAGACCATGGAACGGCTTTTGACATCGCTTATAAAAATGAAAATCCTTCTACGCTTAGTTATATTAATGCCGTCAAAGAGGCCGTTAAACTTGCCACTGGAAAAACATTATTGACATTTTAATTCAAGTAATACTAAGACTAAAGATGTAATAATAATACTAGATTTAATTAAGTAATATTTAAATATTGCCTAATTATTATCTTAATATTACATCTTTGGAGGTCACGTATTATGCATATTCCAGATGGCTATCTCTCTCCTATCACATGTATCGCAACGTATGCTGCTGCATTTCCACTGTGGGTTATCGCATTTAAAAAACTCAAAGAAGAACTGAATGAAACAACACTTCCCCTCATAGCCTCTTTGAGTGCACTCAGTTTTATTATTATGATGTTTAACATCCCTATTCCGGGCGGAACCAGTGGACATGCTGTAGGTGCGTCACTCATTGCGATTTTATTCGGTCCATGGGTTGCATCTGTCTGTATCAGTCTTGTTTTATTGATTCAAGCACTCGTCTTTGGTGATGGAGGTATTACAACATTTGGGGCAAATGCCCTTGTAATGGCTTTTGCTGCCTCTTTCTCTTCTTATTATATTTTTAATATTTTTAAACAGAAAGCCTTTGCTTCTTTCTTAAGTGGTTGGGTTGGTATTGTTTGTGCATCAATTATTCTGTCGCTTTTCCTTGGTGTCCAACCCTTAATCGCAAGCGCCGATGGTCAGCCCCTCTATTTTCCTTTTGATTTTGCTTTGACCTTTCCTGCCGTTGTGGGTTCTCATGTACTCTTTTTTGGTGTGGTGGAAGGTATCTTTACAGCGATTGCCTATCGGTACATTGTCAAAAACCGTATTTATAAAGGAGCGAATGCATGAAAAAGATACTTTATCCCATACTTATCTTATTTATACTGATACCTCTTGGATTATTGAGTGAAAATCCTGCGTGGGCTGAGTGGGACAATGAATACTATCAAGAGGTTTTAGGTTTTATCCCCAGAGGGATTGAAAATGCTTTTCACTTAAGAGCACTAGCACCTGATTATACGATAGATGGGTTAAACGATGTCATCGCTTACTATCTTTCAGGGATGTTGGGAGTTGCTTTGATTTTTGGAATTTTCTATTTTCTCGGGAAAAAATTTGCGCGATAGAACTCTTTTTGGACTCTATCTTTTAGGGCTAGCTGTTATTCTAGCTAGCCATTCTTCTTATCTATTACTCTTTTTTGCTTTTATCTTGTTACTATTGGCTCGTTCTCAGTGGCTTAAAATGCTCAAAAAATCTTTTAAAGCGATTGTTTTTTTTAACATAGCCATTACCCTTGGATATTTGATAATTGCCCTTGTTCAGCAAAAACCTTGGTTGGACTATTTACTACTGTTTAACTTACGTGTTTTTGACTTAACCCTGACGACAATGCTTTTTTCCCATTATGTCAATATCGCACTTGCCCTCTCCTTTTCAAAAACATTGAGTTTTCTCTTGAGCATTTCACTTTCACAAATTTACAGCTACCAGAAGAGTTATGAAAATTTCATGTTAGCCCTTAAAAGTAGATTGATTAAAAAAATGAGTGAACGTGCTCAAAAAGAGTTTATTACCTCTGTCTTTGGTTATTTTTTTACCAAGGCATTGTATGATAGTGAAGAAAAAAGTTTGGCGCTTAAAGCAAGGGGATTTTTTGATAAAAGTTGACAATTTAGCGTATCAGTATGAAACACAATGTGTTTTAGATAAACTCTCATTTGAAGTTAAAGCGGGTGAAAAAGTTGTTTTACTAGGAAATAATGGAAGTGGCAAAAGCACGCTGCTTCGCATTCTTGCAGGACTTTATTTTGGCAAGGGAAACTATTTTTATAAAGATCAATTGATAACAAAAAAAAGCGTTGGTAAAACCTTTCGTAAAGAGATAGGGATTTTATTCCAAAATCCAGAAACAATGATGTTTAATCCAACAGTGTATGATGAGATTGCTTTTGGGCTTAGAGAGTTTGATGTGGAAAATGTCGACGAACGTGTCCATGCGATAGCTGAAAAATTTCATTTAACGCACCATCTTCAAAGCTCTCCTCTTAAACTGAGTGGTGGTGAAAAGCAAAAAGTTATGTTATGCGCTATTTTGGTTCTTGAGCCACAGTTTTTACTTTTAGATGAACCCACTGCCAATATGGATCCAAAAACAACAGGATGGTTTGTTGATATGCTCTCAGAAATGAATATCACAACCCTTATTTCAACCCATAATATCTCTTTAGCCTATGAACTTGGTGATAGAGCACTCGTTTTAAACGATAAACATCAATTGATTTATAATGGCGAAATTGAAGCGCTAATGAAAGATAAAAAGATACTGATTGAGGGAAATTTACTGCATCTTCATGCCCATAAACACAAAGACTTTCAGCACTCACACTATCATATGCATCATTTCTAGACGTTACTAAGCTTTACATGTAAAGCTTGAAGTGCTTGAATACTCTGGCTTTGATCGGCATTATCTATGACCAGATCAACCTTACGAGGTTTTTTATAGACTACATCATAATACTCTACTAAAAGTATCTTTGCTACCTCTGCGAGATGATTGCTCTCATATGCTATTTGGGCGGCTTCTTTCACACTCTTCTTAATATAAGGTGAAATCATTTGCATGGCTTGATTAAAAAAATCGGTTGTGATGCTCACATAATCTTTGAGAATTCGTTCAACGCGTTGTTCAAGAGGGGCAGTAATTTCGACACGAAAACCTTGTTGCATACGTTCATGTAACAGGGCGGGGATGGTACATTTTCCCATACGCTTACTCTCTGCTTCAATGAATATATAGGTATTTGGACTAATTTTACATAAAATTTCGCATAAAATATTTTCAAAGGCTTTTTGACTTGGTTGAGCTCCTTTAATACTACCAAAGCTCGAACCTAAATGATTGGCAAGCATTTCAAGATCAATGGACGGTTGTAGAATTTGTAAAAGCTCACTTTTCCCGCAACCTGTATTGCCCCCAAGTAAAATAAAATGGTGGTGCGGAATCGTTTCAAGATAGGTGAGTACGTGCAGGCGGTAGTTTTTATAGCCGCCCGTTAGTCTATACACTTGGTAGCCAATATGAGAGAGAATAATGGCAATAGAGCTAGATCTTAGCCCTCCTCTTGCACAATAGATACCAATTCTTGCACCAATTTTGTAATGTTTGGAAATCTCTTGAAGGTGGAGTGCAACATTTTGGCAAATATAACGAGCTCCTAGTATTTTTGCATCATTACGAGAAACTTGTTTATAGATGGTACCCACTTCTTGATGCTCAGCATCATTTAACGCATAGAAATTTTGAGCATTTGGAATGTGTGATTCATTAAATTCTTTGGGACTACGTGCATCAATCAAAAGATCAAAAGAGGATTTTTGGGTAATAAAGGCATCAATCTCGACATCATTTAACATGCAATATACTCAGGAATAAGCCCTTTAAGATGTTGGTAAATTTTTTCAAAATCAGTTCCATAAACTCTTGTGTCTGCAATTGTCGTTATAAAATTAGTATCACCCATCCAACGTGGTATAACATGGTAATGTATATGCTCAGCAATACCTGCTCCACCGCTTTTACCAAGATTCATACCTAAGTTGACACCGTGTGCTCCAAGACCCTGTTTAAGCATCTGTACACAACGCTGCACGATCAAAGAGATGTGTAACCATACTTCTGGCTCAAGCTCTTCAATGGCGTCTGTATGCTGATGGGGAATAACCATAAAGTGCCCTGGTGAGTAAGGGTAACGATTCATAACAATGAAACAGAGTTTATCGCGATAGAGTACATGATACTCTTCATCTTTTTCGGAATGTGCACTAATATTGCAAAAGACACATCCTTCGGGCTTATCACTAAAATAAGTATCACGCCATGGAGCATACAGATAGTTCATCAATCGACCTTTTTAATCGCTTCAAGAGAGGCTTGAATGTCAAGCTCACGCATAAAATATTCGCCAATCAAAAAGGCATCTGCACCCATCTTACTTAAATGTTTAATGATCTCTTTGTCGTTTAATCCACTCTCCGCAACAATGATTTTACCTTGTGGAATCAGTGGCATGAGTTTTTCGGTTAAACTCATATCCATCTCGAAAGTCTCAAGGTTACGGTGATTGATACCAATAATATTGGCTCCTGCAAAGATGGCTTTTATAAGATCTTCTTTATCATGGATTTCGACTAAAACTTCAAGTCCAAGTCGTAATGCGTACTCTAAAAGATGCTTTAATTCAGCTTTTGTCAGTGCTTTTGCAATCAATAATATAAAGTCAGCACCGTAAACAAGGGCTTCTAATATTTGGTATTCATCAACAATAAAGTCTTTGCGTAAAAGAGGCGTTGGTACATAACGTCGAATCTGGGTTAAATACTCTAAATTACCTTGAAAATAGTGAGGTTCTGTCAAAACGGAGATAGCATCAGCCCCACCGAGTTCATACGCCTTAGCAATGGTAAGAGGATCGAAATCAGCTTTGATAATACCTTTGCTTGGACTTGCTTTTTTGACTTCCGCAATAATGCGGTAAGGATTTTCTGGCGTAGATTTCAGATAAGGCTTTACATCACGAGGCATAAAAGGGTTAAAGGCAAGACTTCTGCCTAACCAATCCATCGTATACTCTTTTTTCTTTTTTTCTAAATCTTCACGGGTTCGTTTGATGATTTCATCTAAAATCATTGTGGCTTTTTCTCTTTCAAACATTTTTTAATGGCTTCAATATGGGCATTCACCTCTTCTTCGATGACATTGTCACCAAAGTATTTCATGATGGCATACGCTTCTTCGCATTTACCTTGCTTAAAGAGCCCCCAAGCAAGAGAATCCAAATAATAAGGTGAGTTTGGCTCTAATGCAAGGGCATCTTGTACTAAACGAATCCCTTTTGGTACATCAATATCATGGTCAATTAATAGATAACCATAGTAATTCATATACACGGAATCTTTGAGCAATCCTGTGACTTCTTCAAATTTTTTGGATATGGATTGCAATATTTCAGGTGTCAGTTTTGTCTTATTGAGCTCATATTCATAAATAGCCATTTTGCCGAGATAATCAAGGTTCTTGCTCTCTTCGTAAAGCTTTTCTGCAAGAGCATAGGCTTCTGTGAATTTTTTTTGTGTTGCATAAATTTGAATCAACATGTCTTGGTTCAAGCCTGTTTTTTCCAAGAAATGAGTTGCCCCTTTGATATCTTTTGTGTACAGCATTAATTCAACGATTTTTTTGGCAATTTCATCCGTTGGTTGTTCTTTATACAGTTTTTTATATGTGGCAATAAGCCCTTGAACATTACGATCACGTCCGTAAATTTCAATCAGTTTAAAACATGCATGTTCTCCGCAGCCTTCTACATTTGCATATGTTTCCAAATAGGCGACTGCATCATCTTTACGTCCTAAAAAGCGGTACAGAAGTTCAACGATATTGAGTAAAAGATCTTCAGATTGCTCTTGTTTATAGGCACTTTCAAAATATTTAAGAGCTAAGTCATACTCTTTCATTTGCAAATAAAGATTACCAGCGATGCTGAGATGCTGTACTGTTTTATCGTACTCAATAAGTTTAAGAATCTCTTTTTCAGCTTCTTCGTAGCGTTTTTCTTTAACAAGTTGCCCCACAAGAAGACGGTTAAAGTTCTTTTCTTCAGGGTATTTTTGAATACCTTGCATAATAAGATCACGTGCATCAGGATCACCTAAGACAAAGGCAAGACCTGCATCTTCAGTAAGATAAACTTTCTTTTGGCTTTGTTCATAAAGTGTATGATAAATTTTGCGTGCATTGACATAGTCGCCATTTTGCTGATAATCTAATGCTTGTAAAATAAGGTTGTCTTCTTCTTCAAAAACTTTTTTTGTTGTCTCTTTAGTAACAACAACTTCTTTGGTGGCGCAACCAGCCAATAAAAAAAGGACGATTATAAACGAATAATACCGGGACATTCTGTGACTACCTCGTCAATATTTTCTTTAAAATATTCCCAAAAAGGGAATGTACGGCACTGTTGTGGACGTACGTCATAGATACGACACATCTTTTTTTCCATATCGAAAAAGATGCAACCATAGCCGCCTTCGTATGCGATTTCTTTAATCGTGAAACGATAGCGAATTTTTAGTAAATAGTTATTGATAAATTCCTCTTTTGATAAAGAAAGTTTCAAAGCAATAGCACTTATCTCCTCTTGACTCACCCAAATGTATCCGCTCTCTCCAATACAACATTTTCCAGTACAACTTTGACACGCTTTTGGATCAAAAGCGTATGGATAGCCTTCACATTTCATTATGCTTTCCATGTCACACTCTTTGTTTGGGATCGCTCAAAAATGGTTTGTACTTGAGGACTAAATGTTTCACCATTATAGATAAAAAGTGGTGGATGAATTTTACACAAAGTTTTTGAGTTTTTACGTGCACGAATCAGTACCAAGGAAGCTTCTCTCTCCTCTTTAGGGTACACAAAACAAAGATCTTCCACATTCAGTCCATTGTCAAGCAGTGTTGCCATCAAACTATCCAGTTGTTTGGCATCATAGCAGAAGAAAAAATAACCACGATTGGAAAGACTTTTGGTAACTTTAGAGGCAAATGCCGTAAAGGGAAGCGCACTACTGTGACGACTAAGGTAGAGGGCATCGTTTTCACTTTTAACACCGCCTTTATGGTAAAAAGGAGGATTTGATACAATCATATCAAATTTATGCTCGAATTTCGCCTCTAAAAAATCTTTACATGTAAAGCTGGCGATCTCTATGTTATTCGCATGTGCGTTGGCTTTTGAGATTTCACAATTTTGAGCTTGAATGTCTAAAAGATTTACATGTAAAGCTGGAAAATCGCGTTTGAGCAAAAGCCCCAAAATGCCACAACCACAACCAACATCGAGTAATTCGCCTTTTGGTGTGAATGAAGCGATAAAATCATAAAGTAAAAGGGTATCACTGTTGTAGCGATACCCCTGTTCTGGCTGAAATAAGTTCATTTTTATTGATACACCCTTATCTGGAAGCCTCGTGCTTTATCTTGCTCTATATTCGAAAGTGCATAGCTAATTTTTGCGCCTTCTCCTACATAGGTTTCAACGAGCTCTCCACCCGCTTTTGCTCTGGCTTTTCCAAGTCCAATATTGGCAAGTCCACTAATGCGATCAATTTCACTATCTTCCACGCCCATTTTTTTATTTTTAATCAGCTTGAGTGAGGCAAAACCACCATTATCAACAATAGGTGCAACCTCAAAGAAATAGGAGCTATCATACTTAGCAAGGAAGGTCTGAACCTCTTTTTTACAGGTTTCAGAGATAGCATTGACACCTGTTCCCATATCGGTACACGTTACTTTGTCAACCATCACAGGCTTATGACCTTTTTGCAAAGGTGTTGACGTTTTGGCTACAGCTGTTTTTGGTGTTGCCGTTTCTAACAGCTTTATTTTTTCATTGAGCGTTTTGATTGTTTGCTCATTGGAAGCAATGCGTTTTGTAAAGTCATCTTGTTGTTGCGCTAAAACACTCTCTTTTTGTTTGAGCTCTTTTTCGAGTGCGATTATTTTAAGGGTTTCATCTTTTTTACTAGCTCCTAATTGCGTTTCTTTTCCTTTGATGTCAGCTTGGAGTGCTTTCGCCGCCTCTAAATATTGAAGCTCTTTTTGCTTGAACTCTTCTTTGAGTTTCGTTATATTCTCTTCCAGTGAAGCTTTAAGTGTTTCTGTCTTTTTGTAATTCTCTTTATTGGCAACAATTGTGGCTTCTTTAGCTTTGAGCTCTTTTTCTAAAGCGATACTTTTAAGTGTCTCTTCTTTATTGAATGAGGCAATTTGGCTCTCTTTTGCTTTTAGCTCTGCTTGCAATGCTTTGGTCGCTTCTAAGTTTTGAAGCTGTTGCTGTTTTGACTCTTCTTTGAGTTTGGCGAGTTTGTCTTCGGTTGCAACTCTTTGCGCTTCAAGTTTTTTCATCTCTTCTTTAGAGGCTAAGAGTTGTGCCTCTTTGGCTTTAAGCTCTTTGTCCAAAGCAATACTTTTAAGAGTTTCTTCTTTAGAGGAAGCTGTTAATTGTGCCTCTTTGGCTTTGATCTCATTTTGAAGTGCTTTGGTGGCTTCTAAATGTTGAAGCTCTTTTTGTTTGGACTCTTCTTTAAGTTTCGTTAGATTTTCATCTGTTGAGGCTTTGAGACCTTCAATCTTCTTCATCCCCTCTTTGGTTGCAAGAATTGTCGCTTCTTTAGCTTTAATCTCTTTGTCTTTCTCTTTGAGCGCATCTAAATACTCAATCTCTTTACGGCGAAGTTCGTCTTTAAGTCCAACCATTTTTGAATCTTCACTCACACGATTTTTTTCTATCGTTGCAAGTTGCGCTTTAAGCTCTTCAACTTTTTTGTTGGTTGCCTTTGTTGCATTGTCTTCTGCATCTTTAAGTTTTACATGTAATGTCTGAACCATTCCTTCATTGCGTGCATTCTCTGTCTGAATTTTTTGGAGTTCAAGTGCTTTACTTTTAATCTCTTTTTCTAAAGCAGAAGTTTTGAGAACTTCATCTTTACGGTTGGAAACAATCGCCGTCTCTTTTTCTTTAATATCTGCTTGAAGTAACTGTGTTTTAGCGATGTAGTCGTTTTCTTGAGCCTTACTACTTGCTTTGAGTTCATCTAATGCTGTGCGAAGTTCTTTGATCTTTCCATCATCGCTCTCTTTACCTTTTTGTGTCTCTGTTTTATAGGTAACGAGTTGTGTTTTAAGGGCTTGTAACTCTTTCTCTTTTCCGTCGTATTTGAGTTTTAAATCATTATTAGATGCGGTGAGTTCATCGGTATGAAACTGCATACGATCACTGTTTTCTTGCACAGTTGCTTTATAATCACTTAACTGTTTATCAAATTTAGCCATCAACTCTTTTTTGACATTATCAAAACTGGCAATTTTTTCATTAAAGACTTTATAGTTTTTATTGTGAATCTTGTCGTTTTCATCGACTCGTTTTTTGACCTCTTCCTCAACGTTAAGCTTCTCTGTGTTCATTGTTACTATTTTATCGCCTAACTCTTTGATCTTAGCCTCTCTTTTAGCAATTTCCTCATTGAGCTTTAAGATGGATGCATTGAGATTTTTTTCGCTGTTTTGTGCATTTTCTTCAAGCTTTTTATTAGCAGCAGAGAGTTCTTTATTGAGTTTTTTCTCATCTTCAAGATAGGTTTTAAATTTATTAAAATCCTTCTCATTTTCAAGGATGAGTGCATCAATATGTTTTTTAGAACTGGCAATCTCATTATTCAGGCCTTTGATTTTTTCCTCTTCAAGTGCCATTTTCTTGAGATGATCGTCATCTTGAAGCGCCATATCTTGGCGATTTTTAGCAATCAATTTTTCAGTATCCGCTTTGAGTTGTTCTATGGTAGCGTTGTATTTACCGATCTCTTCTTTATGCTTTTGGTCTGAAAGGAGCAAGGATTGTGTTTGTTTATTTAAGAGTTCATTTTTCTCTTTTGCCGCTTGTACGATCTCTTCTTTAAGTTTGTTGATCTCATCTTGCTTACGTGTAAAAGCATTTTTAGCTGTTTCGTTGTTTGTATTGATTTGCTCGTTTAAAAGCGCAATCTGGTCGTTCAAAAATTTGATTTTTTCTTTGTAATCCGTTAGTTTTGCTTGCTCTTCTTCGCGTGCTTTTTGAATGGCAATACGTTTTTTATCTTCATCATCGACAGCCTTAGCTTTAAGTTCTTCTATTTGACCTCTTAAGGTATTGGCTTCAATGTTTGCTTTTTGAGCGATGACAACATTTTCCTTTTGCAACTCATTGATTTTCATCGTCAAATCACTGATGTTGCGATAGTGTTGCTGCTCTGCTTCATTAAGGCGTTCGGTATTTTTATTGGTTAATTGATTGCGTTGCTCTTCAAGTTCGTTGTCTTGCTCTTCGAGCTTTTTAGAAAGCTCATTTTTTTCATTGGCCATTAAAAGGTTATCGTGCTGAATAAAGAGGAGTGTTTTTTGCAATTTATTGACCATACGCTTAAAGTCCTGAGGTGTTAACTCAGAATCAGGAATGGGTTTACCTTGTTCGTCAAAGTATACATCTTCATAGAGATTGCCATCTTTGCCCTGCTCAATCGTCGCGTCTTTGTCTATATAATGCTTTTGCATATCTTGCGGTAGATCACTAAATTTAACATCGCTTTTACTGATGTATTTTTCACCGAGCTCGTCAAAAGAGACTCCACCAAAATTACCATATTTTACAGAAGCTAAACTTCCAACTACGATAATTGCACCAAGTGCTATATTTAAAATCTGCGAAGAAGAGAGAGCAATTTTTGCCATTAATCAAAAGCCTTAATTATTTTGAATTTAAAATATGTGACACAATAGAATACGCATGGTTAAGCGCAATAGCGATACTTCCACCACTTTTAACCGCGATGTCACCTGCTAAATAAAGCCCTTTGGTTTTGGTTTCATAATTTTCATCAAACTCGGGTTTTCCTTCGCTATCAAGTGAAATCCCACATTTTCGTAGAAAATCAACCGGTGTTGTTCCGCCAATTGCATACACTACACGATCGTAAATCGTATAATAGCCATCGGTAAAGTTAACTTTGACAAGACCATTTTCATTTTCTACCGATACAATATCCATACCAAGGCGAAGACGAAGTTTCTCTTGTCCATTGAACTCTTGAATCATCTTAAGATTGATGTCGTTGAGCCTACTAAAGGTGTCACGACGATAATTAACAGTAACGTTATTGGTTTTGGAAAGCTCTATCGCATACTCTATGGCAGAGTTTCCACCACCCACAATCAATAGTTTTTCATTTTGTGAACATTTGTCTAAGTTGAAATTGATGCGTTCTTTGAGTGAGAGAGGTAGTGTGTAATCGGGTTTATTGGGTTTTCCCATCGTGCCAATAGCGACGATAACATTTTTGGCTCTGTATCCCGCTTTGGTTGTTACGATACGAAATTCGTTATTTTCTTTGATGATGCTCTCAACTTCGCTGTTAAATGCTGAGTCAATCTCGCCCGTATCTAAAAGTGAGTCAAAGTAGTTCAGTGTGCTCTCTTTGGTGCCATCACGGAAATCAATAGAGCCTTTAAGTTCGATCTCCTGACCTTTGTAGTTTTTATCAACACGTTTATTATCTTTGTAAAATTTGCGGATCGTTTGTGAATGGTTATCACCCTTTTCAATCATCATAATATGTTTCAGTCCAAGCACCTTTGCTTCAACCGCTGCACCAATACCGCCAGGTCCACCACCAATAATGACTAAATCGTAAATTTGTTGCATTCTTGTGTCCTTGTATGATTATCTACTGATGCTAACTATTATATCCCGAACTTACTTATGACACATTAAATATAAAAAGTGTAAAATCCCATCAAATGCCATTGTAAGGAACTATCAACGTGCAAACTTTTCTAGAACATGCCAAATCTGCCAGTCGAATTATCGCCACCCTTGATCCTAAAACAAAAATGGATGTTTTAGCACATATGGCAGAGGCTTTAGAGAGACACAGTGCGCTTATCATAACCGAAAATAAAAAAGATTTAGAAGAAGCCAAGAAAAACAATTTAAGTTCAGCACTTGTTGATCGACTCTTACTCAACACGCAACGCATAGCAGATATGGCAAATGCCATTCGCGAAATTGCAGCGCTCAAAGAGCCTGTAGGGCGTATTTTAGAAGGTTGGGTTGTTCCTAGTGGACTCAGAATTGAAAAAGTCAGCATTCCTATTGGTGTGGTAGGTATCATTTATGAAAGTCGTCCCAATGTGACCAGCGATACCGCCGCCCTTTGCTTTAAAAGTGGCAATGCATGTGTGCTAAAAGGTGGTAAAGAGGCATTTTACAGCAATGCAGTTATTGCTTCCATTTTACAAGAAGTGCTCGAAAAATTCAACCTCCCTATAGAGATTATTTCGCTTTTGCCCGATTCCAGTCGTGAAGGCGTTGCTAAGCTGATCAAAATGGACAAATATGTTGATCTTATCATCCCTCGCGGTGGTGAGGCGTTGATTCGTTTTGTGAGTGAAAATGCAACCGTTCCTGTGGTAAAACATGACAAAGGTGTCTGTCATACCTATGTGGATAAAGAAGCGAATTTAGACCAAGCCATCGAAATTGTTTTAAACGCCAAATGCCAACGCCCAAGTGCGTGTAATTCACTGGAAACACTTTTAGTTCATGAATCTGTGGCGGAAAGTTTTTTACCCCGTATGAAAGAGGCGCTTGACCTGACTGGAGCGGAGATAAAAGGATGTGATAAGACTCAAAATCTTTTACATGTAAAGCTTGCCAGTGAGGAAGATTACCATACCGAACACCTTTGTAATGCTCTCAATATCAAGATCGTTGAAAGCGTAGATGAAGCAATAACCCATATTGCGGAGTTTGGCTCTTCGCATTCTGAAGCCATTTTGAGTGAAAATTATACTACCGTTGAACGCTTTTTAAATGAAGTTGACGCGGCAACGGTTTATGCCAATGCTTCCACCCGTTTTACAGATGGTGGTGAGTTTGGTTTTGGCGCAGAAGTGGGCATCAGTACCAACAAACTTCATGCACGTGGACCTATGGGCATTAATGACCTGACCACTTACAAATTCAAAGTTTATGGTAAAGGGCAAATTCGCGCATGAGCCAAGAGGTTTTACGCATTGAAAATCTAAGCTTTGCCTACCCAAATTCCAAGCTTTTATATGACAATTTTTCTTTACATGTAAAGGTTGGAGAAGTCGTTGCCATTTTGGGGGCAAGTGGCAGTGGGAAAAGTACACTTTTTGAACTCATTGCAGGAAATCTGAAAGCCAACAGTGGCACGATTCATGTGATGAAACTTTCGCAGATTTTTCAAGACCCTTACACATCGTTTCATCCGACCTATACCATTGTCAATCAGATCAGTGATGTTGCTCCTTTACACGATTTGCATCAGTTATGCGATGCACTTGATCTTGACACGGAGGTATTGGCTCAAAAACCGCATCAACTCAGCGGTGGGCAGCTGCAAAGATGCTCTATTTTAAGAGCACTGTTGATGAAGCCTTCCCTCATTTTAGCCGATGAGCCCACTTCAGCACTCGATAACATTACAGGATTACATGTCATGCAACTGTTGATGCAGTTTTTAGATCGAATAGGCATTTTGCTTATCACGCACGATAAAGATTTGGCATCGTGGTGCAGTGATCGTATGATTGAGTTAAAAGAAAAAAAATAGGAGTTTTATGCACGCTATTATTGATTGGATTGTTCAAACCGTTGGAGTTTTAGGATACCTTGGTATTTTTATCATGATGTTGATTGAAAGTAGTATTTTCCCACTCCCTAGTGAAGTAGTGATGATACCCGCTGGGTATTTGTGTGCTAAAGGTGAGATGAATTTAGCCATTGTTATTGCCCTTGGCACGCTCGGAAGTATTTCAGGTGCACTTTTGAACTATTATTTGGCAGTCAAGTTAGGTCGAAAGTTGATTTTGAAGTATGGACATTACGTTTTTATCAAGCCAGAAACATTGGAAAAAGTGGAAGTATTCTTTAAAACGCACGGTTCATTTTCAACGTTTACCGCAAGGCTGATTCCTGTGATTCGCCACTACATCTCGCTTCCTGCGGGATTGGCACGTATGCATTTAGGACTTTTTTGTTTTTACACAGGCTTTGGAGCGGGTATTTGGGTTAGTATTTTGACATTTTTAGGCTATTTTTTCGGTCAAAATGAAGCGCTCCTCAATGAGCATTTACACACTATATCGATTGCTTTGATTATTTTCATCGTTATCTTTGCTGCTATTTACATTTGGCTTCACAAGAAAAAAGAGCGCAAACGAAGCGCTAAGAAGCTTTAAAAGGAGAAGCGATGTTCCAAGGTTTAGAGTACAGTGATTTTGAAAAAGCACTCACAACCTTGGGCGTTGTCTCCAAAACCGATAAAAAGACCCTTCACAAACTTTACCTTTCCCTCTCCAAAGAATTTCATCCAGACGCCCCAAATGGCGATACCGCAAAATTTCAAGCAATCAACGATGCGTACCAGTTAGTAAAAACGTATATGGAAAATTACCGTTTTGATTTTGATGAAGTAGAGTTTAAAAAACAGTATCCGTTTTCGAAGAGTGATTGGCTGAGTGGAAGATAACAAAAAGATGACTGAGCTCAAAACTCAGTCAAGAATAGGGCTATTGAATAGGTGAAAAATTTGAGGCATACATTATTTTTGACTCTTGTTTTTCAAGCATAGGTAACCCAAGAGGAACAAAATTTTCAAGCCATTCTTTATCATGATAAAGTGCCCTCCTTCTCTCTTCTCTCGTATTGAGATCTGGATATTCCCAAATATGAACAACCTGATTGAGCTCTCCAATGTCACTGTACCAATATCCTACAAGTTTTGCATATTTACTGATAATTGGTAGACCCACTTCTTCAAAATGTTTCATATATGCGTGCTGTTTTCCAACTTTCACAGTATAGGTTCTCATTTCATAAATCATGTTTTTCCCTTATCGCAAAAAATAAAATTAAAGTGAGATATTTTATTTTACATGTAAAGATTTTCACCTTTACATGTAAAGCAGTTTTATTGTGCTAAAAATCGTTGACGAGCGTCTTTAAGGGAGTCTGCGATCAGAAATGCAAGCTCTAAGGCTTGGTTGGCGTTGAGGCGTGGGTCGCACTGTGTTTGATAGCGGCATGCAAGGTTCTCTTCGGTGATATCTTGGGCTCCACCGATACACTCGGTCACATCTTGTCCTGTCATTTCTAAGTGAACGCCACCAGGGAAAGTACCCTCTTCTTCGTGGACTTTAAAGAAGCCTTTAACTTCGCGCAACACTTCATCGAACGAGCGCGTTTTGTAATTATTGGATGCTTTGATGGTATTACCGTGCATTGGATCGATGCTCCAAAGCACATGTGCTCCTGCTACTTTTACTGCTTGAACTAATTTTGGGAACTCTTTTTCAATCTTGTCTGCACCCATACGAACGATGATATTAAGACGTCCTGGCTCATTTTCAGGGTTTAGTTTATGGATAAGCTTCATTAAGCCCTCAGCGGTCATACTAGGACCTGCTTTGATGCCAATAGGGTTTTTAACCCCTGTGAGAAATTCTACATGCGCATCATTGACATCACGGGTGCGATCGCCTATCCAAAGCATATGAGCTGAACAATCATACCAATCACCCGTCAAGCTATCTTGACGTGTCAATGCTTCTTCGTAGTTGAGAAGCAATGCTTCATGGGAAGTATAAACGACTGTTTCGTTGATATTTGGTGTATTAGCAGAGGTGATACCGCACGCTTCCATAAAGGCTAATGTCTCAGAAATGCGATCACAAAGATGTTGGTAACGTTTGCCCAAAGGACTGGCTGATACAAAGCCTAACGTCCATTTATGGACTTGGTGAAGATCCGCCAAACCACCGCGTGAAAAGGCACGTAAAAGGTTCATCGTTGCCGCTGATTGGTTGTAGGCTTTGAGCATTCTTTTTGGATTTGGGATTCTTGCATCTTCGGTAAATTCAATGTCATTGATGATGTCACCACGGTAACTTGGAAGCTTTACACCATTCATCTCTTCATAATCAGATGATCTAGGCTTGGCAAATTGACCCGCTAATCGCCCTACTTTAACGATGGGACAGCCACCAGCAAAGGTTAAAACAACCGCCATTTGAAGCATGACTTTAAACATATCACGAATATTAACTGCGTTAAATTCGCTAAAACTTTCTGCACAATCTCCACCTTGAAGTAAAAAAGCTTTTCCAGCGACAACATCAGCTAATGAGGCTTTGAGCTGTCTAACCTCACCTGCAAAAACAAGGGGAGGATATTTGCTCAGTTCTTGTTCAATATTTTTCAACAACTCTTGGTTGGTATACGTTGGTTGTTGCTTAATTGGTTTTTCTCTCCATGATGCGCGTGTCCAAGAACTCATAAAAGACCCTTAATTGAATTTTTACTTATTATAATGTGATTGGCTTTAAAGAGAATTGAATGGTTTAGATAACACGCATAAATCTATGAGGGTATAAGGTGGTTTTATCTTATAAAATATGCAAAAATAAAATATTTCTTTAAAGAATGTAGATTCTACTCACCTCCTGTAACTGATTAATAAATAGGCAGTTTTTTCGCCAAAAAATAAAATTTAGTGTTAGAATTCTTGCATCAACTTTGAAAGGAAGATAATGATGTTACGATCTAAACTCGCTAAAATCTCTTTAGCAACAATTACTGTGTTGGGCTTTGGCACAACAACACTTAGTGCGGATACTCTCGGCGAAGTACAAAAACAAGGTTTTGTTAAGTGTGGTGTTGATGGTGGATTACCAGGCTTTTCTGAAGTAGGAAGTGATGGTATCTATAAAGGTATTGATGTTGACGTTTGTCGTGCTGTTGCAGCTGCCGTTTTTGGCGATGCTAAAAAAGTTAAATACATTGCTCTTAATGCTAAAGAGCGTTTGACAGCTCTTCAATCAGGCGAGATCGATATGCTTTCACGTAACACAACATGGACAGAAACCAGAGATACTTCTTTGGGTTTAAACTTTGCTGGTGTTAACTACTATGATGGTCAAGGCTTTATGGTCACTAAAAAATTGGGTGTCAAAAGTGCTAAAGAGCTTGATGGCGCTTCTATCTGCCTTCAAACAGGAACCACAACAGAGCTAAATGTTGCTGACTACTTTAGAAGTCATAAATTAAAATATAAAATCGTATCTTATGACACTAATGATCAAGTTGTTAAAGCGTATGAAAGTGGTAGATGTGACGTTTTAACTTCTGATCAATCACAACTTTACGGCTTGAGAATCAAACTTTTAAAACCTGAAGATTCAATCGTACTTCCTGAAGTTATCTCTAAAGAGCCTTTAGGACCTGTTGTTCGTAAAGGTGATGGTAAATGGTTTGATATCGTGAGATGGTCATTTTATGCGATGGTTACTGCAGAAGAATCTGGCGTAACGAGCAAAAATGTTGATGCAATGCTTAAATCTGACAATCCAGACATTAAACGTCTTTTAGGTGTTGAAGGTCAAATGGGTGAGAATTTAGGTCTTAAAAAAGATTTTGCTTATAACATCGTCAAGCAAGTCGGTAACTACGGTGAGTCATTTGAAAGTACTGTAGGCGAAGGCTCTCCACTGAAAATTAAAAGAGGTTATAACGCTCTTTGGAATCAAGGCGGCTTACAATACGCTCCTCCTTTTAGATAGTAGATTAAAAAACAGTAAAACACTGAGGGCAGATCATTCTGCCCTTAATCTTAACGTATAAAGGACACGTATGCTAGCACTTTTGAGAAATCAAAAGATTCGAGGAATTCTTTTCCAATTATTAACCGTTATTGGCTTGGTTGCTTTTTTGTGGTATATTGGCACCAACACTGTCGCCAATATAGAACAAAGAGGCATTCAAACAGGCTTTGGCTTTTTGAATGGCACAGCTGGATTTGGTATCGATCAATCTCCTATTGCGTACTCAGAAGAGAGTACCCATGGACGTGTTTTTGTTGTAGGACTTTTAAATACACTTATCATAGCTTTTGTTGGTATCCTTTGTGCAACCATTGTAGGACTCATTATAGGCATATTGAGACTATCGCGCAACTGGTTGATTGCAAAACTTGCAAAATCGTATGTCGATTTTTTTAGAAATATACCTCTTCTTCTTCAAATACTCTTTTGGTATAACGTTGTTCTTCGCTCTATGCCAAATCCTAAACAGAGTTTCAACTTTTTTGATACAATTTTTATTAATAACAGAGGTCTCTATTTCCCCCAACCTGAGTACAATACTACCTTTTTTGTCATGCTTGCAAGTCTTTTTCTGGCACTTTGTGCCTCTTTTGCACTTAACGCATGGGCAAATAAACGTAAAGTTCTAACAGGGCAAGATTTTATGGTCTACCCTTTTGCAATAGGAATGTTTATTGTTTTCCCTATCCTTGCATATTTTATTGGTGGAACTCATCTTAATTTTAATTTTCCAGAACTCGTAGGCTTTAACTTCAAAGGTGGCAAAACACTCTCACCTGAGTTTTTGGCACTCACATTTGCATTAACGATCTATACGGCAACATTTATTGCTGAGGCAGTTCGTTCAGGTATTGAGGCCGTAGGACATGGTCAAAAAGAAGCAGCAGCTTCGATGGGTTTTAGTCCATACCAATCTTTAAAATTGGTTATTCTTCCCCAAGCGATCCGTATTGCAATTCCTCCAATTATCAATCAGTATCTTAACCTTATTAAGAACTCCTCTTTGGCAACAGCCGTTGGTTATCCTGAAATTGTGACTGTTTTTGCAGGCACATCTCTGAATCAGGTGGGGCAAGCGATTGAGATCATTTCGATGACCATGCTCGTTTATCTCATCATCAGTTTAATTGTCTCAGCAATACTCAACTGGTTTAACCACAAAATGAAGATTCAGGAGCGTTAATATGGCAATTTATGAAAAAAAACAAGAACGTAAAGCTCCTATCAATACCAAAGGAGCTACCTTTTGGATTCGAGAAAACCTTTTCTCTTCACCAATGAATGTCGCCTTGACGCTTTTAGGTGTGATGATTCTTTTTTGGATCATTCCTCCTTTTATTAAATGGGCGTACGTCAATGCAAACTTTGCTGGGACGACACGTGAAGATTGTGTCAGTGGCGGTGCATGTTGGGTCTTTATACGCATGAAGATCGATATGTTTATGTATGGCTTCTACCCTTCAGAACTTAGATGGAGAGTCAATAGTATTTATATACTTTTTTTCGTCTTGCTTGCATCTTTTAAGTACCTTAAAAACTCAGTAGCAAAAATTGTGTTGGCACATGTCTATTTTATCATCGGTTTTTTCTTGGTCCACGGTGGCTTTTTTGGCATGCAAGTTGTCCCAACCGATAAATGGGGTGGACTAATGCTGACCATTGTGGTTGCCGCGGTAGGTATTGTCGCAGCATTCCCCATTGGTGTTATTTTGGCTCTAGGTCGAGCATCTCATTTGCCGATTATAAAAAGTATCAGTGTGACTTACATTGAGTTTATTCGTGGTGTGCCACTGATCACAATTCTCTTTATGTCATCGATTATTTTGCCACTCTTTTTTCCTGAAGGTATCTCTTTTGACAAACTTCTACGTGCGCTCATTGGTATCGCATTGTTTGAATCAGCTTATATCGCTGAAAATATCCGCGGTGGACTTCAATCTATTCCGAAAGGACAGTATGAAGCTGCTGATGCGATAGGCCTTTCTTATTGGCAAAAAATGTTTTTAGTCATATTGCCTCAAGCCCTCAAAGTAGCTATTCCTAACCTTGTAGGCGTTTCCATTGCTCTTTTCCAAGATACAACGTTGGTACTTATTATTGGACTCTTTGATCTCCTCGCCATGGTACGTTTAAGTGCTGCTGATTCGTATTGGTTGGGTTATGAGACTGAAGGCTATGTGTTTGTTACCTTTATCTTTTGGTTCTTTTGTTACTCAATGTCTAACTTTAGCCAAAAGCTTGAAAAACGATTTAATACCAATTTGAGATAGGATAGAAGATGAAAGATAGAAAAGAAATCATAGAAATTAAAAACTTAAACAAATGGTACGGGGATTTTCACGTTTTAAAAGATATTAACCTTACCATCAATAAAGGTGAAATCATCGTTGTCTGTGGACCTTCAGGGTCAGGTAAATCAACCCTCATTCGTTGTATTAATTACCTTGAACAATTCCAAGAAGGTAGTATTTTGGTTGATGGCATTGAGCTTGTTAACGATGTTAAAAAGATCAAAGCGATTCGTGAAGAAGTGGCTATGGTATTTCAACACTTCAACCTCTTCCCTCATTTAACGATTTTAGACAACCTGACATTAGCACCTCTTTGGGTTAGAAAAATGCCACGTAAAGAAGCAGAAGCCATGGCAATGAAATACCTAGAGCGTGTTGGCATTGCTAACCAAGCCCATAAATTCCCCAATCAACTCTCAGGAGGACAACAACAACGTGTGGCAATAGCACGTAGTTTGTGTAAAAACCCTAAGATAATGCTCTTTGATGAGCCAACTTCTGCCCTTGACCCTGAAATGGTTGCTGAAGTTTTGGATGTTATGATAGAATTAGCACGTGAAGATAAAACAATGGTGTGTGTTACTCATGAAATGGGCTTTGCAAAAAAAGTGGCTGATAGAATCATTTTTATGGATGCCGGTCAAATCGTTGAAGAGAACACACCTGAAGAGTTTTTCCAAAATCCTGAGTCCGATCGTCTTAAACTCTTTTTGGAGCAAATCTTATCACATTGATTTTGTTTTACATGTAAGGATAAGAAATGATGGAGCAATTAATTCCTGTTGTGATGGTTGTTGCGATGGTGGCGTTTATTTTGATAAAACAGATAGGCAAGTTAACCAATAAATTTGATTCTTTTGCGGATGAGAGTGCCTATGATCGTTATGCAAAATTTTCAGCTATTATTCAAGAACATGTGCGTGAAATTAAACAGAGCCTTGATAGTTCCAAATCACCCATTGAACGTCCCTTTAAACTGATAGAGGGAAAAAATGAAGAAGAAGCACTTGAATTGCTCTCTAATTTTATTCGTAAATTGGTCTTTTTTGAAACCATGATGGCCAAGAAAAAGAGCTCAAAAGAGATCGAAGCTGACCTTTTTGATCTTTTAAGTCATTTAGATGATTTTCTCAAAGAGTATTGTGTAGAAGGAGAAGCTCTTTCTGATCAACTCAGAGAAAGACTTTTAAAAGCGTACGAACAACTGAACTAAAGAGTGAGGTTTTATAGCCTCACTCTCTTCTTTTAAACCTCTTCCTTAAAGAGATACCCAGCCTCTTCTAAAAGCGTACGAATCATCTTTTGATGCTCAAGTCCTTTAGTTTCTAGCATAATGGTTATTTGTGCATCACCATACGACAGTGTTGTTGAGAATCGGTCATAATCAATCTGGATAATATTGGCATTGGCATTTTTAAATAGGTCTGTCAGGCGCATCAGTGAGCCCGGTTTATCAATCAGCGTAATCACCAATTTCATTTTGCGGTGTGATTTGATGAGACCTTTTTCAATGATGATTGAAAGCATCTGTACATCAATATTTCCACCACTTAAAACCGCGCCTATTTTCATATCTTTCGTGTAGGCGAATTTTTGATGCATAATGGCGGCGACACTCGCAGCACCTCCGCCTTCAACGACTAATTTTTGGCGTTCAAGCAAGAATAAAATGGCTGCAGCTATCTCTTCGTCATCCACCGTGACTACTTCATCCACACACTCTAAAATATGGGCTAAATTGGATTCACTCACATCCCGTACTGCGATACCATCAGCAATGGTACGTACACTTTTAGAATTAATCGCTTTTTTAGCACAGTAGGACTCAAACATCGCAGGAGCGCCCGAAGCATTGACGCCAATGACTTTGATTTTAGGATCAATTTGCTTGATAGCCGAAGCCATGCCGCTGATGAGTCCTCCTCCGCCTATTGGAATAACAATAATGTCAAGGTCATTCACTTCATCCATCATTTCTAATGCAACAGTGCCTTGACCTGCTATGACTTTGTCATCTTCAAAAGGATGAATAAACGTTAAGCTATGCTCATTGGCATATGTTAGCGCATATGCGTACGCTTCATCGTAATTATCACCACTGAGTATCACTTCTGCACCCAAATCTTTAGTTCCCGTGACTTTTAAAAGAGGAGTCGCTTCAGGCATAACAATGGTTGCTTTAATGCCAAAGCTACGCGCAGAGTAGGCAACACCTTGCGCATGATTGCCTGCACTTGCCGCAATAACACCTTTTTTGCGCTCTTCTTTGGTTAAAGAGGCTATTTTATTGTAAGCACCTCTGAGTTTATAAGCCCCTGTAATTTGGAGATTCTCTTTTTTAAGATAGACTTGCGCTCCTACTTCCTCACTTAAATGAGGCGCTAAAGAACACGGCGTTTGGGTAATAACATTGTTAAGTTGTCGTTTTGCTTTGACTATTTCACTAAGAGCTATCATTTTATTTCATTAACCTTTCATATTCTACTTTGGTACATCGATTTTGTACTGCAATCAAGCCATTTTCATGTGCTTTTGTACACGCTTGATTGTTGACGATGCCCAGTTGTAACCAAAAGACTTTTACATCACCTTTTTTTAAAACTTCTTCGATCAAACCATCCGCAATTTCAGGCTTGCGGAACATGTCTACCATATCCACACTCTCAGGAATATCTAAAAGAGTTCGGTAAACTTTTTCACCTAAAATCATCTCTTCTTTAGGATAGATCGGATAAATTTTAAACCCACGTTCTTGCAAGTAGCGTGCCACTTTATGGCTATCTTTGGTTGGATCTGGAGATAAACCAATAATGGCAATACTCTTACACATCGAAAAAATGTCTTTAATGCCTGCATCACCAGGCATGCTAATATTTGAAATGTCGCATTCCATTATTGCTCCTTTAAAAAAATTTAAGTCGTGAGTATAGCACACACAATCTTTTGGCGCGATTATCCATGGCTTTAATTGTATGAATTTGTTATAATCGATTGGTTTATATTTACAAGGAGAGTTAATGTTTTTGAATCAGATTAAGATTAAAACGAAGGGCTGGTTTTTAGCAATTGGAACCTTATGTGGTTTTATGGCAAATATTATATTAGTTTCATTTTTAATTACAGGGACAGAGCGATTGATTTTAATTGCTGGATCTGTTGGTGGAATGGTGTTTTTCTTCATTTTTACCCGTGTTATGGTTGTCAGTATGACCAATTCTATTGATGCACTCTCCATCATTACACTTGATCTTGCCAAAGGAAGTGGCGATCTTACCAAACGTATTCAAATTAATTCTAAAGATGAGATAGCAGATTTATCTGAAAATATCAATCACTTTATTGAAAAGATTCATAGTACCATTGTTGCTTCAACAAAAACGTCTACAGAGAGTGCAACTATGGCAAATCAATTTTCAGCCATTTCGCACGAAGTGGATAAACGAATGGTGGCAGAACGTGATTTTGTCAAACAGACGAAAGATTTGGGTGATGCTATGAAAATAACCTTGGAACAAAATACACTCAACGCAACGCAAACTAGTGAAAATATCTTTAATGCGTCTCAAACACTCTATACAACAACACAAGAGATTAAAAATTTAGTCGCCAATATTCAGCAAGCTTCTGAAGTTGAATCGCACACGTCAGATCGGCTTCAACAACTCAGTCAGGATGCCAATCAAGTTAAAAGTGTACTCACTGTGATCGCTGACATTGCCGATCAGACCAATCTTCTAGCCCTTAATGCTGCTATTGAAGCGGCACGAGCAGGTGAACATGGTCGTGGATTTGCCGTTGTTGCCGATGAAGTTAGAAATCTGGCAGAACGTACGCAACGAAGTCTGACGGAAATTAATGCAACGATTAATGTGATTGTGCAAAACATTATGGATGCCAGTGGTCAGATGAGTGAGAATTATAAGTTTATTGAGCAAATGGCGATTAATTCTGAAGAGGTTGAGCTTAAGATTAGCGACACGGAAACGATCATCAAAGAGGCGTCTGATGCTTCACAAATTGCTTCGGAAGTTTCTCAACGTCTTTCTCAAAATACAGCAACGATCATTAAAAATATTGGTCAGATTTATGAATCATCTTTACAAAACAGTAGTGATGTTGAAAACCTTAACACTTCATCAGATGAGCTTTTGAATCTTTCTAATACACTTGCTTCTAAACTTGCGCTCTTTAAGATTTAACCTTTTACATGTAAAAGGCTAAAGTCGTTTTAAAATGACGCCAGACTCCAAATGCTCAGTGTTCGGAAATTGATCGAACAGGGCAAAATGGAGAATGGCGTACTGAGACGTTAAAACTTCCAAATCACGCTTAAGTGTTTCTGGATTGCACGAAATGTAAATGATGTTCTCAAACTGAGAGATAAACGCTAGGCTGGCTTCATCCATACCAGAACGGGGTGGATCAACAAAGACATGACTAAAGCTGTAGTCTTCAAGGTTGATACCCGCTAAGCGGTTGTATTCGCGCTCTTTTTTCAGTGCAGATGTCAGCTCTTCTGCACTCATGCGTAAGAAAGCAATGTTATGAACATCGTTGAGTTCACAGTTTATGAGTGCAGATTTGATGGACGTTTTAGAAATCTCGGTTGCTAAAACTTTATGAAATTTTTGAGCCATTGGAATCGTGAAGTTACCATAACCACAATAGAGTTCCAACAAATCCTCACAGTTTTCAAGATGACCTAATACCCAGCCAATCATTTTTTGATTCATCAAACGATTAGGTTGAGAAAAACCACCTTCAATGATGTGATAACAATAGCTTTTTCCTGCGATTGCAAGATGATCTTCCACAAAATCTTGACTCAGCACACGTTTAATACCACGACTGCGCCCAATGATAAAAATTCCAAACATATTTTCCAGCATTTTGGCTTCCTCGTCCCACTCATCTTGTAAAGGTTTATGGTAGATGAGCGTCACCAAAAGATGTTTAGAGGAAGCAAGAAACTCTATAGCGAAAAGTCTTTCACGAAGCATCGCAGAGTTTTCAATTTTTTTCAAGAGTTCAGGCATCAAAGTATAAATTTTTGTTTCCACTTTCGGACACGCATCAATGCAAACAGTGCTTTTTTTATCCATAGTTCCCATGGCATAGCGAAGAGTATTACCCTCTTTCCAGATACGAAATTCAGAGCGCCCACGGTAGTGTTCAGAAGGAGAATCAAAGAAGTCAAATGCTTTTACATGTAAAGGTTCAAATAACATACGCATATGTGCTTGTTTATGCGCACACTGCGCGTTATAGTCCAATGTATAAAGTGTACAACTACCACATTCCCCAAAATAAGAACACTCCATAAAACTCCTTTATTTGTATTATTTTATATATAATTATATGTATTTTAAACTTTGTAAATCTGCATAGCGATACTTAAATAACCAATGTTGAAAGCAGACCAATCAATGCACCAAAAAAACCACCCCAAACTACTAGCCAACCTAAATGTTCTTTAATGAAATTTTGTACGATCTCTTTTACCATCTGTGGTGTCAGCTCATTTAGCCTAGCATCAATCATCTGCTCTATGGTAATAAGCATATCATCAGTAAGTGATGAATTTTGTATAGTTTGTGCTATTTTTTGTTGAAATACATTACTTTCGCTAATTTCAATGATAGAATCTTTGAGTTTCTCACTAAAAGGCGCTCGAAGTCCTTCTAATGCGCCAGCACCTCCAAACATCCCAAGCATTCCGCCAAATGAGGACTCCATCACCGTTTTAGTCAGTGCATCAAAGGCAGGAGAAAAGTCCACTTCTGCAATCACTGGGCTTAAATCAAGCGTTTTTTCTTCTTTTGCAAAAAAAGCATCCAACTGTTCTTTAGTAAAAAACTGATCCATCATCAAATTTTTGATCGAAGCTTTAAAGGCTTCAAATTGCAACTGTATAACGCCACTTCCATATAAAAAAGGTACTTTTTCAAATAACATATGAATCGCTATTTGATTGGTTACTGCGCCTGAAAAGGCAAAAAGTCCTGTTAAGAGTGACCAATGCGCATAAGGCGCTGGTATCAAAAATGAAACTCCAATCAAACTGACACTTATAATATCCGTCCACCAACTTTTATCAATTTTCATTATTCCTCCTTAAAAAAATTGCCATTATACTGTGGCATGTTTTAACTGGCGTTTATTAAGTTTTGAAGTACCCTCTTTATGCACTTCCTCTTGAACGTAATTTTCGCGTAAAAAAGAAGGCATTTTACGCCCACGAATCGTCATAATATCTTCTATAAGCATCGCTTTAATACACTCTTGCTCATATTTCATAACTTCACAAAGATAGCGAAAGATGAGTTCAGCTAAGCGATCCAATGAAATCTGCCATGTAGACTTTGTTTGCGTATAAAGCCATTCACTAAAAGCATAAAAGCCATCATACACTTTGCCATCATGCCATAAGTGTATTGCACTCTTCTTAAAATTACCACTGTTATACACCATATCCCAAAAGCGAGCAAAACGCTTCATCTTTTGCATCTCTTTAAAAGGGATAAGGTTGTTTTGCAAGATATCATAGGGTGGCTTATCGCAATACTTCATACCGTGGATCTCATCGTGACGCGAAATAGTTGTACCTGAGAGTTTTTTGAGGATGCCGATTTGAATCTCACACTGTGTCAGCGAATAAAGCTTGTCTAAATTGCGACCAAAACCTTCTAAACTTTCTCCTGGTAAACCGATAATGAGGTCCACATGCAAATGCGCATGCGTTTGCTGTTGTAGAAAGGCAAGGTTGTCTTCGATTTTAGCAATGTTGAGGCGTCTATGAATATTTTTAGAGATTTCAGGATCAAGCGTTTGAATACCCACTTCGAGTTGCAACGCTGCAGGAGGAAACTGTGCTATTTTTTCTCGAAGAGAGCTTGGAAAATGGTCAGGTATTACTTCAAAATGGACAAAATACGCTTCTGTTTTAGCAAGAAAAAAGTCCAAAAGCTTTGTTGCATTTTCAATGCTAAGATTAAATGTACGGTCAATAAATTTAAAATTTCGCACGCCCCGTTGCCAGAGCTTTTCAAGTTCGCCAATGAAACGTTCTATTTCGATATCTCGCACTTTTTTATCAGCAGATGAAAGACAAAATTCACAGGTAAACGGGCATCCACGACTTGCCTCAACGTAGCAGTAACGGTTTTTGATGTCGTGATCTGTGTAGTAGTCATATGGCAGTTTTATGGCATTCAAATGAACCATCGGCGCTTTGATGACGTGCTCATTTGGTTTATGACCCTCAAGAAGCGTTTGACACAGCTCATAAAAAGCGATGTCACCCTCTCCTTGAATAATGTAATCTGCCCCACTAAAATCAACACGATGGGGGAAATGGCTCGCTTCAGGACCTCCTAAAACGATGAAAATATGAGGTGCTACTTTTTTGAGGATACTTATAAGCTCTTGTACTTCCAAAGCGTTCCAAATATACGCACCAATGCCTACAATTTTTGGGTTATAACTAAGGATTTCTTCTGCGGCATCGGCGACTTGTGAGTTGATGACAAACTCTAAAATTTTCGCTTTTTCTTGAAGCTCTTCAAGGTTAGCAAAAAGATAGCGTTGAGCAATAGATGTATGTGTATAGCGCGCATTAAAGGTCGTTAAAAGAATTTCTTTCATGAAGTGCCATTGTTGATTTTTTATAAAAACGGTTGTATATCCGTTTTGTATAGATCTATTATTATAATAAAACTTTTTGGTTATCTTGGTTAAAATCAAAATTCTTAAATGTGTCGGGGTGTAGCGCAGCCTGGCTAGCGCGCTACCTTGGGGTGGTAGAGGTCGCAGGTTCGAGTCCTGTCACTCCGACCATTTGATTGTGTGCTTCTTTTGTTAATACACTTAAAATTCATTCCTACAGCTGGTTTTTATGCAACCTGAAACGCTTCAAACTTTTCACAAAAAACCTATCGTGATCATTGCCCTGCTTACAGCTGTTTGTTTGGTGGGTGATTCAATGCTCTACGTTGTTTTACCTACTCACTTTGAAGAAGCTGGGCTTACCTCTTTATGGCAAGTGGGTATTTTACTCTCCATCAACCGTTTAATCAGACTTCCTCTCAATCCTCTCATCGGATGGCTTTACACCAAAATCAGTGCGCGTACGGGCGTGTTAATCGCTGTGCTATTGGCATTTTTAACAACCCTCTCTTATGGTTTAATGCATGGCTTCATTGCCCTTTTGATTGCACGCTGCTTTTGGGGAATTGCGTGGGGATTTTTGCGACTGGGAGCTTATTTTACGATTTTGGAATATGCTACAGATACGACTAGAGGCAAAAGTATGGGGCTTTACAATGGATTGTATCGCCTTGGAAGTTTAGTGGGAATGCTCGTTGGAGGATTTTTAGCAGATATTTATGGTTTATTGCCCACATCAATTATTTTTAGTCTTGTAACACTCTGTTGTTTGCCTATTGTTTTTATCGTTATTAAGCCAACCCATCAAGGGATGGTTTCTGAGCATGTCGAAAGTGAGCGACACTTCTCTTTGTGGAAGCATCGTAATGTCCTATCCGTTTTAGGTGTTGGGATGTTTTTTGCTTTGATTTATCAAGGAATTGTAACATCCACACTTTCATACTTGATTGAAATTCACAACGGCTCTGTTGTCTTAATTTTTGGATGTCTCATTGGAGCTTCTTCACTTGCGGGCATACTGCAAGCGATTCGTTGGGGATTTGAACCATTTCTAGCTCCCTTATTTGGTAGTTTGACGGATGGAAATGTGGGTCGATACCCTCTTCTTCTTATCTCAACAGTATTAGCAAGTATTTCATTTGCGTTGGTCTCTTTTGATCTGCCTTTTTGGATATGGATTGGAATACTTCTTTTACTCCAAGCTACGGCAACTTCACTTACAACTATTGCTGATGCTTTAGCTGCTGATACGGCATCAAACAATGGAGCAAGAATTAAAATAATGACAACCTACTCGTTACTCATTGACTTTGGTGCGGCGCTTGGGCCGATGCTCGCATATGGGATGAACCAATTTTTACACCCTTATGCCTCTTTTTGGTTCGCATCACTTATTTTGCTAGGAACGACATGGGTATGTGCAAATAGTTGGTATAAGCAGAAGCGATCACTTTAAATAGTTACCAAAGCCACGAAAGTGGAATTTTGTCTCTAAATGTATGGAAATAATAAGAGGGTGTGAGTCCTGTAAATTTTTTGAACTCTTTAATAAAATGTGTCTGATCAAAATAGCCACACTCGTACGCTATGGAGACAAATTTAAGATGACTTTCACCTCGTAAAACAGCGCTATTCATCATCCTTAATGTTTTGATAAATCGTGCATTATTATGAATGTGCTTAAAGGATTCTCCAAAGACTTCAAGATATTGTTTCTGGATCCACCTTTCACTGTAACCGCACTCTTGCGATAATAATTTTAAAGAAGGATAATCATGTCCACCCATAAGATAATTTGAAATATTTTTTTGAAAACAATGTTTTTTTGATAATTGCTTCATAAAATAACGCTCAAAAACTTCAATCATCCCATCTCCTGTGGGCATAGACTCTAACTCTTCAAAAAGCAATTCTCCTTCGTATTTTCCCCATATATCGTTGATACTCAGATCTTCATTTCGAATTTCAAAAGGTGAAATACCAAATACTTCGTAGAGGACATGCGGATAGAGCGTTACTTTAAAGCTTTTGACTAATCGTTTAGACGATAAACTCTCTTTTTGAAAAAAGTCCATCCATGTGCCAATGCCGCTTTTTACATAGGTTCCTTTGTCAATATCAAGCTGTATACTTCCTTCTTCAATAACTTCATTCAAACTTCCATAAAAATCAAAGACAAACTGCGTCATAAAGGAGGGGAAAAAGCGTGTAATATACTGCTCACGGGTATCTTCTACTGCACTGATGATAGAGACATATGAATGAATATAAGGTAACAGAGATGGAGTTTTTGGAAATGCTTTTGTGTAATCGCCATGAGGCGGCATTCCCGTATCTACAAACATTTTCTTCCTTCAAAAAGCTTAAAACAATCATCGAATTATATACTAAATAGCCAAACTCTTTGTTCGCTTTTTTACTATAAAAAAATATCACGCTTATATACACTTTCAGCATTTAAACGACAATGGAGATTCGATGATGAAGAATAAGCTAATTTTAGTGTCCTGTGTTTTGCTGACTCACCTATGTGCAACCAGTGATGACTTGGCACTCCAAGTAGGTGTGGGCGCAACAACGAGTACAAGCCCTTACAAAGGCGTTTCAAGTGTTACAATGCCCTTACCCGATATTGAGCTTACGTACAAAAGTGCTTTTATTGAAGGTATCAATATGGGATACAATTTTTACGATACCAAAACCTTACAAGTTGGAGTTATCCTACTTCCTGTACTTGCAGGCTATAAAGGCAAAGATAGTAATGAGTTAAAAGGTATGGACAATCGAAATATGTCCTTAGAAGGCGGACTCAGAATGAAATACAATTTTGAGAATAGTTTTTTAAGCGGTACTGTTTCGCGTGATGTCAGCGGTACCACAGATGGCTATACCTTTAATGCAGCGTATAACTACACACTTTTTGAGACAAGAAATTCAGGTCTGTCACTCTATGCGGGTGCAGAATACCTCAGTGATAAGAAAAGCGATTATTACTATGGAGTCAAAGCCAAAGAAGCGACACTCTTGCGCCCAAGCTATCACGCAGATGGTGCCCTTAATCCCTTTATTGGCTTAACGCAAATCTTTGCCTTTAGTGAGACATGGTCGATCATTGCCAATGTCGAATACAAGAGATTTGACAGCACAATTTATAAAAGCCCTATTGTGGATGACCATTATCAAATTACTGGGTATTTATCCATCATGTATAGCTTCTAAAGATGTCGCTATTTGCTTCTATCCGTTTCAAAAGTCCTCTGGACTTTTGAAATACTCTTCATTTTCACTTTACATGTAATCTCTTTTTTATAGCACTCCTGATTCTATTTTGTGCTACCATAGATATAACTTTTCTTATGGGAGGTTATTATGCGTTATATTCGTTTCTTCAATGAACTCCATATCAGCGATATTCCCCTTGTAGGCGGGAAAAACGCAAGTCTCGGTGAAATGTACCAAAAGCTATCTACCAAAGGCATCAAAGTTCCCAATGGTTTTGCGACAACCAGCGAGGCTTACCATCTGTTACTTAAAGAAAACGGTATCAAAGAAAAAATCGAAAAGCTTTTAGAAAACCTAGATATCTCAGATACGCTTTCACTTCAAAAGCGTGGTCTTGCCATCAGAGAGCTTATCTTGGCTTCAACACTGCCTACTGAGCTTATCCAAGAGATTGAAAGTGCTTATCATATGCTCTCTCAAGAATATGGTTCAGAACATATTGATGTTGCTGTGCGTTCATCTGGAACAGCCGAAGATCTACCTGATGCTAGTTTTGCAGGGCAACAAGAGACCTTTCTCAATATCAATACATCTGAAAAACTTTTACAAAGTGTGAAACAGTGCTACGCTTCGTTATTTACAGATCGTGCCATTAGTTATCGAACAAGTCGAGGGTTTGACCATTTTAAAGTTGCCCTTTCTGTTGGCATACAAAAGATGGTACGAAGTGATCTTGCTAGCAGTGGTATTATGTTTACCATTGATACAGAGAGCGGTTCAGAAAATCTTATTTTAATTAATGCTATCTGGGGATTGGGTGAAAATGTCGTTAGTGGTAAAGTCAATGCTGATGAGTTTTTTGTTTTTAAACCAACCCTTAAAAAAGGGATCAATACCATTTTAAAACGCTCTTTAGGCAGTAAAAAAGAGAAAATGCTTTACAGCGATGAAGCTCATACTATCAATGTTCCCACAACAGAGGAAGAGCAAAATCATTTTTCCATTACGGATACGGAAGTGTTGATTCTAGCGCATCAAGCACTGATTATTGAAGAGTATTATAAACGTCCAATGGACATTGAGTGGGCGAAAGATGGTTTAGATGGCAAACTCTATATCGTTCAAGCACGTCCTGAAACAGTTCAGAGCCGGCTTCAAAACAGTATTACCATCGAAAAATATACGCTGAATCGCACCAAAGATATAAAACTTATCACTTCTGGTCGTGCGATAGGTGAAAAAATTGGCAGCGGTGAGGTCAAAATTATCCATAAAACTTCTGAGTTTGCTTTATTTAAAGAAGGTGATATTTTGGTTGCCGACACAACCAATCCTGATTGGGAACCTATTATGAAAAAAGCTTCAGCCGTTGTCACCAACAGAGGTAGCAGAACGTGTCATGCTGCTATCGTTGCGCGTGAGATCGGCGTGCCAGCGGTGGTCGGGTGTGGCAATGCAACCGAAGTGTTAAGCAATACTCAAAAAGTAACCGTTAGTTGTGCACAGGGCGATGAAGGACATATATACGAGGGTGAAATTGCCTTTACATGTAAAACGATAGACCTCAGTTCTTTAAAGCAGACGAAGACCAAACTAATGATGAATGTGGGTAACCCTGCTGAAGCGTTGAATCTTGCCAAAATGCCAAATGATGGTGTAGGCCTTGCTCGAATGGAGTTTATTATGACCCATTCCATTAATGCTCATCCGATGGCACTGGTGAATATGCACAAAAGAAATCCTGTGCAAGATGAGGATGCCATTAGAGCTTTTATGAGCCCCTACATCGATGCTAAAGAGTTTTTTCTCCAAAAAATCAGTGAAGGTGTTGGGATGATTGCCGCGGCGTTTTATCCCAAACCCGTCATCATTCGCACCAGTGATTTTAAAAGCAACGAATATCGCAATATGCTAGGAGGTCTGGCGTTCGAAGCAGTCGAAGAAAATCCAATGATAGGCTTTCGTGGAGCAAGTAGATACTATGATGAAAGTTACAAGGAGGCTTATGCGTGGGAGTGTGAAGCACTCAAGCGTGTACGAGATGATATGGGTCTTACCAATGTTGTCATCATGCTTCCTTTTGTGCGTACACCTGAAGAAGGACAGAAAGTTATCGGCATCATGAATACCCAAGGTTTAATACAAGGTGTGAATGGACTTAAAATTTACGCGATGTGCGAGATACCTGCCAATGTTATCATAGCCGATGACTTTTTAAATATCTTTGATGGCTATTCGATTGGATCAAATGATCTTACCCAACTTATCTTAGGAGTGGATAGGGAGAGTGGAATGATTGCTCATATCTTTAACGAACGTAATCCAGCTGTGACCAAAATGCTAAAAATGGCGATTGATGCGTGTAAAGCAAGAGGAAAATACATTGGTATTTGCGGGCAAGCACCTTCTGATTATCCTGAAATTACGGAGTTTTTAGTTAAAAATGGGATAGATTCGATCTCATTAAACCCTGATTCACTGTATAAAATGCACCAAGTGGTTGAGAATTTGGAAGAAAAATTGCGTTAATGTTGCATGGCAGATAAGGACTCTTCGTGACTGAAGAGTCTTTTCTCAATTTCATCAGTTGTGGCCTCGCGCAGACCAATGACCGTTCCATCAAATATGATTGTTACACCAGCAAGAGGATGATTTGCATCCAAGATAACGCGATCTTCTAAAATTTCAATGACTGTATACGAAAGCATCATCTCATCATCGGCATCTTCACTAAAAACCATTTCAACATTTTGCCCTACTGCAAGATCATCTTCAAACATATTTCGTTCTTCAACAAATACAAGTTCTTGTTTATACTCACCAAATGCTTCTTTAGGAGACAATTGCATATGAATACTCTCTCCTACACTTTTGCCTTCCAAGGCTTTTTCAATTTTTTCAAATATATCACCGTATCCGCCATGAAGATACACAAGTGATTGTGCGCCACTGTCCAAAAGGTTATTCTCAGTGTCAAAAACAGTGTAGTCGAGTGTTACGATACAATTTTTTTGTATAGTCAAAAGAGTCCTTACATGTAAAAAGTAAAAACCACTCTTTTTGAGTGGCTTTTGAGGTATTAATTGACGAGTTCGTAATTTTCTATGAGATTAAAATTGAGATACTTGTAGACTTTATCGGTCTTACCCGCCAATTTTTTAGGCACTAAACTCATATACTCTTCAACACTTGGAAGCCTGCCTAGAAGTGCACATAGAGCTGCTAATTCTGCGCTACCCAAATAAACTTTAGAGTTTGGTCCCATACGGTTATCGAAGTTTCTGGTGGATGTTGAAAAGACAACAGCACCTTCTTTAACATTGGCTTGGTTACCCATACAGAGAGAACAACCTGGAATTTCAATACGAGCACCAGAAGTACCAAAAATAGAATAATAACCCTCTGCTGTCAGTTGATCTTTATCCATTTTGGTAGGTGGTGCGACCCAAAGGGTAGTAGGAACTTTTCCTTCGCCTTGAAGAACCTCACCAAGGGCTCTATAGTGACCAATGTTTGTCATACAACTTCCAACAAAGACTTCATCGATTTTTTTAGGGCGATTATCATCTGCAAGAATTTCACTGAGGGTTGCAACATCATCGGGATCATTTGGACAAGCGAGAATTGGCTCTTTGATTTCGTTAAGATTGATTTCAATGACTTCAGCGTACTGCGCATTGGCATCCGCTTTAAGAAGTTTAGGATCTTTGATCCATGCTTTCATTTTATCGGCACGTCTTTGCAAAGTTTTAGCATCTTGATAGCCTGCTTTAATCATTGCTTCAAGCAACGTAATGTTCGATTTAAGGTATTCAACGATTGGCTCAACATCTAATGCTACAGCACATGCTGCTGCACTTCTCTCAGCACTTGCATCACTAAGCTCAAACGCTTGTTCAACCTTAAGTTTTGGAAGCCCTTCGATCTCTAAAATACGTCCTGCAAAGATATTTTTTTTGTTTTTCTTTGGAACAGTGAGCAACCCTTTTTTAATTGCATAGTAAGGAATAGCATTGACAAGGTCACGAAGGGTAATACCTGGTTGCATTTCACCTTTAAAACGCACCAAGACTGATTCAGGCATATTAAGAGGCATACTCCCTGTAACGGCAGCAAAGGCAACGAGACCAGAACCCGCTGGGAACGAAATACCAATTGGGAAACGAGTATGGCTATCTCCACCCGTTCCTACTGTGTCGGGAAGGACCATACGGTTAAGCCAGGAATGGATAACGCCATCTCCTGCTTTAAGGCTAACACCTGATCGAGAAGTGATAAATGCGGGTAACGTATGGTGAAGTTTAACATCGCTCGGTTTTGGATAAGCGGCAGTATGACAGAAACTTTGCATGACAAGGTCAGCACTAAAGCCAAGAGCAGCAAGCTCTTTGATCTCATCTCTGGTCATTGGTCCTGTGGTATCTTGACTTCCGACGGTAAGTGTATGTGGTTCAACATACATACCGGCACGAACACCTTCAACTCCGCAGGCACGTCCGACCATTTTTTGCGCAAGTGTATACCCTACCCCTTTTTGTTCGCTTGGTTGTTCTGGTTTTGCAAAAATATTTTCTGCACCCATTCCAAGACTTATTCTAGCTTTTGTAGTCAATCCTCGACCAATGATAAGAGGAATTCTACCGCCAGCACGATACTCGTCTGCTAGGGTATTTGGTGAAAGTTTAAATGTTGCAACCACTTTACCATTTTTCTCAATTTTCCCAGCTAAAGGATAGACATCAATCAAATCACCTGTTTCTAAGCCTTCAACATTGACTTCGATCGGTAATGCACCACTGTCTTCTGCCGTGTTAAAAAAGATTGGTGCGATGGTTGAACCTAAGATTAAACCACCTGTTTTTTTATTTGGAACGTTGGGGATTTCACGTCCCATCCACCATTGGATAGAATTAATACCTGATTTTCGACTACTTCCTGTTCCTACAACATCACCGACATAGGCAACTTCATACCCTTTTGCAATCAACTCTTTAATTTTTTCATTGGAACCGGGAAGTCTTTTAACCAGCATTGCATTAGCATGGAGAGGAATATCACTTCTCGTAAACGCTTCACTTGCAGGGCTAAGATCATCGGTATTGGTCTCACCTGATACTTTTAAAACGGCTACGGTAATTTTTTCTGAGATAGTTGGTTTTGTTGTAAACCATTCTGCATTTGCCCAAGAAGTCATCACTTCTTTAGCATAGACATTTATTTTTGCTAAAGTTTCAATATCATTAAATGAGCTATAAACAAGCACAGTATGTTTTAGAGCATTGCAAGCTGCACGCGCAACGGCATCGTCTTTTGAACTAAGAGCATCGACAAGAGGTTGAACGTTATATCCACCAAACATAGTTCCCAAAAGTTCAATGGCATAAACAGGTGAAATTGCTTTACATGTAACTTTTTTTTGAGCCACATCATTCAAGAAAGCTGCTTTTACGTAAGCGGCTTCATCTACTCCTGGTGGAACTCTATTTGCGAGAAGATCACTTAAGAAGGCTTGATCACCTTCCTCTTTTTTTAAAAGCTCGACTACCTCTGCTGTTTTTTTGGCATCAAGAGGCAAAGGAGGAACACCTAACTTTGCTCTTTCATTCACTTCTGCTTCATACGCTTGGAAAAAACTCATTGTGACTGACTCCTTGTATGTGATTGATTCGTTAAACAATGATTTCGCGCTGACCTTTAGCATTTTGAGATGAAAGGATCCCCATGGCTTCCAGTTGCTCTACAATCGTTGCAGCTCTATTATAGCCAATATTTAATCTTCTTTGAATATAAGAAATTGAGCTCTTTCTTTCATTAAGGACAATGGCTTTTGCGTCATCAAAAAGCTCATCCAATTCACCACTTTCTTTGCTTCCTGATGAAGAAGAAAAGCCCTCTTCGCTCTCTTTAAGAAAACTCTCGTCATATACGACAGGGCGCTGTTTCTTGAGGTATTCAACCACTCGGTCAATCTCATCTTCACTGGTGTATGGGGCATGCAAACGGATGAGTCCAGAAGTGCCTGGAGGAGTAAAAAGCATATCGCCATTTCCAAGCAATGAATCAGCTCCCATGGCATCCAAAATGACTTTTGAGTCGATTTTTTGCCCTACTTTAAAACTAATTCTAGAAGGTAAGTTTGCTTTAATAAGACCCGTTACTACATCAACAGATGGTCTTTGTGTCGCAACAATAATGTGAATACCACTTGCGCGTGCCATTTGTGCCAAACGTGCTATATAAAATTCAACATCTTTGCCACTGGTCATCATAAGGTCAGCTAATTCATCAATAATAATGACAATATAAGGAAGTGGTTCGACGCCAATACTCTTGGCTTTTTCATTGTAATTTTCAATATTTTTAGTTTTAGAACGACTCATAATTTGATAACGTCGCTCCATCTCACTGACCATATTGGCAAGAGCAATAATGGCTTGTTTAGGCTTTGTGATAACAGGTGTTAAAAGATGAGGAATATCATTATAAATCGAAAATTCCAACATTTTTGGATCAATCATCAAAAAACGTAACGTATCGGGTGAATTGCGGTATAAAAGAGAAAGTAACATTGCATTAATACCCACACTTTTACCACTACCCGTTGTTCCTGCAATCAGTAAGTGTGGTAACTTTTTCAAATCGGTGACAAAAGCATTGCCAACAATATCTTTACCTAGCGCGATGGTGAGCGGTGATGAAGACTTCTTAAAGATGTCACTTTCTAAAATTTCTTTGAGATAAATGGTTTCGATCTTTTGATTGGGTACTTCAATTCCCACAACATCTTTGCCTGGAATTGGAGCTTGAATACGAATGGTTTTTGCTTTTAATGCCATTGCGAGGTCATCTTGAAGGGTTAAAATACGCGAAACTTTGACATGAGGTGCTGGTTTGAATTCAAACGTCGTAACCACAGGACCTGAATACGTACGAACCACGTCGCCTTCAATTTTAAAGCGTCTGAGTTTTTCCAATAAGTCTTGAATCTTTTGATCGATCTCACTCTCGTTTACATGTACCGCTTTTGCAGGAGGATTGGCTAAAAAAGAGAGCGGTGGTAGTTTAAAATCTTTGGGTTTGTCACATTCACCTTGATCAATTTCTGAAAGTAACTTGGTATTTTCCGCAACTTCACTGAGAATCTCGACTTTTTTAGCACTTTTAAGGCGAACAAGTGGCTTGTGAGGCTCTTCATTTTCAGGATAAAGAGGCGCGATAATAGCTGGATTTTCATCTGGAATATCATCATTTAAAATGATTTTATGCTCACTAAGAGATGTCTGTTTTTTACTATTTTTTGTCTTTTTTTCTTCTGCAACAGACCTTTCTTCCTCTTCACCCTTATACTCTTTAATTTTTGTTTTGGTAAATGCTGGTTTCATAAAGGTTAGAAAATCACTAATGCTTGACTCAACAAGCAGTGTCATTGAAAGTAAAAAAATAGCAACAATAAAAAGCCAGACTCCCATAATACCAATAGAAGCCATTAACATATCAACGATTGATCGACCAAACGTACCATGTAATTCGTTTTTGATAATAATAGATTGAGCCATTAAAAAAGCAAATAGAAGAATCATTGAAGCAAGGAAGACTCCAATACGACGTTCTGTAAGTTTACTCTCTTTGTAAAGTGTAAAAGAAGGTAAAATCAACAAAAATGGATAGACAAAAGCAAGATAACCAAACGTATTTTGATTTAATTTTCCAAGATATGCGCCAAATTTTCCAACTACAGAAGCATCAGGTAAAATAGTTGCTACGCCTAAGAAAAGGACAATAGCAATAAAAATAATAAAAAAAGTCTCTTTTAAGATAATAGATCCTTTACATGTAATAATAGTATTGATATTATAACAAATTATTACATGTAATCTAACAGTGACATTGAATTTATCTTCGACATAGTCGATAACATTGCTTGATAAGCAGTATTGATTGACTGAAATTCTAAGTATGCTTCTGCTGTATCAACCCCAATAACACTGTTTTGGACAGCTTTTACATTAACGCTAAGCATTTCAGAGCGTGTATTTGCATCCGTTAATGCATTTGTTAACGCACCAATTTTTGTTTGCGCTTTTGTTACATGATCTGCAATATGATCAAGCTGTGTTAATGCATTTTGAATACCTATATTGCGTGGATCATCCGATGTTGAGTCCATACGAAATGTACCAGTACGCACTGCTGCTATCATCTCATCAAGTTGCTTAAACATATCAATCGATGGATTAGAGATTGTTACCGAATTATTTGCCATAAAGGTAAGAGCAGAACTCCCGACACCCGTAAAGTCAGTAGCACTTGCATCATACATTGTAAAATCAATCTTCGATGCAGACGATGTTTTGTCTTTGATAACAATTTTACCTTGAGAATCGAGATTTACATCAACACTATTTTTTGCAGTGCTTAGAGCAAAATTATATTCAGCAAGATTTGCATTGCCGATAGCATTGTTATAATCACTTGTTGCTTTGGTGACTTCAGCAGGAGAAGAGGCAGGATTATCTCTGATAATACCAGCATCAATAGCTTTTTGAATGTAACCAGCAGTTTCGGTAGAAATACCCGTTTTTGCAATAGTTGTTTGTGCTGCAAGGTTTGCAGCATCACCTGCAACACCAAAAGCTATGGCATTATTAATGGCTGTTTGTGCAGCCGTTGAAACGCCTTGTTTAGGTAGATTACCAGAAGTTGCCATACTAATGAGGTCATTAAGCTGTTGATAGGTCATATTATCAGCAGTTGTATTTAAATTTAAAGGATCACCGCTACCATTATAGATAGAAAAGGTTTCATTGGGTGATAGAGGATTATATGCAGGATTGGTAGGATCTGATGTTGCAACACCATTGCCATCAAGATCAACTGAAAAGGTTGTATTAGAAATATCTAAATTAAGCGTTCCTGTTCTTTGTACGCCATTTTTATCCGTAAAATTGAGAACGATTTGTTTACCATTCAAACTATTAACACCTGCAACATCAACAAGTTTTGTACTTGACGTTGCAAAATCACTTGTGCTTTTTATCACTTGAGAAATATTGCTTGAAAGTGTACTGCCGTCTTTCTCAAAACCTCTTCGCGCATAATTCATTGCGTCAGGAATTGAATCACCATGGGCTAAGACATTGGAGGCATTTTTCGGTTGTATAACGGTATTAAATGTATTAGTAGGATCATTTACCAACATACGTCCGTTGGAAACAGTAACAGAACCCGCCGCTAACCCGTATTCTGTTTCAACTGCTGTCATCAAATCTTGTACGGTTTTTCCACTGGTTGAAAACGATGTCGCACCAAAATCTAAATGGTCAACATCAGAAGGAAAAACACTGCTCAGAAGTGTTGTCGATGTCATACTGGAATCAGTTTTATTTTGCATAGGAAAATCTATGGCAAATGTATTTGTAGTCACTGAAACAGAACGCATTGTCAAATCAGGACTTGATGCAGTTGTTTCGTAGTTACTTTTGTTGAATGCAATGATGTCCACATTTGGTTGCGTCAATAAATTATCTACATTCATAATTTGTTTTGCATTGCCTGTCTCACCAGGGAGAGCATTTCGATCAATGGCTCCAAAGATATTCATATCTAAAAGCTGACTTCCCGATTTGAGATCTTTCACTTCAATTTGTCCTCGAGCATTCATGCTCACATCAACTACTTTATTAGATGCTGTATTACCGTAAGAATTGCCAATACTTTGGAGTAAATCAGAAACTTTTGAACTTGTATCGAGAGAGAGTACATTTGAAAAAGTCGTTCCATCGCTTTTTCTACCAGAAAGATAGAATACCGCTTTACCATCGTCTGTTGCACTATTGTTAGTATCACCAACAAGATCTCTAATGGTGTCTGACTCTTGTAAATATACTTGAGAAGAGGCAGTATTTTGACTGTTTGTAGTCATAATATCAGGATGTAATTTTGATTGATTATACATTGATACATTGGTGGAAACGACTCTATTGTAGTCTGAATCTTTTCCTAAAAAGAGAGATTGTCCTGTAATATTATAGGGAAGTTGAACACCTGAACCTATCACTGCGGTTAAATTTTCTGAATTTCCTCGATACGTACCATCATTTGCAATTGGTTTTTGAGATAATGCTGAACCTGAAAATAAAAATTGTCCATTAACAGAAGTATTTGCTAAACTCACTAAATTATCTTTAATGCCTTGTAAGTCATTGGCAAGTGCTTGTAAGCTTGTTGTTGAGTTGGAAGTGCTTGATGCTTGAACCAGTTTTGATTTGAATTGATCTAAGGATGAAGTAAAGCTACTTAACGCAGAATCTGTATTGTCTGCAAATGTCTTAGCCTTGGAGCTGCTTTGTTTAGATTGGTCCAGTGTATCGATTTCATTATTAAGACGCATTGCATCTACATAGACACTTGTGTTCTCATAGCTATTTTGTATCTTTAGTTTACTATCAATTTGTTGATTAATATTGTACAATTTCTCTGTAGCGCTACGATAGTTACGAATTGACGTGTTAAATAAAAGTGAATTTGTGATTCTCATGATTTACTCCAAAGATTTTCTTTAATCACCTAAGCAATTTTAATTCCTTGTATAAAATATCGACTTTTTGGGCATATTCTTTAACTTTTTAAAAAAAATTATTGTCTTTTTTTAAAAAAAATTGTACAATCCTCACACAAACACTTTATATTAAGGAATGAGCAATGAAAAAAGCGGAATTTATCCAAGCGGTCTCTGAGAAAGCGGGTCTTTCTAAAAAAGATAGTCAAAAAGCTATTGATGCAGCTTTAGAAGCCATCAGCGAAGCACTAGTTGCTGGCAAAGACGTAAGCTTTATCGGTTTTGGTACATTTAGTACTGCAACAAGAGCAGCTAGAAAAGCTAGAGTTCCTGGTACAAACAGAGTCGTTGATGTTGCTAAAACAACAGCTGTCAAATTTAAAGTTGGTAAAAAACTTAAAGACGTTGTAGCAAAAGCTTAATTCTTCACCTCAAAAAGCTTAGACATTCAGTTTTACTGATGTTTAAGCTTTTTTTTGTATAATTCCAACTCTTATTTACAGTGCCTGAGTGGTGAAATTGGTAGACGCGCTAGACTCAAAATCTAGTATGGAGACATATGCCGGTTCGAGTCCGGCCTCAGGTACCATCCTTTCTTTTAAGTACAATCAAAAAACATCATTTAAGCTCTCAAAGTACTTATAAATAGGCACTTTACTTCTTTATATACCCTCATTCAATATCATCTAAACTCACTAACATTCAAAAAAAATGACAGTATTTTTGACAGTACATGCTACAATTACATTAAAACATAATGAAAGGTACTGTCATAAGCCATGGCAAAGTCGATTTTACCGTTATCTGAGATGCAGATAAAAAATGCAAAACGAAAAGAAAAAGACTATAAACTTTACGATGGCGATGGTTTATATTTAATTGTCTGGAGTAAAGAAGAACGAAAAAAGCGATGGGGTTTTGATTATAGGTTCCAAAGCACACGAAAAACAATCTCATTTGGCACATATCCAGAAACAACACTTGCACAGGCAAGAAAATTAAGACAAGAGGCCAAAGAAAAAATCTCTAAGGGTATTGACCCCTCCCAAGAACGTAAAGATATTAAAAAAGAATTAGAGAATCCTACAATACTCAAAAATATTGCAGAGGATTGGTTTACAATAAAAGCAAGTAAGCTTGCCTCAACGACTATTAAAAAGAAAAAGAGCTTTTTGATCAATCATGTATACGATGGTCTTGGACAAAAAGACATCAAAGCCATTAGTCGTTTAGATGTTATAGCAACTTTAAAAGAAATTCAAAATAAAGGTGCTTTTGAAGTAGCTGATCGTGTTTTAAACATGCTCAATAATATTTGGCGATATGCTGTCACGATGCAAATAGCTGAACATAACATTATTGCAGATATTGAAAAAAGTATGGTTATTCAAGCTCAAGAACGGAAGCATTTTCCAACAATAACTGATCCAAAAGAGGTTGGTGTCCTCCTCCGTGCTATTGATGGCTATAAAGGTGATATTAGCACCAAACTAGCTCTTACCCTTTCACCTTATATTTTTTTACGTTCTTTCAACATGCGAGCATTGGAATGGAAAGAAGTTGATTTTGAAGTAAAAGAAATTAGAATACCTGGTCATAAAATGAAGATGAAAACTCCTCATATCGTACCACTCACTGACAGAACCATTGACATTTTAAAACAAGCATATGCCCTTAGTTCCCACTGTAGTATATATGTATTTCCTTCCTCTATTTCAAATTTAAAAATTATGAGTGAAAATACACTTAACCAAGCAATCAGGCGATTAGGATATGGAAAAGACGAAATGGTATATCACGGCTTTCGAGCTATGGCTACAACGCTACTTAATGAGAAGATTAGTGAACATGGAATTCATAGTGATGCAATTGAAAGACAAATGGCTCACGCTGAACGTTCAGGTGTAAAAGCTGCATATAATCATGCTGAGTATTTAAAAGAGAGAAAAATTTTAATGCAATGGTGGAGTGATTATTTGGATAGATTAAAGGTATCGATCTCCGGCTTATGAGTTTGATAACACGAAACATAGAGCCTATCAGAAGTCCTATAGAGTCGTGTTTTTGGGATTTTTATTGAGTCTTTTTTTGAGCCAAAAGTTCAAGGCACTGCACCCGTTCCTAGTATAAAATCAAGCTGAGTATGGATGAGTCTTTAACCCATTCGTACGACAAGGCATGGATGTTTCTTAACAAGTTTATGATCATAAAAATATGAAAAGAAATGCAATGTTAGTATAGAACCAAAATCACAAATAATCTGAGGCTTTTTTTAATATTAAATCAAAATATTATAGTATGCTTGCACAAAGACAAAAATAATAGCTATTAAATAAAATATGTGAGGAATTTATGATTTTATTAGATAAAACAACATCAATATTGCAAATAGCTTTTGGTATAAACTTTATTTTTGGTTATCTACTAATTAATTTTATTTCTTTAAAAGAAGAATTAATTAATACTTTTATTCAAGAAATAACAAGCCATTTTCCAAACTTCAACTTAACAGATAAAAAACCCGTTGTAAATGTTCTTTTATCCTTAAATAAAGTATATAGGGTCATGAACTTATTATTTGTTTTTTCTTTTATAATAGCATTCCTTAATACGGTCACTGCATTTATTTTGCTATATAAAGCAGCTGTATCTCCAGAACTTGCGAGCATAAAACAAAGCTATTTCTTAGTAATTTGTATATGGATGTTATTTATTAGCCCCACAATATATTGGCTGACTAAAGCCATTCTGGAGAAATTAATTGAACGGTCAAAAAAAGAGCAATTGTCCTATCCTGAAGCTAATCAAGTAATAGAAACTCTAAAACTCACTGAAAATATTTCTGACTCAACTAGATTAATAGATAAGCTTTACGTAGAGTATAAAATTTCGTGTATGAAATCAAGAATCAGACATTCAATTCGAACCATTCAAAAAGTGATGCATCCTATTAAATATTATCAGGATAAAAAACTTCAACAAGAAATAGAAGACATTATCTCCAACTCAAAAAATATAAGCTAAATAATTTTCTAGGATGAACATAAACATTGGAACAAAATTGCGTGGTGATATTCGAATTTTTCAGCTTCAAATAGTTTTAAGTATCCAGGATATAGGGGCTGTCAAACGAGGTTCACTTTTGTCCATATATAGTTTTGGTAGAAGCCCAAATATGGACATAGCTTAAAATATATCTGCCCATTTTAACCCTTCGCTTGACAGCCATATTAGAAATGCATATTTTAATCAATATTTTCAACTTGAATCATTCCATTTTCGATGATCATTAACTCATCAGCAACCTGTTCACAAACATAGCTAAAGTGATTGGCAAAAGTCTCATGTTCGATCAAAGCATCTTGTGCTAGTTGGTTGGCTTCACTACCACTCACATGTCCTTTGGCTTTAGAACGCAAGTTTTGAACAGTCCGTAAAGCATTAAGTTTATGAATGTCCCCCATCAAATTAGCCTTACCCAAGAGCTTTTCGAGTAATACTAACGTTTTATCATCTTTATTATATAGAACTTGTGCTACATCGAGCTGACTTCGAATCTCTTTTGCTTCGAAACCTTCGATTACAAGCTTTGCCAAATCCATAAATGCCTCTGCCCATTCATCGCGACTAGCGCTCAAAGGTACATTCACATATTCAAGTAATTTTTCGTCCCGAAGTATCCACCATGAAACTTTACTATCGTGCCATCCTCGAACGATTGACAAAATTTTCTGTAGGGGCGGTATTGAGTTTATCCATTCAGCTTGGAAATCATTGATTATAGCTCGTTCTGAGATACTAGCCTTTGGTTGTTCGTTAAATGAAAGCCAATGTAGTTGTTCTTCATAAGGTAGGTTGCGCAAATCGCAAATATAAGCATGAAGTTGCCCAGCTTCGTTAACATCCACTCCTCTAAGATGCCATGCAGCACGACAAGAGACATCACGTTCACCTACTGTATATTTATCACGATCAGCTTTGTATTTTAACAAGACCTCAGGTCTAAAAAATGCAGGGGATAATTCGAATGGTAAAGTATTCTCTTCTGCTTGAAAGTAGTTGGTTGTCGCTACAGGATCTGTAGAAATTTTTGTTACTAATTTATTTCGCCAGTCATAAGCAGTAAATTCTACATATAGCTTGTTTTTTTTACCATACCATCCATCTGTGATCCCTGTATAAATACTTTGAGAACTCCGACGTGGACGAATTATCTGGATACCTCGCGTATATGCTGCATAGTCTGGCATGACTTTTTGACGGTAAAAAAAATCAGGAGATTCAATGATTTCTTGCTCTGGATCATCAGACCAGATGCTGAATCCTGAGCGGTGTAGCAAAGTCAAGTCAAACATTCTTACAAGCGAAGAGTCTGACGATTTAAGATACTCTTCTAATGACTCCCACTTGAAAGAAACCAGCGACATAGCACTATTCTTATCTTCCCTATTTGTCATAGAAACAATTGATTCAAGATCACCATAATCATTAAAACGGCAGTAAGCACGTTTTTCAGGACGCCAGTGTATATTCGTGAGATGGGAATACTCCTGATTAAGCTCGAAATAAGTGCTACCTGGCCCTGTCAAGCCTTCGAATGTCCGGCCGAAGATTAACTGCACAGCACCCTTCAACGTTTTTGTACCTGTCCCACTTAACCCTCGTTCAATCCATACGTCTTTACGTCCACCTCCCGTTACATAACTGGCACTTGATGTGTATGGATTGCAGCTCCAATGCATTAGGTCTTGCTGATCGACAGGATTAAGTTGGCTATTTGAAACAACTAAAGAGTGAATAAAGGTAAATTCTCCAGAGGCATAAATCACCATTTCATCACTATGTGCATTTTTACGCAGAAAATTTAGATGTGCTTCTGCCCCTATCCAATCAGAAAATACTTTGGAATCTGTCGGCACTTCATCAAGTTTATTTATTGTCTCTATCAGCTTTTTATGTTCGTAATTAATCAACAATCTGCTCCTCTCTCATAGCTTAAACAAGTAATTTCTTTTTGATTCTACCTATTAGACAAAAGTATATCGATTTCATGTGTAATTTTTTCTAGAGATTCAATTACTCCATCTATAATAAAGTCAAAAGCTTTTCCATAACCAGCATTAATGTTTGCCGTATCAAAACCAATATGCTCCAGTGTGACTAAACAATCTCCAACAGTCTCATGTGCATCGGCAATTCTAAGGTCATTATTCAAAAATAATGGAGCCATTACATCGTTGCGATCCTTCCAGCCTTCGGGCTCTTCAGATGCAATAAACGAGTCACTTGCTTCTTTATGAAGATTTAATTTTTCAACAATATTCAAAAGTGCTTGCAGTAGCTTTATGCTTCCAAGATTATTGATCTCTTTTCTTGGACATCCTGCACTCTCAAGTAATAGTTTGAGATAGCCATTAGGAATACGTTGCCATATTTCATGCAAGCTTTTAGATCGAGACAAAAATGCCTGTTGAGTCATATTTAGTGGTACGACCTGAGCCAATTTTCCTAATTGAGGATAGTGTAACCAACCGTTATCTTTGACTTCGTGACGATCAAAACCAGTTATATCTTTAGCTATCCAATGTTGTCCAATTATTTTCCCCAATGATAAAAGACTATCCCCTAGCCGTAGAAGCACATCAAGTAAACGCTGAACCTTCGCAACGACATGTTCTTCTTTCAAATCTAAATGAGCGATATCTGCTGAATCAATCACAAATGACCAAGCATGCAAAATCTCGCGATCAGGTTTGGGTTTGTATAACTCTCTCATTGGAACACAAATTAGATTTCTACCAACACGTCGACATTCAGTAAAGCTCCACTGCCCTAGATATGATGGACTACAATCCCAGTGCCCATAATACAAGACAGGTGTTGAGTCATAAAAAGTATTTTGTTCATACTTTTCTAAAAAACGATCATCCAGATAAACTGGCTGATGCGATATCAAAGAATTTGCCCGTTTATGTGTCATCGGTTTATCATCGCCGGGCCAGAGAAGTCCATTCGCCGTTTGTTCTGGACAAAGTTCAGGCTTTACAGCTTCTACTGAGGCCCAAAGTTGAAGCAGAAGTCCTTGCTTGTTTTCGCGAATATCCAGTTGATACCAACAAACACCCTCTGTTGGTTTTAGAAGTATATGAGATTGTCCTTGCATGATTGATCGAATTTCAGGAGTATCTTGTAATTGAGCACAATAGTAAAAAACTCGAATGCCCCTAGCTCCACGCATCCAAAGGTAGCGCCGGAGGTACTCATTTGAGATTTTCCAGCTAACGTTTCTCTTTAAATTCCAGTGATAACGGCTCGAAACTTCACCTTCTGCTACACCGAATTCTGGGAGACCTAAATCATCGTAAACCAAGCGCTGTTGATCATTTCCAAGGGAACGAGGAGTCAATCCCAGTGTCATCCACACTTTTTCGGCAAGATTAAAAGTGTAAAACGAGCTATCTCCCCACGCAGCAACGATATAGTCATAACCTGATATTGAAGGAGAAAATTCGGTAGCGCATGCATACCTATCAGCACTTGGAACCGAAAATTCAACTACACCATCACCTGCTTCGTCTAATACTTTAATTGGGTCATCACTGCATCCTGGGACTACAGCCATTTGCAAATGTAGGTATTCAGCATTCTGACCATGAGGATCTATTTCTAGCCTGCTGCCAACTTCTACAAATTGGCTTGGTGATAAACCTATAGGTTCTAACAATGAGCGAAGTTTTAATGGTAAAACCTGTTTAGGAATTGGAAAGGAACCGAGATAATCATAAGACATAAGTTTTAATATCCATATATGGTCTGTCTTTAGGAGCGTAACTTATAACTTTCTGATAACAAGAAGATACAACATTATTTATCCTAATAAACTAGTATTTTTACATTATATAACACGATTGTCAAATGAAGTACATTTTTAGTCACCTTCCAATTTAGTTAAAGGCTAGAATGCGATTTTCACTTTAAAAACCTCTGCAAAATTCTGCACTTCGTCTCTCCCCAACTGCATTAACAAAACCAAAATCCATTAAACTCTCCTTGTAAGGTAATTTATTGGCTCCACTGATTTGTTAGGCATCATATGTGTTAAGTTTGTCCATAGAATATATTTTCCCTTTATTTACATAGAGGCCTCTAATTACGTTGTAACCATATCTTAAACTGAGTATATCTGCTACTTGTTCCACATGTTTCCCGCCAGTACCTGAAAATACAATTGAAGGTGTTAAATGTTTGTACTTTTTCCCTATGATGTATTTTTTCGATGTAATAAAATCAGGCATAACTTCCAAGACTATACCCGAGAACGAAAATAGAATCTCTGGAAATGGATTCATATTCTTTACTTCAAAGAACGTTATTAAATTATCATTCTCTATGAAACTATGATTTCTTCCATTTTTTTGTTTCTTCGTAGATACGCCGTTCTCACGGCACACAGATACATCTGCGGTATAGTAGATATGATTATCATGGCTTGATTGTACTTTAAGGTTATGATGAATTTCAACCTTTTCTTCCCCATCTTTAAAAGTTTTCTCAGCCACAAAGTAGGAAAAATTAGTACTTAATCCAGCCGTAGATAGCTTGTATTGAAATGTCCCATCACTCATAAGATTATGGATTGAAATACTATATTTTTCCCTTCTGTAATATCTAACGGCATCGTTATACACAGTCATTTCAAATAAATCACTCATTCTTTTGGAGTTTTGTTTAAAAAAAGCACCTTTTCTATGCACAAATGATGATATGTCTTTCAATAAATCTTTTCGATCTTTCCAAGGTGTTTTACTAGCCATGGTTCTTTACAACCTTCAGCCATTTTTCAACAAATTCATTTATAGATGGGATTTGTAAACTTTCAATTGCAATTCCGTACTTTTTTGTTATTGCGTAGAATTGTTTTGTTGTTTCATTGACTTCTGAATAGAAGTTATGGTCTAACATGTAACTGCCCATTTTGACTTGTTCTACGCCATATTTCTTAGTATCTGATCCGAAATTAATAGCTCCATATAAAGGAACAATCACTTGTTGGTTAAAAATAGACATTGCCATCATGTCAATCAAGAATTGTTTCATATCATCTGGACTATTTTTATAATTTTCATTTTTTTCTAAAAATCTCTTTTTATCATAGTAAGAAATCCTAATAGGTTTGACTAACTCAATTCCTATATCTCTAGTAAGGGCATCAATCATCTCATCCATTAACTACTCCTGAAAATATGCCTAACTATTTATCCAAAAACATTATATACCACTGAGCTCGGATTTAGTTAAATAAATGATCATGAAAATAGTTTATTTAAATTTAGAAATGCAATATTTTATACATTTTGTCGCTATAAGTACTTCGCCGAAGTATTAAATGGCAATCGTTTCAAAAAACTGCGTCATTTTTCTCAAAATCTCTTGATTTTTTTGACCAAAGTAGTAGAATGCTTTTTATCTTTCAAAAACAAACTTTCAAAAACTTCTTAACTTCATTTATCTAAATCAAATGAAGAGCTCTATTCAAACCGAATAGCCTCAAAAAGGAGTTTACACATGTCACCAATCCAACTCACTGTTTTAGCTGGAGTTCTCATACTCATTACGGCGATGAACCTAAAAATAGCAATATGGTATATTGATCGAAAACAGGCAAAACGAGCACTGCAAGAGTATTCCAATCAAGAAGAAAGTGAAAATACAGAGCAACAAGTGCATGTCCCTTTCACGCTGGCTGAGATTAAATGCGTTGATAGCATTGCAAACAATATGGACCAGTATCTTGATGCCTTAACATCTCAAAAACTTGAAAAAATCGGCATGATGAAAGATAATACGCTTGTAGCAGTGATGATACCAATTGAGCAATACAAAAAACTTATTGAGTATGTATCGCCAGTGCAAGATACTACAGAAGAAAAGGAAGAACAATGATAAATGCTTCTTTCCCAACACTGTTGTTTGTTTTTGCGATTCTTGCAGCACTTGTTATCTATACGTTTATGATCAGATCATTCAATAAGCGCTATAAAATAGCACTAAATCGCTTTTTAGCAAAAGAGATCGCATGCCGTATCTATCAAATATTGCATCCTGAGTTTAAGTATAAGGTATATCATATCGATGATCAAAATGAAAGATGTCTTTTAGACGAAACCATTAAAGAATTTGAGGCGCTTATGCAGCCACAAAAATCTGTAACATCAGCGCACGATGTCACTGATGAAAAGGCAAAGCAATGAAAATTGATGGTCCAACAATCGCATTAATACTAAGTATTTTAGGTCTGATGGCAACATTATTTCTTACAAAACTAGGGAACGATGTGAAAAAAAATCGTATTAAAAATCAACGATTATCCTATAAAGAAAAAATTAGCCTAGCAGTTAAAAAACGTTGGCAAGCAGAAACGGAAGGATAAAGCTATAGAGATTACATTTGGTATGGTATGCGCAACACTGATAATAGCGCTTTTGACTTAATTATTGAAGACTTAAAAGAAAAGAAAAATGACGTTAGAAAACATTTTAATGATTTTACTGGTATTTGCAGGCTTTTTAGCATTGGGCAAACTACTCCATGAAAGGAAAAATAAATCCTCATGAGCATTACCAAATATGCCTATGGTATTTTTCTATTGGTTGCAGCGTTGCTCGTCAGCGTGATCGATACTTCATGGAAAGGTACAGCGTTGTGTTGGTTCTTAGTAATGGTTGGGATTCTTTCATGTTTTATTAGAAAATATTCAAAGAGTTTCTGGCTAAAAAGCTGGATCAATCGTTATTTTTGAGCTTGTTAGCTTTTGATTAATAAAGGATTATGAAAGCATTTAACCTATTCTTCTATACTTTTACTTGTAAGACATACACCTCCTTTTTGTGAATAACCTACCAAATTTTTAAGATAAACGCTCGAATTGCCCGGTTCGAGTGTTTTTTTCTTTCTTCTACTTTAAAATCACCAAAACGAACGCCATTTAATACTTCAGCGAATGCCATATAATACCTTTTAATCGATACATGATTTGAAGGTAGCCTACAAGAATTTGACACATTATCGTAGGCGTGTCATTACTCAAAGACAGGCGAATGCCATTTAATACTTTGAGAGTATTCTGCCAATAAATACGTTTGATCTATTTTAGATATAAACTGAAAAGAAGATACGCACAAATAGCTCTTTTGTAGTTCCATTGGAGCTATTCAGAAAGAGATTAGCTCTTTTGTATATCAAAAGGGTATATTTGAAGATTTTTAAAATCCTACATGTTGAACCTTAAAAAAACCTCAAATAACTTGAGGTAAACATTCACTATCTTAGCCGAGTATTTTTTTAGGTATGTTAATCTTTATTGTCAGTGAAGTATTCATGCTCTTCTTTTAGCTAGGATAGCTAAAAATGGACAAGTGCCTCTATTTTGTCTTGAATCTGTGTCAAGCGCGACTTCATACCAAATCGTAATATATATTAAAAACGCCATTAGAGCATTTTGAATGATTGTTGTAAAAAATTTCAAAAAATATAATGAAATGTATTAAGTTTTAATTGTGATAGAATATTACGAATTATTCATCTGAAAGGACATCTTATGGCAAAGAATACTGGTAAGGATTATAGGATAGGATCTGTTGATAATCGAAGTCAAACATACAATCCCAAAAATGATACTCATGTGAAGAGAGACACTACGACTGGACGTCTTATGGATGCTAAACAAGGTGATAAGTTTAAAGGTGTTGCTACCGAACCTGATGGAAGAAGAAAATAGTCAAATGAAAACAACAATATTATTACAAGCATTAATCTATGCTATCTTTGGGATAAGTAACTCATTTGCTGAAGATATTCGTCAAACTAATATTATCTTTAACTTTAAATTTTTTAAAGATGACACAGTCATTCACGAAGGGTATTTATCTTCTACCAAAAGTCTAGTTTATGAGGATGGCAAAGAGCAAGGGTTATTGACATATCAATGTCAAAAGAATCAAGATGGACAATCAAATATACTAAATGTTGGCATGACAAAAATAAACGATTTTATGATTTTAAAATGTGATGACATGATGAATAAAATAGTAAATTGTACAGTTGAATTTCATAATGCAACATATGATAATCAACTCGCAAAAAAAGAATTTTCTAATAAAACATGTAATGAGGTTCATCCTAAAAAGTATATAAAACAATTTAATTTTATATTGAAACATCTTGAAGATCAACAGATACTATTACAAGATGGGTACAAACTTGAATATAGCTTAACTAATTAAGAGTTATATATTAAACTAAATATCATTTAGTTTATATTCATTTTTTCTTAAGAAAAGGTGGTGAATACTATGGCAACGATATGCTTACCAGAAATAAGATACCAAATTTTTAAAAATCAAAAAAATAGCATTTGTCAATTAATCAATACTAAAATAGAATTTGAACCTGATTCTATCCTTGTTGAAACTGACTATATGCAGATTAATTTTGGTGAAAAAAAATATTTTATATATAAAGAAAAATTAAATTACCCAGAAGAACAAGAATATATTCTCTATTCTAATCATCAAAAGCCAACAATAGAAAAGTTGCAAAATAATGAACTCAAATTGGAATGGATAAAAAATCCTTGTATACACGAGTATACATGTCAAGAGATTATCAATTCTTGGACACAGGATTTCCATTTTATCGAAGAGAATGCGACTACTGAAGTAAATGGTTTGCGGCTACCACAAATTAGTGCTCTTTACTCAATTTTAAGCCATCTTAAAATGCCCAATGATATTGGTACGGTGGTTATGCCTACTGGTACTGGGAAAACAGAAACGATGATTTCTACGCTGATTGCTAATCAGTGTAATAGACTTTTGGTTACAGTACCATCCGATGCTTTACGAGATCAATTATTTGAAAAATTTTTAAGTTTAGGATTATTGAAACAGTTTGGTGTTATAGGTAAAAAATCTTTACATCCTATTGTAGGAATTATCAAACAAAAATTTGAAACTCTTGAAGATTTAGAAAGTTTTTTTATACAATGTAATGTTATTGTGACTACAATGAGTATTGCTGCGGGTAGTGTTCATCAACAGCAGGAAAAAATGGCTGAATTATGTTCGCATTTATTCATTGATGAAGCACATCACGTTAAAGCTGATTCATGGGAGATATTTCGAAATAAATTTAAAAATATCAAAATCCTTCAATTTACAGCAACTCCATTTCGAAATGATCAAAAATGCTTAGATGGGAAAATAGTATTTAATTTTCCCTTGAAGAAAGCACAAGAGCAAGGATATTTTAAAAAGATCGATTTACTTCCTATCCGTGTTTATGATCCTGAAGAAGCAGATAAGAAAATGGCTGAATTGGCTGTAAAAAAACTAAAAAAAAATAGAGAAAAAGGATTTCCTCATATTTTGATGGCTCGTTGTAAAGATCAAGCAAGAGCAAATACTATTTTTGAACTTTATAGAGAATATGCAGAATTTAATCCTATAGTGATACATACTGGTGTTGCAAATAGAAAGGTCGCTTTAGAAGCAATTAAACGGAAAGAACATCAAATTATTGTTTGTGTTGATATGCTTGGAGAAGGTTTTGATTTACCAGAACTAAAAATTGCTGCATTCCATGATATTAAAAAAAGTCTTCCAATTACTTTACAATTTGCAGGTCGATTTACACGTTCTAAATATGATGAAGAACTGGGTAATGCATCCTTTATTGTTAATTTGGCCGATACGAATGTAAAAGAAGAACTAAGTGAACTTTATGCTCAAGATGCTGACTGGAATTTATTGCTTTCTTCATTAAGTGATGAGGAAGTCTATGAAAAAATTGAATACGCTGATTTTATATCTGGGTTCAAAAATTTACAAAAATCTGATATTCCATTTCAGAATATTAGAATTCCTTTAAGTGGGGTTGTATATCGAAACCATTCTGCTAATTGGAAACCTGAGAGATTTAAAAATGGGCTGACTCATTACGACAAATGTGATTATAAATTTGACGATCTCAATGAAAGATACAAATTATTAGTAATTATCACTGCTGAAAAGCAATATTTAGACTGGGGTGCCATAAAAGATATCTATCACTTGGAATGGAACATTACTGTCGTATATTACGATAGTTCAACAAAATTACTATTTATTCATGGTTCAGATAAGAGCGTATTATATTCAGAACTTGCTACCGCAATACTTGGTGATGATGCTGAATTAATAAAAGGAGTAGATGTATTTAAGGCCTTTTATGATGTAAAACGCGTATCCTTGCAAAATGTTGGCTTAAAGGAGTTTCTAGGTAAAAATATCCGTTTTAGAATGAGTGTTGGTACGGATGTTGAAAATGCTTTGACTTTAGCAGAAAAGCAAAAAGGTCAAAAGGCATTTGTTTTTGGAATGGGTTATGAACAAGGCGTAAAAGTATCTTTGGGTTGTTCATATAAAGGACGAGTATGGAGCTATATGAGAGGAGATCTCAAGCAGTTTATAGAATGGTCCCATAAGATTGCGTCAAAGCTTTCAAATCCAGATATAGATGGAAATCAAGTTCTGTTAGATACTTTAATACCATCGTTGATTACTGCGAGACCTGTACATAAATGGCCTGTATGGATTGATTGGGATGCTGAGATGTACAATAATACAGAGACAAAGTATACTTTCAATATTGATGATAAATGTTATGGATTTTTTGAATGCGAATTACTGATTTGTGATGCATCACTAAATGATGGACTTTTCTTTGAACTAGTTAGTTATGATCAGCGAATAAAATATGAGATCAAATTGTTTGAAAAAACTAATGAAGATCAAACTAAATATGCTGATTTTTCCATTCACAATTTATCTACAAAAACTGTCAAGATTTTACATGGCAGAAATAGTCAAACACTTGAAGAATTTTTTGAATACTATGTTCCTACAATATGGTTTGCAGATGGTTCTTCATTGACTGGGAATGAGTTCGTATTGCTAAAACAGGCTATACAGCTTTTTCCAAAAGAACGCCTCATTGATGATTGGGATTGGACAGGTATTAATTTAAGTAAAGAATCACAAAAAGTCAATCCTAAAGAAACTGATTCTATACAATATAGAGTAATTCAAAAATTACTTCAAGAAGATGTTGATATTATCTATGATGATGATGGTGCTGGTGAAATTGCTGATATAGTAACGATTAAAATTGAAAAAGACAAGCTTCGCATAAATCTCTATCATCTGAAATATGCAAAAGATGGAATCATCAGTAATCGAATTGGAAATTTTTATGAAGTTTGTGGACAGGCCCAAAAATCTATTCATTGGAAGCATAAAGATGGCAATGAGTTTATAACGCATCTCTTAAGACGCGAAAAGAAAAAGTATAGTGGACAAGAATGCTCTCGCCTTGAGAAGGGATCTATTGCCGATTTAGAAAAACTTTTGACATTAGTAAAAATACAAATACCTGTTGAGTATGAAAACTATATTGTGCAACCTGGTGTTTCATCTAATGATATTTCAGATGAGATCCTTACATTATTAGGTGTTACAGAAAATTATTTAATGGAGTTTGCAGCTATTCCTTTGAAGGTAGTTGTGAGTACTTAAAAAGATAATGTATAGACATATTAATAATGCATTTTATATCTTTATAATGAATTTTGGTATTAATAATATAATTATACCTATTATTCATATAGGTATAAATGAATTTTTTCTATAACATAATGTCAAGAAGAACTAAATGGAAAACGAGGTAGGTAATGAATAGAATTCTAATAAAGCCTATAATAGAAAAAGGTGACCAACAATATGTTAGTAATGGTTGGTCTGTAGAATATGAAGGAAGCGATAAGAGTTTTGACACTGATGCTTTAAAAAAAATATGTGAGCCTATTATGGAGGCTCATATGCAAGAAAAAATAGCATATTGGGAATATAAAAAACATGAAAACACCAATACTTTAAATTATAAAAAATCGAAAATAATTACTTCTCTTATTGGCTGGGGGAGTATTGTAATTATTGCATCATATTTTTTTCAAGCACTAATTAAATGACTATATGTGAGTTTTATTTAAAAGAGCAAGATACCAATAATCCTACAAGCGAAATTAAAAAATTTAATCATGATTCTCTTATTAAATTTATACATTCTGCACTTAAATCTCTTCTTCCTCCTTTCAACTCTTCTAAAAAAATCATATTCAATTTTGATGATTGCATTATTACTGATGAATTTAAAATAATAGATTTATTTGAAAAAATATGTTTAGACCTAAATTTTACTTCTTTTTCAAAATGCTTAAATGGAAAAAATAAAAAATATAATCTCTTTTTCTCTTTTAGAAAAACTATTTTTGAGGATCAGGCAAAATTTGATCAATTATCTTGCGTATATTTAGATCTATATAATGTTGTATTTGAAAAAGGAGCCTTATTAAGAGGAATAAATATTGAGAAGGTTGTATATCAACCATGGAAGCTTGGAGCAGATGTTACATTTGGCTATATAGAGGATAAAAATCATATTGAATTTTATAGCATTATTCATGAACTAAAATTTCGTCATAATTTAGAAGGCGATGGTTGGACATATTTCATCGGAACTGAAGTTCTAAAATCTGCAAATTTTAAAAATACAGTACTTAACAAAGTACACTTTAGTAATATGGATATGAGTAGATGTTATTTTGCCAATGCAATTATTCAAGATACAAGATTTGTTAATTGTAATTTTCCAAAAAGTAAAGACTTGTGGACAGGTGCAATTGTCAAAAAAAAATTTAATCAAATTACTCCTAAAGTGCAAGGCTTTTTTTTATGCCTAGTATTTTGCGTATTTTTTATTTTTATAATTTTTGTAATGCATAATCATCATACCATAGTAGAGAATAATAAACATAGCTCTTATAGTGAGAGTGTATTGCTTCTTTCATATATACTCTCAGCTATTTTTCTAATGGCTTTTAATAATTATTCTTTTATGTTTCTCAATCGACTATTCAATAGATATGCTGAGCATTTTTCAACAGCTGATGAAACAGATGTCTTTTCAGAAAAAAATCCGGGCATATTTTCAAAAAAAATTTCTAATTTAAGAGAAATTTATAAACAGCTTAGGACAAATTTTGAAGGAAATAACGATTATCAGATGGCAGGAGAGTTTTATTTTTCACAAAGACATATTGAACTGGCTCAGTTTGATTACGAAGATCCAACAAAATCCTTAACACAACAAATTTTGATGAATACTTTTCATTGGATTAATGGTTTTGGAGAACGGTGGATCAAACCATTAATATGGTTTATTCTCACAATTATTTTATTTGCATATATTCATGAACCTAATAAAGATTTTATTTCCACAGCAACAACTCCTAAATTTTTAATGAAAATGAATAATGAAGATATAGAAATTGTTAACTTGAAAGAAGACTATATTGTTAAAAATAAAATTCTTGTACCTTTGGATATGAAAATTAGCTTTAAAGAATCAAATATTAGACCAGCAAGTACAATAAATGAAGTTTATACGTTTAAAGATCAAATCATACAGCAATATTTAATTGCATTGAATAGTAAAGATTTTACTGTCAAATTTATTTATTCAGCAAGTCAATTTACTGCCCCATTTATTTCTAGTGAAAAACAATGGTTCAAAGTATTTTCATTGAAAGGATATGTTTGTTCATTCATAGAGAGCATATTATTATGGATTTTCGCTTTTTCGTTTGCAGTTGCAATAAAAAATAGAATTAAAAGATAACTTATAACAAAAAATTTATGAAATTAATCTAATGAAAAGTCAATATAGTATATTAAACTCTGATTAGAAATAAATAGTAATATTCAACAAAATAGCCCATTTTGTTGAATATCATTTGAATATCCAATTCGTTAAGCTACATATTTGTCCGTGAAACATTATTTCCACTACTCAATTTTCAACATTTAGATAAAATGTTGAAAAATATATTTTGGATGCACTTTGATAGAAGAATCAGACTATTACTATCTTGTAGAACAAAACATTAATGATCTAGTTCAAAATAAGCATAATTGTTATGACTCCCTTAATAGAGCAAAATATCTATGCTCTATTTTATGCGGCAATATTTCAGTTTATAAAATTCATACAAAAACGAATCAATATGAAAACCTTACACACCTCTATGGGAAACAAGAGCAAATTGATGAGGATATTGGATTAGTTAAAACCAAAAAAGTTTATTACAAAAACAATCAATCATTGACTATATCGATATCTAATATTGTAAGAAGTTCAATTCAAGCCAAAGAATATGACCATGCAATAGAGAAACTTCCTTTATTTACAGAGAAGAATGGCAAAGGTGAAGAGGTCTCTTACATATCTTACAATGCTTATAATATCAGTTTTTTTACTCTAAAGTCGGTACGCTTAAAATTGAAAAAGGCAAGCCAATATAATGATCTCAAAGGCGCAAGCTATGAAAAATTCATTGGTTCAAAATATGAAAATAGTGGGTATCAAGTTATTTATCATGGACTTGAACAAAAATTCCAAGATAATGGGATTGATTTAATAGCCCAAAAAGAAGATCGAATCATTTTTGTACAATGTAAAAATTGGGTTGGTGGTAAATATAATAAACTGTTTAGAAAAGATTTACAGGCATTTGCAGGCGATTGTTTTTTGTTTATGCAAAAGCCTAACAGATATAATCTTCATTTTGAAAATAAAAATATCATATTGCATTTTATTGTCAATAAAGATCAACTACTTGATGAATCAGCAAAAAAATTCTTAATACAAAATCCCTTTATCAAATTCAAAGTTGTTGAATTTACAGAAAACGAGCCATTTCAAAACGAATAGTATTAAATTTATTTGTTTTGGAGCAAACTATGACACACGAACTTATCGAAGCAGAAATCATCGAGACGTTGCCTATCAAAAGAGGCAAACAAGAGATTGTACCTATTCAGCAAGACGACGCTGAAGATGACATCAAGTACCTCTCACTTGCAGAATTAAACACTTTTCTATCTATCAGCGATTCATCCTACCGTTTAGCGTGGCTTGTCTGTTATGAAACAGCTAGTCGTATATCTGAAGCACTCAAGCTTACGTTTGGTGATCTCAATTTAGAGACCAATCGATTGAAAGTTATTAACCTCAAGCAGCGCAAGAAAAACAGCTTTCGCCTCATTAAAATCAGCGATAGACTGAAATCATTGATATTGCAAGAGCAACTCTCACGTAATGGAACCAAAGATGACTCTATCCTCAAAAATCGTGATAGGACAACCTACAACTATGCGTTTATTAGATATGCCGCTCAAGCAAATATCGAAAGAGATCGAGCACATCCACACACCTTACGTCACTCTCGTGCTATTCACCTTTTGGATTCAGGCGCTAATATTGTTCTAGTTAGCAAAGTCCTTGGTCATAAGAATATCAAGAGTACGCTCATTTATCTAAAATACTCCAATCATGAGTTGGATAAAGCGTTGGAAAATGCTAATGCACGGCTACCGTGAAATATTTACACATCAGTAAGTAATTTTGTGTACAATAAATTATTCTATAAATTCATTTTCAGAGAAAACAAATGACTAAAAGTTTTAAAGAACTCCTATTTAATAAGCATGCACATATAAAAGGAGGAACTGGCAATGGAAGCATAAAAACACTTATTAATAAAATACAACCATATTATTATTCCGATGAAATTAAATATTTTTTATTGAGAATTGATAATTATGCATTATTTCAAGCAGAAGACACAATAGATTTTTTTTCTAAAGCTCATAAAGAATATCAACTTCAGCAACTTACAACGAGGATATATCTTCCTTACCTTATTGAAAAATTTATAGTGTATGGAAGTAATAAACCAATAAGTAAGCGAGATATTTCAATACGAGATTTTCGTTCTTTATACAATGATGCAAATAATTTAGAAGGGGTAGATCTGAAAGAAGGTGAAGTTTTTTCACGACTATTCTTCTTTATGGGGCATGAACAATTTGCATTACAAGAAGATGATTCTATTAGAAGGCTTTATAGATTTAAAAAATTATTTGAAGGTTGCCAAATAACAAAACAGATATCAGATTTAATATTTTCTATGGATTTAGATAAACTTTTAGTATTGCTCTATGCTTTTTTAGCATACCTAAATAAGTCAAAATTCACCATGGTTAATGTCGATGTGAATAATTTTAAAAAGTTTGTTATTAATCCTCATAATGACTTTTCCACACAAGATATAGATTATTTTATTGATTATCTCACTATATCTAATGAAGAATTTAAAAAACAATATTTTAATTTACGAAAAATTGATGGAAAACCATCAAATAATTTCTTAAATTACAATGAACAAAGTAAAATTGATAAAACTTTACCAAAAATTAGTTTTTTTTATCCTCTGTACAAAGATGAAAATACACAAAATATTTATATTACTTCCTATACAGCAATTACACAATTTTTACGATTGGATCGAATATATGATGATATCGTTGAAAATAAAGATATTGATATAAATTATAAGTCAAAATATTTAGGTCCACTTATTGAAAATTATGTAAAAAGCATAATTGAACAATTTATTATCAAATACTCATTACAAATGAATGCAAGTGTAAAAACTGGCAAAAAATATTTCATTGGTAAACAAGAATTTTCTGAACCTGATATAATATTTGAAACAGAAAAAAGTCTCTTTATAATTGAATGTAAAACATCGGCATTTAACTTGATTCAAACACTCCATAACTTTTCCAAAGATGCTAGTTCTAAAATTGAGCATGATTTGTATGTATCGACTAATAATATAAAAAGATATTTTGAGTATAGAAATCCACGTAATGAAAAAGCAATTTATAAATTTCTAATGTATTTTAATGCTTCTGATGTAATGACAACTGCACTTAAACCGAATAGATTTGAGCAAACAGATTTTATTCTTACAAGTATAGAAGCAATTGAATGTTTATTTCGAATTAGCAATGATAGTTTAGAAAATGTCCTAGATACTTTTATTGAATTGTCAAAGGAAGGAGAAACTAATTCTTTATACACAACGATACGAACACGTTATGATATCGATGATAGCAATGAAGAAGAATATTTTGAAACGTTGGCAAAGGGAATTTTAACTATATAGTATATAGAATTTATCTTCAATTGTTAAGAGTATACAAAGTTCATGACTATAGTGGCACCCCTTTACATTATGGACGGTATTCGGCTATAATATTGACTTAGGAGTTAGTCATGCAAGAAACACAAGCACTTAACCTTTTAGATATTCCAAGAAGCACTTTTAAAGAATGGAGCAATCCAACGCATAAAAAGCATAAGCTCTATTTGCTTCTAAAACATATCGATGCAAAATATGCAGAATCGTGTATTGTCCAAAAAGCTCCAAAAAATATTATGGTTATTCTTAATCGCAATATCAAACAAGAAGAGCGATTTAGTGACAATGAAATTTTTAAACTCTTCTCTAAAAAAAGCTATACCAAATTAACAGCACGTGAGAGAGTTGCATTTGCAAAAATTGTTCGTGAATGTGAAGAGAGCGATCTCAATGAACTTTTCAATGAAGATGTCGTTTCCAAAGAAGCTTTTCTTCATCTGTTGGGCGCTTCACCATTAGCACCATTTTCAGCATTTGCATTATCTAATAATACGCTTTCACGAATACGCCATGTATGATTTTACATCTCAAGCTAAAATGCTAGGCTATGCAATTCAAGCATTAAAAGAAGTTAATGTTTATGAGCAAGCTTCTTTTGGTGGAGGAACAGCGTTAAGTGCTTACTATTGGAATCATCGTTATTCAACGGATATTGATATCTTTCTTGCGACATCAGGCAGTTTAGCACAGTTAAGAGCTGCCATTCAAAAGATGAATATTTGTGAAGATATTCGCTTCCCTGGTAATTATCTTGAGGTATTGATTTCAGATACAGAAAAAATACAATTTTTTGAGACACGTCCCAGAATGCCCCAAGGCCGTATTCTAACTTCTATTTGGGGTTTCGATGATATTTATATAGAAGGGATCGAAGAAATTTTGGTCAAAAAAATTTACTATCGAGCCCATAAAGGCAATACACGAGATATCTTTGATATTGCCATTGGTCTATCAAAGAACCCTAATTTCTTTCAACAGTGTTTATCAGAAGAAGCATTGAAGCAAGAGCATTTGGAAGTTTTTAGACATACGCTTACTCAGATTGTCAGTAATCAAGATTTATTGCAAATCTACCAAGATGAAATTGCTTTAATGGAGCCAGCAGTGGAATATTGTGCTTTAGCAAAAAATGCACCAATCAGTCTTTTAAAAGAGCTAGAGAAATCAATATTTACACAAAGAGTACGATAATTCGAACACATAAGGACAAATAATACAATGGTCAGTGTACTTTCCGCATTAATGCAAGAAAAGTTTAATACCCTAAAAGAATATCAAATCATTGAATTCAAAAAGTATCCTTGGTATGATCCTACTGCTAAAAAAATTAGTAGTATGGGTCGATGGTCCTATCCAAACGTTAAAACTAAGTCCACACCTGATGGAACGGTTAAACTTGAATGGGAAATTGACAGTCAAACAGTTAAAGCATTGGAAAGGCGTGGACTTATCAATGCAATTGAATTTGGTGTAGGTGTTAGAGGAAAATTTCCTATCAAGTATGAAATTTCTGAATAAAATTAAAAAGGTTTTTTATAGGTCAATGATAACAGTATGGCAAAGTGCGATTTTATAGGAGAAAAACAGATGTCATTGAATTGTATAAATATGAGTATTGGTATCTAGATCATAATCAACATTTTTCCAAAATGGTTTTATCCAAATTGTTTTAAATTGTTTTTCGACATTTCTCTGGCCTATTTGCTGTCTTCGCCAGTGTCCTCTAACCAAAGTCATCTTATTTTGTTTTGCATGCAATATAGAATGTGTACTGATCATTTTAGCTTTGGAATCTGGATTATTAAGAAGAATATAGTGATAAGCTTTTAATCTTTTTGCACTAAATTCGGTTGCTGGGTTCTTCGCTATTTTAAAGGAATATGGTTTCCATTCATTGATTTCACTGATACTTGATTTACGTTCTCTTTGTGCATGATCAATATAAAATAGTGCGGAAAAAAGCTTTACGATTTGGCTAACAAGCTCTTTATCTTTTTCTTCTAAAGCGACTCTAGCTTCATTGTTCAAAAATTTCGAGTATGAACTATCAAAAAAACCTTTAGCTATTCTTTCTATTTGATCTTTAATCGGAGTGTTTTTGAAAATTTCAAAATAAATTAATGATGGCATATCGTTTGATTTATCGATTTTCATAGCATCAATCATTATCCAATCATTAAAGTTTTGAATTAGAGCTCCTTCGATAATGTGTTTTTGTCCTGCGCTAAAATGGTATTCTAGATTCAGTTCAATGTAAAAAGTATCAAAAGGCAAATTCAAGTCATTCAATAGCATATTGCCGATATCTGTATTAAAGATATCCTCTTTGAGTCTTTCATCTGCTATTTTAATGAACTTTTTACCACCGTTACATAAAATTGCATAATTTGAAAAAAAGCGCATAAAATCGTTTATTAAAAAATCTGGATCGTAATCTTTTTTTACTCGTTCATTTAAATAGGCAATAAATCGTTTTTCATCTTCGCCATCAATGGTTATTTCTGTTTGCTGTCCACCTTTTATATGTGAAAAATACTTTTCTCTAATATCAGATGGCATTTTTTCGTACAAAAACCCTATTCTTTCCAAAGCATTATTCATTTTTTGATGCCTTTTTTAGTGTAATTATATAAGAAATTTTTCTCTTAATTCACTGTATCCATAAAAAGGTTAAAGGATTAGAGCAATAAGTAAACATTCATTAGTTTAGAAGAATATCTCCCTGTCATTTGGAATTTTTTCTTCGTAGCGCTCAAGCACTGTCATCCAATTGCCTTGCAAATAAGCAAGTCATTTAACGTCGCATACAAACTCTCAAATTTAGACAACTCTTGCTCTAGGTAGAACTCCCGATCAACCCTCAACTAAAACATCACCATCTTTATTCCTCAATCACCATCACTTTCAAATTCAGATTTAGTCGAATGGCGGTTTTAGAACGTAAAAAAATCACTCATGAAAAGTAAACCCCCCTCATTTTTAAAAACATCTCCAAAATAAAACGAATAGTCATATACACCAAAATTACAAGGAGTTTTTATGACTATTTACTTCACCCCTTCCTAAACCACCCAAGAACAAAAAGAACCAAACAAGGTTACTAGTTTGGTATGTATACGTAGAACGTAAATGTAAGAAGGTTACGATCAGCTTTTTAGGTGACTAGTTAGCAGGTATTACATTAAAAGGCTACAGCAAAAAATACCTATAGAGCACTAGTTTAGAGGTATTAGGTTAAAGGGTTACGACCCGAAAGGAAAAACCATGAAGGACCACATAGAACCATTCGAAGAGTTTGAGCAAATCGAGGAATATCCATTAGAAGAAAAAACAGATAAGCACATGCTCGCAATCATTCGAGGAACAATCAAAAAAGAGCTCATAGGACGTCTTGAAAACCAAAGTGAAATGTTTCCATTCCGCAATAGACGAACATTGCATTATGTAAATTACTACATCATCAAAAAATGCTTTCTTGATGCACCACAAGCTGTCAAAGATTCAATTTTGTCTAATGCAAGATCAATCCATCGAAAAGAGATACGCCGTATCCAAAAGGCACTGCGCACCATTGAATCCAATGTCATGAATGAATTACCCAAAGAGCTTGAGAAACGACTGATTCAAAAAATTATCTTGTACATCTCATACCAGTGGCTCAAAAAAGAGTTTTACATCTCTAAAGAAGAGATCAGACGCTTTGTTTATGGCTTTAGTGTCTTTTATTCCGAGCTAAAACCAAAAAGCACCCCAAAATAAAACGAATAGTCATAACAGAAAGAAATTTCTGAAAAAACAAAGGAGTTACACATGGACGAACAACAAGAAGAGCAATTATTTGCAGAGATATTCTCGGAAGAGAATATTGCATTGTATCAAGCAACCGAGAGTGTAAAAGATATCGATAAATTTTGCATGAAACTGGAAAGAGAGTTTCCCCAATTTTTCTTTATCGGCGCACCAAGCGATAACAATGCTCTGATTAACATGTACGATAAATCAAAGATGAGGATTAAACGAAGAAAGACATTGCTGGAGCGCGTGATACTTTCTCAAATTGAGCCTGATTTTATCATAGATTTTGAGCATTAGGTAAATGTTGAAGAGATTTTAGATCTCTTCTAAAAAAACGAATAGTTTTATATTAAAGCAAAAAGGAAATCAAATGGAAACACATAACATTCAAGGAATTGAGATGACTCAATATATATCAGATGAGTTCTCTTTAACACTTTTTCTCAGCACATTATGCTTTATATTTGGCACTTATTTATTGATCAAGTACATATTTGCATTGGTCTCGGAAACATATCGATGGTTAACCAGTAAATATAAAGGTGAAGTTTATATTTTTCATTTTCCAAATCCACTTATTGCAATTAAAAATTGTAGCATTCGAGCAAAAAATTGGGTTTGTACCAAAATTCAACAAGTTAAAACTGCATTTCAAGCGATTAAAGATGTGGTATGGTTTATAAATCAAATGAAAACCAAAGATGAGAAAACAAAACACTCATTTATAGCTTTCTTTTTAATGTCATTCTTCTATGGTGTGTTTTCATCGTTAGTATTTGATCTAATATTGAAAATTGACCTGATTCAAATCATTACAAACCTTGTAAAGGCTATCTAATGAAAAAGATAGCCCTAATTCTCTTAGTAATCTCGGCTAATTGGTTATTTGGTGCAGACAACTCTGATATTATTTGGACATGGGGCAATGGTAAATCTATTGCTTCTATCCTATCATTCTTATATTTTCTACTAAATATTGATACCTTGGCTGTGATTATAAAATATGCTGGTCTCATTGGTATGGGTATTGTTTTTTTTAGAGAATATGCCAAAGGTGTTGGTTTCCAACCAGGTGCAGCAGCTTTAAAAATGCTCTTTTTTATCATTGTATCGGAAGTCACAATATATGGCTTCCTTATAGTTGAAAGAGATAGTGCCCATCGAGTTTACATCCTATCTGCAAATGAGCTTTCTGCTGCATCATGGCAGAAATGTCGTCCAGTTAATGGCGATAATGAGTGTTACGCTCCTCTTGGGATAAAAATGCTAATGACCTATGCTACAAATTTTGAGAGAGCTGGTATTGGCATGATGGAAAGTTCTATGATGGACGCTAACGCTATGAGCTATTCCTTCTCACGTATGGGGCTTGGTTTTGGATTTACATTTTACGATCATATCTCAAAAACGAAAGGTGATCCATATACCTACAATACATTTATGGAATTTTATGAAAACTGCATTATCTATGATTTTACGGATGGTTCAAAAACTGTGGAAGGGTTATATAAGAGTAATGACTTAGCATCATATATTCTTAGTTCTAATTCTCGATTGACAAATGTGTATTCTGCTTCAAATCCAAATGGTATTATTAAAACATGTTATGAAGTTTCTTCAGCACATTTATGGGGGAATATTCATTGTGGTAATACCGCTAAACAACTTCAAGCAAAAGCAAGTGGATCTGCCGCTTCAGAAACGACAGTAGACGATATATGCCAGGCAGCAGAAAATTTTGGTCAGCATATGTTTAATTCCACGAAAGATGCTTCAGCTCAAATTGAACAACGTACAATTATGAACCTAACAAATGAAGCAATTATCAATGGCGCAATTGCAAGCGGTATTGATCCCACAACATTAGCGTATGGCACAGCAATGGCAGATCGTGAGCAAAGAAGCAAATGGATGGTTATGGGAGTGATGGCAAAAGAGTGGATTCCTTCTATGAGAGGGATAATGCAAGGCATTGCGCTAGGATTAATATGGGTATTGGCAATACTTAGTATTATGACTGCTTCACCAGCTCCTTATTTAGGCTCAGTGGTTGGGTTTCAGGTTACTCTGATCATTTGGTCCTTTATCCTGGCATTAATCAACTTTATGACGATAGATAGGATGGCAGATTCTCTTCCAAATATTTTCCTTGGAGAATTAGGGGCAGGAGATCAGATGACACTTTGGTCACAGCCAACATTCGATGAAGAAAATCAAAAGGCAATGGCATTTTTAGGATATATGTCAGTATTGAGTTATGGTATTGCCTCAAAACTTGTTACATTTGGTGGAAATCGTTTAGCATCACTTGGTGATGCAGTAGGGCAGCTTTCGGTGGGGATGGGAACTTCTGCCAATATGGCTAAAAGTCATTTTGATCATGGTATAGATAAATCAGATTCTAGTGGTGCCCAACACTTCAATAGAGATGGGAGCATTGACCGCATTAATCCAAGTGGTTTTGCAGAACATCAAACGAATCAAGCTGGTCATAGTACCTATAAAGAGAGTGTTTCAAGTCAATATGGTGGCTCCAATGATATTGAAAAAACGACCAATGCAGATGGCTCAAGTGCTTTTAAAGCAAGTTATGGGAGTGAGTCAGTAACTATGAATGGGAAGGATGGCAAAGTCACAAACGCTAATTTGGGCTCTTCAATACAATCAGCCATTGATCAATCTCACTCTCATGAAATTGAAAAAACGAAAGGACAAGCCGCGGCACTTGAAAAATCAGGTAGCAATCGCTTGAGCTCTTCAATTCAAGATACGAATACGACGGCACAACAAGTTACTAAAGGTGTCGGTAAAGAGCAAGGAACGGCGGCCGGAAGCGAATTTGCACATAAATATAACGAAAATGTGCAACACAATCTTTCGGAAGCGTTTAAAGAAGTTAATGGGTCACAAGAAACATTACAAAAATTAAGAGGCATTGATATGTCGGCTGGAGTGCAAGTCGAAGCGAGTGCGGCTGGAGGATTTACTGTATTTGGAAATGGAGTACAAACAAAAGGTTCTGTAAATGCGGGCGTAAAGGGCAGCTCATCAGCTCAATCAGGAGATAGGGTAAGTGTTGATCTCACCAAAGAAGAAGCGCAAGCATTTAGCAAATCAATGGCTACCGGTTTAGACGTTACAGCTAAAAGTTCCGATTCTATCTCAGCCAACCAAAGAGAGAATATTTCACACAATACTGAAAATGCTCTTACCAAAACAAATCAAGCTTCCCACGACTTTGCGCAATCAGCAAAACTGACGGAGACGGCATCAAAAATGGAAAAAGACAAAGACGGTATTGCAACATCTTTGAAAAAAGACCTTAATGTTGAAGTCGCACAAAGAATTATCGACAGTAGAGGTTTCCAACAAGGTACAGATGCGTTGTTGCATGATAAGTCTCTTGTAGAAAGTACGGCTCAAAAAATTATTCAAGAAAAAAATAATGCAATGCCAAAAGTCGATACGGATTCAACATTTAAGAAAGCCGAAAGCGAAATCAGTCATACACAAGGATCTGTTAATCCTGTTAATACGTTTAATCCTCAAAACGTTGACCTTAACGGTAAATATACTGGTTATCAAGGCGAAGTGACACATCAAGGGACGCAATGGCAAAACAATATGCCTAGTACCGACAATGCGCCAACATATCAGGATGATCACACTAGAACCAAAGTTGAAGAATCCAAAGCGAAACATGTTGCTAGAGGCGATAGTTTGGTTATGAATGCTATTCCAGATGTAGTGAGAGATGTACCTAATGTGAAATTTAGCGCTGATGGAACTTATACTGATTTAGATGGGAAAAAACACGATTGGGCAAACAAAGGAAGAACGGAGCATTGATCCCCATAATTAGAGGCTCATAAAGCCTCTAATTTATTTAACTAACGAACAATATCGCTTCGTAAATTAAGATCAAGAGGTGATACTGTAGCACTACTTTCGCTCGAAGTTAAAGATTCTGATAATATTGGTTTTTTTCTTTGAAAATCCTCAAACTCTTTTTTACTCATAGGTTTTGCAAAAAATGCAATAAAAATGAAAAATAGAATCACTCCAAAAATGAGACCCAATATTCCCAAAGCATTATTTGCTACAAATAAACACAAAATGCCAAATAATATAAAACCAAGAAACGTACCCACATTGGAATCTGCCTTATTATTGTTTTGAACCTCTATTTTTTTCATCAATTTTTCAACTTCACTCATCTCGTTTTCCATTTTCAATCCCTCTTTAAAACTTTCTATCGGCAAAATAGATGCCAACGTCACAGCCTCGACACCATCACTCAAACCTCTAACCCTTTGTGCCGTATCCAACGTTACTAAAACCATATTATAATCTTTTGCGATTTCAATAATCTTAGAATCATTAATGTCTCGGCTTTTGTATGGTTTTCTGACGATTACATGTAACGGTGTAGCCCCTAAAAACATTTTACGCAAGGTATCTGTTTTTTCCAAAAGTAAATTCGAGTTTGGCATTACATGTAATTCAACACCATTACTATTTCCAAGTTTTCTAAAAAACTCTCTCGCTTGAAATGCAACTGCTCCGTTTGCATTGTTTTTGTGTCCATCAAGTTCTTGAAGAACAATATCAGTCACAAATACAGGCGCTATCTTTTCAAGTTTAGCGATGATTGCCTCACCACCCTCTACTGCAATTGATGTGTCGATTAAAATTCTTTGTGTGTCCATATTTAGTCCTATTATTTTCGTATGCAGTATTTTTACACGTATTTGAATTTAATTCAAGAGTTTTTGATGATAAGAGAAATTTTTTTGTTCAGCTTTTCTTTGGCATAATCATAAAAAATATTAACAGGGATATTTATGCGAAGTTTTTTTGTAAGTAGTATTATTTTAACATTCTTTTTACATGGCTGTTCAACGGTAACATATACTCCTAATAACTCCATAACCATTAGCAAAGAAAAAGGTAAAGAATTTGTTGAACAAGCTTCTCATGCAAAAAACATTGATGAATATGCGAATGTTTTAGGTTATACAAAACATGATAATTACTATACTTTTGTAGATAAAGAACCATATAATGCTACTGCAATTTCATGGCGCACTTTTGCAGCATTTTGTAGAGCTCAAGGTGGCATTGTTGATAGTGACCCAAAATTTACACAAACTAAAACAAAATGTCCTTTACCTTCCTTTGTACCGCCAACAACAAAAACTTATACTACAGGCGTAACGTATTGTAAAATCCCATACCCTGAAGATACTACGAAAATGAGTGCAAGTCAAATTCTTTATGTATTTTATACAAGTTTTAAAGGAGATTATCCAAAAGGTGAAGATAGGCTTGATGTAATTATCACAAATGATGAGAATGTACTCTCTCCATTGAAGGTTTGCTACGATAATGCATACAGAGCTTCGCTAGAACTTCTTGACCAAAATCGTATAAATGAAGCTGAGCAATTGAAGAAAAAGCAAGAGCAAGACAAATTAAGAGCTCTTGAACAAGAAAGACAAACAGCTCTGGCTCAGGAAAAAGCCGCAGGAGATAAAAAAATTCATGAGCAAAAAATAAAAGAAATTAATGCTTTTAGAAATAGTAAATTATCCGAAGAGACAATGACGAACTGTGGATCTATTTTAGAAGTTAAAAAAACCATGGTTAAAGTATATTTCCCTGTTAAAGATTATGGGAATGAGCATTGGATTTCTAAAAATGAGATTTTCCCTGACGGATATGGATGCATCTTCCGCAATGGACAATATGCAGGACCTTCAATATCCTACTAAAAATATTTCGAGAGAGATAATTTTTCTCTCTCGAAATATTTTCATTATGCAAAACCCAAAATTATTGTTACTAATTTCATTCAAGTTTTAATATTTAAAAATATACCGCTTTAAAATAACAAAATATCTCCTAAATTAAACAAATTCTTCTAGCTTTTTGATTTTGCCCCAAAATAAAACGAATAGTCTATATATAACAAAAAACAAGGAGTTTCATATGGACAATTCAACAACAATCAATCAGGTGGCTTTTTACAAAAGCTTTTTTGCAAATATGAGTGATGAGGATTTTCAATCTGTTTCTAAAGAGGAGATTGTGCAAATGTTTGAGAAGCTAGAAGCTGAATTCAAAAAAGAGAGGGAGTAGCAATGAATAGCGACAGAAATGCTTTAAAAAACATTGCTGAGAAAAAGTATTTTGAACTTTTACAATATTTTGAAAATGATCGAGGTATCGCCAAAGCATTAGCTCCTCATTATGGGCGTTCTATCGACGTCCTAAAGCGGAATTTAGATCTCTTTACTTTTAGAAATCAGAAATCAACTCAAGATTTCATAAATGCGGCTAATGTTGTATTGGCGAAGATTAAAATTCAAAAAATCAATGCTACAGCGCTTCTTTTGATAGGGTTCGACATGAGCCCTATTGTTTTAGCAGAGCAAGCAAAAAAGCTTATTGACTTAGGTATTAACGTGATTGCGCCACAGGCTATTATTGAAAATACACATGAGCAGTTTTGGGATTATATTAAGGCGGATATAGCCTTAGCTGACTTTATTGTGATATGTGAGGTAAATGGCGTAGAGAATACTTTGCTACAAGATACGGCAAAAGACAAAGAGATTATTGATATACAAGATATTGTCGATGTAAAAGCGTATGCAAGGCGAGTTACTTTGAAAAAATGCAAATACAGCGTGAAATAAAACGAATAGTTTATATAAATAAAATTTAGGAGTTAAAAATGGAAAACATCATTGTAAATAAAAAAGGTAGGAAAGCAAGAACAAGTATTTGGGATTTATACAAGAATGAAATTACACATTTATTATCAATTGATCTCAATATTAAAGCAATTTATAAAATTCTGATTAGCAAAATGGAAATTGATACAAAACCATCATATGATGGCCTTTATCGATGGATTGTTAGAAATAACTTGCAATCTTAAATATTATCTACTTTTTGAACTTATTTCGATGTAAACGAACAGTTAAAAAAGGCATACGAGTTTCTAGTTGAGTTAAAACAGTTTCGCTTTGGTGTACAAGCAATTGGCATTCTTTTTCAGTGAGTTTTAGCTCAACAAATTCAACAAATTTGTCTTTCATCTTTTGAGTAAATAAAGGCTCATTTTCTATTAAAGATTTTGTATCGAAACTATTGATTTTTGAGATTATATAATCCTTGAAATTTTCAATAGTATTATTTTGATAATCTGCGGAAATTATTTGAAAAATGTAATATAAAAATAGAAAAGGTCTTACACCACCTGCATCAGCAATACCTAGAGTAATGAAATCAAGAATCCTTGCAAAAAGCCCATGCTCTTGACTCCCTAGCCGATCAAGAATTTTACTGATCATAAACTTTTCGAGTTCTTTTGCTGTTTCTACCCTATTCCCAAATAAAGAAATGAAATCTGTAATAAGAAAATCAAGTTTATCAAGTTCATCTAAAAACATATGACCTGTTCCAGTCATTAGCCAATCAATCGATACTCTATATTGCAAAGTTAAGCGTAAAAGTAATTGTGTTGGAATATCACGCTTACCAGTAGAATAGTTTTGATAAGCTTGTTCAGTTACTTCTAATACATCTTCAGCAAATTTTTTTTTACTTAAATCTAATTTTGTACGAACTTCTTCTAATCGTGTATACATTAATAAAGCCTATAGTTAAAATACAACAAATATTGACAATATACAATATTTGTTGTATAATTTTATTATAAAAATTAAACAAATGTTTAGGAGTAACTATGTTGAATGCCTTAACGAACATCGGTTTTCATTCAATTGTTGATTTTAACACAAATTCATTAAAAATAATGACAATGCATAAAGTGAAACAAGAAAATATCTTGCAGAAGCTAGTTTTTATAGCAACTTTTGAGGAAATTTCAGATTGGGTTATAATCCACTCAAATGGTCAAAAATACGTCGCAAATCCTATTAGTGCAGGGGATGCCGATCGACTAGACTGCCTTTTCGCAATACAAGAACCGCTTGCTTTGGCTTTAAAACCACTAGAAAAGCGCCGAAAGAACGGCCGTGATGTACGCCTCATTGTGGCCGCAGAAGCTGGCGATTACGCCGCAATTGCTGATATTCTTGCCAGTGCTGCATGGACCTATTGGCAAAATCACACCTTCCAAATTGACATTGATGGCCGCATTAATGTTAATGCTGTTTGCCAGTTTCAAAACGATGAAATTAATCAACAAAAAAAGAATTTTCAAAAGGCTCAGATTGACCATATTGGCGCCACCATGGATTTTGAAAAAGCTCGAAAAAAAGGAGCTTTTCAAGAATGCTTGGATTTTATTGAAACCGAAAAAATCCTTCAAATAAATGATTTCGAGATCGATCATGAGTGATAATAAAAAGTATTATTATCTCAAACTCAAAGAAAATCATTTTGAGAGTGATGAGATGGTCGTGCTTGAATCAATGCCCGACGGCTATAAATACTCAAATATCTTACTTAAACTTTATTTGCGTAGCCTCAAAAATGGTGGAAAACTAATGTTTAACGATCGAATTCCATTTAATTCGACAATGTTGTCTACCATAACACGACATAGTGTTGGAGATATCGAAAAAGCTGTAAAAATATTTGAAGAACTTGGACTGGTAGAAATTTTGGATAATGGAGCAATCTACATGAATGAAATTCAAAATTTTATTGGCAAAGGTTCAACTGAAGCGGAAAGAAAAGCTTTATACAGAGCTAAAATTGATGAGGAAAAAAAGTCTTTGGGACAAAGTCCCACTGATTGTCCGGACATTTGTCCACCAGAGAAAGAGTTAGATTTAGAGTTAAATAAGCAGCCTATTCCAAGTAAAATTGAAAAATTCGATGATAAGTTAGTAATAACATACCCTCGTTATTCAACAACTGTTGGACCAGCATTTAAATCTAAAAAAAAGCCTTTCAAGGGAGAAAATCCTCCTTCTTTGGTAGGCAAAAGTAATAACAATTAATGACAAAAAAAATACAAAGGACTTGAAAAAAATGGAAGAACTATATAGATTAGAAACTGTACTCAAAATCGTTGATAAGAAGCAAGGATCATGGAGAGCTCTCGTAAAAGCTGGTAAAGCACCCTCTCCTATTTATCTTGGCTCGAGGAGCCCAAGGTGGAAAAAAAGTGATCTACAAAATTACCTTGATGATCCAATGGCTTGGGAAAAAAGTCACAAAGTACCATAACATTCTATTTGCTATACCACTAAATATACATATTATTTTATATATAATAATATGTATAAAATATTTAAGATTTAGTTTTTAACGCATTTATTCAAGCTGTTCGGTCATTTTTATCTGATAACATGGAAAGAATTTTTTATAAAACTTGATATGAGTTGGTTAAAAACAGACTATTATATATGCAAAACTTTTGAAGATAGAGAACAAAAAATTTCACACAATTAATTGTATAATATCTCCTTCATTTCGAAGCTTTCAAGTGATAAATACTAATGTATTATAGAAAGATATGACAGTATTTTTAACAGTACTTTTGTAAAAAATAAAATAAAAACCCCTAAAAATAGGAGATATATTAGTAGATTTGAGTTCGGCCTCAGTACCACCCTAACTTCCTAAAATACGATATTCCCAACCTTAAACTTTAATGATTGCGATTGACTTCATCTGTTTCATTCTATAATCTATGATCTTAAAGTGCTAACAATGTTTGGTATTCATGTAATGCAAAATCGTCAGTCATGCCGCTAATATAGTCAATGACAAGGCGTACTCTATGATACCATTCAAGAAGTTCAAATTGCTCTTCATCTACGCGATCCAACGCCTTTACATCATTTTGATACGCTACGATCTGCTTGGAAGAAATACGCTTAATCAACCTCATTGCAATAAAGCACTCTATTTTTTCATCATGAAGCAGTGCTTCAAAATCTTTACATGTAAGCTCCAATAAGGGTTTGAAAATATTTAAAAGCTCATTGATAATCGTATAGCCTTGCAACTCTAGCGTTTGAACATCTTTATTTTGATAAATATGCTTCGCAGAAATCGCTTGTAAGATTTTTATCGCTTTGTAGTATTTACTCTCTTTGTCATATTCAAGTAAAGCACTATTAAATGATCCTTCAAAAATCGCTTCGTGATTGTTGATGTAAATATCCACTACGTGATAGACCAAAGAGGTTACTAGCTTTGCACGCACTAATGTAAAAAACATACTAAATTGATATGGCTCATCGTTCTTCTTTGCTTGGTCATATCTCTCTTGAATAACTTCTAAAAGATAGGTTTCCCCCTCTTTCTCACACTCTGCTTTTATAAGCTCATAGACTTTATCCAGATTCAAAATGCCTTTTTCAACAGAATCTTCCAAATCAGCGGTTAAATAAGAGATGTCATCTGCAGCTTCCATAATGTAGGTTAGAGGAAATCTACAACCATGTTTGATATTAAGCTTATCTTGAATTTTTTCAATGAAACCTTTCTCGCTGTAGTAAAACCCTGGTTTTTTCATCAGGTAATCAAACGGCTCACCTTTTTGAGGCTTTGCTTCATATGCACCACGTGTATATTTAACCACAGAGGCTATTTGGGTATAAGAGAGATTGAGTCGCTGTAATTTAGTAATGACACGAATGGCTTGTGCGTTCCCATCGTAGTTACACAGGTCTTGCGAGAGCGTCACTTTGAGTTTTTTTGTTTTATCAGTGTTTGCAGGAAATGTTTCAATGAAAGGTAGTGCATTTTCTTTTATCCATTTATTGATGGTTTGCTCTGCAAAATGCCCAAAGGGAGGATTGCCGATGTCGTGCAGTAAACTGGTCATTTCAGCGGTTGAAATAAATGCGTTTTCACACCCTTCTAAGCCATACGTTACTAACCCATCTTTTTGGAGTATTGACAAAATATTTTTGGCAATAAAACGTGCTGTTTGCGAAACCTCCAACGAATGCGTCAAACGGGTGCGAATGGAAGCATTGAGCTCAAGTGCAAAGACTTGTGTGCGCTTTTGAAGCCTACGAAAGGCAGGAGAAGAAAGAATGCGCCCACGATCACTTTCGATGGAATACTCCAAATTTTCAATGGGGTAAAATTCTCTATCGGTGGTTAGTTTTTGTTTATAATCTATCATTTAAAACCTCTCTCAATTTTTGCAATACCCTAACCATCGCCAAAGTATCCAACTCACAGTACTTCAACAACTGCTCACGCACTTTCATTTGCTCGTCCAAACGCTTTACATGTAAAGATGCAAAGGCGTTCATCGCATCCCCACCATTTTGAATTCCTTCAAGTTTTTTATAGGCTAATTCCATCTCAGGCACGAGTGCAGGAAGAACGTATTTGATGGAGTAACTGCCTTGCATACTTGGGGTGACATAGTGTCCTTTTTGAAAAGGAAGCATCAAATCTTTGATGTTGTCGTGTAGGTGCATAAGCCTTACATGTAAATCAGGAAACAGCTGGGCAAGTGAGGCGATGACGCCTTTTTCAAAGCTCATATTGTATGTCAAAATGTTTACATGTAAAGGAATGTCTTCGACCAGTTTTTCCGCTAAAGCACGTCTTGGGTCAACTCCTGCCTCAGCTAAAAATTCTTTATGATCCAATGTGCCATCTTCATGTTCTACATGTAAAGAGTATTGAAACGGTATTTGTTTGTAGGGGCTGACACCGCTCCACAAAGGAATGGCTTGTTGAAAGGTCTCAAAGTCAAGATGATAAATGGGATACGTGAGTGTTTCTAAAAACTCAGCGATTGCCTCATGGTCGATGAACGTATGTTGCTTTTTCCAGTTCTCGACTTTTTGCCATTGGATGGGTGTCATCGCAAACTCTTCGGGTATAGCTTCAATTGCCACGATGTTTTGTGCATAAAGCTCTTGTTGTTTTTTACTGCCAAGATTGAAGATGTTAAAGATGCTGTACTCTGGGATATGTCGCTGAACTTTCCAACAATACGCCTTTGCATCGCACTCGTACGGGTCATTGCACTGTTTGCCGATGTCGATGTTTGGCTCATGAAACTTATCGTCCAGATATGCCTCAAACGCTTCAAGCCTTTTTGGAATTGCAGCTTGCAAATCTCGCACTTCATCTGTGACATCCACCACCACAAAAAGCTTTTCAAGCTCCAACGCTTCTTCTCGCACATAATTTGAGTTGATATGCACCACATGACACGCCCCAATCCTAAACCCAAGAGCTTCTAAAACATACAGCTGAATGGAAACATCATGCAGATAGATAGGCTTCACATCGGTGGAACTCTTCACTTCATACAGCTCCAAGCCAAGAGGCGTTTGGTGCAAGATGTCCACCATCACTACGATGCCCTCGTAAATAAACGTCGCCTCGTAGATGTTTTCCACACCCTCATCAAGATACGCCTTAGTCAGCCTCGCCATGCTTTTAAAATCGTGTGCATCAAAAGGTATCTCACGCCCATGTGGAAACAATTCACACGCCAAATCCCCCACAACATTACCCGTCTCAAACCGTGCTTTGGCACTGGCATCAGGTGGACTCAAAACCTCTGGCTTGTACTTTTTCAGCCAGAGGGATTTTGGGCATTGAATGGCTCGGGTGTAGAGGGATTTTGAGAGGGTCATGATAAAACATTATCTAACATATTTATATTGAACATTTAGATTAATAAAACTATTTAAACCATCTCCACTTTGAGCAAGTTTTTTCATATGTTCGACATTTTCTTTTCCTGCACTTGTATATGAATATACATAAATTTTTGCAGTACCTTTAAATTTAACTTTAATACTATCTTCACCTATTTCATAAGCCGATACACCAGAATCTCCATTGATATCTAAATAAACATTCATTTAATCTCCTTTTTTATTTTTAAACTATCAAATTGTTCTAATTAAAATATTCACTAAAAACAATTTGCATTTTTGTTTTCCAAGTATCAGGGACGGACTCCCAACTTTCCCATTCTTGAGTTTTCAGATATGCGTTATATGGTTTTTCACTACTTGGTGCAGGATATCCGAGTTCATCTTCTATACATTCTGTCATCATAATTCTTTTGTTTTCTTGATTATTCATAGCAGTTAAAATATGACTATTATAATTTTCTGCTCTATCAGTACCTCTATCTCGATCATGAATAACAAAATAATCTAATCCCATAGAATTGAGATATTTTACTAGTGAAATAATTGCTGCTTTTCCTCTTGCTTTAACGATTTGAACATTAGATAAGATTTTGTGTTGAATTTCTTCTGACATTAATTTGATAGTTTCTTTCAAAACAATTTCTTCAGTATCACCTTCGATAATAATAATTTTGCTTGCAAAAAATACTCTTGACATGTAATCATCAAACTTTATCAACATTTTTACATGATTTTTATCATCGTCCAATAAGTCTCTAAATTTTTCAGAAACACTAAATGGGTTACAAATAGTACCTTCGGCTTCAGTAATTGAAAATCTATTTAATACTTGATTCTTATCTTTTGATAAATCAATCATATATGTTGAATGTGTAGTACAAACGATTTGTGATTCTTCTCCTGCAAGTTCATATATTTTTCTTCTCATTTGTTCAACTGCATTTGGATGTAAATAGATTTCTGGTTCTTCAAAGCCAATTATTAGACTTCTTCTCTGAGCAGGATCTCTTTGGGCATCCCATATTTTTCTATATCTTAGTAGTCCAAATACGGCAGCTCGAACTGTTCCTGTACCTTGGTGGCTGATAGGTGTTACAATATTACTTTGCATTTGAATATCAAATGATGCTTTAATGTGTTTATCTGGATTGCTCAAATCTGCTTTTGCATGTATTTTAGAGTCAGGGAATACCCCACTTAGCACACTATTTAAATTTTGCATTAAGGTATAAAAATCACTTGCGGTATTCCCTGGATCTAATTCTTGTGCTAATAAATTCAAATACCTTTGAGCTTCTTGATAGTTTACTGAATCATTTCTCACATCTTCAAAAAGTTCATTTAGTGTTTTATGCAAAACCCCGCTATCTTTTGAAAGCTCTTCCATTCTGTCTTGTGCAGGAATAAATAAATATCTTGGAAGTTTACTAGCTACATTTGATGGAAACCCACCAGGATTAGTAACCCATTCTTCAGTAGTTAGATCTATATCCCAAACTTCATCTAACAAGTCTAATTCTTCTCGTTTAGCTTTTGTATTAAAGTTTGTTATTTGGAATATATCACCAATTATTTCCTCTGTAAGTACACCATTAGAAGCACTAATAAACTCATTCCATTTTTGTGCGCTTGTATATTCAGGTTTTAAAGTCTTTACAGATTGTTTAAATTCAATGATTGGTTTTAATGTTAAATGAGAAAAAGTTTTTCTATAAACAACTGATAATCCAGTCTCAGTCCTATCTACAGGTACAACATAATTAAAAATTCTTCCTCTAAAGCCTCGCCAAGAATTAGCTTCAGTAGGGACATCCCTAAATTCAGCTGTTAAAACAACTGAATCTACCTGCCGCTGATTTTCATCTTCATGGAATAAACTATAAAAATCTTCAGGACAGATTTTTTGTTCTAATGAAAGTATTAACTCAATAGTTTTTAAAACACTACTTTTCCCAATGTTATTTTCACCAATTAAAAATGTTGCATCATCAAAATAAATTGTTGTGTCAACAAAACGCCTAAAACCCTCTATCCGTAATGAATGTAATTTCATAGAAATCCTTTTGTTTTTAAAGTTCAACAACTCTCTCAAACATCTCTTTTATCTCCATCTCATGGCTTATCAAAAATATCTGTCTGTACTGTTCTTTTATGGTATGAAACGCTTCTAAGATTTCCATTCTTCGGTTTTCATCTTGACTTCCGAAGACTTCATCGAAGGCTAAAAATCCCACACTACTGGCACCGTTCAGTTCACTCAGTGTTTTGGAGATGGCGATGCGAAGCACTAAGTTGGCAAGGTCTATCTCACCTCCGCTGAAGCGTTCTATGGGGTAGCATTTGCCCTCATCGTAGATGAAAAAGTCAAAGTCGTTGTTCACTTCGATGTATTGGTATTTGCCTTTGGTGATGGTGGCGTACATTTGGGAGGCGATCTGTGAGATGCGTGGTGCTATTTTTGAGTTGAGTTTTGTTTTAAACTCACTAAGGCTTAGTTTGATTTTCTCATAGTCTTGCAAATCGTCTTTTTTACTCTGTACTTTTTTAAGCTGTATGTCGTTATTTTCAAGAGCATTTTGCAAGGTTTTTATCTCGCCTTCATGTTTGGCTATCTTTTCTTTCAGCTCTGAGATAACGCTGTATTGTTTCTCTTTTTGCTTTTGAAGTTCGTCGTACTCGCTTTGTTTTGCGGTGTGTTTTGGCTCATCGTACAGTGTTTTTGAAACTTCCAGTTCTTTCTCTTTTGCCTTTACATGTAAAGCTTCTGCACTTTTTACTGTAAGTGCGAGATCCTCCCTCACGCCCTGCTCTCGTTTGAGTTCTGTTTCAAGACTTAGGACGGCTTCGTACTTTGGTTTTAGCTCCAAAAAGCTTTTTTGTAAGTTTACATGTAAAGCTTCATCGTAAACGTGTTTTGAGAGTGTGTCAAGTTCATCTTTGTTGCGTTTGCCTTGTTCACTGACCTTTGTAAAATGCTCTTTAGCACTTGCCAAATCTTTTTGCTTGCTTGCTATCAAACTTAGCGCCGTCTCGTTTACATGTAAGGCTTTTTGGGTTTGCTCTTTTTCTTTTTCGAGTTGTTCTATCTGTTTGGTGAGGATGTCAAGCTTTTCTTTGGTTTTGTCTATCTTTTGAGTTTGCGTCTTTTGCACGATGTCGTTTAGGGATGCGATGACATTGTCGTATTCGTCAAGGAGTTGTCTTGTACAGGTAGGACAGTTTGATTCTCGACCTAGACTTTGTATCTTGGCTATCTTTTGTTGCGTGTCTAAGACAATTCGCTGTTCGGCTGAGAGTTCATTTTGGAGTTGCTTTTGCTCTGTTTGCTTCCCTGCAAGTTCGGTTTTTAGCTTTACATGTAAAGCTTCATTTTCTTTCTTTTGCCCTAAAAGTGTCTCATACGGTTTAGTTTGCTCTTCCAAAATTGCGATGTCGGCTTTGGCTTTGGTGTACTGGGCACGTAACTGGGTTTGCTCTTTTTCTAAGCCCTCTTTTTTGATCTGTATGTTTTTGAGATTTTCTTGCTCTTTGAGTTTTGTTGACAAAGATTCGTACTCTTTTTTAACGGTACTTAAACCTTTAAGTTCTTTGGCTTTTATTTCTAAGTTTTTGAGCTCTTCGGTGAGTTTGGTTTGCGTAGCTAGGTTTGAAGTTATAGAGTTTTTGATGAGTGAGAGTTCGCTGATGAGCTTTTGTTTCTGCTCTTTTGTTTTGACAAAAAGTTCCAGTTCTTGCTTTACATGTAACTCTTGTTTTTTGGTGGTTTCTAGTTCCGTGGATTTGCTTTTGACTTCTTTTTCAAACGCTTGTTTTATGGCGGTAGTTTCTTTTATCAACGCTGTTTTACTTTTGAGTTCTTCCTCTCCTAATAAAAACTCGGCACTTGCTGCGATGTCACGTTTGAGTTCCCTGCTTTTTTCGATGAGTTCATTTTCCACAAAGTCTATCTTCTCAAGCCCAAGAAGTTTTCGTATCATCTTTTTTCGATCTTCATTTTTAAGTGTGCTGAGGCTGGTAAGTTCTTTTTGAGAGGCAAAAAGTGTATGCAAAAATGCCTCTTTGCTCATCTTGGTGAGTTTCGTAATAGCAACGGTGACTTCTCTCGCGCCACTGGTTGTAAGCTCACCATTTTTATACAGTTTAGCATTGGCATTTAGCGCTTTTCCACGAAACTCACGAATGACTTTGTACGCTATGCCTTCAAACTCAAAATCAAGCTCGACCAAAACGGCATCTTTGTCACTCGCACTAGCGTTTCGTATGACTTCTTTGTATTTTCTATTTTTCAGCTCGCCATACAAGGCAAAGAGTATCGCTTCAAAAAGGGTCGATTTGCCACTGCCATTTTTACCGATGATGCCGATAAGCCCCTCGCCAAACTCTATATCAAAAGAGGTGTAGCGTTTGAAGTTTTCAAGGTGAAGTTTAGAGAGTATCATCGCTCACCTCTTCGTAGGCACTAAACAAGCCTTGGATTTTGCCTTTGAGTCGTTCAAACTCTTCAGGCTGGCTTTCTTCTTTGATGTGTTCTAAAAAGTACGCTTCCAAAGAGAGTGCTTCGATGTCGTTTAGTGTGGCTTCACCGTTGGTTTGTTTGAACTCTCGTTTGATGCTTACATGTAAAGCTTCGCCAAAGAGATTTTTGATATCACGGGTTTGTATGTCGATGGACTGCAACGGGGTAAGATGGGTCAGTTTGACTTCGACAAGAGCGTCTTTTGTATCGTTTACATGTAAAGACTCAACTGAGTGCTCGTAGTCCTCGCAATCAATCTCATAGGTTTTAATGGGGCGAATTTGTATCTCGTGGTAGTTTACATGTAAAGACTCATCCAGTGTGACTTCGATATATCCTTTGGAGTTTCGTTTGTCATTTAAACTGGTTCGCTCGGTTGAGCCTGCGTAGTAAACGTTTTCGTGTTTACCGACTTTTCCAAAGCCATGCCAATGCCCAAGAGCGACATAATCCACTTTAGAAAAAAGGCTCTCTTTATCGTGTGGATAGACCCACTCGCCAAACTCAGCCATGAGATAGTGCGCACCGACAGAGCAGTGAAGCATCATGATGTTGCGTTTGGTTGTATCGATGTTTGCTTCACACAGCTCGATTTGAGAAAGCGCCTTGCTCTCATCGTGCATGTGAGGTAAGGTATGAAAGATAACATCATCGAACTCTATCTTTTTGTACTCTTGATTGTATGAGACATAAACGTTTTTAAAGTTTTCAAATATTTTGAGTATTGGTGAGCTTAGATTGGTGCGTGGCGTGCTGTGATTGCCCGCTATCATGATAAAAGGGATATTCAGTGCTTCGATGATTTTAAATTGCTCAAGGGCAAAGGTGATAGCTCGGTTACTGGGAGATGGACGGTGGAAAAGATCACCTGTGTGGATGATGTAGTCTGGTTTTATCGCTTTGATTTGCTCAATGACTTGCATAAAAGCATCGTAAAAATCAGCCTCGCGCTGGTTGATACCAAACTCATTGATGACGTCTAAATCATTGAATCCTAAATGCGTGTCCGAAAAATGAATCAGTTTCACGATACTTCTTTATGATTAATTCATTCGATTATAGCAAAGATTAATACACGTGAAGGGAAATTTATGATGAAAAAAGAAGGATTTGGGATGTTTTTAAGAAAAAGAAACGCTCGAACCGGGCAATTCGAGCATTCATCTTAAAAATTGGTAGGTTATTTACAGAAAGGAGGTATGTGTGTTACAAGTGAAAGTATGGGAGCGTTAGAAAATCTGTGTCAATCAGGTAGTATTTCAAATACCAAAGGATTGAAAGATGGAATTTCAGATAGATACAGAGGCAATATTACAACAAATACGAGAGGGTAAAGCCCTTGGAGGAAAAGATGGAGCACTTGCACCGCTTATCAAACAACTGACAGAAGCAGCGCTTCAAGCAGAGATAGAATCCCATCTCACACAAGATTTAGTAAAGAACCGTAAAAATGGCACTAGCTCTAAAACAATGAAGAGTGAAGTAGGAAGTTTTGAACTGGATGTTCCACGAGATCGAGCAGGCACATTCGAGCCCCAAATCGTAAAGAAAAATCAGACCTATATGTCCGATCAAATAGAGCAAAAAATACTCTCACTCTATGCTCTTGGCAACAGTTATAGCCAAATAAGCGAACATATTGAAGAGATATATGGTGTCGGCTTCTCTAAAGCCACCATAAGCGCTGTAACGGATAAAATCCTACCCATGTTACAAGAGTGGCGCGTTCGTCCCTTGGAAGAACTCTATCCCTTTATCTTCTTAGATGCCATTCACTATAAAGTCAAAGATGAAGGACGTTATATCTCTAAAGCATTTTATACAGTCCTAGGTGTTAAAACAGATGGTAAAAAAGAGATACTCGGTCTTTATTTAGGTGAAAGTGAAGGAGCAAAGTTCTGGTTACACGTGCTCACCGATCTGCAAAACCGTGGAGTAAAAGATATACTCATCGCCTCAGTTGATGGACTCAAAGGATTTCCTGAGGCTATAAATTCAGTCTTTCCCAAGACAGAGGTACAGCTTTGTATTGTCCATCAGATACGCAATTCTCTTAGATTTGTAGGTTCACTCCATCAAAAACAATTTGCCAGTGAGCTTAAGGCAGTCTATCAAGCTTTCACTAAAGAAGAAGCTGAAAATGAACTGGATAAACTGGAAGAAAAATGGGGTAAAAAATACCCTATTGTTTTTCAATCATGGCGCAATAAATGGGATAATCTCTCACTCTATTTTCAATATCCAGAAGATATTAGAAGAGTCATTTATACCACCAATATTATTGAATCCGTTCATCGCCAGTTTAGAACACTAACCAAGACCAAAGGAGCATTTCCAAATGATGATAGCTTACTGAAACTTCTTTTTATGGGTATTAAAAACGCAGAAAAAAAATGGACTATGCCGATACGAAATTGGAGTCTAACCCTCTCACAACTCTCGATTTATTTTGAGGGTAGACTCAATCACGCTTTAAATTTATGATACAATTTTAGGAGCTACTGGATGCTGACACAGAATTTTGAACACTCCCGAAAGTATAGACTCTTAGCTTAAACCATACCTCAATGATAAGTTAATACTTATTAAATCATTGCTTCTTCCTTCTCTCTTCGTAACCATCCTCTCGGTATAGCTTATTCTTTTGCAAGTAGGCTTTTATTCCGCGACACTCCTAATTTTCTTTTCCTATCCTGCTCTCAATAAGAAAAGTACATACCCGATGTCACAATGCGTATGGATCATTTAAAAAAGGTGATTGAAAAGTTCAAACGTACTGATTTTTCAGAATATTTCTAAACTATGATTTAGGATATACATAGTTTAGAGAGCTTGATTGGGAGTATTCTGATTTAAAAAACTAATGACTTCTGTACTTCGCTTGGCAATCCATTAAACATTGTCAGAATGTATTGCAACTTCTTCATACGAAATTTTGCTATAATCAAACCTTGTTTATTTTTACATGTAAAGGCATACGCAATGCAAGGAATTTTATTTGATGATCTTAAATCACTCAAAGAGAAAATAAGTCAAGAAGAAAAAAATGTTCAAGAAAAACTTATTACAGAACAAAAGCAAGAAAAAGAAAAAAAACTTCATGACCAATTTGAAAAGTTTATGCAAAACTCTGGAGTTAGAAAACTAGACTAATCCATGAGATCATTTTCACGCATTATTGAATTTTCAACATTAGAAACGAAATGTTCATACCTTGATGACTGTAAAACACGCATGGAATATAAGTACATTGAAAATGCGACAATGGAGCTCAATCAAGAACTCATTGAACGTGGGTGGAGACGATTTGGAAACTACTACTCAAGACCACAATGTCAAAACTGTAAATTGTGTTTAAGCCTACGTATTGATGTTAGAAATTACAATTTTTCACGTTCTGCTAAGCGTGTTTTCAAAAAAGCAGAAGGTATTCGTTATGTCATTCAAGCACCAACCATTAGCACGGAACATCTTGAGCTTTATGATAAATATCATCGTCATATGGAACAAAAACGAGGCTGGCAATACTACAACCTGAAGCCACAAAGTTACCACGAACTCTATGTAAGTGGCGCACATAATTTTGGAAAAGAGGTACTTTATTTTCAGGGTGAAAAGCTTATCGGTGTTGATCTTATTGACTTTTTAGACGATGGCATCTCCTCGATCTATTTTTACTACGACCCTGATTTTGAAAAACTCTCTTTAGGAAGACTTTCCATCTACGAGCAGATCATTTTGGCAAAAGAGTATGATCTCGAATGGATTTATCTTGGCTATTATGTCAAAGAGTGTCAAAGCCTTAAATATAAAGCGTCTTATACCCCTTATCAGACACTTCAAGGCAATCCAAATTTAGATGAAGATGCCATTTGGATATAATTTTTTAAAACTTGGAATTCTTTTTGCTTTAAGGTAAATAACTTGATACAAAAAGGATGGATAGATGCACCTTTCTCTCTCTCATGATATGCTCGCGCTTACAATACAAGAAGATTCAAAAACCTTTTATTTTTTGCAAAATATCGCCGATAAAAACTTTCAAAAAAAGATTGGACGCAAAGATAAAATGATTATTTTTAAAGAGCAAGATGAGTTAGTGCAACGCCGTTACTTTTTAAAATTGATCAGTAAAATTTATTTGCGAAAAACAGGTAATGTCGAACAAGCACGTATCATCGAAAATACAATAGATAAAAGCATCAAGATTTCGCTTCTCAAATCCAATCAAGTCCTTCAAAAAATGAGCATTAATCTCTCCATTGAAGACAATTATGCTGTTGTCTTTTACATGGGGTCACACAATACGCTTTTTGCTTCCTATCTGAAAAGCTATTTTAAAGACCATTTGGTTAGAATTCGCCCTAAAAACGGCACAATTACGCTCTATCCGAACTCAGATATTACTGTGCGTCTTTTAGAAAAACTCTTGGCACAAAAAGAGTTGTTTGGTTGTTTTGTAGAGTTTTCTTATTCTATAGACGATTTTTTAGCCTACAAAAAGAGTTTTGTATCAAAACGTGCTAAGAGAAGCCGACATAACGCCCTCTTCTCTTTACTTGAAGAGTATTTCGGTGTGCTTGGATGTAAAATGGAAGACTCTTTTGATATGATTCGCAGTAACTATCTTACACTGGTAAAAAAATATCATCCAGATAGTTGTGGCCTTTATGATGGTGATTTACATGTAAAGTATGTGGCAAAGTTTCAAGAGGTTCAAAATGCTTATGAAATGCTCAAAATGCACTTCAGGCATGCCGATGCAAAGAGTGCTTAAAATTTAAGAGTGTAGAGTTTTTTACGTTCAGATGAGCTTGCGATATTAAACTGTTGTCGGTATTTTGTAATGGTTCTTCGTACCATTTTGATGTTAAATTTTCCTTCTATCAGTTCTAGAAGTTTAATATCGCTCAGAGGTTTTATTCTACTCTCATTTTTAACAAGTTCAATCATATATTCTTTAATAGCACTATTGGAAATATCTTCTTCAAGCGCCGTAGCAAAAAACTGTTTTAAAGGAATAACACCGCGGCTACAGGAAAGGTATTTTCCCGCAATGGCACGTGAAATGGTTGAGGGATTACGTCCTAGATCATCAGCTAAGTCTTTAAGTTTCATCGGCTTTATCGCTTTGCCAAAGAAAAAATCGTACTGATACTCCACAATCATCAATCCAATCTTATAGAGCGTTGCTTTACGCATCTCAAGAGCGTCAATAAGATCTTTAGCATCTTTAATTTTTTGAGAGACAAAACTATGATTTTCATCAAGTCCTTCAGTGTCGAGAATCACTTCAGGATAATACGCATCATTGAGCCTGACTTCAATTGCCCCTTCAAGATCATAGATAAAAATATCAGGAATAACCTCTTTTTCATCTTCCATAAAATCAATTGCAGGAGGGTTGTGAAATCGTTTAATAATAGCGAGGGCATCATGAAACAGTGGCTCTTTACTAAAGGTTTCGATAGTCTCAAAGTTGATAATCAGCATTTCTACCATGTCATAGAGTTCATTGTCTAATGAAAGGTCTTGAAGTTGGAATAAGAAGGTCTCTTTTAAATCAAGAGCTCCAATACCCAAAGGCTCAAGGTAAGCAAAGCGCTGTCGTATCTTTTCAACTTCTTCAACTTTAATGCCTAACTTTTTTGCAATTTCACTTAATGCTGATATTTCAAAATATCCTTCGGAATTAATATTTTCAATGATTTCATACGCGACTTGTTGCGATTTTTCAGTAGGAAAAAGTGGTGGATTGACCTGTTCATTGAGAACTTGATAAAGTGATTTTTTATCTAAAGTCAGTGCCTCAATGGTATCTGAAACCGATGTTTTAGCCACTTCGGAGAAAAAACTTTTCTTTTCAAAATGTTTTTCAGGTGTTTCTGAACCTGATTTGACACTGATAAAAGGATTTTCTTGCACAAAGGGTTCTAATGTTTCCACCAAACTATCTAAATTGGCTTGAAGTATAGGAAGCCAACCTCTTAGCGTTGAGGAGAACTTTTGTTTGGTTGTTTGTGTGCTAGAAACCCTAAGTTTCAAAACCAATCTCCTTATCTATTAAAACCTGAAATCTTCACCAAGATAATACGTCTTCACCAGTTTGTTTTGAGCAACTTCTTCACTGCTGCCACTGGCTAACAGTGCGCCATCTTTGAGTACATACGCCCTATCACAAATAGCGAGAGTCTCGCGTACATTATGGTCCGTAATCAAAACACCAATATCCAGTTTTGCAAGCTCTTGTACAATGCCTTGAATATCAGCAACAGCAATAGGATCAACACCCGCAAAAGGCTCGTCAAGAAGGAGAAATTTGGGTTTTAAAACCAATGAACGCGCAATTTCACAACGACGTCGCTCCCCTCCACTCAGGCTCACACCATTGCGTTTACGAATAGGTTCAATATTGAGCAAATTTAAAAGCTCTTCCACGCGCTTCATTGCATCCTCTTTATTAGGATAAACAATTTCAGCGGCAAGCATAATGTTCTCTTCTACACTCAGGTCTTTAAAAATACTTGATTCTTGAGGAAGGTAACCAATACCTAATTTTGCTCTTACATGTAAAGGTATTTGAGTGACATCCTGATTATCTAGAAAAACAACGCCAGAGCTTGGAGGGATAAGTCCACAAATCATATAAAACATGGTTGTTTTACCCGCACCATTGGGACCTAAAAGTCCTACAACTTCACCACTTTGAACATCAAGGGACACCCCTTTAATAATTTCTGTTTTTTTAATCACTTTTTGTAATTCTTGAACTTTAAGCGTATGCATTAATATGAACCTTATAATTGCGTTTTAAATCCATTGTTTCGATATCGATTGTACTATACTCAACACCAAAATGGTGCAGTAATTTTTCAAACTCAGCATCACCCCATTCAATGAGATGGTAACCTTCAACATCTAATTTTTCGATCAATCCACTTTGCAAAAAACCATTACTTCCACATTGGTAAATGTCATAATGAAACAGTTTTTCATCATACTCATGCAAAATCGAAAAGGTGGGCGATGAGATCGCTTCTTTAATGCCTAAAGCCTGAGCGAAGGCTTTAACAAAAGCGGTCTTCCCACTAGCAAGATTGCCTCGAAGAAGAAGTACGCCAGCGTTTCCAAGCTCATTTTTTATCTCTGTGGCAAAAGCATTTAAGTGCGCTAAATCACACACTTTTTCATAACATTGATTCATATAAGATAAGAGAGCTTAATAATTTCGCCCAGTTTATCCCATGCTTTTTTGCTTTCAATGGCATCTTTCATGAGCGCAATTCCTTCTTGTATATCTCTCGCTTTTCCATCTAGCACTAAAGCACAGGCACCATTTAAGAGTACAACATCACGTTTTGCACCCTTCTCATCACCTCTTAAAATTGAGCGCGTAATCTCAGCATTTTGGATGCTATCACCACCTTTAATTGCCTCAAGTGGAGCAAAGGTAAAGCCAAATGCTTCTGGATTGATTTCGCCTTCTGTGATGATTTTATTTTCAATCATCGTGTAACGCGTTGGAGCCGTAATGCTCACTTCATCCAAACCATCGAGAGAACTTACCACCATGCTTTTCATTGTGCCAAGCTCACGTAACGCTTTGCTAAAACGATCAATGTAATCGACATGAAAAACACCAATCATCTGTTTTTGAGTACCTGCAGGATTGGCAAGAGGTCCTAACATATTGAAAATCGTACGGTGTGAGAGACTTCTTCGAATGGGCATAATATGCTTCATGCACGGATGGTGATTCATTGCAAACATGAAAACAAAGCCGCACTCTTCAAGCATTTTGATCTGTTTTTCAGGTGTTAAACTCAGGTTGAGTCCTAAGGCTTTAAGTACATCGGCACTGCCAGAGAGTGAAGTGGCAGAACCGCTGCCATGTTTGGCAACTTTGCACCCAAGTGCGGCTAAAACGATGGATGTTGTTGTAGAGATGTTAAACGTTCCGCTTTTATCACCGCCCGTACCTACGATGTCAATCAATTCAGCTTTTAAATGCGCTGGAATATCGAGCTTAACGCTGTGTTCGCGCATCACATTTGCCGCGGCTGCGATCTCTTCAAAACTCTCACCTCGATTGTAGAGTTCGACTAAAAATTGTGCTGCTGCTTCGGAACTTAGTTCATTTTCAAAGAGCGCATTAAACTGTTCATAGGCCTCTTGGTAATTCATTACGCTTCCCTTACGTATTCGTTTTGTTTCGTTTTTGGAATGGTTTTGGCTTCAGGAATTTGCAAAACTTCGTATTTCACTGCTTTTTCAAGATAATTAATCGTAATAATATCACCAATTTTCACGTCTTTGGCAGGTTTTACAACCACGCCATTGATACACACAACGCCATTTTTGCACATATCTTCCGATATGGCACGACGTTTGGTGATATTCACGCTGTTTAAAAATTTATCGACTCTCATACCCCATCCTTAGGATTTAATGCTCATTCTATCAAAAGAATATTTAAACTTGCTTTTTTGACTTTACATGTAAAAGCCTCACTAAAGCATAAGCAAAGTTTTTACAAAGTTGCGCTACCATCACGCAATTCTATAAATTCTGTGAGGATTCGTATTATGAAAAAAGATGTCAAAAAAGTAGTTTTAGCATACTCTGGGGGACTCGATACCAGTATTATTTTAAAATGGCTCCAAGATGAGTATAAATGTGAGGTTGTCACCTTTACAGCCGATATCGGACAAGGCGAAGAGTTAGAGCCAGCACGCAAAAAAGCCATCTCTTTGGGAATTAAACCTGAAAATATTTTTATTGAAGATTTAAAAGAAGAATTTGTTAAAGATTATGTATTCCCTATGTTTAGAGCGAATGCAATTTACGAAGGTGAGTATCTTCTAGGAACCTCTATTGCTAGACCTTTAATTGCTAAACGTCAAGCAGAGATTGCTGCGATGGTGGGAGCAGATGGTGTAAGTCATGGTGCTACGGGTAAAGGAAATGATCAAGTACGTTTTGAGATGGGATATCTTAGTATGAACTCTGATCTTGTTATTATCGCTCCATGGCGTGAATGGGATTTGAACTCTCGTGAAAAGCTCCTTGCGTATGCAGAGAAAAACGGCATTGTGATTGAGAAAAAACCGGGTAAATCACCCTACTCTATGGATGCAAATCTCCTTCATATTTCTTATGAGGGACTTGTTCTTGAAAATCCAGCGGCTGAGCCAGAAGACGATATGTGGAGATGGACTGTTAGCCCTGAAAATGCACCAGACAAATCGGAAGTGATTGAAATTACCTATGAAAAAGGTGATCCAGTAGCTCTCAATGGTGTTAAACTAAGTCCTGCAACGATGCTTACAAAACTGAATGAACTTGGCTGTAAACATGGCATTGGTCGTATTGACATCGTTGAGAACCGTTTTGTGGGTATGAAAAGTAGAGGTTGTTACGAAACACCAGGCGGCACGATTATGATGAGAGCACACCGTGCAATTGAAAGCATTACGCTTGACCGTGAAGCAGCTCACTTTAAAGATGAGATTATGCCAACCTATGCCAAAACCATCTACAATGGATTTTGGTTCTCTCCTGAGCGTGAGATGATGCAAGCAGCGATTGATAAATCGCAAGAAACCGTCAATGGAACCGTAAAACTTAAACTGTATAAAGGCAATGTTTCCGTTATTGGGAGAGATTCTAAAACCAACAATCTTTTCAGCGAAGCATTCTGCACCTTTGAAGAAGATGAAGTGTATAACCAAAAAGATGCAGCAGGCTTCATCAAGCTTAATGCACTACGCTTTATCATTAGTGGTAAAAATAGAAGAAATCAAGGCAAAGCTTAAACCCCAGTGGATAAGCCAATCAACGATGAATGGAGTGACGAAGCCATGATAAATTTAGTCAAAACAGTAACAAAAAGCTGCGAAGTGAGTGGCGAAGAGTTACATGTAATGCTAAATCTGAGAGCCCAAAAAAGGCTCGATTTTGTGCTCATTGACATTAGAGAGCTGTATGAGTACTCTGATTCGAGTATCAAAGGCACAGACATACTTATGCCAACTTCGACCATTCATCAACACATGGATGAGCTTAAAAAAATCGCTAATAAGCTTTTGATTTTTTATTGCCATATTGGTGGGCGTACAACACAAATGATATTTATTTTACGAAGAATGGGCTTTTCAAACATCGCCCAACTCAGTGGTGGGATTGATGCCTTTCATGGTGAAAAGCTGAAAAATGCCCCACTTCCAAAAAATATTCGAGCTTAAGGATTTAAATATGAAAGTTTTATTGATTAAAGATGTTAAAGATTTGGGTAAAAAAGGCGAAATCAAAGACGTTAAAGACGGCTATGGTCAAAACTTCCTCATTGGCAAAGGATATGCCCTTTTAGCAACCAATGAAGTCATGAGAAAATACGAATCAGATCAACGCAAAAAAGCAGCTGCAGATGCTGAAGAGATTGCAAATCTTCATGCTATTGAGAAAAAACTAAGTGAGCTTAAACTTACGGTTAAACGTAAACTTGGTGCCAATGGAAGTCTTTTTGGTGCTGTCACCAAAGATGAAATTGCACATGAACTTAAAGAGCAGTATAAAATAGAAATTGATAAAAAAACCGTTGAACTTGAACAGGCGATCAAAACTACTGGTAATTTTGATGTTAGCATTAAACTAGGACACGGTATTCACGCCACATTGGCACTTATTATTCTTGGAGAATAAATCTTATGTTTGAAGCAACTACCATCCTTGCGTGTCGCGGTGATAAGAAAGCGGTTATTGGTGGTGACGGACAAGTCACCTTTGGCAATACAGTGCTTAAAAGTAATGCTACCAAGATTCGCAAACTCTACAACGGAAAAATTTTAGCGGGTTTTGCAGGAAGTACTGCAGATGCATTTAACCTTTTTGATATGTTTGAAGGCATTTTAGAGCAAAAAAAAGGCGACTTATACAAATCTGTCATTGAATTTTCCAAAGAGTGGCGCAAGGATAAGATGCTTAGACGTCTTGAAGCGATGATGATTGTTTTAGATTGTGATCATATTTTTATTTTAAGTGGCAATGGAGATGTGGTGGAACCCGAAGATGGCAAGATTGCAGCTATTGGCAGCGGTGGAAATTATGCCATTTCGGCGGCTCGTGCACTTGATCGCCACACCAACCTCGATGAAGAGATGATTGTAAAAGAGAGTCTAAAAATCGCCAGTGAGCTTTGTATTTATACCAATGACAATATCAAAACATATGTTTTAGAGAGTAAAGAAGCATGAATTTAACACCCAAACAAACCGTTGCTTATTTAGATGAGTACATCATCGGACAATTTAATGCTAAAAAAGCCATTGCAATCGCTCTTCGTAATCGTTACCGAAGACTCAAACTTGAAGGCGAGATGGCTGAAGAGGTGATGCCTAAGAACATTTTGATGATTGGCTCAACGGGTGTTGGAAAAACAGAAATTGCACGCCGTATGGCTAAAATGCTCTCTTTACCTTTTGTGAAAGTAGAAGCGAGTAAATACACCGAAGTTGGCTTTGTAGGTCGAGATGTTGAATCCATGGTAAGAGATTTAATGATGGCTTCTATTAACCTTGTTAAAGCGGAACACAAAGAAAAAAATCAAGACGATATTGCTTTACATGTAGAAAAAGCTATCATTGAGAAGCTGCTTCCACCGCTTCCAAAAGGCGTCAGTGAAGAAAAAAAAGCAGATTATGAAAAAAGTTACGAGAAAATGCGTCAAAGACTTCGTGATGGGGAGCTGGATGATCTGAAAATTGAAGTGGAGATTTCTCAAAACAGTAGTGATTTAGGAGATTCTTCACTACCTCCTGAGATGATTAAAGTACAAGAGTCTTTTATTAAAATTTTAGGTGCGGGTCAAGGTAATATCAAAAAAGAGATGAAAGTTAAAGATGCCAAAGAGGTACTTAAGATTGAAGCAAGCGAAAAACTTTTGGATATGGAAGCTGTCAAAAGTGAAGCGAGGGAACGTGCTCAAAATGGCGGAATTATTTTCATAGACGAAATCGATAAAATTGCCGTAAGTTCCTCACAATCCCATCGTAGTGACCCTAGTAAAGAAGGTGTCCAACGTGATCTTCTTCCTATTGTTGAAGGCAGTGATGTTAATACTAAATATGGTAGCATTAAAACCGATCATATTCTCTTCATTTCCGCAGGTGCGTTTCATCTTACTAAACCTAGTGATCTCATTCCTGAGCTTCAAGGTCGTTTTCCTCTGCGTGTAGAACTCAGTTCACTTACCGAAGAGGTACTTTACAAAATTTTAACACAACCTAAAAACTCACTTTTACGTCAATATCAAGCGCTTTTAAAAACCGAAGGTGTTGAACTTATTTTTGATGATGACGCCATTGCATCCATTGCTAAAATTGCACAAATCACCAATGAAAGAACAGAAGACATTGGAGCAAGAAGATTGCATACTGTGATTGAAAAAGTATTAGAAGATATTAGTTATACAGCAGATGAACATCCTGGTGAAACTTTACATGTAAGCAAAGAGCTTGTCCATAATAAACTCGACGCAATTGTTGAGAGTGAAGATAGCAGTCGCTATATATTATAAATAAAGAAGAAAAATGACTGAAAAAACAAAAACAGGGTATGTTGCTGTTATTGGTAGACCCAATGCCGGTAAAAGTTCCCTATTAAACTGGCTTGTAGGTGAAAAACTAGCAATGGTTTCACATAAAGCCAATGCAACACGAAAGCGTTTAAATATTATTGCGATGCATGAAAATACGCAAATTATTTTTATTGATACTCCTGGTATTCATGAACAAGAGCGCCTCTTAAATCAATTTATGCTTGAAGAAGCGATGAAAGCAATGGGTGATTGTGATCTTATTCTTTTTTTAGCGCCCGCAAGCGATACTCTTCAACATTATGTAGATTTTTTATCCCTGAATAAAAACAATATTGCGCATATGGTTCTCCTTACCAAAACGGATAGCGTTTCCCAAACAGCACTTTTTGATAAAATCACAGAATACCAAACCTATCAAGATAAATTTGTCGCATTGATCCCAGTCTCTATAAAAAAAGGAATCTCACAATCCTATCTTTTGGAAGCCATCTCAAAATATATGCCAGAACATCCTTATCTTTATGACCCAGAGATTCTTACAACTGAGCGTTCACGTGATATTTATAAAGAGTTGATTCGAGAAGCCATTTTTGAAAATACGAGCGATGAAATTCCCTATTTTGCAGATGTAATCATTGATAAAGTGGATGAAAAAGAGACAATCGATAATATTTATGCTAGTATTATTGTCGATAAAAAAAGTCAAAAAGGGATTATGATTGGGAAGGAAGGTCAAACGATCAAAAGAATTGGTTCTAGCGCTCGTTTGCTCATTGAATCGCTGTCCCAAAAACGTGTCTTTTTGAAACTTGTCGTTGTCGTGAAACAAGGCTGGAGCCAAGATAAAGAAATGTTGAAGAAAATTGGTTATATAGTAGAATAAAGTAATTACAGTTATATTATCGTGATAGAGCGATATAATTAATAAAAAAGGGGTTTTTAAAATGGCCATAACTGAGGATAGACGTGTTAGCTCAGAAATTGTATCTATAGACCCTTTATCACTTATCTCATATACCTATTCAAAAAATGAAATCAAACTTAATAAGCTCGAAAAAAGTGATAAAAATGCATTCTATATTTCATATCTTCAAACACGTGATGTTATTAGTGCTACTATTGATGTAAGTCGTAATATCCCAGATAGTGATCTAAAAGATGCTATTGAAATCAAAGTATATGATGAATTAGCCCTTGATTCGGCCATCGAATATTCCATCAGTTATATTGAAACTGAGTCTAAAGATTCTAAAAATCGTTCTTTTAATATTTTTATTATTGATGCATCACTAATACATGCCAAACTGACACCTATTAAAGAAAAAACACGCTATATTGATTACGTTACCTCCGCACCCTTTCTCATTAAAGCTTTATATCGCAAAAATTTTATTGAGGCAGATGGAACACACTGTTTTGTTTATTTTCAAAAAACAGATGCGTTTTTAGCAATTTATAAGAACGGTGAATATATTTATTCAAAGTCGCTTCATTACTCATTAAAAGAGATCAATGAAAAATTTTGTGAACTTATTGGCGAGCGAGTTGATGAAGAAGATTTTTATAAGCTTCTTACAAATGAGGGATTAAGAGCTACCAATAGCCAATATCAACAAAGTTTAATGCAGCTTTTTGGTGAGATATTTCTTTATATCAATGATGTTTTAGTTTTTACTAAACGCTCTTATAACATTGATTTTATTGATAAAATATATTTAGGATCAGAAATTGGTACTTTTTCCGGTATTGAAGAATATGGGAAAAGCTATCTTGGATTAGAATCGTATGAGTTTAATTTCAGTATAGCCATTAACTCAAAAGAGTGGTATATTGACCAAATTCATATTTTGATGATGCTCAGTGCCCAACTTTATATTGAAAATCCAGACGATAATCTTAATTTTTCAATTTATAAAAGACCTCCTCCTCTTAAATACAGAGCTTCAGGCAAATTTCTTGGTATTATCGCTGCAAGTGTTATTATTAGTCTTGCATATCCTGCTTATCAATTTGCATACCATACTTTTTTAAGTTTGATAATTGTGAAACAAACAAGTGAATACAATGAATTATACAAGCAGACATCTGATATTAGACAACAACTTTCACTTTTAAAAACTGAAAAAGAAAAAGTTGATAGTTTGGTTAAGAATGAAACAACAAAGTTTGAATTTAGGAAAAAGCTTTTAAGTGAAATTTATAATAAAAAAATATCTTATCCTATGAAAGCATTAATGTTATTGGAAATATTTCAACTTTCAAATCAAAATGGTTGTAAAGTTGAGTCAATTGAGTTTAAAAAACAACAGCTTGATTTTTTTGTACGGAATAAAAGTGAAAAAAAGATTACAGAATTTATTAAAGATTTAACAGCTTTAAAAAAATATAAAGTCAATACAGAAAAGATTATACAGGATGACAAGATTAAACTCTATACCAGTAAAATCTCTATAGGATTGAACAATGAATAGTATTGATTCACTTTTAGATAAAATTGATCTTTTTTTTAAAGATAAGAAAAATAATGAAATTTACTTAATTTTTGCGATGGTTTTTGCAGTGATTGGATTTATTTTCTACAGTTATCTTTATCCTGTAACGGAGCAAATACTGAATCAGTCCATGAGAAATGCAAAAGAAGTTGAGAAAAAGCTTCATGATGAACAAGCTTATTTGGTTTCTGTTTCAAGAGATGGAGATGCAACTTTTTTAATTAAAAAAGTAAAGTCAGATATTGAAAATTCAAAACTTCTTTTAGAAAAAACAATTTATATGAATGACTATGTAGACAATAAGCTTAAAAATCTTTCCTATCTGTTATTCAATGATGAAAATTGGGCAAAATTTCTTAATACAATTAGCCAATTGGCACAAAAATATTCTGTGCGTATTAAAGTTATTGAAAATAAAATCAATGAACCAAGTATTCAAAAAATTGAACAAATTTTAACTTTAAAAGTTACCTTTAATGGCTCTTTCGCAAACACGATGAAATATATGAATGCCATTGAGGAAAGTGAACTGGTTGTTGATATTTATGAGCTCAACTGCACAGGGCAAAAAGATATTGAGGGCCAATTCAATATTGCTGTTTGGGGGATGAAATATTGAAAACTTTAATAAAATTTATTTTAGGATTATTGGTAATATTAACCCTCGTAGAGGCACAAGAAAAATTACCTGTAAATAATGAAGTCAAAGAGTATGATAAAATTTTTGAAAAAATTGCAGAGAGAAGATCAGGTGCTGATACAATTATGATTGATAAGCTTGAAAATCCTTTCATTATCCTCACTTCAGAACAAAATGAGAGTGAAAGCAATGCAACCGTACAAACTCCTACCTATGTTTTAGAGGCCACTTTTGATCAAAAAGCAAAAATAAATGGTAATTGGTACAAAAAAAATGATCTCGTAGGATCTTATATGCTGATAAAAATTACACGTAATAGCGTTACTCTCCAAAATGATATTGAAAAAAAAGAACTTGTAATAAGGACAAAAGATGATAGCAATATTAAAATATTTTCCAAGTAAATTGATTGCATTGGTTGCAATTTTAGGGATTGCTCTTTCTCCTATTCAAGCTGCGGAAAAGAATAATAGTCACTCATCATGTGCATATCGTACCTTTAATATTAAAACGAACAACAAAGCAACAGGTTTAGAGCTTTTAGGAGAGCTTGCAGAAGTCTGTGATTTTAGTATTGTAGTCAAAGATACTGAAGCAGAAAAAGCGCTTGCAAAAAATCTTAATGGGGTTAATATCAAGAATCTATCTTTGGATGAAGTTTTTCAAATAATTATTCAAGATAATGACCTTTTTTATACTTATGATAAAAATTACCTAAAAATTTCAGCCTTATCAACAAAATCTTTTAAAGTTGACTATATATCATCTATTCGCGAAGGTAAGGCAGTTATCAATGCTTCTGTCGATGCAACGCCTACAGAATCAAGTACCAGCGGCACAAAAAATACAGTATCACAAGGTCAAAATACAATTTCTTCGAATGAGTCTTTTGATTTTTGGAAAACTATTGCAATAGAACTCACCTCCGTTTTAAATACAGGAGGTGAAACGTATAAAGCACAATCTCCTATCATCAATGCAAATGCTGGTATGATTACGGTTACTGCTACCAAAAAACAATTAGATCGTGTTAGCGAATATATAGATGTCTTAAAAGAGAGACTTCATAGACAAGTGTTAATTGATGTTTCAATTGTTTCGGTATTACTAAGTAGTAGCAATAAAACAGGTGTTGATTGGAGTAAATTCTCACTAAGCCTCAACAGCACAACTATGTTTAATAATAGTAGTAATAATCTAAATGCTTATCACGCTGACCCTTATGCTGCTGTAGGTGCCAATGCTGCGCTTACTGGAAATCCAAACCTTTTAAATAATTTAACAGTAGTAAATGACGGTATTTTTAATATTTCTGGTCTTATCGATTTTCTAGGCTCGAGTGGTGAAACAAAAGTAGTATCAAGCCCAAAAGTCTTGACAATGAATAATCAACAAGCACTCATTACTATTGGTGATAATGTTAATTACCGAGTTCCTGAGACGACCAATGCCGCAAGTACAACAGGAACCGCTACATTGGCAACAACCTATACAAATTATTCTATTTTTATTGGTGTTCTTTTAAATATTACTCCTGAAATTTCAGAAGATAATGAAATTATTCTTAGAATTAACCCCTCTGTAAGTACTTTTAAATATGATGAGGATAATGCGAAGACAACTGACCCTAGAGTTATTGCACCAGATACTTCGGAGAAAAAACTCTCAACAGTTGTAAAAGTCAAAGATGGTTCTACCATTATTTTAGGTGGGCTTATAACAAATACTAAAGGAAAACAAGACTCCAGTGTACCGCTACTCAGTAGTATTCCTCTGCTGGGAGAAGCTTTTAAACATTCAGCCGATACCTTGTCTACTAATGAACTTGTTTTTGTAATTACACCACGTATTATTGGTGCAAAAGGCACTGATAAAGCAACACTTAAAGATCTTGGATACAGCCAAAAGATAAATGAATAGCCATTATAGTGACCTTAAAACTATCTTTGTTGATGGTGAAATTTTTGATTATGTCAATCTAGATAGGTCTGTAACAACCTATGATAAGTTGGTGCAGACGTTAGATAAACCCCTAAAGCTCATCCTTTTTTATGGTAAACCAGGAACTGGAAAAACTTTTTTACTCCAAAAAATTTTTAATGATTTAAGAGCAAAAAAACGAATTATTTTTTTCCCAAGACCTTTTTTTGAAGAAAAAGTTTTTATTGATGCATTGTTTGAGCATATTTTTGCAAAAAAATCTCCCTCATTTTCAAATTACAATGAATTTTTAGCACTTTTAAGTAAACATATCACATCTACTGATCAAGCTATTACAGTCTTAATTGATGAAGCACAACTCTATCCAACAGATTTAATTGAAAAAATTCGCCTTATGGCAGATTCACGTTTATTTAAATTTTTATTTACGGTGCATAAGACAGAAAAAGAAGATGTTTTGGCCAAAGACTATTTTCAAACACGTATTTGGGAAACAATAGAAATTGACAATGCTTCAAAAAATGAAATTAAAACTTATATTGAAAAGAAGCTCTTATTCCACAATCGCTTTGAATATCTCAATCTTTTTAAAGATAAACATTATAAACTTATTTTAAAAATTACGGATGGAAATTTGAGAACGATTAATAAATTGATGTACAAACTCTTTGATATTTTGGAATATTATGATACATATCAACCTTCCCTTATAAAAACAAACGCGTTACATGTAAAATATATTGAAATGGCTGGCATAAGTCTAGGGATGATTCATGCTTAGTGCAATTGAAATTATTGAACTGGAAAAAAAAGTCTTTAAATATAGACTTAGACAAAGGATTCATTACATCATTATAAGTATAATTATTTTACTAATAGGTGCTACTGCCATTTTCCTCTATCCTACGATGGTTCCCTTGACAGATACCAATGCATCATTATCTAATAATATTCCAACAATAGCAGAGTCAATAAAGCCTCTTGATGCTAACATTACGGGTATTCAACAACAGTCCTTAAATGCTTCTGATGTAAATATGAGTGTAAAGAAATATACTCCTCCTCTTGTTGTCGAGGGGCAAGAGAATCAAATACTTTTTCTCCAACTTCCAATCATTAATAAAAATAAAGTAGAAAAGAAGTCCTCTTATGTACCTGAGATCGCTGAAAAAAAGTCAAGTCTTGGCATCCAAGAAGAAGATATTGACAATAAAGTTTTAATGCGAAAAATGCCAACTATTGATGAAGAAAATTTTTATCGCAATAAAGAAGATAAAGTTGACACAGCTCTTTTGCCCCCACCTCTTATGGATGAACCAAAACCCAAGGGTATTATTAAAATTGAGACACATGAGGTGAATTCTATACAATACTTGAAAGATAAATTTGAAAAAACACATAACATTACCTTTGCATTAATGCTTGCAGAAGAATATTATGCAATGAAAAATTATACGGAATGTAATAAATGGGCTCTTATGGCCAATAATGCAGATCCTGATAGTGAAAAAAGTTGGATTTGGTTTGCTAAATCTAAAGTTAAACTTGGTCATAAAGAAGATGCTGTCCTTGCGCTTCAAGCCTACCTAAAAAGTAATAAATCAAAAGCAGCTCAAAGTCTACTGAATCAAATTAGTGTAGGTGAAGTTATTGACTAAATGAATTTGTTTTCTTTTTTTAATAAATGGTACAATAGAAAAATTTATAAATAGTGGTAAAAAATGAATGATATTACAACAACACTTTTAACATATCTTATTCACAACCGTATAATTGATGAACATAGTGCTGCTAAAATAAGAGAAGAAACACAACAGAATAATCATAAAGTATTAGGTGAAATTCTTTTAGAAAATAATTTTTTTACAAAAGAAGATCTTCTTATTTTAGTCATTGAATTTTTTAAAAAAGGGTATCTAAACTTAGAAGATGTTAACGCTAATTTTGCAATTGACAGTGAAAAGTTTTTACAATCTTTGGCTAAAAATCTTAATTATGAGTACCTTGATCTTGATTCAATAGACATTGATTATCGTCTTGCCTCAAAACTTCCTTTTGCTCAACTCAAGAAATTTAAAGCACTCCCTATTAGAGAAGATGAAATTAATATTTTTGTTGCATTAAAAGATCCATTGGACATCAATGCTCAAGAAGGCGTTCAAAGAATTTTTCCACGAAAACTACTCAAAGTTATCATTGCAGAGCCTACACAAATTGATAAATACCTGATTAAAATGGAGTTAGGTGAAAGTATCAAAGGACTCATTGGTGAAATTCGCAAAGAGATTACTTCCAGTGCTGCTGAAAATCCACAAGAATCTTCTGGGATTTTAAAACTCATAGAAATTATCCTTAAAACATCTATTTTGGCACGTGCTAGTGATATTCACATTGAACCAACAGAGAACAATTGCATTGTTCGTAGCCGTATTGATGGAATGCTCACAGAAACATTCATTTTTGATAAAGATATATACCCTCCTCTGGGCTCACGGATGAAGTTGCTTTCCAATATGGATATTGCTGAAAAAAGAAAGCCTCAAGATGGTCGTTTTTCAGCTACGATTCTAGGCCGTGAGTATGATTTCAGGATCTCTGCGCTGCCTACAATTAATGGAGAATCCATTGTAATTCGTATTTTAGATAAATCTAAAGTTATGATTAAAATTGAAGATCTTGGTATGCATCCTAATAACTACATTAAGTTTGCACAGGCTATGAAGTCTCCCTATGGTATTATCTTAGTTACAGGGCCAACAGGAAGTGGTAAAACCACAACGCTTTATGCGGCTTTAAATGCTATTAAAAGTGTGCAAAGTAAAATTATTACCGTCGAAGACCCAGTGGAGTACCAACTCAATTTAACGCAACAAGTGCAAGTTAATGAAAAGGCTAATTTAACGTTTGCAACGGCATTACGTTCTATCTTAAGACAAGATCCAGATATTATTATGATTGGTGAGATTCGTGACACTGAAACCCTTCGTATTGCAGTGCAAGCAGCACTTACAGGTCACTTGGTTTTTTCAACACTTCATACAAATGATTCAATCAGTGCCGTTACAAGAGTTGTAGATATGGGAATTGAACCGTATTTAATTAGTGGATCATTAATTGCGATTGAAGCACAAAGGCTAGTACGTAAATTGTGCCCTTATTGCAAAACAAAATATACACTACCAAAAACTGCTCATGATGAAATTAAAGATATGCTTCCTGAAAATTTTCAATTTTATAAAAATAATGGTTGTGAAAAATGTTCACAAACAGGTTATTTAGGGCGTGAAATGATCTCTGAAATTCTTCCTATAAGTGAAAAAATTTCAAGTATGATTGCACAAGGTGGCAGTAAAAGTGATATTAAAGAGCAGGCAATCAAAGAAGGCTTTGTCGATATGTTCCAAGATGGTATTACCCGAGCTGCACATGGCATTACAACGCTAGATGAAATCATAAGGGTGGCAAAAGAATGAAATATTTTGAAGTAAACTACCTATTCAAGGGGCAAAAGACTAAAACCGTTGTCAAATCGCCCACACGAAATGATGCAATATCAATAGCAAAATTAAAAATACCAGGCGTAATTTTAAATATTAAAGAAACTTCGGCACCCCTTGAAGATCAGTTAGGTGAATTAAAAGATCAAATCATGAATGCTCTCTTCCGCAAAAAAATAAAAATGCCAAACCTTATTGCTGCAATGAGACAGCTCAGTGTTATGACCAATGCTGGTATCTCTATTCATGATAGTGTTAAAGAAGTTGCAAATGCTACCGTAGACAAGACACTGAAGGAAATATTTAACAGCGTTAATGATGATCTAAACTCTGGACTTAGCCTTACGCAATCATTGATGACATATCGCAATGAAGTAGGTGACGTGACCCTTGCTATGGTTGAGTTAGGTGAGAGTACAGGAAATATGGCAGAATCTTTAGAAAAACTCTCAGAAATTCTTGAAGAAATTGAAGAAAATAGACAAAAATTTAAAAAAGCGATGCGATACCCTATTACGGTTGTTATTGCAATTGCTGTTGCTTTTTCAATACTTATGATCTATGTTGTCCCAAAATTTAAAGAAATTTTTGCTCAACTTAAAGCGGAATTGCCCCTACCAACCAAAATCCTTCTTTTTATGGAAAACCTTATTAATCATTATGGTCTCTACCTTCTATCTGGCATTATTGGCACTATTCTACTATTTCAGTATTTACACAAAAATAATGAAGACTTTAAGAAAAAATTTGATATCTATATTCTTAAGGTCTATTTAATTGGAAATATTATTTTTTATGCAACACTGAGCCGTTTTTGCCTTGTTTTTACGGAACTTATTCGTGCAGGTATTCCTATTGCGGATGCGCTCGATACAGCTTTATTAACGTTAGAAAACACCCATCTTAAAAAGAAACTTTCCAGTGTTAAGATCTCAGTACAAAGAGGTATTTCCTTAACAGAATCATTTCGTGATACAGGACTTTTTGAAGGTATGCTTATTCAAATGATTCAAGCAGGTGAACAAAGTGGTACTCTGGATAAAATGCTGGAAAAAGTCACCCTTTATTTCAAATCACGTTTTAGCCAAATTATCGACAATATCGCAAGTTATATTGAGCCTATTCTTTTGGGCTTTATTGCAGCTATGGTACTTTTGATGGCCTTAGGTATTTTCATGCCTATGTGGGATATGGCAAAAGCTGTTAAATCATAAAAGAGAGAATTTTGCCTTATATGGTTTTACATGTAAGGCAAATTGGGTTTAAAACTCTTTAGGAATTGTGCAATCTAATTGATCTTTGAATGTTTCACATGCGAGCGTAATAAGTTCTTTTTGCCCTATTTTTGCAATTAAACAAAGTGCTCCTAGCTTTTTACACCATAAACGTTCAACTTTAATTTTATAGTCATCTTCTTTAATTTTTGTAAAAATACTCCAACTTCGAATACTTTTTTTTTCTTTATATTCAAGAATCTCAATAATTTCTTTATCATCAATTTTGCGTTCAATGACAGAACGTAATTGTGTTTCATTCAATCCTAATCGCCATGCTTTATAGCCTAGAACGATGGCACGAGCACGATTGGGTGTATTTGTTTTAAGCTTATCAAAACTGACACCAAAATATTTAAGTGCAACAATAATATCTTTTGCCTTAAAAATTTTGTCTCTTTCAATAAACTTAGGTGGGTTACTGTTTTCCAAAAAATATCCTTTAGTATAGTTACATTAAAATGGCCAAATGGTTTCCATAAATTTGGCACCCCATGGCTTAGTCGTAGTTTGATCTATATCACCTTCTGTTTTGTAAAGAATTTTTGCATCCGCAATGTATTTTGAATCAATATTGTTATTTTTATCAATGTCATAAGGTCGAATGACACCACTCACTTGAATAATTTGCTTTTCACCATTAATCAATAATTCGCGACTACCCTCAATAAAGTAATGTCCATTATTTAAAATCTTAATAACACGAGCCGAAATAGTCGTACTAAAGGTTTCGTTACGAGTATTGCTTCCATTGCCTGTAAAAGAGTTATTGGATCCAGTCGTAAAACCAATATTACCAACATCATTTAAATTTTTTGATACTGTACCTAAAACACCACCACCTGCAGCAGTGGTAATACCAGCACCAAGAGAATCACTACTTTGTTTTGTTAAAGCTTTTTTACCCGTAGATGTTTGTGCTGTTTTTTCAGTAATGGTAACAGTTACAACGTCATTAACATGCATTGCTTTAAGATCGGCAAATAAAGGGTTGTCACCTTGTCCAAAAAGGCTACCTGGATTAGAAGGCATTGCTTCATTCACTTTGGAAGGCGTTTCATCAACATATACAGGTGCTTTCATACTAATTTTTGGATCAGCTGGATGTACTGAGCAGCCTGCCAAAAAAAGAGCGGCTACAAAGCTACATGTAAAAACTCTCATACGACTCCGTTTTATTCTATTTTTTACTATTATACTATAAAATACTCACCTCTAAAGTAAATTATGTTCTAAGGAAAAAAGATGTCAGAACTCAAGTCAAAACTTCAAGATGACCTAAAAGATGCGATGAAAACCAAAGATACTTTTAAACGTGATGTTATCCGTTTTTTGATGAGTGCACTTAAACAAATTGAAGTCGATGAACGTAAAGAGCTTAGTGATTCTGATATTGTAAAAATTATCCAAAAATCACTCAAGCAACGCGAAGATGCCTTATCTGCTTTTAAAGATGCAGGAAGAGAAGATCTTTATGAAAAAGAGTTGGCAGAAGCAACGATTTTAAAAAGTTATTTACCGCAGCAACTCAGTGATGAAAATCTTAAAGTCATCATTCAAAAGCACATTCTTGCAACGGGGGCAACGAGTTTAAAAGAAATTGGTAAGATCATGGCTGGAGTTCTTGCTGAATGTGAAGGTGTAGCTGATGGTAAACGTATTAATACGATTGCGAAAGAACTTTTGAGCTAAAAAAGAAGGTTTACATGTAAAGAAAATCTTTACATGTAAACACATATTTTACGAGTGATGCTTTTGGATCATTTCCAAAGTTTCTATTGCAATTTCAAGCTCTTCATTGGTTGGAATAACCAAAACTTTTACTTTGCTATCATCTGCACTAATCGTTCTAATTTCACTTGATCGAACGCTATTGAGGATTGGGTCTATTTTGATGCCAAAATTCTCCAATTTTTCACAAGACTTGAGGCGAACATCATTTGCATTTTCGCCAATACCTCCTGTAAAAACAATACAATCTACCCGCCCAAGAACAGCAGAATAAGAACCAATGTATTTTTTAAGGCGATAATTGAACATGTCGCAGGCAAGTTGTGCTCTTTCATCACCCTCCTCTGCCATACGTGTAATTTCACGCATATCATTACTTCCGCATATTCCTTTTAATCCACTCTCTTTATTGAGCATTTTATCCAGTTCATCAAGGGTAAGTCCACGTTTACGTGCTAAATAGAAGAGAATAGCTGGATCAAGGTCACCACTTCGTGTTCCCATAATGAGCCCTTCCAGTGGTGTTAAGCCCATCGATGTATCAACACTTTGACCATTTTCAATCGCTGCAACACTTGCACCATTTCCTAAATGAAGCGTAATGGCATTAAGTGTATTGATGTCTTGCTTCAAATATTTTGCAGCTACTTTGGTAACGTAATAGTGCGAAGTTCCATGGAAGCCATAACGTCTAATACGTAATTCCTCATAGTATTTGTAAGGAATAGCATACATATAAGCATAGTTAGGTAATGTCGAATGAAATGCGGTATCAAAAACAGCCACTTGGGGAACATTAGGGCTTTGATGTACCGAAACTTTCATACCGGCAAGATGACCTGGATTGTGCAATGGTCCAAGTGGGATTAAACGCTCAATCTCTGACATAACATAGTCATCAACCATTGCTGGTTCCTGAAACGAAGAACCACCTTGAACAACACGATGACCAATCCCATCAAGGTCATTAAGATTGTGAATAACACCTGATTGGATCAATGCCTCACTCATCCATGTTAAGGCTGCATCATGATCGTGGATGGAGCATTTTTCTTCTCTTTTTTGCTCATCACCAGCTGGCTTTTTATATTTTATTTTCGCCATTGACTCTTTTTCGCCAATTTGCTCAATCACTCCACTGGCCAAAACCTCATTATTGGCCATATTAAAGAGTTGATATTTGACAGAAGAACTACCCGCATTTAAGACTAAAATTTTCACTTATTAGCTCCATCATTGGTTTGTGCTTGAATAGCTGTAATGGCGACGGTATTGACAATATCTGGAACTAAACAACCTCGACTGAGATCATTAACGGGTTTTCGAAGTCCCTGGAGTACAGGGCCAATGGCAACAGCACCTGAACTTCTTTGAACCGCTTTATAGGTGTTGTTACCCGTATTAAGATCTGGAAAGATGAAGATGGTGGCTTCACCAGCGACTTTACTATTCGGTAATTTTGTTTTAGCAACAATAGGATCAATGGCAGCGTCGTATTGAATAGGTCCTTCTACTAAAAGATCAGGTCGTGTTTCTTTAACGATTTTAGTGGCTAAACGCACTTTTTCAACCTCTTCACCCTTCCCTGAATCACCTGTAGAATACGAGAGCATTGCAATTTTTGGAGATATACCAAATATCTTAGCCGTATCTGCAGAAGAAATAGCAATTTGAGCCAACTCTTCCGCATTTGGATCTTGATTGACGGCACAATCACCATAAACCAAGACTCTTGTATCTAAACACATAAAGAAAAGGCTTGAAACAATGGAAATACCTGGTTTGGTTTTGATAATCTGAAGTGCTGGACGAATCGTCTCTTGGGTTGTATGAATCGCACCTGAGACCATGCCATCGGCATAACCTAGGTAAACCATCATTGTTCCAAAATAATTTTTCATCATCATACTATCACGAGCAACATCTAAGCTCAATCCTTTAGCTTTACGCATTTCATAGAAAGAGGTGACAAACTCTTCCATTAGAGGTGATGTTAAAGGATCAATGATAGTCGCTTTACTTATATCAAGTCCAAGTGTTGCACTCTTGCGACGTACTTCTTCTTCAACACCTAAAAGGATAATATCAGCTACATCACGACGTAATAAAATCTCCGTTGCTCGAAGAATACGCTCATCATTACTCTCAGGAAGAAGAATTTTTTTACGATTTCTCCTTGCGCGTTCGAAAAGAGCATACTCAAACATAATTGGAGTAATGGAACTCGTGGTGGATTCAGTATCAATACTTTTTTCGATTTCTTCAATATTGACATTCGCTGAAAAAAGTCCCATAGCCAATGCAATTTTGCGTACACTTTGTGGTGTAATTGTCGCTGGAACATTGGAGACATTGACAGCAGTATCAAAAGTACCATTGTCGACACTTAAAATAGGAATGGAAAGGTCTTTAAACCCAGCAATAAGTTTGTTAATGGACTTATGGGGCATCATCCCTGCAGTCAATAAAATGCCGGAGATATTTGGATAATTATTAGAAAATACGGTACTAAGACATCCTACGATAATATCTGATCTATCCCCTGAAGTTATGACCAAGTCACCATCTTCAATATATTCTAAGAAATTATCAAGTTTCATTGCAGCGATTTTACTCTGCTTGACAATTCTACGTAAATCTTTTTCTTCACCATAGATATGGGAACAACCTAGCTTATTTTTTATCTCAGCAACAGTCGGAGTGTCAAGCTCTGGCACCTCAGGTAAAAAATAGACAGGAACATTTTGAATTGGTTTAGCGCGATTGAGCTCTTTAAGCTCTTGAACCTCTTGGTCACCTAAACGATTGACAAATGTCGCAAAATGTTGGCATCCAGCACCCTTAATGGCATCTGCCTCAATAGATATTTCATCCAACACCTCTTTAACACTTTTTTGCTTACCTTTTAAAACACTGATAAAAGGGCTACTCAAGTTTTTAGCGATTGAAAGATTAATATCAAAATCAAGAGTTTGTGAAAAATTCGCTTGGTTAAGTCCTTCAATGAGTACAAAGTCATACTGGCTCTCTAAAATTTTGAATTTATCAATAAGATTTTCCAAAACTTCATTGTATTTATTTTCAGCAATTAAACTTTCAACTTCATGAACAGTGTAACCATAAGTAGCGTTATAGTCCATTTTAAGGGCATAATATTCCAGCATGAAATCAATGTCTTTATCAACTTCATTCGCATCTAAAATAACCGGTCTAAAAAAAGCAACCTTACCAAGACGCCCTTTTAATAGTTCCATAATGCCCATCGCTACAATCAAACTGCCTGCGGCAGGTGCAAGCGATGAGATATACAAACTCTTACTTTTCATCTCACTCCTTTTAAATTGATTGCCCATCATACTTTACAACAGATAATAGGAATATAAAAAGGATACGATTATTAGAGAAAAGTTGGTGCATCATTGGAGAAAAGTATCACATCTCCTGCATATGTCTGTTCGGATAAGGTCTCTTGGAGCTTTGATTTATCGGAAATGATAATTTTTTGAGCTTTATGAATGTTATCGTGTAAAATAGTAACGTTTATTTTACCTGTAATCATGACAAGATCAAAAACATCATCAATTTTTTTGGCAAGTATCCTATTCGCTTCTTCGGTACTTTCAACAATACCTGGCGTAATAATAACCTTACGCCCTTGATGCTGTGCAACCAAATCATAAGAACTTAACATGCCTTCTAAATTACCATTAAAACTATCATCAATAATGAGCTTTCCACTTGCTTCAATTTTTTGAAGACGATGCTCAACCCCTTCTAACAGCGATACGGCAGACCTAATCTCTTCAATAGAAAGTCCCAGTGTGCGTGCAACGTGAATGGCTGCTGCTATATTAATCGCATTAAAAGCACCCAAAAGTTTACATGTAAAACTCTCTTTTACGCCATTTAGAAGCATTGAAAAGCTTAGCCCTTGCAAAGAAGCCTCAACATCACTAAGCTCAGCGCCAAAAGAAAGAATAGATTCTGATCCTTTGACATTGGCACTTTCATGCACAAATGCTTTTTCAAGCCTAGAGGAGTGAAGGAGTTCCATCTTTGTATTTCGGATATTTTCCAATGTTTTAAAATACTCAATATGTTGCTCGCCAATGCAACCAACCACTGCAATGTGTGGATTGACCAGTTGTGTTATTTCATCAATATCTCCACGAGCTCGAGCACCCGCTTCAACAATATAAACATCACATTGTTCAGGCAAATCGTTGTTAATATCCTTAATAATGCCACCTATTGTATTGACACTACGTGGTGTTTTATAGACATTAAACTTTGTGGAAAGAATTTGTGCTAAAAAGTTTTTAATACTGGTTTTACCATAACTCGCTGTAATGGCAACTACTTTTAACGCACTGTTTGCCATCAATTTTTTCTGAGCCTCTTTTTTAAAGCTAAGAAAAAGCATCTTTTCATAGAACATACTTGCTATTTGCGCCACCATTAAAGGAATAATGACACCTAACTTCAAGCATGATGCAACCAATACCGTACACAAAAGATCTTGGAAAAGAGTCGTTAAAACTAAAAAGAGAAAAAATCGCTTTACTCGTGCTGTCCAAACAAGTTTTTTGTCCATTTTTTTCTGCCATATGAAAAGGGAGATCAAAAAAAGTGCAACAAAAAGAGAAAGTACAACACCGTCTAGAAGGTAGTAACCTACTAAAGGAACTAAAAAGTAGAACACGTGCCAATCATAACGATTGTAGTGAAATAAAATACGCTCTAGCCTATAACTGTACCATTGCATTGCTATTATAAAGTAGTAGCTAAGCCCTAAAATAAAACAGAGGTGAGTGATGCTTGTAACCATTATTTCCATGCTCTTTATCTCTTCTCAAAATCATCAAAGATCATACTTTCAATCTTCTGACATGTAACGTCTTGAACATCTGAAAACATTGAACCATCATAGAGTTTACTAATAAAAAATTCCAAATCTTCCTCATAAGCAGAGTTAATCACAACTTCAACACTGCCATCGGCACTATTTTTGACATACCCCACATAATTCAATGCATGCGCTATATCAACAACAAATCGGCGAAAATTAACACCTTGTACGCGTCCCGTTACAATCAATCTATAAGTACTCAAAATCCAAACTCCCCAAGTGTCTTTTCGATCTGTTTCGCTTGATTCATAAAAAAGAAATGATCACCCTCCATCGGGTAAAAGTGACTTCCCTTAATGAGAGAGTGCATCTTTTCTCCACAGAAAAGTGGCATTGCACTATCCTCTTTGCCCCAAAACAGAAACGTTTTTGCTTTACATGTAAGAAATTGCTCACTAAAGTCTTCATTGACGACCCGCTTGATAATTTCGTACATGGTTTGGCTCATCCCTTCCACATCTTTGGTCGCAAAAAAGCGGTAAAAAGAGCGTGGAGCAAAGGGTTTTAGCAGTTTGAAAAGCGCTATTTTTAGTTTGACTTTCAAAGATTTTGGTGGAACAATACCAGCACTTGAGAGCAAAACCAAGACCTCTGGTTGCAGCAATGTTGCCACTTTACCACCATACGAGTGTCCCACAATGATAAGAGGTTTTACATGTAACGCTTTTAAGAAGACAGATACAATGTCTGAGTAAGTTCCTGTAGTGATGACATCATGAATTGAAGAGTGCCCAAAACCAGGAAGATCAAGATAGAGATGCTGGTACTGAGAAAACGTCTTCCCAAATGCTTGCTTCATAATCTCTTTATTACTGCCCCAACCATGTAAAAAAAGAATGGTTTGAGGTTGGTTTTGGTTTAACAACTCATACGATAATTCGTAAGAAGTATTTTGAAATACGATCTCTTTCTTAGCCATCACTCTTCTTTTTCGTGTTGGCATAGATTTTTTCCAAAATATTAACGGCTTCACTCATTTTTTCGTATTCATCCACCGTGATCATAACCGCTTCGAAACGGTTATTTTTCACGATGACCACACGTTTACTTTTCCCTTTGGTAATACTACCCAACACAGAACTAAAGTTACGCACCATGTCTGTTGCAGTCATTATCTCGTTTTTAGCATAGGTCATCGATTCGAGCCTTTGTGCAAAATTTTATGTAATATCCTACATAAACAAGACTTTTACTTACCTTTAGCTGCTTGAATGGAGTTGATATAGCGGTATTCTTTTGGAATCGTGATACTTTTTGGCAACCATTTTGAAAGATTTTTAATTATTCTGTCAAAATCATCAAAAAGATAATTGGCCATGCTACCAGGAATTGGGTTGATTTCATTAAGATATGTCATTCCATCAATCACAAAAAAATCACAACGAATAAGTGCACCTAAAAAAAGTGGATCATAAAGCTTCATAAATGCGTCTCGAATTCCCTCTTCTGCTTTGATATCTAGTGTAGCCTCATTCACTCTTTTTGTACGAGAAAAATCTAAATATTTTTTATCGAAATCTAAAAATTCTTCTTTTTGAGGCTCTTCTATAATAGAAAAGTGGAATATATCGGTCTTACAACCTGCAAGATTGTACTCTTTTACACCACTTATGAACGGTTCTATTAGGACACTATCATCAAATTCAAAAGCAACATCAAGTGCGTATGCAAGCTCTTTTTCTTCTTTAACAATCCCTATTCCAATAGAACTTCCTAGTCGTAGAGGCTTGACGATAAATGGATAAGCAATTTTAATTGATTCACCACTTCCTTTACGAAGCACTTGGTAGTCTAAAACATTAACACCCACTTCCTTGGCATACAGCTTTGTAAAAAGTTTGTTATAACTGATACAACTACCTTCCATCCGAGGCCCAATATAGGGTACACTAAAGAAATCAAGCATAGAACTGAGTTTTCCATCTTCTCCGTCCATGCCATGCACGAGGTTAATCATGACATCGAAGATTATTTTCTCTTCACCCAACATCTTTTTAGCGTAAAAACCACCTTGCTTAAGATAAAGCAGTTTATCTTTTTTATATTCACCACTGCTAAAACGTTTTGAAGTAATTTTATCGGTTGGAATCAAATAAAAATTACGGTAATAATCACAAAAAATATAAACAATGTCACTTTTTAGCACTTTTTTGAGAGCAATGGCACTTACCACGCTAATCTCATGCTCAAAACTTTGGGCGCCAAACAAAACGGCTATAGTCATTTTCATCCTTTATTTAACTAAGCTTTCTAAGAGCTTCTTTGATAAGTGTTTGAGTATCTACCCCTTGACAGGTACTCAATGCTTTTTTAATCATCTCTTTTTTAAATCCAAGACTTTCAAGGGCTAAAGAGGCTTCAATCATACTACTCGAGTTATGCTCATCAGAACTAAGTTGCAACGAAAAATCACTCAGTTCTACTAAAATACGTTTGGCACTCTTGGGTCCAATGCCAGGAACTTTTTGAAAAGCTTGAACATTTTGACTCACCAAGGCTTGTGCAAAATCATCGGGACTGAGCGTCGAACAAACCGCTAAAGCCGTTGATGGTCCAATACCATTTAGTTTAATAAGTGTGTCAAATACTTTTTTCTCATTTTCGTCGATAAAACCATACAAACTGTGCTGATCTTCTCTGATAATTTGGCTTACATGTAAAGAGATTATTTCACTGCTGATTTTTCCAAGACACGATAATGAAACAAACACTTTATACGTTAGTCCTGCAGCTGTTTTAATATGGACAAACGTCACCTCTTTTTTAACAACTTTTCCTTCAATACCCACAATCATTTGCTACTATACTCCGCGGAACGCATTACTCTATGCTCACCATTGCCCATATCTTTGAGCGTAATTTCACGTACAATTTCATGCTCTTTTGGATTGTAGGTAATATCTTTGGGTGGAGAAATGAGTCTAAATCGTACTTCATTAAACTCTTTCCAAGCAGAATGGTTAATGATTTTGGCAGAGAACACTTTATTTTGGACTTGATTGAGCTCTTTACGATACTCTTGCAACTCCTCTTTTTTATCTTTAAAGGTCTGCAAAAACGTATTATAGTCAATCACTTTTTCTTGAAAATCTTTGATCTTAGCAAAAAGTGTCATAGGCGGTTCAACGCCATTACGTTTAAGCTCCATAATCTTATCTTTAACCATCTCTGCCATAGGTTTATTTTTATCGATAAACTCTTTTTTAGAACTGAGTTGCCTTGGATAGGCTTTGAGCTCTTCTTCAAGTTTTTCAATCTTAGCATTAATCGTATCAATCATTTCATTGAACTCTTTTGTGACACTTGGATCAATAATAAGTTTATTGTTATTGCCTTTGAGTTCTGTTATTTCGATAAGATCACACGCTGTTATTTTTGCATTGGAAAGAAGATTGTCAATTTTCACACTATTGGCAATAATTTCGCCACCAATCATCTGTTTAACATGCACCGTATGACCAATGACTTTTCCACCTTCCAAACGATCAATTTCGATGTCTTGACCATTGGCTTCACCACGATGAACTGAAATAATAATTTTATCCGCCTCAATATAGGCACTCTGATGTGTTTGTCCACCAATTTCAGCAATCTTTGCTTTAATTTTAGCACCACTTCCAATGTTGCCTTGAACATGCACTTCGGAAGTTTCAACACTCATACCAGCACCTATGGCATCTTTAAGAATATCACTTTCTTTGATATTAATTTTGATGTTTGATCCCAAACTTGCATCGATAGAACCCGTGGATCTAAAGCTGATTTCGTTGATCTCCATTTGATCTTGTATATCATAAGTGCCTTTGTCAAAATTGACATATCCACCGCGATTTGCAATATATTTGATACTGGTTTCGCTCTCTTTTTTAACGAGATTAGCCGTAATGGCAATGGGTGTATCATTTGACTTGCGAGGCTCTTTCACTGGCAAAAATGCTCCTCTACAGTTACGTCCAGGAGTCCCAAGCTGCGGTTTAATATATTCAATAATACATTCATCTTTATCGACAGCTAATACGTATCCTCGTTTAGCATAGTCAATTTTGCCATCGGTACTTTTAGCATTGATTTTCTTCTTATAATGATAAATAAGATCATCATTGATGGAAGGTATCTCATCCACGCCTTGACAGACAACAAAGGTCTGATTTTGATCGATGATTCCATTCACCCGAATATTAGCTACAATTTTTTTGACTTCTTTGTACATATTCTGATCGCGAATACCTACTAAAATACCTGCTTTAATCTTTTTGATCTGAATATCTTCGATTATTTTTTCTTCAAGTTTTGAGGTATATTTGACATCATGGTTTTTTGCAACCATTGCAATAATCTTGGTTAAAGTTTTATTTCCACTGAGTGTTATATCAGGAAGAATCGTATGATCTTCTTCTTGATCGGCAATTTTGTAAATTTCAACACGATAATGCTGTGTTAGTTTGAGATTGGGATTGAGTAAAAAGTTATCATCCGATAAAAGCTTTAACTCTTCTTCATTCATCTCATTATTTTCACTCTTTTCATCACTGTAGTACGTTGTTGTACGTAGAAGCTTAAAAGAGAGTTCAGAAGGCTTCAGATGACTTGCAATAGCAACATTTTTTAGTTCTTTGATGACGTTAATAGTGTCTATAACAATAGATTTAAATTCAGACACGTCACCATCATTTTGTGTACCCGTATCCGTATTATGACCTTTAATCTTATCAAATAGCCCCAATGTGCACCTCTGTTTTTTGAATAAACTCTCAATTTTGCTCTAATATCGACAAATGTTGCTTATAATGTTAGGAAATCTTAGCGAAAAATAGATAAAAATATTGTTTAAACCATTTTTTGATAAGATACGCAATGCTTATTAAATCATTTTTCACAAACAGTATTGGAACCCTTGTTTCTCGTATATTTGGCTTTATTCGCGATATACTGAGTGCTTCAATTTTAGGAGCAAATATCTATAGCGATATTTTTTTCGTGGCGTTTAAATTTCCTAATCTTTTTCGCCGTATTTTTGCAGAAGGCGCTTTTACACAGAGCTTTATCCCGAGTTTTATTAAAACATCACGTAAGGCACTTTTTACCTATACTATTTTCTCACGCTTTTTACTTTTTCTTATTATTTTCTCATTGATTGTTACACTTTTTAGCGAATCTTTTGCCAAAATAATTGCCTTTGGCTTTGATGATGAAACGGTAGCACTCTCAGCACCTTTTGTTGCTATTAACTTTTACTATTTACCTCTTATTTTCTGTGTCACCCTTTTTGGGTCATTGCTTCAATACAAGCACCATTTTGCCGTTTCAGCATTTTCAACAGCACTCCTTAACATCGGTATGATAGGTGCCCTCCTTCTTTTTCAAGGGTATGATCGTAAAACGATCGTTTATGCTTTAAGCTATGGTGTTTTAGTGGGTGGCGTATTGCAAGTGATTGCCCATCTTTTTGCACTTAAGAAAGAGCGTTTTTTTAAATTTTTAGCGCTGGGTTTTAAGTATCGTCATAAGAGAGATGCGGCATTAGAAGAGAGCAACAAAAACTTTAATCGCTCTTTTTGGCACTCTGTTATTGGAAATTCAACACCACAAATCGTCTCTTTTGTCGATACAACACTGGCAAGCTTTTTAGTGACAGGTAGTATTAGTTATCTCTACTATGGGAACCGTATTTTTCAACTTCCATTGGCTCTTTTTGCGATAGCACTCACCACAGGAATTTTTCCAAAAATTAGCCGACTCCTCAAAGCCAATAAAGAGGAAGAAGCTTCCAATTTACTTTCTCAAGGCTTTTGGATTTTAGCGTTTTTACTCACAACATCAACATTGGGTGGTTTTATCCTCAGTGAAGAAATTGTTAAATTACTGTTTCAACATGGTTCTTTTTCGACTCAAGATACAGCTAATACAGGTTTTGTTTTAGCAATGTATATGATAGGACTGATCCCTTTTGGTTTAGCAAAACTCTTCTCCCTTTGGCTTTATGCAGGGATGAGACAAAAAGAAGCGGCCATTATCGCAATGTATTCACTCATTGCCAACCTAATCTTTTCCTTTAGCCTTATCAAGCCTATGGGCGCTGCAGGCCTTGCTCTTGCTGGATCGCTTTCAGCGTTTGTTCTACTCTTTTTTACGCTCCGATCATTTGGGCTAGGAAAGTTTTTTGCTATACTATATACTAAAAAATTAGCTATTTTAGTCATACTCCTTGTTGTAGAATGGGGTGTATTACTCTATGTAAAGGAACTTATGCATGTTTATTTATGATTCAGTACAGAAGAAAAAAGTATCGTTTATTCCTATTCAAGAGAATGAAGTTAAAATTTATGTCTGCGGTCCAACTGTATATGATGATGCTCATTTAGGACACGCAAGAAGTGCTATTGCTTTTGATCTTTTACGTCGTGTATTTATTGCTCTTGGTTATCACGTAACGTTTGTTAAGAACTTCACTGATATTGATGATAAAATTATTAACAAAATGAAAGAGAGTGGAAAGTCACTTGAGGAGATTACCTCTTTTTACATTGAGCGCTACAAAAATGAAATGCATGCTTTACATGTAAAGGATGCGGACATTGAACCAAAGGCGACGGAGACGGTGTCGGAAATCATTTCGTTTGTGGATGAAATGCTTCGCAAAAAAGTCGCTTATGCAACCAGTGATGGGATCTATTTTGATACCTCAAAAGATGCCAAATACCTTAGCCTCAGTCACCGCAACATTGAAGAAGATGCGAGTCAATCACGCGTCGAGCAAAAAGAAGAGAAAAAAGATCAAAAAGATTTTGCATTGTGGAAATTCTCAAAAGCCAATGAACCTAGCTACTCTGCCCCATTTGGTGTAGGACGCCCGGGATGGCATATTGAGTGTTCTGCGATGATTGAAAAACATCTTGCGAGCAGTGGCAATTTTCAGATCGATATTCATGCAGGAGGTGCCGATCTTCTCTTCCCACACCACGAAAATGAAGCGGCACAAACCAGATGTAAAAGTCATCAAGAACTCGCCAAATACTGGATGCACAATGGCTTTGTCACCATTAGCGGCGAAAAAATGAGTAAATCACTAGGAAATAGTTTCTTTTTAAAAGATGCACTTGCCATTTACAGTGGCGAAGTGCTTCGCTTTTACTTGCTTGCAACACATTATCGTGCGAATTTCAATTTTTCCGAAGAAGATCTATTAAACACCAAAAAACGCCTTGATAAACTCTATCGATTGAAAAAGAGAGTTTTTGAAAACATACCAAGTGAAGTCTCGGCTCCTTTTAAAGAGGCAATGCTGGAAGCACTCAGTGATGATCTTAATATTTCCAAAGCCCTTGCAAGTTTGGATGAGATGATCACTTCAGCGAATGAAATGCTCGATCTTAATCCTAAAGATAAAGCACTCAAAGCAACCACACATGCCAATTTACAATGGATTGAATTGCTCCTAGGCATTGGACTTTACAATCCTTACATGTACTTTCAAATCGGTGTTAGTGACGCTGAAAAAGCGGAGATTGAAGCATTGATTGAAAACCGAATAGTTGCCAAAAAAGCCAAAGATTTTGCAAAAGCAGATGAAATTCGCACACTACTAGAGTCCAAGCAGATACAACTCATGGATACAGCGATGGGGACACAGTGGGAAAAGGTGAACTAAATGCTCGGTATTAAAGGTGTATTAGCCCGTTTTTCTCCTTTTTTTAAGGACTATATCCCCTATTTTCTCTTAGCGATTTTTGGAATGCTTCTCTCCAGTGGAGGAACTGCCTATTCAGCGTATCTTGTAAAGCCTCTTTTGGATGAAATTTTCATTGCCAAAGATAAAGAGATGCTTGAACTTTTGCCCTATGCGATTATCGCTGTTTATGCACTCAAAGAAGCAGGTCGTTATACACAAGCGTACTATACCGCCTATATTGGCCAGGATATTATCAAACGCTTTCGTGACATGATTTTGGAAAATCTTTTAAAACTTGACCTCTCCTTTTTTCATGAGTACCGAACGGGCGAGCTGATCAGTCGTAATACGAATGATGTAGAGCGTGTTAGAACCGTTGTCTCCAATCTCATTCCTGAATTTCTAAGCCAAACGCTGACTATTTTTGGCTTGATTGGTGTTGTCATCTACCAAAGTCCTGAACTTGCTTTTTATGCACTCATTATTATGCCTTTAGCAATCTACCCTTTGAGTGTGCTTTCTAAAAAAATGAAAAAAGTCTCACGTCAATCGCAAGAAAAAGTTTCGGATATCACAGCAAAACTCAGTGAAATTTTTAACAATATTGAGATTATTCAAGCCAATAATGCACAAACATACGAGCACGAACTTTTCAAAAAAGACAATGAGCGTTACTTCAAACTGACGATGAAATCGGTTAAAGTCAATGAACTTGTCAGTCCTGTAATGGAAACATTAGGTTCTATTGGTGTTGCCGTAGTGATTCTCGTAGGTGGTAAAGAGGTTATTGAAGGAGGTATGAGTGTTGGAGCATTTTTCTCTTTTTTAACAGCTCTTTTTATGCTTTACACACCTATTAAGAGAATATCAGGACTTTATAACAAAATGCAAGATGCATTAGTTGCCAGTGAACGTATTTTCTTTTTACTAGATCAACGCTCATCTATCCCCGTTGGAACAAAAATGTTACCTTCTAAAATCGATACGATTTCTTTTCATAATGTCTCTCTCTGTTATGGCGAAAAAGAAGCTTTACAGAATGTGAGTCTTGAAGCAAAATCGGGCGAAATGATAGCTCTCATTGGTGATAGTGGTGGAGGGAAAAGCTCCTTAATGAATATGCTGATGCGTTTTTATGATCCAACATCAGGAAGTGTTTGTATCAATGGCATTGATCTTAAATCTTTTGATCTTCACGATTTACGTCACAATATTGCCATGGTAACACAGCGTGTTTATATTTTTCATGATAGTGTTGCTGCCAATGTTGCTTATGGTAAAGAAATCAATGAAAATAACGTGATTGATGCTCTGAAAAAAGCAAATGCTTACGAATTTATTCAAAACCTTCCTGAAGGTATTCATACGCATTTGGATGAATTTGGAACGAACCTTTCAGGAGGACAGAGGCAACGTATTGCCATAGCCCGTGCCATTTATACCAATCCTCAAGTGCTTATTTTAGATGAAGCAACCTCGGCACTTGATTCTCAAAGTGAGCAAAAAATTACGGAGGCGATTGAAAATCTCATCAAAGATAAAATTACTTTTGTCATTGCCCATCGCCTGAGTACCATCAAAAAAGCAGATAAAATTGCGCTTCTTAAACATGGTAAAATTTGTGCCATTGGAAGTGACGAGGAGCTATTGGCTAACTCCCAAGAGTATCTTAAGCTCAAAGGTTTACAGCACTAGAAAAGGGCTAAAATCAACCATCTTTTATCTTTAGTGGAGTATAATCGCGTACTTTATATTGAAGGAAATAGAAGATGTTTGATTATTATGGCCTGATGAAAAAATTCATGTTTAACTTCTCTCCTGAGAATGCCCACCATATTGCAGAATTTTTCTTTAAGAATGGTGCCACCTATGCTCCTTTTATTCTTTCACCATTGGCTGAGCATTTTTTTATTCATGATAAACGTTTGGAACAAACTATTTTTGGTAAAACATTTTTAAATCCTCTGGGTCTTGGTGCAGGTTTTGATAAAAATGCAACGATGATTCAAATGCTTACCGCTCTTGGATTTGGTCATATTGAGTATGGAACGATTACGCCTGAGCCACAAAATGGCAATGCAAAACCAAGGTTATTTCGCTACGTAGAACAAGAATCCATTCAAAATGCAATGGGATTTAACAATGAAGGTATGTATAAAGTCGGAAAGCGTTTAGAGTCACTTTACCCATTTGCAACACCTTTAGGTGCCAATATTGGAAAAAATAAAACGACTACGGCTGAAAATGCGCTCAAAGACTATGAAAAATTAATTAAACGCTTCAAAGATTTAAGCGATTATTTGGTTATTAACATCTCTTCTCCCAATACTCCAGGTCTACGGGATTTGCAGAATGAGCAATTTATCAAAGATCTTTTTGTGATGGCAAAAGAGTTAACCTTAAAACCGGTACTTCTTAAAATTGCACCCGATCTTGAGATCAACGATGCTTTACATGTAAGCTCAGTTGCACTAGAAAATGGGGCAGCGGGCATCGTAGCAACAAACACAACCATCGACTATTCTTTGATTCCCAATGCAAGAGACTTTGGAGGTCTCAGTGGTAAGGTACTCACTGAAAAAAGTTTTGTTATGTTTGAATTACTTGCGAAAGAGTTTTTTGGTAAAACGACACTGATTTCTGTTGGAGGTATTGATTCAGCGGATGAAGCCTATCGAAGACTTAAAGCTGGGGCAAGTTTGATCCAAATTTATTCAGCATTTATTTTTAAAGGACCATCCCTTAACCGTGCAATCAACCTTGGTATTTTAGAGCGAATGGAAAAAGATGGATTTAGTCATATTAGCGAAGTTATAGGAAGCGATAGGAGATGATAAACAATGAAACAGATACTACTATTTTTAATATTTTTAGGAGCGTTAATGGCTAATTCTCTACCTGAACATTTTAGCAAAACATTGGAGAATGGGCTTCAAATTGTTGTTATTCCCATGCACAATAAAAGCGATGTCATTACAACAGATATTTTTTACAAAGTTGGTAGCGGCAATGAAATTATGGGTAAAAGTGGTATAGCTCACATACTTGAGCACCTCAATTTTAAGTCAACCAAAAACCTTAAAACAGGTGAATTTGATGAAATTGTCAAAGGATTTGGTGGTGTCAATAACGCCTCAACAGGTTTTGATTATACACATTACTTTATCAAAAGTTCATCCAAAAATTTACCAAAATCATTGGAGCTTTTTGCAGAACTGATGCAAAATCTTAAACTCACGGATGAAGAGTTTCAACCAGAGCGTAATGTTGTTTTAGAAGAGAGGCTATGGAGAACCGATAATTCACCTATAGGTTATCTCTATTTTAGACTTTTCAATAATGCCTTTACCTACCATCCATACCATTGGACACCCATTGGTTTTATAGACGATATCAAAAATTGGAGTATTGAGGATATTCGTAGTTTTCACGCTAAATACTATCAACCGTCCAATGCTATTGTTGTGGTTGCTGGTGATATTGAACCTGAAGATGTTTTCAAAAATGTTACAAAATATTTCGGTGAAATTAAAAATTCTACACCTCTTCCAAAAGCACATCATCAAGTAGAGCCACAACAAGATGGAGCAAAACGTCTTTTCATTAAAAAAGAGAGTGAAGTAGAAATGGTAGCAATTGCCTATAAAATTCCAAATTTTTTACATGAAGATCAAGTAGCACTTTCCGCTTTAAGTGAGCTTTTAAGCAGTGGCAAGAGTAGTAAACTGCACCGTATTTTAGTGGATGAGAAAAAACTTGTCAATCAAATCTACGGCTATGCGATGGAAGCAAAAGACCCTTCTGTCTTTTTATTTTTAGCTGTGTGTAATCCTGGCGTCAAAGCTGAGAGCGTTGAAACTGAAATACTTAAAATTATAGAGAGCCTTAAAAAAGGCGATGTCAGTGATAAAGATATTGAAAAAATTAAGATCAATACAAAGGCTGATTTTATTCATAATTTAGAAAGCTCTAGCGATCTTGCAACACTTTTTGGTTCCTACTTTGCAAAAGGGGATATTACACCCCTTTTGAACTACGAAGAAGGTATTAACAAGCTCAAAAAAGAAGATATAATTAAAGTTGTTAATAAATATTTAGTTCCACAATCATCTACTACCGTTATATTAAGAAAGGATTATTAAAATGCAACAGGCGTTACAAGGAGCAATGACCGCTCTTATCACACCCTTTAAAAATGGAAAACTCGATGAAGTTCAATATGCAAAACTCATAGAAAGACAGATTAAAAATGGCATAGATGTTGTTGTCCCTGTTGGAACAACAGGTGAAAGTGCAACACTAGATCATGATGAACACCGCCGTTGTATTGAAATAGCAGTCGATGTTTGCTCACATAGTGCTGTCAAAGTTCTTGCAGGCGCTGGAAGTAATGCAACCCATGAAGCCATTGGATTGGCTAAATTTGCACAAGCACATGGAGCGCATGCTATTCTTTCTGTAACACCATACTATAACAAACCAACACAAGAAGGTCTTTTTCAACATTATAAAGCGATTGCAGGTTCTGTTGATATTCCTGTGTTGTTGTACAATGTCCCAGGACGTACAGGATGTGATTTACTCCCCGATACCATCTTTAGACTTTTTGGTGCTTGTCCTAATATTTTTGGTGTCAAAGAGGCAACAGGCTCGATTGATCGTTGTGTAGATTTACTCGCACATCAGCCGCAACTCTCTGTCTTTAGCGGTGAAGATGCGATCAATTACCCTATTCTTTCCAATGGAGGCTCAGGTGTAATTTCCGTCACATCAAATATTCTACCTGACCAAATTGCAGAGCTTACACACTTAGCGCTTAAAGGTGATTTTCATGGGGCAAAAGCCATTAATGATTCACTGTATGAGATCAATAAAACACTTTTCTGCGAAAGTAATCCTATTCCTATAAAAGCGGCAATGTATATTGCTGGTTTGCTTGAAACACTGGAATATCGTTTGCCTCTGTGTGCTCCAAGCAACGACAATATGAAACGCATTGAAAATACACTTAAAAAATATACGATTAAAGGATTTTAATGAAGGGAAAAACACTTGTCATTAGCGGCGGTACCAGAGGTATCGGTCAAGCCATTGTTCATGAATTTGCCCAAGCAGGTGTGAATATTGCATTTACGTACAATTCAAATGAAGCGTTAGCACAAGAGCAAGTGAAAGATTTAGAAGAAAAATTTGGCATTAAAGCCAAAGCATATCCTCTCAATATTTTAGAACCAGAGACCTATAAAGATCTTTTCTTGGAAATTGACAAAGATTTTGATCGTGTAGACTTTTTTATCTCTAACGCGATCATTTCTGGTCGACCAGTTGTGGGTGGATATACCAAGTTTATGAAACTTAAACCTCGTGGTATTAACAACATCTTTACAGCAACGGTCAATGCTTTTGTCGTGGGTGCACAAGAAGCGGCTAAACGTATGGAAAAAATTGGAGGGGGAAGTATTATCTCTCTTTCATCTACTGGAAATCTCGTTTATATTGAAAATTATGCAGGTCATGGTACCGCAAAAGCGGCTGTTGAGACAATGGTTCGTTATGCTGCAGCGGAACTTGGTTGTAAAGGTATTCGTGTCAATGCTGTGAGTGGTGGGCCTATCGAAACCGATGCTTTAAGAGCTTTTACTAACTATGAAGAGGTTCGTGATATCACCGCTAAACTTTCACCTTTAGGTCGTATGGGGCAACCACAAGACTTAGCTGGAGCTTGTTTATTCCTTTGTTCAGATAAGGCATCATGGATTACAGGGCACACCATGCTGATTGATGGTGGTACAACGTTTAAATGATGAATCTTCCAAACCTTCTAGCCTCTATGCGTATTGGCTTAGCACCCCTTATGTTTATTCTTTTAGTCAATCGTGATTTACCCTTGTTTAAGGGCTTACATGTAAGTTGGTTAGATTACTTTGCTGCACTTATTTTTGTTATTGCGAGCGCAACAGATTTTTTTGATGGCTATATTGCACGTAATTGGAATCAGAAAACACAACTGGGTGCTATTCTTGATCCACTTGCTGATAAAATGCTTACCTTAGCGGCATTTTTGGGACTGATGATGATTGATCGGGCTAACCCTTGGGCCATTTTTCTTATCCTAACACGTGAATTTTTTATTACAGGACTTCGTGTAGCGGCAATGGGTGAAGGTAAGAATATTGCTGCGAGTATGGCGGGTAAAGTCAAAACTGTTTTTCAGATGATTGCCATTGGCTTTTTAATGATGAACTGGCCTTATGCTGAGTTACTTTTATGGGTTGCTGTTGGACTTACATTGTACTCTGGTTATGAATATATCATTGGCTACACAAAAAAAGAGAGCAACTGATGGGTACACTGACCTCAATATTGGTTCTCTCGTTTCTCATTTTTTTTCATGAATTAGGACATTTTCTTGCCGCTCGATTTTTTGGTGTTCACGTTGAAGTTTTCAGCATTGGATTTGGAAAAAAGATCTTTTCAAAAATCGTTGGTCATACAGAGTATTGTCTAAGTCTCATTCCGTTAGGTGGCTATGTGCAGATGAAGGGACAAGACGATCGTGATCCAACAAAAGTCAGTTATGATGCTGACAGTTATACAACCAAAGCACCATGGAAACGTATTATTATCCTTTTTGCAGGTCCCTTTGCGAACTTCTTACTTGCTTTCTTGCTTTTTCTTGCTGTAGGGACGATGGGAGTAACAAAATTTGCTCCAATTATTGGTAAAATTAGTCCAAACTCCCCTGCTTTAGAAGCAGGTCTCCAAGAGAATGACCGCATTGTAATGATTAATAACGAACTCATTGAAACTTGGGATGAAGTGAGTATACTCATTCAAAAAAATAGTGGTTCAATGCAAATGAAAGTTGAGCGAGCAGGAAGCGTACAAACGATTGTTTTGTCACCAAAAATTAGTGAATACAAAAATATGTTTGGAGAGACAAAACAGAAAAAAATGATTGGTGTTCTCCCAAGCGGTAAAACGATTGAAATGGTTTATAGCATCAGTGAACTTCCAGGATTTGCTTATGAACAAACCATAAAGGCAACCACACTTATTTTAACCAGTCTTCAAAAACTCATTGAAGGGGTTGTTTCACCTAAAGAGTTAGGGGGTATCATCTCGATTGTTCAAGTCACTTCAGAGGCGAGCGCTGCTGGTCTTGTGGCGCTTTTTGCATTGACGGCACTTATTTCTGTTAACCTTGGCGTTCTCAATCTTTTACCAATTCCTGCCCTTGATGGTGGACACATTATGTTTAATGCCTACGAAATGTTGACCAAAAAAGCACCCAGTGAGCGTGTACTTACGGCTATGACGTCAATGGGATGGATATTTTTACTCAGCCTTATGGCTTTGAGTATTTTTAATGATATTTACAGGCTAACCAATGGAAACTAAAAATTTTGTAAATACTTTGGATGATATTCTCACACGCGTTGAAAAAGCGCGTTTGAGTGTCGATCAACACTTGATTGTTAAGATTGTTGCAGCAAGTAAAAGCGCTGATCCTTCTATGATTGAAGCGATGTACCATGCAGGTCAACGTTGTTTTGGTGAAAATAAAATTCAAGATATGAGTGACAAAGTTCATGCACTTTCACGCCTCCCACTTGAATGGCATTTTATAGGACGATTACAAACCAACAAAATCAACCAACTCATCGATTTAGAGCCATCATTGATGCACTCTCTAAGCTCTTTAGAGCTTGCCCAAGAGATCGACAAACGTTTACATGTAAAGAATAAAACCATGAACGTTCTGCTTCAAATCAACAGTGCCTATGAAGAACAAAAAGCGGGTGTTCTGCCTGAGCAAGCAATCGAAGTGTATGAACAAATCGTGCTTACATGTAAACACCTTCAGCTTAAAGGTGTCATGAGTATTGGTGCACATACCGAAGAGTGCGCTGTTATTCAAAAGAGCTTTGAAACCACGCATAAAATCTTTGAATCACTCCAAAATTATGGTGCGAAATATTGTTCAATGGGTATGAGTGGAGATTTTGAATTAGCAATTGCCTGTGGTTCTAACATGATTCGTTTGGGAAGTATTTTATTTAAATAGATGTGCTAGAAGAAGAACAACAAATTGTATCGCGACCTGTATTTTTTGCTTTATACAGTGCGTCATCAGCATGTGATATTAGCGTATAAGGTGTGTCTTCATCTGTTAATGTTCGTATACCAATACTAACCGTATGATGTTTATGGGTCGAAAAAACACCTGTATGAATTGCCATTTGAATACGTCTGGCAATATTTAGTGCTTCATCTTCATTACTCTGTGGACAAAGCACTAAAAACTCTTCTCCACCCCAACGTCCAATCCTATCATCAGAGCGAATACTTCGCTTAATAAGGTCTGCCATTTCAATCAAGACTTTGTCACCAATAGGATGACCAAAGGTGTCATTGATGATCTTAAAAAAATCAAAATCAATCAATAATATAGAAAAAGAATATTTCATGGCTTTAGCACGCTCAACTTGCATAACCAACTCTTTTTCGATCTTCATTCGATTGTACATTTTGGTAAGAATGTCTGTTTCTGAAAGGTACAATAACTCTTTAGTATATTTTTTGAGCTCATAATAACGCCATAGAAACAATAGACCCAAAATCATAAACCCAAAAACAATTTTCAAGAGTAAGCTATAATCGTAAACGGTTTGAGCTTTAATTGCCACATATTTATTGACAATATTCGCTCGATCTTCAGCACTAATGGTTGCAATACCTTTGTCTAAAATGTCCCGAAGCATCGGTTCACTTTGTATGACTCCCATGCGCATTTTATTGATATAATCGGGTAATTGCCCTGCAATTTTGAGATTAAACATTCCTTCTTTTTTCAGTGTATACGCTGCCACAATGAGTGAGCGCATTGCGATGTCTGCTTTTTTATTGGAGACCAGTTGGAAAGCATCCATTTCAGAGTGCGTGGTTATAATGTTGAGATTTGGATACTCTGTGCGAACAAGCTCTTCCATCGCTGTTCCTGTGGGAAAAACAATGCTTTCATTGACCAAATCATGAGGATCACCAATGAAAGAGTGCTCTTCTCGAGTAATAAAAACATTGGGATCACTAAAATGTGGTTTTGTAAACAAAAGCCATGTATCTCGGTAAGGAGATTGATTGAGAAAGCTAATGATTTGACATTTACCTGCTTTGGAATACGCAATACTCTCGTCCCAATCTTTTGTCGGCAAAACAGTAATCTTAAGCCCAATGCGTTGGGCAACCAGATGCAAAAGATCAGCACCAATACCTGTATAATTCCCTTTTTGATCTATCATCTCAAAAGGTTCCCAATCGGGATCAACACAGACGTTAACAGTGCCTAGTTTTTTAAGATAAGTATTTTCATCTAACGATAGTTCAACACCAAAAAGAGAAAATGGTACGAAAAATATCATCATTATCCAAAAATACATTTTGTATTTTCCGCCTTTCAATTCTCTTTATTGATAGAGTATAACCAATTAATACGCTTTAGGTGTTAAAAGTTTTTTATAGTACGTCTGTGTTAAATGCAATGCGGCAATAGGATTGTGCCCCAAAACACGATCTTTGACTACAAGATACGTTGTGGTTGCTTTCGCATATTTGATAAACAATGAGTCATGTCCAACACACAACCCCATAATCACATTCAGATCTGTCTTTGCTTTATTGAGGTATTTGGCTTGAAGAATAGGATTACACATCGGCTCAAACGTGTTTGGGCGAATTTTTTGCTCTTCTTCAAGCCCAATATCGCATTTATCACGAGAACCTACTTTACAAATTGCCATAAAAACATCAAATCCATTGACTTTAAGAATCTCAGCAAAAATTTTGGACTCGGCAGCTAAGCCAACACAGGATGCAATACCAATTTTCTTTGCACCAATGCGTCTTGCAAAGGCTAATATTTCTTCAACACGTGTTAATTGTCCATAGTATTTACCTTCAATATCAGCAGCGGCCAGTGCAATTTTGCGATCCATTCCCTCTTCTTCTTTATAACAGGCAAGAGATTCTTCTAGCATCTGCTCATCAACATTGGTTGTTAAACAAAATTTAGGATATCTACTATCATGTTTATGGCAATTCAGTGTTCCACATTCAGCGCAACTGAGTTCTTTTTCTTCTTCATTCATTTTCTAAACCTTTAGAATTTATAATGACAATTATAACGTAAGCAAAAGACTAAAATTGACTGTTTTCGATTTACATGTAAAGATATTTGCCATATAAACTGAGGTAAACACCCAGTAATTCTTTAAGACCTTGATTCAAAAGTGCCGTCTCTTCTTCATTAAAAAGAAATGCTAAAAGTTTACCATGTAAAGATTCTCCAAAAGCAACTAAACGCTCAGGTGTAAAGTTTTGAGTATCTTCTTTACCTAAGATAAAGAAAAGAGCAAGAGCACGGTTGAGTCCAGCAACATAGGCTAATAGGCTCTCATAGATGCTCATTTCAACAGGTTCTAGTTGTGAGAGAAAAAGCTCTAAAGAGACACTCAAAAAACCTTTCTTTTTAGGAAAGTTTGCATGAAGAAGAGTCATAAAAAGAGTTTTTTTTGCCTCTTGAAGTGGCTTTGGAATGAATGATTCAAATAAAGTATCGAGTGCTTGAATTCCCTCTTTAAAACTAGAAGGAACGCTCAATCCTTGTCGTGACATCAAAGAGGCAATCTGCGCTTGTGTCAATTTAGTCGGTGAGTACACCTCTAAGTCGGCAAGGTTTTGAATCAATAGTGCATAAAAAGTTCGCTCTTGCTCGCTTTCACTTTTAGCTAAGTATTCGGTTAGGTAAAGGATCTCTTTTTTCATGCCCCTATTCTGCCAAAGAGGAACTGAAAAAGTGCTATAATGCCAACTCTTTTTAAGGAGCATACATGATTCACCTCTCAACTTTTTTTGCAATTTATGTCAAATTCTTTTTTATTATGACACCATTTTTTGTTACGACCATCTTTTTGTCGATGACCAAAGGGATTGATGAGAGTGATAAAAAGCGTCTTGCAGTTAAAGTGACATTGGCTATTTCTATTACATGTCTTATTATTCTTTTTTTCGGAAAATATATTTTTGAACTCTTTGGCATTACCCTTGATGCATTTCGTATTGGAGCTGGTGCTCTACTTTTTTTAACCGCTGTTGATTTGGTTCAAAAAGACATTAATGCAGAACCAACATGTAAAGCCGATATCTTAAAACATGCCGTTGTGCCTTTGGCAATACCAGTTACCGTAGGACCAGGAACCGTGGGTGCTTTAATGGTTATGGGAGCCGATATGGATGGTTTTGAAGATCTTATCTTAGGCTCAAGCGCACTTTTAGTGGCTATTTTTAGCATTGGGTTATTATTGTATCTCTCAGGGCATATCGAAAGGCTCATTGGACGCACGGGACTTGTTGTCTTTAGTAAAGTAACAGGGCTGGTTCTTTCTGCACTCTCAGCTCAGCTCATTTTTACAGGTATCAAAAATTTCTTACATTAATCTTTACATGTAAAAAATTCTGCCAATAAAAGTCGATAAGCTTCAGTAACATCAAAACAATCGCCCAATCTTACGAAAACCAATAAAATAAAGCACGCTCCCGACTACTGTTACCCCCAAGAAATACGGGTAAAGCTCCAAAATAGGTGTTCCGCGAAAAAAAATACTCTCCGTTCCTTCGATGTAATACCGCAGTGGCGAGATGAGTGAGAACTTCTGCAACAACGGATGCATCGCATAAATGGGTGTCCACGCACCGCTGAGAAAAATGAGAGGAAGCATGATGACGATGGCAAGTTGTGCGACTTGCATGACATCTTTAGCAATCGCTGCAATGAAAAGTCCAATACCAGCGCCTGTAAAAGCATAGAGAAAACTGAGCAGTAAAAAGGCAAAAAACGAACCATTAATTGGCGTATTAAACACTCCAAAAATCACAAAGCCCACCGAGATAACAATGCCCACCATCACAATAATCACCTGTGAAAAAGACTTTGCTAAAATGATAATTTTTGCATTCACTGGCATCAAAAGCATAATATCCCATGTCCCCTCCTCTTTCTCTTTCACAAACACGACGGCGGTTAAAATGACCGATAAAAGCGTTGTGATCGAGAGCAGTTCTGTCAGCGCCATAAAAGTGTGGTTGTCGGCGTTTTCATTAAAGAGTTTGTGGGTCACAAGTTCCACAGGAAAGGAATGTGCTGTGAAATTAATCGCGATATTTTGCAAATAACTTAGAGCTGTAAAGGCTTGTGATGCTGCTGTGGCATCGAGTAAAACATTCAAAGTAGTCGCATGTTTTTTACGAAAATTTTGCTCAAACGTATCATCAAATACTAAGCCTACCATGATCTCTTTATCAAATACCGCTTGAGAGAGTTTTTCTTGTGACTCAAATAAAACGGGTTCTAAAAATTCAGGCGCATGGAAGTAACTCAAAAACTTCTGGCTCAGCCCTCCTCCGCTTGCATCAATATAGCCAACGGCGATATTACGAGGTTTAAGTTCAATGCCACTGCCAGCAATGTAAACTTCAAAACTAAAGGCGTAAAGAACAACAAAAACCAACTGCCATGAACGTATAAAGCTCAGTAACTCTTTCCCCACAACAGCCCAAAATATTTTCATTTGAGCTCCTTTTTAAGTAAAAAACTTCCAAGAGTCAGCATAAAAAAAGCATAAAAGGCCAAAATAACAATGTACATTACAGTTTTAGATGAAGCCAGCCCTTCTCCCACTAAAAAGACATCGTAAAGAATATGGTTGTAGTACATCACCGGAAAAATGTGCGCTTCATAGCGTGAAACACCAATCATTGAAGAGATCGGCATCAAAATACCTGAATACAAAAATCCAGGAATGATGGTCACAATGACCGTTAAAACCACCGCTACAATTTGCGTACTGGTTACGATAGAAATCAGCATCCCAATGGAGAGACTAATCATCAAATAGAGCTCAGACGTGAGCCAATAGAGCAAGAAACTACCTCGAAACGGCACTTCAAACAGATATGTTGCCCAAAGAAAAAGGATAAAAATATTGATCGAATGCAGTAGAAACACGGGGATCAGCTTAGCCGCAATAAACTCCCCTTTTGAAAGTGGTGATGCATAAAAATTAAAAATAGTCCCTCGCTCTTTCTCTTTAACGATCAAAAGGGCAGCCAAAATAGCTGGAGCAATGAGTAAAACAAGCCCAATAAGTCCTGGAACGATAGCATCTTCATCACGCATTGCTTGGTTAAAGAGTGTCCTCTGGTTGATGCTAATCGTTGGAGCATTGCCTCCTAAGCGCTCAAACATCTGACTGGCAGCATCTAGGACAACACCTTTGACATAACTCTCCATTGTTGAGCCTCGCATCGGGAAAGCGGCATCCACAAAGACACCGATTTGGGTAGATTGCCCATGTAAAAGCCGCTTCTCAAAGCTCTCAGGAATGATGATGAGAATGTCACTTTTAGCTTTATGAATTTCATCAAGCGCCTTAGCTTCACCTCGTTTTTCAATGGTAGAATCAAAGTATTTAGAGTGTTCAAACTTACTCACAAGTAGCTGTGAATAATGACTCTGATCGTTGTCAATAATAAGTGTACGTGCACCCGTTACTTCCATTCGAATACCATACCCAAAAAGTACCAATACCATCGTAGGTAACAAATAAACCATAATAATTAGGCGAGATCGTACAATCTCCGTAAGCTCTTTGAGCACATAGGCCTTGATGACACCCAATTTCATCGGTAATACTCCAAGAAAATCTCCTCAAAACTTTGCGCTTTAGGGTGTTTGGCGTAAAACTCCGCAATCGTATGATCGGCGATCTTTTTGCCTTGACGCAACAATACGACACGATCACAAAATTCGGCTTCACTCATATAATGGGTGGTGATCAAAATAGCGATTTCCCAGCGCTCTTTAAGAAGTTTTAATAGCTCCCAAAATTTTGCTCTTGCAATGGAATCAACCCCAGAAGTAGGTTCATCTAAAAATAAAATAACTGGTTCATGCAAGAGTGCGGAAGCGATCGAAAAGCGCTGATTGATACCTAGAGGCAGTTCTTGAGGCATCGAGTTTAGAAATTCATCAAATCCAAGTTCTAACGCATAACGTGCAATACGGCTTTTGGCAACATCGTTTGTAATACCCCGCATCGATGCAGCATACAGTAGATTTTCCTCAACACTCATATCATTGTAAAGTGCAAAATGTTGACTCACATAACCAATGCTCGCTTTCAGTGCTTGTCTATCTTCTTGCGTTTGAATGGATTTTCCAAGAAGTGTTAACTCTCCTCCATCAATCGGGTAAAGTCCTAAAAGCATTTTGATAAATGTCGTTTTTCCTGCACCATTTGCACCCAAAAGTCCTAAAATTTCACCTTTATGAAGTGTCATATCGACATTTTCATTGGCAATAAAACTACCAAAAATTTTGGTGAGTCCTTTGGCTTCCATAACAATATCGGGTAAATCAATGGTTTTTTCTTTATTGGTAATCTCAATGAGGGGCATTTTTCTGCCTTTTTGAAGGGCATTAACAAAAAAGAGCGCTTCAAGACTCGGTTCGATATGTCTTTCCTCTAAAGCACTCAGACAATAAGTCGCATGTAAGGTATGAATGCAAGGTTCTTCTGTTGTGATACCCTCAACATAACTCATTGATCGAACAGAATCTATCAATTCACTTGAAGTACCTTGCGCAATGATCTCTTGCTCGTCAAAGAGTAAGATTCTATCCATCTTAGCAGCTTCTTGCATGTACGCAGTGCTGATGATAGAGATTGTTCCTTCAGACTTGCGTATCTCATCAAGAATTTCCCAGAGCTCAATACGGCTCAATGGATCAACACCTGTGGTCGGCTCATCCAAAAGGAGTAGTTTGGGACGGTGTAAGAGTGTACAGATCAGTGAGAGCTTTTGCATCATACCACCACTCAGTTTTCCTGCTTGACGATCTTGAAAGGCATCCAGACCAGCCATTTTTAAAAGACGTAGCTTGTAGGCTTCAAAGACACTGTCTTGATAGATATTGTGAATATTGGCAAAAAAACGAAGATGCTCATCAATGGTTAAAAGTTCATACAGCACCAACCCAATACCCTGAGGCATCAGTCCGATGGAGGCTTTAAGCGGTTCAGCCTCTTTAGGTGAATGGTATGTCACTCCGTTAAATGTGACATCACCTTCAAATGGAATAACCCCTGCTATAGCATGAATAAGAGAACTTTTACCAGCACCATCCGCACCAATAAAGCCGATGATCTCACCCTCTTGTGCAGATAAATTTGCCCCAGCAATGCCTAAACGTTTTTTATGATGGACACTGACGTTATGAACGTTTAATTCCATACTAGACTCATTCAGGAACGTTGTTTAAACTCTTTGGTAACCCTTTGCCATCCATGGAGACAACACCAACAGCAGGAATGCCCAGTTTGAGCGTTGGTTGTGGTGAAAGGGGTTTTACATGTAAAGCAAAAACCCTTTGAATGCGATCACTCGGAACACTGACCTCTTTGGGAGTAAACTCCGCTTTTTGCTCAATGCGCACGACTTTAGCTTGGATGGGTTCATTGGGTTTTCCATCTAAAAAGATGACGGCATCATTGCCAACCTGAAGGTTTCCATTTTGTTTGGTATCGACAAATATTTTTAGATAAAGGGAGTTTGGATCAAGCAAGGTAGCAACCACACTTCCAGCCCCGATGACTTCACCTTGATTGGCAATTTTTTCCACGACAACGCCATTCACAGAAGAACGCAATATCATCTCATGTAAGATCGCTTCGATTTGAGTTTTAGACGCTTCTAACGCTTTCAGGGATGACTTGAGTGCCTCGATACCTTGTTCCAAGGCACGTAATGTTTTTTGATGCGCTGTTGCTTCGATGAGCTCGCTGTTGGCAACATTGATTGCAAGACTGAGTTGCTCTCTTTTTTGTTGTAATCCTGCCAGTAAATCGCCACTGGTTTGGAATTTGAGCGCTGCGGTTTCTACCTGACGCTTTTCGATGAGATTGTGTTCAAACAAATTTTTCATACGCTCAAGATCGTGCTTGTCTTGCGCTAAAATACTGGTTTGTGAGGCGATATTTTTATCAAGTTCTGTGCGTTGATGTTGTTTAATAGAGAGATTGTCTTTGGCTTTTGAGAGTGTTTCAGGAATGGTTTTGGAAGCAATTTCAAGCTCTGTCTCTTTGGCGTTTAACTCTTGTGTTCGTGCACTTATTTGGGCTTCTATTTGTGCCTTTTGCGCTTCATATTCCTCGCTTGCAAGGACGGCTATGTTTTGACCTAGCTCAACGTGTTGCCCTTCTTGAATGTTTAAAGTAGAAATACGCCCTGCATACTTGGCATTTAAATTTATCAAATCACCATCCATACGTCCAGAACCTTGAACTAAATTGGCTGCAAGCGTTGGAGCAATGAGTTTATGGATAATAAGTCCCGAAGCAATTAAGACCAAAGCTAAAATAGCCACACCTAAACGATACTGTTTGAGTTTTTCTAACATTCACGCTCCTTGGTTGAAGAGTAAACTATTATATAACTTCTTTGGTATATTTTTACCTAAATTAAGAGCAATTTAACGCTATTAGCAATACTATTAACACTATAATCATGATGTTTCGCAAGGACGGTTCATGCGACGTTTACTGCTACTTTTATTTCCTTTGTGTCTTTGTGCACAAACATACACGGAACTTTTAAATTTGTTGGAGAAAAGTAATAGCTATAAAAGTGCTAAAGAACTTGAAAGTGCTTCAGAATCACTCTATCAAGCAGCACTAGGGAAAAACCTTCCAGCCTTGGATGCTACACTGAGCGCCATTGAGTTTAATGAAATTCCTAACATGACGCTCCATCTTCCCTCTTTTCCTGTTACCAAAGCCGATGTGGGGACACGTAGACATCTTGAGGGTGCACTCATTTTAAGTTATCCACTTTTTACGGGTTTTGCTATTTCAGCAACCATTGATAAAGCCCGCTTAGAAAATGAGCAAGCAATGCTTAAACTGACCAATCTGAAGCGAAATCTTGCCATGCATGTCACGCAACTTTTTAGCGCTATTATCGCTGAAGAGAGAGTTATTGACGCTTTAAAAAGCTCAGAGCTTGCCATTAATCAAGCATATCAAAAAGCCAAAGGATTTTACACCAATGGACTTTTGGCTCAAAGCGAACTCTACGCGATCGAAGCTAAAAAATATGATATTGAAGCGCAACTGCTTCACCATCAAAATCAAAAAAAACAGCTTCTCAACCAACTCTCACTGATCGTCAATACCAAAATAGAAACGCTTCAAGCAAATACCCTTCAAACCTTTGAAATACCCAATGGTGATGGAGCAAAAGAGATCGCCTTAAATGAACGTGAAGATTTACATGTCATGGCAAAAGCGATTGACGTCGCACAAAGCAGTGTTGAGCTTGCCAAAAGTAAAAATTATCCCACCATTGCGATGGTGGGTGTTTTGAAGGGGCAAGGTGACTCACTCGAGCTCAATGGTGATGGCTATACCAATGCTGATAAAAGTTATGTAGGATTGAGTGCTTCATGGAATCTATTTAATGGCTTTAGTGATACACATACCATTGATGCAGCACGCGCTTCTAAGATGTCTGCTTTTTTCAATTTAGAAGAATACAAGCAACAAGTCGCCCTTGAAGTGGAAAATACAGAGCTTGAGATTAAAACACTTAATGCCGAGCTTCAAAGCGCAAAACTCGAAGAAAAAGCCAGTGAATCCTATACCAACCTTACACAAGGACGTTTTGATAACCAACTCATCAGTGCCGATGAACTTAGCCGTGCTATTGCCAACTTGGCAAGTACAAAAGCTAAAGTAGCAACCCTACAAAGTGAACTATTTAATCAAAGTGCACGTCTCTGGCTTGAGTGTGGTTGGGGCATTTTTGAAAAAAAAGTCCTCACTCAACAGTGAGCCAACCATCTTTACATGTAAAGATATTTTTTAGTGAATACTTGCTTTTAGCATCTTATAAATAGTCGGTGTGCTCGCGAGATCAATTGCTTTAAAGCCATCTAAATTCGCGATGGTTGTATCAGCATGAGATGCCAACAAAAGCTTTGTCATTTCCTCTTTCCCTGAACTGGCACAGTACATCAATGCCGTTACACCATTGTCATTTTGATTATCCAGTTGGATACCCGCTTTTACCAAAAGTTCCACACAGGTGAAGTCCCCACCAAAACAGGCATTCCAAATGGCGGTATTGCCATCAATATTTTTAAGTTCCAGATCCACTCCCGCTTCGATGAGCTCTTTGGTAACGGAAATATTGGCTTCCCGCACTGCTTTCATCAGTGCAGAGTTACCATACTTACCAACGAAATTTAAATCATTGGCATCATAGCCATTAGCTGAAAGCCAAAGTAAAGTTTGCTCACTCATGCGCCCATCCAAGTCTCATGTACGTGCCCTTTTTTCTTGAAATGAATCGCTTCATCAAGCTTTGTCTCAAACATCTCAAGATCAAATGCATCTTCAACATCCTTGGTGATCTCTTTATAGACAAATTGACCATCTTTGTTGATGATAAAAAGAGATTTTGCACAGAGTGTTTCATCAATATAAACCCCAAATTTCTTTGAAAATTCTACAAAATCAACAGATGAATTTTCTATATTGACCTCTTCTTCTAATTTGGTACTACAGATAAGATAAATAAATGCTTGTTCTTGGTATTTCTCAATGATGTTTAAAAGCTCTTTACTCAATGAATTTTGAAAAGGTAAGGTGATCATCACTTGCACTTTGGTTGCCATCATACCGATGACTTTCATCTCACCATTGAGCATTTCTAAAATGATTGCAGGAGCCTCTGAGCCTATTTTCCGCTCATTTTTCAATAATGGTTTGCTGACACCTTTGATGATTGTTTCCATAATCACTCCTTAAAAATTTAAAGGAGTTTATGCAAAAGGCATACCGTAGTCACAAAACTATTACATGTAAAGCGTAGTAGCAAAAAGAAGTTACTACGCTCTACATTTTTTACGCTTTAGGATGGATCATTTCAGAAGGAATGACATAACGATCAAACTCTTCTGGTGTCAAAAGTGAAAGTTTCACACATGCCTCTTTAAGACTTGAATGCTCTTTATGCGCTAATTTGGCGACTTTTGCTGCATTTTCGTAGCCGATATAGGGATTAAGTGCCGTGACGAGCATTAATGAATTGTGAAGATTGAACGCAATCTTTTCGCTATTGGCTTCAATACCTTCCACACAATGTATTCTAAATGACTCCATCACATCGCTCAAAAGCCTGACTTGTTGCAAAAAATTGAGGATAATAACTGGTTTAAAGACATTGAGTTCAAAGTTTCCTTGACTTGCACCAAAGGCAATAGCAGTGTCAGCACCAAATACTTGACAGGCGACCATCGTTACCGCTTCGGCTTGAGTCGGATTGACTTTACCGGGCATAATGGAACTTCCTGGTTCATTTTCAGGAATAGAGAGTTCACCGATGCCACATCTTGGACCTGAAGCCAACCACCTAATGTCATTGGCAATTTTCATCAAGTTTGCTGCTAAGCCTTTATTGGCACCACTTGCAAAGACAAGGGCATCATGGGATGTTAAAGCATGAAATTTATTGGGAGCTGAGACAAAATGTTTCCCTGTCAGTTTGCTCAGCTCTTCACTGACAAATTCGCTGAGTTTGGGGTGCGCATTAATACCTGTTCCTACAGCTGTGCCTCCAATCGCAAGTTCACGTAAAGATTCCAGTGCTTGTAAAATGTGCGAAGAAGAGTGTTCTAACATACTTCGATACCCGCTAAACTCTTGTCCAAGCGTCAGGGGTGTTGCATCTTGTAAATGTGTTCGACCAATCTTAATGATGCCAGCAAACTCATTTTCTTTCGCCTGTAGTGCTTCCTTGAGCTTTTCAAGTGAAGGAAGCAGTTGCTCTTCTATTTCAATAACACTGGCAATGTGCATGGCTGTTGGAAACGTATCGTTTGAGCTTTGAGACATATTGACATGATCATTAGGATGGATGAGTTTTTCTTTTCGGAAATCTCCTCCTAAAATCTCAGTTGCACGGTTAGCGATAACTTCGTTTAGGTTCATATTGGTCTGTGTACCACTACCTGTTTGCCAGATGGCAAGAGGAAATTCACCATCAAATTTGCCAGCAAGAATTTCATCACACGCTTGAACGATCGCCTCTGCTTTTGTGCCATCCAGTTTTTTCAGTTTTTGATTAACCGTTGCTAAAGAGCGTTTTAAAAGAGCAAAGGCTCGGATAAGCTCTTTTGGCATCTTTTCTGTACCTATTTTAAAATTTTCCAAACTTCTCTCAGTTTGAGCTCCCCAGTAACGCTCATTAGGAACTTTGATCTCACCCATAGTATCTTTTTCAATTCTATAATCCATAGTAACTCCTTTATCTCATATGAGTCATTATGGCACAGGCAAGTTTTAAAAAAATCTCTCTTTTAAAATTACATCAAAATTCTATCATTCATCTTATATTTCAATGCCAAAATAGTGTTTAACCACATAACCAATACCAAATGAGATCAGCGCAACACCAAAGGTAATATAAGACATTTCACGCACACGTAGCCAAAACGACAAGTCTTTTGCGACCGAAATATAAAAATTGTATAAAAAAATGGTTAATATTGCTCCAATAAACATCCAAATAATCGCTACAGATATCTGATTTATGATAAAAAAAGGCGCAACAAGCAGTGCTGTTGTCAAAATATACGAAATGCCTGTATAAAGAGCATACGTCAAGGGTTTGACTTCATCCCCTATATTTTCTTTGGATTCCAAATAGGCAGAACCTGCCATCGACAGTGCTGCTGCAATACCCATAATAAGCCCCGTAACACCTACCACAATACTTCGATCAAATGCCAAAGCAATACCACTGAGTGTTCCTGTTAACTCAACCAAGGCATCGTTCATTCCTAAAACAATAGCACCGGCATAGAGGAGCTTTTTGTCATGCAACATGTCAATGAGCTCTATTTCATGGTGCATTTCCTGTTCAAAAATACCTTCTGCTTTAGGATCGATGGCGATAAGCTCTTGATAAAATGCTTTAGCACCCTCTTCACGTTTCTCTAAAAATTTGAGCGTAAAAGAGATACCCACAATTTTGGAAAGTAAAAGATAAAAGAAAACAACGTGAGGACGAGGTCGTTGTTCTTGATTCGTATAGGTTTTGAGATAGAGGTAATGTCTTTTCTCTTCTTCAGCAATTTTGTGAAAAATGGTTTGATTGGCTCCATTTTTATCAGACTTGGAGAGCATACTGTAAATTGTAAAATCATCGAGTTCATTTTGTTGCTGCTTCAATGCCTTTTTAACGTTTATACCGTGTGTCATTTTAGCTCCTTTGCCATTTAATGCTCAAACATTATACTCCACTTTCAAACTAAAATTTTTACATGTAAAAGTATACATCAGTTTGATATGCTATAATGTCACCTCTAAAATGCGGGTGTAACTCATTGGTAGAGTGTTAGCTTCCCAAGCTGAAAGTAGCGGGTCCGATTCCCGTCACCCGCTCCATTCTTAAAGTGTCCTTTATTGAATGGAGATCCCTATTTTAGGGTTTTTTAACGCATCTTGGAATAATCTTTCAATTAAGAATTCATCAAAACAACGACACTTAAAGACATCTTTAGACAAAAAGGTTGTGCTTTTAGTTGTGCTTTTTTTTGATATACTTTCTTTTTTTTAAAGGAGTTTTCAAATGGCTGAACTTATCAAAACAAAGACGCCTAGTGTTTATTACCAAAAACTAAAAAATGATGATATTTCTTACATCATAAAATACAAGCTTGGTAAAAATGTTAAGCAAGAAAATGTTGGTCGAAAATCAAGTGGAATGACCGAATCAAAAGCAGCTGAAATTTTAAGAAATATTAAATATGACATAGCCCGTAATTTCAGAAGTGCAACCTCTAAAGACGAACTTGAAATCGCAAGAAAAAACAAGATAACATCTTTAAAAGTTATGTGTGAAAAATATCTTGCAGATAAAGATGTCGAAGTTTCTAAGGAAAAAGATGTTGATGTTAAGAACAAAAGATATAAAACAGCTATAAATTTAAGAAAAGATAGGAACAGGCTAAATTTCTGGCTCAACAATGAAAATTTTAAGAAGTATATTAACTTTCCACTCTCTCGAATTACTCCTGAAGTTATTGATAAAGTAATCTTGACCGCAAAAAAGAATAATGGTGAAGCTTATATGCCCAAATCAATGAAACTAAACATTGACATTATGCTGACAGTTACTAAACATTTTAATTATCCAAAGAGTGAAAACCCTTTTCTTAAAATAGATAAGAAGCTGATTCCTTTGAAAAAGGAATTTAAACCGAGAACACGATATTTAACTCTTCACGAATGTAATACACTTTTTGAAGTGTTGAAACAAAAGAAGAATAAAAGAGATTATGTTATTTGCCTCATTTGTCTTTTAACAGGCGCAAGACCTGATTCTGTTATCAAATTAAGGATAAAAGATCTTTATTTTTCTACCAATCGCATTAATCTTTTTGATTTCAAAAGAAAAATGTATTATGAAAGCATTTTTAATGAAGAGTGTCAACGAGCAGTGAACGAATATCTGGACGGTCGAATCAGAAATCAAAATGATTATCTATTTTTCCATGAGACAACAGATAAAGCGCTTTCAAAATTTCCAGCTTCGATTTCTAGGGTTTTAAATCAACTTTTCAATTTTGATCAATACGGTAATAAGATTCAAAGAGAACGTTCTGTTGTTCCTTATACCTTGAGACACTCTTTTGCTTCGATAAATATAAATGAATTCAAAATGCCGATTTATGAAGTTTCAAGATGTTTAAATCACTCTTCTGTCAACACTACTTCCTCAATTTATGTAACTCATGATCTTGAAAAATCAGCTAATTATATTGATGCTTTATCAAAAGGAGCTCTAGGATCTCTTCACAATGGCTTTAAGATTGATTGAGAGTGGTTATTTTATTTTTTAGTGAGAAAATTGATTTGAGCCCCTATAAAAAGGGGCTGTTTTTAGAAAAAATTGAGCGGAATAGTTTCAGCAGATTTGAGAGCAGATCGAGACAATTTTTTCATTTTATTTTGTCTTAGAATTTCTTCTTTTTCAGCTTTCCTTGCTTCTAATTCAGATTTTTTATACGCTTTTTCAGCTTTTTTGTAAGCTTCTACAATTTCTTTTTGTTCTTTTATTTCTGCTCTTGGTTCTGCTGTATTTTTTAAAAAGGTTAAAACTTCTTCTTCTAATCTTCTTGCTGTTGTGATATTGCTGTTTTTTTCTTTCCATTCACCAGTTTTTTTGTTAAGTGTTTTTAAAACAAGACCTTTGTTGATGGATGGAACATACATATTTTTACCATTAATCCAAACTTTTGGGAAACCATCAATAATAAAAAAGATTTTAATTTTAAAGCTTTCAGAAATTTCAATATCTGAAAAATTGAAGCTCTCATTTTTAAAAAAATCTGGTTTAAATGTATAAGCAGATCCTTGAAATTTTTCTGTCATTAATATAAATTTGCTTAATCCTTTTGTTAACTTTTCGAGATTTTTAAAAGCTTTATCATCATTTATACTGATGTTTAACTTTGAGAAATTAATAATTGGTTTTTTAGCCATTGGTCACGCTCCTATATTTTGTTTTATAAGAGTGAGTTTTGAAATTATGCACATAATTCATCGACAGCCTCCAAATATTCAGCAAATGCTTTTAAAGGGAATTGTAGTTTTTGAGAGGTTTTGAAGAATTTTATAGGTTCGTTGTCAAACAAACGTCTTTCTAGTGTTTTTATTGAAATGCCTAATTCTAGGGCAATTTCATCTTTTGTTAAAATCATTTTGTTGTATTTGGCGTATAGTAGTTCAAAATAGCTCATCATAAATCCTTTTCTATTTTTATGAAAAAAATAGGAAGAACTGTGTTCTTCAACTCATCATAGGTATATAATGTCTGCCATTACGTACCTGATAAAAAGGGTTTACTTTAAAATCTCTTTATTTAAAAAGATCCTTCAAGTTAACGTTTTTTTTACCATGATGAGCCGCTTTATGATGTGTATAAGCAGCATAGAAAGATGCATTAAAATTAACAGTTAAAATCATTTTAACGCTCCTTCATAAAAAAATCTCTTGAAATTTTCATTTCAAGGATGAAAACATAGCGCAAAATAGCTTAAAATAAAATAAATATACCAATAAGTAAGAATTGAGATCTGATTGAAGTTTTCCAAATGTTCATCTTGAATTCCATTTACCTCTTTTGAAATCATTGATTGTGTCAATTCTTGTTTGAAAAAACCTCTTGTTCTAGATGCTGCGAACATTGCAGCATCTGCATTTACTCCATATGTTGATCTTCAAGATGATGAAAAATTAAAAGTATCTTCAAAAAAACTCAAGAAGCTCTTGCAAGGAACTTCTTATAAAGCGTTAATAATGTCTTGTTTGATTTGAGTTTCAAAAAGATTGAATAGAGATTTGTGATATAACTCATCTATCCAATCACTATGTTTTTTAAATCCAGCACCAAGACGAAAAACTATATGATCAGTATCTTCAACTTGATACTGTTTATTTAAAATTAATTTATTATTTAAATAAACATTAATTGTCATATCATATTTTATAAATCCTGCTCCAGTACCAGCTTCAAATAAAAAATGATAATCTTTTACATCTGGGTAAACAACTAATCCATTGCTACATTCATTTTGATTTTTAATCATTTTCACAGTTTTGAAATATTGCTCAAAATTCTTTTTAGCAACACCCGAAGCCACACTATTCACATCTAAATCCATAGTTTGTGATGCGAGTAAAGCCATATCTCTAGGAGTTCGTGTAATTACCTTACTACTTTCAACAACACAAACATTTTGATTCTCAACTTTGGAATAAAAATCATTTTTTTGCAACCCAATATTTTCTTCGTTAAAAGCATAATGTTTTGCACAGCCACTAAATATAATTGGCAGAAAAGCCAATAAAAAAATAACTACGTTTTTCATTTTTGACCTTTCATATTGTTTAACATTCTGTAAATAGAATTTTCTAAAATCATTTGAACATTTTCTTCTGTGGATTTACTGTCTAATTTTGCATCTGATCTAATTGAGTTCATGTAATTTTTGCCATCTCGTCCTAGTGTTTGATCAAGTTTATCACTAGCTCTCATCTCTTTTGTAACACCATCTTTGATGATTTTAACAACAATGCCTGTTTCAACTTCAACATTAGAAATAACGTTTAAATGCGAATCATTATTGAACGCATATGTTAGATTTACTTTTACAGATTCTATTTCACAAGAAGCGGTATTTTGTGCACCAGGAACGATGTTATAATCTTCAGCCATAAAGCTTTTTAACACTTTATTACAAGAAGAAGCATCGATTGTGAACTCTGGCTGGCGGTAAAGTGAACCAAAATCTGTTTTACCTGTATTAACAACAGCATTGATAACTTTTGAAGAACCACTGATAATGCTCATATCTGAAGATTTTACTTCTAATTTAGCCTTATATGGATTTCCCAATAGTGATGAATATTTTCCATCTACCACAATCTCAGTAGCACATAAGCTACTTGCAAAAACCAAAAACGACAATAAGCCCCTCATTTTTTCCCTTTTGAATTGGTTTTATTTATTATAAAAACTCAAAATTATACGAAAACATCACTTTATTTTTAATATTTCGATGAAAAATTCAATTTAACAAACTTTTTTTGATTTTCATTCCTATAACTAATGTACGAATCTCCTTTTAGGTTTTGCAAACCAAAACCAAGAGGAAACAATGAAATCGATTCATGCAACTAAAAAATTACAAACAACAGAACTGTATAAAGAATTACAGGGCAATCTTAAAAATTATTATGAGGTCAGTACAACAAAAGAGAAAAAACAAAAATCATATCTATCTCGTCTCAATCTTTGTAATACAAAAACAGGCGAATTGTTAAAATTGAATTATGATTTCGAAGCAGAATATAAAAAATACTGCAAACTAATCGAACAAAAATCCTTAGCCATTGAACATACAGCGCAAGAATTAGAATATGCAAGTGTTTTCCTTACATTCACGTTACCCTCTCCATTTCATCCTTTCAAATCACGTAAAGGAAAAAATGGCGAACGATTATATGTCGCCACAAATGAACAATTTATATTTAATACTTTACATGATGCAATAGATGATGGGTGTGTATTTTTAAATAATTTGATTCGAACATTTTACAAGAGAATTAAAAATTATGTTAAAGATGAATTCTTATATGTCAAGGTTTTTGAACCACATTCAACAATGATTCCACACTTGCACTATCTTTGTTTCTTTCCTGTGAAGTATATAGATGATGTAAAAGCGGTATATCAAAGAGTTATTGCAGAGTACGCATTAAATCAAGTGGATTTTGAAGAGTGTAGATTTCGCGATAATGTGAATAGTGCTACTCGGTACCTTTTAAAATATATCACTAAAAATTTGAGTGATTCAAAAGATTACTTTGCGATACGATCACTAGATGGATGGAAAAAACATCACAAAATTCGTATCGTTACCAGCAGTAATTTAGGGTTAACACAGTTCTTATACAAAAAAATTTACTACTCAATTACCCCTGACATTAAGGCAATTATTGACCCGATAATCAAAGAAAAAAACATTCCGTATTACATTTATTTGCAAGAAAATACCTTTATTAAAAAACAAATCAAACGTCTTGATCTCAAAAGAACACCTATCAACCGAGAAACTTTTGGTGATGCGAATTCACTGTTCAAAATTGAACTTAAAATCAATCGAATCCGATCTCCGTCCACACAAAATCTCTCATATAGCGTAAGAGAACTCACCATTAAGTATAGAAATAAGTTGCTCTATTCAAAGAGCCTATATGTAACTGTATATGCAGTTTAAATAATCAAATAAGGACAAAACAATGCAAACTCAAATTTCAATCAACGGCAAAGTAATGGCAATAACAGAAAAAACATATGAGGGTAAAAAAACGGTATATGCTCAATTTTTACTTGAAAGTGAAGCACGAGGTATGGAAATCATCAAGGTAAAAATCACAAATGAATCGGACATTATTCAACTCAAAAAAGATGAATTTGTCTCTATCCCTGTTGTGATTGCTTGTGTTAACAACACAAGCTATTACACACAATGCGATGGTATGAAAAAACATGAGATTAGAAAATGATCGAAGCTATAAGATTATTCATCTATGATACTTTTTTGAGGGGCTTTTTGCTCCTCTTGTTGTATTTCGCTTTTCAAAATAGTGTGTTTAATTTTACATCTTTGGATACTCTTACAATCATCATAGGATGCATTTTACTATGTGAGCGAATCTATTTTTATACAAAATATTGGCAATTTATCACCATGCCCTATGCTTTAAAATTAATCTCAAGATCAACGAATGATTCAAGAGATAATAAAGTGTTTCTCGATCAGTTTGTCAAATTTGATAAAAGAACGAAAACAGCCTATTTTTGGAATAGAAGTGCTATCAATTGTGAAGAGTATCAAATTAATAGATTGAACGAAATCGTGCATTATTTGAGTATTCATGATAAACCAATCGAGCTTGATATTAAACCTTATAAAAGCAAATATGTTGCACTAAAATTCTATACATTGCATAAAAATATTGAAACAGAATTACCATTATTTCATCTCCAAAAAGAGCATATATTTTACGGATTCTTCAAAGATGGGAAATACTACTTACCCATTAAAGATCAAACCCACATGATCACAGTAGGTGAATCGGGTAGTGGAAAATCAAACTTTATGAATCTACTAATTTTTTCACTTCTTTACAATGAAAAGCTTTTAGATTTTATCATCATGATTGACCTTAAAGCCCCAGAACTTTCTCGATACGATGGGCTTTCTTATGTCAAATTTATTGACAACGTAGAAGAAGTTGATGCAATGTTTCATGAATTAAAAGAGTTAATGAATAACCGATTTCAACACATGAAGCAAAAAAATTTATTAGTTTACGATGGTAAGCCTATCTTTGTGATTATAGATGAAGTAGGCACTATTGGCACATATTATGATAAAAAAACAAAAGATTCTATTTTTGCAAACATGATAGAGCTTTTTCAAAAGGGGCGAGCCGCAAAAATTATTTTGCTGTTATTTGCCCAAAAAATCGATAGCACAAACATTCCAACCAATGTATTAACGAATATACAAAGTAAGGTTTTAATGAAAACAGATAGCGATTTTAACGTAAATAATACTATCGGAATGCAAGAAGATATACAACTGATTACTAAGGTTAAAGTTTCAGATTTTAACAAAGGAAGAGCTATATTAAAGGACGGCTTAACAAGTGATAAGAATTTGATTCAAGTTCCATATATTAGGGAAAGTATTCAGAATATGATGATTCAATTTTTTAAGATATCGGAGACAAAGTGAAGCCAACCAACCACTAAGGTTGGTGGCTCACTCCTTGATTTATTTTATAGAAAGTGTCAGCAGGAATTATTTACCTAATTGTTTTTTTAAAATAGCATAATTTTGACACCCTTGCTCATTTTTCTGATCACACGCTTTTCCAAAGAGTTCAAGAGCTTTAGTTGAATTTTGCTTAACGCCTTGACCATTAAAATACTTCAATCCAAGGTTACTACATCCCCATCCATTACCACCATTGCATGCTTTTTCATAAAATTGAGTAGCTTTAAAAAAATCTTGCTTAACACCTTGACCATTAGAATACATTGCCCCAAGGCTATTACATCCTGAAGCTTCTCCTTCCGTACATGCTTTTTCATAAAATTGGGCAGCTTTAAAAGAATCTTGCTTAACACCTTGCCCCTTAGAATACATTACACCAAGATTATTACATCCCGCTGCATTACCACCATTGCATGCTTTTTCATAAAATTGAGTAGCTTTAAAAAAATCTTGCTTAACGCCTTGACCATTATTGTACATCAATCCAAGGTTACTACATCCCCATCCATTACCACCATTGCACGCTTTTTCGTAGAGTGGCACAGCTTTAAAAAAATCTTGATTAACACCTTGACCATTAGAATACATTGCTCCAAGGCTATTACATCCTGCTACATTACCACCATTACATGCTTTTTCATAAAATTGAGTAGCTTTAAAAAAATCTTGTTTAACCCCATCGCCATTAGCGTGCATCAATCCAAGATTAAAACATCCTGTTGCATGACCACCATTACATGCTTTTTCGTAGAGTTCTGATGCTTTAAAAAAATCTTGTTTGAGACCTCGACCATTATCGTACATATTGCCAAGATTGGAGCATCCTACTGCACTGCCATTATTACATGCTTGTTCGTAGAGTTGAACCGCCTTTAAAGAATCTTGCTTAACACCTCGACCATTATCGTACATAAATCCAAGGTTAGAGCATCCTATTAGATTCCCGCCACTGCATGCTTTTTCGTAGAATGGCACAGCTTTAGAAAAATCTTGTTTGACACCTTGACCATTATCGTACATTAAGCCAAGATTAGAGCACGCTTTTGTATCACCACCATTGCATGCTTTTTCATAGAGTTCTGCCGCTTTAAGAAAATCTTGCTTAACACCTTGACCGTATTCATACATATTACCAAGATTAAAACACCCTGTAGTATCATTACCATTGCACGCTTTTTCATAAAATTGTGCAGCTTTAAAATTGTCTTGTTTCACACCATCACCATTGTTGTACATCAATCCAAGATTAAAACATCCTAGTGCATCACCACCATTGCACGCTTGTTCGAATAATGGAAACGCATTTTTAGAATCACCGTTTTGAATAAATTTCATCCCTTCATCAACGTTTAGCATATTTTTTATTTTTTCATTTGCATCACCTGCAAAAAGTGAAGTACCAAGTAACATCACTAATAGCAAACATAAACGCTTCATACATAGCCCCTTTTTATGATAATTTCATGTAATAATCGTATCTCACTGCTACTTCACAAATTATAAAATGAGTATATTTTTATTATTTTAAATCTAAATTATTAATTGAGTTTCATTTTTATTCATTTCTAAGACACATATTATGCGATTTCAAGTAATATAAATTTTAATACATACTCATACAAAGTAGCTTTATGAAAAAAACATTACTTCTTATTTTCATCTCTCTTGTTTATTTAGGTTGTTCTGCTAAAGATACCAAAACAGCAGGTGGCAATATGATGTCAGCTGCTGGAAGCGGTGGTCTTGCCGCTCCTATTTTCTTTGCCGCTGGCGGTCTTGTTTTTCTTGCAGGCTCTGCTGCATCTGAAGACACTTCAACTAAAGTAAACGGAGTAGAAGTTAATAAATCTTCTTCTCCTGTTTTTGATGTTACTGAAAACAACTCTTCACTGACAAGATCTTTACATCAAGAATCATCTACTATCGTTGATAATAACAAGACATTTGTTCCGTATGAAATGTTAAAGATTACTGTCAGTGATGTTAAAAAAGAAGATATCAATGAGACAACTCAAGACAAATAGGTTGTGTTTTAAGGTTGTGTTTTTTTAGAGAATACAACATTAATTCATAAGATAAAATTATATGAAAATATAAATTATGATGAATAAAATCCCTATAAATAAGGATATTGACATTATTAATATATTTTTATATAATTTCAAAAACAAGATTATTCTAAAGATTAAAAATGACGCGTCCGATTCCCGTCACCCGCTCCACATTCAAAACTTCCCAAAGGTCTTTCGTGAGAGATAAACTCCAAAAAATAGCGCGCCACCCTGCCACACGAAAAGCCCTGAGCGATATGAAACCCAAAAAAACTCTTTGGAGTGCTTTAGGAATTATTCTCTTTTTTATTGCTCCTGAAATCATCGCTTATTTTTACGCAACGGAGATTGTGCATTTTGCGCAAAATGGTTTAGCAATGCAGCCCTCATCCCTTGAAAAATTTGACTATGAAATATTGATCAAACTCTTTGAAGATGGCATAAGCTGGTTCAATCTTGGTTTCGGAGTAGTTTTACTGGTGTGGTTATTTTTTTAAAATAGCTTTACTAGTAATGAGCAATCTATCCTCTTTTGTTATCTTACTCTAAATTATTAATATATAATACCAGCAGAAATAAAAACATAATAATCTAGGGATAAAGATGCCGAAGAAAAAAGAATACCGCGAACTATTTCAATTACCTCCTGTAAATTTATTCAAAAAAGATTTACTGGAGTTAGAAAGCATTCTTGTTCAGAATAACCAAACAGATCAGCTCTCAATTGAATTCACTTATAACGATACAACTATTTCTGCTAGTAGTTTTAATGAATTGTTTTTGCATAACGATTTAGCAAAATTTTCTTCTTATTTATCATTAAGAATGTATCGACGCATCGATCATGAAATTGAAGGTAGTATTAGCATTACATTACATAATAATTTTGGGCAATGTCAGCTCAGTTCACATGATGATACATGGTTTTATGGTAAAAAACATCAAATTTTTAATTTTTTTAAAAATAAAAAACCATGGTATTCGTTTATGCAACATTTATCTATTGCAATAATATTTGGTATAAATCTAGCTGTATCTATTATATATACAATCAATTTTTATACAAAACAACAATACAATTCGATGTTTTTGTCAGTATTAACTTTTTTAGCTTTTATAATCATATTTACATTAATATTAAAGCAAAAGATATTTCCATATATCAAAATAAATACATATAACAAGGAGCAAAAGAAGCTAGGAATTAATGAAGTTGGTGCAATATTTACAGTTATTACTGCAATAATAACTATAATACAAACAATTTTACAATTTTTACCCAATAAATAATAAATAAAATTAGCCCTTCGGTTTTATCCCGAAGAGCTTAAAGTTTTAAAGTGTCGCAAGCGCTTCTTTAGCGTATTTAATACCAAGTTCATACGCTTTAATATTATCAGCATGAACTTTTTCTGGTACTTTTGAAAGCATTACATCACGGACTAAATCGTGTGCTAGAACATGTGTCATCTCAACGGTAATTGCCAAGGCAACGACAGACTGAGTAATAACATTTCCAACCTCTTCTTTCGCAATGGTAATCAATGGAATCTCAATAATCTTCCATTTTTTACGATCTTCCTCGTTAACAGTAACCAAGTTTGGTTCAATAACAATGAGACCGCCTGGTTTTACACCGCCTTTAAACTGGTTAAAACTTACTTGCGCTGTAGCGATCATAAACTCGATCTCACCTTCATTAGCATATGGGAAAAGGATCTCGCTCTCATCGAGCAAAATATCAACTTTAGTAGGTCCACCACGTACTTGAGAGGTATAGGTAGAGGCTTTTACACCATATCCACCCTCTTTGATCTTTGCAACTGCCAAAATTTCACCCGCTAAGATAACACCCTGACCACCTACACCTACAAAACGTAATTGTCTTCTCATCAGGGGCTCCTTATAGCTGTACTGTGGTTTTATTTTGTGCTGCGTAAATGACTTTGTCATATGCATCACAGTATTCGAGTTTGCCCTCTTCTTGTTTGAGGATACCTGTTGGGAATTTATCCACACGCTCTTCATCGCTTAAAAGGTCAAACTTTTTCTTACCCACAATGCGACCTTCAATCCATTTCAGGTTCTGAACTGCTTCACCCATTTTGTTCTTGCGTCCAAGGTTAATATGGCAGTTAGAGAACACATCAAAGAAAGAGTATCCTTTATGAGAAAAACCTGCAACCAAAACTTTTTCCAGTTTTTGTGGATCCAAAACAGATTCACGAGCAACAAATGTTGCGCCTGCTGCATCAGCTAATTTTGCAGCATCAAATGTCGGATCAACGTTACCGTAGTTTGCTGTTGCTGTCCACATACCTTGTGGTGTGGTTGGGCTCGTTTGAGAGTTGGTCAAACCATAGATAAAGTTGTTAATAAGAATATGGTTAAGATCGATGTTTCTACGACACCCGTGAATGGTATGGTTACCACCAATGGCTAAACCATCACCATCCCCAGTGACAACAACAACGTGTTTTTCAGGATTGGCAAGTTTAATACCTGTAGCATATGCAATCGCACGACCATGCGTTGTATGAACCGTGTTACAATCAATGTAAGAACTAAAACGTCCGCTACAGCCGATACCAGAGACAATACAGACGTCATTCATATCCCAACCCATTGTATCGATTGCACGAATAACAGATTTTAAAATTACACCATCACCACAACCCCAACACCATAAGGTTGGCATTTTATCTACACGTAGATATTTATCGTAATTAAATGCCATTACATCATCTCCTTAACTTTAGCAACCATTTCAAGTGGAGCGATTGGACGACCATTTGCTTTATGCAATGTCGCAAAATCATCTCGTTTCATCACACGCTGAATCTCTTCTAAGTATTGTCCCATATTAAGCTCAGTGACCATGATTTTTTTAAATCGCTTACCAATCTCTTGGAACTTAGCAACAGGACTTGGCCAGAGCGTAATTGGTCTAAATAGACCCGCTTTGATACCATCTTGACGAAGTTTCATCACCGCTTCTTTAGCCCCTCGGCTGATACTTCCATAGGCAATAATACAGACATCCGCATCATCTAGCATAAACTCTTCGTAATGCACTAAATCATCAGATTTTGTTTTAATTTTATTGACCAAACGCTCAATATTGTACTCACAAATCGTTCCATCTTCGGTAGGAAATCCCATGTCACCATGATGTAAACCTGTTACATGGTAATGATAGCCTTTAAAGAAAGGATTTAAAACCGCAGGTTCTGTTGGAGCGGCTGCATAAGGTTTATAATCTTTTGGATCGCCTGTAAATTCGGCACGTTTTACAACACTTTTCTCAATCTCTGCAAGATCAGGAAGAATGGCTTTACCGTGCATGTGTCCTAATGTTTCATCTAAAAGAATAAAAACCGGTGTCATGTATTTTTCAGCAATGTTAAATGCTCTAATGGTTTCAGTATAGGCTTCTTCTAAACTACCAGGGCAGAGTGAAATAGAAGCAAAATCACCATGGGTTGGGTATTTTGCTTGACCGATGTCTGCTTGAGAAACACGCGTTGGAAGACCCGTGGAAGGACCACCACGCATAACATTGACGATAACCAAAGGCACTTCCGTGATAAAGCTGTAACCAATTTGCTCTGATTTAAGAGAAATTCCAGGTCCTGATGAAGCTGTCATCGACTTGGTACCACTCATTGAAGCGCCAAGTGCTACACAGATACCAGCGATCTCATCTTCCATTTGAATAAATTTTCCACCAAATTTTGGAAGCAGTTTGCTTAAATCCTCAGCAATTTCACTTGAAGGCGTAATAGGATAGCCTCCAAAAAATTTACATCCACATTCCACTGCCGCTTTTGCTACTAAGGCATTGCCGCTTGATATTACTTCTCTTGCCATCAATGATCCTTATGCGCTTAGTTTTCTAAATTTATTTTGTTTCACTTTTTCAGCTCTCTCTTTAGAGGCTTCTGAAAGCTTCGCAAACTTAAATTCACTTTTATCTGCTACATAGATAGCAAAATCTGGACAATGTAATTCACAATCTTTACATCCAATACAGGAATCTGGAGCTACAACCTCTATCATTGATCCCAATGTCGAGTTAGGTGCTTGAATCATTCCCAAAACACCTGCTGGACACATACTGACACAAATGTCACACGCTTTACACCTAGAGACATTAACCCATACTGGTGTATTACTGGGTGCAGTAATTAAACCCATTCTTCATTCTCCTTTATCTTAACTCTAAATATCAAATGCTTAGTAAAAGACTTTACTAGATTGTACAATAGTGTAACATCTAGCAGACTTAATGTATTATTTTTTTAAAACTTCTGCGATCTTTTTTCCGATCTCAGCAGGTGATTTGACGACATGAACTCCTGCTTTTGTAAGCGCATCCATTTTTTCTGCTGCTGTTCCAGCACTACCGCTTACAATCGCACCGGCATGTCCCATACGTTTACCTTTTGGTGCAGTTTGACCCGCAATAAAAGCAACGACAGGCTTTTTAATGTGCTCTTTAATAAATTTTGCTGCTTGAATTTCAAGATCGCCTCCGATCTCACCGATCATAACGATCGCTTCCGTCTCAGGATCTGCTTCAAACAGTGGAAGAAGTTGCAAGTAAGAAAGTCCAATAATAGGATCACCGCCAATACCTACAGCGGTAGTAATACCAAAGCCTTCATTACACACTTGGTTTGCACCTTCATAAGTCAATGTGCCTGATTTACTAATCAAGCCAATATTTCCTTTTTTGAAAATAGAACCTGGCATAATGCCGATTTTACACTCTTCCGCCGTGATAATCCCTGGACAGTTTGGTCCAATGGTTTTCATCCCTTTTTTAACGGCATACGCTTTGGCTCTTTGCATATCACGAACAGGTGAGCCTTCTGTAATAATGACAGAGAGTTCAATACCTGCATCGGCCGCTTCTAAAACTGCGTCCCCAACAAAGGCAGGTGGAACGAATACCATACTAACAGTTGCACCAGTTGCCAAAACAGCTTCACGTACTGTATTAAAGACAGGTTGACCCAAATGTTCTGTGCCACCTTTGCCCGGTGTTACACCGCCAACGATTTTCGTACCATACGCCAAACACTGTTCAGCATGAAAGCTACCCTCTTTACCCGTAAAACCTTGAACAATTACTTTTGTATTTTTATCAATCAATATGCTCATAATTAGTTTCCTTTAGCACACGCAACGGCTTTAATTGCGCCATCGTTAAGATCAGTTGCCGTAATAATATTTTTGATGTTGGCATTTTTAAGAATTTCAGCGGCTTCTTTTGCATTTGTACCATCCAATCTAACGATCACAGGAACGTGAACATCGACCAGTTTCGTTGCTTCCAAGATACCATTGGCAATACGGTCACAGCGTACAATACCACCAAAGATATTGACAAAGATTGATTTGACGTTTGGATCCTTAAGAATGATTTCAAAGCCTTTAGCAACGGTTTGAGCATTCGCTCCGCCGCCCACGTCGAGGAAGTTTGCAGGAGTGCCTCCCACGTAGTTAATTGTATCCATCGTACCCATCGCAAGACCAGCACCATTGACCATACAACCAACATTACCATCGAGTTTAACGTAGCTCAATCCATACCCTGAAGCTTCACGCTCTATGGGATTTTCTTCACTTGGATCGCGCATTGCTTCAATGTCAGGATGTCGGAAGAGCGAGTTATCATCAAAACCCATCTTGCCATCCAATGCGATAAATGCACCACTTTTTGTTTTAACCAAAGGGTTAATTTCGATCATCTCTGCATCATTTTCCATATACACTTTGTAGAGTGCTGCTGCAAATTTAATAAAATTGCTGATCTCTTCTTTTGCAAGTCCTAAACCATAAGCAAGTTCTCTGCCATGAAAGGCTTGAAAACCGATAAATGGATCAACGGCTACTTTAATAATTTTTTCGGGAGTCGCTGCTGCAACTTTTTCAATCTCCATACCACCTTCGCGTGATGCCATAATCACTGGCATTTCACGAGCGCGATCCAAGACAATACCAAGATAAAGCTCATCAGCAATATCAGCACCTTCTTCAATGTAGACTTTTTGAACCAGTTTGCCCGCAGGTCCAGTCTGATGTGTGACCAAAGTCATACCAAGAATTTCATTTGCAAGTGTTTTCACTTCATCCAGGCTTCGGGCGAGTTTTACACCACCACCAAGACCACGTCCACCTGCGTGAATTTGAGCTTTTACCACCCAAATAGAACCACCAAGTTTCTTTGCGTTTTCTACAGCCTCTTCAACGTTAAAGGCGACATAGCCGTTGGGTGTGGGAACATTGTATCTCTTAAAGATCTCTTTTGCCTGATACTCATGGATATTCATAAAACCTCCCTGCTTGACTTAATTTAAACTTTCGATTCCAAGACTCTATAGTTATCTGAACATCATAATCAATAAAAAACTCAACTATATCTTTTTTTTGTCTCTCGTTTAAGTTATAAAATTCTATTTGACGGGGAAAAACTCATTTTTACGTAATGTTTCTAATAAAACATTAACGGAATTCACACTTTTTGCAAATTGATGTTGTTCATTTAAATTGAGTGGTAATTCTACAATTTCTTCGACACCATTTGAGCCCAAAACAACGGGTACACCGTTAACTGTATCATGGTAGCCATACTCACCATCCAGTAAAACAGCACAAGGGAAAACAGCACGTGAATCACTCAAAATAGCTTCAATCATCTTGACAGTTGAGTTAGCGGGGGCATAATAAGCTGATGTTCCCATATAACCCACAATTTCTGCTCCACCATGACGTGTTTTATCAATAATCTCATCAATTTCAAGATCACTGAGTAAATCCGTAAGCGCTACACCGTTGACAGAAGAGTAACGAGGTAGTGGAACCATATCATCACCATGTCCACCCATAACACTTGCCGTTACTTGACCGTAACCAAATCCAAGTTTTCGTGAAATAAATGTTTCCATCCGAGAACTGTCTAAAATACCTGCCATACCGATAACACGCCCACGTGGATAGTTACCTGCTTTAATAGCAACATAGGTAATGGCATCTAATGGATTAGAAACGGTGATGACAATGGCATCTGGCGAATAAATTTTTACTTGTTCAATGATACCTTTGGTAATTTTCGCGTTAATCATTAACAAATCATCTCTGCTCATACCAGGCTTTCTTGGACTGCCTGCAGTAATAACCACAATATCACTGTTTGAAATATGCTGATAATCGCTTGAGGCACTAATCAGTGTATGGCTACCCTCAGGACTCGTCGCTTGAGAAATATCAAGGGCCTTACCAATGGCAACACCCTCAACAAGGTCTATCATCACAATTTCGCGACAACTTTTACGCATCGCGAGCCAATAGCAAATCGTTGCTCCAACATTTCCTGCTCCGATAATAGAGACTTTTTTTCCTTGTGACAATGAGACTCCTTCTTTACATGTAAATCAAAAATTACGCTTTGAGCTCACCCAAAGCTTTATTTAACGTAGCACTAGGACGCATCGCTTGGCTCGTTTTTTCAAAATTCGGGATATAGTATCCACCCATATCAACAGGCTTACCTTGGACAGCATTGAGCTCATGAATAATTTTTTGCTCATTGGCTTTGAGTGTCTCAGCGAGTGGTTTAAACTGCGCTGCAAGCTCTTTATCATCATTTTGCGCAGCCAATGCTTCTGCCCAATACATTGCTAAATAAAAATGGCTACCACGATTGTCTAACTCACCTACTTTTGACGATGGTGATTTGTTGTTATCTAAAAACTTACCAGTGGCAGCATCGAGTGTTTTTGCCAAAATAGAAGCTTTTTTATTGCCAACAACGTTATCAAGGTGTTCAAGTGAAGCGGTTAATGCCATAAATTCACCGAGTGAATCCCAACGCAAATGATCTTCTTCGATAAATTGTTGCACGTGTTTTGGTGCAGAGCCACCCGCTCCTGTTTCAAACAATCCACCACCACTCATAAGCGGAACGATAGAGAGCATTTTAGCCGATGTTCCTACTTCTAAGATAGGGAAAAGATCGGTGAGATAATCACGTAAAACGTTACCTGTCACTGCAATCGTGTCTAACCCTTTTACAATACGTGCAAGGGAAACATTAATTGCCTCTTCTGGTGTCATAATTTTAATGTCAAGATCTTTAAGATCGTATTCTTTGAGGTATTTTTCAACTTTTTTAATCATCTCTCTATCATGTGCACGAACGGGATCGAGCCAGAAAATAGCGGGTGTTTTACTGAGTCGTGAACGATTAATAGCCAGTTTTACCCAATCACGAATCGGTGCATCTTTTGCTTGGCATGCACGGTAAATATCACCTTTTTCAACACTGTGTTCCATCAACACATTTCCATTAGCGGTATCTACAATACGGACAACACCATCAGCTTCGCATTGAAACGTTTTATCGTGAGAGCCATACTCTTCTGCTTTTTGTGCCATTAAGCCAACATTAGGAACAGAGCCCATTGTTTTAGGGTCAAGTGCACCATTTTTCTTGCAAAAATTCATGGTTTCTTCATATATGCGTGCATAGCAACGATCAGGAATGAGTGCCTTGGTATCGTGTAAAGCCCCATCTTCACCCCACATTTTGCCAGACTCACGAATACATGCTGGCATAGATGCATCAATGATCACATCGCTTGGTACATGTAAATTGGTAATACCTTTCTCAGAATTAACCATTGCAAGTTTAGGGCGTTTAGTATAGGTATTCATAATATCTGCTTCAATCGCCGCTTTTTGAGTTTCTGGAAGCGTAGCAATTTTGGTATAGAGATCACCTAGACCATTGTTGGCATTGACACCAATCTCTTTGAAAAGTGCGGCATATTTTTCAAAAACATCTTTAAAAAACGCTTTCACTGCATAGCCAAACATAATCGGATCACTGACTTTCATCATGGTAGCTTTAAGATGTAACGAGAGAAGAATGCCACTTTTTTTAGCTTCATCCATCTGTGCTTCAAAAAATGCTGAGAGCTTTTTGTTGCTCATATACGTCCCATCAATGATTTCATCTTTTAAAAGAGCGAGTTTTTCTTTTAAAACGGTTGTTTTGCCATCTTTTCCCAAAAGCTCGATGCGCACCGTCATTGCTTCTGGTACCGTCACTGACTTTTCATTGCCGTAAAAGTCACCCCCAGTCATATACGCAACATGAGAAGCAGAGTCACTGGTCCATTTTCCCATACGATGTGGATTTTTACGGGCATACTCTTTGACACATAATGGAGCACGTCTGTCTGAATTTCCTTCACGAAGGACAGGATTTACTGCACTTCCAAGAACTTTGGCATAACGTGCTTTGATCTCTTTTTCAGCTTCACTGGAAGGATTTTCTGGGTAATTAGGAACATTATAACCTTTTTCTTGAAGCTCTTTAATGGCTGCTTGAAGTTGTGGCAAAGAGGCACTAATGTTTGGAAGTTTAATAATATTGGCCTCTGGCTGATTAGCAAGCTTGCCTAAATACGTTAAATCGTCATTAACCTTTTGCGCTGCCGTTAGGTTTTCAGGAAAATTTGCCAAGATACGTCCAGCCAACGAGATATCTCGGATTTCGATCTCAATGTTAGAACTTGCAGTAAATGCCTGAATAATCGGCAATAAAGAGTACGTCGCAAGAGCGGGAGCCTCATCGACTTTCGTATAGATGATTTTACTTGTTGGTTGAACCATAATTACCCCTTTTTTAACTAGATTTTGTTAATGCTACCAGTTTCTTTATTTTGCTTTATTAAAGTTACGTCATTAATTTTTTATATTTTCCAAATGTGCCTCATAAGTCTGTGAAAATGTATGCGTTCCATTTTTATTTTTCACAAAATAGAGATAATTCGTCTGCTTTGGAAAAATGGCGGCAAAAATCGCCTCTTTACTGACACTGCACACAGGATTAGGTGGCAAACCTTTATACATATAGGTATTATACGGCGAAGTATCTTCACGAATACGCTGTGGTGTTATCTTTGTATGCGAATACTGCCCATAGTTTAGCGTACCATCCATTTGAAGTTTCATATCTTTTTTAAGACGATTATAGATAACAGATGAAATCAAAGGCATCTCTTCAGCATTGGCTGCCTCTTTTTGAATAATGGAAGCAATGACCAGAAATTTTTGCCATTTTGCTTCATTAAACTCGCCAAAGATCTTTTCGAAAACATCTTTATGGTACTTTTTAGCATTGGCAAGTAAAAAATGCACCAGATGTTTTTCATTAATACCTACAGGAATATAGTAGGTATCTGGTACAAGAAATCCCTCAACATAGGGAGTTGCAAGGGCATATTCTTGCATTAATTTTTCGTAGGAGAGATCAAATGCAAGGGCAATTTGGACAAATAAAAGCTCCTTAGTCTCGCCTGGAATGTATGTAACAACTTTTAATGGCGCTTTTGCATGGGAAAGCTTGTAGAGAAAATCGCCCCGAGTGAGTGGACTAGGATTGATACTCACCCATCCTGATTGGGGTTTACCAATAATATACAGAAGATATTTATCCACTTTGTCATGCAGGTCAAAATTTTTATCGACCATATATGATATAATTTGCCCTATTGAGCCTTGTGGCACAAAAGCAACTGAGCTAGAAGTCATAGGTCTGGACAAGTGAAAGAGAAGTGAATACATGATTATTAAAGCAACATCACATACTATTAGGAATATTTGGATACTTTTACTATTCATAGTTCTTTCTGTCGTAGCATTAATTGGGACCTTAGTAAATGGCATTTCGATCGATAATCTAACATTACCAACGTTAAAAATTGATCAATTATATATTAAACTAGATAAAAAATTGATTGTGAATATCCAAACGCTTGAAATCAAGAAACAAACGCAAAATACGACATCGTTGGATGAGAGTGCGGAAATTATTAAAAACTTTCCGTATCTTGATCAATTTTTTAGCCAAATCATTATCGATAATTTGATCTATGAGAACGAAAAAATTAAACTACGCTACGAACAAAATACATTTATTTTAGATAGTCAACATCTGAGCGTCAATCTTATTATTACACCTATTGAAAAATGGAGCTTGGAAATCGAAATTCAAGAGGCATATCTAAAAGATTTGGCTTTACATGTAAAGGGAAAAACCAAGATAGATCTTAAAGAAAAACGGTACTCTTTTGAAGGAGATTTTGAGACATTTGGACTTCAAGGTACTGCAATTCTCGATCTTAAAGATAAGCTTCTAACCTATCATTTACAAAGTGAACCCTTTAACAATAAAAATCTCAAAGATCTTATGGATTTTATTGTATCACAGGTAGAACTTGATCAGATTGCAAAAGACTGGATCGATAAAAATATTGTTGGGAAAGAGTATGTTCTTCATTTTTTTGAAGGTCAACTCAATATTGAAACATTAGATTATTTTCCACAATCCATGCATGGAAGCGCAACAGTTAAAGATGCTGTCGTTAGCTTTGAGCCAAGTGTTCCAGCAGCCCATGTCAAGGAGATTGGAATTGAATTTAAAAATGATAAACTTCTTTTTGATATTAAAGAACCAACTTATGAGCAAAAAGTCATTGACAAAGCAGATGTTTATATCTATAACCTCATTGCAAAAGGTACAGGTATAGTCGTTGATCTTACGGCTACATCGAAGCTTGATGCACCAATACATAAAATTTTACATGCTTTTAAAATTGATGTTCCGATCACTCAGACTTCTGGGAAAACAGATGCACATGTTAGACTTGATATTAAATTTCTTCCTTATGATATCAATGCAACGGGTAATTTCAAACTCTCGCCTAGCAACTTTATTTTAAGTGGCGTTCCCATGTCGACTAAAGCGGGAGAAGTCAAACTCGATAATTTTATCATTACGCTTGATCATACCAATATGCGTTATAAAAACCTTTTTGATATTAATGCAACTGGTATTTTTGATGCGAAAAAGAGCCGATATGATGGAGCTATCGACATTAATTCACTCTTCCTTGATTTTAGCGGTACAACACTGTTATCCTTTACAAATCTTCTCAACCAAAAAGCCTCTTTTGCCATTGAAAACAACACGACACAAATGCTTTTACCCGATCTTGATACGACGATTATGTTTGAAAAAGACAATAACCAATTCATTATCAATGATCTTGCTAAACTAGCAGACCATTCACCTTTTATGCAAAGTGGTTCGCTCAATCAAGGCTCAGTCCTTCTCAAAACAAAAGACTTCGAAAACTTTGATGCCAAAATCAATCTTCATAATGTTTCCACACCTCTTTTAGAAAACCGAGAGCCTATACGTGATTATGAAATCGCATTACAAACAAACACTAAAACACTGGATGCCAGCACAACAAACAATAAACTTTCGCTTCATTTTGACAAAGATTTGACGTTACATGTAAAAGATCTTAATATCTCTCTACCCCATGGAGATGATCCTCTTAATATACCAATCAAGACCACTGTTTTTGGTGAAAACTCCTCTTTGATCGATTTAGATAACAATCGAACGGTTCTTAGTGAGCGCTACACAATGACACTCTATAAAGATCGAGTTCACCTTAATTCAAAACGTGGTAAATCTTCTTTTGAATATGAAGAACAAAAAGGAAGCTTTGGTATCCAAGCGACGGCAATGGATGCGGATGCAGCTAATGCCCTTTTAAATAGACCTTATTTCCATAAAGGTGATTTTTCACTGACGATTGAAGGCAAAGATAGTAACACGATGAAAGGTACATTGATCATGCATAAAACATTTATCAAAGACCTTAAATTTTTCAATAATCTTATGGCTACGATCAATGCCATTCCTTCCTTACTTGTTTTTAATGATCCAAACTTTAATTCTGAGGGCTATTTTGTGGATAATGGTTATATAGAATATAATCAAACCAAAGAGGCATTACATGTTAAAGAGCTTCAACTTCGCGGCTCAAATGCAGATATTGTAGGTGCAGGTACGGTCGATTTAAACACTAGCTCATTGGATCTTCAATTACAAATCAAGACACTTAAATCCTTTAGCTCTGCCATTGATATGATTCCTTTAGTGGGAGGTATTATATTGGGAGAAGATAAAAGAATTGCAACCAATGTCAATGTGACAGGACAAACAACAGATCCGAAGATAGAAACACATTTAATCATGGATACGATTAAAACACCTGTACATATCCTTCAACGAACACTTGAATTGCCGTTAGAGCTTTTTAAATAAATGTGTTAAGAAGTCCTAAAAGTTCATGAATAGTATGAACACGAAGCTTTGCTGTTTCGCTTGTACCATAACCCCATAGCGCAAAAATAAAACGAACTCCAGCATTTGAGGCAGCAAGTTCATCTTTGATGCTGTCCCCCACTAAAATAGTTTTAGAAGGGGCACTTCCTAACTCCTCCATCAAATGGTACACCATCAATGGACTTGGTTTTGGTTCAGCCACATTATTAGCACCCACAATACTCGAAAAATAATCAATGATGTTGAGTTCTTGAAGCATATGACGTGCAAAAAAATCACTTGCATTCGTAGCAATACTCAAGTAGGCTTTTTCACTTAGAACACGCAACAGCTCTTCGACATCAGGATAGAGTGAAATCATACTGGGTGAAAAGTGCATGTAATGCTCTTTAAACAAAGCACGATGCGCGGGATCGTATTCATCTGTATTGTAAAAAATCTTTGGTAGATGCTGATCAGGTTGGTTAATATAATACTCTAAATACTCTTTGGCAATAGGGGCAAGCCCTAATGTATTACGCACGTAATTGACACTGTGGGTCATTGCGGCACTAGAGTCAATCAAAGTACCATCCATATCAAAGATAATCGAAACTTCTTTCTTCATCGTCGCTATTCTTGAATACGATGCCCAAGTATTAAAAGGTCTTTATCCATTCCTTCAATCGTAGCGATACGATTGAGATTACCCCATTCTTTAAACCCTAATTTTTTGAAAAGCTTCAAACTAGGTGTATTTTCAGAAAAAATAAGCGCTAAAAGTGTTTTAATTTCATAGCTTTTAGCTTGTTCAATCGCTTCACATAAAAATTGTTGTCCAAGCTTTTTACCTTGAAAGTTTTTATCAATATAGATATTGATGCGAGCGCTGTGTGCATAAGCCAACAAGTTGGCATAGAAAGGTTGCAAACTAATCCACGCAATAATACGACCATGATACTCTTTAACTAAGATTGGGTGTAAGGCATCGTGAGCCTTAAACCACTCTATCTTGTCTTCTACGCTTACCGTTTTACTATCCGCAGTAGAAATACCATCTTTGATCGCCTCGTTATAAATCTTAATGATCTCAGGCAAATCTTCAAGGGTTGCATGTCGTAACTCATTTAGCATTGGCATCCTTAGTAAAGTTTTCGTGTAGAAACATAATATAGTATCATTGATTATACATTATGCACTCTTAGCCTCTCTTTACTCCATTTCAAGATGCATGAGGTACATCTCCTCCCCATCGATGACGCGTAAATCAGTGCTGTTACAAGTAGGGCAAACAAATTCATTGTGCGTAAGCGTTGCTTCATTGTGACAATTCTCACAATGAATGACAATTTCTTGCAGATGAACGATAAATTCTGCCTCAGCACAAATGGTCTCTTCTTTAAAGGTATCAAATGCCGTTTGCAATAAATAGGGTTCGACACCACTGAGTTTTCCTATTTTAATTTCAACTTTAGTGATTTTTGTCGCATTATGCTCTTTTGCGTTTTTATCGCACATCTCTAAAAGGGCGTTAACGATGGAAAACTCATGCATTAGCAAATCCTCGGAAGTAACTCACCTTTAGGTGGTTCTAAAAAGCGCTCTGACCCCCAAGGTGTATGTAAAACAACTTTACATGTAAAGGTGTTGCTCACCTTTCCTATCACGGCACATTTTGCTGTTTCAGGAAACTTTTTAAGTACCTCAAGTGCTTTTACTGCTTCACTTTGAGGCAAACAAATCACCATGGTTCCTTCATTGGCAAATTCATACGGTTCAAAACCGAGAAGCTCACAAACACCTTTGACCTCTTGCGCCACAGGAATTTTTGCTTCATCGACTTCGATGCACACCTTTGAAGTTTCAGCCCATTCATTCAAAACCGCACTGAGCCCTCCTCTCGTCGCATCCCTGAGCGCATGAATCTTCACACCTGCATCAATAAGCGCTTCAACAGGTTTCCATAAACTTGCACAGTCAGTTTGAAGATCACTCTCCAGCTCTATCTCTTCGCGAGTTGCTAAGATACAAGCACCGTGATTGCCAATTTCATTAGAAACGATGATGCAATCGCCCTCTTCTAAGTTATGAGCAGAAATATTTTCATACATGATCTCACCAATACCAGCTGTGTTAATGAAAAGTCCATCAACCCCACCTTTTGGTACTACTTTGGTATCACCAGCAACAATTTTAACACCGCTTTTTGCCATCTCATCACGCATCGTGATAACAATCTCTTCAAGGTGAGAATATAAAAACCCCTCTTCAATCATAAAAGAACAGGTCATATAACGAGGCTTTGCCCCCATCATCGAAAGATCATTCACCGTTCCCGCAATCGCAAGCTTACCAATATTTCCACCCTTAAAAAAAAGCGGTGAAACAACAAAAGAGTCAGTTGTAAATGCAATTTTATGGTCATTCATCACAAGGCTTGCAGCATCTTCCATACGCAATAAAATTTCGTTATCAAAATGTTTAAAAAATAGCTCTTTAATAAGGTTTTGGGTCTCTTCACCGCCACCTCCGTGAGAGAGAAGTATCTTTTTGCTCACGCCCTTACTCCTTTGAGGTTTAATTTTCCATATTTAAAGTACGCCGAACACGCCCCTTCACTCGAAACCATGCATGAACCCATTGGATTCGTTGGGGTACAGGCTTTACCAAAGACCTTACAGTCAAACGGTTTAGCTCTACCTTTGAGAATATCACCGCAAATGCACATTTTATGGTCATTAAGTTCTGTTTTAGGCAACACTGCATCAAACACAATCTCAGCGTCAAAAGCAGCATATTCTGCTTTAAGCTTCAACGCACTTTTGGGGATATCACCAATACCACGCCATCTAAAGTGATCACGTTTTTCAAAATAAGTATTGATAAGCTCTTGCGCTTTGAGATTGCCTTCGCGTGAAACGGCTCTGGCATATTCATTGTCAACAACACTTGTGCCCTCATTCACTTGGCGCACAATGCGCAAAACCGACTCCATCACATCGGTGGGTTCAAACCCTGCAACTACGATTGGCGTGTGGTATTTTTCAGCGATCGGCTCATAGATTTTATACCCTGTGATGACACTCACATGCGAAGGTCCAAGAAACGCATCAATAAGGGCATTTCCATCTCCCATAATCGCCTCTACGGCTTCAGGCACGGTGACATGGTTGATGTGAAAAAAGACATTGGTCAGTTTATGGGCGATGGCTTGTTGCATCAAAACCGCACTCATCGGCGTTGTGGTTTCAAAACCAATGGCGAAAAAAACCACGTTTTTATCAGGATTTTCCTGCGCAATTTTAATGACATCCAACGGCGAATAAAGTGAACGTATATCTTTACCCTCGGCGCGAAGTTTTTGTAAAGAGGTTTTACTGCCTGGGACGCGTATCATATCGCCAAGCGTGGCTAAAATGGTATTGGGCATACTTGCTAATGCTATGGCATGATCAATCCGCTCTTTAGGCATAATGCACACTGGACATCCAGGGCCATGTACAAATTCGATCAAATCAGGTAAAATTTGAGAAAGTCCAAACTTCATAATCGTATGTGTATGACCGCCACACACTTCCATAATATTGATTTTGGATTTGCACTCTTTTTTAATGAGTGCCGCCAAGGCTTTCATATGCTCAGGGTCGCGAAATCCCTCAATGAGATCCACTTCAAACATAATTACTGTTTCCTTCTTCATCACTGATCTCACCATCGCGCATCGCTTCAGCGATCTCATTATAAGCCGCAATGCTATCTTCGGCGTGTTCTTTACTGATCTTATTCATGGCAAATCCTACGTGAATAAGGACATAATCACCAATATTAACAGGCTCACTGATCAAATCAAGCGTTACCTTACGCTTAACACCCATGGTATCGACGGTTGCATAATTATTTTCATCAATTTCGATGACTTTAGAAGGTATAGATAAACACATGATTACCTCAATGCTTTTTTCATTTTTAAGTAATTGATCCACTGATCAATCCCTTTACCAGACTTACTGTCTATCTCGATGACATCGACTTTTGGATTGAGCTTTCGAGCCTCACGAATTGCTTTTTCAACATTAAAATCAAAATATGGCAACAGATCGCACTTTGTGATTAAGAACAGATCGGCACTTCGAAACATCACTGGGTATTTAGCTGGTTTATCATCGCCTTCTGGAACGGAAAGAAGTACGACATTAAGGTGACTTCCGACATCGTAACTAGCAGGACACACCAAATTGCCCACGTTTTCGATAAACACAACATCAAGCCCATCAATCGGTAAATGATGAAGCCCTTCGTGCACCATAAACGCATCCAAATGACACGCTTGACCTGTGGTGATTTGATGAGCCAATGCCCCCTTTGCAGTGATACGATCGGCATCTTGATTGGTCTCAAGATCGCCTTCTATAACTGCTAGTTTGATCTCTTTTGTATCAATCGTTGCTTCCAAAAGTGTTGTTTTTCCACTGCCGGGACTGCTCATTAGATTGATCGCCAAAACACCATGCTCTTCAAAATGCGCTCTATTGTGCGATGCTTGTGTGTCGTTCGCATCCAAAATCTTCGTAATGACAGCAATGGTTTTTTTGTCATTTAATTGAGGATTGGCATGAATTTCATCATGATTTTTGTGCTCATGGTGATCATGATCATGCGAATGACTATGCGTGTGACCATCATGATCGTGTTCGTGCGCATGTGCTGCTGACCATTGAGTAGGAGTAATTGAACAACCGCAATCTTTACACATTTTTAAGTCCTTGTCTCTATTTTTTCTCTATTATAGTAGAAGTCTTTAAACAAGAGATAAAAAAAGATGTTTCTTAGTTATTTTTAGGAAAAATACACTCATGAAAACAGATCAAAAGCAGTGCATTTTTTGCGGGAACAAAGCACTTTATTTCGTCTCTAAAACGCAATGCCGATGCGTTACATGTAAACGAACATTTAGCTATGTAAAATATGCACAAGAGATGACTATTTTGGAGTGTTTTATCGATAATAACAGTGCGTATGAATGTGCTACACTTTTAGGATTGAATTATCTTACCATCGCAAAAAAATATCAAAAACTACGTCTTTTACTGATAAGTCACTGTGAAGCTCTTTATGCAGAACAAACACAGACGTTTTCACAGTATGACGAATACTATTACCTTCCTACATGTAAAAGAGGAAAAAATAAATATCTTTTCGATGCTATCGGTATTTTAGGTATGGTGTACGGCGACTCTATTCACACCCTCTTACTCCCAGATCAATTTGCACACCTGAAAAATTTAGATGAAAATTCCATCGAAAAAGAGACCTATGCACGCTATCTTAACCAGCATAAAGTTGCGCACTACGAGAGTTTTGACAACGTCTTAACACGCTTTTGGAAATTTTTAGAGAGCTGGATGGATCACTTTAAAGGTGTGAGTAAAGAGAATTTTATCTATTATCTAAAAGAAGCGGAGTTTAAATTTAATTATACTCAAGAAAAACAGCGCCTCATTTTAGAGACGCTATGGAAGAAAAATCTTTACATGTAAAGATTATGAAGCGGGAATGGATGCTTCAACAAGTTTGGAGAATTTAACCCCTTTAAGCCCTGCAATCTTCTGTGCAAAGTCTTTCACTTCAGAAACTTTTCCCGTCACCATAATGGTTTCGAGACAATTTTCATGGCTTACATGTACATGAGTATTACACATAATATGTATTTTTGCATCATGTTGAATTTCCAAAATCTTCTGCACGAGCTCATTTTGATGATGCGTATAGATCATTGTCAAAACACCTATAACATCGCTGTTATCGTCTTGCCAATCATCTTTTACGATTTTCTCGCGAATTAGGTCTCTGGTAAATTCACTACGTGAAGCATAACCTTGAGCATCAACTTTTTTGTCAAGCTCTTCTAAAAGTTTTTCTGGAAGTGAAACACTAAAACGAATAATTTTATCCATGGTGTATCCTTTTTATATACTTCAACTACATTTTAATCATACTATTCTTTATTTATTTAAAGATAAAAATATTAATATTACTTTTGAAGTGATTTGTAGATCTGTCCAACACAAATTCCGCCATCATTGATTGCTAATTGTAACGGAAAATAGAGAGGTTGTGTGACATTTTGAAGTATTTGTTCCATGAGTGTGCGATTTTGAAACACTCCACCTCCAAGAACGATTGGATAAGTGTAACGATGACTTATGGTAAGAGCCATTTCGACCAATGTATTGATAAATTTAGAAGCAATCAGGTGTGGTTCTTTATCGTGAAGCATTTGAGCAAACATAGGTTTATAACGAATCATTTTATCGTCTATTTCAAATGTATAGCGATCTGTAATGGCAGGATCATACAGAGCTTCAATAAGCAAGCCACTTTCTCCATCATAACTTACATTTCCTTCCATTCCACACAAAACGGCAACGGCATCAAAGAGTCTTCCTACTGATGAGCATAGGGGTGAATTAATCTTTTTGGTGTAAATTTGTTTGAGACGTTTGAGTGCCTTTTCATCAAAATAGTCTAATAACAATGCATCAGCCTCGTCACCCAATACATCCCACAGAAGCGAAGCTAAAATGCGTTTAATCTCTTTAATGCTCGCATCTGCACCCAAAAGAGGAAAAGGTTCAAAAAAACATACACGTTCATAACCACTAGGATCACACACTAAAAACTCACCACCCCAAATCGTACCATCATCACCATACCCCGTACCATCCCATGCGATGCCTAACACTTTTCCGCTCAGTTTATGTTCACACATAGCAGAGAGAATATGTGCATAGTGATGCTGCACCTGAACAAAAGGAATATTTTGTCTTTTTACCCACTGTGTTGATACATAATTTGGATGCAAATCGCCGACGATCAGATCGGGTGTAAAATCATAAAATCGTGAAAAACGCTCTATCATCTTTTCAAATAGATCATTCGAGGCAATATTATCCAAATCACCAATATAAGGACTCACAATAATTTGGTGATTAAGATAGATAGCAATCGCATTTTTTTGATGTGCGCCTACGGCTAAGATTTTCCGCTCATCCGATGAATCAACTCGAAAGCTCTTTGGAGCAATACCACGAGAAGAGCGCATCAAAAGCGTTTTATCACCAAGGTATTGTAAAACACTGTCATCACTGGAGTTGACTATTTCACGGTTATAATCCAGATAATACTCCACAACGTCATGAAGCTTTTGTTTTAAAACAGTTACTTCGCTAATAATGGGCTCACCAGAGCGATTGGCACTGGTTGCCACGATAGGGTTTTTGAGGTACTCAAAAAGCATTACATGTAAAGGTGTATAAGGTAAGAAAACACCAAGACGATCGATGCGAGGGGCAATGAGTCCACTGATTTTAGAAGCCTTAACATTGCGCTTTACAAGAACAATCGGGCGAAGCAGAGAGCAAATACCCTCTTCTTCTTGAGCACTTAAAATACACTCTTCTTTGATCGCTTCTATAGTTTTAAACATAACAGCAAACGGTTTGGAAGGTCTGTGTTTACGCTCTCTCAAGCTCGCTAACACCCTGTCGCTTGTGGCATCACAAATGAGATGAAAACCTCCCATGCCTTTGAGTGCTACAATATGCCCAACATTAATCAAATCCGCTAATTTAACAATCGCCGCTTCATTTGTCGCCAATAGTTCTCCATTAATGGAACACAAAGAGAGTGTTGGTCCGCATGTTGGACAGCTGATAGGTTGCGCGTGATAGCGGCGATCAAGAGGATTTGTGTATTCACTTTGGCACGCTTCACACATTACAAAGGGTTGCATTGAAGTGTATGGACGATCATATGGAACAGTTTTGATAATGGAATAGCGAGGTCCACAATGTGTACAGTTGATGAAAAAGTAGTGATAGCGTCTGTTGTTTGGATCATACAATTCTTTCAGACAATCATCACAAATGGACATATCGGGTAATACAAGAGAAGATTTTGTACTTGCTTCATCACTTTGTCGAATTTCGAAGCGTGTATCATTTTTACATGTAAGCCTATTTTTTTGCCAGAAATCAATGCGCGCAAGTGGAGGAAGTTCTTTAAACAAAGCCTGTTCAAACGAATCAAGGCTCTCTTCAAATCCTTCTATCTCAATGATGACACCTTTAGAATTGTTAAGCACAAAACCTTTTAAATGAAAGCGTAAGGCAAGTGTATAGACAAAGGGGCGAAAACCAACCCCTTGGACAATACCTTCTATATGATAAATCAGACGAGATTTAGTGATCAATCGGCAATTCTTTATTCAAGCAGATCGTATGATTTGGCTTGATGTTTTTTGAAAGCATCTCTGTAAAACGTTTATAGCCAAACAGTGAACCACACAAAGCAATTTTACTTGAAGTAAGATTATCTTTGTGAGAATCAGCCATATCGGAGAGGAAAAAAGAGAGACTTTCCATACAACCAAAACTCAATGTTATTGTGTCCGTTCCAGCGAGTTTGTAACTCATACCACTGCGGAGCAACCTAACATAATTCAAATCAGAACTAAGTGCATCCTCTTTTTCCAAATAATAGTCAATACGTGGACCTTTTTGACCACCAAAATCTTCGGCATTTTCAATGAGTTGTTCAGCAGCGCGATCAAAATTATCGCTAATGCCTAGTACGATTGCTACAATTTTCCAAAGGGAATAAATACTCTTTGGTAATGTGTTTGGAATAACTGTATGAATCGCTTTTTCGTACAGTTCAGGAAACTGTTCCTTATAACTGGCAACCAGACGCTCAGCACTAGGACTACTTCTCTCAATTTCTGCAAAAAGCTCAGCAAATGAACTTGGCAGTAAAATTTCCACAAGATTAAGCATGCCATTTTCTTTGGAGTAGTGCATGACACGATCATTATGAGTTCGACTAAAATAAAAACAGCTCAACGCTGTATCAAAAAGCTTATGCTCTTGTAAAATAGAAGCCAATGCTGCATGGGAAGGTTCATCAAATTTTTTCAAACTTCCTTTGAGCGCCTCAGAAGCATAACTTTTACCTTGAACAATTAAAATAGTCCCATTTTCAAGGACACTTACCACTAATGGCTCTAGCGCTTTCAAAGTTTGTTCATAATCAACGCTGTACAGACTTTGACACTCTTTAGGAGAAGCTTTAAAAAGGAAATGAATCCCTTTTGCAAAGAGTCGTTTAGAGAGTTGATACAAGAAAAGATCATCTGCAAGTCTTAACATGACGCGAGCTTCTTGAAAAATCTCTTTTTGTGCGAACAGTGCATTTACTTTAAAACGAATTGAAGGGCGCTCTAAAGAGGCAAGCGCTTTGATCTCATTTTCTCTACTGACAACCATGAGCTCAACAACCGATAAATCCGTTGCAATCACTTCAGGAAATACAACATGAGAACATGCAGAGATGTTTTCAATTTTGCCAAAAACAAAATGGCCATTTTTAGTTTGGATGGCTATATTTTCACCTGCAACAATCAGTTCAGAAACTTTTTCATAAAGCGATTCATAGCCTTCTGTCATGTTTACATGTAAAAGATTTTTTCCCTCATGTACAAGATGAATAGACGCATCTTTTGGTACAACAACAAAAGGAGAAAGATACTGAGGAGAACTTGGTGCATCCACTGAAGCTAAAATTTTAGGTGTAAATTCTACGGTATACGCCATTGATGGCAATACTTCTTCTTCCTCAGGCATGCTTTCTAAAACTTCAACACTGGAAGACTTAAAAAAGATAGACAATGGAAGCGAAGAAGAAAGAGTATCTGCAAAAGTGCCTAAACGAACTTCATCGGCATCAACAAACAGTGTTACAATAGATTCTTTACGTATAATTTTATGTACAATACCAAAATCATTTGCAATTTCTTTCAATAAATTTTCTAAAATACCATTATGTGATATATAATTAAACTCAAATGCTAAAATCATCGATCCCCCAAACAGGACGTATTTGCCACGCTTTGGATGTCAATATCACTGATTTGCTGATATGTAAATCCAAGTTCATTCAAATGTTTTAGTAAAACATTTTCCATGATACCACTGCCTTTAACGACAGCATCTGTAAGTTGTAACGTTGTATCTTCTATAACTTCTGGAATTATACCAATAATTTTTGTAGGAGGACGATCTCCTACCATATCCATCATATTAAGTGTTTGAAGCATCTCGACTTCATGAACACTCCCTTGCCATGTGATTGTATTAGGAACATTTTCAAAATCGAAGAAATAAACATCTCCAATTTCTCCATCTCTTGTATCAACACAATCTAATACAATGACATAGTCATACTCAGCAATAATGGGAATTAAACGCTCCGCTAGTGTACCACCATCAATAAAGGTAAGGGTATGTTCGGGAGAAGAAAACGCATATTTTTGTTCAACAAGACGGCAAAGATGAACTCCGACGCCTTCGTCGGAGAACATCACATTGCCAATGCCTAAAATCAACACTTTCAAGTAAAAACTCTCTTAGTGTTTTGGATCGTGTTTAAGAAACTTATAACCACTGAAAATCGCATCCAAAGAGCCCTCTTTACCCATGATTGAGTTAAAGATTGCCATATAGATATGAATTGGTAAGAAGATCAAAATACCCCACATAACAATGTGGTGAATTTCTCTAACCATTGCGAGTCCACCCATCATTGCTTCGATTGGACGCATATAGTCATATAAGAAGAGACCAATACCGCCACCTTGATAACAATTGACATACAAAATGAGACCTGTTAAGCTGATGATAAAAATCATTGCATAAAGTCCCACATAAGCGATAAATTGCAACGGATTATAGACACCTTTTAAATGAGGATGTTCTCCCATAAAAAGGTAATATTTAAGCTGTTGAAACCATATCTTTGGACTGATGAAATCTACAAACGATACTCTCTCTTTTGAACTGATACCATCAAGGCAAAAAAGGTACGTTTTGTAAAGTGTAATTGCAATCAATAAAAACCCTGCAATTTCATGCCACATTCTGAACTTTGCATTCAAGAAGAGGATAGGCTCATCTGATGATTCAGGAGCGATGAATACATAGGCCAAATAAAACCCTGTCACCGTTAATACAAAAATAGCAATTGCCCTTAGCCAGTGCGTCCAACGAAGCCCTGCTGAGAACTCAAATTCTACATTTCTTTTCATTGTTAGACTCCCTTTCGCTTTTAGCAAGACGCGCCGTTAACATTGACCTTATAACTGCTCATCTCATTCCCTTTTGTATCCATTACATGTACAGCACATGCAAGACATGGATCATAAGAGTGGATGATTCTTACAATTTCAAGCGGTTGAGAAAGATCAGTGATCTTTAAACCAATTAAAGACTCTTCATAAGATCCTCTAACACCTTTAGCGTCTTTTGGACTTGCATTCCAAGTTGTTGGAACAACTGCTTGGTAGTTTTCAATCACGCCATTTTTGATTTTAACCCAGTGACTAAGAACACCACGAGGAACATGTCCAATATAGCGACCTTTGTACTCTTTATTTTTGTCGATTTTATAGCTTGCACAGGTAGCATCATCAACTTTAAGATTATTAATCAATGCGGTAAATGCTTCCATACCGTTATCAGCTACAACTTTGGCTTCAATCATACGACATGCTGTTCGACCGAGTGTTGAAGCTACAGCAGTAATAGGAAGTCCTGTATCTTTCAAGAATTTATCAACGACGACTTTAACGCGTTTGTTACCAAGCGCATAGTTAATAACGATATTTGCCAATGGTCCAACTTGAAGTGGTTTACCATCATAACGAGGAGCTTTAACCCATGTATATTTACCATTTTCATCAATAACTTTAGTTGCAGCAAGCTCACCTTTATCATTGACAGTTTGTGCATCTTTAAAGCCAGTATAATTAGGCTCTTGACGACCCTCATATGGATGATATGCAGCGTTATCTTTATACCAAGAACGTGTTGCTTCTTCAGTGATTTTACTCTCATCCAATGTTTGAACTTTAAATGGTTTGCCAGTAATTAAATTAACCACATCTTCACCCATCATAACACCACTCTCAAACAAGAAGTCTTTAGCATTAATTTGGAACTCTTTTTCAGTAAAGAGATTTGCAACACCCAAACCACCTGTGACACTTGGCTCTTTTGAATAAGCAAGTCCAGCCATAACAACATCAGGATAGTAAGCATGATTTACAAAGTCTGCCATCTCTTTAAATTTCGTCATATATTCACCCAAACGAGCTGGGTCTTGAAGATCCATAACACACGTTACACCACCAACGGTTAAGCTTTGAGGATGAGGTTGTTTTGCACCAAAGATAGCCATCATTTGTGCAGCAGTTCTTTGAAGTTCAAGTGCTTTAAGGTAGTGAGAAACAGCAATTAAGTTTTGCTCTGGTGTTAATTTGTAGGTTGCATGTCCCCAATACGCATTAGCGAATGGTCCAAGATTTCCTTTTTTAACAAATTCCGCTACTCTTTTTTGAGTTGCCATAAGGATGTCTGCACCGCATGCAACAGGAGAGTCTGTGTATTTAAATGCCTCTTCCGCAGCTTTACGTGGATCTGCTTTAAGCGCTGAAACAACATCAACCCAGTCAAGTCCATGAAGATGATAGAAGTGTACAACGTGATCATGCAAGAAAAGTGCATTGTTCATCAATGTACGTGTTAGTTTTGCATTAAGAGGAGGCTCAATTCCTAGAGCATTCTCAACTGCCATAATACCTGCTTTATAGTGAGAGTATGTACAAACACCACAAATTCTTTGTACCATAAAACCAGCATCTCTTGGATCTCTGCCTTTAAGGATAGTTTCAATACCTCTCCAAAGTGTTGAAGAAGAGTATGCTTCTGTAACAACGTTGTTATCATCTACAATAACTTCAACTCTTAAGTGTCCTTCAATTCTGGTGATTGGATCTACTACGATTCTTTTACTCATTTACTTATCCTTCTCTTATTCTTCAGTTTTTCCACTGCCCTTAACCGCAGCAATTGCCGCATGAGCCGCAATACCTACCGCAGTTGCAGTGAGAAGCGCAACACCAACTTTATCAGCAGTTTTATCAGCACCATCGCCATAAACTGTTTTATAAAGTCTATCACCTAATGGCTCTTCAAATGGTCCCATATTGTCCCAGAAACCTGGTTCTGAACAGCCAATACAGCCGTGACCTGCTTGAACTGGCCAAGAAGTATGTTGGTTAAATCTCTCACGTGAACAGTTATTAAAAGTATAAGGACCTTTACAACCTACTTTATAAAGACAGAAACCTTTTTTTGCACCAGCATCGCCAAATTCTTGTACGAACTCGCCCGCGTCAAAGTGACCACGTCTTTCGCAAAGGTCATGAATTCTAAAACCATAAGCCCATTTTGGACGATTGTATGCATCAAGTGCTGGAAGTGTGCCAAAAAGAATATAGTGAAGTACGTTACCGACAATATTTTTCTCACTTGGAGGACAGCCTGGAACATTAATAACAGGTTTATTGGTTACTTTACTAAGTGGTTGTGCATTGGTAGGATTTGGATGAGCCGCTTGAATACCACCAAAACTTGAACAAGAGCCAATAGCAAAAATAGCTGCTGCAGAATCTGCTGCTTTTTGTGCACTTTTTTGACCTGTTTGGCCATGTGGTCCAACGGTTAAGAAGAATTCACTGCTTCCTGCAGGAATACCACCTTCAACCATTAAAATGTATTTACCTTTATATTTTTCAATAGCACTCTCTAAATTGTGCTCAGCCTGCCAACCACAAGCAACCATCAAAGTTTCATGGTACTCTAATGAGATATGATCAAAAATCAAACTATCGATTGTTGGAGCGTCTGTTCGAAGCAAACTCTCACTACAGCCCGTACATTCTGCCATATGCAACCAAATAACAGGCAAACGATCTGTCAATTCAGCAGCTTGCGCCATAAGTGGTGTAAATTCTGAAGGTAAAGACAACATTGCAGTGACACCTGCTGCCCACTTCATAAAATCTCTACGGCTAATTCCATGTTCTTCCATTAGTGCCGCAATAGATTTGTCCTCCTTAATACGGGGGAACTTCTCAAGATTGCTAAGTCGCTCAGCAAGCCTTTCGTACAGTTTAGCGTGTTCCATAAATCTCTCCTGTGTAAATTTTCCAAGATCAAAAAGTTAAGGCATTATTCAGTAAATAGACAATAGTTATTTACCTGAATGACTATTCACTTAGAATTAAATCAAAAAACATTTCACAATAAGCAGAAAACAGACAATATTAAGTACAATTTAAAGTAATAGAGTAAAAATGTAACAAAGAAAGAAGATAAAAAGTGTATTATATTAAAAATGGCTAAATTGTCACACCAATAATGACCTGATTATTGGGTCGTACAGACGGAGCATACATCAAAACTTTTCAGAATAAAATCGGCTTTGGTAAATGAATTTAGACCAATAATTGCCTTTTGTGCGGTGGAAGGATTTTCACGATTACCATTTCCAAGATTCCAAACAGTAGGAGTAATAATATTGTATAACTCAATGATTCCATTGCGAACATTCACCTGATGAATGAGCGTTCCTCTTGGTGCTTCAACAATACCTACACCCTCTCCACTTATGCTGTGAATATCTTTTTTGGGAGGATAAAAAGAGGGCTCATTTAGATTAAGCTTAGAGAGAAGTTGCGTGGTACGCGATAATAAATGGGCACATTCTACTGCACGCGCTACTACGCGTGTGAGCGCTGCATCTTTAAAGCGTCTATGAAAATCACGCATCAAGGGCTCTTTTGCCACCATCATACGTGCCAATGGCCCTACTTCACAATAGCTTTTTTTGTACTGAGCACTTTTTGAATAAGTATACCCCTTGTGCTTATCTTCAAAGAAGGTGTGTTCTAAACTCTCCTGTACATATTTGACATCTGCCCCTAGAACAACTGTTTTGGAAGCTTTAAGGCTTCCTTCGTATAGGTAAGATTTTCCCAGTGCTAAAAAGCGGTCATAACTTCTACCTAAACGATCAAATCCTAGTTTGAGCATCTCATCAATGCCATAAGAGAGTGCAGAAGGTACTGACATGACTTGGAGAGCCGAATCAAAACTCAAAAATTCTTCTAAAGGCATGCCATAAAAATGCTCTTCACAAAATGAAATCACAGAATCTAAACAACCAATTGCGCTTACAACATCACTTTGGAGTGGATCACACGTCACACCGCCTGCCATTACAAAAGAGCCATGAGGCCATTGACCTGTAAAATGAGCGCCCATTTTTAGGCTTTCCATAATGGCACTTTGCGCTTGAAACCACTGCTTCTCTTTAAAAGCATTCCCTTCATACGTTGAATCAGCAATCTTTTTGAGTTCAGGCAAAATAGAGAAAAAATACCATTTGATATGATTGTGAATCTTCTCAGCGTTCAGTGCGATTTCACGAATATCTTTGGCTTTTTGGCTTACATGTAAAGATTCACCTTGATTTTCAAAAATAGATTCAATCGCTAATACTGAAGCGATAGCATGAGAATGTGAACAGATACCGCATACACGTGGCGTTAAAGCTAATGCATCGAGCAAAGGGCGCTTTTTCAAAATCTCTTCAATTCCACGGTAATTAAAAAATTTGATTTTGGCAAAGGTGACCTGTTCGTTGTCCCACTCAAGCTCTAAGGTAGCTTCACCCTCTATTCGTTCGATAATCTCTTTAGTTATTTTCATCTATCAGCTTCTTTTCAAGTCTGTCTATTTTAAAACTTTTAGCAACACCTGCAACTGTATAATAAGCACGTTTACTGATACCAAAAGGTGTTTGAGGTAATGACATATTTTTATGTGTTTCAAACAGAGCGCGACGAGGAAAGTCAAATTCTGTACATCCAAGGCAAGGTGAACCCGCTCTCGTTTTGGAACTAATACCATTCCAAAGAATTTTATTGCAATTAGCATGAGTCATAGGCCCTTGGCAACCATGTTCGTAAAACAAACACCCCTCTTTTTCGCCTAACTGTTTGCTATCCACTTTCCATTCAAAATACTCATTGCGTAAACAACCATGATGTGCAAGATACGCAAAGACCTCTTTTGGACGCAAAAATTCATCTAAAAAGAGTGTGCCTCTATCTCGTAACGCGAACAGTGTTTCAACAAGCCATCTTGGATGCAATGGACAACCTGGGATATTAACAACATTGCTCTTTTCTAACCAATAACCACCCTTCTCTTTACCACTAAACAAAGCTCCCGTAATTTTTTCAGGATCGCGAAGCCTGAAAATGCCACCAAAGCTTGCACAGCTACCTGCACAAATAATATGTTTTGCTCTTCTCGCAAAATTATCAAGAATGTCATAAAAAGGGATGCCAAAACGTTGAAGCAAACGCTCATCATGGCTTAATGCCCCTTCTAAAATCAAAAAATCAAATTTCTCATGACTCTCTAATAATGTCTTAAAACTCTGTCCACCACAGATTAAAGGATGATAGATCATCTCAAAAGAAGAGGCAAAACTTGGCATCTGAGGGTAATTCAAAAAAGAGTGACTGTTGCCATTACATGTAAGACCTTGAAGCCAAACAATGGTTGATTTGTGTTTCATTGGCTATTTTTAAGTGCATTATAAATGTTAAGGGCAATATCATCGACGTAATAATTAAGATCTTTTTCCAATACGCCTTCACCATTAAGAAAAACAAAACCACCAAGATACCCCATAAACAGTCCAAATGCAGAAAAAAAATCTTGGTTACGAAGCTCACCAGAAGCAACACCCTCTTCAAAAAAAATCATCAGTTCTGTGACAAAAGAAGAGACACAAAGCATCCCTTCGCAACCATCTTTAAAAACCTCTTTATTGGCAAGATAAACGCGTAGAAAGTAATTAATATGCTGTGGTTTCGAGGTTGCCATTTCAAAATAAATCGCAACAATTTTGCGTATTTTTTCTTTTGCACTCCCCGCTTCTTCATTGACAGTACGTATAGCAGAACCTAAAATATCGGAAGAGTATTTAATGATTTCTTTAGCAAGAATCTCTTTGGAAGAAAAATAATTGTAGAGATTTCCAACACTCATTCCCATAGCTTTTGCAATATCGGGAATCGTTGTGGCGTAAAAACCTCGTGTTGAAAAGAGCAGTAATGCTGCATCCAAAATTTTTTCACTTTTTCGAATTTTTTTATTCACGGGATAAATCCTTCAAAATGGACTTTTTTAATTTTAGCATGTTTATTAATATTTATTTAAAATGTTTTACTATAATTTGACTGATCCATTACTAAAGGAGTACAAATTGTTACTTATGAAACTAAAATCTGAAGAAAAATTTGCTTTTTTACAGCTTTCTCAGTATGTTGCCAATCTCGATGGTGAATATGGTCCTAAAGAGCGTGAGATTGTCGAAGAATACTGCACTGAAATGGGCATTGAAAATATAGAAATTGATTTAAAGTATTTTGTGTTAGAAGATACTTTAGCAATTTTCAGATCATCTCAAAGTCAAAGAATTATCTTACTTGCGTTGATGGTCTTAGTCCATGTTGATGATAAATTTGGTATTAATGAAAACAGAGTAATCGATAAAATTGCACAACATTTCAATCTTACAGAACAAGAGATTAATCTTTTTTCAATGTGGGGGAAAATGGGTTCAGCCTTGTACGAACAAGCACTTGTCTTCACGGCAGTTTAGTAAGGTTGGGAAATCCCAACCTCTTTTTTATTTACCTTTTTTAGGAAAAGTTTTCTTCTCTTCGATTAATTTACCTTCCAAAATCTTCTTGCCACTCTCAACACCGGGTTGATCATAAGTGTTGACATTCATCATTTGTCCTACAAGTGATGTTAAAAGTTCATAATAAAAAATTAATTTACCAATGTTCTCTTCATCAATATGTTGAAGGGTAATCGTGTCAATAGGAATGTCTTTTTTATCTAAAAGTGCTTCGATGGTAGAATCGGCTTGCAAGTTAATGAGGTCACAGAATGCAATGCCATTCATCAAATCCAACCCTTCTAACTCTTTAAGTGTAATCGCAGGGATTTTGATTTTATCATCAAAATTTTCGATTTTAAGCACCGTAACACTTTTATCGCGAAGTCCCTCAACGATGAGTTGTAAGAAAGAGTGTTGATCTTTTGGACCAATTAAACCAACGGGTGTAAGACCTACGTTAATGCTACTTTGTTTCTGTTTTTTACCCAAACTCTCACCCCAAAGTTGTACATACCAGTCTGTAAAACTGTCTAAACTCTCAGAATAGGCAAAAAGGGTATTGATGTTATAGTGCATTGAATTTTTAGCGTAATAGGTTGCTTTTTTTAGAATGGTCTCTTTGATGTAGCCATCTTCAAAAAAGCTTTTCTTAATCGCTTTAGCTCCATCGAGTAATCGTTGAATATCCACACCAACGAGTAATAGTGGTGCTAGTCCTGCCGCACTTAAAACAGAAAAACGACCACCAACATTGACAGGAATGTGCAAAACAAACGAGTTAAATGTTTTGGCATGTGCTTCCAGTTTTGAGCCATCATCGGTCACAAAGGTAAAGCGATAATCCAGTGAAATATCTTTAGCTTTCAACAAAGAGAGGACATACTTATAAACAGAGATCGTCTCAATGGTTGTACCTGATTTGCTAATGACAAAGAAGTGCGTATTTTTGATATCCAATTTATTGAGTGTTGAACGAATAGATGCAGGATCGGTACTCTCAAACAGATGCAAGCGTTTGTCAAAATCACGAATACCTTGTAACGCTCTAAAAATTGCTTTTGGTCCCAAAGAACTTCCACCAATACCAATAATAGCGATATCTTTAATCGCATCATAATCATTTTTAGATTTAAAATCTGCTAAGTAGTCTTCGAGATAACTAATTTCTTGATCGGGCAATGCATAATAGCCAATAGTATTTTGTTCGGCTATGATTTTTTCAAAGATGCCCTCTTCTACTTTAATGTTAAAATAGAGTGAATTTTTCAAACGTATCCTCCAAATGATAATTGGTGTGATATTACTACGAAGAATCTTAAAGAAAGCCAAACAAAATGGAGATTTTGTTATAGTAATAAGACTAAAAAAAGCCGATGGGAGCGTTATGTTTTTACCTACAACACGTGAAGAGATGAACCAAAGAGGATGGAAGCAACTTGACATCATCCTTATCACCTCCGATGCTTATATTGACAGCCCTTATATGGGCGTATCTGTTGTGGGGCGTGTACTCGAACATGCAGGCTATAAAGTAGGTATTATCGGTCAACCAGATGTCAAAAGTAATGTTGACATTACCCGTTTGGGTGAGCCCAAACTCTTTTGGGGTGTCAGTGGTGGAAGTGTGGACTCTATGGTCTCCAATTATACGGCGACAAAGAAATTTAGAAACAGTGATGATTATACACCGGGTGGTATCAACAACAAACGACCTGATCGTGCAAGCTTAGTGTACACCAACCTCATCCGCCAATATTTTAAAAATACAGTGCCTATTATGCTTGGTGGTATTGAAGCCAGCCTTAGACGTGTCACGCATTATGATTTTTGGAGCAATAAACTTCGTAAACCCATTTTATTTGATGCTAAGGCGGACTACCTTTTGTACGGAATGTCTGACAAGAGCATTGTGGAATTTGCCGACGCACTTAAAGAGGGAATTGAGCCTTTACATGTAAAAGGACTCTCTTACATTTCCAAAGAGCCAAAAGCTGAGTATATCGCCCTTCCAAGCCATGCTGAAACACTTGTGGATAAACTTAAATTTATGGATATGTTCGATCTGTTTTATCATAATAATGATCCAATCTCAGCCAAAGGACTCTGCCAAAAAGTAGATGATCGTTATCTCATTCAAAACCCGCCGGCACTTTACCTTACCACAGAAGAGATGGATGAAGTGAGTAGCCTACCTTTTATGCGCGATGTCCATCCTTACCACAAAAAAGAGGGTCTCGTTAAAGCACTTGAGACCATCAAATTTTCTATTTCAACGCATCAAGGCTGTTATGGTGAGTGTAACTTCTGCGCCATTACGGTGCATCAAGGCAAAACAATTCGAAGTCGTAGTGAGAGTTCTATTCTCAACGAGGCCAAACACTTTACAACGTACAAAGATTTTAAAGGCATTATCTCTGACCTTGGTGGACCTACAGCCAATATGTACGGTTATGAATGCTCTAAAAAACTTGCCAAAGGTGCATGCGAAGATAAAAGCTGTATGTTCCCCAAACTCTGCAAGGCACTTAAACCTACGCATAAAAAACAACTGGATTTACTACGAAAAGTAAGAGCGCTTCCGGGAATTAAAAAAGCATTTGTCGCTTCAGGGATTCGCTACGATCTTATTAGTGAAGATAAAGCGTACGGCTACGAGTATTTGAAAGAGATTGTCGAACATCATATTAGTGGGCAAATGAAGATTGCACCTGAACATATTGATGATGAAATTTTGGGGTTAATGGGCAAACCGGGCAAAGAAGCTTTGGTTGAATTTAAAACACTCTTTGACAGGCTGACGCATGAGTCAGGTAAAAAACAGTTTTTGACCTACTATCTTATTGCTGCACATCCTGGCTGTGAAGAGAAACATATGCACTCACTCAAACAGTTTGCAAGCACTGTGCTCAAAATCAATCCTGAACAAGCGCAAGTCTTTACGCCAACACCTTCTACATACTCTACGCTTATGTACTATACAGGGCTTCATTTTAAAACACGTCAACCTCTTTTTGTCGAAAAAGATACGCTCAAAAAAGAGAAGCAAAAAGAGATTGTTGTGGCGAAAGAGCGTAAATTTCACAGTGGACTTGACAGTTGATGTAACCAAATTTAGATAAAATAATTCCCAAAGAGGTCAACAATGGATACGCTTGTTTTTCAAAACATCATTATCGCTATTGTTCTTGGACTGCTCATTGGGTTGCAGCGTGAAATGAATCTTTTGTATGCCAATCGAAAGAAAGATTTTGGAGGGGCACGCACGTTTGCACTCATCTCACTGATAGGCTATCTCTCTGCGTGGCTGAATACGTCCATTCCGTATGTGCTCATTGCTTCTGTGTGCGTTCTAGGTGCTTTATTGATGGGGGCATATATTCTCAACCGAACGCCTACTGAAAATGGGATGACCACAGAGTTTTCAGCGCTGGTAGTTTTTCTCCTAGGAGTCCTGCTCGCTTATGAAAAAATAACATTGGCTGTTTTTGTTGCCATGAGTGTCCTTTTTATTCTCAATCTTAAAGAGAAGATCCAAACCTATGAAAAAGTGATTAAGAAACAAGATCTGAGCGCTATGATTCTCTTTTTAATGATGAGCTTTGTTATTTTGCCTCTTTTTCCCGATGAACCGCTTGATCCTTGGGGCTATTTTAATTTCTACAAGATTTGGCTGATGGTCGTTTTGGTTGCAGGCATCTCTTTTTTAGGCTATATCGCCGTACGTCTTGTGGGCATCAAACATGGTATTGGATTGGCAGGCCTATTAGGTGGTATTGTCTCTTCAACGGCTGTTGCCCTTAGTCTTGCACGACGATCCAAAGAAAATCCTTCGCTTTCTAAAAACCTCGCTATTGGTGTAGGACTTGCCTGCTCCATTATGCTGTTTCGTATTTACATTGAGCTTTTGATCATGAATGCTGTACTGGCTCATAAGATTTTATACCCTGTTTTGATAGCCTCTTGTGTTGGGTATCTCTATCTTGGAATTCTCTATGCGACTACTGAAAAAGAGAAAATCATTCAAGAGACCGTGTTTAAAAATCCCTTTCAACTCTCTGAAGCACTTATTTTAGGGCTTTTGTTTGGTGTCGTCATCGCCCTTGTCAAATTTGCAGACACTTCGTTTGGTGAATTAGGCGTTTATATTATCTCATTTATTTCAGGCTTAACAGACACGGATGCCATAGCACTTTCGCTTGCATCCTTATCCAAAAATGGGTTAGATGTGACAACTGCATTAAACGCTATCACACTTGCGATCATCGCTAATTCATTGCTTAAAAGTCTGATTGTTTTTCTATTGGGTACGCGTAACATTGCCTCTTATGTTGCGGGCTATATCTTACTCACAATGGGTACATTTTGTGGTGTTTATTATGTACTATTGTAGATTACATGTAAAGGAAAAAATATGTCAGTTTTAATGGAATTTAGTATGTTTCCCTTAGAGGGAGAAGGCAGTAAAAGTGCGGATGTTGCACGTATTGTTCAGATGATTCATGAGAGTGGTTACAGTTACAAGCTTACACCTATGAGTACGGTGGTTGAAACAGCTACAATAGGTGAAGCACTTAAACTGATTGAAGAGGCTTATGCGCTCTTAGAAGCATGCGGACGTGTTTATGCATGCCTAAAGTTCGACATAAGACCAAGCCGAGTCGATGGTATGCACCAAAAAATTGAATCTGTGCAGAATAAACTCGACTGTCTTATTACCATTTAAAAAATTTTCATTATGCCGATTTGCTATTATGATTAAATAAGGAGACAACTTATGCAAACCATAGGGGCAAATAACTACAGTTCTAACCATTTTGGGTTTTCATTTCAAACCAGCAGTGGTGATGTCATTGACCTTAGTTTGTATGATGAGCGCTCGTTGAGTGTTTCCCAAGAACAGAGTGATACCACACAAACGACGACTCTGTCACTTTCTCATGCCTATGGCTACCATTTTCATTACAAAGGAAATGGCATTGATGCTAACGATCAAAAAGAGATAGATGCTGCGATGAAAACCATTCAACCCAAAATGGATGAATACTTCAAAACAGTTCAATCTTCCTCTTCAGAAGATGCAACAACCACCAATACTGCATTTGATATCAACTCGATCTTACCGAAAACGAAAGATCTCAATACCCAAAATTACCTCAATGATAGCCTGCTTAAATCGTTGGATAAGATTTTAGAACAATCACACAATCAAAGCGAAAAAATGCTCCAAAAAGCACAAAAATTGTTTGATCGTATTTTAAAACAGCAACAGGGATTTGATCTTTACATGTAAAAGGGTTGGTGGTATGAGAGCATACCACCCTAAGGGTTATTTGAAGGTTTTCTCTAAATGTGTGTGAAAACGTACTTTTTCTTTTGCTAAATCCAAATCACCTTTGAAAATATCATGAACTGAGAACGTTTTTAAAGGTTCTGCACCACAAAATTGAAAGGTTTTATGCGTAGCAACATTGGCTTCATCAAGACTAAGCCCTTCAAAAAAGCCCTCTTTATTGCTAAATTCACTCGTTGGACAGTTATAGGTAATGGAGAGCATATACGTTTTACCTTGCATCAAACCACCACTTCCATAACGCTTTGTTACGTCACTTCTGGTTCTACCATCGCTCACATAGGTTGCAGTATCTTTTCCTGCTGAAAAAATCTCATCGATATATTTCTTAGCAAGCCAAGGCACGCCCATCCAATACGTTGGGAATTGGAAAAGAATAATATCTGCCCATGCAAATTTTTCGACTTCTTCTTTGATGTTGTAGTCACTCTCGACAACACTGTGTTTGATGGCATAGCCCTCTTTGTGAAAAAACTCTGTCGCTGTATCGATATAAAACTGTGTGAGTTTTCCCTCGGCAACATGCTCATAGTATTGATGACCATTGATGATCAGTACATTTTTCATCGCGTCTTCCTTTTTTTGTTTATTGGGAATATTATAGATGTAATATACTTAATTTATCTTTACAATACTTTAGGTAAGTATTGTAAAGTATTCGCATTGAAGCTTAGGAGCGATACTCCACATGGATCGTTACATGTAAACGATCATCACCCTTTAAAGGTTTTGTAATTCTAGCGCTCTCGATGCAGAGCATTTTTGTATAGTCATTTTCGTTCATGTCAAAAAGTTTTGCACTGCCTTCCAACCATGGATTCCACACGACCACATCACTGTGATTTTCGTGAGCAATAGTGATCGTTCGCTCTTTCTCTTGGAAAATCGTTTTGGCATCAGGACGCGTGTAGATACGATCAATCGCACGGTTTACATGTAAAGGTGTTTTCACCTCTTCGCATGGCTTTCCACCGAGTAACGCGTCAATGTAGGTGAGACCTAGTCCCGTAACGTTGACATTGGTGATCTGTTTACATGTAAAATAAGCATGGAGGGCTGCGGTGCTCTCTTTGTCTGCTTTTACATGTAAAGAGAGTTCAACCTCTTTTCCTAATACCATTGTAAGGTGTGCGTTAAACGCATAAGGCCAAATAGCGCGTGTCGTCATTGAATCACACAGTTCGAACACTAGTGTTATACCCTCTTCCTTTTCGATGTGTGTGATTAATGTCCATTCAACGATGCGGGCAAACCCATGGGAAGGAATACCTGCTTTTCCAAACCATGGCCAACACAAAGGAATGCCACCACGAAAAGCCTTGCCTTTTTCAAAAGTGGAAAGATCGGCACACCAAAAGAGTGGCTCGCCCTCTTTAGTCTGAAAATGGATCAGTTGAGCACCTTGTTTTAAAATAGTCGCATCAAAGAGAGGATGGTGCAGTTCAAACCCCAACGCTGTGGTTGTTAGGTATTGCGTGTTAATGGAAACTCTCCACGAGTTTTTGCACCAGTAAGTTCCAACCATCAACGAGTACAAAAATGAGCAGTTTGAACGGTAAAGAGATCATAACAGGCGGTAACATCATCATACCCATACTCATTAAGACGGAACTGACAACCATGTCAATGACGAGAAATGGCAAGTAAAGTAAAAAGCCGATCTCAAAAGCGGTTTTAAGCTCACTGATCATAAATGCTGGCATTGCCACGGTCAAAGGAACATCTTCAATGTTTTTTGGGTTTTCAAGGTTACGAATACGAAAGAAAAGCGCTAAATCTTTTTCACGTGTATTGCGAATCATAAAAGCTTTAAACGGAGCAGAGCCTTTTTCAAAGGCCTCTTGATAAGTCATTTTCTCCGCCAAATAAGGCTTGATAGCGTTTTCATAGGACTCATTCATGACCGGTTCCATAATGAAAAACGTCAAGATCATTGCCAAAGAGACCATCACTTGAGAAGGTGGCATTTGCTGTGTTCCCAGTGCTTGGCGAAGGAATGAGAAAACGATCAAAAGGCGTAAGAAACTGGTCATCATAAAAATAAGAGAAGGTGCAAGAACCAAAATGGTAAGAACAACAAGCAGATTAAGACTGGTTACCAACTGTTGTGGCGAATTGGGCGCACTTAAAGAGAGGTTGACTGTAGGGATTGTATCGGCACCAAAAGCCATCGGCGTCATACAGATCAATAGTACAAGTAAAATTCTCTTCACGTTCTTCAAATGGATTCCTTCAATGTTATCCCATGATTTTAGTTGGTTTTGCGTTAAAAACCATTTAATCTTTAAACAACTTTTCGTTAAAATAGATTTCATCTGATTGTTAGGAACACTATTTATGAATATATCAATTGCAATTATGGCGGCAGGGCTTGGAACACGCATGAAATCAAGCTTACCTAAAGTCCTTCATGAGATCAGCGGCTTTGAAATGCTGTATCACATCATCAAAGAATCCCAAAAGATTAGCGACGACATTCATGTCATTTTATACCACCAAGCCGACCTTGTCAAAGAGAAAATGAACCGCTACTTTTCAAATATCCACTATAGCATACAAGACCATCAAAACTTCCCAGGTACGGGCGGTGCGATTCGTGGTGTGAAGCCAAAGTATGAGCATTTACTCGTACTCAATGGCGATATGCCACTGCTTGAAGCTGAAAATATGCAAAATTTTACACATTTAGATGCAGACGTGGTCATGAGCGCCTTTACATGTAAAGAGCCCTTTGGTTATGGGCGCGTCATCATGGATGAGTCTTTAAACGTCCAAAAAATTGTTGAAGAGAAAGATGCGACTGCGGAAGAGAAAAAGGTAACGGCGGTCAATGCAGGTGTTTACCTCTTTAAAACTGACTTTTTGAACGAGAATCTTCCAAAGCTTTCCAATCATAACAGTCAAAAAGAGTATTACATCACCGATCTTATTGCTTTAGCCAATGCCGAGAAGAAAAGTGTTAAAGCGCTGTTTGTCGATGAAGCGACGTTTATGGGTGTGAATTCCAAATACCATCTCTCCCAAGCCGAAGAACTGATGCAAGAGCGCATTAAACGTCGTTTTATGGAACAAGGGGTGAGTATGCGCCTGCCTCAAACTATTTATATTGAAGCGGATGTCCAGATGAGCGGCGAATGCAAACTTGAAAACGGTGTTACCCTACTCAAAGGCACGGTTTTAGACAATGCGCACATCAAAGCGCACTCCGTCATTGAAAAAAGTGTCATCAAAAATTCTGACATTGGGCCAATGGCACGTGTTCGCCCTGACTCACATATCGAAGATACGCACATCGGAAATTTTGTTGAGATCAAAAAATCAACGCTCAAAGGCGTCAAAGCGGGGCATCTCAGCTACTTAGGCGACGCCATCATTGATGAGGGAACGAACATTGGATGTGGAACGATTACATGCAATTATGATGGCAAAGCCAAATACCAAACAATCATCGGCAAAAACGTCTTTGTAGGTAGCGACTCACAACTGGTTGCCCCTGTTACCATTGGTGATGATGTGTTGATTGCTTCAGGTACAACGGTCACAAAGAATATCCCAAAAGGCGCTTTAGCCATCAACCGTGAACCTCTTAAAATTATTGAGGGATTCTTTTACAAATTCTTCGGGAAAAAAGATGCGAAATAATCTTCTTGCAGGGAAAAAAATCCTTTTAGGCGTTACGGGAAGCATTGCCATTTACAAAGCCTTAGAGCTGATTCGACTTTTTATCAAAGCGGGTGCTGAGGTTAAGGTACTGATGAGTGAAGATGCCAAACGTTTTATTGCTCCCCTTACCTTTGAGACCATCAGTCAAAACAAGGTTTTACATGTAGAAACCGAAAGCTGGAGTGAAGGGCTTAGCCACATTCACACGGGCAAATGGGCAGACCTTTTTCTCATAGCTCCCGCTTCGGTGAACACCATAAATAAACTCAGTCACGGCATTGCAGACAATCTTTTAACCCAAACGGCGATTGCGTTTACCAAAACGATCGTGCTTGCCCCTTCAGCAAACACCAACATGATGCTAAATCCCATTACCCAGGAGAGCCTTTTAAAGCTCACTTCTCTTGGATACGAAATTGTTGCACCGCAATCCAAATTGCTTGCCTGTAACGATGAAGGGGTAGGTGCGCTTGCTGACATTGAGCAAATTTTCTATCACTGTGCAAGACTACTTCTGAAAGAAGCTTTTTGGACTGATCGAGAAGTCATTATTACCGGTGGTGGCACAATGGAAAAAATCGATGATGTGAGATGCCTCACCAATTTTTCCAGTGGAAAGCAAGCTTCAGCACTTGCACTCGTTTTTTTCCTAAGGGGAGCCAATGTGACGCTCATTAGCAGCGGAGAAACACCCCAAATAAACGCAATCAACACATTACATGTAAAGAGTACCACCGAGCTTCAAAGTGCCCTACTTTCACAAATGCAATATGTCACCAAAAATGATAAAACTCCGTATTTGCTCATGGCTGCAGCAGTCAGTGATTATGTACCCATCAAAGTACATGAAGGTAAGCTCAAAAAAGAAGAATTAGGTGAAACTTATAGCCTTGAGCTTAAACGCAATGTCGATGTCCTTGCTTCGCTTCCCAAACGCGATTTTAAAGTCATTGGCTTTAAAGCAGAAATAGACGAAAGCAAAGCACTTGAAAATGCAGGAAAAATGCTGGAGAAAAAAGGGCTGGATGCCGTGTGTCTCAATGTTTTAAAAGATCAAAATAACTTTGGAAGCACTAAAAATGAGATCAGTTTTATTACTCCCTCTCATGTCCAAAAATTTTCACTCGCTGGCAAATTTGAAATTGCTGAACAGATTGTGGAGCACTGTAGCCATCTATGATCTCAACACTTCAAAAATTAGCGGGTCTTGGCTCAGACATTGGGCACACAAGTAGTTCAAGCATTAATTTTAATGCCAATTTACCCGTCAGCATCGAAGTCATGAAACAGATCGATGCTACACGTTATCGTCTCAAACTTGGGCGCAAAGAGCTGACAACGAAAAGCAGTAAAAACCTCAAAGAGGGACAAAAATATTGGGCAAATTTTTCGGAAAAACAAGGGGGCATCCTTACCATCTCAGCGCTTTATAAACAGCCCCAACTGTTTGAAAAGGATGAGTATTTTTTGCCACTTGATTATAAACATTTTTTTGACTCAAAAACGTTTTCCTATAACGATTTTAAATCATTTTTACTCAAACAACTGAGTGATGACATCATTTCCAAAACGCTGTTTAAAACGTTAAGCTACATGCTACTCGCCCTTTCAAAAGCCACGATTCATCTTCCTTTGTCTCATGATGGTAAAAAAGTCATGTTGCAATTCCAAGTTCAAGGCGATGAAACACTTTTGTTTTATATGGCATTGGAACATCTTGGACCCTTACGGGGAATTTTAAGCCCAACAAAACTTCAGATGACAACGATGTATGAAAAAAGTTTCCATTATTTACAAAAAGAGAGCCCTAAATTGGGTATGATTACACACATTACTCTTCAAGAAGAGATTTCACCTCTTTTTGATCTGAGCGATATAGTATTAGATTTAAAGGGCTAGTAGGTAATGGAAGTTATTTTAATCACACTTTTTGGACTCTGCATTGGATCGTTTCTCAACGTAGCCATTTTGCGTTTGCCCAAAGGTGAGAGCATTTCACTTCCTGCATCACACTGCCCACACTGTTTGCATCCCCTTAAATGGTATCACAACATACCCCTTATTTCATGGCTAGCACTACGGGGGAAATGTGCTTTTTGTAAAAGTTCAATTTCTATGCAATATCCCCTCGTTGAACTGAGTTCAGCCGTAATATACGGACTCTGCTATGTTCATTTAGAAAATCTTACACAAACTCTTTTGGTGGGTTCTATCTTTTCACTTTTACTTGCCCTTAGTATTATTGATCTTCGCTATAAAGCCGTTCCAGACAGCTTAAGTTTACCAGCACTTTTGATTGCTTTTTGTACAGCTATACCGTTGCAATCATTTCAAAATGGACTTTTATTGATGGGTGCATTTACCCTTTTACGCTTCTTAGTTTCAGCACTGACAAAAAAAGAAGCTATGGGTGAAGCAGATAGTATTATCGCGGGTATCATAGGAGCACTTCTTGGTATCAAGCTTGGGCTCGTGGCAATTTATCTAGCAGCCGTAATTGCCCTTGTTGCTTTTGTTATTGTACGTAAACGCGGGTATGAATTGCCCTTTATCCCCTTTCTCTCTTTAGGGCTTTTAATCACGTGGTTTTTTGATCTACCAATTTTACATGTAATGGAATTTATCTATGAATAGAGTCAGTCGTTATCTTTTAAAACACTTCAGTGAGCTCTTCAGCTCTTTATTTTTTATTCTTTTTTTTATCACTTCCGTTGTCTTTTTCATTAAGATTGCAGCGCTTACTGCGATTATTAAAATGAATTTCTTGGAACTTGGCACGCTCTATATTTATCTTTTACCCAGAACGATGGTTTACACACTTCCCATCACTTTTTTTATTGCACTGTGTATTACTCTTTTTAATCTTTCAAAAGAGAATGAGACCATTGTCCTCTTTACCCTTGGCTACAATCCTAAAAAAATAGCACAGCTCTTTTTAACGCTCGCATCAGGACTCTCCTTGGTGCTTTTACTGGATATTTTTGTGCTGATTCCTATTTCAAAGCAACTGAATAACAATTTTATTGAATACAAAAAAGCTGAAGCTAAATTTAATATCAAAGCCAATGAATTTGGTCAAAAGTTCGCTGATTGGCTCGTTTACATTGAACACAGCGATGACACTAAACTCTACAGCGGGGTTACACTCTACCAAGCACCTATGGAAAACGAAGATGAAAAATTGATCGTCGCTACCACAGCAGCGATCGATAATGAAAAAGGTATTCTAAGACTTAATCTTGATCAAGGTAAGATTTTTGAATTTTCAAAAGATACCATTCAGCAGATCAATTTTGATGAGATGCATCTTAATTCTAATCCGAAAACACCTGTTGGTGCGATTCAGAGTATTGAAGAGTATTGGAGTGGCGTTTTTGTTGACCAAAGACGTGCCTATGACCTTGCATTTTTCCTCCTCATAGCCCTCTTCCCCATGGCTTCAACATTGATTGCACTGAGCATTGGTATTGTGACCTATCGTTATAATAAAAGTGGTATTTATGTTGCTATGTTTGTCACGATCTCAACGTATCTTCTGTTGACAACGTTAGTCTCAACATGGCAACCACAATTTGCACCGATCATTGTTTTTGTACTGACTTTTTTCATTGCTTACATCATATATCAAAAACGCATTCGTGCCATCTTTTAAACTCTTATGCGTGTTAAAATCACTCTAAGCTATGATGGAAGCGCTTTTGTTGGCTTTCAAATTCAAAAAAATGAGACAAAAACATGTCAAAGCGTTGCAGGAGCTATTACCCGTGCACTTAGACGTGTCAATATTGATGCGACAGTTGTCGGAAGTGGACGCACCGATACGGGAGTGCATGCAACGCATCAAGTTTTACATATAGACCTTCCAGTTTTTTGGAATGATCTTGAAAAACTCCAATCGCATCTGAATGGTTTTTTAGCGCCATATATTTTTATTCAAAGTATCATCCCCGTTGACGCTTCCTTTCATGCCCGCTTTAATGCAAAGAAAAGATTGTACCGTTACATACTTTACGATGGTGCATATCAGCCATTTTTGGCCAATTATGCTTTACATGTAAAAGCACTGAATGTGATGAAATTAAATGAATATGCACAAGTTTTTGTAGGATTTCATAACTTTGAATACTTTAAAAAGCTTGGTGGCGGGACAACTAAAGATGAACGCACCATCTTTAAAGCAGGCGCTTATCGGTATAAAAATTTGATTATTATCTATTTTTTAGGAGATGCTTTTTTACGTTCGCAAGTACGAATGATGTGTGGTAGTTTACTCAAAGTATGTCATAACGAACTCTCGCTAGATGATTTGATAGCCCAACGCGAACGGAAAATGAAAGTGTCCACAACATTGATACCAGCGTGTGGACTCTATCTTTCAAAGGTATTTTACTGATTGAGTCATAACATAGAATTTATTGATTTAACAGTAACGTTCCATCAACAATTACTTTTTTCACTTTTCCATAGAGCGTATCACCAAAATAGAGTGAGTGTTTATTGGTTACTTCATAGCTCTCTTTAGGATCAAACAGCACTAAATCTGCATCAAACCCCTCTTGAATCAACCCTTTACGCTCTAAGCCTAACACTTGAGCAGGATTCACACAACAAATACGAATAAGTTCACCTAAATCAATCACTTTATTTTTAACGAGGAAGGTGTATACCAGTGTTAAAAACTCTTCAATGGAGCCAATACCAAATGCCGCATCTTCAAATGCCACGTCTTTATAAAGAATTGATTTGGGTGAGTGGGCTGATGTTAAAATATCAACCATTCCCTCTTTCAAAGCGCCCACTAAAGCTTTGCGTTCATCTTCTTCACGAAGGGGTGGCATCAATTTAGCATACGTATTAAAGCCATCACAACTGGTGTCATTTTTGGCAAGATGATGAATTGAAACCTCGGCATACAAGTCTGATTTTAGGGCTTTATGTTCTTTGGCAATCTCTAAAGAGCGTTTGGTTGAAAGGGATTTTAACACCACTTTGGCACCGTAAAAATGTGCCATTTCTGAAACTTTAGCCACTTCAGCTGTTTCAGAGATTTTGGAGATGCCTGAAAGCCCCATTTTTGAAGCACTAAAGCCATCATTCATCAAACCATTATCATCAAGGTTTGGTTCATAGCACTGTACAAAAAGAGGTCTTTTTTTCATAATCGCATATTGCATACCACGTCTTAGAAGGTTGGCATTACGATGGGAATCTGCCAAAATGGCTGCAGCACCATTATTAAGAAGCGTTGCTATATTATGAAGTTGGTCTTCTTTTTCATCAGCCAAAGGAGCACTCATATGAAGATTTATTTTGGCTTGATCAATTTTAAATTTGACTAATTCTAAAAGTGTGGCACTATCAAGTCGTGGTGTAAAATCAGACATAACCACAGCTGTTGTAACACCCCCTTTTAGGCAACTAGAAGAGAGTTTATCAATATGTTCTTTGTTAAGAGTGCTATTTGCAAAACGTACATTAAGATCAATGAGTCCTGGAAGCAAGTAAAGCCCCTTTGCATCAATCATTTCATCGCCTAAAGAAGTGGTAATATTTTGTGCTATTGAAACAATTTTACCTTCTTTAATCAGTACATCTTTAGGAATAAGTCCCTCATTCGTGTGTACTAAAGCATTTTTAATTAACATGGCTTCCTCTCTTTAATAGTTTTTGTTTGAAAAGATTAATGCGCTCATAAGAAATCGCTATACGCTCCTCGCTTAATTCACCATTCTTAATAGCATCTGTAATAATTTTTTGAATTGTCAAAGGAGTGCTCGCATTTTCAGAGAAATAATTAGGCATAATGATAATATCAACTCCTGCATCAATACTTCGAATAATACGCTGTTTAAAATCAATACTGCTGGAAATTGAGCTTGTTCGGAAATTATCAGCAAAGACAACTCCCTCAAAATGCATTTTATCTCTAAGCAATCCTTGAATAAGCAATTTTGAAAATAGTGCTGGGTTTTTAGGATCAATCTCTTTTTGCATAATATGTGAGATCAAAACAGCATCCATTTTTCCAAAAGCAATTAAATCATAATAGGGTTTGAGCTGCTCAAAGCGCCATGTATTCGTTACATCTTCTTCGCTGGAAAAATTATTCCAAAGATTAGCGCCCGCCGTAGGAAAATACTTCACAACAGGTGTCACACCATCCGCATAGAGAGCATTGATTAAAAGCATTGCATAGGTTGTCACAATTTCTTCATAACTAGAGTAGCTGCGTTGCACCTTAGGGTTATCGAGATTATCTCGTTTAGGTTGAAGATCTAAAACCGGTGCAAGATCTACATTAATACCTGCTTTTGTAAGATCTCTGCTCAATTTTTTATAAAGATCTTCCGCCTCAGCAATATCTTTTGTCTTAAAAAGTCTAGCAGCAGAAGGAATTTCACTAAACCCTTTTTTAGCACTCAATATACTATTTTCACCACCCTCTTGTTCGACAGCAACAATCAGTGGCAATCCTTTTGGTGCTTCAGCTTTTAAATAATCATTGAGTTTTTTCAGTTGTGCTGGATTTTGGATATTTTTATCGGTTAAAAGAATTCCACCAATTTTTTCGCGCTTAATATCTTTAGCAATCTGATCCACCCATTTATCGCCTTCTTTTACCCCTTCAAAACCAATCACAATCATTTGAGCAATCATCTCTTCGAGCGAAGGTGTTTTTGCATACATTAGCGTGGAGAAAAAAAAGCAGGAAAGGAGAAGCTTAAACATCATCAATCAGCCAATAAATCTTTAACACTGATACGAGGCTCTTTACCTTTGAGGATCAATGCTATTTCATGCGCAATGGGTGTATAAATGGTATGTTTCAAAGAGAGCTCAAAAATGGCTTCAGAGGTAAAAACACCTTCAGCAACTTCACCAAGAGCGATCAAAATATCTTCAAGTTTTTTGCCTTCAGCTAAAAAAAGACCCACACGGTAATTACGTGAAAGTGTACTGGAAGCTGTTAAAAACAGATCGCCTGCGCCACTCAAACCTAAAAAAGTTTCATCCTGTGCTCCAAAATACTTACCAAAACGGCGCATCTCCACAAGCCCTCTGGCGATTAAACTAGCCCTTGCGTTATTTCCCAACCTTAATCCATCACAAATACCGCTGGCAATGGCGAGAACATTTTTATAAGCACCACAGACTTCTGCACCAATAACATCTTTTGAAGTATAAGTTTTGATAAATGAAGGGAAAAATGAAGCAAACTCTTTAGCAAGTATTTCATTAGTAGAATTGATGACAAGAGCGGTAGGAAGCCCTTGTATCACTTCACTTGCAAACGAAGGACCTGAGAGGAAGCTGAGATGATCTTCAGGAACAAAATTTGCAAAAATTTCATTTAAAAATGCCCCACTTCCCTGCTCGATTCCTTTAGCAGCAACCAAAATCTTTTGACCACTAAAGCTAAAATGCGTTTCCAACCAACCGCGAACCACTTGTGCAGGAAGTGCAAAAATGAGATATTGACAGGCTAATGCTTCTTCAAGGCTTACAAAATTTTCAATAGGTTTTTGTTGGCGCGAAGTAATCTTACATGTAAAATTGCGAGAGAGCGCAAACTGAAGTGCTTGCCCCCATTTCCCCGCCCCAATAACTGCTATGCTCACGCCAATACCTGCTTATACATCAAGTCTAGATTTTAAAAGTTCATTCACTTTTGTAGGATTTGCAGTCCCTTTGCTCTCTTTCATCGTTTGTCCTACAAAGAAACCAAAAAGTTTATCTTTACCACTTCTATACTCTGCTACTTTATCAGCATTGACACTGATAATGGCATCAATAATTGCCAAAATTGCACCATCATCACTTACTTGTTTCAGTCCAAGTTTTTTAATGGCGTCATCAACATGGGTACTATTTTGCATCAAATAATCAAGAACCTCTTTTGCCGCTTTGCCGCTAATAGTACCATCTTCAATACGTTTGACAATAGAGGCTAGTTTTACGGCATCAACAGGTGAAGTGGTAAGGGTCACACCATGACTCAAACGTGCTAAAAGCTCTACGGTGAGCCATGTCACAGAGTTCTTGGCTCCTGCACCCTCCTGGATCATTGTCTCATAAAATTGAGCCATTTCAACACTGGATGTAATTACATTGGCATCGTACTCTTTAATACCATACTCTTTAAGGAAACGATCACGCTTTTGATCGGGGAGTTCTGGAATTTGGATACACTCTGCGAGCATATCATCAGGAATAAGCACTGGCAATAGGTCAGGATCTGGGAAATAGCGATACTCTGCACTGTCTTCTTTTGAACGCATACTGCGTGTTTCGTCTTTATCAATGTCATAAAGACGCGTTTCTTGAACCACTTCTCGTTCATACACGCCATCTTCCCATGCATTACTTTGACGTTCAACTTCATAATCAATCGCTTTTTGAATAAACTTAAATGAGTTTAGGTTTTTAATCTCTGCTCTAGTATAAAGCTTCGTATCACCTTTGGGGCGAATGGAAACGTTCGCATCACAGCGGAAACTTCCCTCTTGCATATTTGCATCACTGATGTCGAGGTAACGCAAAATCGCATGCAATTTTTTAAGGTACAAAATTGCCTCTTCACTGCTTCTCATATCGGGTTCACTAACGATCTCAAGAAGTGGTGTACCCGCGCGATTTAAATCTACATGAGAGACACTACCATGATGGATATTCTTTCCAGCATCTTCTTCAAGGTGCGCGCGTGTGACACCAATACGTTTTGTTGTACCATCTTCAAAGTCAATATAAATTTCACCCGCTTCAACAATAGGTATCTCAAATTGGCTGATTTGATACCCTTTTGGAAGATCGGGATAGAAGTAATTTTTACGGTTAAAAATAGATTTTTGATTGATGGTCGCATTGATAGCTGTACCAAGCGCGATAGCTTTTTTCACCGCTTCTTTGTTTAAAACAGGCAGTGAGCCTGGAAGTCCTAAGCAGACTTCACACACATTGGTATTGGGTTCGTCGCCAAAACTGGTGGGGCAACTGCAAAAAATCTTGGTTTTGGTGTTTAATTGAGCATGAACTTCTAGTCCAATAACGACTTCAAATTTCATTAACTTCCCTTTGGATTAATCTAAAAAAAAGCGAATTGAGGCAAAACCGTATACACCAATCTCTTCACAAGCTTTCACTTGTTCTATGTTGATGATGCCACCAAGCGCAAAACATTTAATGTTAATTCTATCATTTATTTCTTTTAACTTCTCTAAACCAAGCGGTTTTCCCTTATTGGGCGTCGCAAAAATTGGACTAAATGTGATTGCATCCGCTCCTCTTTTTTCAGCTTCTTCTATTTCCTCTAAGGTATGCGTACTTACAATCACTTCTAAACCTAAGGCTTTCGCTTTTTCAATGACATGTAACGCAGTAGAAGGTAAATGTACACCATTACATCCTAATGCATGCGCTAATCTAAAATCAGTATGCAAATACAGTTTCGTTTTTGCATCTTGCAAGAAAGCGTTTGCGACAGCTTTGGAAAGGGAGGCATAATCTGAGGTTATTTTATCGCGGAGACAGATATAGTCAGGCTGATATTTTGTCTTTACATGTAAAAGTTTTTGAACAACCTCTTCGGGATTGGAAGTATAAAAAGCAGGATCAGTGATGAGATAGTGTTTGATCATTGAGAGAAAGTTTCTCTAAAAAATGCGTCTGTTTTTTAAGTTCATCTAGTTTATCCAACTGAAGCTGTGCCATCTCACATATAATGGCAAAGAAGCACCCTGCAAGAAAGATAAAAAGCGCAATAATGGAAGCAATGATAAAACCAAAAGGAAGAAAAAGGAGGAAGGTATAACCTCCACCAGCGATTGCAAGAGCCCAAGAGGCACCTTGCAAAAAGCTGAGGAGTTTTTCAAAACGCGTTTGTTGGTGCAACAAGAGAATACTTTTTAGTGCTCTTCGCTAATTAAAACAGCACCTGCAAGATAAACGTATGTTAAGATCATAAAAATAAATGTCTGCAAGAATGCAGAGAATGTTAAAAGCGCATACGCAGGAAGTGGTGCTATCCAAGGAGCAAGCATCAAAACAACTGCTAAGAAAAGATCGTCACCTTTAATGTTTCCAAAAAGTCGGAAGGTTAAAGAGACAATTCTTGAAAAGTGTGAAACAACTTCGATAGGAAACATCAAAGGTGCTAAAACTTTCAATGGTCCCATAAAGTGTGCAAAATAATGAACAACACCGTTTACACGGATACCTTCGTAATTATAATAGACAAACACCATCAATGCAAGTGCTAATGTCATATTAAGGTTACCCGTAGGTGATTCGAAACCAGGAATAATACCAATAACGTTTGCAATAAATACCATTAAACCAATAGTAGCTACTAATGGTAGATATTTACGCGCCAATTCTTCTCCAATGACGTCTTTACCCATAGAGACGACACTCTCAAGATATGCTTCCATGACATTTTGAACACCACTTGGTACCAGTTGCATTTTAGACGTTGCCAGTTTTGCCAAGGCAAGACTGATAACACCAACCAATAAAACATGTGATACAAAGATGAAGTCATGAGTGTGGTTAATAAGACCTAAAAATGTAAACATTTCGCCCATTACACATTTCCTTCGTTAATAATTTGCGTGATTGTACCGATAAATCATTTAATAGTAGTTTAAGGCTTCGGCTTTTTGCGAAGTTCGCTGACCTGTTGCCCACCAATTCCCCAATTATCCATATCCACTTCGTCAATTGTAACAACCGTTGTGGCTGGATTTTTACCAAGGACACTCACCAAAAGGTTCGTGACTCCTGCAATAAGCTCTTCTTTTTGCTCTTTCGTTGCACCCTCTTTGGTGATTTTGATATTAACATAAGGCATCTATTTACTCCTTTTCTAATAATCTATGTGCACGGCTAAGTGCCATATCAATATTGTCTGTGATGTTTTCTGTCCCTATTTTTTTCTCAAATCCAAGACGACGTATTTTAAGCTTAATGTGCTCATTAACCCCTGAAAGTACAAGAATCGTTCCATTGCCTTGGCAAAGATCAAAAAATTCATCCAACGCATGAAGTCCTGTTGCATCAATCATAGGTACATGACGCATGCGTAAAATGAAGACTTTGGGAGCTTGACTTACTTCACTAAGGATATTTTTGAGACGATCGGCAACGCCAAAAAAGAAAGGTCCATCAATTTCATAAACTTCAACATCTTTGGGAACAATTTTTTTAGAGATGGCATTTGTATCCTCAACTTCTAAAGGTTCATCATCTTCATCTAAAGGCATTCCAATGGTATTTTTGGTATCCACTATTCCTGTCACATCAATCATACGCTTAATAAACAACAGTCCTGCTAACATAATGCCTGTTTGGACACCGGTATTGAGATCAATCAAAACTGTGAGGAAAAAAGTCATTAAAAGAACAACGATATCATTACGTTCGGATTTAAGAGCAATGGCTTTAAAATGGTGAAATTCACTCATATTCCATGCGACAACAATCAAGATAGCAGCCAATGTTGCTAAAGGGATCAACACAATAAATTTGGAGAACAAGAACATAAAAATGAGTAACATTAGTGAATGTACGACACCTGCAATGGGACTATAAGCACCTGCTTTAATATTCGTTGCTGTTCTTGCAATCGCACCTGTAGCTGCAATACCACCAAAAAGGACAGAGGCAATATTGGCTGCACCTTGAGCCATAAGCTCTTTATTGGAGTGGTGACGATCTCCTGTCATCCCATCAGCTACAACACACGAAAGTAGTGATTCAATGGCTCCTAACAGCGCTATGGTAATAGCATCTGGAAAAACAGCACGCACTTTTTCCAGTGAAAAAGCGGGAATAGATGGATAGGGTAAAGTAGCAGGGAGTGTACCAAATTTAGAACCAATCGTCTCCACAGGAAGTTTAAAAAGATACACAGCTAGCGCTGAGAGAATAATAACAATAATGGGCGTTGGAATATGAGGAAAACGATGACGTAATTTAATCAAAAGAGCCATACTCACGACTCCAATAGCCAATGCATAATAGTTTACATGTAAAAATTCAATAGAGTAAAGTTTCCATTGATCGATAAACTCTGCTGGCATTTTGGCAATAGGAAGTCCCAAAAAATCTTTGATCTGCGAAGAGAAGATAATCAGCGCTATTCCTGTGGTAAAACCAACTGTAACAGGATAAGGAATATACTTGATAATGTTACCAAGTCTAAAAACTCCCATAAAAAAGAGCATGATACCTGCTAAAAATGTAGCAATGACTAAACCATCGTATCCATGTTTTAAAATAACCGCATAAAGTACCACAACAAAAGCCCCTGTAGGACCTCCAATCTGATACCTACTCCCACCAAAGAGAGAGATGATAATTCCTGCGACAACCGCTGTAAACAATCCTTTTTCGGGACTAACTCCACTTGCTATTGCAAATGCCATTGCTAAAGGCAAGGCAATAATCGCAACGGTAGACCCTGCTACAATATCAGACGATAACTTTGCAACAGAGTAACCCTCCCTTAAAACAGTAAAACTCCTAGGAAGCCAATACTTTATATTCATTCTGAACCTTAAAGAAAAATTTTCTCTTGTCCTAAGCGATAGAGTGCAAAATCGTATTTGACAGGATCACTTGGATCAATCTTTTTAAATGACTCACTCAACTCTAAAACAGCTTTAAAATCATACGTTTTTCGCTGAATTAAGCCTAATTTCTTTCCCAATGCGAAGGTGTGAGTATCAAGAGGTACGAGCAAATCTTTGGTATTAACGCCCTGCCAAAGACCAAGGTCAAGATGATCTTTACGCACCATCCATCTAAGATACATATGCCATCGTTTATAAGGAGAGTGTGGATTTATAGACGGTATTGTACCCAATAAAAACTGATAGCCACGTGAACGGTAAGGATTCAAATCATATAACATGGCTATTAGTGCGCGGAGACCATCCATAACATTAGCACTTTTTTGGTACGCTGAAACAAAAGTGGACTCCAATGAACCTTCTTTTTTAAGACGATGCAATGTGATAAAAAGGGCTTGAATATCTTGAGAATTTTGAAAACGGTAATAATGATGCTCTAGTGTTTTCTGAATTGTAGTCTCATCACTATCTAAGAGTGAAAAATTTAAACTTTCCAAAAATTTTATGATTGCTGGAACATTACCATACGCAAACAACGCACAGATTAACGCACTAAATTCATCATTATAACGAGAAGCAATCATTAAAGGATCAGGGCGATCTAAGGATATTTCTTCTATATGATTACGTTTAAGAGCTTCTTCTTTGAGGCGTTTTGCAATTTGATCAAATGTCATTTAAAATATCTTTTTCATTACTCTTGCTTTGCAAATAATCAGAGAGATTGATGAGCGACAGAGTGACTAAAAAGATCAAAAAACCTGGAAAGAAACTAAGCCACCATGCGATGTCAATAACCTCTTTTCCTTCACTAATAATCACACCCCAGCTCATTTGAGGAGGTGTAATACCAATACCCAAGAAGCTAAGCCCACTCTCTGCTAAAATTGCTCCACTGACACCAAAGGTAAAACTAATAAAAAAAATAGGTGCAAGCAAAGGAGCGAAGTATTTAAAAATAATTTTCAGCGTATTCACATTGGATAGTTTTAAAATTTTAATAAATGGAGCATTCGAAATAGCAAAGCTTTCAGAGCGTATCATCCTTGCCATCCCCATCCATCCTGTGATAGAGATAATAAAAATAAGCACCCATACAGAAGCACTCATGTAACTAATCAAAGCTAAAAGAAGAAAAAAGGTAGGAAACGTTAGAAAAAGATCAATTACAATAATAATAAACTTGTCGACATTTTTTTGAAAAAATCCTGCACTAATCCCAATCATCAGTCCCACTAAACTAGAAATCAATGCACTTAAAACACCAATAATCAAAGAGACTTGTCCTCCTATCATCAAGCGAGCAAAAAGATCGCGCCCTAATCTATCCGTACCTAAAAAATGTTCTAAACTAGGGGGCAATAAAATTGCGGAAGGATTCAGATCATAAGCTGATCCTGTATAGAAAGAAGGGAATACAAAACAGAATAGGAAAATGAGCACCAAGATAAAAGTGCTCAAAAAAGGAAATTTTTTCACTATTGTTTAATGCCTAAAAGAGTATCTAACATTTCATTAATGGTTGTAATGATTTTTGCTGCTGCGGTATATGATTTTTGGTACTGTATTAAATTTGCTAACTCTTCATCTTTATTCACACCACTAATGGATTGAAATTGTGTATTAATTGTATTATACAGTGCTTCATTGGTATCATAACTTGATTTAGAAGCGGATGCATCTGTTGCAACTTTTGTTGTAACAGCGCTGTAATATCCTGAAATTGTATCACTCGATACCGATCCACTTTTCCCATAAAAATTGATTTTATTGTATTGTAATTGCAACATAGCATTGGCAACATCCTGATTACCACTGATTGGTGCACCATAGCCTTGTATTAATGAAGAATCTTTTTTATATTCTGCTTTGACATCAATATTGGAAGCGTCTGTGCCTGTAAAAAATTGACTTATACCCACAGTACCAGGAAAGTTTGTTCCTTTATCTTTAATTGCGATTGTATAGCCGTTATTATTGATTGTAGGCGAAAGAGAGAATGCTCCATTGTCTGCAAATGTTGCTTTGAAATAGTCATCAACATCATTCAGCGAATTGTTATCTTTATTATCATCGGTACTTGTATTTATTTGAGTTAATATACTTTTTGAAAAAGTATCATCACCCATGGTTGTGGCATTGTCAATGGTAATCGTTTTACGAGCAACTTCTTTACCGGCACTATCATAAACAATCATATCAAAACTGCCATTTTCAACGTTATTATAGGCATTTTGCAACGAGGTATTACTTTTAAGGTCTAAATTGGGTGTTTGCATACTTTTTTGAGCACTGTTTGCGTAAATATTGTTCGTTTCTGTGATAACACTTTGAGCGAAGGTATCAAGATTATTGATATAACTTTGAATCGTACCATCTTGAGGATAGCCTCCATTGACAGAAGGATCAATCACGCGACCTCTAAGATCCAACATGGAACCAATCTTACCACCCGATAACTGCTCCGTTAAGTTATAACGTGTTCCATCTTGAATTTCAGAATAAATAGAATAATAACTACTTCCATTAGAACTATTGTCAATCACAAGCGGATGGAACGTTGAACCATCCACAAGCGTTGCTCCTGCAATATTGAGATAATACTGTGTCCCAGTATCTGTCATATTTGCATCGACACTGTCATTACTGATGAGATTACCTTTTGAAACAGAAAAACCAATTAGATTTGACAGTGTCAATTCTAATTGGTCACGTTTATCACGAAGATCATTGGCATAATTACCTTTTTGAGATTCAATGGTGGCAATTTGTTTATTAACGTCAGCCATCTGCTGACCAATACTATTCACTTCATCAACTGTACTTTTAAGCTGAGTATTCACAGAGTCTTGAAGGTTTCGAATGGTTTCTCTGGTTGATTGAATATCTCCTCCTAAAGTTGAAGCAGCTTGCACTAATGCTATTTTTTGAGAACCAGCTGTGGTATTGGAGGCAAGATTATTCCATTCAGTAAAGTACGATGTTAAATCTTTTGCAATACCTGCATCACTTAAATCTGGAAAATATTTTGCAACTTCTTGAAGTGATTGAGATGAATTTGTATCGTATGAAAGACTTGTAGCAGCACTTCTGAGCTTAGAAAAAACCAATTCATCATGAATACGTACAATAGATGTGACAGTCACACCAGAGCCCACACTCACCCCTTGAGAACTAAGCGCAGGACTTGCACTAAAACTCACTCTTTGGCGTGTATAAAAAGTATTTTGGGCATTGGCAATATTTTGACTCGTGGTTGCCACCGCTACTTGAGCAGCATTTAATCCAGAATTACCTGTGTTTAATATCCCAAATAAGTTACTCATAACTTATGCCCTAACTTTAAGTAAAGATGCGGGTTGATGATCTGATATTTTATAACCTTCCATATCTCTTGGAAAGATACTATCGAGTAAAACATTGTAAAATTGACTGATGGTAACAACGTATTTTGCGTACTGTTTATTACACGTTTTTAATTCTGAAAGTTTCACTTTCATTTGTGCTAAAAGCTCTTTTTGTTCAACACTCAATAACTCTTCTAGAGATGTTTTACCACTTACTTTGAGCATCTTCATGAGTTCATTGTCCAAAAGAGACTTTTTTGTTTCAAAAGACTGAATTAAATCATTTTTAATTTTTGCTCTCTCAAAAACCTCACTATGATTTGCGACTTTAATAGCTGCTATATCTTTTTGTGTTTGTTCAATGAGGTTTTCAATATCTTTAATCGCATTGTGTAAGTAGTGTGTCAACATCTTGTTATCCTTTTACATGTAAGGATTTAGATCAACTCTTCCGCGGCTGCTTGAGCAGTTTTTGCTAGATCGACTTTATACGTTCCATTTGCGATCTGCTCTTTGAGTGCGGAGACTTTATCTACACCTTCAGTTTTTTCTGTTTTGTTTATCCCTTTAGATGAATCATCTTTGGGGGCACTTGATTGTATATACGCCACATTGGACGTCTGAATTTTTGAAATCATTTTAAACCCTTTTTTTGGTTTGGAAGTTCTTAACTACCATATCGTCCAAAATGATAAAACTTTAACGACCTTCTTTTAAATATGTAAATAGCATCTCGCTTAATCCTAATTTTCCACTTAGAGCATTACTCATTGTATCGTTATACATTGACTTATAAATCTTATCACCCGCATCTTTCGGGAAAAGGCTATTTTCATTGTTGTCCTCACTGTTGATAGCAATATCAAGAATTTGTTTCACAAAAAAAGCTTCAAATTTATCGGTTTGTTCTCTGAGGGCGACATCATTTTTAGCATTGGTATCTACATGCTTGATGGCTCCACTATAATTGGCATTGACAAGCGCTACACTGCTATCAGTTGTTTGCATTAGATGATCTCCAAACTAGCGGTAATAGCACCAGAGCGTTTAATATTTTCCAAAATTGAAATAATGTCTTTTGGCTTTGCTCCAAGCTTTGTAAGTGCACGTGCAATATTCGCAACAGTCATGCTCTCTTTTTTGATTTTGATGCGATTTTCAGTGCTAGCAATTTGTACATCTCCACCAATATCCACACTCTTATCATCAAGCGGCACATCACTGGCTTCAATTTTAATCGTAATGTCACCATGCGTTACCACAACAGGGTCAACTTTAATGTTAACACCTGAAACAATCGTTCCAGTGCGTTCATCAATGACAATTTTGTCCTCTTTTTCATACTTCACATCAACATCCAATGTTTTCGCTAAAAATTCAACCGTTGTTAAATTTTCAGGACGCATCATACGAATGGTTCTTGAATCCGTAGCTACTGCCACTTTTTTGCCAAATTTTTTGTTAAGTTCATTTTGAATTGAAACTGCTGTGTTGAAATTTGCCTCTTTGAGTGAGAGGTTCACATACTCTTGGTCGTGCAGATTATTTTCGATTTCACGCTCTACAATCGCTCCACCAAAAATATTGGCAGAAGCAGGATGGTTGAGTTGTCCTTTTTCTTTACCATTCATACCACCAATGGTGAGTGAACCTTGTGCGAGAGAGTAAATTTTGCCGTCCACACCTTTAAGAGGTGTTAGAATCAAATTGCCACCTTGTAATGACTTCGCATCTCCAATAGAGGAGACAGAAACATCCACTTTATCACCTTGCCTAGCAAAAGCGGGAAGCTTCGCGGTAACAAGAACAGCGGCAACGTTTTTGGATTTAATATCAGCAGGATCAATTTTGACATTCACTGTTTGTAAAAGATTCGAAAGTGAACGCAAAGTAAACTGTGAAGACGAGCCATCACCCGTACCATTAAGTCCAACGACAAGACCATAGCCTATTAATTGGTTATCACGCACACCAATAACATTAGCAATATCGCCTATTCTTTGGGCATAAAGCGTACTGAGCGCTGAAATTAATACGAAAGATAGTTTGACGATCTTCATCAATTTCCTTTAAATTTGACATTCATGCCAATTCTAAAGCAATTAATGTTCCAAGAGTTATTTTTGATTAACGCGTTGTAAAATATCTTCCATCATATCAATTTGTACTTTCTGAATTTCAAGGAGTTCTTCTTGTTGATGCATAATAAGATGGTCGATTTTTTCATGAAGCATGCGAATTTCAAGTTCGGATTTAAGGTTGATCATATAATCATTTTTGGCACGAATTCTATCTTTCTCTTCTTGTCTATTTTGACTCATCATAATCACTGGAGCTTGCAATGCAGCAATACACGATAAGATCAAATTGAGTAATATATAAGGATATGGATCAAATCCTTGGTTGTGAAACCAATATACATTGACGAGTATCCAAATAATGAGAAAAGAACAAAATGAAAGAATAAATGTCCAACTGCCACCAAAAGTAGCTACTTTATCGGCTATTCTCTGCCCAAAACTCAAAACAGTTTTATCATCATCTTCTATATTGTCGGTCAGGATAGAGTGATTTTGAAAAGAGTCGATAACCTTATGTTCTAACGTAGTAAGTTGGCCTAACTCTTGAGTCAAATAATCTGTAATATATTTTTCTCGAAAAATATTGAGTTCGGTATTGGCTAAATAACTTTGTTCATTAAAAGTGGGATTCGCATCTTGGATGTATTTTAAAATGGATCCTCGAATAGCCTTAGAGGAGATCCGCTCCGTTAGCGGAAATGATTTACCAGAAATATCACTAATAAATGTCTTAGTTTTCATTTGAACGATAATAGCTCAAAGTGCTATTCCCAAATTTTTTAGTTTTGTGTAGGGCATAAACGCCGATCACTTCTGGAAGGATGAGACTACTCATATGCTCTATGACGATCAAATGAGCCAATTGAGGAGGAATCAAAGCAATAAGGGAGAGTACCTTTTGGTAAATATCTTCCATTCCATTACGAATAGAAAAAGGCGGATCAAAATAAAAATAGGCTTTACATGTAAGCGTAGAAAGGAGTGTTGGAAAGAGTAAAAAACTGTCACCCTGTAGCGGTGTTGTATGTTTTTCATCAATTTCTTTACAATTATTTTTTAACACTGAAAATGCTGCTCTATCTTTCTCAATAAAATAGGCTTGCTTTGCTCCGCGACTCAGCGCTTCCAAACCCATTGACCCACTTCCACCAAACACTTCAACAAAAACTTCATCCACAATATCATATTGCAGGCTATCAAAAAGAGAACCTTTCAGAATTGCTTTGGTACTTCGTGTGCTATCAAGGGAAGGAAGCATAATCTTTTTACCTTTATATTTACCCGCACTAATGGTTGTAAATAGAGGCTTAATTGCCATAATACCCTCGAATGGTTTGTATCAGTTCTTCTCTGAATTTTTCGGTTAAAACTGTAATTTTTTCTTCTAAATCGAATGCTTGTTTAGATTGAGGCATCATATCATCCACATTGCCTTGAAACATAATCAAGCGTTGAAAAAATTTATCAAGCTCAATGAGTAAAGAGGATTTGGAAAAAGGAATGATTAAATTACCGTCGTTTGAGGAAATATAAAAAATAGGTTTATCAAGTTCAATTTTTTTATCACTAATGACAAAATCACACTGTTTGTAAGGAACGACCAAATCGCCTAAAAAACTTTTAAGTGCACGACTTAGCAATAGCGATTGACAAACTAATGCGACTTTCATAGATAACCCTTTGGATAAAAGATATCGAAATATAACACACTAAGTCTTAATTGTTAAACAAAAACAATTATGTGTCGATTTGGTTAATAGAAAATTATAAAACGTCAAGGAGGGCAATTATGGACATTTTTAGCGCAACCAGCAAACAAGTCGAAACAGCAACCGCTCCCAAGGTATCAAATCCTATACCAACAAGACAAGTTGAGCAAACGGCGGACACGACTAAAGTCAACCAACAACAAAGCCAAGATACTGATACTAAAAAAACATTAACAGATACCGTTAAAGAACTTAATAAGCAAATGGATTTGCTTGACACCAATCTCACTTTTGGTTTTAATGATAAAATTGATGTAATGTATGTTAATGTAATGGAAAAAAGCACAGGCAAGGTCATTCGTAAATTTCCTACCGATGAAGCAATGAAACTTTCTGAAAAAATGAAAGAGATTGTAGGGATAATTTTTGATAAAAAAGGATAGATAATGGCAACAACTTCAACGACTACCACCACAAGTAGCACGACCGGTAGTTTGAGTTCATTGGGTCTTGGTAGTGGTGTATTAACAAGCGATGTTTTGGATAAATTACGTGCCGCTGACGAATCAGGACTTGTAACACCTATTGATAATAAATTAACTGCCAATGCAACCAAACAAACGGATTTGGCATCGATTCTATCACTCGCAAATGCGTTGAAGTCGTCTACCAATGTACTATCGGATGAAAATAATTATCTCAAAAGAACGACAACTGTCTCTAATGATGCAGTATCCGTCATCGCAATTGGTGGTGCAGCGATAGAAAACTTTACACTGCATGTAAATACATTAGCCAAACAAGATATTTATCAATCAACCAGTTTTTCAAGCCAAACAAGCTCTTTTACATCAGCAAGTGACACACTTAACCTCAAAATTGGAACAAGCAATTATACTCTTGATATAACTTCAACAACAACACTGTCTGATCTTAAAGATATGATCAATGATAGGGCTGGCGGAAAAGTCACTGCTTCTATTCTTAACGTTGGTGGAACTAATCCTTATAAGCTTGTCATTAAATCAACTTCAACGGGAGCGAATAATGCCATTACCTTATCTTCCACTGGTACAGGAACGGCACTTACTGATTTAGGTCTGGATACAGCGGCTAATCATCTTCAAACGGCAACAGATGCCTCCTTTGTCTACAATGGCGTTACGATCAATCGTTCATCCAATACAGTATCGGATCTTGTTTCTGGACTAAGCCTAACTTTAAATAAAGAACAAACAGATGCAACAACCAATACAACAGTTGCTATTACACAAGACTGGACTAATATAACGTCCAATCTTAAATCACTTGTCTCTGGTTACAATGATCTAATGACCAAACTCAAAAGCACAACCACTTATGATACAACTGCAAAAACAGCGGGGACATTTCAAGGAGTATCGCAAGTAAATTCTTTGAGTTCTGCTATTCGTAAAGAAGTATTAAGTATTGATAGCAAAGGCAGAGGATTGAGTGATTATGGTATTTCCATGGATAGTACAGGCGTATTGTCATTTAATTCAGCGACCTTTGATGCTAAAGTAGCTGCTAATCCTGCTGATATTAAAGACTATTTTCAAGGTTCAACAACCTACAGTAGCACTTCGTACAATGGTTCGGCTGTTGCAGCAGGAGCATTGAGCATCGGTTCAAGTGCCTTTTCAATTAATGGCAAGGCTATTACGCTTACAACAGGTGCTAGTGCAACGGCAGCAGATAACTTGGCTGCCATTAAAACAGCCATTAATAATGCTGGGCTTTCAGGTATTACTGCAAGTATTGGTACAAATAACAACATTGTTTTAAAAGGTACTGCAGGTGCGGATATTTTTATTACGGGTGACACTACAGCTCTTGCTTCTTTAGGACTTTCCGCAAATAATGTTTACTCTTCCCCGACTATCAAAGATGGTATCTTTTCAACGTTTAATAGTATCATGAATGGTTACGTCAATACCACCGATGGAACACTGACTCAGTACAACACAAGCTTAACAACGCTCAAAACAGCTTTAACAACATCCAGAGCAACCGCCATTTCACGTTTAGATACTAAATATAACGCAATGGCAACAAAATTTGCTGCTTATGACAGTATGATTAGCAAACTAAACAATGAGTTTAGCAGTCTTTCTACTATCATCAAACAGTCCATGACCTCTAAATCGTAACTAAAATAAAGGAATTAATAATGTATTCAAACTTAGCATATTCAACTTACTCACAGAATAATGCCTCAATTGAATCTTCTGAAAAGTTGATTAGGATGCTATATGAAGGCGTTTTACGCTTTGCATCACAAGCTAAAAGAGCCATTGAAGATGGTAGCATCGAAAAACGAACGTATTGGATCAATCGTACGTCCGCAATCTTTACGGAGCTTATCAACTCGCTTAATTACGATGGTGGGCAAATTGCTTATTATCTCAGTGGTCTTTATGTTCACCAAGTTAAACTTCTTGCTGAAGCAAATCTCAACAATGATACCTCTAAATTAGATGAAGTTATTAGCGTTGCCAAAGAATTATTACAAGCATGGAAAGATGAGACGGACAATGTCGTGGATTGAATCTTTTACAATCGCTATTATTGAAGAAAATTACACTCACATTGGTGATCTTATTGAAAGTGTTCCTCAATTTGAAACGGTTGATGAAGCGATTACCGCTTGTGCGCTGATCCAAGAAGCTTTAATAATTATACAAAGAGAAAAAGAAAGCACTTTTGAAGCGATGCAAAAACTTAAAAAAACACGTCAGTTTATTGATACATCCACAGAATCGTACATACAAGAGTACAGAGGGTAAAACTCTCTACCCTCTTCTCTTTTCTAATCTTCAAAACATTTTTTAATTAATGCTGGACTCTCTGGCTTTGTCATGAGCGAAACAGCCACTGCAGTTAAAAGCGAAAGAGGTAAAGCAACCATCATTGCATCCACAAAGGTAATTTTTCCGCTTAAAAGGCTATTGACTCCAAAAAGCATTTTACACAGACCTAACTCTTTTGCCTCTTGAAAATGAACGAAAACCAACCAAAATGTTGTGATAATCGTACCTACAAACATAGAAGCAATCGCACCTTTTTTAGTCATACGTTTCCAAAATAGTCCACCAAAATAAGTTGGCAAAAATATACTCGCACAAAGCGCAAAGAAAATGGCGGTACTGCGGGCAATAATAGCAGGTTGTTTATCGAAAAAGTAAGCTAATGTGACTGAAATGACGATCATCACTACAATACCTACCCGTGTAATGAGGAGTGAATTTGGATTATGCTTTCCTGCTAGTTGTTCAAAAACATCACGACCTATTGCCGTCCCCATTGCATGAAACTGACTGGAAAGTGTACTCATAGCCGCTGATATTAATGCAAATAAAAAAATAAATGAAAACCATCTTGGCATTGCAGCATTAATAAAATGAGGAATCACTTTTCCCACACCAACGGTACTTTGAAGTGCATTTTTACCTTCATTAAACTCATAGTACCACACATTGGTCACTGAACCAACCAGATAGATGATCCCCGTCATAGCAATGATAAAAATACCGCCAATCAAAACCGCACGATTGAGTTCGTTTTTACTTTTAACGGTCATAAAACGAACCACGAGTTGTGGTTGTGCCAAAACACCTACACCCACACCCATCGCAATGGTTGTAATAATAAAAAGCCATCCCTCTGAAAGGAAAACAGGCATTTTATTCCACCCTTGAAATCCCCAGTTCATCGAGAGTTTCATTAAAAAATCAGGACTTCCCACGGCAAGCTCTTTGATAGAAATGTTGGAAAGCGGTGCAACGGTTTTATCCCAAACCATCTCCAACTTTGAAAGTCCCACGTCAACGCCACCGATGGCATTAAACACCATCACCATCAAAATGATCATCGCTACAAACATAATGACCCCTTGTAGCGCGTCGGTTAACATAACGCCTTTAAGTCCACCTGCTAAAACATAGCCTGTTACAATCACCGACATTACAAGAAGAGCAAGGTGATAGTCCGCTTTGAAGTAAGCAACTAAAAATTCTGTTCCACCAATTAAAACTGCCGAAGTGTATAGTGGCATAAAAATTGTGATAAGAACGCCACCAAATACCTGAATAAACTTAGAATTAAAACGTCGTCCCAGTAATTCAGGAAAGGTGTGTGCATTAAGTCGAATGCCCATTTTTCGCGTTGGATTGCCCAAAAAAACAAACGCGATAAAGACACCGATAAAGATGTTACAAAACGTAAGCCACAAGAGTGAATTTCCAAGCCATGCCGCGACACCACCAAACCCCACGATGGCAGCGGTAGAGATAAAGGTTGCACCATAACTCAGTGCCATAACAAACGGATGCGTGTTTCCACCTGCAATAAGATAGTCTGCTAAACTTTTTGTCTGCTTATACCCTATAAAACCTAGGTAGGCAAGCACTGCAAGGTAGAGTATGATGACAATATTTTCAATTAAATTCATCACAGATCCTTATTGATTTTAGCTTCATTTTTATCCCACGTTTTGCGTTCAAGCACCTTCTCTTCTTTATCTTTGTTCCAGTAAATAATGCCATAAACAACGCATAAGAGAGCACTCGCATTCATTAACCAGAAGGCTAAACCAACACCTAAATCAAATGTTCCCATACCATCCCTTTCCTTTTAAAAGTTCCTTAAAATAATATAAAAAGCTTTAACGAAACTTTATTTCTTTCATTAATAGATTATAAAAAAGTGATTAGTTTCAAAATTGCCCACTTTATAAGTAACGTTTTTGACACAATGGCTTAGATAAGTATTTTATAAACTAAGTTTCAATACCCTTTAAAATTACTACGTAAAAGCGATGGAGCACAACGATATGAAACAGATTTTGATGGGGAATGAAGCGATTGCCTTGGGATTGATTCACGCGGGTGTGGATATGGTTTCAGGCTATCCAGGAACGCCTTCGAGTGAGATTTTGGGAAATTTCCAAAAATTTCGCGATAAAAACAAACTAGAAGCCTATGCACAATGGGCAACCAATGAAAAGGTCGGTTTTGAGGTTGCTTATGCGGGAGCAATTTCTGGTAAACGTACCTGTGCGACCATGAAGCAAGTAGGACTCAATGTGGCGAGTGACGCTTTGATGAGTGCCTCTTACATTGGACTTAAAGGTGCGATGTTGTTGATTTCATGTGATGATCCAGGATTTTACTCCTCTCAAACCGAACAAGACAGCCGCAGTTTCGCTAAATTTGCACGTATTCCTGTCCTTGATCCTTCTACACCTCAAGAAGCCTACGATATGGTCAAACTGGGCATTGAATTCTCACATGAATTTGAATCGATTGTCATGCTTCGCCCTGTTATGCGCGTCAGCCATGCCAGAGAGATTTGTGAAGTTGACGATGGTTTACATGTAAAGGCAAATCAAGGCAATTTTGAGCGCAATATTCCTCGATGGGGCGCTGTTCCTCCTGCGGGAAGATTTCGACAAGGCTTAGAACAGATTGATCGTTTAGAAGCCATCAAAGCTTGGAACTGGGATCATCTCATCAAACCTAAAACCCATGCACTCAAAGGTGAAACTATTCTCTGTCTCACCAGTGGAACGGGTGATGGTTATGTACGAGAAGCTATGTGCGAATTAGAGATCAAAGCAGATATTTTAAAACTTGATATGCCCTACCCACTTCCCAAAGAAAAGCTCGAAGCACTCTTTGTCAATTACGACAAAATCATTGTTTTTGAAGAGAGTTTTCCTTGTATTGAAGAGCAGTTGAGCTCTCCAAAACTCTACGGGAAACTAACCAAACACGTACATCTCATCGATGAATTTTCCAAAGATAAAGTCCTTGCTGCGCTTGCAAAAGCAGACGTCATAGCGCCAAGTCATGCGTATCAAAGTGAAAAGTACGATCAAGAGCTTCCTAAGCGTCCACCCAATATGTGCCCAGGTTGTCCACACCGTGATGTGCATTACGCCATTACCAAAGTCTTTAAAAAGAAAAAATCTATCTACACATCCGACATCGGCTGTTACACGTTAGGGCTCAATCAAGCAGCCATCGATACGATTTTGTGTATGGGTGCGAGCATTTCCATGGCGAGCGGTTTTAGCATCTCAGATCCTGATAAAACCGTTATTGCAACCATCGGAGACAGTACGTTTATGCACTCAGGTGTTGCGCCACTCATTAATGCCGTGTATCAAAACCATAAATTTGTATTGATCATCCTAGACAACTCCACTACCGCAATGACAGGTCGTCAAACGACACCTGAGCGAACCAATCCAAACCAAATCGACATCAAACGCATCATTGAAGGCTGTGGCATCGCATGTCACGAATACGTTTACGAGCAAGACCTCACGAAAACGGTTGACTTCATGAAGTCACTCCAAGAAGCCTACAAAACAGCCACTTCACCTGTCGTTGCTGTCGTACGAGAGTTTTGTGTCCTTGATAAAGACAATGTGCTAGGACGCCTTGGCAATGTAGTTGTAGAAGTTGATGAGGATAAATGTGTCGCCTGTGATTCGTGCATCACTAACTACAAATGCCCACCAATGCACTACAACGATGCAGGAAAAATGGAGATTGACCCGTTCTTATGTGCAGGATGTGGTTCATGCCTTGACGTGATCTGTCCGACCGATGCGTTTGTGAAAAAAGAGGAGAAGTAAGATGAAGTATCAAATTGTTATCGCAGGAATTGGCGGACAAGGTGCGGTCTTTTTGGTTAAAGTGCTCAGCATCGCTTCTGCAATTACAAACCAAAAATGTTTAGGAACTGAAAATCATGGTATGAGCCAACGGGGTGGTTCCGTTTCGTGTTACGTTAAAATTGGCGATTTTTATGCTCCTGCAATTGATGAAGGACAAGCCGATCTTTTAATCGCACTTGAGGGCAATGAAGCACTTCGCAACATTCAGTATTTGAGTAAAGAAAAAGGTGTCATTGTGATGAATGCACCGAAAAACTTTCCCAAAGTTGACTTTGAAACCCACAGCATTGATGCGTTTAAAAAAGCGAAAGCTAAAGAGTTTCCCATCGATGCACTCAACGTCTATATGCTAGGCGTTACACTCGCACTTGATGCACATTTTCCGTTTACATGTAAAGAGATTGAAGAGGCGATTACGATGATGAATGCGAAAGTAGCGGAGAAAAATATCGCTGTATTACACCAAGGCATCAACGATACAAAGGCGAAGAAATGATCTGGTCAAAAGAAGAGACATTACCTCGTCATAAACTTACTGAACTTCAAACCGAACGATTCAAAGACACCGTCGCACGCGTGTATACCAATGTACCGTTTTACCAAAAAAAGTTTGAAGAGCTCGGCATTACGCCTGCTGATATTACGTCTATTGATGACATTGTCAAACTTCCATTTACAAAGAAAAAAGATTTACGTGACAACTACCCTTTTGGGCTTTTTGCCGTGAAAAAAGATGCGGTTGTACGCATTCATAGTAGTAGTGGAACAACAGGCAAACCCACCGTTGTTGGTTACACACGAGCAGATCTTGATACATGGAATGAAGTCATGGCGCGTGTCTTTACAATGGCAGGCGTCACAAGCGAAGACACTTCACACAATGCGTATGGTTACGGTCTTTTCACAGGAGGTCTTGGGCTTCACTACGGCGCTGAAACCGTCGGTGCAACGGTTGTTCCAAGCTCAGGTGGTTTTACCTCACGCCAACTGATGCTCATGAAAGATTTTGAAGCAACCGTACTTACATCAACACCCTCCTTTGCCCTGCATATGGCAGAAGCCGCGGTGGCTGAGGGCTATGACATAAAAAAAGATTTCAAACTCAAATGCGGCATTTTTGGCGCAGAACCGACTAGTCTTGGGCTCAAAGAAGAAGTCGCGCGCGTTTGGGGCATTCACTACTGCGAGATTTATGGACTCTCTGAGATCATCGGACCTGGTGTTTCAGCAAATTGTTTTGAAAGCAGTGACCTGCATGTGTTTGAAGACCATTTCTATCCAGAAATCATCGACCCAAAAACACTCGAAGTCTTGCCATTGGGTGAAAAAGGCGAACTGGTCATCACAAGCCTTACTAAACAAGCCTTTCCCATCATTCGTTACCGCACAGGCGATATCACCTCTCTGGATCGCACGCCATGCAAGTGTGGACGAACGCATGTGCGCATGAAAAGCGTCATGGGACGTGTGGATGACATGCTCATCGTCAATGGTGTCAATGTCTTCCCATCGCAAGTGGAACACGTTCTTGCCAACATCGAAGGCATTACGCTCAATTACCAAATCATCGCCGATAAAAAAGGCTATCTTGATAAACTCGAAATCATGGTCGAAGTCACCGAAGCGATGCCACTGGATAGCATCGGCTCTTTAGAAGCTTTAAAGAAAAAAATCCAACATGAACTGCTCAACAACCTCTACATTAACGCTGAGATCAAACTTGTTGAGCCTAGAACCATAGAACGCAGTGTCGGCAAGGCCGTGCGCGTCATTGACAAAAGGAATAACTCATGAAATGCAACATTAAACAGCTATCGGTTTTTTTAGAAAATAAAGCAGGCGAACTCTCTGAGTTTACGGGAATTCTTTCAAAAAATGGCATTTCCATAAAGTCAATTTTACTAGCGGATTCAACCGATTTTGGTCTCATTCGCACCATCGTTGACAATCCTGAAAAAGCTAAAACGGTACTCGAAGATGAAGGCTTTAGCGTACGTTTCACCGATGTCTTTGGTGTCAAGATCGAAGATGTCGTAGGAAGCTTTGATAAAGCCGTGAGTGCCCTTTCAAAGGCAGGCATAAACATTCTCTATACCTATAGTTTCTATGAAGCCAATACAGGAATTTTTATTTTCAGTGTCGATAAAGACCGATTTGACGACGCGATTGCTGCACTTCAAGCTCAAAATATTGAGATTGTTCAAGCCAAACACTTTTACATGTAAAGGTTGGAAAAACCCATGACATTCAGTAAAAATGAAAGCCTAAGCCGTGACGAGCTTCAGGCTTGGCAGCTCAAACATCTCAAAGAAACACTGCTTCGCGTCTATCATCTCGTTCCTTTTTACAAGAAAAAGTTCGATGAACATGGCGTTTTACCTGAAGATATTAAAACGCTTGAAGATATTGCCAAACTTCCTTTTACCAAAAAACATGACCTGAGAGACAACTACCCTTTTGGCATGTTCTCCGTCGATATGGACCAAATCGTGCGTATTCACAGCTCCAGTGGAACCACAGGTAAACCCACTGTTGTTGGCTACACCGAACACGATATGGACATTTGGGCGGAAGTGATGGGACGAGCGTTTACGATGGGTGGCGTGACGTGTCAAGACATCATGCAAAACTCTCATGGTTATGGACTTTTCACGGGCGGTCTTGGCTTTCACAACGCCGCTGAGCGGATGAAAATCGCCGTCATTCCAAGCTCCACAGGCTTTACTTCTCGCCAACTTTTGCTCTTAAAAGACTTTGGGGCGACGGTTCTAACCGCCACGCCTTCTTTCGCGCTGCATATGGCAGAAGTGGCTAAGGCTGAGGGTTATGACATCCAAAAAGATTTCAAACTACGCGTTGGATTTTTCGGAGCGGAACCAACGAGTGAGGGGCTTAAAAATGAGATAGCTCACATCTGGGGCATCGACTACCACGAGATTTACGGTCTTTCTGAGATTATCGGACCGGGCGTGGCGTGTAACTGCAAACACTCCAATCTTTTGCATATTCATGAAGATCATTTCTACCCTGAGATCATTGACTCAAAAACGGGTGAAGTTTTACCAGAGGGAACACGAGGTGAGTTGGTCATCACGACGCTCACCAAACAAGGCTTACCAATCATTCGCTACCGAACGGGTGACATTACCTCTTTAACGCGCATTCCGTGCCGTTGTGGCAGAACCATCGGCAGGATAGAAAGTATCGTCGGCAGAAGTGACGATATGCTTCTCATCAACGGCGTCAACGTCTTTCCATCGCAAATCGAGCATGTCCTCTCCAAACAAGAAGGCATAACACTCAACTACCAAATCATCGCCGACAAAAAAGGCTACCTCGATAAACTCGAAATCGATGTGGAACTGGATGAACATCTCATCAGCGATGATGTGAGTTACCTCGGAAACCTCAAAAAAGAGCTTCAACATTCTCTTTTAAACAATCTCTACATCAACGTCGAAGTCAAACTCGTCGCACCTAAATCGCTTCAACGAAGCGAGGGAAAAGCTACTCGAGTGATAGATAAACGACCTAAATAATCTTTTACATGTAAAGTCTTTTGGCTTTACATGTAACCCTCATTGATTACCATATTTCAAAACCTTTTTCTTTCAATTTTAATTTTACAAATAAATTTAATGTGTCTTTTGATGTATCAAAACCCGTTAAAAAAACTACTTTATAACCTTTTTCATAAGCATCATTCAAAGGTCCTTTTTTCTTGTGTTCTTTTTTATCAAATGTCAGAACAATATTTTTGATACTTCTAACCGCCAAATCAATATCGGCTTCTTCTTTATACAAATCATGCTTTGGATTTTTAATTTCTACAAGAAACTTTTTATTCAATTCTGCTCTATACCGTTCATTCTCCTCCGCATCAGCATCCCAACCTGCGCCATCGTCATCCCAACCACCAACTCTTTGTTTATCAGGAGAATGTCTCTCGTCACCAAAACCAAATAAAGCAATAATTTTTATATCTTTTTCTATTAGATTTTGAATGAATTGTTGTTTTGCTATATCTTGTATAGGCTCAGTTTCAAACTTTATTTCTTTTGTGATACACAGTCTAAACAATTCTTTTGGAAATTCGTGCACAATATCGATATTTGTTTCATACAAAAAATCAAAAATATTATTGTCCAAATAAATATCAATCATACTTTTCTCCTCTGTTAAAACCTTTAATGATTGGCAAGTGTAACTCACTTTCACTAAGCCTTTTATCAAAAGGAGTGGCTATAATAGTCAAAGCTCTTTTCAAAGGAATTTCATGCTCAAAATTGCCGTTTCAGCCTGTTTACTAGGTGAGCCAATTCGTTACGATAAAACGGGACAACGAGACAGATTTATCACCGACAAGCTTGGCAAGTATGCTTCGTTTGTGCCTTTTTGTCCTGAGCATTTAGCCTTTGGGACGCCTCGTGAGACCATACGAATTGTGCTTGAAAATGAGCGCAAAAAGGTCATTACGGTTTTTTCCAAAAACGATGTCACAGAGGCGATGAATGAAGCGGTGGAACATGAACTACGTAAGATTCAAAATGAAGCAATTTGTGGCATTATCCTTAAGTCAAAGTCTCCCAGTTGTGGGCTTGGGAGTGCTAAGTATTACAGCGGTGCGATGAGTGAAGGGAAAAAAGATGGGCTTTTTGCGTTTACATGTAAAGCGTATTTTGAAGATTTTCCCATTGAGGAAGAGGCACGTTTGCTTGACCCGTGGCTACGGGAAAACTTTGTGATGCAACTTTTTGCGTACGAAGATGCAATGAAACTTCAACACACCATCCAAACCATGCAAGAGCTTGTGAGTTTTCACACCGCGTATAAGTTTTTACTGCAAAGCAAGCATGAAGCAAACTACCGACTTTTGGGCAAAATCGTCGCTAACCATGAGAAAAAAAGCCTGCATGTCGTGACACATGAGTACCTTGCGCTGTTTAAAAAGACGATTGCGTACAAAGGCTCCATTGGCAAAACGGTCAATGTGCTTCAACATCTGGTGGGATTTTTCAAAAAAGAGTTAAGCAGTGCCGAAAAACAGGAGCTTCACCTTCAGATCGAAGCATTCCGCGATGAGATCGTTCCGCTCATTGCTGTGATGAATACCATCGAATTTTTGGCTAAAAAGTATGAAGTACATTACCTTTTAGGACAGAAGTTTTTAAACCCCTACCCTAAAGATTTGGCACTGCGTTCCACCATTCAAGAAGGAAAATAATCATGAAAAAAGTCCTTTGGTTTAGACGCGATCTTCGTGTTCATGACTCGATGCTTTTAGCGCAGGATGGCGAAGTTTTGCCCATTTTTATCTTCGATACGAAGATTTTACGGGGTCTTGATACAAAAGATCGACGAGTCTCGTTTATATTTGAGCAGGTGCTTAAACTCAAAGCCGATCTGAAAGCGCTTGGACTTAACCTTGCTTTGTTTTATGGCACGCCTTTTGATGTTTTTACCTACCTTAAAACACTCGGCTTTGAAGATGTTTATGGCAGTGTGGATTACGATGATTACGCCAAAGAGCGCGATGGCGAAATCGCTGAGATGCTTCGTTTTCATTTTTTGAATGACTGTTACCTTTTTGAACCCAATGAAGTGCTCAAAAAAGATGGCACGCCTTACCTTGTTTTCACTCCATATTACCACGCTTGTCAAGCACTTTACACACAATTTTACGCATTAAAATACACAAGAGGCAACCAAAGCCTTGCACACTTTGACTACAACCAGCTTCTAAGCATCAAAGGTCACGCTCAAACGCCTTTACATGTAAAGATTGAAAGTATCGGTTTTGAGCCTTTACATGTAAACACTTTAGAACCTCAAAAAAACCTCGAAATCTTTACATATAAAATCGATTTGTATGAAGAAAACCGTGATTTTTTGAACATGGATGCCACATCACATCTGAGTGTTCATCTGCGTTTTGGAACGATCTCGATTCGTGAAGTGGTGCGTTATTTGGTCGCGCTCAAACAGCAAGGTCACACCACAGAGCCTTTTTTTAGACAGCTGATTTTTCGTGAATTTTATGCTTACTTGCTTTACCATTTTCCAAGGCTCGCATGGGAAAATTACAAATACACGCCGCCCATTTCCAACGATGCAGAAGCCTATGAGCGTTTTATCTTGGCACAAACGGGCTATCCGCTGGTCGATGCGGCGATCACGGAGCTTTTAGAAACAGGTCTGATGCACAACCGCGCGCGTATGGTGGTAGGTTCATTTTTTACAAAACATTTGATGTTGCCATGGCAAAAGGGAGAAGCATTTTTTGCGAAATATCTTTTGGATTATGACGCATCGGCGAACATCCTTTCGTGGCAATGGTGTGCGGGAACTGGCATCGATCCACAGCCCTATTTTCGCATCTTCAATCCCTACGCGCAGTCATTAAAGTTTGACAAGGAAGCACGCTACATCAAACGGTTTCTTCCCATTTTACACGATGTTCCATCCGCATGTCTGCACAAAGAAACGTACTTGATGAGCCATGATATTGCTGGTTATCCAAAGCCCATCATAGGGCATGAGAGTGCTAGAAAACGGTTTTTAAATACCTTTTCTTAATTCAATACTTACCAAAAGTAATGTAAGAGAAAATAAAGTTTATTAACGTTATTATTTTGAAAATATATTAGGAGAACATACAATGCAAAACGACTTTTCAAAAGCGATGGACTTTCGCCACGCGTGCAAACTATTTGACGAAACAAAAAAAATCAGTGAAGAGCAGATGCACTTTATCCTAGAAGCAGGTCGCAAGTCACCCTCTTCATTTGGTATGGAGCCTTGGAAGTTTTTAGTCATCACCAACGATGAACTTCGTGCAAAACTACGCCCCGTATGCTGGGATCAACCGCAAATTACGACATGCTCACATCTTGTCATTATTCTAGCGGCAATTGATGCTGTCAAAGTGGAGAGTGGGATTCCTATGAAGCGTTTTGCAAGGCGAGAAATGCCACAAGAGAAAAAAGATTTTTATATCAATTTGTATGCCAATCACCTCAAAGAAACCCTTAGTTCAGATAAAAACATCTACGCTTGGACATCAAAACAAAGCTATATTGCGTGCTCCAACATGATGACTGCAGCGGCGTTTATTGGTATTGATTCTTGTCCGATTGAAGGCTATGAAAAAGAGAAAGTCGAGACAGTTTTGGGACTCGATACAAGCAAATACCAAGTCTCTATGGTGCTTCCTTTTGGATATCGCATCAACCCACAATCATCACAACTTCGCGTACCGTTTAACGAAGCGGTTGAATTTATTAAATAATCTATTTTTACGCGTCTCTTGGGCAAAGCTCAAGAGACTACATTAGCCACTATGGCACTCAAGCTTACTTCATACGAGGCAAAAATAAACTCTCTCACATTTCATTTTGAAATATTTTAGTCTTTACATGTAAAAAAATCGTACCATGCTTGCATGAAACTTACAACCGAAGATAAACTCTCCCTCTTAGCAGGCAGTGCCAAGTACGATGTCTCATGCTCTTCCAGTGGCAGTGAGAACAACTACAAAACAGGCGAGCTTGGCTGTGCCCATAACAGTGGTATTTGCCACAGTTTTACGAGCGATGGCAGGTGTGTTTCACTTTTGAAAGTATTGTTGACAAATGTTTGCATTTACGACTGTGCCTACTGCATCAACCGTGTAAGCAATGACACTCCTCGTACTGCTTTTACACCACGAGAACTTGCCGATCTGACGATTAACTTTTACAAACGCAATTACATCGAAGGACTTTTTTTAAGCTCTGGCATCATCAAAAACGAAGACCATACGATGAGCTTGCTCCTTCAAACCTTGCGTATTTTACGCCATGAGTATCGATTTAATGGCTACATTCATGTCAAACTTATTCCCGGAGCTTCAAAAGAACTCATCGAAGAAGCCACGCTTTTAGCCCATCGTGTTAGCTCCAACATCGAACTTCCAAGTGCTAAAAGCCTTGCCCTACTCGCACCTGATAAATCCAAAGAGAAGCTCCTCTCACCACTGAAACACGCGCGTGACATTACACTGCAACGAAGTGCTAAACCCATCTCTATGAGTACCCAAATGATTATAGGAGCAACGAGCGAGAGCGATTTTGAGATATTAAAACTCTCATCATCACTCTATCAAAAGGCACTGCTCAAACGGGTCTATTACTCTGCATATATTGCGGTAAATAACCATAAGCACTTGCCCATACCTGAACTTTCCAAACCTCCTTTGCTTCGGGAACACAGACTCTATCAAGCCGATTGGTTGTTGCGCTTTTACGGCTTTTCATACGATGAAATTTTGAGCGAAAACCAAAACCTTGACATTCAGTTTGACCCAAAAACCTTTTGGGCACTTTCCAACCTGCATCTTTTCCCGATTGATGTCAACCATGCACCCCAAGAGATTTTAGTGCGTATCCCCGGTATAGGCATACGGGGTGCACTAAAAATTTTACAAGCAAGACGGTTTAAGAAACTCAGCTTTGAAGACCTCGTCAATCTTAAAATATCGCTCAAAAAAGCACGTTATTTCATCATCGCTGGTAAAGATTTTCATCGAAGAACAAGTCTTTATGAAGATAAAATCAAACTTGCCCTCATACACCAAGGCTCAAACATCATTCAGCCAACACTTTTTGATACCTCCTCCATCTACACTGGAGAGCTGTGATGATTTTGCTGTACGATGGCAGTTTTGAAGGGTATTTGAGCTTAGTGTATGAAGTTTATTATGAGAAACTAGAGGTAAGCACCATTGTCAAAAAAATGCCAGAAACGCTTCTGTTTGAGCGTTTTCATGAAGTTTTTACCGATGAAATAAAAGCGCATAAAGTCTTAGATGCCATGACTAGGCACTTTACCAAAGAACAACAACGCACCATTTTTCATAGTGTATTATGCGACACTCGAGACTATGAGATGGCACTGTTAGAGTATATTCGCATCGGGTTTAAAAACCCTAAAGAGCTTCGAAACATTACTAATGCTTCCCTTTTTTACATCCAAAATCTCGAAAAAGAGCTGTTGTGTTTGGTGCATAAGATGTACGGATTTACCCGCTTTGAAGAGTTGGAAGATGGTACATTGTATGCCAAAATTGAGACAAAATTTAACATTGTCCCTTTTTTAGGGGATCATTTTTGCAAACGCTTAGGAAATATCCCTTTTATCATCCACGATGTCAAACGTGCTCTTGCCTTTGTGAAAAACGATGAACTGCGAGAAATTCGCTCAATCGCCACATTTGATACTCCAACCTATTCTAGCGAAGAAGAAAAATTTAAAGCACTGTGGAAAGTGTTCTTCAAATCAGCCGCCGTAGAAAGTAGGTACAATCCAAAGCTCCAAAAAAGCTGGGTTCCCCTACTTTATAGAACGTATATGAGCGAATTTAATATCACAAATCCCACATAGAATATCGAATGATTTCCCTAATTTATATTGGTACTAATCACATTCGTACTAATTAAATTTTGTGTATGAAATTGAATTGTTTCATTACATGTATGACAACTTCCAATAAAAACAAAATTAACAGTAAAACACCATAATGCAAAAACACTCAGAATAAAAAGCTTGAATTTCATTTTTTAACCTTATTTGAATTTTCAAAAGAATTCTAATCTAATAAAGGTTCTTCAAAGAGTCTTTTTTGCATATTTGTTCATTTTTTATTTTTAGTTTTCATGCAAACATAATTATTTATATAAAGCTCATAAAAGAATGATTAAAAAGAAGAGGTAAACGCTTTTTACGTTTACATGTAAAGACGTTTTGAGCAAGGATGTAAACGCCCAAACAGAAAGTTTAGACGTTTACATGTAAGACAGTTATAGGGTATCAGCGTGCCTGTCAAACACCTCTTTATCCCAACCACCGCCGAGTGATTTGTAAAGAGAGACACCCGAACTAAGCAGTGCTTGTTTGGTTTGGGATGTAGCAAGCTTTGCTGAGAGCAGATTACGTTTTGCATCTAATAGTGTTAAATAATCGCCATAGCCATTTTCATACTGTTTTTTAGCCAGTAAGTATACTTGCTCAATATTTTTTTCATAGGAGAGCTGATGCTCTAGTTTTTGAGTGAGTGTATGTCGTTTGTTAAGGGCATCATAGGCATCTTGAAACGCTTGTTGAACCGTCTTTGCATACGCAATCTCTGCTAGCTCTTTGTTGGCTTTTGCACTCTCTACGTTGGAACTCGTTTTTCCCATATTAAACAGTGGTGAGGCAAGGCTTCCACCAAAGCTGTTCATGCCTGATTGGGATTTCATCAGATTAGAAAGCTGTGTGCTCTCAAATCCAAGTGCACCTGAGAGGCTAATACTTGGAAAATAAGCAGCACGTGCCACACCGATGTTTGCATTGGCCGCTTTTAAATTCTCTTCGGCTTGGGTGATATCGGGGCGTTTGCTTAAAAGCTCGGAAGGCAAATTAGCAGGGACGTTGACATCGCTTGGTAAAACACGCGGTAAGCCATCTTTGCTAAACGCCGCTATGGCTTCAGGTGATTTACCCACTAAAACAGCCAGCGCACTTTGTTGGAGTAAAATCGCTTGCTCTAGCGCATCTTTAGTGATTTGAGCACTGTTCAGCTCTGCACGATCGGAGGCAAGAGTTCCTTTAGAAATAGCACCAAGAGTGTACTTCGCCTCATTGCGTTTAAGCCCCTCTTCTCTTGCTTTGATTGTCTCATTGGTGATGTCGAGCTGCTCATACAGACTAATGAGTGTAAAGTAACTATCGGCAACACTGGCAGCTAAAGAGATTTTTACCGTGTCTTTTGCCGCATATGTAGCAATCAAAGAAGCACGAGAGGAAGCTTCAGCTTCTTTGTATTTACCCCAAAGATCAAGCTCATAACTAAGGACTGCACTGAGTGAAAAATCATTGTACGTATTATGCGCTTTAGAGTTAAACGTATCGCCACTGCTTCTGATACGTTGGCCAGAGCCCTGGACATCAAGACTTGGGTAACGATCCGATGTACTTCGTGAAAGCGTTGCACGCGCTAAAGAGATATTGGCCATCGCTGATTGAAGATCATAGTTATTTGTCAATGCCTCTTCAATTAAAGCGGTTAATTTTGCATCATGGTAATTACTCCACCATGCCGCATCAACATAGCTTGTTTCACTTTTCACATCTGCACGGTACGTCTGCGGAAACTGTGTTGTGGGGACGTTCAGCTCTGGAGAGAGCGAACATCCACTTAGAATTAAGGCTAGTACAGCACTGTAATAAAGACTATTCTTCATCTTTTTTTCCTTTACGTGAAAACTTCGCATTGAGCTGCGCGAGCCAGTTGTAAAAGAGTGGAATAAAGAAGATCGCAATCGTTGTTGCGGCAATCATACCACCAATAACACCTGTACCAATCGCATGACGACTTCCTGCACCGGCACCTGAACTGATCGCCAACGGTAAAACACCAATAGTAAAGGCAAGTGATGTCATAACAATCGGACGGAAACGTAAACGTGCCGCTTCAAGAGTTGCGTCAAAAATTGACTTACCTTTTTCTTGGGCTTGCATTGCAAACTCAACGATCAAAATCGCATTTTTAGCCGATAAAGCGATCAGTACCAAAAGACCGATTTGGAAATAGATGTCGTTACTCAGTCCTCGTAAATAAACCGCCATAATCGCTCCAAAGACAGCAAACGGAACAGCGGTAATAACCGCGAGAGGCATGAGCCATCTCTCATACTGTGCTGATAGAATCAAGAAGATAAAGACAAGTCCGAAGATAAACGCTTGTGAGCCACTGCCTTCCATCTCTTTTTCTTGAAATGACGTTCCCGCCCAACCTGTGGTATAACCCTCAGGTGCAACTTCTTTTACCACTTCTTCAATTGCTTTAATCGCATCCCCTGATGTATAACCAGGTTTTGGCTCACCGACAATTTTTGCCGCGGTAAAGATGTTAAAACGATCTACAATATCTGGTCCTATGGTACGTTCATACGTCACCAATGAACTGATAGGAATCAATTTCCCCGTATTTGATTTCACAAAGATATTTTTCATATCCTCAGGTTTTTCTCTAAAATCAGCTTCTGATTGAATATTGACTTTATAGGTGCGACCAAAGAGGTTAAAGTCATTGACGTAGTAGGCGCCAAAGGTTGATTGCAATGTGGTAAAGACATCTTTGATTGAAATACCCAATGCTTTCGTTTTTTCACGATCTAATGTAACACTAAATTGAGGTACCGCCGTATCAAAGGTACTTCTCACCATCGTAAGCTCTGGTCTTTGTCTCGCTTTTGCGACAATGGCATTGGTAATTCTACCGAGCTCTTCCAATGAACCACCCGTTCGATCTTGCAAATACATCTCAAAACCACCTGAGATACTTAGTCCCATAATCGGCGGAGGATTCAGTGCAAAGATGGTGGCATCCGGCACACCAAAGAAGGCGCCGTTGAGTGCACCGCTCAGTATTTCTGAATTTTGGTTTGCTGCTTTTCGCTCACTCCAATCTTTTAGATTGATAAAGGCTGTTGCGGCATTGGTTTTAGCTGCACCACTGATAAGATCAAATCCTGAAATAGCAATAGTGTATTCGATTTCAGGCACGTTTGCTGTGATTTTACTGAGTTCCGCACTCACACCTTCTGTACGATTGAGTGAAGAAGCAGGAGGCAATGCAGTCACGGCAAGTAAAAAACCTTTGTCTTCCATTGGGACAAGACTTGTAGGTACTTTTTGGAAAAGTTCATATGTCATGCCCATCAATGCGGCAAAGATGATAATACTAATGATGCCATGGCGTACCACCAAACTAACCCCACTGGTAAACCAGTTGGTTGAAGCATCAAAAAACTCGTTAAATTTTTTGACAAACCAAAACGGTTGTGGCTCTTTTTTCTTTAGGAAAATGGCACACAATGCAGGTGTTAAGGTTAACGCTACCATACCTGAAATAATAACTGAAATAACAATCGTAATCGCAAATTGTTGGTACATTTGTCCTGTGAAACCACCCATAAACGATACAGGGATAAAAACAGCACATAAAACAAGAACAATGGCAACAACAGGAGCAGTTACTTCTTGCATCGCTTTAATCGTTGCATCTTTAACGGTAATATCTTTTTCAGAATGCAAGATACGTTCAACGTTTTCAATAACGATAATAGCATCATCGACAACGATACCAATGGCAAGTACCAAACCAAATAAGGTTAAAAGGTTAATCGAATAACCCAGTGCATACATACCTGCAAATGATCCAATAATCGAAACAGGGATCGCCAAAATAGGAATAATTGTCGCACGCATATTTTGTAAGAACATGTAAACAATAATAACAACTAAAAGAAGGGCTTCAATGAGTGTTTTTACCACTTCATGTACCGAAATTTGAATAAATTTTGTTGTATCGTATGGCGTTACATAGGTCATATTTTCAGGAAAAGATTTTGAAAGTTTTTCTATGACCGCATCGACTTTTTTGGCTGTTTCCAACGCATTTGCACCGGATTGTAAGTAGATGCCAATCGGTACCATCGTTTGTCCATTAAGCGTTGCCGATACATCATACGATGCAGCACCGAGTTCAAGACGTGCAACATCTTTAAGGCGTAAAGTTGAACCATCTTTGTTCGATTTTAAGATGATATTTTCAAACTCTTCGACTTTATCAAATCGCCCTTGTGTTGTTACCGTGTAGGTATAGGCTTGAGCCGCTTTCGTAGGAGCTTGATTGAAACGTCCTGTTGCAAACTGAGCATTTTGTTCTGAGATCGAATTAATAACATCTGTTGGTGAGAGATTGTATTTAGCAAGTTGATCAGGCTTCATCCAAATACGCATAGAGTAATCTTGGTTACCAAATAAAGAGGCATCACCCACACCATTAACGCGCTTAAGTTCATCAATAACGTTGACAAGTGCATAGTTCGCCATGTAAATTTTATCATAGCTGTTGTTCGGTGAAATAATCGAAATAACTTTTAAAATCGTAGAGGATTGTTTACGTACCGTAACGCCTTGTGCTTGTACTTCACTTGGAAGACTGCTGAGAGCTGCTTGAACACGGTTATTGACGTTAATCGTCGCCTGATCGGCATTGGTTCCAATTTTAAAATAGACATTGATCGATAAAGAACCTGTTGATGAAGCCGTTGAAGACATATAGATCATATTTTCAACACCATTAATCTGTTGCTCAATCGGTGCAGCAACCGTTTTAGAAATGGTATCGGCACTTGCTCCTGCATACGTAGCTTTGACGGTTACTTGTGGCGGTGTCACTTGAGGATATTCCTCAATAGGCAAGCCTCTAATACCCATCAAGCCCGCTATAATCACAACGACCGAAAGAACCGTTGCAAAAATAGGCCTGTTGATAAAAAATTTAGAAAACATACTTTATTCCTTCGCTTCTATAACATTAACCGCTGAGCCAGGGCGTAGTTTAGTGAGGTTATCTGTAATAACCACATCTCCTGCACTCAAACCGCTTTCAATGATATAGGTGTCATTATGAACGCTTCCTGCTTTGACAGGTACTTTAGTCGCTTTACCCTCTTTTACCACATATACAAACGAACCAATGGCTTCTTGTAAGAGTGCTTTTTGAGGGATACTAATCGCATCTTTATAAACTAAGCCCTCTACATTCACACGCACAAAAAGACCAGGTATTAAAATATTATTTGGATTTGCAAAAGTTGCTCTTGCTTTAATCGTAGAGGTTTCAGCATCAACATAACTATCAATAAAGTCTAAGGTTCCCATTTTGGCATATTTTGAACCATCTGGAGTACTGAGTTGAATAGGAAGTTTGGCTTGAGCTAAACTATTCCAATTTCCTGTTCCCATGACATAACGTTTTTTCAAAAGTTCAATATCGGGCAAAGAGAATTCAACATAGATAGGATCGGTTTGAGTAATGGTTGTTAATGTCATTGTATCGCTACTAGAGCCTACATAACTTCCAACATCTTGGGCATTGAGGCTGGTCATTCCTGAGATGGTGGCTTTGACTTTGGTGTAGTTAAAATCAATCGTCGCTTTTTTAAGTGAAGCGTGTGAAGCTTTTAAAGCAGCCCCCGCTGACTCATAAGCAGACAATGCGGCATCACGCTCTTTTTGGCTGAGAGCATCTTGTTCAAAAAGTGCTTTCGTGCGCTCCCAATCACGCGTTGCTTGTTTCAGCGTCGCCTCTTTCATCCCAACATCCGCAACCGCTTCTTGCATCAAGGCTTCATAGCGGTCTGAATCAATTTGGTAGAGGGTATCGCCGGCTTTAACAAAACTGCCTTCGGTGAAATGTTTCTTCTCTAAAACACCACTCACACGTGCGACAACATTCACTTGTTGCATACTTTTCACTTTGGCTGGGTATTCCAAAGAGACAGGAACATCGCTCGCGATCACTTTATAAGTTGTCACACTCAAAGGTGGCATCGCAGGCATTCCCCCTGCTGCTTTTTTATCTTGGCTTGAGCATCCTGTGATTAAAAAAGCTCCCAAAACACTTATTAATGCATATCTAGCATAGGTTAAATACACTCTACTTGTCGTCATATTTTGCTCCCAAATTTTATGTAATGTAATGTACATTACACTTTATGGGCGAAATTGTATCCGAAATGACTTAAAAAATCAAGCCAATTTCACTTACAGAAAAAAAAGTAACTATTGCTTTACATGTAAACCACGACAAAAAATGGTAACGACTTGTTTTAACGCTTTTAAACGTGTTTCTTCAGAAATATCAATTTTAATTCCTAATATGGTCTGAAACAAAAAAGGGCCTTTCACAGCATTGAGAAATTGATCTGCCACCAAATACGTATCTTCAACTTCAATGTTCCCTTTTGCTTTTTCATTGTCCAAATAATGAGCGACAACTTTCACAGGAATCGACATAAGATCTTGAATGACCATTTTGTTGAGTTTTGAATTGTCAATATACCCTATAGATGTAATCAGACGGTGAAATAAAATAGCATCGGGAGTCGTCATCAAATCCAAGAACATTCTTCCCGTTTCCATTAAAAACGCTTCGGTGCGTCCTTCATACGAAACACTTTTACGTCCCCATTCACCGAAAACTTCTTCCGATTTTTGTTCTAAAATGTAAATAAAAAGTTGTTCTTTGTTCCCAAAATGCTTATACAATGTAGCAAGGGAACCGCCTGCATGTTTCACAATGTCATTCATACTGACATTTTCATAGCCATTATCAAGGAAAAGACGATACGCCACATCCAAAAATTTTGCACAACGTGATTCTGCTTTACCACTGAGTCGATCAACTAACGAACTTATAAAACATTTGCATTTCACTTCATTCATGTTAACATACTCCTTTATGTGAGACTTTTTGCAATTATACAACAAATCAATTTTTCTACTTCAGAAGAAGCAATAGTAGCATCTTATCTAAGGAAGATTGTTATATTATTGCCTTACATGTAAAGTTTTTTGCATATTAACCGATAATGCTTGAAAACGTTTAATACTATTTTTTGGAGCTGACTTTATGGACTTAACCGTCATCTTGGGCATGGTACTCGCCATCACCACTATTTCTACCGGCGATATATTAGAAGGTGGAAATCCTCTTCATATTTTGCACATCACTTCATTTATTATCGTTATTCCAACTGCGATGGCAGCAGCGATGTCTGCAACACCCCAAGAGTATGTCAGAGGCGCTTTTAAAGAGTTCAAAGTTATCTTCAAAAAATCATCCGTTGACCTTCATGCACGTATTAAGCAAATTGTTGATTTTGCCATTATTGCAAGACGCGATGGCATCTTAGCCCTTGAATCCCATGCCAATCAAATGGACGATGAGTTCTTCAAAAAAGGCCTTAGTATGGCCGTTGACGGTGTTGAAGCGCATGAGATTGAAGAGACACTTGAAATTCTGATTGAAGAAACCGAAGAGTATTATCATGGCTCAGCACACTACTGGATTCATGCGGGTGAGACGTGCCCTGTTATGGGACTAATCGGTGCTGTTTTAGGTCTGATCTTGGCACTTCAAAAACTGGATAATCCCGCTGAAATGGCGATGGGTATTGGTGGTGCTTTTACCGCAACCGTTTTTGGTATTGCAGGGTCGTACATCTTCCTTGGTCCTTGGGGTCATAAACTCAAAGGAAAATCCAAAGATATTATTAAAGAAAAACATGTCATTTTAGCCGGTATTTTAGGGATTTCCCATGGTGATAACCCTCGTACGCTTGAAATGAAACTCCTCAATTATCTTTCTCCTCTTGAAGAGAAAAAAAGCCAATTTGACAAGTAAGGGATACTAAGTGGGTAAAAAGTGTAAAAAAGTTGAATGTGAAGCAGGTGAAAAATGGGCCGTACCCTTTGCTGACTTTTTCAGTCTTTTGCTGGCGCTTTTTATCGCACTCTTTGCTATCGCCTCTACCAACACTGAAAAGATGAAAGCCCTCAAAGAAGAGTTTGTCAAAATCTACGACTACAGCGCGAAGCCTGAAGAAGCAACTCCTGTTATGAGTATGTCTATAAAATCGGGAGATGCGGCTAAAGATAAAGACAAAGGCAATGCGGGGGGAACATCTGCTCAACTTGAAGAGATTGCTCGTTTAGCGCAAATGATTGAGAAAATGAATATTGGCGAAGGATCGCTAGAGCAAAAAGTTGATGGTGCGATTTTAAAACTCCCTACTAAACTTCTGTTTGCACCGGGTTCTGCTGAGATTATCAACAGTGACTCCATGCTTTTTCTCAAACGTGTTTCTGACATTATTGCAATGCTTCCTAAAAATGTTGAAGTCATCGTCAAAGGATTTACCGATGCAACAGCACTTCCACATGGTTCTAAATACCAAGACAATCTTGAACTCTCCAGTGCTCGTGCTAATGCTGTTATTCGCATCCTTATTCGTAATGGTATTGCCAAAGATCGTTTAAGCTCAGCAGGTTATGGAGATACAAAACCTCTCACCAACAATGATACCGCAGAAGGCCGAGATAAGAATGGTCGCGTTGAATTTACAATGCGTATTTCAGGACCGGACAATTCAACGAAAAAAGAGTCTATCTTAGATACGCTCAATGCCATCAATAAGAAAGCTGAATAAGTTTTATTTTTCGAGCTTTCTAAGCCACGCTCATCAATATACAATAACGTTTAATCAAGTTCTTGCAAAACTTTTTTTATAATACTACGCGCTTCTTCTTGAAGTAAAAATTTTACATGTAATGAGTTTGACCTATGATTCAAGTCACTAATCTTTCTAAACACTTTGGCGTACAAACCCTTTTTGAGAATATCAGTTTCACCCTTGCCCATGGCAATAAAATAGGCTTTGTTGGGCGTAATGGTTCAGGTAAATCCACTCTTTTTAAAATTCTTTTAGGTGAAGAAGAAGCCGATGCTGGTGATATTCTTATCCCTAAAAACTACACGATTGGAACATTACGTCAACACATTCTCTTTACCCACAAAACAGTACGCGAAGAGTGTGCTTCTGCCCTACATGGTGACGAAGCCTTTGATCTCTACAAAATCGAAAAAATGCTTTTCGGGCTTGGTTTTTCGCAAGAAGATTTAGACAAAGATCCGATGAATTTCTCAGGCGGTTATCAAATTCGCCTCAATTTAGTCAAACTACTTGCCACCAACCCCTCTTTGCTCCTTTTAGATGAACCGACCAACTATCTTGATATTATTTCGATGCGTTGGCTTCAAACGTTTCTCAAAGAGTTTAAAGGTGAGATTATTCTGATCACTCATGACCGCGACTTTATGGACGCTGTTACCACTCATACTATGGGACTGAGGCGTAAGAGCTTGATGATCGTTGAGGGAAATAGTTCAAAATACTACGCTAAATTAGAGGAAGACGATGAGCGTTATCTGAAAACCAAAGCCAATTTAGATAAAAAACGTGCTGAACTCGAAGATTTTGTTACACGCCAAAAAGCACGAGCATCTAAAGCGGTCATGGCGCAAAGTAAAGCAAAACAGCTTGAAAAAATGGGAGAAATGGATGATCTTGAAGTCGAAAGTAGCCTTCATTTTTCGTTTAACTATAAAAAAACGCCTGCTAAAATCATGCTTGAAGCAAAAGAGATAGGCTTTGGATATGACCCAACTCACCCTCTGTTTCAAAACCTCTCTTTTAAATTGGAAAAAGGAAAATGCCTTGCAATCATTGGTAAAAATGGTAAAGGTAAATCAACACTTCTTAACGTGATAGCAGGAGAGTTACCCCTTCAACAAGGCACGCTTTCGTTTCATCCTGAAACAACCTTCGCACACTTTGGACAAACCAATATTCAAAGACTCAATCTCAAAAACAGCATTATAGATGAGATTTATGAAGTGGATCCACTCTTAGGCATTACGCGCGTTCGTGCTATCTGTGGCGGTATGATGTTTAGCGGGAAAATGGCAGAAAAAGAGATTAGTATTCTCTCAGGAGGAGAACGCAGTCGTGTAATGCTCGGCAAAATCATCGCAACACCAGCCAACCTTCTCTTTTTGGATGAGCCGACCAACCACCTTGATATGTACTCCATTGACTCTCTGTCCGAAGCGATTAAAAACTTTGAAGGCTCTACCATTTTAGTTACGCACTCTGAGATGATGCTTCGTGAATTAGCCGATGCTCTCATCATTTTTCATCAGGATAAAGCGGAATTTTTTGATGGTAATTATGATGAATTTTTAGAGAAAATTGGCTGGGAAGAAGAGAGTGACACTATGCCTAAAAAAGCAGTCGCAAATGATTATACTCAAAGTAAAAAACTCCGTACGAAACTTATACAAGAACGTAGTTCCAAGCTCTCGCCGCTTAAAAAACAGATTGATCAGTGTGAAGCAAAAATCATGAAACTTGAAGAAGATATCAAAGCAAAAAACGATGCACTGATCGCGTGTTCTTCGGGAAATGACATTGGTGAACTAGGACGACTTTCTAAAGAAATCAAAAGCGATGAAGAGACACTTGAAAAACTTTATGAGCAGTTTGAAACGTTACATGTAAACCATGACACCCTTTTTGATACTTACGAAATACAATTGAAAAACATTTAAAATTAGTGTAGAATTGCAGAAAAAGCAAAGGTAAAACAGTATGCGTGACTTAAAAGAACTCCTACTTGAAAGCGGTTGTTCGAGTGAATTTATTATTGATGCAATGCGTTTTGAACACCTCTTTACCGGTGATATTGATGCGTTCCTCGACAAAGTTGAAGATATTTTAATGAATGAAGAAGAGTACGAAGAAGACTTAGAGGATGACGACGATTTGGATGAAGATGAAGACGACCCAATCTATCAAAGTGACTATAACTACGATGGCAATGAAGACAACATCTACTTTGAAGACGAAGATGGCGAAGAGGCTTATGACGATGACGAGGATGAAGAGTAATCTTCACACCTCGATCTTAAATCCTTGTTCAATATAAGGATATTTCAGCCTTATTTTCTTTACATGTAAAGGAAGTAAGGTTTTACAACTCGCATGAATGAGATAGCCATTTTTTGGACTAATACTCTCAATATATTCCCCTGCACTTTCCCAGTTCAAATGTTTGTCTGAATTAAACCAAGGTGTATACGCTGCGTCTAAAAAAAGATGGTCAATCGGTTGGGCTTGCAGATACGCCAGTGACTCTGAGGAGATACTGGCACAATCCGTCAAATATGCCACAATACCTTTACATGTAAAGATCACGTAGCCATGTGTCAGCTTAGAATGCAACAGTGGAACCGCTACAATTTTCACACCTTCGATCTCTTTGGTTTCAAACGGTTGCATGACCTGATAGTCAATAGAATCTTTATGAATAAAAAGATCACCAAACCCTTGTGTGTCATCAGGAATATAACAAGGAATAGAATCAACTGATTTTCGAAGGCGAATCAGCCCTAAACAGTGATCAGCATGAAAATGAGTGAGAAAGACCGCCCTGATACGTGTTGTATTAAACCGATCACATAAGAGATCATACCCAGCATCAAATAAAATAACACTACCATCATCCAGCTCTAAATACGCACAGGTGGAGCGATTGCTTACTCCTCCTTTTTGCCTTGCTGCTTCACAAATCGCACAATGACACTGATGCAGAGGAATGCCTCCTGTATCGGCGGTTCCTAGAAACTCAAATTTCACATTATTGCCTTATTAAAAAATGTGAAATTATACAAAAATTACTGTTTCTTTTCTAAAAGCATTTGATTAAGCAATTCAAAGAGTTTGACAGAAGCATTCTCTGCCTCTTTAAAATAATTAATAACTAACGAAGGATCATTAGAGCACGTCCCTTCTTTGACACATGTAATCGCTTTATTAACCGATTCATGAACGATTTTATGAGGTTCGTCGATGCCTTTGTAACCTGCTGTATTTTGAAAATTTTCTTTACCAATACCAGCATACCATTTACCCAAACGGCAATTATAATGATCTGACATAACCTTGTGTTCCGCATCAAAAATAGCACCATAACCGTTGGTTTTAAAGAACATATGATCTAACTTGGCAAGTGCTACGAAAATCGCATACGATATATTGGAAGAGTCATTTTGAATATCTACTGCACTGGTTTGGATCTTTTGTAACTCTTGTTTAAACGTTTCAATATGTTGATTTGAGGCTAAAGCAACACTTTCTACCTCTTCATTTTGTTTAAACATAGAACCCGCATTTTGTTTTAAAACATTGATGTTCATCTCAACTTCTAAGGTTGCTTTTTGAGTTCGCTCTGCTAGTTTACGCACTTCATCCGCAACGACTGCAAAACCACGACCATATTCTCCAGCACGTGCAGCCTCAATAGCAGCATTCAGCGCTAAAAGGTTGGTTTGATCAGATATATCTTTAATAAGATTAATAACACTCGAAATTTCATCTACACTGTGATGAAGATTTTCAGCAAGTTGCCTTGACTCGCTAGCAGATTCATTGATATGTGTCAGTGAAACAATGAGCTCAGAAGTCGTTGAATCAAGTGTAGAAATCGTAGAAACCGTCGCTTCACTCATACCAACGATCTCTTTGGATGCCTCTAAATTTTGCTCAATATCTTTTTGAATTTCACTAATACCTTGCTTACAGCCCTCAAGCATACTACTGTTTAGCTCTTGAAAAAGATTATTCCCGTGTAATAAACTTTTGTTTTTTTCATTTTGTTCTGTTAATTTTTCAATTTCTACTTTAAGTGAAAGAATCTCATCTTTTAAATTTTCATTTTCTTTATTTAAATTCTTATTTATATCTTCTAAAGCCCTATTATTTCCAAACACAAGCACCCCTTATTAAGTATAGTTATTTTCTAATGTTATATAAAAGAAAACATCTAATGTTAACACAATAATATTCATGCTATATCGCGATTTTATAGAGTGACAAAAAAAATTCAAATTAAGATTCATAATGTAACGAAATGACGTAAAAAATTTGCAGTAAAACTATAATTTTATGGATTTAGGAGGAAGTACATTTACCACACAAAAGAAAAGGGTGGTATGAACAAAATGACTCATACCTGCGCCTATTCAAGAAGTTTTTTGTACGGTAGCTTATTGCATTGATTTTTTAAGATCTTTAATAAATTCAGTAATGTCATCGTGCAAGTTTTGAAGATCTTCTTCGTGCATTACTTCATCCGCTAAGATTTGAGAGACCATATCGTAAGTGACGACATCTTTATTGCGTGTGAGATCAACAATACTCGAGTAGGTTGCAATCGCGCACTGCTCTCCTTTAATGGAGTCATTTAAAACAGCGACGACATCAAAATCATTGGGAGCATCGTAACCACAGTTGCTCTGTTTGAGCCAATCGGCAGGGTGCAGAAGAGGTGAACCTCCAAGCTGAATGATACGATCTGCTATCATCGTCGCATGACGAAGTTCATCAGCAGCATGTTGTACCAATTCTGCAATCGCTGCATCTTTCATCAATCCTTTAACCACTTTTGCTTCAATGAAATACTGATAGTATGCCAACCACTCATCCGCATACGCACGATTGAGCGTTGTGATAATCTCTTGAACCTCGATCCCTTTGATAATCGAATTTCCAACTCTTGCCATGATTGACTCCTTATAGATTTATAAGATTATCTTACATCAGTAAAACTAAACCATATATTAAATAATAATTTTTATTATTTAATCAAGCTTATATTACATTTATCAAAAACAGTTCTAGCATTTATTTGACTTATGGCATCAATCAATGACGTATGAAAAGTTCCCATACCTCTACTTTTTTCAGCTACTTCACCGGCAATGGACATCGTTAAAATACCTGCGATTGCACTCCAAAAGGCATCTTTAGAAGCACCAATAAAACTTCCAATAAGTGAGGTACTCATACAACCTGTCCCTGTCAGTTTAGTCAGTGCGACATCACCATTGTTTAGCGCATAGCACACTTTGCCATCGGATACAATGTCAGTTTTACCCGTAATCGCAATCACACAGTTGAGTTTTTGTGCCAAATTCAAAGCGATTTTAGCACCATCACTCTCTTCTTCCAGCGAGTCAACCCCTGAACTCTTCGCCTCAAGTCCAGCAATGGTTTTAATCTCTGCCATATTGCCACGAATCACACTCAAAGAGATCGCATCCATGAGCTGTGCAATACTCTCTCTACGAAAAGAAGTCGCGCCCACGCCTACAGGATCAAGCACAACAGGAATACCTTTAGCATTTGCCGTCTTGCCAGCTTTAAGCATGGAAGCGATGATGCGCTCATTCGCCGTTCCAATGTTAAGCACCAGAGCATCGCAAATACCTACCATCTCTTCAACTTCGCTGATCTCATCTGCCATAATGGGAGAAGCACCAATAGCCAAAACAACATTCGCACAGTCATTAACCGTCACATAGTTGGTGATATGATGAATCAGTGCTCGCTTAGCGTGTAGTGCTTCAAATACTTCGTTTAGTTGCTCTTTAATGTCCATGATGCCATAACCTTTTTAGTGATGATAAAAATGATGCTCGTTGCAAGCATCGTTGGAAGGGTTGAGCCCAAAGGAAGATCAAGCGTCATCATCCAATAATACAAACCAACACCTATAGCCCAAACTATCAATGCGCCTACATGTAAAGCTAACGTGGGCTCAATTTGCACTTTTTTAAAGATAAAATAATCACTCAACAGTATCGCAAAGAGTGGTCCAAAAACAGAACCTATGGCATATAAAAAGGTTTCGTACTCTTCAATAGGCATCATAAGCGCTACGACCAATCCAAGCAGTGCCATCACAAAAGCAATTTTACGTTCGCTTATTTGTGGGAAAATATTGGTAAACGTGACACCAGCTGAGTAGGCATCTAAAAAGGTCGTCGTAATGGTGGAGAGAAGTACGATGCCAAGTGCAGCAAAGCCTAAATGCAGTGCCATCATCATTGTTCCCACACTTGCATCTTGAGCATAAAGCGCGATGGCAAGACCAATGGCATACATCAAAGAGCTTCCTACAAAATACCCCGTAAAACTGCCGATGAGTCCACCTTTTTTACTCTTCGCAAAACGGGTATAGTCTGAGATGAGTGGTAGCCATGAAAGCGGCATAATGACACTCAATTCAAGCGCAGAGCCGAAATTCATCTCACCCGTGGGCTTTACATGTAAAATGCTTCCTTCTTGAAAAACAACGCCACACAAAACCAATGCGAGCGCAAACAGAAGAACAACCGCCACGACATTGAGCTTTTGAAAGCCTACTTTTCCAAGCCAGATCCAAAGTCCTATAAAAACACCAATGGCAATCGCCCACGTGTTGATGCTATCAAATCCGAACAAGCTAATGCCAAGTTCATTCGCAGCACGCCCGCCCGAGATGATCATCACGGCTGTCCAGCCTATGAGTTGAAGTACATTGAGAAGTGAAAAAAGATAGGAGCCATACCGCCCAAAGGAGATGCGCGTGGACATGATGGCGGGAAGCTTACTATGCGCTCCTATGTAACCACCCAAAATAAGAATCAAACCACCGATAAGATGTCCTAAAAGAATCGCTTTTAAACCTTCGCAAAACCCCAATGGCGCTAAAAGACCACCCGTAAAAATCTCTGCCATCGAGACTGCCGCACCAAACCAGAGTGTGAACAATCCAAAACCGCTTAACGTTGTTTTTTCTTCCATCATGACTCAACCCCTGCTTTTTTGTAAAGTGCGTAAAAATGATGCACTGGCCCCACGCCATGCCCTAGTTTAAATCCATGCATAATCGCTTCGGTGATATACGCTTTGGCTTCCTCAACAGCAGCCTTTACATGTAAACCCTTTGCGAGGTTAGCAGCAATTGCTGAAGAGAGCGTACAGCCCGTTCCATGCGTGTTAATCGTCTTTAATCGTTTAGAGTGTAAAAGATGGAATGCTTCACCATCGTAAAGAATATCGGTAGCGTCGTTTTCTAAATGCCCTCCTTTAACCAGTACATACTTACAACCCAGTTTATGCAGATCAAGGGCAGCTTTTTGCATCAGCTCAATCGTGTCGATCTTATAGCCAACGATCACTTCAGCTTCAGGAAGATTGGGAGTGATAAGCGTTGCCATAGGTAAGAGGATCTCGATGAGTGCTTTTTTTGCCTCGGGTTGCAACAGGTCATACCCACTTTTGGAGATCATCACAGGGTCGATGACAAGAGGAGGTAAAGGGTATTTTTTAAGGGTTTTAGCGATAATCTCAATCGTTTCAGGACGCGAAACCATACCGATTTTGATCGCATCCACACGAATGTCATCAAAAATCGCTTCGATTTGATGTTGTATCACAGAGGGGTTAATGTCTTGCACATCAAAAACGCCTTGGGTATTTTGCGCCGTAATGGCGGTGATAACGCTCATGCCATACGTTCCATTGGCACTAAAGGCTTTCAGGTCGGCTTGGATGCCCGCTCCGCCACAGCTGTCTGAGCCTGCTATGGTTAAACAATGTTTCATACGTTTTCCTCGAAAAATAAAATAAATTGCTTTTACATGTAAGCTTTACATGTAAAGATAAAAAAGTTGTGAGAAGGTATCAAAAGAGGATGTGTGTTGGTTTGATTGAGCTTTCCTACGCTGGCATTACCCAGATCAGGTAGATACCAAGCGCATCTATCTATCACGTCAATAGAACTTTTTAAAAATTGTGTTTGGTAGGCAAAGATGTGCAACCTTGCTAAGTGCAAAGCAAGTATCTTTAACGCCCCAAAGATGATTTTAAAAAAGTTCCCGTAGGGCTTGTCAATCACACGGCGTCTCATTTCGTTGACACTTTTGAGTGTAGTTTGACTACACTTTCAAAGTGTCGCCTCATAATACTTGGTGCTTGACAAGCTATTGATGCGATAGATAGGTGCGCTTGGTATAAGGATCAAAGAATCACCATTCTTTATCTCAGCTGGTTTACCAGCCCTCCTAGCACGAACGATTAAGGACAATTGTACTGATTTATGGTTTTTTTCAAGCTTAATAAAACTCGATGCGGTTGCGTCCCTTGCTTTTTGCTAAGTAAAGCGCATTATCTGCATATTCAATTATATTGATGAGTGGTGATAATGTGCTAAAAACACATATTCCCATACTCAATGTTACAGGAAAATCATAGGTTTTATGTTCTTCAAGTTTAGACTGGATGCGTGCAGCAATCGTATGAATATCTTTTTTAGAGATAAAAGGGAAAAAGACTATAAACTCATCACCGCCATAGCGCGCGAATATATCATCTTCGCGTAAGTTTTCACTAATTTGTTTTACCGTATATTTCAAAACATCATCACCGAGAAGATGCCCATACGTATCATTAATTTGTTTGAAATTGTCAATATCAATCATCATAATTGCGGAGCTATTTTTTTGGTGAATGATCTTAAAATGATAATTAACGATCTCTAAAAAGTAACGCCGATTAAAGATTTGCGTTAAGTCATCGTATTGACTTAGCTGTTCTAATTGCGTGTTATGTAACTTTAATACACATACCTTCTTTTTATAGTAAAAATAGAGTAGAGTCATAAAAATAGTTAATATTACAATAACAAGCTCATAAAGCGTCTCTGTATCCATCATTCAGTTTTACCAAAAAATTTATTTTAAATATTCACTATAGGGAATTTATAAAAGATTCTAACCATTATAAACTTAAATAATACTTCACTATAGGGAAATAAAATGCTGGTATACAAAGAGTTTACTAAAATAGAAATTCAGGACTTTTATCGATGCATTGCACATAATGTTCAACGTATACGTAAAATGAAAAAAATTACACAACTAGACTTAGCGCTCACGATTGGACATAAATCTGTCAGTACAATCGCAAAAATTGAAGCTGGATTGGAAAATAAACATTATAACATTGAGCATCTTTATAAAATTGCAGCTGTTTTAGAAGTCGATATTTGTGAATTTTTTCTACCGCATCACATCTAAAAATGTATTTTAATCCAAGATTTGAGATCACTAAGGCTTAATGGTTTTGAATACAAATACCCCTGCCCTTGTTTGCATCCATGTTCCGCTAAATAATCCTCTTGATCTTTATGCTCAATACCTTCTGCTAGAGTCGTAATATTCATATTTTGAGCTAAAGTAATGATGGAATTTACAATCGCACAGGCATCTTCTTGTTTTGGGATATCTTTTACAAAAGACATATCGACTTTTAGCTTGTTAATAGGCAGTTTTCTCAAATAACTTAATGAAGAATACCCTGTACCAAAATCATCAATAGCAATGCTAAGTCCTAATTTTTGCATCTCTTTTAAAAGTGTGATCCAACGTTCTGGGTCATGCATGATGAATGATTCTGTGACTTCCATTTCAACGATTTTGGGATCGATTTTTGTCTCATTCAAAGTCTCTTTAAGCGTTCTTAGAAAATCACTGTATTCGATTTGGACACCTGAAATATTGATGGAAACGGTACCTTTAAAAATTCCTTCTTCATGTAATGCTACCACATCAAAGCATGTCTGTTTCAAAATCCATGCTCCAATTTCAACGATTAAGCGTGTCTCTTCAGTGAAGGCAATAAAACGCCCTGGTGGCAAGATACCTTCTAAGGGATGGTTCCACCTTAAAAGAGCCTCAAGACCAATAAGCTCATGCGTTTTAAGATCAATTTGTGGCTGATAATAAACGATAAATTGATTCTCTTTGATTGCTTCACGTAAGGCATTTTCCATACCGATACGCTCGTAAGATGCTACCGTCATTGCCATCGTATAAAAGAGATACGTATTTTTACCTGCATCTTTGGCTTTATACATGGCCGCATCTGCATTTTTAATCAACGTCTCTCCCTCGGTTCCATGCTCTGGATAGACACTAATGCCAATGCCGGCAGAAAGAAAGAATTTTTGATCTTTGTTGACAAATGGTTCTTCGAAAATCGTTTGAATCTTAGAGAGAATAATCTCAATTTCATGTTTTTCTTTGATATTTTCAACCAATAAAATAAACTCATCACCACCGACACGTGCTAATGTATCACAATGTCGAATTTTACCTCGAACACGCAAGGCAAACTGCTTCAGGATTTCATCACCATAAGAGTGTCCAAAACTATCATTGATCTTTTTAAAGTTATCTAGATCAAGAAAACAGACCGCAATCATACCACCTTGGCGTTTACTATTTTCAATCGCATGCGCAATACGATCGCTCAGAAGTAATCGATTTGGAAGACCCGTTAGAACATCGTTATGAGCTAAAAATTCCAACTCTTTTTCAGAAGCCAACAATCGCTCTTCATTCGCTTGTTTCTCTGTATTATCACGAGCAGAAACAACATAGGCAATCGGCAAGGCATCGCCATCTTTTTCAAAATAAGGAAAATACTTAATATGTAAAAATCGCTTACCATAGGAAGAGAGAACCCACATTTCATGTTCAAAATTTTCACCTGATAATGCTCTATCGCTTAAATGCTTCAAGTCTTCAAGAAAATACTGTGTCCCATGTAATTCAGCCATAGTATGATGTAAAATCTCGTCTTGTTGCTTATTGAAAAATTTCTGATAAGCTTCACTGATGGCAAGATATATATAGTTACGATCAATTAATGCTAAAAAGTCATCTGAACTTGAAACAATTTTTTTATACTGCTCTAAATGTTTGTTGCTGGAAATTTTTGCTTCTAATATGGTATTAGCATGATTTGCAAGCTCTTCAAACTCACGAAATCGCACTTTAGAGAGATCAATATACTTGTCTTTATTGGCTAGAGAATCGAAAAAATCGATAAAAACAGCAAAATCTTTACTAATTTTACGACTGATATAAAGGTGAGCAATCCATGTAAGAACGCTCAAAGTAATGAGCCATATCACAATAGTAAAAAAAGTATGTTGCATCTCTTTAGACATGGTATCACGCAATTTTGCGATCTCATCATTCACATTTTTAAGATGAATTCCAGAACCAACATACCACTTCCAGCCATACAAAGGAACCACATAGCTCATCTTATCTTGCTTATTGTTATCAGGGGTAACGTATTCAACAAACCCACCTCCATCTTGGGCTTTATGAATCAACTCTTGAACCAGATATTTACCATTACTATCCCGTAAATTGTAGGTATTTTGTCCTTGATTTGGACCAGCAATACTAAGACCATCCCATGTTCCAATGAAAATATAATTACCACTCTCTTCATTAAACAATAAACGCTCTTTATCCTTCGCAAGTTCTTCTTTAAGATCATGCTCTATATCTTCAAGATAGATGCCTGTTCCAATAACCCACCCATAGGGTTCAAAAAGTTTTACATAGGTAATTTTGCGGAAAAGTTCGTTAGAATCATTTTGCGGTTTAGTCCAAAAATAGTCATCAAAGCCTTCTTTATCATTGTGTGCAATGGTGAGTATCTGCTGAATCGCTGAAGCCATATCATGATTTTCTAACGTGAGCATATTGTGACCTTCCATCTCTGGCTGATCCGCATTGAGAATTTCTAAACCATCTAATTGTGTTATAAAATAGTAACCATTTTCATAGTGCAAAAATCTCAGTATTTCTATAATTTTCTCTTGAATAAACGCTTTATCGTGTGTTTGCTTGTATTTTTCATAAATCTGTGTCGCTATATCATAGGCACGATTAACACGCGTTTGGATCAGTTTTTGATTTTTTGTATAAGCTTTATTACGTTCATTAATAATGTGTTCAGTAAATTGATCCACTTGAGCAATTAAAATACCTTTTTGGGTTTCAATGTAGTGCTCTTGTAAATTGGTTGATTCACGCTCAAAAGCCATGCGTGCATTGTAAAAATTAAGTACAAAAAATATAATGGCAAAGGTTAAAAACAGAACCAGAGTGATAATGTGAAAATAACGGAAAACACTTATTTTTTGACGTATCTTCACCTTCTTATCCTTCATTAAATTTTTCTTTATTTTGTTTATCATAGCGTTTAAAAAGATACATCAAAAGCTGAATCAGGGTCATAATAATAATACCTTCCATCAAAGCTGCCACAATAAAAGAAGCATACTCTTCACTTCCAATCGCACCATTTTTCACAGCAATTGTTGCAATAGCAACTAAGAAAGTTAAAGGCATTGAGTCACCAAGACTGAAAAGAAAGGTACTACGAAGCCCTAAATAACTGTAATAAGCAGCAAATGAACTCGCAAGACGTGCGCTTACCATTGCAATAACAATCCAAATTGCATGTGTTAAGATATGTGATGTAAAGACCATATTTAGATCAAGTGTTGTCCCAACAAAAATAAAAAATAGAGGCACTAAAAAACCAAAACCAAACATTGAAAGTTGATGAGGAAGCTCTTTTTTATGGGCAAAAAAGTTAGAAATAAAAATACCTGCAATAAAAGCGCCTAAAACCATATCAATTTCAAGCCATTGCATCGTAGCAATCAACACAAAAAAGAGCGCCATACTAAAACGTAAACTTTGATGCATCGTATCGTTATTGGGCATAATAATTCGTTTAAGATTTGGATACCACCAAAAAATAATTTTGAGCAATCGGTATAAGAAATATGAAGAAATCAGAACGGCAATTAACATCAGAATACTTTTGAAAAAACTCCATCCCAAACCATGCGTAATGGCGCCATCAAAAACAACGAGTGCTCCAATGCTTAAAAGCTCACCAATCACACCAATAATTAACGAAAGCTCTAACCATTTGTGCTCACGTCCATGCTCATTGATAAGCGCCATAATCATTCCAAGTGAAACTATTGGAATTGCAACAATATACACAGGGGAAAGGCCGAATGAGAGGTATAAAATAAAAGAGATACTATACAAACAGATAAAGTATAAAATAGCTTTTTTTAAAAAACGATCGCGATAGCGTATAAAACGCTGAATATCTATTTCTAGCCCAGCTAGAAACATTAAGTAAAAAAAACCGATTTTTGAAAGATTGCGGAAGACTTCATTATCTACAGGCAAAAATCCAGCCCATACAGCAAAAGAGCCTAGTAAAATTTCAACAACGGGAGTAGGAAGACGAAATACACGCGAAATAATAGGTGAAAGTACCATCAAAAGCACAACATGCGCTAAAAAGATAAGGTTTTCCAAAAAACATCCTTTTTTTAGGCTTTGTTGACAAAAGGTACAGCGATAAGCCGGGTTCTGTCGTGGGTGATTATTTATCTACGATCTATCTTACGGTAGACCTCTAGCGAAGGGTTTATCGTGTATGAGACCAAAACCATCCCTTCTTGCTGCAGGTTGGGTTTACATAGCTGCTTTAATTACTTAAAGCACTGGTGGGCTCTTACCCCGCCGTTTCACCTTTTCCATACATCAAGCAAGCCGAAGCAAGCATGATATAATGGTAGTTTACTTTCTGTTGCACTAATCCCTTAGGTTACCCTAGCCGTCCGTTAGACGGAACCATGTCTCATATGCAGCCCGGACTTTCCTCTTAAGAGAAACTCTCAAGCAATCACCTACTGTACCTTTTGAAGATCAGATTATAGCGAAACTTTTATTAGCTCTTCTATAATAACAGTGGCATACGAGCCTTTAGGCAATGAAAAGTGCATTTCAAACCATGCCTCTTCCTCTTTGTAAACACCTTCAACTTCTTCCGCAAAGCTCCATGCAAAACGTCTGCTTCCATTAAGTTTGTCTAAAAAAGGTTCGCACTCTTCAAAGATTTGTTTTTCAATAACACCTGCTTCATACTCCGCTCGGATATTTTTACCGCCGAGTAACCAACCTGCAATCGTAATACCATGTTCTAAAAAGCGTGGTAATTCCTCTGCAACATCCTCGCAAATAAAGGCTTTTCCTGCGGGATAGTGATGCAGAACATCGCCATGAAGGAGCTTAAAGAATTGAGGTTGCTTTTTCAGAGTTTCGACCATCTCTTTAGGTAAATTGGTTGCTCTTGTTGCATCTGTTACATTAAACTCTTCGATCAAACGGCTAATCTCAATACGTTTACTAAGCCAGTTATTAAACAGATAACTTTGATACGCATTGATGTAAAACTCTTTCATTTTTGGATTACGTTCTTTGCGTTTGCCCTCTAAAATCGCTTTGCCTTTGACATAGTTATCGCCATCGATGCCAAAGCGTTGATACCCAAAGAAGTTAGGGAAACCCTCTTTGCTGATCTTTTTAAGTCCATCTTGAAGTTTTTTGGCATCAATGGGGTTGACTTTTTTCAGGCGTACAAAAAAGCGATTGCCTTTGAGATGTCCTGTGCGAATTTTATTGTTATGGTATGTCGTGTCGAGTATTTTGATCTTTTCATGGGTAAAGTTAGCAAGTTTTGGCTCGAAATTTTTATGCAGTGAGATGTACTGCGTAGTCATGCCGTCTTTATCTTTAAGCCCCGCATAGCCAAAATCACGCACTTTGCACCCTGTAACTTCGCTAAGATACTGCAACATATCCCACGTTGTCATGTCTTTTTTCCGTACATGTAAAACCAGATGCTCACCCTCACCGCTAAAAGGATAAAGAGGAATTTCACTGACAACAAAGTCACTGCTATTTTTGGTAAACATCGCATTAATCGGCGAATGGGTGAGAAAAAATTGTCGAGTCATAAAATATCCTTAAAATGTTTCTACCTCGCTTTCAAGCTTGGCTTGCAAAGCGTGTAAAAATCAAAAATGGTGTTCTTTACAATGGCAAACATACTGTTTGCGCACTGTTTTGCCTACAATCGTAATCGGTGTGCGTGTCTGTTTGGCAATGCGTTCTACGATCTTTTTTTTACGCGCATCAAAACTCACAAGCATCTCGTACTCTTCCCCACTACACAGGATTCGCTTGGACATTTTTCGCTTTACATGTAAACCTAAATTGCCACTCGCTTTAAGCAATCTGGAAAGGTCTTTAGAAAGTCCATCGGAGATGTCCATACCTGCATGAAGATGCTTGGCGGCTTTGTAGAGAAAATCTGCTTTTAGATGAGGCTTCATGAAGCGTGAATCTTTGCCTACATGACCTCCACGCAACAATCGTGTAAGTTCGTGATAAGAGCGCCCCAATGTTCCCGTAAATGCAACCAAGTCTCCAACCTTTGCACCACTGCGGTAAAGCACTTTGGAAGGGCGTTTGGCAATGATGGTGATGGAGATCATCAGCTTATCCCCTGCTGTCGTATCGCCACCAATAATCTCAGCTCCATAAGCTCGTGCTACATTTTGAAACCCTGTACTTAATTCGCGTAGTTGTTCGTATGTAAAATGCTTTGGCATCACTAGACCAATAAGGATCCACTTAGGTTTTGCATTCATAGCGATTGCATCGGAAAGATTGACAAGCATACTTTTTTGTGCGATCTGCGTTAAACTCATCCACGAGCGTTTAAAGTGAATATCTTCGCAAAACAGATCTTTTGAATAGACGAAATCCCCAACAACGGCACCATCATCGCCAATGTGTTGACTGGAAAATTCTGAAATAAAAAACGCCTCTTTTGACATAGAGCCTCTTTGATTAAACTCTCCTATTGTAAGATGTTGTGCATTAAGAAGCCATTAGTCTCCTGAATCACACAAAAATCACTTAAAATATTAGAGTTATACTTAAGTAAAGATGCGATAAAATAGATTATATACCTAAAAGGAGTCCTCAATTATGGAGTGTAAGCTTGAGTTGAGCGTCTTTCGCTTTGACGCTAAAACGGATTTTTTGCCTTACTATAAAAAATATTTTATTACTATTGATCGAAGTCTGAGTGTGAACGATCTTTTAGCGCAAATCAAAGAAGAAGATGGTAGCTTTGACTACCCAAAAAGCGACTTGGCTGCCCTTAAAATTAATGGAAAAGCACTTTTTAGTAATGTCTCCATCGATGGCATTATCAACTCTTTTGGAAAATCACTGACATTAGAGCCTCTCAATACAAAACACGTTACCAAAGATATGATCATCAATACAGACAATTTTGACAAAAAATTTAAATTGCTTGAAGCTTTCGTTGATACAAAAGATAAAGCACTGTATGAGCAGTATATCATCTATTATTACGCTTCAAGTGTCCTTGACTTTGTGGAAGATTTTCAAGGAGATGCCCTTTTTGCATTTGCCTATGATATGATCCAAAAACATCCTGATCGAAAACGTGAAATCTTAGAAATTGTTGCCAATGAACACACTGGTGTTTTTTTACATGTAAGATTGTGCAAGAAAATTTATCCTTGTGGCGCAGATGTTGAGAAAAAAATTACAGAGCTTAAAAATGAAGTGATCAAACACCGCCCATATGCTAATGCTCTCGTTGAAAAATTTTCTCATCACATCGATCTTATGTAAGGAAACCATTATGAAAAGTTATCTTCTTTTTGATGCTATTATTCACCGTGAAAAAACTGCACCCTTGATCACATCAGCGAAAAAACTCATCGAATTTTTAGAGATAGATGCCATCTCCTTCAAAGGGGCAAAAAATGATCTTGGAAGCGAATATATGGGGCTTGATCGTCTCAAGTTTTTAGAGCATTATGCGTACAATCTTACATTGGCAGCTGAGCAAAAACGTGATATTCTCTGTTTTGAACAAAGCTCTCTTGTGTGCCATGCCCATACCAAAGAGATTTTACTCAATGATCCTAATCTTAAATTTGAAATTGCATTGCGATTGGAAAAACACAATCTTTCTCTCAACCTCAATGCCAATGTCATTTCACTAGAAGAACTTCTTATAGAAGAGATTGGCACTGAAAAACTAACAAGTTTGCTCAAAAAACCATTTAGCAACTTTCAAACAGCTCTTTTCTTAGGCTCAAATTCTTGCCGTGCAAAAAAATACCGCAAAGAAGAGCTTTTCACCCAACTCTTTAATCTCATCAAACTTAACCAAATTAAACATGCAAGTACGTTTGAAAGCGATGGTTTTGAAGTCTATGATGCTTCGCCTCTTTTGGCCAAAAAACTTGCTTCGAAAGTAATGCTTGATCTGTTTGACAATGCTGCTGATTTTGTACTCGTGAGTGATGCCCGCAGCTTTATCATGTTTGATTTCTATCAAAAAGAGCTTGAAAAAATTGCTGGTCGAGAGATCGGCTTGAGTGTTTTAAGCCTCCCAGAACTCCTTCTTCTCGCTTTTGGTGAAACACATAAAAAGAGTATTGGACTCGACCAACACAAAGTTGCCGTTACACTTATCTAAAACTTTTTCATGGGGCAGAAACTTTCTGCTCCTTAAACAAATCTAAATAAGACTTATTTTATCCCTTTTTTAAGAGACATTTGCATGAAAATGTAATATCATTTCATTACAAAATATTAAAAAGGAGTTATAAATGCCAAAAATCAATCGTTATGTTGATATTGACACTGTTGAGAGAGAAGCACGTAAAGATTATATCGATAGACACTCTCCATTCATCACAGCTGCTGCAACAGCTAAACAAAATGCACCGTTTAAAGTGACTGTAAAAGTTGGAAATGCTTATACTCACCCAGATGATTTTGATCATTACATTGCCAATGTACAACTTTTCAATGGAGATGTACTTTTAGCGCGTGCTGATTTTATTGCTGGAACCCTTGGGGGACAAGATAAAAAGGGACAAGCAGAAGTGACTTTTACCATCGTTCCAACAGGTAAAAAACTGAACCTCGTTGCACAAAGCTACTGTACAAAACATGGTGTTTGGGAAAGTGATCCTATCGAAGTAACTGTCGAAGAATAATCTTTTTAAAACAATAGTGTAGTTTTCCAAGTTTTGCTTGGAGAACTACAAAGAATTCATAAAAATCCTCAAAACCTACATATCACTCTTTAAAAAAGATGCTAGCGAAGTGTTAAGCTTTTCAATTTTATGGGATGTTAAAAACTTCTCTTCTTTTTTACTCATCTCTTCTTTATCATTGACTAAATAGCCACCACTCAATCCTAATGTAACTTCATTTGCCACCATTCTATAGGTATCACGGTCAAAATCAATACCTAAGAAAAGATAGCCCTTGTCGTTTTTAAACGTTTTTAAAAAAGGAGGAAGGGCATAGCCACCCATGGCTTCGGTAAGCCAATCCACAAAGTCTGCATCACTAATAATAAAGCTTTTTTCAGGTACGGTGCAACCCAAAGGCTTAAAGAGAATGGGTAACATTTGGCTTAGCAACTCTTTATCTACACGTTTATACTCTTGACTTGAAGCCATGTACATGTAAACCAAAAAGCGATCATACCCTGCCATAATGCGGCTCACTCCAGTCACTAAAAAATGGTCTCTATCCGCATAAAGCTTCAAAAGTGAATCATCTAAATTAAGATCAATCACATAACGAGGCATTAATGTTTTGAGCCATGTATAGACTGCGGGAAGGGGATAAGGTTTAAACGTAAAAATATGATTGGTCATCTGTTCAATAAAAGGTCGCCCTTTGCGTTGTTCCAAACTCATCGCTGCACGAGAATACTCATACATCAAACGTTGAGACATTGCGCGACCACCATTTAAACGCAAGATCATTGAATCACTATCAAATGGTATTTGCTCACCATCTTCTGTTTTAGTCTCTTTAAAGACACCCATTCCAATAAATGGAATCAAACGACCCTCTTTGATTTGTGCTTCTAATTCACTCTTCTTCACTCATGATCCTTCGTTGACACATCAATTTTTGATTAAAGGCGGGAAGTAGTAGTAACATCTCATCAGCAGTTATGCCATCTTCACTCCCCATAAGCACTATTCGCTCAACGGTATTTTCAAGTTCCCGCACATTACCAGGCCATGTATATTGGCAGAGTATGTCCATTGCTTCATCGGTAATAACAACACGTTTTTTGTGGTTGCTCATCGATTTTTGCAAAAAGAAATTGACTAGAAGTGGAATATCATCACCACGCTCACGAAGAGCTGGCAAATCAATAGGAATGACGTTCAGACGATAATATAAATCTTCTCTAAAGGTACCATTTTTAACCATCTCTTCAAGATTTCGATTGGTTGCAGCAACCAGTCTCACATTGACTTTAATCGTTTTACTGCCACCTACCCTCTCAAACTCACGTTCTTGCAAAACACGTAAAAGCTTCACTTGAGCCGAAGAGGAAATATCACCAATTTCATCTAGAAAGAGTGTCCCACCATCGGCCAATTCAAAACGCCCTTTACGTGCATCTTTCGCATCGGTAAAAGCTCCTTTTTCATGTCCAAAAAGCTCACTTTCAATAAGAGTATCCGTAATAGCAGCACAATTAAGTTTGACGAAAGGCTCATCGCGACGTTTAGAACGTTTGTGAATAGCAGCGGCAACAAGCTCTTTTCCTGTTCCTGTCTCACCACGCACTAAAACAGTCACATTGCTCTCAGCAATACGTTCAACAACGTTGTACACCATCTTCATTTTTGGGCTCTCACCAATAATATCCCCAAAATTGTGTACCTTAGAGTCCCATTCCATCTTGTAATAAAGTTTGAGCTCTTTTAAACGCTCTTTTTCTTTAAGATTGATGTCATGTGACCTGATAGATTGAGCAAAAATTGAACTTAAAATCGTTAAAACACGAATGGTACTTTCAAAATTAATGGCGGTTGTTTTGGTTATATTTGCACCCAATACTCCAATCACTTCTTGGTCAACTAACATGGGAACAGCGATATATGAAATGGCATTTTGATCACGATTACCTGATTTATTGAGAAACATCATATCGTTATGTAAATTTTCTATGACGACAGGTTCTTTACTCTCGGCAGCATATCCTGTCACACCTTCGCCCAATTTATAGGTCGCTAATTCTTTTTGATGTTTACTAAAATCAATACCAGCATAAACCGTTAAGAGACTATCTTCACCCAGCGTATGAATCACACATTTTTCTAAATGTAATCTATTTTTTAAAATAAGTAATGCTTTTTCGAGCGAAGCAACTAAATCTAATGAGTTAGAAACGACCGTTGCTGTCTCATAGAGTGTCATGAGTTCTCTGGTAGTGAGGCAATCTCCACACTTAGCATCAAATTGAACCATTTTGCACTCCTTCATCTGTTTAAAATATTATAGTTAAAGATGAGTCATTTGTGCTCACCTTTTATGTTTATATTTTAATCAAATTAATCCGATAATTTCTTGCAGACTTCCTCTTTTGGAAGACTCTTACGACCTGGCTGAATCCACCATGTCTCACCGTTACTTAGCACGACTTCGCCACCCCAATTTTCTTCTGAACTAAACTCAATTTTTGTAATTGTTTCTTCCATATCTTTTTTTGCGATATAAAAGCAGATTTCCCCATTTTCTTCTCTTAGCATTACTTTTGCCATTCATTTTTCCTTATGTTAAGATTTTTTTCAACCATTTGGTCAATCCGCTTTCTTCATAATGCACTTTAAAGAACCCTTTTTGAAGTTCTTTAATCAAAACATGATCTTTTCCCTCTTTACATGTAAAGGCAAAATCTTCTCTAAAATGCGCCCCCCTACTTTCTCGTCGTTGCATGGCTGAGAGGATGATAGCTTCAGAGAGTTCAAGCGCATTTCTAAGCTCTAAAATAGAAATGAGCTCGACGTTATTGTGCTTGCCTTTATCAATACAATGCAGAGTATTTGATTCAAGACGTAAGTATTTCATATAATCAAACGCCTCTTGCAAAGAGCTTTCATTGCGGAAAATACCTGCTTTATCAAACATAATTTTTCCCACAGAGATACGCATTGCATTGAAGTTTTTGGAACAATCCCCATCAAAAATGCGTTGTACCAAATCCATATTTTTAATCACTACGTTGTAATCAATGGGTAAGAACTCTTTATTAAACGCATACTCTCTCGCTTTTTTACCTGCGAGTTCTCCAAAAACGGCGCCTTCTAAGAGTGAATTACCACCCAAACGATTGGCACCATGAACACCAAGTGCAGCACATTCACCACAAATAAAAAGCCCTTTGACTTCACTTGAAGTCAACGAAGAAGCAATTCCCCCCATACTGTAGTGTGCAACAGGTTTAATTTCTAAAAGCTCACAAGACAAATCGACACCAACTTGGGTATAGGCACTTTTGTATAATGAAGGAACGCGTGTTTCCAAAATATCTTTGGAGATATGACGCATATCAAGATAGACTTTTTGACCGGATCGAATCTGTTCAAAAATAGCGCGTGCAAGTACATCACGTGTTCCTAGTTCATTGACGAAGCGTTCACCTTTACTGTTAACTAAATACCCACCTTCCCCGCGTGCTGCCTCAGATACCAAATAACTGGTCTTTGCAAAACCTGTCGGATGAAACTGCACAAACTCCATATCTTTTAAACTCATCCCCGCACGAAGCGCTATACTTAAAAGATCTCCTGTACAATCTTGTGCATTGGTGCTAAATCCCCTGTAAATTCCAGCATAGCCACCACCCGCAAACACCACCGCTTTGGCAGGATAAACCGTTACAGTAGAGTCGAGTTTTTTAAGTGCAACCACACCACTGATATACTCTTCTATTTTGGTAACATCCATTACAAAGTGATTGACTAAAAAATCAACACCCACTAGTTTTGCTTTTTTAATGAGTGCTTGAGTAATGGCTGAACCTGTACTATCACCGACAAAACAGGTACGTTTAGAACTTCCACCGCCAAAACTGCGTTGTAAAATTTTCCCATTTTCATCACGGTCAAACGCGACACCATACGCTTCTAATTTTTTGATAATGAACGGTGCTTGATGGCAAAGGTAACTGATCGCTTTTTTGTTTCCAAGCTCTTTGGAACTTTTCATCGTGTCATCGATGTGTTTTTGAATCTCGACCTCATTTTTTTCATCTAAAACAGCATTAATACCGCCACTTGCAACGGCACTATTAGATTTAAAAATATTGCTTTTAGTAATGATAGCGACACTGTTCGTTTCACTTTTTGCTTCGATTGCCGCCATGAGACCTGCGATCCCTGAGCCAATTACGACTACATCATATGTCATCTTATCGCTCCACTTTATATAGAAGATTGTATTTCGTAGTGTTAGTAGCATTCGTCATGGCAATTTCTAGATTGCTACTGACATGTTCACTTTTAGAAGAACTAAACAGTGACGTTACAATGCCTCTTGTTGAGCGTACAAATTGAAGCGCCAATTGAATATCACTTTGTAACTCCATATGAGAATCTAATAAATAACCAATTTCAGGCTTAAAAGGCTTTTGAAAAAGATGCATCTGCAACAGTGAAGAACTACTCATCACGCCAAGCCCTAGTTTATGAGCTACTTGCAATGGCGTATAATACTTGCCATCAGACATTTTTTGATTGGGGACACTGTATGCGTTCGTTTTCGCAATATGAAAAGGAAGTTGAATGTATTTAAAATGATGGCTAGCACCACCAACTTTACGTGCAATATCATAGACTTCTTCAAGATTAATATACTCGCTGTTGCCCTCTTCATATGTAAAAGCATTCCATACGGCAATGCCATACGCTTTGATCTTTCCTTCTCTCACATGTGCTTCAAAACTTTCAAAAATTTCTTCAAGTTGCTTCAAAAAATGGTTATAACCAATTTTAGTCAGTTGTGTCTCTGGATTGTGCAAAAAATAAATGTCCAAGCACTTTACATGTAAATTAACAAGGGAGCGTTCTAGCGAGTCATTTAAAAAAGCAGGAGTCATACAGTGCTGATCTAATTCGATATCAGAGGAAGTCGCTAAACCTTTTTGAAGAATATGTTCATTAATCCACTCATAAGGATTTTCAGGGAAAGGGAAATCAAGCGGTACAAATCCACCTTTTGAGCATAAAATAAGCTCTTCACGCTTCACGTCACCACGCTCAAAAAGTTCTTCCAAAACTTCACCAATCTCGCGTTCACTTTGTTGATAACGGTAGTTGATGGCAGTGTCGATGACATTCACACCATAGTGTATGGCTGTTTTGAGAGCATCTTTATAATCAAATATATAATTTTCCTCTTTATAAGGCTCTTTTTTAAAGGTTCCAAAGCCCAGTTTAGAAAATATAAGTCCATCATGCCTTGTATAAAAGTCTTTGTAATGCGCAAAACGTTTGGCAAAACCATAAGTCGCTTCAGGAGTTGCATGAGAAAAACGCATTGTGTACCTCACATAAATTGAATTTACTTAAAAATAGACCCTCGTTGTTATTATACAAGAAGCGTTCCGTGCAAGTTCTTTTAACCTTAAATTAACCCTATAAAAAACAATTTTTAGGTTATTGTAAATTTGCTAAAACTCCCTAGTTAAAGAGAAAAACACTTTTTGAAACACTGTTCTTGCAAATACGTTATCTTTTATTAAAGATACGTACAATTAAAGCTAAACTAAAAAAATATATGCTAACTTTTTTGCGTTATTAAGGTATTTCGTTTATGAGAGACGCTTTAACAATGTTCAGGTTAACCTTGAGCGCGTTACGATTGCAAATTTTATATGGAGGTAAGATATGTCGACGAACAGTGCAAGCACTTCAACGAAGATCGCTTGGTTATTTGTAGCCATTTTAGGCGCTTTTGCGTTTGGCTATATTGCGTTAAATCGAGGTGAATCGATTAATGCTATGTGGGTATTGACCGCATCAGTGTGTGTCTATTTAATTGGATACCGCTTCTACAGCCTTTACATCGCGGACAAGGTTTTAAAAGTTGATGCGACACGTATGACGCCAGCATTCCGTCATAATGATGGACTTGATTATGTCCCAACCAACAAAGTCATTCTCTTTGGTCACCACTTTGCAGCCATCGCAGGTGCTGGTCCACTCGTTGGACCCGTTTTAGCGGCACAAATGGGTTACCTACCAAGTATGCTTTGGATCTTAATTGGTGTTGTTATAGCGGGTGCTGTACAAGACTATATGGTTCTCTTTGTTTCCACAAGACGCGATGGTAGATCACTTGGCGAGCTTGTCAAAGAAGAGATGGGAACAATCCCTGGTGTTATTGCTTTGATCGCCTGCTTCATGATCATGATCATTATTTTAGCCGTCCTTGCAATGGTTGTTGTTAAAGCTCTTACACACAGTCCTTGGGGAACCTTTACCGTTGCATTTACAATCCCACTTGCTTTCATTATGGGTATTTACCTCCGTTTTATTCGTCCAGGTAAAATTCTTGAAGCTTCAGTGTTTGGTATTGCAGGTCTTATCTTTGGAATTATCCTTGGAGGACAAGTTGCAGTCAGTCCAACATGGGCTCCACACTTTGACCTTGATGGCGTTGCTCTCACATGGGCGTTGGTCATATACGGTTTCGTAGCGTCTGTACTTCCAGTATGGTTACTTTTAGCACCACGCGATTACCTCTCTACATTCTTGAAAATTGGTGCTATTGTCGGCTTAGCTATCGGTATTGTGGTTATGATGCCAATGATGCAAATGCCAGCTGTGACCAAATACGCTTTTGATAGTCATGGTCCAGTATGGGCAGGAACACTCTTTCCATTCTTGTTTATTACAATTGCTTGTGGTGCCGTTTCTGGTTTCCACGCTCTTATTTCATCAGGTACAACACCCAAAATGCTTGCAAATGAAACTCAAGCACGTATGATTGGGTACGGTGGTATGCTTATGGAATCCTTCGTTGCAATGATGGCGTTGATTTCAGCATCAATCATTGATCCAGGTGTTTACTTTGCAATGAACTCTCCTATGGGTGCTCTTAATCCAACTGGATTGGCAGATATTGCAGCTGCAGCTTCTTCAACTGTGAGTACGTGGGGATTTGTTATCACTCCTGATATTCTAACTCAAATTGCTACCGACGTGGGTGAGAAAAGTATTATCTCTCGTGCAGGTGGGGCACCGACACTCGCTGTTGGTATGGCGCATATCATTCATGGTGCTCTTGGTGGACTTGGCTCTATGTCTTTTTGGTATCACTTTGCCATTTTATTTGAAGCACTCTTCATTTTAACGGCTGTGGATGCGGGTACGCGTGCAGCACGTTTTATGTTACAAGATTTACTCGGACTTATTAATCCAAACTTGAAAAAAACAAACTCTTTGTTTGCAAACTTACTGGCAACCGCGTTGGTAGTTGCTTCATGGGGTTACTTCCTCTATGTCGGTGTTGTTGATCCATTGGGCGGTATTAATACCTTATGGCCACTCTTTGGTATTACCAACCAAATGCTAGCCGCAATTGCCTTGATGCTGTGTACTGTAGTACTTTTCAAAATGAAACAACAAGCCTTTGCGTGGGTTTCCATTGTCCCAACGATTTGGTTGGTGATTTGTACGATGAGTGCGGGTTGGTTGAAAGCATTTAGTTCTGATCCAGCCATCAGCTTCTTTGCAAAAGCAAACCAACTACAAGCACTCCTTGCAAGTGGTAATTTTAAACCCAATGCTGTCTTTAAATCTCAAGAGGCTGTTGAACGCGTTATCTTCAACAATCAATTAGATGGTATTTTGATCATTGGATTTATGGTTGTTGTCATCGTCATGATTGGCTTTACACTCCAAGCGTGCTTTAAAGCACTTGCATCTGATAAACCAACAGCTGTTGAAGTTCCTTATGCTCCAATGCCTGCCAACGCAGAAGCAATTGTAAGTGGTACTGCACACTAAATGATAAACATGAAGAGGTGGTAACACCTCTTCATAATCTTTAAAGGAAAACGATGTTTGAAAACCTTGCAAAAGCTGGAAAATATTTGGGTCAAGCCGCACGTTTAATGGTGGGAGTGCCTGATTATGACACGTATGTACAACATATCCGTCTAACACATCCTGAACAAACACCTATGAGTTACGAAGAGTTTTACAGAGAAAGAGTTGAAGCACGTTATGGAGGCAAAAATGGCGGACGCTGTTGTTAATGAGAATTTAAATTATACCGTACCCCTTCCTGTGACAATCCTTACGGGGTTTTTAGGAGCAGGCAAGACCACACTAATCAATTATCTTTTAGAACACAATCACGGTGAGCGTATCGCAATTATCGAAAATGAGTTTGGCGCTGTTAATGTTGATGGTGCACTGTTGAAAAAAGACTCAGATGTTGAAATCGTTGAACTCAGCAACGGCTGTGTCTGCTGTAGCATTAGAGGCGAGTTAACCCAAGCACTTCACGAATTGCTTGCAAAAATAGACTCTGGTGCGTTTAAGGCCGATCGCCTGCTTTTAGAAACAACAGGGCTGGCTGATCCAGCACCCATCGTTCAAGCTTTTTTTGTTGATGAGATTATTCGTGAGCGCATCATGTTAGATGCGGTTATTACCCTAGTCGATAGCATTCATATCATCAAACAGTTGGATGAACACAGAGTGGCTGCTTCCCAAATTGGTTTTGCAGATCGCATTATCCTCACCAAAGCAGATAGCGTTGATGAAACTCACAAAGAGCATGTCCTTTCACGTGTTAATGCCATCAACTCCAAAGCTGAAATTTTTGAAGCATTTAATGGCGCACTCCCAAAAGAGATTTGGATAGGAATTGGAGCGTTTGACCTAAGCGATTCTTTACATGTAAACCAAGGATTCTACCAAGCTAAAGATGTCCAGAACATCCAATTCAAGAGTTTTAGTGCCCAGAAACAGACACAATCTTGGAATGATGACATCACTTCCTATGTCTTTGAGGCGGGGGAGCTTGACATTAAAAAGATCGGTGCCTTTATGGAAAATCTTGTTGAAGCGTATGGCAACGATATGCTTCGTTACAAAGGTGTCCTAGCGGTTTCTAGCGATGAGCGACGGTTAATCGTTCAAGGTGTCCACAAAGTTGTTGGCTTTGATTTTGGAACACCGTTTGAGGCAGAGCGCAAATCTTTACTTGTCGTCATTGGTCGTTATCTGCCTTACGAAAAGCTTAAAACCGAATTTCTCCAAACCGTAGCTTCGTAAACTTTCTCAGGGAAGCCTTCACTTCCCTCTGCTTTCAAATGAGCTATAATATCCGTTTTAAAATCCAAAGGTAATAATATGCGTTGCAAAGAAATGAGTTCTTTTATTGTCATGGACATTGTCAAAGAAGCTGAAAAATTTGAAGATAGTATCCATTTTGAGATTGGTCAGCCCGATCTTCCACCCTCCCCAAAAGTTAAAAAAGCGTTACATGTAAGCATTGATGAAAACTGCTTTTCGTATACACAAAGTCATGGACTTATTGCACTTCGTGAAAAAATAGCCAAACATTATGCTACAACCTATGGCGTTAAGATTGACATCGATCAAATCTTTTTAACGCCTGGAACCAGCGGTGCATTTTTGATCGCTTATGCGCTCACACTCAAAGGTGGAGCGACTTTGGGACTGAGCGATCCTTCTTACCCGTGTTACAAAAATTTTGCGCATCTTCTTGACATCAAACCTCTGTTTATGCCCATTGGTAAAGAGGATGATTTTGAATTACATGTAAAGGATTTGACACCGCATCATCTTGATGCACTTCAAATCTCTTCACCTGCCAATCCTACAGGAAATATTTATAAAAAAGAGAATCTTAAAGCACTCGTTGAATACTGTGAAACCCATAATATCGCCTTTATCTCCGATGAGTTGTATCATGGTTTGACCTATGAAGAAAATGCCCATAGTGCGCTTGAGTTTAGCAAAAATGTCTTGGTCATCAATGGCTTTTCCAAGTATTACTGCATGCCTGGACAGCGTTTGGGTTGGGTGATTGTGCCTAAAGAAAAAGTTCGCCATGCCGAAATCGTCGCGCAAAACCTTTTCATCTCTGCCCCAACACTGAGCCAATATGGAGCACTTGAAGCCTTTGACGAAGCGTATCTCTCAGAAATAAAAGCCGAATTCAAAGCCAGACGTGATTTTTTATACACGGAACTCTCTACACTTTTTGAGATCGACGCTAAACCTGAGGGTGCGTTTTACATCTGGGCAAATATCTCAAAATACTCTGATGATAGCTTTGCTTTTGCGAAAGAACTTTTAGAAAACATTCATGTAGCAACGACACCAGGCATTGACTTTGGAAGCAATGGCACAAGCCGTTACCTCCGCTTTGCCTACACACGCAATATAAAACATATGCGAGAAGGCATTGAGCGACTCAGGGATTATTTGTCCAAAAGAAGATAAAATCCATTCAAATATACATAAGGAAGAACTATGACCATCTCTAAAAATTCGGTGGTAACACTCGAATATACCATTACCGATACCGCTAAAAATCTACTTGATTCAGGTACAGATCCACTTATCTATCTTCACGGTGGATACAACGATATTTTTGCTAAAATCGAAAAAGAGTTGGATGGTAAAAAAGTAGGCGATAGCATCACGGTACAACTCAGCCCTAAAGAGTCTTTTGGCGAATACGATGATTCTTTAGTCACCATTGAAGAACGTGGTGAATTTGATGACCAAATCTTTGTGGGAGAGCAATTTGTTGAAATCATTGAAGATGAAGACGATGCCGTGGAAGATCAAAAAATCTCTTACACTATCAAAGAGATCACCAAAGATAATGTCACCTTAGATGGCAACCATCCTCTTGCAGGCATTGATGTTATCTTTACAGCAAAAATATTAGACGTGCGTAAAGCCACCACAAAAGAGATCAAAGAAGAGCATGCAAGATAGAAAATTTCATTCAAGATAGTTTTTGGCTATCTTGAATGAAATAAATTTTATATCTCTGCCCTCATAAAACTACGATCTACTCTCTCATCACCTTTACATGTAAACATGTAAAACAGTTTCAAACCTTAACTCCGCTATAATTTCGTTATTCAATCAAAGAGTCATTAGTACCATGAACATCAACACATTCAGAGCTTTTCAAAGCCGCAATTATCGGCTTTTTTTCGCAGGACAATCCATCTCTCTTATGGGCACATGGATGCAACGTACTGCCGTTTACTGGGTTATCTACATGCAAACGAACTCTGCTTTTATACTGGGTCTTAGTGTGTTTGCAAGTCAATTTCCTTCGTTTCTATTTTCACTGCTTGGCGGTACGATCGCCGATAGGTATGATCGTTTTAAAGTGCTTCTTTTCACTCAGATTGCTTCAATGGTACAAGCCATTGCGATGACATTGGTGGTTGTCTTTACGGATTATTCGGTGGTGGAACTGATTTGTCTTAGTATTTTACTTGGCATTGTCAATGCCTTTGATGTCCCTGCTCGTCAGTCTTTAGTACATTACATGGTTGAACGTAAAGAAGATGTTGGTAATGCCATAGCGCTGAATTCCACCATGGTCAATCTCGCACGCCTCATCGGTCCTGCCGTTGCTGGGTTTATCCTCGAAACCTTTGGGGCAGGTATCTGTTTTATGCTCAATGCCTTGAGTTTTATTGCAGTTATTGTTTCACTGCTTGCAATGAAATTACCCACCTATATTCCCCAAGCACATACTCAAAAAATGCTTACTGATCTCAAAGATGGGCTGCATTATTTAAAATCAACGCCCTCTCTTGGGATCTTAATCTTACTGCTCTCACTGATGAGTCTGCTCGTACTTCCCTATACAACCTTGTTTCCTATTATTGCTAAGGAAACATTGGGAGGAGATGCGACGATTTATGGGTATTTGAACAGCTTTGTGGGGGTTGGAGCTTTGAGTGGTGCAATACTGTTGGCTTCTTTAAGAACCAATAGCAATCTCAGAAAATTACTGATCATTGCTAGCACGCTTTTTGGCTTAGGGATACTCTTTTTTGCACTCTCCCATACACTCATTTTTTCTTTTTTATTTTGCATCCTTGCAGGCTTTGGTATGATGTTACATGTCACGATCATCAATACCCTGCTACAGACCACCTCTTCAAGCGAGATGCGCGGACGTGTCATTAGTTACTTTGCAATGGCTTTCTTTGGTATGCAACCTCTTGGGGCGCTTTTAATAGGAACCATCTCACATTATATCGGAGCGGCGGAAACCCTCCTTTTAGAAGGATGTTCTGCACTTCTTATCATCGCACTCTTTTTGCCCTACTTATGGAACGCTAAGAGACCATAACTAGGCTATAATGCTTCCATTAGATTTAAAGGCATTTCGATGAAAAATATTAGTGAAGAAAAACGAATCGTTGTCCTCATAGATGCAGATAATGCCCAACAAAGCAAGATCGAACTTATTCTTGCAGAACTCTCCACACATGGCCATATCATCGTTAAGCGAGCGTATGGCGACTGGTCGAGCAGTTACCTTAAGAACTGGAAAGAGATTCTCAACGAGCTTGCGGTGCAACCTATTCAGCAGTTTGCTTATACGACAGGGAAAAATTCGACAGATGCTTCCATGATTATTGATGCGATGGATTTACTGTACACCCAAAAGTTTGATGCCTTCGCACTGGTTTCCAGTGACAGTGACTTTACCAAGCTTGCCTCTCGCCTTAAAGAATCAGAGATTTATGTCTTCGGATTTGGCGAGCACAAAACACCTATTTCGTTTCGTAATGCGTGTGATGATTTTATCTTCACCGAAAATCTCAGCGTTAATGCCGCTGAAACCCTTGAAAATGTGCCTGAAGAAATTAAGACCTCCAATAAAGCATCCAATGATGATGGTCTTAAAGAGCTTATCAAGCTACTATTGATAGGATGGGAAAAGACACAAGATGATGAGGGTTGGGCAAGTGTGTCCGCCGCAGGCGCGTACATCAAACGCCAATCGCCTGACTTTGACCCGCGCACTTATGGGTCAAGTAAGATTACATCGCTTCTTGCCAAATTGGGTGAGCATTTTGAGATGAATCGTTACCCGGGAAAAGGAACAGCAACCATTGTTGATTACCGCCCTATTGTAAAAAAAGCTCCAACACCTGCTAAAAGGCGTCGTCGTTAAATTAGTTTTTGAGCTCTAATCCAAGTGTTGGTGCGATTGCTCTCATAGCAGCGATCACATCAACGATGAGTTCATCTAGACTCACACCAAGCATATCCGCACCTTTTTGAATCACTTCCCTACTTGCCCCTGCCGCAAATGAAGCTGTCTTAAACTTTTTCTTCACCGAGGAAAGCTCCAAGTCCATAACTGATTTACTAGGTCGAACCAGTGCACATGCGGTAATAAGACCGGTCAGTTCATCCACCGCATAAAGTGTTTTTTCCATTTTACTGTGTGGCTCAACGTCGGTGCAAATACCCCATCCATGAGACATCATCGCGCGAATAATGACTTCTGAATACCCCTTTTCTTTGAGTATCTCCGCACCTTTATGACAGTGAAGCTCAGGGAATTTTTCATAATCCACATCGTGCAAAAGCCCGACAATACCCCACGTTTCTTCATCTTCACCCGCTTTGGTTGCAAAGTAACGCATCGTTCCCTCAACGGCAAGCCCATGGGTCACAAGCGCATCGCCGTTATAGGCTTTAAGCAAAACAAACGCCTCTTCTCTTTTTGGCATTTTGATCCTTTACATGTAAAATAGAGTATTTTACCTTTTCATCCCAAAATTCTTTGCAATAGAACTCTTTTTTTATGATGTAATACATGATAAAATCTTCTAAAATCATTCATTATTGTGTTACAATACAAACTTTAATTCAATCTTTATAGATTTAATTAATTTATTTTTAAAAAATTGTAATTTAAAGAGACCCTTTATGGTAGATAATATCAACGTTTATCGTATCAACGCAGGTTCCTGTAATGGCTGTGATGTCGAGCTTTTAGCGAGCATTCTTGTCCCAAAATTTGGTTTTGACACCCTTCATTGTACCTACACAAACACCCCTGAAGAGGCAAATATTGTCATCGTCACGGGTTCTATCACCACACGCTCCAAACCTTTTTTAGAAGCAACACTTAAACGTTTACCTGATGAAAAAGTTGTGGTTGCCATGGGAATTTGTCCCATTAGCGGTGGTGTGTTTCGCGATAGTTACTCTATTGAAGGACCTTTAGATCGTTTTGTCAATGTTGATGTCAACATCGCAGGCTGTCCTCCATCTCCACAAAGCATTGTGGATGGACTCGTTCAAGCTTGTGCACTATGGAAAGAGAAGGTGAACGCATGAATGCCTACAAAGGAAAAATCACCTTTCTCAAAGAGCAATGTGTACTCTGCCAAACCTGTGCTTTTGTCTGCCCCGCAGGAGCGATTAATATCTCGTGTGTTGAACCGCACCAAAGCTATGACTTCATTATCTGGCACAACACCTGTACCGTATGTGGCAACTGTACCTATTTTTGTCCCACAGGCGCTATTGCGTTAAGTAACACCTTAGCGGAAGCAACACCGCAAAGTGAAAAATACACCGCAATTACTGCCAATATGGTTGAATATGGTGAATGCCAAAAATGTCATGAACCCATGATAAACGTACCACAAACCATGCTGCAAAAAGGGTTTAAAAACGTGAGTGAAGAGCTTGTATCGCTCTTTAACCTCTGCCCTAAATGCAGACGTGACTATACTTTTGCAAAGCGAGCCCTTTAAATGAAATCTTTACATGTAAAGCTAAATGAGGTCACCAAATCATTGGCACTTCGTTGTCATTTTGAACCTAACGGTGATAGCCTCTGGTGTGATATTGCCGATAAAAATCTACTTTTACAGCTTGCTGAAATCCTCAAAACGATGAATGCTCGGGTCTGCATGATCACTGCTTATGAAAAAGGTGATGAACATGAATTGGTCTATCATTTTGATCTTGATGGCGTCATGCTCAATCTGAAACTCCATATCACCGATAAAAGTGTTCCATCCATCACTCCTCTGTTTAAAAGCGCTGACTGGACGGAGCGAGAACTGAGTGAAATCTATGGCATTGCCATTCTCAATCACCCCAATCCCAAACGCCTCTTTTTGGACGAATCCATTAAAGAGAGTGTACTTGAAGAGTATTACTCGCTCTCTTCAGCCATGAGTGGCAAAGTAAGCCAAGAACTTTGGAGTAAAGTTAAAGCAGAAGAAGGGGTCAACCGTGGATAAAACAAACGTTATTTTAGGACCTTTTGATGTGGCACTTGAAGAGCCCGTTTACTTTAAAATCGAACCTAACAGTGATGGAAAAACGATTCACAGTGTTGATATGATTAATGGGTTTGTTCATCGTGGCATTGAATCCATCGTACTTCAACGAAACTTCTTACAAAACCTGATTATTACCGAAAAAGTCTGTGCGCTCTGCTCCAACAACCATCCCTTCACCTACTGTATGGCGGTGGAAAAGATTACTGGACTGAGCTTACCAGAACGTGCCCTTTACCTACGTGTCGTAGCCGATGAGATCAAACGTATTGCCAGTCATCTCTTTAACCTTGGTATGCTTAGCCATCTCATTCATAACAAAACGTTAATGACACAGTTTTTAGAGACACGTGAAGATTTTCAAGACCTCAAAGAAGCCATTTGGGGTAACCGTATGGATTTAAGTGCGAATACCATCGGTGGTGTGAAATTTGATCTTGATGAAAAACTCATCGCCTCTATCAAAGCGACATTAGATAAGAACAGAAGCAAGATTGAAGCGTTTATCGCCCTGTTTGAAACCGACCCAACGCTGATCGCACGTATCGGAGGCGTTGGCGTACTCAGTTATGAAGATGCACTCCGACTAGGTGTTGTAGGCCCAGTAGCACGTGCCAGTGGTGTCAATAACGATGTACGCAAACGTGCTCCTTATGCCGCGTATGCCAACCTTCATTTTGATGTTGTCCTTCAACAAGATGGCGATGTACTCTCTCGTGCCAAAGTAAGGCTCTATGAAATTTTAGAATCCATGAAACTGCTTCATCAAGCACTTGATTCTATGCCAACGGGAGATATTGTACTTCCAACACGCACACTGATTCCAGAAGGAGAAGCCATCTCTCGCACCGAAGCACCACGAGGAGAGCTGGTCTATTATCTTAAAACCAATGGCTCACAAAAGCCTGAGCGTATGAAGTGGCGTGTTCCGACCTACATGAACTGGGAGGCGCTTAAAGTGATGATGCCAAACAATAACATTGATGATGTTGCACTCATTTTCAATAGCATCGATCCTTGTATCTCCTGTACAGAGCGTTAAGATGCGAAACCATTTTATATTTGCTGACAGTACCAAATGTGTCGGATGTTTAAGTTGTGAGTTAGCCTGTGCGGCCAGTTTCCAAGGCATTACATTTGAAGAAGCTTATGAGACAAAATTGCCGCTTATTTCGCGTAACCGTGTTATCAAAGTGGACGGTAAAACATCACCACTTCAATGTATGCACTGCGAATCGCCTTCATGTTTGGCGGCATGCCCCCATGGTGTCATTGAAAAAATGGATGATTTTATCAAGATTCATGAAGAGGCGTGTGTTGGGTGTGGGTGTTGCTCACTGGTGTGCCCGTATGGCGCTATCACGATGATCCAAAAAGAAGATCGTCGTATTGCGCTCAAATGCAACCTTTGTTTCAAACGCCCAGAGGGACCTTCGTGCATTCGTGCCTGTACGACCAGTGCCATTTCAGTAGTGGACTATGACGAATACACACAATTGATGGTGCAAAAAGGCTAAGTTTTTATGCATGAATACTCCATCGTCGCTTCACTCATTGACCTATGCGAGAAAGAGGCGAAGAAGCATCATGCCAAAGCCATCAAAAGCCTTACAATAAATGTGGGGAGACTCAGTGGCATTGAGATTCATTTTTTGGAACAGTGTTTTGATACCTTTAAAGAAGAGACCATCTGCCATGATGCAACTCTCTATATAGAGCTGTGTGACGTGGTGCTTTTATGCGCTTCGTGCCATGAAAAAACTATTGTAGAAAAGAACCATTTTATCTGCCCGAAATGTTATAGTGAAGATGTCGCCATGATAGGCGGACAAGAGTTACATGTAAAAAGTATAGAGATCATAGAGGAATAGCATGAGAGAATATAAAACAATCGCAAAAGCCTATCCAAAAAAACGCCCAGCCGTTGAGCGCATTGAGGATTATTACCCTATATATCATAACTTTGAAGAGAGTGAAGCCAAAGCACAAGCCAGTCGTTGTTTGCAATGTCCCATTGATCTTTTACGTGGACTTGAAAGTGAATTCAAGTTTTGCCGTACGGGATGTCCTCTGAACAACAACATTCCAAGATGGCTTAAAAAGACCTATGAAAAAGACTATTTAGGTGCGTTTGAGCTCTCCAATGCCCGATCTCCTTTTCCTGAAATTTTGGGTCGCGTCTGCCCTAAAAAAGGACTGTGTGAAAGTTCATGTACGCTGGAAAAAACAGAGTACCATGCCGTATCCATAGGCAATGTGGAAGTCTTTTTAAATGAAACAGCGTATGAACAAGGCGCTATTCCTGATTATGGTCAAAAAGAGGGACGAAAGTTCAAAGTTGCGGTTGTAGGCAGTGGCCCTGCCAGCTTGAGCTGTGCGACATTCTTACTTCGTGCCAACATTGAAGTGGAAATGTTTGAACGAGAAAACCGTGTAGGTGGGCTTTTAATGTACGGTATTCCTAACTTCAAGCTACCCAAAAGTGTCATCTTAAGACGATTTGAGTGGATGAAAGAAGCGGGTATGAAAGTCCATTTAAATACCGAAGTGGGTAAAGATGTCAGTCTCCATGAACTTCAAGAAAAGTTTGATGCTGTCTTTTTAGGTTTGGGTGTGCCCAAAGGTCGCAGTGCCGACATGGAAAATGAAGATGCCAATGGCGTGTATCAAGTCATGACACTCCTTACCCAAACACAAAAAAATCTTTTCGACCATGCGCTTCAAAAATCCATTTTACGCAATAAACATGTTGTCGTCATCGGTGGTGGAGATTCTGCCATGGATGCCCTTCGTACCGCCATTCGTCATAAAGCCAAAAGCGTAACGTGTGTGTATCGTAGAGATGAAGCAAGTATGCCAGGAAGCCGCGCAGAAGTGATTAACGCCAAAGAAGAAGGGGTTCAGTTTATTTTCAATGCTCTACCCAAAAAAGCGATTGTAGATGCTGAGCATCGTGTTGTTGGGCTTGAAATTCTTGAAACCTATACTGATGAAAATAACCGTCTTCAAACCAAATCACAAAGCTTTCAAACACTACCCGCCGACAGTATTATCTTAGCCCTTGGCTTTCAAGCCAAACATTTTGACTTTTACGATGAATTAAACCTTGCCATCGGTAAATCCAATACGCTGATTGTGGATGAACATAAAGAGACAAGTCATCCGTTTATCTTTGCTGGTGGTGATGTGGTCAGAGGTGCAAACTTGGTTGTCAATGCTGCTCTTGATGGAAGAGAAGCGGCTGTGGCGATTGCTCGAAAACTAGGACTCGTTGAAGATCAGAAGCTTTACATGTAAAAGCTTCTGGGTTGATTGCTTCTTTGAGAAACAGAAATATGCTAATTTATAACATTTGTCATTTTTTTAGTTCCAAACGCATCTTTTTAAATTAGAGATTAGTCACTTTGCGATACGTTATTCTAAACACATACCAAAGGAGTTTCTATGCTTTCAAAAGTTCTCATTACCACACTCGCGCTATGTAGTGTCATGTTTGCGGCAAACTGTACAGAGCGTTATGGCAAAGGTGCATTAGAAATCAAACTTGCAACCGGAAGCCCTGGTGAATTAGGTCTTGTCAAAGTCTTGGCTGAAGAGTTTGCCAAATCGAATGATATAACACTATGTTGGATCAAAGCGGGTTCGGGAGAATCACTCTCATTGCTTAAAAACAAAGAGGTTGATTTGATTATGGTGCATGCACCCAAAGGCGAGAAAGAGGCTCTTAAAGAGGGGTGGGCGAGTGATCGTTCGCTCATTGGGTCGAATGAATTTTACATTACAGGTCCTAAAAAAGACCCTGCATTGATTAAAGACTCTTCCAGTGTTGTGGAAGCATATTCACGCATTGCCGCCAAAAAAGCTCTTTTTTATACCCGTGCCGATAATTCAGGAACGCATAAAAAAGAGCTTGAAATCTGGAAAAAAGCCAATATTTCACCCGAAGGAAACTGGTATACCATCAATAAAGATTTTATGCTCGCGACGCTTAAAAAAGCCGATACAACAGGGGCTTACTTTATGACCGATAGCAGCACATGGGTCGCCGCTCAAAAAGAGCTCAAAAACATGAAGATTCTTTTTAGAGGTGATATTTTTTTAGTCAATACCTATAATGCGCTCAAACAAAATGGCTTAGAGACACCTCAAAAAAATATGAGTGCTAAGTTTATTGAATTTGTAACCAAAGGGGATGGCCAAAAAGTGATCCGTAGCTTTGGTAAAGATCTTTACGGTGAAGCTATTTATAACGATGCTGAGTACGCTAAAAAATACGACCGCTAATATCGCAATGAAGAGAGTTCATGCTCTCTTCATCCTCAAACCAATGACGTCATTAAAATGGGTACTTTAAGAAGAAACACCCCTCTATTTCAATTCTATTTTAAAAAAGCACCACAATCGTTCAAATAAGAGTATAGTGAAAGAGGTTGATAGGAACACTGACTTTGTAACATCCGTCACAACCCTTATCATCCATACTCTAAATGTCATTTTTTATACTGAGGCGTATTCGAGCGTGTCCTGAGAGGAAGAATCGCTCAATAACATTTGTAAGCCCTGCGCATTTCACGTTTCAACACTTTTTTACTATCTACCTACGAACCAATCCAAGGACACATAAAATGTATAACAATTGCACAAATAAAATCGACCCTAAAAAGGGCATGAGCACTACAGATCCTAAAAAAGAGACTGCTAAAGTCATCGAACCTCACAAAGATGAGACGAAACTTGACCCCAAAAAAGATGCAAAAACTAAACATTAAAAAAGGATTTCAATGAGCAGCAAAGAACTTTATGAACAAACCAAACAGACACAACTTAACGAGTGGAAAACAGGAATGATCTTGTTTAGAACCCGATCTTTTGCAGCCAGAACCAATGTTCAAGTAGAGCTCAATCAGCATGTCAAAATGCTTGAGAGTAAGCTTGAAGAGGGAAGATGCAAGCTTGCAGAACTCACTAAAACGACAGGAAGCAACTTTGAATCAACTAAAAAAAGCTTTGAAGAAACATGGGAATCTATTGTCACTGCTTTTGAAGACGCTTCTGTGAAATTTAAAGCAACCGCATAAACGATTCAGAAGAGAGAGACCTCTCTTCTGATCTTAATCTCTTTACATGTAAAGCTATTTTTGACGTTAGGGAAGTATTTCACTGATAGTAATTTCTTTGGTTGCTATGGGAAAATCAACGGTTATGCATGCCCCACCCTCAATATTTTTACTACTAATCGTTCCTTTAAAATGCTTCTCAATAATCGTCTTAGCCATATAAAGTCCAAGCCCCGTTCCCGTAATGCCTTTACTCGAGATATAAGGCTCAAACATCACTTTGATCATATCGGTGGCGATGCTTCCACCATTGTCAGAAACGGTAAAACGGTAGATGTCTTTCAGCGGTTTATATTCACACACAATGGTGATTTTTCCTTCCTCATTTTGTTGCTCAGCAATGGCATCTTTAGAGTTAGAAACAATAGAGAGTAGTACTTGCACCAGTTCACTTCCATAAATAAAGAATTTTTTCTCATCTTTGAGCTTAATGTCCAGATCAATTTTGTACATTTTAAGAATCGGATCGGCTAAGGATTGCAGTTGCTCACAAATCTTTGAAGCGGTGTGCCACTCTTTTTTGACCTCAGGTTTAAAAAAGTTTTTAAAATCCTCGATGGTGTTAGAGAGATAGCTCACATTGCGATCGACAACACTAATATCAGTTAAAAGCTCTTCATCTTTTTCGACAGCAGTGAGTGCGGAGAGTCGAATTTTGTTGATGACCATTCCGATGATGGAAAGCGGTTGGCGCCACTGATGGGCGATCATGCTCAACATCTCACCAATGATGGCAGAACGCGCTTGAATGATGATCAACTCTTCTGAAGCTTGATACCGTTTGACGGCTTCATCCACTTTAGCATTGAGTGTTGCATTGAGCACTCCCAACTCTAAAGCGGTTTGCTTGCCAATATGTAAAAGGGCATCGAACGTTTCGGAGTAGCGATGATGACGCGAAAGATTTTTTTGAGAAATATTTTTCAGTTGTTTTTTGGTAATTTTGGATGTTTCAGTTGCCTCTTTTAGCCCTAAAACGGTCATAGTTTCATTGAGTAAAAAATTGCATTGATGATCTGAATCGTGAAAAAACTCGCCATAGGTAAAAAACCCTGTCGTAGGGGCTATGGAAGCAAGCCCTTCAAAGTCATTGTGCGCATCTTCACCCAAGAAATTTTTGCGTGTCATACAGGAGAAGATCATCACTTTTTCGGGACCAAACTCGGCGAGATCAGAGATAATTTCCCGTGCGTCTGATAAGATAGCATCGATGTCACCAAAACCAAACTGGATGATCTCACCCTCAGAAATATTGCCTGCAAAAACGACAGAGCCATCACCATTGAGGCGAAGGGGTGCTCGACCGATCAAATGTCCCTCTTTGTAAAATACGAATGGAAATTCAATACCTCCAAGAGGAAGTTTTTGTGCAAGAGCCGAACCTAAATACTTTCGGTACAACTCAATCACTGAGATATTATCGACGGTGTAGATGCAGTTTTTCTCGGCACGAGTCACTTTAAATTTGGGTCCCATAGGTGCCCAATTAAAGCTTTTCGTGTGATATACCTCTAATCTGTCGCCAATGAGATAGCCTACGACAATGGATTTGGACTGAATCTTCGTATCACAAAAGACGAAACTCTCTTCATACCGTCCATTATCGCCTGCAAGCCCACCTGCTACGACTAAAGCAGGAGCGATGGAGTTGACACCATCCATCAAAAAATCACCATTGGTGACAATGCCATCGGCAACGATGATGGCCACTTTTGCCCCAAGTTTTACCCCTTCATGGGCGATTATTTGCCCTGCAATAAAAGAGTCCTGTTCCGCTGAAAAAAGTTCGATTTGTAAAGTGGTACTCTCAAACGTTGTTAGAGAAAGGACAAAAGAGTGTACCATCACTTCGGTTTCAAAGATTTCGCCATCGGTGGAGGAACCCATAATGGAAGCTTGGGGCAGAAGCGTTTTGATGCTATTGAGAATCTCTTGATTGATCGCTTGATCGTCAATGCCTGAGTAACACATCACAAAAATATTGGAAGCTAAGTTGAGCTCTTTTAACGCGATAAACAGAGCGAAGTCTTCATGTGATACAAAACGGTAGGTGTATATTTTCATGGTGAAAGCTCCTCAAGGGCAATAGAATATCCAATCGTACTGTGCGTGACGATAGCGTCACTTCCGATTTTCTTTCTGAGTTTATTCATGAGTGTCTTCACAGAACTCTCAGCAATGGATTCAAATTCCCACAAATAGTTTTCAATGACACTCTTACTTAAAATCGTATGTTGATTTTTAATGAGCAAGCACAGCAATGTAAGCTCTTTTTGAGTCAGATCTATAATCTTGCGACTGGCAGTTTCATACACGAGTTGATCGCACAAATCAAACGAAACTCCGCCTTTGATTGTATAGGTCTTAACCGAACGTTTTTCAATAATTTCGACCGTTCGTTGTAGTGTTTTAAAAAGCTTTTCTAAAGAGACTGGTTTAATCAGATAAGCATCCAGTCCCAAAGGAACAGCCGCATGCAAAAAATCTTTTTCAAAACAAGCTGTTAAAAAGATAACAGAAATGGAAGAGCGTTCAGCGCGTATCTTTTTAATAAAATCAATTCCATTGGTCTTTGGCATATATAAATCGGTAATCACAATATCAATCGGATTCTCTTCGATAATGGTATAAGCTTCTTTAGCAGAAGCAACGGAGTAAACCTTTAAAAAATATTTTTTAAGAATTGAAGAGAGATACTCTAAAAATTCTTCTTCATCATCAACACATAAAACCGTGTAGCGATTGCAACAAGACATAACACTTAAATCTAACATAATGCCTCCTTTACAATGTGTGTGTAAATACATTTAGCCTATTCCACTATATCCCAATATTTACACTTTCATTGCATGCCATTCTAAGCCCTACTCAGACGTCTCTTAATAAAAGTGACTAAAAAATAACCCAAGTAGATTACGATGAATCGTGTGTGAAGAACTAAAGATTTAAGGCTGAAGACCTTAAATCACACGAAAGTAACCTCTGTGCTTACGATAAGCTTATCGATCCCTTTATATGTAAGGAGTTCATTATGAATGTTGCAAAACTGATTATTGCCTTTTTTATTTCGCTTTCTCTCTTTAGTACCACAATGTTTGCCGGCGTTATCAGCACCAAAGATGTGCTGCATGAATCCAGTTCAAACGTTTCTATTAATGGGTTTTTAGCCAAACAAGAAGTGCAAGCCAAATTGGCAGAGTTGGGCGTTAGCAGTGAAACTATTCAAGAAAGAATCGCCTCTTTAACCGATGAAGAGATAGCACAAATCAATCAAAAAATTGATTCAATGCCAGCGGGTGGTAATGCAGGTGGAGCTATCTTGGGTGTTTTAGTTTTTATTTTTATCGTTCTTTTAATTACCGATATTTTAGGATTTACCAAAGTGTTTAATTTTACGAAAAGTGCCCGATGAAAGGCATACTTCTGTGCATAGCACTCTTACTGTTTACAGGCTGTGTTTCCAAAAACTACGACTATTTATCTGCGGATAAATCCATTGTAGAATCCAAGAAACTTCAATTAACTATTTACCCACAAGAGGCATATTTTTGTGGTCCCGCTTCTTTAGCAACCCTGCTTACCCAACAAAATGTTGAGTTTGTTTATGGCGATGTCGTAGGAACAACCTTTACACCAGAGCTTTTAGGCTCCTTACAAATAGAGATGAAAGCAACAGCAAGACGTTACGGGCTCATTCCTTATGTACTCAATGAGGGACTTGCTCCCGTTTTAAGTGAAGTATCCAACAACACACCTGTTTTGGTTCTGTTTAATCTTGGTCTTACACCACTTCCTGCATGGCACTATGCGGTGGTCACAGGTTTTGATAAGGCAGAGAAAAAAGTGTTTCTCTCAGCACCTAAGGGAGATCAAACATGGATGAGTTTTGATGACTTCGATATGTTCTCAAAACGAGGAGGAAGCTGGTCAATCGTAGCACTCAAACCGCCATTGTTGCCTATTGCTTCTAATGAAGCGGAAATGGTACGTGCCATTACCGACATGTATGATGTGGGCTATAAAGAGCAGGCCAAACTCTCAGCCATTAACTATGTGTCAACCTATCCAACATCTACTTTAGGCTCGGTGATGTTGGCAAATATGTATATGGAGATGCAAGATTATCTCAATGCAACAATAGAGTACAAACGTGCCCTTGCCTTAAAACCTCATGATCCTGTGCTTTTAAACAATCTAGCGCAATCACTCATGCGAGAAAATAAATTGCGTGAAGCAAAACAGTATGCGCTTGAAGCCGTTGATATCGGTGGTATCTTTTTAGTGGAATACCAAAAAACACTCGAAGAGATCAAACGAAGACTGCAAGAGTAATATCTATAATATCTTTACATGTAATCTATTTTACATGTAAAGATATTTGTTAAATTTTTCTTTTAAAATAACTGAAAAGTAACCACAACATCGTATGATATTTACATGTAAGAGAGATTCCAAGAGAGAGTTACAATGGATGATAACTCTTTTGAAATCTTAATCTTACATACTTTATACCACCGGCTGGATAAAATTGGTCAAGATAACTTAGGTATCCAGTAGCTTCTACGAGCTTTAAGAGGTGACCTTATAACGTTTAGGCATTTACGAGCGTTTTCTAAGATAGCGTTCAAAAATAGATTGTAAGCCCTGTGCCTTTCAATCTCCACCCAAGACCCAATATCTATCGACCAAAACATAAGGATATATCATGTTCAACGACAAAAACAACGACAAAAACAAAAACAGCAACTCAACGACACCAATCGATCCTGCAAAAAAAGACGGTGCATTTGGCGATCCTAAAAAAGATGCTAACAAAGTAATTGAGCCAGGTAAAGAAAATGTTAAAGTTGATCCTAAAAAAGACGAAACGATCAAACATTGAGAACCTCAGTCAATAAATATTCCATTACTATGAAATATGCATTTATAGCAGCATCTATTGTTGCACTGATACTTACAATGGGAATTAAGGTGTATGCGTCTGATATGGATAGCCAAATTGAGTCATCATTTAAAAAGAGTTTTGTTTACAGAACCTATTTAAAAGACGAGCACATCAAAATTGCTTCAAAAGAGGGTGTTGTTACACTCTCTGGCGAAGTTTTGGATGATGCGCATAAACCAATGGCAGGCAATACAGCAGAAGCAATCGTTGGCGTTAAAAGCGTTGACAACCAGATCGTTATACAAAAAGATCATTCATCTGCAAATTCCGATACATGGATTAAGATGAAAGTGCAAACTGAACTTGTATTTCATTCCAATGTCAGCGCAAGTACAACAGATGTCACTGTTAAAAACGGTGTTGTTACCCTAAAAGGCGATGCGAGTAGTTCTGCTAAAAAAGAACTGACAACCGAATATGCTAAAAATGTTGAAGGTGTTAAAAGTGTCATCAACAATATGAAACTTTCAAAATCTGAAACCATAGGTGATAAAATGGATGATGCCTCCATTACAGCTCAAGTTAAAATGACGTTAGTGCTTCATGCTTCAACAAGTGCCATTCGCACCAGTGTTACCACCAAAGATGGTGTCGTCACGGTAAGCGGAAAAGCACAAAATGCTGCTGAAGTAGACTTAGTCACCAAACTTGTCGAAGATGTGGATGGTGTATTAAGAATTATCAATACCATGAGTATTGATGGAAATTCAAAAAATTAAACAAGGAGACTCACATGCTCTATACAGTTGCACTTTTACTGATTATCATGTGGGCACTCGGTCTCGTTACGAGTTATACCATGGGAGGGTTTATACACCTTCTCTTGGTCGTCGCTCTGATCGTAGTGCTCGTACGAATTATTCAAGGAAGACGTGTTCTCTAAATAAACTATAAAGGATCTACCATGAGTGATAAAAAACTTTATGAACAAAAAATAGAAGCAGAATTTGATACCTGCAAAGCCCAAGTGGATAAATTTAAAGCCGAAGCTTCAGGTGCGAGTGCAGACGTCCAAATAGAAATGCATAAACAGATCAAAGAACTTGAAGAAAAAATGCATGAGGGAAAAGCTAAACTTAAAGAGCTTGCAGACGCAAGTGAAGATAAATTTGAGTCTATGAAAAAAGGGGTTGAGTCCATTTGGCAATCTACCAAATCTACCCTACACCACGCTTCAAAACACTTTGGCAAATAATCTTTGCACGCACTAAGAGAAGGAATTCCTTCTCTTAGTTTCCTTTACATGTAAAACTTCACAGACCGCTTTTGCGAAGTGCCTCGCGTGAGGCGCGATCAACCAACGTAAAGTAACGATCTATCACATCTTTATCAAATGCTTGTTTATGCCCTTTCACTTTCATCAAAGAACACTTCATCTCATCCATCACCCTATAAAACGCTTGGTACAATGCTGCATGCTCATGAATCTTCTTTTGTTTTGTCGCATACCCATTGCGCTCAAACCGCTCTCTTCTGCTAGGAAGTGTGATGATATTTTGCGAATCGGTGTAAATCATAATCTCCTCTTCAAAATCTTTCACCTCGTTCAATGCCCAGAGCAATGTTTGAAGTTCAAGCTTCGTTGATGAAGTTTGCGTAAATTTTTTAACCTTTACATGTAAAGTCTCAAACGCTTCTAAAGGTGTATTTTCAGGGACAATGAGATACGCGCCAAATCCTACATGGGTCTGGGTATTGACGCTGCCATCGCTCAAAAGGTGTATCACCTAGCCACTGACGACAACAAAATCATCTTTGTCACCTTTCCAACGCAAACTGTACAAATCCGTGCGACGTGCATGTAAATTACGGACACTGCCTCGTTCACGAATCTCTTTTAAAAGACTCAAATCAAGATCGGCGACTAAGGTCATCTCTGTATTTGGCGTTGCTTCAGCGATGGTGGCATCGTGTGGAAACGCAAAATCGGACGGGCTAAAGACCGCGGATTGGGAGTACTGAATGTCCATATTTTCAACCCTAGGAAGCGTTCCTACACTGCCAGAGATGGCAACATAACACTCGTTTTCGATGGCTCTAGCTTGCGCGCAACGACGCACACGTAAGTAACTGTTTTTGGTATCTGTCCAGTAAGGAACAAAAAGAATATCAATGCCTTGATCGGCTAAAAGACGTGGAAGCTCTGGGTACTCGACATCGTAACAAACGAGAATGCCCACACGTCCTACATCGGTTTCAAACACACAGAGTTTATCGCCTCCATGCATACCCCAGTATGCCTCTTCATCGGGTGTGATATGTAGTTTTTTCTGCGCATCTTTCGTACCATCACGACGGCACAAATAACTTGCATTGTAAAGGGTGTTACCATCGTATTCGGGCATGCTGCCTGCAATGATGTTGATGTTATAGCGCACGGCAAATTGCCCTATTTTTTCGACTAAGGTGTCGGTATGCGCCGCAACGGTACGAATCGCCGTTTCAGGATTTTCATCGGAGCGCAAAGCCATCAGGGGCGCATTGAAAAATTCAGGGAAAAGGACAAAATCAGCATTATACCCCGCCATCGCATCCACAAAAAATTCAACCTGATCTAAAAACTCTTCAACACTTTTAACACTACGCATCTGCCATTGAACAATGCCAACACGTACAATGCCACGATTGACCGTTGGGTTCGTATGTGGCTCTTCATAATCTACATTACTCCACTCCAAAAGCGTGGCGTACTCACGAGAAGCGGCGTCACCTTTGAGGTAGCCTTTTAACACACGCCTGACATGAAAGTCATTGGCGAGTTGAAAGCCTAAAACGTGGTCTCGAAGCTCTTTGTCTTTAACAAGATCAATGTACTTTGAAGGCGTCATCTCATGGGCATGTGCCGCATATCCTGGGATACGTCCCCCTGCAATGATACGCTTTAAATTAAGCCTATAGCAGAGCTCTTTACGTGCATCGTAAAGCCTACGTCCAAGCCTGAGCCCTTGATAATCTGGATCGACATAAATGTCTAAGCCATAAAGCGTATTGCCTTTAGGATCATGCGTTGTGATAAGACCGTTAGCTGTGATTTGATTGTACGTATGGCGATCGCCAAATTTATCATAATCAACGATCAAGCTCTGAGCTGCGGCAATGACTTTGCCATCATCTTCGATGCAGATTTGCCCTTCAGGGAATGTCGCTAGTTGTGCTTTAAATTCAAGAGGTGTCCATCCACCCAATGTCGGATAAACTCTATCCATAATCCTTTTAACCTGTTCGTAATCTTCCAGTTCCAAATTACGAAGAACAAGCTTGTTGGTCTGTTTTAGATCGTCACTATTTCCCATAAAAAATTTCCTTTGTTTTTACACGTGTAGAGGTAAAATTGTGGAAGTTATCTTATCACAGTTTGGATTTAGGATTGATTGAAGAATAGGATTAAAAACAAATCAAAAACAAAAGAAAAGAGAGCCGAAGCTCTCTAACAGATCAGAGTGTTATCGTCCTCCTCGACCACCGCCTTTTCCACCACCCATGCCACCATTGCCGCCCATTCCCATGCCACCATTGCCGCCCATTCCCATGCCACCATTGCCGCCCATTCCCATGCCACCACCATTGCCCATACCGGCACCAGCACCATTCATACCACCTGCATTTGCCCCCATAGTGCCAGTTGTTGGGTTAGAAGTACGAGCTTGCGTGAAAGCTTGACGCTCTTCTTGACTCATCGTTTGCATTTTTTCTTGCATTGCCGCTTGAAAAGCGGGTCTATCTTCTACTGGAACTGTTCCTCTCATAGCGTTTAGCTCAGTTGCGCTCATGGCTGAATAGTCTGTGGCAAAGGCAACGACACCTAAAACCATCCACACGAATAGACTCTTTTTCATCTTTGACTCCTTGTTGATATGTATATTGAAACTATACGAAGAAAGTGTTAATAAACTGTTAAGGACAAATTTTTTTACTTTAACACTTCATTAACAGATATTTGCTATTCTTAGCATAAGGAGAGAGCTATGTCAAAAATATTACTGCTTGAGGATGACTACCTTTTAAGTGAGACCCTCAAAAGTCTACTTATGGGTGAAGGTTTTGAAGTGGTGCATGCTAGTGATGGTGAAGAAGCACTCACCTATTCGTATGAAAACTCGTTTGATCTTTATCTTTTTGATATCAATGTCCCCCTACTTAACGGTCTTGATCTGCTTAAACTTCTACGTGAAAGTGGCGATACAACACCCGCTTTTTTTATCAGTGCCTATAAAGACATTCAAACCATCACCAAAGCGTTTGATAGTGCGTGTGATGACTACATCAAAAAACCGTTTGAGTTTGATGAGCTTTTAGTGCGTATTAAAGCCCATATTCTGAAAAAAAATCCCCTTTTAGCGTATGGTTCAATCACCTACGATCTTCTCAATAAACGCATCTTTCAACAGGATAAAGAGGTAGATCTGGGCTCTGTTGAGAAAGAAATCTTTGATCTACTCCTGCGAAATCTGAACCAAACCGTTCTCAAAGAGCAATTTTTTGATGTAATGGAAAAACCCAGCGATAGTGCCTTGCGTGTGCATATCACCAAACTCAAACAGCGTTTTTCCCTGCAAATCATCAATATCAAAGGGATAGGATACCGTCTTGAAAAAATATGAGAAAGAGGCTTTTTTTAAAACATTTGGTATTTTCTTTGCCACATTAATGCTGCTTACCACTCTGGTTGCCTCTTTTTATTACAGCGAACAAAAACATATCATGGAAGAGCAGATTTTTTCAAAAATGAAATCATTTACGTATGATTTTCAAAATTATACCTTCGAGGTTGATGTCATCCCTTACGATAACACCGTAGATGAGCTCAATTTACAGCCTTGCGATCGTGGAATGTGCGGTTATTTTGCAATTCCAAGCACAAAAAATTCTATGTTCAAAGTCATTATATCTGACAAGGAGTATAAGGCACAACTGCATCTTCTTATAAACAAAGTTCTCTTAATCTATAGTGCCCTCTTATGTGCCATCATCGCCTTCTCGCTTTTTTATTCATTTTATGCACTCTATCCCCTTAGGCATGCGCTCTATCTTTTAGAGAGTTTTTTAAAAGATATGATTCACGATCTCAACACGCCCATAACGTCCATTCTTCTCAATACAAAATCCATTGCAAAGACAGCTCCTTCTGAAGCCTTAGAGCGTATAGAACTCGCAGCAAAAACCATCGCCTCTTTGTACCGAAATTTAGAAATTTTACACCAAGGATTTATCCCTAAAAAAGGTGATGTTGATCTTGAAAAACTTTTACATGTAAGGGCTAAACTCTATCAAAAACTCTATCCAAAACTGACTTTTATTTTTGAAACAGAACCTTGCATCATTCATAGTGACCCTGATTCGATTGCACGCATTTTTGACAATCTCATCTCCAATGCCTGCAAGTACAATCGCAAAAATGGTTCCGTAAAACTGAGTAATAAAGAGAATAGTGTCAACATCAGTGATACAGGGATTGGTATTAAAAACTGTCGCCTTGTTTACGATCGATACTATAAAGAGAACGAAAAAGGGCTAGGACTAGGGCTCAATATCGTAAAAAAACTCTGTGATATATTAGCCATTAAAATTTCCCTTGAAAGTAATGCTGATACGGGAACATCGATTACACTTCTTTTTTCTAAAGAGAAAATGGCATGAAACATACCATACTGCTTGCTCTAGCTACGTTGCAGCTTTATGCCCTTGATGATAATGATATTACACAAGAGATACAAAAAACACAAAATATGGAAGAGCTCACCACTCAAATGCACTCTGCACCACGACAGTACCGACACCGCTATATTCAGGCGATTAAAGAACGTGCTAGAGTTGAAAATGAGGCTAAGAGAGAGCAACTGATGTCCGAGCTAAGTGCTGAAAAACGTGAAGAAATTCAAACACAACAGATCAATACGCTTACGGGAAGAAATGCCAATGGGAACAATTCGAACGCTTCTGCTGGCGCATGCAATGGAAGTGGAAAAGGCGGAAATGGTAAAGGTGGTGGCGGAGGAGGAAAAGGCGGAAAATAAAAGAAGAAGAGAGCCGAAGCCCTCAACTTAAGTGACTATCTTACGCAGTCGAAGAAGAAATCTGTTTTTGCAATATCTTTTGTCTCTTCATCCAACGCGTCTAGGACGGAGTTGGTAATCCAAGTTAAAAGGTTAAGCGCACCTTCGTAACCACTGATAGAGTATCTATGTAAGTGGTGTCTATCGAAGATTGGGAAACCGATACGGATAAGAGGTACTTTTGTATCACGATACAACTCTTTACCATAAACGTTACCGATCATGAAATCTACTGGCTCAGTGAAAATAAGGCTTCTTAAATGCCATAGATCTTTTCCCATCCAAATGTGGCATTCTTCTTTGAATGTACATTTGTCAAGGATCGCTTGCATCTCTTTTTCCCAGTTTTTACGAGGCGCATTATGACAAAGAACGTGTACAGGGATAGCACCCATCTCAACCAAGAAAGAGACAACACCTAACAAGAAGTCAGGATCTCCCCAGATAGCAAATTTTTTGCCGTGCATATACGGATAACTGTCTTGCATCGCATCGACAAGTTGACCGCGAAGTTTTGTAAGCTCAGCAGGAACGGGTTTGCCTGTAAGTTCACTGAGTTTCATTACAAACTCATCTGTTCCACCTAAACCGATTGGATTACATGTAGCATATGTTTGTTTCCAATCATTTTTTATCATCTTCGCAGTAGCAATTGTAGAGTACTTTTGAAGTGAAATAGTCGCTTTTGCACTGCTTGCTGTTTTTGCAACGGCTAAAGGTGTGCCACCTGCATAGAGTTTATACTCGCCTGCTGGTGTATTCCATTGATCTTCATGGTCACCGATCATAACGATTTTGTCGCTAAACATAGCAGCCATTTTCTTAATTTCTTTCAAGCTTCCAAGGTATGGTTCAAAACCAGGAATGATATTGATGCGCTCGCTATCTTTTACGATCTCACGACCTTCAACAGGATTGAGCTCTTGTAAAATGGCGTTCATCATATTGTCATAACCTGTAACGTGGCTACCTGCAAATGATGGAGTGTGTGCCGCTGGAATCGGAGTACCATCAAGTTCACCCTCAGCATCTTTACGAGCACCGATCACAAACGCATTGAGGTCATCACCAATAACTTCTGCCATACAGGTCGTAGAAACGGCGATCATATCTGGTTTGTAAAGTGCTTTACAGTTACGTAAACCCTCTTTCATATTTGCCAAACCACCGAAAACCGCTGCACTTTCACTCATAGAGTCTGAAACACATGGTGTTGGCTCTTTAAAGTGACGTGTAAAGTAGCTTCTAAAGTAAGCCACACAACCGTGACTTCCATGAACATACGGCATAGTGTTTTCAAACCCAAGGGCAGCCATAACAGCGCCCAAAGGTTGACACGCTTTGGCTGGGTTAATCGTGATGTGCTCACGTGCTAAGTTTTTCTCACGGTATTCCCATGTCGTTGTCCACTTAGCAACTTCGATTACTTTTTCAGGGTTAGTTGAACCCGCACTGCTTTCAAATTGCTTTTTATTTTTAAAAACATCTTGATACTCTGGTTTTAAAAAGAGCTTCTGCCCATTTACTATGTTTTCTACGTCTTGCATTGTGCTCTCCTTAGTTAGATTCCCATGGTGCTTTGGTGTGAGCCCATACTGGGGAGTTCAACGCCAAATCCATGTCTTTTGCAAAAATTGCAAAGGCATCGTATCCATGATACGGACCACTATAATCCCAAGAGTGCATTTGTCTAAATGGTAAACCCATTTTTTGGAAAACGTACTTCTCTTTTACACCGCTGGCTACAAGATCAGGTTTAAGTCTTTTGACAAATTGCTCTAATTCGTACTCGTTAGTATCGTCATAGATCAAGGTTGAGCCACTAAGCTCATCTTTGGTACGTTTATAGTCATCACCATGTCCGAACTCATAACCTGTACCGATAATTTTCATTCCCAAATCTTCGTAAGCACCGATAACGTGGCGAGGACGTAATCCACCAACATACAACATGACGGTCTTGCCTTCTAATTTCGGGCGATACTTTGCAATGACTTTATCAGTCATCTCAGTATATTTAGCGATAACCGCTTCAGTTTTAGCTTGAATTGTCTCATCAAAGAACGCTGCAATTTTGCGTAAGCTCTCTGTTGTTTTACTTGGACCAAAGAAGTTATATTCCATCCAAGGCACACCAAATTCTTGCTCCATATGACGAACAACGTAGTTCATACTTCGGTAGCAGTGAAGAAGGTTAATTTTCGCTTTTGGAGCGATGGTTAACTCTTTGTAGGTTGCATCACCACTCCATTGAGCAATAACACGAAGACCCATCTCTTCCAATAAAATTCTTGAACTCCAAGCATCTCCACCGATGTTATAATCGCCGATGATTGCGACATCATAAGGAGTTGATTCAAAATCTTTTTTATAAGAGTTATCTGGAAGTACCTCATCACGAATCATATCGTTCGCAATATGGTGACCCAAACTTTGTGAAACACCACGGAAACCTTCACATGAAACTGCAACCGTAGGCTTGCCAGACTCTTTTTTGTAGCCTTTGGCTACCGCTTGAATATCATCACCAATCAAACCGATTGGGCACTCACTTTGAATAGAAATACCGTTATTGAGTGGGAAAAGTGCATCAATTTCAGCAAGTGCTGCTTTGAGCTTTTTATCGCCACCAAAAACGATGTCTTTTTCATTATAGTCGGTTGTGAAGTTCATCGTTACATAGGTATCAACACCTGTTGTTCCGATGTAATAGTTTCTTCTACCTGCGCGGCTATATTGACCACAACCAACCGGTCCATGAGAGATATGAATCATATCTTTCACTGGACCCCAAACAACACCTTTACTTCCAGCATAAGCACAACCACGTTGACTCATAACACCTGGAACGGTTTGTTTGTTACTCTTGGTTGAATCACAAGCACCTTTAACACCCTCTGGCATATCAACGCCAAGATGTTTTTCTCTACTTTTTTTCGCCTTTTCAGGGTAAGCAGCAAGCACTTCCGCAATTGCGGCTTCTTGTTGGCTTAGCAATGTTTCTGTTGTCATGCTATTTTCCTTTCTATTTAAAAAGTACGCTTACGCGACTTTGACCCTGTAGAGAAGCATATCGTCAAGTTTTTTACAAACGTCTGCTGTTTTACCACCATCGACTGCTTTTGAAACTTCACTCATTTGGTACTTGTTGGTATAAAAAATCATTTTATATTCGCCTTCAATGTCTGATTTTTTATAGTAATCAGCCAATGCTGTGAAAAGGAATGAACCTTTTTCAACTCTTAGGTCTTCTTGTTTGATACCATCACGGTTTTCACTGGTAAGGACTGCGTAACTGACATCTGAAAGATCGCCAACTTCTGCTGTGACTCTCTCTACGACTTGCTCATGACTAATTTTATTTCCCATAGATGCTGGGAAGTGGTATCCGCAAATAAACATAATGTGCTCCTCTTTTTATTTTTTTATAACATCAAAAGGGCAAAGCTCTTTTGACTACGTTTGCCACTGGGGCACTAAAGCTTGCCAACGATGTTGGCAGAGTTTTCTTGGTTATTACGCTGTTGCTTTTTTGCCGATAGCGTCTGCTTCGACTTCTTCTTCCAAACCAAATTCCATCAATAACGCTTCAAGATCATCCATCTCAAGTGGTTTAGGGATCACTTTAAGATCATTAGCAATGATTTTGCGAGCTAGTTCTTTGTACTCAAATGCTTGGTCTGTTTTATCAGCAAACTCAACAACGGTCATACGACGAAGCTCAGCACGTTGTACGTGGTTACTTCTTGGTACAAAGTGAATCAAGTGTGTTCCGATTTGCTCTGCAAGATGTTTTGCAAGATCGTATTCACGGTCTGTCATACGTGCATTACAGATAAGTCCAGCAAGTCTAACACCACCTGTGTTTGCGTATTTTAAAATACCTTTAGAAATGTTGTTAGCCGCATACATCGCCATCATCTCACCTGACATAACGATATAGATTTCTTGTGCTTTACCTTCACGAATTGGCATTGCAAATCCACCACAAACAACGTCACCGAGTACGTCGTAAGAGACAAAATCTAAATCTTGGTCATAAGCGCCCTCTTCCTCAAGGAAGTTAATCGCAGTAATAACACCACGTCCTGCACAACCAACTCCTGGCTCTGGTCCACCTGATTCTGCACACATGATAAAACCTTCAGTAATATCTGTGTTATCTGGATCAAACTCAGCAGCACCTGGTTTACATACATCTTCAAGTTCGAGGTCTTCAACAGTACCTGCCTCACTTGCTAGTTGCATAATGGTACATTGTGCTTTTTCATGCAAGATAAGTCGTGTAGAGTCTGCCTTAGGATCACATCCAACAATAAGAATTTTCTTACCGAAGTAGTGCGCCATTGCCGCTAATGTATTTTGTGAAGTGGTAGATTTACCAATTCCGCCTTTGCCGTAAAAAGCAATTTGTCTGAGTTCAGCCATTTTGTTCTCCTTTGTGAGTTTATATTTCACCACACACTTTTGCATATAGTGTTCCGTAGAAAAAATACACTTGAAAAAAATAAACAATATAAAGCGAAATATTTACATGTAAAATGTCAATATTCAAAGGTGAGTGGTTGGATATAATCAATCGATATATAATATGGAAGAGGAGAAAAGATGCAGGCATTTTTCGAACACTACAAAACGATCATTATCTTTTTACACATTCTTTCGGCGGTCGTATGGGTAGGCGGTATGATTGCAATTAAATTCGCCGTACATCCTGTGATTCAAACGATTGAAGAACCTAAAATACGACTTGGAAATAGCTTACACATTGTCGGCAGACTGTTCCATCTTGTAATGCCTTTTATTGCCCTAAGCCTTATCTGCGCGCTTCTCATCATCAAAGGAACTGGCTATACAGGTGAGCTGATCTATCTTAAAGAAGCGATTTGGACGATGATGACGCTTAACTATACGTATATGTACATCAAACGAACCCTTGCACAAAAAAGTTTTGATCAAGGCAATTTTGTAAATGCGAAAGAGCACATGCGACTGCTCCCTACGATTTTACTGCCTATCAATATTGTCTTAGGAATTGTCGCCATCTTCTTAGGGGTTATGCTCAGGGGATAGAGGAAAGAGACCTCAACATTCTTTTTGGAATGTGTCAATACTCAAAAAGTTAAAAGTTTAGTTCCGACCTCTTTATTTCAACATTTCAAGCAATGTTTCGTGAAGTTCAGTCATTGAATCGACAACTTTATAAGCACCTTGAAAATTGTATGTGGCAGTGACCTTATTTCGAAGAATAATACATCTAATATTTGCCGCAAGTGCCGCCTGTAAGCCTCGGGGAGAATCTTCAACGATCACGCAGTCCTGTGCATCTAATCCCAACTTATTGAGTCCTAGCAAATATGGCTCAGGGGATGGCTTGCTATTTTGATAATCTTCCGATGTCAGAACAAAATCAAAATAGCCTTTCAAACATAACCTAGAGTGAATTACATCAAAATGTTCTTTATAAGCACTCGTAACAACGCCCATAGGGACTTTTTGATACAGGTCTTGTAATAAGAGTTCAATACCGTGATTGGCTAATTGTGCTGATTCATGTAGCTTTTGCGTATAGATGCTATTTCTAATTTTTCTCAATTCAGGGATTTTTTCATTGGTGATACCAATGTCATGAAAAAGATGCCATGCGCCAAGATCTTGTTTTAAATACCAGTCAAAATAATCAGATTCAGATAAATCAAGAGAGTAAGAATTAAGCAGTTCTTTATTAGCAAGATAGAATATATATTCTGTATCAACGAGTACACCATCATTATCCCAAAGAATACCTTGAATCATAAGCGGAGATTTCCTTTATTTTCTAATGTTTAAATAGAGCCAATAAATTTGCCGCTAGGTAACTTAGTAGCTCCTATATTTTGTTGTCTGCTTCACACACGTTCAATATCAGTTTTAAGTTTTCTTCCACCCGATATTTCAAAACTATTATTTTCATAAAATGATAATGTTCTATCGAATTGTGGTAATGGAGGAGTTGTAACTTCTAATCTTTTCCAATTTTTTGAGCTAGCAAACTCTTTTGCTTTTTCCAATAATAACTTACCAATATTTAAAGAACGATACTCTGGTCTAACATATAATTCTGGTATTGTTCCATATGCGCCTTCTGCATATAAAGCATAGCTTTCATACATTGAAATAAATCCTATAGATTTATTTTTATCTTTTGCAATAAAAACAAAATAAAGGTTTTTTGAGATTAAATCTTCTGCTCTTTTTTGTGTTTCCTCTTGATTAAAATTGAAAGCTTTAATATTTATTTTATCCATAATTTCTTGAAGTAGTTCTCCTGTCAAAATAGATAAATCTAACGAGTCATTTTCTGTTGCTTTTATTATTTCAATATTCATTTAACTTTGTTTCCTCTCTTATATAAGTTTAAAATAACGTTTAAGCCGCTTTGACACAAACTCCAAGAGCCATCAAAAATCATATCTCTTTAATCTTTAAAACCAAAATAAAAAAAAGGGGGATAGGCTACTTTGTATTTACATGTAAAAGATTTATTGTCTAAGCAGCCAGTCCCCTTTTTCTTTCGCCAGACACTTTCGCATAGTGTGTTTCAAAGGAGAACTCTTTTGAAAAAAAATTCAATAAAAAGCACAATATCTATATGGCAAATTGACTTTGAATCAATTTTCATCTAAGATAGTTTAAATAACTAATTGTATATTTTATATACAAATCATAATAAAAAGGGGGAGTACGATGATATTTAAGTCGATTCAAACTAAGATTGTTTTGATAGCCGGGCTTTGCTTGGTTTCAGCCGTTGTTCTATTGGTGGGTTATGGGTTATTTTCATCCACAAGAACACAAGATCGCGTTTCCTCTGAGGTTTCCTCTTTGTTGACAGAGCTCAACATGGAGAGACTGCAAAATTTAGCTGGCGAGCAAAGTGGTACCATTCAGTCCGAACTAGAGTTGGCTTTGGATGCTGCGCGTACGATGGCTAATACCTTTGAAGTGAGTAAACTCAAACCTAAAGATGGTAAAGAAGCTTTGGGTATTGGCCGCGATCAGCTCAATGCTGTGCTTCTCAATGTACTGAAAAGTAACAAGAGCTTTAATGGTACCTACTCCTGCTGGGAGCCAAATGCCATCGATGGCGCTGATGCCAACTTTCGTGCGGACAAAGACGGTAACAATCCAACGACTGGGCGATTTACCCCATATTGGACGCGTGATGATAAAGGCAATATTGCCGTTCAACCATTAGTCGAGTACGACACCTATGACAAGCATCCTAACGGTGTTCTTAAAGGTGGATGGTATATTACCCCACGTGAGCAGAATAAAGAAAGTGTGCTTGGACCATTACCTTATATCGTACAAGGTAAGCAAGTATTTCTCGCAACGATGTCTGTGCCCATTACTGTCAATGGTAAATTCTATGGTGTTGCTGGTGCTGACTATAACTTAGACTTTGTTCAGAAAATTGCCGAAAAAGCTGATAAAGCATTGTTTGAAGCTAATGGACAAGTCTCCATCATTGCAGACAATGGTCTGTTGGTCGCTCAAAGCGAGAATCCTTCTATGATCTGAGGTCATTTTAAACAAGTGATGCCTAAAGGTTGGGAAGAGATTTATGCAGCGATTCAAGCAGGTAAGGCGTTAGTTCGTATCAACAATGAGAGTGGCATGATCGAAACGGTCGCTCCAATCAAGCTTGGACAGACGGGTAAACCTTGGGCAGTTTTGATTCAAGTGCCACGAGAAATTATATTGGCTAAAGCGTTGGTGCTTGATAAAGACATGAGCGATCGACTTTACAGCAATGCTTCAATGCAAGTTGTCGTTGGTTTTATCGTTGCTTTACTGGCTATTATTGCCATCTATTTTCTTACCACCAGTATTATTGCCAAACCTCTTTTAAACCTTAAAGAAACTGCCCATGATTTGGCAACGGGTGATGGTGATTTAACCAAAAAATTAGCCATTAAAAATCAAGATGAAATTGGTGATGCTTCCCATGAGATTAACCAGTTTATCGATAAAGTTCACTCAACCATCAAATTAGCAAAAGACACCAGTTCTGAAAATGCATCGATTGCGCATGAGCTCTCAGCGACAACCCTGCAAGTGGGCAAACGCGTGGAAGACTCTTCCATCATCATTTCTCAAGCGACACATATGTCAAACGAGACCAAACAAGAAATTGTCTCTTCCGTCAATGAAGCAAAAGCTTCAAAAGAAGAGATCGTTAAGGCAAATAATGAACTCCAAAGTGCTCGTAAGTTCCTTCAAAAACTGGGACAGCGTGTTGAAGAGAGCGCGCAAACAGAGCAAGAACTTGCACAAAAAATCCAACAACTTAGCTCTGATGCCGACCAAGTTAAAAATGTTCTTACCGTCATCAGCGATATTGCTGATCAAACAAACCTTCTAGCACTCAATGCTGCCATCGAAGCTGCACGTGCAGGAGAGCACGGACGTGGTTTTGCAGTCGTTGCCGATGAAGTACGCACCTTAGCAGAGCGCACCCAAAAAAGTTTGGTTGAAATTAATGCAACCATTAATGTCATTGTTCAAGCTATCACGGACAGCTCAGAGAGAATGAATGTTAATTCAGCACAAATCCAAGAATTAAACACGCTCGCGGGGGATGTAGAAAGCAAACTGGATAACACTGTTTCCATGATGAATGTTGCAACCAAACTCAATGAAAAAACGGTTAACGACTACATCCAAACAGGTGAAAAAATCGATACCATCGTTTCCAAAATCGAAGAAATCAATACGTTATCAACGCAAAATACCAGAAGTGTGGAAGAAATCGCAGGGGCGAGTGAGCACCTCAATGAACTCACCACACAACTCAACGCTATCCTCAATAAATTTAGAACATAAGTTAAAGCCCTATTTTAGGGCTTTAATCACTTGATTTTCGTGCCACGGAATCCATCAGTTTTGTTGAAAAAAAGCGTTTGAGCCATGTGCCATTCGGCACTGGCTACTTTTTAAATTTTTCACTTTACATGTAAAGATTTAATTGCTTAATTTCATTAAAGTAGCCTGTCACCTTTATTTATTATTCCCTTTCTCTTTACTCACTTTTTGGGAAACTTTGCATCACTAGCACCAGAAGGTAACGAAGAATAGCCTGCAAACCCTGGATAGCCCGGATACCCATGGTACCCTGGATAACCGGGATACCCTGGGTACCCACGATAAGGCTTGTTTGAAAAATAGTAAAAACGATTTCCGTTGCAGACTGTTCCTAAGTAATCGCCATCTGTTGTTACGGCATCGTCATCGCCCCAAGGAAACCACCCAACCCATTCTGCATCAGAATTGAAAAGGTTTTTACCAATTCGGAAAGCTATCCACTCACCACTTGAATTAAAAAGATTATATACTGACAACATACTCTCTCTCCTTGTGCACCTAACTATTTATTCAACATATATCATACCATAGGAGTCAGGGCTAAACTTTTAACTTTTCTACTCTAAAGAAATAAAAGTGCCAGGCTACTTTTATTTACATGTAAAAGATTTATTGTCTAGTTCCGTAAAAGTAGCCTGGCACCTTTGTCCTTTTAGCATAATTAGAACCTGAGATTACTAATTAGCTTTTCGGCTCCAACTGAATTGTCTTTTTCCTTTAACTCTTGCCATATTGCATTCAACTGTTTTTGTTTTGGTACAAGAAGGCTCAAGAAATGCTTTTTTGTTTTACTGTCAATCTTGCCAGCAAGAATTGAAAAATCAATAAGACTAATTGAAACATCAATTTTATCAGAGTGAACTATATGAAGATGCGGAGCATTGTGGCTGACATTTTCTTTACGAATTTCAACACGTACTTTGTCTTGCCGCATCACGAGAAATTCTGGAACAAATTGATTACCAAATAATTCACGTTTTCGTTCTTTTTGCGCTCTTTCTTCTGCACGATAAATTCCATCACACAGTTGAAGAAGAAAATCTTCAGTATTCATATTTTTCCTTGCTAGATAACGTTAAAACAAAAAGGGAACAGGCTGCTTTTTCATTATGTACTTCAACTTTTTGTCAAGTATGAATATATTTTTAGCACAATTATTGTTCCTATGTACAGCATAGGTGAATATATTAATACAAGAACAAAAACCATTCCAGACTCATTGATTGCTTTTCCTTGTAACATTATAGGTAATAACACTAAATTAGAATAAAGCAATGGTAAAAGACCAATATTTATTGCAATAATATTTGTAATATCAAGTTTATTTTCTTGAATTGCTTTGTATTTGTTTTTTGCTAAATAAATAAAAAATCCAACTAATATTGAATAGAAAAATATATCTCCATATGATTCATCACTGTAGCTTTGATAGATAAAAATAAAACTTGTCCAAACCACAAGAAAAAATGGAAAAATAGATAAAAACTTCATTACTATCCTTTATGATATATAATGCCAAGAAAAAGGAAACAGGCTACTTTTAAGTAAAATAAAATGGGGTCAGGGCTTGATTTTTAACTTATGTACTCTAAACCAATTTAACACAAACTCCAATACCCATCCAAAAATAATATCTCTTTAATCTTTAAAACAAAAATAGGAAATTCCCCAAACTTCTTTTTCAATTCTTTACATGTAAAAAGCGTTTTTGCCTACTTATTACGCACCCAGTATCTCCTTTGCTAAGAAACATTAGGATAAAATTGCGTATTATTTTTTTTTGGAGTCTGTAATGAGCAGTATTGTTTTTTTAAACGGAGATTTTTGTAAAGAGGAAGATGCGAAAGTATCTATTTTTGATCGTGGGTATCTTTTTGGCGATGGTATTTATGAAGTGGTACCTGTTATCAATGGTAAAGTGATTGACAAAGAGCCTTTCTTTGAGCGTTTTGAAGGAAGTATGAGCAAAATTGGGCTTAAAGCGCCTTTTTGCAAAACAGAGATTATTACGATTTTAGATACGTTAATTGCGAAAAACGAGATCGTTGAAGGTGGCATTTACATGCAAGTGACACGCGGTGTCGCACCTCGTGAGTTTTACTTCCCTGAAAACACCCCAACAACGTTTATGGCGTTTACCTTTAAAAAAGAGATCATTCACCACCCTCTTGCAGAAAAAGGCATCAAAGTTGTCAGTTGTGAAGATATCCGATGGAAAAGACGTGATATCAAATCAATCTCACTTTTGGGTCAAGTTTTAGCGAAAGAAGAAGTCCACCACAAAGGTGCGTTTGAAGGTTGGATGGTCGAAGATGGTTTTGTAACAGAAGGAACGTCTTCTGCGGCATTTATCATTAAAAATGGCGTCATTATCACACGTCCGCTTTCTCATGCTATTTTGCCAAGCATTCGTCGTAAAGTGTTGATGGAACTTACGCATACGCATGGTATTAAAGTCGAAGAGCGTCTCTTTAGCATTGAAGAAGCACTCAATGCCGATGAAGCGTTTATGGCAAGTGCAACGGTATTTCTTCTTCCGATCATCGAGATTGATGGTAAGCCTATTGGCAATGGAAAACCAGGTGAAATGGTTAAAAAACTTCGCGCCCTTTACGTCGAAGCAGCACTTAAAGAAGCAAACGCGTAATTCAGTACCACGAGGCACTGCAACTTTTGCAGTGCCTCATTTTGCTTTACATGTAAAAAGTGGCCTTCTTTCCTGCATTTTAGAATGTACATTTTAAGGAACAAGAACTATTATGATTACACTTGCCAAAAATATTCAGTATTTTGTTGATATTATCGTTTCCAAATCATTGTGTCAGGATAAAACAGAACTTTCAAGACTCAATCATTATGTTTGGATTACCCTTTTAATGGCACCCGTAGCCTTGGGAACAAGTGCTTACAATGCTTATATCCACAATTTTACATTGTCTTTTTTGGTGATTCTCTTTTCCACTCATCTCATTGGATCGTTAGTATTTATTCCTAAGATGAAAGAGACATTTTTAATCTATCATATTTCCAACTTACTCTATGCCTTTTTAATTCTATATATGATTTTCAATGCTACCGATACAGATAATTCTCGCATTCTTTGGGCATATGTTTATCCTATTGGAACAATCTTTTTATTTGGCAATCGTCTTGGTTTTTTGTACAGTTGTTTTCTTTTGGGCATGATCATTGTACTGTTTGGCATTGTCCCCGAAATTCATACAACGTATAGCACTCCTTTTCAAGTGCGTTTTAGTGTTACCTATATGACCGTTGCGTTTATTAGTAGTTGGGTTGAGTATCATCGTTCGCGTTATCAAAAAGAGTCCATGAAAAGCCACAAAGCACTCTTTTTAGAGCAAATGAATCTCAAAGAAGAGATAGAACAACGTATTGAATTGGAAAAAGAACTGCAATACCTCGCCCAAACCGATACCTTAACAGGTCTTCATAACCGTCGGTATTTCCTTGAAGTAGCCGAACAAGAGTTTACACGTGCTGTACGTTACAACGGTTCTATCTGTTTTGCTGTTCTTGATGTTGACCAGTTTAAGAGTATTAACGATACATTAGGACACCCTATAGGTGATGCTGTGTTAAAAACGCTTGCCAAGCACTGTTTGAAAAGTTTGCGCGAAACAGACATTATGGCTCGTATTGGCGGTGAAGAGTTTGCCTTTTTACTTTTACATGTAAACGAAGAGCAAGCTAGAGCTAAGATGGAAACCTTGAGAAAAGAGCTGAGCAGTCTTGAAATACCTTATGATGAAGGCAAAATTCTCAATTTCACGGTTAGCATTGGCTTAGCAATGTGTACACCTGAAATCAAAAGACTCGATGAACTTTACATTAAAGCCGATGCAAAGCTCTATGAAGCAAAAGATGCGGGACGTAATTGTGTTCGTTAATGTAAAGATTGTTTAGCAAAATTGTCTTTTTTGCTCGCACCATTAATGTCATAACCATAACGGTTGTATCCACCGATAAAGATTTTTTGTGCAGGATCGAAGCTTTCGGAACATGCTTCTTTGTCATATTTCACAACAAATTTTTTCTCATTTTCTTCAACGCTTAAATAGTATTCAACCCCTTTATCGACCATTGCAATTTTAGAAAAATCTTTACATTGCTTTTTCAAATCATCTGGCAAAGTATGGTATTTGTTTAACTCAGCAAGAATTTGTTTGTACTGAGTTGTTTTTGAGTGAAAAAAGACCTTATTTTGCTCGGCATGGACGTTAGTCACAACGAGGGACAGATCTTTTTGCGTAAAAGTATGCGGTAAACTAGGTGCTAAATTTTGAGCCATAAAGGTTGCATACATCTCAGGAGTAATGTTAAATGGCAATGCCATCTTAGGAGTCTCAGCGTACACACACACCCCTAAAGCTAAACCCAAAATCAAACATGCTTTTTTAAGCGTTTTCATTCCAAAAATCCTTCTATATTTTGTAGTATTGTAACGCATTATTATGAATCAATCGTGAACCGCGCACTCTTTTTCTTGAAAATAGATAAAAAATCCAAGCCCAATAAAAACTAAAATGATCCCTAACCATGCTTGCGCATTGGGTAGTGCTGTACCTAAAAAAAGCATCTCACCTAAAAGGGCGAAGATTACCTCACTGGATTGAGTTGCATCGACAGCAGCAAGTTCACTGGACGTATGCGCCTGATGGCGTGCCAGTAAAAAAAGCGTGGTCGCCACTAACCCTGAAAGAAGTGCCACTAAAGAAGTATTGAGCACTTGTCCCATGGAAGGCATTGGTGGATCAATAAAAAGAACCAAGAGAATCCAAAAAGGCAACGAACCTAAAGAGAGAAGCAAGACTTTGTTAAAAGCATTCTCCAACAAAGGTGAATCAATTTTAGGAAAATGTTTATGCCCATGTTTGGACTCCCATACAAGCTGATTACCAAACGGATAACAAAACGCCGCAATCAATACAGGAAAAGCACCTTTCGCAAACTCCACAAAGTGAAAGGTCGTAATATGCGATGTATTAATAAGCCCTACGCCTACCACAACAATCGTTGAAAACACCCAAATTCTCTTAGGAAACACCCTACCAAAAAACATAAGAACAAACAACGAAGCAATAATGGTTAACTGCCAAGTTGCCGCAATGACCCAACCAGGCGCATAATCGGCACTAAAACACAAAAGTGCGTAAAAACACCCAAAGCCAATACTGCCTGCCACCGTCCAAAAAAACCAATGTTCCACATACAGTTTAAAAAGGGCTACAACTGTTTTACGACCCTGAAAAAGGCGAATAACAATGAGTAAAAACAGTATCATAAAAACATAACGCAAGGATGCTGACCAGACCCAATGACCTCCTTCTAAACTCATCAGACGATTGAGTACAAAAGTTGAGCTAAAAAAAAGACCCGATACCAAACCAAGAGCGATCAATGCTGCCATATATCTTTCCTACATATTCTAACTAATACACCATTATACCCTTACTTACGCCAAAGCAGTGGTTGAAAAATAGGCTTTTGCACTTTACATGTAACCTAAAATTGATTATGATAGAATTGTTTTTACAAGGAGAAAGAATGGAAAATGAGGCGCCCTATTATGAACAATTTTATGAAGTCCTAAACCGTTATACAGCCATTAGTGATGATGAATTTGAACTCTTCAAACCCTACCTCAAACTCAGATGTATACCAAAAGGAGAGTTACTTCAAGACAACTACACGCCTGCACATGCAATCTATTTTATTTGCAAAGGATTGTTGCGTACCTACTATCTTCATGAACAAAGCACGATCTACACCAAAAACCTTTTTATGGAAAACTACTTTTCTGCCTCTGTTGTTTCGCTTTTAAGTGGTGAAAATTCGTACTTGTGTATTCAAGCATTAGAACCAAGCACCATCATCGAAATTAATTATGAAGGCTATCGTCACCTTATCGAGACACATGATGCTTTTAAGAATTTTTACATTCGCTATATCGAACAAAACTGGATCATTGAAAAAGAAAAAAATGAAATTTCTCTCATCATCGACAATGCAACCATACGCTATCAAAACTTCCTCAAAAAATATCCTGACATTGAGCAAAGAGTTTCACAACATCACATCGCAAGTCATCTTGGCATTACCCCTACACAACTAAGCCGCATTCGTAAAAGCCTCAACCTATGTAAATGACAATCCCCCATAAATCCGCTACGATAACGTTCTAGATTTATCAAAGGATTTTAATGTCAAACGAATTTAAAGCTCACGTTATGGTACTTCTTGCGACATTTTTGGTCGCAGGTTCCTTTATTCTCTCCAAAAAACTCGCAGGTATTGTTCACCCTATTTCGCTGACCCTGCTTCGTTTTACGATTGCAACCTTTGTCCTTGCACCCTTCGTTCTCTTTCATGCGAAAAAACGCGCTCTCATTTTTTCAACGTTTCCAAGAGCTATGCTCATCAGCTTCTTTTATGTGCTCTATTTTCTTCTTTTTTTCAAGGCTTTGGAGTACACTGATGCCCTGAGTACCGGTACACTTTACACACTTGTTCCCCTTGTTACCGCTATTTTGTGCATCTTTTTCTTTCGTGATCACATCCCTTTAAAACAACTCTTTATCTACATCTGCGGTATCATCGGTACGCTTATTGTCGTTTTCAAAGGTGACATACAACTCCTGTTACGCTTTTCACTCGGTCAAGGCGAATTTATCTTTTTGGGTGCTGTTGTGAGCATGGCGCTTTACTCTATATTTATGAAGATCGTCCATAAAAAAGAGGATGATATGAGTGTGCTTGTTTTGATGACGCTTTTAAGCGGAACATTGTGGCTTTTGGGTGCCAAAATGCTCTGGAATATCCCCTTGGAATGGCAGAACCTCAGTATGAAAGACCTAAGTTATCTGCTCTACCTTTCCATCATTGCGACGTTTATTACGGCATATCTGTACCAACGCGGTACGGTTCTTATTGGTCCCAAAAAAGTCATGGCATATATCTATCTTAGTCCTGCAAGCATCGCGTTACTCCTTTATTTTTTTGAAGGTGCAACACTTTCAACTGAAGTGTGTGTCGGCATTGTCATTTCTACTATTGCAACATTTTTATTGTTAAAATGAAACACAAAAGTATCTCTTTAGCGTTACATGTAAAGATTTTAAAGCATAATTTCTCATCATGTGATAAAATATCACATATTACAATGACGGAGAGAGGCAATGGCTATAACGGATTATTTCAAAGGGTTTGAGCGAAAAATGATCGACGTGGGTGATGATGTGCAGATCAACACACTCATTGGTGGCAAGGGTGAAGAGGTCATTTTACTGCTGCATGGGCATCCAGAGAGTTATCTTATCTGGCGAGACATTGCTCCTGAGCTTGCAAAAAAATACACTGTTGTCGCAACTGACCTTAGAGGATACGGCGATAGCTCCAAACCCAAAGGCTTGCCTGACCACTCCAACTACTCTAAACGTGTGATGGCGCAAGACCAAGTCACGGTTATGGAAAAATTGGGCTTTTCAAAGTTCCACATTGTGGGGCATGATCGAGGAGCGCGAGTATGTCACCGTCTCATGCTTGACCACACACAAAAGGTACTCACCTGTTCCATGATGGACATCCTCCCTACCTTAGATATGTACGAACAGACCAATCGTGAGTTTGCAACCAAATACTGGCACTGGTTCTTCTACATCCAAGCATACGACTTTCCTGAGCGTTTTTTAGGAGCTGATCCTGAGTATTTTATCCGCAATAACCTGCTTAAAAAAGCCACTCCTGAGGCACAAAAAAACTTTCCTGAAGATGTGTTACAAGAGTACATTCGCCATTACAGTAATCCCGCAACGGTGCATGGCATTAGCGAAGATTATAGAGCTTCGGCGGGCATCGACTTGGAGCATGACAAAATTGACAGACCTTTTACCATCAAAACGCCCCTACTCGTTCTTTGGGGAGCTAACGGTGTCGTTGGAAATATTTGGAATGTTTTAGAGGGCTGGCAAAAATATGCTTCTGATGTCCAAGGTTTTAGAGTGCAAGATTGCGGGCATTTTGTACCAGAGGAAAAGCCAAAGGTTGTTTTAGAAGCGTTATTGAAATTTTTAGACATGAAAAAAGCCCTGTAAACATTGATGAATGTCTTCTACAAAGAGCTTCTTTATCTTTGAATCATCTAAGAAAGGAGAAGTTTAAAGCCAGATGGTGATAGACTTCTTGCCTATTTTATTCAAAGTAACGTTATGAAAAAGCAACTCAATACATTAACCCTTTCTGGACTCATGATAGGTCCAATTTTAGGCTCTGGTATCATCCTTTTGCCCCCTATTGTTTATGACCTTACGGGCAATCTTTCCATACTTGTTTGGCTCGTTATTTTAGCATTAGGCTTCGCTTTTGCTTTGGTTCTTGGAAATTTGAGCATAAAATTCCCAGGTGATGAAGGGGTTACAAATGCGGTACAAGCTGCATTTAGCACAAAACTCAAATACCTCACCTCCTACTATCTCATCAGTGCAGTCTTTTTTGGTCCTGTCGCTGTCTATCTCATAGGAGCTCATTTTCTCCAACCACTTTTGGGGTTCGACACCAACACGCTTGCTTTCACAATGTTAGTGTTTACATTTTTTGCCTTGCTTCGCCCTGTTCATTTTTTAGGAACACTTTCTCTGATTGTAACGACGATTATTGGTATTATTTTAAGCCTTGGTAGTCTGGCTATTTTATTAGGACATGAGACTTCTTTTTCACTTAATGCACCTTTGAATATTTCGATTATTTCAAAAGCCTTATTGCTTGCTTTCTGGGCTATTGTGGGATGGGAAGTTGTAGGAAATTATTCTAAAGAAGTAAAAGAGCCTGAGCACATGATCCCAAAGGCTGTGAAGATCAGTGCTGTTATTATTTCTGCTATCTACCTATTAGTCGTATGTGCCATCCAATTTGCCTCTTTAGATCATGCCAACGCTATCACAGCGCTTATTTACCCTTTATTTGGAACATCGAGTGATTTAGTCATTGGTATTTTAGCGATGCTTCTTTGTTTGAGTACGGTTTTGCTTTTTCTTGGTGGCGTTTCAAGACTCATTAGCGGGCTTACCGCCCAATCAAAAGGCGTATTAGCTCTTTTAAATCGTCGTCTTAAAAATGACGTCCCAATAGGTGCAACTCTTTTTTTATGTTCCATCAATGCCATCGTTTTAGGCTTGGTTGATTTGAAAATCTTTACGACGGAAGACCTCGTTGCATTAGCCGATGGATTTTTTATCTCCAACGCAACCATTGCACTCCTAGCCGCTTATAAACTCGCAACCACAAAAATTCTCCGCTATACAGCACTTTTATTGTCGATACTGTTTGGATGTATGCTTTTGACCTCTCATTGGATTGTGCTTTGCATTATCGCCGTATTGGCATGGAAAGTTTTACGATAATATCACACTCAAAACACTTTTACATGTAAACCTCATGCATAGGCTTAGGACACTATTAGCCATCATGGAATTAAAGGTTATTGTAATCTACGCGTAACAAATCACACCTATAATGGCATTTTAAATTTCGGCAATGGAGTTCTAAAATGACCATTAAATCATATACCATGGTGCTTTTCAGTGTTGCTTCCATAAGCGTGTCTGCAGTTGCTAGAGATCAAATAAAAATTGTGGGATCTTCCACCGTATACCCTTTTACAAGTTATGTGGCTAAAGATTTTCATGTTAAAACAAACCATCCACTCCCTGATGTTCAGTCAACAGGAACAGGAGGCGGCATGAAACTTTTTTGTGCGGGGGTGGGTCTTGATACACCTGATCTTACCGATGCTTCACGCCCTATGAAACTAAATGAATACGAAACCTGTGTTAAGAATGGTGTCACAGACATCACTGGTATGAAAGTGGGATTTGATGGCATTGCCTTTGCGCAATCAAAAGGTAATGCTGAAATTTCATTAACACGCGAACAGATCTTTTTAGCCCTTGCAGAAGAAGTTCCAAGCAAAGATGGTACGTCTCTCATTAAAAACCCTTATAAAACATGGAATGAAATCGACTCCAAACTTCCTCACAGAAAAATTACAGTTTATGGACCACCAACCACTTCTGGCACACGAGACTCTTTTGAAGAGATGGTTATGGAGCATGCTTCAGAGCATTTTGAAGCATACGGAGCACAAAAAGGTAAGTACAAAGCCATTCGCCAAGACGATGTTTATGTTCCAGCAGCGGAAGATGATGAGTTAGTGGTGCGAGCGCTCACGAGAGATGTGGAGGCTTTTGGTATTTTTGGGTACAGCTACCTTGAAGAAAATGGTAAAAAGATCAATGGCGCACTGATTGATGCTGTTTCACCAAACTTTGAAACCATCTCTTCTGGTAAATACCCTCTTTCAAGAGGCCTTTATATTTACATTAAAAATGCACATAGAAATCAAGTCAGTGGGATGGATGCCTTTTTGAAATTTTACATGCATGAAAAAATGGTTGGCAATCAAGGAGCCTTACGAAAGATCGGTTTAGTTCCTATGCACAGCAATGAATACAAAGAAGTTCAAAAAGTGGTCTTAGCGAAAACCAAATTGAGCGAAGAAATGGTTAAGAAAAATACCATTCTTCCATAAATGATCGACAGGATGGTACATTTTATGAAACGCTTTTCACCTTTTCATATTATTATAATATTGAGCCTTATGGTAACGATTGTGTTGGCTGTTCAGTTTGGTGGCGTATTGCACTTATCTACAAACTCATCCCAAGTCCTCTCACAAACCTCCAATGTTGTTGAGCCCACCTTAATGAGGCTGCGCCTTGATGTCAAAGAGTATCTTATGGTTCAAGATAAAAAGTATATTTTGGATTTTGAACAAGAGACAAAACGGTTTTTATCACTTCTTGATTCTTTAGAAAGCGTTTCCAAAGATTCAACCGTATCGGAGAAGATCAAAGCATTGCGTGCAGATATGCAAAGTTTTGATAGCTTATTCAAAAAGATTGTAAGCTTAGAAGCCGAAAATACAAAAATAGAAAGCACCGTGTTTAACCAATACAATACCCTTTTGGAAGAACACCCCAATCATATTTTGTTTCAAGCGTTTACAGACAATGATCCCGTAAGCGGAAACAGTGCCGCACACCTTTTGGATGCTTCCTTAAAATACAAATTGGCAGTTGCTTCCTATAGCCTCAATAACAATCAATTTTTTCTCATCCGATCCAATGAGCTAAAAGAGGAAGTTCAAAAACATGCCAATAAAATTGAGATGCTTGTGGATAATAAAGAGAGTTTAAAACGCATCAAATCCTTTAAAGAAGCCTTTGGTCTTTATAACCAAGGATTTGAGCATTTAACGAAAAATATTCAAACCAAACATGCAACGGTTTCAAGTGCTTTTGAAGAGATTGTACCTCGCATGATGAATAATTCACAAGCACTTGTTTCCACACTGAAACAAGATATATAACTTCAGATCAAATGACAATGTCAAAAGATTATCTGAAGTAAAAAGTCTAAATGTTAAAACACGCATATAGAGGCATTTGAAGTGCCTCTACTCTTTTACATGTAAAACTTCTGCCGACTTCGTTTAAGTCTCATAAGCCTATAATGAAAACTACTTCCACCCCTTACTAAAACACTCGCTTTCTAAGGAGCTTCCGTGCAAAAACTATTTACCTATTTACTTAACTCCATCCACCTCTTTGCCGCTTTAATTCTCATTGTGATGTCTCTGCTCATTATGGGCTGGGCGGTTTATGAAGTCATCGCAAGTATTCCACTCAAGGGCGAGTTCATCCCCAGAATGCTTCAGTCTGTTGGTGCTATCGTTATTTCTGCCGCGATTATTGATGTGGCGCAGTATATGATCGAAGAAGAAGTTTTTATGAACAAAGAACTTCGTGACCCAAGAGAAGCCAGACGTACACTCACGAAAATCATCGTTATTATTACAATCGCCGTGAGTATCGAAGGATTAGTCTATATCTTTAAAGCAGGAACAGAGAACATGGCACTTTTAATCTACCCAGCTTGGCTACTTTTTGTCTCCGCTGTTTTGATCGTTTCACTTGGGGTTTATCAAAAACTCAGTGCCACAATTGAGCAAGAAGAAAAGTCCAAAATCAAAGTCTAACATCTTGCCAAGTCTTTACATGTAAAGCTAAAATGGGATGCTAATACTGCCTTCCAAATACGCTTTACACGCTCCTGAGATAAAAATGCGCTCTTCACTCACACGGCAATAAAGTACGCCTGAACGCACAGAAGCTTGTAAGGCAACAAGTTCATTTTTGCCCAAACGCTTCGCCCAAAATGGTGCAAGTCCTGCGTGGATGGAGCCTGTTACGGGGTCTTCGACACCGCCATTGGCAGGCCAAAAGTAGCGTGATGCAAAGTCATACTCCACGCTTGGAGCGGTAACAACCACGTCCAAAGGAGCAAGCGTTTTGAGCTTTTCAAGATCGGGCACAACGTTTTTGACATCATCCTCGCTCGCATACACTGCAAAGTAAGCTTGTTGGTTTTTGTAAAATTCAAGCGGTGATATGGAAAGCCCCATTTTTATTAATGCTTCGGGAACTTCGCTTAAAAGCTCAGGCGCACGATTAGGAAAACTCATCTCGATGAGCCCATTTTCACGCTCATTGACTTCGATGGTATTAACCGCTTTTGCCCAAAAACGAATCGTGCCTTTTTCACCAAGATGGTTAAAGACGACATACGCACTCGCCAACGTCGCATGACCGCAAAAGTCAATCTCTTTAAGCGGTGAGAACCAACGTATCTCATACACACCTGCATCATTTCGCACAAAAAAGGCTGTCTCAGAGAGGTTGTTCTCAGAGGCAATGCTTTGCATCACACTTTCTGGGAGCCAACTGTCCAGTGGCACAACAGCGGCTTGATTGCCTTTGAAAAGTTCTTTAGTAAAGGCATCTATGATGTAAATGGGGAATTGGGAGAATTTCATTGATATGTTCTCGTTAATATTTTCTTTCAATAATTCTCTTTAACTTTTGAGTACAAACATTTTTCTTCAAACTCTTTATTGGATTTGTATTCTAGCAGTCCCCAAAGATCATTTGAATAAAAACTAAGATATGTCCTTTCTTGATACACGACAGGTGAAATTTCATGTGGAATGTCGATTGTTTTTCCACTTTGTGGAAGTATTAATTTGGAATCTTGTGCCCATGATTGTGGAATCGTCTCATTTGTTTCTTTTTTTAACTCAGTCATAATTGCAGTACACTGTTCCTCATATTTTTTAGAAAATCGGTTTAATCCTGATAAATCATCAAAAAGCATAGTAACGATATCCTCATTTTTGTCAAGAATATAAATATGTGTATATTCAGATCTTCCCCAATGTGAATTGCTGTATAAAACTTCTACACTTCCATCATTATCAATATCTACAACATCTCTAGTTAAATTGTTGGCACCACAAAAAGGCCATGTAATAGAATATATTTTCGTTGTTTGTGTATGCCAATCGTCTTTGATAAATGCTTGACATAAAGGATCATTAGAACCATATTCTAAAATTTTCATTCCAGCAGGTAACTTTTTTTTTCCTGTAGGATATTCATTATTATCTTTTTCAATGTTCTCTACATTAACAGTTTTACATGTAAATGATTCTTTGTGAATTTCTAATGAAGCAAAATTACCTGTAGTATTGTATTCACATATTTCGACGGTATCATCTTGAACCTTAATTGACTTTAAAGATGATTCTGCTAAACAAGTTGGGATATAATCATATTGAGATAGGATTTTCTTTTCATCTACCCAAAGGCTAAACCATCTTGCAGGTGAAGCACCACATTGGCCATAAGGGACTGATTCTCCACTACCGAGTTTTAATCTCACTTTTTTCCCATTTGAAAAAATACATTCTCCAGCTTTATAAATTTTTAAAGTAGTTGAATTCAAATCATCATTGTGAAATATTTTTTCTTTAAAGGCATACTCACTGTCACTAGGGCTATCATTCCACTGATCAACATTTTCTAACTCAACTTTCTTTTCGGTTGGATTGCATGTCATTTGGATATAGTTATAATACTCATCGGCACTTAATGTGTAACTAAAAAATTGCATTACAAACAATAAACCTATTACAGAAAATTTTTTCATATGACACCTTTGCAGTGAAGTATTTGTATTTTATAAATTCTATGAAAAATTATTATTAATTAAGTTAAAAAATTAGAATAAATAGCTATGAAAATCATTCTAATACAACTTCCCAAATAAATCCAAATGCGTCAGATAAAGCCTTACATCAAACTCTAACTGATGGTAGCTTGGCTCCATTTTTTCGCACAAGGCGTAAAAGGCTTTGTTGTGTTCTTTCTCTTTAAGGTGGGCAAGTTCGTGCACGCAGATCATTTTTAAAAAAGACTCAGGTGTGTTTTTAAACAGCGTTGCCACGCGGATTTCACTTTTACTTCGAAGGCGTCCTCCGTGGTTTTTAATGGTCACACGGTGCAAGCCTAATGCGTCATTGATGTCGTTTATTCTACCATCGTAAAGCACTTTCGTGATGGGTTCACTTTTGCGAAGAAATTCCGCTCGTATCTCCATCACATAAGCATACAGCGCCTTGTCACTTGTCAGATTGTGCGTGGTTGGGTACTTGGAAAGCAAATACGCTCCTAATTTTTCGACTTGAATAAGATGGCGAATCTGATCTTTGAGATGCTCAGGATAATGAGCGATGTATTCTAAATCTGGCACAATTAAGACTCTTTACATGTAAAGATTTTTTCAAATTTTTCGTGCATGGTTTGAAGGGTATCCTTAGTCGATTTTTCGATGCAGACACGCTTATCATTGTCAATCTCTTCTTCTAAAAGCGCAATGACCTTTTGGAGTGCCACACTGTTAGCACTATTATAACGTTTGATACGCTCAATCTGAGTGTTTTTGTCTTGCACTTTACCAAAAGCATTTTGAATCGGTTTAAAACTTTTGGCAAACTGTTTGAAAGATAAAGCATCACAGGTATAACGGAGTTTTTTATAGTGAAGTCTTAGTTTATGAAATTTCTCATTGGAAGATTTTATATCAAGCTTTTTGGAGAGTTTCGCAATCTTTTTGAGACGTTTTTCGATGATGGCTTTGATATGACGGAACAGTTTTTCTTCGGATTTTGGAAGGCAGAGCTTTTCATCGTTCTGTAACTGAGCTAACTCTTCGATGATTTTAGCTTGAAGCTTGGGAGTAAATTTTGTTTCAAAACTACGATACGCCAACTCTTTTTCTGCCAAAAGCTGTGTTTGAAGATGTTCAACATCATCCCAATACTGAGCGGCAATCTTTTGCTTATAGGCATCAAGCGACTCTATAAAAACATCAAGATCACGCATTTCATTGGTCTCTTGTTGGAGAACTTTGAGCGTTTTATCAAGGACAAATTGACGTTTTTCGTCCATAAACTCGCTAAATTCCAAGCAAATAGAGCGTGCCGTGCGAATGTAAACACGGTACTGATGCAAACTTTCAGGATCCTTGGTTTGTAAAAAAGCCTTTAAATGCGTCGCAATATTTTCAATATTGTCATGAAGTGTGGTTTTAAGCAACTGCTTAATGCTGTGACGTTCTAAAAAATCTTTTTTGGAGGACATGAATGAACCTTAAAGAGGTTAAGAAAAGGCATTTGAAAAGTGATACACGATGCGGTATCTCTCTCACCACAGATTTTATTAGTATGATAAATTGTAGTCTTTTAATATTAATCTCACGTTAATTATAAGCAATTTCAAGCACTTGTTAAGCATCTGTATAAAAAGAAGCGTTATAATAGTCTACGAAAGAAATTATAGATATTCTACAAAGGTTTTTTATGAACGAAGACATGAACGAAACACTCCAAAATCTCGCATCACTCGAAACACCACAACGTAGCTGTGCTTTTGTCTACATGAAGCTTATTTTACTTCCGACGTTAGCATATATCTACTTTTTACTGGGTTTCTTAGACATTCTTCATTTTAAAGTAGGTATCCATAGTATTATTCTCATCGGATTTATCTACATTGTTTCACTTATTTTTGCCAAACACAATGGCGAGCTTGGCGCTTGCACCTTTCTTCGCTACGCTAAAGAGTTTCAAACAGAACTTCACGAGTATGTTTCCAAAAACCTCATGCCTATTGGTAGTACGGTTAAGTCCAATGCGTCTTTTGAAAATTTCATCGATACCTATGCCAAACGCATTCGCAATGACAACTATGCCTCTGTCGCGGCTTCCATCTTCCCGACGATGGGTATTTTGGGTACGTTTATCTCCATCGCGTTAACGCTACCTAATTTTTCTTCGCAAACAGCAGGCGCTTTGGAAAATGAGATAACCCTTCTTTTAAGTGGCGTTGGTACAGCGTTTTACGTCTCCATCTACGGTATCTTGCTCTCTCTTTGGTGGATATTCTTTGAAAAAAGAGGACTCAGCCGTTTTGATAGAGAAGTCGCACTTATCCAAGAGTCAACGGCATCACTGTTTTGGTCAAAAGAAGAGATAGAACATGCGTATTTACAAGAGAATCTTCAACATTTTGATCGCATCGGAAGAATGTTTGAACACCTCAGTTCCAACGACTTTTTTGAACGTTTAGGTAAAAACATCGAAGCAAAATTTGAGCTCTTTGATGAAATGCTTACCCTAGAAGCGGCTGCGGTCAAAAGAGGTGCTGAGCACATCAAAGACGGCATGGAAATGCTAGCAAAATCGCAAGAGAAACAGCGTGACTTGGTACACGTCTATGAAGACATGCTCACCAAACTCAGCCAATTCAATGAGAACACAACTACTTTACATGTAAAGATGGCAGAGAGCAATGAAGAGATGATAGCAACCAACCAAGAGATGCTCAGAGTCCTTAAAGCAACGAGTGTTGCACGCAATGAAGCACCTTCTAACGAAGAAGTCGAATCACTCAAAGAGAGCTTGAAGATCATTGATGCTGAAACGGAAGAGATTATCCAAAAAATGGATGCGTTAAAATAATGCGTTACAACCGATCTCAAAGCTCAGACCAAAACTTTTGGGTTTCATACGCTGACCTCATGGCAGGACTGTTGTTTGTTTTTATTTTGCTGATTGGCGCGATTGTCGTCAAATACATTTATGTACAGACAGACCTTAAAGGGATCAAAAATGATCTTGAAGAGCAAAAAAGAGTTTTACATCTTAGTCAAGAAGAGCTCTTGCAAAAAAAACAAGATTTTTTAAGGTTACGTTCTGACATGAATGTCACAAGTGCCTCGTTGCAAATTGCGCAAGAGTTACTCGCTCAAAAAGAGAATGACCTCAATGTAAGCACTGCAAAACTACAACTGAGCGACAGAGAAATTGAAAGCCTCAAAAAACTCCTGCTTGACACAGAGCTTGCTCGTGATGAAGTGAAAGGTGAACTTGTTGCAAGCCAAATGGAGCTTGGGACAACGACCCAAACTCTTAAACTCAAAGATGGAGAACTTGCTTTGTTGAGTGCCAAATTACTAGAGAGCACTGCTGCACATCAACAGTTAGTCGAAGATCTAAATTTAACAAAATCCCGTATCAAAAACCTTACGGGTATTCGCATCAAAGTCATACAAGAACTCAAAGAGAAACTGGGCAAAAAGATCAATATCGACCCCAATAGCGGTGCGATTCGTCTGCCCGCTTCTGTACTCTTTGATGTCGGTTCGTATGAGCTTAAACCTGAAGCCAAAAAGCAGCTGACGGAGACGCTCCAACCCTACCTTGATGTACTGTTAAATGACGCTACGATACGTGAAAATATCGACCATATCGTCATCGAAGGGCATACAGACTCCGATGGAACATACATGCACAACCTTGATCTTTCTCAAAAAAGAGCCTATTCGGTTATGGCGTTTATCTATTCTCTCGATGAAAAGCGCACAGCACTTCTTCAAAAATATCTCAGCGCCAATGGACGAGCTTACAGTGATCGTATCTTTAAAAATGGGGTTGAAGACAAAGAGGCTTCAAGGCGCATTGAAATCAAATTTAACCTCTCGAACAAAAAAGCCATCGAAGAGATCGAAACTTTTTTAAAACGTAAAGAATAAATAAAGGAGGCACTTTGCCTTCTTTATTTTTAACACTTTATTTCATCCTTTATTACACGGCTCAGAAATTATGTTATGATTATTCATTGTGACAAAAGGAGTTTCTTTTGGCTGCTCTTCAAAAAAATATCTAGACTATTTTTTATATTCTTTTAGCAAGTGCCCTTCTCTTTTGGGGATTGTTTCGTACATTCAACTGAACAGTATCCATCAAAAATATGAGATCGACCAAATCAATCTCGTCAAACTTGTTTCCAATGCAACCGACTCTCTTTTCCTAACCCAAGAGATGATGCTCAATCTTTTAGAAAATCAAATTGTTAAAGAAAAAGACCCAAGTATTTTAGACGATTTACGAGCACTCAATCCTTCGGTTGTCTCTTTTGGATTTACCGATAGTGAAGGCACGTATCTTTATGCAAGTTCTAACTTTGATAAATCAAAACGCCCTAATCTTAGGGCTGAAGCCGTTACACGAGATTCCTTTGATTATACGTTAACCCAAAAGAAAATGGTGTTGGGTATAACCTATTTTATTGCGGGGAGTGGGCGTTGGGGAATCCCGATTCGCAAAACAGCTTTTGATTCTTCAGGCCAAGCGATTGGCGTGATGACAGCAGGGATCGGAATAGAAGGCACTTTTAAGATCTATACCGAAAATCTTTCATTGGGCGATTACAATACCGTTACCCTCATTCGAGATCGTGATCATTTTGTCCAATTTCAATCCTCCAACCATGAGATAGCAAAGAATCTTTACGAAGCACCGCTTCTCAATAGTTTTTTACAGACTATGTTTAACGATATTAGTCATAAATACACCATTTCGCTTGAAGAGATGAAACAAAAAGGTGAAATTTATGCGGTTGAAACGTCCTCAATCGATGGAAAACGTATACAAATTGCCCTCAAATATGACCCTCGTGATGAACTATGGATACTCTCATGAGTACAACCCTTAAAGAGATGAAAGCATTGCAAGTGGAACTCGGTATATCTTTTCAAACTTCTGTCAATATCTCGATCAAACAGTTTATGGAAGTTCATTTTTTAGAACAACTGATCAAAGAGATAAACCGTTCAAAGCTGGCGCATATTTCATTATGTCTTGAGATTACAGAGAGTTTGTTTATTGAAGATATTGACTACGTCTTACCACTTTTACAAAAGATACGTGACATGGGACTGCATATTTCGATGGATGATTTTGGTACAGGATATTCCTCTTTGAGTATCTTACGTAAGCTGCCTATTGACGAGCTAAAAATTGATAAAAGCTTTGTTGATACGATTTTGAATGATATGACAGCTGAAAAAATGATTCAAAACATTATCACTATCGGAAAAAATTTTGACTTATATATTTTAGCCGAAGGGGTTGAGACCAAAGAACAAGAAGCGGTATTAAAAAGTTTGGGATGTGATAGATTTCAGGGCTATTTATATGCCAAACCTTTAAGATATGATGCACTCAAAGAATTTTTTGAGCAAAAGCATCCAGAAATGAACTCGTAAATTATCTTTACATGTAAAGATAGTTTACTCCATAATTCCCTTATTTTTCAAGGCTTGTATGGTCATGAGTTTACGAAGAGGAAGCTCATCGGCTGATTCAATGCGAAGATTGGTCGCAAAGAAGTAAACGCCTTTGGAACTCTCAACATATCCCACATACCAGCCATGATGTTCTGCATCTTTTGGTACGGCCCAACCTGTTTTAGCTCGAATTATGTAGTTCTCACCTTGCTCGTCGATCATGATACTTTTGAGTAAATCCATATGGTCTTGCTGAAACGGCAAATCATTGTTATAAAGCTTTTTCAAAAAAGCTATCTGCTCATAAGCGCTAATGCGAAGATCTCCATCGAGCCAAAAACGCTCTACATTATGCCCTGTTGTTTCATTGCCATAGTGAAGTTTTTTGAGATACTCATTGTACTTTTCCAACCCAATCTTGCGGGCAAAAGACTGATAACACCAGACACACGAACTCTTAAATGCCGACTTTAAACTTTGGTCTTGATTCCATGCACGAACACTTCGTTCCACTTTGTCCCAAACAATAATCGAGTCTGCAGTAACCACACCTTCTTGGAGGGCTATGAGCGTATTGGGAATTTTAAAAGTCGAAGCGGGAAGGAGCGGCATGTTGGCACGCTCATCGTTGTACACATACCGTTTCGTACCATCTAATGACTCAATGAGCATTGTACCTGTTATGTTTTCATCATCAAAAAGTTTGGCCATCATTGCATCTTCCGCATATAACGAACAGAATAATCCCAGCATGAGTATTACTTTCAAAAACATAGACATCCTTTTTCAATGAACTCTTTTAAATTATACACTTTTATTGGCTTTAAAATAAGCATTTAATGCAACTTTATACCTTTACATGTAAAAACGATTTAGCTATGATTTGGTAAAGCACTCAAGGAAATTTCATGGTTAAAGAGAGCCCCAAAAACAAAGATTTATGTAAAATTCGCACCATTACCTCCTTTGTGACATTAGGCAAAGAGAAAAGCACTTGGGAAGAAGCCATTTTTAAAGCGGCAAGCTTTGGTGGCGATTTGGCAAATGAATTTAAAGCACATGGTTATCATGTTCAATCCATTCGCATTGTGACAAATCCCTTTGGAGAGTATCTTCATACCTCGTCATATCATGCTGTTCTTAAAGACATGCAAGCCCTCTCTACCGTGCTTAAAAGCCCCTCTATGCCAAAAATTCGTATTCGCTTTGCTATCGGTGAAGCAAAAACAGAAGAGGAGATCGCTCTTTTGCCTGAGATGATCAAAGCTTTTGGCGATATTTGTAACGCTTGTGTGAATGTTAGTGTCGATGAACTCGGCGTCGTTGATCGAGACTTAACACTGTGTTGTGCCAAAGCGGTAGAGGAAATCGGTCGCATTACACCACGAGGCGAAGGCAACTTTAATTTTACGATTAACTATAACTGCAAACCGCACATTCCCTACTTTCCAGCTTCTTACCATAACAGCCATGATGAAAACTGCTTTGCTCTCGGACTTGAAACGCCTGACCTCCTTGTAGAAGCACTCAAAAGTCTAAAAGAAGAAAAAAACCATAATCTTAAAATGCAAAAGTCTTATGCCATTATGCGTGATGCATTACAATACCATATCACTGAAATTCTTGACATTGCCAATGGCTATGCACATCCATACAAAACTAACTTTGCGGGCATCGACACCTCTGCCGCACCGTCAAAAAACTGCGCTTCGATGGTGGATGTCTATAAACTTTTGGGCGTGCCTTTCTTTGGTGCAGCAGGAACGCTCGAAGCTTCTGCACTGTTAACCAAAGTCTTTAAGGCGCAAAAAGGATGTGAACTCATAGGCTTTTCAGGATTGATGTTAGCCGTTGTAGAAGATCAAGGCTTAGCCGATGCTACCACACGCAATGAATTTGACATCAGAGCCTTACTTCAATACTCTGCCGTTTGTGGCATAGGACTCGATACTGTCCCTATTGAAGGTGATACCTCAGTGGAAAAAATCGCCGCCATTTGCGCTGATACTGGCACACTTGCTTACAGACTCAATAAACCGCTCACCGTCAGACTCTTCCCCGTCCCTAACCTCAAAGCAGGCGATATGACACACTTTGAAAGCGATGATTTGTGCAATAGCATGGTTTTAAGAGTTCCATAAATCTTTACATGTAAATAAATAAAAGGAGTCAAAGGTTTACCATAGTGTGTTACACTGAAAATAGCTTCGAATAATTAAGTGTAGAAAGTGCTACAAGAAAGAGGTTATCATGAAACAGACTATTGAAGAATTTTTACAATCACTCAGTGAGAGCACTGAAACTTCTGTCGAAAAACTTAGCAAAATTATCAGCAAAATTCGCCCAAAATCCGTTAGAAATAAAGAAGAGAGTATCGAAAATATCGAAGCGATGATACAACATCTTGAAGCATATCCAGAATTTAGAGAATCGCTTTCATCGGAATTTAATCTATGGCTTATTGACTCTAAAATCTCGAATAATATCGCCTCACTAGGGATTCTTTCCAAACAGGGATTTAAAGAGGAAATAAGCGATCGTTTTTACAATAAGTTTTTACCGCAAGCGCCTCAAAAAGGCGATTTTTCCTCGTTATTTGCAATACTTTTTCCACACACGAAAGATCCTCTGTGGGTCAATACTATCGATGATGCACTCTGGGCAAAGTTTTGGGGCATACTTTTATACAACGAAACCTTACATGTAAAGACAAAAATGTACCTTTATCATGAAATTGTCTACGCGACGGAGATTTTGGCGATTTGGATTGCCGCGGAAGAGTTTGATGAGCACTATATTCGACTGGATCGCTCGCTGTTGACCAAAGATTCTGCATTTATCGCGTTGCAACGAGAGATCAGCAGTCTTGCATGCACGATTCAAAATGAAGACCCTGAGGCGGAGATGACCAAGCTTGATTTTCAGCACATCGATGTGTTGATCGCTCAGTGTTACGACCAAGTCAACTTCTTACGTAAACAATCGCTGAATAAAGGCATTTTAGTCTCGCTCACCTACAACCTTGAACGCTTAGAGCAGATCATCCAAAGAACACAAAAATGCGTGCAACTCATCCAAGAATTTGAGACAGATTCTTTTTATGCGACTTTGCTTCCACTGTTTAAAGAGGTGGTTGAGAAAAACTGCGCGCGCAATTCTCTAAGCGATGTGCTCAATCAAAACATCAAAATATTAGCTAAAAGCATCGCGAATAATGCCAGTGAACATGGCGAACACTACATCGCAGATACTACTAAAGAGTATATCGGTATGTTTTTAAGTGCTAGTGGTGCGGGTATGGTGATTGCATTGATGGCACTTATTAAAATAACGATCATGCACAGTGGTTTTTCACCTATTATTGAGACTATTTTGGCCAGTTTAAATTACGGATTTGGTTTTGTGCTAATTCATCTTTTGGGTTTTACCGTAGCAACCAAACAGCCCGCCATGACTGCCTCAACCTTTGCAAAAGCGGTGGATAGAGCTGATACAAAACGCGCCGACCAACATAAACTCGCAACACTGTTCATGCAAGTAAGCCGCTCCCAATTTGCCGCAGTTGTGGGCAATGTGACGCTTGCTTTAGGCGTTTCATGCTTGATCGGGTTTATCTACGCGCAGAACCATATCCCGATTCTATCACCTCAAGAACTTCAGTACTATACAGAAAATTTCAATCCCTTCCCAGGGCTTTTCTACGCCGCTATTGCAGGCGTTTGGCTCTTTACCTCTGGCTTGATCGCAGGCTATTACGACAACCGTGCAAGCTATTTGGACTTGAAAAGCAGGTACATGCACCTTCCTTTTCTAAAAAAGATAACCTCACAGGCCATGAGAGAAAAGATTGCAACCTACTTACACAACAACCACGGCGCAATCATGGGCAATTTTTACTTTGGTATTCTTTTAGGCGTCACCCCATTTGTTGGGCATATGCTCAACCTTCCACTCGACATCAGACACGTCGCCTTCTCTTCCGCCAACCTTGGGTACATCGTCGCACAAGGCGAACTCTCTTGGCTTGATTTTCTCGTAGGTTTAGTCTTTGTCTTGATGATAGGCTTGGTCAATCTCAGCGTCAGCTTCGTCTTCGCCCTCAAAGTCTCGCTCAAATCCAGAGATGCGGAGTTTGGTAATTTTTTCTCTTTTGTAAAACTCCTTTTTCAAGAAGCAAAACGTAACCCACGAGCGTTGTTCTTTCCACCGAAAAAGGTTGAAGAAGCGTGATGAATTGTGCCATAATTCATGAGATAAATCTTTACATGTAAAAAGGAAAACAATGAAACCCTACATGAGCATGATTACCTTAGGTGTCAGTGATATGGCAAAGTCTATTGAGTTTTATCACAAAGGTCTTGGATTTCCTAGGCTTGAGCCTTATGAGGAGAACATTGCATTCTTTACACTCAATGGAACATGGCTTGCGCTTTATGAAAAAAAAGCACTCGCAGAAGATGCCAATGTCGCATTTGATGAAAGCACCTTTAAAGGATTTACATTAGCGCATACCCTTGGTAGTGAAGCTGAAGTGGATGCGCTCTTTCAAGAAGCCATCAAAGCAGGTGCAACACCTACCAAACAACCTCAAAAAGTTTTCTGGGGTGGTTATAGTGGCTACTTTAAAGACCCCGATGGTCATTTGTGGGAAATCGCACATAACCCTTTTATGACGATAGGAACACAAGCATAAAATAATGCATTTGCTCTGTAATACGGTTTTACATGTAAAGCCTAAACTTATCCTTCCGTAGGATTTTTGGGGCCATCAAGGAGAAGTTCGTAAAAGGCTAAGTCAAGCCATTGACCAAATTTGTACCCTGCTTTGTGGACAATTCCCGCGGCGCTAAAGCCTAGTTTTTTGTGGAGCTGAATACTCTTGGCATTGGAAGCATCAATGCCTGCAACGATGGTGGCATACCCTTTAGCGTTGGCATCCGCGATGATGGTTTCAAGAAGAATTTTTCCAATTCCCTGCTTTCGAAAATCTTTGTGAACGTACACCGAATGCTCAATGGTGTACTTATAAGCGGGACTGCTCCGAAAAGAGCCATAGGTTGCATAACCAACGACCTTTCCATCGTGCTCATACACCCACAGAGGATAGCCCTCTTCTTCTTTTTTATGAAACCAATGTTGGCGCTCTTCTAATGTCTTGGCATGATACGTATAGACAGCAGTAGTATTTAAAATCGCATCATTATAAATCGCTAAAATGGCTTCCAAATCATTTTCGTCGGCAAACCGAATCATTGTTATTTACCTTTTTATACTGGGAATTTACCCCGCTAACTGGCACGCAAAGCAGTTTGAATTATCTTTACATGTAAAGCAAAAAGGGGCAACTCTGTTGATAGAATCGTAGAGAAATTTCTTCCAAAGTTTATCCACTGGTTTTAGCTCAGCAAGCTTTGGAAAATGGCATTTCATGTATTTTCCCATCTGCACACGATTTTTAAAACCCATCGCTTCATAGAGGTGATTCATCTGTAAGGACATGGCAGCAATATGCGGTGCAATAACATACTTCGAATAGCGATTTTTGGCATACCCTTGCAAAAAAACCATCACTTCGCGCTCAAGTTTGAGCATTTCAAGTTTGCTATACCTACTATCAGAGCTCTCATTTAGTGTTGTGTTCATGCTTGTACCTTATATATTTTCTTGCGCTCTTTGGATGATGCTACATTCATCAATTTACGGTATTTGGTAATGGTGCGTCTCACCATCTTAATGTTAAATCGTTTTTCAATGCGCTCCAAAAGATCATCATCGGTGAGCGGTTCACTTTTATCTTCGTATTCTATCAGTTGGTTGATAAAATTCTTTACCTCCGAAGAAGAAAGCTCTTTGGAGGAGACGGCATTGGTAAAAAACGATTTAAGCGGAAAAATTCCCTGTTTTGACTCAATGTACTTATTTGAGATCGCTCGTGAGATGGTGGACTCTGCAAAAGAGAGCTCATCGGCGAGTGTGCTCATATTGAGTGGCTTTAATTCACCACCGACAAAGAAAGAGAGCTGCCTTTCCACGACTAAAAGAACGATCTTATAAAGCGTTGTTTTGCGAAGCTCCAAAAGGTTGACGATATCACGTGCCTCTTTGAGCTTCTCTTTGATGTTCTCACTTTTACTTGAAAACGGATCGGTTATGAGAATATCAGGATAATAGTCATTGTTAATGCGCAGTTTAATATCATCGTCTACTTCAACGAAGAAATCAGGAATAATCTGTTTCGGTGTTGATTGATACTCTAAAGCGGGTGGATTTGCAAATTTTTTAATGACCGCTTTGGCTTCTTCAAAACGCCCATGTTTGGAAAATTTGTCAACCTTTGCCATCTGCTCTATCATCTTATTAACAAGGTTATAAAGCTCATCGTCAATGTCGTCACTGAGAGCATCCAGTTGAAAAACAAATGACTCTTTGCTATCTAGCGCACCAACGCCATAAGGCTCGAGTTTGGAAAAACGCTGACGAATACGCTCGACATACTCTGTATAAACCCCACACGTCTGTGCAATCGCTTCAAGATCACCATCAAAATAGCCCTCTTCTGTAATGTCGCATAGTATTTCATGAGCTACTTTTTGAGAGATCGGTGTTGGAAAAAGAGGTGGCACGATCTGCTCAATGATCTTCTCATGCAAAGACTCACTGCCAAGGACCAACTCTTCGACGATGCCATGGCTAGAGCCTAGGTTTTGTTCAAAGGGGCGCTTGACCTCTAAAAAAGGGTTTTCGTACGACAATGTTTCTAGGTGCGTACTTAACTCTTGAAGAGGAAGCTGTAACAGTGGGAGCCAAAGTTTCAAAGAGAGGTTTAGACTCTGCTTTTGTTTGAATTCTAGGTTGATACTTCTCATGCGTAAATTATGCCCAAAGATTTGGTGCTTTTTGGAATAATTGCTGATTAATTTTTACGCATATTTTTCATGTTTTTCAGAAAAAATGCCGAATACACTGTGAGTTTTTGTGAAACGTGCTATTGAGGGATAACGTAGTGTGCAAAGTACAACTGTGAACACTACGTTAGAGTTCTGCAAGAACTCTTAGAACAATCTTAGTATTTAATTCTGACCACACCGTTTGGCTTGTCGATTTTCATCTGGCAGGCAAGACGAGTGTTTGGAGTACAGGTACCAAAGCAGATCTCTTTAAGCACTTTCACTTCTTTCTCATTTTTTGGAGATAAAAACTCCATACCTTGAACGATCTCAACAGCACATGTGCCACATTGACCGTCACGGCAACCAAAAGGAAGTGCACTACCACTTGCTTCAACAACATCTTGAATGGTTGCACCTGGCTTTACATTAATGGCTAAAAAATCATTGATAATTTCTACTCTTGTTGTCATACGTGATCCTTTACTTTTTAAATGGTTTAATCAAAACATCGCCCTTGATCATCATCATAGAAGCGATGCGAACTTTTGGACTAACGGTGAACTGTTGGCAGATATCAGCATCTTCTTGGCTAATAGCACCAAGTTTGACAAGCTCATCAAGCTCTTCGTCTTCCATGTAACTTGTAGGCTCTTCTTCGCTAATATTCTCAACATTTATCAAACATGTTGAATGGTCTTTAGGATCAAAAGTGATAGGAATCCCCTTCTCTTTTGCTAAACGCACCACTGGTTCGCCTATTTTGGCATCGTAGATACCATCTTTTTCTTTATCAAAATGCATAAAGATTACTTTCGCCATGACTTTTCCTCCTTACTAAGATTTGTTGTATTCGTTTTCTTTCAGAACTCTTTTATTATGACTATTATGGTTAACTATGGTTATAGTGATTCATCATCCATTCAACTTCTTCGGCTTCAAGGTCACGATAAGGCTCTAGTGCTTCAAGCTCATGTTCCCTACACCCAATGACTTCAACAACCGCATCAGCATCTAAAAAATGAACTTCATAGACACGAATGACTTGTAAAAACTCACCCATACCACGAATGTAGCCAACTGAGCCTTTTTTAATCATCACCTCACCAATTTTGAGATAAGGATACGTTCCATCATTCTTAACATCTTCCAAAAGTTGTACTTTTTGCCCTAGAAAAAATTTCGCTTTTGGCTCATCTTTCCCCGAAAGTTTTGCCGTCACACTATCATGCAAAACAATTTCATCATTAACAGGCACAGTTTCCTCCTTCCGATGATATTGCACACGCTAAACACCCTTTGGCTTTACCATCTTCTAACATTCCCCAGACTTCTGCTGCACTAGGAGCATGCCCATGTTTGTAATCCATATAAACACGAATCAGAGCAAACTTTAGAAAATCCATCAAGTATTTTTCATTACCATTAAAATTCTCAAACCCTTTTTTAATAAGAGTCCCATACTCTTTCATAATATGAAAACGCTTGACTTCAACGATGTGCTTATCGTACTCAACACCAAAAAACTCGAAAAAATCTTCTGCATCTTTTAGTTTGTAATATTGATCCAACGTTTTCATTTTTTATCCTTTTTAACTATTTTATAGATACTTTAACACCAAACAAGAGCATGACTCATGTTTACATGTAAAGCTTACGCATGATTTTATAATTCGCTTTTTAACTGTTCTATCCAATTTTCGATACGTTCACTTGTTTTGTCTTCTTCATTGATATTATCAATCGCTAAACCACAGAGTTTATCGCCAACTTCGGCCAATGATGCTGTATAGTTATAACCTTCTTTATCGACAAAGCCGATGACTTTTGCACCTGCTTTGGTAAAGATTTGGTTGAATTTACCAAGAGCTGAACAAAAATGTTCACCGTGTGTTTTGCTATCGCCTGCGCCAAAAAATGCAACTTTTTTACCTGTAAAACTAATGTTTTCAGAAGTGATTTCAAAGAGCGGATCAACCCAACTAAAATGTACATCACCTTGTCCCCATGTTGAAGAACCAATGAAAAGTGCATCGTAATTGTCAAATTGCTCAACGCTATCAAAATCATCTTCCATTAAAATACAATCATCATCTTCAAGCTCATAGGCTTCTTTTAAAGCATCTGCTACCAATGTTGTATTACCACCCGCACTTGCGTAAAATATACCAACCTTTGCCATGTTCTATCCTGATTATTTTTTATAAGTTTCGTAAATTTCGATAGCATCTTTTAACATTTTGCCACCTTCTTTGACGAGATCTTCATATGTTCTAAAACTGTAACGATGGGCATCTTTGAAAAACTTATTGGTGACAACAATTTTTTCAGCTATGACGACAGCTCGTCCGAATCCTTCGTGACTCATTTCCATGACCACGGAACACATAATATTTGTTTTAAGCTCAAAAGCCAAAGCTATTGACTGAAAAATCAGACGAATATCTTGGATTTGCATCTCATCAATATCCGCAATAATGGGAATATTTTTAAGCGCATCTTTACTCTTGATGTACTTTTCACCCAAAACTTCTTCATCACTTTTTTTTGCCCAAGTACCAAATTGGTCAAGCGCTCTTAGCTGAGATGTCAGGGTTTCTATGAATAACTTTTCAAGTTCATTCATAGCCTTATCCTCTCGCTTCTAAGATTTTTTTGATAAATGGTGGAGGATTTGTTGCTATCATGGTTTGAAGTTTATTCAGTTCTGTTTCAATACTCACTACTTCTTTGTATTTGATAGGAAAGATTTTACCGTTGACGACTTTTGCAGCCGCGGCAGGTCCAATTTCGATGCAATACATAATGTCAATGTTCTCTTGTTGCAACATCTCGACTCTGCCTTCCGTTCGCTCTTCACCTGTTTGAACAACATGTGCCAGCGAAAAACCCTCAGCACCTACGTCGTACACGGCAAATTGCTCTCCTGAACCAAAATGGGCATCAATGTTTTTGAGATCGTTTGTAAAAAACGCTACCTTGACCATCTTTTTATCCTCCTATGCTAAACGTTATTCATACATTTACAAGAAGTGTTCCGTTGGAAATGATTAGATTAAAAGAGCAAGAAATGGAGTTTTTATTTCTCCTTTTTTGAGAGAGTTTACCTATCAAATCCCTATGAACAATGTATTAATGAATTGCAAATGTGTTTTAAATCCATAGAGGGTATAATTAGCTTTTAAAATGTCTATTCAATGTTGGAGAATCAAATGGTCATGCATGTCCTAAAATCGTTCGTACTTTTACTCTTGTTAGTCTCACATAATGCTCTTGCAGATGACCAAAACACCTCTTTGATCAACGCAGATAAAACCGTTTACATCAACCTCTTAAAAACAATCAAAGAGTCAAAAATTTCGAATGATGAAATTGCTTTACAAAAAGTATTGCTTGACAAGCTGATTAATACCATCCCCGCAACTGTTACAAACAGTACTTTAAGTGTACCTACAAATGTTGATGAATATAACACTCTTTTTAATCGTTACATTGATGATACACTGAAAAAAGATTCTCTGACTAAAAAAATCCAATCAATTGATACCAAAATCAAATCCTTAACTAAAGAAATCAAAAGTTTAGAGAGTAACAACTCCGCAGAGCGTACACTAGAACTTCAAAGTGCTCTGTACACGAAGTCATTTCTAGATTTTAAAGACCAAAATGAAATGATGGCCAATGAAATGCTCTCCATCGATAAAATGTTAAATGAATCGTTAAAAAACATTACCTTTGATTCTGAAAACCTATCTAAAAAAACGGTCACGGCTCAAGATGAAGCTTTAAAATTACGTGCAACTATTGATAATTTTTTAGTTAAGAAAGAGCGTTTCGAACTCTTAGGGGATACGCACGATAAAGGTATTTCAACTGCAGCAATCAATACCAAAGAAGATGCCTACAATAAAGCAGTCAGAGCAACAATCACTGCGTTATTTTCAGAATTTTCAGATGCTTTAAAATCTAAAAATAAAAAAGTATTTGTTTTGGAAAAAAATATCCTTGATGCAGTTTCTAGTTTAGAAAATGCAAATGTTATCCAAGAGTCAATTGCCACCTTACTCCATAATATGGAAAAAAATTATTTTGGAACAATAGATACCATTAAAGGCTCAACGGTACAAGAGTTCAAGAATATCCTTAAAATGTCTTGGAACATTATGAGTGAACCCATTTTTACAGTGAATGGCTCTCCTATTAGCATGTTGAAAATGATCTTAGCCTTATTCGTTTTTCTGATTGGTGTTTTTGGTGGCGGCTTTTATAAAACCACGATTAAAAGAATTACCAACAATAGTAAATCTATCAACTTAGCAACACGTACGATTTTATCCAATATTGGCTACTACGTTATTGTCATCACAGCTTTTTTTGTAGCGCTGAATGTCATGGGCATTGATCTCTCTTCTATTGCACTGGTTGCAGGAGCACTATCGGTTGGTATTGGTTTTGGTCTGCAAAATATTGTCTCCAACTTTGTTTCTGGAATTATCTTAATGTTTGAGCGAAGCATTAAAATTGGTGATTTTGTTGAGTTGTCCGATACCTTGCGTGGTCATGTCTCTGATATTCGTATGCGTTCTACCACGCTCAATACCAATGGCAATATTGATGTCATCGTTCCTAATCGTAATTTCATTGAAGGCAATGTGATTAACTGGACAATGCACGATAAACTTAAACGTTTTGATATTCCTTTTGGTGTTGCCTATGGCACAAAACCAGAACATGTTATTGCTGTGATTGTAGAAGCGGTATCAAAGAGTGGCTATCAAGATATTCTTTCTACCCATGACAAATACACCAATGTCATTATGACGGGGATGGGTAGCAGTAGTGTTGATTTTACATTGCAAGTATGGATTCATGGTGAAGAAATTTTAGCCCCCAGTAAAACTATTTCAAGATTTCTTATTATTATCTACAACACACTGTATGCAAATGGTATCGAAATTCCTTTTCCACAGCACGATTTGCATCTTAAAAGTATCGATGACAATATTCATTTATCGCTTTTGTCCGCTGCTACAAAAAGTGATAAAGAAGAAATGATCAAAGCTTAATTGACTCTCATTTCACTGTTGGAGATTGTTTTGTCCATGAGTAAATATTTTTCTATTTTAAGAGGATCAAGAAGAGAAAGCATCTCTGCTTTCTCTTGTCCCACATCTGCTTTAACAATGGCTTTCGTGAGGGTCTGTTGACCCATCATCGCTTGGCTTGTCTCATCTATACAACGCACAGGCACTTCGGGGCTGTCTTGCACCATGTCTATCACCAAACCAAAAGGCTTTTCTTCACTTCCTTTTAGCACAATAATATGATGTAACTCTTTATTATACGCAATATTGTGATGGAAATATTTTGCTAAAGAAGCTACGGGAATGGTTTTATTATTCCACGTAATCATCCCTACATAAATTTCATCGCATCCAATCACTTGTGTGACATCTTGCCCCTCAAGAGCTGCGTATATCTGCTGGCTTTCGATGGCAAAGAGATTGCCATTCATCCAAAAAGTAGAAAGCTCAATCGTTTTTTCCGATGCACCAATTTTTGGATAGAGGTATTGCTTTTTAGTATGTTTTGAAACATCTTCCACACACGCATCTTGGTTTGCTATCTTGATGCAGACAATGGCGGTTACATCATTGCAGTAACCATCATTGCAGTAACCATCACTGCATTTGAACTCCCTATAGCCTTGAGATTTACCTTTTCCAATAATATAATACTCATTTTTAATTAGCACCATGCTATCGCTTGAATCACAAAAAACGCAGCGCTCCCCAATACTGATAGCAGGATTGGTTGACGCAATAACGCTGTTGGTTTTACTTTCTAAGAAAAGAGCAAAGGAACGTTCATCTTCACCAACCACATCTCTAAGCATCGCTTCAAATTGAACTTCTGCATCAAAGACAATGCCAATGCCTCCTTGTGCTTCTTTTGTACCTTCAATAAAAATGGGCGCACTATAAATGTAGGTGTATTTTCCATCATAAAGTTCTGTTTTTTCAAAGGGGCTTACCACATACTCTTTGGAACTTTTGAGTGCTAATGTTTGCGCAATGTAATGCGCTCCGATACGCTTACCGATCAAATGAGCATATTTTTCTTGACTGACAGCAATGACACACCCTTGTGCATCAAATAAGAAAAGATTACTATAGACGGTATAAAGAGAATTAATGGCTCCAAGCACTTCAGTGATTTCATGTCCAAATTCTTTTCGGATTGTCGTACACTCCTTGTATTTGGCACTAAATGCTTTGATAAATACAGGACTTAAAGCCCACCATCTACAGTCATTGGCACGTTCATAAAGGTTTCGATCCATAATATCAATGGCAAGTTTTGCATTAAATGCCGCATTATTAATAAACGAAGCAACAACGGTCCAGTTAAGATTACCGATGGACTCTTCAAACGTCTTTTTGGTTTGTGCTCCCGTGCGAGAGATTTCATTTAAAAGTGATTTTGAAAAAGAGTTATCGCCACTTTTTTGATTAGCAATTTGTACATTGCCATTCCAAATAGTCATATCAAGACGTCTTTGAATTGCTTCAGCTTTCGTCGGAATACTGGTAAACTCTTCAGAAAAAAGCGAAGAATTTTTGATAATTTTTATTTGTCCCTCTGTAAAAGGGACATGTTCTTGTTTTTGATTAAAAGCAAAAAAAAGAGGCATCAGGGCATGCCCCATCCATCCTAGTCCATAAAAACCTTGGTACCCCTTGGTTGATTGTGTTTTCGCCACATACTCACTTCCTGCAAAAGGAATGATATCAAAGTTTTTAAGTGCAGTTTTTTGAGGAGCTCTAAGGGCATAATGAAAAGGGTCACTACTGTAAATCGTACCATTGTTTTCATCTAAGATAAGAATGTCAGCCCATGTCTCATTTTCGATAAGATTGGAGATAATAACGCGCATCTCATCTTGAAATTTAAACACTAAACAGAGCACGGCAAGGGGTGTGCCATTTTCATCACACACGCGGTAGCTGTACAATAAACTCTCTTTTTCACTGACTAATGGAAAAACACCAAAACTCTCAACATACTCTTTGGATGTATGTATTGCTTCATAGATCAATGAACCCTCTATCTTCTTCCCTATCTTTTCATCTTTAGTAGAAGCGATGAGTGTGCCATCAAGAGAAAAGAGCAAAACATCATTATAAACACTGTACTTTTCAATATATTCAAGAAAACGATTTTGTAGTGATGGTAAAGAGACTTTCTGCTCCTCGTGGTTCATGCGAGCAAAGTCACAAATGATCGTATCCATCGCTAAAAAACCAATATCTGCAGTACGCTCAAAAAGATTACGAATCAAAATATCTATTGCGACTTGTGCTTTTGCGCCAAGTTCTGTTGCAAGTTTTTTGACAGTCTCTTCAGAAAGTCTTTGCAACAGTTGCTCTGACAAATTACTAAAGGCCTGTCTGGTCTCTGATATGTCCATGCCAATATTACTCATTTGCCCCAAAAGAGAGAGTAAATTCCATCGTTCAGAGAGCTGATCCAATGCTTTTTGATATGCTACAACTTCGGGAATATAGGCATTATAACGAGATGTACGGCTTTGCTCTGACATGATGATAGACCTTTTTTTTAAATAGGAAGAGGATGCTTGAAACCATAATGCAAAAGATTTTTATCACTATTAGGACTAAAAAAGTCACTTTTTTAAACACTATACAAGAAGTGTTCCGTAGAAAAATATACTTTACATGTAAAGATAAAAAAGTTTTATGAAGTGCTGTGAAGTGAATAATTTTCAGTTCACAGCATTATTAGAAAGAAGAATTAATGCCTTACCCATTGTGCGATTTGAGCAATATCAAAAGGCGTTGTTTGACAACATCCCCCGATGATACTTGCACCCTTTTTATGCCAGACATACGTCATTTTTCCATAGGATGTACTTTTAGAGAGTCCATCCCATGTTTTAGTGAGTGCATTGTAGGTTGCCCCACCATTAGGGTACACGATGATAGGTTTAGACGAAACCGCTTTAATTTCACCAATAAGCGATTCGATATATTGAGGAGCTGTACAGTTAATGCCAATAGCAATGATTTGCTTTTGGGTATCAAGAAATTGCGCACATTCTCGCATACTTTCACCACTGTTGATGTGCACTCCATCTTTAGCACTAAAACTCACCCACGCATACATTGTGGGAAAAGCCTCTAAGAGTTTGCAAAGTGCTTGTGCTTCGATTAAACAAGGAATGGTCTCGCACGCTAAAAGATCGGGCTTGGCTTCTATAAGGGTAGCGAGGCGCTTTTGATGAAAATCCATCAGTGCTTCCACACTGAGCCCATAATTGCCCCGAAATTCTGAGCCATCGGCAAGGTACGCACCATAGGGACCGACAGAGGCCGCTACCAGAGGTTTTTGCCTTTTGGTATGTTTTTTGACATCATTCCAAAAGATATCACGAACATTTTGAGCGATTTTTATTGAAGATTGGATGAGTTCTTTTGCTTCTTTCTCACTCATCCCCCGTTTCATAAAACCTTCAAAAGTCGCTTGGTAGCTTGCCGTTGTAATACAGTCAGAACCCGCTTCAAGGTAGTCTTTATGAACTTCGCCAATCGCCTCTGGTTTTTCCATTAAAAACTTAGCGGACCAAAGAGAATCATTGATATCATAGCCTTTACGCTCTAATTCCGTACCAAAGGCACCATCAATGATGAGCACTTTTTGCTTTGCTAATATCTCTTGAATAGGGTTCATAGACCATCCTAAATTTAGATCATATCATGACTATAAAGCAGCATACAAACAAGAATCTGCAAAAACGGGCAATAAAGGTAGGCAAAATTTTATAATCGCACTACTTGTACTATCCATTTCTTCTTCTATTTTTGTATTAACGATTCTATATCCCTCACCTTTAACCGTTTCAATAAGATGAAAAGGCAAAAGTTTTGCGCGTAATTGTCGCACAAGTGATCTAATTCGCTCTTGGCTAATCACTTCATTATGGTAAACATAACATACGATTTCGTCAGAGGAAACTATATGAGGGGATTTGGCTAGTAAATATTTGAGGAAAAGGGCTTCTTTCCTACCTAAAAAAATCTTATCTTCTTTATAAATAAAAAGAGCATTTTTAAAATCAAAACAGACATCTTTCGCTAAACAAAAAGTATCATCATTCCAAATATGACACAATTTGTAAATCCTAAAAGCGATCTCATCAGGAGAAAAATCTTTGATAATAACATCATCGTATGAGAGGTAATAAAGGGTTTGTAACATACGAGGGTTAGCCACTTTGTCTAAAATGAGCAAAATAGGAGCATCATTTCCTCTCTGCCTGATAAATTTCATAATAGAAGGATCTGTAGGATTTTTGAGGTTGAGAATAAAAAGAGAATAATCTAATAAAGAGGCACCTTCATTCATTATCTCTTCTTCAGATTGTATTTTCTTCATATTCATTTTTAAACGCAATTTATTCATAAATATATCGATGTCATCCGCTAATGCTCGATCTGGTTCAAGAAAAAGTACTTTCACTTTTCTCCTTTTCGGTGGATTAGTATGATCTCTAGTCTAGCATTCTGAGACTATTTTATTCAGGAATATAATATTACATTATATTCCTGAAATATTTAAAGTAGTTTAAAGGTCTATGTCAGATAAAAATTTGAGTGATTCAAAATTTATTGGAATCACTCAATACTCTAAAATTTATAGTTAACGTTTACCCACAACTCATCCGTTGAAAGTGACTTCGTTTTCACATCTGCAGTAAAGTAATCTTTATCAAATGTGACATAAGTAACATCTGTTGTTAAGCCTTTAAGTGCTGGAATAGCATAGCTTAATTTTACAGAATAGCCATCAACCTCTAGGTTACTATTAGCAACTGTTGAAATAGTTGATGCGGATGGTGCATCTTGTTTGGCTGTAACATAAGCAAGCTCTGTTGTAAGTCCATTAACACCAATTTTTGAAAAATCATATGTTGTGCTAAGTTTATAAGTGTCCGTACCAGCATAACCATTAAAGACCAATGGTCCACGAATCGGTAGGATGGTATAACATAATGGGCCATTACCAAGACCTAGAAGCATATCATCACCGTTACTTACCGTTGTATACGCTAAAGCAGCACCAAATCCGTAAAGTTCAGTAAATCCTACACGAAGTCCAAGCATATTACCATCAATATGAGCTACATCTAGGTCACTACCAGCACGTGAACCTCTGTAATTTGCATCAAAGTTAAGTTTGAAATTACTGACAGGCAGTACATAATTTGCTTCAGTGTAATAGAATGAAACATCATCTGTTTTATCGGTTGGGCTAATACCATAAGGACCTTTGCCCGCAGGAATTGCTGTTTTAATACGAACATCATTTGCTTGTGCAAATTGTGCCGTTAACGTAAGATTTGAAACAGATTTATTAATAGCACCTAATGAATATGCACCATCAAATTCAAATGTAGATGGACCAGCTCCCGCTAAAATAATTTGTTTTGCAAACTCAGGCGCTTTATATGTGTTTGCTACACCATTGAGTACATCGCTTGTTCTACCTTGGAACTTATCCACATAGTGCGCGAATACTGTTGTTTGTGGTAAATCCATATTGGTAACAGACACACCTTCAAAAGACTCTCTAAAGAAGCGGGTAGGATTTCCAGAAAGAAGTGGTGTTGAGATATATTGGCGACCAACTTTAATATCTGTTTTGCCAATTTTATAACCTAAATAGGCTTCTGAGAGAACAGAGCCTTGACCTGATTCTTCTTTATTAAAAAGTGCTTTTGCATCATCTGTTGCAAAGGGGGTTGAACTTGCTTGGAATGTTGTACCAAATCTCAAGCCATATAACGTATCGGTTACATAACCTAGTTCAATACCCACATTTAAAATACTTTCATGAGATGCCTTTGAGTAAAAGTTACCCTCCTCGTCATTATCCCAATACCATGCTTTTAATGTACCATTGACTTTACCATTTTTAAAAGCATCTGCTAATGTATCTGCCGCATACATATGACCACTAAGTCCCAAAACCATAATTGTAACGATACTAAGTTTAGCGAGTTTCATCTTTTCTCCTTTTTTTGCCCATTTTGTGCTTTACATGTAAAACACCATTAACGATCTGCCCCATTGATTTACCGCAAAACCAGTGGGGCTTCTCTTTAGAACCCTTACTTCATCTCTTCGGCTAATTTTTTCTCAGCCTCATCTTTTTGTTTGTCTAACTTTCCTTTGTAAAACTCATACTCAGGTTTATAATAATTGAGCATGCTTCTTAACCCTTTATGCCCAACTTCAATGTGACAAGAGGCACAACTTATCTCTTTATCTGTTCCTTTGAGGCTAGCATAATGCGCGTGCATTTTGTGACCTTTTTCACTGATCGCATCGTTGGTTTTGTAGTTGGTATGGCATCCCGCACATGCTTCATCACGGACAAAGTGCGCCCTATTGGCACGGTTAGCCTGCCAATTAATCGCATCAGGATTGCCAAAGAAGTGAATCGCTCCTTCTACAACGCCATTTCTCGCCTTGGTAGCAATATAAGCAATGACATTATCATGAGGTAAATGGCACGTAACACATGATACTTTAATGCCCACTTTACCGTTTCCACCATGCACATCATTATGATAGGCAGCAACCATCGGTTTCATTTCATGACACACGATACAAAATTTATCATCGCTAGTCCGATGAAGTCCTTCATAAAGTACCCATGAACTGAGTAACCCTATTAAAATACCTACTAAACCCATTAGTAAAATGTTATTTTTGATGATGAGAAATATTTTTTTAATCATGGTGTCGGCCTCATCCAAATCTTAACATCATTACTATGGCAAGATAAGCACATATTTTCAGATGGCTTGTGCTCATTGTGACACTCATCACAATAGAGTTTGGGGCCATCATGAATGGAATTATGTGGATTGACATGTAATGGATCCATAAATTTTAGCCTATCTGCCAAAAACTGTTTTGTTTTATGACAGGACAAGCACCCTTTATCACCAATCAATTGAAAATTTTTAGGGTCATCTCCTTGACCTTCATGACAATCGGTACAACTAAGCGATAACTTGTCATGATGAGCCTTAATGGGAAACTCTTTTTTAAGTTCAGGCGTGATGTTAATCTTTGGCGACGACGTGTTTGCATCAACACCTAAAAGAGACATCCCACTGAAAATAAAAAAGAACCCTACTATCCATAGAGTTCTTTTGATACACATTTATATGTTCTCTCCTGCGATCATACCAAAGGTCAAACAATCGGTTACGGCAACTGTTCCTAAACGACTTGCGCCATGGGTTCCACCGGTGACTTCGCCCGCGGCATAAAGACCTGGGATTGGTTTGTTGGTATTGCCAGAGATAACTTGCGCTTTAGTATTGATGTGTAAACCGCCCATCGTATGGTGAGGTTTTGGTACCAAGCGAATCGCATAGAATGGTCCTTTCATATCGATAGGTTCACCGCCTTTGAGTTCTTTAAGTGAATCACCTTTAAGGGTTTGTTTTTTGAACTCATCTTCAACACCATTTTTCACGTCTTCATTATATTTTTTAACCGTTGCTTTAAGTGCGTCAGCAGGGATTTTATAGTTTGCAGCAAGCGCATCAAGCGTATCGAATTTTTTCATAACGCCACCAGACAACCCTTTTTCGATAATTGGATAAATTTGCTCTTCAAAGGTATTGTATGTACCAAGGGTAACGGGATATGATTTTGGATCTTTTCTTAAGATAACATACTCAGCATCCGCTCGTGTTTTACGATCGGCCATTTCATTCATGAAACGTTTACCATTTTTAATATCAACGGCAATACCGAATTTAAAGAGACCTTGTTGAGTAAGCAAAGGAGCCACACCAAAACCTCTCTCATCTGGGCTTGCCCATGGTCCTTGTTGAATCCAGTCAATATGAACAGGAAGTGCGCCAATTTGGAATGCTTTTAGAAGTGCCCCTGCAGTTGCACCATCATGGTTAGTCGCATCCATATCTTCGACAAGGCGTGGATCTTGAATTTTTCTAAAGACTTTATCCATAGAGAAACCACCACTGGCTAAAACAACACCTTTTTTCGCTTTATAAACTTTTTTCTCACCTGTTTTGTTTTCAACATCATCGCTTAACAGTTTTGCATCAAAACGGTAGTTGATACGAGCCGTGACACCTACAACACTAGTGCCATCGTTGCTCATCACAAAATCATCCATTTTTGCACGTGTAATAATTTTACAACCAGGAAGTTTTTCAACAAACTCATGCATTGGTTTAATGACGCCTGAACCACTCATGTTATCGGTAACCAATGATCTAGGAACAGAGTGTCCACCAAACCATGCGGGTTTAACATCTTGCCATTTAGCACCACATTTAATAGAGAAATCTAATGCATCTTGCGCACGTTTCACGATGGTTTCAAGTAACTCAACGTGGTTGATACCAAGACCTGCTTTGAGACAATCCGCAATAAAAAGCTCACCTGAATCTTGAATACCGTATTTTTTTTGCCATGTACTGTTTGGAACTGCCATACCACCACCATTGATAACGGAGTTACCACCAATACGTCCCATTTTCTCAAGAATCAATACTTTATAACCACGTTCAGCTGCTTTAGCCGCAGCCGCAAGACCTGCAAAGCCAGTACCAATGACGATAACATCGTATTCTTCATCAAACTTGACATCTTTTTCAATCGGTGCTGCAGCCATTGCATTGGCTGCACTTAACATTGCTGCACCTGCGCCAACTACGCCTAATTTTAGGGCATCTCTTCTTGACATCGTCTCTTTACTCATTGTATTACTCCTTTTTGAAATAGTGTTTTTTATTTATAACTTAATTTTAATAACTAACTGTGAGATTTAATGTGAGATATGAGAAATATCATTGCTTTTGACGAAAAAAGTATTTATTCCTACACAATATGAATCAAAAAGGGTATTAAAAACTCCAAATTACTTCTAAATTGATTGAAAAAAGAAGTTTAATAGAGCAAAAGAAGATAAAGGAAGTTATGAGTTGGGCACAAAATGTGCCCTATTGAAAGTATTGGAAGTTATTAATGATGGACTAATAGGTTGGTTACTTCACATAAAAAAATGCAGCTACCTTCATACAAAATGTTATGGCGTAGCCCAATACCGACTTGTTCATAATTGGGAAAGCCTCGAATCAACAGTTCTTTATGATGTTTATGCGCTAAACGCTCACCATGATAGTTGGTAATGAGCATATCCATAGCGGGAAGAGCTTTTTCCACCTCTTCTAAATCGCCAATGGAAACTTTACATGTAAAGGCTTCTTGCACTTCACTGCGCTGCGCGATGTACGCCTCACACGTACTTCCAGCTTCTTTGAGTGCTTTAGCCATCGCATACGCACTATCAGGTTCATCCGCGATCAAAATCTTCGCTTTTCCAAGGGTAAAATGGGTATCTAAGAGCACATCTTGCAAGCGGGCACGCCATCGTTTGACGACACTGGGTACACTTTTACATTGCATAAATTCAAACAGTTTGGCATAAAAATCATCACTCGCTTCTAAACCCATAAGGCTATCAAAATGCAGATGGGTACTTTGAGGGAATTTTTCATAAAAAAGTTCGCCACATTTTTTAACCGAACGCCCTATGGTGATGACAGCACCCGCATCACCTAGTTTTTCGATGTCTGCAACACTAATGCCTCCACTGCTAAGGGCTCCTTGCTTCACACCCAAATGACCATCGAGGGAATCGCTCAGATCGGGAAGGGCATAGACTTCTAAATCCAGAAGTTCGAGTGCTTCTTTGAGTTTTTCAACTTCAATGGGGCTAAAATTGACATTGGGGACAAAAAGAACTTTATCTTTTCGGACATGCGTGGTTGGCTCAATCAGTTGGGTGATGATGTTTTGAACGCTCAAACTCCAACCACTCTCTAGCCCTCCTTCAAAATCAGGCGTATGCACATACACCATTTTTTGCTTCTCTTTTAACAGAAGCGTTGCACCTTTGATGTCATCGCCTTTGGTCTCCGTCATGCCTGTCGTAAAAAGCCCAACCAAATCAGGCGTTACTTTTTTAGTAATGTTTTCCACCGCTTCGGAAATACCTTTGTCGCCACCATCAATGACCGCAGTTATATCATTGACCGCAGTGGTTTGAATGGCAATAGGATCGTTAAAGTGTCTGGTAAAAAGTACCTTCGTAAAGGAAGCACACCCTTGTGCTCCATGCATCAGAGGCATACAGTTTTTAATGCCCAAAAAGGCGAGTGTCGCACCCATCGGTTGTGAGAGCTTAAGAGGGTTTACATGTAAAGGCTTCATTGGGGTTGTTTTCATCTCTTTGGGATTCATAAAGCTCATGGTCTCCTCCTCATTTATTTATTTATGCCACGTCCCACGGCGCTTGTTTTCCAACCAGTTTAAAAACAGGGTTTGAAAGGGCGGCACAGACATCAATGGCAAGATTTTCAAGCCCACCGTACGCGCCATAACTCACTTTTTTCTCTTGATTGACATCGACAAAGGCAATGCGTTTTTTAATCGCGGTGTAAAGACTTCGTCCACCTGCGAGTAAAATGTCGATTTTGTGCTCATCAATCAAACGAGGCTGGTCGACACCGGGTGCTTTAAACAAAATAGGCACATATTCACCTGCAATCGCCACATCTTCTTCCGTTGCTTTTTGCACGCAGGTTGCGACCACTTCGATACCGATGTCTTGAAGCGCTGAAGCGATAGACCATGACTTGTTACCACCCGTGTTGAGAATGGCTTTTTTGCCTTTGAACATTGGATGGTACAGCTTCAAACGCGTCTCCAATTTCGCCTCTTCTTCAGCAATAATCGTTTCTGCTTTCGCAATCAATTCCGCATCGCCAAATGCATTCACAATAGAGCGAATCGCATTGGACGTGTCACGCTTTCCATAAAAGGAGACGCTGACATAAGGGATGTTATAGCGCTCTTGCATTTTACGGCATAAGGTTACCAAAGACTTAGCACAAACAATGACATTGAGCTTTGCCGTATGAGCTGTTTGTATCTGCTCAATTCTGCCATCGCCCGAGAGAGAGGAGATGACTTTGATGCCAATGCGCTCCAAAAGAGGCTTATACTGCCACATATCGCCCGTTACATTATAATCACCGATCAAGTTAATGCCAAAGGGATGAATGCTTTCTGGCTCACGCGTACCGACAAGCGCTTCAAGCACTGCTTCGCCCGCAAGGCGTGATCCTAGATTTTTACTGCCCACAAAACCAGGCGCATGTACTGGAACAATAGGAATGTGAAACAGCTCTTCTGCGGTTTTACATGTAAAGTCAATATTATCACCGATCATCGCTGTCACGCACGTTTCGTAGACAAAAATCGCCTTAGGATTTTTGTGCTCCACGATGTAAGAAAGTGCGTCCGCAAGCTTCTTGTCACCGCCAAAAATGATGTCTTGCGTGCTGACATTGGTGCAATAGCCCAGTGGCGTGTTATTTTCACCTTCATAGCTTGTAAGCGTAGCTCGAGTCTCCCAAGAAGCGCCAAGACAAGTGTCGGGACCATGCACCAAATGCACAGCATCCGCATAAGGAAAGAGTGATATTTGCGCTCCCTCAAACGCACACCCTCCGCTCGTCGCTCCAGGTTTCGGTTTATCACAGCTACTTTTTTTGGTTTTGTTATGAGAACAAGCACTCTCGCTTAACAAATCCTTGATCAGTTTTCTATTTACCATAACTATAGATTTGCACAATTCATTCCATTTAGAGTTTTTGCATTACATCTTTTTGCAATAGCACGGAAACAAAACTCTCAATGCAGTTCTTAAACGAAAAATACCACCATATCAAGAAAAAAAATTCGTGCAGTATTTAAAAAAATCTTTAACGGAACAGCTCTTGCATAAAAAGTGGTGTGTACCTTTAAAAACCCTTACTCAACACCCACGATGCGATCAAGCCCTTTTCACATCGTGGGTACATTCAAGCAAGGCTTTTTAGAGTTACTAATCCATTCCCATCAAAAGGATTTACCATGGCAGTAAAAATTACAGAACTTTGCATCAATTGTGACAGTTGTATTGACGAGTGTCCAGCAACCGCTATTGTCAGTGCAAGCGACTCACCGGTCAATGGTGACAACACGTATGTTAAACCAGAAAAATGCATTGAGTGTTCTGATGGCACTATGCCAAAATGTGCAGATGCCTGTCCAACAGAAGGTGCAATTGTATGGGATATGCCCTACACTGCTGAATACAACGCGTATTATGTTGCAGGTCATGAGAGTGGCATCTACAACATTCGTGAGCATAAGAAAAATGGCATCATGTTCCCAGAAGTTTCTCCTAAACCTTACCGTGAAGCGATCTCTATCGCTAATCGCCAAGCACATACTCCTGTAGCGGAGTAAATGATGAAAATAGCATTTGCATCCACAGACAATATTCATGTTAATGACCACTTTGGCTGGTGCAAATGCTTTTATCTCTATGAGCTGCAAAAAGAATCGTTTGTTTTTCTCAAAGCACTAGAATCACCCAATGAACTCACCGAAGAAGGCGATAAACTGGCTTATAAAATCGAATGTTTAGAAGATGCCAATATCTTGTGTGCTTCCCACATTGGACCTCGCGCTTCATTGATGGTCAAAGGCTCTGGTATTTTTGTACTGAAGTCTGAAAAAGAAAATGAGCGCATTGATACCCTTTTAAATACACTTCTCACATTAAAAAATAGCAATCCGCCTCTTTGGATGCAAAGGTTTCTCCATGCACCATCACCCCATAACCATAGCTAAGGACATCTATTTTATAGGTGTATTTGACCCCGATATTCGAACGTTTGACATCGTGATGCGAACCGCTAATGGTTCGAGTTATAACGCATATCTTATGAAAACAACTGAGGGTGTCATCATTGTTGACACGGTTAAAAAAGAGTTTCAAGATGATTTTTTTCATCATGTCGAGGCACTTTGTTCTTATGATGAGATCAAATATGTCATTATCCATCATATAGAACCTGATCATTCAGGAGCTTTGCCTGAATTGATTCAAAGAGCACCCAACGCTAAAGTGCTTATCTCTCCCCAAGCTACTACGATGCTTAAAGCACTTACCAACAGCGAAGAGATCAATTTTGAAACAATTTGGACCAATAAGCAGCTTGTTTTAGGTGGGAAAACGATCACGTTTCTCACAACACCGTACCTGCATTGGCCAGAGACTATGAGCAGTTATGTGCATGAAGACAAGCTACTTTTTAGTGGTGATGTTTTTGGTTCACACTATTATGATAAACGCCTTTTCAACAATAAGGTAGGTGACTTTTCATATGCATTTCAATACTACTATGACCATATTATGCGCCCATTTCAAAGCTATGTCAGAAGTGCGCTAAAACTCTATGAACGTTTTGAAATTGAGCTGATTGCTCCGCTTCATGGTCCCATATTACGAGAAAATCCATATCAATATATTGATGCATATAAACAATGGAGCCATAAAGTTGAAAATAATAAAGGTAGTGGTAAAAAAATACTCTCTATTTTTTACCTTACCAGTTATAAAAATACACAAGAGATGGCACAATCGATTTTTGATGGATGCGAAAGTGTCGAAGGCGTTGTGGCCAATATGTATGATCTTGCGTCTATTGAAGCACAAAACATGATAGCGATTTTGGAAGAGAGTGATGGTTTTTTAATTGGCACACCTACCATCAATGCCGATGCGCCTAAACCTGTGTGGGATCTGCTTTCCTGTTTAATGTTTTTAGAAAAACAAGGAAAATGTGCAGGAGCGTTTGGATCGTATGGATGGAGTGGCGAAGCGGTTGATCATATCCTAGCGCGTCTTAAGTCTCTCAAACTACGGGTGCCGCCTCTCACGCCACTTAAGATAAAACTGATTCCAAGTCAATCCGAACTTGAAGAATGTTACCAATTTGGAGTGGAATTCGCTGAGATTTTAAACGGTAAATTGGTCGAGATCGATCTTGCCTAAGGCTGTGTTACAACAACATTCATTAATTTTAGCAAATAACATATCCATATCATAGGGCTTTACCAAATAACCGTTCACCCCTAACTTTTCAGCTTGTTCACGCTGATCTTGACTACTATGCGCTGATGTAATAATGATTGGAATCGTTGGATTTTCAATGCGAATGCGATTGAGCATACGAAATCCACTCATAAAAGGCATTTGTAGGTCAGTAATAATAATATCTGGAGCATCTTTATAAAATCGATACAATCCCTCTTCACCATTTCGAGCCGTATAAAACTCATCAAACACCGTATTGAAAACGGAGAATAAAGAGTCTAAAACATTGTGTTCATCTTCAACAATCAAAGGACGAACCTCTTTAAGAACATTCAACTTCATGATACCAATCCCTGCAATATAATTTCAAATCGTGCCCCAGACGCAGTATTTGCCACACGAATACGTCCATTCATATGCTCTTCAACAATAATTTTAGTCATATAAAGTCCAAGTCCAGTCCCATTTTGTGAACCTTTTGTAGAGAAATAAGGTTCAAAAATATAAGGCATAACAAGCGTATCAATACCGCCACCATTGTCTTCTATTGAAACAATAATCGTGTCATGTTCCTCCCGTTTTGCCTCAACAATAATCTGCTTTGCATGATCACCGCAACTCTCTAAAAGAACGTCTTTGGCATTGTTAAAGATGTTGATGATCGACTGACCAAACTCATTGGGAAAACTTTTTACATGTAAACCTTCTTCGGCAACAAAAGAGAGCTCTATTCCGTGTGCTGAAACAATAGGTTTTACCATTTCAACGGTATGTGCGAGTTGTTGTTTGACATCAAAAACTTTCTGAGATTTATCGGGTTTAAAAAAATCTCTAAAATCATCAATGGTTTTTGACATCTGCAAAATCTGACGCATAGAGTCCTCTTTAAACTCATCCATGATGGTATCATCAAGTTTTTGAAGTTTATATTTGAAAGCAATATTTTGGGCTAGCAAAGAGAGGACATTGAGAGGTTGTCGCCATTGATGGGCAATCATACTAATCATTTCACCCATTTGCGCATGACGAGATTGCTGGAAAAGCATCATCTCTTGCTGACGATTTTTTTCAATTTGTTCTTGCACTTGATTTTCTAAAGTTCTATTGAGCGTTTGGAGTGCATACTGTGTTTCTTTAAGCTCACTGAGATCGATAACAGCAGAAATTCGCATGGTTTTTCCAACACTACGAACGATGGAGCCTTTCACTAATGCGGGAAAAGAGCTTCCATCTTTGCGTAGAAGCATACATTCATAGATACCCGTATTTTTCATAGATTTTTCGCGTATCAGCTTTTTGGATGTAGCAGCTACAAAATCGATCATCGACTTACCAAGCATCTCCTCTTTGCTCTCGCCTCCAAATAGCTTTAAAGCTTGCTCATTAATCTCGACAATACATCCCTTATGAGAAACCACCAATCCTTCAATCGCAAAATCAATCAACTGCTTAAATTTTTGATGCTGCTTTAAACGTAAATAACTCCACATAAATCCAACAAAAAGGACTAAGGCTAAAAATAAAAGGATCGTGAATGGTGTTAGTGAGAACATTGTAGCTCCAAACATGGCTCGCCAATAAAATACCCTTGAAACTCATCTACGCCCATTTCCACCAAAAGATCAAAGATCTCTTTTTTATGCACGTATTCAGCAATCGTCTTTACATGTAAAGCATGTGCAAACGAAACAATGCCCTTAACAAGCTTCAATGACTTCACATCTTTATCAAGATTTTGAACCAAACTACCGTCAATTTTGAGATAGACTGGATTTAATTCCAATAAATGTGAAAAATTGGAATAGCCTGTACCAAAGTCATCAATAGCAATCGGTGCATCATCGTACTTAATATAGTGTAAAAAATTTATAATGGTCGTATAGTCCGTTACCTTTTCACTTTCAACCACTTCAAAAACGAGATGAACCGCTCTGCTTTCGTTTTTAAACTCAAGAATTTTAGATCGCATAAAGTCACGTATTTCTTTGTTAAGCATGTCTCGGAAACTAAGGTTAATCGAAAATGTCATCTCTGGATATAACACCATCATCGCAAATACTTTTTCGATCATTCTGTAACTAAGACTATCATATTGTTTCGTTCGACGTGAAATGTCTAAAAAATAATAGGGTGAAACATACTGATCTTGATCAAATTTATCCTTTGTTTTGATACGAATCAGCGCTTCATATTTAATAATCTTCTTCTCTTTGTCACAAATAGGCTGAAAGAAAGGAACAATATTGTCTTTATTAAGCGTATCAGCAATGACATCTTGCCAATAAAAATCATTGGCTAACGATTCCGTCTCATCTAAATTGCTGGTATAAACAACAAAAGCTTTATTGGTTTGTTTGGCAAAATCAAGAGCCGTAAACGCTTTTTTAAAAAGATTTTCTTGATCGAACGTTACACCCATGGAGATATGAACCAATATTTTTTCAATAAGTCCTTCGACTTTTATCTCAATACCATTTAAAATACCCAGTGTTTGGGCAATATCTTCATAGATTTTTTCAGGATCAAGCTGTGTGCTCAAACGAAGCATTGCAAATTCATTAGAAGAGATACGAAAAACATCGTAACAAAGGGATGTTGCAACCTCTTTAAAATGGTGGGAAAACTCTTTTAAAATTTGATTGCCTGCTTCAATGCCATAGAGCTTATTGTAATTTGTAAAATTATCAATATTTATCAAAAATAATGTGGGAACTTCTGAGGGCTGTATCTGTTCTAAAATACGATCCAAAGTATATTTATTAGGAAGCTTTGTGAGTGCATCTGTATGCAGCTGTTCTTCAAGGGCACTTTTCTGCAATACTATTGTGTTCTTTAAATCATTCGTATAAGCACGATATTGTGCTTTGAGAAGAATTTTTTCCACAGTAGAGCTTAAGGAATCAAAAAACTGATCGAGTTCAATAGGTTTTAAAATATAACCATCGACACCCAAACGAATTGTTTCAATCAAAAATTCCACATCATTATGGGCTGATGTAACAATGATAGCCGTCTCTTTACAAAATTTACGAATTTTAGTAATTAAAGAAATACCATCTAATCTAGGTATTTTTAGATCTGTAATTAAAAGGTCGTATTTTTGTATTTGGGATTCTTGTGAAATACCCAATTGTGGTATGGCAATTTCAGCATCAAAAAACATATCATAAGCATTTTTTCCATCACTCGAAACATCAATGCAATCAAAAAATTCACTTAAAATAGAATGAGTGTATTTTCTAGTAACTTCATCGTCTTCAACATATAAAATCTTCAAATTTTTACAACGAGATCTTAGGTCCTCCATTGCTGATGCTTCCATCATTTTCCTCATCATCTTGGTTCAATTTTTTGATTATACACCAAAGAAATGGTTTATTATCAGTTTTGTATGAGGATTATTAGGAAATAGGTGATTTATAACACTAAACGATAGCCTGTTCCATACTCTGTCATAATGTATTTTGGCTTCTTTGGGTCATCATCAAGCTTTTTACGAATATTTTGAATATGGTAATTTAGAGATTGTGGAGAGCTTAAAGAGGAGAGATGAATCGCTAAAACATTGCGATAAACCACCCTATTTTTGTTTTCTATGAGGAAAGAAAGTATTTTATACTCAATTGCGGTAAGTGAGAGTGGTTTTTGATTGAGTAAGATTGTTTGGCTATTGTAATCAATGGCAAGATTATTTTTATTGTATTCTAGTTTAATCATAGAACAGCGTCTCAAAATAGCCCACATACGCACTTCTAACTCTTCAAGCATAAAAGGCTTGCATAAATAGTCATCTACCCCAAAACGAAATGCTTGTACTTTCGCTTCTAAATCAGAATGGGCACTTAATACAATAATAGGAATACTTGTTCGATTATTGATCTGTTTAATCACCTCAAAACCGCTGAAATCAGGTAGGCTAAGGTCGAGAAGTAGAAGATCATAATGCTGTGCCGAAAGCTTTAAAAGCCCATCAATCGCCGTTTCTGAAATATCCAATTCAAAACCCACACTCTCCAAATATTGGGCAACTTGAGTCGCTTCTTCATAATTGTCTTCGATTAAAAGAACTTTAATTTTTTTTTGCATTTGAATTCTTACTCCAAACTTTTCTGATTTTGTATTATACATAAAGCTCATAATTTTGCCTACAAGAATATGAAAACTTGGTTATAATACGGTTATATCCTTCCACGTAAGAGAAAACTATGAATTCAGCGGAAAAACAGCTTTCCATTTTATTGGAGTTTGGTAAAGTCATTAACAAAACCAAAAGTTTGAACGATGTTTTGGAGTCTATGGCAAATTTTGCACGGGACATCTTACAAGCAGATCGTTGTTCTATTTTTGTCTACAATAAAGAGAAAGAAGAACTCTGGTCAAAAGTGGCACATGAAGTTCATCCCATTCATGTGAGTACCCAAAAAGGTGTTGCAGGATATTCTGCCCTTTCAAAAGAGACACAAATTGTTGTGGATGCTTACAATGACTACCGTTTTAATCCTGATGTCGATAAAGCCACAGGCTATTTGACACACACTATTCTCGCTGTTCCCTTACTTGACAATCAAGAAAACACCATTGGCGTCTTTCAAGCGCTCAATAAAAAAGAAGGTTTTTTTACCAACGTTGATGCTGAGCTGTTACTTCTTATCTCTAACTACGCCGCTTCAGCCATTGAAAATGCCATTTTATATGACAAACTACGTGATACCCAAACTAAGATTATCAATAAACTCGCTTCTGTTGCAGAATTTAAAGACCAAGAAACATCCAAACACACCAAACGCGTAGGGCTCTACAGTGCACTCTTAGCCGACAAGATGGGTTTAAATCAAGATGATATTTATAAAATTGAACTCGCTGCTCCCATGCACGATGCAGGAAAAATCGGCATTACCGATACTATCTTGCTTAAACCTGATAGACTCGATCAAGAAGAATTTGACATTGTAAAGACACACACTCAAATAGGTTATGACCTTTTATTTGACAGCGAAAACGAATACCTTAAAACTGCCGCACTCATTGCACTGGAACATCATGAAAAATGGGATGGAACTGGCTATCCATTGGGTAAAAAAGGTGAAGAAATTTCTATTTTTGGAAGAATTGTTGCTATCGCCGATGTGTTTGATGCACTTATTTCTGTGCGCACCTATAAACCCGCTTGGAGTTTTGAAGAGGCATATGAATTTCTCAAAAAAAACAGAGGAACACACTTTGACCCTATATTAATTGACCTTTTTAGTGAAAATATTGAAAGAATTCGTGCTATTTATTTAGAACTACGAGATTAGGAAAACCTTCTTAAATTTAAAGACTCGCTCTTTATTTTCCAAGGAACAGTTTGTGCAAACTTTAGAGTAAAGAAATTCTAAAGGATCGCACATGAGTTGTTCTTGCACATCATCCACCAACACACAAAATGAACTTCATGCTAGCATCATGCAAAAGATTAACAACCACCCTTGTTATAGCCAAGATGCCCACCAACATTATGCGCGTATCCATGTTGCAGTAGCTCCTGCATGTAACATTCAATGCAACTACTGTAACCGCAAGTACGACTGTTCCAACGAAAGTCGTCCCGGTGTTACGAGCTATAAACTAAGCCCCGAAGAGGCAGTGAAAAAAGTCTTACATGTAGGCGGACTCATTCAGCAACTCAGTGTTGTAGGCATTGCAGGGCCCGGTGATGGACTTGCCAATCCTAAGCAAACCTTTGAGACGTTTGCGCTACTTAAAAAATATGCGCCTGATATCAAACTCTGTCTTTCAACGAATGGTTTGATGATTCACAAACATATTGATGAGATTGCTAAATACAACATTGAGCATGTTACCGTAACGCTTAACTCTGTTGATGAGAGCGGTGAAATTGGTTCTAAAATCTACCCATGGGTTTTTTACGAACATAAAAAACACCGTGGTGTGGAAGGTGCAAAATTATTGCTTGAAAAACAGCTTCTTGGTATTCAAATGCTCGTTGAGCGAGGCATTCTTGTCAAAGTGAACTCAGTCTTAATTCCAGGCATCAACGATGAGCATCTTCCTCTCGTTGCTAAAAAAGTCAAAGAGTTGGGTGTTTTTATTCAAAACGTTATGCCAATCATCTCAAAACCAGAATACGGTACTAAATTTGGACTCGATGGCGTTCCAAGTGCTACGCATAAACAACTTATGAAAGCACAAGAAGCCTGTGATATCAATGTCAAATTGATGCGCCATTGTCGCCAATGCAGAGCTGACGCGGTTGGTTTACTCGGTGAAGATCGTAGTGATGAATTTTTCAAAGAGAGTTTTGCTGACAAAAGTTTTGCAGAGCTTTCTCACCATTACAACCTTAACCAACGTATGAAAACCCATGAGAATATCGAAACATGGAGAAGAGCACTCCGAGCTGCCAATGGTAAAATTACTCAAGAAGACGCGACAAATAAAGATGAGCTTAGCTCTACTGGCGATACAATGCTTGTAGCCGTTACCACGCGTGGAAATGGACTGATTAACGACCACTTTGGGAGTGCGAAAGAGTTTTTAATTTACGAAGCAGGCGATAAAGCGATTAAATTTATTATGCACCGTAAAGTCGAAAATTCTTACTGTATGGGTAAAGAAAACTGCAATGGAACCTACCCTATCGAAGAGATCAAAAATGCCCTCTCAGATTGTCATCTTCTCTTAACCCAAAAAATTGGCGAATGTCCACAAAAAGAGTTAGAGAGTATTCACCTCACATGTGATGAGAGTTTTGCGGATGAGCCTATTGAGCTTTCTGTCTTAAAGGGAGTGCGTAAACACTTTTTTGCTACTGCATAAGGAGTAGACGATGATTATCAACGATACCACACTTCGAGATGGTGAGCAAGCGCCGTATGTTGCGTTTAATACCGAAGAAAAAATTGCCATCGCTTCTGCTTTGTACCTAGCGGGAGCCGATGAGCTTGAAGTGGGAATTCCAGCAATGGGTGCAAAAGAGCAAGCCGACATCAAAGAAATTTTAGCGCTTGATCTTCCACTTCGCATTATGAGTTGGAATCGTGCTACGATGTGCGATCTTGAAGCATCACTCTCCTGTGGATTAACAGCTGTTGATCTCTCTATTCCCGTATCGGACATTCTCATTGAAGCAAAATTTGGAGGCGACAAAACGCGCCTCTTAAAAAACCTCGAAGAGGTTTTACATGTAAGCAAATCCGAGGGAATTTTTACCTGCATTGGTGGTGAAGATAGTTCACGTGCAGATCTTGGCTTTTTAAAAGAGGTAATGGAGTTAGGAGCCAGTCTAGGAGCCAATCGTTTTCGATACTGCGATACCGTAGGCATCATGCGACCCCATCAAATTTATGAGCATATTGCCTACCTTTCAAGCCTCAATCTTTTAGAGATCGAAATGCACACCCACAATGACTTTGGCATGGCAACGGCGAATGCTATTAGTGGTCTTGAAGCGGGTGCTATGAGTGTTAACACGACAGTCATTGGACTGGGTGAACGCGCGGGAAATGCCAGTTTTGAGCAGGTTTTAATGAGTCTTGCCCATCTTTTCGGTGAAAAACGCATTATCAATGCAGACGCTCTTAAACATGTGGTGCAGCTGGTCGAAAAAGCTTCCAATCAGAGTATCTCTGCCACAATGCCGATTGTAGGTAAAAATATCTTTTCACACGAATCGGGTATTCATGTTAATGGTATGATTAAACACGATAAAGCCTATGAAGCCTTTTCACCTCAAAGTGTGGGGATGACACGCAGTTATCCTATTGGTAAGCATTCAGGTAGTTCAACACTTCTGTTCCATCTTCGAGCGATGGGGTATGAGCCTGAAAATGAGGTTATCAATAAAATGCTTCCTCAAGTGCGTGAGATGGTGACAAAACGTAAAAAAGTTCTCAACAAAAAGGAGCTAAGAGCGCTCTATATCGCTTCAAAAGCTGGATAAATTAATGGAAGAATATGCCTCTAAAATCATCTGTGAATGCGGTCAAAAAACCATTCAGGAAGCTATTGATATTTTTAAATCTACTACCCTCCCCTATAAAAAAGCCAAAAAACTTGTCACTGGGTGTAATCAAACCTGTTGTCGTAGACCTTTAATGGCACTCTTTAATATGGTAGAATTCGGTGAAATTGATTATGAAGAGATTGCCTTTTTAATTGATCAAAAAAATAGTAGATTTGAGCAAGGAGAGAGTGATGAGTGAGAGTATTCGCGATTTTGCACATTGGATAAAATCCCAAGGATTGGAACACACCTTGCCTCGTGAACTCTCAAAACTTGAAAGCATCACTACACTTGATCTCAGTCGGAAAAAGCTCAAAAGTCTACCTGAAAGCATTTATGCCCTTCAAAATCTTAGCATACTTAAAATTTCAGGCAATAGGCTTACAGAGCTTCCACAAAGCATTTGCACCCTTAAAAATCTTCGTAATTTGCAGTGCGAAAACAACCTTTTACAAAGTCTCCCCGAAAACTTTGGAGAACTAAGCTCTTTAGTCATTTTAAACCTCAATGGAAATCAACTGACGACACTGCCACAAAGTTTTTATGCGCTCTCCAAGCTTACGAGGCTCACTCTTGCTGTCAACCGCTTAAGCCATTTAGATGCTGCCTTTAAAAACCTCAAAAAACTTTTACATGTAAGCTTAGATACCAATTATTTTGAGTCTCTCCCCGAAGTCTTTGGCTCGATGCAATCGCTCTATTATCTCGATCTTTCATTTAATAAACTCACCACATTGCCTAAATCTCTTGGTGAAATCAAAGAGCTTGAAACCCTTATTTTAGAAGGCAATCTTTTGCAAAATCTTCCTTCATTAGAGGCGCACGATATGCTGGTCAAACTCAATCTTGCCTCCAACCATCTCACCTCCATTGACTTTGATATTTCAAAATTAGAAGATTTACAAATTCTCTCTTTGGAAAACAACCTCTTAGAGAGTGTACCAAACACACTGTGCAAACTCTCCAAACTCACCTCTTTGGATTTGAGTGCTAACCGCCTCAAAAACCTCCCTGAATGCATTGGAAATCTATTGCACCTTTATGAATTAGATGTCGAAGAAAACCTCCTAGAAAGCCTTCCAGAATCCATTCAAAAGCTGACAAACCTCAAAAATCTTTTTATTGCCAATAACCACAATTTGCAAAAGCCAGACCTCCCAACTTTAGAGTATTGTGACATCGAATAAGGATATTTTAACTCCCGCTAGGCTACCATATAAGAATGACTCACATTGAAAAGATACGACTTTTAAAACTTTTATACCAGTACAGAGCTCTTGGATTTGAATTCTTCCAAGAGTATCGACCGCTCTCGTTGAGCATACAACCTGCCCTGTCACAGAATTTAGAAGAGTTAAAAAGTAGTGTCGCAGGATGTCATCTTTGTGCACTTGCAAAGAGTCGTAAAAATGTCATTTTTGGTGCAGGTAATCTGAAAGCTAAAGTGATGTTTATAGGCGATAACCCAGGCGTTAGCGAAGATGAAACAGGAATGCTCTTTACGGGTAAAAGCGGCGAATTGCTCGCAAATATGATCGAAAAAGTTCTTTTGATCCCCAAAGAAGATGTCTATGTCACCACGATTTTGAAGTGTAAAACACCCGATAATCGTGTTCCAACACCTGAAGAAGTTGCTTGTTGCAAACCGTATGTGATGCAACAGATTCAAACCATTCGACCACAAATTATTGTCGCACTTGGATCGACCAGTTTTCATCATCTCACAGGAGAGTATGATACACCCATTGATAAAATACGTGGCACCGTGCTCAATTTTGGTGAAGCCAAATTGATTCCAACGTTCCACCCAAGTTTTTTACTGCGAAACCCCAGCGCTAAAAAAGAGGTTTTTGCAGATATGCTAAAAATAAGGAGCATGTTATGAGATTTTGGTTGACATTATCCCTCAGTTTATTCATCTTTGCAGGCTGTACAACCCAAGCCCCAGAGCCTTACACACCCAGTACCTACAATGTATCAACGAGTATGAAAAAAGCTCCTAATCAAAAGAATACTTCAACGTATCCGGGCTCTGAAAAACCGCTTGCAAAAGCAACAACCCCCTCTAGCAATTTAAAAAATACCGAGACACAGTCCTCTTCAGCCCCTGTGACGATTGATAATACAATTACATCAACGACGATTGCGATGGCGACACCAACACCGAGTACAACCGTTGAACAACCAAAACAGCCTATAAGCACAGAAGAAGCAACCTCCTCTTCACAAGAAACAGATACCTCTGTATCAACCTTAGTACCTGTTCCTGCCGCCTCTATGCCAAAGCCGCTGAATGATGACAGCACTATCATCAAAATTGCTGTTTTAGTCCCTCAAAAAACCATTAAAAAATATGCTATTACTTCAGTGAACTCCGTCATTGCATATTTATTGTATAAAAACTACTATTTTGATCTCAATGTTTTCAATACAGGGGATGAAAGAGAAGATTCAATTGCTAAAGCACTCTCTGACATTAAAGCAGGTGGATACCACTACATCATTGCTCCTGTAACAGCAGATGGTGCACAAATCATTGCAAACAATGTACAAGATACCCTTGTCTTTATTCCTACACTCAATCGCTCCAATGTACGAAGTGCTGGCTCTAATATCATCTTTGGTGGTATCGATTATGACCAACAAATCGCCCTCTTGGCAACAAAAGCAAATGATCGTGTTGGAACATTTGAGGATGGAAGTAGCCTAAGCTATCAACTCAATGGACTCATTAAGAAAAACAGCAATCATGTCTTTTATGAGAAGCGCGTCGAAAATTCTAAAATGAACTATAAACAACTCTTTAAAGGGAATAGCTCTTTAAATAACGCATCACTTTATCTCAATACACCATTGGTTACATCCAGCCTCATCGCTTCACAGCTTCGTGCCAATGGTATTAATCCATACATGTTACTCTCAACACAGATCAACTATAACCCTTTACTGCTTTCTCTAACACAGTATGAAGATCGTGACCAAATGTATATTGCCAACTCCATCCAAAAAGCACCTCCTTCACTTGAAGAGATCAATGCTTTATTTGGACATGACATTGTTTATGATTGGGTCAACTACTCAACCTCTGTTGGAGCCGATTATCTCTGCCAACAATTCTTTGATGGAAAGATATCACGAACCTTTAAAGAGAATATCTCTGGTAACCAAGTGGTATACAACACCTCATTGTACCAACCCGGTCGCAATGAGTTCATCCGAGCAAATTAGACTTTAATTAAAAAGCTGTTACATGATAAAGTAGCAGCTTCTCATTGAAGTTATACAGGAAATCCTTCTTTTTTAAAGTGTAGTATCTGTTGTTTTGTACATAAAATTCGCCATTAAATTTGGAACACTGTAATGGAAAACATCAATAAAAACATTATCGCGTTAGGTGTGAACAGTTTTTTTACTGATTTTGCAACTGAGATGATCCTTCCCCTCTTACCGCTTTTTTTGGAACGATTTTTACATACTACAAAATCTAATATTGGCATGATCGAAGGATTTGCAGAACTTGGCGTTGCTCTTTTGATTGCTATTTCAGGATTTTTATCCGACAAATTAGGGCACCGAAAAATGCTCACAATCGTAGGGTATGGATTTTCAAATCTTATTAAGCCTTTAGCCTATTTTGCCAGTAGCGCACTGATGGTTGGTATTGTCCGTGTGGGCGATCGTTTTGGTAAAGGGGTCAGAAGCGCACCAAGAGATGCCTTAATTTCGGCATTTTCACCAGCGCAAAGAAGTGGTTTTATCTTTGGTTTTCATAAAATGATGGATAGTGCTGGTGCCATTGCAGGATCATTATCCGCATTCTTATTTTTGCATTTCTATGGAGAGAGTGAAACAACATTTAGACTTGTATTTGCACTTAGTTTTGTTCCTGGTATGTTGGCTCTGCTGATTTTGATTGTGTTTGTATCGGATGTCAGGACTCCGCCGATTCCTTTTCGCTCATTTAGACCCTTTTCGCTTTCAAAACAATTTTATACGCTAGTTATCTTTCAAGTAGCGTTTAGCCTTATCGCTATGAATTACTCATTTATGGTCTTAAAATCAGGCGATAATGGACTTGCCCTCATGATGATTCCTTTGGCATATACGCTTTATAATTTCACACAGTCTCTCTTTGCCATTCCCATTGGAAAACTGGCGGATCGCTTAGGTAAACCCATGATGCTGAGTTTTATGTATGCCTCTTTTGGATTGTCTTCATGGTTTATGACATGGCAGAGCCCCATAGGTGCATGGATCGGATTTGGGTGTTATGGATTTTTTGCAGGCGGTTTTAATGCCTTAGCAAAAGCCATCATATCCGATACCACACCCAAAGAGCTTAAAGCTTCAGCATATGGTATTTATTATGGATGTGTGGGAACGGCAACCTTTATTTCTTTAACGATGGCTGGTTATATCTGGGATCATTACGATGCACAAACTCTCTTTCGCATCGTCACGCTTGGAGCTTTTGCCTTAGCATTTATTCTTTTTTATGCCAAAGGTATGTTGAGCGAAAAGGAACAACGACCTTAAAGTAAAAGGTCTCTAAAAAAGGCTTTTGTCTCATCATCAATTTTGCAGGGCTTCCCCTCTTTGACATACGCAAGTGTGGAAGTCATAGCAAAAAGTTTTACATCGTCTTTCCAGACTTCTTGCTTCAAAATCAATGAAGCGTTTTTAAGCTCAATCAGTTCATTTTTGACCTCAATAAGATCACCCAGTTTGGCGGATTTTAAAAAATCTGCTTCAAGATGACGTACCACAAAATGCCCACCATTCACGGCAGGACTTCTTCCATGTTCATAAAAAAGATCACTACGGGAACGCTCACAAAATTTAAGGTAATTGGCATGATAAACCACACCACCTGCGTCGGTATCGTCATAATAAATACGTGTTTTCAAAATCCTACTCCTTCTGTTTTATAGTTTACTGTGCAAGGATACGTTGATACTCTTTTTCCATCACAATATCATAGGTAGATTCCACTCTATCGATAAAGACTTTACCGATGAGATGGTCATATTCATGCTGAAAGACACGGGCAACAAAGTCGCTATAGATGACATGGTGTTCGTTGCCATCTCTATCGGTGTAGGCAACCTCAATTTCGCTGTAACGGGGTACTTGTGCCCTGATTCCTGGAAGACTAAGACACCCTTCCCAATCTTTGAGCATCTTGGGGGAATGCGAGATAATCTTGGGATTGATCAGTGCAGTTGGCTCCATCTGTGGCGCAGAAGGGTAACGCTCACTAGGTTCAGAGGCAATAATCACAATCGCCAAAGAGCAATTCACTTGAGGAGCTGCAATACCCACCCCTTTTGAGTCTTTACATGTAACGATCATATCATCAATGAGCGTTTGAATCTGAGTAGAATGGACATCCTCCACTTTGGCAGCCATACTTCGGATAACAGGAGAGCCGAGTTGGTAAATTTCACGAATATTTGCCATGATTGCACAGTCCTTGGCATTAAAATAGCGTGTAATTTAACATATCCACACTTTAAATATACCTATATGCCTAGTTCAATATGCTTTTATCAAGCTTGTGTTAGAGTTTTGGTTAAATTATCTTTCATTACAAAGGTTAAAACATGTACACCATCCTAAGACTCTTTTTTGTCGCACTCATGAGTATGGCAACACTTCACGCTGCTTTTTTAGACGAAGAGAGTGCCAAAGCAGTTAAAGAGAAAAAGCTTATTCTTGTCAATATTGTCAGTGAAAATTGCCCTTACTGCAAGCAAATGACGAAAGAGGTTTTCAATAACCCTACCTACCGTAACAAGATTGATCAGAAGTATGTTTTGGTCGTCATTGATCAAATGGATCCTGCTTTACCCGATGATTTGCATACCAAATACACCCCTGCCAATGCCATTCTCTCTCCTACTCGCCACACCATTCTTGAGGGGTATACAGGCTACATGGATCCTACTGCCTTTATGGCTATTCTTGATGAAGCCTACAAAACAGAATTTCAATAAATTCGCGATCAAAGGTGAAATGAAGTACAATGTCACACTTAAATAAAATCTAAAAGGCAAGCCTTGAAAAAGATATTTCACCTTCAAGAAGAAAATAAAAATAGTGACCGAAATGTGGATGCCATCAAACATGAAATTCGTAAATACATTAAACGTGAACGCACGAAAAAAACACCTGAGGGCTTTCATTTTTGGGAGTTTGAGTGTAAATTTGGTGAGACAAGCGAAAATGCAGAAGCCATTCACCAAGCTGATCTTAGTGAAGAAATCGACAAAGCTCACAGTGCTAAATGGAGCGAGTGTTATGTTGAGATCATCGCTAAACCTGCTAAAAAACCTGTCACTCCTGCTAAAGTCGTAGAAGAAAAAAAATAAGCTTTACATGTAAAGCTTAGCATTTCACTTTTGGCTTTACATGTAAACTACTTTTCTTCAATTTTTCCATCACTCTTTTTTATTTTTGAACAATATATTTGATATTTATACATTAAAGTTATAAAATGTCTAAAATATTAGTCAAGGAATTGTTATGGATTTAAAAAAGTTTGGAGCGCACATGGCACAACTTCGTAAAGAGAAAAAAGTGTCGCAAGAACAACTCTCCCGTGATCTTAGTATCTCACGAGCCACCATCAGTTCCCTTGAAAATGGAACAAGCTCCGATGTCGGCATCAAAAAAATACTCCACATCCTTGACTACTTAGGGTATGAACTTACATGTAAAGAAAAATCGCCCTTCCCTACGTTTGAGGAGCTAAGAGATGCCAGATAGTTTACATGTAAAAGTTTCTAACGAAAAAGTAGGCACTATCCTTCTCGAAAATAACGAATACATCTTTGACTACACAACCGACAATCAAGATGCCTTTGTATCGCTGAGTATGCCTGTGAGAGCCAAAAGTTATGCAAACCCAAAACTCCACCCCATTTTTGAGATGCACTTACCTGAGGGGTATCTTCTTTCCATCATCAAAAAACATTTTTCAAAAATAACTAAAACCGATGACTTCGGACTGCTTCAGCTCATGGCACACAGCATAAAAGGCAGGCTCACATACGAAGCAGATGACACACAAGAAGAAGCAACTCTCAGCTTAGATGCCCTCTTGCACCCCAAGAGTGAAACGCTCTTTGATGAACTTGTAAGCCGTTTTGCACTGGACTCTCCTATCAGTGGTGTTCAACCCAAAGTTTTAGTCAAAGTGCGCGACAAAGTCACCTTGCCACTGCAAGAGTACATCGTCAAGTCATGGGGTGACGAGTACCCACATTTAGCGCTCAACGAATTTTACTGCATGAAAGTCGTAAAATGTGCTGGCATTGAAGTGCCTAATTTTTACCTCTCCGATGACAACAAGCTCTTCATTATGAAGCGCTTTGACATCAAAGATGATGGCTGCTACCTAGGTTTTGAAGATATGTGTGTTCTTCAAGCACGCCAAGCCGATGAAAAATATGAAGGCTCCTACGAGCATATCGCCAAAAGCATCAAAACGTTTGTCTCACCAAAATACAAGAAAAAGGCATTAAGAGATTTTTTCAAGATGATGGTCATCAACACACTCGTGCAAAATGGCGATGCACACCTCAAAAACTTTGGTATGCTCTATGAAAACATTCACGATATTTGGCTTGCACCTGCATACGATGTCGTCTGTACGACACTCTACATTCAAAAAGACATCCCTGCTTTGCATCTTTTGGAAAGTAAGAAATGGTGGAGCAAAGCGTTTTTGCTCCGCTTTGGTAAAGAGAGTTGTGAGCTAAGTACCAGCGAAACTCGAGTGCTTTACGATGAATGTGTCGAAGCTTTACGCATCACTGCTCATGAAATGAAAGAGCGCATTGAGATAGAAAATGATTTACATGTAAAAGCATTTTTGAGCAGTTTAATGGAAGCTTTTGAAAGGGAGAATCAATGAGTTCAAAAGCATACTCTTACCTCTTAGTATCGTTACAATTCATCTTCATCGCAATCTTACTTGTAGAACATGGTTTGCATACACCAAACAACTTTGCTTTACTCATCTTTCTCGTAGGCTGTGGCTTTGGACTCTATACGGTGAGACACAACCCCCTTGGCAACTTCAACATCACCCCCGAAATCAAAGAAAATGCCTCACTCATCACCACAGGAGCCTACCGCTACATCAGGCATCCTATGTATTTTTCAGTGCTTGTGATGATGCTTGGCGTTGTGGTGTCAAAGCCTACAATTCTCAATCTTTTTATCTACATGCTTTTGATTGTAACGTTGTTTTTGAAAGCTAAAAAGGAAGAGATGTTGTGGGTGGAACACTCTTTCGAGTATAAAAACTATATGCAAAATACAAAAAGAATTATTCCGTTTGTTTTATAGGTCTTGACATTAAAGTAAATTTCGTTATATTTTTAAATATATAATGATTGTAAGGATTTTTCATGAGCTCAAATATAGCACTTTGGAACTCTTTTTCAAAACAATACCCCCAACAAGACGATGTTTCCATCAACGAAGATGCTCATTATAGTATTAAATGGATCGAGAGTCATGGTATTTGCTTCGAAAATTATTCGCTCTTAGACATTGGGTGCGGTACGGGTGCTTTTTCGATTCCTTTAGCACAGAAAAAGGCTCATATTACAGCACTTGATATCTCCTATGACATGCTTAAAATTGTTCATGATAAAAGTGTAGAATGCGATGTCAGTGCATACATTACCCTTCAACATGACAGCTGGAGTACCTTTTCTCGTGCACAAACTTTTGACATTGTTCTCGCATCGATGACACCTGCGATCAGCTCTACGTATGACATTGACTGTATGCTTCAGGCAACAAAGTCTCTTGGCATCTTTGTGGGATGGAAAAGGTACCAAAACAATACCTTACTTGATCTTTTACTCTTGTCCCACAACGCACCAGAGCACTACTCCAATCGAAGCGTAGAAGTTAAAGAGTTTCTACACGCTTTAGAAAAAGCTTCTATTGCGTACAATGTGCACTATTTTCCAACAACATGGAAGCGCGCTTATAGCTATGAAGAAGCCAAAAACTATGCCTATAAACAACTCTTGAACCGCCAAATCTTTCCACAAGAAGAGAAGATAGACGCTATTTTGCACGACATCATGGTAGACAATTGCATCGTTTCTGAAAACAAATCTATCAAAGGTGTGGTGCTCTTCTCAAAATGTGCTTTTTTAAAGGAATTTAGCCTTGTCTGTTAGAGGATTTTTTTACATGTAATACGTTACGCATCTAAAAAGAGGCGTTCTATCTCTTTAGCGGGCATTGGTTTTCCAAAAAGATACCCTTGAAACAACATACAGCCATTCTCTTCTAAAAATTTGAATTGTTCTTTGTCTTCAACACCTTCAGCAATCACATCCAAATCAAAGTTGCGTGCCATCTCTATAATGGTCTTAACAATCATCGCATCGTTATTGTCATTGCTAATATCACGAACAAAGGATTGGTCAATTTTGAGTTCATCCAACGGTAAGCGCTTAAGATACGAGAGTGAAGAGTACCCTGTGCCAAAATCATCTAATGAAAAGCCGATGCCAAGGGAACGCAGTGATTCTATCTTGACAATCGTTTCGCGTATATTCTCGACAATTAAACTCTCGGTTAATTCCAATTTCACCCGCCCCGTCTCCACACCACTCTTGGCAATAACCTCAGCAACCGTGTCGTAAAAAGAGGCTTCTTGGAACTGTTTAACACTCACATTAATAGATACATGTAAATGTCGTTCTGGATACATTTTCGTCCAAAGGCTAAGTTGTTCGCAAGCCTGATGTAACACCCAACTGCCAACAGGAATAATCAATCCAGTCTCTTCCGCGAGCGGAATAAACGCATTGGGCGGCACAAGCCCTTTTTGAGGATGATTCCATCTCACCAGTGCTTCAACACCAATGATTTCACCCTCTAAGTTGACTTGGGGTTGGTAAAAAAGTGTCAACTCTTCTTGAGAGAGCGCAATTCTCAGTTCATGCTCCATCGTTGTTTTTTGCTCAATACTCTCCTGCATCACAGGGTCATAAAAACAGATACGATTCCGCCCCAGTTTTTTAGCTTGATACATCGCAATATCCGCTTGCTTGAGCAATGTCTCTTTACTTTTTGGTTTAGCACTAAACAGTGCAATACCAATACTCGAAGAGCATGTATGCTCATACCCTAAAAGGTTGTAAGGCTCGTTCAGGAGATATTTGATGCGTGTCGCGAACTTTTCAGCCTCCAAGGCCGCTTTGTCTTCTTCTAAATGAAGACCTTCTAGTAAAACGATAAAATCATCACCGCTCATACGCGCTAATGTATCACCATCGCGGAGAACACTTTGAAGCCTACTCGCCACCTGAATCAAAAGTTCATCTCCAATGTGATGACCTTTGGTGTCATTTAACGCTTTAAAATTATCAAGATCTATCATCAAAAGCGCCCCTACTCTGTGATGCCGTTGGTTTTTAGCCAGAGCCATTGCCATACGATCATGAAGCAGTTGGCGATTGGGAAGGTGGGTTAGAGAGTCATAAAAAGCTAAGGTATGAATCTTAGACTCTGCATGCTTGCGCTCAGAAATATCTTTGCCCAAAATGACATAATAATTTTGTGCACTAAAGTTGACATATTGCAATACAAATTCCATGGGAACTGCGCCCGAAGAATTTGCAATGATCGTCTCAACGATGGAACAATGTTCACGCTCCTGAGACAAAGCATTCAAAGCATCCATAAAATGGGGAGGAAACCACTGCGCAAGCTCACTTCCCATTAAACTCTCTTTGGATGCTTCAAAGGTTGAACAGACAATGGCATTGCTATCGATAATACGTAAACTCTGTGCATCGACTAAAAAGATTAACTCCCTAGCGCGATCCAAAAGACCATGAAAACGCTCAAGTTCTACGATTCTATCTTGAAGCTGAGGGTAGTAGCTTTTACGAACAGAGCTCTCTCCTAAGCCAATAATTTTAGTGCGTAAGTCGTCACTGTTTTCATAGGGCATGGATCAAAATCTCCTCAACATCGTGCTGGCTTGGCATAACAGGGTTGGTAACGATACACGCATCTTGCAGTGCCATCGAAGCAAGATGAGGAATAATCTCACGCGTAACACCCAACACGCCTAAACGCTGTGTTAATCCTAATGAGAGCTTAAACTCATGGATGTCATACACTATCGCATCGCAATTAAGATTGCCTTTCATTCCCATATACGAGGCCATCGTCTGGTAGCGCTCTTTTGCATGGGCAAAATTATAAGCAACCGCATGCTCCAGTAAAATAGCATTGCATAAACCATGCGGTAAATCAAGCCAGCCACCAAGTGAGTGCGCCATTGCATGAATCACCCCAAGAGAAGCATTGGAAAACGCAAGACCTGCAAGAAGACTTGCCATCATCACCGAAGCACGCGCTTGTATATCATTAGGATGTTCTACGACACGGGGTAAATTTTTACCTAACAGCGAAATCGCTTCCAAAGAGTACAAATCAGTAATCGCGGAGTTGGCATTGGACACATACGCCTCAACAGCATGGGTTAACGCATCAAGCCCAGTGTTGATGGTAAGCTCTTTATCCATACTCATCGTTGTTTCAGGATCAATCAATGAGACATCTGGAACGATAGATTTACTAATAATAGCAATCTTCACATGCCGTTTGATATCGTTGATAATGGCAAATTGAGAAACATCTGCTGCCGTGCCTGCCGTCGTGGGAATACAAATAAGGGGTGGCAAAGGGTAGAGAATTTTATCGACACCTTCATATGCTAAGACATCGCCCATATTGGCAACAACGATGCCAATGCCTTTGGCACAATCCATAGGACTTCCACCGCCAATGGTCACAATGCCATCGCATTTATGCTCGCGGTAAAGCTTTACGCCTGCTAAAACGTTGGTATCTCTTGGGTTAGGGACGACATCATCAAAGAGAATCGCGGAAATATTTTCTGCTTCCAATGCTTTTGTAACATCATCAACCCAACCCGCGCGAATCACTCCAGGATCGGTAACGATTAAAACCTTTTTTATACCTAAATTTTTGGCATATTTTCCTGCCATTTTTCGAGCATCTACACCAAACACAAACTCGGGAGCAACGCATTTACGTAAGGATAGTTCAATATGTTTAATCATTAGTTTGATTCTCCCATAAAGGTACATTGCATTTATGCTAACACAACCCAACTTAAAGAAAAGCTCGAATTATTTTCACTCACTAAACCTTCTCTAGCGTCTTTTAAATACGTCATGAACTTTACATGTAAAATATTTTTTCGCTTTGATGACGCCTAGATTTGACGTTTACGTCATAAAAATATACAATGACTCTAAATATGAAAAAGGGTTAAAAAAGCCAACTGCCTCAAGGAGTCTTATGTTTCATCAAAAAAAAGTCATTATCTTCGATATGGATGGCACACTGATCGATTCAGTCGGTATCTGGAACGTAGTCGATCGAGAGCTTATTGCTCGTCTTGGCGGAGAGACTTTACCTGAGGCAAACATCCAGCAACGACGCGATGAACTTTTGCGCATTTTTAGCCATGCCCAAGATGCGTACTTGGCATACTGTGACTTTTTAGCACAAACCTACAATGCAACATTGTCAAAAGAAGATATCCGTGCCATGCGCTACGCCATAGCTCAGCATTACCTCAAAGAGGTCATCGACTTCAAACCAGACGCGCATATTCTGTTACGCTACCTCAAAGAACAAGGCTATCTACTCGTCATCGCCAGCACTACCAGTCAAAATAATCTCAATATCTATATCCATGAAAATGATACCATGAGGCAAAAAGTGGACTTTGAAAAGACATTTTCATTGATTTTAGGGCGGGAAATGGTCAGCAAGATAAAACCGCATCCTGAGGTGCATCAGCTCATCATGCAAGAGCTGGATGTAAAACCTCATGAATGCTTGGTCGTCGAAGACTCTTTGGTAGGACTTGAAGCCGCACACAATGCGGGCATTGAAGCTATAACGATCTTCGATACTTACGCAAAAAATGATGAAGCAGAACTATGTAAGCACTCCATTGGGTATTTTGAAGATTTTAAGACGTTGCTTTTACATGTAAAGAAAGAGTTGGGAAAGATTTGAAACGGTAAACGTTTATCAATACCATTTTTTTACATGTAACCCTTACGGATACGAAACCAACACCTTTTCTATCGCCTCTTTAAGCTCAGCATTCAGGTTATCCATCTTAGTCACCATCCATATAAGATAGTTTCTATCTATCTCTAAAACTTCCTCGGGCGTTTTGCCTGCGTATTTACCAAAGCTGATGGTTAGGGTGACGTTTTCTTTGGTGCTTTCAAGCGCGTGGAGTATGGAAGCTTTGACATCGGCGTCGAGTCCGTTGGCATTTAGCATATAGTGGAGGTCTTGGCGATCGGTGCGGGCAACATCGACGAACTTTTTGCCTTTGTTTTTACCGTAAGGAATGTGACTTAAGATGATGGGCTCGGAACATAAGAGTATCATCTTTGGCATGGAGTGTTCTTCGCACAGGCGTTCAAACAGGTGTTTTAGAACGATGACATCACCCAGAGCATCGTGTGCTTTGATGGTAATGCCAAGCTTTTGAGACAAACCCTCTTCTTCTTTATACAGTCCCCACTGGTAGCGTTTAAACTGCAAGCTAAAAGAACCCTCAAGCGGATAGTAGGCACGTAAAATACGAAAGGTATCGATGAGATTCATCTGTGAGGTAAAGCCCTCTTTGGCAAGCATCCCAAGATCAAATGCGGCATTTTGAATGACAATGATGTTGCTTGGTATGTTGAGCTCACAGAGTCTTTTAAACGCTTTGGTTTGCACACACGTTGGCTCACCTTCAAGCATTTCAGGGGTAATGTGGTGAATCGCCATTGCTTCAAATGAGATAGGAAGGGGTGGCGTGCAAAGGTCGTTATGAATTTCCTCTATCTCAAACTCTTCATTCATCACTAAATAACTGAGCTGGCAGATGCGGTCTTTTTCAAGTATACCTGTCGTTTCGGTATCTAATACAATAATTTTCATGGTGTACCTTCATCTTGATGATTGTCTCATTGTACGTCAATATAGCTTTTAACTCTTTTACATGTAATAGACTTTTTTGCAAAAAGTCTAAGCACCAAGGGTGCAAGGGCTTTCTGCCAAAGAAAACACAGTGTTAACGTAGTTTTTAAAGCTTTGCTATAAAAACGTGTCAAGATTTCTTTCAGAAGTCTTATAAAAATTCATACTCAATTCATCTTATTCATCTAAAATTGTCATTAAATTATAACTTGTAAGGAAATTTCATTGGTATCACTTTTCTTTAAAGCGCTAAATCGCAACCGCTTTAAAACCTTTTTAATTTACCTAAGCATCACCGTCTCTATCACAGCTATCTTTATGATAACCTCGATTTCAAGAGGCATCATCGGCATGTATTCCACGATGCTTAAAACCGAAGGTGACATCATCGTCACGCAAGCCAAAATCGCCGATACCTTTTTCAGCGATGTCAACGCTTCGCTTGGCGCTAAGATCAAAAACATCGCCGGTGTGAATGACGTGTACGCGCTCATTTTAGGGGCAAGTCCTATCAACGAGCTTCCCATCGCTGCAATTTACGGTGTGAGTGAAAACCGTTTTAAAACGTATACGCTTACAGAGGGCACTTACCCTAAAAAGGGCGAAGTCATTTTGGGTAAAAATATCAATGCGCGCCTGCACGCACCCAAATCTGTCTCGATTTCAAACAAAACATTCAGCGTTTCAGGCATCTTTGAAAACGGTGTCGGCTTCGAAGATGGAGGCGCTGTCCTTAACCGTGAGGATGCCAGTGCCATCTTCAACAAAGAAGCCTCTATTTTACTTGTGAGCATCAAGAAAGACACAGATATAGAAGAACTTATAGAGCATATCAACGCCCTAAGCTCTGACATTGAAGCAAAAACCACACACGAGTTTGTGGACAATTACAATCAGTTTAAGATCATCGAAACCTCTTCCAACGTCATCAGTGCTGTGGCATTTTTGATGGGACTGCTTGGCATTGCGAGCCTCATTAGCATTACGATCAATGAGCGAAGAAGTGAGTTTGGCATTTTAAGAGCCATCGGTAAGTCATCCAATTTTATCATGACGATGGTCGTGGGTGAGACGTTTATCATCACCTGTGTTGGTTTTCTCTCAGCGCTTCTGTTCTCTAAAGGACTTTTGTTTATGATCGCACACATCGAAAAATTTCAAGGCTATGTCAATGGTGAGCTTAGCCTTGAGACGATTGTAACTGTCTTTGGCTTTTCCCTTTTTATGGCACTTTTAGGCGCACTGTTGCCTGCCTACAGCGCATCAAAGATCGATCCGATCATCCTCATTCAAAGGGGTGCGCTATGATACTTCAAGCGGGTGGCATTACCCATTACTATAAAAATGATCTCGCTCTGGATAACGTCAATTTTGAAGCCAAAAAAGGTGAGTTTATTGCCATCGTTGGGGAGAGTGGCAGTGGTAAATCAACGCTTCTTTCCATACTTTCTTCCTTGCTTCGTCCTAGCCATGGCGAGCTCTTTTTTGAAGGCAAGGCGTACACACTCATCAAAGACATTGATGCGTTTCGTCAAAAAGAGGTAGGTTTTATCTTTCAGTTTCACTACCTCATCGGCTATTTAACGATTTTAGAGAACATCAAACTAGCCAGCATTAACAAGAAAAGTACCTACATCGACACGCTCTTTAAACAATGTGGTATTGAAGCAATCAAAGACAAATACCCCGATGAGATTTCTGGCGGTCAACGCCAGCGTGCCGCCATCGTGCGTGCCCTTGTGAATACGCCTAAAATCATCTTTGCCGACGAGCCAACAGGCAACCTAGACTCTCGCAATTCGCAAATGATTTATGAACTTTTTAAAACACTCTCCAAAAGTGGTACAACCATTATCATTGCAACGCATGACCGCCATATATCGGATTATGCAGACAAAATTATCGAGGTAAAAGATGGAAAAATTCTCTAGTTTTATACAAAAATCATTTGCCATAAGTTCACTTTTTTTAGTGCTTGGTTTGGCATTTGGATTTGAGTATTCACTCAATCTTTTGGGTTATTTTCTACCCTCTTCCATCATCACTGCACCCAATGCGAGAAGTGTGCATGTTTCGTTGATGCTTTATGGTTTTGTGCCGTTGATACTCTCTTTTTTGCCGTTTATTTTAATGGAAAAAGAGAACATTCATAGTGATAAAGGACTGGAAAAACTCAAAATATACTTTACGTTTTGGTGCATCTTTTTGGTCTTTATGACTACCAGCCTTCTTTTAGGCGTTCATCGAGGTCTGGTCTTTTACGACTTTGCGTATGAGCTCAACTTTATCCTAGCGTTTTCAGGTGTTTTTTACATCTTGGCACTGTATGACTACATCAAAGTATACAAGGTTATACCACTGTGGATCAAAGTCTCGTTATACCTTGTCATCGCCTCACCTATCGCACTTTTGGTGCTGATGAATCCTGTCATCGGGCAAGTGGAGAAAACCATCGTAGGACCGCATGGAGACAATACGCTTGGAATGAGTTTTACCCTGATTCCTATTTTTTACTTGCTTATTAAACTGCATACCAAAGAGACGTTTGTGGCCAAATACCATGCAATGTGGATTATTCCTCTTGTTGGCTACATCGCTTCTGTCGCGCACCGCATTTTTATAGGAGAGCTTACCTACAACCAAGAGTGGTTTTTTCAATACCTTACCCTTTGTTATGTGCCACTGCTTATTAAATGGTTGAGAGATGCAAACATCACCTTTAAAAACAATCCCTTTCTTGTCATAGCTGTTCATTCGTTTTTATTTGTAGATGTTGAGGGAAACATCTTGTTTATTCCTACGCTTCGTTGGCTATTCCACCGCAATGATCTTATTGTGGCACATGCGCACATTGCAATGGGTGTAGGTGTTTTCTTTATGGCAATGGCAGTGGTTTCACCTTATCTTAAAAAGCTCAACCAACTCTCTTTCAGCCTCTTTTATACACTGGGTTTTACCCTTATGCTCATCGCTCTTTCCATGGCAGGACTTATGGAAGCAGGCTTTTTGCAAACAGATATTAACCTTTTGTGGACGATTCGAATGCTGTGTGGACTCTTTATCATTTTGGTGACTACTGGTTTTTTCTACCCCCAATTAGGACTGAATGTTGAAAAGCTCGATACTTTGAGACTCTACCATCTGACGGGCTTTTCGAGTGATGCCCTTGGAGGCATTTTTTTGTTTATCTTTGCCGCCACGCTCTACCCACTTTTAGGCTTTGGTTTTGAAGGGAAGTACGAGTACGTTGTTTTTGCCTTTATGACAACGACGGGTATTTTGCATCTTTTTGGCTTGCTGCAACCTTCCTACGCGCTCATACTCGCCAAACTCAGTGCATTTAACCGCATTGCTGTCTCTGCCATGTTTTTATCGCTGTACCTTTCCCATCAGTTGGGCATTGAAGCGATGCTGATCGCCGTTTATGATTTAGCGTTTGCGTCGGTTTATGTCATTTTTACATCCCATTTTGAAAGGAGACTTTATGTTTAATGCCCTCTTCATGCTCTTTGTTGCGAGTGAGTTTTGCTACTACTTACTCATCGCACAAACGGGAATTATCGAAGTGTTTCACTCTAACATTCAAGCCTTCTTTACCCTCCCCTTAGGCGGCGTGCTTGGAAGTTTACTGGTGTACCGTTCATTTGGTTGGCTCAATACCGATCAAAGAAAGATCATTTTTTTTGTGGGGCTTCAAGCGCTCTGTTCACTCTTTTACCCTTCCCTTAACCTTGTGGTTTTGGGTGCTCTGGGTATCAGCCTTGGCATGAGCGCACCACTTTTGATTAAATTTACCAAAGGTCGCTACACTGAAATTGCCATAGCACTTGGTATTACTTATGCCCTTGCTACGGCACTCTTTACGTATGAGCCTATTTTGCGAGGCAATCTCGCCATTGCACTCTCTTTGGTTGCGTTTACATGTAGCTTTTTTATCCACCGTATGCCAGAACATAGAGTGGAAATTGAGCCTCAAAGTTTGAGTGTTTATGCGGTTTTATCGATGGCAATTTGGGCATTTTTAGATGCCAATCTCTTTGAAACGCTTTCACGAAGTAGCGACATTTCTATCTGGAGGGCTGAAACATGGCATATTATCTTAGTCTTTCATGTGGTGGGAATGGGCGTAGCCTATCTGCTTCGAGACACGCTTAAAGAGCACCATTCGTTTATCATTGTCGCTTTGTTTGCTCTTTCTTACATGCTCTATGCGTCGCGCGAAGCGGTGCTTTTGAGTATGGTGTACCCTTTTGTGATCTCGTACTATAACTTTGTCATTCTCAAACGACTTTCAAAATTAGGCAATCTCAGGCTTTTAGGAATGATCATGGTCTTGACAGGCTGGATCGCAGGCGGTGGTGGGCTCCTTAGCGCGCTTGGCGGCTACACCTATGTTGGCGTTATCTTTATCTGCATACTCTTGTGCGCAGAAATCTATAACTTTATCTATCAAACTTCTCAAAGAAGGATTAACAATGTTCAATAAAATCGCGTTTTCACTTCTTACAGCCTCACTGCTTTGCGGGAGCATGTATGCCAAAGAGCTCAGTTTTAAAGAGGGCACGATTGGGGCTCAAACCGAAATTTTAGGGGACAGCAATATCAACCCTAAAAGCTCTCAAGTTGTGGTAAAACTCAGTATGGACGATGCCGTAGAGTCCCTTAAAGGCGACATTACACTCGATCTTTTAAACCTAAAAAGTGAAAATGAAAAACGTGATGAACACATGTATGAAGCTTTACATGTAAAAGCACAACCAACCACGACGTTTAAGCTCAAAGAGGTTAAAAAAGAGGCCGATGGTTACCATCTTTTAGGCACGCTCACCCTCAATAAACAGATCAAAGAGATTGACACAAAAGCAGAGATTGCCGATCAAAATGACCTTTTGAAACTCAAAGGTGGCTTTAACATCAAGATGAGCGATTTTGGCATTGAGCCTCCAACCCTTCTTTTCTTAAGCGTACGTGATGAAGTCGCCATCTCGTATGACCTAACGTTGGCGAAAAACTAAACGAGACGATGATGTTTGAAAAAGCGTATGAGAGGCTCAATTTTAGAAAAATGATGGTGGGCATCGAAAACTTGCCTGCCTCTTTTGAAAACTTTACCATCGTACATCTGAGTGATTTACATGTAAAGGCTAAAACACCTCTTCATGCGCTGGAAAACTTGGTGCAAGCATCAATGAGCTTAACATTGACATCGTAGCACTCACGGGGGATTTGTTTGATGCAAATCCTGCAAACATTAGAGCACAACTTGAAATTCTAAACCGCATCAAGCACCCTGTCTATTTTGTCAGTGGAAACCATGATCTTCTTTTTGCCCGTAAAGAACTTGCCCGTGAAATTGAGATGCTTGGATTTACACTGTTGGACAATCGCATTTTTACCTTTCGCAGAGGCGATGATCGTCTACAGCTTTCTGGTCTGAGCGATGCGTTTAGCTCATATTTCGGTATCAAACGCCAGGAAAAAGAGCTTTTTTCAAACCTCAATCCTGATGTGCCAACCATTTTACTCGCACATCAACCCAAAGATATTCGTTTTACAAAACCGTTTCGCATTGACTTACAACTCAGCGGACATACGCATGGCGGACAGATTTATCCCTTTGGGTATCTTGTCAGGCTTTTTCAGCCTTATCTACAAGGCTTACACCGCCTCGGTAAAACACAAATCTTTGTCACAACGGGCTATGGCTGTTGGGGCTTTAACTTTCGTTTTCGCGCTCCCAGTGAAGTGGTCATTCTAGGATTAATTAAGGATAGATATGCAGATTAAAATGAAGTTATTACTCTGGTATCTTCTCATTCAGGTCGTTGTGTTAGCCAGTTTTAACTATGCGCTGTTTATCAATGTGGAACACAACCTGAAAGAAAATATTTCAGGAGTTGTTCCGATACATGAAGCCATTGAACACTTTTTGAAAACGCAGTGGTTATTGACGCCCTTTATTGTGATATTGTCAAGTTTTGGGGGTTATTTTTTAATGAGCAGATATTTTAAACCCCTCAAAGAGATGCTGAAAAATATCCAGTCCATGAATGCAAAAGAGCTCTCTAAACGCATTGAAACACGCTCAAGCGATGACGAATTCAATCAGCTTACCATCGCCTTTAATGCTATGCTAGAACGCTTAGAAAACTCTTTTAACAGTATCAAGAAGTTCAATACCCAAACGTCGCATGAACTGCGCACGCCTTTGACCATTATGCGGGGAGAAATTGAAATAGCGTTGCGCAAAGAGCGCACATGTCATGAGTATAAAACGATCTTGTCAACGCAGCTTGAGGAAATTGCAACACTGCAAAAACGGATGGAAGCGTTATTGTTTCTTGCAGAGTACGATTTTATGAAGGCAAGTCATGTTTTAAAAAGTATTCCATCGCACGAAAAAAATCTTTTAGATTTGCAAAGAGCCTCCTGTTTACACACTTCTCAGGGCTGATAAGATGCTTCAAATGTAGCAACGGTTTTACCTGCTTTTTGAAGTAATAACACACCTTCATCAATACTATAATGATCGACTTTTTCTAACGCTTTTAAAAATTCAGCTTCATCCGTTATGCGTGAACAGGCCATCATGGTTGACGCAACACGTGAAAAATGCACCGTATGATCGTTCTCATTTAACTCATAGCTTCCTAGTAAAATATTACACCCGCCAAAGCCTTGCAAATGATTGCCTTCTAATTTTAAAATGATATAGGCCTCTCGTCCATTAGGATCTTCCATAACCGCTTTACCCTCAACACCAATTAACTTCCAATACACCTCTTTTACTCTTTGTACAGCTGTTGTTTCAGGAGCGTTATCAGCACTCTTCGTTTGATTGGTTTCGGCGCTGATTGAGGGTGAATTGGGTATCGATGGGGTACATCCAAGGATGATGATACTACTCGTAAGTGTTGATAAAAGAATAGATAAACGACTCATTTTTTCTCCTTCTCCTTTTACATGTAAAGTGACTTATGCTTTGGTAATTTCACGAATAAGTTCATACTCATTTTTACGCAATGACTCCAACAAGGTGGCAATTTCATCCGGTTGGATACCCAATTGACTGAGTGCTTCGGAGCCTGTTCGAATGCTGCTTTCTAATGTCTCTGCTATCACCCAACTGGCTCCTGCAAAAAGCATCTTATCCATGGCTTTGATGTCAAGCGCTCGTGCTAAAATCTTAATGTGCGGATAGTTATCTTTGATATGTTTAACCACTTTAATGGCGTTGAGACTATGGTCAATCGAGACAATGATCATTGAAGCTTGATCTAGTTTAATGGTATTGAGCAGTTTTAAGTCTGTAATATCGCCAAAGAAGACAGGTAACCCCTCTTTGCGACCAAGTGCCACTTCCGTAGCATTGATGTCAAATACCATAAACGGGATGCCACTACTTTTGAGCATCTTAGCAATCACTTTACCCGTACTACCATAACCTGCAACAACTACTTTTTGCTCCATACTCGCATTTTCAAAATATGAAAACTGAGAAACCTTTGCCAATCTGTTGGCAAGCGAACATCCAAAACTATAAAGGACTGGGGTAAAGAGCATACTAATCGAAATCACACCAATGCCAATAACAAAAAGTTGGTCATCAATAATCCCCAATGCCTTGGCTGCACCAAAGAGCACAAAACCAAACTCACCACTTTGATTGAGTAAAAAGGCTAGTTTAATCGCACCACTTTTTGTTGCTCCAAAAGCAAGCATCAGCACGAAGATAATCAACGCTTTGAGCACTAAAATAACCACAATATGTTCGCTAAAAACCCAAGGGTCACTCATGATCGCTTTAAAATCGATTGACATACCTACAGCAATGAAAAAAAGGCTCATCAAGATACCTTTAAAAGGCTCTAGGCTCGATTCGATTTGAAAACTGTAACGTGAGGTAGAGAGGAACATGCCCATCAAAAAAGCACCCAGTGCCATCGAAAGTCCTGCATGATCCATTAAATACGCTGAAAGGACAACACTCAGCAACGTCAGCAGTAAAAAAGCATCTTTATTGCGCTGTTTTGCGACTTTATCCAACGCTTTTGGAATGATGTAGCGCCCAAAAACAATTAAAAGCCCAAACATGACTACAACGGTTGCTAAAGATTCGAACCATGAAGTATTATGCGTTGATTCTTGGGTTGAGAGTAAAGGAAGAGTTGCTAAAAGAGGGACTACGGCTAAGTCTTGAAGCAATAGAATTGCAAAAGCATTTTTGCCATGCTCTGTATTGACTTTACCTTTTTCTTGCAAAATTTGCATGACAAATGCCGTCGAAGAAAGCGCCAAGGTAAAGCCTAAAAGCATTGCTACACTCAAACGATCCACGAAAAAGCTCATGTACAATCCAAGAACCACACCCGAAACGATGACTTGAAGCGAACCTAAACCAAAGACCTCTTTGCGCATCGACCATAACTTAGCAGGCTGCATCTCAAGACCAATGATAAAAAGCAACATGACCACGCCAAATTCTGTAAAATGGCGTAAATTTTCGACTTCACTGGTAACAATAGGTCCAGGGGTATGAGGTCCCACAATAATTCCCGCAATCAGCAAGCCTAAGATAGAACCAAGCCCCATATGTTTGGAGATGGTCACCATAATGGCCGTTACCGCTAAAAGTACCAGTGCTGAAAGTAGAAAAAAATCCATGAAACCCCTTTACATGTAAAGATTTAGAGAATGATCTCTTGATTGATATTGAGCCCAAAACCTGACAAGCCAACATAATCTTTACGTGACGTGATTGAAATAAGATCAATATTTTCAATGCCCAATTTTTTAAGAATTTGCGCTCCAATACCAAACTCTCGAAGCTCTGGATTGGTGGTGTATTCACTATCGACAAAGATGAAAACACCATTGTTCTTTTTAAGATACTCAATCGCTTTTAAAATACCTTGGTATTTTTTTTCATTAGCAAAAAGCTCATTGTCTGGCAAAATATGGTGAAATTTCACCGCACTCGTCTTTCCAATTTCACCAAAAGCATAAACGATGTGATGATTTCCTTCATGATCCACCATATCAATTTTACGAGTTTGTGCCCCAAAAAACTGTGCATTAGACGAAAATACTTCTCGCACCGATGACTCAGATTGCATACGATACGCCACAATATCTGAAATATAAACAATATTCATGTCATGTTTTTTACAAAAAATGTCCAGATCATCACGGCGTGCCATATGTCCATCTTCTTTCATGACTTCACAGATAACAGCAACTTCATAAAGACCTGCTAAACGACACAGATCAACCGAACCCTCTGTATGCCCTGTACGAACAAGTGTTCCACCTTTACGGGCAATTAGCGGGAAAATATGACCTGGTTTGACAAGTTCAGAAGGTTGACTGAGCGCATCTGCAAGGATTTTGATCGTAATGTCACGCTCATAGGCTGAAATACCTGTCGTACAGACACGCGCATCCACAGAAACCGTAAAAGCTGTTTCATGCTGAGAGTCATTGTTCTTCACCATTGGATTAAGATTCAAACGATTGGCGATCTCTTCTGTAACAGGAGCACAGATCAAACCTTTAGCTTCCGAAGCCATAAAGTTGACTTTCTCAGGAGTCGAAAATGTTGCTGCAAAAACAAGGTCGCCCTCATTTTCTCTATCTTCATCATCCACCATCATTACCATCTTACCATGCTTGATATCTTCTATCGCTTGTTTGACTCTTTGTATTGGCATTTTCGCTCCAAAATTGATTTTAAATGATTATAGTAAATTACCCTTGACAAACAAATTAAAAATGACTATAATTTCACCTCAATTAACGACTTGGTTGAATATCGCCAAGCGCTAAGAGAAGCTGGTTTCATCCAGTTATCAGGGTTCGATTCCCTTTAGAGAAAATATCGCGGGATAGAGCAGTTGGTAGCTCGTCGGGCTCATAACCCGAAGGTCGCTGGTTCAAGTCCGGCTCCCGCAACCAGTCTTTTAAAATCTTCTTGGGGATTCGCCAAGCGGTAAGGCACCACGTTTTGGTCGTGGTATTCACAGGTTCGAATCCTGTATCCCCATCCACCGTTCTTTCTAAAAATAATTCCTCTTAACTCTTTCAACACTCATAAAATCTTATCTATAGTTTTTCATTACCTATTCTTCAATTCTTACTACATTGTTATCATGGCATTATATCTACCTATTTAAATAGTAAATCAAAAGATTGATGCCAAAGTGCTATAATTCATCCATGGTTTTAGAATAAAACCAAATCTACTATGAAATCAAAAATATGAATGATCGTTTATTGAGTCAATATCCAGAACTAAAGGAAAAAAGCGTTTCAGATGTTTCATAAAGAAAACAACACCCTTGATCTGCTAGGTCAATACTCACAAAAGAATGCTCAGTCTCCAAACAGTGAAGATGAACCCCAAAATAACATCTATAGAGAATTAGGACAATTTATTAGCAAAACTGATAAAAAAGAGAAAAATCACACCTTTGGCATCCCTAATTTTCTTTGGTATTTAGCCATGATTGGTATGCTTGTTTACATACTGAAAGGAATGGATTTTAGCCAAATAAACAATGCATCTGACGTACTCTCAACGATTCAAAAAACAGTGAGTAGTGAATTATCGGAAATGCAACAAGAGACACAAAAAGCTATCGAAAATGCAAATACACACAAAGAACAAAAATAAAGGTATGAATATGTTTAAAAAACTCATCATAGTATCTATGCTCGCAACATTTCCGCTTCTTGCAGCAGAGAGCACTGGCGTTGTTATGAAGATTTCGGATGGTTCTACTCTCCATATGGTGCTTGGGCAATCTGAGGAAACAGTTAAAATCCTCTACATCGATGTACCGGAAAAATTTAGTAATGCAAAGCTAAATAGAGATGCTAAAAAACTAGGTGTTCCTGCAAAAGATATCCAAGAATTAGGGAAGTTGGCAAGCGACTATGCTTCTAAGTTTTTTAAAAAAGGTGACAAGGTTATTGTTGAGTCAGACAAAAAAGATCAAGCTGGGCGAATACTTGCAACCGTAAATAAAAATAGTGTTGATTACTCATTACAAATGATTGAAGATGGTTTTGCCTGTATTAATAAAAAAGCTGCTTATCCAGGTGAACTTGAAAAAGCATTGAAAAATGCAAAAGAAGAGAAAAAAGGTCTTTGGGCCATTAATTACGATATTATGAATAAATTGTGCCGATAATGGTAACCTGTAAAATCATTATGTCTTGACCTATTTTAGGCTATATTCTCACCTATTTTATGCGTGAGAATGGCCCTATTGCCTTAACCATAATCTTTAAGATAGAATACGAATGTGACAGTATAAAATTGTATAAATTTGAATGATTAGAGGGATTGCATGGGTGATGAAGCAACTGTGATGATGAAAGCATTTTTAGATAAAAATGAGATAGCATATGATTCAGGTGTGGGAAAAGAGAAGTTTTCTGTGAATTATTATATCAATCATGACCTCGTAGAATCCATGATTGCGACAGTAACGTTTTATATGAATAATCCAGAATTTGTAGATACCATTACTATTGGCGAGCTAGATTCCCACCAATACCATACAGGGTTTTCGCAACGCTATCAAGAATACAAGTTTGACGAGATGCAAAATAGCTTTACGATACATGGAGCATCGAGCCAAAAACACAACAACATGCCATTTAATGTAGTGATACGACCTCTTTAGCACACTTGTGTCATTAAGAGGCAAATCAACATTTGAGCCACTGACTCGTTAATCACGTTGGCTAAGAACTAGCAGGCTATAAACTAAAAAAATTACCTCACTCTTTTATACACTGTTTTATAACCGCCAGATTCAGTAGAGATAGTATTCTGATCAATAATTTTATACGTATTTCCTACTTTAATCGTATCGTCAAACACAATGACTTTGTTCTCTTCAACATCATAACTTACAGGATTTTTTGTGCCAAAAGAGGACATATTTTGTCGATCAAACTCAATTTCCATAATGCCTAAAGCTGTCTGTGTTCTCCATTTTCCAAGCAAAGGGTTTGGGCTGATGAGTGGCTCAATAATGTATTTAAGCGCAATCACCATCAAAAGAGCAATGATAGCACCCATAAAAAGTTTAAACACTAAAGAAGTTTTGACAACCTGCTTTTGAGCAGTGCGTTTACGAGGTCTTGAGGCACTTGTTCTACGCACTGTTTTTGGTTTTAAAGATTGTGATTGTCTCGATTTTTCTTTTTTTTGGATTTTCTTATCATCAAACATTCAGCGCCTTATTATTGATTAACCTCATGTCATTATAGCATGTTAAAAATGGTCTTCTTTTATTTTACATGTAAGCTTTTTCAGTTCTCTCATCGTCCTTAAAAGGTTCTAGTGCTATAATTTTTAATTAAAAAGACTAACACATAAGGTATATAATGTTTTCTAAATTTATGAAATTTTTTGAAGTTAAAGAAGATGCAACACTTGATTATATGGATCCCGATAAACTGCTTAGAAAGAAAAAACGCGTTTTAAAAGACCCTTTAAACCAAGAAGAGGAAGATGAATTTTTCCGTCAATTAGAGGTGGAAGAGAGCGCATTCGAGCGTCCAAATATCAATGAAGAACCTCGTCGAGAACCGAGACAAAAGATCCCACGTGAATCTGTTTTGAAAAAAATGAGCCAATGCATGAAAGAGCGGGACTGGAATCCTAAACATCACCCAAAAATCATTATAGGTGGTGTTTGCCTATTCATCGGTGTTGTTATTTTGGCAATTGCACTGCATGAAACACCAAACCCATTAATTGGCAAATGGCGACCTCAAGGAAAAAATATTTTCTTACCGGTGGGCGATATTGAATTTGCTAAAGATAAAGTCCAAGCACTCAATATCACAACGATGGTAAAATACGATATTGATGATACTAAAATTAATGTCATAGACACCACAACCAACACAGGCGTTACATTTTATATTACAAGTGACAAAACTATTGAAACCAACCTTCTAGGGGTTAAAACTACCTACAAAAAAGTTGAAAAATGAGCCTAAAAAAAACCAATGCAGCACGTTTTCTAGATACACTAAAACTCCCTTACGAGATGACTTCGTATGAAGTCGATGAAGAAGATTTGAGTGCGACACACGCGGCGGCATCATTAGGTGTCGATCCTGCATGTGTCTTTAAAACACTGGTTGCTAGAGATGATGCAAAACATATTATTGTTGCGTGTATCCCTGCGGCTGAGGAGATTGACCTCAAAGCGTTAGCCAAAGTGGCAAGTGTAAAACGCTGTGAACTCGTTGCCGTCAAAGAACTTTTAGGGCTTACAGGTTACATTCGCGGCGGGTGCTCTCCCCTTGCAATGAAAAAAACCTACCCAACATTTATTGATGCCTCCATTTATCAACACGAAAAAATCTATGTTAGCGCTGGGCTTCGTGGTGTGCAACTGCACCTCTCTCCTGATGTCCTAATACAAGCGTCCAAAGCTATATGTGAGCCTTTAACAAAACATTAAATCTTTTACATGTAAAGATTTTGCAACGCGTTTATCACACTTGTGATATACAATGCTTTAACTAAAACATTGGGAGAAAATAATGTTTGAAAGCATCTCCTTTGTTAAGCGTGTTGAAGAGTTACCAAGGACGCTTAAAAAAGGCTCTTATCTTTTACTGATTGCAGAAGAGACACCCTTTTTGGAAATCCAAAAAATGGAAGGTGTCAAAGTATGTGGTGCTATTTTCCCAAGAGTTATTTTTAAAGGAAAAAGTTTTTCAGAAGGCATCATTGTAGCCAAACTCCAGCCCACAACAACGATGCAAATCATTGATATTAATGATCTTTCAAGATTTGATCCTCCTAAAGATATCTGCTCAATTTTTACTATTGTCGACGGATTTTCAGCACGAATTGATGATTTTTTGGAAGAGTTTTACTCACTTATTCCCAAAAATACAAAATTAATTGGTGGCGGCGCAGGGAAATCAAACCTGATACAAGAACCCGTTATCTTTGACACGCAACGCTATTACCTCAATAATGCCATCATCCTTTCATCCATCAGTACGATTGGTTTGGGTGTCAAACATGGGTGGAAACCTCTCGTTGGCCCTTTTATCGCAACCAATAGCCATGACAATATTTTAGAAAAAATCAACTTTAAAGATGCCTTTGATGTCTATAAAGAGGCTATAGAAAAAGACAGTGGTATAGATTTTGACTCAACTCCTTTTTTCCAGATTTCACAACGATACCCACTCGGAATTGTGCGGTATAAGAAAGATTTTATTGTGAGAGAACCCGTTAGTACCAATGGGAAAAATATTATTTTGGTTGGGAAACTTGACTCAAACTCGGTTTTGTCTATTCTCAAAGGAGAAAAAGAGGACATTCTCAACGCAGCACATGAAGCAGCCCTTATGTCTCGCCATGAGATTGAAGATACATCTATTCAATCGGTGCTACTCGTTGATTGTATTTCTCGCTTTTTATTTTTAGATCAAGATTTTAAAAAGGAGATCAAAGCTATTACCGATGCCTATCCTCCTAAAACGATGATTTGGGGCATTCTTAGCCTTGGTGAAATTGCCAATGCCGATCAAGAATGCATAGAATTTTACAATAACACGTGCGTTGTCGGTACGCTCTAAGGTGATACGTGTATCGGTATCAGGATCTTTATGGTATTTTGTTCTTGCCTCTTCATTTCTGCTTGAACACTTTATCTGTCTTAGGAGTCTTTAATGCAACAGCTCAATGAACAACTTTTAATTACATTTGAGTGTGTGAGTGCCATAGGAACGTCGCTACAGCTCTCAGAGATGATGGAGCATTTTTTAAAAGTATTTTCGCGCAAAACAGGAGCATTGGCTTCGGTTTATTGGGAATACGATAAAACAAAACACACCTATAAGCAACTTTGTTTTTACGGTAAAAAAGCATTTCAAGACCTCTTAATATTGCCATCATCGCTGACACAACATAACACCATTACCTTTAATGAAAAAAATGAAAAATACCTTTTACATGTAAAGATTATGGACGATTGGATTGTCTTTATTTTTGATGCAACCAAAGCAGAGATGGACCTCATTCAAGAGATTATCTCGCTCTTTCAATCTAAACTCGAAAACGCTGTTTGCGCCTGTAAAAACCACCTAGAACTCATAGAGATCAATCAAACGCTTGAACGACGCATTGAAGAAGAAGTCGCTAAAAATAGAGAAAAAGATAAACACATTTTGCAACAGTCTCGTCTGGCACAAATGGGAGAGATGATCAGCATGATTGCCCATCAATGGAGACAACCACTGGGTTCCATTTCAACGGTTGCAGCATCCATTAAACTAAAAATAATGCTGAATCGTTTTGATTATTCAACCGCTGAAGGGCAAGAAGCCAGCAAAGCTTTTTTAGAAGAATCCATGAGCAAAATCGAATCCTATGTACAGTTTCTGACTCGAACCATTGATGATTTTCGCAATTTTTTCAAACCCAATAAACAAAAAGAGAGTATTACCCTCTCTCAGCTTGTCAACCGTACACTGGAAATCATCGGAAAAGCACTTGAAATTAATGGCATTACGATCAATATTGAGACACATGCCACCACTGAAATTTTTACCTACGCCAATGAAGTCACCCAAGTGATACTCAACATTCTCAAAAATGCGGAAGACGTTATCAAAGAAAGAGAGATCATAAACCCAAATATACAGATTACAATTGGTACGGAAGACGCGTGGCAAACCATCTCTATTACCGATAATGCAGGAGGTATACCTGCAACGGTTTTGCCTCATATTTTTGAGCCCTATTTTTCTACAAAACAAGAAAAAAATGGAACAGGGTTGGGACTCTATATGTCAAAAACAATTATCGAAGAACACTGTGGCGGTCAAATACTAGCATCCAATACGCCAATAGGTGCTCAATTTACCATTAAGCTCAAAGAAGGTTAATCGTTATGAAGACATTCACCCAAAAAGGTGTAAACTATAGTATAAAAATTTGTGGAGAATACCGTGCAAATTAGTTTTAGTGACCTTCTTGCCCTGACATCACCTTTACGTGTTTTATATGTTGAAGATGATGTTGTGTTACGCGAAAACACCATTGCTCTTTTGCGTGATCTTTTTGGAGAAATTCATGAAGCAAGTGATGGTAAAGAAGCTCTCATGCTTTACCAAGAGCACCAAGGTAACTACGATATTGTCATCACCGATCTTAATATGCCTCAAATGAATGGAATGGATCTTATCAAAAATATTCAAATTATCAATCCCAAACAACCCATCATTGTTGTTTCTGCGCACAATGAAACCGAATATTTTTTAGAGAGTATTCGCAACAATGTGAATGGCTATATTTTAAAACCGATCGACTTTAATCAACTTATGGAAACCGTTTATAAAGTTGCTTCTTTGGTTAAAGAGCGCCAAGAGAAAGCTAGAAATCAGACTCAATTACAAGAGAAGCTTAAAGAGCAAGCCCTATTACTCGCAGAGAATTCTCAAACAGTCCATGAATTTTTAACGATTGACAAAGTCACTAAACTTCAAAATGCTACGGTACTTTACAACTTTTTGGATACTTTTGTACAAGACCATGCCTTAACCATTATGCTCTATAATATTGACAATTTTAGCTTTATCAATCAAACCTATAGTACAGACTTCGCCGATGAAGCCCTTTTTAAAGTAGGTGAATATTTACAATACAATCTCTCAAAAGAGGTACATCTTTACCGTTACAACTCAGATGAATTTGTCATTATTTTTGATCCACAAATCATCAATCCCGAATTTGTAGCCATTCAAATACAAGCCTTTTTCAGAGAAACACCTATTGGTGAATATGAAGACCAGCCTATCTATATTACACTCTCATGCGGTATAGCTACGGCACAAAACCCTGCATTGCTGCTCCCAAATGCACGTATCGCACTTCGTGAAGCGAGAATGCGCGGTATTCCAAACCAATATAACATTTACAATACGCATGATGCTTTTTTGAAACAAACCAAAATTGAAACGGAATGGATTCAAAAATTTCGTATTGCCATGGAAGATGATCGTATTATCCCCTATTTTCAGCCTATTATTGATAATGCAACAGGCGAAATCGTCAAATATGAGTGTTTAGCACGTATTGAAGATGACGGTGAAATTATCTCACCAGCTCATTTTTTAGAAGCTGCTAGACGCAGCGGTCTGATGAGTAATCTGACTCGCCTTATGATCAACAAGTCCTACAAAACGTTCTCTGGGCAAAACGTGGCATTTTCACTCAATATTACCAATGAAGATCTGCTCAATTCAAACTTCATTGATTTTTTACAGGCAAAACAGAAGAGCTACAATATAGAACCATCTTTAGTAACATTTGAAATTTTAGAAGATATTATCATTAGTGATACCAACCAAATTCCGCTTAATAATTTACATATACTCAAAGATATGGGTTATCTCTTGGCATTGGATGATTTTGGAAGTGATCGCTCGAATTTTAACCGCTTAGAAAATTTAGGTGTTGATTTTTTAAAAATCGATGGCCAGTTTATCAAAAATATCGATACGATCACTCGAAACCAAGATATTGTTGAGTCTATTACGACGATGGCAAAGAAGCTGAATATGCCTGTCATTGCAGAATTTGTATCAACCAAAGAAGAATTTGAGATGGTTAAGCAATTAGGAGTTGAATATTCTCAAGGTTATTTTTTCAATGCACCTCTAAAATTACCTATACACCATGAGCAGTAAGTTTATAGCCTCTGTTTTTAAGATTGACAATACACTCTTCATACCCTAATTTATCGCGTACACGCTTTACAAGGGCACGTAGTGTCGAATTATTGACCTCATCACTTTGCCATATTTCTTGACAAAGCTGTTCATTACGTACAAACGAATTGGCATTTTTGACTAAAAGAGAAAGTAAAAGCTCCTCTTTGGTCGTAAGCTCTTGTAAAATACCCTTTACATGTAAACATTTTGTCTTCAAATCAAAGCTAATCCCTTTGTCTAATATAACAACGGTAGTACCATCATTTTTTGTGTATTGTCGATGTAATTGATTGGTGACCTTGATCATCGTATTGATCAAAAGCTGAGAATCAAAAGGCTTTGTTAAAAAACAATAAATACCTAGATCAATACTTTTAAGAAAATAATCCACCTCTTTATATGCAGAGATGACAATCACAATTTGTGAAGGATTTTTTTTCTTAATTTTTTCAACTAAACTAAGACCATTTTGATTAGGGAGTTCAATGTCGGTTATAATAAGGTCGTACGTAGACGTTAAATAGCGCTCATATGCCTCTTCTGCAGAGCCAAAGGCATCAATCGTATCAAAGAAATCTGACAAAAAAATACTCAGTTCTTCTTTTAGAGAAATATCATCTTCCACGAGAAGTAAAGATAACGGTTCGCTCATTTTTTTTCCTCAATGAGTAAATTGTCTATTAATAGCCTGTAATTAAGATAAGTATAGCAAAAAACAACTCAAATACAACGTTCAAAAGTATATAATAGAGCCATAAAATCCGTATGGAGCGCTGTAATGGAAAACCAAATCGATCAGCTAGTTGCTTGGAGTAAAGAGCTAAAAGTATTATATGTCGAAGATGACCTTGCTCTTCGTGAAGAGGTGTGTCTTTTCCTCAGTGATATTTTTACACAAGTTGATTTAGCGTCCAATGGAGAAGAAGGGTTACAAAAACTCTCTCTTATGCATTATGACTTTGTCATTACCGATATCAAAATGCCACTAATGAATGGTATAGAGATGATTGAAAACATTAAAAAGCTCTATCCCACACTGCCTATTCTTGTTACTTCTGCTCATAATGAGAGTGACTATCTGATTAAACTCATCAATCTGAATGTGGATAATTTCATCACAAAACCTCTCCAAAGTGAACAAATTTTTAGAGTCCTACATAGAATTGTTAAACATATTCATGATGAACAAGAGCTCAACCACTATAAAAATGAACTTGAAATCACAAACCAAAAACTTAAAAAAATAGCGCATATTCAATCACAATCCATTGATTTGAAAGACTCTCTGCTCAGGGCATATCAAGAGGCTCTCGATAAAGCAACGATTGTTTCCTTGACGGATAAAAACGGCATTATAACTGATGTTAATGAGAATTTCTGTAAAGCAACAGGCTACAGTAAAGAAGAGATTATCGGACAAAAATACGACGTACTCTACCATCCTTCCATGAACAAAGCAATCTACAAAGATATTTGGGATTCTCTCTTTGCTAAAAAAACATGGCAAGGGCTGATTATCAATCAAACACGTGCATTAACACCTTTATACAATTATAAAACCATTGTTCCCATCTTAGATGCTAAGGGTGAATTTATCAAATTTATCAGTATTGCGCAAGATCTTACAGAACTTTATAAACACAATGAAGAAACGACTAAAGAAAATATCGAACGTGCCATAAATGTCAAAGAAAATGACCTTTTAAAACAGATTCCTTTTGCTTCAGCTCTCCTTTTGGATGATCTTCATTTTGAGAACTACAATACACGCTTTGGAGAGATTGTTAATAATCATGTCGATGAAACATTACTTGGAAAACTGACGACACACACACTTCATCTCTCAGAATTAGTCAATTTTGAAGAGATGGATTATTTTAATAGTATTGAAGCTATTAAAAACAATTGGCCTTATGATGGTGATATTACTTTTAAAGGCATTATCCCATCCATTGGGCATCTGCTTGAAGTGCTTGTCAAAATTAGTCAATATGAACCTAATCGCTATATCATTTGCATCGTCAAACAAGAGGATTTTGAATTATGCTGCCAAGTTCAAGAGAGATAACGTTTCATACAGCGATTTCCGCTGCAAGTATCGTTAATGAATCGACATTACAAATCATTGATAACCAATGCCATTTGCATAAAATAGACCTCAATGAGCTCAAAGTGATCAAAAATGCACCCCTTTCAGTTCTGCCACAAAACGATCTTTTTGACTACTACAAACGGCCTTTTACGGTGGGTAAAAATCTAGCCTATATCTCTTTTGCACAGCAAGGGACAGAATATGTCATTGATACGCAATCCAAAATAGTTCCCATCAGTACCTTTCATTACAATCAACATGATGTCGTAACCAAAGCTGCTTTTAGTGAAAATGATCTTTTACTCATTACTGGCAACGAGAGAGGACGTAGTTATATCCTAAGTCCGGAAGATGGCACTATTCAAGCCAATCTTCCTATTGCAAGCGACTCCATTAGCGCTGTAACACTTTCTGAAGAGTATCATCTATCTGCCTATGCTTCTTTTTCACATGAGTTGGTTGTTTACAAAACCAATAGCTTTAAAGTTGTATTTAAACAGAAAATTGGCAGTGTCATTGAGATGATGCTCTTTGTTGATGACCAAACGCTGCTTGCGATCACACGCAATGGAAAAATTATTAAAATCGATCTTGCAAAGGGCAAAGTTCTCCAAGAGATGGTGCTAGATCAAAATGTCTGGCCTTCAGTCATGGTGCTCTCACACAGCAAAAAATTTGTCTATGTGGGAACCAGAGAGTCTCTGCTCTTTGCAGTTTATGTCAAAACGCTTGATATTTTATACCAAGTTAAATTGCCCTACTATGGTGTTACGACTCTTAGCAGAACCCAAAACTATTTTATTATGGGATTTAAAACAGGTGAAATTCTTTTCTTTAATCACCGAGAGCACGAAGAACAATTCATCACCTATATTAAACTCAGGCAGATCAAAGAAGCGTGTCTTATTTTTCAAAAAAATATTTTTTTAATGTCACATCGTGAAACTAAAAAAATCTATGAGTATTGGCTGGAAGAAAAAGAGACCATCATGAATCTTCTCTCTCGAGGAGAGATTGAACAAGCACAGATTATTGCTGAGCCTTTTTTATTTCACCCAAAATGTAAGCTTGAATTTGCAGAAATAGAGTCGTTACAACCTGATTTAATGGCACTACAACGCTATATCAGAAGTATGAGTTATGCACCTGCTTACTCTTTAGCAACCCTAAAACCAGAACTGAGGAAAAGCTCTTTATTTGCTCAGTTGGAAGCACTTTGGAACAAAAGCCTCCAAAAAGCACAAATACTTTTAGCACGAGAACCTCTTCTAAATAAAGAAGCAGCCAAGGAGAATTTAAAAGCCTTTGAGGAAGTCGAAGAGAAAAAAACCATCATCGAAAATATGCTCAAACGCTCTGGCACTTTTACAATGGCAGAAAATTCTGTTAAAGAGAAAAACTTTACCTTCTATTTCCGGTTGGTAGCGCAAAATCACTTTTTAGAGTCTACCTCTTTGTATCAAAAAGTCCTCCAAGTCGGTGAACGATTACAACAAGAAACACTCCGCTATTTAGAAGAGAAAAATTATAAACAATCTCTCATTTTAGCTGATCTTTTATATCAATTTAAACCCTACCAAAATCAAGCCATTCGGCTTAAAGAAGTTTCTAAAGCTTTAATTATCCTTGAACACCAAATCGAACATAATATGCTTTTTCAGGCAGTCAAAACACAAGATCAGTTTCAATTACAGAGTCATTATGCCCTCGTTCAAACACTAGAAGAGATGAAAAACACCTTTGGACTAGAACAATATGTGCTTATTGAGACAAAAGCTTATGCTAAAGTCTTTACCAATATTGAGCCTTATATGAACCTCTCCATTTGTAAACAAAACATTGCCAATATTATGAAAAAGCTCTATCTCTCACAATTTAAAGAAGCGGCAAAAGAGATGAATACTGCCGTCGATTGGGAAAAATCATTGTCAAATTATTTACAATTTTTTCCCATAGACAAACCTTTAGTGGAATTCGTTAAAACCTATGATAAGCTAGAACTCCTACAAAGCATCCCCCTCTCATCGCCTCCTTTGGAAAATCCAACCTATCCCAAAAGTGTCTTGAGCTTCTTAATCAAGAAACCACTCATCCACAAAAGTTAATATAGCTTATAGGAACGGCTTGTTATAATCTCCACGTAAACTTCATAATAAAGGGCTTTAACTATGAGCGCACTCAAAACATACGACTATACAAAAGAGCAATTGGCAGCTTTTCAATACGCCATTATCAAAACTGAAAAAGGCGATATTGTCATTAAGCTCAATCCAGAAGAGACACCCATAGCCGTTGCAAACTTTGCAACACTTGCTAACGATAAATTCTACGATGGACTCATTTTCCACCGTGTCATTAAAAATTTTATGGCACAAGGTGGTTGTCCCCTCGGTCGTGGAACAGGCGGTCCTGGTTGGAACATCGCTTGCGAATGTAAAGGACAAAAAAGCAAACACAAACGTGGATCTCTTTCTATGGCACATGCTGGTCCCAATACAGGTGGCAGTCAATTCTTTATCTGCTTCGTAGATTGCCCTCACTTAGATGGCGTTCACACCGTTTTTGGTGCAATCGCTAAAGAGGATAAAGAGAGTTTCAAAGTGCTTGATAGCATCACTCAAAATGATAAAATGATCACCATCGAAATCAAAGATAAACTCTAAAAACTTTTACATGTAAAGAGAAAATCTCTTTACATGTAATGCTCTTTCAACCGTGTGAGGAAACACATTCTCCCTACTTTTTATAACATTGTTTATTTTTTTAGTTAGAAGGAATAGATTATGATTAGGCGCATTAATTCTCTTTTCCCTTTTTGGGCTATCGTATTCTCTTGCTTAGCTTATATGAAACCCGAATTTTTTACACCGCATAAAGAGAGCATTACCCCTTTGTTAGCAACCATTATGTTTTTTATGGGAATCACCTTACATTTAGATGACTTTGCTCGTGTTCTAAAACAACCTAAAACTATTTTTATAGCCGTAATTTTAAAGTTTATTTGTATGCCACTTGCGGCACTTTTCATCTCTAAAATGCTTCATTTATCGACAGAACTTTTGATAGGAATGATACTTGTTGGTGTCGTTTCAGGAGGAACTGCGGCTAATGTGATCGTTTATTTAGCGAAAGGTGATGTAGCCCTTTCCATTACCATTACGATGATGTCTACACTTTTATCTGTTTTTATTACACCTCTTTTAACCCTTTTATATGTCGGGCAAAGTGTACCTGTACCTGCCGTTGACATGCTTGTGAGTATTTTACAAATCGTTGCGATACCTGTGATTTTTGGTGTCATCCTGAATTATTTTTTGCATACGATGATTAAACGTTATGAATCTTACTTTGCAATGCTTTCAATGATCACCATCGTTTTTGTCATTTCTATTGTCGTAGCACTCAACCAAAATGCTATTGCATCGATTGGATTTTTGACTATCATTGGCATCATCCTTCATAACAGTGTAGGACTGCTGAGTGGCTATGTAGGAGCAAAATGGTTTGGGTTCAACCATACAATCTGCAAAACGATTGCGATTGATGTTGGAATGCAAAACTCTGGCTTAGCTGTTGCGTTAGCACTTAAATATTTTACGCCGCTCAGTGCACTGCCGGGTGCTATTTTCAGTATTTGGCACAATATCTCTGGTGCGATTTTTGCAGGCTTTTGGTCACGACACAAAGAGAGATGTGAGACATCAAAAAGCTAAAACGCTCATTTATACATTAGCCGATAATTTCCCAACCACTTTGCCAATTACCTGAACATCTTCAGCATTGATAATCTCTGGGGCATACGCTTCATTGTCGGAAACAAGGGATACCGTTCCATTGGCGTGGAGTTGTAGACGTTTGATGAATAAACCCACAGGAGTTGAGACAACATAAATACCCGATTTTAAAGCATTGGTATACTCTTTGTTAATAAAAACAACATCCCCCGTATACAATGTTGGTTCCATCGAATCACCTAGAACATTGATTGCTTGGATATGTTTTATCATGCCAATTCCACCGAGCTTTTGAACAATTTCCTCATCAAGATACATCATTTCACCCTCTTCCTCTTCATTCAGAGCGCCACCACCGGCTGAAGCATAAATATCTCTAAAATAATGCACACGAGCAAATTTATCAGTCTCCGCTTGCAGACTTTCAACGACTTGATCAAATAAAAGCCAATTAATCGAAATCTTACGTTTGGCACAAAATTCCAAAATCTCTTTATAAGGGATTTTAGCACGATTTTTCATGGTAGCAAGTGTCAGCTGATTGATTCCAAGCGCTTCAGCCACATCTTTGTCAAATACCTTGCGCTCACCTATTTCCTGAGAGAGAATATCTTTAACTTTATGCAAAACAGCTAAAATATCTGGCATTTTATCCTCCAACATTTCATTTTGAAATATTATTATAGCATATTTTAAAATTTTATTACAATAATGAAAATTTAATAACTGAGGAGCCTTCTATGAAAAATTTAATCTGTACTATCAGTCACTCCCGTAAAGTTTACAATGAATTTATGAACCGTTTTGAACAAAAGATGCTTATTTTAAGCAATAAGATATTTTAAATAAGAGACTTCACGTATTGTGAAGTCTCCTGAAGAGGAAAGCGGGTTAGTTCTTCTTTTTAGTAGCGTATTGGAAATAAAACCAGATTATTCCAATAATTGAGAGTAATATCAGTGGAGCAAGCATCGTATTTTCTGAAAAATAGTTGGCAATACGCATCAAAATATCTCCAATTTTATAACTTCCTATCCCTAAGATCACTGCCCAAAGAATAGCAGAGATGGTATTGATGATATGAAATTTAGTTTGGGGATATTTTGTTAACCCTATTGTCATTGGAACTAATGTTTTCAGTCCATAGATAAACTTTTGAAGAAAAATGATCTTATCGCCATATTTTTTCATCAAAATATGACTTAGTGCCAATTTTCTTCGATGATCTTTGATATAAGGCATCAGTGCTTTTTTATTATAACGCCCCATGTAAAACAAAAAAGAACTACCAATTACATTTGCAAATGCTGCTACAACGATTGAGGTTGTAAGATCCATCTTTCCAGCATAAGAAAGTACACCTGCGGCAATAATCGCAAGCATACCTCCTCCAAAAGAGTATAAAAAAAGGATAATATATCCATACGTTGTAAGAGAGCTAAGAATATCTTCCACTCAAATCCTTAATAGCTTGTAAGCTTTTGTACGGCCTTGAGAAAATCCTCAATCGCGTACGATGAAAGCAATCCATCAGACTCAATAATTTGAGCAGGTGTTATATTATTGCCATACAATTCAATATTCTCATCGTAGTCATGGTTCATAACCGAACCATCAAACGAAACACCCACAAAAGCACCTTGCGTTTTTGTATAAGAATAGACTTCTGATTTAAAGTCTGGTTCGCTTCCTCTTCCTGCACTATCTCCTGCAGGACCTGCAGCAACAGAAGCATCAACGCCCAGTGTGATTTTATTGTTCATCAGCTTTTTAACGCTATCGGTACTTTCAAAGATCATCAAGATATCTTTTTTCTCAACACCCAATTGAAAACCAAGTCCCGCTCCGCCAAGTTTCACAAAAAATGGATAGCTCCATGAGCCGTCACTTCGACGGACAACCATCACGCCATTGCCTGTTTTGCCACCAAGAAATATACTAATTTCAATTGTGCCTGGGAAAATGGCAATAGCTTGAGCTTTTTCCAAAACTTTTTGAGGAATTTTTATTTTAGAATCACGCATCATGTTTTTAAGTGCATTGGATGAATCCAGTAATTTTTCCTCCGCTGAACCGTAGAGTGTTGTGGAAATCACTAATCCCACAATTAAACTAACCCATAGTTTTTTCATCATGTTTACTCCTTCTATTTTGTGTCACATAGTCAAAAAAAGCACCCTCTTGTCGCATCAGCTCTTCTTGTGTTCCCGACTCGACAATTTTTCCTTTATCCATCACATAGATAAAATCAGCCTTTTTAATGGTACTAAGCCTATGCGCAATGATAATGGTTGTTTTACCTTCAAGATAGTTTTCAAGGGCATTAAACAACTTTGCCTCCGTGTGAACATCTAGCGCTGATGTGGACTCATCTAAAATGACCACGTTGGGATTTTGAAGCACCATACGGGCAATAGACAAACGTTGTCTCTGCCCACCAGAGAGCTTAATACCATGTTTTCCGATTTGTGTCTGTAAACCATCGGGAAGCTCATCAACAAAATTATCAAGCTGTGCTATTTGAAGTGCTTTTTGAACTAACGCTTTATCTATTTTATCATCAATCATTAAATTTTGAGCCATTGAAGCATTAAAAAGTTGCGGATTTTGTAAGACTAAAAAAAGATGTTCACGAACCACATCGAGTCCAATCTCTTTTACGGAAATACCATCAAATAAAATATCACCCTCTTCTAAAGGGTAAAGCCCAACCAATAAATGTGCCAGTGTCGTTTTACCACTTCCACTTGCCCCTATTATAGCGATTTTTGAGCCTTTAGGGATAGAAAGGTTAATCTCTTCAAGAATCTTTTTGCCCCCATCATAGCTAAAACTGACATTTTTTACTTCAATGGCATTGGTGCGATTTTCCAGAAAAGGATTCTTTACATGTAAACCTCGCTCTTCCGTTTTAAGAGCCAAAATTTCATTGATACGATCCAATGCTTTACGTGCATTATGGTAAGAATATTGGATATTTAAAATGTCCTGTATAGGAGCCATCATCACCCAAAGATAACCAAAGATGGAAAGCATTGCACCAATACTAAGGTCAGAATAAGCAACAACAAAGATACTCGCGGCACGAAAAAGCTCAAAACCTGAAAGAAAGATGAGAAACGAAAGACGACTTGCACCATCGCTTTTATAGCCAAAAACAATGGAACGCTCTTTAATGTTTTTAGCTTGCTCTTCCACGTGGCCAAAAAAGAGTTTTTCTTTGTTCGTAGCGCGAATTTGCACAAACATGTCGAGTGTTTCTAAAAGGGCATCTTGAAAAAGCTCAAATGCTTGGTTCTGCTCTTTTTTGAGCTTAGCCACTTTTTTAGCAAGTTTGGTTGTAAAAAGGATGACCACAGGATTGAGCACTAAAATAAAAAGCCCCAATTGCCAATGGATCATCAATAATACAGCCCCCACGCCAAAAATGGTCAATACGGAAATAATCAATCGGCTAACAAACGCCCCTAAAAAATTATCAATCGTCTCAATATCGGTTACCAACAAAGAGGCAGCTTTGCCTGAGCCAAAGAATTCAAATTGATTCATTGCCACATGGCTTAAATGTCTCAAAACTACTTCACGTATTTTAAATGCAATATTTTTGGAGATAATGGTAAAAATTTTAGTCTGCCAATAGTTCAGCAAAAAGAAGAAAAAGCGAAGGAGTACAACACAAAACAATACAGAAACGATGTAAACATAAGCAGGATTAGCATGCCCAAAGAGAACATCGATACTCTGTGTGACAAATCCTTTTTTACCAAGGAGCACTTCATCAATTATCATCGGCATCAAAAGAGGGACAGGAGTATTGACAAGAACCGCTAAAAAAGCAATGACATTGGCAAAAATAAGCTCTTTTTTATAGTATTTTATTTCATGAAAAAGGGTTTTGAAGGTGTAAAGTGTCTGCATTAACGTTCCATAAATGAGCATTACATGTAAAGGTAAAACCTTTACATGTAAAAGCTTTTAGCGCGCGAAATCAATAGCGCGAATTTCTCGAATGACGTTAACTTTAATCTCGCCAGGATATTGAACTTTGCTCTCAATCTCTTGCGCAATCTCTTTGGCAAGTAGGACTGCTTCATCATCATTAATGAGTTTAGCATTGGCAATAACACGAATTTCACGACCCGCATTAATCGCATAGACTTGTTTAATCCCTGGTTTACTTTTCGCAATATCTTCAATGTCTTGAACACGTTTTAAGAAACTCTCAAGCACCTCACGTCTAGCACCCGGTCGTGCTGCTGAGAGCGTATCGGCTGCACACACAGCTGCTGATTCAACGGATGTTGGCTCTTCATGTCCATGATGCGCAAAAATAGCATTGATAACCACATCATGTTCTTTATAACGACGGCAAATCTCAGCACCCAAATCAACGTGGCTACCCGCGGTTTCATGGGTTAATGCTTTACCGATATCATGTAGTATACCTGCGCGTCTGGCAAGAAGGACATCTCCGCCCGTTTCAGCCGCGATAATACCTGCTAAGTGTGCCACTTCAAGAGAGTGACCAAGGGCATTTTGACCGTAGCTCGCTCTAAATTTAAGACGACCAATGAGTTTAACGAGTTCTGGATGAACTTTCGTTAAACCAAGGTCAATAACGATATTTTCACCCTCTTCCGTCAAGCTTTGGTCAAATTCATCTTTAACTTTTTCATAAATACCTTCAATGCGTGCTGGCTGAATTCTGCCATCTTGAACCAAAAGCTCAATGACTTTGGTTGCAATTGCACGACGATAGAGGTTAAAGCTACTTAAGATAATCGCATTAGGCGTATCATCAATGATAATATCTACCCCTAAAAGCATCTCAAGGGTTTTGATATTGCGACCCTCTTTACCAATAATGCGACCTTTGAGCTCATCATCTTTAATATTGACAACGTTAATCAAACGTTCCGCCGCAAACTCGCCTGCAAAACGTGTTGTTGCTTGCGCTAAAATATAGTTAACACGACGTTTAATATCTTGCTTGGCCTCTTCTTCAAGACGTCTAACGGTATGGGCGATTTCAGCACGTGATTGCTCTTCGACTTTGGCTAAAACAATCTCTTTGGCTTCATTTTGAGTCAAACCAGATGAACGCTCCAATACCACAAGCGCTTCATTGACTTTAACGTTATACTCTTCTTTTAGTTGATTTCCCTCTTCAAACAATGAGTTTGCATTGGCTTGTAACAGTTGTAAATCTTCACGTTCTTTCGTGATTTTTTTGAATTCATCTTTATAACTACGCTCTTTTTTCTCAAGGTCAAGCATTTTTTCTGAGTGTTCTTTTTTAAGCGTAATCGTTCGATCTTCGTACTTGCGTTTAGCCTCTAATTCGGCTTCTTTCACTTTAATATTGCTACTACTAAGGATTAACTCCGCTTCATGTTCAATCGCTTTCGCTTTGGCCCTTGCTTGGGCAACGTGTATCTCATAATTTGCAGCTTCCATCTTTTTGGCGATGAAAAATCCCGCAACGCCGCTTACTACGGCAGCTCCGCCGACCGCTAATGACTCTAAGACCATTTTTCCCTCTTTTAATAATAGTTTTATAAGGGGTTAAATAAATATCTGCTGCAATATCATGTTCTTCTGATAAAAGGCTTTGTGTCATACAAAACTCCTTTTGAACAAATGCTATTGGAGGTTTTGGTACAAGAGACTCGAAAAATCGATCATACATCCCTTTTCCAAAACCAATTCTTTTGAATGCCCCATCAACCCCTATGACGGGCACTATCGCAAAATCAATTTTTGGTTTAACAGCAAAAGAATTTTTAGGCTCTTCAATGTTAAATTTTTTTCTACTTAAAGGCAATCTCCATTTTACCATCTTGAAACTGACGCCTTCCATAAACGGAACATAGACCTTATATTTTCTTCGTCTACATGTAGCGATAACACCGTTTATATTGGACTCGATCGGCAATGGAGCATAGAGCAAAACAGAGCGAATTTTAAGGTGACTTAAGAGGCTCAAAATATTTTTTTCCACTATTTTATCACGCTTATAGCTATTGCGAACTGCGCAGAGTTTTGCTCTTGCATAAGCGCGAAATTCTGATTTTGTTTCAAACTTAATTTTTTGCATTGTTGTCACTTTAAGGCTTGTTTGACTACAATAATATCCTTTATAATATAAAAAAAGGATATGAATGAAGTTTTGGTTTGCTCTGTTTATCGCGTCCTCAATGCTCTTTTTTAATGGCTGTTCTTCTGATAAGAAAAAAACCGAAGCAAAGTCTGAAAAAGTGCAAGAAGAGGTTAAAAATGAAAAAATTATTCTTCAAGATGTTTCAGGCAAAGAGATTGTTGTTACACCACTTGAAAAAGGCTTTAGCTTTTCAGGCTATGAAAACAAAGTTGTTTTAGTCAACTTTTTTGCAACGTGGTGTCCTCCTTGCAAAGCTGAAATTCCTCACCTTAACAACCTACAAGAAAAATATAAAGATAATTTTGTCATCATTAGTGTTCTTTTAGAAGAAAATAAATCTAATGAAGAAATCAGCAATTTTATGAAATACAACAATATTCACTACATTATTACCAACGGAATTGAAAACTTCAAATTGGCACAAAGTGTAGGTGGTGTCAAAAATATTCCACTCATGTTTTTGTATGATAAAGAAGGCAAATACTCTACTCATTATGTAGGAGCTATTCCTGAAGAGATGATTGACGCTGATATCAAAAAAGTGCTTTGATGTTTAGCTTTATCAAAAAAGGACTTGCTAAAACACTCGGCACTATCAAAGAGATATTGCCTGAGAAAGTTGAAAAAATCGACAAAACGCTTTTAGAAGAGATCTTAATTGAGTCTGATATTCCCTATGAATTGGTTGAAGAGATCATCTACTATCTGCCTCCTGCTCAAACTATCGCACGCGAAGATGTGAGGCGTGTACTCAAAGCCTATTTTAAGTATGACACCACTTCTTCTGTGGCGACGCAACAAAAGCCTTTTGTTGAGCTTATCATTGGTGTTAACGGAGCAGGTAAAACCACAACCATTGCCAAGCTAGCACATAACTACAAAAAAGAGAACCAAAGCGTGCTTTTAGGCGCTGCGGACACCTTTAGAGCAGCCGCCATTGAACAACTTAAAAGCTGGGCAGAAAAAATTGATGTGGGTATTATTTTCACACAACAAGGACATGACCCTTCCGCTGTAGCCTATGACACGATCAGTTCTGCCGTGGCAAGAAAACTTGATCATGTCATCATCGATACAGCAGGACGTTTACATAATCAAATCAATCTCGCCAATGAGCTCAAAAAAATTGTTCGAATCTGCGATAAAGCACTTACAGGTGCTCCACACCGTAAAATCCTTATTTTAGATGGAACACAAGGTAGCTCTGCCATTAACCAAGCAAAAGCCTTTCATGAGATGATTCATATTGATGCTATTATCATCACAAAACTTGATGGGACAGCAAAAGGTGGTTCACTCTTTGGCATTGCAAAAGCATTAGAGCTTCCTATCATCTACGTAGGTGTGGGTGAGGGAAAAGATGATCTGATTCCTTTTAATGCCGATGATTATATCGACACCATTTTAGACTCTATTTTCACGCATACCAATGGCTAAAAAACAGATTCTTTTTGAATGCCAAGCCTGTGGACACCAAAGTGCCAAATGGCTTGGTAAATGCCCTAATTGTGGTGCTTGGGATGAATATATTGAACTAAGTGATAAGCAAATTGAAGTGCTCAAAGAGATCAACTCCAAACCAATTACTCATACGCAAAGCAGTGCTATTCCTATCACTGAAGTCAGCTTCGAACAAGTTGAGCGTTACAGTTCAGGAGACCGTGAACTTGATTTGGTACTAGGCGGTGGTATCGTTCAAGGAAGTTTAACACTTATTGGCGGAAGCCCAGGGGTTGGTAAATCCACACTACTTCTTAAAATTGCAGGCAATCTTGCCAAAGAAGGTAAAAAAGTTCTCTATGTCAGTGGTGAAGAATCTTCAAGCCAAATTAAACTACGCGCCAATCGTGTCGATAGCAACTACCCTAATCTTTATTTACTTTCAGAAATCAGACTCGATACGATTTTTAAAGAGCTCGAACAACACTCTTTTGAAGTGCTTATCATTGACTCCATTCAAACCATTTACAGTGAAAAAGTGGCTTCAGCCCCAGGAAGTGTCTCTCAGGTTCGTGAGATCACCTTTGAGCTGATGCGGTATGGAAAAGATAAAAATATCGCTATTTTTATCATTGGGCACATCACCAAAGAAGGCTCAATCGCAGGCCCACGCGTGTTAGAACACATGGTCGATACGGTACTTTATTTTGAAGGCGACTCTTCCCGTGAGCTAAGATTGCTTCGAGGTTTTAAAAATCGTTTCGGAACAACCAGCGAAGTGGGAATTTTTGAAATGACCAAAGCAGGACTTGTCAGTGCTAAAGATATCTCTAAAAAGTTTTTCACACGAGGAAAAGCACAAGCAGGTTCGGCTATTACGGTTTTAATGGAAGGGAGTCGCCCCATTGTTTTAGAAGTACAAGCACTTGTGAGTGATAGCGGCTACCCCAACCCAAAACGTAGTGCGACAGGGTATGAACTCAACCGTCTTACAATGTTACTCGCTCTTTTAGAGCGTAAACTTGACCTCCCATTCAATCAGTATGATGTCTATATTAACATCGCTGGAGGTATCAAGATTAGCGAAACATCGGCTGATCTTGCCATCATCGCAGCGATCATTAGTTCCTACCGCAACCGACCTATTAGCAAAGATACTATTTTTATCGGTGAAGTCTCTTTGATTGGTGATGTCAGAGATATCTTTAACCTTGATCTTAGGCTTAAAGAAGCAAAATCTCAACAGTTTGAAAAAGCGGTCGTTCCTTCTCTTCCATTGGAGAAGATTGAGGGAATCAAGTGTTATAATATTGATGAAGTTTCGAAATTAATTGAATGGATGTAAATTTTTTACGAAATAACACGATATATAGTAAATTGTGTTTTACATGTAAAAAAGGATAGAAGAATGGCCGGCAAAAAACCCGAAGATGGCGATGTTACTGTTGAAAAAAAACCAAAAGGCAATATGGTTCTCATCATTGTCATTGTCTTATTGGTAGTAATTCTCATTGGTGGAGGCGCTGCAGCTTTTTTACTTTTAGGCAGTAGCCATGAAGAAGCCGCTGCAACAACAACCTCACAACAAGATGTCAAAGCAGAGAAGAAAAAAACTAGCAGTAAAAAATCAACCGATCATTTAGCTATTGGCCCCATGTACCCGATGGCACAGTTTGTGGTTAACTTACTCAGTGAAAGTGGCAATCGCTTTTTAAAAGTCTCGATTGATTTGGAACTGAGCGATCCAAAATTGCAGCCCGAAATGGATCATAAAAAATCTTTAATTCGTGACATTATCATTCGTACATTCTCTTCTAAAACTTTTGAAGAGATCAGCACATTGAAGGGTAAAGATAAACTTAAAGACGAAGTCCTTGATAAAATTAATGAAAACCTCTCCGATGGACAAGTCAAAAACATCTACTTTACAGATTTTGTGGTTCAATGATCGGCGTAGATATTGTTAATATTGAGCGAATAACCAAACTCAAAGAGCGCTTTGGAGACAAGGCGTTCGCTAAATTTTTAACTCCCGATGAAATTGCTTTGGCTAAAAGTGATGCTACCGTTGCTGGGTTTTATGCGGCGAAAGAGGCGATTTCAAAAGCTCTTGGTATTGGTATTAGTGAGAAATGTGGTTTCTTTGACATCAAGCTTTACAAAGATGCAAAAAATGCACCCTCTTTTTCACTTTCGCGTCACTTAATTGAAGCGTATAATATTACCGATCTTTCACTCTCCATCACTCACGATAATGGCTTTGCCATTGCAGTAGCGGTGATTGAAGGCAAAAAAAGCACCCGACAGCTTTGGCACTAAGCGCCGCCACCTACAAACTGTAAAAACTCTACCTTATCGTTTTGCTCAAGCTCATAATTCTCCCACTGCTCTTTTTTGATGACATTCATATTGACAGCTGCCGCCATCACTTTACTCTCAATGCCTAATTCATCTAAAAGTGCTTGAATTGTTTTGGCTTGACTCTCTTTTTTTTCACCATTAACGGTTAATTGCATTCCATTTCTCCTTTGCGAAAACATGCCATTTTAAATCGTTCTCCCATAAAGGAAGGGTCAATGAGCGTTTTAATTTTATTCATTTCACGCTCATACTGCTTTTCTGAAACATTTTGGGCAAAAAGTTCTAAAAGCTCTACTAAGCCAAAATCAACTAACGCTTTCATCTGTGTTGCATAGTCATGGACATGAATGCCATTTTTTTCAAAAGCATAAAAAAGATGACTAAAGTTAACATCGTACGTGAGATCTGCCTGAGCGAAAAAGGCATTAAAATCATTTTGTTCGCGAAGTTTTTCTTCCACCAAATCAGTGAGCGCAAAAAAAGGATAGACTTTATGATTGGCATAAATGCGCAATGAAAAATCATCTCTGGCTTCTTTATCACCATAGTCAAACGTGACAAACTCAAAACGTCCACAACAGTGATTCATCGCTTTTGCGAAAGGCTCGTATCCTAAGCAAAGTTCGCCTTTGGTAATACCGTACTCTTTAGCTTTTGTCTTTGTTGCGTCATCCATATGTGCAAAAAAAGCTTTTCCACTTTCAATAAAAAGCATCTGATCTTCTTTGATCAGTTCACATGGAAAAGCATCAAAAATCTCATTGGCAACAAAGAATGCTTCTTTACATGTAAACGTTTCCAAATGCTTTACATGTAAAAGTTTTATGGCATCTCCAAAAGCCTCTTCAAAGTAAACTTTTTGCATTGATTGATTTGCCTCAAAAGGCTCAACGATCACAAAAGTAAGGGTTTGGAGAAGTTCAGGTTTCAGCGTATAAATGAACTGGATCATATCAGCTAGGAGGTAGCCTTTATGTGCACCAATTTCAACGACAGTGCAAGATGAAGTTAAAAAGCCACTCTCAATCGTTGAAATCAGTCGCTTAGCAATCGAACCACCAAAGAACATACTGGTACTTACGGCAGTGTAAAAATCACCCTCTTTCCCGATGGTTCGCACATTGCTGTAGTAGCCCTCATTACCATAGAGCCATTCTTGCATAAATGCACTAAATTTCACGTATTTCTTTTATAAAAGCGTTTTACACGCACTCTCTAAGCGTTTAAAACCTTCATCAATCTCTTCTTTAGAAATGGTGAGCGGAGGTAAGAAACGAAGTGTATTTTTGCCAGCTTTAAGCACTAATAAGCCATGTTCAAACGTTTTTTTGATAATATTTGCCAAAATATCGCTACTTGGGCATTTAAGACCACGCATAAGACCAAGCCCCTCAACACTCTCAAACAGTGTTGGAAATGCTGCTTGTGTCGCTTTGAGTTTTCCATCAAAATAGATGAGTGCTTCATCCAGCATACCGCTTTGTTTGTACTCTTCTAAAATAGCCAGTGCTTCAAGCCCTGCACGTGTTGAGAGGAAATTGCCGCCAAAGGTACTACCGTGATCCCCAGCTTCAAAGATATCTTTGTGTTTACTAATGACCGCACCAATAGGTACGCCACCTGCAAGCCCTTTAGCAAGGGTGATAATGTCTGGTTCAATCTCATAAAGCGATGTTGCCAAGAACTCGCCACTTCTAAAAACACCACTTTGGACTTCGTCAATAATGAGCAAAATCTCTTTTTCTTTCAAAAACTTTGCCAAATCCTGAATCTCTTTTTTAGGGAATGCCTTAACGCCACCCTCCCCTTGAACAAGTTCTATCATGACAGCAACGGTCTCATCATCGATAGAGTTATAAAGATCCGCGATCTCTTTGGTGTACGCAAATCCTTCAGGATACGGAGCAAAAGCCGTTTGATGAAATTTTTCTTGTCCTGTCGCTTTAACCGTCGTAATCGTTCTGCCATGAAATGAGTGTTCTAAGGTTAGCACTTTGTATTTTTTATTGGCAAACTTTTTCTCACCGTATTTACGTGCCAGTTTAATCGCTCCCTCATTCGCTTCGGCGCCTGAGTTTCCAAAAAAGACTGCCACATCAAATCCTGTGAGTTCGTTGATCTTTTTCGCTAATTTTGCTTGTGGTTCAATCAAATAAAGGTTAGAAGTATGAATCAGATTGCGTGCTTGATCGCTGATCGCATCCGCAAGTCTTTGATTGCCATGCCCCACACTAACTACACCAATACCGCTTGTAAAATCGATATAATCTCTTCCTTTATCATCAAAAAGCGTTGCGTTGATACCGTGTTTAAAATTAACATAGTTTCTCGCATAGGTATGCAACACATACTCTTTATCCATTGTTTCAAAATCCATTATTGACTCCTCTAAAAAAATACCATTATAGCGAAAAAAAACTTACCCAATTTTAGGCAAATGCCACTGCTTATAATACGCTAACAATCGAAGCGCGACTCCAAAAGCAAATACTGCCATTAAAGGCACGTATCCGCTAATGTCAAACTTCGCAAATACAAATAAAATCGCTCCGACTAAAAGTGAAACTGTACCGTAAAACTCACTGGTTAACAAAAGAGGTACGCGGTTCAGTAAAATATCGCGAATGACTCCACCACCTACCGCTGTTATAAGCGCCATCAAAACAACGCCAAAAAAGTTAAACTCTACTTGTAATGCAATGAGTGCTCCTGAAATAGAGAACGAAACCAATCCCAACGTGTCGCTAATGATAAAATAAAATGTCTTTTCAATCTCATCTTTTTTGTGCAATTGAAACAAAACACTCAGCCCAATGACGGCAATCACCAAAATAGAAGGCATCAAATGTGTAAAGGTGTAAGGAGAGCGACTCGCCAACATATCGCGTACCAGTCCACCACCGAGCGCTGTTAGAAATGAAGCGATAAAAATGCCCAAAAGATCCAATTTTTCTTTAACAGCCACGTAAAAACCACTCAGTGCAAAAGCGATGGTACCAATAATTTCAGCCACTTCAAGCTCAACCATGACTTGCCTTTAGAGCATCAAAATAGCGTTCTAAAATCACTTTTGCCGCCATGGAATCGATTCTGCCATCACGCTTTTGACGGACAACACCTTGCATCATCTCTTTCGCTTCATTGCTTGAGCCATACTCATCTTGGTACACCACTTTACCGCTAAATTTTAACAGGCTTACAAAGTGTTTGATACGCCTCTCCATCTCTTCACTGCTACTACCACCCTTGGGAAGTCCCACGACTAAAAGCTCGATGTTCCACTCATTTAAAAAAGCATCCACATCACGCGCTGCTTGGTCACGATTTTTACGCAGTATCGCCTCTTGCGGAGACACGATACCTTCAGCCAAACAGAGCGCCACGCCAATACGCTTTAGCCCAATATCAATACTTGCTGTTTTTTTCAACGATGACTCTTTATTTCAATAGAGTTCTTGTAGAACTCTTTACACGTCTTTAAAGCAAAGCTCTAAAGACTACGTTAACACTGCGTTTTCTTCGGCAGAAAGCCCACGCACCTTTGCTGCTTTTTCTTCTTGCAAAAGGAGTTTTGCAAGAAGTCTAATATAAATTTATTCTACCGAAGATTGATTTAAAGCGCTCTTTTTCGCTTTACATGTAAAATGCATTCTATGCTATAATCCACCACAATTTTTCGTCTCAAAAGAAGGTGTATCATGCAATCCCTCAGATCATTTTACTGTATTGGGCATGGCCCCTCCTCCAGCCACACGATGGGACCTTTTAATGCGGGCACACTCTTTAAAAAACGCTTTCCCAATGCATCTTTGTACCGCGTCACTCTTTTTGGCTCGCTTGCAGCAACGGGACGTGGTCACTTAACCGATGATGCACTCCACCAAGCTTTAGCCTCAGAAGGTGTTGAGATACTTTTTCGCCCCGACATCACGAAACCCTTTCACTCCAATGGCATGTTTTTTGAAGCCTTTAACGAAAAACAAGAGCTTCTAGGCTCTTGGGAAGTTTACAGTGTGGGAGGCAGTGCGCTTAAAGAAGCAGGAGAAAATCCTATTGCTGAGCCTTCTATTTATCCACTCACAACGCTGAATGCGATTATGCAATGGTGTGAAAAAGAGCACAAAGAGCTTTGGCAATACGTCGAAACATATGAAGGAGAAACCATTTGGGATTATCTTGCTGAAGTTTGGGAGAGCATGCAAAATACCATCAATAGAGGACTAAAACAATCTGGTGTTTTACCAGGAATTCTTCAATACCCCAGAAAAGCCCCCATGTTTTTTGCCAAAGCGCGTAAAGAAGAAAAACGTGCTCATGGCATCATCTTCGCCTATGCTCTCGCCACCAGCGAAGAGAATGCTTCAGGCAATATTGTCGTCACCGCACCCACGTGTGGTGCTTGTGGAGTTGTTCCAGCTGTACTTCGTTACCTTAAAGAGCTTTACAATTTAGATCAAATCGATTGTTTACGGGCCCTTGCTGTGGCTGGGCTTTTAGGAAATATTGTAAAGGTCAATGGTTCGATTTCAGGTGCAGAAGTGGGATGTCAAGGTGAAGTAGGTGTAGCGTGTTCGATGGCAGCAGGCATGGCATCGTATCTTTTTGGTGGAAATTTGCAACAAATTGATTACGCGGCAGAGATGGGATTAGAACACCACCTTGGCATAACATGCGACCCAATAGCGGGCTACGTGCAAGTGCCGTGCATCGAACGCAACGCAGTGGCAGCCATTCGGGCTATTGACGCGGCAGAGTATACCTCTTATACCGATGGTGTCCATAAAGTCAGTTTTGATGAAATCATCCAAACGATGGTCGAAACAGGCAAAGACATGAACACCAACTACAAAGAGACTTCACTGGGAGGTTTAGCGAAACGCTACCTTTAATTACGGGCATTTCAAATACTCAAACCGTGTATCATCCCACAACGCTTTCGCATCGTAATTCAGAATGAGCCCATCGCCACGTGTGACACCATTTTCGACCAAATATTTTGGATAATACGTTGGCTTGCCCAATTTTTCAAGGAAGTTGCAGCTTGATTTCATATCGTCCAACCTTGCACGTAAAGCTTCTGCAAACTGATTACGTTTCGTGGCATCCAGTGGTCCAAAAATTTCCGTTTTGAGGGTATCTAAGGATTGGCGTGTACTTTTATCAACCACGCGCGCACTATCGAAATAACCATACGCTGTGGCAACCAAGTAAAGCTCAACAGCTTGTGGATATTTTTCTTCCTCAATACATTTAGCGCTTGATTTAAACAGATCAACAGGTGTATGACTATTTTTAATCTCAATACGTTCCATACAGCTACTTACAGCCACAAGAGGCTGGTTTTCGTCAAAAAGATTACTCGCGCACACCAAGAGTGAAGGCAATAGAAGTGCCGTTAAAAAACCTCTTTGCATTATAAATTCCTCTTTACATGTAAACTAGTCTTACCAGTTTTTACAAACATCTACCCAACCTAACGCTTTAGAATGAACCTCTAAAGACTTCAAATCTAAAGCAATCGCACTATTAGCACTTCCTGCTGCAGGATAAACCACATCAAAGCGCTTGAGTGAAATATCCAAATAAATATGTACATTGGCATTGACACCAAACGGACAAACACCACCGATGGCATGTCCGATAAGTGGTTCAACATCTTCTGCTTTCAACATTTTAGCTTTCATGTTGAAATGTTCTTTAAATTTTTGATTATCGACTTTAGCATCACCTGCGGTCACAATCAGTATAGCACTCTCTTCCCCATAAAAAGTAAGACTTTTAGCAATGCGCTCTGGTGCACATGCTAATGCAGCAGCGGCAAGCTCAACGGTTGCACTTGAAACTGCAAACTCAATCACCTGAGATTCCATCTCATATATTTTAAAATAAGCTTTGACTTTTTCTATTGCCATCTTAATACTTTTCCATATAACGAGCTAAAGGACTGATGAAAGCATTTTAATGCTGAGTGTCATCAGAAGTAAAGCAAAAATCTTTTTGAGTTTAGCAACCGGAAGCGTATGTGCCATTTTAGCGCCCAAAGGAGCCGTAAAATAACTCACTATGGAGATCAATACCACACCAGGCAGATAAACAAACCCTAACATCATATCAGCACCTCCTTCAGCATGCATCAGTCCATTGACAATGTAGCCGACTGTTCCTGCAATTGAGAGAGGAAATCCAATGGCAGCAGAGGTCGCAATCGCACGTTTAAGATCCACATTTTGCCAAACAAGATACGGTACTGTAAGAGAACCTCCACCGATGGAAACCAACGCAGAGACAATGCCAATCAGCGAGCCTACACCAAAAAGTGATGGTGGAGAAGAGAGCTCACGGCTTGGTTTTGGCTTTTTATCGATCGCCATTTGAATGGAAACATACGCCATAAAGATGGCGAAAAAGATGGCAAGTTGCACTGATTTCATATAGGTTGCTAAAAATGTTGCCGCAAATGTGCCGATAACGACACCTCCTGCCATGTATTTTACAACATTCCACATGACAGCGCCTTTTTGATGGTGGGCTCTCATACTCGCAAATGATGTGAAAACAATAGAGGCCATTGAAGTTCCTAGTGCCATATGGACAACTTGCTCAACCGGTACTCCTTGTGCAAGAAAAATGCTTGTTAAGACAGGCACCATAATTCCACCACCGCCAATACCAAGTAATCCCGCCATAAAGCCAACCACTAATCCTAACACTAAAAAAGCAATAATCCACTCAAACCCCATCTGTTTCCCTTATGTGCGTTTAATACGTCCATTTTCAACTGCAATTTTACCCAAACATTCATATTCAAATACTTTTTGTGAAAATTTTGCCACTGCTTCGTGGTAAAGAGGATGTGTGTCACAATAGATCAGAAAATCGTCGGTAGAGGAAATATTCGTGTGACCAAAACGTGCGACAAAAGCATCGATGTCATAAAGTGGTGTCGCCAACCCTTCGCAGAGAAGTTTATTGGTGCCTTCACTTTCGCCTAAACGATGTGGCAATACATAAATTGGCTTTTGCATTTTAAGAGCAAATTCAATGCTGTGCATCGTTCCGCTTTTCAAGTCAGCTTGTGTGACAATGAGTGCTTCACCCAAAGCAACAACCAATTCGTTGCGCACTGGAAAATTCCATTTAAGAGAAGGTTGTCCTGCTTCAAATTGACTCAGTACCAACCCCTCTTTTTCAATACCTTCAATGAGCTTTACATGTAAAGAGGGATAGCGAATATCAAGCCCTGTTCCTGCCACCATGATGGTATTGGAAATACCCGCTGACTGATGAGCAATACCATCAACGCCTTGTGCACCACCACTGACAATACAAACTCCTGCTAAAGAGAGTTTGTGAGCCAATTCTGCTGTCAATAGCTTTGTATATGTAATGGGATGGCGTGTGCCAACAATAGAGATTTTAGGACGCGTGAGAAGATCAGAATTGCCAAGATAATAAAGCGGATTGGGATAGACTTTCATACACTCCAATTCGGGGATATGAAAGTCTATGGTTTGGATCATTATAAATCCTTGAGATAAACCATGTCCACACCTTCTAAAAGATCTTGAGACTCTTTTAATACCTCTAGAGTATTTTTATGTGGATGCCCAATAGCAATCGCATAGCCATGTTTTTTCGCTTTAGCAACGGCTTCTTTTAATTGTGTACGAATCAAATTTTTATCGAGAGAATTATCCAAAAAGACATCTCGTGAAAAAAGAAACATGTTGTACTTTTTGGTAATTTCAGGCGCTTTCGAATTGCCAGCGGTGCGACTATCAACAAAAATGAGACCATTCTCTTTCATCACTTTAACCAAGCGATCCATGGCATTATAATCTGCCGTAAAAGAGCCGCCTGTGTGATTATTGTAATAGATAATTTCAGGGAACCACTCTTTAATACGTTTAATTCGCTTTTCTATGACTTCACTGGAATCAACTGCATTCAAAGTGTCAGGCTCAGGAGAAGAGTAGTTTTTTGATTCCATTGGAAGATGAATCATTCTAAACTCAAAATCATGAGACAAGCGCACTGTATCAGGGTGTCCTTTTGTTGGAGGGAAAAAGGAAGGTGTCACTTTATAAGGAATTTCTTTAATAGAGCGTGTTTGCCAAGCAAAAGAGACATCATCAATGATAATGGCAAGTCTTGGTGTTGTTCCCTCAGGATATTTTTTGCGAACGACTTCATTTGGACGTGCTGGTTTTCCACTCTCTTTGAGGCTACGTTCATAGTCATGAACTTCAGAAAGTTCTTGCCTTTTACTTTCATTTTCACGAGCAACCATGGTGGCGTTTGTTTCATTACTATCAACAGATTTTTCAGTTGGTTGCTGTGTTTGCGTTTGATTTTGTTCTGTAACATTTTCTTCAACAGGCGTTGGTGGTGTAGGCAGTTGAGACTGTCGTGCTTTTTCATCGTCCAACATCTGCTTCATCTTATGCATTAACTCTTCACTGGATATGCCGTGCTCTTTTTGAGCTGTTTTATAATAATGTTCATACGAGGTCGTCATATAGATATAGACACCAAAAGCCGTTAACATAAGTGTTAAAACAAGCATTATAAGCAAACTGTATTTTCTAAGCTGACTCGACTTTATCTCACGAAGAGGTGTGCCCTCTTGTGTATTTTTATTTTCGTTAATTTTTTTTACCATGAATAAACTTACTTTCCAAGAATGACTTCAACTTCTAATAACTCAATATTTTGATTCGTTTGAGAGGTAATCTTTACATCTTCTACGTTAGTATACTTGCGAATAACTGCAATAAGATCATTGCGTAAATCGTCCATATACGGTAATTTACAACTGGCTCTCTCATGCGCAAGCATAATTTTTAGGCGATTTTTTGCCACATCTGCGGTAGGTTTATTGCGTCCAAAGAAACTATCAAAGAAACTCATTTGAAAATTCCTTTAAGGGTTGCCATAAGTCCTTTCTTAGCTCTAATATCTAAGAACTCAACCTCTTCGCCTAAAATACGTCGAGCAATTCGGCGATACGCTTCGGCTGAGAGTGACTTATCTTTATTGACGATAGGTGAGCCTGTGTTGGTAGAAGTAATAATATCTTCATCATCAGGAACAATTCCAATCAAAGGAAGTGCTAAGATGCTTAACACATCCTCTACACTAAGCATATTGCCAGCATCCACCATCTCAGGTTTGATACGGTTAATAATGATGTGTTTTTCAACTTCCATACCATTTTTGGCACGTTCACTTTTAGCATCAATAATGCCAATGACACGATCCGCATCACGAACAGAACTGACATCGGGCGTTGAAACAATCAGTGCACGATCTGCTAGAAAAATGGAGTGTTCAAAACCACTTTCAATACCCGCAGGTGAGTCGATCATCACGATGTCAAAACTCTCTTTGAGGTTTTCAATCAAAGCTTTGACTTTATCTTTATTCAAAATATCTTTATCTTTGGTTTGACTCGCAGGTAAAAAATAGAGTGTTTTAGACTTTTTATCATTAATCAAAGCTTGCGCAAGATTACAACGGCCTTCCATGACATCAACCACATCATAAACGATGCGATTTTCAAGACCCAAAATCATATCAAGGTTTCTCAAACCTATGTCAAAGTCAATCGCAACAACTTTTTTGCCTAAATTTGCAAGTCCAACGGCTAGGTTTGCTGTGGTGGTTGATTTGCCAACCCCACCCTTACCAGACGTTACGGTGATAACAATGCCCATATAACCTCTTTTTTTTAAATTCATAATGTCACAGAAGCAAGGCTCCTGTGGCATTAAAATGCACTAGTTTTCACTGGTAAAATAGTGGATTAGTTTTTGTCTTTATTGATGATTTTTTTAGATGTAATCCAAGGCATCATAGAACGAAGTTTTTCACCCGTTTTATTCAAAAGGCTTCTCTCAGTCATAGAACGCTCTGCGTTCATACGAGTATATCCCGCTTTTCGCTCTAAGATAAAATCTTTTGCAAAACGACCATCTTGAATCTCAGCCAAGATCTCTTTCATCGCTGCTTTTGACTCAGCGTTGATAACACGTTTACCACTCACATAGTCACCATACTCTGCTGTGTTAGAGATAGAGTAACGCATATCAGCAATACCACCTTGATACATCAAATCAACGATCAATTTTAATTCATGTAAACACTCAAAGTATGCCATTTCAGGCTCATAACCTGCTTCGACCAATGTTTGAAAACCTGCTTCAACGAGTGATGTAACACCACCACAAAGAACCGCTTGCTCACCAAAAAGATCGGTCTCAGTTTCGTCTTTAAACGTTGTTTCAATGATTCCTGTTCGTCCGCCACCAATAGCTGATGCGTAACTAAGCGCTAATGCTTTTGCAGAACCCGTTGCATCTTGATCTACGGCAATAAGATCAGGAATACCACCACCGTTCACAAACTCACTTCTTACAGTATGTCCTGGTGCTTTTGGAGCAATCATAATACAGTCAATCCCTTTAGGCGTAATGATTTGTCCGTAGTGAATGTTAAAACCATGACCAAAAGCAATCGCTTTACCTGCACTCAAATTGGGTTTAATTTCTGCAGCAAAGACATCGCCTTGTAACTCGTCTGGCAATAAAATCATGACAACATCTGCGTATTTGGTTGCTTCGCCAACGCTCATTACACGGAAACCTTTTGCTTCCGCTTTTGCCCATGAACTACCCTCTTTTCTAAGACCTACAACGACTTCTACGCCACTATCACGAAGATTTTCTGCATGTGCATGTCCTTGAGAACCAAAACCGATCATCGCTACTTTCTTAGAGCGAATAACACTTAAATCACAATCTTTGTCATAAAAGACGGTTATTGCCATTTGTCAATCCTTACATGTAATATTAAATGCCGTATTTTACAGAATAGTTACTTAAAAACTTTACATGTAAAAGGGCAAAAGGAAACTATAAACCAACAAGAGATAGAATTTGAGGATAAACAAATCACTAGGAAACACTTATGGATGAAAATATTTTAAAAAAAGTTAAAGCGCTTCCGCCACTGGATGATACTGTTTTAAAAATACAGCGTATATGTGTCGATAAAAACAGCTCACTCGCCGATCTTGTCAAAGTGGTTGAGAGCGATCCAATGTTAACTGCCAATATCTTAAAATCATCTAATTCACCTCTTTATGGCTTTAGCAGGGAGATCAAAAATATTGCTCACGCCGTATCGCTTTTTGGCATGGCAACCGTGCGCGGGTTTGCCCTTTCGAGCGCTATCAAACAAAATATCAAAATTGATCTTACCCCATATCACATTACTAACGCAACCTTTTTAGAAATTAGCACACTTCAAAGTACCTTCATGTTTAAGTGGTACTCTAAAGTCAATAAAGCAATGCTCGATGTTCTTCAACCTGCCTCTTTTATGATGGAAGTTGGAAAAATCATCATCGCACATGAGCTTATAGAACAAGGAAAAGATGCTGCGTTTAAAACGGTACTTTCAACGATCAAAACACCCGATGAACTCTCTGCACTTGAAAAAGAGTATGTAGGCTTTTGTAATGAAGAGATCACTGCAAAAATTTTTGAACAGTGGAATTTAGAGAGTGAACTTGTGGAATCCATCAAATTTTCAAATGAACCTGCCAAAGCACAAGAGCACATCCGAGCTTTTTCGGCTGCTCTGAATGTAGTGAGAAATAGTATTAACATCTTCGGACAGCTTGACGATGCTTCCATTCATCGTTCACTTCAAATGTTTAATGCATACGGTTTAACTCCAGAGCCATTTTTACAAACCGTAGAGCAATTTAAACAGTGAAAAACTTTCTTTTAAGCCTTAAAGAAGGGGTGGCACAAAAAGATGTGCCCGCCCCTTTTCTTCCTCATTTTCAGACATTAATCCAACTTCGGGCTCTTATAGCAAAAAATGATCTTTACGTCCTTGAGCCTTCCCATATTGTAGGCAAAATGGACGTCGCCTTTAGTGGAACAGGCTATTTAAGTTCACTAGAGCCAACACGCTCCAAAGACCTTATTATTGAAGCTTCAGGATTGCATGGTGCCATGCGGGGCGATTTGGTCGTTGCAAAACGTGTCACCAATAAACGAGGAGGACGCGCAAAAGCTGTGGTAGTCTACATTGCCCAACGCGCTTTTGCTAAAAGCATTGTTTACACAAAGATGAGCAAAGGCAAAGTGGTTGGCGTTAACGTCAAAAATGAATCTATGTTTGAGATCACGGCCAGCCAAAAATCACTCAAACAACTTCCTCTTGGAAGCGTTTTAAAGATAGATAATATTACCAATGCCATCGAAGAAGTCTTAGGAACACTCGATGATCCGTTGGTCGATGAAAAAATCTCTTTAGCTCTGTTTGATAAAAAAGAGTTTTTTACTAAAGAAGCCGAAACAGAAGCTAAAAGTCATGGTGATTTTGTCGATAAAGCATACTATCCTAACCGTGTTGATCTCACCGATTTACCCTTTTGTACCATTGATCCCGTCGATGCTAAAGATTTTGATGATGCGATCTACTTTGATGTGGACAATCATACACTTTATGTTGCCATTGCCGATGTCAGTGAATATGTTTATGCCATGGGAGCCATCGATAAAGAAGCCATTGAACGTGGTTTTTCGATCTACTTTCCGCATAAGTCCATTCCCATGCTTCCTCGTGCTTTAAGTGAAAATATCTGCTCATTAAAACCCAATGTGGATCGCCTTGCATACACGTTTAAAATAACCCTCGATCCAATTACATGTAAACCACTTAAAGAAGAACTTTTTGAGAGCATTATTCACTCCACAAAGCGCTATACCTATGAGAGAATAGACCTATTTTTAGCAGGCAAAACTGATGATGCTGACAGTGCAGATACAACAATCTTAAAGTATCTTTTGCCGCTTCACACACTTACGCAAAAACTACGTGATATACGGCTTGAAAACGCCTTTTCATTTCGCTCCTCAGAAGTTCGTATGAGAGTGGATGAACACCAAAATTTAGTTTCAACTACTGTAGAAGAAGAGACACCTTCGCATGGTCTGATTGAAGACTGTATGCTCCTTGCCAATAAAGCGGCTGCAAAAAAAATAGGCTTTGGTATTTTTAGAACGCACGAAAGCCCTTCATATGAGCGTATGGAGATGCTTTTAAATGACCTTGCACTCATTGGTATCAATGCAAAGCTTGGCGCTGATATTCCCAAAATGATTCAAGGAATTCAAGCCAAAGCGGATGCCTTGGGGCTTCGTGAAGAGGTGGATAAACTCATCATTAAAAGCCAAAAAAAAGCGATTTATGAGCCTGAAAATAAAGGACATTTTGGACTTGGTTTTGACATCTATACCCACTTTACATCTCCGATTCGTCGATACAGTGACTTAACACTGCACCGCCTCTTAAAAGCAAAGATGGCAAACGATGAGAAGAAACTCACCTTTTTACTCAAAGATATTGCTCCACTGTGCGAGCAAATAAGCGCTTTGGAAAGAGAAAGTGACAAAGTCGCATGGGATTATATGGATCGCAAATTTGCACGCTACATGGCGTTACATGTAGGTGATAATTTCAAAGCGATTGTTGTCGAAACCGAACAAAATCCTATTGCGAAATTAGATGATGAACTTAAAGGTGCACGTATCTTTTTACTGGACAATGATGTGCATCTTTTACAACGTATTGAAGTTAAAATTGTCGAAAGCAATATAGCAACCACTCGGATTTATGCCAGAGTCACGAGGAGTTTTGATGTATAGAAGAGAATTTGAAGGACTTTTAAAAGCACAAAAAGCCCCAAAATCAACTCTTTTGTATGGAGCATGTGCCTACCAAAACAACGTACTGACACAGCAACTTTTGGCTCTTTTAAAGGCGGGGAGTGATGAAAAAGTCATGATGTATTTTGATGAGTACAATTTTACCTCCGCTAAAAATTTTCTTGCACAATCCTCTCTCTTTGGTGATCGTAACATCCTGATAGTCAAAACTGATAAAACGATCCCTTCCAAAGAAATTGAAACATTGGTGGGGTTGTGTGCTAAGAATGATTCAAGCTATTTTATCTATCAATATTTTGGTGAAGATAAAAAAGCGACTCCTCTGACCAAATTTTTCGATAAACAAAACGATGGTGTTTTTGTGCGTCTCTTTAAAGCAGATTTTAATGAAGCCATTCAGTTACTTCAGAACCATGCTAATGCTGTCGGTCTTTCAATCGATCGCTACGCATTGCAACAACTCTATATGATTCACGCCGAAGATCTTTCATTATGTGTCAATGAATGCGAAAAGCTTTTGGTGTTGAATAAAGAAATTGGCATCAACGATATCAATACACATGTTTATGGACTTGGTAGCGTTTCAATGGACACTTTCATCACAAAATTACTTGAGAAAAAAGATATCAAAGAGGAATTTGAGCGTCTTGTTGAAGGTGATGGTGTTGAGGAAATTCGTATCATTAATGCGATTCAAGGACACGTAACTCAGCTCTTTTTATTTCATGCCTATATTAAATTATACGGCGCATTTGATGCAAAAGCCATTCTTGGTTACCCTCTTCCTCCCCAACTCGCAGCACAGCGTTCACAACACTCCATCAAGATTGATCTTGCAACATATCATCAACTTACCAACATCTTGATTGATGCTGAATACCGTCTTAAGAAGATAGGTAATGTTGAAAAGACCAGTTACTTACTCTCAAGCTTAATAAAACTTCAAAGTTATTTGTAGTATAATCCCCACCTATTCTAAAAATCCTTACTCAAATACACACTATTTGGGTGAAATCCAGAAGGAGAAACGATGCGACATTATGAGTTGCTTGTTGTAGTAAAACCTACATTAACTGTAGAAGAACTACAAGCAAAACTAAGTTTTCTAAAAGAAATTTTAGAGAAAAATGGTGCAGTTATTGCTGCAACACTTGAGATGGGTACACGCAAACTTGCGTATCAAATTGATAAATTTGAGCGTGGATCTTACGTAGTATTTTACTTTACTGCCCCAACACCAGCTATTGCTGAGGTTGAAAGACTTATCAGAATTACTGAAGAGTTTATCCGCTTTATGACTGTTAAATTTGAAAATCAAAAAGAACTTAGATTCTGGAACAAACAAGTTGATAAAATCACTAAAAAAAGTGATGCACCAGCAGCCCCAGTTGTTGAATCTAAAGAGATCGTAGAAGACACTGTTACAACTGAAGCTTAATTAAGGAGCCACGATGTTCAATAGAGTAATTATGCTTGGTAACCTCACACGTGATTGCGAACTTCGCTATTTACCTAATGGTGGTGCTGTTTGTACCACTGGACTTGCGACCAATCGTCGCTTCAAAAAGCAAGATGGAAGTCAGGGTGAAGAGGTTTGCTTTATCGACATCACCTTTTTTGGACGTACTGCAGAAATCGCCAATCAATACTTAAGCCGTGGCAAAAAGGTATTGGTAGAGGGCCGTTTAAAGCTCGATCAATGGACGGATCAACAAGGGGTAAAGCGCTCTAAGCACTCTATTACTGTTGAAACACTTCAAATGATGGATTCTCGTGGTGGACAAGAGAGTGGTGGTGCAGAAGGTGGTAGTTATGGTAGTGAGCCTATGGCAACACCAAATGTCGGTTACAACAACGCAAACCAACAAAAGCCAGCTGCCTATCCAAGACAATCTACTCCTGAATACAGTGGTCATGAAATTCCGGACATCGATATTAACGATGACGAAATACCGTTTTAGCGATTTTTACATATATTATGTAAAAATATCTGTCTTGAAAAAGGCAAGCTTTAGTGACAATTAGGCCTTGCCTAAGAGTCGTTATAAAAATAAGTAAAGGATAAAAAATGGCAGAGAAAAGAAAATTTGCACGCAAATACTGCAAATACTGTGAAGCAAAAGTAGAATACATTGATTATAAAGACGCAAAAATTTTGAGACATTCTCTTTCAGAGAGATACAAAATTATGCCACGTCGTTTAACTGGTAACTGCAAAAGACATCAAGAGATGGTAGAACTAGCGATCAAACGCGCTCGTGCTACAGCAGTTATCCCTTACATCATCGACACTCAAAAAGTTGTTGCTGTTCCTTTCGAACAATTACAACAATAATCTTTACATGTAAAGCTAGATGGTTTTCCATCTAGCTTCTTTTTTCTACTTCACTAACGCATACTCCAACACCTCTTCTACACGAGACACGGGAATAATTTTCATCTTTTCTTTCACTTCATCAGGAATTTCATCAAGATCTTTTTCATAGTTCTTTTTAGGAATGAGCGCCGTTTTAATCTTCGCTTTGTATGCAGCAATCAGTTTTTCTTTCAGCCCACCAATAGGTAAAACTTTACCTGTCAATGTTAACTCACCTGTCATTGCAAGGTCACTTTTGACTTTTTTATCACACAAAATTGAAGCAATTGCTGTTGCCATAGTCACACCTGCACTTGGACCATCTTTAGGTGTAGCGCCTTCAGGAACATGAATATGAAGGTCGTAACGTCTGTAAACATCACTTGGTTCAATTTTTCTTGCACTCTCTTCTTTATCCAGACCAGTAGTTGGGATGATAGAAAGCGGCACATCAATTTTGCCACTATCGATCAAAACTTTGACGACACTAAGTGCAATTTTAGCAGACTCTTTCATGACATCACCCAAAGATCCTGTGATTTGAATACCGCCTTTGCCTTGAATGCGAATGGCTTCCACTTTAAGCACATCGCCACCTACACTTGTCCAAGCAAGACCATTGACAATACCAACACTGTTTTCTTTATCGACTTCATCAATTTCAAAAACGGTTTTGGGCAAAAACTCTTTCAGATTTGTATTGGTGATACTTACTTTTTCTACAGTAGAATCCATCAAAAGTTGTTTTGCCACTTTTCGCAAAATATCGGCAATTCTACGACGCAAATTTCTCACGCCTGATTCACGTGTATAATTGGCGATAATCAACTGTAAGGTAGGTTTAGAGATGTTCACTTCACTATTTTTCAAACCATGCTTTTTGAGTTCTTGTGGAATAAGATACTTCTTAGCAATCTCATACTTCTCTTGTGGGGTATAAGAATTTACAAAGATAAACTCCATACGATCACGCAGTGGAGCAGGAATTGAGCCTACTTCGTTGGCTGTAGCAATGAAGATAACTTTACTCAGATCAATATTAAAATTGAGATAATAGTCTCTAAATTTGTTGTTTTGCTCAGGATCAAGCACTTCTAAAAGTACCGCGGTTGGATCGCCCCTGAAACTTCGTGCGACTTTATCGATCTCATCAAGCACCACAACTGGATTCATCTCTCCCGCTTCAATGATACCTTGAACAATTCGGCCAGGCATTGCACCAATGTAAGTTCGTCTGTGTCCTCTTAGCTCATTCACATCTTCGAGTCCTCCAAGAGCAATACGCACAAGTTTACGTTTGAGTGCTTTTGCAATAGAGTTCGCCAAAGAAGTTTTACCCACACCTGGAGGGCCTGCAAAACATAAAATCGCACCATTAGCTGATTTATCAGCCAGCCCTCGCTTAGCAAGAAGTTCCCTCACTGCAAAGAACTCTTCAATACGTTCTTTTGGTTTTTCGAGAGAATAATGGTCTTTATCAAGCTGTGATTTGACTTCTAAAACATCTAAGTTCTTTTTTGTTGCTTTGCCAAAAGGAATTTCAATCACCCAGTCAAGATAACTCTGAATTAAGCTCGCATCAGCCGAATCAGGGTGCATACGAGAGAGTTTATCAATCTGCTTTTTAATCTCTTTATACGCATCTTCTTCCATATATTCTTTTTTAGTTTCTAATTTTTTGCGATACTCTTCGATCTCTTCTTCGCGTTGATTGTCCGTTCCAAGCTCTTTTTGAATCTGCTTGAGCTGTTCTTTAAGAAAATACTCTTTATTGACCTTCTCAATTTGCGAATGGACTTTGGTTTTAATCTCTTTTTTAAGTCTGCTTGATTCAATCTCTTCAATGACATAGTCGATAAGTTGTAGTAGTCTACTTTCATCATCTTCTTCAATAAAAAGCTTATAGGCTTGCTCTTTTTTGAGCTTCATACTACTTGCAATCAAATCTGTAATGCGATGAATGTCGTTGTTATCTTCAATCGTTTTGATTAGATCAGGGGGAAATTGCCCACCCAATGTTCCTAAAAGTGCAATTTTTTCTCTCAAAACGGCTAATGTCGCTTCTACTTTCATCGCCTCTGTACGGTGTGTGTGGATCAAATCAATCGTTGCACGAAGCGGTGTAGAGGAAAGTTCTTTTAAAATTTTTCCTTTTTGCATTCCTTGAAAAAGTATCTTGACTCTTCCATCAGGGAGATCCACTTTACGCATAATAGAGCCAATCACACCTGCTGGATAAATTGCATTAAAATCACGTCCATGCTCATTTCCAGCTTTTGCCGTACATACCATCACCAATGAGTTATGTTCCAAAGCATCATTTGCAGCACGAATATTTTCATCATCCGTTAAAAAAATGGGTGAAATCATAAAAGGGTATAAAAACAAATTGTCTTCAACGACAATAGGAATGTCCGCAGGAAAGGCGGTATAATCACTGAGTTTCATCTCTCAATCTCCGTCATAGTGTGTTTTTAATTATTTTACATGTAAGAGCATAAGAGCCAAGCTCTTATGCTGTAATTAGATTGTATAGTAAAGAAGTAAATAAAAAGTTTTTGTGGCTACTTTTTCTCAAACCAAGAACGATACCAAGGAACATTTGGTTCTATAATTTTTGCGTCACCCAAAGAAGATTTTTTGAGTTTTTCATCGTACAATTCTGCTGCATTTGGTTTATCGACGCGATTGTAAAGATCTTTGATATTTTCATTTAAGAAATACTCACCCATTTCCAATCTTGCTAAAATCGTTTCTGCTAAAGGGCGGAATTTTGAGTTAGGATATTTTGCTAAAAAATCTTTAGTTTGAACGATCGTATCTAAAAGAAGTTGTTGATTTCTATTTGGATTTGGAAATGCCTCATAGTTTGCTTTAATTTTCATATAGCGAACATGATCGGCGTTGGCTTTATTACCATAACGTTTCAAATACTCATCAAGATAAAAGTTGGCTAAGACATACTCTTCATCTTGAATATGTGCATTGGCAAGCATCATCATTGCATCTGGAAGCAGTGGAGATTCAATGTGCTCACTGGCCAACGATGTATAACGTGAGTCTGCTTTTTCCAAATCTTGAGCTTTAATCTCTTTGGCAATCTCTTCATACCAATAGGTTGCTGGCATATTAAAAACCTCTTTATCTTTAGAAGCACAACCACTGATTAAAGCCACCAATGACGCCACAATAAGAACATTTATTATCTTCATTTACTCTATCCTTTGTGTTAAAAAAACCTATTGTATCTTCTTTTTTGTTATCTTAAAATAAAAATAGATAATTTCCTATTTTAGACGATTTCTTTCAGAGTTCTTGTCGCATTTAACGTACAAAATGATACAATAGATAAAATAATTATTTTGTATTAAAAGGAATAGTATGATCTTCTCTGTTAAAGCGCCGATCCCAGGATTTGAATCCATCAAAGAAGTAGAACTCGAAAAGTTTGATGACTTTTTTGTCAAATTTATCTCTAAATCCGACACAACTGTCTTTACACTTATCAATCCTTTTATGATCCGCTCTTATGAATTTGAAATTCCTGAATACTTTAGAGCGTTACTTGACATCAATGAAAAAACCAACATCCTTATTTTAAATATTATGATTATTGCCACACCTATCGAAACATCAACCATCAATTTTATCGCTCCTCTTGTCTTTAACGTCGATAACGGCAGTGTCGCTCAAGTCGTTTTAGATGTAAACCTATACCCTGACTTTGGTTTAATGGAGAGTATTTCACAATACTTAAATAAAGAAAAAGCTGAGTAAATAGCGTAGTGTACGACACTTGTGTGTATTTTCTACCTTTACATGTAAAGATATTTTAGAGGTGTTGTTATGAAAAAAAGTCGCTTTTCAATAATGCTATTCTTACTGTTAATCTCTATTTCAAACCTCAGTGCAGCTAATGGTTTAACAGGTAAATACTACAACAATACTAGCTATACAGAGCCAGCTACGCTTACACGAGCAGATTCTACAATTAGTTTTAATTGGGGCAATGGAAGTCCTAATGCCTCCATAAACTCTGACAATTTTAGCATCATCTGGACTGGGTTTATTATTATTCCAGAAAAAGCAAATTATACTTTCTATGTCGCATATGACGATTTCATGAGTATTTCAATTAATGGGACACAATACTACAGTGATGGAACTTGGACGGGAGGAGATACAACATATAAGAACTTTTCGATTAACAATTTAAATGCAGGCACGTATCCTATAGAGATTCGCTTTATAGAATATGGCGGTGGCAGTTATGCTCGTTTTGCTTGGAAAAATAATAAAACTATTACCACTCAGACGATTGTTCCATCATCAAACCTTCGTACATATCCTTTTATAACTATTACTGATGCAAACTTAACGGAAGGCAATACTAGCTACAGCAATATGAACTTCACAGTTACCATTTCAGAAGCAACAAATGCGTCTGTTCAGTATGCAACATCAGATGGAACAGCAACAATAGCGGACAGTGACTACAATGCTACAAAAGGCACATTGTTTTTTCGTACCACAGATACTAATTTATCTAAAATTATTTCCGTACCCATTAAAGGTGATACGATTGTAGAGAACAATGAAACTTTCACCATTACCCTCTCTAATGAAGTCAATGCTACTCTTACACGAGCAACTGCTACAGGCACTATTATCAACGATGATATGGGTTATTGTGGTACCAACTCACTTTCGACGGGCTTCCATGTTGTTAATCCTTTTAATGACGTTAATAAATCCATTGAGATTTATTGTTACAACAATCGCGATTTTATAGCCCTACCCAACAAAAATAGTTCAAACAACTTTGTCTTTAATAGCAATACATTAGCCAGTACCAATTATTATAATGAAGCTACAAATAATGGAGTTCCTTTTCAAGCTATCGAAATTAATGCATACACATTGGATGTTATTACGAACTCTACATTACGGGCACCTCAGGCAGTAGGTAGTGCTTTTACGACTATGGGATCATCCTTTAGTAATATCAATCTGACAGCCACACCTTTTGCTATTGACTGGGCTAATACAACCATCTCAAACTGTACACAAGCAAAATTAAGAACAGCGTATTATGGACAAGATGTTAAAATAAACTCTCTAAATTATGATAAAGCCATTTGTAATATAGATAAAATGAAGCTTAAACTACTCGATGACTACCGTTACTTAGAATATGAAGGGAGCGAAGTCTTACAAAAAAGCTGTAAAACGATGGCAGAAGCAGTGCCTACTACTTTTTTAGCCAGTTCTTCCATCCAAGGACATTATTGGATTTCCCCTTTTTCACATACAAGAAGTTACAATTCAACCGATATTACCGACAACCAACGACCTATTGTTGCCTACTGTTGGTATCAAACAGACCTAAACTGGGTCTGGACATTCTCTTTGGCAATGGATGGAAAAGTCACCAATACCAAAACTGATTTAATTAATAAAAACGATACCTGTTCTAAGTTTGGGTTATATCCTTTTGTCCCCAATAATGAAGATACTTTTGAGAGAGTAAGAGCATTTTTATATAACAAAAAAGCTCAATGGGTTAACTATACAGGAACGATTAATGAAAAAATTTCCTTGTTTCATCCAGGAAATTCTTATTATCTTGCTAGTGAACAAAATAGCATTATTTGGCCTTATGGCTCTTTTGGAGTTTACTATCCAAGTAATGGTAGCGGATGGATAGGAACCAATTCATCAACTCCTGGTCCAATGAGTGGTTCTCCAATGCACAATATTAGCACCATTACAACTGATTATGCTCGCTTATCCAATGATGAAGGAAATAGTAATAGAGATTATTATAGCTGGGGAATTAATCGTGCAGAATTAGGTAATATTTCAACAACCCAAGCTCTCTATTCAACTACCGATACCAATGGGACAGATGGATCATACCCTTACGCTGCAACCATGGGTGCTAAAGGTTGGGTTTCTATTTTAGGATCAGCAGATCTTAACAAAACTAATGAATGGTTTATCTCAAGGACAGGTGCCGGAGCCAATTTTGACCACTCATCTTCTTCTTATCCTTATTATGAGCCCAATGGTAACTATACTGGTGGTGCTTGGCTTAACTTCCTTTTTGATAGTAATGGAAGGGTCAGACACACAGATGACTGGAATGCCAATTATCCGTATTATGATTATATGTGTATGGCGGAAGATAACTACGATTTTACTACACGTTATGGACTTATCGTTGGCCCTTTCAAAGCGATAGAGCATTCTGTCGCAGCAGGGACAGAAGCGAGTAACACAAACATTTCAACCAAAATTGTCAATGCACCTCTTTTACTTGATGTTGCAATTTTCAATGATCAATTAACAGCACTATCCCCTGATCGTAATATTAGTGTAGGTATTTTTATGGACGATACCTATATGGTGGGTTCAACAGAAACACCTCGTGATATACAGTATTTTGGTGATATAAAGAGAACAGGTACCGGTACATTTAATGCACTAAAGACAACGGGTAGATTTCAAATTCCTGCATCTGTTTGGCCATCAGGAACGTCCATGTGGACAAAAGCCGATAGACGTCTTTTTGTAAAATTTAAATATTGCTCTTTAGATACACAAGAGTGGACCGATTGTTGGGCAAGGTCTGGGAATACTGCCACATGTATATCAGGGATGGAGACGTATTGTAAATCGGTAGATTCTAATGACTTTGCTGTTCGCCCCAATAATTTTGACTTTGTAATAGCAGGAACTGCTCCCTACAAAGCAGGTAAACCCTATGATATTACTTTTTATGCTAAAGATTATACGAATAATGCTACAACAGACTATAATCAAAGTGCACCTTTTACTCATGTAGAAACAAAATCTGGATGTATTACAGGAGACTATAATGCTTCCTTAATTTCTGTTCCCCTCATAAACGGTTCATCTACACTCAATCTCGCTTATAGTGAAGTTGGGGTTATCAATGTAAAAATGCAAGAAACACAAGGTTCAGAATTTGCGCTCGTGGATAAGGATGACACTCCTGACTCACAGCGATACATAACACCATTTGATCAAAATATATCCTATACACCAGATCATTTTTCTTTAGCAACATCAACATTTAGAAATTATAATAATGGCAATTTTACCTACATTTCAAATGATCTTAATATGTCTTCAGAGCTTAATGTTACAATCATAGCTCAGAGATTAGATAATATTACAACCCAAAATTACAACAGTGCTTGTTATGCAAAAGCTACAGACTATAATATCTCGTATGATGCACTTACAATTTCTCCTGCTAATGCCCTTACACAAATAAAATTTTTAGAGACCAATACTTCGACAACAGGCTCTTCGCTTATTGGTTCAGGTCTAAACCTTGCAGGTATTAATAAAAGTATCTTCGGCACAGATAATAATGGGACAGCTAAGCTTAACTTTAAAATTAATTTTGATAGAAATATAAACCAAGTCACCAATCCTTTTAAACTCAACTTTCGTGATCTTAATGTAACGGATGCCGATACCATTAAAGGAACAACAGATATTAACCAAAGTTCTCTTTTTTACTATGGTAGAGTTTACTCTATCGATTATCGTGATCCAAGTCCTATCCCAACAACAATTCGCTATGAAGTTTACTGTAATGGGTGCATTAAAGCTGATTTCAATATAACAGGGGTACAAAGTCCAACATCACTAAACTGGTATCAAAACACTTTACATGTAATGTCAGATGGAAATGTAACAGCCTTTACACCAAGAGGAATAACGACCGTTGCTCCTACTACAACCAACACGATAATCAATGGATTGGATACCGATCATCTCCTCACAAACGCTACTGCCCCTTATACAGATCGTATTCAGATGGCACCTTCATCATGGTTACTTTATAATTCTTCCAATACCGCAGCTACGACCAATGACTTTAATGTTGAATTTGTACGTTCTGGGGACTGGGCTGGCCAAGGGAACCTTGGTAAAACGGTCGATGTTAACTCTTCTGTGCGAACAAATCGTAGGATGGAATGGTAATGCGTTCTGCTATGTCGATGATTGAACTTGTCTTTGCTATCGTTATTATGGGCATTGCAGTAATGAGTTTACCACTGATCTTAACGCAAGTACAAAACAACAACGCCTTTGCGATGCAACAAGAAGCAATCTTGGCAGCAAAGTCTAAAATAGGTGATATTTTAACCTATGAGTGGGATGACAATAGTTATGATGCAACCGCTCAACGCTCTTATGTGCTTGATACGACTTCTGATGCAAACCTATCACGCGTTGTAGGGACAACACGTCGTGTAGGACATGTCAATGCAGAAGATAGACGAAAACTTTTTGATGTAACAACAAATGCAACTGCTGCGGGAGCTCTTGGGTTGGAAGGTGCTACCTTAAATGATATTGATGATTTCAACAATCAACCTACAACTATTTCTGCAACACTGGAAAATGCAGGCAAAGGGCTTGATTACGTCTTTACACTAACACTGACACCTACCATTACCTATGCAAGTGATACTGCAACTTATAGCAATGCAATACTTAATAATTTTACATTTAATTTTGCCAACGCAAATGCTATTACCAATATTAAAACTATTTCTGTCCAAGTTACAGGAGGCGATCAAAACATTACTTTGCGTGCTTTTGCATGTAATATTGGTGAATCGACACTGCTTCCTTCAAGGCCTTACCAATGAAAAAACGCTCTGCTTTTACAATGATAGAGCTTGTGATGGTCATTGTTGTCTTTGGAATTGTTGCGAGTATTGGCGCAGAGATTGTCGCTAGTTTATACACAAATTACTTACGAACACGCGCCATCAATCAGCTTCAAAGTCAAACCGAGATCACTTTAGAACAAATTGCAAAACGTTTACAATACCGCATCAAAGATAGTGTCAGAGCAAGTGATGACAATGGCACAACATGGTCTGCACTTCCTAGTGCTACAGCGGGTTTTGGTATCATCGAATGGATCGGTATCAGCAATGAAAGCTTTTTGGGTGAACACAATGGTACTTCAATAGTTCCCGGATGGAGTGGACTCATTGATATGGATAGCAATAACACTAAATTTGCAACTAAAACACTTGAAACACCAGGTAGTAGACTTGATTTTGCAAATGATATAATCAAGGCACTCACTAATAATGCTGTTGCAATGGATGGGACAGCCGGTGCGATTCCTCCTGCAATTATTTTTAAAGGCATAAAGCTCGGTACTTTTGCAAACTATTATCCACCTACGCCAACCTATGAGAACAATGTTTCGTGTATTGCAAACAATTGTGCAGCCAATCGTACAACTTTTAGTCTTCCTAATGGATTGAGTAATTTAAATGGAAATGCAAATGGGGATTTATATGAGCAATATTATCTTGTACATACTGCTTATACCCTTGTACCCGTTGGTGCTAATGCTAACGATTATAACTTGACCCTTGTTTATAACTACCAACCATGGGCAGGCGAAACCTATGCAAATGGAACAACCTCTGTTTTAGCCGAACATGTCAGCACCTTTCGTATCCGTCAAGATGGGGATATTGTGCGCATCAAACTCTGTATTCATGACAATAACCAAAGTGGAAGCTTCGACTTTAGTGCTTGTAAAGAAAAGGTGATTTACTAATGCGTAGAGGATTTACACTCATTACTGCAATCATTTTCATGGTACTGGTAGCTTCCATTGCAGCATTATCGCTCTCTTTTTCAAGCTTTTCCACCAAACAAACCACGGATTTGTACCTAAGAGAACAAGCAGAGCTCTTAGTACAAAGTGGCACTGAGTTTGCGCTGCTTGCGATTAGCGGACATGATATTAATGCTACCGGCAACTGTATTAATTCTATTATCTCACAATATCCAACTACAGCTGCACCTCTTTTTGATATTAATATCACCATAAATTATATGGGAAGCGGTCTCCCTGCTGGATGCACTATATTGAGTAATGCTGTTGTAACAACTGACTCAAATGTCACAGTGATAATTGACACAATTGTTCAAGATCACAATGTCTCCACCGAGCCTATTCGCTTGCATCGTCGCACCATTCAAAAACCCTAAAATCAGCCCTAAAATCTCCTTTTCATTTAAGGTTTTATTTGTTATACTGACTCTACAAACCCTTGAAAGAGGGAAGGAAAAGGAGACAAGATGAACACGAGTATTGTAGGTAAACAATTTGATTTGACAGAGCCAATCAAGGCATATGTTGATGGAGCCGTTGATGCTATCGGCAAATACAATTTGGATATTATCTCTGTGCGTACTGTGATCTCAGCAGATGAAAAAAATGGCAAAAAAGGCTTTAGTGTTGAATTTGCTATTAATATGGCACATAAAAACACGGTTGTTATTCAACAAAAAGACAAAGATGTCTATGCCGCTGTTGATCTCGCCATCGAGAGAGCCAAAAAAGTTTTACGTCGTCACCATGATAAAATTACCAACTATAAAGCTGATGAACTTGTTGTTACCGAAGAAAACAGTGAAGGAAGCGACGATGAGATCGTGCCAATTCGCCTTGATAGCTACAAACCTGTCGAAGTCGAAGATGCTATGAACGAGCTCAAAGCAAGTGACAAGCAGTTTATCGTTTTCCATGATATGGAAGATAAATTCCGTGTTATGTATAAAAAAACCGATGGAAGATTTGGGTTATATTAATGCCAATCGCAAGAAGGCTTTGCCTTCTTGCCTATATTTCAAGTCTTGCTTTTGCCTCTTTTAAAATTTCCTCATCATGTGCCATTTCAAACCAAACCAATTTTTTTCCACTTTGAATCACACCGCCAACGACATCTCCCCCTTGACGGTATGCCAAATCAAGTTCTGCGATCTCAAAGCCATCCAACGTTTGAGAAAACTTCTCTAGCCTTTCACTTTTGGCTAGATTGGTGTAAAGATAGCAGTACCCTTTTAAACCATTGCGACTCACGCGTCCACGAAGTTGATGTAAACTCGCAAGCCCCAAACGTTCCGCGCCAACAATAACGATCGTGGAAAGCCTTGGAAGGGAGATACCAACCTCCACAACCGTTGTGGAAATGAGTAAATTACCCTCTTCTTTGAAGGTTTTGAGTATCTCTTCTTTATTTTTATCTTTGCCATACGTTACATAAACACCCTCAAAATTTTTCTCCCAAAAGCCACGTCCCTCATCAATGGACTGATAGTTTACCATCTCACTCTCTTCCACAAGCGGATAGACAATGATACATTGATGCTTCTGCGCGATTTCAGCACGTAAATGTTCCACCAACGCTTTAAAATCTTTTTTGGCGATCACTTTGGTTGTAATGTCTTTGGGAAAAGGAAGCATTTTAATGAATGAAAAATCAACCAAAGAAGACTGAATCATACTCAAGGTTCTTGGAATCGGTGTCGCCGAGAATTGCAAATAGTGCGGATGCCATGCCTGTTTGGAAACCAAAGCTGAAAGCAGTGCACGTTGTTTGGTACCAAAGCGATGTTGTTCATCGACCATGACCAACGCACATTCAGGAAGTGCTCGATACAGTAAGGCATGTGTGCCGATGATGAAGTCAAAATCAGTCAAATTTTCCTTACTGTCAGCCTCTTGTGTAATTAAAATCGTCTTTACATGTAAAGGTAAAAACTTTATTGCTTCTTCAAAAAGTTGGTTGGCAAGCACCGTGGTAGGCGCCATCAAAATGGCTTTTTTGGGGTAGCTCATTATGACTGAAGCCAAAATCACCATCGTTTTGCCACACCCAACATCACCCATGATGACACGCTTGGCAGCATTTTCACTTAAAAAATCGCGTTTGATCTCACCAATGACTTTTTGTTGATCGGCAGTTAATGTAAAGGGAAGCGAAGCGATAAAAGGCGCTTCATCGCCATCAAGCTTCGCACATGATGAGAAACTGACCTTTTTACCAGAGAGTTTTTTAAGATAGTTATGAATTTCGACATATTTAAGCACTTTGAGAATGGATTCTGAGTAACCAAAGCTACCTATGGTACTTGCCTCTTTGGCGCTGGGTCTGTGTAAGCTTAACAGTATTTGAGCTTCGTTTACATGTAAACCCTCATGCATTAAAGATTCAATGCTCAAATACCGTTGCATGAGCTCTATGACTGTTTTATTTTGAAGCGTCGTTTTATACTTCGGAACGAGAGTGTTAATGATCGTCACAGTTTTGGGTTGCACCATCTGCATCCTGCCACCGTTATAGCTTATTTTTCCGTTAATATAAAGCTCATTCCCTACTTTAAAGAGTGCTTTATGGTACGGTTTTGCGGCAAAAATTACACCGTCAAGGTTGGTTTGCCATGCTTCACAAAAAAAGACAATTTGCAAGACTTTAGGACTTTGCCTGAGTGAAAGTACCTTTACATGTAATGTATTGATCTGCTCAATCAGAGGTGTGGGAGAAAGGGTTGTATTTTCATACGAAGAAGGCAGGAGTAGCGCCAAATCTAACAGCGTATCTACTCCTATTTTTTTAAAGCGTTCTTGATCTATTGGGTCACATTCAAGGTTTTTCACGTTTTGTGACTACCGAAAAACTAAGGGCTGTGATTTCATCGTGTTTTTTAATGAAACTATTGAGATCTTCCAGACTTAACTTTTCAATTTTTTCAAGCTGTTTTTTAGAATACCCTAACTCAAATCCACTATAATACTCAAAAAAAGCACGAGAAAGTCGTTGTGAGAGCGTTTCATTGCGAAGTGGTTCAGAACCAAGTAAAAAGCGTTTCGCTTGTGCTAACTCTTCTTCCGTTGCTCCTTGATCTACAAAACATTTAATCTCTTCGCCAACAAGCTTTTTGGCCTCATCCAAGTTCTCATTTTTGGTTTGAAGGTGTCCTGTAAAACTACTGCTTGATTTTCCTACACTGGTTCGGCTGTAGCTTGAATATGCAAGTCCACGTTTAACACGTATCTCTTCCATTAAACGGCTTCCAAAACCACTCTCACCTAAGATGAAACTTGCAACTTTAGCTTTATAGGTTTCAGGGTCGCCACTTTTCATATAAAACGGTGCACCAAAGTAAATGTAAGCTTGTTCACTCTCTTTATGAATAATCAGCTCTTTAGCATTTTTATTAGCATCAAAGTATGGCGTCGTCGTTCGTTTTCCATGCTTGATTTCAGCCAATACGGGTAAAAGCATTTTTTTAAGCTCATCCAGTTCAATATCACCACCCGCAACGATAATCAAGCTCTCTAGGTTAATGCGTTCTTTGTAAAAGTTTTCAACATCTTTAAGTTTGAGCGCCTTGATACTTTTAACATCACCGCTGTACGCATGAGCAAAAGGGGTGTTTTCAAAAATGAGTTTTTGAAGATTGAGATTGGCAATGTAGTCAAAATCACTCTCTTTGTTAGAGAGCATTCCAAGGGTAAGAAGCTTGATTTTATCAAAACTCTCTTTACTAAAATTTGGACTTTTGAGCAATTTTTTCATCATTTCCAAAGCATAGGGAAACTGTTCTTTAAGTGCTGAAGCTTCAAAGACCATTGTTTCAACACCCGCATGAGCATCTAATGAAATAGCACGAAACTCAAGCTCTTCTGCAAACGCCGTTGCTCCCATCTCTTTGGTGCCTTCACCCAACATTCCTGCTAAAAACTTGGCAATACCTTCATTCGTACCATCTTCCATGCTACCTGCATTTTTAACGACAAGTTGTACTGAAGCGAGAGGGAGTGAAGCATCCTTTTCAAATACGATAGGAATTTCAACACCATTAACATTGATTTGACTAATCTCTTGACTCACTAATACTCCTTGTAACAAAATCATGATTGTAAAAAATAGTTTTTTCATGCGAACTTCTCCAAAATCGTGTACGATGTATCACGTTTGGCAGGGATAGACCCAATATCTTTGATGAGCTTAATCATCTCCGTTTGATTCATGCGATTAGCTGCACCTGCTGCTTTGACGACGTTCTCTTCCATCATTGTACTGCCTAGATCATTCGCTCCAAACAGCAGAGCAAGCTGACCAATGTAACTACCTTGTGTTACCCATGAACTTTGAATATTTTTAAAATTATCAAGGTACAAGCGACTCACGGCTAGAAGCCTGAGATAGCGATTTGAGGACTGCTTTTTAATCTCAGGATGTTCTTCCTTAAGCTTGGTATGATCACTTTGAAAACTCCACATGATGAAGGCTCGAAAACCACCTGTTTCATCTTGCAGCTCTCTAATTTTTTCCCAATGCTCGATGATCTCTTCATCGCTTTCCAGCGTTCCAAACATCATCGTTGCAGTTGATCTCATACCGATTTTATGAGCGGCTCTGTGTACGCCAAGCCACTCTTCGCTCCCTAATTTCTTAGGTGCGATAATATCACGAACACGGTCACTGAGTATCTCGGCTCCAGCTCCTGGAATGCTATAAAGCCCTTTTTTCTGAAGACGTAAGAGCACTTCTTGGTAACTGATCTTCGAGATTTTAGCGATGTAATCAATCTCAATAGCAGAGAATCCATGAATCGTGATGCTAGGGTAATTCGTACTAATCCACTCCACCAACTCTTCATACCATTCAATTTTAAGCTTAGGATGTACACCACCTTGAAACAGGATTTGCGTTCCACCGATTTCAATCAACTCTTCGATTTTCTGACCAATCTCTTCAAAGGAGAGTACATACGCTTCATCTTCTTTATGATGACGGTAAAAGGCACAAAATTTACAATCAACCCAACAGACATTCGTATAATTGATGTTGCGATCGACAACAAATGTTGTCAAATTTTCAGGGTGAAGCTCCATTTTGCGCTTCAACGCCATCTCACCTAATGTATTCAGATCTGCCTCACGAATTAGACGTAAGGCCTCTTCATTACTCATTCGTTTCATTCAATCCCTTTTTAACAAACAAAACAGATAAAAAGCTTGAGAGTGGAACCACACTTAAGCCCACAAAAAAAGCTATTGCATCCAAATTATCATGGCGAATTAAAAAAAGTACGGCTAAAAATAGTACACCATACGAAAGGATACGATACAGCGAAAGTGCACTTTTATAGCTTAAAGCAAGATTTTGAAAACTCTGTTTAAAGCCTACTTTAGCGACTCTTGGAGTAACATTTTCTTTTTCATCATCTTCTTCTTGATCGTCCTCATAGTATTTATCAAATTTATCATCAGGAATGAGTCCAGCATCAACGCGACGTGTCACAAACGTATGGTACGAGCGAAACGATGCCAACGTAATCAGCAGTGAGCAGACAAACGCTATTTGTGTGTTTAAAAGCCACTCACCACCTTGAATCAACGAAAGAAGAATGACCAACAGATCGCCTAAAAGATAAAAGCGTAAAAGCCTACTTGTCGTCGTCTTCATCATCATCTTTGGGTTGTTGATATTTTTTATAGCGCACATCATCTTTAAGTTCATCTAAGGAAGTGACATTTTTTTTGTAAGCTTTGTAGACATTCAAAATTGCACCACCCACTCCCCAAAAAACACCGACCCATAAAAGCCAGGGTGTATTAAATACATTGCTCATTAACATACCAACACCAATACCAATTAGCACTGCTACTACAATAGAAATTCCTAAGGAGAGCTGTTCAGCTCCTTCAATCAGTTTGCCGTATTTTGGTTTATCACTCATGCAATCTCTTCAAATACTTTAATCGCTGCTTCAATGGTCTCTTCGATCATCTCATCGCTGATAGCATCGGAGATAAAACCGGTTTCAAACTGTGAGCATGCAAAGTAAAAACCCTCTCTAAGCATACCTTGATGGAAGGCTGCAAAACATGTGGTATTACTTTTAAGAGCATCCTCAAAATTTTTCACAGGAGCATCATTAAAGAAAAAGCCAAACATGGAACCAATGGCTGAAACTTGAAGTGAAATACCCGATACCTGAGCAGCCTCTTTAAGTCCTTCTACCAGCCTCTTAGCCTTTTTTTCAAGCCTAACATACAGCTCTTCATCCTCTATAATTTGCTCTAATGAAGCCAGTCCTGCTGCCATTGCTACAGGATTTCCACTGAGCGTTCCTGCTTGATATACTGGACCATCAGGGGAGAGTTTATTCATGATTTCAGCGCGTCCACCAAAAGCCCCTACAGGCATACCGCCACCGATGACTTTTCCAAACGTCACCAAATCGGGTACAGTTGTATAAATCCCTTGTGCCCCTTTAAGGCTTCCTCTAAAGCCACTCATGACCTCATCAAAAATCAAGAGCGTTCCATGTTTGTCACATAAAACTCTTAGCTCTTCCAAAAATTTTGCATCGGCAGGAACAAAACCCATATTACCAGCCAGAGGTTCGATAATAATACACGCGATATTTTTAGAATGTTTAAAACACTCTTTAACGCTTTTGATGTCATTGTATTTTGCTAAAAGCGTATGTTTGGTAAGATCAGCGGGCACACCTGGAGAACTAGGCGTTCCAAACGTTACAGCGCCACTGCCTGCTTGCACTAAAAGAGAGTCGCTGTGTCCATGGTAACAACCCTCAAATTTGATAATATCATCTTTACATGTAAAGCCTCGCGCAAGTCTGATCGCACTCATCACCGCCTCGGTTCCACTACTGACAAAGCGTACTTTATCAATTTCAGGAAAGAGTGAGCAGATAAGCGTTGCAAGTTTTGTTTCCGCTTTCGTAGGTGCTCCAAAACTAAGCCCCTTTTTAACCGCTTTAATCACCGCTTTTTCAATGGTTTTATTAGCATGGCCAAAGATAAGAGGTCCCCAACTTTGAACATAGTCAACATAGCGATTGTGATCGACATCAAACAGATACGCACCCTCGCCTTTTTTGATAAACAGAGGTGTTCCTCCTACGCTTTTAAATGCGCGCACAGGAGAATCTACACCACCAGGAATAACATTTTGAGCTTTTTCATACGCTTTAATGCTTTTATCATAGTGCATTTTCATGATCCTCATTGATTATTTTTTAAAATTTTACAGAAAGTTTCTATACAAACTACTTTTTCACTTCACTTGAGACGTAATAATACAAACTATCAATCTCTTGCCATGTTAAAAAATAAGTTGGCATGACTTTATGCTGAGATGTTAATGCCTGAAAAAACCGTTCTTTCGAAACATTGCTCAGAGCAGGAGCGGAAAGCGTAGTTTCCTTGCCTTTTAAAATATACTTGGAGATAATAGCACCTTCAGCTTTTTCACCATGGCATTTGTTACAGCCAATGCCTCTGGGGTTAGAATAGAGCATCTTGGCATACTCCATTTTAGAGATAAAATCCTCACTCAAAAGTGGCGTAAAAGATAAAAACAAGAACACGTTACATGTAAGCAAAAACCGCATCAAAACTACTTTATCCTCTCTTTATTCGTAATTTGGTATAGTATCAAAAATGAACTAAAAGGATGTTTGAATGCAGATCCTCGATGGAAAAGCACTGTCAGATCAAATCAAAATAGAGCTCAAAACACAGAGCGATGCCCTTAATCTTAAAGGTATTACCCCCGGTCTTGCCGTCATTTTAGTTGGTGATGATGCAGCGAGCCAAACCTATGTCAAAATGAAAGAAAAAGCATGTGATGCCGCGGGTGTTTACTCCATCATTCATAAAATGCCAACTACCATTTCACAAGAAAAAATTTTAGAAACCATTACGATGATTAACAACAACCCAAACATTGATGGAGTCCTTGTTCAACTCCCCCTTCCTAAACACATTGACACCACAAAAATTATTGAGGCGATTGATCCTAAAAAAGATGTCGATGGTTTTCATCCCTTTAATGTGGGTCGTTTAGTTGCAGGACTTGACAGCTTTGTACCTTGCACACCCCTTGGTGTTATGCGCTTGCTTGCGCACTACAACATCGACCCAAAAGGCTTAGATGCATGTGTTGTGGGTGCGAGTAACATCGTAGGAAAACCCATGATGAATCTGCTTTTAAATGCAGGGGCAACCGTCGATATTTGTCATATTTTCACCAAAGATCTTAAACAACATACCCAAAAAGCAGACATAGTTATCGTAGGTGTGGGTAAACGAAATCTCATTACAGCCGACATGATTAAAGAGGGTGCGATTGTGATTGATATTGGTATTAATAAAACCGAAGAGGGACGTCTTGTGGGTGATGTCGATTATGCCAATGTCGCACCCAAATGCAGTTACATTACCCCTGTTCCTGGTGGGGTTGGTCCTATGACGATTGCTATGTTACTCGAAAATACCATTAAAGCTGCCGAACAGCGTTTATAATTTAGGAAAGCTATGAAAAATTTACTCAACCGTTTTTACCACTTTTCCAACAGCTGGACAGGTACACTTATTATTGTTTTATGTGTCATTTTCTTTGTGGCACAAGCCTTTGTTATTCCTAGTGGTTCCATGATTAAAACCCTTTTGATAGGTGATCATCTTTTTGTGAAAAAATTTGTCTATGGCATTCCAACACCACATCTTCCTTGGCTTGAAGTTCCTGTTTTGCCTGATTTCAAAGGCAATGGTCATCTTGTGGAAGGGAATAGGCCACAACGTGGTGATATTGTTGTTTTCCGCTACCCCAAAGACATCAAAGTCCATTATGTTAAACGTTGTGTCGCAACAGAAGGGGATGAGATCCTTTTCCAAGAAAAAAACCTCTACATCCACTTTAGCGAGGGTGATGAGTATATTAAAGCCAACTATGCCTCTGAAAAAATCAAAACAATCGCAGGTAAACTTTGGGTCAATAACCCTTATATTGAAAAATTTCATGGTATTCATTATGACGATTCCGTTGACCTCTTTCAACAAATGGTACTGCACTTAGGAGCAAATCAACTTTTCATGAAACCTGCTCAAGTACAGGAGCTTCCAAGTATTTCTGGCTATGGATTTAATGCCTTTTATGCCAAAGTTGAAAAAGACAACTATTTTATGATGGGAGATAACCGCGATCATTCTAATGATAGCCGTTTTTGGGGGAGTGTCCCTTACAGTCTTATTGTTGGAAAACCTTGGTTTATCTATTTTTCATGGGATGATGACTATAAAATCAGATGGAACCGCATTGGACGTTTTGTAGAATCCATGCAATACGATGAGAACTTTTTCTAATGGAAGTTAAAATTATTGAGATCAGTGCTACCATTTTGGCTCTTATGGTAGCGATCATTGGGCATGAGATTATGCATGGATATGTTGCATATCGTTATGGTGACACTACGGCTAAATACCAAGGTCGTTTGAGTATCAACCCCATTGTTCACGTTGATCTTGTAGGAACGATCATTGTTCCAGCTGTCCTCTTTTTTAGTGGTGCCCCTTTTATGTTCGGTTGGGCAAAACCTGTACCGATTTATATACCCACTGTTATTAGAAATGGTGGCTATAAAGCGGCTATTTATGTCTCTTTAGCGGGTATTGCTTATAACTTTGCACTAGCGCTTGTATGTGCAGGACTGTTGAGCTTTTTACCAGATCTAAGAAATGCAAGTAACTTTATTGAAGTTTTTGTCATCTTCTTTTTAATCCAGTCACTCATTTACAACGTTGTTTTAGGACTTTTCAATCTCTATCCTATTCCACCATTAGATGGTTCACATGCCCTTACCTACCTTGGAATTATCTTTGGTTGGAACGCGCTCGTACGCTTTTATGAATCATTAGAGCGATATGGCATGATCATTCTTATTGTTTTCATTGCAACACCCCTATCACACTACTTTTTTCTACCGATTCGCTACGTAATCGGATGGTTATATTAACAGGCTTCCTAAGGGGAGTCTGTTTTTGGAATTTCTAATAATCCTTGTGATATAATCGTTTCTATTACCTAGTTAAAGGACATTTCCTTGAAGTTTTTTATTGCAACAGATCATGCAGGCATTGCCATCAAACCCGATGTCATTGCACTGTTAAACCATATGGGTCATGAAGTCATTGATCTTGGACCATTTAACGATCAACGTGTTGATTATCCTGATTATGCGCATGCACTTTGCCTTGAAGTTCTCAATAACAGTGGCACACAAGGCATTCTTATCTGTGGCTCAGGCATTGGTATGAGCTTGGCCGCCAATAAACATATTGGTATTCGAGCAGCCCTTTGTCATGATGCGTATACAGCAGAAATGGCACGCGCGCACAATGATGCGAATGTACTCTGTTTTGGTCAACGTATCGTTGGGCTAGGCGTTGTTGAATCCATGCTCAAAGCATGGTGTGCTACTTCATTTGAAGGTGGCAGACATGCTGATCGTGTTAAGAAAATAGAGTTATGACCATGGCACTTGACTGGGTGATAGCAACGGTACTTTTTTCCGCTTGCATGTACTTATTGATTATGGTGTTTTACTTCAAAACGCTTTTACGTAAAGAGAAGCGTAGCAACATCGTCGTTAAACAAACCCTCAATGATGCCGAAGTGGTTATCCGCAAATACCAAGTGCAATTACAACGCTCTTTAGGCAATATTGATATTTTAAGTGATGAACTTAAAAAAGTCAAAAATGATCTAAAATCACTTCGTACACGCAACAGTCAATACCGCATGGAAGGGGATAAACTCCGCCAGCACATTAAAGAACTTGAAGGAAAGATCGAGGCGCTTCTATAATCTATTTAGAGACTCCTTTTTCCTTTTGTCCTTTTACATGTAAACATTTTCTGCCTCTTAATAGGCAAGCTTTAGCACCTCAGCGGCTAAGGTAGCTTTTTAGGCTTGATCTAAAAAGTGCATACAAATATAAGTTGTAAGAAGTTTTCGCCTCACATGAGGAGAGCTTTAGTGCCCTAGTGGCTAACGTAGCTTTTTAAGCTTTGCTTGGAAGGCGTGTAAAAAATGAAAAGGCTATTTCATGAGTCAATTAAGCGATGCTGATAAAACCTATCTTTTAAATTCTATTCGAGAAATCGAAGATTTCCCAAAACCAGGCATTAAATTTAAAGACATTACCACTCTTCTAGGCGATGCTAAAGCATTTACGCTCTTGATAGACCATTTGGTTGAGCGTTATTCAACTATGAAAATTGATTATATTGCTGGCATCGAAAGCCGTGGATTTATTTTTGGGGCTGCATTGGCAGCACGTCTTAAAACACGTTTTGTTCCTATTCGAAAACCGGGCAAACTTCCCTACACAACGATCAGTGAAAAATACTCGTTGGAATATGGTGTTGATGAAGTTTGTATACATATCGATGCATTCTCAGCTATAACCACAGCAAAACCAAGAGTGCTCCTCATCGATGACTTAATTGCAACAGGTGGCACTGCCACAGCTGCGGTCAATCTTATCAATAAAGCTGGAGCAGAGTGTGTTGAAGCCTGTTTTGTGATGAATCTTACTTTTTTACAAGGTGATCTTGATATTAAAAAAGTCACTTCTGTCTATTCTGTATTAGAGGTGTTTTAATGTATATTCCTAGAGTTTCAAAATTCGATCCTGATCACAATGGCCATTTTGGTATTTTTGGTGGACGCTTTGTTCCTGAAACACTGATGCCTGTTCTTTTAGAACTTGAAAAAGAGTACCAAAGCCTTCGCTTCAATGAAAATTTTTGGACTGAAGTTGACCACTACATGAAAGATTATGTAGGACGCCCTTCAGCACTCTATTTTGCGAAAAACATCTCTCAAGAGGTAGGCGCTAAAGTTTACCTCAAACGTGAAGACCTTAACCATACGGGGGCACATAAGATCAATAATACCATTGTTCAAGGCTTAATCGCCAAAAAAATGGGTAAAAAACGTGTTATTGCTGAAACGGGCGCGGGGCAACACGGTGTTGCAACAGCAACTGTAGCAGCACTTTTAGGACTTGAATGCGAAGTGTTTATGGGGGAAAAAGATGTCGAACGCCAAGAGCTCAATGTCTTTCGTATGAAACTTTTGGGAGCAAAAGTCCATGCCGTTAAGAGTGGCAGTAAAACACTTAAAGATGCAATGAATGAGGCGATTCGCTACTGGGTCACCCATGCACGAGATACGTTTTACATTATCGGAACCGTCGCAGGTCCGCATCCATACCCCATGATGGTGCGTGATTTTCAAGCGATCATCGGCTACGAAGCGAAAGCACAAATTTTAGTGAAAGAAAAACGCCTTCCTGACATGGTTGTTGCCTGTATTGGAGGTGGTAGCAATGCAATGGGTATTTTTAGCCATTTCTTAGGCGAAGAAGGGGTAACCTGCGTCGGTATCGAAGCAGGTGGACTTGGCATTGACACCGATAAACACGGATGCTCACTTGCTAAAGGAAGCCCTGGTGTCCTTCATGGACAGATGAGTTACCTTCTCCAAGATGATGATGGACAAATCCTTGAAGCTCACTCTATCTCGGCGGGACTTGATTACCCTGGCATTGGACCTGAACATGCGTACCTTAAAGAGATAGGTGCAGCAAAATACGATCATATTACGGATCAAGAAGCACTGGATGCTTTTGTCTGGTTGAGTCGCAAAGAAGGGATTATTCCTGCTTTTGAGAGTGCACATGCTGTGGCATATTTGAAAAAAATTCCTAAAGATGAGATCAAAAATAAAGTTATTATTGTCAATCTTTCAGGACGTGGCGATAAAGACATGATGCAAGCAAAATCCATTTTGAATATTGGATAAGCCAATGAATGAATTTATGAGTAAACATTCTGGAAAACTATTTGCTCTCTTTATGACAATCGTACTCTCAACACTTGGATATGTTCTCTACTTAGCACCTGTAAGTGGATTAGAAAATAAATTTATCTACCTCTTAAAAGAGTATGGCTACATCATTCTCTTTTTTTGGGGAATGTTGGAGGGTGAAATTGGACTTGTCATGGCAGGTTTATTGACCCATACAGGCGATATGCACCTTTTTATTGCCATTTTCGTGGCAGGACTTGGTGGCTTTGCAGGAGATCAAGTCTATTTTTACATTGGTCGTTTTAATAAAAAATTAGTCCATAAAAAACTTCGAAGTCAACGCCGTAAACTCGCCCTGGCACATGTTCTTTTGAAAAAACATGGCTGGCCTATTATCTTTGCACAACGTTACCTCTATGGATTACGTACGGTTATTCCTATTTCCATAGGTTTGACACGTTATAGTGGCAAAATGTTTGCTTTGATCAATCTTATTTCGGCATGGTTTTGGGCATCTTTTACGATTGTTCCTACATGGTATTTTGGTCAAGAGATTCTCATTGTCATTCACTGGGCAAAAGCACACTGGTATTTTGCTATTCCAATAGCCGCCGTTGTAGCAGGTGGTATCTCCTATTATTTTCATAAAGTAACTGATAAGACATTTAAGGATAAACATGCAAATAGAACTACTCAATCAAAAATTAACTAATGCAGCAGCAGACGTTAAAATCGTCTTTGTAATCAATAAAGATTTAACGCATTCATGGATTAATGATCAAGAAACGTTACAATTTTTAGGGTTTAAAGGTGAGAGTGAAGAAACTCTCTTCATACCAACAAGTAAAACACTTTATGTGGGGTGTGATTCTCTTGATGCCGATGAAATTCGTTTAGCGGCGTCTAATGCGCTGGGTGCGCTCAAAAAGACCAATGCCAAAACACTTGCCATTGGTACATACTCCAATGAGTGTCCTGGCATTAATATTAAAGCCCTTGTTGAAGGCTTTATTTTAGGTAGCTATACGTTTGATACCTATAAAAGTAAAAAAGAGTCTTCTAAAATTGAAAAAATAACGATCTGTTTGGAAGACTACAGTCGTACCGATGTTTCGATGGAGACAGCAAATAAAGCCCTCCGTGCAGCTACTGCTGTAGCAGAAGCAACCAACTTCGCCAAAGAGATTGTCAATGCAACTCCTGAAGATATGACACCGATTGCACTCGCTAATATTGCGCAAACCTTAACCACAATTCCAAACGTTACATGTAAAGTGATGGACGAGGTATTTTTAAAAGAACAAGGGATGAATGCCTTTCTTGCTGTCAATCGTGCCAGCGTACACCCTCCTCGTTTGATTCACCTCACCTATAAGCCTGAAAATGCCAAAAAACGCCTTGTGTATGTGGGAAAAGGTCTAACGTACGATAGCGGTGGACTCAGCCTAAAACCAAGTGAACACATGGTCACCATGAAAGCTGACAAAAGTGGTGCAGCAGCGGTTATGTCGATCTTAAAAGCAGCGGCGACTCTTGAGCTTCCCTATGAAATCCATGCCATTATTGGTGCAACAGAGAACATGATTGGGGGCAATGCCTATAAACCTGATGATGTACTCGTTGCAAAGAACGGTAAAACCATCGAAGTACGCAATACGGACGCAGAAGGTCGCTTGGTTTTGGCGGATTGTTTGTGCTACGCGCAAGAGCTTAAACCTGATCTTTTGGTCGATATGGCGACACTTACAGGTGCATGTGTCGTCGCTCTTGGTGAATACACTACAGGTATTATGGGACATAGTAGCGAACTTAAACACTCTATGCTTAAAGCGGCAACGGCCAGTGGAGAACTCAGTGGTGCACTTCCGTTTAATAAATACCTCAAAAAACTTCTAAAAAGCTCCGTTGCCGATATGTCTAACATCAGCTCTAGTCGTTACGGTGGCGCTATTACTGCAGGACTCTTTTTAGATAATTTCATTGAAGAAGAGAATAAAGACAAATGGCTTCACTTAGATATTGCAGGTCCAGCTTATACTGAAAAAGCATGGGGCTATAACCAATTTGGCGCAACGGGTGCTGGCATTCGAATGAATCTTTACTGGATCTTTGAAGAAAATAAAAAATAGACATTGTGCCTTTATGGCTTAATATAGGTTTGCTGGCTTTGAGTAAAAGCCGTTACCAAAAGAGTTCTGTAGGAATTCTAATAGACTCGGAGCCTAATGAAACTAAAAATTGTTTTGATCGGAGCCTCCACCGGAGGCCCTGGTCACCTTAAAAAAATTCTCTCTGCCATCTCAACAACCTATACGGGTGCGATTGTGATTGCACAGCATATGAACGCAACCTTTATTCCAAGCTTTATCAGTCAATTTCAAAATGAACTGAGCCTGCCCGTACACGCCGTTGATCAAAGGATGTCCTTAAAGCAATCCAATATCTATATTTGCCCTCAAAATTGTCATCTGATTCGGGGTGATTTTTCACCCAGCATTGAACCCGTCAAAGAGGGAGAAACCCCCTATAACCCAAGTATTGACACGCTTTTCTCCTCGAGTGTTGCACAAATCAAAGATACCGAAATCTTAGCCGTTTTACTGACAGGCATTGGGCATGATGGTGCCAATGGGCTCAGTGAACTTCAAAAAAATGGTGCAACATGCATTGCTGAGAGTGAAAAAAGTGCTATCGTTTTTGGCATGCCAAAACGTGCGGTGGAGATCAATCCCAATATTGTCGCACTTGCACTTGATGACATTATACAAACCATCAAAAAATTCGGAGAGTCCTAATGTGGTTTTGGAATAGAAAAAAAGAACCTGAAGTCGTACACAATCATGAAGTTGCAGTGCATCAAGAGTTCAATACCTTTGGACTTCAAGACCTTTTGCATTACATTAAACGTGAGATTGGTGTGGATCTGTTTGCAAAGAACAGTGTTATCGAAACCAAGCTTCGTCTCTTTTGTGAACGTAAAGAGATTTATAGTTTTCGTAAGCTCTTTGAAACCTTACAGCATGATAAAGCGCTTAGGCAAGACCTCATTGATCTTGTGACGGTCAATGAAACCTACTTTTACCGTGAAGAAGCGCAACTGGATATGGCTGTTACCTTTGCACTTGCCATTCCAAATGTCAAAATTCTCTGTGCCCCTTGTGCTTCAGGTGAAGAGGTTTACTCCCTTTCAATGATGTTGCAAGAACGTAGACGTGAACCTAGAGAATTCAGTATTATGGGTATTGACATCAACTCTGAAGCGATTGATAAAGCTCAAAAAGGGCTCTTTTCAGAACGCTCTTTACATAAATTGGAGACTCGGCTTAAAGAGAAATTTTTTACCCTAGAAGAGCGTTATTATCGTGTTAAACGAGAATATTTCACCTCTGTTTCATTTACGAAAGTCAATATTTTTGAGCATGAATTTCTCGCATTAGGAAAGTATGACATTATCTTTTCCCGCAATATGCTCATCTACTTTGATGATGACTTTCGCCTTAAAACCATTGAGCGCTTTGCCACGCTTCTTAAGCCAGAAGGTAAGCTCTTTTTAGGACATGCGGACATCATACCTGAGAATAACTATTTTATCAAACATACGGACAATCGCCTCTCTTACTATGTAAAGAAGCCTTAAACTTCTTTACATGTAAAACGATTTACAGTGTTTTTACAAGGGCACTGACCTCTTTAAACTGCGGATGAAGGGCACTTTGCAGTAGTTCAAACAAAAGAGACTCCGTAGTAGCAAGGCTTGCTCCTTCTTGTTCCATACGTCGCAGTGCCATTTCATGATCATACGCTTTTCGCGAGCCCATGGCATCGGCACATACGATTACCTCAAACCCTGCATCTAAAAGATCACACACACTTTGTAAAACACACACATGACTCTCAACGCCTGCCACAATCACACACTTTACATGTAATGCTTCCAACGCCTCTGTGACTTCACTGTTTTGATAACAGCTAAAAGTGCACTTTTCATATATCGTCGTTTTACCCAAAAGAGAGTGCACTGAGGAGATGGTTTGACCAAGACCCTTTGTGTATTGTTGATTGCATAAAATGGGAATTTCTAAGGTTTTAAGCCCCTTTAGGAGTACAAGAAGATGTTTTTCAATCAGCTCGTGATTATGAATATGTGCAAAAAGGCGTTCTTGAACATCCACCAGTAGCATAGCTGTTTGCTTTGAATCAAGGCGCATGAATCCTCCTTACTTTTAGGTATTATCATAACCTACTCACTCTTAATTAAGTCATGCTAGATTACAATAAATTTTTATTTTGATAAAATGAGGGATTTATGGCAACATCCGTGTTAATATTACCAGGCTATCAAGGATCAGGCGAAACGCACTGGCAAACGTATTGGGAAAAAAACCATACTGATTTTAAACGTATCGAGCAAAACGATTGGGATCATCCTGTCTGTAATGAATGGGCTAAAAACGTCGAAATCGCCGTTAAAAATGCAGGTAAAGATGTTATCATTGTTTCACACAGTATTGGGTGTTTAGTCGTTGCACATTGGGCGGCAATGGCACATCATTCACCCATAAAAGGAGCATTGATCGTAGCGCCACCTGACCCAAAAGAACCGACTTTCCCGACCATTGCAGAAGGCTTTGAACATACACCGCTTCAACCCTTTCTATTTCCAAGTATTATTGTTGCAAGTAGCAATGACCCTTATGCAAGCTTGGCGTATTCAAAACACATTGCAGATGCATGGGGAAGTTCTTTGGTCAATGTAGGTGAAAAAGGGCATATCAACACCGCCAGTAACCTTGGACTTTGGGAAGAAGGTTTGACATTTTTAGAACAATTACGTCGTACCGAATAAGCCTCAAAAGAGGCTTATTGCATTAACAACCGCAACCTTGACCGCCGGCATTAACCATTTCAATTTTATCTTCACTATTAGGCACTAAACACAAAAATTCATAATCTTCATCACCAATCACATGGTATGAATGAGGAACCCCTGCTGGCACAAAGATAATATCATCTTTAACCGCAATGAAACTCTCATCGCCCAAACGAACGCGCGCCTTGCCTTTTAAAACATACTGCTCATGTTCAACCGTATTGGTATGAAAAGGCATATGGCCATCTTTTTTAATGACAAATTTGCGCATTGCAAAGTTTGTTTCAACACTCGGCGCAATCAACATTTGCATACTCGCACCCTCACCTGCTTGAAGCGGTGTGCTTGGAATTTCATTTAAAGAGCGTTTCATCTAAAATCCTTTACATGTAAAATTATAGAGCTCTTACCAAGCTCTTTTTCACGCCTTTTGAGTAAAGCCCAAAAAGCTACGCTAAGCCGTTGTGACACTGACGCTTGCCTCTTTCGAGGCAGAAAAACTTCTTACCAACGTGTAATCCGTTTGTTATTTTAGCTCAAATTTGAGCTCTTCGAGTCGTGCAATGCGATCTTCGGTGGAAGGATGCGTTGAAAAGAGTGATGCAAACGAAATATCTTTGCCCGAAAAAGGGTTGATGATAAACATATGCGCACTCTCAGGTGTAGCGTCATGCACCATGCCTTGGCGGTTGTAGTTGGAGAGTTTGGCCAGTGCGCTTTGCAACCATTCAGGATGCGCTGTTAAACGAGCCGAACCTTCATCTGCCATGTATTCGCGGTTACGGCTGATCGCCATCTGAATCACCGCGGCCGCAAGTGGTAAGATGATGGCAAGGGCGATCATCACAATAGGATTGGGACGGTTTTCACGGTCTCCTCCAAACATGGCGCCAAACTGCATCATATTGGCAATGACCCCAATCGCACCCGCAATCGTTGCCGCAATCGTTCCGACTAAAATATCATAATGTCGCACATGACTCAGCTCATGCGCCAAAACGGCTTCGACCTCTTCGTCGTCCAAAAGTTGTAAAAGCCCTTCAGTAACAGCGACAGCCGCGTGAGAAGGATTGCGCCCTGTGGCAAAGGCATTAGGAATGGAATCGGGGATGATGTAAATTTGAGGCAACGGCAGAGTGGCTTTTTGACTTAAACGCTCAACGATGTTATACAACCCACCCGCTTCTTGGCGCGTAACAGGCAGCGCATTGTAATGACGAAGCACCAAAGTGTCGGAGTAAAAATAGCTCACAAAGTTCATGACGCCCGCGAGTACCAATGCGATCATCATCCCTTGCGTTCCGCCTATCATACCACCAACCCACACAAACAACAGTGTCATTAAGGTCAATAAGACAACGGTTTTTACTACTTCCATTCATCGTCTCCTTTAAAAATTGATAGCTCTATTTTATCTCACTTTGGTAAATATTTTTTACATGTAACGTGTTGTGCTATAATGCCGCCATCAACTTTAAGGACGCGCATCACGTGAGACTGCCTCTGGGCTTTGGCAAAAAGGGTTACTTTACACTCGCTTCAATTCAAGCTTCGACGATCGCATACACAACTAAGCGCCAACACGCACGCCTATTGCATACCACACGCCTCTTTGCCGATACCTGCTCATCTGAAGAGGTGGAAGACGATCCACCGCCACTTGACACTACCCTTCTCGGATTTGTCTCATCCTATCGTCCCAGACTTTGCAAATGCAGCAGGCTTTTTGCCAAGCGCGCACACTCTGCCATTAAGCGTGCCAAAAAAAGACGCAAATGCAACTGCCACTCCCGTTATTTTAGCTTCCGCCGAACCGGTGTTCATCCTCCACTCTTTTCATCTTTTATACGTCAAACAAGCAAAGCTCGTTCGACTACGTTAGCCACTATGGCACCCAAGCTTGCCAACGTTGTTGGCAGAATCTATTTAAAAATTATGAAGATGAAAAAGGACTTAAAACTATGTCACAAACCTACGTTACAGGGTTTCCTCGCATTGGGGAAAAACGTGAACTCAAATTTGCCCTAGAAGAATATTGGGCAGGAAAAACTGATTTTGAAGCGCTCAAAGCGGTTGCAAAAACGCTTCGAAATCGTCATTGGAACTACCAAAAAGAGCGTCATATCGACTTTATTTCGTGCAATGATTTTAGTTTGTATGACATCATGCTCGATACCACCGTTATGCTCGGAGCCATTCCTCCACGCTTTGAAAATATTGACGATAAAACAGATCGCTACTTCGCCATGGCACGAGGTGACGATGATCATGCCGCAATGGAGATGACCAAATGGTTTAATACCAACTACCACTACATCGTCCCAGAACTTCATGCGAATATGAACTTCTCCCATGTGAACATTTCTAAAATCGCGGAAGAGTTTATAGAAGCCAAAGCGCAAGGAGTTCATCCAAAAATAAACCTTGTGGGACCACTTACCTTTATTTTCCTTTCCAACGCTGTCGATGGAAGCGATCTTTTCAACCTTTTTGATGCTGTGGTGACAGCCTATGCTAAAGTGCTTTATGCCATTTCAAGTTTAGGTGAAAACATCGTCGTGCAGTTTGATGAGCCACTTTTTGCCAAAACGTTAGAGCCAAAATTCCTCAGCCTTTTAAAAATAGCGTATGAGCGTTTAGGCGTCGTAAGTTCAAACCTCAAAATCGCTGTTGTCACCTATTTTGATCGTGCCAATGAAGCGGTTGAAATCTTGGGAAATTGCCCTATTTGGGGAATCGGACTTGATTTTGTGTATGGCGAAGAGAACCTTGATGCCCTTTTACATGTAAACGGCAAAATGCTCATCGCTGGTGTCATTGATGGGCGCAATGTGTGGAAAAATAATGTTTCAAAAACATACAACTTGCTCGAAAAAATAGGCGAAAAAATCGATCCTAAGCAAATCATCCTTTCCACATCATGCTCACTTTTACATGTACCTTTTTCAACGCAGTTTGAAGAAAAATTAACTCCTGAAGTCAAAAGCCGCCTTAGCTTTGCCCTTGAAAAACTCGAAGAGTTGGAACAGATCAATACGCTTTGGGAGAAAAAAGAAAAACCTGAAATAAGCGCATGCACTCAAAAAGTACCATCGCTTAAAAGCAGTGCCATTGCCTACACCAGATCAGCCTATGCCACCCGTTTTGCGCTGCAACAAAAAGCGCTGAATTTGCCACTTTTCCCAACAACCACCATCGGCTCATTTCCGCAAACAAAAGAGACCAGAGCGGTGCGCAATGCCTTTAAAAAAGGTGAGATTACGCGAGAAGCTTACGAAGCCTCTTTAAAAGAGTCCATCAAAAAATGCGTTGAGCTTCAAGAAGCGTTAGGGCTTGATGTGCTAGTGCATGGCGAGTTTGAGCGCAACGACATGGTCGAATACTTTGGTGAACTCCTAGAAGGTTTTGCCTTTAGTGAAAATGGTTGGGTTCAAAGCTATGGCAGTCGTTGTGTCAAACCGCCTCTTCTTTATGGTAGTGTAAACCGTAAACAACCCCTCAGCGTTGATTGGATCGTTTATGCGCAAAGCTTGACCGATAAGCCAATGAAAGGCATGCTCACAGGGCCTGTAACCATTCTCAACTGGTCATTTGTACGCAATGACATTCCTAAAAGCGAAGTGGCTTTTGAAGTCGCGCGTGCTATTGCCGAAGAGGTCGATGAGCTTCAACGTCACGACATTAAGATCATTCAAGTGGATGAAGCAGCATTCAAAGAGGGTTATCCTTTAAGGGAAGAGAAGATCAAAGCCTATGAAAAATGGGCGGTAGAGAGTTTCAAAGCTTCGATTGGGATCGCATGGGATCAAACACAGATTCACACGCACATGTGTTACAGCAACTTTAACGACATCATCGATACTATCGAGAGAATGGACGCCGATGTCATCACCATCGAGACCTCACGCAGTGGCAATAAGCTACTTAAAGTCTTTCAAAAAGCAAACTACAAAGCGCAAATTGGACCAGGCGTCTACGACATCCACTCGCCACGTGTGCCAAGCGTTGAGGAGATGAGCGAGCAGATCAAAACGTTTTTGCAGGTGCTTCCCAAAGAGCAACTCTGGATCAACCCCGATTGCGGGCTAAAGACCAGAGGTTGGAGTGAGACAAGAGCGGCTTTAACCAACATGATTAAAGCCGTGCATTTAGCGCGTTAAGCGTTTGCTACGAGGGGAGTTTTACTCTCGTAGTTCACATTTTTCTTCTTACGTTTCAAACCAATGTCGTGTATTATTTGCAATGCGTACCAATGACAACATAACAGGCACTTCTACAAGCACGCCCACCACCGTTGCCAGCGTCGCACCCGATTGCAACCCAAAGAGCGTGATCGCTACGGCAACGGAAAGTTCAAAAAAATTACTTGCACCAATCATACCAGCAGGTGCAGCAATGTTATGAGGAAGCTTCCATACACGTGCCCAACCATACGAGATGTAAAAAATAAAAAAAGTTTGAATGGTAAGAGGAATAGCAATGAGGAGTACATGCAAAGGATTGTTTAAAATAACATCACCCTGAAACGTAAAAACAATAATAAGCGTGAGTAAAAGCCCTACAATGGTTGTGCTATCAAATTTTTTAATAAACACATTTTCAAAATAACTTAACCCTTTGTGCTTGATGATATATCGCCTTGAGAGATACCCGCTCAATAAGGGTATAACTACAAACAAAACAACCGATAAGAACAGAGTGTCATAAGGAACAATGACATTGCTCACGCCAAGTAAAAAAGCCACAATGGGCGTAAACGCAACCAGTAAAATCAGGTCATTCACCGCCACTTGTATCAAAGTATAAGCAGCATCACCTTTGGTAAGATGACTCCATACAAACACCATCGCCGTACAAGGTGCTGCCCCCAGTAAGATCGCACCGGCTAAGTATTCATTCGCGAGATTTTCAGGCAAAAAGTTTACAAACAGAACTTTAAAAAAGAAAGCTGCGATAAGATACATCGTAAAAGGTTTAATCAACCAATTGACCGTACACGTAATACACAACCCTTTAGGTTTTTTACCCGCATCCAAGATGCTCGCAAAGTCAATTTTGAGCATCATCGGGTAAATCATCAGCCAAATGAGAATGGCTATAGGAACAGAGACATGCGCATATTCAAAACGGCTCAAGGTTTTTGGAACAACGGGGAAAAACTGACCGATAGCCACACCTGCTACAATACACAAAGCCACCCATACAGTAAGATAACGCTCAAAAAAGCCCATACCCGATGTGGGTTTTGTCGATTCATTTTGCATCATAACGTCCTTTACATATCAACATATGTTGATTTTAGTTACTTATAATTGACCAACTAAATGAGTTAATTTAACCCTATAAAACCAGTATACTTATTGCAAAATTACTTTGTCTCAAATATATTATCGCTCTATTTTACATCAAGTTCGCAACATGAAAATAGCATAACCCAAATTTATTTACTTCGTTCTCATGTGAAAGCAATAAGTGTGTAAATAAAGCATTTGTGTAAGGGTCTCATATAGAGTAACTCTGAATTGGAGAACCAAACTTTTAACTTTTGGCATATGTAAGACACCTCAATAGCTTTACATATAAAGCAAAAAACGTCCCTACACCTTCTCAATATTTCGAAGTTTTATATACATCATTGCCGTCATCATAGCATCATTGAGCGCGTCGTGTTTCCCGAAGATGGGCAAGCCTAGGTCGTTCATCATGACATCAAAACGTAGGTCTATCACGCCATCGGGGATGAATTTGATCTTTTTGTCGTGGTAGAGTCCTGACACTTCGATTTGGGGGTTTGGCAAGTTTATTCCTAGCCACGGTTTGACATAGGTGTTCATCATTTTGATGTCAAACTCAAGGTAATAGCCGACCAGGGGACGTGAGCCGATGAAGTGTAAAAACTGCACAATCGCCTTGTGGGGGTCGATGCCGTTTTCCAAATCGACATTGCGGATTTGATGAATTTTAATGCTTTTTTCGTTGATCTCACGGCTGGGTTTGATGAAGAGCTCAAACTTTTCGGACATCAAGATTTTATTGCCTTTGATCTTCACTGCGCCAATGGAGAGAATTTCATCTTTTTTGGGGCTGAGCCCTGTTGTTTCAGTGTCGAACACCACGACTTCATCAACGGGCGCTTCCTCAAATAAAAAACGATACTGTTCATCTTTAAGATTTTGGGCATTGCGTTTCGCAAAGAAAGAGGCAAACATACTAGCTCACCATGGAAAGTTTAAAATGGTACGTCAAAAACTTCTTAAATTTATTGACGATTTTGAAGCTGTCTTTGAGAAGCTCTAGCTCCAATTGGTTGAGATTTTCGATGTTCACGAAGTTATCCAGCCCCTTGTCTTCACCCAAGCTCAAACGCTCTTTTAGACGCAAATTCAAAAGAGTATCAAACGCTTCGATGAGTGCACCTGCAAAATCATTGTCTATGACATCTAACTTCGCAAGCTTCTTTATGCGAGTGAGCGTGTCGGTCACTTCGATCTTATGCTCCAATGCGAGAGCACGTACACCTTGAACGATGGGGAAAATGCCCCCTTTTTTGACATCAATTTTATGATTTTGAGCGATCAGATTGGTAAACATACCAATGGGCGTTTCAAACGCCGTTGCCGCTTTTGCAAAATTGGCTAAAAAAGGACTCTGCTCTTCGACATGTTCAAAGATTTCATTTTTAAGTTTATGCAACATCGATGCATCGCCTGCCACAGGAATTGCATCGAAAAAGATCGCAAGATTCATCACATCTTCCATGCTTGGCGCATCAAACCAACGCATGATCTCTTTTTGGTAAGCACTCCAATGTTTACACCAATACGGATTGGAAACCATAATGTTACCCTCGCAACGAGGGAAACCAAAATCGATGAGTGTTTCAGTAAAACGCCGCATGTAGGGAATGTAAAGACTTTCATTGACATTATCGTCAATGATCAACGCATTGTCTTGGTCAGTTTTAAGAAGCTGCTCCTTGCGCCCTTCACTGCCCATCACCACCAAACACGCTTTTTGGGCAAGCTCAGGTGGAACGATCATGCCATAGAGTTTTTCATAAATCTTCTCGTTAATCTCCGAAATCAGCTTGGCAATATAATCAACCTTGGTTCCTTTGACATGTAATTTTTTCACGATGCTCATCAGATCAAAACTGGCTTGTTTGAGCTCTTCAATCGTCGTCGCTTTTCGGATCTGAACGGCAACAAGATAGGTGTGATTGGCAAAATAACTGAGCAGATCCAATTGTTCCAAAATGCCGATAATCTCACCATCGCGCGTGACGATAAGACGTTTGATAGAGTGTTTCGTAAACGAAAGAAGTGCGTTAAAAAGGTAGTCATCCGCTTCAATGGTGATAATGGGGTGAAGCGCAATAGGACCAATGGCGGCATGTTTATCATACTCCTCAAAAAGTACATGACGGCGCACAATGCTGTCAGTCACAATACCATACTCATATCCCTCGCCATTGCGAACGATGATACAACTGCTTTTTGTCGCCTCCATTTGATGAAGTGCCTCGATGATGGAGCACTCTTTTTCCACAATCGTTGGCACATGCAAATAGCTGTCTTGCACGCGTGCCATCATAAACCCTGAAAGTTCCGTGGTGTACTCTTTGGCTTTGGCGGATTGAATTTTGTTAGCAAGGTCTTGGATGAAGTAGGCTTTAAAGGCTGCGTTGGAATCAAGTAAAGCGAGAAAATCGGCTTTTTTTAGCTCATAGCAGATGAGCTCTTCTAAGACTTTAAAACTGCTCTCACTTTTGTTATAAATGAGGGCATCCGCATCAAATGAGTTAGATTTACTGTACACTTTGAGCAATTCCTCTTCATGAAACTCCCCTACTTCGCCTTTGATAATAATGTATAAAAATTCAGCGGGTTTTGAAGGAGAAAGCAGCAATGTCTCTTTTTTATAGTAAGCGATATTCATCGCACCAATGGCTTTAGCAATCTCGGTTTTGGAAAGCAGTTGAAACGGATGAATGGAGCGCAAAAACGCCTCAAGATCGTACATGCTTGTAAGATTCTCTTCGTCAACCATCTTTTATCCTTTTTCTTAAAAAAATCATTAAAAGTTATGGAAATGACACGATATACACGCTTAACCCTCGGTACATGCTAAGGTCTTAGAACCTGCGCCATGAGATAAGGGTTTTCGTGTACTAACTTTTAATAATAATCTAGTGACTAGATCACGTTTACAAGTATAAAGAAGTGCACATTATACATAAAAAAAGGATTTACTATGCGTAAAGTTTTTGTAGGTGTTGATGTTGCTAAAGATAAGTTGGATATTTCTATCACTCTTGACGGTCTTAAATACGACCCTCTTCAAATTCTCAATAATGAGAGTTCTATTCTAGGCTTTTTTGATTACTTGAAAGCGACTTATAAAAAAAGTGAGCTTTTCTTTGGTTACGAAGCAACTAGTAATTACATGCACGTATTGCAAAAGCTTCTCACTGTTCATGACTTCAAACAAATAATGATTAACCCTTACATGATGAGTCACTATCTTAAACACTTAAATTCACGTAAAAAAAGTGATCTTGCTGATAGTTTTGGTATTGCTAAGTATATCCAAACACTAGATCAAGAAGAATTTAAAACTATCTTTAATCAATCTGATAAAACGCTTCGTAAATATACATCGGCTATTAACCTTTTAAGAAAACTTGATACTCAACTTTCAAATTTTGTTCATTCTCAAAAAGAAAATCCTATCGTTTCCTTAGACTCTTTTTTGTGCATTTTAAAACTTAAAATTTTAGAGATAAAAAAAGGTTTGGAAAAAGAAGCTGAGAAAGTTTTAAAAGAACTTTTCCCCCATGTCGTTGAACTTCAAAAAGAGATTAAGGGTGTTGGTTATGCTCTTCTTTTAGAGCTTGTCCCTATTTTTCTAAAATCTCAAAACTACACTCTTAAACAACTTCAAAGTTTTGTGGGTCTTTCGCCTCGTGTCTTTGAGAGTGGTACATCAGTTCATAAAAAAGAGTCTATGAGTAAGCGTGGTAGTTCATTGGTTAGAAAGCTTCTCTATCTTTGCGCTATGTCTGCTATTCGCTTTAATCCCATTATCAAAGAAAAATATACACGTCTCGTTGAGAGTGGTAAGAATAAAATGGTTGCTCTAGTGGCTTGTATGTCTCATTTGTTCCGTGCAGTTTATGTCAAATTTCATCAGGGGTTAGTCAATGCCTAAAATCGTCTTTAACAACATTCCAAAAAAACTTAAGCCTTTTCCTTTTGAGGTTTACGATAATGAAATAGATTTGAGTGCTTTGAAACTTTCTTTTCGAATTTATCATGATGATTATGAGCGTTCCGCTTCTCTTGGCATTGATGTGAAAGGCTCTCATGTTCATATTGCAGATATTAAACTTTATCACTCTGACAAGCTTTTTAATTTTGAGGACACTTTTGAGAGTGCTGAAATTCTATTAATGGAGATTGTAAAGCGTTTTAATTCTTTTGTTCCAAAGGGGCAACAATGTTTAGAATTGTGATGAATAACAATGTTATGGATGAATGTAGAACATACAGTCAAGCTTTAATTAAGGCTAAAAAAATAAAAGCAATTTTTGTTAAAAATCATACTTTCGAGGTCATTGTCGAGACTTCTGATGGTCGTATTTTAGATAGGTTGTAAAGAATGAAATTTGAAGTTTCACAAACGGATTTTATGCTTTTAACTTCCGTTTTAAATTTAATTAAAAGGGGTGGTTATGGGTGCTCTATAACAAGAGAGGACATTATTAGAGAGAGTGGCGTTTCGAGGTCGGCTTTTATTAGTCGTATGCAAAATATACATTTAAAAGAAAAACAATTAAAGGAAAGAATCGCATGAGAATAACAGATAAACAAGATAAAGAATTTGACAAACAATTTGATCTTGAACATGAGGCTTTTTTGGCTTCTGATGGTAAAGAAATTCCAGTTACTATTTTTAAACCAATTAATAATGGTGAAGCAGCAAACAATGTTGATCTTAAAGATATGTCCCCAAAAGTGGGTGACGGTTCAATGACTATGGAAGAGTTTCATTACATGATGTCACTTTACAACGCCAAAGTAAATGCTAATCAGGTTACTCTCTCCGCTCAAATTTCACAACGTGAAGTCCAAAACGGTAAACAAAGAACGGATAAAACAACGGGTGCGCCTATCCTTGACGCTTCGGGTGACCCTACTTTTTACCCTAACCGCTACAAAATCACTCTTATTTTTAAAGGCGGTACGCTCGTTCAAAATGTATCCGAAACAATGTACAACGAATTAGAGCTAAATAGCACTTACATGTTTAAAGGCTCACTAGGTTTTGTTAAAGATTTTGGTCAGGATGTTCTTTCACCTATTTGGCAATCATGGGAAAAAGTTAGTTAGTTAAAGAGGGTTTATTCCCTCTTTTCGTTTCTTGAATTTCTATTCGTAGAGCTTCAAAAAGCGAAAAAAACTTTGCCCCCACAATGGTTTATCAAGGGGGTGTAAGCGGTTCAAATTTCAAAAAGGTTTTCAATGCAGAATATGGTTAAACTTTGGCAAAACATCGACACACTTAAATATCACCTTTACCCCTCTCAGCTTTTGAGCGGTGATGATGTTAGAGGCTACAACTGTCTCCTTGATGATCTTCTATCCACTAAAATGCAAGCTCAGAGCCAAAAAAACGAGAATAAAAGCTTTAGTCAGTACCAACACTCATTCGGTGGGGCGTTCTTTCAAATTATGCCCGCTACCGTGCGAGGATTTAGCGTATCTATTAAAAACGCTGACGTAACAATTCACCTTAAAAAAATGATTACGACAATAGACCCTAACCCATTTTGTAAAGTCGAATTTAGAGCCTCGTTTCTACAACGTTATGGTTATATCTCTGCCGTGCAAAAAGTCAATAAGTTTTTAAGAGATTTTATCATCTCACATTACACAATTAAAATTAGTGAAATACATTTGCAGTGTGATGTTCAGGGTTATGATTTTACCGTTCTTGATTTTCATCGTGTTAAAAGCCGTACCATTAAAAACCGTGGTTATGATGAGCAAGTTGTTAATGATAGCTTTTATTATCAAGGTCGAAGATTACAAGGTTTTATGCGTGGTGGTGGTGATTATCTTATGCGTGTTTATAATAAAACTAAAGAGATAAAACAGTTTCCTAATAAGTCTTATATTGAGGGTTTATGGCGCACAAATAAAGACTATGACGAAACAAAAGAAGTCTTTAGGATTGAGTTTCAAATTAGGCGCGAGAAGCTTAAAAATATGGTTATAGATGGTCAGGTTTTAGATGGCTTTGAAATTATATTGAATAACCTTAACAATCTTTGGGGTCGCTGCTTACAAGATTTTAGCCTCATTGATTTAACTGACAAACAAGCTATTGATATTATGTTGGGATTTACAATTTCAAAAGATGGTACTAAAAAAGTTATACCTCTTGAAACTATTAGAACTTGGTTTAAACGTAGCGAAGTGCACCCCCTCTGGAAAGTCATTGAAACCTTTAACGGTCATTATAAAACGAATGCAATCGACACTTATGTCAAACCATTTACAACAGATTTTATTTATGTTCATAATGCGTTTAAAGCTTTCCTTTCCACGTCACTTTCTCACTATGGCAATCTTCGTCCATGCACCATTGAAGATGCGATGAATAAGATTAAAGAATACACTGAAACTAAACACGATAGCACTGTTTTGGAAGATGTTTATAGCAAACGATTAGATCGTTTTAATCGCTTTGAGGTTAAGGATTTAGACGATGAAAAAATGCAACAAAATAAACATTATTTTGTGAATCGTGTTTTTGACACTATTGATCAAACATATAACGCTTTACATGACGAGGGTGTTGGTGTTCATGATTGGTTTATGCAAGATTTTTCAAAATTTATAAGTTAAGGAGTAAAAAAGATGAGTTTTTTTGAATTAATGAAAAATATAGGTGATATTTTTTCTCGTTTATCTTTTCTTGAAGAAGAGAATAAAAAGTTAAGAGAACTTTTAAATACGTTTGAAGATCGTAAAGATAAACGATTTGACGTTTTGAATGAACGTTTTGATGAATTAGAAAATCAACTTTATTCTATTGAAGAAATTTCGTCAGCTTCTTATCGTTTAGGTAAATCTTGTGCTCGTCATATTCAAAATTATTAAAGGAGTTAAAAAATGATTGATTGGTCTGAAGTTAATCACTTCAAAAAGGATGAGTTTACATGTAGATGTGGATGTGGTTTGAATAATATGAATGAAGATTTTATCTTTACTCTTGACGAGGCTCGGGATATTTCTCAAATTCCTTTTAAAATTAATTGTGGTTGTCGTTGTGAAAAACATAATAAAGACGTAGGGGGTGTAACAGATAGTGCACATACTAAAGGATTGGCGGTGGATATTTCCATTTCTAGCGATAGCGTTCGATTTAGCATTGTTTCGGCTCTGTTAAAAGTAGGTTTTAAACGTGTCTTGCTTTACGATACGTTTATTCATTGTGATATGGATTTGTCAAAACCAAATCCTATTTTAAAAATTATGAAATAAGGAAAAAAAATGAATTTACAAAAATTACAAGGATACGACTGGTCTAGTGTTTTAAGAGGTGTCGGTCAAGTTGCTACGGCTTTCAATCCCGCTATTGGTGGCGGTCTTATTGTTGCTTCTCAGGTAGTGGAAACACTTAATCAAGATACTACACTTCAAAATAACGAAGTGTTAAAAAATGATGTTATTGGTCTTACTCGTTGTTCTGAAATTCTTTCAGATTATCTACAAAAAAAAGAGCTTAAACAAGAGGTTAACGATGATAATTTAAAACTTGTTCTTGTCTCTATCCAGTCTCTTGATGTACTGTTTGATAAAACAGTTGCTATTATGAAATAAGGAGTTAATATGTCAGCTCAATATCAGTTTACTGTTCAGCGTGTTTCTCCTGACGCTTCTTTAAATTTTCCTATTGATGGTCAGAGTAATATCTTTTCTTCGGGTTCTCTCGTTTATTCTCTTTCATTAGTAAATGTTTCAACTACTTATCTTTTTGCAGGTGAAATTTCTTTTGTTGATTCTAATGATTTTGAAATTAGTCTTTCTCACGATGGTAATTCTTTTGTTTTTTCTTGCTATAAAGATCGTAACAATCCTTCTCTTGATTTTACTCCTAGTTCTGCTATTGGTTGTTATTTTTACTATGATGATTATACTATTGATAATAACTATAATGGTGGTAATACTGGTGGTGTTACAATTGGTGGTTTTTCTGTTCCATCTCTAAACGGTAACTGTGGTTCTTTGCCAGATGGTAGTATTGTAACTGTTACGGGTCTTTCTGGTGAATTTAATGTCGTAGCTAGTCAATTCGTTTGGAATGATTCTACAGCTCAAATGAGTATGATTATGTATAATCTTTCTAAAGATGGAAATTTTTGTTTAGTTCCTGACGTTTATGTATCTGCTAAGGCTTCCTAATGGGAGCTTTAGCACGTGATTATTGGCAAAATTCAGCGGGTGTTGGGAATGGTGGTGCATCTGTTTTTCCTGCTAATAATCCTATTTACAAGCCTTCTTCCTCTTCTTCTGCAAAAATACCTTTGGCTTCTGCTGATACTGCTATCGCTAGCGCAAAAGGTGCTTATACTCCTAGTATGATTGGTACTGCTCTTTCTTTGGTTGTTGAGGCTTATGATGCTCTTTCTAAATATACGGATACTGTTGGTGATGATTATGATACAGTTCGTTCGAAGATGACTGAGTTATTAAATCAAAAGAAGCAACTTGAATTACAAAAAGAGACTGGTCAGATGACTCAACAAAAACAAGATGAATTGCAAGATTATCTTACACGACAACAAGATGCCGTTTCAGCGAATGCGGGTACAAATTTACTTTCAGTTTTAACCAATAATGGTAAATCTCTTGTAACTTCTATTGGTACAATTACGTCAACATTTGGTGAGAAGTTTGATACGCTTAACGAGTGCATGTATAGCTTTTTAAAATACATGGATACGGTTACGACTGTCATGCAACAGTCTTATGATTTGTCAAAGGGTGACTCAGATCAAGCAAAAAAAGATAAAGAAGCGACAACCCCAGTGGGCGACACAAAAATGACGGCTCAGGAGATTGAAGTTCAAAAAAATCTCGCTATGATGAAAAATTATCAGTTTAAAACGAGTCCAGTCGATCAAAGTGTCTTAGAAGCTGATCAGGTTACTGGCATGACACCACTTCAGATCGAAGCTAGTCATAGATCATTTGAGGTTGAGGCTAAGGTTTACGCTAAAACTTCAACTCAGGTCAAGGATATTGACGAGAATGTTCTTTTTGATATGGCTCCTCGTGAGGCTAATTTTGTTAAAAATGCAGTTATTGCAATTAATGCAACTGATGAGAAAAATCTTGAATTAGATGATGATGATATAGACTTATTTTCGCCTATTGATATATCCTCTATTTTTGGTTATGATAGTAGTGTTGATATTATGTCTGAATTTATTACTAGAATGGGGGGTACGCCAACATGATAAAAGGACAATTTTCATCTAATAAAGAAAAAAAAGAATTAAAAGAAAAATTTATTTATTATTTTTTTTATGTTTTAATTGTTATTTTTTCTTATATTGGTATTAGGTATTATTTTTATACTCCTCCTCACGCTTCTTCTGATATTATGATTGAACAATATCATATGATGGGTGGTAAAGAAGATATCAACCAATTTTCAAAAGATAAATCTTTTAAGTAAATAGCCTTTTTTTAGGCTGTTTACTATTCTTAAATTATCATTAATCTTTTTTTAACATTCGTCTCTCTCGTTCTTTTCTCTCCCCTCTATTGACATTTTAAAAATACTTTTAACATTCTCGAAAAAACGAGGTGTTAAATGTCGGGAACTGTTCAACAAGTTGGGAAAAATTCTGCTGAGGAATTTTTTGAAACAATCATTATGATGGTTGGATACGATGAGTCTAAAAAGATTATTCAAGCATTTACTAAAGATATTGATAATCCGATAATTAAAGAAGCTATTGAAAGCTCTATGAATGTTCTTGTATTTGGTGTTATCATGTATGCTGTTCGTGCTCAGGAAGCTCTTATTGCAAAGATTTTTGAAAAAGTTGAAATTTTAATTCCTCTTCTTTTGCTTAATCCTATAAAAAAAGGTTTGGCAAAATATAGAAATTTAAAAGGTGTTAAACTTTTTCGTAAAATGGGCTTTTTTCAAAGTTCAAATCAAGAGAATTTAATCACTGGTCAGATAATCGTTAATCATCAGGGTTTTAAAGCTAGTGCTCAAACGACTTCACAATTTAATCATAATTCATCTTCTTTTGATACTTTATCTGCTGTGACTGATACCAAAAACTCCCTCTACAACCGTGAGCAATTACACATGGGCTTAGGTAACAATATGGCATCACGTTATAATGAGACTCTAATGTTCAAACTTTTCACAAAGTCATTTACTGCTCAGGATACTACGCTCATGAAAAAAATTCTTGGTCGTGATACTGCTTCCGTTCTTGATGTAAACGATCTTAATAAAGCAGCCGATTTTATGTACACAAAAGATTCTAACGGAAAATTAACTGGTTTGAGTGAAGAGTTTATGAATTTAATTAATGCTCTTGCGTATGTTCATAATAAGTAGGTTTTGATATGTTTTTTTATTATCTTGATTCTGGTAATTCAGGCAATGTTATTCCTTTGCCAGATAATTTTTTACTTACTGATTTTTATAATATGGAAGGACGTTTTCCTAATGCACATGGTTTTCTTGGTAAATATGGTTCAATCCATTTTTATTGTGAGCATCGTGGTTATGTTTTTTTAACTGGTTGTTGTACATATCATAATTATTCTGATTCATTTCTCCATTTTTGTCCGACTTCTTTAGCTCTTGATAATATAGGTAAATATATTGCTTTTGTTAATGACAATAATCAATATTCAACATACACTGGTGAATATTCTTCTGGTATTTTATTTTCTTCTTCTAATTTTAAAGAATTTTTCAAGATGTATTTAGATTATATTATTGATGGTGGTTTTTTAAATAGTGGTGTTTTTCCTTCTATGCAAAATAAGTCTTGGGGTTGGTGTATATTAAATTCTTTTGAGCCTTTTAATTCTAATTCCCTTTACCCTTATTATGGTGTTTATTCAGCTACGACTTTTTATTCTGATTTTTCTTTTTCTGTTGTTCCTTGTTGTACTCTTGATTATTCACCTATTGTAAAACTTCTTGGAGGTACTCCCGCATGAATGAGCAAATACAAAACTTAAAAATTATATGTCAACTTTTAGGTATTGATACGGCTGAAAACGGTTTGACTGGTTGTGCTTTAGCAAACAGTTATCTACATAGAATTATTACATGTTTAGGGGGCTAAAATGCCAATTTATAGAGTGCAGTTAAAGCAAGGACGTAGAACGATAACAAATCAAGTCGAAGCTAAAAGTGTAGCTGATTGTCTAGCTTTTTTCAATGAATTAACGACCATGAAAGTGAGTGAGATTTTAAAGATAGAATACTCGGACGATACTCAATCTCCAATAGATGATTTCGGTTACTGGGCTGTATTCAAAGGCATTATCAAAACGAATGCAAACATGAGTCACCAAATCGTGCTTAATAATGTCAAGTTAAATAAAAATGAGGGTGATATAGCTCTTTCATGTCGTAACCATTTAGAGGTAGGCGGTTTCAATGTGACAAGCATTGTGACGGGACTGTTCAAAAGGTCTTAACCCTCAGCTTTACTGAGGCTCTCACCTCTCTTGCTCTTTGTCAAACGCAGAATCCAAACTTAACAAAGTTAAAGCTTTAAAAATAAAGCTCCCGCCACCCGCTAGGGTATAAGGGGCATTAACCAAGAATGGGACTATGTCCCACTTTTGGTTAATGATAGCCCCGACCAAAAAGTGCGCTTTGCGCCAAAACACACGTCTAAACTGAGTGGCAGATTCGAACGCCAAACACTCTCAAAAATACATAAAATTTTACAAACTCTACCCTAAAAGCCCGCTCTTTGCTTTTATATCTCAATGATGGTTAAGTGACTAAGCGGTGGAGCGTGAGCTCCCTCTCTTGTGACTGATCAATAATGAAAATGTGACTTTGCAGCTTTAAAAGTAGTGTGACTCAACAGGATAAAAGAAGAGCCTTAGCTCTCCTTTTTATTAGGCTTCTTGTAGTAACTTGTCTAAATCACTGCTTGTTAATGTTCTATTAAAACATCGCACATGATCTATTTTTACATTCGTAACTCCATAACTAGGTGTTGAATAACTTAATAATGCAATTCCGTCTATGGTTGTATCAAAGTTTATGGCTATATTAACCCATGCTCCTTTGGTTACTTGATTGCCTATGTTTTTCTGTATTTTATTTTCAAAAATTTTTAATCCTCTTATTTCTTTAAAACTCACATCTGTATTAAAATAACTGTAACTTGCACTTGTCCCAAACCCTCTGCTATCTAGGAAATATCCATAATTTGTTACAGTATTTGGAAAAAATGCCCAAAAAGATATCGCTTTCATTGCGCCTTTTATTTCTAGTTTTCCGCTGTCTGAAATAGTCTTTAAACAATTTCCTATTTTTCCACTTTCGTAAATTGTGTTTGCGGTTGAAATTGTATATTTCCCGCCTTCGTCTGTGAGGTTGTTTTCTAGTTGTAAAAACGACACTGCTGAATTATCCCCTAGTAGATCATACTTGTATACTGGTTTAGGTGAAATTATCGTGCCTTTGTTTCCTTGCCATATGTTTTGATCTTGTGTTTTATCGCTACAGATAAAAATCTCGCATGTGGCATAATTTACCCACAACGCTCCCAACTCCGATGGGTTTTTATTCGTGCTTGGATTTGTACTGCTTTTGGTGATCTCACTCTGAGTAACTGGATTACTTGTTGTTCCTCCGCCTAATCCTTCCCATACAGTTGGACTAATTGATCTTAAAGCATAATAACTAAAGGGGCTATTTACTAAGCAAATCTTTTTTAAATCTTCCACGCTTGGTATATAAGCATCCCTTTCTGTAATGTCTGTAAATTCGAAGTTATGAATAACGTGAACGTTTCCTTTTTGTATGTCTCTATGTTCCATTTTAAGCCTTTACTATTTCTTTGTTTACAAAAATAGCTTTTCCCATGACGTAGACTGCATCATATGGGTAAACTATTTCTTCTTGAACGGTGTCCTCTTCTTCTACGGTTTTAAAGAATGATTTGTAAATATCTGAGTATTTAGTCATACACTCTAAAAAACTGACTCCATGATCTGCTATTCCACTGACACACTCTAACGCTGTTTGTGTGCTGTTCTGTTTTAATGCTTTACCGCACTTAAAACACTTTAGTTGACTTTTTGAGCTTTTCGTGTCGGTTATCCCATAACCATATTTGAAAAACGTCTCAAAATCTCCGCTTTCGATTGCCATTTTTCCCCCTTTTTTTATCTTAAATATGATTTGAATGATAATTTTAAAAATGAAATGTCAATATGACTTATCTCTAAGCCTCTTCCTTTCGTTGTTTTGAAACACCTATATTGACATTTCAAAAAAACTTTTAAACTTCTTCCCATGTTTTGCAAAACAAAATCAAACGCAAAGGTAAACCAATGATCAAACAAAAAATTGGCGGTAGAAACGTCAATACTGTTTCGGCTTCAGGTAGTGTGGCGGATATGACAACTTTAGGCGCAATCCTAGAGGGTGAGTTATCTATTTATGAATTAAAATCCGAGGGTGGCACATCTGCTAATCCATCAGTTCTTAACGCTATTAAATTCAGTGTCGGTAAAAGATATCTTAGTCGTCAAAATCAAAGTGCGAGTGTCTCTATTCCTCACATCAAACCTACTAAGTTCTTTCCTGACATTCAAACGGCGGTTATCGGTCAATTTGATGAGAGCTTTAAGTCCTCTACAAAATGCGATTATTCAAACTTATTCTATGCTAAGAAGGAGGCATAATTATGGCTGAATCATTAGTAAAAAATAAACTCGGTGCGAAAACAAGTTCTTTTAGACTTCCGTGTGATGACACTGTTGCTACTGAATTTTGTGGTGTTTTTCTTGAAGGTGAATATGCTGTATATGCTCTAAATTCTACTATGGGTACGGATACTCCAACGGGTTACAATCTTGTAAATGTTGTGATCTCAAACGCTTTGGGCTTGAAAACGTATCTTTCTTTAGCTGTTAAATTAGGTAAGAATGAGTCAGATATTTTTTCTGCTCTTACTGGTCTTACTTTTAACGGTGTTAAAGCGGACAATATCTCAATCATCAGCATGAGAAGCGTAGCGTAATGACTTTTCAAGAGTGGTTGTCTTTTGGTTTGGCTGTTGGTTGTCAGCTTGTCGTAGTTGTTACAGTTATCGCAACTCTTAAAGAACGAGTAAAACGTTTAGAGTTGGATGTCGTTAACCTATGGGAAAAACAAAACGAAGCAAAAGAAAAGCACGAAATGATCGTTAGAATTGATGCTAAGCTCGATATGCTTATCACTCAATTTGCTCAAAAACAAGGTTAGAGGCTTAAAAGCCTCTTTCCTCTTAAAACTTCAAAAAATACACAATCTTTCAAAAAAACACCCTTTACCCCTTGACAATCATCATATAATCTCATGCAAAGCCCCTTAATGAGAGTAGCTTTGATTGTAACGCTAAGCGAGCCAAAAAATGCTTATATGGTAAGATTAATGAAGCAGATCAACAAAGAATGTGGCATAATTGCACACAAAAAATTAACAAGGAAAAACGTTTGCATCCGACCATTGAAACCTTTTTAGCCAAGCTTACTGCACTGCACCAACTTGAACCTCGAAATCTCCCCAATGACGTTTTACATGTAATGGTTTCTATGAGCCCTGAAGAGCTGTTTAAAACCTGTTCACAAATGGCCGTTCTTCTCAACAATATCCCTTCTCAAACAGAACCGATTACCCTCACGGAAGAAGAGATCGCAACCTTGGCAGAAGAGTATTTAAAAGGGATTTTAAAACGATTTCGCTGATGGGTGGTAGTTTTCGCTCAGCATGCGAGCGATGCTTTTAGCCATCAACGCATAGCCATCGGCATTGGGATGAACCTTGTCAGACTTAAGCGTAGTCTCATTATCAAAGATTTTTTTAAGACTGCTATCTTCGATCTCAATGGCATTCTCTTTAGCCACTTCATAGTAAAATGATGGCACATCGAAATTTAAAATACCAAATGTTGGAACACCAACCAAGAGGACATAAACACCCTTTTCTTTAGCTAGCTTGATCATTTCATTAAGATTATGTTTCGTTTGAGCCACATCAATTTTACGTAAAATATCGTTGCCACCATGGCATAAGACTAAAATATCTGGTTTATGGCGTTCAAGAACACTAGGCAAACGTGCCAAACCTTGTTCACTCAGTTCTCCATTGACACCTTCATTGATGACCGTTACATGTAAAAGATCGACTAAATCAGAAGGATAGCTTTTTTCGCTTGGTGCTCCATAGCCAAAAGTTAGGCTATCGCCAAAAGCAAGCACTTTGGTATCTAGTGGTAAAGAAAGACTTTGCACATCGACTTCTTGCCTACTTTTATAGTAGTTGATGCCGATAATGAGAAGAATAATAAGAATGATGTTGCGCAAGTTAAATAGTTCCATACACTCATTGTACTTAAAATATCGCTGTTTTTAGCAAAGAGGCGGTACAATGGCACACATTTTTTCAAAGAGAGATTACGGAATGAAGCAAGAACGCATTGATTTAATTGGTATTGTATTTTTACTCATCGCCATGCTGACATGGGCAAGCTCTTTTATCGCCCTCAAAGCCGTCCTTGGCGTTCTTGGACCTATGAGTGCCATGTTTGGTCGTATGGCCATTGCCAGCCTCTGCTTCGTCTATTTTATCAAACAGTTTTCTACGTTTGAATTTACCAAAAAAGATATCAAATATATTCTCCTACTCACTTTTTTTGAACCCTGCCTTTACTTCATTTTTGAAGCCAAAGCACTGCAACTCACCACCGCTTCACAAGCGGGTATGATTACGTCCATGATGCCTCTCATGACGGCGATTGCAGCAAGTTTTGTTTTAAAAGAGTACCTCAGTAAACGTGTCGTTATCGGTTCTGCTTTAGCCGTCGCAGGAGCTGTTTGGCTCAGCCTTGGCGCACAAAGCAGTGAACACGCAACCAATCCACTTTTAGGAAATTTCTTAGAATTTTGTGCCATGATCTGTGGAACATGGTACGCTATTTCGGTGCGTTACCTTAGTCAACGCTTCTCTGCCCTCTTCTTAACCGCTATTCAAGCCTTTGTGGGAACACTTTTTTTCTTCCCCTTAGCACTTTGGGAATCATGGGGTGTGCCGCTTAACCTTTCATGGGAAGCTTTAGGGTGGCTATGTTATCTTGGCATCGTGGTAACTCTGGGTGGGTATGGCATGTTTAACTTGGCGTTAAGCCGTATCGAAGCAAGCCGCGCTTCTGTGTTTGTCAACCTCATTCCTGTTTTCACGGTGCTTCTTGCCTACTTCTTCTTAGGTGAAGTGCTCAGTCAAACGGAGATGATGGCAAGCTTTGTCATCTTTGGAGGTATTATTATCTCTCAACTCCCACGCTTTCGTGTAAAAGAGAAACTTCTCTAGACTTTACATGTAAAAGCCTAGAGAGTGTTTTTACGAACCCAAAACTGTTTCTAAAACAATTTCAATCAGTAAAACTCCTGCAATCAGTGCGAGAATAACCGCTAAAAGTTGAGACTTTCTCATCGAGATGTGAGCGCTAATTTGATAGCCAGTCCTGCAAAGATAGTACCTGCCATGCGGTTTAAGATTTTCTCACCATTTTTGGTTTTGCTAAACCAATTTCCCACGCGCCCTGCCAAAAGTGAAACCAGCGTAAAAACGACAAAGGCACAAAGCATAAACAGTGCACCAAGCGTGAAGATTTGCCCTGTCACATTGCCAAGTTCTGGGTTGGTAAACTGTGGCAAAAAAGCTAAGAAAAAGATAGAAACTTTGGGGTTGGTGATGTTCATAAAAATGCCGCGTTTGTAAAGTGCTTTCAAGCTTAGTGGGCTTTTGTCAGACTCCAGTTTACTCTTGCTGGCATCTTTAAACGCCATAAATGCAAGGTATAACAGGTACGCAGCTCCTACAAATTTGAGAATGCTAAAAGCAAGAATGGACGTTTGAAAGATAACAGCAACACCCAATGCTACGGCTGTTGTGTGAAATACAAGCCCACTGCATAGCCCTAGAGCTATCACGATGCCAGAGCGACTTCCTTTAGTCATCGACTGTGTTAAAACAAAGAGTATGTCAGGTCCTGGGGCAAGCGCTAAAAGTGTTGAAGCACCTACAAACATCACAATCGTTTGAAAATCGAGCATCAAACTCTCCTTTTACATGTAAAAATAAAAGTGTATGATACCGCCAAATGCCTTAGACGATACTCCCGAAAATTTATTGACTATTTCGGAGTATAATAAACTATAAATGATAAAGGAGGTCATATGGACAATACACATTCCTACTCTTTGATTGAAGAGATTTGGCATAGTACCATCCATGGTATTGGGTTGCTACTCAGTGTAAGTGCTTTAAGCATTATGTGTGTGTTTGCAGCTCAAAGCGGCGATGGCGCAAAAATTGCTAGTGCGCTTGTTTTTGGACTCTCTTTGATAGTCATGTACGGTGCTTCAACGCTCTACCACGCTATTTGCAGTCCTAAGACAAAATCCATTTTGCAACAAATCGATCATTGTGCCATTTTTATTCTCATTGCAGGAACCTACACACCTATCTGTTTACTTGGTATTAAAGGTGAAACGGGTTGGATACTTTTTGGTATTGCATGGGGAATTGCCGCACTGGGTGTCAGTCTTAATATTTTTTTCCCCCAGCGTTTTCGTCGCCCCTCTTTAGTCCTCTATGTTCTTATGGGATGGATGGTTGTCGGTGCCGTTAAAACACTCATTGCCAATCTTGATACCCTCACCCTTTCCCTATTAGCGGCAGGGGGTTTGACATACACCATTGGTGTTATTTTTTATGTTTGGAGAAAACTTTACCTCAACCATGCTATTTGGCACTTTTTTGTTTTAGGAGGAAGCGTGCTTCATTTCTTCGCAGTTTTATTTCTTATCTTGGATTAATTACGATTCTTTATCGAGTCTTTATCATTTATTCTCTATAAAATAACTAAGGACTTTTCTTAATAATAAACCAAAAAAGGGGTGTGCAATGAATATCTATGAATACGCAATGAATGTCGAAAAAGATGGTGAGAGATACTACCGAGAACTCGCATCTAAAACAGATAATGTAGGCGTAAAATCAATCCTCACAATGCTGGCTGATGAAGAGGCAAAACACTATGTTATCTTTGATAAAATGAATAAAAATCAAGTGATACCGACACAGCCTACTGTGGATATTTTTCAACACACACAAAACATCTTTCAAAAAATGCGCAAAGAGAACACCTCTCCTCGTTTTACACAAGATCAAATAGAGTTTTATAAAAGCGCTTTACGCTCTGAAGAGAGCAGTTACAAGTTTTATACTGAAAAAGCTTTAATGTTGGAAGAGGGAGAACAAAAAAAAGCATTTTTGCGCATTGCAGAAGAAGAAAGATCGCATCTTGTACTTTTAGAAAATTTGGTTGAGTATGTCAGTGCACCTGAAAGTTGGGTGGAAAGTGCCGAATTTAACCACTTAAGCGAAAAATTTGTTCAACAAAGAGCGTTATAATCTTTACATGTAAAGAGATGTCCAAAGGCATCTCTGAATCGTTTTCTTAGATCAATTTATCAAATCCAATCACTTTCTTAAACTTTTCAATCCCTGCTGAAATCACCAAACAAATCCCTAAAAGCACTGCAAAAATGAGCACCGGATATTTGAAACTATAGATAAAATCAGGGAAATAGTAATAGTAAATAAAGGTATGAAATAAGAAGATGTTAAAGGAATGAATACCGACAAACTCAAACGCTTTTTTAGCTACCGATGAAAAAACAACCAACTCTGTCGTCCAAAGAATCAATAAAATCGCAAAGAAAGCATCGGCTCGGGTGCTATCAAACAACCAGCCATTTTGTCTGTACCATGCAACCGCTATGGTTAAAATGAGAAGCGTTATAAAACGAGCTTTACCCTGTTTATCAAGCCAAACCAAGAGTTTCACAAACCCATTGTTTTGCGAAAGATAGACACCCACCACAAAGGGAAATATCCAGTCGTTGACTAAGGGAATTGGAACAAACATAAGCCATGCACTAAACGCTAAGAAGCTGAGAGGGTATTTTTTAGTGAGCGTATAGACCAGAGGGAAAATAGCATACAGTACAATAATAAGGCTCATAAACCACCATGTTGCATTATAGCCATACCCTACCCATGTAAACATATGAACACCAAGCATCTGCAGTAAAAAGCCTTGAAATACATGCTCACCGTAAACGCTAGAGAGCGATCTATCCATAAACCATACACCAATGGGCACAAAAATAAGCGCTATCAGCCAATAGTTCATATAAAGCTTGAGCATTCTACGTTTGTAAAAAGCGCCCAGTTCAAGCCCTCTTTTTTTAACAGACTCTGACAAGCCATAGCCGCTCAGAACCACGTAAATGCCCACGCACACTTTGGCTAAAAGCGCTGCTTGAAAAACGATCAAACCCATTTCGGGTTTTTCATAGAAAAGATGATGCCACAAAATCAGCATCAGCGCCATTCCTTTACTTGCATTGGTGATGGAGACATCAAACTTTTCTAAAACCATGCCCGCTCCTTTATGAGAGTTCTTGCAGAACTTTAAACACGTTTTTAAAGCAAAGCTTCAAAAACTACGTTAACACTGGGTAATCTTTAGCAGAAAGCCCACGCACCTTTGGTGCTTTATTTGTTTTGCAAAAAGTCTATTTTTGTGTGTAATTTTTCTAAATTTTCCTCGATAGCATCGTCTTTGTACACCGCACTAATGAGAGAGTACATCGCAATATCGTAGCATGAAAGCAGTTGAATATTTTCCTCATTAATTCCCCCAATCGCACAAATAGGCACACTCAGCTGTTCTTTTGCCATTTTAAGGATTTCAGGCGCTACCATTTTAGCGTGAGGTTTGGTCGGAGAAGGAAAGAACGCGCCAAAGGCAACGTAGTCTGCTCCAAGGTTAGCATATTTTTTGGCACTCTCTAGGTCACCATAGCACGAAACGCCAATGATTTTATCTTCGCCTAGTCGTGCTCGCGCTTCTTCATAACTGACATCATCCTCACCGACATGTAAACCATCAGCATTGATTCTATAGGCAATTTCCAAGCGATCATCGATGATAAAAATCGCCTCATACACATCGCACAAAGCTTGAAGCCTAATACACTGTTTTTCAGCTTCTTCATCACTGGCATATTTATCACGGTATTGAATGACTTTAACGCCCGATTTTAAAACACGTTCAACTTGTTCAAGCATGCTTTCTGTTGGGGTTAGCGTTGCATCGGTAAGGACATAGAGTCCTTTGAGTTGTTCTTTGTCTAACATGGGTACTCTTTGTATTTTTGCAAAGATTGTACAGACTAAAAGCTTAAAATGTCCAAGTAATGTTGCTTTACTTGAGCACTTTGAATCTCTTATGACTTGAATTTACCCAGTTCATTATTGAGGTTTTCAGTCATGATATGTAAATGTTCCGAAGCTTTGGAAACATTGTCGATACTTCCAACATTTTCCTTTGAAATCATTGTAATTTGTCCCATTTCATCGACAATTTTTTTGATTTTTGTAGAGGTAGACACAAAATCACTGACGGTATAATGACTCTCGTCAATCGTTGCATGAATAATCTTTGAAACATTATTCATCCCCTCTTGCAATTCTGCTGTAATGTTTGCAAGGGATTGCACTTCTTGAACATTTTGAGCAATGTCTGTGTTAGCATCCATAATAGATTGAACCACTACATTGATCGTCGCATCAATTTCCACTAAACTTTTTTGTGTACGTTCTGCCAATTTTCGCACCTCATCGGCAACTACGGCAAATCCTCGTCCATGTTCCCCCGCACGAGCTGCTTCAATGGCAGCATTGAGGGCTAGCAGATTGGTTTGATCTGCAATATCACGGATAATGCCCAAGACATCCTTGACCTCATTGGCATTTTGGCTAACATTGCTAAGACGTTCTGCCAAACTTTGCTCTTTAGCGGCTGTGGCTTGCATCGTCGCTTCGAGTTGTTCCACTTTGTTTTTGACTTCTACGATATCATGTTGCGTGTGACTGAGTGCTTCTTGTGAACTTTGAGCTTTCGTTACCGAAGTTTCTAAGCTTTTTACTAAAGCGATTCCATCCTCTTTCGTGTTTTCCATGATTTTTGATTCACTGTCTACATTGCGTACCACTTCAGAAGCCGTTCGTGAAAGCTCTTCTGAGATTGAAGCATTTTCATTGCTGATAGTTTTCGATTTTTTCACAATTTCATGTAACTTCTCAATGAACTTATTGATATTGCCTGAAACGCGCGCAAATTCATCATTGGAAGCGGTACTTAGCCTATGACGAAGATCACCCTCATTGCTTGAAAGCTCTTCGACCATACTGTTGAGCCGATCCAAAGGACGAAGCAATATTTTAATCAATACAACCATAATACCCATAGAAAAGGCGAGCATCACTATCCCTGCAATGAACAGTTCACTCATCTGTTGATTTAAAAAACTATAGGCAATATTTTTATCATAAATAATGCCCATTTTCCACGATGACTCAAGAGAGGTGTTAAAAGAAAAGATTTTTTCATCGCCTTGATATGAATAGTAGATAAGCCCCTCTTTATTGGTGCCAAATTGTTCGGATACACTAGGCGCAATCGTACTAAACGCTTTTCCTAAAAGTTTGGCATCAGGATGGGCAATCATCACCCCTTTGCTATCTTGTAAAACACCATACCCTCCACGGAAATTAACATTGCCAATGGCTTTAACCAGCGCATCTAAACTGATATCAACGCCCAAAACACCGATCAATACTTTTTCTCTTACAATCGGTGCCATCACCGTCACAATAGGTTTGTTAGTAGTAGCATCGATATAAACATCGGTAATTCCCAATTTTCCTGTCTGCTTGGCTTTAATATACCACGGTCTCACACGTGGATCGTATCCCGCAGGCAGTTTAGATCCAGAACCCATCGTCATACTGCCATCTTCTAACCCAACATAAGAGTCCATCGCCCCTAAAACTTTGGTGGTCTCTTGTAACTTAGCAATCAGATCATTGGGCGTCATCAAGTCAATGTCTTGCATAAAACGCGCCGTACTCTCAACACCATTTTTCTTGGTACTGATCCAAAGATCAATATAATCGGACAAAGATTGTGAAGCCATGTTGAGCGTGGTTTCAATCTGTACTACACTATTTTTTTTCGTATCAAAGTAGCTAATCATACTAAAGATACTCAAACTCAAGAACATTAGAACACCGAGCGCTCCAATAACTTTCCCTTTAAATGACATGTGAACCCCTTATAAAAACTGGTGACATTATATAGAAAAATATACTAAGCACATGACATATCATGCACACTTTTTAGCCATAAGATGGAGTCCTATTATAAAAAAAAGTTTTATTCAGATCGGTTTAGAGAAGGTATAAAATACCTATAAAGTGCTATACATACACGTATAGATTTAAAATTGTATGCGAAAAAGTCCTCTGTTGAATTTTTCAAATCCTAATTCTTCGTACGGTATCGAGGTGTTTTCGCTCAAAAGGATCACTCTTTTGCAGCCTACTTTTGTGCATGAAGTGATGGTATATTCAAGCAATTCTTTTTCTAAAGTATGCTCTTTGGCGTAAGCTTCATCCACGATCACCGCTTCAAACAGCGCTACTTTTTCCCCTGATGCAACCGATACATTGGTAAGAACTGGCAGCACACCTACTATTTTTGTCTCATTTAGCGCGAGAAACAGCGAGTGGGTCGTTGCGTTGTGAATCAGCTCAGAGACGATTTTTGCTCTATTGTGTGCATGCTTTGGAAACGTAGCCTGAAGCAATTGACAGATATCGGGAATATCTTCTTGTGTTGCGATCTTAAAGGTCGTGGGACTTGGCTTGTGGGCGGATTCATACGCAATGAGGATTTTTTTGCGCTCAATTCCCCAACTGTAACCACTCATTGCTCCACTCTTAGCAATGACGCGATGGCAGGGAATGAGATAACCGATGTGGTTTTTCCCAATGGCACTCGCAACGGCGCGCACGGCATTGGGCTGTTCGATGAAATTGGCAACGTCTTGATAGGTCGTAACGGCTCCATTAGGAAGGTTCAAAAGCGCTTTCCAGACATTGATCTGAAGGTTCGTTCCTTTGACCAAAAGGTTGTATTTTTGATTGTTGATGAAAATATTTTCAAGATACGTCTGCGCTTTGAGATCATCATGAATCAAATTGGCATTTTCCCAAAGCTCCTTAAACCGTGTAAAAATCGCCTCTTTGTTTTGGTCAATAAACCCCAAATAGCAAATGCCCTTGTCGGTATAAGCGATCAACGCTTCGCCAAAAGGTGTGATGCCAAAACCATACGTAATGATGACATCCCTGCCCTTTTCGCGCCACTCTTTGGGTGTCACACCAATTAAATTGACAAAAAGTTCGTGCAACCTGCTGACACTCGAGAGCCCAATGTCCAGTGTGCTGTCTAAAATAGACTTGGACTCTTTGATGTGCTCTTTGGCGTAATTGAGCGTCACCGAGTGCAAAAACTGTTTGGGTGTCACGCCCACGTACTCTTTAAACACGCGGATAAAATGGTATTTGCTCATGCCGATACTGCTGGCAATCACATCGATGGAGGGCTGTTCTTTAAAATGCGCGTCAATGTATTTGATCGCTTTTTCAATCAGCTGATAGTTAGTATGCAACACTTCCATCTCTCTCATCTCACCCCTCCATTTTGTTATACACGTTTTTTAATACGTCGCACTTTCGTACACTTGGAAGTTTTTCAAAAGTGCCACCAACTCTTTTTTGATCTTTACATGTAACGCTAAATTCTCTCTATTTTCCAACACATCGCAAATACGACGCGCGATCCATTCAAACTCTTTTTCTCTCAACCCCAGCGTCGTTAAAGCCGCAGATCCGATGCGGATACCTGAGGTTAATTTCGCACTTCTGGTATCGTTTGGGACGCTGTTTTTATTCACCGTGATACCTGCATTTTCCAAAGCGGTGCTCGCCTCTTCGCCTGAATAATCCTTATTGAGTAATGATACCAAAATCAAATGGTTATCGGTTCCACCACTGACCAAATCAAAACCTCGCTCAAGCATCACCTCGCCTAAAACGCTGGCATTGCGTTTGACTTGCTTAGCATACGCTTTCCACTCGGGCTTTAACACTTCACCAAACGCCACCGCTTTTGCCGCGATGACATGCAACAAAGGACCACCTTGCAATGCAGGGAAAACGGCAGAATTGATCTTCTTTGCCAGCGCTTCATCGTTGGTCATAATCACACCACCCCTAGGACCGCGCAATGTTTTGTGCGTCGTAGACGTCACCACATGCGCATGCGGAAACGGACTCATATGCTCACCCGCAGCCACCAATCCTGCAACGTGCGCGATGTCAGCAAATAAGATCGCACCCACCGCGTCCGCGATCTCTCGAAACGCAGCAAAATCAAGCTCACGCGCATACGCCGAAGCACCGCAAACGATCATCTTAGGCTTGACGATCTTCGCTATTTCCAGAACCTTGTCATAATCAATCAAACCATTCGCATCCACACCATAGCTAAACGATTGATAATTTTTACCCGAAAAACTCACCTTCGCACCGTGTGTTAAGTGACCACCTTGCTGTAAATCCATACCCAATAATTTATCGTTTGCATTTAAAAGTGCCGCATACACCGCACCATTGGCTTGGCTACCCGAATGCGGTTGCACATTGGCATAAGTGCATCCAAAAATCTCACAGAGTCTGTCAATGGCAAGTTGCTCGATCTCATCGGCACATTCACAGCCGTTATAATACCGCTTTTGTGGGTAACCCTCGGCGTATTTATTGGTAAAAATACTTCCCGTCGCTTCCATAACCGCACGCGAGGTAAAATTCTCACTCGCAATCATCTCAAGATGCGTCGATTGCCTCTCAAACTCATTGTGAAGAATCCTAAAAACAGCGTCATCGGCTGTGGCTAAACGATCATTGTTGATAAAACTCATCTGATCTCCTTTATAGTTAATTGAAGACAGTTTAGCCATAAATGTCCTTTCACTCAATCCAAAAATTGCCAACTTAGTTTCATTCGAGCAATTTTTGGATTATCCTTACAAAAGGAATAAATCTTTCAATTTTTTGCCTCTCTTTTTCTTTACATGTAAAAGTTAAAAATTTAACACTGACCCTTTATTTTTAGATAAACTATATTCAAAAAGAAGAAAATAGAGGATACCCTAAATGATAAAAAGCAATATATTCCTATTCACAATAATGTTTATAGTTTCAGGGTGTTATATGGGACCTTCAACATATGAAATTTTTAAGAAAAATATGGACTTACAAATAGGACGTGGGCTCTATCCTGGCATGAGTGATAGGAAAAAAGTCTATGATGAAGAGTATGATATATATCCTGCAGAGTACCCAAAAGGATGTAGTTGGGGTTACTTAGTTAAGAAGAATGATGAAAAGAAAACTATTGTTGGCTGGAAAATTATTTCAGGAGAAGATTACTGTAAAGAGCAACAAGCATATGCGCTTATCCAATAATAAAGAAGTAGTCAGGCTAGAATGGCAATCAGAATTAACAGAATGGTTATAGGAGACGAGGGCTAAACGTTTAATTTTCAACCCTCCCTTTTCTTTACATGTAAAAACTTTTTGAGTTTGTCTATCATTTTAAGCTTTCTCTAATTCGAGTTGTTTTAATATATGAGCAATTGTTCATATGAGCATTTGTACATTAATTTAGAGGAGGAACCGATGAGCGATGAATTTTGCAGTTGCGACATTGTGCATGAAAATGTCATCGAAATGGTCAGAAAAAAGATGCCTCAAGAAGAGAAGCTTTACGACCTTGCCGAACTTTTTAAAGTCTTTGGCGACACGACGCGCGTGAAGATCATCTCAGCGCTTTTTGAAGCGGAGATGTGTGTTTGTGACATCGCAGAACTTTTGCATATGACGCAGTCTGCCATCTCTCACCAGCTTCGTGTTTTGCGTCAAGCACGGCTTGTTAAGCATCGCAAAGAGGGAAAAGTCGTCTTTTATTCCCTTGATGACGAACACATCAAAACCATTTTTAACCAAGGCTTAGAACACATTTTAGAACCACGAGGATTTGAGTATGCAATTTCATGAGACCGCCCCTAGCACCCAAACCTGCGATGCGACAACGGGAAGTTGTTGCAGTAGATGCCAGCCCATTGTCCCCGATGTACAGGCACATCACCACGACCACCATCACGAAGGACTTGATGATTCCAGTTTAATGGAAATGTTCAAATCATGGCAGTTCATCACGTTTTGTATTGGTGCGGTGCTGTTTATCTCCGCTGTTTTGATGGAGGAGAGCAATCCCCTGATGTTTTGGACGTATTTGATCAGCTTTTTCTTAGTGGGTGGTGAAATCCTCTACATGGCAGTCACCAACCTTTTTAAAGGGCATGTGTTTGATGAAAACTTTTTGATGGGACTTGCAACCGTTGGAGCGTTTAGCATCGGTCAGTACCCTGAAGGCGTTGCGGTCATGCTTTTCTTTCGTGTGGGTGAATTTTTCCAAGACTTAGCGGTCGATCGCTCTCGCAAATCCATCACCAAACTTATGGACATTCGCCCTGATTTTGCGAACCTGCAAAGCGACACTGGCGAGCAAAAAGTCAACCCAAGTGATGTTGTTTTAGGTAGCCGCATCATCGTCAGACCGGGGGAGAAAATCCCGCTCGATGGCGTCATTATCGAGGGTCGCTCCACGCTTGACACCTCAGCTCTCACAGGAGAATCTCTACCCAAAGAGGTTGCAGTGGGAAGCGAAGTGCTCTCAGGCACCATCAATAAAACAGGCGTTCTCGTCATTGAAACGACCAAACTCTTTGCAGAGTCCACGGTTTCCAAAATCTTAGACCTTGTACAAAATGCCAGTGCTAAAAAAGCTAAAACTGAGCAGTTTATTACGACCTTTGCGAAGTATTACACACCGCTTGTCGTCATCTCTGCCGCCCTCCTAGCGTTTTTGCCTCCTTTGTTAATGCAAGACGCACTTTTAAGCGACTGGTTTAGACGCTCTTTAGTTTTCTTGGTTGTCTCTTGCCCGTGCGCGCTGGTTGTTTCCATACCTTTAAGCTTTTTTGGTGGCATCGGTGGTGCGTCTAAAAACGGCATCTTGGTGAAAGGCGGCAACTTTTTAGAAGCCCTCAATGGCGTGGATACGGTCGTTTTCGACAAAACAGGAACGCTCACGAAAGGTATTTTTAGTGTCACATCCATCACGGCATTTCAAGGGCACAGTGAAGCAGAGGTTTTGCGTCTTGCGGCACTGGCTGAGATGCACTCAAACCACCCCATCGCCCTTTCCATCAAACGCGCCGCGTACACTGAACCTTTAGAAGCGATGGTCAGCGAGTATGAAGAGCTTGCAGGCTATGGTGTTAAAGCAACGATAGAAGGCAAAACCATTTTGGCAGGCAATGATAAACTGCTTAAAGAGCAAGGCATTGCACACGAGACACTTGACACGCCCGATACCGTTGTGCATATCGTCATTGATGGCGTACACGCAGGTTACCTCACCATTGCCGATGAGCCCAAAGCAGACAGTAAACAAGCTATCTTAGCGCTTAAGGCACTTGGTATCAAAGACATTGTCATGCTCACCGGTGATAATAAAGCAGCCGCCAATAAAGTTGCCAAAGAGCTTGGCATCGCACATGTTGAAGCCGAGCTGTTACCGCATCAAAAAGTTGAAAAACTTGAAGAGCTGATGGTGCGAAAAAGTGGCAAAGGCAAAACCGTCTTTGTCGGCGATGGCATTAACGACGCACCTGTTTTGGCACGCTCTGACATCGGCATCGCTATGGGTGGTGTGGGCTCTGACGCGGCGATTGAAGCCGCCGACATTGTCATCATGACCGATGAGATCAGCAAAGTCGCCACCGCGCTTAAAATCGCGCATAAAACCCACGCCATCGTATGGCAAAATATCATCTTTGCTCTGGGGGTTAAAGGCATTATTTTGATTATGGGCGCAATGGGAATTGCGACGATGTGGGAAGCCGTCTTTGGTGATGTCGGTGTTGCACTCATTGCAGTGCTGAATGCCACGCGCGTGTTAACGCATAAATAAATTCTCAAAAACGCTCTTTGCAATGAGGAGCGTTTTTCGTTTTACATGTAAAGTCTTTTGCGTCTAAAAAACTTTACATGTAAACATCAAAAACTGCTAAATAATTGGCTTCTGACGCTTGGTGTAATACATTGAAGGAAGTACCAAGCCAAACGCAATCGCAAATAAAATACTAACTGCATGCAAGCCATTTTGGATAAAACTAGAGAGCAAAGCATCGGTCACGCCATCGGAATTCATCGAAACAAGACTTATCATCATCTCATACGCATACGTACCGGGAATGATCGGAATGATGGAAGGGACGGTATAAACGGGTCTGGGCATCACATAACGACGTGACCAGAAAACACCAATAATCCCAATCGCCGTCGCGGCAATAAAGGTTGAAAGTTCGATGGAGAAATGGTTGTGCATCAATACTTCTCTAAAACCATAGGTAAAAGCGCCACCCACTGCACACAATGGCAACGCAGAGCGCGGAACATTGAAAATCATCCCAAAGCCCACAGCAGGAATCGCCGCCCACAAAGAATTGAGTAAAAGTGTCACCAAAAGTATCATTACCATCCTTTAATATCCAAAAGTCCCATGGCAAGCATGATACCAAGCGATGACATCAGCGTCAAAAGCGTTGCTTGCGTCCAACGCCCCCACCCCATGCTGATATAGCCTTTGAACGCATCTAGCATTGAGTTGATATAGGGAAAACCTGGAACAAGTAATAACACACTGGAAGAGAGAACAATACTTCCGGTGCTACTAAGACCATGGTAAAAAGAGAGACTGGCGATCATTGTACATACAAAGGCTGTAAATGCAAAAACGATCAATAAAGAGTAATTACGAGAGGAGAGTTCTCTGCGTACGATCATTCCCACCGATGCGGCTAAAAAGGTAATGCAAACTCCCGCCCAATCCGCACCTTGTAAATGGCTAAACGCCGCACACGAAAGCCCAATCATCGGAATAATCACCCATGCAGGATACGGATTGGAATGAATGTTGGCAAGCTTTGTCTCCACCATCATAATATCACGAGGATTTTGCTCTGCTGCAATGCAGATCGTGACGATTTGATGCACAATGGACATATTAATCGGTTGCTCATGTGCGCGTCTTGTGGTCGTAACCGAAGAGTCGCCAATGAGTGTTGTAAGGACAATAGCAGAGGGAATTAGCGAAATCTCAATAGACGTACACCCAAGTGCTACGCCCAAACGAGAGGAAAGTTGCTCTATCAAACGGCTTTCTGCTCCGTATTCAAGAAGCATTGCAGCAACTCTGACAACAACCGTAGTGATCCTTGTTTGTTCTTCCTTTGAAATCGTGGGAAATCCTTTTAACATTCTATGTAAAGCATCATAGTTAAAATTAGGTTAAAACTTAAGAGAGTGAACCTTTTTTAGTTTTACATGTAAAGAATTTTGGGTGTTAAAAATGAAACCTTGAACGCAAACGCTATTTAAAAAACTTATCTCGAAGCGTTGTGAGCCATCCCTCTTGAATATGCTCCTCCATAGGCGCAATTTCTCTTTTGTGAAACATCGCTTGAACAGCCTCTTTATAGTCCGTATCATCATGTTGTATGTGATTGATAAGCCACATTTGAAGCTCCAGCATCAGCTGTTGTGCAATATCTTCACCGCTTTCATAGCGTTCTTTAAAGAAATGAATGCGTTCCATAAAAGCAAGATGAATCTGCTTATGTGCATCAATTTTGCGATACCCTGCCTCTTCCATCAAACTCTCTTCAAATGAAAAATGGGATACAGTATAATCCACCAACGCTAAAAGCACCGCACGAATTTTTGCTTTATCGTGATAAATTGAAATCGTACCCAGTTCGTTAATATACTCAATAATACGCTTGTGCTGATTATCAATAACTGCAATACCAACCGAAAAAGATGAATCCCATCTCCAATACCCCATTGCTATTCCTTTGAAATTTAATTCTAAATGCAATTCGAAAGATTATAACATAAACATAGAGAGGAAAAAGGGAGAATTTATTGTGAAAAGATAGACTGTTTTTATTTCGCTTTTTTAGCTTTACATGTAAAGAGTTTATCTTCCAACGCTTTTCACTTCTATAACCATCATTTCGCTACAATAGCGCATTTTAATTCTGGAATGTCGATGAAAAACATCTGTAAAATGGCTCTTTTGGTCATTACGTTTTTACATGTCATCAAACTTTTTATGCCAGTAAATTTAGAGCTTTTGACGTTTTTTACTGCGCTTCTGTTTATGCTGGGTCTGTTCATGCAAAAAAAAGGGTTTCGCACTATCACCCTGATCTTTTTTGCCTTAGGCATTGGCATACTTGTTTATTATAAACTACCTTTTCCCCTTTGGATGAGCTCACTCACTTCTATGACCAACATCATCGCCATCATCGTGGTAATGCAGCTTTTTGCCATTCCCATTGAAGTCGGGCATTACAGCGATACCATTGAGTATTGGCTCAAAAAGCTTTTTAAAAAAGAGAGTTCACTCTACCTTTTTGCCATGCTTGTCACCAACCTTTTTTCAAGTTTTTTGCTGTTTGGAACCGTTCCTGTAATGGTTTCACTCTTTAACAAAGCGCTTAAAAACAATGTTCGTGACCACCAACGCTTTTTTGCAACCGCCATTATGCGAGGGTATGCGCTTGTGCTTTTTTGGGCTCCGGGGGCAGTGATCATGCTCCTCGTGATGCAAGTCACCCATGTTTCGTGGTCACAGCTATTTCTTCCGGGATTACTTTTAAGCATTATCGGGTTACTGACCTCTTATGGTTTGGAACACTTTTCAGGGTTAAATAAATCCATCGTTACCAAACCTCTACCTGAGACATCGAGTGTTGCCCAAAACGCACCAAAGCAAACAGCGCACATTATTCTTGTCGTCATCGCTCTTTTGGTGTTGATCTCGTTGTTTGAGGCGTTTTCTATCGGTTCGGCAACAGGGAGAATTTTACTTGCAGGGCTTCTTGTCTCGACGATTTGGATCGTCTCTTTTTTCAAAAATGCCGAACTCAAGAGCGTTTTAAGTCTCTATTGGAAAGGTGGCATCACGCAAGCGACCGATTTTTCAGTCTTTTTTATTGCGGTTGGACTGTTTGCAGGAGCCGTCGATCATAGCGGTATTTTGAGCCATATTCAGCCACTTTTGCAAGGAAGCGTCAATCATCTTGGTCTTTACTCCATCATCATCATTCCGCTCCTATTCATACTTATCGCAGTGTGTGGCATTCATCCTTTGGTACTTGCGGTGATGTTTGGCAAAATCTTACTCTCCGTTTCGCTTCCTCTCTCTTCCGTTTCCATTGCGCTCATTTTGACGTTGTCGGCGTCTATCTCGTTTATCATCTCACCGTTTGCAGGAATGTCACTGATGACCGCCAAATTTTTAAACGTCACTCCGATGGAAGTCTCTTTAAAATGGAACCTCCTTTTTTGCACTATTTTTTTAATCGAAGGACTCATTTTTGCCTATGCTTGGCATGGATAGTAGAGAGATTTTGTCACACTTTTATTATTGTTTAAAAAATAATCAAAAAAGTCCTCCATTTTCCTCTTTCTGTGCTTAATTTTGTGCTAAACTGTGTCATCACAATTTAAGTGAAAGGGTAAGGGCCATCGTTATGATTGAATCAGAAAGTCCCCTTTATGATGCCTTTAAAAGCATCTTAAATACAATCGATAAGAACCGCGTCCAAGAGTTGCTCACGTACATGAACACCGAAGCAATCAACTTCAACCTTTTCAAAAACAACGCTTTTATAGAGCGTAAGTTTCCCTTTGACATTATTCCACGTATTGTCTCGCACGAAGAGTTTACCTACCTTGAAAAAGGTATACAGCAACGCATTCATGCTCTCAATCTCTTCTTGGAAGACATTTATGGAGCGCAAAAAATTCTTAAAGATGGCATCATCCCTAGCGAATTTGTCTTTTCATCTAAAGCTTATTTACCCGCTTTTGCCAACACCCCTGTTGCAAAGAACATTCGCGTACACATCAGCGGCATAGACCTTGTCAAAAATAGCGTTGGCGATGGCTGGGTTGTTCTCGAAGATAATCTCAGAGTTCCCAGTGGTGTGAGTTACCCACTTTCACTTCGCATGCTGACACGTAAAGTCTTTCCAGAATTTTTTGAAAAACTGCCGATTCAAGGGGTACAGGATTATCCTAAAAAGCTTGAGAAAGCGATGAACTATGTCAACACGGGTGGTATAAATGTCATTTTAACACCGGGTCGTTATAATTCTGCGTTTTATGAACACTCTTACCTTGCCAAAGCCAGCGGAGCTATTCTAGCCAATGGTGAAGATTTGGTAGTGGAGAAAGATAAAGTGTATCTTAAAACCTATAATGGTAAAAAAGCACGTGTAGGGGCTATTTATCGAAGACTTGATGATGAAGCGCTTGATCCTGTTGAGTTTCATCCAGACTCTTTAATTGGTGTACCTAACATTACGCAAGCGTATCGTGCAGGCAATGTTGCCCTCATGAACAGCATCGGAAATGGCATCGCGGATGATAAAGGTATCTACTACTTTGTGCCTGCGATGATTAAATACTATATGAATGAAGAACCGATCTTGCAAAATGCCCCTACTTATTTGGCATTTTTCGAGAAAGATCGTAACCATATCTTGCAAAATATGCGTACGTTAGTCATCAAAGATGTTGCCGAAGCGGGTGGGTATGGCGTTGTTTTTGGATGCAACCTTTCCAAAAATGAGCGTCAAAAATTAAAAGATGCTATTATTGCAGAACCAAGACGTTTCATTGCACAAGAGGTCATTGAGTTTTATGACATCGAATGCTTAGATGACAATGGATCTTTTTCACCGCGAAAAGCCGATCTTCGTATGTTTTCAATTTACGGCGAAGATATTTTTGTCTGGCCAGGAGGGCTCACGCGTTTTGCTATGGATCCAACCAGTTACATTGTCAACTCTTCTCAAGGTGGCGGTTTTAAAGATACGTGGATTTTAAAGGATAACCGATGATTCTTATTGCACCACAAAGCGCTGAACATCTTTATTGGATGGGTCGTTATATCCAAAGAGCTGAGAGTATGACTCGCTTAATCATTGAGTTATTTGATAAAATTTTAGATGAAAATTTTGATGAAGCCAAAACGTTTTATGAGAAACTTGGCATTGAAATGAGCTATGACTCAGCGCAAATGTTTTTGCGCAAAACTGTTTTTGATTTGGAGTATGCAAGCCTGTGCGATACAGTCAATAGTGCACGTGAAAATGCGATTTTGACGCGATCTCACCTCTCTAACCGTATGTTTAGTCGTATTAATGCTCTTTATTTGGCGTATCAAAAAGCCAAAGAAGAGCGTACCGTTTCACTGTATTGGCTAGAGGGAACCTTAAAAGAGCTTGATTCTATTTGGGGTAATTTTGAGCTTTCACTGGTGGAAGCCAAAGAAGCACCGTTGATTCAGCTGGGAAAAGTAGTGGAACGTATGGATTTAAATATTCGCCTTTACGATAGCATTGAAGCGGCGTTACTGGATGTTGAAAAACTCAACAGTATTGCCGAAAAAGTTCGTCCAAACCATAAACGTGTTGCGCTCTCTTCAAGCAATCGATATAAAACATTACAAACGATAAATTCAGTATTTGGGGCATTGACAACAACGCATGAAAGTTAATTTTTCTTATGATTTTACGCTCACCTTTGATGAGCCAGTACGCAACCATCATTTTTGTCTACGCATAGTGCCTCACACCAATGCTATACAACAGCTTATTGATTGGAAGCTCACTTTAAATGATACGATTCCCTATCAAAAGACACGAGATGGTTTTGGTAACCAGTTGGTCTATGGGTTCATCGGGAAACCTCATCGTGCGCTTAAAGCGAGTATGGAAGGTGAGATTGAGCTTTTACCCTATGTTTATCACGACAATGAACCAGTAGAGCTTTATCTTCCGTACTCTACACTTGCTCCATGTAGCATGGTTTTGCACGATTTTTCCCGTTCACTCAAACTCCCTGTAACGGATTTTCGAAAAGCGTATTTCTTAACTCAAACACTTTTTGAGCAGTTTAAACCCATTGAGATCAGTAAAGCCAAAGGACTGGAAACTTTTTTACTCTATAAAGAGGGATTGAGTCAAGATTTTAGTCATCTTTTAATTGCGCTCTTACGACAAAGTCATATACCTGCACGCTTTGTCAACGGCTTTATCGATGGTATCAACAAAACCCATACATGGGTTGAAGCGTTTGTTGATGGAGACTGGAGAGGGTTTGACCCACTCAATGGCACACTGATTAATGATGAACCTTATATTAAGATCGCCCATGGACGTGATTTTTCTGAGTGCCAAACCCATCGAGGCAGTTACATTGGTAAACGTCAGCATATCTTAGAGATTACAGGCAGAATTGGTAAGGATGAGCAATGATTGAAGAGATCTTTAATGTTAACTTGCCGGTCAATGAAACCTTAACGCTTAGACGTAACCGTTTTGCGCCGGAAGACATTAGCACGTCAACCAAACGCATCTCTATTGTCACAGGTATTCATGGCGATGAGATCGAAGGACAATACGTCTGTTATCTGCTTGCAAAATGGCTCAATACCAATAAACATTGCATTAAAGGCATTGTGGACATTTACCCTTCCATGAACCCTATGGGCATCGACAGTATCACGAGAGGTTTTCCTTTTTACGATGTCGATCTCAATCGTAATTTTCCAGGGAATACCTCTGATTTTTTGCCTGCGCAAGTGGCGAGTGCCATTGTTGATACGGTTAGAGGCAGTGATTTTGCCATCGATATTCATGCGAGCAACATCTTTTTACGCGAACTTCCTCAAGTGCGCATTAGTCGCTCAACCGCCGATGAACTTATCCCCTTAGCAGAAAAACTCGACATTGAGTTTATTTGGGTGTACGATGCTGTCACTGTTTTAGAATCTACCTTTGCTCATGCAATGAATTCACTTGGAACTAAAACACTCGTTGTAGAGATGGGTGTAGGAATGCGCATCACCAAAGAGTACGGACAAAGCCTAACCAAAGGTATTTTAAACCTATTGGCACATGTGGGTATCATCGATAGACCTGTGCTTCCAACGACTAAAACGATGGTTTCAAACCTACATTCTGAAGTCTTTTTTGTCAACGCTTCAAAACCGGGTATTTTCATCCCTATTTTAGAACACAATGTCACCGTTCTCAAAGGCGAAAAACTCGGCGAGATTATAGACCCACTCTCTGGAACGATTGAAGAGACGATTATTAGCCCGTGTAATGGGCTATTATTTACCATTCGTGAATACCCTGTTGTGTATGAAGGCTCACTTCTTGCACGTATACTTGAAGACCCAAAAGAGGATACTACCCTATGAAAGAAGAAGTTTTATTTGAGATAAGTTCTTTAAGTCGCAATCCTCTCAAAGTCAAAGGCTTCCGTTTTGGAAGAGAGGGCACAGTACCCAGTTGCGTTATTGTAGGCCCTATGATGGGCAATGCCATTGATCAGCTTTGGGTTGCATCACAGTTGGTACGTTTTTTACGTCAACAAGAACTCGCCAATGCCGCTTTTGTTAAAGGTGAAATTCTTGTTGTGCCCACAGTCAACCCCTACTCCTTTAATATGGGGAAGAATTTTTGGCCACTGGATAACACCGATATTGATGTAATGTTTCCAGGTTACGAAAAAGGCGAAACCACCCAACGCATTGCTGCACGATTATTTGAAAAAACCAATAACTATGACTACGCAATTTTACTGGAAGCGAGGAAGGATCATTCCGAGTGTATTCCTTATGTCAAGATATTACAGTCAAGCTTGAACTATGTAGATGATGCACGAGCTTTTGGGCTTGATTTTATTCATGTCAAAGAAGAGAGCCCCAATGACACGGTCTCTTTAACTTACAACTGGCAAGTCTGGAATGCCAAAGCCTTTTCGCTCGTTTCAGGTAAAAAAGGAACCTTGCGTAAACATGAAGCGAACAAAGTATTTGATGCGATTGTACGCTTTTTAGTGAAAAAAGAGCTGATTGACTTCGCAACTTTTGAAGGTTCACACGGCAATGTTGTCATGCAAAATGACATTGAAGCAATTAAATGTACCGCTGCAGGACTCTTTGACACGCTTGCTAACATTGGTGACTCAGTCGTACATGGTCAACCCTTAGCACGCATTTTTAACTCGCTCGATGGCACGCTGATTCAGACGATCATCTCACCCTGCGATGGAATTATCTCCTGTAAATACGACTATTCGCTCATTTTCCAAAACGCGATTGCGTATCGCATCGTCAAAGTCGAATCCACACAAAACAATCTCTAAACTTTACATGTAAATTAAAAATGTTTACATGTAAAGTTTTTAAAACACTTTTTGCACATTCACTTCGATGGAAAGTTCGCTCTGGCCGCTGCTTAGTACCACGCCTTTAAGGGGTGCGACATCGTTGTAGTCTCTGCCACTTCCAAGTAAGATGTGCTGATCTTCGGGGATGATGTTGTTGGTTGGGTCAAACTCCATCCAGCCAAGACGTGGAATGTACAAGGCAAACCATGCGTGCGAAGCATCGGCACCAAACAGTTTGGTCTTGCCAGGGGCTGGCAGTGTTTCGATGTAGCCACTCATGTATTTAGCCGGCAGACCAATGGAGCGAAGAGCGGCGATGGCAAACTGTGCAAAGTCTTGGCAGACACCTTTTTTCGCCTCAAAAATCTCTTCAATCGGCGTGGTAATATTGCTAAAGCCTGCGACAAATTGAAAATCTTGGAAGATGCGGTTCATAAACTCCTGTGCGGCATCCACAAGATTGCGCTGTGGTAAAAAGGAACGCTTCACATACTCAACAATGCCTCGTGAAGCTTTGGGAATCAGCTCTGAGTCAAATATAAACGGCTTTGCAGCAAGATCAAAAAGATTAAACGCTTGCAACAAGCCAAGCGATGCCTCATACGTGGTACTTTGAGCACGCAGTGTGTTTACATGTAAACGCATCGCATCGCCATCGAGTTCAACGCGTGACCTGCCGATGACGGACAACGACTCATGCGCTTCACGAATTAAAAGGTGCGTCGTGTGATTGCCAAAGACATCATCGAACTCGCTGAGTTCATATGGTTTGGGCGTGATCTCCATCGTAAAATCCACCACGCGTTGAAACGGTGTGTCTTTAGGTTTGAGACGGGCAATGTTATGGCTAAAGGTGACAAGACTTTCGTACTTGAAGGCGGTTTTGTGGTAGATTTCATACATCATGGCTTACTCATCGTAGTGTGAAAAATAGGTTTTGGAAAGCTCCATCGAACAGAGCGAAAAATGCGTCGTAAGCGTGGCTAAGAATTCATCGAGCACCGTGTAAACAGTTCCGCCCTCTTCGATCTGCATCAAGGTTGCAACGGTGGTGAGTTTCAGCGATGAAAACGCTTGAAAAATAGGCTCTTCGTAGCTACTGAGGTACTTTTTACTCTTCGGAAGTGCTTTTAAATCTTCCAAAAGTTCATTTGTCAAATAGGCAATCGACTTTGGGAACTGAGGGCTGAGAATCAAAAACTCCAACACATTATCCAACTGGAGTGAGCTTTTGTATTGCGTTCGGTACGCATTAAAACTCTCACAGGAGTTGAGCATGCCCTCTAAGATGTCATAACTGGCCGATTTTTCATGCTTGACACAGAGCATCGAGCGCGCTTTAGAGATCGTCAACAGTGCCGATTCGAGCTTATAACCGATGTCATACAAAATCAAGCCTTGCTCTTTGTACATGCTCTCTTCCACCAACTCTTTGTACGCGACAAGGTAGAGTAAAAATTTATCGAGCTCAGTTAAAATGGTCTGCGTAGGAGAGTTGATTTTACGAATAAAGACCCTCCACTCTTTTTGCATCTTATCAAAGAGTTTCCACGCCTCAATCGCAAGCAGACTTTTGATCGAGACATTGGCATTAAAGAGCATTTCCATCGTAAAAGAGAGCCCGCCTTGTTTGCTTTTGTCTTTAATCAGCAACTCGATTTCACTCATACGATTTTGCGCAATCTTTTCATCTAAGAAGCCTGGATACGTCATCGTTAAGTGCGTCAAAGATTTTTCTAAAATCAGTTGCGACTCATACGACAAAGCCCCTTCGTAGCGGCTAAAATTGGTCATCTTTTTGACCACATAGCGAATAAGGCGAATGGTGGTAATCGTACGACACAAGTAGCGCCCTAACCAAAAAAGGTTCTCGGCTTTGCGCGTTGGCATCGTGTGAATCGAGACATCAACATAAGGCAGTGTATTGAAAATGGAGCTCATATCAATCGTCTCATCTTCGCCTAAAATCCACAAATCTTTACTCGTTCCACCTTTTTGAGAGGAGACTAAAAGGGCATCTTTAGAAGAAGACACCCGCACCAAGCCTCCATTCATCACCGTATAATTCTCATCTTTTTTCAAAGCATAAGCACGCACAACAGCGTTACGAGGCTCGATTTTTCCATTAGCATAAAAGGGCGTAGTCGAAAAGTTAATCTCCTCTTGGGCAACGTACTGATGTGGGTTTTGCAAAATGCTGTTTTTAAGTTGCGTTCGCATCTCGTTGGAGAGTTTTTTGACTAAATGCGTCTGAATCGCTTCGGTACGATCAATTTTTTTGATAATAAGGTTCTCAAAATGCTCTAACACATACTCAAGCTCATGGCTTTGTCCGCACCACCATGTCGCAATTTGTGGGAGTAAAAGCTCTTCATTGAGGAAGTAATGACAAATGCGTTCCATAAAAGGATTGAGTCCGATGTTTTCCACAATCGCACTGCCGATCGGATTGATCATCGCAAGATTGCCTTGCCTTAGGCTATCGACCAAGCCTGCAACACCCAGTTTTGAGTCACTGCGAAGCTCAAGCGGGTCGCAGAAACGGTCATCCAAACGCCTCAAAAGGGTATTGATGGGTTTGAGTCCACTCAAACTCTTCAGCCACAAAGCGCCGTTTTTGGAGAGCAGATCATCGCCTTCAACTAAGTTGATCTCCAAAAAAGAGCTCAAATAGGCATGCTCGAAGTAGGTCTCATTGCGAGGGCCTGGGGTGAGAAGTGCCGCTTTAGAGATATCGCCTTTGGTGAGCTTTTTCAACAGTTTTTTAAATTCGTCGATAAACGGAAGCAACTTTTTGATCTCGTGCTCAGGATAGAGGTCTTTAGAAACGATGTTCATTGTCAGACGATTTTCCACCGCATACCCCAAACCTGAGGGGGCTTGGGTGCGATCGTTGATGACCCACATTTTACCATCAGGTCCTCGTGCCATATCAAGCGCGTAAAAATAGAGTTGAAAATCCTCCATCAAGCCCAAAGAGTGAACAGCAGGGATAAATCCTTTGTGCCCGTAAATCACTTCGGCAGGAATGATATTTTCTTTTAAAAGCTTCTGCTCACCGTAGAGGTCTTTTAAAATGAGATTGAACAGTTTGGCACGCTGTTTGATCCCTTGTTTGATCCCTTTCCACTCTTCTTTGGTGATAATAAAAGGAATCGGGTCTAAACTCCACGGGCGATTGCCATTGTCCTCTGGGTCATTGTAGACGTTGTACGTAACACCATTGTCTTCCAAATGCCACGCAATTTCCGCTTGTTTGTTCTCCAGCTCTTCACTGCTCATCGCTTCAAGGCGTGCAAGAAGCGGCTGCCAATGCTCCCTGACCCGTAATTGGTCATCGAGCATCTCATCAAATAGCGAAGCTGAGCTGTAATTATCTAAAAAATTCATCTATTTGGTATTCCATTTACGTCTAAGATCAAGCGTGTGAGGGAACTCACTGCTAAGCGGCAATTCTTGAAACACAAACTGTTTGAGCGCTGTTGGTTTATGCACCACAACGGTTCGCTCGCTGCCCTCAACAACATGAGGTATCACAGCACTACTTTGGTACTCCGCCTCGCCTTGAGTATGGTTAAAGTCCCAAAAACGGTTGATGCGACGTGATTCTGCTTCATAGCTGTTTACGGGGAACGTGTCGTAATTACGACCGCCCGGATGCGCGACAAAATAGGTCATCCCCCCAATGGAGCGTTTGTTCCATGTATCGACCACGTCAAAGACCAAAGGGGTATCGGCGCCAATGGTTGGATGAAGCGCAGAGTACGGCTCCCACGCTTTGTACTTCACGCCTGCCACAAACTCCCCTTCCCTTCCTGTAGGCGCAAGCGGAATCGCCACGGCGTTACATGTAAGCGTGTAGCGCTCTGGTGTAAAGTTTTGCACTTTGACCTGTACGCGCTCTAGCGAAGAGTCGACATAACGCGCTGTTCCTTGCGAACTGCTCTCTTCGCCCAACACATTCCACGGCTCGATAGCGGCGCGAAGTTCTAAATGTATATTTTCAATCGTACTCATACCGTAAAGCGGAAAACGAAACTCAAAGAAAGGATCGAACCAACCAAGCTCAAACGCATAACCTTCTGCTTGTAAAAATTCGACAATATCACGTAAATCCTCTTTGACGTAATGTTCCAGTAAAAACTTGTCGTGAAGCTGTGTACCCCAACGAACAAGTTTATGTTTGTACGGTTTTTTCCAAAACACAGCAACCAGTGTGCGCACCAAAAGCATCTGCAACAACGCCATTTGCGCGTGCGGTGGCATATCAAACGCTCTTAGCTCCAAAATGCCCAGTCGTCCGCTAGACGAATCGGGAGAGTAAAGCTTGTCGATGCAAAATTCGCTTCGGTGTGTGTTGCCCGTAATGTCGGTCAGCATATGTCGAAAAAGGCGATCGGTCAGCCAAAAAGGAACACTTTCACCCTCAGGAATCTGCGAAAAAGCGATCTCAAGCTCATACAGATTTTCCACCCTGCCCTCATCCACACGAGGAGCTTGCGAGGTTGAGCCGATAAATGCGCCTGAGAAAAGGTACGAAAGCCCCGGATGGTGTTGCCAAAAGGTGATAAGACTGCGAAGCAGATCAGGCCTGCGAAGCAGTGGACTGTCTTCGGGACGAAGTGCTCCAATGGTGACGTGATTGCCCCCGCCTGTGCCCGTATGTTTGCCATCTAGCATAAATTTTTCTGTCCCAAGGCGTGATTCACGCGCATCGTTGTAGAGCAAGAAAAGGTTATCGCTTAGCATCTTCCATGAGGTGGCAGGTTGGATGTTCACCTCGATGACACCCGGGTCTGGCGTGACTTTGATGCGATCGAGTCTAAGGTCATGAGCAGGCTCGTAACCTTCCAAAACAACGTTTACATGTAACGATTCCGCTACCGCTTCAATGCACGCAATAAGGTCTAAAAAAGCCTCCGAATGATTGAGCGGTGGAAGGAAAATATAGAGCTTGCCGTCTCGTACTTCCGTGCAAAGGGCGGTGCGTACAAAGGTGTTATAGGTGTGATTTTTTGAGAGGGTTGCATCCGCTTTTTCACACCGTTTTTTAGCATTTTCTGCATACTCTCCAAGGTTTGGATAGCTCGCAAACAGGTCTGGCTCAAAACGAAGTGCAAGCTCAGCGTGCGGTTTTTCAGCCAAAGAACTCAACGGTAGTCGCAAGCCAAGGGGAGAATTGCCCGCACTGAGAAACAAATACCCTCGTCTGAGCTCCCACGCAGAAGTCATCCACTGTGTCGCTCCAAAATTCAGCGGCAACACGTAACCCACAGGATTATTAAGACCTTGTGAGAGCACTTTGGCGATCGTTCTTCGCTCCAACGAATCCGAAAGATCAGACTTCATCGGGTCAATGTCGATGGGCAGTTCAGACTCTTTGACGATGTAATAGAGCGGGTCTTCGTAAGCTTCAACAATGTTTTGGTCGCTAATGCCAAGTGTCAAAGAGAGTTTCGCTAAAAAGCGTTTCGCATCGTCGTTGGTGTAACTATACGTGCCGTTCATATCCGCAAGCAATTCGGGATTGTTCCAAATCGCTTTGCCATCTTTTCGCCAAATAATGGACGTTTGCCACCTTGGAAGCGGCTCGCCTGGGTACCATTTGCCTTGTGCGTAATGAAGCATGCCACCTTGGGTAAAGGAGCTTAAGAGTTTTCGTGAAAGGGTGTCGGCAAGGGTGCGTTTGTGCGCTCCATCGGCTTTGGTGTTCCATTCGTCGCCTTCCATGTCATCGATGGAAACAAACGTCGGCTCGCCGCCCATAGAAAGCCTTACATCGCTCTCTTCCAAGGCTTTATCGACTTCAAAACCCAGTTTATAAATGGCATCCCATTGGTCATCGCGGTACGGTTTGGTCACACGTGGCGATTCAAAAATACGCGTGACCGTATTGTCGTAGACAAATTCAGTTTCACATTTATCGCTCAGCCCTTCTATCGCGTAGGCACTCTCAAAGGAAGGGGTACACGCAAGCGGTATATGCCCCTCTCCTGCAAAAAGTCCACTCGTGGCATCCAGTCCAACCCAGCCAGCGCCTGGAATATACACTTCTGTCCACGCGTGAAGGTCAGTAAAGTCTGCCTCAGGGCCACTAGGACCATCAAGGGAAGCGACATCGGCTTTGAGTTGTACGAGGTAGCCAGAGACAAAACGTGCCGCAAGCCCTAAATGACGAAGCACTTGCACAAACAGCCATGCAAAATCACGACAGCTTCCTAGTTTCTTCTCCAACGTCACTTCGCAGCTTTGCACACCCGGCTCTAACCTGATGGTGTAGTTTAAATGCTGATTGATCGTAGAATTAAGATAAACTAAAAAGTCAATAATTGGGCGTTTTTTACAATCCAATGAGCGCACAAAAGCGCGCAAAAGCTCCCCATCTTCACTCTCTTCAAGGTAAGGGATCAACTCTTTTTGAAGCTCTTTTTGATAGATAAACGGGAAATCCTTCGCATAGTCATCCACAAAAAAATCAAACGGATTGATCGTAATAAGATCAGCGATAATCTCCACATCAATGCAGAGCTCTTTCGTTTTTTCTGGAAACACAATGCGCGCAAGGTAATTGCCAAACGGGTCTTGTTGCCAGTTGATAAAATGGTTCTCTGGTTTTATTTTAAGGGAGTACGCCTCGATGGGTGTCCTGCTGTGTGGGGTGGGACGCAAACGGATGATGTGCGGTGAGAGCGCTACATAGCGGTCGTAGTGGTATTCTGTTTTATGCGAGAGAACAACTTTAAGTGACATAATAATCCTTTAAAACAGAAAGTAAAAATCTTTACATGTAAAAATATTATAGCATGATGTAAAAGGTTTGTGATGGGTATTTGGCTATGTATTAAGCAGTAATCTTTAGGTTAGCTTTAACGCATATCTTTTTACATGTAAAGGCTTGCAGAAAAGACAATGTCATCGCACTAAAAACTCTATACATCTAGAATAAAAGTAAGAGCATTTTTATTCCACCCTTTCTTTAACGTTTTCTTCGCTATAGATTCGCTCGTACAACAGTGCTATTATCATCTTATTCATCCGATTGATCTGCGACATGGTATACAACGTTATGGAATGTTCTTTTTGAGTCAAAACAGTATTTACCAATTTTGTGCCTAAAGTATGGAGTCTGTGATGCAAAGAGTCGATTTTTTTAAACCACAATTCTTCCTTGCACGTTCCTCGTATTTCACGATCAAACCATATACCAAAACGACATAAATGCTCATTGAGAAGAGGAGGATTTCCATAGCCTTCTTGAATATAATTTTTGAGAGATTTAACCCACGCATTGTGTTCTACTGCTGCAAACAACCATTGCATAGAGTCTGAATTTGGTACACGATTTTGCCAAGCCATCCAACGGGCATCTGGTTTCCATGCCTCTACCCAAAACAAAAATTCTTGAGGAGGCATTGGCTCTGCGATTCCGTATCCTTGAGCAAACTCACATCCTAACGCTAAAAGACAAAGACCATGATCAACCGATTCAACACCTTCAGCAATAACATTTTTTCGAAAGGCTCTTGCTAAACCGAGTACCCCTTCAATAATGGCAAGATCATCAGGATCATCAAGCATATCATGAATAAAGCTTTGATCAATTTTGAGCGTTTTTGCAGGTAAACGTTTTAAATATGTTAATGAAGAATAGCCTGTCCCAAAGTCATCCAATGCAAAATGTACTCCTAAAGCATGGCAACTTTGCATAATGGCAGAGACATGAACGATGTCTTCAACAGCACTCGTTTCTAAAATTTCGACTTCTAAGAGGCTAGGATCAACATCGCTATGCGCTTCGAGTATCGCTTTAAAACGCGCCATAAAATCATTTTGTTGCAGTTGATACGCATTGATATTAATGCTGACTGGAAGATTGAACCCTATTTTTTGCCATTGGCCTATTTGCGATAATGCAGAGTGAATCACCCATTCTCCTATTTCAATACTCAGGGAATGATTTTCTAAAAATGGCAAAAACGAGAGTGGCATCACCAAACCTTTTTGTGGATGCTCCCACCTTATGAGTGCTTCAGCACCTATGATTTCTCCTGTTTTCATATTCACTTTTGGCTGATAATAGAGCACAAATTCTTTATGTGCAAGAGCATTGGCCACTTCCAAGAAATAATCACGTTGTGCCTGCAAAGAGACATTTTGATCTAAATCAAAAAAACGATAACTATTTTTACCAGACTGCTTTGCTAAATACATCGCTTGATCGGCATGGCGCATTAACTGATCGGCACTAGCACCATCTTGAGGGTAAAAGGTTACTCCAATGCTAGACGAAACTTGCACGGAAATATCATTGATGATAACAGGCATATTCGTGACATGTAATAAGCGCTCCAAAATGAGTTCACATAGTTTGACTTCTTTTATATCGTTGAGAACGATCACAAACTCATCACCACCAATACGCGATAAGGTATCCCCTTCGCGCAAAATTTGCTCCATACGCCCAGCAAGCGTCACGAGAAGAATATCGCCTATATGATGACCGTAGGTATCGTTAATACTTTTAAACCCGTCAAGATCAAGATAAATAATAGCCAAAGAGCGATTATGGCGGTTTGATTGAGCCATCGCTTGATGCAATCTATCGGCTAATAAGACGCGATTTGGAAGATTGGTTAACGTATCATAGTGTGCAATGCGCTCTAATTTATCAGAAAGCTTTTTTTCTTCCTGATGCACTTCTTCGAGGGAGCGAATCCTCTCTTGTATTGTATTTGCCATTGCATTAAAGGCACATGCAAGCGTTGCTGTCTCTTGGTCTCCACTCAGTTCTAATCTTTTGCTGTAATCACCTTGTGCGATGGCATTGGCACTTTGCGTTAACTTTGTTAAATTGCGAATAATCCATCGATTGAGAGTAATGAGTAACAGTGCAGAGAAAAAGATTTCGATGAAGGCAATGACAATACTTTTTAAGATCATCGAATCTCGCGCCTGTGTATAGAAAAGAGTCGATAATCCAATACGAACCGAACCCAATTTTTGACCTGATACGACAATATCAATACTGGTATCATAACGCTCATTGAGGAGAGAACTTTGACCAAAAGGGTTATTATTGACAGGTGGAAGTTCTTGATCTAAAGACCAACCAACACTTGCAATAGGCTGAGACTGCGTATTCAGTGCGACAAGGTAATTGATACTTTGTACCTGTTGAGATTCTTCTAAAACAGACTGTATGGTGGCATAGTCCATCTGTAGCCAAGGGGCTATTAGGGCACTTTGCAAAAGTGTTTTTTGTGTTTCCAATCGCATACTGGTTTGCACCAATAAACTTTCACTTAACTGTTGAACATTCCTATAGACCAATACCGAAAGCATAAGACTTTCAATACACAAGCTTGCAATCAGCCATTTCCAAGAGAGAGATAACTTCATGCGTCTTTATTGACCCAATCTCTTTAATGTTTTGTTAGCAATACTGTTTAAATCTTCTAATGCATCAGGAGTGAGCATTTGAAATGCCTCTAACTTTGTCATCTCCAAATGTTTTACACCCTCAGGACTCTTCGAAAATGCCCTCAATGCATTACCCCACTCTTCTACGCTCACGCCATTAGATTCTTTCGCTAAAAATATCCTGCTTGGTCGTGCAGGACTATGATATAAAACAGTCATTTTGTGGCGAAGTTCATCACTGAGCCTTAAGTAATTCGGTAAAGATATAATTGCTAAATCGACTTCACCTTTGACTAAAATTGCTGCTACGCTATCAGAGGCACTAATATAATAAACATAGTTTAAATCACGACCTTCACGTAAGCCTTGACTCTCAAGCCACTCTTCTGCACAAAGGGTCGCAAAAGAGACAGGGTCTTGTCCTGCTACTCTTAAGGGTCTTTTGGTATTAGTGAGCACATCGTCAAAACGGCTTAAGACAATGGTTTCAAGCCCTTTAGTATAAGTCATCAAAGGCGTATACGAAGCGAGTCTTTGCGCTAAAAGTGCTAAATTAGGAGATGTCAAAATCATATCATACGACTCACCTTGATTGCAGTTTTTAGAAAACTCACTAAAACTTTTGGCTGTCATAATTTGAACAGGTCTTTGAAAATACGCTTCTAAAAAGAGTTTTAAATCTTGATGAGATTCAAAGATAATCCTTGGAGATGAGTGAGGTGCAATACCAATGCGAAGAGGTACATGACTCAAATCTTGAGCCAGACCAAAACTAAATGTTACTAAAAGAATCAAACAAATACGAATAAAGGGCATACTAAAACCAATCTATAGAATTTATTGTATAGATTTTATCCTATAAAGCCTTAAAATGTCACAAGTTAATTACATGTATTTCATATGTGATTTAGTTCCGTAACATAAAATTTTGAAAGCAATCATGAAGGTTTATCCATCCAAAAACAGCTTTACATGTAAAGTGAATGGTGTTAGATTTTATTGTTTATCAGAAGTTCATTAATGAAAGGATTGAGCAAGGTTTCACCGCGAAGTGCGAAGAGTTGTACCTCTTTGAAATAGTAGTCTGATTGCCTATAAAGGCGGTATTCATAAGCTCCAAAACCATACCCCATCGGGGTGATTTCTACGCGTGAGTACCATGCATTTTTCGCTAAAATGTAGTGATTGGTATCTTGAGCATAGACCCACACGACAATTTTCTCTTGATTTTTTTGACGCTCCAACCAGAGCAGAACATTGCCAATGTCATTAAAAAAATAGGTGTCGCCATTGGGCAAAACTGCTTGGGCGGAGTTGAACAGCTCTTTAATAGGCAGCCTACTCTCCGAGCAAAGGTACTGATCTAACACAATTTCCAACGGCTCTTTTTGCATATTGCCATGACGCACTAAGACACGCGTATCGCTAATGTCCATCGTGAAAATGAGTAGTGCGACCACTCCTAAGAGTAACAAGGTTGCAAAGGTGGATTTAATCACAACAATACCCCCGTTATGAGGTAATAACGTACCACGTAAAAGCTGCACACGATGGCGGTGATGAGAAGGCAAATGGAAGAATATTGGAGCAGATACACATACGATTTTTGGGTAATTCGCTCAATCAAAAACGGCATAATCCCAAAGAAAATCCCCAAAAAGAGCGAGCCCCAAATGAGATACCCGATGTAGTAATACTCCCTTTGAAGCATGCAGTACGGGCATTTGTGGTTGGGCATTTCGTAGATGTAAAGTCCGAAAAAATAGGTGATGGCATAATATGCGATGAACAAAAACAGAAGATTACATGTAAAGCTTGCCATCGTCTGTTTGAGGTAGTTTAACAGCAAAATCGAACCAAAGAGAAGGTAAAAGAAAAGCACTAAGAGTGTTTGGGTATAGCCAAAAGGAAGCCTTGGTGCTTGAAACACTACCGAACAGCAAAAGACAGGCACGGTTAAAGGAATGTTGGAAAAGTAGAGTAATTCCAGTATAAATTCACCCAAAACGCCAACAAACAGCAGTGTAAACAGAAGGTATTTGCGTTTTAAATAGGGAAAAGTAATCGCAGCAAGATCCAGTTTATTGACAATCAGCCAGAGTCCAAAACCGAAAATCAGCAGTAATTTTAACAGCAAAAGCGCATTGCCATAATGGTTTGAGCCCACAACGCCCGCTGAGCACATCGCGCCTGGCACAATGCCAGCAAGTGCATTGAGCGATTGGATAAAAAAGAGGAACAAAATCACTTTACATGTAAGCGTAAAATAGAGAATCGTGTTAACCAAATAATTTTTTTTCTCAAGCGCATACTGCAACGGCGTGGTCGCGTTAAAATCCCAATGACGCACAATACGCACGATGTTCACTTGAGAAATTACCATTAACACAATGAGGATCAGCTCAATCAATAAAAAAACGATGATCTCATTGGATAAAAAGATACTCATTCCACAAGCTCACCATCGCGCATATGCACGCACCTATCGATGCACTCAAGGTCATCAAACACACTATCGTGTGTGGCGATAATCACTGTTTTATGCAGCGCTTTAAATTTTTTCAAAATCTCAATGAACATCAGTGAATTTTCTTTGTCCAAATTGGCAGTTGGCTCATCGGCTAAGATGATCTGAGGATTCATAACAACCGCTCTAGCGATCGCACAGCGTTGTCTCTCACCACCGCTGAGGCTGCTCACATTTTGATCTTTTTTGTGCTCAATATTGGCTAGTTGCATCGCTTGATGAATGCGCTCATGCATCGTCTCTTTGCTCAGAGTCGTGAGTGCCAAGGGCGCTAAAATGTTCTGATACACACTAAGCCCTTCTAAAAGATTGAACGACTGAAAGATGAAACCTATCTCTTGGTGACGGAAAGCTGAACTCATGATGTCGGGCAGTTTGGCAATATTTTGCTCATGAATCATTATCTCACCTTCGCTTGGCTTACTAAGCCCGCCAATCAATGATAGCAGCGTACTTTTTCCACTGCCACTGATCCCTTTTAAGATCATGATTTCCCCATCGTCGATGTTTAAGTGAATATTTTTCAGCGCGTAAAAGGCATTGGGTTTGTTGGGATTGTAGAGTTTGTACAGGTTTTTAATAACAATATTACTCATGATTTCACCGCCTCACTCATGTCGCTGATGGCAATTTTCCAGGCAGGTAAAATGACAAAGGCTAAGAATGGAATCACGCCAAAAAGGAAGATCAAAAAGAGCAGATTGATGTCGACCACGGGGGTGAGTGAGACGCTATTTTCAAGTTCACTTCCAAGAAAGATGTTGCGCAGATAAGGCGCATTTGCCATAAATACATAAATGTATGCCCCAGCAACCCCCAAAAGATAAGCACTGATCGAAACCACCGCATTTTGAATCAATTTGAGCATAATAATATCTTTGATGCAAAAACCAAGACTGCGCAAAATCGCAATCTCTTTTTTTTTCTCACCATAGACTAACCCGACCTGATTTTTAAGCAGAATGAAAAATGAAACCATCGCAATCACGTAAAGAATCATGAAAATGCCCCCTTTGTAATAGTACAAATGGCGCACAGCACCGATGGCATCGGCTTGCGAAGTAGCTTTGACACTGGGGTAAAGCTGCACAATTTTGAGTGCGATTTCGCTCACCTCATTCGGGTTAGGAACGGTGACGTAGAGCTTTGAGTATTCATCCATCTCCATGCCCAAAACGGCACGTGCAGTGTTGGGGTTTAAGTAAATCGCATCGTTGGAGATAATGTTCGTACCTTTGGGGGCGATTTTATCGATTTTGACCGCAATCATGCGCTCTTCATTGAGAAAATGAAACACATCGTTATAGTAAAGCTCCGCCATCACTTTTTGCACGCCCTGACCTATCACCATCTCATCTTTAGCTAAATGAGCGTCGCCAATGACATGAAACCAAACCCGTTTTTGAGCAAAATAATAGTAACCATCCACAGCACCTTCGACGTTGCTCACACCCGTAATCTGTGTTATATCATAGACATAGCCATCGTGCATCTCATACGCACGTCCGGCTCTCATATTTTCGACCACAATGTTAGGATGAGATTTAATGCTCTGAATCAGATCGTATTGCAACGAATCAGAGATAAAAAGCACCGAACTTAGGATAAAGACGATAAACGAGAAGATCAAAAAGCTAAAAAGATGATCATTCTTGTCTTTAAAGAGCAGTAAAATCGCATACTCTATAAAATTTTTACTCGGCATACACAAACCTTTGATACGCAGGTGTTGGAAAACTCAAAGAGGGCTTGGTATCTTTTACATGTAAAGAGAGTGCGGTGAGCTCTTCGGCTTTTTGCTTCGTGGGATAGCTCCATGCATGCGCCACTAAAACCAGATAGAGGATAGAAAAGGAGGCGGCAAGCATCGCTAAAAATTTCATAGGTTTTTGACCATCATTTCGGTGATTTCTTCAAATATAAGCACCTTTTGACCGTCATGATCACGTGCAAAACTGAGTGCTTCTTCTTGGGTCGAAAATGGAATGAGTTCACTGCCCATTGGTCCATACACATTGGAACCTTTCACGTAAAACGCTTTGGTGGCTTCGAGCTTTAAGAGCTTGTAATAATCACTCACAAAGAGTTTATCCGAAGCGATTTTTTGTGCAAAATAGAACTTCATCATATCTTTGACACCATCAAAATAGAACGCTTTTTCACCCGCAATCATCGCAACCCATTGAGGGTATTTGGCAACAAACATACCGCATACAGGGCATTTAGCATCTTGGTGTACTTCGATTTTAGCACTTGGAGCTAGTTTTGAAGACGTTGGTTTGGCAAAATCTTTCGGAAAATCTTCGGCGGCAATGGCATACGCTTGTTCAAAATGCATGATTTGACCGCCATTATCCGCTACAAACGTCTGCGCATCTTTTTCGCTTCCAAAGGCATAACTGCTCATGCGTGTCATCGTGCCTCGTACCTTACTTCCTACAACATAGAACGCTTTTTTGACATCAATGAACTCTAACGTGATCGTATCGACTACTTTAGCATCTTCGGGAATGATCCCTTGTGTTGCTTCGTACAAGCAGTGAATAGAACAGTATTGGTGGTTTGCATGGGTGTGACTGGTTTTGTAAAACTTTACCAAATGCATCCCACAATTCGGACATGAATATTTATCGTTTCCAGATTGGATAAGGGTTGCATTGGCTTCAGGAACGGTTTGAAACATCTGTGCATACGAAATATTGAGTAAAAAAAATAAAATTAAAACCGCCCGTAACATCATCTGCTTTTCCTTACATGTAAACTTATTTTTTGGTTATTTTTTCTAAGAGTTGAGCATTTTCACAACCGACTTGCAATCCTTTGTCGCATGTACCTTTAAAAAGCTCTTTAGCTTTTGCGTTATCCACGCTGACACCTTTACCTTCTGCGTATAAAATGCCAAGATTATTACAACCTTGATCATAGCCGCTCTTGCAAGCTTTTTCGTATAATGCACTTGATTTTTTATAATCTTGCGCAACCCCTTTTCCTGCAGCGTATAAAAGCCCTAGATTATCGCATCCTACCGCCACATTGCCATCACAGGTTTTTTGGTAGTATTCACTTGCTTTCTTATAATCTTGCGTCACACCTTTTCCACCAGCATACAGGAAGCCTAGGTTATTGCATCCCATCAAATCTTCATTCTTACACGCTTTTGTGTAAAGTTCTGCCGCTTTAGCATAGCTTTGTTTGACACCTGCACCATTGGCATATAAGAGTCCTAAATTGGTACACCCTTCATTTTCAGCGCATGATTTTTCATATAGCTCACTTGCTTTTGTGAAGTCTTGCTTCACGCCATCCGTACCACCCGCATATAATAGCGCTAGGTTATAACAAGCGGATGCAAAGTTGCCATCGCACGCTTTTTCATAGAGTTTAACCGCTTTTGTAAAATCTTTCGTGACATTGCCAGTACCTTCAGCATAAAGCACCGCAAGGTTATAACACCCTGAAGCTTTGCCTTCATTGCACGCTTTGTCATAAATCTCAACCAATTTTTGATGGTCGCCACTCTCTTTGGCTTCCATACCCTCTTTGATAAAACCTGCTTGCGCCATCACGGCACAAGCTATTAAGATCAGTAGCTCTTTTTTCATTTTTCTTCCTTTTTTAATTAAACCTAGAGTTCTTGCAGAACTCTAAACACGCTTTTAAAGCAAAGCTCTACAAGCTACGTTAACACTGGGTTCACTTCGGCAGTGAGCCCACACGCACCTTTGGTGCTTAAACGGTTTTCACATCTCTACCTTTATACGCTAACGCACAAAGACTCAGAAGAATGATCAACGTATAATAAACAAAACTTGGAACATCAGGACTTTCACCTGTTGCGGCATACGAGTGCATACCCGTCAGGTAAAAATTCACCCCAAAATAGGTCATAATGATGGAAGTATAACCCAAAAGTGACGCGATGGAAAAGACATAGATGGAGTTCAATTTTGGAATAAAACGAAGATGCACGATTATGGCATACACAATGATAGATACAAATGCCCATGTCTCTTTTGGATCCCAACCCCAGTAACGTCCCCATGACTCATTCGCCCAAATACCCCCAAAGAAATTTCCAACCGTTAGCATGGAAAGCCCGATGAGAAGGCTGATTTCATTAATCGCAGCGATATGCCTGATCTGCTCGTTAATGCGTAACGCATTTTCCTTATTTTTAAAGAGCATCAACACTAAAGCCATTAAACCAAGCAGTGCACCCATGCCCAAAAAGCCATAACTGGCGGTAATAACAGAGACATGAATCGTCAGCCAGTACGATTTTAAAACAGGAACTAGATTGGTGATTTGCGGATTGACAAAACTCATGTGTGCAACCAGCATCACGATGGCAGCGAGTATGGCAGCCGCGGAGAGGGAGAGAATGGATTTGCGAAAGACCATCACACCAGCTAAACTTGCAGACCAACCGATGTAGACCATCGACTCGTACGAGTCACTCCATGGGGCATGTCCTGAGATATACCATCTCAATGCTAACCCTAATGTATGTACGATAAATCCCGCCATAAAGAAGTATAAAACACCCTTTTCAAGCTTTGGATAACTTTTACATGTAAAGATAGAAAAGACCGCTAAAATGAATGCGCCGATGCCAAGCACAAAGTAAAATCCAACAAGTTTTTGAAACAGCCCCATATGGTTGTAAAGCACTTCAGCCTGTACGCGTGTGTCGCTTGGCAAAATATCACCGTTGGTTGTGCGTTGATTTTCTTTGAGCTTCGCAAGTGCTATGTTGGCACTCTCCCAGTGGTTATTTGTCACACCATCTTGAAGTGCTACAAAGTAGTCATTAAGTATGCTTTTAACATCTCTACTAATCATAGGATTGTCAAAAGCGTCATTCGGGGCGATCCATTTATGCGCAGGATCATTTGGAATTGGAATAAATTTAAAAAAGACACCTTTTAAAGTAAGATAAGCAACATTGAGTTTTTCATCAAATTTAATGACATCGGTATCAAAGGTATCCCGTCTTTTTTGCGTTTTTTGATTGGCGCTCGCCACCTGTTTTGCCAGTTTATAGTAGCCTTCTGTATCGAACATGGAAGCAAAACTTACATACTCTGTTTCAGGAGGTAGATTGAGCGCTTTTTTAATGTTTGCGTTGGAGAGTTTGATGATAGGAAGCTCTTGCCAAAGAACGGCGTTTGAGCTCATCCCTAGAATCACCTGCTCAGGAGTAAGTCCAAAAAGAGAGCTTTTGCCCGCTATTTTATTGACAATTTCAACCGCTTCGGTACTAATAGGCTTAATGCGCCCCATATAATCTTGCACCAATAAAGCACTAAACGCTCCATTAGCATGATCACGTGAGTTTTTGCGAAACTGCTCAAGGGAATCGGTGGTATCTGCTTTTAAAAAAGTAGATGAACAGAGCAGAAGCGGTAAGAAAAGTGCTAAAGCACTTTTTTGAAGGAATGAACGCAATTTTAAAAATCGGCTCCCTTTGGTAAAAAAATTACCGATAAATCCTATACAAAGCAGCAAATACCCAAAATAAGTCGGCCATTTGCCAGGGTCTTTATTGACTTCCAAAATCGTTCCTTTTTCATCGGTATCGTAGGAAGATTGAAAAAAGGTATACCCTTTATAGTGTAAAGGATGGTTCATAAAAATACGGTATGGCAAGGTGCGTTCTTCTGCTTTGTCTTGTACTTCAATTTCACTAGCATACGAAGAAGGACTTTGAGAACCGGCATATCGCTCTAATTGAAAATCAACCAGCTTGAGAGTAAAAGGAAGTTCAACGACTTTTGAACCCCAAGCGAGTGCTATTTCAACATTATCAAAATGAAGCAGTGTTGGAGGTTCTATCCACCCTGCGCCACCTTCTATCTTGGCTGTTTTTGTTTTATTATCATAGGTGACTTCCACCAAGAGCGTACCAAGTTCGCCTTTGGAGCCTGCATGATAGCTTTTATAGTTTACATGTAAAGGTTTCCCATCGATTATTTCACGATAGGAAAAGCTGTTATTGCCCATTTGTGCTAAGGCTAGCGGATATTCAAATGATTCTTTTTCGGTCTTAATTTGTAAGTAGGCTTTGACACTGAGCATCTCATTTTCACTAAGTCCCTCTCTGATGTGAATAATGCCCTCATATCCCATATAACGTGTGAGTCCTGCACCTATGAGAATGGCAATGAATGCAAGATGCAAAATAAAAGCACCCAGCTTTTTCCACATTTTATTTTTGTAGATAATCCCTATAAGGGCAAGTGTCAATAAAAGCATCACCGCTTCATACCAGAAAGCATCATAGACTAACACTTTGGCGGTTTGGGTGTCGTAAGCACTCTCAACAAACGTCGCAACACCCGCACCCAAACCTAAGAGAAATAACATGAAGAGAATAAACGTGTACGAAAAGAAGAGTTTGCCTAAAATGGATATGAACTTCATGCTAAACCTTTAAAATAAAATTGACACGTTTTAAACGCCAAACGTTTGTCCAGCGTAAATAATAAACATTCTAAGGCATAAAACACCTAGCACACTTGCCATACCAGAGAGGTAAAATGCCATGTGTGTCGAAGCCATTTTTTTGCCTAACCCAAAGTTAAGAACTAAGGGAAGTCCAAAACCAATTCCCATGACACCAAACCAAAAGAGGTTGGCAAACAGACCGCTTTTAAACGCAACGGTGGTCGTTTGTTGAAACTCATTGCCCACCAAAAGAGAAACAAATAACATTGCAATCAACATGATTTCAACCGCCATAATAGGCCATTCGATCGTATGAAGTGTTTTAAGGTCCGCTGAGTGCGTATTTTCTTTAAACAGATACGAAGCCACCATACTAGCAGATGCTGTTCCAGCAGAAAGCCCCGAAACGACAAAAAGTGCAGGTAAGATCGCTGTATTTAAAATCGGGAAGCGTACTAAAACAGAAATTAAAAAACCAGTATAGGCACAAATAACGACCGCAAAGATAACACTTAACACTTCAATGAAAGGGCGAATTTTAGTCAAAGTAGCCATAATCATCGCAAAATAGCTCACCAATTGGCTCTTCTTTGCCAAAACCATCGAAATTTCTTTCTCAAACATATAAAGGCACATAATCAATGTGAGTGGAATATAAATCGAAATCGCCATAACACCAATAGACATGACTGATGTGAAATTATAATGAATCAAAATTTTCCAAAAATAGAGTGGTTTTTCAAGATCGCCCACCAAAAAGACCATACCAAACGCAATCGTCACAAAAGAAACCAAAGAAGCTGCTTTGAGCAATGGTGTATCAACCTGTTGTTTTTTATAGAAACGTATTAACAAAGCAACAATGAGCGCACCACCTGAGATACCTGCAAGCAGAAGATAAACCGCGATTGGCCATCCCCACTCAACACCATGCGAAAATCCGTATGTAAAATTAATAGCTCCATTCATATCACACCCCCACCTTTACAACAGGTATGTATCGCAAGCTCGGTTTTGTTCCATACGTCGGCTTCATGCGAACAGAATCTTTGACTTGTAAGATTTGGTTGATGTACGAATTCTCATCGTTTAGATCACCAAATACCAATGCTTTATATTTACACGCTTCCACACAACCTGGCGCTTGCCCTTTTGCCAAGTTGGTATTAAGACAGAAATTACAATTCTCCGCTGCTTTTGTTTTTTCATTGATAAAACGAACATCATACGGACACGCTACGATGCAGTATTTACAGGCGATACAATCATCTGGATTCATGGTAACAATACCCGTTTTGCCGTCTCGATGACATGCTTTACTAGGGCACACTGCAACACAGGGTGCATCTTCACACTGCTGACACGAAACACGTACATAGCGTTTTTCCATCGGTGTTGCTGGGTCTGTTTTATTTTCAACGTAAAGCCTTACTTGCCCTTCGGGTACAGCATTTACTTTTCGGCACGCTACTTCACAATCCGTACAGCCCACACATTTGTTTTGATCAAAAATCATCCCGTAATGTGGTTTCTTCTCTTTTTTTTCTGTTTCCAATGCGACACTGTAACCCGCAGTGCCCAATGTAACAGAACCCAAACCTATATATTTTAGAAAGGCTCTTCTTTTCCCGTCATTTTCCATCTTCCCCTCCAATTTTGTGTAGCTGAATCACAAGCTCTACAGTTTCTTTTTCTCAACCCCATGAGCTTGTTTCATTTCCTCTTCACTGAGTGGTTTTGCACTGTTAGCAAGTTCACCCGGTTTAAGTACCTTCGTCAACTCTACCTCAAAAATAACCGTTGAGCCTCCAGGAATCTCTTGCATATCTGCATTTCCATACGCAAGTTCACTTGGAATAACCAACTTATATTTAGAGCCCTCATTCATGAGCATCAATCCTTCTTGTAATCCATCCACAATATTAATCATGGAAAGATGCGCTGGCTCTTTACGCGCATAAGTATCATCAAACACTTTACCATCTACTAAATACGCTTTATAATTAATAAGGACAATGCTCTCTTTTTGTGGCTTAGCACCCGCACCAAGCGTGAGCACTTCGTATTGCAATCCTGATTTTGTTGTTTTAACATTTTTATTTTTAGCATTATTGGCTAAATATTTTTTGCCATCAGCAATATTTTTATCTAACGCTTGTTTGAATTTTTCTTGGCTGACTTTGTTTAAGACTTCAGCACGATTATTTAAATTGGTAATAATCTCTTCATCGCTCAATTTTTGTTGCTTTTTGAGTGCATCAACAAAACCGTCAATAACGGCATTGACATCTACTTTTGCACCCATTTCAGATTGTTCAAAAAGTTGATTGGAAATATAGCTTCCGGTGGAAACACCAATACTATATGACTCTTTTTGTACTTGTGTTTTTAGCTCACCAGCAAAACCTTGAGAAACCAAACAAATAAATACAAATAATCCTATAGAAATTTTTTTACTTCTCATCGCAATACCCTTATGTTGTTGATATAAATGGGCTATGAAGCCATAGCCCATTTTCAAAGTCACCCTCTAATGAAGTGTGACACCACTACTTAACATTTTTACCCACAATTCTTTGTGCTTCAGTAATATACTCAACTGCTGCATCAATTCTTTGTTTGGTATATTTAAATCCATGCATACCCCATGAACCATCTTTTTCAAGAAGATCAACGGCCTCTTGCGCTTTTTCAATCAACTCATAGACTCTTGTCTTATCAGATGGAGTGAGTTTTTTGACTTCAAGCATTGCATAAAGACCTTGGATGCCCACTTTGACCTGTGTATATTTGTCTTTGACAGGTGTTTGCCATCCCATAACTTCATCATAGACTTGTTTTTGGTCTTTGAAGTGAAGTGTCTCTTTGAGTTCTGATTGAACGATACTATGGCAACCTTTAGCATCAATTTGTTCTTTATCAGCCCAACTGGTACGTGCACATGACCACATCAAGTCAACAAAATTATGACCTTTATCGTCACGTTCAAAATGCCAATCTTTTGCATCTCTAGGACCGGTAGCTTTTGAACCTGGTACCAAAGTTTTGTGTTTAGGATCAACATCAATTTTCCAGATATGTGATCTTCGTTGTGTATCAAATCCCGCTTGATCTTGGAATTGGATTGCATAGAAGTTTTCACAGCTCATCATATATGGCATGTGACAACTTTGACAACTGTTTTTACTGTGCGTATCAGATTTTGACTGAATATACGCTGCTTCTTTGTGACAATCTGCACAATTCTTTTTGAGTTTTGGCTTCGTGTAAAGTGAACTCAAATAGCCTTGCTCTGAATTGTAGTTAACCGTACCTTTAAGGTCTTTTTCGCCCGTAACAGGTCCTGTAACATCATGAGGATCATGACAGGTTGTACATCTCATACCTTTATCGTAGTGTGCCGTAAAGTAAGATTGCGCACCTTCAGTTCCACATCCAGGTCCCATTGATTTGAATTTGGAACTAAGTGCCAAATCTGGTTTACCCGCGATTGCAGGATTTTTAGCTAAGTCTGGGCTATAGTCAAATCGTTGATGACAACGCTCACAATCAGAATAGAGAAGTCCTGAACTACCCTCTAAGTGACCGCCAGCACCATGACATTCTTCACAAGAAACTCCTTTAGAGATCGTGTGTTTTTGAAGCTCTTTCGCATTACCAAGTGCGCCGTAGAACTCTGCTGAACTTTTGAAATCGAATTTCCATGGATGACATACTTCACAATAGGAAGTAGATGCTTGGAAAGCCATCTCTGTTTTATATTTAGCTGCATACGAAGCAAGACCTCTTACATAACCACCATTTACACCATAGTCTGCTAGTGTTACAGGAAAATCAGGGACATATTTTTTGATTTTTTGTGCAACTTCAGGCGTAAGATTGAGTGCCCATGTTCGTTGGAATTGGTTTGCACCCGCGGTGATTTGACCTGTACCATTTTTAAGAAGACCACCTTCTACATGGTAAGTACCACGAAGCAACCAAGCATCAAAGAAGCCCAGTTTAGTTCGTAAATGCCCAATTGTACAGTAGATAACATCTGGCGTAATACCTTGTGGTAAGATAGATGCTGAATCGCTTGAGAATACAGGGTCATTCAACTTGTTGTTGACCTCTGGATGCTCACCCGGAAAACGTACGGTTGTTGCATGTCGTGATCTGCTCCATGTCTCGTATTGTGCAGGGTGACACTCACCACATTTCTCTGGTCCAATGAACTTATTTGGATAAGAGAGTGTTGATGTTCTTGCTACTCTGTACATCATAGAACTAAGAGCATCTGCGCCACGTTTACTCGCTTTAGACATGTCTTTACCATGACCTTCTGCTAGCCACTCATGTCCACGATCTGCAACAACAAGTTTGCCAACCGTTTTGCCACCGTATTTGGTAAAAATAGGATGGTTTTTAAAGAGCCAGTCATACATAGCCTGCTCTTCTACAATGTAGTCTTGCAACGAGACAACGCCTCTGCTTTCCTTTGTCCCCTTAGGATTAGCAATGACATCCCGCGCTTCCTTAGTCATTTGCATCGTATGCCCGCCCTCGTCAGAAGCAAGTGCCCCTGTAGCGAAGATACTGATACCCATGAACAAACCAAGTAACAACTTGTCCCAATTTTTCATGTTTCCTCCTTTGAAAAATTGAATCTCAAATCATATAAGCCTATGGAAACAGTCTTTAAACTGACACATACAACTTAAATTCTTTAAAGATCAACCAGCACTAATGCCTTATGGAGAATACTATCAGGAAAAAAGGGGGGAAAAGGGGGAAGTATTAAAATTGTGTTAAATAAGAAAACTAAAAAATAATTGTAAAGATAACGCCATCATTACTATTTTCAACACGAATGGTAGCACTATTTTTTTCGATAATCATCTTACTCATATAAAGCCCTAGCCCACTACTAGACTCTTTTGTCGTAAAATAAGGATCAAAAATTTTATCAATTACCGTTTCGTCAATACACCCTGCATTATTTTGAAGCGTGATTACAGGTACACCATTTTGTAAAAAAGCTGTTATTTCAATTTTTCTCTCTTTGATTTCATGTGTCAAAAATGCCTCTTTTGCATTGTTCATAATATTAATCAGCACTTGCACAATCTCATTGGAATGCCCATACCGTATAAAATTATTTTGAATGTCAGTGCATACCTGAATCGCATACTTTTCTAACGAAGCACTCAGAAGCTTTTGAGCTCTGTAAATAACCTCTTGGGCACTAAACTCTTTTTTCGATGTGCTTGGTGCAAAGAAATTTTTAAAATCGTCTATGGTACTTGACATAAAAGAGAGTTGTTCATTGGCTTCTTTAATCTTTTGCGTTAACTTCTCTTTGGTGAGCTTATCTTTGTCGCTGTGCAGTTCAAGATTGATCAAAATAGAACCCACTTGAGCGAGAGGTTGCCGCCATTGATGCGAAATATTGCCAATCATTTCACCCATGGAAGCTAGCCGGTTTTGACTCATCATCAGCATAGTTGTCTTCTCTTGAAGGCGTTGTTCATTTCTGTAAATTTTATAAATAAACAAGATAAAAATGACAAACACTATAAACATCACCGAGCCGCCGACAACAAACTCTTTGATGTGATAGGTCAAAATACTGTAAACGGGAATTTTAAGAGACAACATTGCAATCACATCGCCTACTTTACTCTCAAAGGTGGGAATATGATGGTACTGCTCCATCATGCCTTTAGGGGCATTCGTCGTCGTATGACACTGCAAGCAAGACTCTTGACTGTTGCGAATCGGGAGTCCTACAAAAAAATACGATTTATTGTTCTCTTGAATGATTTTTGAAAACTCTTTAGCTTTTCCCTCTTTAAGTGTTTCTAAAACCTCATTTTCAAATTCATTGCCCTTATGTTCAGGATTTAGAGGGTCAGTTGCCACCAACTTATAGTCATAATTAATGGTATCTTTTGCAAGCTGTATGTTGTAAATTTCGCGGGTAATATAGGAAGCTGAAAGCAACCGTGGATCAAAAAAGTCTTCCACAAGCATCTTTTTCTCTTTAAGCTCTTCGATCAAAGGGCGTTGTACTGTCGAGATATAGTCACGAATCGCATTCATCGTATCTAAAATAAAAATGCCCTCTTGTCTGGCATCTTTCATCGCCAGTTCGCGGTAAAAATTAAAAAAAAGCAGTGTAATGATCGCATAAAGGACCACAAAGAGCGCTATGATAACCTTAAAACTATATTTCACACAAGTACCCAACGCCGTAAAGGTTTTTGATAAAGTTGTTGTCTATTTTCTTACGCAATTCCTTGACAATAGACTTGAGTGCTTCTTTACTTGGTTGTTCAAACTCCCACATATAATCAAAAAGCTGTTCATACGTTACGGTTTGATTGGGACGTTTTAAAAAGTATTCCAATAGCCTACTCTCACTTTTGGATAAATGGGCTAACTCACCTTCTGTGTGAAAAACAGTTTTTTTACAAAAATCATATTTACATGTAACGGTTATTTAAAACATAGGGGTATGTCCAATGAGTTCCATTGCCACATCTTCTAGCGCTTTAATGAGTGTGTTTTTATCGTAAGGCTTAACCAAATAACGTGTAATTTTAAGCTCAACTGCCCGCCAAAGATAATCTTGCTCTGTGTGGGCGGAGAGAATAATAATGGGAATTTTTTTGTCAAATTCGCGAATCTTCTTCACCACTTCTAATCCATCCATATGAGGAATGGATATGTCGAGCATGAGAACATCATAAAGATTACTTTGGGCTTCGTCTAGTGCTTCAACACCATCTCTGACTCCCACAACTTTGCCAAAAAAAAGCTCCAATGATTCCATGATATTATTCAAAATACAGGCTTCATCTTCGACACATAGCACTTTTTTATTGGATAACACATCTAAAAGATTGCACTCGCTCATAGGATCAACCATATTTTATTATTTTTATTATTTAACATAATTTTAAGAATCTGATTTTGAAGTATGTTAACGCAACAAAGCTTATAAAAAAATTGATGTGGGAGTAATCTCTTTTTTTTCTTGAATGTAAATTTTATTTTTGAAAGATACCATCGTTGAGACACTATCATGCTATATATGTGAGATACACACGGTATCTCACATTGTTCAAAGCTTAATGATGATGTGCATCGAAATAGATAATTTTTTGAGAATAAAACTTCTCTCTTTTTTCCATTAACGTCGCAAAATACTCCTCTGACGTGATCTTTTTCATCTTCACTGCCGCTTTATAGGTTGGCGTTAAAGAGATAGGATCAACACCATTACTGGTGAGCTCATTAGAGTGTCCCTCCCAATAGTGAAATGCCATTTGCATCACATTTTTAGGAACGACTTCAGTGACTTCGACCTTAATGGCAATCGAGCCATACCTGCTTTCTATCGCCACAAAATCGCCTTCTTCCACATCATACTCTGCCGCAGTTGCGGGATTGATTTCTGCTGCTGGACCATGAAGATCTGCTCCACACTCAAGAGCAGGAGACTTTCGTGTCATCGTACCAACCGTATATTGATACACTTTTCGTGTCGTTAAAAGCTCTATTGGGTAGGTGCTATCGGTCTTTTCATCCACAGAACCTGCCATATGTGGATATCCCTCAGGAAGGTTAAGCTTTTCAGCCAATGCTTTTTGCGCAGCTGGAATTTTACTTTTATCGTCCACAAAGACAACCGGTGCAAAACGCGCCTTTTGATCGGGTGTATAGAATTTTTTATCCATATACATCGAAGGCGTACCGGGATGAACCAACGTTGGACACGGCCAATGCAACCCATGCTCTTTCTCCAAACGATCGTAACTCATACCGCCATAGCGTGCAGGATCGGCTTGCCTTACCTCTTCCCAAATCTCTTCAGGATTTTTATAATCAAAGCCTTTCGCACCTAAACGTTTGGCGATTTCACAAATAATTTGCCAATCTTGTTTGACATTACCCACCGCATCAACCGCTTTATGGTTACGTTGAACACGACGTTCTGCATTGGCATAACAGCCATCTTTTTCTGGACCACACACCGCGGGAAGCACAACATCTGCTTTAAGAGCGGTTTCGGTTAAAAAGATATCTTGCACCACATAAAAATCAAGATGTGCTAACCCTTTTAAGAAGTGATTCGTATTAGGTTCTGAAATTACTGGATTTTCGCCAATGGTATAGAACACTTTCACTTCACCACTCATAATAGCATCAGGCACTTGTGTTTTATGCACACCAATTTTATCATCGAGTTTACACTCCCACATTTTTTCAAAAAATGCACGTGCTTCTGTGTCTGTCACAGGTTTTAGGTTCGGAAAAATGTTAGGAAGTACGGCCATATCGCATGCACCTTGTACATTTTGTTGCCCACGAAGTGGATAATCCCCAGAACCCAGTTCTCCAATATTTCCCGTACATAAAAACAAATTCGATACATCATACACATTACCCACACCATGATTAAAATGGGTTACACCCATACCATGCGTCAGTGCTGCTGGTTTGATAGTCGCATAAAGATGCGCCGCTTTTTCAATTAACGCTTGAGGCACACCTGTCATTTTTGAGACTGACTCAGGACTATACCCTTTAACGGTCTCTTGAACATAATCAAATCCCGTTGTATACTTCGCAATAAAATCATTATCACATAGATCATTGGCAATGATGTAATGAAGCATCGCATTGATAATCGGAATGTTATGCTCAGGTGGCAATTGAATATGCACATCTGCTTTTTGTGCCATTTCGGTTAATATTGGATCAATGACAATCAGTTTAGCGCCTCGGTCTAATGCTCTTTGAATATGCATTGCTGCAATCGGATGACCATTCTCTGGATTTGAGCCTATCATCAAGACACAATTACTGTATAAACCAATTTCTGTAAAGCTGTTGGTTGCTGCACCGTTACCTATTGTTTTAGCCAAACCGGCTACTGTAGGTGCATGTCAAACGCGAGCACAGTGGTCTACGTTATTATTTCCTATGGCGACTCTCATCAATTTTTGTGAGACATAATTTTCTTCTAATGTACAACGCGCTGAAAAGTTACCTGCAATGGAGCGTTTGCCATATTTTTCAATGGATTCTTTAAATTTGGAGGCGACCAAATCAAGTGCCTCATCCCATGAAGCTTCGACAAATTCTCCGTCTCTGGAAAATTTACCGTCTTTTTTACGAATCAATGGGTTTTTCAACCGATCGTTCGCTCCGACATAATCCCAACCATAAAGTCCTTTAAGACACAATTGTGAGTCATTAACAGGATGGTCTTTGGTGCCATTTGCACTCATGATTTTATTGTTTTCTACATGTAAATCAACATTACACCCAGTTCCACAATAAGGACATATAACACGTGATGTACTCATTTTTTCCCTTTCATTCATTTAATTTTTTGACTTATTAGTTCAGGTTTCATTACATCCACGCCTCCTCTTATAAATATGCAAAATTGGCATATTTATGCTCAAAAGTTCATGCACTGTCTGCTATTTAAAAATCTTTACATGTAAAGATCTAGAAGCCTGAATTGAGTGCATATTTTTTATTCAATATCTCTATTTTTTGGCGTTTATTTTTATCAACACTGTAGTGATAAAACTTATTGTACAAACCTCTATCTATGTTATGCGTAGAGTAACTTTTAATGCCATCTTCCTTAGCTATTGGGTACATTGCTAAAAGGGAGATAAAAAGAGTCTCACGCATCACATGAGCGTGAACTTTTTGATTTCCTTTGACATAAAGTGCTTGCTCAAACATTGTTATTTCTCACTTTTATATTTTGTTAAAGCCCTCATAAGAGGGCTTTAACATTAATGATTCATATCTGATTTATGAGACATAAATCCAATTAATCCAACAAAGAAAAGACCGCCGCAGATATTGCCTAAGGTGACTGGAAGTAAATTTTTAACAAAAAAGTTTGTTATATTCAGCGCTTCAAGATTAGCAATAGAGGTATGCGTCAAATGAGAAAGTGCTTCCATGTCTCCCCCTACCGCTAGAAGATAATGTGCTTTTGCGAAAAGAGCTTCGGAAACAATAAACATGTTAGCAACGCAGTGCTCATATCCAGAAGCAACAAAGGCACCGACAATAAAACAGATAGCAAGGATTTTACCGGCAGTATCTTCAGCTGCAGTAGAGGCCCAAATAGCCATACACACAAAAACATTACAAAAAATACCTCGGATAAAAGCGGCTTCAAAACTAAGCGTCATTTTCCCAGACCCAAGCGCTACAAAATGCTTTAAAATCTCCCCATCATAATTGAGAGGTAAACGAGATTCATAGTACATATAAGCCGTCAAAAGCGCGCCAACAAAGTTAAAAACCCAAACCCAAACCCAATAAGCGGCCATTTTGCCAATCGGTAATTTGCGATCATACGTCGAAACACCTGACATGACAGAACTCGTGAAGAGATGTCCTCCAAAAAAAACAACCATCATCAAACCGACGGAGAAGGCAATACCACCAATAAAATTGGCGATACCAGGACCGGCTGCTTTGGCAACACCGACGGTTGAATGTGCCCAAAAAATGTCACCTAAGGCAATTGAACTTCCCGCCATGATCGATAAAAAAGTAACACTGATTAAAGGCATTAATGCTTTATGGCTAAGTCCACCTGATAAGGACTGTGCTGTTTCTGCTGGTGATAACATATTAAACTCCTTTAGCTAATCATTTGTTCATCGAAAATTGCATCTATTTCAAGCATTTTGATTAAAGCTCTTCGAGCGGTTGCTTGTGCCTCTTCTGAAAGTGAAGGGTTGATTTCGAGTACCTTTTCAATATCTACATTGAGTCCTAAAAAAAGGACAACATCACAAAAGCCCCTTAAATAACTTAAAAGTATAGGCATCGGTAAATTATGTGTTGAGTACATGTAATCACGATCATCGCTGATATCAATGACCTCAACACTGCCTACATTTATCCCTGTCATTGCATCTGCAACCACGATAACATCGGGAGCAAATGCTCGCAAAGTATGAAATTGACTCTCAGGAGTGTCGTCTCCATAAAAGACGTTCCACCCTATTTTTTCTTTTTCTACAAGATGCCCCAGATACGTTGTTACACCATCATCACCGCGTAATGTATTTCCAATGGTTAAAAGTGCTTTCTTCATAAACTTTTCCTTAAAATGACATACCCTTCATGCAGTGTTCCAAAAAGCTCTTTTAAAAAGCACTCTGGCATTTCATGGTACAGTTTCTGTGCATGTTCTGGGAAAACCTCTATTTCAAAATATTGACTCAAATTTCCTAACTTGAATTGTGCATACGCTCCACACTCCTTTAGCATTTGATCATATGCCTCTTCTTCAATCGTTTCAATCGTTTCCACAAAATCAACCGTTCCAATTCCATGCCCAATGCTGAGGGAAAAGATCTTGACCTGTTCTAACTCTCTAGGCATATTTTGAGAAGTAGCATCGGTATGTCTTCTGGTTAATCTGCATACATTAATCATCTTATTTCCTTCATCTCTCTAATTGTTGTTTAAATCCATACGATCGCCATCATCAATCGCTTGAAACTTTCGCATGTGAGAAAGGTAAATTTTATTATGAATCGTTTGCATACACTCCTGATACCTTTTGTCTTCCTCTTCACGCACCAAACGCTCCATTGCTATGCGTGTTTTGACGGTATCTTTAATATCTGGAGACTCTTTGAGTGCTGCAATGTATTTGTCATACAGTTTGCGCCCAAAAAGATAACCCATCAGTAATTTTGCTTCCGCTAGGACATCACGTTCAAATAAAATATCACCTAAGAGAGACATTTGGATTGCAGGCGATTGATTGGAACCATTTGCGTGCATTTTGTATGATAATTTTTGATCCAAAATACCCAAAGCCGTTGCTAATCCATGAATAATGGTTGCGGGATGCGGCGGACAGCCAGGGATATAAACATCCACAGGAATTACTTTATCAATACCACCCCAAACGCTGTACGCATCATGAAATATGCCACCACTGCTCCCACACGCTCCTATAGCAACCACCACTTTTGGATCAGGGGTTGCTTCATAAGCACGTAAAAGTGGATAATACATCTGACGCGTTAAAGGTCCAGTGCACACTAAAATATCCGCATGTCTTGGACTTGGTACAAGCTTAAATCCAAAACGTTCAGGGTCCCACATCGGGGTAATCGCCGCAAAAATTTCGATCTCACACCCATTGCATGAACCGCAATCCACTCTATAAACACTAAAGCTTCCTTTGATATTTTTAAGATGCTCTAATTTTGCTTCTACTGAATTAGCGAGCGCTATTTCATCGGGCACAATATATGTTTTACTCATTTTTGAGCCTTTCCAAACGATCTATTAGTCTGTTCAACCACAATGTTCTTTTTACACTCTTGACACGTACGAATGTAGTGCGTTTTTGCATCAAGGGTCTCTTCACTCCACCCTACTCTTTTGAGGCGTTCAAGATCATAAGCAATAAGCTTTTTAGTCGTAAAAGGCTTGTGACAAACCTCACAATTCTGTAGCTCAAGTTCACCTCGTTCCTTCAAGTCCTCTTTGTTAAACTTCACAGCTATTTCAAACTCTTTTGAGAGCATCACGGCATTGGTAGGACAGACTTCGTCACAACGTCCACAAAAAATGCACCTCGCACAGTCAAATTCCCAAACCAATTTGTCTTTTTTGGCATTGAGTTTGACATTGATTGCATTGGAAGGGCAAGCGACTGCGCATGCGGTACAGCCAATACATTTTTCATAATCATACGAAGGCTTCCCACGGAATCCTTCTGGAACCTCATAGGGTTCCAAGGGATAACCATAGGTTGCGTTACCGTATTTTCGTGTCATATCTAATAGTTTCATCACGTACTCCTACATGTTTTTTAAAGGAGAATTTTTCAAGGTTTGAGAATAACGTTTCAAATCTTGATGGGTGAGCACTTTTGACTTATTGCTTTTAACATCCACAACCGTGACACGCTCTGTGCAGGAGTAACATGGGTCTAAAGAACAGACAATTAAAGCCGCATCGGCAATGGTATTACCTCTAAATTGGTAACGAAGGGATGGCCAGTTATTATACGTAGCCGCCCGACATCTCCATCTATAGACTTTTTGAGCATTACCGTGCATAATCCAGTGCATATTTTCTCCTCTAGGCGCTTCGTCATTACCAAGCGCATAGGCTCCTGGTTTGATCATGGTTTGTGGAGAGATGATCGTTTGACCACCTGGCATCATTTCAAAACACTGACGAATAATAGAGATAGACTCTAACAGTTCTCGATAACGAACCATTTCACGGGAAAATACATCGCAACCATGCTCGACAGCCACATTAAATTCAATTTTGTCGAAGAAATCATACGGATGGTCATAGCGAGAATCACGTTTAAATCCACTACCACGAACATTCGGACCAACAGGAGAAAAATCACGTGCAACTTTTGGATCTAAGATACCTACACCTTTCCAACGACCCACTTGGGCGCTATCATCCATAACTGCTTCCCAAACTTCTTTGAGTTGCTTTTCAATGATTTTTAAAAGATCTAAACTCTTTTTAATCTCCACACCACTCATGTCACGACGAAGTCCTCCCATAACAACGTTGCCATAGGTTTTACGACCACCTGTGACAAATTGTGCGAGCTCCATTGAAAATTCACGAATTCTAAAGATGTGCATAAAGGCATTCACATTACCCGTGACTTCGCATGCAAGACCAATGTTCAAAAGGTGTGAATGCAATCTCTCAATTTCTAAACAGATGACACGCATCGCTTGAGCACGGAGTGGAATCTCTAAGCCAATCGCACGCTCAGCAGCTTCGATGCACGAAATGGCATGGGCATACCCACAAATTCCACAGACACGCTCTGCCAAATAGCCCATCTGGTCGTAGTTCATTCTATTTTCTGCTAACTTTTCCATACCACGATGTTGATAGAAAAGTCTAAAGTCCGCATCAATAATCGTATCGCCATCGCAGTACAACCTAAAGTGGCCTGGCTCATCGCTGGTGATATGCAATGGTCCAAGAGGAACATCCACAACACCACCTGAGCCTTTTGGGTGCATGAACTCATAATCGGGCTCATCTTGATGGGCAACAGGATCAGGTCGATACCTATAATCCATTGCATCTTTACGTAAAGGATGAAGATTAGCAGGCCAATCATCCGCAAGTACTAAACGTCTTGGATCGGGTAATCCAATGGCACGAAGACCAAAAAGATCGAATGCTTCACGCTCATACCACACCGCTGCTGGAACTTTACATGTAACGGATGGGAAGGTAGGATCTGCCGCTGGAACAAGGGCTCTTACGGTAATCCAACATTTTTCATCTTGAGCAACTTCATCCTCTGCTGTCATCTTTCCACCTTCCATGGAAAGAACATAATAGAGAGCGAAATTACCATTGAGTTGTCGCTCGTCATTAGGAATCATCGTTGAAAGCCAACCACCCATATCGTAATAGAGCATTCGAACCGCTTCAGGCAGATCATTGCGATCCACGGTAATGGTAATTTGATCTTCAGGTTGCCTTTCAACACTTTGAATCGTTATTCTTTGTTTTACTTGATTAATAAAAATTTCACCTTTAAGCATCGTGTTCTCCTTATGCCGCAACGATAATTTTGACTGCGCTGTTAAGCAATGTGACCCATCCCTCAACAGAGAATACGCCAAATATAATGATCAGTGCAGCAAGACCAATGAGTGGTAAATTCGCACTCCAAGCAACTTCTCGTGAGAGAATTTTTGATTGGCTTTCACCAAACGTTGCCAAAAAGAAGTGAGAAAAATCTGCGATAAAGATAATGATCAAACCGATGATAAACAAAATGACAGGGATGTAAAGTGCTGTATTAAATGACTCTTGCACCATCCAAAATTCGCTCACAAAAATTGCAAAACCTGGCACACCCACCAATGAACAGATGGAAATACCAAATAAAATAGCCGTAATAGGCGCGATTTTGATGAGTCCACCCATTTTGGTCATATCTCGTGTTCCATAAATTTGAACCATATTACCAGTGACACAAAAAGCGAGTGCTTTGGTTACAGAGTGTGCTAAAGCATGAAAGAGTGCGGCAAAAAGACCGAAAAATCCACCAACACCTAAACCAAAAGCAATAACACCCATGTGTGCAATAGAGTGGTACGCAAACATTCTTTTAACATCGTGTTGACGCATTAAGAAGAGTGCCGCAATGAAGATGGTCAAAAGACCACTGACGAGCATCACAGTCTGTACGTACTCGAACCCAACCATTGAATTCCCCACAATCGCGTAATAACGAATAAGTCCTAAGATCGCACATTTAAGCAAAATACCAGAAAGCATTGCAGACGCAGGTGCTGGTCCTTCGGAGTGAACATCAGGTAACCATGTGTGCGTAGGGGCAAGTCCTGCTTTGGTTCCAAAACCAATGAGGGCAAAGACAAAGATGAGTTTTAAGATGTCAGGATTGATCTCCTTCGCATGCGCCATCAAGGTACTCCAAAGCATCATGCTATGACTGTCTTTGATAACGGCGAATCCTGCACTGTAAAGCAATACCGTTGCGTAAAGCGCAAAGGCTAAACCAATACTACAAATAACAATATATTTCCAACCACTTTCTGTTGATTTTTTGCCTTTATGCAAGGCAACCATAAAAACAGAAGATAAAGTTGTCGCCTCAATCGCAACCCACATCAACACAATGTTATTTGCAAGGACGGAGAACGTCATTGTGAAGACAAAAAGATGCGAAAGGGCAAAAAAGAGTTTGGCATCTTTGGTGGTAATTTCGCCTTTTTCAACTTCCCACTGCATATATTTGACAGAATATAAATTGACTAATAATCCCGTCACACCAATGAGCGACAAAAAGACGCCACCAAGAGCATCAATGAAAAGCATATCGTGAAAAGCAAAAAATATTTTGCCATTCATGACTTTCATAACTGCGCTTAAAGCAAGCGCTGAACTCGCCATTGAAGCGATTACATGTAAAGTGCTTAGAAGCTTAAATTGAGTAGGCGCAAACCAGATAATAAGCGATGCCAAGACAGGTACCGCTAAAAGTAATGTAAAGAGTTGTTGCATGTCCATGTTTCTTCCCTAACCTTTCAATTCAGTGGCTTTAGAGACATCTAAAGAACCAAAATAATGATGAAATCTTTGAGCGAGCACTGACATGATAATGACGGCAAAGATAGCATCGGTTAAGATTCCAAGCTCCGCAATTTCAGGTGAGTTATACGCCATTAACGCTAAAGAGAGATGAATGCCATTTTCAAACATGCAGTACGCCAAAATCTGTTTAATGACTGAATTTCGTAAAATGAAACCAAAAATTCCAATCATAAAAATCGTAATGGAGGCAATCAGTGGAATGCTCTCATGAATCAACGAAAATTTCATGTAAATAGGATAAACCGACATGGCAATCGCAAGTGAAAAACTGATAGCAATAATGGGGCTTACGAAAAAGCCACCCACGGGTTCATCTTCACTGACCACCCCCAATTTTTTGACCAAACGAAGCAAAATAAAAGGGATAAAAAGCACTTTAGTAAAAAGTGCAATGAATGCCCATGTACACAATTGCTCCGCCAAATGGGTTGTTGATAAAAGCAGAAAAATAGAGACTAAGAGTGCTGTTTGCAATCCATACGTCAAAATCGCTGCCTTATAATTTCTGAGTCCAAAAGCAATCAATGATGTCAAAATCATTGCTATGGATAAAAGACTTAATAGATCAATCATATTATGCTCCTACAACATACAAGACAAGCGCTACAAACGATACACCAAGCGCTGCTATTGCATTTGATCTAAAGCTTGTAAGAAGCTTGTGTCGTGGTCCAAAGTTATCAATAAAAACAGCAGCTATATAAAAAATACCTGCTTTTAAAACAAAGACAATCAAGGCTAAAAATGGATTTTCAAAACTCCATGGTTCAAAAATAGTTAAAAACATACCAATCATGGCAAACTGTTTTAGAATCAAACCAGCATGTGCAATGCTAAAATCAGCACCACAATACTCACTTAAGACGCCCTCTTGGAGCTCTTGTTCGGCCTCTGCTAAGTCGTAAGGATTTCTGCCACTTTCAACATACATTGCCCATAAGAAAGAGATGGAAGCAACGGCAAATGCTGGAATTTGGTATCCAATGACACCACTTCTCACCATCTCTTGAATCTCGCCCAAATTACTCGTATGCGCTAGTAGCATCACGACTAAAAGGCTTGTCATCATGACAGGTTCTACAAATACAGCAAGCATCTGCTCACGACTACCACCCACACCTGCAAAAGGATTACCTGAGTCAATAGATGCTGCTCCGAAGATGAAACGTAACATCGCCGCAATATAGAGTACGACAAACACATCCGAACATGAAGCTGCTAAAGTATGTGAACCATAACTAATAGGCATGACCGCTAAAAGAGCAGCGCCAGCTCCAAACAGTGTATAAGGTCCATAACGAAATACCCAGTGTGAACAATGAGGAACCGTACGACTTCGTTTAAAATATTTGATAATATCTCGATAGGTTTGGAAAAAATCTGGCGCACCACGGCGTGATTGTAATCTCGCCCTTAAAACTCTTGCGACACCATCAAAAAATGGTGCAACAAGGATAATAACGACGACTTGTAAAATCATAAAAAATAGACTACTCATGGGTTCACCTTTCTATATGAGATGGCTTATGGCTAAGAAAAGACATAAACCTCCCAAAATATAAGCAGCATAAGCACCTGTGCTACCATTTTGCATGACTGCAATTTTTTCAACGGCATATGTCACAGCATTGATGACAGGTTGATAAAAAATATTCCACCAAATATCTTTAGGATGATCAGTGTAAATAACGGGTTTAAAATAACCTTGGTCTTCTACCGTTGGCTTACTTTGAAATAACCACTCCATCAAACGTCTAAGATCACCCGTAAAAGGTCCTGCTGTAATTTGCATACGATTACTGTATTTGAAACCACATGCCCAAGGATCCGTTTCTCGAGGTTTCGTTCTGTTGGCTTTCATAATGACAATAATTAAGAATGGCAAGGACATTGCACCTGAAATGATCATCGCAATGAGAGGAAGCGAGATGGTTGATCCAATCGGAGAAGCGATGTATCCGCCCGCTGGTGCTGCTTGATACACACCACTAAAAGAGGTAACCACTGTCATAATATTATCGGTCACAATGTTAGCACCAATACCAAAGGCAAAACAACCAAGAACAAGAAACATCATGCCTAAGACCATACTAATAGGTGCTTCTTTGGCTTGATCAAAAATGTCTTTGTGGCGCGGTGTTCCTGCAAAAATAACCGCATAGAGTTTTAAGTGGATGACAACCAAAACACCCGTTAAAGCAAGCGCTACAACAGAGAATGTAAAGATAAATCGAGGAAGAATTCCTTCTCCAAGGGCTCCTTGCATCATACCTTGGTAGGTAAACCATTCACTGACAAAGCCATTTAAAGGTGGCAATGCAGCAATACCCATAACACCAATAAACATCGCAAAAGCAGTGTATGGCATCTTTTTAGCCAAACCACCGAGTGCTTCAATTTCTCTGGTGTGTGTTGCATGTAAAACACTACCTGCGCCTAAAAAGAGTAACCCTTTAAAGATAGCATGGTTAACGGTATGGTAAAGCCCCGCCAAGAAACCTACGGTTGCCAAAGTAGGTGAATTGATCGCAATACCATAAACACCGGTTCCAAGACCTAATAAAATAATGCCAATGTTTTCAACGGAGTGATACGCCAAAAGCGCTTTATAATCGTGTTGAATGAGTGCGTATAAAACACCTAAGAGAGACGAAAGTGCCCCAATGATAATAATCAAAAGCCCCCACCATGGCATCACAGGAAGCCAGAGACAAAACTTGATAATTCCAAAAAGTGCCACTTTAATCATGACACCACTCATCAAAGCAGATACATTCGTAGGTGCTGCAGGGTGAGCTTTGGGAAGCCAAACATGAAAAGGAAACATGCCTGCTTTTGAGCCAAAGCCAATGAATGCAAGTAAAAACGTAATACTTGCAAGCCATGGTGACATTTTGATAGAGGCAAAAGAGCTAAACTCCAGTGATCCTGATTGATGTGCTAAAAGAAGGAAAGCAGATAAAATACACATACCACCAAGGTGTGCGATTCCTAAATAAACCATAATTGCTTTCATCGAAGACTTTGAGTCATTAAAGCAAATCAAGAATGCTGAGATAATTGTCATTAATTCCCAACAAATCATAAACCAAAAGACATCGGATGCAGAAACAACCATCAGCATACTCAGTACAAACAGGTTAAATAAGGATGCCATAACCCCCAGACTTCCCTTGTTTGCATATCCTTGCGAATACTGAATCGCATACATGGATGATGCAAACGCAATCAGTGTTATGACAAAAGAAAAAAAGTTGCCAACAGGATCAATCGAGAATGTTGGATTATAAAGAAGGGCTATATTGGTTGTGAACTGCGCTTTTTCGCCAATATGCATAAAAAAATAATACGCACCGTATCCAGAGGCAATGGTGGAGATACCAAAGCCTATTTTAGACGCAAGTGCGTTAAATTTATACAGTAAAAGGGAAACAACGCTTCCTAGTACGTATAAGAGATATACATCTGTCATCACATATCCTTCATTAAGTATATTTAATCATATGCTGAACAAATGCTTCAACACTACCATTTGCTTTTTCACTAATAACTTTATTTTCAAAGTTTCTAGCGTCAATAAACATTAATGCACCTGTTGGACAAACTTCAACACACGAAGGACCTTCCACTCTGCCATTACACAAATCACACTTAATGGCGATGCTTTTTGCCCCTATTTCTGATTCTAAGCCTAAATTGTATTTTGGCTCCATCGTGTAATTAATGGAAGGCATAATCTCAGCCCCCGCACGAATAGCACCAAAAGGACAGGCAAGTGTACACATCTTACAGCCGATACAAATCTCTTCATGCAATTCGATGCTGTTTTTCCCAAAACGTAATGCCCCAACAGGACAGACGTTTGCACAAGGGGCATCATCACATTGTCGGCATTGGTTTGGCATCGTACCACTAAGGGTTCGTGTTACAATCAAGCGAGGAACTGCCAACTTTCCACGCTTATAAGACGACTCATAACATGCAGCCATACATGTAGCACATCCTATACATACCTTAGGATTGGCAATAACAAATTTATTGACTCTTAACTCATTCATGATTTATCTCCTTACCGTACGATACTGCTCGGACGGGTGCATGTGCATATCTGTCTGATTACGAACCATTAAATACTCTTCTTCAGAAATTTTTCGAATTGCCGCTATCGTCATTTTGAGAGGATTCATACCAGAGAGTGGGTCTTTATCTTCAGCATTTGCGAGTTCATTTCCATCCGCTTCTGCATAATGAAATGTCGTAAAAATTGTGCCATGACGAAGGTCTCGATTGATTTTCACTTTCGCAGCAATTTTCCCACGTTTATTTTCAACAAGGGCATAACAATCTTCTTGTAAATCTCTCGCCTCTGCAATATCTAAACTCACTTCTATCGCAGCACCCATAAAATCAGCACCCATTTCCAATGGTTTACATTCCCTCGTCATCGTACCCGTATGATAGTGGTATACTTTACGTCCGGTCGTAAAGAGGCACGGATAAAGCGCATTCACTTTTTCACTGAGAGCACCAGAACCGACTGGATAGTCACTTGGAATATTGAGTTTTGCAATAAGTTCATTTTCAAGTTCTACCCGTTTGGTTTTATCATCAGTATAGATAACAGGTGTTAATCTAAATTTGCCATCTGGTAACATTGATTTTTTATCTTCATACAAAACAGGTGTCCCTGGATGTGTCTCATGCGGACATGGCCAACTAATACCATTCTCTTTTTTAAGGCGAGGATACGTCGCACCGCCAAAGAAGTGTGGGTTCAGTGCTTGAACCTCTTCCCATAGCTCTTCTGGTTTATAAAAATCAAAACCTTCTAAACCAATTCTTTGTGCAATATGACAAATGACTTTCCAATCTGGCTCAATGCCCTCACTAGGTTCAATGGCTTTTGCCACCATTTGAATGCGACGAGAAGTATTAATGAATGTTCCCTCTTTTTCACCCCAAGAAGCAGCAGGCAAGACAACATCTGCTTTTTGTGCAGTTTCAGTGAGGAATATATCTTGGACTACCATTGTTTCAAGATGCGCAACCGCCTCAACGAAATGCTCTGTCCAAGGATCACTCATGACAGGATTTTCGCCAAAAACATAAAGGAATTTAATGTCACCTTCTTCTATTTTGTGCGGTACTTCGGTAAGTTTATAACCAATATTGGGACTGATGTCGTATCCCCAAATTTCTTTTACATGTAAACGTACTGCTTCACTGGTCACCATGCCATTAGGCACCCAGTTTGGAAGAGCTCCCATATCGCAGGCACCTTGTACATTGTTTTGTCCACGAAGGGGGTTAACACCTGCACCTTTTTTACCTAGATTTCCTGTGAGAATGGCAAGATTGGAGAGAGAGAAAATGTTGGAAGTTCCATCAATAAATTGTGTCATACCCATGGTATAACAAATAGCTGCTGCACCTGCACGAGCATACATTTCAGCTGCCTCTATCACAAGACTTGCCGCGATACCTGTCTCTTGTTCAACACGTTCAGGTGTAAAATCTTTGACTGCATATTTCACATAATCAAAACCAACCGCATAGTTTTCAACAAATTCTTTATCAAACAGATTATTTTCAATAATATGATGAATCATTGCATTGAGAAGTGGAATGTTATAACCCACAGGGATTTGAAGAAATATGTCCGCTTTTTTGGCCATATCCGTCTCTTTGGGATCGATGACAATCATTTTAGCTCCACGCTCTAATCCTCGCAACATTTGCATGGCGATAATTGGGTGGCATTCGCTTGTATTGGTTCCAATTAAAAAAAGAACGTCTGTATCGGTAGCAAACTCTGTAAGATCGTTTGTCATGGTGCCATTACCTAATGTTTTAGTCAAACCGACTACTGTAGGGCCATGTCAAAGACGAGCGCAGTGATCTATATTATTGGTTCCTTGTACTCTAAAGAGTTTTTGAAAAGCATAATTGTCTTCATTGGTGCATCTAGCAGAAGAAAATCCCATGATGCTATTGGGGCCATATTCTTCAACAGAAGCTTTCATGCGAGAAGCCACAAAATCGTATGCCTCTTCAAAGCTTACCTCAACCAATTCACCCTGTTTTGAAAAAACACCGTCTTTTTTTCGTATCAATGGTTTGGTAAGTCTCCTTGGAGAATGAACATATTCCCAACCATAAAGTCCTTTCAAGCACAATTCACCATCATTCACATGATGATGTTTTGTGGGCTCTGCCTTGACGATTTTATTATTTTCAACTAATAAATCTATATTACAGCCAGTGCCACAATATGGACATGTCGTCTGAAACTTTTTCATATCAATCCTTTCCTAAAATATTCACTTTCAAATTCAAAGATATACCTATATTTTCATATTATAAATTTAATATTAAAAAATATATTTACTTTTAAATTTTATGGAAAAATAGTAGCACAACTCGAAAATAAATACTGTCAGCTATATGACACTTTTTATAGAATTATCTAAATGCCTATTTTATGGGATTTTATATACAATGCTATGAAGCATACTTATTTATATGTCTTTCAGAAATCATAGGATATGCTACGCTAATTCTTATCAAAAAGGTTAAAAATGGAGTCTAGTAGAATAAGAATAGATTCAATTAATCTTTCATCTATTCTTTCAAATGATGAATTTAAATCTATTCCGATTAAGAAATTTCATAAGGGAAATCTTGCTTATGACAATAAATCGCTGGTACTTTATGTATTTAAAAGTGGAAAAGCTAAAGCTATTATTTATGAAAATGACGAAGAATTTATCTTATATTATCTAATTAAAGACAATATCATTATCCCTGAAGAGTCATGTGTCATCGAATTTTTAGAGGAGAGTGAAGTCTATCTTATTGACGCAGAAAAATTCTCTCATTTTTTTAGAAATGAAAAATTCTCAACAGCTGTTATTGCTTCTTTGAAACAACGTGCCGTGATGGAAAGACGTATTATTAAAAACCTTGTTTTTAAAAGTTGTAAAAATAAATTAGCCTCTTTTTTACTGGAGGTTGCAGCGGCTCAAAATGGTAATAATATTGAAAATAACTCAAGCATTACACTAAAACTCTCTGTTAAAGAATTATCTGCATTTATTGGATCCAAAAGACAAACCACATCAACGATTTTTAATGAATTTCTGAAAAAAAATATATTAGAAAAGAAAAATAGTACCTGCTACATTATCAAAAATCTACCAAAACTAAAAGAATGGACAACCGTATCATCGTAACAATATAAAACTAAATTGTTTATCAAATACTTCCATATTGGATTAGGTAAGCTGACAGTTTTATGCATATCAAATTCTTTTATTATCGACGTATTTAATAATAAATTTTTAAAAATACATCCCTATTTCTTTGCTTCACAAATAACAACTAACCATATGATATGAAATTGAGCTATATCTCTTTTTTTTAGTTTTATCTTCCAAAAAATGGATTTCCTTTCACTTTTATAACGACTAACAAGATATTTATGAGTCAATAAAGGAATAAAATTTGCACAGTTATCGTTATATATATTATAATATCACGTTTAAAAGGAGACGCCATGAAACATCTTACATGTAAACTTATTTTAGGAGCTATTTTTTCAATGTCTTTACATGCCACTACAATCACCGATATGGCGGGACGAGAAGTCACACTGCCTGAATCCATCCATAAAATCTACGCCACATCTCCTTATGGAAGTTATATTTTATATGCTATGGATCCATCGATTATGGCGGGATGGGTCATTGCGGTACAAGAGAAGAACAAGCCTTTTCTTGCCCCCAGTAGCAGAGACTTACCCGTTGTGGGTTCTATGAGTGGAGGGGCGCAAACCTCCAACATCGAAACACTCTTTGTCCAAAAGCCCGATCTACTGCTTATGTGGTCTACTTCATCGCTAAGCCCTTTGGGAAATATCAACCAAAAATTAGAGCAGTTGAATATACCCTACGTTTATGCGGTGGCAGAATCAATGGAAGATTATCCCAAAGTCTTTCAATTTTTAGGGCAACTTTTGCATCAAGAAAAACGCGGAGATATGCTTTCAAAACGTACTCAACGTATTTTAGAAGATGTCAAAAAGGTTGTCAGTGCTATCCCACAAGAGAAGCGTCCCAAAGTCTATTACGCAGAAGGCACTGATGGACTCAGTACCGAATGCGATGACTCCATTCACGTTGAGATTTTAAAACTATTAGGCGATGTCAATGTCCATCGCTGTCATACATCCAATCACAAAGGGTTTGAAAAACTTACGATGGAGCAAGTGATTCTTTACAATCCTGATGTGATCATTACCCAAGAAGAGAATTTTTTAAATACTGTTAAATCACACCCCATGTGGAAAAACATCAAAGCGGTTCAAGAAAATCGCATCTATCTTATTCCTACAATACCGTTTAACTGGTTTGACCGACCACCCTCTTTCATGCGCTTTTTAGGGCTTCAATGGTTAGCAAATCTTTTGTATCCCGCTGAGTATCCCATCGACATCCGTGAAGAAACTAAAAATTTTTACGCTCTTTTTATGGGTGTAACATTGGATGAAAAAGCTTTACATGTAATCTTAGCACCACAATCTTTCATTACAAAGGAGTAATATGTCTTCGTCCCAGAAATGGCTTGGCACTCTCAGCCTCGTCACAGCATCTCTCGTCTTTCCATTATCGCTCATTGGAGCTGATACCGTTTATGAACTTGATCCCATTAGCGCTACGGGCAATAGCAACAATGGATCATCGCATGTTGTACGTGAGGATTTGAATCCTACCAGCATACTCAATCCTCACAAAGTAGAAAGCAGCTCTCAAGCGGGCGTTGAAATCTTTACACAAGAAGATATTAAAGATCTAGCTCCCAAAGATATGTTCGATCTTCTCAGTCATGCTACAGGTGTAGATGTCACGTATCAAGGTCGGAAAAGTCCCTATTTTGTCAATGTCAGGGGTGGCGGATCGCTCACCTACATTATTGATGGTGCTATTTTACCGTCTACCGCCAACAAAATTCTCCAAAAGCTTCCACTCAATGCGATTGAAGAGATTCAAATCGTGAGAGGCTCTTCATCCTTGACATTAGGACCATCGATTAACATCGGCTCATCCACATCGGGTTCAGGATTGAATGTGGGTTATATCATTATCAAAACGAAACAACCCGAAAAAACGGAAGCGATTTTGTCAGGTACACTTGAAAAAACAGAAGGTATTCCTGGAACCAATAAAGAAAATCTTTATGTAGGGTCGCGTGTTGCAAACGATGATTCAAGCGCCTTTGTCGGAGGTATGTGGTCAGGACTTAATCAACGAACCAATGATACATGGTTTGATAAACAGACCGCCGATGTTAAAATGACCAATACAGGATTTACCTATAAAAATTTGAGCGCAAAACTCTTAGCCTATAAAGATACAGGTACTTTTGACATGCAAAGAGGTGTCACAGTTTTAGGCACTTTAGATAATGCAAAATGGTATTATGATCCTATCACGACACAGATTGTCAGTGGTGATGCAACCCTACAATGGAGTGAAAATCATGCAACACTGGCTTCGATGTTTGGTACACGCTACGAGCATACCGAGTACAGTAATGAATCCTTTGGGGGAACAACACCCGCAACAACCATAGGAAATCCAAAACCTTATTGGGAAAAAACAGACGGTTTTAGTTTGCGCCACAATATGCGTTATGGCGACACAACCGTTATGTTGGGAGTGCAATCTACCGATAGTTCAGGATATGGTGCCAACAATAGTGCTAGTTATAACCGCTTTGATGTCAATGTTTTAGGTTGGGCAGGAACGATTGAACAAAAATTGTTTGATGGGCAAGTCATTCTTGATGGCGGTTATCGACAAGATCAAAAACATATCGACTACTCAAGTACCAGTGCGACTAAAAATAGTACCAATAACGATACCGATATGGCGCCTGCAAAGATTTATGCCTTAGGTGCAAAATGGCAAATGACCCCAATTTATAACATCAGTACACGATATTATCACGGTGATGAAGGAACGATGGGCGATTTTGATGTTAAATCCAAAACAGGTACTCTTCATGCTGAAACACAAGAACGTTTCGAGACCAGTCTGGAAGCCAATTACGATAAAGCCTTTAATCCAATGGTAACGTGGTTTAGCGTCAAAACAGACAATGAAAAAGCGCAAGATACTTCCGCAACCAATACGTACGTGCTAAACGGTCAAACCTACTATTACTATACCGAATCTGATACAAAACGAAATGGCCTTGAGCTTCTTCTCAAAGGACAGTTTTCAACAGGTACAAGCTACAAAGCAAGCTGGACACATCTTTTGCAGTATGACGCTATCGCTAGTAGTGGCGTTACAACCGATAATGTGGGGAACAGCAACCCAGAGGATTTGTGCACTTTGTTGATTACGCAAGAGTGGGACAAATACCGAGCCAACCTTTCCATTCAAAAAGAGAGTGGCTGGCATACCTCAACCTCGGCAATGGGAACAGCGTATAATGTTGATCTGGGTGATTTTACGCGCGTTGATACCAATATTATGCGGGATTTTAAAGCAGGCAATACCACAACAACGGTTACGCTATATGTCAGAAACCTCACTGATGAGCATTATGCAACACGTTACACAACGGGGTATTACTATGATCGTGGTCGTGTTTTTGGTCTTGATCTAACACTCAAATATTAACTATTGTAAGCGCTCAAAAAACTGAGCGCTTTTTTACATGTAAGGATTAACGATGGATGTTGAACACTACGATGAACAGTCACGAACAGTAAAACGCCCTTTGTATGAATACTATGCCAACAAGATAAAAACATATACAAATGTCACGGAGGGAAAGTGTCTGGATATTGGCTCGTGTGGAGGGTATTTGGGGCTTGAACTTGCAAAAATAACCCGTTTACATGTAACGTTTTTTGATCTCTCCCAAGCAGCACTGGATAAAGCTGCTTTACACCTCATTGAAGATGACTTAGAAGAGAGAGGCGCTGTCCTTTTGGGTGATGTGCATGCCATTCCTTTGGAAGAGGAGATGATGGATTTAATTATATCCAGAGGTTCGCTTCCTTTTTGGGAAGAGCCTGCATTAGCTTTCAAAGAGATTTATCGCGTGCTTAAAAAAGGTGGAACCACGTTTGTGGGCGGAGGCAAAGGCACGCCTGAAATCAAAGAGCAGATTGAAGAAAATATGCGACAAAGAGGTCAAGAAATCGATCGAGAAGCGATGGATAAAATGCATGGAGATGGAATGAAGCGTGACTATGATGCCCTTTTAAAAAGCGTGGGGATTGTGGATTATATGATTCATCGCGCCGATGATGGCATTTGGATACAGATGCACAAATAACCTCATGTTTGAAAGAGCTGTTAAGTGAAGTAAAAAAGCGAGCATGTCTCTAAAAATACATGCTCGTACGTTATGTTAACCATCATCTATAACTTCATCTATTTTTCAAAAATAGAATTTGTAATCTGTACGGTTGAGATAGAATTCTTGGGTGAACCATCAATGAGTTTATCAGAATACGTTAAATAAATCAGTGTATTGCGTTTTACATCATAAAATCGAACCACCTGCATATGTTTAAACAACAGCGATGTAGATTCTCTAAAAACACGTTCTCCATCACTCTTTTTGGATTGAATCTCTTGCGGTAATGTAATAATGCCTGTTTGTCGGCATGCAATAGAAGCATCAGAAGTATCTTCAGCGATACCAAAAGTACCTTTTACTCCTCCCGTCTTTGCACGAGAAAGATGACAGGAAACACCCGGCACCTTAGGGTCATCAAATGCTTCAATCACAATCTTATGATTTGCCCCTAAAAGAACAAAAGCCGTATCAACCGATCCAATCTCTTCTGCGAAGGCTGCTGAAAATAAACATACTAAAGCGATTGTTATGCGATACAATTTTTTCGTACTATCAAGCATAATCTACTCCTTTGCGATAACAATTTTCCATGGCTTAATTATAGCTTTTGTTGTTTAAGAGATCATTTTTTATGCTCGACAAAACGTCATTTTAGTTATTGAATACATTGTATTTTTTTTAAAGAGCGGTATTAAACTCTGATAGTGAAACATTTAATTCTTCAGACAATTTAGCAAGATGTTCTGCAGCAGAAGCAATTTCTTCCACATTTCTCGCATTGGTATTTGAGATATGACTGATATTTCGGATACGTTCTATAACATTCATCGTTTTCTCTCGACCCAACTTAGCTTCTTGTGCATTATCTAAAGCGATCTCTTTAGCCGTATTGATATTAATAACGGTACTACGCATTAATTGTTGCGTTGTTTCTGCTCGTTCTCCAAGACTTTTTATTTCCTGCGAACTAACCCTCATCATCTCTGTAGCCGTATAAACGGATTGGACTATGATTGCTACGGTAGCATTACTCTCGACTAAACTCTTTTGCGTACGTTCTGCAAGTTTTCTAACTTCATCTGCGACAACAGCGAAACCGCGACCATGTTCACCCGCACGAGCGGCTTCAATGGCAGCATTAAGGGCTAAAAGATTCGTTTGTTCTGCTATATCTGCAATCACAGAAAGAATTTGTTGAACTTGCCCAACTTCTTGATCGAGACGTTCTAATCGTGAAGAAAGATCTGTTTGGCTCACAACAACGCCTTGAAGATTACTTGAAACAGACAGAACTTCCTCCGCCGCATGATGCAATTCGGCAGTAACATTGGCAATAACACTCCCTGATTGTGTCGAACTTTTCTCGCTTGATTCTAAAATAGAGACAACTGCCTCTGTTTCATTGGTTGTTTCGTTTACTTCTTTCGCGGCATTTTCTGTACAAATACCTATTTGCATAGAGGTACTGGCCAATTCTTCTGCCACAGCGGCATTTTCATGTGCTGTATTTTTAGCATTATCTAATGCTTTTGAAAGCGCCAATAGAAGTTGATTGACTGTTTTCATCATTTGTGATATTTCGTCATGACTACCAGTTTCTATGGTGTAGCAAAGATCTTTATGTGCGGAAATATAATCACACCCCTTCACAGCCATACGAATAGAAGAACGAATTTTACGGATGGTAAGCCAAAAAAGAAGTGTTACGATAAAGGCAATAAGAATAGCTATACATAGCCCTATTATTTTGGCATTTTCGAGTATCTTAAATCCATCTTCTTGTATTGACTTGTTAATATCTTCAATAATAACTTTCATTGCTCGATGATGATCTCTTATTTGTAAAACAATATCCTTAAATTGTTTTTCTTCATGAGTATTGACAAATTCTTTTGTATGTAATGTATGCTGATATTGGTCGATTATTTTAAATCTTTCTTGCGTTAGGTTATTATAAAGTGTTAACTCTTCAATCGCTTTATCTAAAACTGAAAGTATTTTCTGCTCTTCATGCATTTGAACTTTCAATTGATTGATATAGTCTCGAAATTCCTTTAAAGCACCATTATAAAAATTTAAATTCTCTTTATCGTAACTTATCTGATAGCTTAAAACAAATACTGGCAACATCGCATTGGCCATCCTTAAATTACCAATCATTTCAATTTTCTTCGCAACGTGTTCTGCATTGTGTGTATTGGAAATAAGTAAAAATGTGAGCCCACTTAAGCCTAATAGAAAAATAACTAACAAAAATACTAATTTTCCACGAATCGTTTGTAACATACGATACTCCATTCATCAAATAAACTACTAAACTTATAATTTCAGCATTGAAATTGCTTGATTAAGCAAATAAGAGACAGCAGTTGATAACCACTGTCTCATGAAGATATTCAAAACGCAATGACTTAGAATTTGTAATTTGCTTTAAACCAGAAGTCATGCCCATTAGCATCTTTTCCCCAATCTTGATACATGATATCTGTCGATAATCCTTTGAGGGCTCCTACGAAGGTATAGGTTGTATAAATATCAGTATAGGCGTACTCTTTATCATTGGCATTATCATCAACGCCCGTGTATCGTGCGCCCATTTTAAAATTAATGCTTTTAAAGAGATAGTTTGCATCCACCGAATACGCATCCGTATCTTTTGTAAAGGTTCCTGGTTTATTTTGCAATCCTTTAGCAAAGACGGTTTGTGTACCACCACCAAGACCGCCACCCATAGAATTACCTTTGATATCACCATCTTTGGTAATGGTTGTATACGCTACATAGGTATTAAAATCACCATACCCTAAACTGACCTTCGCACCGTACATTTTGCCGTCTTTTTCATTCAATTTTTCCGTTGCTTTATACTCATGGTTGATGGCAAGGCCATAGCGATAGTCACCTAGAGTGTTCGCATACGCTGCTTCTACGTAGTAAAAATTGCCAACGCCTGTTGCCGTATTATTGCCGTTAATACCTAACCACTGAGCTGTCAATGTTGTATTGGTAATCGATTTATTGATAGCAAGGAGAGTATAGGCATTTTCACCAAGCGTTGAATCAAGACTTTGAAAATCTGCAATATGCCCTGCAAAATCTGTTCTATCTTGATATTTTGTGATAACCCCACCTGCTAAAGTCGTTTGGGGAAGATTTGTATTGGTGATCATCGCACCTTCAAAGGATTGAAGGATAATACGAGATGGACTACCTGCAACCAACGGAGTATTAATAAATTGGCGACCAATTTTAACCGATGTCTTATCAAGTGTATACTCTACATAGGCTTCTGATAAAACTGCGCCAGAACCATACATCTCGTTTTTGAAGTCATCTTTCGCCGTACCAGGAGTGCCAATAGCACCATCCGCAAAAGGCGAACTACTTGTCTGCATTGTCGTACCAAATTTTAACCCGTAGAAAGCATCGGTATTGTAATGAAGCATAATGCCTGTTGTGAAAATATCAGAATTAATTTTTTCGGTTGCAGCTGTACTTAAATTTGGTGATCCTTCTCTGTCAAAATAGTACGCTTTAAGCTCACCATTAATTTTGCCATTTTTAAAAGCATCCGCCAAAGTATCTGCTGCAAATGAGCTAGTCGTTAAACCAGCAACGACGATTGTTACTAAACTAAGTTTCGCTAATTTCATATTATCTCCTTAAAAAACCTTTTAGAAGAACAAGGAAAACGATTAAGATCCTTATTCATCACCATTGTGAAACATTGCCCGGTTAAGATACAAAATAGAATTACAGTACAGTCGTAATACTGTTCGACATCAAAAGGCACAGTGCAAACATCTTAACCATCTGCAGTGAGACGTTTTGAGTCAAATCCATTTTTGATCCTTTACTTCTGAAATCTAAATTCACGCGATTCACACGTTGACCCAAGAATCCTATGGCCATAAGATTCTTTAAATAACAGATATAATAATGATTTATATCTGTTTAGATTTATCGATTCATCTACGTCATTATATGCTTCATTGCCACCTTTTGTCAAGACATGTTTTATTGTTTTATTATTCCTTTTCGATGCAGTAGGCTTTGCAATATCAATATCTATATAAATTTTATATACTTAATTTTATAAAATTTATCTCTATTATTTTTAAATTTTTAAATTAATAGTTTTTTTTTAATTATTTTCTGTTTTTTAGTGCTAGAATTATCGTTATATATTATTTTATATAATGATAATTCCTGCTCTTTTCTTTTATCTTTATTTTTTGTATCAATTTAGAGCAATTGTGGTATTTAAAATGATTGAAAGTTTGATAAGATTATTCTAACAATCTTATTTTGGAATTATTTTACATGTAATGTTCTATAATTATTGTGATGACTATGTTAAACTAGTATTTTGAGGGGAAGTTATTATGAGTAGGATACGTTCATCTTTTACGACTGAGTTTAAGACGCAAGTTGTTCTTGAAGCGCTTAAGGGAGAACTCACTGTTTCACAGTTAGCCACGAAGTATAATATTACATCTAAAAACATTCTCAATTGGAAACAGCTCTTTTTAGAAAATGCCTCTCTTGCTTTTGAAGCTTCTAACACTCCAAAATCTTCCAAAGCGGAGCTTGACAAGCTCAAGAAGGAAAACGACAAACTAAACTCTAAGCTTTCCTCTTTAATCTCGGAAAGGGATTCCGCTATCACTAAACTTCAAGGCTTAGACGTTTCTGTCAAAAAGAAATTGATCGATACTAACTATAAAAATCTTTCCATTGCGAAACAATGTGAAATTATTAATCTGAACAGAACCTCGCTTTATTATACACCCAAAGCAAGCGACAATAAAGATTTAAAAATTATCAATCGAATTCATGAAATACATACAACAATCTCACCATCTTATGGATACCGTATGATGCATCAACAACTTGTTAAAGAGGGGTATCAGATTGGTGTTAACAAAGTACATAAACTTATGAAGATGATGGAGCTTCAAGCTAAGCAGAAGAATGATGATCAGAACAAGATTCACCCCTATCTCTTACACACTTTAGATCTTGCAAATCCCACTAAATTATAGAGTACCTGTCAAAACGATACTTTATTTTAGGACATCTAGCTTATCAATAAATAGTCTAAGGAAATCATCTCGCGTTGCTTTTTTACACCTGATGTATGACTTTGGATATTGATTCCTATTTTATTGTTGGGAATCGATAAGCCTTGCAACTTTTTACACGCTACATCACGCTCATGAGTTACTTTTTCAACCATAGATGCTAATTCTTCATTTTCTTGAGTATATTTTTTAACTCTCTTTTGTAATGATTTCATTGAGCATTGTTTTTCAAAGACACATGAAGCATTTGTTAGAAATTGATGTTTCCATATAAGTAAATTTTCTACCATTACTCCATATTTGTTAGCAATATTAGCTATATCTGGGTTCCCTTGTAATAATTCAAGAACAATTTTTGTCTTTAGCTCAATGCTAAAGGTCATATGTGATTGACTCATAAATTCCTCCTTTATCTATTTGGAAATTATTCAATTACCAAAATCTTAACACTAAAGCATCCAATAAGCAGTAAATGATTGGTAACAATTCAAAATATTTACAAATTTGTATATTTTACGTTATTTAAAATTTAGAAAACTGCTTGAAACACCGTTACTATCGAATAAAAATGCTTATCACAAATTCAATAATACTTTACAGTGATATTTTAAAAATCGTCTTATTTTTTGTGCAATCAAGCATTTATTTTAAATATAATTGAATTTATTTTTTTAATTTTATAGCTTTAGATGTATAATAATGCCATGATAAAAATTTTACTTATTGAAGATGATGTCGAATTAGCCCGTCTACTTCAACGAATCCTTTTAACCGAAGAAGTCGAAACAGTGATGGCTTTTCATCCTGTGGAGGGTTTAAAGATACTTGAACATGAGACATTTGATGCACTGGTGCTGGATCTTTCTCTTCCCCAAATTGATGGATTAGAAGTCTGCCGTACCGTGAGATCATCTTTTCCAAATCTTCCTATTATTATCTCATCGGCAAGATCAGACACCGTTGATAAAATCATTGGTTTTGAGCTAGGCGCAGATGATTATCTGCCTAAACCTTACGAGCCTATTGAGTTAGCCTTTAGATTACGCGCCATTCTGAGAAGAGGTATATTGGTCAACAAATCGACAGATGTTTTTAGCATTGATGAAAATAAACATATCATCAAACGCAATAATAGAGAATTACAGCTTACGAAAGCTGAATATGACATCGTCGCTTTTATGATGCACAAAGAGGGATATGTTATTGCTAGAGAAGAACTTCTCTTAAATATTAATTCTATCAAATTTCAAAGTGGACTTAAAAGTATTGATGTCATTATTGGCCGTATTCGTCAAAAAATAGGTGATGATCCTAAAAATCCTCGTTTTATCCTCTCCGTACGAGGGGTTGGGTATAAGTTTATCAATGCGTAACCTTTCTATTATTAAACTTGTTTCACTCTTTTTCATTCTGTTCCTAGCTATTATTAATTTTTCATTTATCGTTGAGTATGAAAGGCAAATTGCCGATTTACGGTACTTTACATTTCAGCGTTTTATGATGGGTATGCGTACCATTGGTGATGAACCAAGTGACCGTGATGAAACACTTCAAAAACTTGGCATTAAACTCAGTGATGCTAATAAAACCATCATACGTCAAAATGGTCAAAAGATCCTCGAAGATTCCTATTGTGATATGATCTTATATCAAGATAAACTCTATTTTGTTCCACGTGATCCACCACCTCCTAAAAAGTCTATGGTCAAAATAATGCTCTTAGCAGGTATTACCCCTTCCTCTGATCAAGAGGCTATTTCTATGGATGATAGACCAGCCCTTGAAAATTTAGAAAATTTTTCACTTAATCGTCTTTGGGTTCTTTGGGGAACTATTGATACTGTCATTATTCTGTTTTTTATCATTGTGTTACGAAAATTACTACGATTAAGAAGTTTAAAAAGTGCTATTCGAGCCTTTGGCGATGCCAATCTATCAGAAGAGATCCCTGTTGATAGCAAAGATGAGCTAGGAGAAATTGCAACAGAATTTAACCTTGCAATGAAAAAAATTCATCTCCTTAAAGAGGCCCGAACGCTCTTTTTACGCAATATCCTCCATGAACTTCGAACGCCTGTTATGAAAGGAAAGATGCTCGCAAGTATTATCAAAGATGATGAGTTCAAAGGGCAATTAAGACAAATTTTTGTCAGGCAAGAGATTTTATTAGGAGAAATGGTTAAAGTTGAGAAACTTGCTTCAAACGAATGGGTGCTTGTAGCCAAGGAGTATCGCATAGTCGATATTTTAGATCATGCTATCGACCTTCTTTTAATTCACGACACAAAACGTATTTGCATTCATGCACAAGAAATAACACCCATTATACTCGCTGATTTTGAGCTTCTCTCAACAAGTATCAAAAACTTACTCGACAATGCGCTTAAATATTCAAAAGAGGATGTCATCGTAGAGATTCATCTTGATCATATCAGTATATGCAGTCAAGGCGAACAAATACCTCAGCAACGTTTAGATTTTTCAAGAGCTTTCAATCGTGACGTAGAGAGTACAAGCATTGGTTTGGGATTAGGTCTTTATATCTCAAATACGATTATTTTAAAACATCACTATCAACTAAAATATTTTTATGAAAAAGGAACAAATTACTTTAAAATTTATTTTGATAATAATAATATAAGATAAAAATATTACTTCAAGTGCTGGTATATTTTCTACAGAGCTAGGTTAAAAATGATGGTTTTTTATCCTAACTCTTTTGAAACCACATAGAATGATCACACCTGATTATATTCAGAATTTATAAGACACATAGACTCGTACAATGCCTGTGTTTTCTGTGAAAACATGTTCAGTTGATACATGTTCATAATTGGCTTTTACTAAGAAATTTTTGTCATACGGATAGATTGCTATGACACCATACGCTTTGACATCTCCCAGTCCAATATCATTAGAATATGATTCTCCTGCATAGGCGATGGTTGTTATACTTGTGATAGGTATAATAAACCCTCCAACGACGGTATCGGTATTGGCTCTTGCAGCAACCCCTCCCCCATTTACAGGCATTGCTGTAAAGAGTGTATCGCTTGTACCCGTTCCAGCACCAGTGTAGATAGCTCCATCATCCATACTTGAGGTATAAGCCGCGATGTATCCAAGCTTTCCAATACCCAGTCCACCCGTAGCTCTTAGCCCAAATACTTGTCCATCTTGTGCGCCCGTAGCTTTTGTTTTATCGGTAGAGGAGAGATATTGAGCAGAAAGAGTGTGTCCCGCAAGCACATAATCTGCTTGCACATAAAAAGCATTTTTATCTTCAAGAGAACTCATACCATTTTCATCAAGATATTGTGCTTGCAAGGTTAAATTTTCAATAGATGTATTTTTGACATATACCGTATATGCTCCATCTTGAAAGGTATTAAATTCTCCAGATTGTCCCAACCCATTTGTTTTCGCTTGATATTTAGATAGGTATCCAGCGACGAATGTTGTACTAGGAAGATCGGTATTGGTTAATACATAGCCTTCAAAAGAATCTTTTAAAATACTTTCAGAGGATTTACCATCTAACGCGGTACTTACAAGTGGCGTATAGATATATTGCCTACCTACTTTTAAAGAGGTGTTCGAAATTTTATAATCAAGATACGCTTCGGATAAGACTGCCCCTTGAGCATCTAAATCATCTTGAAATACAGCACCAGCAGTATCTGAATTGGCTATATGAGAGGTTTGAAAGGTAATACCGGCCTTTAATCCATAAAAATCGCTTGTAATAAAATTTAAGCTTCCGCCATATGCACTGATATCATCCGAATGTGTTTTCCCAATAAAATTTGAATCAGAATATTCAGCTTTAATTTCGCCCGCTAGTTTCCCTTCCTTAAATGCATCCGCAAGCGTATCTGCTGCAAATGAATGCATAGAAAAGATCCCTATAATTAGTATTGCCAAGTATGGCTGTGGCAATCGCATAATTGTCTCCTTTAGGTTTTAAATACATCGAGATAACAAGGCGCTTCACAAGATTGATCTGAAGTTAAGCATTGTAGATACAATCGTAGTGAAGCGCCTATAAAAACTTAAACCAATCGTTATTAATAAATACCAGATTTACCTGGAGATAAAATTCCCTTTGGATCAAGTGCTCGTTTGATCTTTTGGAAAACATTATGAATATCTTTACCGTAAGTTTCAGCAACAAGATCCATAAATCCGCTACTGGTACGATAAACACCATAACCTTGTTTTGCAAATTCATGTACCAATTCAGCGTAACAATCATGTGCTTTTTTCAATTGATCTGGATCATTTCGATCGTAGAGCAAATCAATAATATGGTGCATATCGCGCCATCCCACAATAAACTCAGCAACATAGTCAAATCCATATTTGTTCATAATTTTTTTAGCTAATGCTTGTTGGTTAAGTGTATGTTTACCTTCAGCAGGTGAAACAGGAGCAAACCACATACTTCCTCCGCCCCCTCTCCAAGTGTAAAGACCAAACTCTTGAAGTGTCATATGACCTTTCATTAAGTCTGAACGGTATTTAAAGACAGGGTCTTTTCCCATCTCTTTTTCAGTCAAAAATTTAGCATTTTTAAATTTAGCCAGTGTTGCTTTGATAATTTGCCAGTTTAATTCATTGGCTTCTTCTGTACCGTATAAAGCAGCATAGACATTCCATGTACCCATACCTGTATCTTTTTTAATTTTTTCGATCTCTTCATCGGTAATAGATCTATTGCCTTTGACATAATCTGAACGGTTAACGACACCTGCCGCTTCGTAAAGTGTGCTTGCAATTGTAAAAGCATTTGGAATAATATTAGCGATACGAAGAGGTCTAAGCGATTCAACAATCTCGACAACATCTTCGACTTTGTCAAATGTAATACAAAATGGTTTAAACGCAGGTGGCTCTGGCATTAACCAAATACCCATTTTGGTACAGATACCATAGTTACTTTGGGTAAAGATACCATCAAGAGATGGTCCGTATCCCCATTTAAAAACAGCCCAGCTTGTAGAATTTTCAATTCCGCCCATGCCGGTTTTAAAGGATGTTCCATCGGCTAAAACGATTTCCATACCACATTGCATCATAAAGTGCTCACCGTAAGGCGTATAGCCAACACCTCGATCCATGGTATTACCAACAGGACTTGCTATCGCACTTGGTGCAGGGCAAGAGAGCCATAATTTGTACCCTTTTTCTTTGATATAGTCAAAGAGTTGTTGGTACGTAACACCTGGTTCAAGGATGGCATAGCACAAGTCAGGATTTACTTCAATAATTTTATTCATCTTATGAAGATCAAGGATGACAGAGCCTTTTTGTGCTGGTGCTGCTGTGCCATATCCCATATTTTTGCCCGTAGAAAATGTCCAAAGTGGAATCACATACTTATTACAGACTTTGACAATTTCAACCACTTCTTCTTTGGTGGTTGGTTGTAGTGCAAGTGAAGGCATATGATCTTTAATATCAACGGCCATCATAATTTTATTGTAGGGAACCATCTCATCAGCACCGATTAGTACATTGTCGGCTCCCAAAATTTTTACAAATTCTTTAATGGCTTTATTCATGGTTTCTTCTGAAACATTTTTAGGTAATGCAATCATTTTACTCATATTTAATCCTCCCTTTAAGCGTTTAATATAAAAGATACAAAAGCGTTTTTAGCTGTGTGATTCGATACAAAACTCATCTGCTTAGCATCGGCAACAGTCGTGTTCAATCCAAGCGCATGGTATGATGAAAGTGCCATGCCGTATTCGTTTGTATTAACGTCTACAAACTGATCAAATGCTTTTTTAACAGACAATGTTAAGAATGAATTTTCTGTATGACGCGTTCCCATATCTGCAGGCGTATGTGTCGTTTCCGAGATAAATTTTGCACCATTCAATGCTGCTATATGATGTAAAAGCATATAATCACTTTGCTCCAATAGCCCACAGATCAATGCCCCTTTATTTTTTTCCATGACTTCAGAAAAGGTCGTTAAATTTTGCAATTTATCAGAACCAAGGACCACAAGATCGTCTGTTTTGGTGCTATGACCTTGTGATAATGCGTTGATATATCCAGTTTCTCCAGCCGTTTTGGAGACAAAAGCAATCTTTTTTTGACTACTAGAATCACTGATAAATCCTTCTGCGGATAGTGGAGCGCATACAGCGGCTACGGCAGCGACAGATCCTTTAAGAAAAGCTCTTCGAATCATCATACTCTCCTTATTTTTCAGTAAAAGTGATTGTACCATTGGCCAATTTGGTTGCTAAATCTTTCAATGTGGCGTCATCAATTTCTGATTTTCTAAATGCAGGCATTGCATTGCTTCCACTTCTTACTGTTTGCATAATACTGTCTCTTCTTGCCTCAATACCTGCCTTGTCATCCATTTTCATATAAATAGATTTTGGCGCAATATTGATCGTATGACAATAAGCACAAACCTTTTGATAGGCATCTTCTCCATTTGCAAATTTATAATTTTGACCCAGTTCCACCGCAAAGATGGATGATGTAGCAAATATGAGCCCAAGAGCAAACTTTTCCATTCAAACCTCCCTAAATTATTTTCTTGAAAGTAAATATAAAATAAAAAAATCACAAAAAAATCGCAAAATCATTTTTGACACATTATAAGAGTGAATTTGATCATTATGTGATTTACATAAGGTAATATGTTACGACTTTGGTGTACAATCTAAATAAAAATGGAGAAAATTATTGTTAGATTGGGTTACATATTTATTGTTTAAAATGTCTAATTCAAATCGCATTAAGATCCAAGCCATAGGATTTGCTATTGTAGGAATTCTCGGTGTTGCCGTTGTTGATCGAGTTTCAATGAGTTTCATGACTATAGAAAATCATGGATTCTTTGGAATCCCTTTTTGTATCGGGGTCACCTTTTTTATCGTCAGTGCAACGATTTTATACTTATTACTGAGGCGGACTGCTCAAGTAGCCGAAGAGGCATTAAATAAGCTCTCTTGTCATCAGCGCCAAGAAAAAGAAAATCTTCAACTTTTTAACTTCGCGCTGGACAAAAGTGCTGACGCGATTTATTGGTTTACCTTCGATACGCAGTTTTTCTATGTCAATGATGCCGCTTGTAAAATGCTAGGGTATACGAAACAAGAATTACTCAGTATGAAACTGAGCGATATTGATAGAGACTACAAAAAAAATACTCCCGATTTTTTAATGCACATTAGGCAAAAGCAATATGTCTGTTTCGAGAGTCAGCAGACGCGTCATGATGGAAGTACGTTTCCCGCTTCTATTTCGGCGAGTTATTTTTGCGATGCTTCCAAAGAGTTTATTTGTGCTTTTGGTCGCGATATTACGGAAGAAAAAGAGAAACGAAAACTGATCATCAATCAAAACAAAGCCCTTAAAAATTCACTTCAAGATAAAGAAGTTTTAATTAAAGAGATTCATCATCGGGTTAAAAACAATTTAGAAGTCATCTCTTCACTTCTTCAAATGCAAAATCGACGAGAACCCAATGAAGAGGTTAAAGAAGCTCTTTCTAAGAGCCAAAGCCGTATCTATGCAATCGCTCTTGTGCATGAAATGCTTTATAAAAACAGTAATTCATCTAATATCAATATGAAGTCGCATCTTGAAAAATTATCGTCTGCTATGATAGATCTCTATGCGCAAAACAAAAATATATCTGTCAATCTCAATACGGATAGTATTTTTTTAACCATGGATGATGCTGTGTTAGTTGCTTTAATTATTCATGAACTTTTTTTAAATGCAATCAAGCATGCTTTTGTTGGGTTAGAGAGCGGGATTATTGATATTTTTATCAAAAATAATCACAATGGAACGGTTGTATTTGGGGTAAAAGACAATGGTATTGGGATGGATTCCACCAAAGCAGATACGAACAACTCACTTGGATGCCAATTAATCCATACCATTACGGAATATCAATTAAATGGCACCATAGAAACAGATTCTAATCATGGATATTGCACTTCAATCACATTTAAGCCCAAGAAAAGTGAAAATCAATGAACGCAAAAATTTTAATCGTTGAAGATGAAAGCATCATTGCTTTAAATATCAAAGAGATACTAATGAGCTTTGGATACATTGTCGTTGGCATCGCTGCCAACAGTGAAAAAGCGTTCCATCTGGTTGAGACTAAAAAACCTGATTTGATCCTGATGGATATTACGCTTCAAGATAGAGAAGATGGCATCGTGCTTGCCGAAAAAATATCGGAACGTATTTCTGTACCGATTGTATTTTTAACCGCCAACGATAAAAACCAAACAATCGATAAGGCGATTACTGTTAAACCTTATGGCTATATTCTAAAACCTTTTAAAGATGTTGAGCTCAAAACAACGATTGAAATTGCATTGAAAACCTTTAGTGAGAATAAAACATTGACGGGAAAACTCAATGAAATAAACAGTGAAATTACATCACTTCAGAGTAAATTTTCTTTGGAAATAAAATCAAAAATGCGTTTTGTGAAACTAAAACATGGCTATATTTTTGATAATAATGAAGCAACACTCTTGCTTGCAGGTAAAGAGATTCTTTTAAACCATAAAGAAAAAAAATTGATTCAGTTGCTTGTGTGACATATAGGTGAAATTGTCAGTGTCGCACAAATAGAAGATTATGTTTGGGACGGAGAATTAGTAGGAGAAGGATCATTGCGATCTTTGATGTTTCGCATTCGACAAAAACTTCCCAAAGATTTTCTAATATGTTATTCAAAAGTAGGATACAAAATTATAGCCTATTAGCAACATTCTTGCCGAAATATCAATAAAATAATTGAACTGTACCCATTTTTTAACATGCTGATGATGAGAAAATATATCATCGTAAGCCTATATGAGTGAATATACATATGGAGATAACCCCACAAAGGGGTTATCAATTAAAATGGATAATGTCTGTTTCCTATCGCTTCGACAGTGACCCATTTGAGTTCAGTCATCTCTTCGATGGCGAAGTGACCTCCCTCACGTCCCATGCCACTCTCTTTCACTCCACCGAATGGAATATGAGCTTCATCTTGAATGGTCGGTCCGTTGATATGTACCATTCCCGATTCTATCTCTTCAGAGAGTCTTAGCGCCGCACTTAAATTATCGGTGATGATGGAAGAGCTGAGTCCGTAGGTACTGTTATTGGCAAGTTCAATAATATGATCCAAATTGCGTGCTTTGATAAGAGCTACCGCTGGACCAAAGACTTCTTCATGAAAAATAACCATCTCTGCCGTAACATTGGAAACAACAGTTGGTTTGTAGAAACAGCCTTCATGCTCGCGTCCAGAAAGGAGATTGGCTCCTTTTGCTACCGCATCATCGATCAATCCATCAATATATTTACAGTGCGCTTCTTCGATCAATGGTCCGATAATAGTCGATGGATCTTCAGGATTGCCGACTTTGAGTGTTTTCACTTTAGCCACAAATTTTTCACAAAATTCATCATAAATATTTTCTTCAATGATGATGCGCGATCCTGCCATACAAATTTGTCCTTGATGCAGGAAAATACTAAATGTGGAAGTATCGACAGCATAATCAACATTTGCGTCTCCGAGTACAATGGTTGGAGATTTACCGCCAAGTTCAACTGTGCATTTTTTTAAATTCATAGCTGCTGAAGCTGCGACTAATTTACCAACACGTGTAGAACCAGTCAATGTAATCATCGAAATACGAGGATCCGTTTGAAATATTTCCCCTAAATCACTGCTAGAACAAGGGATAATGTTTAATACGCCATCGGGTAATCCCGCTTCTTTAAAGATTTCACCAAATATAAGACCACAGATCGGAGTATGGCTCGAAGGTTTCAAGACAAACGCATTACCCGCCGCAATAGCCATGGCAAATTTTTTGGTGCTTAAAATCATCGGAGCATTAAAGGGAGATATGCCGGCAATAACGCCAAGAGGACGACGTGTGCTGTAAGAAAGTACACCGGGATCATTTGAGGTAAATGTCTGTCCAAATACACGTCGTGCTTCACCAGCAGCTACGCGTAAAATGTCTGCAACCAGACCGATTTCAAACATTGCTTTAGCATAAACTGAACCGCTTTCTCTCATCAAAATGGTTCGAATTTCATCTGAACGGTTTTCAAAAATATCGGCCGCTTTTAATAAGACCGCTTCTTTTTTACGTGGTGTTGTTTTTGCCCAAAGCTTTGATGCTGTATACGCACAACGGATCGCTTCTTCGATATCTTCTGCATTCGCTAAATGAACTTTGGCAAATACCTCTCCTGTTGCTGGATTAATATCATCGATCACTTTTCTTGTCGATGACACACTATTCTTTCCATTAATAAAAGGCATGTACTCTTTCATACGTCTTTCTCCATCTGTGAAATTTATTGAGCTTATCATAAATCAAAAAAATCGCGAAAAACTCGCAATGTTCTTAAATTTCAATTGATCTGTCAACAGTTTATGATGCACAAAAAAGACAATGTCTAAGCACTGATGTTATTTTATAATAGGTATTTATTTTCAAAATCTACTGGTGACAAAGAACCGTTAGTGCTCTCAGACGAAGTGCAGTTTTAGTCGCCACCCAATTCAGTTAAAGGCTAGAATGCGATTTATAATTTAAAAACCTCTACAGAATTTTGCACTTCACCTGACATACTGTGTTTAATTTTGTGTTTCTATCTTTTCTATAAATGCTAAAACTGCTTCTTTAATCTCTTCTTTGACTACTCTGATTTGCGCTAAATTCTCTTCATATGTTCCTGTAAAACCACTAGGATCTTTAAAACTCCAATGAATGCGACTCGTTTGACCTGGGAAAATAGGACATTTTTGACTATTGCCTTCATCACAAACGGTCACAACGTAGCTAAATAATTTACCCTCTTTAAAAACGTCAAACACTGATTGCGTTCGCTTTTTCGTTATATCAATTCCCTCTTCTTTCAAGACTGCTACGGCTAGAGGATTTAAAATGCCTGGCTCCAATCCGGCACTTTCAACACTAAATTTATCTCCACCATATTTTCTAAGAAGCTCTTCTGCCATTTGACTGCGAGCGCTGTTGTGAATACATACAAATAAAACCTTGATCATCATCTCTCCTCCTTGCCTATTTTTTTTACAATTACCTAAAGCTTACATGGAAAAATATACAAAACGGTTACAAAGCTTTATATGTGTAAAAATGTGACATAAAAATGACTAAAAAAAGTTAAAATTAATTTTATATATCAACAAAAAGTAACATATTCTACATATAATTACACACTATTTTTTTACATGTAAATATAAAAAGTGTTTTAATATAACAAATATTTATAGTTTAACTTTTGATTTTTAGACTTTATTTATAAAGAACGCTCTAATGTAGGAATGACAACATCACGTAAGGAGAAACATATGGAGATCGTAGAAATAAAACAAACGAGACGAGAATTTTTTAAATTCTCAGCTTTAGGGCTGAGTGCAGTCGTGGCTACTCCATCACTCATTGCAGGTGATGCACACCCTACAATGAGTGTGTATGGAGGTTACATAAAAAACAGAATTGGTTCATTAGCGCAACTCAAAAAAGCAGGTGAGCTTGATTTTTCTTATCCTGATGAAAATGCTTTGTGTAAAGCAGTGTATGTCAATAATGAAGTCAAAGCCTACAGTATCATTTGTACACACAAAGGCTGTCCAACGGTTTACAATAAAGAAAAAACAATGTTTGAGTGCCCTTGTCACTTTACTAAGTATGATGCAAGAAAAGATGGACAAATGGTCATAGGTCATGCAACGGGAGCTCTTCCTCGCGTACTATTAGAAATTAGTGGAGATGACATCTTTGCTATTGGTGTCGATGGTCTTATTTTTGGCCGTATTAACAATAATGTAGGATAAGGAGAAAACTATGGCACTTACTTTAAATGATAGACTACCCATTCCTCATAAAAATGCTGAAGTCAAAAATGTTACTTGTGAATTTTGTATTGTAGGTTGTGGCTATAAATCTTACAAATGGCCACTTGGGACAGAGGGAACCTACAAAGAAAATGCTCTTGGTATCGACCTTTCACAACAACAACCTACCTTTGGTAACTGGTGCAGTGAACGAATGTACAACATGATTACGGATCGAGATGGTAAAAAATACAATCTTATGGTCATCCCAGACAAAGCGTGCATGGTCAATATCGGTCAAAACTCTGTTCGTGGTGGTATGATGGGTATTTCAACTTTCAATGCAGCTAGCCCAACCAAAGACAGACTCAAAGAGCCTCAAGTTTTTCGAGGCGGTATGCTGATGGAAAGCTCATGGGAAGAAGCAACAACCATCATTGCCAAAGTGTATAAAAAAATCATCGATAACGATGGTGCGGACGAAATCTCGCATAAAACCTTTGACCACGGTGGCGGTGGCGGTGGCTTTGAAAACACATGGGGAACGGGCAAGCTCTTTCACTCTGCTATTGGCACCGCATCGGCTTCGATTCACAATCGCCCTGCGTATAACTCTGAAGTGCATTCAAGCCGTGAAATGGGCGTGGGTGAGCTTAACAGCAGTTATTATGACACGAGCATCTCCGATACGATGCTTGTCATTGGGTGTAATCCTTATGAGTGTCAAACGAACCTTTTCAACATTCACATGCAAGCCAATCTTGATGGCAGTACGCTTGAAGATAAAAAGAGAGAGTATGACAAAGGCGAGAGTCTGAGCAAGGGTAAGATTATTTTTATTGACCCTAGACGTACAGCGTCCATTACGAACTCTATTGCGATTGCAGGCAAAGAGAACGTACTTCATCTTCAGATCAAACCAGGTCAAGATATTACGCTCATGAACGCATTGGTGAGTTACATCATCGAGCAAGGTTGGGAAGCTAAAGAGTTCATCAAAAACCATACGGAGAACTTTGATGCGATGTACAAGGTCAATAAAGTCTCCCTAGAATACGCATCTTCTATCACAAATATAAGCGTCGCTGACATCAAAAAAGCGGCGGAATGGATTGCCAAACCCAAACCCAGCGGTCATCGTCCTCGTAATGCAATTTACTATGAAAAAGGCATTATTTGGGGTATTAAAAACTACGAAAATGTCGCTTCTATCGTCAATCTTGGACTTGTAACGCACAGTGTGGGTCGTGTGGGAACAGGAATATGTCGCGCAGGTGGTCACCAAGAAGGGTATACGCGACCTGAATACAATGGACCAAGTAGGCAAAACCTTGCGGTCATCGACACCGACATCATCGAAGGCAAATATCTTGTCTACTCGATCTGGGGAACTAACCCCTTTGGGCAATCTATTGCGACACAAAGGCTTAGAAATGCCGTAACAAAACGCAGTCAAATCGTCAAAGATGCGATCAATGGGTATCATGGAAATAACCTTGACGAACTCGCTGATATTATCTACAGAGCATGTAAATCAGGTGGTCTCTTTGTGGTTGATGTGGACATTTACCCAACCCAATCCAGTGAGCGAGCCCATATTGTATTGCCAGCGGCAACAACGATGGAAATGAACCTTACGTCAATGAATGGTGAGCGACGAATACGTTTGTCTGAAAAAGTGATGGACGCTCCAGGCAGTGCTAAGCCAGACTGCCTCATTGCAGCGGACATTGCCAATGCACTTAAAGCTGAATACCTCAAATCTGACAATAAAGAGATGGCAAAACGCTTTGAAGGTTTTGAGTGGAAAAATGAAGAAGATGCTTTCAAAGATGGCTTTGCAGGTCAAGGTTCGAAAATGGCAAGTCAAGGAGGCCCGAGTGGAACGCTTGCTACCTATAAACTTCTGCGTGATGCGGGAAATAATGGCGTTCAACTCCCTATCGTCAAAGTGGATAATGGCAAACTTCTTGGCACACGCCTTCACTACACTGATGGTAAATTTGGTACGAAATCAGGTCGCGCAACGTTCTTACCAACACCACAACCTGCTATGCCAAAACAGGTGGCGAAACAGGTCAAACGCTATAAATATTGGGTCAATACCGGTCGTATCAACGAAGTATGGCAGTCAAACTACCACACAGGTCGCCTTGAATTTACCGCCAAACGCTGGCCGATGGCTCCGCTTGAAATTCACCCTAATGATGCTAAAGAGCTCGGTATTACCAGTGGTGACATTGTTCAACTGAATAACGACTATGGCTCCACACGAGCGATCGCGATTGTGACGGATGCGGTGCGCAAAGGCGAAGTCTTTGGAGCGTTTGGTTTCCAAAACTCCATCATCAATGATCTCTGTACCGATTATGTCGATCCCGATACCAAAATTCCTTTCTATAAAGGAACCGCGGCAAATATCGTTAAAGTAGGACGAAGTGAGGGACTTATCAAAGATATGACGTTTTTGGAGCGCGCTTAAACATAGGAGGTAGCTTACGCTACCTCTTTACTTTTCCTCTTCTGTTTCATAAATCCCAAACTCTTTTAACTGTTTTTTGAGTGTATTACGTGAAATGTTCAGGAGTGTCGAGAGTTGCGTAATGTTAGGGCAGAGCATAAAACTTACATGTAAAAAAGTTTTTTGTAATGTCTGCTCTAGCTCATGGGCTTTTTCAACCCCCTCTTTCTGCAAATACGCTAGGCAAAATTTATGAAGCTGTTGTTGTATATCTTCTGTCTCTTCAAACTCTTTGATGTCATCCGCTTTGATCATGTCATCACTGGCATTTAAGCAGGCACTGTAGATGGTATTGCGTAGCTCCCTAATGTTTCCTCGCCAATGATGACGTGCAAGTTTAACCAACGCCTCTTCAGAAATGGATGTTATGGTCGTTTTAAGATCACGGTTAGCTTTAGCGATGAAATGCTCACACAAAATAGGAATATCTTGAATGCGTTCTTTTAAAGATGGCATCGTAATCGTGAGCATCGAGAGACGAAAATAAAGATCTTCCCTAAACGTTGACTTTTGAATATGCGCTTTAAGATTAGCATTGGTTGCACTGATAATACGGCCTTCAAAATTAAGCTCTTTGGATCCCCCAACACGTCTAAACTTTTTTGTCTCCAAAAAACGCAGCAGTTTGCTTTGAAGCTCAATGTCGAGTTCTCCAATCTCATCTAAAAAAAGTGTCCCCACCCCTGCAAGTTCAGCAAAACCGATGTGCTGTTTATCGGCGCTCGTAAAAGAGCCTTTCTCATGCCCAAAAAGCTGACTCTCAAAAAGCTCCTTAGGGATGGAAGCGCAATTCACGGCAATAAAGGGATGTTCACTATGAGTCGAGTTGGTATGAATCAGATTGGCGATAAGCTCTTTTCCTGTACCCGTTTCTCCGTAAATAAGCACAGAGAGGTCATTATTGGCGGCGATGCCAATCTTTTTATAAATTTCTTTCATCGTCTCATACGAACCTACAAACGCCTCTTCCCCTTGTTTTATAGGCTTTTTAGCACTCTTCTCTTTGCTTGAAGTGTGCATGTATTTTCCAACCAACTCTAAAAGTTGCGCTTCATCAAAAGGCTTTTGCAAAATGTCTTTAATACCAATTTTAGATGCTTCAATCATATTCGTAGGCGTCGTATACGCTGTCATCAAGATAATGGGAAGGTTGAGTCCTGCTTTTTTAAACTGTTTAATCAAATCAATGCCCGTAAGATTATCTCCAAGCATGACATCGACGATTAAAAGCTCAACACCTTGTTCTTCAATGATTAAAGGAAGTTCAAACTCTTCTCCATTAAACTGCAACGGTGTGTGTTGATTGCGCTGTAAAATTTTAGCAACCGAGTAGCGAATCTCTTGTTGGTCATCAATAATGGCAATTTTCATACTTGTTCCTGACTGGGGATATAAAGGCAAAACTTTGTCTGCTCTTCTTCGCTTTCAAACTCGATGTAACCATTGGAGAGATAGACAATTTTATAGATACTAAAAAGCCCCAAACCAGAGCCCTCTTTTTTTGTGGTAAAAAACGGTTTAAAAAGATTGGCTTTGGTTTTTTCATCCATCGTTTCACCACTGTTTTTTACACACAAGATAGAAAATCCTGCTTGATCTGCCTTCCTCCATGTGATTTCAATAGTCGTAAGTTGAAATGCTGCATCAATGGCATTGTTAAGTAAGTTTATCAAAATTATTTCAATGGCATTTGCCCCCATTTTAACGCTTAAATCCTCTTCAACAATACTCTGAATCATTAAATGTTTTTCACTCAAAGAAGAACGCAATAACGCAATAGATTCTTCAACAAACAGCTTTACATGTAAAGGTTTTTCACATTTAAAATCAGCTGGTTTTGCAAGCGCTAAAAAGTCCACTACTTGATGATCGATGCGCGCTAATGCTCCATGAATGATGGGCATATCCTCTTTATCAGGAAGTTGTGTGGGAGAAAGAAGTAACTTTAAAGGCTGTAACAAATTCTTCACTTCATGTGCAAAAGAGGAGCCAATTTCACCTAAAATGATAAGCGAGTCAGAAATACGTGCATTCTTTTCCTCTTTTTCAATGGAATCTCTTAGTTCATGCATCAACTGTGTCGTTTTTTCAATAATGCGTGTGATTTCATCGTTTTCTTTCCCTTGATAAATTGTAATGTCATCCCAACGCTTCTCAATAATTGCTTGGGCATTGTTTGAGAGTAAATGAAGCCTCCCAAGCAGTCTTCCCATAAAAATATTGGCAATAACTAAGGAAAGTAACGCCACCATCACTAGGAGAACAAACTGTGCTAAAAAGGTATCTTGTAACATACTAAAAAGTGTTTGATTTTTAACTTTGAGGACAAAAGAGCCAAAGGTTACGCCATCTTGGGTAAAAGGGACAACATTGTAAGTATCAAATTCTTTAAAGATGTCTCCAATACGATAGTTATCCGTGTCAGTATGAGCCACAATGACATTTTGATTGTCTACAAATCCAGAACTTTCGATCAAGCTGCTGGAACTGAGCGTTTTAAGAAATTTGTAAAGTTCCCACTGATTGTGTGTAAGAATAAACTCGCTTACGAAGGCTTTATTAGAGTTGATGTTGGTCTTAATAAGCTCATCAATGATCTGATTAGTATGGTTTTTATGAATATCAATGTTGATGATAATAGAAACGGAAGAAATTGCGAAAACAACCCAAAAAATTAATGTTGCAAGTTTGACTTGAACAGAAAGAGCTAAGAGATAGTCAAACAGCCTTTTCATTGTCGTTTTTCAATTGCTTCAAGCATTTTTGCAACATTGGAAAAATCTTGACCTGAGGGAATATCAAAACGATCAAGTGAGAGTTTTTCCAAAATACTTTTCCCATAAGGATCTAAATGCATTGTTGTGAAGGCATGTTGCAGCATATCAAACTGCTTTTGAGGCAATGAACTTCTTGCAACAATGGGAGAATTAGTATAAGGTCCTAAAACTTGTATCACTTTAAGCTGATCAATTTGAGAAGGATGTTTTTGAGCAAAACGGGTATAAACTATGCTATCAACACTGGCACCATCCACAAAGCCGTCAATCACCGCTTTAATCGATTCTCCATGCTCATAGGTATAGATATAAGATTTAAAAAATGTTTTAGGATCCATGTCATGGCTTATCATATAATAACTTGGAGCTGTTGACCCCGAGTTACTCTCAGGATCAGTAAAAGCAAAAATTGCCCCTTTTAAATCAGCCAATGAATCAAAACGACTATTTTTCCGTGTGATAATATAGGAATAATACTGATCACTTCCGTCAAAAATTGGAATCGCCAAAATCTTTCCCGTTCCATCTTTATCTAATTTAGTATAACTAGAATTACACACATACGCAATATCAACTTTATGCTCTTTAATAAGTGTATTCATCTCTGCATAGGTTCTTGAAAAACGGATTTGTATGTCAAAATCACTATTTTTACTCTCCAAATATTTTTCCCAATCCATAAAATTTTTAAGATCATCTTTTAAGACAGTTCCTGTAAGGCCAAGGACAATTTTTTCTTTGGCATAAAGTGAAAAAGGTAACAAGAGTAGCAAAAAAAGCATGGTAAATTTTTGAAAGGTACTGGTCAAAATTTGATCGTTTTTCATCTTCTGAAGGCTCCTTTTTTCTCTCAAAGTCCCTATTTTAGGGATTTTTGAAGTTGGCATAATAATTGCAGTTAGTGCATTGTACTTGAAGAAAAGTTCAAAAAACTTTAAAGGAGTCCATGATGCATTTGTTGTGGGATATACGGGTCTCGCTCGATCTGTTTTTAGGTGGTTTAGGGGTAGGTGCCTTCCTTGTGGGGGTTGTACTTTACTATGTGGATGCAAAAATTTACGATGGTTTTGTTAAAAAATCATTTGTTGTTGCACCGCTTTTGGTAATAGCAGGATTGCTTTTGCTTCTCACAGAACTTGGTCGTCCGTTGAACGTTATTAAAACGATCTATGCGATTAATCCAACCTCATTTATGTCAATTGGCATCTTTTTGCAAAGTGCATTTGTAGTAGTTGCTCTATTTATCGCCTTTAAGGTATTGACAAGCGGTGTTTCATCCCTTAGCTCAAAAATTGTCTATGCAGGTGCCATTCTTGCTGGCTTGGTTGGTTTTTATCATGGATTTTTACTTTCAGGCATCGCAAAAGAGCCTTGGAACAATGCCATTCCTGTGATTTTCTTTGTCTCTTCTATTCTTTCAGGCGCATCATTAATGATTCTGCTGAATTTAGAAAGATTAGAAAATCTTGTAACACGCTTTAAACTCCCACTTATTATTAATATGGTTTTAACACTAGAGTTAGCAGCTGTCTTTGCATGGGTTTACAATTTGGCTCTTACAACGGCATCTTCAAAACGTGCTTATGATGTCCTCATTAGTAGTTTTAGTATGGAATTTTGGGTGTTGAGTATCTTACTAGGGTTAATCGCACCTTTAGCCATTTTTACATTGGTTATTTTAAACAAACTTTCACTCAAAGCCGTAGCGATTCCAACCTTCGCAATCATCGTTTTGGGAAGTTTTTTTCTCAAAAACCTAGTTGTTTATCTTGGTCAAGTGGCATAAGGAGTCAATGATGAGTATTAACAGAAGAGATTTTCTCAAAACAACAGCAGGCACAGCAGCAGTAGCTTCAACACTATCTATTTTTCCCGAAGTTGTCGAAGCAAAAACAGGTGAACTGGGTTATGAAGGCGAAGCAGGTAAATGGGTAGCTTCAACCTGTCAAGGATGCACAAGTTGGTGTAGCATTCAAGGGCTTGTGGTTGATGGCAAGGTCATTAAAGTCAGAGGTAATCCAAACTCTCCAAGTGGTGGACGCATCTGCCCACGCCCACACTTAGCGTTGCAACAAGTATACGATCCTGATCGTGTTAAAACACCTCTAAAACGTACCAATCCTAAAAAAGGAAGAGGTATTGATCCTAAATTTGTGCCTATTTCATGGGATGAAGCGATCAATACCATCGCCGATAAAATTATGGAACTTATTAATGCAGGCGAAACACACAAATTCCTTTTGACACGTGGTCGTTACACAGGAATGAATGAAATCATGTATGGAACATTTCCAAAACTCATTGGTAGCCCAAATAACATTTCACACAGTGCTTTATGTGCAGATGCGGAAGAGTTCGGGCGAGAGCAATCTGAGGGCTATCCTGCGTATGCTGACTTTGATCTTCAAAATACTCGTTATATTTTGGGTTGGAGTTCAGACATGGTTGCCTCTAACCGTCAAACACCTTGGTTTATCAACCAATTTGGAAATGTTAAAGATAGAGCTAAAATCACGACGATAGATCCTCGTTTATCCGCTACTGGGGCTAAATCGCATCGTTGGCTACCGATTATCCCAGGTACAGATGGCGCATTAGCTATTGCCATTGCACATGTTATTCTTGCCGAAGGCAAATGGAATAAAGACTTTGTAGGCGATTTTGCTGATAAAGTAAATTACTTCATTGTTGGACAAGAAGTTCCAACAGAGATTATTGTTGAAGATAAAAAAATTCCTATTGTCTTTAATGAAATACATACCAATGGTGTTGTTGCATGGTGGAACTTAGAGTTAAAAGATCGTACTCCCGAATGGGCGGAGCCAATTACAGGGATTAGTGCTAAAGAGATTCGTGAAGTAGCCCGTGAATTTGCAGAAGCTGGCAATAGAGCCATTTCATGGACAAGTCCAGGCGCTTCTATGCAAATTAGAGGTGGTATTTCCGCTTTTGCTTGCCATGCGCTCAATGGACTTGTAGGCTCCGTTGATTCCGTTGGCGGTATCTTACAACAAGGTTCAGCACCTAATGCCAAAACACCTGATGTGAAGCCTTATATTGACCCTCGTTTTGCGGACAGTTTGAAAAAACCAAAAATTGATCAGCGAGGAACCAAAGGATTTCCAGCACTTGAGCACATGAAATCGGGTGGATTTGTGTGTACCTCAAGGGTTGCACAAGCCATGCTTGATCAAGATCCGTATGACATTAAAATGGCGATTGGTTATTGGAACAACTGGGTCTTCTCTTCTATGGGAACAAAACAATGGGAAGAGGCAATGTCAAAATTACCATTCTTTGCCCATATTACAACCAATATTGCAGAGATGACAATGTTTGCAGATATTGTACTACCAGCTAAAATGCATATGCTTGAGCGTTATGGGTTTGCTAAAAATAAACAAAACTTGACAGCCTATCTTTCCATCCACCAACCGCTTATCAAACCTTATGGTGAAGCTAAAACGGATGAGACAGAAGTGCCATTTATGCTCGCCCAAGCACTTGCAAAAAAAGGATTTGATTTACCTCTGAAATATTATCAAGAGAATTTCAAAGATCCTGAAACGGGTAAAACACCAGAGACACCTGAAGAGTTTGACCTCTTTGCAATGAAATTCTTTACTAAACCTTGTTGGGATGGTAGCAGTAATAGCAAAGGCGATACGATAAATAGCTGGGCTGAGTTACTTGAAAAAGGCATTTGGAAAACAAAACGCTACAAAATTGGCGAAAAAATCGGTCATTTTCATACAGCAACCCATAAATTTGAGTTTTTCAGTGAGACACTTAAAGCGGGAATGCAAAATCATGCCGATAAGCATAAAATGACGCTTGATGAAGCTATTGAAGCGGCAAATTATACCGTTAAAGGTGAGCAATTCTTTGTACCACACTATGAACCAGCGGTACGGTATGGTGATGAGGCAACGTATCCATTCATCTTTATCGACCACCGTTCACGCCTTAATCGTGAAGGAAGAAGTCAAAATACTCCTTGGTATTACAGTACCAAAAGTGTTGATCCAGGTGATGAAAATGAAAAAGATGTTACAAAACTCAATCCGCTTGATGGTAAAAAATTAGGACTTAAAAACGGCGATAGAGTTCGTGTTATCTCTATGTTTGGAACCATTGAAAGTGAAATCAAACTTTGGGAAGGTATCCGTCCTGGAACCGTCGCTAAATGTTATGGCCAAGGTCACTGGGCGTATGGTCGCGTAGGGTCAAAAATCTTTGGATCAAAACCTCGTGGTGGGAATAACAACGATTTATATTGTTATGACTGGGAACGCCTTAGTGGTTCAAACCCACGACATGGTGGACATACTCGCGTAAAAATTGAAAAGATATAGGTGAAGGATAAACAATGGCAAAAAAATATGGAATGATTATTGACCTCCATCGTTGCGTGGGATGCGGTGCATGTGATCTTGCATGTAAAAGTGAAAACAACACACCTGTTGGAATTGATTGGGCGAGTCATAAGATCGAAACGTATGGCGTATTTCCAAAAGTTACCTATACCCATACGCCAACGCTTTGTAACCACTGTGAAGATGCTCCTTGTGTAAGAGTTTGTCCAACACAAGCCATGCATAAAACAGACGAAGGATTTGTAGTCCACGATCCAAGCCTTTGTATTGGTTGTAAAAGCTGTATGTTGGCTGATCCTTATGGTGTTATCTTTTTCAATAAAGAGCATGCATTCTTGGATTATGCAACGGATGATAGCAGTATTATCAAAGGTGGAACGTTCTCGAAAAAAGAACTTAGCGATAAATCAAAAGCACCATTTCCTAACTTCAATGCAGCACGTGGGACTGGCGGTTATGAGGCCATACGTCGCAAAGGTGCGGTTGAAAAATGTACTTTCTGTAACCACAGGGTTGCACAAGGGCTTGCACCTGCTTGTGTGGTAGCGTGTCCTGCTGATGCACGTATATTTGGCGATCTCAATGATGAGAAAAGCCAAATTGCAACAACGTTGAAAGCGAATAAACCAACGGTATTGCTCCCTGAAAAAGGCACAAAACCAAAAGTGTTCTATATAAGAAGTTACAACTAAAAGCATTAGACTCTCAATTGAGGGTCTAATGCCTTTCCCTTACTTGGCAAGGTAGTTATAAGGTTCATAACTTCTTCAAAATATTGATTGGTGATGACCGAAAATTAATAGATACAATCTAATTCTACGAAACCTATCATCTTTCTTTCTGATGCAATTTTTTTGATTATTGAGTAAATGAAAAACAACTTGATTCATATAATATTTTCTCATAGATATTATATGAAATGCAAGTTTTAGCCATATAAAATTCTTTTAAAAGCCTCAAGTAAGAGCTTGTCTTCAAAATATATGCCTATTGTCAACCGAGGTGTACTTTTGGCATGTCTAGTTTTGCTAGAAGCCTAAATAATGGAAATATCTTAAAAGATATCTGCTCATTTTATCCTTTCACCTGGCACAATGTGTCTAACGTTGTGCATAAAACTTGTCATTATGACAGTCTTATGCAAAAGAAACAGCTATTAATAATGTTAAATAAAATACTAAAGAAGCTCTATTTTAAGGGGATTTCAGCACTGACAAATAACGCTAATATCCACTAATTTACTTATTTTTGGTGACACTTTAGATGACACCCTACTCTATGATTAATGACTTTATACTTTTGATTTATTATGCCATTTATGGCACAATTTTATAAAGGATATATCATGATGAGAAATCAACTAATCGAAAGAATTGAACAGCGACGTAAACAGCTCAAAATCAGCTTAGAAAACCTTGCTAAGCTAAGTCAACTAGGTATGAGAACACTCAATCGTTTCTTTGCAGGCGATGATGTGAAGTTAAGTACAGTAGAAAGTATTACCAATATTTTAGGACTTGATTTTGCAGGTAATGAAGTTGTCCCTTTCGAACTGCTACAAAAAAACAGAGCTCATCAAAAAGCACAATTCATGGCATCACTCGTTCAAAGTACCTCTGCACTTGAAATGCAAGGTGTAGATAAAGAAATCCTTGAGAAGATGATTGCTGGGTTTGAACAAGCCTTTTTGAGTGGTGAATATAAAAAAAGATTGTGGGTAGCTTAATGATTGATAGTACAAAACCCATTGATGATGCAACACCCTATCATGATCTCTCAGGATTAAAGCTCCCCAAAAATAAAACGTATATGTTAAGCGATATTTATATCAGAGAGGCTGAGAATATTGCTATTGCAATCCTGAAGTATTTATCAGCGCCACCTTCCAAAAAAGAAGCCTCATTTTCTTATGATTGGCTATTAAAACTCCATGAGGAGATGTTTGATAATGTATGGGATTGGGCAGGTAAACTTCGTCATAATGATCTTTCCATTGGTATCAAAGCTTATCTTGTGCCAATGGAACTTAAAAAGTTAGTGGATGATTTAGTCTTTTGGGTCAAGCATAAAACGTATGATCATTACGAAATTGCTGCACGTATTCATCACAGAGCTGTTTTCATTCACCCTTTCTCGAATGGAAATGGTAGATGGAGTCGTATGCTTGCTAATATCTATTTACGTCAAAATGGACTTATGCCTGTTAAATGGCAAGAGGATTTATTGGCGAAAGAGAATCCAAAACGTAGTGACTATATAAATGCACTCAAAAAAGCTGATCAGAGTGATTTTGTAGATCTAATATCCATGCATCGAAAAACATATTAATCAGCTCATTGAATGACGATACAGAATAAATATACTTATTCCTACATTTCGTTTCATAACCTCTAAGAAACGAGTCTCACCCTTTTATAACTCTCTTTTTTTCAAGAATATATTGGGTGAGGCGTTAAACTTGTAATACAATTTTAAAAACCATAATATGCTAACACCGAATTTTGAGTACTTCAGGATCTTGTTAAAACCCGCTTCTTCGTAATTACCTATTTATCTTTTAACATCCAATAATGATTGTGAACACTCAATGTTTGGTACACAAATAGTTCCTCTTCATCAACTTTTTCATTTAGAGCCATTGGAGTTTCTTTTCTCTCCACTTTAGTTATGATTGGTTGTTTGTCTTTTGTACCGTCAAAAAATACTACATCGTAGTCCAATAAATATCCGTTACCATCTTTTTTAATATTGACAGAGCCTTTACATTTATCTGCTACTTCTGTAACATTTGGACACAAATTGAAGTCAGCTTTGTAAGGAAGTTCAGGAATATTGATTGTTAGATTTTTAACAGGCACTCCATCTGCTGTTTCAATATAGTTTAAGACATACGCCTTTTTACCATTTGGGTTGACAACATGATTTAAATTATCATATTTTGTAATTTGTTCAGATGCATTTAAGGCACCACCTATGATAGCCAATAGTGCAACACTACGAACAAGAAGATTAAGCGTTTTATTCATCGTAAATTCCTTTAAATTAAAATTTTATCAATATGATTGTAGATAAAAAAACTAACCAAGTTCTCTTCTTAATATTAAAATTAGCTTAAATTATAAAAAATTATAAAAAAATCAGTTTTTAATCTTAAACTGCTAAAAAATGAACAAAAAATCGCAAAGAAGTTGAAATGCTAGTTTAGAGGGAAACGTGATAAATAGCTTACATGTAAGCGTTCTTTTAATTTTTTAGACGAGTGTAGATATACTTGTGTATCCATTAATTACTTCTTTTTAATTTCCGCAGGAAGAGTATCAGACGAAGTGAACAATTCTATATAGATTTATAAGGTGAAGTACGCATTTGGGTGACTAAAATTGTACCTCGTTTGTCCCAACATTAATTCCATTTTTCTATGGCTTTATACCATTGTTAAACATAGAATTAATTATATAAATATGGTTTTTATAAATAGACTAATTTTCAAAATTATGCATAACTTCAGTTGATAATTTTATTTGGTAAAGATACATCAATTTCTTCTATTTTTGCTTCTACTTGTCCAACCGTTGTAAACTGAATTTCTTCATTGTCTTTAATTGCTTTTTTAAAATCTTTAATGCCTTGCCCTATACCTTTTGCCAATTCTGGTATTTTTTTTGCTCCAAATAATAGAACAACTACTGCTAAAATAACTATCCAATGTGTAACTAAATGAACCTATCTTATATCCTTTCTTACAGCCAATTATTAAAATGTCTATATAAACTCAAAAGTTCAATAATACCGCTCATAGATTCAAAGCCTTTATTTCCAGTCTTACTACCTGCGCTCTATCGCTTGTTCAATGCTATCAACAGTCAATATACCTAATGTGACTGACTTACCATGCTTTAGAGCAGTATTGGCTACACCTTTGGTTACTTCAGCAGACACAAAATCAAAATGAGGAGTAGAACCACGTATAACAGCACCTACACAATGGATTGCATTATATTTTTTTGAAATAAGTATACATTTAAGCACCATTGGAATTTCAAACGCACCAGGAACCAATATAAGATCTAAATTTTGCTCTTTTCCGCCATAGTGAAGGAAAATGCATCACGAGCTCCTTCTACTAATCTATCCGTAATAATATGATTAAATCGAGCATTGATGATGGCAATTTTTTCACTCCCCTCAAGTGAAAGTTTTCCTTCAATAATATTCATTTATTTCCTCGTTTTATGAATCAATTTTCTAGTTTAATATAAGCAATTATCTCTAAATTAAATCCACTAATACCTATAAATTCTTTTGTACTATTATCACTTATTAACTCAATTTCTTTAATACCAAGATATTTAAGGATTTGCGCACCAATACCATATTCACGGACATTATCCATTGTATCAGCATAACTATTCATAAAGACAATAATACCGTTATAGATTTTTAGATAATCAATACTCTTCATTAAATGGGTATATTTTTTTGTATCACTTAATAATTCATTATCGGGTAAAATATTATGGAATTTAACACAGGCTTTTTCTTTTATATCTCCAAAAACATACACACTATGTTGTTGATGATTATGGTCACTAAAAAGATATTTTTGCACACTTGATCCCATAAAATCAACTGTTGAAACACTATCAAGCTCAATCAGTAATTCATTAATCATACGGTATTCAACAAGATCTGAAATATACACCATATTCATTGTATGCTTTTCACAAAAGATATCAAGATCTACACGTCTTGCCATCGTTCCATCTTCTTTCATAATTTCACAAATGACAGCAGATTCTGGTAATTCTGCTAAAAGACAAAGATCTACGGAACCTTCCGTATGACCAGTCCGCGTTAAAACACCACCATCTTTTGCAATAAGAGGAAATATATGACCTGGTTTTACAAAATCTGTAGGCTTCGAAGTATAGTCAGATAAAAGCTTAATGGTCATATCTCTTTCAAGAGCAGATATACCAGTCGTTGCATTTTTTGCATCAACTGAAACGGTAAATGCTGTTTCATAGGAAGAATTATTGGTATTAACCATCGGTTGTAAATGAAGTCTACCCGCGATTTCCTTTGTAAGAGAAACACAAATAAGTCCTTTTGCATGGCTTGCCATGAAATTGACTTTTGCAGGAGTTGACAAAGAAGCTGCGTAAACAATATCTCCTTCATTTTCCCTATCTTCATCATCAACCATTACGACCATTTTTCCTTGTTTGATATCTTCAATGGCTTGGTTAACGCGCTTAATTGCTTGTAATGTTTTTTGATCATTTAGTATTGCATTCATTTGATGATTCCTTTAGAGGAGATGTCCCATTAACTCTTTTTTTATTTTTAAATACTCTTTATTATATTTATTTGATGCCATAACAATTGGCCAACGCTCAATAATATCTATATGAGGAAGAGATTCAATTTTATTTGGATTATTCGTTAAAAGACGAATTTTTTGAATATTGAAATATGCCAAAATAAATTCAACGATTTCATAACTCCGTTCATCCTCTTGAAACCCTAAACGAAGATTAGCTTCAATGGTATTTAATCCTTTATCTTGCAATGCATAGGCATTAATTTTATTGAGTAAGCCAATATTCCGTCCTTCTTGCCTTAGGTAAATTACCATACCACCCAACGAATTAATTTTATCAAGAGCTTGTACTAACTGTTCACCACAATCACACTTTAATGATCCTAATACATCTCCTGTCAGACATTCACTATGAATTCTCACTAAAGGTATATCATTTAAAGGTTCTTTGAAGATCACCAAATGCTCTTTAATACCTTCTTGAAAAGCTTGTATTTTAAAATTCCCAAATCGAGAAGGGAGGTTGGCAACATTTGAAATATTAATTATCATAGGAATCCAATCATTGATATAACTTTATTATCCCAAGAGTTGACTCTCAGCTAATACGCATATTCAGTATTTGTGATAACGTGCCTGAAAATACGCCATTTTTTATAATAATCGAGATGCAAAAGAAAAAAATCTTGATTTTTAAATGTGCTAATACTTGTTTTATTCTTAGTTTAAATCTTTTTTATCCTACTTGTATGAGCATATGCGTATGCTCATTTTGGTGACATAATATGAACTTCATCTAACTTAAATAAAAGATCAAAAGTCACACCATGAAATATATTAAAATAAATATTTTTAATTTTATTTTTACCAATAGCTGGTTCACTATATGGTGTTATAAATACAGAATCACGATGCTATAAACTCATTATATTATCAATATTAGAGCTATTAATTGCACACTCATATTTATGAATTTGTTTTGTAACTATATTTATTTTCTTATCCTCAGCTATTGCTAACAATGGGAGAAAAATTAATATAAAAAAGCTATAAATTTTATTCATAAATAAATTAAATTCTTTTCTAGTGATTTCATATAACAATCTAAAAGGTCTGCTTATATAAACAGACCTTTTGGATAACTTATAATGTCATTTTTGTTTTGACATCATCAAAACTTTTACCAGCCGCTTTTAAGCCAGCAAGACGACCAAATGTCATACAACGACCATGTCCGATACCTGGACAGATTGTCGGGTAATCACCTGCAAAGAAGTTACCTTGAGTTGCGCCAACAACATATAAGTTTTCAATTGGTTTATCATCTTTATCAAGAACAAGTAGCCTAGCATCAGTACTAAGACCACCACACATCGTGAGAAGTGTTGCTAATAATTTACCAGCATAAAATGGTGCTTTTTCAATTGGATAAAGAGTTTCTGAACGTTTACCATAATCTGTATCATTTTTTGCCTTAACCATTTCATTATAACGTTTGACCGTTTTAACGAATTCCGCTGCTGGAACATTCATTTTTTGGGCAAGCTCTTCCAATGTATTGGCAAAAACAACTTTGCCTTCTGAAATATGTTTTTCAAGCATATGTTTTTCATCATCTAGACTCCACTCATTAACGCCAACAACTTTGTCTTGTTGTCCAAAGAATAGACCACCTCCGATTTTTTTCTTCATCATTTCTTGAGCATAGTTAAGACCATTTGCATCATATATTGACCATGCGATACCGTCTTTTTGGTATAATTTACCACAACTCATTGACTGTGTATTGATATCTTCGTTTTTAAAACGTTTACCATATGCATTTACATGAAGGAAGTTATAACTTTTTGCACCTGCTTCAAGGTGAATAACTGCTGCATGATTTGCATCTCGTTGCATTGCACCGCCAATTGCTTCCGCCATCATATGACCATCACCCGTATTGGTTTTACTTGGAAAATAAATTTGAGCGTCTGATAATGAAGCAGTTTGTGAATAATACGAAACCATATCATGATTTGAGGCATAGTCACCTGTTGCTAAAATAATTCCTTTTTTAGCAACATATTGAGTATAACCTTGTTTAGTTTTTGCAATAACTGCACTAACCTTATTACCATCTTTCACAAGCTTAAGTGCTCTAGCTTCAAAAATGACATTTATCCCTTTTTCTTTTGCAATTTCAACAAGCGCATCCAACATTGGAGCATTGCCAGGTACGCCATTTTTATCTCTGAAAAGATGCGTTACAGGGTGTTCATAATAGAATGGATCTTTACATCCCTCAAACCATTGACCATTTTGAAAACCTTTTGGAGTCAATGTGTTTTCAAGCCAATCCATACATGCACCACTTTTTTCAATGAACATTCTAAGAAGATCTTCATCAACACGACCTTGTCCCCATCTCTCAAGTTCTTTAGCAATTTGTCTGGCATGAATATCTTTTGTAATACCATGTTTGTCTTGAAAATTTGAACCAAATGCTGTAATATGACCACCACGTGCACCTGGCTTTTTATATTTTTCAAGCACAACAACTTTAGCGCCTACTTCTGCAGCAGAAATAGCTGCACACATACCAGCAAGACCTGCACCAACAACAACGACATCTGCTTCAACTGTCTCTTTAACTTGGCTAGCATCTACTTTTGGTAATGTATTTGGATAAGCAGGATTTTTGGATGGCGCAATACCTCTTTCCGTCTGAAAAGGTTGTACCACTGCTTTATCTAAATCAGGACCTTTTTCTGCTGCATTCAACGCTGAACCTACACCTGTTGCACCTAGAGCTATCGCCCCTGTACCCATTGCACTGAGTTTAAAAAAGTCACGTCTTGATTGATTTTCCATCATTTTTTCCTTATATGATTTAAATGTCTGTATTGGCTTTTAAAAGCACCTCATTCAATTTGACCCGTCGTTTTTTTATTTCATCTCCTGTCGAATTAATATTATTTCCCATATAGTTTTTCATCTATTTTTTGTTTCTCTCTAGCTGAACCTTGTTCATACAGCTTATGTTCAGGCTTATAGAAATTGAGCATGTTATTAAGCCCTTTATGACCTATCTCGGCATGACAACTAGCACAACCAATTTGTTTATCTGTATTGAGTAAAGCGTTATAATGTTTATGCATTTCAAGTGCTTTTGGTTTCAATTTTTCATTCATTGCATAGTTTGTATGACATTTAATACACCCTTCGTCATAAACAAACTCCGCTCTTTTTTCTCTATTCTTTTGCCAATCAATAGTACCGACAGTTCCAAAGAAATGAAGACCTACTTCAGAGACACCATTTTTGGCCTTGGTAAAGACATAATTAAACAGGTTATTATGCGGTAAATGGCACTCAACGCAATTTACTCTGATACCTGTTTTACCAGCTCCTCCATGAATATCTTGATCATAAGATGCTCTCATTGGTGCCATTTCATGACACACTACACAAAAATCTGGTGTTGCTGTTCTCGTAATCGCTTCATACGATGCATAAGATATAATCAAACCTATTACTATTCCTACCAATAAGAGCAAAGGAATTTTTTTCTTTATACTTGAAAATAGAGCTTGTATCATAGTGTTACCTTTTTCATCCAATTTGGAACCTCTTTTTCGTGACACTCCACGCACCTATTTTGAGAAGGCTGATGTTCTTTATGACACTCATCACATGATAATGTTGGACCATCATGGTATGAATTATGCGGATTTGTATGGAACAAGTCCATATACCCTGTCCTAGCAGCAATCTTCTTTTTACTACCATGACATGAAAGACAGCCTTCATCACCTATTGCTTCAAGTTGTTCAGGATTATCACCTTGTCCCTTATGGCAATGAATACAATTCAGACTAAGCTGTTGATGATGTGGTTTAATAGGATATTTATTCTTGAGCTCAGGCGTCTCATTGATAACTTGAGCTACTTCACTATTATTTGCATCAGAGTTAGCGACTTTATCGTTTGCCCATAGAAAAACTAGTGATAAGAAAAAAACACCTATAAATGCAAAGATTCTTTTCACTTAACAACCTCTCTTTTTATATCTTTTACTAATACTTAAAGATATATCTTAATTTTTATATAGAAGTATAAAATAATATACTATCCAAGGTCTCTGATGAAACTAAAAATAAACTTACAGATAAATAAGAGATGTTGTTGTTTTTGCAGATAAGGAGAAAAGATCAATAACGGCTGGGAATGTATAAGATTAAGATAGATGTGTTTTACTTAAACAGTTTGTGCACAATCAAAGTATCATTTGAAGATATAAATTATAGAGAGGAAGGCAAGCCCTAATTTACTAGTGAAATTTTATGAGATTTTTGTAATTTTTAAAATATATCCCTGATTAGGAATATTCTCTATGTCTATAGTATTTAGTTGTTTTTTAATTCGTGTAATCGCATTATGAAGTTTACTTTTATTGACACTTTCTCCCTCATAAACATAATCTTCAAACATATCATATGAAACCAAATGCCCAATGTTATAGCACAAGAGCCAAAATATTTTATTGCAATTGCACGATAAAAGAATAGGCTCATTATCCATAGAAATGCACTCTTTTTGATAATCAATAAAGACATTCTCACTAAGAGCCTTGGTCGTATATTTTAGTCTTCCTAACGTCATTAAAAGAGCCTTCTGAAGCTCTTCAATATCTAAAGGTTTACGTAAAAAACTACACGCACCATCTTCTATACTTTGAATAATATTTTGATCTGTATTGTAGGATGTCATGACAATAAAAAGCTGTTCTGGTTTTAATTTTAAGATCTCTTCTATCATATCAAACCCATTAATCTCTGGCATACAAATATCTGTAATAATAACATCAATTTGATTTTTTTTAAAAAGTTCTAACCCAGCTAAACCATTGCCAGCTTCATACAAATTTTTACAATAAGGTTTAATATCTTGCTTGATTGTCATTCTTGCAATTTCGTCATCTTCAACAATCATAACGGAAAGTTTATTAAGTAAATTAAGCGTTTGAACATGCATTATTATGAGCCTTTTTTGTCAAATGATTCTTAAATGAAAATCTAAAAGTTGTAGGAGAAAAAGATTGTACTAATATAAGATCACCTTCCAGTTTTTCTCGTGCTACTTTTCTAGCAAAATAAAGACCGATACCACTACCCAAATCTTTCTTAGAACTTTTTATATTGTCAAAGAGTTTTGTTTTAACCTGTTTACTGATTCCTTCTCCCCAATCAGAAATATCAATAATTACTAAATCTCCTTTAAGTAAAACAGAAATTTGTATTTTTTCATAATATTTTTTATGAGTTGTGAGCAAAGCATCTTTCGCATTTTGCAGCAGTACGAGCAAAATTTGTTGAATGAAATTATCAACAGAGATTACATAAAAATCATCATCAATAGTATATTTAATACTAATATTTTTCCTATTAAAATCAACATTAAGAACCTGAATAACACTTTCTATGCATTTATTAAGAGAAAATTGACTTATATTGTCGTCAAATCTATAAAAATTTCGAAACATACCAATAGTGGTTGACATAAGCATCATTGTATGTTGAGACATTTTCAAATTTTGTTCTAAAATATCATCCGTTAATGTTTTATTTTTAAGTTTTGACAGAGTAGAGGTTAAAAGAAGGCTTAAAGAATTGAGTGGTTGGTTCAATTGATGATTAATACCTGATATAAGTTCACCTATCTCACTCAAGCGTGAACGATGAGCTAAAATAAATTCATAATTATCATTTTTCTTTTCAACTTGACCTCTCCAAAAATCATGAAACGCATTGATAGCAAGTATAAAAAGTGTACTTAGAATAAAAAAGCTTATACTGATCATTAATAGTTTTTTTGTCTGCGCATTGGCACGCGCGAATGCAACATCTTTTTCAAAGTTAATAACAACTTTCCATCCTGTCGCCGCTATAGTATCAAAAACAGTGATGTAAGCTTGACCATTTTGAGTATATTCACTTAATCCAGACTTTTGAGCAAAGCTTTTATCTTCTAGCCATTTTAACTCAGGTATGTTTTCTGAAAGCATTTTCCCTTGAAACTTTGGGTCAGGATGCACAAGAATCTTTTTATCCGCATCAACCAAAATAGCATAAGCACCTTCAAACTTTGTTTTGGCTACTTTTTCTTCAATATCTTTAATCTCAACAACAAGAGTTGCTAGGCTATCATAATTAAAGGGAGCTATGATAACAATCATATTATCAATTTTATTAATTGGGCTTTTAAAAATTTTACTGATGGCAGGGTGAAAATTATTTGCTAATGCCATCTGATAAGGCATATTTTTTTCTTCTTCTTCTGATGTAAGATTCCAATTTGTATCGGTATGTATAAGATTTTTCCCTTTATAATAAACCATAGCAGCATCTACTTTAGCCACATCAATGGCAAAATGTAAGTATCTTCTAACATTATCAGGAGATTGATCATCAAGGGCTTGAACTTGCTTTTTTAACGATTCGGTAATGAGCTGTTTTGTTTCTAACCATTCCTCAATATTATTGGCCAAATCAGATGTTTTAACTTTGAGTTTATCATTAATTTCTGCTGTTGCAGTTTCTTGCATCATTGTATGATTGATTCCCAAAAATGCACTAAAACCTACAAGCATTCCACCCATAATAGAAAAGATGATTTTTTTTTGAAGCTTCATAAAGTAACCTTTTTGAATGATCTCAAAACTGTAATAGTGGTTTAGTCCTTGTCATAGAATCAAGCCACTTTGTTAATGCAATAAGCTCTATTTCAACCTGATCATTATCTATTTTGTCGTTTTTCCATGAAATCCATAAATGTTCAAATAACTGCCTTATATTTTCAGGATAGATGATCTTATCGTACGATAGCATATTTTCGATTGTGATAGCACCTTCCCATACACAAATATCTTTCTCCAAACTTTTACATGTAATGGATTGAGACTCAGGATAAAGAATAGAGAAAGACTCTTTTGAAATAACAAAATCATAAGCTACCATTTCATTCCACTGTGGGCTAAAAATCATGCAAGTGAGTGTTAAATTTTTTTTTGTGTTATAGCATTTATAGATTAAAGTATCATTTTTTTCATCATAATACTCAATAACTTTAGCAGTAAGAGCACACTCTTGAATCATTTTATACATAACATCTGTTTGAAAGGTATATGCTACTGCTGCTTCTTCACTGTCAAAAAAGATTTCATTGACAATTGGTTTAAATCCATAGCTTACACCAAAAGCACCACCAAACGCTGGATTGGTATCTCTCTCTGGATGGGCATACTCCAGATTTTCTTTGATCTCTTTTTTCAATTCTTGAACTGTTAAGATTCTAATTTCTTCCATATTTTTTGCTCTTTATATTTTAAATTGATTTAATTCTTGATCTAATTGAGTAGTCATTATAGACAAATGGTCAGAAGCACTCGCAACTTCCTCAATGCTTCTAGCATTTGTACTAGCTATTGTGTCAACTTGTTGAAATTTTGCAATCATTTTTACAATAGATTCATTAACATGAACAAAATCATCGACACTTTGATGATTACGATAGATATTGTTTTGTAAGATTTTTGCGTTATCTTTAACCGTAGATTCAAGAGAAGAAGAGATATCTGAAAGTTTTAAAATCTCTTTAGAATTATAATCCATCTCCACACTTGCATTGGCTACTGCTTGAACTACAACATTGATGGTAGTATTAATTTCACTCAATGATTTTTGAGTTCTTTCTGCTAGTTTTCTGACTTCATCAGCAACAACGGCAAAGCCACGTCCATGCTCTCCTGCACGTGCAGCTTCTATAGCAGCGTTGAGGGCTAAAAGGTTTGTTTGATCTGCAATATCGGCAATTACTGTTAAAACATTTTTAACTTCTTCCGTATTTTCAGATGTTCTTTTAAGTTTAGAAGCAAGTTCAAGTTCTTTTTGAGAACCGAATTGTAGTTTGGTATTAAGACTATCTATCTCTTTTTGTATATCACTAAAATTACTATTGGCTAAGTCTAATTCTTCACTATTATGCTTAATAACAGAAACAGACCTTGTTACTTCTTCTAAAACATGATGACCTTCTTCGACACTATTAGAGACAATAGCGCTTTCCTCTTCAGAACGTTTACCAACTGTTAAAGAAGTCGCAGACAGTTCATGCGCTATAGATGCATTTTCACTACTTGTATTTTTTGCACTGATTAACAGTTCTTGAATTTTTTCAATAAAAGCATTCACCGATAAAGCAATTTCACCTAACTCATCTTTGGTATTAATGCTCAAACGTTGTGTTAAATCTCCATCTCCACTGCTTAAGTCTTTCACCATAGTATTTAAAGCCTGCAATGGTTTAAGCAGCCACTGCAACAAACTATAAATTCCAAAAAAACCTAAAATAAAGAATATGAAACTTACCAATAAGAGTTTCTTTGTTTGCATATTAAGCTTCGCAAAAGCAACATCTTTTTCGAGTAAAGCAACGACCTTCCACCTTGTATCTTTAATTGTATCAAATACGATAATGTAATCTTGTCCATTTAAAGTATAGGAAGATAGCCCTGATTCTTTGGAAAAGATATCATCTTCTAACCATTTTAGTTGGGGTAGATTTTCAGAGAGTTTTTTCCCTATAAATTCACTCTTTGGATCAACCAAAATATTTTTATTAGTATCAATTAAAATAGTATATCCACCTTCAAATTTCATCTTCATTACTTTTTCTTCAACATCCTTGATTTCAACAACTAGTGTCGCTAAACTATTACCATTAAAAGGAGCTATAACTGCAATCATGTTATCAATTTTATTGATGGGACTTTTAAAAACTTGACTAATAGTAGGTTGAAAATTATTAGATTGTGCCGTTTGATATGGCATATTTTTTTCTTCCTCTTCAGGAGGAAGATTCCATAATATGTCCGTATGAATGAGATTTTTCCCTTTAAAATAAATCATCGAAGCATTAATATTAGCAGCCTCATTTGCAAGATTCAGATAGTTACGCACATTTTGAGGTGATTTATCTTCAAGTTTTTGCATCTGCTGGCTTAATGCATATGTTATTCGCTGTTTGATTTCTATCCACTCTTCAATATTTCGTGTCAAATCGGAGGCTTTACCTTTGAGTTTGTCATAAATCTCGGAGGTAGTGGTCTCTTGCATCATCGAATGGTTAATACCAAGAAAGGCAATAACCCCTATTAACATTCCTCCCATAATGGAAAAAGTAATCTTTTGTTGTAATTTCATTTTTGAATCCTCTTTCCCTATAATGCAAGATTTTACTTGCAAGTAGAGCTACCCTAAACTTAAGCTCTACATGTAAATAAAACGAGGACTTTACACTTTTATATGTAAAGCCCTTTTAACTTTCCGCAAGTCTAATAGTGTTAAACTACAAATTAGCCGTTACTATTAAAACTTATAGCTACCTCTAAACCACAATTCTTTTTTATCATTAGCATTCACATCATGGTTTTCATCTTCATATGCAATCGTTGCACCTAATCCTTTTAACACACCTGCGAATGTTGTACCAGCATATACACTTGTAATATCTGCCTTATCACCAACTATTGCTGAATGCCCTTTGTAATCAACATTAACATAGCGAGCTCCAACCACAAGGTCTATAGGTTTAATCATATAATTTGCATCAAAAGCATATTGATCTGACTCATCATAAACACCCGCAAAGACAACCGTTGATGTGTAAAGAAGAGGTTTTGTGCCAGAACCAGCAACGCCCCACCAAGCATTACCATCTTCAATACGATCATATGCAGCATATACATTGAACCCAGCATAACCAAACCCTGCTTTTGCACCATAAAAATTAGCATCTGATGTAGCACTACTGTCATAATTAACATTACCATATTGAGCTGCTACATTATATGTAAAAGCATTTGCCTTACCTTCATAAAGAGCATCAACATAAAACATACCATACCCACTGTTACTGCTTGCGTCAACCGCGCCATAGGCTGCTGTGAATGTTGTATTGGTAAGAGATTTATTAATGACAGATAAAGCATATGCATGATCAAATGTCATACCATTCATGCTATCTCCAAAATCAGCTATCTTTCCATTACCATCAGTCCATCCTTGGAATTTATCAACATAAGCCGCTGCGATAGTTGTATTTGGGATATCTTTACTAACGATATTAATACCTTCAAAAGACTCAACAATTAAACGTGATGGTGCACTCCCTATGAGTGGCATATCAATATACTGACGACCTATTTTAATATTAGTTTTACCTACATCATATGAAATATATGCCTGAGAGAGAACTGCTCCAGGTCCCCACATATCCATTGCTCCTGCACCAGGCGTTGTACCATAAGCTGTTTTTCCATCTTCATTAGCCCATGGTGAATTAGAGCTTTGAAAACCAACACCAACTTTGAAATTATAAAAAGCAGCTGTTTCATAATCTAGTTTTAAACCAAGATCAATGATATTTCCCTTGATAGCTGTTCCTGTAGCAGTTGTGCCACTTGCCCAATCACGATCATAATAGTACGCCTTAAGCTCACCTTGTATTTTTCCTTCTTTGAATGCATCTGATAAAGAATCAGCAGCATACGATACCGTTCCCATTGCTACGATGGTAGCTAGTGAAAGTTTTAGCAATTTCATTTTTTCTCCTTGAATTTATATTCTTCTTTATATGTAAGCCTTCAATACAGAAGGCACCACAAATGTCTATTTTTCTTTACTTGGATGAATGATCATTAGGAGTATCGTAAAAATTTACACTCCTACGATCATATACGGATTACTAATGATATTGACTAAAGTGCCAACCATGATGGCACTACCTCCTTCTTAGAATGTAAATATATATTTATTCTTAAATAAATATCTTAATTTTTATAAAGAAGTATAAATAAATAAACTATCCAAAGTCTCTATTGAAACTAAAAATAAACTTATATATAAATAATATATCTAGAAGAAAAAATATTGCTATTCTGTTATGTTTTTTTGAAAAAAACAAAATGTAATTGTCAATGCATAATCCATGATATTACATACCATAAGGTTCACATTTTGGGCATATTATCGAAACAAAGTTCATCAAGAGAAAAAAAGAAGAAGCGAAAGAGGTGTTATTTGGTATTTATGAGTTTTAAGAAAATGACATATCCATCCATAGAACGCGAATTTGATTCTAGAAGATTAGAAAAGCTTATGGGGAGTTATGGGAGTAATATCTGAAGTTAAATTAGTACTTATGATGAAAGACTTGACGCCAACCATCTCTCAATACTTTTTATTACAAAGTTACAAAGCTTTTATACCTGAATACCATTGAAAATCATTTTGAAAACAAATTACTTTTAGAGCTGTTCTACATCGCTTTACAACCCAAAGACATAAGAGGTTTTCGATAAAAAACCACTATACTATTATAAACATAATAGTATAGTTTACTACGCAATTAGGGTAGCAAATGGCATCCTGCTTTAGACCTATGGCTTAAGTGGGTATATTTTTAAACTATATGGCTATCTTTGCACTTCACTTGACAATCAACTGCGTTTGAAACTTGGCGATGCCAAAAAAGCCTTGTTGTTTAACTAGGTATTTGAGGTTATCGAACAAAGTGTAGTTTTAGTTACCCTCAAATTCAATTCAAGGCTAAAATACGATCTTCAACCTAAAAATCTCTTTATAATTCTGCACTTTGGCTGATACTTGAAACCTATTGGTACTATTATCTTCAGAATATCAACTATTGGGTAAATTATATAATCAATAATATTAGTGACCATTTTGTGTACGAAAGGATTGGAGCATCGTTTTTAGATGGTCACTTTTTTGAGCTTGTTCACGAGAAATAGACTGAAACATCAGTGAAGTTTCTTTGGTCTCTTCAGCAACATCTACCATTGTATGGGCTATTTCTACCAAACTTTCTATATGATGCATCGCTTGGCTACTCTTATGCATAGTTTTTTCTGCATTCTGAACTGCAAAAGAGAGTTTTTCATCGGACTTGCGAGCTTCATCAATCAATGCTTGGGAATTGGATGAAATCGTAATTGCATTTTCAGCACTCTTTTGAATTTCACTACTAATTTCTAAAATTCCTGAGGTTATTGCATGCACTACAGAGCTAATCTCTTCAAGGCTTGTCTGAGTTTTTTCAGCCAGCTTTCGCACTTCATCCGCTACCACAGCAAAGCCGCGTCCATGTTCTCCCGCACGAGCCGCTTCGATGGCGGCATTTAAAGAGAGAAGATTTGTTTGCGATGCAATATCTTCAATCGCTTCTAAAACAATTTTGATCTGTTTCGCATGAGCGGTAAGATTTGAGGTTTTGATGGCTAGTTCTCTTTCATGTTGACTATCCTTTTGAATGTTTCCAACAGAGGTCTCAAGTTCTAAAAATAACTTATTTAAAGACACCCTCGCCTCTTGGAGGTTCAAAGAGCTGGTTTTCGAGAGAGCATAAGACTCACTGGTTTCCGTACGTATTGCCATAATAGAGCTATGTACATGCGCAATTGCTTCTATTTGTGAGGCAATTTTCCCAACAAGTGATGCAGCAATTTGGGTGAGTTCTTCTGCTGATTCTAAATTCAAAGAAGAGCTTTTTTTAACAGCATGTAGTGTCTCTTGGATTTTGGATAAGAACTCATTAATAAGAGAGGAGACCGTGCCAAGTTCATCATACTGCTTTATTTCAAGGCGCCTTGTCAAATCACGATCACCTTTGGCTACGTTATAAACCATTATACGAAGCTTTTCAATAACACCAAAAATCTCTTTTTTAAAAAATAGTAAAAAGATTACTAAAATAAGCGCTACGGCTAAAGCCATAAAAAAAACAATACGCATTTTGGCATAGGTAATATTTTCCTTGGATGTTTGTGTTGAGATAATCAACTCACTCACACCTAATACATCACCTTCTTTGACATTTGCATGGCAACGTAAACAAGATATTTCCGCTTTTAAAGGCAGTGCAATACGAATATACTCTTGATTTTTCTCATTAAATTCTTCAAAAATCTCTGTTTGTTGTTCCAAAAGAGGCTCTAATTTTGGAGGAATCGGCTCATCCTTTGGGCTTGCAAAAAGCTCTTTAACCGATGGACTCTTATAGACTTTAAGCTGCGTCACACCAGCTATAGAGGAAGCCTCTTGAATTGTGCTAGCGATCAATTGTGGATCTCCAGAGCTCATACTTCCTTTAATTGTTTGGAAAATAGAAGATGATAGCATCGTTGAAGATGCCTTAAACTGGCTTTTTGCAAGCTTCTCATAATCATTTGATATAAAAAAAAACAAAAGAATAAATGTTCCTCCAATGGAGATAAACAATGTAAAAAGTGTTTTTGATTTTAGTGTTTTTAACATTCAACAACCTTTCATATCAATTTTCAATTACTATTAGAAGTTTTACATGTAATGGTTCCTATTTCTTGTGGTATCCCCAAATAAAACCCTTGCGCGTAATCTATACCGATGGCTTGGACTTTCTGTAAAACGGCTTTGGAATGGACATATTCAGCGACTGTCGCAATGCCCAATTTATGCGCTAAGTGGTGAATATTTTCAACAATATCATAGTGCATCGTATTATGGTCAATATCTTTAATCAATGAACCATCTATTTTTAAACTATTGGGGGATAAAGATAAAATATGATCGAAATTGGAAAATCCTGTTCCAAAATCATCAATTGCGATCTGACACCCATACGATCTCACCATCACAATAAATTCTTCAAGTGCTTTTGTATTATCAAAGGATTGAGATTCTAAAATTTCAAAGGTAATGCGGCTTGGTCTAGTAAATGTACTTAATCGCTTTTCTAAAAAATCTTTCGTCACATATTCATTAACATCTTCAAAACTGAGGTTAATATTAAATGCTTCTTCCCGCTCTGAAAAAAAGTCCAATACTTTACTCATCATCAATCGACTAAGGTCGCAATAAAGACCTGTTTTCTGAGCTATTTCAATAAATTTGAACGGCAAGATGATTTCGTTTATATCTTTAATTCGCATCAAACATTCATACTTATCTAGCTGTAAAGTACGGGCATTAAAAATTGGCTGAACATAGGGAATAACCCCTTTCCCCTCTTTATGAAGGGATTGATGGATAGTCTTAATCGTTTTAAGAATATCTGTTTGTTCAGTAGCATTATAAATTCCACTCAGTGCATCAATATGCATATCAATCAACTTGTCCACACTTTTTAAGGCATCAATACGCTGATGTGAAATGAGCATTTCTCGTAAAAAAGAGCGTACAACATGCAACGCTGCATTGACATAATGGTTTGGTAAGGCAATACGTACATGTGTTTGACTGATTCGATGGAGCATCTCAAAGTAAGCTTCATCGTAAATGCCATTAAACAACCTCAAAAACCATGCTCTAATTTTTCTACGATGACGTTGGATAATGGTGTCATTCGATAAGAAATGAGAAGCATGCTCAAATGTAAAAATACGTTTATAAAAGAGGATCAAAAAATCATCAACGTTAGTACGAGCTAAAGGAGAAAGCTCTTTTAGAATACGTACGTCATTCTCATTAAAAGCATAATTATGCAATAACAATTGGAAATTATACATAGCTTTCCTCTTTGTAATAATATTTTTAAGTTAGACTATATAGGCATAAATGGATCATAAAACAAGACTATTACTTAACCATATATCTTTTTTTATATTCCAGTTGGCATCAAATTTTCTCGCTTAATATAAGCCATGAGTCCAGCGGAACTCACATTCACTTTACCTTCTCTATTAATTTCTTTTGCAATAAAAGGCACACTACTTTTATAACTTAACATTTCAATAATTTGATCTTTATAGACATCAAAGACACTTGCTCTTTTCTTCCTTGGATTGGAGGGTTGTATGCAACTAGCCATTATTCACTCCCTTTAGTAAGGTTTCATATTACCTTCATATATTTTGTAATATCAAGTTTACAAATCACCTTATAATCTTCAAAAATACATATCTCTTTCTGCGCTACTTTTGATCATAAAATCACTTATACGAAAAATTTTCACGAAGAGATAAGAGCATCAAAGACGACCACTCTTAGTAGGATATGAATTAATTAAGACATGTGAAAATTGTTGATCAGAGATATTGGTTATAATTTTTTGTTTTTGAAGTAATCCTTCAATAATCTTTCCAAAAAGTATTGGATAGTGCACTATTCTTTCTTTAAAATAATCAAATTGAATGACTAAAATTTGCCCAGCTGAAAGAAATTTGACAGTTTCAGGATAACAAATATTGGCAAAATTAGCATGTGCCCCTATAAATTCACCAACGGAACAGTGCATCATTTGTTGTGTTTTGTTCAATATTTTCAACTGTCCAGAAATAAAGATATAAAGGTTAAAGGGCACATCACCTTGTTGATAAAGCACTTCATTCGTGGTATAGTGTTTTATAAAGGCATATTGATTCATATTATCGCAGAATACGCTTTTAAGATTTAAAAAGTATGGACTAGCTTTAGTAGACATGTAAGCATCCCTTAAACAAGTAAAAACACCACCTTCATAGATACCCGGGAAGGTGGCGTTACATGTAATAAAAAGTTCTAGTGAACCTCTCTCCATATTTTGACTTTCCAAAGATAAGCGAGTAAGGTAAAGAGCGCCATATAACCAATGAGTTTATACCCAAGATCGTCTCTTTCAGCTTTTTTACTATCACCCACTTTCCCCATATAAGCGATCACTTGGTTTTGTGCTTTTTCACTTAATCCAACACGAGGCATTGATGTACCTGCCAGTTGTTTTTGTGGATCATTAATGAAAGTTGCAAGATACTCAGCACCTTTTGAGCGAATCATCATCGAAAGATCAGGAGGAATAGTTCCCATATACGCTTTTAATGCATCTTTATCGGTTGTGCTAAAAATCTTGTCATACTTCATATCATGGCATCTTTGGCATGCATCTGTGAAGACTTTTTTATCGTCCATTGGAGCGACAGGTGCGATACTTTGAAGATACGCAACAATATCCGCGACTTCTTGATCTAAGTCTCCACCTAAACCAAAGAATTGGATCATTGGATGTGGACGAGATTCGTTAAATTTATGCTCAACTTTAAGGGCTTTGGTTGGATTTTTAATAAGTGCCGCAAGGAAGTTTTTATCATAAAGTGCACCGGCACTGCTAAGATCAGGTGGTACAACACCAAACGTTGCAGAAGCACTTGCATTATCCATAGGCGCAGGCATTCCTAAAGCACTAATACCATGACATCCTGTACATCCGGCACTTAAGAAAGTTTCTGCACCTTTCGTGGCATCACCTTTTTTCTCAGAGGCACCGAGATCTTTAAAGGCAAAATCAGCAGGTGCAACATGTGGATGCATTTGGGAATGCGCAAATGGCTCAACGCCCCAATAGACAACCGCCGTAAAGAAGATTACAACGGCTAATATTTTTAACTCTCTCATTTGCAACCTCCATTAGTACATTTACAGTTTGCTTCCATTTTTGTGATGATTGGAAGAAGAATAAACAAGGCAAGAAAGACAATGGTTGCACCAAAGCCGACCCAAGCATTGTTTCCTGTTGGTGGAAGTTTTCCATAAACGGTAAGAACGATCATGTCAATCAAGAGTAACCAGAACCAGATGAAAAACGCAGGACGTTTATGTGCTGGTGCAGTATGCATAGGATTTCTATCAAGGAATGGAAGAAGCATAAAGATTACGTTCGCAAAACCAAACGCTGCTAAACCAATTTTCATCGCAGGAACACCTGCAATATCAAAGAAGAAACCACGAAGCACTTCATAACTCCACAAGAAGTACCACTCAGGGTAAATATGAGGAGGTGTTTTCATATTGTTAGCTGGCTCAAAGTTAATAGGATCCATCGCAAAGTCAAAATGGAAACAGACCAAGTAGAAGAAAATAGTAAGGGCTACGCCTACAACAAAGAAATCTTTGGAGAGGAACACTGGCCAAAAAGGTACCACTTTAGACTCTACTTTTTTACCATCAAGGTATTTTTTAGATTCAACATCAAAATTAAACTCTTCAGAATCTTGGTTATTGACGTGAGGCATTCTTAATGAGTAGAAGTGAACGGCAATGAGTAGAAGAATAACCAATGGAAGGAGGAGTACATGTAACATGAAAAAACGTGTTAAGGTTGCATCTGCAACTAAGAAATCCCCTCTAATCCAGATAACAAGTGCATCACCAATGACAGGAATACCGCCAAAAAGGTTGGTAATAACTTGGGCTGCCCAGTAGCTCATTTGTCCCCATGGAAGCATGTATCCACTAAAAGCTTCTGCAGAGAACATACCAAAAAGTGCCATACCAGTTAACCAGATAATCTCACGCCCTTTTTTATACGAACCGTAATAGATACCTGTAAACATGTGAATGTAAATGACAAGGAAAATGGCAGACGCTGCAACACCGTGCATATGACGCCATAACCAGCCGTATTCTACCTCTTGCATAATCGTATAGTTGACACTATCAAATGCCAGTTTAATGTCGGGTTTGTAGTACATTAAAAGGAAGATTCCCGAAACAATCAGAACCATAAAAAGAACCATTAACACAACACCCATTGCCCAAAGGAAGTTGATATTTTTAGGAATCCAATACTCTGTCATCATCACTTTGATAAACTTATTGACTGCTAATCGCTGATCGAGCCAATCGATAAAGCCTGTCGCTTTTCTAATTTCTGCCACGTTTGTCTCCTTTACGCTTTCTTAGCTACCAGTTTTTTATACTCTGGTCCTTCTTCACCAAGAACAAGCTTCGCTCCATCTATTTTAAAAGGAGGAATGTCCATTGGTCTTGGAGGTGGTCCAAAAGTGTTGACACCGCTTGAATCAAACTCACCACCATGACAGGCACACTTAAATTGTTTGGATGCTGGCATCCATGTAGGAATACAGCCTAAGTGGGTACAAAGTCCTATCATCACTGCATACGTACTACCACTTGCAACGATGTCCCGTTTCTCATTTTTGGGCATATCCGCACTTTTCTTCAAAATGAAGATCGGCTTACCCCTCCATTGGATCGTTTGGACTTCTCCCTCTTTCATTGGAGAGAGATCAACGGTGATGAATCCAGCAGATTGTACGCTTGGGAGTGGATCCCAAGTCTTTTTCATAGCGCCAAGGGCTATAACGCCACCTGCCGCTGCAAAACCGCCGAATGCCATGCCTATAAAGTCTCTTCTGCTTTGCTCAACAGCCATTCTTTGTTCCTTTCGTGTAGTTTAATTTGTGACAATTTTATCGCATCTTATATTAAGAATCTATGACATATGTCAATTATTACAGATTTACGTCAATATTGCGTCAATTATTTTTTTTATTAGATATTTTAATATAAACATGTAATATATCCAGTGCCGCTGGAGTAATTCCACTAATCTCACTGGCTGCAAAAAGTGTGGGAGGATTAAATCGCTGTAATTTTTCCACTACTTCGTTACTCAGACCAGAGATAGAGCTAAAATCCATCATTGGTGGGATTTTGACATTGGTCATCTCTTTCATCGTATCGATTTGATCTTTCTGCTTTTCAATATAGTTTTTATACTTTGCTTCAACGAGAATCTGCTCTTTTGCTTCTTCACTAAAAGCGCACACCATCGGTGCTAATTTTTCAAGTTTCTCAACACTGAATTCAGAACGTGCAACGATTTTTTGTAATGACACTTTATCGGTGATGTTATCTTCGCCAATGCTGGCTAAGAAAGCATTGTTTTCATGAGAAGGCGTGAGGGTCATCTCTTCAAGGTACGCAAGCCCTTCATTTAATTGCAACTGCTTTTTCACTACACGCTCATGGGTCTGTTCATCAATCAAACCAATTTTATAACCATACGGTGTGAGTCTTAAATCCGCATTGTCTTCACGAAGCAACAGACGATATTCAGCACGACTGGTAAACATGCGGTAAGGCTCTTTCGTCCCTTTTGTGACTAAATCGTCAATTAAAACACCAATATAGGCTTCATCACGTCTTAAGATTAAGGGTTCTTCATCACTGAGCGCCAGTGAAGCATTGATACCCGCCATCAAGCCTTGTGCCGCGGCTTCTTCATAACCTGTTGTCCCATTGATTTGTCCTGCACAGTACAGTCCAGAGATTTTTTTGGTTTCGAGTGTATGTTTGAGCTCTGTTGGCTGAACATAATCGTACTCAATCGCATAACCAAAGCGAACAATCTTTGCATTTTCCATTCCCTCAACCGAATGAATCATATCGAGCTGTGTGTCGGTTGGAAGAGAGGTACTAAAACCGTTGATGTAGTATTCGGTCGCTTCGCGTGTTTGAGGTTCGATAAAAAGATGATGGCGATCTCTATCGCGGAAGCGGTTGATTTTGTCTTCAATGCTGGGGCAATAGCGTGGGCCTACTCCTTCAATTTGTCCTGTAAACAGAGGGGCGCGATGAAAGTTACTCTCAATAATGGTATGTGTTTCTTCATTGGTATAAGCGATATAGCATGGAAGTTGAAAAGGTTTAAAAGTTGCGCGATCGGTTCTAAAGCTGAATGGCAAAGGGTTCTCATCGCCTGGTTGTAACTCCATTTTAGAAAAGTCGATTGTTTTCGCATCAATTCTGGCACAGGTGCCTGTCTTAAGACGTCCCATGACAATACCCAGTGATTTGATTGAGTCTGAGAGTTTTATGGAAGGGAATTCCCCCACACGACCTGATTGGTGTTTGTACTCACCAATGTGGATAAGACCTTTTAAAAATGTTCCTGTGGTAATAATGATTTTTTTGGCATGGTAGTGGTTGCCCATTGCTGTAATAACACCGGTTACTTTGCCATCTTCTGTGACAATTTCTTCAGCAACTTCTTGCGCAACACTCAAATTTTCAGTGTTTAAAATGGTTGTACGCATGTAGATGCGGTATCTATCCATATCAATTTGTGCGCGGCTACCTCTAACAGCGGGCCCTTTTGAAAGATTAAGCGTTCTAAACTGGATTCCAGCAGCATCTGTAGCAAGCGCCATTTGACCGCCAAGTGCGTCAAGTTCTTTGACCAAGTGCCCTTTGGCAAGTCCACCAATGGCAGGATTACAGCTAGCAGCACCAATTTGCTCGGCAAGAATAGAAATTAAAAGGGTCTTGTGCCCTAGTCTTGCGGACGCTAAAGAGGCTTCAATACCTGCGTGTCCACCACCGATTACAATAACATCATATTTCATAAGACTAATACCTTCAATATATACATAATTTATATCATTATACTACGAATTGACTGTATATTAAATTGAGAAAATAAAACTAAATCAGTGACTTCTAGGGTGAAATAAGCTTTACATGTAAAGATGTTTTTTATCATTTGATTATTTATTGACCTCCTTATTTTAATCGAACTGTGATACCATATTTCAAAAATTATTTTTCTCATGTAGGAGAACAGAATGATCAAATTAAATTGTGATGCAGGCGAGAGCTTTGGTTCTTGGAAAATGGGACTAGATGAAGCCATTATGCCGTATGTGGACATGGCGAATTTTGCGTGTGGTTTTCATGCGGGTGATCCTGTGATTATGGATAGATCGATTAAATTGGCCCTCAAACATGGTGTTAGCATTGGTGCTCATCCTGCATATCCTGATTTGGTGGGTTTTGGTAGACGCAGTATGGTCTGCTCTCTTGAAGAGGTTGAGTCAATGGTGATTTATCAGATTGGCGCACTTCAAGGCTTTGTAATAGCCAATGGTGCGACACTTTCGTATGTCAAACCGCATGGTGGACTTTACAACGATATGATGAAAGATGAGCGTATTTTTAGAGCAGTAGCAACGGCCGTAGCACGCGTGAATCCAAAATTAAAATTGATGATTCTCTCCATGGTCGATACGTCCAAACAAGAAGCCATTGCCAAAGAGCTTGGATTGGAGCTGATTTATGAAGTGTTTGCCGATAGGGCGTATGATGAGAGTGGACTTCTCGTTCCACGCACGCAAAAAGGTGCGGTACTTCATGATGTCAAAGCAGTCATTGAGCGTTTAAAACTACTTCAAAAAGAGGGTATTCTTGAAACCATTTCGGGTAAAAAGATTGCTTTAAGAGCCGACACTTTGTGTGTGCATGGTGACAATGAAGAAGCCGTTGCTATGGTAGAAACTCTTAGGAAAAGCATGTGAGTAGGATTTATAAAATTGCCTCAGAATCCTCTGTTATTGTCTATTTTAGAAGTACCATAGACCCTGCTATTTCGCAAGAGGTGCAAAAAAGTTATTTGGCTTTAAAAGCAGAAAAGTGCGAAGGTTTTTTTGAGATTATCCCTTCTTACGCATCCTTGATGGTCAGTTACGATGTAATGCAATTTGATTTTGATGGGGTGTGTGAAAAGATTGAAAAGATTATTCACCATGCCGAAGAAATTACGATGAACGAGCCTAAAATTATCACAATTCCAACGTATTATGGGGTTGAAGTAGGGCTTGATTTAGAACTTTTAGCCAAGGAAAAAAATCTTACAGTTGAAGAGATTATCGCTTTACATGTAAAAGGGTTGTACAGTGTTTATGCCATTGGGTTTGCCCCTGGTTTTGCCTATTTAGGCGAGATCGATGAGTGTTTAGCCACGTCACGTTTGGCCAGTCCAAGGAAAGCGGTTCCCAAAGGTAGCGTCTCCATTGCCGATCGTCAAACAGCGGTCTATCCAACCCAAAGCCCTGGAGGCTGGAAAGTATTAGGACGAACCCCTACAGCCATGTTTGATGCCTCGTACGATGGACTTTCCCTACTACATGTAGGCGATCAGGTACGCTTTGAGTCTATTTCCAAAGAGGAATTTTTGAAACTAGGAGGCGAGCTATGAAGGGCTTTTTAGTTGAAAATGGTGGTGTTCAAAGCTGTATTCAAGATGCTGGTCGTAGAGGTTTTAGTGATATTGGTCTGACGCAAAGCGGCGCCATGGATGAAATGGCATTTGGTTATGCAAACTTTTTGGTGGGTAATGATTTTAATACGCCATCCATCGAGATAGCATTGGGTGGAATAGCACTTAAAGCGCAAAGCGAGATGTGTATTGCTATTTGCGGTGCGACCATGCATCCCAAATTAAATGGTCATACGATTGGTTTATGGCAGGTTCATCAGCTTAAAAAGGGAGATACCCTCTCCTTTGGATTTGCCAGTGAAGGGCAGTTTGCGTACCTTGCCGTAGCAGGTGGTTTTCAAACGCCTCACCTTTATGGTAGTTTTTCAACCAGTATTAAAGAGGGGCTCGGAGGTATTGAAGGAAGAAAGCTTAAAACAGGCGATCAACTTCCGACTTCGGGAGCTCGTTGCCCGATGGATCGTCGAAAATTGGAGAAGCAGTTTATACCGCATTACTCTGATGAAATAACCCTTCGTTTAGTCAAAGGTTATCAAGAAGCAATGTTTGATACTTTATCTCAAAAGACATTTTTTAACAGTGTCTATACCTTTAAAGGCGAGGGCGATCGCATGGGGTATCGTTTGAGTGGTGAAAAAGTGGTGCCTAGTGCTACAGGCATTCTTTCAGAACCTATTTGCTATGGGGCAGTGCAAATTCCAAGTCATGGTGAACCTATTGTGCTTTTAAAAGAGCGCCAAACGATTGGGGGTTATCCTAAAATTGGCTCTGTTATTGCTGTGGATTGTTTTAAACTGGCACAGCTTAAGACAGGTGGACGTGTGAGATTTAAAGAGGTAAGTTTAGTGGAGGCTAGAGCAACTACGCTTGCTTTTTATCGCTTTTTTGGACAAAAGGGAGTGTAAAAACACTCCTTTATTTTAGGTTCTAAAGTTACCCAATACTTGGTTGAGTTTTTCAGTGAGATCACTGAGGTGATCCGTTGCACTACTGACTTCTTCCATGCTACGGGTATTACTGATCGTAATCGTATTGATCACTTCAATTTTAGTGACAATGGCATCGACTTTTTTACCGGTTTCAATATAATCATTCACCGTATTTTCACTTGAAAGTGTTGCATTATCCATAATAACCGCTGTTTCATGAATATTCTTTTCTGCCTCAGCGGCGATGACAGCGAGTGTTTCCATATTTTTTGAATTGCTTCCCATATGGTCGCTTGCATCATTAATGGATTGGACGATGACATTGATGGTGGCATTAATCTCAGTAAGGCTTTTTTGAGTGCGCTCAGCCAAGTTTCTAACTTCATCCGCAACGACAGCAAATCCACGTCCATGTTCGCCTGCCCTCGCTGCTTCAATGGCAGCATTGAGTGCTAAAAGATTGGTTTGATCGGCAATATCAGAGATAACAGTCAGAACCCCTTTGACTTGATCGGCATCATTACTCAACTGCAAAATTTGACGTGAAAGTTCAATTTCAGTCGCTGCATTGGACTGCACTTGGTTTGCCATCTTAACGATTTGATTTTTTGCATTTACAAGTTTAGAATGTGCTTCAGCAATCTCTTCTTTAGACTTTTGAGCTTTCTGAAGTGAGAGTGAAAGTTCTTCTTTAATGTTGATAGACATCGTGTTAGTCTCATTGACAATGGAAGATGTTTCCTCTGCGCGTTTGCCTACTTCAAGAGCTGTTGAACTGAGTTCATTGGCGACAGAAGCATTTTCAGTGCTGGCTGATTTTGCCATGCTAACAGTATTTCGTACTTTGTCAATGAAAAGATTGAATGCTTTGGATGCAAGCCCTATCTCATCGCCACTGAGGACATCCATTTTTTTAGTTAAGTCACCATCGCCGCTGGCAAGATTGTCTGCTCGCTCTTTGAGCTCTTTCACAGGGTCAATAACAGCTTTTTTTAGGGTGATCACAAGCATTGCCATGATTAGCATAGTAATCACAGACATGGTGATAATAAGTTTCACTAAAACGTATTGCGCTTCGTGTACGGCTGATTTAACGGCATCTATTTTTTTAGCGATGAGAACTTCACCAATTCGGTTACCTTCAAAACTTTTGATCTCTTGTCGAACGATAAAAAAGTTAGGTGTTGAAAAAGAGTGCCCTTGTGCTTCTAAATTTAAATCTTTAATTTCGTTAAAAAGAGCTATATCGGTAATCTCTTTTGGTTGTGATAAGGCAGTGTCTTTTGCTAAAAGGGCATTTTTGGCATTGGCGCTTAGATCAAGATGCTTTTTATCGGTCAAGAAAATAATACTGGCATCAAGGTCGTGTTTTGCCATTTGAACGATATCATCAAATCCAAGGATAAATTCCACTGAACCGATATACTCGCCTCCTTCATTTAACACAGGAGCAAGTCCTCGCGCTGACATACCCGCAACACCCATTTCAATAGCATACATAGGTGTCTTAGTCTCTTTGACTTTTTTGATACTGGGCCTAAAGGAAGAGAGGTCATCGCCAAATTTGTTAGGGCTCCATTGTCTCAAAAAGCTTTTAATATCTTTGGTATGAATATGAATTTGAGGATTTTTACTGCCAGCATTGCTTGTAAAAGATTTGACAATATCATTGAGCCCTTTAAGGGCAGATTTACGATCCCCTGTTTCAAGGGCATTGAGTACATTGTCATTACTTCCAAGTACAATGGCATTTGTAAGGCAGACTTCTTTTTTGGTATCTAATTGGTTGGCGATGTAAACGTCCAAGTTGTTTTTTTCTTTCGTATAGACATTGCTTTCAATATCTTTAATACTCAAATATGAGGAAAAAAGAATAAGAATAAAGCCAATCACTAGCCCTCCAAAGAGAGGAACGTAGATTTTCTGCGAAATTGTCCAGTTGCCCATCGTCAAATCTCCATATGTCATTTTAGATCATTATACTAAAACCACCGCATTTTTAAGGTTAAATAGCTTCTTAATTACATACAAGTTGGTTATTGAAATACATACTATCAGGAAAAGAAGGGGAAAAAAGGGGGAAGAGCAAAATTTAACTCAATTAGATCTGAAATCTCATTGGCGATAAAACGTCCATGGTTTTGAGTGGATATGAATCTTTTTCCTTAGGCAAGTTCAATACTAAAAGCGTTATAATAAAATCATAGAAATATAAAAAGGTTAAGTATGTTTACAGGTCTCATTCGCGAATTTGCAGAAGTCAAAAGCTATTCTAGTAACATTTTAACGCTTCGTGCGACCTATAAGCCTCATATTGGTGATAGCATTGCCGTTAATGGTGCATGTTTGACCGTTATCCAGCTTTTTGAAGGTGGTTTTAGTGTGGAACTCTCTTTGGAAAGTAGGTCTTTACTTGCCGTTGAAAACCTGAAAGGGAAAGTGCATATTGAGCCAGCTCTTGCCCTAGGTGATCGTCTTGATGGCCATATGGTTCAGGGGCATGTGGATTGCGTGGGTGTGATAGAGCATTTAAACCAAAGAGAAAATGGGCTTGATATCGAAGTTAGCATTCCTGAAAAACAGATCACGTTTGTGATTCCTAAAGGAAGTATTACCATTGATGGTGTGAGTTTGACGGTCAATGATGTCAGCAAAAAGAGTTTTCGGCTAACGATTATTCCTCATACTCTCGAAAAAACATTGATTGGGAGTTATAAAATCGGACGTAAAGTTAATGTTGAAACCGATATGTTTGCACGGTATCTTTACCATATGTTTCAAAAAAAAGATGCGCTTGATTGGAACGGAGTCGATCGTATTATGGCGATCTACTGATGCAGTATCGTTTTACAACGAGGTTTGGAGGCGTCAGTCAAGCGCCCTTTGATAGTCTTAATCTCGCTTTACATGTGGGTGACGATCCTTTACATGTAAAAAAAAATAGAGAACTTTTACAAGAAAATATGGGCGTTTCCAAACTGGTTTTTATGGATCAAATCCATGGCGATAAAGTGGTCTTGATTGAACATGGTGATGAAGAAATGCCAACCTGTGATGCGATGATTACTGAGCACCCTGATATTGCCCTGTGTGTTATGGTTGCAGATTGCATTCCAATTTTATATTACGATGCAGTTCATCAAGCCATTGGTGTCGCACATGCGGGACGTGCGGGTAGCCAGTTGAACATAGGACAAAAGTGTGCATTGGCTATGCAAGAAGCGTTTGGTACACATATGCACGAGCTGCGTATTTTTATGGGTCCTTCAATTCATGCGTGTTGCTATGAAGTGGGTGAAGAAGTCATCAAAGGGTTTGAAAAATTTGTACATATCCAAGATAAAAAGTATTTTTTAGATTTACAGCACTACAATCGTGACGTCTTCTTGGAACTTGGCATTAAACCTGAGCATCTTGAAATTTCAAAAGAGTGCAGTTGCAGTAATCATAATTATTTTTCGTACCGAAGAGATAAAATAACAGGACGTTTTGCAGGAGTCATTGCACTATGATGCGACAAGGATTATCGCAGTATCAAGCTGTACAGAAGAGCGCAACAACACTTGAGCATAATACTGTTTTAGAAAAAATTATTGAAAAAGCAGCACTCTATGACATTGCTTTTTTACAAAATAGAGCTTTGATGGAGACGATCTTGGATTTTCCTGAAAAGAGTGTTGATGTAAAGATGATTTTAAAAATGGAGGAACTCCTCTTGTGGCTTTCACAGACACAAGAAGGAGCAGGAATGAGTTAAGCGTTATTTTGCACCACAGCCGCAGTGATGTGCTGGAGCTGCTGTCTCTTTAAGCGCGCATAATGCTGCTTCATAGTTTGGTTCTTCCGTAATTTCTGGGCAAATCTCTTTATAAACAACTTTACCACTTTTATCGACAACAAAAATAGCTCTTGCACTTAATCCTTTAAGTGGACCATCTGCAATTAGAACACCGTAAGCGTTTGCTGTTGCTTTTTCTCTAAAGTCACTGCCTACTTGAAGGTTTTCAATGCCTTCTGTGGTACAAAAGCGTCCCATTGCAAAAGGAAGATCCATAGAAACAACAACAACTGTTGCATCTTTGATCGCAGCAGCTTTTGTGTTAAAGGTACGTGTCTCTTGTGCACAAACAGCCGTGTCTAAAGAAGGTACGATGACAATGATTTGTGTTTTATCACTTGGTCCACCGATAGTAAGTTCACTTAAATCTTTTGCGACGACTTTAACGATTGGAGCTTTGTCTCCGACGTTAATTTCTTTACCTGCAAGAGCGACTGGATTGCCTTTGAGTTTGGTTGATGACATGTGTGTCCTTTTTTAAAAATATATGAAAATTATAGCCAACTCGGATAAATAAACTCTTAATTAAAGAAGTTAAACTCAAGAAGTTCAACTCTTATTATAAACGGAAACCTAAAATGTCGATCAAAATCTATTTTAAGATGATTTGTACTTGGTTTCTGCCATTGCGTTTTGCCCGATAAAGAGCTTCATCAGAGCGTTTAATGATGTCAAAAATTTCGTTATCCCCCTTTTGTAAGCTGCTGATACCAATACTGACGGTAATTTTTGGAAGTTCTTGAGTGCCGACGACTGTGGTTGTATTTTGAATGCTTTCTCTAATTTTTTCGGCAAGGGTTGTTGCCCCTTCAAGCGTTGTATTTTGAATGCAGATACAAAATTCCTCTCCACCAATACGACCAAAAAGATCACTTTGCCTGATGATCTCTTTAATCGTATGGCAGAAAGATTTGAGCACTTCATCTCCTATCGCATGACCGTAGGTGTCATTAACCTGTTTGAATAGGTCTATATCTAAGGAAAAAATATAAAGTTCTAGGTTGTTACGCTTGGATGAATAAAAATATTGTGTTGCAAGAAGGAAAAAATGTCTGCGGTTATCTATTCTGGTCAGCTCATCCGTATTGGCAAGTTCTTTAAGTTTGGAATTGAGTAAGGTGAGCTGATGGGTTCTCTCTTCTACTTCATGTTCTAAGGTTGCATTAAAATTTTCAATCTCTATGGCATGTTCACGCAATTTTTTGTTAAGTCGTTGGATATGCATTATGAAGAAAATCGCCATTATAAAGGGAATAAAAAGCCCTAAAAAAAAGTATTTGTATTTTAAAAGAGCATCTATGAAAGTATAGGGTTCTTTTTGGTAAGGATAGATATTAAACTCTTTCATCAACGCATGGACTTTTGAGTTATCTATGGGAGTTGTCAATCGGAATTCTTGATTAGTTTTTGGTCTTGTGGAGAGTTTCAAAAGGGTACTAAGCACTTCATTGGTAAGGTATTCTGAAGTGTGAGGTGTTTTGGCAAGTATCCACTCTGGATAGAGTTCTGTGCTGACGAGGAAAGGGAAATCAGAATACTTCTTTGCATTGAGAACTTTAATATCGCTCAACGAGATAAGATTGTCTTCCTGCATTTTTTCTAACACATCAGTACGAATAATACCCGCGTCAACACGACCATCAAGAACAGCTTTGACTACATTAGTATGTGTGCCCAAAAAGATAATGTTTTTTTCTAACGAGGGTATGCCGATCTCTTTCATACCTATGAGATAACCACCAAGCGAGTGTGGCGATACGGCACCTATTTTTTTTTCATGAAGGTCATTGTATTGTTCAATAGTGGTATCCGCTTTGGTGAAAATGACACTGCCATATTCACGGTAGAAGTGATCTTTGTAGCGAGGGCTTATTGTCGCAATTTGACTGATTCCATAGGTTTGTGAAAGTTGAATGGAGAACATTGGATTGGTAATAATAAAGTCTAAATCACCGTGATGAACTTTCTTTTCCATCTCTTCAAATGAAAGGGGTATGATCGTAAATTGATGGGAAGTAAAAAGATTACTGAGGTATTGTTCGCTATTACTCCATATTTTTGGCATAATTTCTTGGTCTTCTCGACTTGCTAAAACACCTATTTTTACGATATCTTTGGCAAAATGAAGAGGGTCAATAAAGCCTTCTATTGAGTGGATGTTTTGCATCATGCCGCTTATTTTATAAACATTACTAATAGCTTCAATTTTTTCAGGTTCTAGTGTTCCATAAGGTTTGTCATCATCAAAAGCAAGTTTCTTGAGCGTCTCCCCTTCATAAATCAGTGCTTCTAAACTTTTATTTTGGGTATTGTATTTTTCATAAATCAACTGTGCTGTTTCAGGAATATGTTCAAATGCCCATTCCCACCCTTGTTTGGTTGCTGTATAAAAGCGTTTTGCACGCTCTTTATGTAAAATAATTTCATCTTCCGATGTGAAAAGAATGTCACCGTAAAAGTCAAAACCATAGTCCTTTGGATTTAAGATGGTATAGGGAATATTTCGTTTAGAAAGAGCAAAAGGCTCATTAGAGAGATAACATGCCATAGCATCAATCTTATGTTGTACGAGATCTTCAATATTGAAAGAGGGCTCTTGAACAAAGACATCTTCAATTTTTACTCCATGGCTTAAAAGCATTGAAATCACTGACACAGAATTTAATTTATCAAGGCTCATCATAATGGTGCGATTGAAAAGATCTTGTGGCGTTTGAATCGTGGGATTGGTGGTAATAAGAATAGAAGGGTCATGTTGGAAAAGTGCCATAAGTGCCACAACGGGTTTATGATTGCTACGGTCAATAATGAGTGAAGAGGTTCCAATACCATACGTGCTGTCCTTCGCAAGAACGGCATCGACAACATTGAGCCCTTTTTGATACTCCTTAATAGTTACATTAAGATCAAGATTTTCATAAAAACCTTTTTCGTGTGCAACATAAAATCCTGCAGATTGGAATTGGTGCAACCATGCGAGTTGCAATGAAATAGGTTCATGATTATGATTTGCAAAGAGTATTATGGAGAAAAAAAAACAAAAGATAAGTGCCCGCATCGACAACTCCTCTTGAATACAACCGGATTTAATTTTATCATAATTCCACTAAAAGAAGTGTGATGGGAAAATAGTTTTACATGTAAAAAATGGGCTCGATTCCTTTTTCTAAATAGCACTTAAGATAGGAGGCTATGTCTTCTTTCGTATCTCTTTCAAGTTGATGGGATTTAGTGATGAGTGTGTCTAAAATAGTATCTATTTCTACAGATGTTATGGTCTCTTTAGTCGAGCCATGCAGTTGTGTTTGAAACGTATTTGCAATCATTAAAATAGATGCTTCTAAAGGAATGAGAGTGTTTTCTTTTGCTTGATATGATTTTTCTTGCGGCGGTGACATCATCTCTTTATAGTAAAATGAGATAATTTTGGCAATATAATCAAAGCCTTTAATTTGGTGCAAAATGATCTGTGTATCAAATCCTTGACGCTTGATTTTCATCTGTTCATCATCACTCAAAGAGGTATTTTTTATCAAGATGGCATCGGGAATTCTGAGTTTGCCTAGATTCTGAAATAAAGTGGCAAGCTCAATTTCATCTTGTTCTCTAATCGACAGATGGCATAATTCAGCGATATCGCGAGCCAAAGAAGCGACCATAAAGGATTGATGTTGGTTTGAATGATCTTTGGCGTCAACAATGTTGGCAAACATACTGGCAATGCTTTTCAGTAAACTAAAAGGTACCGTTTCTATCTTCCCTTTTTCAACCCATTCTTTAAAATAGTAATGTAGTGGATCTGCTTCTAAATAATGCCAAAAGAAATCCGTATGAGAAAGCTCTATAAAGGCATCACATAGTTTGGGTGCAAATAATTCTGGAGTACATTTACGGATGATGGAGCGAATATACTCTTTTTCTTGAGATAAATGGGCTCCAAACTGTGAACGAAGGGCATCGATACGATCACTTAAGTAGATAAGATTTGCATAAAGTTTTATCTCCTCATCAATTTGGGGTAAAAATTGGTCCCAATGCGTATGATGCAACGCAATAATGTCTGAAAATTCACTGTAAATAGGGACGCTTTGAAGTAGTTTTGCTCCTCGATCACAATGGATTTGAGCATCTTTCCAATCAAGATTACAAACAATAGAGTTGTGGACATCGGTTAATGAGACCCCACAATCATGTAACATCGCCATCAGCATCAATTTATCTAATTTGGCTTGTCTCCACCCCATATTTTTGCCTATCTCATACGCTATGTAGGCAGCGCGTTTACCATGATGGATATCATTGATGCCTACATAATCAAGTGCTTCCGTGAGTACATACGTCACTTCTCGTAGATTAAGCTGATGGTACATTCCGAATCTCCTTACAATCCCTTTTACGATTTAAAGTATAGAGCGCTACTGTTGCAATGGCGTTATATTTGTTATAATCACGTTTTGCAATAAAGGATGTCAATGCAAGTTTATGTGCTCTTAGTGCTATGTGTACTCTTTTGGTCTGCCAATTTTGTTCTTGGACGATTTGTTGCAGGAGCCATTGAGCCTTGGGAATTAGCATTCTTTAGATGGTTAGGTGTTTTTGTGGTCACCTTGCCTTTTTTGCTTTTACATGTAAAGAAAATTTGGAGTGCATTGAAACAGCATTTTGGCATTTTAGTCGTGCTCTCAGCGCTTGGTATTGCGGCATTTAACACACTTTTGTATATTGGACTCCAAAAAACAACAGCGACAAATGCTTTGTTGATTAACTCTTCGATTCCAATGGTTATTGTCTTACTCTCCTTTTTAATTCTCAAAACACCTATTGCCAAAATACAGATAGCGGGCATTCTTCTCTCAACACTGGGTGTTGTTTTCTTAGTGCTCAAAGGGGATATTCACAGTATTTTTACTTTGAGTTTCAACCCAGGTGATTTTTGGGTGATCGCCTCATCTGTGTGTTGGGCAAGTTACAGTGTTTTGGTTAAATTTAGGCCTTCGAGTTTGAGTAGTTTTGAATTTTTTATCACGACAGTGAGTTTAGGTTTAGTTATGTTACTCCCTTTTTATCTTGCACAAGGGTATACGTGGGAGCGTGAAGTGATGATACTCACACATTATACGTGGGTATTTGCCTATGTTGTTCTGTTTACATCCATTCTTTGCTACTATTTGTGGCATCACGGCATCGCACACATTGGTGCTGGCAAAACAGGACAATTCACCCATCTTATGCCGCTTTTTGGAAGTTTCTTAGCGTATCTTTTTTTGGGCGAGCGGTTAGAGTGGTACCATTTTGGGGGTATTGTTTTAATTTTTGGAGGCATTTACCTCTGTGTAGGGATCAAAAAAAAGTCAATGTAAAGCAGTAGTCGTTGGCAGCTTTGGGTTTGGTTTACCGATATAAAAACCTTGCGCATAATCAATCCCAATCTCTTTAACGCACGCAAGTACCTCTTGCGAGTGGACATACTCTGCAATCGTTTTGATGTTGAGCTCTTTGGCAAAGTTGGCAATCGTTTTAACAATAATTTTCGTCTCTTCATTTTGATGAATATTTTTAATCAAACTTCCATCAATCTTGATAAAATCAACCCTAAGTTCGGTCAAACGCTCAAAGTTAGAGTAGCCTGAGCCAAAATCATCAATGGCAATTTTGGCACCATAGGATTTGACTTGGTCAATAAACTTGGCAATGGCTTCATAATTTTCAATACCATCGCTCTCTAAAATCTCAAAAATAACCCATGGTCCTACGTTGAACTCTTCGAGTTTTTCGAGGATAAATGTTGTGGTAACAATGTTCGTCATATCGAGGTAAGAGAGGTTAATAGAAAAGCTACTTGAAGAGATTTGAAAAGTTTCAAATGCTTTTTGAATGAGAGACATGGAGAGTTTAGAGTAGATTTTAGAATGTTTGGCAACCTCTAAGAATTCTACGGGAAGGTAATACGTTCCATCTTCCTTTTTGATGCGCATTAAGGTTTCAAACTTCTCGATCTCATTGGTATGGAGATTTAAAATAGGTTGGAAAAAAGGAACGACATAATCTTTTGCAAGCGCCTCTTTGAGGGTATGACTCATCATCATATTGTGATGGTATTCTGCTTCTTTATGACTACTTTTATCATAGATAATATATGGTAAACGCTTATTTTTGGCTTCTTTACAAGCAATGGACGCGAGCTTCAAAAGACTTTTTTTGCCTTGATGTGCCCCAATGGAAAGGGTGGTATCGACTTCGACATCATCGCAAATAATGCGATCTTTGGTGATTTTCATCGAGATTTTTTTGAGGTATTTTTTGAGATTGTAGTCGTTGAAAGGCACACGGATCAAAATGGCGTAAATGTCGGCTTCAAACTTATACAGTGTCGCATCAATAGGCGGAAGATTTTGGCGAAGCCATTCACCAATCACTTTAAGAAATTTATCACCAAAATTATGTCCATAAAAGTTATTGGTATTTTGAAAGGAGTCAATATTGATAATAATCAGAGTTGACTCAATATCAGGATCAAGTTCTTTCGTGTCTTTAAGTAATTTCAGGCGATTTGGTAATTTGGTATTCAGATCGATATAAAAATTTTTACGGAGCTCGTTTTTCAGTTTTGTATTACTTTTGTATAATTTTGTAACAATTATAAGGTTTAAAATCGCAGATAGAACGAAGAGTAGATAAGCGATCTCTGGCAACTGATACCAAAGAGAAAGATAGGTAAGGCATAGCGTCAGCAAAAGAAAGAATACCATTTTAAGATAGAATTTTTTACTACTCTCCAACGTATTCCTTTGAGCCTATAGATGCTTACATTTACATGTAGGGGTAGCACTTTAGCACAAAGGTTTTAAAAAAAAAATTAAGTGATTTTTTTGGCTAGAGTCTTAAATTGAGAGGAGATTTAAAAAAAGCTACTATGCTTAGATGAGTATCAGGTTCATCACAAAAAAGTCACGCTATAATGTTTTCTAAGATGTAACTTTAGATGAAAGATTAATATGAGCAAACAACGTTGCGATCATTGTCACTTAGAATACGAAACCTCAATGTTACTGCCTGATACAAGTTTTAACCCTCCTAAATTTTTTTGTTGTAAAGGATGTCAAGGTGTTTTTCACCTTTTGAGCGATGAAGGACTGAGTACGTTTTATACTAAAATGGGAGAAACGACCCTCACACCTCCCAAAGCTACTTTAGACGATGTTAATCGTTTTGATTTGGATGGATTTGTTTCCAAATATGTGAAAAAAAGTAAAGAAGGATTTAGCGAAATCGCACTTATTATCGAAGGGATTCATTGTAGTGCGTGTGTATGGCTCAATGAAAAAGTGCTCTCTAGGCAAGAGGGGATTGTTGAAGTTTCCATTAGTTATACCAATCATAAAGCCAAAATTGTGTGGGATGAATCATTGATCAAACTTTCAGAGATTATTGAAACCATTCGCAGCATTGGGTATAACGCCTATCCGTATGATCCTAAAAGCGGAGAAGAGCGAGCGACGGCACAACGTAGAGAGTATTACTCCAAACTGCTTGTAGGTATTTTTGCGACGATGAATGTAATGTGGATCGCCATTGCGCAATATGCAGGCTATTTTACAGGCATGCAGAGCAATATCAAAAATATTCTCAATTTCGCCGAGTTTGTTCTCGCCACTCCAACGCTGTTTTACACCGGTTCGGTTTATTTTAAAGGGGCGTATTATGGCATCAAACATCGCTATATTACGATGGATTTTCTCGTCGCTACGGGAGCAACACTCACCTATATTTTTTCTCTCTACGCGATGTTTTCACATAATGCTGAGGTCTATTTTGACTCAGTAACGATGATCGTTACCTTTGTCTTTGCGGGTAAATATTTGGAAGTTTTAACCAAGAAAAAAGCGGTAGACACACTCGACGCTTTTGGAAGTTCGATGCCCACAGAAGTCACCTTGATCAAAGGCGATGAAAAGATTTTAACCAGCGTTGAGTCGGTTGAAATTGGCGAGATCATCGAAGTGCGTGCCGGTGATAAAGTGGCCATCGACGGTGTCATTACCGAAGGGGAAGGTTCGTTTGATCTTTCACGTTTAAATGGTGAATCCATTCCTATTTTAGCTCAAAAAGGCGATAAGATTCTGAGTGGCTCCATTTGCTTAGACAGCGTTATTCACTACCAAGCGACCAACACTTTTTCCTCTTCGATGTTCTCTAAGTTGGTCTGTTTGCTTGAAGATGCCATGAATAAAAAGCCCAAAATAGAAAAACTTGCCAATCAAATTTCGGGCTATTTTTCACGAACCATTTTGCTCTTAGCGTTTTCAACATTGCTGTTTTGGTTTTACCAGAGCGGTTCCTTTGAAAAGGGTTTGATTATTGCGATTTCTGTGATTGTGATTGCCTGCCCTTGTGCCTTAAGTCTTGCTACCCCTGTAGCAACGATTGTGGGGATTGGGCTTGCTGCGAAAAAAGGAATTTTGTTTAAAGAGGCAGGATTTTTGGAGAGCATGGCAAAATGTAATACGCTTGTTTTGGATAAAACAGGAACCATCACGAAAGGCAAACCCGAAGTTGTCATGTATGAGTATGCGTACACTTTTGATCGATCTTTGTTGTATGCCCTTGTCAATTCATCCAATCATCCTATCAGCCAAGGGGTTGCACGCTTTTTAAAAGAAGATGAAACCACTTTACATGTAAAGAGTTTAGAGCAGATAAAAACGGTAGAGGCAAAAGGAGTCAGAGCCATTGCTGAGGGCTATGAGCTTCTTGGGGGCAATGCCAAAATGATGGAAGAGGCAGGCATCGAAGTGCTTTTGCCGAAAGGATTTGAATCACTCAGTCACTATTTCTTTGCGATTGATGGCAAACTTATGGCGATATTTGGGCTTAAAGATGCGCTCAAAGAGGGTGCTAAAGAGAGCATTGAGGCACTTAAAGCTTTGGGGTTAGAAATTGTCATGCTCAGTGGCGATCATGCAAAAGTAACCCAAGAAATTGCCGAAGAAGTGGGCATTAAGACGTACGAAGCAGGGCTCTTTCCTCATGAAAAAGCTGCATATATTGAAACGCTCCGTCAAAAAGGCCAAAGAGTGGTGATGGCAGGCGATGGCATTAATGATACTTTAGCGTTGAGTCAAAGCGAAATTGCGATTGCGATGGGCAATGGTGCTGATGTTGCGGTAGATATCAGTGATATTGTTCTGACCAATGATAGTATGCAAAGTTTGTATGAAGCGTTTGTTATCGCAAAAGCAAGTCTACGTGTGGTCAAAGAGAACTTATTCTTTTCGTTGCTGTACAATATTGTTACAATTCCCTTAGCCATGAGTGGGCATGTGATACCTTTATTTGCAGCCCTTTCCATGTCACTTAGTTCGTTGGTTGTTGTCGGTAATTCAATGCGCATTAAAAATGTTTTAAAAAGGTCGTAGCTATGGATGGGTGGATTATTGCGATGATGTTGGGTGCTTCAACACTGCTGGGAGCATTTGGTTTATGGGGATTATTGTGGGGAATCCGTAGTGGGCAATTTGATGATCATCAAAAGTTTTTGGATGGTGCACAGTTTGACAGTGAAGAAGCACTGAATGATGCTGTCAATATGGAACGTAAAAAAGCAAAAGTCTTAAAAGAGAAGAAAGAAAGAGAGGTGGGATACGTCCCACCTGATTAACGAAACTTTTCTGCCTCAAAGAGGCAAGCTTCAGTACCTAATGCAACGTAGCTATAAGAACTTTCCTTGTAGCTACGTAATGATAGGCTTATTTATATGAAGCGATTGTTGCAGCAACTGCTTTAAGATCTTCATCGCTAAGTCCAGAAGCGATAGGTTTCATGACGCCTTTCATTGCTGCACCATAACTGCCATCTTTATAACCTGTAACAGCTGCTGTGATTTTAGCGGCATCCCAACCTGCAATGATTTGAGATTTATTCAAGGCTGCTTTAGAAGCTTTGTCTCCATGACAGGAAAAACATTTTGATTGGTAGATTGCTGCGCCATCGGCTGCCATCAAACTAGATACTGCTGCAATTGCTAAAATTGTACAAACTTTTTTCATACGAAATACCCCTTTTTGAGTTGTGTAAGAAAAATTATAACGAACCAGACTTTAACCCTGCTTAGGTTTTCTAAGCGCCCTTGGTGTTCTATTTTCATTTCGGTAAAACTTGGATATAATCTAGTCCATCTTAATCTGAGTAGGGGTTCATTTGTTTCGAAGTGCGATAGCTTTATTATGTTTAGCGGTGACTCTGTTTGGGGCAACACATAGTGTCTGTGTAACCGAAAGATCAGATACAGTAAGAGCAAAAGAAGCCATTGAAGCGATTTTAAGCACAGAGCCAAACAATACAGAGTGTATGCTTCAACTTGCTAATATCTATCTTAAACAGGGTAAAATTGCTCAAGGATTTGAAATCTTGGTGGATGCGTATTCGATTGATCCACACAATGTTCAAAAGAGCCGTATTGCGACTGTCCTTCCCTTTGCACTTAAAGTTTCCAATTTAAAACAACAAGCGGCCAAAACCAATGACAAAGATATTTGGAACAAATTGGGCGATGGTTATTTTGAAATGGGCATTTTTAATGAAGCTTCAAAGATGTACCAAAAAAGCCTTGCTGTGGATGATATGCAACATATGATTCGCCTGAAACGTGCACTTGCTCTTCAAAAAAATGCACAAATTTATACAGCGATTGAAGAGGTGCAGATTGTCTTGATCAAAGAGCCAACACACCTTTATGCCAACTACTACATGGGTAAATTTTTAGCGTATGACTTACGAAATCGTGAAGAAGCAAGAGACTTTTTTGTGAGAGCAAAAGCTTCTTTGATAGCGCAAAAAGATACGTTTGGCTACCTTGAATACACCAATTTACTCAGTGATATCACCAAAGAGCTTGGAGAATAAGTGCAAAAAGCAATTTTCTTAGATCGCGATGGTGTCATTAATGTTGACAAAGCATATGTATCAAGGATGGAAGATTTCGAGTTTTGTGATGGCGTTTTTGAAGCTTTACGTTATTTTCAATCTTTAGGGTATTTGCTGATTATTGTGACCAATCAATCGGGCATTGGACGAGGCTATTACAGCGAAAAAGATTTTGAAATATTAACCGCGTGGATGCTTCAAGAGCTTTTACATGTAAACATTAAAATCGACGCCGTTTACCACTGTCCGCATGCACCAGAAGCGAACTGCGCGTGTCGCAAACCCAAAAGTGGTATGCTTAAAGCAGCGATTGAAGCATTTGACATCGATGTAGCCCAATCATGGATGATCGGCGATAAACCCAGTGATATTGAAGCCGCATTTGGCGCTGGCATTACACAAACAATTCTGCTTCATCCTATCCCTTCTAGCACTCAAGCTAAATATTGCGTTAATTTTCTTTTGGATACAATTAATCTTATTAAACAATAGGGTTAAGCATGCATTACAGCGAAACAGATTTCAACCAAAAAAACATTTTAATTACAGGCGGAGCTGGGTTTATTGGCAGTAACCTTGCTTTTTATTTTCAAGAAAATTATCCTACGTGCAACGTCGTTGTCTTTGATCTTTTTAGAAGTGAAGCTACCTTTTCCAATGGCAACCTCAAGAGTTTTGGGCACTTTAAAAATCTTATAGGATTCAAAGGTGAAGTCATTAGTGGTGACATCAATGATGCAGAAGCGCTCAACAAACTCTCTTCGTATCGCTTTGATTATATTTTTCATGAAGCAGCCATTTCGGATACAACGGTTCTCGATCAAGGCATTATGGTAAAAACCAATGTCAATGCGTTTAAAACTATTTTAGAACTTGCCAAAGTGAACCATTCCGTTGTGGTCTATGCTTCCAGTGCGGCGACATACGGTGATGCCGCTTCACCACAGCGTGTAGGGCATGAGCAACCTCAAAATGTGTATGGGTTTAGTAAACTCTCCATGGATCATTTAGCCCGTGAATTTTGTGCTCAAAACCCCACTATGAGCGTGATAGGGCTGCGTTATTTCAACGTCTATGGACCAAGAGAATATTTTAAAAACACAACAGCTTCGATGGTGTTGCAACTAGGACTTCAGATATTAAGTGGTAAAACACCCCGTCTTTTTTACGGCTCCGATAAAATTGTACGTGATTTTATTTACATCGACGATGTCGTACAAGCGAACATCAAAGCAGCGGTTTCAGGCAAAAGCGGTGTGTACAATGTTGGAACGGGCAATCCACGAAGTTTTCAAGATATTGCCGACATCTTGCAAAAAGAGCTTGGAACTGCTTTAGGCACAGCGTATTTTACCAACCCTTACAGTGCGTATCAGATGCACACGGAAGCGGATATCTCTTTTACATGTAAAGATTTGGGCTATGCGCCACGGGTGAGTTTAGAAGAGGGCATTAAAGCCTATGTGCCAGAGATTCAACGTATTTTTAAATGCGAAGTGAACCATGGATAGATTAAGAACGTATCAGCCTTCCATTTTAGTTATTGGTGATTTAATGCTCGATCACTACCTTTGGGGAAAGTGTGAACGTATCTCTCCAGAAGCTCCTGTTCAAGTTGTGGATATTCAAAATGAGAGCACTGTTTTGGGTGGTGCTGGTAATGTGGTCAACAATCTTTTAAGCTTAGGGGCTAAGGTCAGCGTTTTAAGCGTTGTGGGCGATGATGAGAACGGCAAAGAGTTACTCTGTATGCTTGAAACTTTAGGGGCTGATATTCAAGGTATTGTAAAACAAGCGGGACGTAAAACCAGTAAAAAAAGCCGTGTGATTGCGTCGCACCAACAAGTTGTGCGTTACGATAGTGAATCCAAAGAAGATATCACGGAAGCTTCTGTTAAGGCTCTTTTAGCGCAATGTGAAAGATATCTCGATACAGTAGATATTGTTGTACTTTCTGATTATGGTAAAGGTGTTTTAACGCAAAGTTTTACATGTAACGTCATAGCGCTTGCAAAATCACATCAAAAACGTATTTTAGTAGACCCTAAAGGGGATGATTACCGTAAATACAGTGGTGCAACATTACTAACACCCAATAAAAAAGAGGCGAGTATCGCTACAAAGATCGTCATCAAGGATGATGAAAGTTTACAAAAAGCAGGAAATTTGCTCAAAGAGAGTTTGAGTTTGGAGTACGCAATCATCACGCTTTCCGAAGATGGAATGGCTATTTTTGGTGATAATTTTATGAAGATGCCAACGGTCGCGCGCGAAGTCTATGATGTTACAGGAGCTGGCGATACGGTTTTAGCCAGCCTTGGTTACGCACTCTCTTGCGGTCTTAGCATGAAAGAAGCGGCCTCATTTGCCAATAAAGCTGCCGCTGTTGTTGTGGGAAAACTCGGAAGTGCTACCGTGACTTTGGATGAAATAGATGCCTATTCCCATAGCCTTAGAGGTGCTACGGCTGAGAGTAAAATTAAAACCAAAACAGAGATGATTGCTCTTTTAAAAGCGATCAAAAACCAAAAAATTGTTTTTACCAATGGTTGTTTTGACATTTTACATGTAGGACACGTGAAGTACCTTGAAATTGCGAAAAGTTTTGGAGATATACTCATAGTTGGACTCAACGCCGATGATTCGATCAAACGTCTTAAAGGGCAAAGTCGTCCAATTAATCCACTGGAAGATCGAGCGTATATCTTAGCGAGCTTAGAATCGGTCAGTTATGTTGTCCCTTTTGAAGAGGATACACCACTGGAGCTTATCTCTGCCATCAAACCAGACATCTTGGTCAAAGGGGCGGATTACGAGGGTAAAGTAGTTGTGGGAAGTGATATTGCTAAAGAGGTACGACTCGTTCAGTTTGTTGAAGGTAAAAGTACCACAAAAATTATTGAGAGGGCACAACAAAAATGATGGAAATGATACAGCGTGAGATGCTCTCACATCAAGCAGTGATCGCAAAAACAATCGAGCATTTGCAAAGCCATATTTACACAGCATGTATTATTGCAACGGAAGCGCTTAAAAACGGTCACAAGATACTTCTGTGTGGCAATGGTGGTAGTGCGGCTGATGCACAGCATATTGCAGCGGAGCTTAGTGGGCGTTATAAGAGTGAACGACGAGGACTTCCAGGCATTGCATTAACCACCGATACTTCGGTTCTCACTGCTGTTGGCAATGACTTTGGGTTTGATCGTATTTTTGATCGCCAAGTCGAAGCATTGGCAAGGGAAGGGGATGTGCTGATTGGTATCTCTACGAGTGGGCATAGCAAAAATGTCGTACGTGCCCTTAGCCTTGCTCGTAATATGGGATGCAAAACGATAGGTCTTAGTGGACGTGATGGCGGTGTGATGAATGAATTTTGTGATATTAATATTGTTGTTCCAAGTAACGATACCCCTCGCATTCAAGAGATGCACATTATGATTGGGCATATTATCTGTCAAGCGATAGATGATGCTCTAAGCGTAAAATAACTTCTTCTGCTTTAATGCCTCGCATACACGCGTGTGTTTTGATGGGGCACTCTCGTTTCATGCACGGGGCACAGACAAGATCGTGTGAAAGAATCGTGCTGTTTGGATTTTGCCAAGGAGATGTCTCTTTATACCGTGTTGGTCCAAACAGAGCAACCGTTGGAATTTGATACGCTGCTGCTACATGCATCGGTCCACTGTCATTGGTGACAAAGAGACTCAGTCCTGCAATAGTTTGAATTAACGCTTGAATCGTTGTTTTACCAGCTAAATTGGTGACATTGGTAATCTTGCTTTTTTTGAGTTGTTCTTCAACTTCTCTTGCAATATCCATTTCATTTGGTCCACCAAAAATGACAATATCATAGCGATCTGCAAAATGAATCGCCACTTTGGCAAACTCTTCTGGATACCACCGCTTGGCGCTTCCATACGTTGCCCCAGGATTAATCCCCAGTGTTGGTCGCTCAAAGTGAAAAGGCGTTTGATAAAGCTTTAAAGGAAGAGCCTTTGTCTTTACATGTAAAGATTTTGCAATAAATTGGGTGTATTTTTCAACTTGGTGACCCGCAAAGACATTTTTTTGATAGTGAAATTTCTTTTTTGCATCAAGACACCTTAATAAAAATGATGACACCAATGAGCTTCTAAAACTAATGGCTATATCGAAAGCTCCTAAAGTATGTGCTAGGGTGTAAAGCCAATAAAACCTTGAAAATGCTTTTTTACTTTCATCGACGATGCAGTGAGAAACGTTTGGATGACTCTTGAGTGCCTCTGTGGAGACAAAAGAACCAAAGAGGGTAATGTCTGCATTGGGGTAGTGTTCGATGATATTTTCAATGGCAGGCGTTGTCATGATAGCATCGCCTAGCCATGTGGGAAGTTCAATAAAAAGTCTCATTTGATGCGTTTGTAGTGTTTTTTACTCAGTTCTAACCCAAACAAGTTTTCTAACGTGAGCATCATTCGGTGTTTTTTCTCTTTGCTTGTCAAAATATGATGTTTATCTGCTTGAAAAACACCTTTTTCTTTAGGCAACCACTCTTGTACAATTTTTGGATGAGTGCCTGTGAATTCTTGGATGATACGACCATCAATGTCTGCATAGTTGATAGTTTTATGCCCTTTGTTCCAGTATTGTTGCACTTTTTCACTTTTTAGATTCATCTGTGCTTCGCTTCTTACCCACCCATAATGGTACATTTTAGCGCCACACTCCACCGCTTTGGGGTATCTGCCTATTTTATTTTTATCTAAAACAAGCCAAAAAAGTCCATCAGGAGCATAGCTGCGAATGGAATTTTTGATAATACGAGGTGCTTTTCGGTACCAAGCAGGGCTCCAAAGATAGCTATTGGCATTGCCATAAAAATGATAGTAATCAAAAACGATCGCCTCGACATCTGCGTCATCTTTATACTTTTTCATACATGCGTAAATTTTATCTAAATCATCTTCGTGAACCACTTCATCACCTTCAAGGTAGAAGGCCCAATCGCCTGTACAATTAAATTGAGCTATCATTTTTTGTTGACCGTAAACATAGCCACGGTCTTTCATATGATTGTTCCATTTGGATTCTATAATTCTTATTTTGGGACTATCAATCGCTTGGATGATTTTGAGTGTGTCATCTTCACTTTGTCCGACATTGACAACAAACTCATCGACAATCGGTAAAATAGATTTGATAGATTCTACAAAAGGGTATCCTAGTATTTCGCCATTTTTGATGAAGGTAAACGCACTAATTGTCATTGTCTAACCCTTTAAGGTATTTATTGATTCCATTGTTGCACCAAACGAGTTTTTGCTCAATGGTGTTTTTTAAAATTGCATCATTTTGTGGAAGGCTGGCTCTCGTATTCTCTGGGTGATAGAGATGGTAAGCAATGGCATTAAAACGTATATCGTGTCTTTTGATACCGTAATTGAGAAGTCTAACAGCAAATTCGCTATCTTCTCTTCCCCATCCAACAAAGTCCTCATTAAAGCCATTGATTGCAAGACAATCTTTTTTAAAAAAGGCTAAATTGCAGGTTTTAATGCCTTTGAGATGGTTTTTATGTGTTGAAAACAGTGAGCTTAAAAATTTCGAATGAAGCGTGTTTTTGCGGTTCTTAATTCCTTGTGAGAAAAAATTTAAGGTGAGTTTCTTTGCTTGAAATATTTTCTGTGTCAGGTGCTTTTCAACTAAAACACGTGTTCCTTGTGTAAAAAAGCCTTTTTTTGCAAAAGAGAGATGATCTTGAATAAAGTTTTGATGCAAGCAGATGTCCCCATCAATTAAAATAATATACTCACCGCTTGCTTTTGCAATAGCTCTGTTTCTACTCATGGAAGCGCGAAACCCAAGATCTTCTTGCCACGAATGGATAATAGGCAGAGTAGGGTTTTCGTGTGCAAAATTTTCGATAACTTTTTTTGTTTTTTCAGAACTTCCATCATCGGCGATAATGATTTCATCGGGTAAAAGTGTTTGTGTCGCGCAACTAAAAAGAACCTGTTGCAGTGCTTCTTCCCAGTTGTAGGTTGTAATGATAAGGCTACATGTCATCGTTTGTTATTCTCATAGAGCTTGATATATTTGTAGAAGGTACCATTGGCATTTGAGATCGAAATGACAAGTCCTTCATAGCCATTTAAAAATCCTTTTTTTAAAAAATAAAATTTTATAAACGTAAAGAAGGCTCTTACAACAGCTTGTAAAGGAGATGCGCTCTTCTTACCTTTTTTATCTTGTGCCCAAAGAGTGGAATATTTCTGCATTTTATCGATTAACTCATCAGCACTTTTAAAAGAGTAGTGTTCCAATTCGTTATTGAGCTTTTTAATTTTTAAACCATTGTTCAAAAGGCTTTCATGCACTAAATCATCACTGAATTTTGTGCTTTGTTTATGAAAAATACGTTTCACAAAGTCATTATCCCAGCCACAGCATTGCATTTTTTTGGTGCCGTAAAAATTAGATCTCTTGATCGCATAAAGGGTGTTTTTGTCAAATTTTATGGATTGTATTTCATTGATTAAGGCGGGTGTTGCAATTTCATCACTGTCTATGGAAAAAATCCAATCATTTTGAGCATAGGAAATGGCAAGATTTTTTAAGGGACCAAAACCAATGAATTCATGTTTGAAAATTTTAACATTAGGGTATTGCTGTGCAATTTTTAAAGTGTCATCGGTTGAACCATTATCTAAAATGATAATCTCATCAAATGATTGAAGTGCTTCAAGACATTTCTTGATATGCTCCTCAGAATTCTTTGTGAGTATCGTAACGCTTATTTTAACCATTTTTGAACTTCTTGAAAAATAGTGTTTGGATTGATGATTGCTAAACAGTCACTTTTACCATGCTTATCATCACATCCTGCTTTTCCACAAGGCACGCAGGGCAGATTGGCTTGAAAAATCGTAATAGCTCCATAGGTATAAAAAGGTGGAGTCCCTGTCATGTAAGTACCACTTAGATTATCCCATGGTGACCACATGGAGGTGAGGGTTGGACCAAAAATAGCAAAGATACGCTTATTTTGGGCTGCTGCGATATGCATGTTAAGAGTATCCATCCCAATATACGCTTGAGAGAGGTGTGAGAGTGCTATATATTCACCCAAAGAGGTTTTGCCTATGAAGTTGTGTATATTAGCAAGCTCTGGCAGGCTTTGAGAAATTTCTTCATCTATGGGTGTTTTTCCTCCCGTAACAATGATGGGAATGTTTAAACTATTTAAAAGTCTTAGAAGCGTGTTACGTGTTTCATTGTTGAGCATTTTATATCTATATTGAGCAGATGGGTGAAAAATAATGAAATCTTTAATGCCTCCTTTTTGCACTATAGTTTCTATGTTCCTTATATCTTCTGCTTTTGGATTAGCGGGTATTTCCACTTTAGAAGAGTTAATTTTGAGTAAATTAAGAGGTGATACGTTGTTCATAATAATATGTTTTGAGGTATCAAAAAAGTAGTGTTGTGTTAATAAAAGTTTTTTCCACCATGATTTTTTGGCATCTTTTTCAACAGCAGCAATAGAATGTTTCGCCGCAAAGGTAGCATATAAAACACTTCGGTCACTGGATGTCAAACTAATGGCTAAATCATACTTTCTAAAAATTGATTTTATTAACAAAAATTCTTCTTTGAGCCTTTGTATGACTGAGAGTTTTCGCCAAGAATATTTATAAAGATGGATCGTATGGATATGCTCCAACGTCTTGGCAATGCCTAGCGTATCATCATTAATCAATAAATCAATTTCAGCCTTGTCATAATGGTGATATAAGGCATTGATGAGAGGAGAACTTAAAAAAACATCCCCATTGGATCTTTGAATAACAATTAAGATCTTAGACTTTTTCACCGGAAAAGTCCTTGTAAAGGATGGCACTAAAATAAACAAATAAAAGGGCTGTATGATGCCCTAAAAGGTAACTGTCACTGAGCATAATGGTTAAAAATAAAAGAGGGAGTGCAAGTCTCAAGGGTGCGAGTGAATCATTTGATTTAAAAAATGATTGTATCTGTATATAAAAAATTGAAAGTAGCAGTAAAAGACCTACAATACCCGTTTGTGCTAAGACCAGTAAGTACATATTGTGAGGATTGACTGTAGGAAGGGCGCTTGGCGATCTTTTCATATTTACTTTTTCATATTCATTAGGAAAATCACCTGTCCCAACACCAAAAATAGGATTTGTTTTGATAATTTGTAAGGTATTCATTGCAAACGTCATTCGTAGTCCAACACTCGTATTTGGATTTTTTTCAACTACATGAATGTCATTGAGTGCTTCATGAATTCTTGTATTAAAGAGTGTGCTTGAAGAGTAGGCTATAAAAAAAATGGTAGGTAACACGACAAGGATCAAGAGTGCAGATTTTAAAATATTTTTTTTAAAATATAAGATAAACGCTAAAGACAACATAACGAAAAAGCCAACTTGACCCGCTCTGCCTCCTGTGATAAAAATATTGATAGTCATGGTGGTTAAAAAAAATAAAGAAATTATTTTAGAGAAGTTATTTTTATAATTTTTGATGAAAAAGATAAAATAAATTAAGAGGAAAATACTAAAAGCTAAAAAAGGATTGTATGAAATATGGCTCATAAAAGGCGTAGGATTAAGCATGGAAGCACCATGAAAAGGTGGGATAATCCCAAACCAAATAAGATACGACAAGATTTCAGATAAGCTCATGGCTAAGAGAAATGCAATAAGATAGTATTGAATATGCTCTTTTTTAGTGATCGTAATTAAGATCAGAAGAAGCAAAATACGCCACTCTTTACTTACAATATGAAGTCCCCATGTTAAATCTTCGCTCCACAGTAGACCAATAAGATGTATCATGAAAAAGGCTAAAAAAGCATACGAAATTTTATTGTGTTGGATGATGGTAAATTTTTCTTTGAATTTCCCTTCTACTAGCCATAATAGCAGTATACATCCGATAACAGCTGTTCCCATGGAAACGGATAAGGGGAATGTGAATCCTAATAAAATTAGTAAATAGCTATTAATCGTTGAAATTTTTGTCTGGAATGATGAAAAATTATGAATTGTCACTTGTAATATTCCTCATATTGATTTTTCCATCTTCGGTGAAACCAAAACCATTCATCAGGTTTCTTTTCAATGATCTGCTGAGTTATCTTGGCTTGCGCTTGAATACTATCAAGTAGCGATTTTTCACTATCATCAAGAGGTGGTAGGATTGGATCGTAAAAGGTTAGATCAAAATGTTCGTGATCTTGGGTCGTGATAAAGGTAGGGATAATAATACAGTCTGTTTTTTTTGCAAATTGAGTAGCTGCTGGTGTATGTCTTACCAGTTTCCCAAAAAATGGAACAAGCATGCCCTCTTTATCAGAGGTATTTTGATCGACAAGCAACCCCACTCTTTCACCGTTTTTGAGGGCTTTTAGGATACCTCGCATGGCACCTTTTTTATCTAAAAGCGTTACATTGAAACGTTGCCTGTTTTTTTCTAGAATGGCATTCATCACTTTAGAGTCTAATTCTCTTCCAATAATATTGATTGGCCCGAATTTAGCACCTACTGCTAAGGACATAATTTCCCAGTTACCATAATGGGCCGTTTGAAATATAACGCCTTTTTTGAGTTTTAAGGCATCAAGGTAGATGTGTTCATTGTGAAAAGTCACTTTTTGAAGTAATTTTTCTTCTGAGATCGTTTGATTTTCTATAAAATCTTTGAGTAGGTAAAGTAAGTTTTTATAACACTGCTTGATAATCTCTATTTTTCGCTCTTCACTCATGCGATCTTCAAAAGCAAGATCTAAATTTACTTTGGCAATTCTGGTGTGTTTTTTATCAACTAAATAGCCGATGGCTGCAAAAAGATTAATCAAAAAGGTCAATAAAGGTTTTGGCAATTTGGTCACGAAAAGTTTAAACAACCAAAAAGCTGATAGATAAAAATAATCTAACACGGGAGTAGTTCCTTTGCCAATGCAATAATTTTTAGGGGATCAATGTGTTGAATGCAAAAATCATGTTTGTTGATATCTCGTGCATTTATAGCTTTTTCGCAATCGATTGTCAAATTAATTGGGGTTGTAACGGTGTTTCGCGCACTGGGTGTTGGTCCGAAAATAGTAATACTAGGGCGACCTAATGCCCATGCTATATGGGTCGGTCCACTATCTGCACCTATGATGAGTTGGCTATTTTTAATGATCGCTTTGAGTTCATTCAAACTCATTTTTGGAAGCATCGTTGCGTTGGTATGCTCGCAGATAAACTGCGCATCGTTCCTCTCTTCTTCACTTCCCCAAGCGACAAAACTCTTTACATGTAAAGCATTGATGATGTTCACAAAATGTTCTTTAGGATAAATTTTACTTTTCCACGATGAGCCTGTAATGACAAGAAGTGTGGGAGTGATGTCGCTCTTATACGTTGAAAACAAAAAAGGCTCTTTGATGTGAATGTCGGGAAACTCAATGTTCAGAGCTTTACATGTAAGCTTGAGATTGCGCATAATGACATTTCCTTCATAAGGAATATCAAAAGAGGTGTTATAGAACCATGAAGCCAGAGGTTCTCGAAGACTTTGTTGATCAAAACCAACACAGTTTGGACTTAAAATTCTAGCGACTAGGGCAGATTTAATGAGTCCTTGCAGGTCTAAAACAAGGTCATAGTGATTTTGCTTTGAGATCGTTTTGAGTTTTTGATACTCTTTGAAAAAATGAAGTTTATTGTTTTTAAGACGTAAGGGATAGATAGTATGGATGTGAGGATTATTCTCTAAGATACCGACAAATTTTTCTTCCACAAACCAATCAATCTGAGCGTCGGGAATGTTTTTCTTAATATATTGCAAAACAATCATGGCGTGAATAATATCACCCAGTGCCGATAGTTTTACAATCGCAATTTTCATTCCGCATCATCCCTTTTTAAATGAGTTAAGTTATAATTGTAACTAAAAGTCACTTAAAGGCTGTTCAATGATTTGTGTGTTCGATATCGAGACTATCCCTGATACCAAGCTAATTCGAAGTGTCCTAAACCTTGAAGGAGACGATCTTGAGGTTTCACTTTTAGCGCAAAAGGAGCAAGAAGAGAAGAGTGGAAGCAGCTTTTTACCCCTCTCTTTTCATAAAATTGTGGCGATTTCGGCGGTCATCGCGGATGATTTTGGCATCTTTCGCAAGGTGAGTAGTATCGAGGGCAACACGGAGCATGAGATGATCAAAAGCTTTTTAGGATTTATCAATAAACACAATCCAAAGCTGGTAAGTTTTAATGGGCGCAGTTTTGATATGCCGCTTTTGATGCTAAGAGCGATGCAGTACAATCTTACATGTAATGCCTATTTTGAGGTCGAAAACAAAGAGTTGAATAAAAACAAATGGGAAAATTATCGCGCGCGTTATTCAGATCGTTTTCATGTCGATCTCTTAGACCATTTGTGTGAATTTGGCGCAGTGCGTGGCATGAAGTTAGACCATGTCTGCTCAATGGTAGGGCTTCCCGGTAAATACGATGTGCATGGCGATCAAGTGCTAGAGCTTTACTATGCAGGTGAAATGGATAAAATTAAGGAGTATTGCGAAAGCGATGTGCTCAATACGTATTGGTTATTTTTAAAGTATGAACTCTTAAAAGGGAACCTCATTATAGAGGATTATCAGCGTGCATTGGTTACAATGCAAGAAAATTTACGGGTTGAAAAGTCCTATACGGATGTTTTTGGCATCGCAATTGAAGAAGAACTGTACAAGGAGAACCATTGAAAGCGATATTTAGAGAGTATGACATCAGAGGTATTTACGAAAAAGAGCTGAACGAGCAAACGGTTAAACTTATTGGGTATTTTTTAGGAAAACAGATTGCTAAAGTGGGTAAAAATGTTGCGATAGGGTATGACGCGCGTTCACATTCACCGATTTTGTGTGAGTATCTTACTAGTGGACTCAATAAAGCGGGCTGTAACGTGCTTAACATGGGACTCGTTGCGACACCGGTGAATTACTTTAGTAATTTTCAAAATTTCGATGGCGTAACGCCAAATGCTTCCATTATGATCACGGGTTCTCACAATCCTAGTGAATACAATGGTTTTAAAGTAACCCTCGATAAAAAGCCTTTTTTTGGCGAAGACATTTACGCACTGGGTCGCGAGATTATGCAAAATTACGCGATGGAAATCGAAGATGACTTAAGCTCAACGTTTATTAATGCGAAAGAGCGTTATATCGCCTTTTTGATCAAAGAGTTTGACCACCTTAAAGGCTTCAAGCAACCGTTTGTTTATGACTGTGGAAACGGCGTTGCAGGCGTTGTGGTGCAAGATGTATTTAAAGCTTTAGGTTTTACATGTAAAGGTTTATTTACAGACCCCGATGGTACATTTCCAAACCATCATCCTGACCCAACCGTTGAGAAAAACCTCAAAGACATTAAAAAAGAGCTTGAAGGCGAGTATGCGCTTGGATTTGCGTATGATGGGGATGCCGATAGATTGGCGTTTTTGACCAAGCACAACAATGTCAAAGGTGACATTATGGCGATTTTGTTTTCCAGTGCTATGAAAAACCCAACGGTCATTGGTGAAGTGAAGTGTTCTCAAGTCATGTACGATGAGATCAATAAGCGTGGCAAGGCGATTATGTATAAAACAGGTCACAGTAACCTCAAAGTGATGATCGCTAAAACGAACGCCGATTTTGCAGCCGAAGTGAGCGGGCATCTTTTCTTTAATGACCGTTATTTTGGTTACGATGATGCGATTTATGCCACACTTCGTATGATTGAAATGGTTAAAAATGGTTTGGATGTCGATGCTGAAATTGCAAAATTACCAACCGTATATTCTACTGAAGAACTTAAAGTTGAAACCAATGAAAGCGATAAGTTTCCTCTTGTTGAAAAAGTCAAAGAGCTTTTAAAAAATCCTCCTAAAGATTTTCCTGCTATTAAAGAGATTGTTGATGTCGATGGCGTAAGAGTCATTTTTAACGATGGTTGGGGCTTGGTTCGAGCGAGCAATACAACACCCGTTTTAGTTACACGTTTTGAATCGACCAATGCGGATAACGCGAAATTGTATGAGAAAAAACTGAACGAACTGATCGCGTATGCTAAAGCAGAGCTTCACTAACATGAAAGGCATCATCCTAGCAGGAGGGTCTGGAACCAGACTGTATCCTGTTACCCAAACGATTAGCAAACAGTTGTTGCCGATTTATGATAAACCAATGATCTATTACCCGCTCTCTGTTTTGATGCTAGCTGGAATTCGTGAGATATTGATTATCTCAACCCCTCAAGATATTGGCAAATTTGAAGACCTGTTTGGAAACGGTAGCCGTTGGGGACTCTCTCTTTCGTATAAAATTCAACCCAGTCCTGATGGATTGGCACAAGCATTTCTTTTAGGCGAAGAGTTTATAGGAAACGACAGTGTCTGCTTGATCTTAGGCGATAATATTTTTTACGGTCAAGGCTTTACTCCCTTACTTCAAAGTTCCGCACAATTAAAATCGGGTGCGATTGTTTTTGGGTATCAGGTCAAAGACCCACAACGTTTTGGTGTCGTCGAGTTTGATGAGAACCAAAAAGCGATTAGCATTGAAGAAAAACCTAAAAATCCCAAATCACCTTTTGCCGTAACGGGACTTTACTTTTACGATAACAGTGTGATTGAGATCGCCAAAGCGGTTAAACCAAGTGATCGAGGTGAGCTAGAAATCACCTCGGTGAATGAAGCCTATCTTAAACGAGGCGATTTACAAGTTGAAGTTTTGGGACGTGGTTTTGCGTGGCTTGATACGGGAACACATGACAGTTTATTGGAAGCTGGCATGTTTGTGCAAACGATTGAAAAGCGACAGAGTTTTAAAATTGCTTGCTTGGAGGAGATTGCTTATAATTATGGCTGGATTACCAAAGAGCAAGTCTTGGAGATTGCAAAACCTCTGAGTAAAAATGGTTATGGAGAATACCTCAAGGAATTGGTTAAATGAGTCAAAAATGTATTTTAGTCACCGGTTGTGCAGGCTTTATCGGTTCAAACTTTGTACCGTATTTCCTAGAAAAGTATTCAGAGTACCATCTGATCAATTTGGATCTTTTAACCTATGCTGGTAATTTAGATAACCTCAAAGAGGTAGAAAAAAGTGATCGTTATACTTTTGTACAAGGGGATATTTGTGATAGGGCTCTAGTCGAGTCTCTGTTTGAAAAATATGATATCCAAGGCGTGATTCACTTTGCAGCAGAGTCGCATGTCGATAACTCCATCAAAAACCCAGGCGTGTTCATCGAAACCAATGTCAATGGAACCTTTACGCTCATTGATGTGGCGTATAAAACCTGGATGGAAAAACCTTTCATCTTCAAAGAGGGCTATGAGGAGTGTCGTTTTCATCATATCTCAACCGATGAAGTCTATGGAACGCTTGGCGCTACGGGACTTTTTACAGAAAACACAAGCTATGCACCCAACTCTCCCTATTCAGCTTCCAAAGCAAGCAGTGATATGATCGTACGCGCGTATCATCATACGTATGGGATGAATACGGTTATTACCAATTGTTCCAATAATTATGGTCCTAAACAACACGATGAAAAACTGATTCCTACGATCATACGCAAAGCATTGTCCAATCAAAAAATCCCCATTTACGGTGATGGAAAAAATATCCGTGATTGGCTCTATGTCTTAGATCACTGTAAAGGCATTGATTTGGTCTTCCATGAAGGAAACTCAGGAGAAACCTATAATATCGGTGGACGCAATGAGCGAGATAACCTGTATATCGCTCATAAGATTTGTGAGATACTCGATACCCTAAAACCAAAAGCTATTTCGTATAAAGAGCAGATTACCTTTGTAGAAGATAGAGCAGGGCATGATAGACGTTACGCCATTGATGCCACCAAAATTGAGACAAAACTAGGCTGGGAAGCAGAAGAAAACTTTGAAAGCGGCATTCTTAAAACGATTCAGTGGTATTTGAGAAAATACACAACAGAGGCATAAATGAAGCGTTTAATGCTCTCTTGGCTCCTGTTAACAAGTTTAATGTTTGGAGCTAAGCCTGAATTGATGTTGTTACAAGAATGGAATGGACAAGACGTTTCAGGGTGGCTCATGAGTGAAAAAATGGATGGAGTGCGGGCGTACTGGGATGGGCAAAAACTGATCTCACGCGGTGGCGTTGAACTTGCGGCTCCTGCTTGGTTTACCGAAGGATTTCCTCCTTTTGCCGTGGATGGAGAGCTTTGGAGTAAACGGGGTGATTTTGAAACTATTATCTCTATTGTGAAGAAAAAAGAGCCGCATGATGGATGGAAAAACATCGCTTTTTACGCCTTTGATGTGCCGAATGAAAATGGTGGGCTGATCCAGCGTTTAGTAAAATTGGAGTATTATCTTAAACTCAATCAAGCCGACTACCTCAAAGTGGCAAAACAGTTTACATGTAAAGACAATGATGATCTGAAACGTTTTCTTACAGAAGTTGAAAAAGGCGGTGGAGAGGGTGTTGTCGTGCGCAATCCCGATACCAAATATGTCGTTAAGCGTGATCCTAATAGCCTGAAAGTGAAAAGTTTTCAAGATGCAGAGTGTGAAGTGGTGGAGCATCACAAAGGCGAAGGCAAGTACAAAAATAGCTTTGGTTCGCTTACATGTAAAACGGATGATGGCGTGATGTTTGACATCGGTTCAGGCTTTAGTGATGCGGAACGTAAAAATCCTCCTGCCATTGGTGCAAAGATTACTTATAAATTTCAAGAGATGACTAAAGGCGGTAAACCACGGTTTCCTATCTATATGAGAATGAAAGAAGAGATATAAAGAAAGATGATCTTGTAATGAAAATAGCCATTATCAGAGTAAGCCACATTTTGAATATCTACTGTTTTTCATTATTTATAATTTCATTGAAATATTGAGTTAAAATAAATTTAACATTGAATGAGGAGCTTATTTAGTGACTAATCTAATTTTATGCGGAGGAAGTGGTACAAGATTATGGCCGCTGAGTCGTGCACTGATGCCAAAACAGTTTGTAAAATTATTTGAGCATAAGTCGCTTTTTCAATTGACCGTAGAGCGTAACAGTACCCTTTGCAATGAGCAGTTTATAGTTTCTAATAATGAGCAATATTTTTTAGCACTCGATCAACTTGAAGAACTTGGAACATTTCATAATCGCTACTTACTCGAACCTATTGGTCGCAATACAGCTCCTGCTATTGCACTTGCCTGCATGGCATTGAATGCTGAAGATATAGTGTTGGTTACACCAAGTGATCATCTGATTAAAGATCAGAAAGCTTATGAAAAAGTAGTTATGGAAGCAGATATTTTAGCAAGACAAGATTTTTTAGTAACCTTTGGCATTAAACCCACATTTGCAGAGACAGGGTATGGATATATTGAAGCAAATGGTACTAATGATGTAACAGCTTTTCATGAAAAGCCTGAACTCTCAACTGCAGAAATGTACATTAACGCAGGAAATTATTATTGGAATAGTGGAATGTTTTGCTTTAAAGCAGGTATTTTTTTAAACGAGCTCGAGACATACGCACCAGAAATTTTTCTTACATGTAAAAAGGCGTATGAGAATGCTAAGGGTGATGGCATGATTCGTATCCTTCATGAAGATATGCTCGCCATTCCTGAAGATAGTATCGATTATGCCGTTCTGGAAAAAAGTCACAAAGTGAAAGTGATACCTAGTGATATAGGTTGGAGCGATGTAGGAAGTTTTGATGCACTGAGTCATGAATTTGAAAGTGATGAGAGTAATAATTTTATTATGTCTGACAAACATGTAAGTCTCATTGATGTCTGTGACTTAATCGTCATTGATACAGAAGATGCATTATTGATTAGCCAAAAAGGAAGTTCTCAAAAAGTTAAAGAGATTGTAAGACGCCTTAAAAAAGAAAATGTTGAGTTGACAACAACGCATAAAACGACCCATCGTCCTTGGGGTACATTTACTGTTTTAGAGGATAAGTTAGGCTATAAAATTAAAAAAATTATGGTCAAACCAGGTAAGCGATTAAGCTTGCAAAAACATTTCCATAGAAATGAGCATTGGATAGTAGTCAGTGGTACGGCAACAGTTCGAGTGGAAGAAAAAACCTATATTGTAAGAGAGAATGAATCAACCTATATCAAAGCAGGTGAAGTACATCGCCTTGAAAACCAAGGTAAAATACCTATTGTACTTATTGAAGCACAAGTAGGAAGTTACACAGGTGAAGATGATATTGTTAGAATAGAAGATGATTATAAAAGGGAAAATAGATGAATCAAAAAGTAGCATTAATTACTGGCATAACAGGTCAAGATGGAAGTTATCTCGCAGAATTTTTGTTAAAAAAAGGATATATCGTTCATGGTATTAAAAGACGAAGCTCACTTTTTAATACGGATAGGATTGACCATCTCTACCAAGACCCTCATGAAAAGGATGTCAAATTATATTTGCATCATGGAGATATGACTGACAGTATGAATTTAACACGAATCATTCAAGAAGTTCAGCCTGATGAAATCTATAACCTAGCAGCCATGAGCCACGTACATGTAAGTTTTGAAACACCTGAATATGTAGCTAATGCCGATGGTACAGGAACACTGAGAATTCTTGAAGCGGTAAAACTCTTAGGGCTAAGTCATAAGACAAGAATTTATCAGGCAAGTACCTCTGAGCTTTATGGAAAAGTGCAAGAGACTCCTCAAAAAGAAACAACACCGTTTTATCCTAGAAGTCCTTATGCTGTAGCAAAGATGTATGCGTATTGGATAACTGTAAATTATAGAGAAGCATATGGCATGTTTGCTTGTAATGGTATTTTATTTAATCATGAATCTCCTGTACGTGGTGAAACATTTGTAACACGAAAAATCACCAGAGCTGCTTCAAAAATAGCTCTTGGTCTACAAGGTAAACTTTATCTTGGAAACCTTGATGCTAAACGTGATTGGGGACATGCAAAAGATTACGTGCGTATGATGTGGATGATTCTTCAAGCAGATGAGCCTGAAGATTGGGTTATCGCAACAGGAACAACAACTATGGTACGTGATTTTGTTCGTATGGCGTTTGAGTATTGTGGTATTGAGCTTGAATTTAAAGGTGTTGGTGTCAATGAAATTGGCGCTGTAAAATCATGCTCTAATCCTCTGTATCAAATTGAACTTGGTAAAGAAGTCGTAGCGGTTGATCCGCGCTATTTTAGACCAACCGAAGTAGACTTACTTTTGGGTGATCCAACAAAGGCTAATACAAAATTAGGCTGGAAGCCTGAATATAATCTCCAAATGCTCGTTGATGATATGATGAAGTCCGATCTTAAACTCATGACGAAAGACGTCTATTTAAAAGAGGGTGGTTACAAAATCATGAGTTATTTTGAGTAAGGACTAAAACGAAATGAAAATCCTTGTTACAGGTGCAAATGGTATGGTGGGGAAAAATATAGTTAATTTTCTTTCCAATCTGGAATATACGTTATTAACTCCTTCGCACAAAGAATTGAATTTATTAGACGCCCAAAGCGTGAAAATTTATTTGGCAAACACTTTTCCAGACATGGTCATTCACTGCGCTGGAATTGTGGGTGGAATACAAGCCAATATAGCGCATCCAGTACAATTCCTAGTTGAAAATACACAAATGGGTATTAATATTATTCTTTCTTCTTATGAAGTTGGAATTAAAAAGTTTATTAATATGAGCAGTTCATGTATGTACCCAAGAGATGCTCATAATCCTTTATCAGAAGATTTGATTTTAAAAGGTGAGCTTGAACCAACTAATGAGGGCTATGCCCTAGCAAAAGTAACGTCAACAAGGCTTTGTGAATATATCCATAGAGAAAATAGTGAGTACCAATATAAAACAATAATCCCTTGTAATTTATACGGGCAATATGATAAATTTGATCCTAAACATTCTCACATGATACCTGCTGTTATTCAGAAAATTCATGAAGCTAAAATCAATCAGCAAGCTTCAATTGATATATGGGGTGATGGCAATGCCCGCAGGGAGTTTATGTATGTAGAAGACTTGGCAGATTTTGTTTCTTATGCTATAAAAAATTTTGAAAATATGCCTCAAAATATCAATATTGGGTTAGGACATGACTATACGATTAATGAATATTATAAAGTGATAGCTGAAGTGATTGGCTATGAAGGAACATTTTCTCATGATTTGTCAAAACCAATAGGCATGAAACAAAAGTTGATTGACGATACTAAACTGAAAGCATTCGGATGGCATTATAAAACTTCCCTAGAAGAAGGTATTACAAAAACATATAACTATTATACAAAAGAGGTTATACATGATTAGTTACCCATTAGCAACGTCAACATGGGATGAAAAAGAGTTGCAAGCGATACAATCAGTTATTGAGAGAGACATGTACACGATGGGTTCTTCAGTAGCTCAGTTTGAAAAAGATTTTTCTGCCTTCATTGGTCGCAAATATAGCGTGATGGTAAGTTCTGGCTCTACAGCAAACCTTATTGCCACTGCGGCACTTTTTTACACAAAAAATCCAAGACTTAAACGTGGGGATGAAGTGATAGTTCCTGCGGTATCATGGTCTACAACCTATTATCCTTTATACCAATATGGATTAAAGCTAAAATTTGTAGATATTGATTTAGAGACATTGAATTATGATTTGGAAGCATTGAAAAGTGCAATAACGGATCAAACAAAGATGATTATGGTTGTCAACCTTCTTGGAAATTCCAATGATTTTGATGTTATTAATGCAATGATTAAAAATAAAAATATTTTACTTTTAGAAGATAATTGTGAATCTATGGGTGCGGAATATAAAGATAAACAGACTGGAACCTTTGGAATAATGGGGACATTTTCTACTTTCTTTTCCCATCACATGGCAACTATGGAAGGTGGATTTGTTACAACGGATGATGAAGAGCTGTATCATATTCTTCTTTCTTTAAGAGCACATGGTTGGACACGCAATCTTCCAAAAGAAAATTATGTATCTAATAAAAGTGATGATTGGTTTACAGAATCATTTAGGTTTGTTTTACCTGGTTATAATGTTAGACCAGTGGAGATGAGTGGAGCTGTTGGTATAGAGCAACTTAAAAAATTGCCAGATTTTTTAGTGCAAAGACGAAAGAATGCACAACTCTTTAATCAATTATTTAAAAATCATTCTGATTTTATAATACAAAAAGAGATAGGAAGTAGTTCGTGGTTTGGCTTTTCATTGATACTCAAACCAACATCTAAACTTGATCGAAAAAATGTTGTTCAAACGTTAATGGAGCATAAAATCGATTGTCGCCCTATTGTTACAGGCAATTTTACGCGCAATGAAGTTATGAAATATTTTGATTATGAGATACATCGAAAGCTGCACAATGCTGATTATTTGCATGAAAAAGGGTTGTTTGTAGGAAACCATCAAATGAATTTAGAGCAGGAAATTAGATTTTTGGCGGAGGTTTTACAATGAAAGTCGTATTGTTAGCAGGTGGATATGGAACACGTATAGCAGAAGAGACCGATATAAAACCAAAACCGATGGTGGAAATTGGTGGCAAGCCAATTTTATGGCATATTATGAAGATCTATTCCCATTATGGTTTTAATGAATTTGTCGTGCTTCTTGGGTATAAGGGTTATTACATTAAAGAGTATTTTGCAAACTATTTTTTACATCAAAGTGATGTTACGATTGACCTTCAAACCAATAGTTTAGAAGTGCATAACAATACGAGTGAACCATGGAAAGTAACGCTGGTTGATACAGGGTTAGACACGATGACTGGAGGTCGTATTAAGCGTGCGCAGAAGTATATAGGAGATGAACCTTTTTTATTGACGTATGGGGATGGTGTCAGTGATATAGATATAGCGCAAACAGTTGCTTTTCACAAACAGCATGGTAGAGCGCTTACGATGTCAGCGATTCAGCCAGAAGCACGATTTGGAAATCTAGCAATTGATGAAACGATGAATATCAAAAGTTTTATTGAAAAGCCGAAAACAGAAGCGGGATGGATCAATGGGGGCTTTTTTGTCTGTTCTCCTAAAGTATTTGATTATGTCACAGAAGATGAAAACTGTGTGTTTGAACAAGCACCTTTGCAAAATTTAGCCAAAGATGGTGAAATGTTTGCCTATAAACATGAAGGTTTTTGGCAACCCATGGATACGTTAAGAGATAACCAAAAACTCAATAAACTTTGGAAAGAAAATAAAGCCCCATGGAAAGTTTGGTAATGCAATCTTTATTTGGTGGTATCTACAAAGATAAAACCGTTTTAGTCACAGGACATACGGGTTTTAAAGGTTCTTGGCTTATGTATTGGCTAAAGCAGATGGGTGCTAAGGTTGTGGGTTATTCTTTAGAAGCTCCCACGCATCCCAATCATATAGCATTGCTCGATCTTGACATCACTTCGATTATCGGTGATATACGAGACTTAGAAACATTAGATAAAACCTTTGCAACCTATAAGCCAGATATTGTTTTTCATTTGGCTGCTCAAGCGTTGGTCAGACCTTCTTATGCCAATCCTATCGAAACCTATGAAACGAATGTGATAGGAACGCTTAAAGTTTTTGAAGTGTGTCGTAAACATCAGGTTAAAGCGATTGTGAATATCACGAGTGATAAAGCCTATGAAAACAAAGAATGGGTTTGGGGATACCGAGAGAATGACCCTATGGGTGGGTATGACCCTTATAGCGCTTCAAAGGGATGTGCAGATTTATTAGCAACTTCGTACCGCAATTCTTATTTTAATATCAATGACTACAAAAAATCGCATCAAACACTGCTTGCAACGTGTCGAGCTGGTAATGTCATCGGTGGTGGAGACTGGGCACAGGATAGGCTGATGACTGACATCATGGCATCGGTGAGTCAGGATAAAAAAGTGAGTATACGCAATCCAAAAGCAACGAGACCTTGGCAGCACGTGCTTGAGCCTCTTAGTGGCTATTTGCTGGTTGGGCAAAAATTGCTTGAAGAAAAAGTAGAATTTGGCGAGGCTTGGAACTTTGGACCGAGTGATGAAGGAAGCATTTGTGTTGAAGAGGTTGTTTTACATGTAAAGCAGCATTGGGATAAAATTGAGTATGAAATTAATTGTGATCCAAATCAGCTTCATGAAGCAAATCTCTTAAAGCTCGATTGTTCAAAAGCACATATAAAGCTTCATTGGAAAGATGTGTGGGCAAGTGAGAAGACGTTTGAGAAGACCGTTAAATGGTATAAAGCTTTTTATGAAAACGGTGAAATTTTGAGTCAAAAAGATTTAGAGACGTATATCGCTGATGCAAAAGAAAAAAATATTGAGTGGACGAAACAATGATTAAGGTAAGTGATTTTATAGCAAATTTTATAGCAGAACACAAAGATACAGCCAAAACAGTGTTTATGGTCTCTGGCGGTGGGAATATGCACTTGATTGATTCTTTGGGGAAAAATGGAAAGTTAGAGTATGTTTGCAATCATCATGAACAAGCATGTGCCATTGCCGCAGAAGGATTTGCTAGAGTATCAAACCAAATTGGTATTGCGTATGTTACAACAGGTCCTGGTGGAACCAATGCGATGACAGGTGTTTATGGTGCATGGGTTGATTCAATTCCTACAATGATTATTTCAGGGCAAGTCAAATTTGAAACGACAATATCATCACAACCTGAGCTTAAACTTCGACAATTAGGTGATCAAGAAATTAATATTATCGATTTGGTTAAACCAATTACAAAATATGCCATGATGATCACCGATAAAAATACTATTAAATACCATTTGCAAAAAGCAGTTTATGAAGCAAAACATGGAAGACCAGGTCCCGTTTGGCTCGATGTCCCTCTTGATATTCAAGGTGCGATGGTTGATGAAAAAGATTTAGTAGAATTTGCAGAGCCAAAAGAAGAAACATATGATACCAAAATAGATGAAGTCATTCAGTTACTAAAAAATGCAAAAAGACCCGTTATTATTGCAGGTAATGGCATACGACTAGCAGATGCTAATCAAGATTTTTTAAAGCTTGTTGATGCCTTAAAAATACCTGTCATTGGAACATTCGCACGCTATGATATTATAAAAAATGACCATCATTGTTTCTTTGGTAGATATGGTACTCTTGGAAATAGAATGGCAAACTTTACAGTTCAAAATGCTGATTTAGTTCTTGCAATTGGCTCAAGATTAAATGTTCGCGCTATAAGCTATAATTGGGAGTTTTTTGGGCGAGAAGCAAAAAAAATTGTTGTTGATATTGATGATGCAGAACTCAATAAACATACATTAACAATTGACTTAAAAATCAAAAGTGATGCTAAGGTTTTTATTCAAATGTTAAATAAACAAATAAAACAAGAGGTATTACCCGATATTTCCGTGTGGTTTACCAAATGTTTGTCTTATAAAAAACAATATCCTTCTATTGAAGCTCAAAGACGAGAGGTTTCAGACTGGGTCGATTCTTATAATTTTTATGATGTACTTTCTGATATTGCACGTGATGATGAAGTTTATGTTTTTGGAAATGGCACAGCATGTGTTGCCTCGTACCAAAGTTTGAAGTTGTCTAAAAATCAAAAAGTTGTTGTTAATTCGGGATGTGCTTCTATGGGGTATGATATCCCAGCAGCCATTGGTGCTTGTTATGCGCATGGTAAAAAAGAAGTTATTTGTGTCACGGGTGAAGGTAGTCTGCAAATGAATATTCAAGAGTTCCAGACAATTATTCACAATAAATTACCAATTAAAATCTTTGTTTTAAATAATGGCGGATATATATCTATTCGCAATACACAAAATGGATTTTTTAAAGGACATAAAGTTGGAGCTGACAGTGACAGTGGCGTTAGCTTTCCTGATATTTTAAAAGTTGCAAGTGCTTATGGGTTTGAGACTATCAAAATAGAAAATCAACAAAATCTTAGAAATGATTTGAAGCTTATTTTAAGAGCAAATCACCCCATTGTGTGTGAATTGATGCTTTCTCCGTCGGAAAAAATGGAACCCAAACTTTCATCAGAAGTTAAACCTGATGGTAAGATCGTTTCTAAACCCTTGGAAGATATGTTTCCTTTCCTAGCACGAGAAGAGTTTGAAAAAAATATGATTGTTAAACCAATTAAAGATTAAAGTATGTCATCTAAAAATATTTTAATCACTGGAGCTAGTAGAGGAATTGGAGAAGCAATTAAGTTAGAATTATCTCAAAAAGGTTTTCATTGTATTACTCCATCCAGTCAAGAGCTTGATTTAAATTGTTGTGAAAGTATTAAAAAATACTTTGAGACTTTTGATCAAGATATTTATGGTTTAGTAAATAATGCTGGAATTAATATATTATCTGACATTACTTCCCTTAATGATGAGAAATTTGATACTATGATGAATATTAATTTAAGGGCTCCTCTTAAGTTGATTCAAGAGGTTTCTCAAATAATGATTGAAAATCAATCCGGTAAAATTGTTAACTTAAGTTCTATTTGGGGAATTCGATCTAAAGAATACCGAACATTATATTCTATAACAAAGTTTGGTATAAATGGTATGACGAAGGCTTTAGCAAGAGAATTAGGCGCCTATAATATTTTGGTAAATTCAATTGCTCCAGGATATGTTAATACTGAATTAACCAAGAAAAATGTACCTGCAGACGAGCAAATTAAAATTCAAAAAGATATCCCTTTGGGTAGATTTGCAGAACCATTGGAAATAGCAAAAGTGGTAAGTTTCTTGATATCAGAAGAAAACACATATATAACGGGGCAAACAATTATTGTAGATGGAGGATTTTTAGCATGAAATTACCAATTCATTCAAATATTAGAGATTACGATGTTTATTTTGAAGATTCATTAGAGTTTATTAATCAATTTAAAGAGATACATAATTCAGTAATTATTGTAGATCGAAATGTTTATAATTTATATAATGCAAATTTTAAAAATTTCAATCTAGAGAATATGCTGCTGTTTGATGCATTAGAAGAAAATAAAACCTATGATTATGTTGCAAAGATATATGATTTTTTAATATCCAAATCAGCCAAAAGAAATTTAACAATTATCTCAATTGGTGGAGGAATTACTCAAGATATTACGGGATTTGTGGCTTCCACTCTGTATAGAGGTGTTAATTGGATTTTTGTACCAACAACATTTTTGGCTATGACGGATAGTTGCGTTGGAAGTAAAACTTCATTGAACTATGGAAAATATAAAAATTTAATTGGTTCATTTTATCCTCCTCAAAAAATTTATATTAATACTGAGTTTTTAACGACATTAACAAAACTTGATTTTTATAGTGGTATTGGCGAAACAATTAAGTTCCAACTTATGAAAGAAGAGTATCCAAAAGATTTTTCTGAGGTTATATATAGTATTAATGAAGTAATAAATAATAAAAGCTATAGGTTGGAAATTATACACGATAATATGAATATTAAACTTGGCTACATGAAAGGTGATGAGTTTGACCTTGGGAGAAGAAATTTATTAAATTACGGTCATTGTTTTGGACATGCGCTTGAAACATCTTCAAATTATTTTGTACCGCATGGCATTGCCGTTATCATTGGCATTATTTTTGCCAATGCTGTTGCAATGCAGAGAAATTTAATTTCTAAAGAAACTTTTGAGTTTTTAAATAACAATTTATTAGTTCAAAATATTCCATTAAAATTAGAAGAAAAGCATTTAGATAATCGTATTTTACTAGATGCAATGAAGAATGATAAAAAGCGCATTAATCAGTACTTAACAGTGGTAATCCCTAATCAAGAATTTAAAATGATTAAAGTAGATGACGTTAGTGATGAAGAGTTTTTTAATTCATTGGCATGTATAAAACAGGTCTTAATAAAGGAAAGCATATGAATATTTTAGAAAAAGAGATGATTGAAGTTTTAAAAAGACTGAAAAATGATTATGGTGCTTTTGAAATCAAAGCGGAGTATGAAAATGAAGGAAGTAGACCTGATGAACTCTCTCGGCTTAAAGATGTCGCTGAAAAAGTGGGATTGCCAATTATTATAAAGATAGGTGGGGTAGAAGCAGTCTCAGATATTTATAATGCTATTACATTAGGGGTTGGTGGAATTATCGCACCTATGGCTGAAACAAAGTTTGCTGTTAGTAAATTTATTGGTGCTGTCAATACCTTTGTTGCTGAAGATAATCGCGAAGATATTGAATTTGCAATAAACATTGAAACCATAACCTCTTATAATAATATTGATGATATTTTAACGGTTGATAATTTAAACACACTTACTGGCATTACAATAGGAAGAGTGGATTTTACAGGTTCAATGGGTAAAGATAGAGGCTTTGTGGATAGTGATGAAATGTTAAAATATTGCACGCAAATATTTCAAAAAGCAAGAGCCAAAGGATTGAAATGTGGCTTAGGTGGTGCTATTTCAACCAATTCTGCTGATTTTATTAAATCGCTTGTCACTCAAAGTCTTATTGACAAATATGAAACACGCAAAATTGTTTATCATAAAGATGCAATTCATACTATTGAGCAAGGCATTTTGGTAGGTGTTGAGTTTGAATTGCTGTGGTTGAAAAGTAAACGAAGATTTTATCATCGTATTAGAAATGAAGATGAAAAAAGAATTGAAATGCTTGAAAAAAGACTTGCCCAAATATGAATATTTTTATCACAGGCGCTAGTGGTTTTATAGGTTCCAATCTAAAAGAATATCTCTTGCGATATTACAATTATATGCTCTTTACGCCATCCAGCAAAGAGCTTGATTTAAGTGATGAGAAAGCAGTTGATACGTATATCTTGGAAAACAAAATCGACATTATCGTTCATGCCGCTAACCGTGGTGGTGGGCGTGATACTGCTGATATGAAAAATGTGACAGAGTACAATTTGCGCATTTTTTTCAATATTGCTAAACATGAAAAAAATGTAAAGAAAATTATCTCCTTTGGTAGTGGTGCGGAATATGGTAAGCATAAGCCTATTATCGAAGCAAAAGAAGATGATTATTTGAAAGCATTGCCACTCGATGAATATGGATTTTATAAATCCATTACATCGCATTTTATTGAAAAGTCTGATAACATAGTACAGTTACGGATTTTTGGGGCATACGGTGAGTATGAAAATTATCGTTATAAATTCATTTCAAATGCTGTGGTTAAAAACTTGTTGCATTTGCCTATAACCATCAATAAAAATGTCTATTTTGACTATATTTACAGTGATGATTTGGTTAAAATAATCGACTTTTTTATCTATAACGATACTAAAGAGAAAATCTATAACGTCACGACAGGCACAAAAGTAGATTTAATTACATTAGCAAATTTAGTGAATGAAGTCAGTGATTTTCATTCCGATATAAGAGTCATTCATGAAGGGTTCAATAATGAATACACGTCCAATAATGAGCGTCTTTTAAAAGAGCTTGGCGATTTTCAGTTCATATCTCATAAAAATGCGATAGCAAAGATGAGATGTTATTTTCAAGAAAATTTAGATAAATTAGATATACAAACCATAAAAGAAGATCCGTATCTAAACGCAATAGATACCATGTGGAAAGGGAAATAATGACACAAGAGCAACAACTCAAACAAGAAATTTTAGAAAAAACAAAAGAATATTATGAACTCGTTCATAAAAAAAATCAAACTAAACCCTTTGTCGCTGGGCAAAGTCGGGTGAATTATGCAGGACGTGTCTTTGATGAAAAAGAGATGATAAACCTTGTCGACAGCTCGCTTGATTTTTGGTTGACGTATGGAGATTATTCTAAAAAGTTTGAAAAAGAGTTAGCAAAGTTTTTACATGTAAGATGGGCATTCTTAGTCAATAGTGGCAGTTCTGCCAATTTATTGGCATTTTATGCTTTAACATCACCTCTGCTCGAAGAGCGACAAGTCAAACGAGGTGATGAAGTTATCACCGTAGCAGCAGGTTTCCCAACAACCGTAGCACCGATTGTTCAATATGGAGCAGTGCCTGTCTTTGTCGATATGGAACTTCAACATTTTAACATTGATGTGACGCAGCTAGAGCAAGCACTCAGCCCAAAAACAAAAGCGGTGATGATAGCCCATACGCTTGGTAATCCTTTTAATATTAAGGCAGTGAAAGCATTTTGTGATAAACACAATCTCTGGCTCATTGAAGATAACTGTGATGCCCTTGGCTCTATGTATGATGGTAAACCCACAGGCACATGGGGTGACATCGGAACCAGTAGTTTTTACCCACCACATCATATGACGATGGGTGAGGGCGGAGCGACCTACACAGACAATCCTCTTCTTAAAAAGATTATGCTTTCCATGCGTGATTGGGGAAGAGACTGTTGGTGCGAGAGTGGTGTGGATAATACCTGTGGATGTCGTTTTACACAACAATTTGGAACTTTGCCTAAAGGGTATGACCATAAATATGTCTATAGCCATTTTGGTTTTAACCTCAAAGTGTCCGATATGCAAGCTGCTGTTGGATGCGCACAACTGGAGAAATTCCCAAGTTTCGTGGAAAAAAGAAAAGAGAATTTTAAAAAACTCTATGCGGGACTTAAAGATGTTTCAGAATTAACCCTGGTTGAGACACAACCTCTGAGTGATCCTAGCTGGTTTGGATTTATGATGACACTCAAAGAAGGTGTGAAATTTTCACGTAATGATCTCGTCGAATATCTTGAAAACAACAACATTCAAACACGTAATCTTTTTGCAGGCAACATGCTACGCCACCCACTATTTGAGTCTTTTACACAAGGTAAAGACTATAGAACGGTAGGGTTACTTCCTAATACAGATAAAATCATGAATGATAGTTTTTGGATTGGTTTGTACCCTGGTATGGGCGATGAGGCTATTCAGTATATGATTGAAAAAGTTAAAGAATTTATTAGCAAATGAAAATAGTATATGTAGATTTGCAATATGATTATGGCAAAAAAGAAAGAGGTAAAAACATCATAGGTCTTGATGGTTTTAAAAAATCTTTTGAAGATCTTGGTCATCAAGTTGTCATGTTTTATTATGATGAATATTTAAGCGACGTTACGCCATTACAACAGAAACTTTTAAATTTTGCAGACCAACACAAACCTGATTTGATCTTTTTTTCATTATTTCAAGATCAATTTGATACGAAAACGCTGGATTATTTAAAATCAAAATACATCACTATTAATTGGTTTGGTGATGATCAATGGCGATTTGACAGTTTTACTTCACGCTATGCCACTCATTTTACATACTGTGTGACAACCGATAAATTTTCTATTGGAAAATATAAAGCATTAGGTCAAAACAATATTATTTACAGTCAATGGGCAGCTATCAATAGCCATAAAATTCCAGAATTTGCTGGTTATCTCTATGATGTTACTTTTGTTGGAGGGTTTCATCCTTATCGCAAATGGTTTATAGAGTCATTGCAAAAACGAGGTTTACATGTAAAAGCATTTGGCAATGGATGGGGAAATGGTCCATTGAGTGCAGAAGCTATGAATAAAACTTTTACTAGTTCAAAAATAAACCTCAATCTTTCTAATAGTAACAGCTTTGATTTGAGATATTTATTGAGTCATTGGAAGGCACTTCCTTTGTTAATTAAAAGTAAAAAAAGTGCAAGTCAAGTTAAAGCTAGAAATTTTGAAATTCCTTATTTTCGAGGTTTTCAATTAACGGATTATGTACCAACCATAGAAACATATTTTGAGTTAGGCAAAGAGATTGCATGCTATAAAGATATTGATGAGGCAGAGCTGTTGATTCGTTATTATTTAGAGAATGATGATGAACGTGAAGCTATTAAAAATCATGCTCATCAAAGAGCCATTATGGAGCATGGATACATTCATAGACTTCATAGCGTTTTGGAACAGTTGTAATGAAAAAAGCATGTATTGTTGTATCAAAATCGTACCAAAATAATAAACTCTTTGATTTAGAAGATGCGATTATTAATCGTGATAATTGTATGTACCCATTTCATCTTTTGAAGCAGAAGTTTAAAGACCATGGGTATAGTTTGGCAACACAAGATATTCATTGTATAGAAGACTCTGAGATTGTACTTTATAATGAAATACCATCAATGTTACCATCTTCAAAAGATATTCAAAAATCGTATTTGCTTCTTTTTGAAAGTGAACTTATTCGCCCTGATAATTGGGCTTTAGATAAGCATCAATATTTCAAGAAAATTTTTACATGGCAAGATGATTTTATTGATAATAAAAAATATTTTAAAATGAATTTTGCACAAGAACTTCCAAAATCTATCAACAAAGATTTAACCCACAAAGAGAAACTATGCACACTGATTGCTGGAAACAAGAAAGTCAAACATCCTTTAGAGCTTTATAGTAAACGCCTAGAAGCCATTAGATGGTTTGAACAGTTCCATCCCGATGATTTTGATTTTTATGGTATAGGGTGGGATGAATATTCTCATGAAAATCATTACATTAGGTTTTTACTTAGAAAATCTAAAATAGCGAAGTTTTTTAAACCGTACTTCGCAAGCTATAGAGGAAAAGTAAGGTCTAAAAAAGAGGTACTTACAAAGTATAGATTTGCTATTTGCTATGAGAATGCAAGAGATATCTCTGGTTATATTACCGAAAAGATTTTTGATTGCTTTTTTGCTGGATGTGTGCCTATCTATTGGGGTGCGAACAATATTGAAGATCATATACCACAAGAATGTTTTATTGATAAGCGAAAATTTGAAACTTATCATAAATTGTATAATTTTATAAATAATATGAGTGATGATCATTATTTAGAATATCTTGAAAATATTGAAGCTTTTTTAAATAGCGATAAAATATATCCGTTTTGTAGCGAATTTTTTGCAAATATATTAGTGGAAATAATGCTTGATGATGCAAAACATAAATAAAGAATTAGTTATTTTAATTTTTGGAAGAATGTTTCAAATCTTAATTATGCTCGTTAGCATAAAAATATCTACAGCTTTATTAAGCCCATCAGAAATGGGAAATTTATATTTAGTTATGAGTATTTGCAGTTTTTTTAGCTTTTTTTTCATCAATCCAATAGGTCAATATATCAATCGCAAAACACACGAATGGCACGTTCATGGACAGATACTCAATCGATTGTTCAATTATTGTTATTATATTTTATTTTCCTCTATCTTATCGTTAGGAATTATTGATATTTTACGAATTAATGGTATCGCTCATAATATAGATAGCGTATGGTTATTTGTTGCTATTCCTCTTTTTATTTTTTTCAATACATGGAACCAAACTTTAATTCCTATGATTAATATGTTGGGTAATAGGAGAACTTTCACTATTTTGACGATTTTAACACTCTTAATCTCCTTAGTTGCTTCGTATTGTATGATTCACTATTTTAGTGAGCAAGGAATTTTTTGGTTTTTAGGACAAATTATTGGATTAGGTGTTATGACGATAGCTGCTTTGTACTATTTTATACGAATGACTGAACGCTCATTTGACATCAAAATAGCGTATGCAGCTATTACATATGAAAGCATTAAAAACATCCTATCTTTTGCGATGCCCTTGAGCATAGCTGTCTTATTTTTATGGATGCAAAACCAATCGTATAGAATTATCATAGAAAAATTTATAGGAGCAGAATTTTTAGGTTTCTTTGGGGTTGGGGTTATGATTGCAATTGCAATTGCTTCTTCATTTGAAACGATTGTCATGCAATTTTTATACCCAAAAATGTATCAAACGATGAATGATGAGATTTTATTTCAAACTACTTTTTCGAATATCATTAATTTGATTTTACCGATTTATTTTTTTCTTGCAGTTTACGTCTCCTTTCTAGCAAAATATTTAATTACAGTTTTGGTTGACCATCAATACGCATCATCATTTATTTTTATCATTTTCGGCATCTGGATGGAGTTTTTCAGGATGTCATCAAGTTTACTCTCAACAATCGCCCATGCAAAAATGAAAACCAGTGTACTGGTTGTACCTTATGCTCTTGGTGGTATCGTTGTTTTTGGTGGAACTTATGTAGGAAGTATGACTTTACATTATGCATACCTTATTCCTTCTATTTTGGTTGTTGCTGGAGGACTAACCTTTGCTACAATGTTTATGCGGGTGAAAAAAATGATTTTTATTGATTTGCATGTAAAGAATCTTTTGTTCTTTTCCCCTTATATCGGAGGGCTGTTCTTTGTCATATTGGTAGTGCAGTATGCAAGTAATTTTTTTATATCTCTTGCCATTATCGGTGTTTCTGGATTATGGTTTCTATTCGGATTGTATAAGTTTTTGATATTTAGAGAAATATTGGCATGAATAATTTTTCACCATTAGTTACTGTTTGCATTCCCCATTATAACAATGAACTTACTATTGCAGAAACGTTAGATTCTCTTGTCCGCCAGACATATCGAAATATTGTTATCAAAATCTTTGATAATTGTTCCACTGATAATAGTATGGCTATTTTAAAAAAATATGAAGCGACGTATCCTAATGTTCATGTTTTTCAAAATGAACTAAATATCGGCGGTGAAGCAAATTTTACACAATGCATTCAAAATGGAGAGGGCGAATATACCGCTGTTTTTCATGCCGATGATATGTATTTACCGACAATGGTAGAAGAACAAGTTAAATTTTTAGAAGAGCATCTTACTTGCAGTGCAGTTGCAGTACATGCTTACACTATTGATGAAAATACCCGTATTTTGGGAGAGCGTTTTTTGCCAAAGCAGATGCAACAAACAGGTTATTATATCTTTGAAAATGAAATAGAGCTTTTAAAAGCAACTTTAAAATATGGCAATATCATTACCTGCCCAAGTGTCATGGCCAGAACGGGGATATTTAAAAACAAAGTCCAAAAATGGAATGGAATAGATTTTAAAACGTCTGCTGACCTGGATGTTTGGTTGCGGCTTGCAGGTTTTGGTGCCTTTGGTTTTCTTACGAAACCACTGATGCAGTATAGGCTATCAACCAAGAGTTATTCTTACAATATGATGAGAATTCGTACGGATGATAATGATATGTTCTTAGTTCTTAATAGTTATATCACGCATGATAGGTATCAAAAATCTTTATCTAAACGAGATAGAGATAATTATACTTTTTTACTGTTTAAAGATAATGTCAATCGAACAATCAATCAGATTATTTCTAAGCGCATCACTAAACTACCGTTGAATATTTTTGATGTGCACATTATACAAACAGCCTTTATTTCGAGAGAAAATATCAAAATCTATATAGCTGGAGTTATTGTTAAACTTCTACGTAAGATCTCTTTACCAGAATGGGTGTTGGAAAAGCTATATTTCTTTCGCTTTGGCGATAAAAAGAGCCATAATGGCGCTTAAAATTCTTTTTACTTCCAATGTCACATGGGCAATGATGAAATTTCGGCATGGAGTATTACAGGGTTTGTTGAAGCAAGGACATCAACTCTATGTCGTAGCTCCATACGATGAATTTGTTGTTCCTTTGCAAGATATGGGATGCCATTGTATTGATATTCAATTAAGCCGCAAAGGTGTGAATCCTATCGAAGATTTGAAGCTAACCTTTAGGCTGTATAAAATTTATCGAAACATTAAACCTGATATTATTTTTAATTACTCCATTAAGCCTATTATCTATGGTTCGTTTGCGGCAAAACTTGCTGGAGTAAAGTCTGTCGCTGTTAATATAGGTTTAGGATATACATTTATTCATACAAATCTTATCTCTAAAATATCGCATTTTTTATATAAGCTAGCACTTTATTTTCCTAAAGAAGTTTGGTTTATCAATGAAGATGATCGTAATGAATTTGTAAATCGATTATTGGTTGATCAAAATAAAACATTTGTTTTGCCAAGTGAAGGTGTGGATGTTAACTATTTTTCTCCACGCCAAGGCTATAATTCTCATATAGTTTTTCTATTAATTGCAAGGGTACTTTGGGATAAAGGTGTTGGTGAATATTATCAAGCAGCCAAAATACTCAAAGAAAAATATCCTAGCATTGAATTTCAGCTTCTAGGAAGCATCGATGATGGTAATCCTAAAGGAATTGAAGCAAAAATAATTGAGCAATGGCATAATGAAGGGGCAATTAACTATTTAGGCTATGCAAAAGATGTTCGAGATTTTATTACGAAGGCAACATGTATTGTTCTTCCTTCTTATCGGGAAGGTAAAGGTATGACATTAATTGAAGCTGGGGCTATGGGTAAACCTTTAATCGCTACAAACGTCCCTGGTTGCAAAGATATTGTTAAAGAAGGATACAATGGTTTTCTATGTGAAATGAAAAATAATGTTAGTTTAGCTAATGCGATGGAAAAGATAATTAACTTAAAACCAGATGTTCTTGCAACATTGGGACAAAATGCACATCAATTTATGAAAGAACAATTTGATGAACGAAAAGTGATTGCAATTTATGAACAAAAAATAAAGCAAATATGCGGAGAAAATTTTAAATGACCTATCTTTTTATCTTTGTGGTTTCACTTTTTTTTACCTACCTTATTCGATCTTTTGCACTAAAAAAATCATTACTTGCCACAGTCAATGAGCGTAGTTCTCATACGACACCAACACCGCATGGTGGAGGCATTGCGATTGCGGTGACATGGTTCTTAGGGCTTATTTATCTTTTTACATGTAAAGCAATTGAGACTTCTTTATTTTATGCGCTGATGTGTGGAAGTTTACTTTCAGTTGTGAGTTATTGCGATGATCTGTATGAGTTATCGCCTAAATTAAGGCTTTTAGTGCAAGCAGTTGTTAGCGTTGCAGGGCTTTATGCACTTGGTGGACTTGAGCGAATTGATTTTGGGTTTTGGGTGATTGAAAATTCATTTATTACCAATATTCTGGCTTTTTTAGGAATCATGTGGTTCATCAACCTCTATAATTTTTTGGATGGTATTGATGGTTATGCTGGAAGTGAAGCGATTTTTTTAGCCCTCGCAGGATGGCTCTTGTTCGGAGGGGATCATTTCTTTGTTTTAGTGGCTTCCGTTGCTGGATTTTTAGTGTGGAACTGGCATAAGGCCAAAATTTTTATGGGTGATGTTGGCAGTACACTTTTGGGCTATACGGTTGCTATCTTTGCCCTTTATTATCAAAATAGTGGTTTTTCTATTTTTATTTGGATTATCCTTTTTGGACTTTTTTGGTTTGATGCAACTTTAACACTGCTAAGACGTTACCAAAATCATGAGAAGCTTTCGCAGGCACACCGCAAACATGCATATCAGCGTTTGGTGCAAAGTGGAATTTTGCATGATCGCGTTGTCTTTTTTGCACTTGGAATTAATCTTGTTTTATTGATTTTAGGGTATAGTGCGTTCATTCAACCACGTAACGTAATGGGGTATTTAATGGTAGCAGTTTTAGTGCTTTATGGTGCTATGAAAATTGTGGACAAACGAAAGAAGTTTGAATAATGCTTTTAGCACTCGATAAACGGATTTTAAATATTTTAGTCATTGTTTTCCTAACATGCATAACCTTTTTATGGACGTTTTGGATATTTCACAATGAGGTTCAATTCGAAGTTATTGGTGTTGTTATTTTTGTTCGTATTCTTGCCTCTATTTTTCTTTTTAAAGATTCGTCTCTCTCTTGGTCAAAAGTAACGCAAAAAACATTTTTACTTAAAAGTGTAGTTTATATCTCTGCTTTTTGTGTTTATGCGCCAGTATTTTATACGTATATTCGTTTATCGTTGATGTTATCCGAACTTTTTTTGTATCTTTTCTCAATCACATTTGTTATGTATCTCTACTATTTTTGGGTTAATCATAGTCGTATAGATAAAGATAAAACGTTGGTGATTTATGGTGCTGGAAAATCTGGATTGAAGCTTGAAGAAGAGTACCGTGATAGCGTCTATCAAATTCGTTATTTTGTAGACGATGACAAACGACTTCAAAAGCGCAGCATTGATAGTGTTCGAATTATTTCCAAAGATGGGTTAAAAGAGAAACTTGGTGAGGCGAAATATGACCTACTTTTAATTGCAATGCCCTCCGCATCACCTAAAAGCATTAATGCAATTTATGAAGAACTTAGACCTTATTTTCATGAGATTAAAATCTTACCTTCCTTAGATACGATTTTATCAGATACCTTTTTATCCAATCAACTCAAAGAAATTACGGTTGAAGATCTTCTAGCAAGGCACCCTAAAGATCTTGATAAAGTTAAAATTTCTCAGTTTATCAATGATAAAACAATTATGATAACGGGAGCTGGTGGAAGTATTGGGAGCGAGATAGTTCGACAATGTCTTAAATACAATGCAAAAAAGCTGATTTTAATTGATCACAGTGAATTTAATCTGTATCAACTGATAGAAGAGTTGCAAAGCGATAAACTTGTGCCCATTATGCAAAGTGTTTTGAATGAATCTTTGATGGATAAAACATTTTTAACCTATATGCCAGAAATAGTCATTCATGCGGCTGCTTACAAACATGTCCCTCTTGTGGAAGCAAATGTGGAAGAGGGTATTTTAAATAATATTTTAGGGACGAAAATTTGCATTGATCTTTCTATTAAATACGGCGTTAAACAATTTATATTAATTTCAACTGATAAGGCAGTCCGTCCAACCAATGTCATGGGTGCGACTAAGCGAATTTGTGAATTGTATGCTCAAAATATCAATTCAAAAGAGACGCAGATTGTTGCCGTTCGTTTTGGTAATGTTCTTGGCAGTAGTGGTTCTGTCATACCAAAGTTTAAAGCACAAATTGAAAAGGGTGGCCCGATTACAGTAACGCACCCTGAAATGACACGTTATTTTATGTTGATCCCTGAAGCGTGTGAGTTGGTACTCCAAACGGGTGCCATTGGACAAAGTGGCGAGCTTTTTATATTGGATATGGGAGAGCCTGTTAAGATTGTTGATCTTGCACAAAAAATGATTGATTTATCAAAGAAAAAAGATATTGCGATCAAATTTACAGGGCTTAGACCTGGTGAAAAGTTATATGAAGAACTTCTGATTAACGAGAGCGATAAAAAGACCATGTATGCGTCTATTATGGTTGCACATAAAACGGTATATGATATTGGTAAGTTACAAAAAGATATTGAAGATCTCTTTACATGTAAAGATAAAATCAGTAAATTACAAGAGATTGTTCCTGAGTTTAAACACAATAAAGCATAAGGGATTCCGTGAATAGATTGAGTATTTTTCAAAAGAGTATTGTTTATAGTGTTATTGCTTTTTTATTTAGTTTTGTAATAAGGCTTATTTGGGTTTATCAATTTAATGATTTTGAGAGTTTTAAGTTTGCTGGACAGTTTATGATTAATACCAATGATGGGTATTACTGGGCTGAAGGTGCTAGAGATTTATTAGGCGGTTTTACAAAACAACATGATCTTTCTCCGATTACAGAAGCAGCGTCATGGCTCACTTACGTCGTAGCGAAGGTACTGCCTTTTTCTTTTGAAACAATTATATTTTATATGCCAGCTGTACTTGGATCTTTAATTGTTATTCCTATTATCTTGATTGCCTCTAATTTGAAAATGATAGAAGTTGGTTTTTTAGCAGCGCTTTTAGCCTCTATTGCGGTAAGTTATTACAATCGAACGATGGTAGGTTATTATGATACGGACATGCTTACGATTGTATTGCCAACGTTCCTCTTGTGGTCTTTGATCTTAGCACTTCGCACGAAAGAAGAGAAATATCTTTTAATCACTGCTTTAGAGATTATTGCTTATCGCTGGTGGTATCCACAAAGCTACTCATTAGAATTTTCTTATTTTGGATTAATCTTAGCATATGCTTTAATCTTTGATCGCAAAAATCTATTTCATTTCAAGCTCCTAACCATTATGCTTTTTGCAATGATGGGATTACCAAGTATCATACGATTGATACTTGTCATTGGCGTTTATATCAGTTTTAAAAATGAAAGATTAAAACAGTATGTATGGTATTTCTTAGCAGCAGCAGGGGCTCTTTTTCTCTTAAGTGGTGGACTTGAACCTATTTGGCTTAGGCTTAAACTTTATGTTTTTAAAGATGCGATAGAAACAAGCCAAGATATTTTATCTTTACACTTTTTTTCGGTGATGCAAACAGTTCGAGAAGCAGGCCAAATTGATTTTATAACCTTTGCAGAACGCATTAGTGGGCATACGGTTACTTTTTTACTTTCGATTGTGGGCTATATTTTAATGGCAAAGAAATACCCTGTGATACTTTTAGGCCTTCCTCTTTTAGGGCTTGGATTTTTGGCACTTTGGGGAGGACTTCGCTTTACGATTTATGCAGTTCCTGTCTGTGCTCTAGGTGTGTCGTATTTACTTTTTACATGGAGTGAGTATATTACTCAATTGTTCGTGAATCAAAAGCTTGGAGGCATCGTGAAATCAAGCTTTGTGATTCTATCAAGCCTAGGAATTTTATATCCCAATCTTTTGCATATCATTGAATATCGCGTACCAACAGTTTTTAATAAAACAGAAGTAGAACAACTGGATTCACTTAGAAAAGTGGCAGATCGCGAAGATTATATTGTGAGCTGGTGGGATTATGGGTATCCTATTCGTTATTATACTGATGCAAAAACATTGATAGATGGTGCAAAACACAATGGAGATGTTAATTTTCCGGTGAGCTTCATGTTAACCAATCCCCAAGAAAGTGCAGCAAGGCTGGCACGACTTGAAGTCGAATACACAGAAAAAGCATTTTTAGTGGCAGAGCAAAATGAGACAAAAACAAAAAATGAACAGAAAAAAATTATCAATAATACGGCTCAAATGACCTTGGACTATGGTTTTCATGATGCGAATGACTTTTTAGACGCTTTGCAAACACCTCTATCAATGCCTGCTAAAACACGAGAAATCTATTTTTATCTGCCTTATCGAATGCTCAGTATTTTCCCAACGGTTGCACAGTTTAGTAATCTGGATGTCATGAGTGGGAAAATGGTACGCCAGCCTTTCTTTTTTCAGACAAATCGTTTTAAAGATAATGGTACAACGCTAGATTTTAGCAGTGGTCTTGTATTGGATAAAGCTAAAGGTGTACTAAAGTTTGGGGCACAGGATATTCCTATTAAATATTTTATTCAAACATCCTATACACCAGAATTTAAATTTGTCAAAGAACAAACGATGATCCATGTGGATGGAGTTTTCTCCATTATCTATATGCAAGCGTATAACACATTTCTTATTCTTGATGAAGCAATGTTCAATTCGACCTATATTCAACTTTTTGTATTAGAAAATTATGATGAACGATTTTTCGAGCCGATTAGTCTAGAGGCATATGCTAAAGTGTATAAACTCAAAATTTAGCTAAAATAAGAAAAAAGAAAAGGCCTGATATGATCATTCGTGAAATTCAGCAGTTTGCTGAGGTTAGGACAAGAGCAAGAGCATATTTATGCTATCTTTTTACACGCAATATTCCTAATCGTATGCCTGAACCAAACCTAGACGTCATTACGGCAAGTCTTGATAAAATTGTCCATGAAGTCGAAGAGTTTGAAGCACTTTATTTACTTGACCAATCCGGTAATCAAGTCATCAATAATATTACAGATGATCCACATCGTAAAGGTGGTTTAGGGCAAAATCGTAGTGGAAAATCCTATTATTACCGTGCAGTGCGTGAAAAACGCTGTGTGTTAAGTGATCCTTATCCTTCAACCTTGACCAACGATTTAACGGTCACCGCTTCGTATCCTATTTACGATGAGCAAGGTATCCTTAAATTTATTGCCTGTATTGATGTCTCTTTAGAGCATATTCTTAAAATTGCTCACCCTTCATCATTGCAGTCTGCTTTTGGAAAAACATCTCAGCTGATTTACACTATTTTTTCACTCTCGCTACTAGCGATTGCTCTGTTATTGCTCTTTAATGGAATGCGCAGTCTCTTTATGCACGGACTTGAGTTTAACCTTCTTGATATTAAAGCGATGTTTGAATCCACCATTTTAATTACGCTCTCTCTAGCGATTTTTGATCTGGTGAAAACGATTTTTGAAGAGGAAGTTTTAGGGCGAAATGAGCGAGATGACAGTGGCGGTATGCATAAAACGATGGTACGTTTTTTAGGCTCTATTATCATTGCTCTTGCCATTGAAGCCTTAATGCTTGTCTTTAAATTCGCGATTATCGATGCAGCACACATTGTCTATGCGGTCTATCTGATTGGCGGTGTGACAATGCTTCTTTTCGGACTCGCGTTTTATCTTAAATCCATACCTCAAAAGAGAGATTCATGATAGGATTGATTGATTACAATATGGGAAACCTCAGGAGTGTCACCAATGCGTTTGAAAAGCTTGGTGTTGCCATTGAGATTGTCAAAGATGCAGAGGCTGTATCGAAATTTGATAAAATTATTTTACCCGGAGTGGGTGCTTTTAAAGATGCAATGATGTGTCTTAAAGAGCGCAATCTTGATGAAGCCGTGAGATCCTTTGCTGCTTCTGGTAAGCCGCTTTTAGGCATTTGCCTTGGAATGCAACTGTTATTTGAAAGCAGTGTAGAATTTGGTGAGTGTGCAGGACTTGGGCTGATTGAAGGCGAGATCGTGAAGTTTGACACCTCTCGTTTTGATCAACGTCTTAAAGTGCCTCATATGGGCTGGAATCAATTACATGTAAAAAAAGAGACGCCTCTGTTTAAAGGGATGCCAGAGTCATTTTATCTCTATTTTGTACACAGTTTTCATGCGCGTTGTGATGATCAATACACCATTGGTACAACAACCTATGGGTATGACTTCCCCAGTGCGGTACAAAAAAAGAATGTGTTTGGTTTTCAGCCTCATCCTGAGAAATCACATGCCAATGGATTGGCAATTTTAAAGAATTTTGTGGAGTTGTAATGGATATTTTACCAGCGATTGATCTGAAAGATGGCAAAGCCGTTCGCCTAACCAAAGGGCTGATGGAAAGTGCTAAAATTTATTCCAATGAGCCTTGGGAAGTGGCCAAAGTCTTTGAAGAAATGGGCTCAAAATGGGTGCATTTGGTGGATTTAAACGGTGCTTTTGCGGGCGAGCCTAAAAACCTTGAGCAGATTGAAAAAATTCGTCAAAACTGTCATTTGAAATTAGAACTGGGTGGCGGTATTCGAGACGAAGAGACAATTCGTCGTTATGTGGATTTAGGCATTGATCGCGTTATTTTAGGCTCCATTGCTTTGAAAAATCCTGCTTTTGTGAAAGAGATGGCTCAAAAATATCGTGTCGTAGTGGGTATTGATGCCATTGATGGTTATGTCGCGGTAGAAGGTTGGGCTGAAAAATCCACCATGAAAGCAACAGACCTTGCACGCGCTTTTGCCGATGTTGGCGTGGAAGCTATTATCTGTACCGATGTAGGACGTGATGGAATGCTCAGTGGCGTAAATCTTGAGTTTACACTTTCAATTGCAGAAGCTTCAGGCATTGCCACGATTGCAAGTGGAGGATTAAAGAATTTAGACGATATTATAACGTTGAAACAGAGCCAAAAGGTTGCTGGTGTCATCGTAGGAAAAGCGTTTTATGAAGGTAGTTTAGATTTGCGTGAAGCGTTTGCGTATATCGCTAAAGAAACGCTTTAAACTAAGTTCAAACTAAACTAGGTTAGAATTTAACCAATAGCAATAACTTAACGACAAAAAGGAGTGACATTGAAGCTGCTTGTAGTAGATGATAGCTCGACAATGCGCCGTATTATAAAAAACACACTGCAGAGATTAGGGTTTGATGATGTTTTAGAAGCTGAACATGGTGTTGAAGCTTGGCAAATTATGGAAAGAACACCTGATATTAATGTATTGATTACCGATTGGAACATGCCTGAAATGAACGGTTTAGAATTGGTTCGCAAAGTCAGAGCAGAAAAAAAATATGAGAGTATGCCAATTATTATGGTAACAACGGAAGGTGGTAAGGCGGAAGTTATTACAGCGCTTAAAGCGGGTGTTAATAACTATATCGTTAAACCGTTTACTCCTCAAGTGCTTAAAGAAAAACTCGAGGATGTTTTAGGTTAATTTGAATGGAAAAAACCTATAACGAACTTCAAATCACCCCTAGTAGTGAATACCCACTTTTTCTTGATTTTATTATGAGCCTCAGTGATGAGGCTATTGAGGAAAAAGAAAGTACGATTATTTTACGCAGTGAAGATAATTTGGAAATGGTTCTTTTTGGTACAGAAACATTTGCAAAAGAGCTTTCTTCTGTACTTGGTAAAGATATTCACCTTGAGACTAAGCTCTTAGTCAAAGAAAATGAAGATTGGATTGCACAGTATCGAAACTCTGTACAACCTTTACATGTAAACGATTTTTATATCCGTCCTACGTGGGTAGAAAATTTTGAAGGCAAAAAAAATATTATTATTGATCCAGCCCTTGCCTTTGGTTCAGGACATCATGAAACAACGTACGGCTGTTTACTTTTGTTGCAAAAATATGTTAAAGAAGGTACGACACTTTTAGATGTAGGTTGTGGAAGTGGTATCTTGTCTATCGCTGCCCGAAAGTGCGGTGCTATTGTAGATCTCTGTGATACGGACGAACAAGCAACGGATAGTGCAACACAAAATTTTGAACTGAATCATGAAAGTTTTCATCGTATATGGACAGGTTCCGTTCAGAAGCGTGAGCAAGCGTATGATGTGGTTGTTGCCAATATTATTGCCGATGTTTTGATTATGCTTTCTTCTGATTTGCAAAAAGCTGTCAAAGAGGGAGGATTGCTGATTCTCTCTGGGATTTTAGATAAATATGTAGATAAAGTAGAACACAAATTTTCTTCGATGAAATTGGTCGAAAAGTATCAAAAAGAGGAGTGGTTTACACTCGTGTTACAAAGGAACTAGATGAGTCAAAATAACAATCAAGATAACAATAAAAACGATAAAAAAAACTTTTTCAATCAAAATCCGCTTTTAATGTTTGCTCTTTTTTCAATTATTGTCATTGTTTTATTTAAAAATTTTACATCAGTGTCTGATGCAGGTATTGGATCAAGTTTTAGTGCTCAAAACAGTGCAACCAAAAATATAAGCTATTATGAACTCAAAGAGTTGATTAAAAATAATCAAATCAGTTATGTTGCTATTGGTCAAACAACGATCAAAGCTTTCTCTCCAGAAGGTGCGCAGAAAACTGTTTATATTGTAAAAAAAGTTGGAGAGGATGCGACGTTTATCCCTTTAATGGATGAGAAAAAAGTGGGCTATGGTGGCTATAACGAATCCAATATCTTGACAGAAATTCTTTTTTCATGGGTACTCCCTGTATTTGTATTTTTTGGTATTTGGATGTTTTTGGCAAACAAAATGCAAAAAAATATGGGTGGTGGAATTTTGGGAATGGGTAGCAGTAAAAAGTTAGTCAATTCAGAAAAACCAAATGTTAAGTTTGATGATGTTGCAGGTGTTGAAGAAGCCAAAGAGGAAGTCAAAGAGATTGTAGATTTTCTAAAATTTCCAGAGCGCTATATGAATTTAGGGGCAAAAATTCCTAAAGGTGTTCTCTTAGTAGGCCCTCCAGGTACGGGTAAAACACTACTCGCAAAAGCTGTAGCAGGTGAGGCGAGTGTTCCTTTTTTCTCCGTTTCAGGTTCAAGCTTTATTGAAATGTTTGTCGGTGTGGGTGCTAGTCGCGTTAGAGACCTATTTGAAAATGCTAAAAAAGAGGCACCTGCCATTGTATTTATCGATGAGATTGATGCTATTGGTAAAAGTAGAGCTGCAAACGGTATGATGGGTGGCAATGATGAAAGAGAGCAAACACTGAATCAATTGCTTGCTGAGATGGATGGTTTTAGCTCTGATAAATCTCCTGTCATTGTTCTGGCTGCAACCAATAGACCAGAAGTGTTGGATGCAGCGCTTTTAAGACCCGGTCGTTTTGATAGACAGGTTTTAGTTGATAAACCAGATTTTCAAGGAAGACGTGATATTTTAAAAGTACACAGCGCCGATATTAAACTGGGAAAAGATATCAATCTTGAAGAGATTGCAAGGCTAACAGCAGGTTTAGCAGGTGCAGATTTGGCCAATATTATTAATGAAGCAGCACTCCTTGGTGGACGAAAAAATAAAGATTATGTAGAACAAATTGATCTTGTTGAGGCTGTTGAACGTGCCATTGCAGGTCTTGAGAAAAAAAGCCGTCGTATCAATCCAGAAGAAAAACGTATTGTAGCTTATCATGAAAGTGGCCATGCTCTGGTTGCTGAGACAACCACAGGAGCGAAGAGAGTTTCTAAGGTTTCAATTATTCCAAGAGGGCTGGCTGCCCTTGGTTATACTCTTAATACGCCAGAAGAAAATAAATTTTTAATGCAAAAGCATGAATTGATTGCTGAGGTAGATGTACTCCTTGGTGGACGTGCTGCTGAAGAAGTTTTCTTAGGCGAAATATCAACCGGTGCGGGTAATGATTTAGAGCGTGCAACGGACATTATTAAATCTATGGTCAGTATTTATGGTATGAGTGATGTAGCAGGATTGATGGTGCTTGAAAAGCAACGTAATGTCTTTTTAAATGGTGGAACCACCAAAGATTACAGTGATAAAATGGCTGAAAATCTAGATGAACATATTAAAAATACACTTCAAGATCGCTATGTGATCGTTAAAGAGCGTTTGGAAGAGTATCGCGAGTGTATTGAACGCATTGTGGCAAAGCTGAGTGAGAAAGAGACGATTGATGGTGAGCAATTACGTGAGATTATTGAAGCCTATGAAATAGAGTTCAATATACCTTCAAAGCTCAAACATTCTATCAGTCCTATGCCAAAAACAACAGAAGAGCACCCAACTATTGATGCGTAATCATTCTTATACTTCAACGCATATTCTGGCAAAAGAGGGATGGATCTATAGCATTTTAGCACTCATGATTTTTTTAATTGCTTATGCTTTTTCTTTTTTTGCTTGGTTCTTTTTTATACTCTTTTTAGGCACAGTTTTTTGCTACAGAAATCCTGAACGCATTGCTGAAGAAGATGACAAACGTTGTCTTATCGCACCTATGGATGGAGTGGTGACAGATATATCAAAAATTAGTTTAAATGATAATAGTGAAGCCCTTCGTATCGTGATTCGAAAATCTCTTTTGGGTGTAGGTGTTTTAAGAGCGCCTCTTGCTATGACGCTTAGTGACGTTAAAAATCGTTTTGGGCTATTTATGGACTCCTCTTCTGCTTTATTCTCAAATTTAAGTGAACGAAAAAGCATTACATGTAAAAGTCAATTTGCTTCCATTAAACTTGTCATCAGTGCAGGTTTATGGAGTCAGAAAATGACACTCTTTAAGAAAGCTGGAGCCTTTAAAGCGGGTGAACGAATAGGCTTTTTACGTGATGGTGAAATGGCACTTTTACTTCCTCTTGACACACGCGTGAAAGTTTCACTCAGTGATGAAGTCAAAGCAGGTGCAACTATTTTAGGCTATCTAGCCTACAAGGATAAAGATGACAAATAATAGCAGTAATAATAAACTCCAATTGATGTATGTTTTTCCCAATCTTTTTACAGCAGCGAGTGCTTTTTTAGGGGTTATTAGTATTATATCTTCAACGAATGGACAATTTGAAAAAGCGGCTGTTTATATTTTACTCTCTTTGATTTTTGACGGTCTTGATGGACGTGTTGCACGTATGACGAATGCGACCAGTAAATTTGGTGCTGAGTTTGATTCTTTAGCCGACATTGTGGCTTTTGGTGTCGCTCCTGCAATGCTCTTTTACTTTAGCGTAGGTCATATGTATGGAAAGCTTGGCTCTTTGTTATGTGCGATGTATGTTGTTTTTGGTGCTATTAGGTTAGCACGTTTTAATGTGATGATTGGCGTGTCAGAACCTTCTGTTTTTATTGGCGTTCCTATTCCTACGGCGGCAGTTGTTGTTTCCATGTGGATTTTATTTTATCGAGAGCATGTATTTTTTCAAGGATTTGAGTGGATTATGCTCATTGGCATCGGTGTACTTTCTTTTTTAATGGTGAGTAATATTCGTTATCCAAGCTTTAAAAAGATCGATATGAAAAAAGGTCATATCATTAAAATACTTGTTTATTTAGTCATTGTTTTTTCTTTTTTGTATATCTATCCGATTGAAGCAGGGACCAGTTTAGTGACTGCTTATTTAGCCTATGGACTTATTCGAGGATGTTATAATTTCATCGTTGCAAAATCGCATAAAAATTTAGTATAATATGCCCACTTTTGGGCATATCTATTTTAGCTCAAGGTATCTTGGATCAAGGAGAAGCGATGAATAGCGTTGATGTTGGCATCATGAAATCGATCAAAGTTTTACCAAAAATTGAGATCAAAAACGCTCTCCTGCAAAAACTCCTCTTCTTCTAATCCCATTTTATTTTTTAACTTTTTAAATTAATGTAACAAGGAATACAACCTATGAATGACACTAAAATTATAATTTTTGATACCACCTTACGTGATGGTGAACAAAGTCCGGGTGCTTCAATGAACACTGAAGAGAAAATTCAGATTGCATTGCAGTTACAAAAATTGGGCGTTGATGTTATAGAAGCAGGGTTTGCCGCAGCAAGTCCTGGGGATTTTGATGCCATTGCTCGTATTAGCGAGGCTGTCACTAAAAGTAGAATCTGTTCCCTTGCGCGGGCATTAGATCGTGATATTAAGGCTGCTGGTGAGGCTGTTGCAAAAGCAAAATTAAACAGAATTCATACCTTTATTGCAACCAGCTCTATTCATATGGAATATAAACTTAAAATGACACCGGATCAAGTCATCAAAAAAGCAGTTGAGTCCGTACAGTATGCTAAAACATTTTGTGATGATGTGGAGTTTAGCTGTGAAGATGCCGGACGTAGTGATGTGAGCTTTCTGAAAGAGATTTTAGACGCTGTCATTAATGCAGGAGCCAGTACCTTAAATATCCCCGATACCGTAGGATATCGTTTACCAACGGAGATGGGGGCTATTATTAAGTCATTACATGATTTTGTAGGAGATCGTGCTATCATCTCTGTGCATAATCATAATGATCTAGGACTTGCTGTAGCGAACTCATTAGCGTGTATTGAAAATGGTGCACGTCAAGTAGAATGTACGATCAACGGTTTAGGTGAGCGTGCAGGGAATGCGGCATTAGAAGAAATTGTTATGGCACTTCGTACACGTAAAGATCATTTCAATGGATATGATACAAACATTAATATTAAAGAGATTTACCCTACGAGTAAATTGGTTTCTTCCGTAACAGGCATTGAGCCGCAACCCAATAAAGCTATTGTGGGTAAGAATGCCTTTTCACATGAGAGTGGCATTCACCAAGATGGCGTGTTGAAACATACCCAAACCTATGAGATTATGAGTGCCAAAGACATTGGTCTTGACAAAAACTCGATTGTTCTTGGTAAACATTCTGGTAGACATGCGTTTAAAGACAAACTTCAAACATTAGGCTATGAGCTTAAAGACGAAGAGATCAATGAAGCATTTGATCGTTTTAAAATCTTAGCAGATCAGAAAAAAGAGATTTTTGATGATGATTTACGTGCACTTGTTGCTGAGGAAATTACCAAAATTCCTCAAATTTTTGACTTACTTCGTTTGCAACTTTCTGATTGTGCACCCGGAGGTGTTCCGAGTGCTGCTGTGACCATTTTACATAATGGAAAAGAGATTACTGACGCTGCTATTGGGAACGGAACGATGGATGCGATCTTTAAAGTCATTGATCGTGTGTGTGGCGTGAGTGGCGAGCTTAAAGACTACAAAGTGGATGCGGTTTCTCAGGGTAAAGACGCAATGGCAAGAGTGCTCGTTAAAGTGGTATTTGATGAAAGTAAACCTGCGATTATGGGACATGGTTTAAGTGTTGATACCATGCTAGCAACGGCTAAAGCGTATATTGGAGCACTTAACAGTTACATGTCAATGAAAGAACATCTTAGAACCGTTCGTAGCAATACCCAAGAGAGTATTTAACGCTTTAACCCTTTTACATGTAAAGGTTAAAATCTTTACATGTAAAACTATCTTTGAATGGCAAAACTAAAATATTGAGAGATAAAACCAATATTCCCGATACTGCGATACTGTGCATTTGCCGCTTCAAAATTCCCTATTTCTTGATATAACAATCCAAGCGCGTATTTACTTTCCACATTACTTGGATCGGTAAGTTTTGAGAGTTCCAAAAGCGCTATGGCATTGTCACTGTGTCCTGCGCCAATGGCTGAAACTGAAGCTAAAAAGATAGTATGGGTATCTTTTTTCTGAAAATCATCAATGAGTTTATTGTACAGTGTAAAAGCTTCTTCAAAGTTATTGGTATAAATTTCCATGTAGGCAAGTGTTTGCATGATGGAAGGAATATCAATACGCTCTTCTTCCATTTTTTTACGAACACTATCTCGTTTTTGGTGAAGAAGTCCACCGACTTGTAAGAGTTTAATATACTGTTCTTTGACAATTTTGGGTCCATAGTAGAACGCATCATAATCCAGTGGAAGATGGTTAAATTCAATTTGAACGGCTTTGGCATAATTTTTGATATTTTGTTTTTGATGCTTCACGTTAAATGCGATAATATTAGCAATAATATCTTTAGGCAGTAACGCTTGAAGCTTTTGAGATCCAAGACGATACATACGTTCATTACCCAATTTTTGAGCGGCAATAATATTGAGCATCAGGTTGAGAGGACTATCTTCTTTCTCTTTTTCGAGCCAACGTGTCAGCGAAAAATGATTGCCATCGGTGAGATGAATGAGCGAGGCATAAAGATTATCTTTTTCAAGTGCCTGATTTTTGTTAATACTGTCTTTGACATCTTCAGAGAGTTTGGTAATGTCCTTGCCAATCAAATTGCCGCTCATGAGGGCAAAGACACCTGCAAGATAGTTGTTGCTATCCAGATGATAGCTTTTTGAAAAGTTTTTATAAGCAGCGGCATAATCACCCATTTGTGCATAAGTAAGCCCCAGATTGTAGTGCAAAATGGAGTGGTTTTTATACTCTTCAACCATTTTTGAAAAAATATCATTGGCTTCATATACATGAAAATCGAGTGCTTTTTTAATCCCTTTGCTAATGGCAATATTTACTTTTGAAATGGTTGAGCTTGCTTTTAAATAGGAAAGTGCAGGCCCGATTTCATCAATAAAGATATTCATGCTTCCTTTGCGAATATAGTCTATGGTTTGCTTTGCATCAAAGACTTTATACGGGGCATAGTAAAAAATGAGGCTGTAGGTATTTTCATCATCAAAGAAAAGCTCTTTTTCAAATTCGACTTGTGCTCTTTCGACATCAAATAAAGAAGGTTTGAGGATAGCTTTCATTTTATAGATAGGTTTTGCATCGGCATCTCGTACCTTATAAACTTCTCCCATAAGTGAAGCGGTATTTCCAAGATTGCCCAGTTTATTTTCGACCATTGCAAGTGCCATTTTTATTTTTGGGTTTTCATGATCATTTTGCAGTGCTTTGAGCAAAGAAGCTTTTGCTTTAGGATATTCTCCTAATTTTGCATGTAAAAGTCCAACGGTAAAGTGGTCATTCTCTTTTTCAATTTTTTCCAGAGTAGAGAGAGCATAGGAGTTGTTATCCAGAGAGGCTAAAATTTTAGATGCTAAATAGTCCTGATCTTCTTTATAATAGTCATTGATAGGATGTGAGATGGCACTGAGTGCCTCATAATAAAAATCTTTATAGTAGTTTACTAATCCAACATAATAAGAGTAAAGAGGCGCATTGCTCTCTTCTGGCAAATAGGCAAAAGCTAGATCAATGTAATAGGTGAAAAGTTTATTGTCCTTCATTTCTAGGGCACAGACGGCTGCATTAATCGCGCTAATAGTACGATGCTCTTTATTTTGAATGGCTTTTTTAAATGCTTCTAATGCTTCAGGGAAGTTTTGCTCTTTAAGTTTTGCCACACCAATGTTATAGTAGGAGATAGCTTCATTAAAGGTCGCAATTTTTTCATAAATTTTAAGGGCCTCATCTTTATTGCCTTGTTCATACAAGAGATGGGCTTTTTTAATCATCCCATCTAATTTCGAAGGGGAAAATTGTTCTTTAATAACAGGCTTTTCAACGACCTTCTCAACGGCAATAGGCTCGGGAGCTTTATGTTTATTTTTAATAATGACAACAAACGCAATTATCATACCAAGAAGCAATAATGATCCAAGGATGAGCAACATCAACAACTTTTTCTTAGACTTGTTCTTTTGCTCTTCTACTTCTTTTTCAGCAGCAGAATCCGCAGCAGCTGTTTCCGTTGCGTTCTCTTCCTCAATAGGAGCAAAACCTTCATCCGTAGTGGATAAAGGATCTGCTTCAAGTATGACTACTGCTTCTTCTGCCATATTACATGTACTTTTTCAAAACTTCAGGGATGGCAATGCTTCCATCTTCATTTTGGTAGTTCTCCATAATCGCAATCAGTGTTCGACCGACTGCTAAAGAAGAGCCATTAAGGGTATGCACCAAGCGGTTTTTACCGTCATCTTTAAAACGAATTTTGGCTCGTCTGGCTTGAAAGTCAAACGTATTAGAAACAGAGCTAATTTCACGGTATCGATTTTGTCCTGGAAGCCAGACTTCAAGATCAACTGTTTTTGCAGCACTAAAACCAAGATCACCACCGCAAAGCATCAAATGACGGTGTGGAAGGCCAAGGGAGGTAAGTAGGTCTGAAGCGCATGCCAGCATCTCTTCAAAAACAGCTTCACTCTGTTCCGGTGTCGTGATGCAAACGAGTTCTACTTTGTCGAATTGATGTTGGCGGATCATACCGCGTGTGTCTCTTCCCGCACTGCCAGCTTCTTTTCTAAAGCATGCAGAATACGCCGTCATTTTAAGGGGTAACTCTTCTTTGGTTAAGATTTCATCTCTGAAAAGATTGGTGACAGGTACTTCGGCGGTGGGAATTAAAAAGAGGTCTTCGCCATCAATTTTAAAGAGATCATCTTCAAATTTTGGCAATTGACCTGTGCCCATAAGGGTTTCGCGGTTGACGATGTAAGGGACTGCCACTTCATGAAAGCCACGGCTTCGGTTAAAATCTAACATGTAATTGATCAAAGCGCGCTCAAGTCTTGCGGCTTCATTTTTCAAAACGCTAAAACGACTTTTTGCAAGCTTTACACCGCGTTCAAAGTCGATCCAGTTTTGTTGCGCGTCAATATCCCAGTGCTCTTTTGGAGTAAAAGAAAAAGTTTTGGGTTCTAGCACACGTTTGAGTTCTACGTTGTCATTTTCATCTTCGCCTTCTGGAACCAAAGGGGAGGGCATATTGGGGATCACGGTTGCTAACGCTTCTAGTTTCTCTTCTAATGCCCGTACAATTTCTGTTGCATCGGCTATTTTTACTTTATTTTCTGAGAGCTCAGCTTTAAGGGCATGAACATCTTTGCCTTCTTTGGCATAAACACCAACGAGTTTGCTTTTTGTATTTTGCTCTGCTTGTAAGGGTTCTAGTACAAGACGAGCATTTTTGAGCTCCAAAGAAATACGACGTAACTCTTCTAAAAGAGTCTCATCGACTTTTTTCTTTCTAAGGCTTTGTGCCACATTTTCAAAATCATTTTGTATTAATTTAATATCTAACATGCTTTCCCTTAGCGATAAATTCCAACAAGATCACGAATAATGCGCATCTTCTCCGTTGCGATTTTACGAGCCTTACTCGCACCCTCATCCAAAATAGCGATCACTTCATCTTTATGCTCAACATAATAAGCTCTTTTCTCACGAGCTTCAGCAAAATAGTCCCAAATCAACGTGCTCAGATACGCTTTAAAGTGACCATACCCTTCGCCACCTTTAAGATAGCGTGCTTGTAATGCAACTACTTCGTCTTTTTCTAAAAAGAGTTTAGCCAGTGCATACACGTTACATGTAAGATAATCTTTTGGCTCTTCCATCGGTGTTGAATCCGTTACAATGCGTGAGGTTGCTTTTTTGAGCTCTTTTTCGGTGCAGAAGATATCAATGGTATTGCCATAGCTTTTACTCATCTTCGCGCCGTCAAGTCCTGGAACCGTCGCAACGTTATCATCGACTTTAAAATCAGGCACTTTAAAGACATCGCCAAACTCGTTGTTGAATTTAATGGCAATATCACGGGTAATCTCGACATGTTGGATTTGGTCTTTCCCCACAGGAATCACTTCAGCATCGTACAGCAAGATATCGGCTGCCATTAAAACAGGGTAAGAGAATAAAGAGTGATTGGCAGCAATGCCTTTAGCCACTTTATCTTTGTATCCGTGTGCTCGCTCTAACAGACCCATGGGTGTGTATCCTGAGAGTACCCAGTAAAGCTCTAAAACCTCTTTGACATCCGATTGTGCCCATAGAGTTGCTTTATTTGGATCAATGCCAAGGCTCATGAAATTAATCGCCGCATCGAGGGTGTTGTTTTTAAGCGCTACACCATCTTTTAATGAGGTGAGGGCATGGTAGTTGGGGATAAAAATAAACAGATCGCTGTTATTTTGCAAATCGACCATTTGTTTAATCGCGCCAAAATAGTTTCCTATGTGAAGCGCACCAGAGGGTTGAATTCCTGTTAATACTCTCATAAATCTGTCCTACTCTTTCTCTTTTTTCTCTTTTAAGTGGAGTAACGTAATTAAATCTTGTACGATGGCATCAACGCTTCGATTTTCAACATTGATGGTAATGTCAGCTTTAGCTTCATACAGCGATGATCGCTCTTCAAATAATGTTCTCGCTTTGTTCTCATCACTTAGTAAGGGGCGTTTGGCGAGCTTAAGATCGGCATTTTCATGCTCTTTGAGTCGTTTTAAAATCCCATCGAAGGAGGAGCGAAGGTAGACAATCGTACCAATCGCATCTAAATTATCGACCTTGAAAAAGCCTCCACCTGTTGAGATGACGGCATTTTTAACATTTTTTTCCAGCCATTTGGCCGTTTTTTTCTCAAGCTTGCGAAAGTAGGCTTCTCCGTCTGTTTCAAAAATAGCTTTAATTTTGCGGTTTTCCATACTCTCGATCAAATCATCAGTATCCAGACCAAAGCGTTTGGTTCGTTGAATCAGTGCTCTGGCAATGGTGCCTTTACCGACTCCCATGAAGCCAATAAAAACGATATTTTTATTCTTAAGATTCAGCACCGTTCTCTTCCTGTTCATTGTCTCTCTCACCTTTAGCTCGTGGATAAAGCAGAATAGGTGAACCCTCTAAATTGAAATTTTCACGCAACTTATTGGCAAGGTAGCGTTTGTAGCTAAAGTGCAAGGAGCGTGGTTTGTTCATGACCAAAGCAATGCGTGGTGGCTTGGTAAGGTACTGGGTGGCAAAGTAAATTTTAACCACTTTTGAGTGATCACTGGGGATTTGATGCTTAATGGTCGCATTTCTGATGACTTCATTGAGCTGATGGGTTGGAATATGCTGTGAATAGTTGGCATAGACGGATAAAATCATATCTTTGATCTTTGCAACTCTTTGCTTGCTCTTCGCCGAAACGGTAATCAGTGGTGCGTAAGAGAGAAATTTAAAACGGTCTCTTACTTCTGTGGTAATCTTTTCAAAATCAGCCAGTGGATTGTCCCATTTGTTGAGCACGATAATACAGGCTAAATGGTTTTCTTCCACAAGACCAGCGATGCGCTCATCGAGCTCTAAAAAAGGCTCACTGGTATCTAAGACAAGCAGAGCAATATTGGCACGCTCTAACATCTCTTTGGTGCGCATCAGGGCAAATTTCTCGATGCCTTCGATCTTACCACGTCTGCGAAGTCCTGCGGTATCGACAAAGTTGATGACTTTATCTTCATACTCAATGCTCTCATCCACAGGATCAATCGTTGTGCCTGCTACACTGCTAACGACGGCGCGTTGTTTACCTACAAGGGCATTCAGCAGTGAGCTTTTACCAACATTGACACGTCCGATGATCGCAACATTGATTTGGTTGGTTTCAACCTCTTCAACGATATTTTCGGGGATGATCTCTTCATCCTCTTCCTCAAACGCCTCTTCATCATCCCAAACGTCCTCTTCTGTATCATCCTCTTCTTCAAAGGTATCGTCCTCTTCATTGACAGGAGGTGTTGTTCCTTCCGCCGCAGGAAGAAGCTCGCCGATCCACTCTAAAAGAGCGCTGACACCACGGTTGTGTGAAACAGAAATGGGGAAGACATGTTCGGCTCCAAATTCATCAAACTCCCACGCACGCTCCATCTCTTTGTCGTTGTCAATTTTATTGATGACCAAAGCGATTGGCTTTTTACGTGCTTGAAGGGCGTAAAAGATTTTTTTCTCTTCATCGCTTGGAAGCATTTTACCATCAACCACCATGATGATGATGTCGGCTTTTTTAGATGCTTCCATCGACATGTTGTGAACATTTTCAAACAGTTCGGTGGATTTATCAAGCCCGCCTGTATCTAAAAGAAGACATGGTTTTTCGGTGATATGGACTTGATGGGTTTTAATGTCACGTGTTGTTCCGCTAAAATCAGAAGTGATCGCAATGCGTTGTTTTGCGATGCGATTAAAAAGTGAGCTTTTCCCCACATTGGGTAGCCCGATAATGGCAATTTTCTTCATAGTAACCTTTATTGCATAATTAGGTTGATTATACTCTGTGTTTGCTGTTATTTTGGTAAACTCTCTACATAGAGCGTTTGTGAAGGGAATGCGAACTGCGCGCCGTTACGTGCGACGATCTCCATAATTTTAAAATTGACATCCTCTCTTACATGTAAATACTCTAACCAAACGGTTGTTTTGGTAAAAAAGTAGAGAAAGATACTCAGTGCGCTGTTATCAAACTCATCAAAATTAACTAAAATGGTCTCTTGATGAACATCTGGGTGTTTTTTGAGCATGGTTTTTATCTCTTGGATAATCGCTTGCATCTGCTCCACGGAGGTGTTATAGGTAAGTCCCAAACGTGTTTTTACACGACGTTTTCCCATACGTGACCAATTGGTAATAGGTGTATTGGCGAGTGTTGCATTGGGCATGCTGACTAAGGCTTGCGCAAAGGTGCGAATTTTGGTTGAGCGAATACCAATCTCTTCAATGTATCCTTCTACTGCGGGTGTTTCAACCCAATCGCCTACTTTAAAAGGGCGGTCTGTAAAAATGACCAGTGAGCCAAAAAGATTGGCAACCGTATCTTTAGCGGCGAGGGCAAAGGCTAAACCTCCTAGTCCCAAAGAGGCGACAAAGGCGCTGACATTGATGCCCCACTCCTGCAAAACCGCCATAATACCCAATGCAACAAGAAAGATACGCAAAGCTTTGGTAATGAAATGCTGAATATCTTGGTGTAGCTCTTTACCAAATTTTGAAGAGAAGAAGCTAAAGAGATTGGAAAATTTATCCACCATTCGATACAAAATCCAAAAAATAATGAATGTTTCAAACGATTTGATCGCAAGATCGACAACATGATCAAAGCTTCTAAAAGGGAGCCAAAGCGTTGCAATGTAGGAGGCAACCAATACAATAGAGAGTTTTAAAGGCTCGTCAAGAACAGCGATGATTTTATCATCTGTGGTCGTTTTGGTACGTTTAGCTATGGTTCTAAGAGGTTTGAGAATAATGCTTGCAATAAGATTTTTGAAGGCTAATCCGAGTAAAAAAATAGTGATAGCAATTGCAATATGGGTAATAGGCAATCCAAAAAGGCTGTACTCTAAAATATGTTGGAGATCCATACTTTTTCCTAAGGGTTAAGATACAAATATCAACGAATTTTAACACAGAATAGATTAAGATTTCGTATTTATGGCGTTGAATGGAGTTATTTTGAAACAGTTTTTTGAAGGGATAAATAAAGGCGTACTCTTTATGCTTCTCTCTTCGTTTAGCTTTGCATTTGATGGTGCGTTTGCTAAAGTTTTAAGTCAGAGTATGGATTCCGTGGAAGTGGTCTTTTTTCGTAATGGTTTGACAATGCTTTTTGTAGCGCTGAGTATTTTCAAACTACCGATAAAACAAATTGGTGGGAAGCCTTGGTTGCTTCTTTTTCGTGCTCTCATTGGTTTCGCTTCGATGTTGGTTTTTTTCTACAACATTGCCCATATTCCCCTTGCTGATGCCATCACTTTTTCACGAACTGCACCTATTTTCACGGCTATTTTAGCCTTTTTCTTTTTGAAAGAGAAAATCGGTTGGAAAGGCTGGGTAGCTGTTTTTGTTGGGTTTATCGGTATCGTTTTTGTCATGAAACCCAACGGCTTGATGCTTTCCAAAACTGACCTTTTTGGACTTTTTAGCGGTCTTGGTGCGGCACTTGCCTACACGAGCGTACGAGAGCTAAACCGTGTGTATGATACCCGTGTTATTGTGCTTGCCTTTGTCTGTACTGGAACATTTTTTCCTGCACTTTTTATGATTTTGAGTGAATTTTTCCATACGCCGATGTTTGATTTTATGCTGGGACATTTTATTGCACCTGTAGGAATGGAGTGGCTCTATATTGTTTTAATGGGCTTTTCCGGCGCTATTGGGCAAGTCTATATGACCAAAGCATTTGCAACTACCAAAGCGGGAATTGTAGGAGCAGCGGGGTATTCGATTATCTTCTTTTCGCTCATTATTGGCATTATCTTAGGCGATGGTTTACCAGATATTCTTGGACTATTTGGTATACTCTTAGTCGTTCTTAGTGGAATTATCGTAGCAAAGGAGAAAGAGTGATTTTAATTGCAGGACCGTGTGTCATTGAAAGCAGAGACAACCTGTTTAGGGTTGCAGAGCAATTAATGAGTTATCACAAAGATCAATCGATAGATTTTTATTTTAAAAGCAGTTTTGATAAAGCCAATCGTACGAGTATCGACAGTTTTAGAGGTCCAGGTATGGACGAGGGTTTGAAACTTTTAGATGAGGTGAGAACGCAGTTTGGGTACAAACTTTTAACTGATATTCACGACTACACACAAGCGAAGCCTGTGGGAGAAGTGGTGGACGTGCTTCAAATCCCCGCCTTTTTGTGTCGTCAAACCGATCTTTTGGTCGCGGCCGCACAAACTAAATGTGTGGTTAACATCAAAAAAGGGCAATTCTTAAATCCAGCAGATATGCGCTATTCGGTGAAAAAAGTGTTGGATACCAGAGGTGTGAAAGAAGAGGGGTATGAAGCCGCTAAAAAAGCGGGCGTGTGGCTGACCGAGCGAGGCAGTACCTTTGGATATGGTAATTTGGTTGTGGACGCCCGTAGTTTTGTCATTATGCGCGAGTTTGCCCCTGTGGTTTTTGATGCAACCCATTCGGTGCAAATGCCCGGAGCTGAGGGTGGAAAAAGCGGTGGAAAACGCGAATACGTCCGTCCTCTTTCACGTGCCGCTGCTGCTGTTGGGGTGGATGGTTTTTTCTTTGAAACCCATTTTAATCCGTGCGAGGCACTTTGTGATGGACCGAATATGCTTGATTTAGACGACTTAGGTTTAGCCATTAAAGACATTAAAGCGATACAAGATAGCTTAAAGGCATAGGATGCAACTGATCCCAACGCGCAATATTCTTCTCAATCAAGGAACAAGCGAACAAAAAAGGCAAGAGATCAGGGAGTATTTCCTCAAAACCTATACGGTGTATGAAAAGCTTTTTGAGCTGATGAAGGATGAGGAGAGTTATTATCTTACAGCCGATCCTTTGCGTCATCCGCTGGTGTTTTATTTTGGTCATACTGCGACTTTTTTTATCAATAAACTCGTGCTTGCTAAGATTTTAGATAAACGCATTAACCCTTCATTTGAGTCGATTTTTGCGATTGGTGTGGATGAGATGAGTTGGGACGATCTTAACCAATCTCATTACAAATGGCCACGCATTGCTGAGATTCAAGCGTATCGTGACGCTGTGAAAGCTAAAATCTTAGAACTCATCGATACATTGCCTCTTGCCATGCCTATTTCATGGGAGAGTCCATTTTGGGCGATTATGATGGGCATTGAGCATGAGCGTATTCATCTTGAAACGTCCTCTGTTCTTATACGTCAATTGCCGCTTGAGCGTGTGAAGCCAAGTGATTTTTGGAAAGTTTGTCCACTGGATACGCCAATTGTGCAAAACGAATTATTACATGTAAAAGGCACGACACTTCGTTTAGAGAAGAAACGAGACGATGCACTGTACGGTTGGGATAACGAATACGGTTTACATGTAAAAGAGGTCAAAGACTTTAAAGCCTCTAAATACCTCGTCTCCAATGCCGAATTTTTAGCGTTTGTTGCCAACAAAGGGTATGAAACACAAAGTTTTTGGAGTGAAGAAGGCTGGAAGTGGCGTACGTACAAAAATGCGACCATGCCACTTTTTTGGCGAATTGACGCTTCAGGATACAAACTTCGTCTGATGGCAGAAGAGATTGAAATGCCGTGGAGTTGGCCTGTGGAGATCAATTACCTTGAAGCCAAAGCCTTTTGTAACTGGAAAAGTCAGGTGACAGGGCAGTCCATTCGCCTTCCAAGTGAAGAGGAGTGGTATGTTCTGCATGATTTACATGTAAAGGTGGAAGAGCCGTTTTGGGACAAGGCACCTGCGAATCTTAACCTCGAATATTTTGCCTCTTCTGTGCCGGTGGATACGTTTGCTTTTGGTGATTTTTACGATGTTATCGGCAATGTGTGGCAGTGGACTGAAACGCCGATTAACGGGTTTGATGGCTTTATGGTTCATCCACTTTACGATGATTTTTCTGTTCCAACATTTGATGATAGACATAATATCATCAAAGGCGGTTCGTGGATCAGTACGGGCAATGAAATCATACGAAGCTCACGTTATGCGTTTCGCCGTCATTTTTACCAACATGCAGGCTTTCGCTATGTTGAGTCAAGTGAGCCAGTCGAAACACACTCTGTATTTTATGAGACAGATTTTGCACTTTCCAAAATTTGCGATGCCCATTTTGGTGAAAAAGAGCCTAACTATTATGAAAAAATGGCGCAGTTTTGTATTGATTTGGGTGGTTCAAAAGCAAAAGCATTGGAAATTGGCTGTGGTGTTGGCAGGGGAACATTTGCGCTTGCACGCCATTTTGAAATGGTACACGGCATTGAATTTACCGCGCGTGTTGTGAGGCTTGCGACCAATTTTAAAGAGAGTGGTAAACTCAAATACGCCTTGAAAGAAGAGGGCGAACTAGCCATATTTATTGAAAAAAATCTCAGTGATTTTGGCATTGATCCACGGGTGCAAAAAGTGGAATTTTGGCAAGCCGATCCGCACAATATGAAGCCTTATTTTGATGGATATGATCTCATTTTTGCCAACGATGTACTGGATACGTTATACGATCCTGCACTTTTTTTAGAGAATATCAAAGAGCGTCTCAATGCTGGGGGATTTTTAGTTATTGCAAGTGCGTATGACTGGGATGAAGTTAAAACACCTCGTGCCAAATGGCTGGGAGGCTTTAAGAAAAATGGTGAAAAATACAATACATTTGATGCCCTGAATGAGCATTTATCGGTCTTTTTTACTTTACATGTAAAGCCATTTTCGATGTGTTTAGAAGTGAAAGAGAGTGCACGTAAAAGTGTGATAAAAACGTTACATGTAAGTGTCTGGAAAAAGCGATAATTAAACTGTAACGAAAAATAGTGTATTATAAGAAAAAGTAAAAGGATAATTATGAATATTATTGAAGGAAAACTCTCCCTTAATGGTAAAGAAAAAGTAGCCATTATTAATAGTCGATTTAACCATATTATCACAGATCGTTTGGTTGAAGGCGCACGTGATGCGTTTATTCGTCATGGCGGCGATGAGAAAAATTTAGACCTTATTTTAGTGCCAGGGGCGTATGAAATTCCTTTAGCCCTCGATAAAATTTTAAGCAGCGGTAAGTATGACGCGGTCTGTTGTGTCGGTGCGATTATTCGTGGAAGCACGCCGCATTTTGACTATGTTGCAGCAGAAGCGACCAAAGGGGTTGCCAATACCGCACTGAAATATCAAAAACCCGTGACCTTTGGTGTTTTAACCACCGATAACATTGAACAAGCGATTGAGAGAGCTGGAAGCAAAGCGGGTAATAAAGGCTTTGAAGCCATGACAGGTTTGATCGAACTTCTTAGCCTCTATAAACATCTATAAGGAAACGCTTTGGCAACACGACATCAAGCACGAGAGAGTATTATTGGTCTATTATACGCAGAAGATATTGGAAATTCTGGCATTGAAAAATTTATAGATGAACTCTTTGAAGAGAAAAAGATCCGAAATCAACAAAAAGAGTTTGCCCTTGGGTTGTACCACGGTGTGAAAGAACATTTAATCATCATCGATGAAGCGATTAACCATCATCTTAAAGAGTGGAACCTCAGTGAAATTGGGACGATTGAACGTGCTATTTTAAGACTAGGTGCATATGAAGTTTTGTATTCTGAACTGGATAATGCAGTGATTATTAACGAAGCAATTGAGCTTGCAAAAAAACTATGCAATGAAACAAGCCCTAAATTTATTAACGGTGTTTTGGATGCAATTTCAAGAGATGGGGAAGCTAAATAAATGAAATTGTGCGTTGCGCTTGATCTCCCCACAAAATCTGAAAATATTGCTCTGATTCAAAAGCTCAAAAGTGAAGATGTTTGGCTCAAAGTGGGACTTCGCTCTTTTATTCGAGATGGCGAAGCCCTTTTACATGAGATCAAAGCGATCAATCCTCATTTTAAAATTTTTTTAGATCTCAAAATCCATGATATTCCTAATACGATGGCAGATGCCGCTGAGTCAATGGTTTCTCTTGGTGTGGATATGTTCAACGTACATGCCTCCAGTGGGCGCAAAGCGATGCGCATGGTAATGGAACGTGTCAATACCTTTTCAAATCCACCAATTGTTTTAGCTGTAACGGCACTGACGAGTTTTGACAATGCCTCTTTCGAAGCGATTTATCATACCCCTATTGCGCAAAAAGCAGTTGATTTTGCCCAAGATGCTTATGCCAGTGGCTTGCACGGCGTTGTTTCTTCCGTTTATGAGAGTTTGGACATTAAAGCACATACGGCTCCTTCTTTCTTGACACTAACACCTGGTATTCGTCCTTTTGGTGAGAGTAGTAATGATCAAGAGAGAGTGGCTGATCTTGAGACTGCAAAAAAGCAACATTCAGATTTTATCGTTGTGGGAAGACCAATTTATCATAGTGATGATCCGCTAGGTGTGGTAAAGAAAATTATTGAAAATATTTAGTCATTAAGAGGTAAGAATGTTTAAAAAGATTGTACTCGGTATTGTGGTATTAGTTGCTGTTGTCGTTGCTGCTTTTTTCTTTCTTATTAAAGTGATTGATTTTAATGAATACAAACCACGATTGCACAAAGCGATTAAAGAGAGTACTGGATATGAAGTGATTATTCGTGGTGATATAACACTTACCCTTTCACCTATTGGCGTTAGTGTCTCTGATATTGAGGTCAATAATCCAACGTATCATCCTGAGACTCCGTTTGCCAAGTTGGGTAGTTTTGATGTTGCACTTGACGTACCCGCATTACTTAAAAAAGAGATTAAAGTTACACAGCTTTCGCTCGATGGACTTGCTTTAAATATAGAAAAAATAAAAGATGGCAAGTTTAATTATGATTTACTGCCTGTACCAACACAAAAAGCAGCTGATAAAAAAACTAAAGAGAACAATGCCACCGTTGAAAAAGAGAGCGATGTATCCGCTTTCATGAATGCCAAAAAAATTATCTTTAGCAACAGTACAATCAGTTATGCAGATGTGAATGCAACTAATAAAATTGTTTTTGAACACGTTGATCTTGATATAAATGATATCAGTTATGATGTTTCCAAGCATAGTATTCAAGGGCTCTATTTTAATGCTGATACGCACATCGACAAAATTCAGTATGGTAGTGCTTATGCTGTGCAAGATATTTCGATGTCCTTTGAGCTGAAAAATGGTATTGCGGTTAGTAATGCCCTTAAATACACACTTTTTGATACGCAAATTCAAGGAAATGGCAAGTTTGATTTTTGTGGGAAACAACCGAAAATTTCATTAAAGAGCAAGATCGTTGGTTTGAAATTGGCATCTCTCTCAAAAGAATTATGGGGTAAAGATCTGCTAGAGGGCAATGCCAATGGTGACTTTAAACTCTCATTCTTTGTGGGCGATGGTACAACTTTTAAAAGCACTCTCAATGGATTTGTTCAGCTTTCAGGTGAGGAGATAACCTTAAAGGGTTATGATATAGACAAAATTGCTTTAGTGCTTGATCCTTTTCAAAAAGAAAAATTAAATCTCAACACACTTATATCTGGTACTATTGAGGCTTTTAAGGGCGGCAATAGCGTGATTAAGGAGCTTAATACTAAAGTTGATCTTGGGTACTCTGAAATAAAACTAAGTGATGTAGCGCTGAGCACAGCTTCTAATCGAATAGCCATTAAGGGAGCTGTCAATATTGTTGATGAAAAATTGATGGATGTAAAAGCGGCTCTTTTGGATACAAAAGGATGTGCCGTCGTTGAACAAAAGTTTAGTGGAACGTATGCCAAACCTTCTGTAAAGCTTGATGCAACAGCTGTTGCAACACTCAAAGATGTGGTACTCTCTTTTACAACAAAATCAAAAATAACACATACGCAACCGAAGCAAAATGATGAAAATTGTACTGTTTTTTATGATGGAGTGATTAAGCAACCTGAATTGGTTTTACCTGCAACGTCGGTACCTCCAGTTTCGGAATAAATTTTGCTTTTTTTAGATTAAACCATGATCTAAAAGGAGTATCCGATGCATTTTATAGAAGGTGTTAAATTGGTTGTGATGCTAAAAGACAAGATTGAAGAAGCAAAAAAAACAGATCAATCTTCTGTTCCAAAACTTCAAAAACTGCTTGAAAAACTTTTAAAATCACAAGATGCCGCTTATATTTAATCGATAAACGGCTTAAGAAAAGTCTCTTAAGCCGTTTATTATATACTTTTGATATACTTGCACTCTACTTTTTACTTGGACAGATGGGTGAGTGGCTGAAACCACATCCCTGCTAAGGATGCGTCGGGGTAACCTGACCGAGGGTTCAAATCCCTCTCTGTCCGCCACCAACTTTTTCCCCATGAAATTATCTAAAACCCCCATAACTAGGCTATTTACTAGCTTTTTTAATTCTCTGTCCTCTATTGTGATTAACATAGTTTATTCCTCATTTATTGTTAAAATTGACATAGTTTAATATATTTTCTCTTTATGTTTGAAAATTTAAAAATCTCACAATAATAAATATATAGAAATTATTAAAGATATATTTAGCTATAATTAACTCTGGATAATAAATTATATTGAAGAATATGGAGATTAAGTTATGATGGGTAGTATATTGAATATGAAATCTCAAGTTATTCTATTTGGTGATTTTAGTAAAATAAATAATGGTGCTACAACAATAACTACACTTTTAGGTGCTCTTTCTAAATATAATATGCTACCATCAATGTTTACAGAAATGGAAATATCCCCACAATCACCTTTCCCAATTCAAACTAATAGAATTTCTTTTGTAAATCCAGAAACTGGTTTTAATATTTTGTTTGGGGTGAGAAGAATAGAAATTTCTCAACAAATAACAGCAGCAGATGGTTCCAATATGAAATCTCCTGAGGAATTTGCTTTAATTGTGCAAGATATATTAGTTTTAGTAAAATCTTTGTTGGAAAATACTAATTTTATTAGATTGGCATTTGTCTCAGAGTTTTTTCTATTAAATCTACAAGAAGCACAAAAAGATGATATTTATAAAAAATTAATAAGTCTTTCCTTAACTGATACTCCAGTCAAAGAATGGAATGTTAGAAGTGCATTCAAGGGTGTGGAAGCAGATTTCAATAATGAAGATATTAATAATATTCTTTCAATTGAGCGTACCCAAGGTATGTTAATAATCCAAAATCAAAATTCAACTCTCGATGATATTAAAGTTACAATTGATATTAATACAGATGCTATAAATCAAGTACCAAAATATGATTTAGAAAAAGTAAATCAGTTTCTAATTTTCTTTAAAAATCTTTACAATAAAGATAAAACATATCTAACTAGCAATATTTTTGAGGCTTAATATGGTTTCAAATAGTCGTGGATATACTGAACAATATAGTTCTTTGCCTGATAGTAATTTAGATATTTTTGTTGATAAATACTTTAATACTGGATATGTAGATAGATTAACAAAAAATCAATTTGTTGGACAAAATTCAACATATATCAAATCAATTGATAGGTCACTTTCTAGTGGACATATTGATGGATGGTTAGTAAATCAATATGTTGAGCAAAATTTAAAAATAAATCCTTTACATACAAGTACAAAATTTATTAAAAAACCACTAACTAGTACAAGATATGACTCTCATTTACAAGATACTTGGGAAAGAGAATTTTCTGAGCAGCTATTATATGAATTTAAAGCTAGTATTCATACTGAAGAACTAGAGTTTGGATTTATTGGGAAGACTACAAAATTGATAGAAAACTATATTAAACTGAATAAAGATTTAACATTGAATTCTTTATCAAAATTTGGTTTAGATAATTTTAATAATATAAAAATTCTTTATGCAATTTTACATACTTTTGCCCATTTGAGATATAATCTAGTTGAACCTACAGGTCCCACATTTGCTTTAGCTGCATTAAGTCATAAAAATATTGAAATTAAAGATTTTTCAATACAGTGTTTTGAAATTTGGAATGACAAAAAGACTTTATCTTATTTGAAGGTAATTAAGATAGAAGAAGAGTGGCTTAATCATTATTTTCAAAGTGTTATTACCTCAATAGAGTTATCTTAAATGGCATCAGTTTTTTTTAGGAAAATTACAAAGTCTAAATGGAATAATCAGTTAGATAAAGATGCAAAACTTCATAATATTATTTCTGCTGATGCAGTAACTTCTTGCTTGAGAACTTCTTCTAATCAATTGTCAGTTTGGAAAGTAGCAAAGATTGAAGATGCTATTTTAGCATTAGCTGTTGTAGCAGACACAATTGTGTCTATTGATATTGTCTCTATTGAAGAAGATTTTTTTCATTCAAGGTCTTTGATTGTTAAACAATCAATTGCTGAGAATAATCCAGTAAAAGCTTTAAGAGAATATCATTATAATATTGAGGAGTTGAATTATGACTCTCTTGGTATTGTTTCTAAAGAATTAGCTTCTAAAATATCTCAAAATAAAGATTATATTGTTAGATATACAGTAAAACAAATTAAACAAATTATAAAAGATGCACTTGATGCAAAAAAGTTCATATTAACTGATTTGAAGCCAGAATTACAAGAAAAAATTATACAAGATAAGTTTTTTCAATCTTGATTATATAAATAGACTTGCTGTTAAATCTCATAAATGGGTCCAAGGGCTTGCCCTTGCTCACCATCCCCTTTAGGGGGTGATTTAGTGAGCTAAATCACCCTTAATTTTAAAATCAATAAACTCTCAAATTAAAAATAAAACTACTAATTACTCATATATCATTTTAAGGATTGAAATATGAGTAACTACATTTCATTGAATGCAAAATACTACAAAAATGCTGACTACAAACACATATATGAGCATGATTTTAGATTATCAAATGTGACATATAAGCTTCAAAATTCAAACTATAAAAATTTTAATTATGAATTTGCAAGTTTTGAAAATTTAAGTAGCCAAAAAGCCCAAATTTTGGCTAAAAAAGGCACAAAGGAGCAAAGTAAAGAAAATACTATTATTGAATTTGTTTGTGCATTAAGTAGAGAGCAAACAGAAAAGATTTTAGCTGAAAAAGATGGATATAAAAAACTAGAAAATGCCCTAAAAACAACAATGGAAAAAATATCAGAAAGATATGGCTTTACCAATATTTTTTATAGTTTTCATGCTGATGAGGGGTATAAAAATGGAAAAGATAATGTACATAATTTTCACGCTCATTTGTGTTTTTACAATTTTAATTTTATAAAAGGAAAAAGTGTGTTAAGAAACATAAAAAAAGATGAGTGGGGGAAAATGCAAGATTTAGCTGCTAAATGTTTTCAAGACAGTGGATTAGACTTTATAAGGGGTGAAAAGAAAGAAACCAAAGAAAAGGACCATTTGGAAAGAAAATTGTACATAGGGGCTAAAAAAGAAGCAATTAAGGATGTCAATACATATCTTGAAAAAAGTGTCAACAATATTTTTGAAAATAGTACAGAAAAAGGCATTTTTAGCAATAAAATCAATGAAACACTTTTAAAACAAAATATTAAAAAGGAAGTGTTTAAAGCCCTAAAATTTGACATTATGCCACCCAAAGACAAAGAAAAAATCAAAAAATATGATGAGTTAAAACTGCAAAAAGATTTACTTCAAAAAGAAAATATTGAGTTATTAGAAATTAAAAAAATCTCTCTTGAGTTAATCAATAAATTTGAAAATGATGCTATGGTTGAAGAAAATGAAAATTTGAAAAAAGACCTGCAAAGGGCAGAAAAAGCAAATGATATACTACAAGAAAAAATACATCAATTAAAACAAGAAATTACAAATTTAGATAAAAAAATTTCTGAAAAAAATACAATTATTGCAACTCTTAACAATCAATTCACTTCACAGAAAACTAAAAATATTGACAGGTAAAATAACTCAAAAAGATGTGATAGTATTAGACAAATTTGAGTTATTTGTTCTAAACTATTACATCAATCCTGTGGGAATTTTATCCTTTCCCCTTTGGGAAAAGGCAATAGGGAAAAAAGGGCAAGTGGGAGAAAATATTTTTAGTATTTGCAAAAAAATTTCAAAAATAAAATGAAAAAACTTAAAAAAATATTAAAAAGTCCTATAATTATAGTATATATATTTTAAAGGAGTAACAATGATTTTAGTATTATTTTTCAAATTATTGCATGATGAAGAATTTATAACTTATTTAAAAATTCAAAAAGAGTTGCTTGAAATGAATGAAGAAACAAACAGAATTATTTTACAAAATCTTCTAAAAATTTTTTTAGAAAAACAAGAACAAATAAGTCAAGAAATAAGAGAGCAATTTTTAAAAGAAGTCATTATATTTATTAAACATATTCAAAAACAAGAAGAGTTCTTAAATACTCAAAACTTCAATCAAATAGGAAAATTTTGAGATGAAAAAGGAAATTGATAGATTTAAAGAAAATATATCACTTGTTGATTTTATTGAATATTTTGGTGGTGTTATCAACAGAGATAAATCAACAAAGAATTCTTTTTTGATGGATTTTCATGATACAAAATTGGTTGTGAAGAGAAATGACAATGGGCATTACATCTATTTTGATTTAATGAATACTGCAAATAATGGCACAATTATTGATTTTTATCAAAAAGTTGTAAAAAAAGATGCTGATTTCAAAAGTACAGTCATAGGCATTAGAAAGTATTTTAAAAATGGTTATATCCTCAATGAAAAGCTTGAAATCAGCTCTGGAGTGGATGAGGCATTTGAATATACAAGAATTACAAAAGAACTTGATAATTTAGACTTCCAAGATATAGAATCTATAAGAAAAATATCTCTTGAAATTTTGAAAGAATTTGAAGATGTCATTTTAAAAGATACTAGAGAAAATTTGTGTTTTCCTCACAAAGAATATTATTTTGATGAAAATGGAAAATTCAAATTTAATTTATCTGGTTTTGAAATTAAAAATTTGAAGACAAATTTTAAAAGGCAACAAGGCAAAAAAGGGCTTTGGGGTAAAAAAGTAGGAAATTCACAAGATATTTATATTTTTGAAAGTGCACTTGATGCTATGGCCTTTAGGGAATTACATCAAAGAGATGGATTTTATATCTCTCTTGGTGGTTCAGTTGCTCCAAAACAGGTTGAATATTTAAAGGCTGTTATCATTAGTGCAAAATCTCAAAACATCAATTTTTGTTTAGACAAAGATAATGCTGGCAATAAAATGGCAGAAGATATTATCAATGACCTAAAATCTTTAAACAAAAACATCCAAAGAGTGCTTCCAAAAACAAAAGACTTCAATGAAGATTTAAAAGAGATAAAGAAAGGTGTGTTTTAGAGCATTTTTTGCCACTTTTTACAAGGTTTGTTAGAAAATCCCACCAAAAGTACAGTTTTCAAAAATAACTAGCTAAAAATGCCATTTTTTGAGTTGTGTGTGTTGGGAGGTCTTCTTCTCCCTTTGTTATATAATATATAGCAGATTCTACTTTTTATAAGATAAGAGCTTATTGCCTTTCTGGGAATTTGTTAACTTTTACTATGTAAAGAGTTAACAAATTGTGTTGCAAATTTAGAATACTAACATATTCTAAATTTACAACTTAGTAGTTAATAAAGAGCTTTTTCTTTATAAGTTTGCTAACTCTATTAATAACTACTTGCCAATAACTACTTTTCCCTATTGCCTTTTTCTCTTGGGAAAAAGGATAAAAGGGTATCCCTTTTTTATAATATATATATAGGGGAAAAATTTCTCAAATTAGCCTAAGTTTAAAAATGGCTCTAATTCTATGGTTTTTTTCAAATCCCTATATTTAGTGGAATTTTCTAAAATGATGCCATTTTAGAGCCAAATAATGCTCAAATTTGATAGATTTTTATTGAAATCTATTTCATTAATTTCATCAGAATGACTTATTTTAAAAATTGACTAAGTAAATCATCTTTAGAAAACCAATATTTTTCATATTTTTTGCCTACAGTATCATTTGTAATTTTCATTAAGGCTAATTCAACATTAAGTTTTACATTTGATTGTTCAAAGGTTTTATCCATGAAAATTTCTTCATATCCATCTATTTTGTGTTCATATTCTGTATGTCTATTACCTTTTGGGTCAATAAATAAGATAGTTTGTTCATTTCCTTTTTGTAACCAAAAAATAAAATCAGGGTAAAAAGGTTTTTCTTCACCATCCTCTGTATAGGGGATGAAGATGTTTTTATCATGATATTGATTTAATTTACTAAACATCCACCAATCATATTTTTCATCAATTTGAGTACATATTTTTTCTAACTCTTCTAATAACACAATTTCACTTTTCTCTGAAATAATGTTTTTTATCCAATCAAGATTTTCACCACTGATTATAGGATTATAATAGTGATTCATCATTTTTTGGAATTTAGCATCTTCAAAAATCAGCTCTCTTTTTTGATAAATACCCATTGCTTTTGCTAAAGGTATTTTTTCTTCTTGTGCTTTTGCAATCACTTCTTCATCAGAGAGATTTTCCATTGTTAGAGCTTGATTGACTGTAGTTATAAACTGCTCTTTTTTATCTTCTCTTACTTTGATTTTTCTAAAATGTATGATTTCATCATCTAAAGATACAAATGTATTTATAGTGCTTTGATTGACATAAAGTTTATTTTTTAGCTTTTCAATCAAGAAGTCTAATGATTTGTAATGAATGTTATCATCAATGAAAAAAGAGCCATTTTTATTAACCATTTCAAAAAATAAATCACATTCTCTTTTGTTAAAAAGTTTATGTTTCAATGCAAATAATTCTTTACCAAGATTATTGATATAAATTTGTAAATCTTTTTTATTTTGAGCACTTACTCTAAAAGCATTTTTACTATTAATTTTATCTGCACTTATTTTTGTATTTTTGTAAGTAGGAATATAAAGTATTTTGTTTTCACATTTGTTTTTTACAAGTGAAACTTCAAGCCAATCAATCCCTTTATTTTGTTCTTCTTGCCAAGATACAATAGAACTAATAGCTTCTTTATTAGTTGAAATGACAAAGAGTGTTTCTAGTGTTTTTGCATTTTCTTGAATATCTGCTTTTTTATCTATATCAATAAAATCTATTCTTTGTCTGCTGCCTTCTACTGATTCAACTCTCATGCCTCTACCAATAGATTGAGTTACAAATTTTTTGGCTTCTTTATCCATACCAATATTTAAAAAAAGCATGATATTTGGTCTTGTTGTATCCCAACCCTCATAAAAAGCTCTACTTCCTAAAAGGATATTGATACTGCTATTGTCTAAAGACTTAAAATAACTCTCTTCTTTAAATGTTTCATCTATTTTGATTCCATGAAGTTTTTCTTTAAGCCAAGAACTGATGTCACCTATTTTAATGAGACAAAATGGCTTATCTGTACTATCAAGTTTAAAGGCTATCTCTGTTTTATCTTTTGGGTTGATTATGGCTTCAATATTGCCACTTTTTGCATAAAAAATTAACTCCTTGAGTTCATCAAAAGATATTTTACTAACCTGTTCTGCTAGTTCTGATATACCTTCTCCATCTTTATCTGTTACAAGGTATTTTGTAGATTTGAACTCATCTTTCAACTCTTTTTTAGCACTACTAAAAATTTCATCTATATTATCTTTAGCTACAGATTGTAATGTTTTAAAAAATAGTTCTGCATCTGCTTCAACTGTATTGACTGAATTTGTAAAAACAACCATCATTGGGTCATGATAGACATTTGAAAGTTTGTATTTTTTGGCTAATGCTAAAAGTAATAAAGATTTGAGAGTGGCTCTTTGTTTCTCTATTTCATTCAAATCAGATTTTTCTTTAAAAGCTTTGAGGTCATTTTCTAGCAAAAATAGTTTTTTCCCATAGCCTTTTTTGACCCAAACTGCTTGGTTTAAATTGTAAACTGTTGTTGCAATGTCTGATTCATCTGTAAAAGTTGCAGAAAAATTAAATAAAAAGCCATTTTGAGAAAGAATTGAGAAGATATTTTGTCTTTTTGAATCTTGTTTATCACCTTTATGGGCTTCATCAAGAATGACATAGTTATTTCCATTATCAAGATAATCTCTATAATCAAGAGTGGCTTCTTTCCTCTCTTCTGCCATCAAATCAGCCCTATAACAGAAAAGCTTGATGAGTTGTGCATCAAAGACTGTTCCTTGTTTTTGCCTCTCTTCATACTCTTTTAAATTGATAGTATCAATGGTTTTATCTTTTAGTAGATTATAGGCTTCAACTTCTTTTTTAAATCTATCTAGTAACCCCTCATTGGCTGTAAAAAATAGAATGTTTTTTTTAGGAATTAAGTTTAAACTCATGGCTTTATCAAGCAATTCAATCAGTTTTATAATCACTATGGTTTTTCCACTTCCCATAGTCATCCAAAAGCTCATTCTGTTAATGAAATGATAAAACTCTACTCTATTTCCTACTTTGGGAAAGTAGTTTAAAATTAACTCACTTGGTTTTTGGTAGTCTAAGTTGGCAGGGGGATATTTTTTATACTCTTTATTAAAAAAGTCTTCTTTTTTCCCATTGTAATCATTATAAAATTTTAGAAGCACTCTAAAAGCATTTTGTAATGATTCTTGTTGATATGTAAAAAGTTTTTTCTCATTTGAAAAGCTTTCAAAATCAAAATCATTTGTATCAACTTGAAGATATTCATTTTCTGCTAATTGTTGTAATACAATTTTATATGTGTGTTCATGTAGAAGATTTTTTTGCTTAGCCATAAAAACCCTTACCAAACCAAGAAATGTTTTAATATTTCAAGAAGCTCAAATTCACTATCTTCAAATATCACTTTAGTATCTGTAATTTGTTTTGGTCTTTTTCCTGTAAGGTTATGGATTGTCTCTTTTAGGTCTATATTGGGGTAGAGTTTTGATAAATCTATTTGGAAACTATTATCTTTTGAAATAATCACTTGAGACAATTTTTCATCAAATAAAAAACAATCTTTGATTGCATCACTCTTTTTACTTTCTAAATAATCAAGTGGCACATCACTATATTTTGTGCTTCTAAGTATTTGTTCATATTGTTCAAGTTCATAATATTTAAAACATACATTTAGAGAGTTACTTGCTTGTGCTTCTTGATTTCTCCAATTTTGTGAAAATATAATTTTCTTAATTCTTGGTAGTATTATTTTATCAAAATGTTCCCCCATCTCAACAATTATAAATTTTCTTTTACCATTATCTTCATTATTTAATCTTAATACTGCTTCTACTGTAGTTCCACTTCCAGCAAAAAAATCTAAAATAGTAGCTTCTTTATTTGTTGCATGAAAAATTAATTTTTTAATTACACTTACTGGTTTTATTGTGTTTAAATTATGATTTAAAATATGAGACAATTCTTTTTTCCCAGACTCTGCTGTTCCTTCTTCCTTCCCAATAAATGCCCAAAAAGGTTTGTGATTATCTTGTTTTTCATCTTCTTCTCTAAAAACAATATAGGGCCAGCCATCTTTTAAAAAGATTCTGTTATTTTCTTCCCAATCATTTTTTTTATCAATACCAAATTTCCAACATTTTCCCTCATTTGGTAAAACTCCTAATATTGGATATACCATAGATATAGCTGCATGAGGTCTATCTAATGAATCTTGTTCCGCTTTTTGTATTCTGTAATTTTTTCCATTTTCATCAATCAAAGGGTATGATTTTTCTCCTGATTTAACTAAATTAAATCTAGGTTTTTCTTGTTTTGAATAACATAAAATATACTCAACTTTTGGTTGTAATTTATTATATGAGTCTTTTGTATTTTGTGTTTTAGTTTTTGATTCCCATGCAATATTTCCAACAAAATTATTTTTCTTAAATATTTTATCACTTAAAATTTTTAGTTGTGCCATTTCATTATCATCAATACTACAATAAAAAATTCCTTTATTGTTCAAAAAATGATTTGATAATGCTAATCTATCATTCATCATACTTAGCCATGTACTATCTTTAAACATATCATTATAAATAAAACCATCTTCTCCTGTATTGTAAGGTGGGTCAATGTAGATTAAATCTACTTTGCCTTTAAATCTTGGCTGAATAGTATTTAATGCTTGATAGTTTTCACTTTTGATAAGTAATCCATCAAATTCATCTTCATTAAATAGCTCTTCAATTTCTTCTTTTAGGTCTGAAAAATATTTTGTATCTATGGGTAAATATTCATTTTCTACAAGCCCATTTCCTTGATTTATGCCCAATTCTTGCCACTCTGCTTGTTGTTGATGGAAGTTTGGATGGTTGGTTATTTTATTTATATCATAGTTTTTGGCTTGGAGTTTATCAAGGGTGACTACAATATTTGAATTTAAAACAAATCTAGGTTTATTCCAAATTTTCACTAATTCATTTTCAAATTGAGCTATAAAATTTATCAGTTTAAGTGCTACTTTTTTAAAATCTTTGATTTGAGTAAATCTTTTTAAGTCAAAAGTAGCTTCTTGGCTAAACATATATTGATATATCCACATATCAAGTTGTTCACTTAAAAACTTTTTTGCATCTTTGTTTATGAAATAATCTATATTTGATTGTTTTTCAAAAACTTGAAAGGCTCTTGTTAAATCTTCTTCTTTTAAATCTATATTTGATTTTTTTGCCTCTTTGAGAATATCAGTTAGTTTTGGTATTGTTGAGCTTTTCCCAGAATAAACAACATCAAAAGATAAAGATTTATTTTCAATAGATTGCAATTCATAAACAAGATTTTTCTTTTCATTGGCATATTTGCCTTCCATATTTGATACATTAAAAGAATATTTATTACCCTCTATTTCAATTTCAAGGTCTTTAAAAATCTTATCTGATTTGACATAGTAAAGCATTTGAGTTTTGTAAAATAATGAAGTATCTTGTTTGTTTGATATGATTTGCTCATAGTCAGTAGAAAATGTTTTAATTTCACATGGAGCATCATTGTAGGCTTTTGTATAGACATTATAAAAGAGGGGAGTGTAGTTGTAGTAAATACTACCTGATTCACTAAAGTATCTATGAAAAAAGCTATAGGGGAGCGTTAGAAAATCTGTGTCAATCAGGTAGTATTTCAAATACCAAAGGATTGAAAGATGGAATTTCAGATAGATACAGAGGCAATATTACAACAAATACGAGAGGGTAAAGCCCTTGGAGGAAAAGATGGAGCACTTGCACCGCTTATCAAACAACTGACAGAAGCAGCGCTTCAAGCAGAGATAGAATCCCATCTCACACAAGATTTAGTAAAGAACCGTAAAAATGGCACTAGCTCTAAAACAATGAAGAGTGAAGTAGGAAGTTTTGAACTGGATGTTCCACGAGATCGAGCAGGCACATTCGAGCCCCAAATCGTAAAGAAAAATCAGACCTATATGTCCGATCAAATAGAGCAAAAAATACTCTCACTCTATGCTCTTGGCAACAGTTATAGCCAAATAAGCGAACATATTGAAGAGATATATGGTGTCGGCTTCTCTAAAGCCACCATAAGCGCTGTAACGGATAAAATCCTACCCATGTTACAAGAGTGGCGCGTTCGTCCCTTGGAAGAACTCTATCCCTTTATCTTCTTAGATGCCATTCACTATAAAGTCAAAGATGAAGGACGTTATATCTCTAAAGCATTTTATACAGTCCTAGGTGTTAAAACAGATGGTAAAAAAGAGATACTCGGTCTTTATTTAGGTGAAAGTGAAGGAGCAAAGTTCTGGTTACACGTGCTCACCGATCTGCAAAACCGTGGAGTAAAAGATATACTCATCGCCTCAGTTGATGGACTCAAAGGATTTCCTGAGGCTATAAATTCAGTCTTTCCCAAGACAGAGGTACAGCTTTGTATTGTCCATCAGATACGCAATTCTCTTAGATTTGTAGGTTCACTCCATCAAAAACAATTTGCCAGTGAGCTTAAGGCAGTCTATCAAGCTTTCACTAAAGAAGAAGCTGAAAATGAACTGGATAAACTGGAAGAAAAATGGGGTAAAAAATACCCTATTGTTTTTCAATCATGGCGCAATAAATGGGATAATCTCTCACTCTATTTTCAATATCCAGAAGATATTAGAAGAGTCATTTATACCACCAATATTATTGAATCCGTTCATCGCCAGTTTAGAACACTAACCAAGACCAAAGGAGCATTTCCAAATGATGATAGCTTACTGAAACTTCTTTTTATGGGTATTAAAAACGCAGAAAAAAAATGGACTATGCCGATACGAAATTGGAGTCTAACCCTCTCACAACTCTCGATTTATTTTGAGGGTAGACTCAATCACGCTTTAAATTTATGATACAATTTTAGGAGCTACTGGATGCTGACACAGAATTTTGAACACTCCC